>Ga0208038_1000001_pt1 | contig 879491 bp, 737 predicted proteins | sample June2015DPH_16_1_FD_184714 | JGI IMG/M metagenome (GOLD analysis project Ga0208038, IMG submission 184714) | Peatland microbial communities from SPRUCE experiment site at the Marcell Experimental Forest, Minnesota, USA - June2015DPH_16_100... | ecosystem: Environmental > Terrestrial > Soil >...
CTCGACTGTAGATGGTCAGTCGCGCATGATAGTGATAGTCCATTCGGTCTCCTGAGGTTGCTTTTGCTTCGCAACATCAGCTTCCCAGTTCTCGACCGAATGGACAACAACCTGTTGAAACTTCACATTTAGCCCCTGAGGGAAGATTTTCCGGAGGAAAGCGGGGGTTTACCGGGGTCCCCATCGACAGGTCTTCGTCGATGGGGTGGCTTCAGTCGTGCCGCAAATGCAGCAAAAATATGCCCGGGCTTTAGCCCCTGAGGGATGCTTTTCGGTCTAATCCAATCGATGGACCGCCGTACGAAGGGAAGGTTCCATGGAATCCCAGGTCTCATAAATAAAGTGGGGGGGACGAGTCGATCAGGAATCGATCTCACTCCAGATGGTTCTTGCTCGTGCATCCATAGTACGGAGGATGATTCTCCGAGATTCGAGGTCAAACGAAGCAAATCGATTTCTCTGGTATATCGAGAGCAGAAAATTAGACGCTTCAGCACATCTCTCAACAAGTGCTACTTGTCTTGAGGTTTCCTGTTCTTCATACACGATCTTTTCTAGCGCAACACGCATTTCGAGATCTGCAACCCGGCTTCCATGAATTCCTGCTGATAGCTCAGAGTACAAGCTTTTGATCCGATTTATTCCGTCAAACCTCGATTCTGCTCTGCAAAGGACAGGATGCGTTCTTGCATATTCGAAAAGGTCTTCTGTAGATATATACCATTTCTTTTCGCTGTTCATCCTGATGAACTCAATCAGGTGATCTGAGAAATAAATGTGGCGGAGTGTGTTCTCAATAATTCCACGCATAAGCAACTTGGGGGTTTTCGTGTAACCCACAAATACCTGCGGTAGGATTTGTAGCGCATCCGAGGCAATTTCCTCAACAAAGGCCTTTCCGTGCTCGGGTATGTTGCCTAATCGAAATCGCCACAAGATTAGGCTATGGGTTGCACTATGGATCCTTTTCGCATTCTCGATTTGTAAGCGCGTGGGGGAATCGGAGATGATGCCGCGCCCTTGGAGGAATGCAAGTACGTTTACAAAATCCTCATTCAGCGACGGAATCGACCGCTTAGCCATTCTAAAGCTCTATCCCTTTGATAATCTTTTCCCATTTGGCAAAAAAGCTCTTGCGAACGGCAGGCTTGTCCGTGCTCGAACCCATCGCCTCCCTCATCGATGACTCTAGGCCATGCCGCGTTTTGCGATCCCTTGTCTCAAGGTATTCGATAATTCTCGAGGCTATATCACCACGCGACATTTTGTCGTAGCGGTAGCTCCCCATATCAGGAAGCACTCTACCAGCAAAATCGGCCAAATCAGAGTTCATTGGGAATAGCTTCCTGTCACGGAGCATGTCAAAAAGATGCATAGATTCTGAGTCATTTCGATGCTTCGCCAAGGATTTTGGCCGCGCACTTTCCTGAATAACTTCCGTGTCCGCTCTTTCTGCAAACCGCAAATACTCATCCAAAATTGGAACGAAAGCAGGGAACTCCCTTGACGATACGCTCCTGAAGTTCACAAGGTCTTCCTTGGAATAGCCCAATGGAACGTCGATGATCTTCCGAAGAAGACCGAGAAGGCTTCGATGCTTGATGTCCTGAACCAATTCAATCTCCTGATGTACGTTTGATGAACTCGTCTGTGATTGCCTTAATCTGTCCGGATGCCTTCGCGTTCCACTTGAGTATGAATATGGGCTGATGCGCATCCACTGACCTCGCTACGTCAGTGGCTTGGCTCATATGTGCCTGGAACACTTCTCCTTTTCTTTGCTTTCTCAAATCAGTCATAACGTCCCGCATTGCCGCCGGAAGTGGTCCGCGAACTAGAGTGAATACCAAACCAACCGAAGAGACCTTTATCCCAACATCCTCAGTGTATTCCTCGAGCCATCTCTCCAGTAGGGGCAAGCCGATCACCGAGAGAGGATCGGGCTTTATCGGAACGAGATATTTGTCGCTAGCCAAAATCGCGGCTTGCGTGAATATCGAGATGGTTGGCGGACAATCAATAATCACATAATCGTACCCGGTAGCCTTCTCGTGTAGATAGTTCTTTAACTTGGCCTCGGTGCCACGCTTCGAAGTTTCAATTTCAATGAGGGAGAGCGTAGAGGGCACAAGGTCGAGCTTGCCTCTGCCCTGTCCTCCATCAAATATTGAACAAGTACACGCCGCAAGACTCATTTTGCTTTTATTGACTGGTTTGGCAGTTCCGGAGACTGTATTAACTGACCCTGGCCGATGTGGGACAAAGATATCCTTCAGTGTGCCTTTATTTGCGTCCCCCAAATGGTGCATATAGTCTTTAGTGGACATCAGATATTGAGTGGCATTGAATTGAGGATCGCCGTCTACAATCAAGACATTCTTCTTGTGGAAGTATGCAAGTGCGTACGAGACGTTTACTGCCAACGTCGTCTTGCCGACGCCGCCCTTCATGTTCATAAAGGAAATGACCTGCATGTCTTCGCGAACCTCTCTTCGGGACAGGAAAAATGCAGCCCGAGAACCACAAAAGATTGTAATCCTAAAAAACATATATTGCTATTAAGAAAGACTGGCTGATCCAACTCTTGCTTTTGAAACCTTATATTCCAATAATATCCGTGCCTCATCATTGAATCTTTTTTGATTCAAGAGCGGGAAATCACGATCTCATCAGCCATTCTCACTCCTCATGTGGCTTACCAACAGGAGACGTCAACTTGGACGGCCAGTTTTGCAGATAATTACCCTTCCTTGGCGCACAATCAAATCATGAACAACAACCACAGGAGCGGGTTTTTGCTGATAGCTAACCGCTGATGGCTGATCCCTGAGGGGGTACCCCCACCCCCCTACCCCCCCCCAATATTTTTAAACCTTGCAGATAATTTCCGCTTTTTCGTCCATGTAAACGCTGGAGTCCTATCGAAGACACATAGAATCAACAACTTCCAAACACATACCGCGCGTATTCCCACATCCGCTGGCACTGTGGAAAATGGCTAAAATAGAGCCATGACGCTCAAAGGAAAGATCGTTTTCGTTACCGGAGCCTCGTCGGGCATTGGCGCGGCCACTGCTCTCGCATTTGCCGCCGAGGGAGCGCGCCTGCTGCTTGCCGCACGCCGCATCGACAAGCTTGCCGCCGTTGCCGAAGCCGCTCTCCAGCGTGGTGCCCAGGCTGTTCACACCTTCAGCCTCGATGTGCGCGACCGCAACGCTGTCAAGCAGGCCATCGAGAAGCTGCCCGCGGAGTGGGCCGCCATCGACATTCTGGTCAATAACGCCGGCCTCAGCCGCGGACTCGATAAGCTCTACCAGGGCAACATTGACGACTGGGAAGAGATGATAGACACCAATGTGAAGGGCCTGCTTTACGTGACCCGTGCCGTGGCGCCGGGCATGGTGGAGCGGGGCCGCGGACACGTAATCAACCTGGGCTCAACGGCCGGCGAGATGACTTATCCCAACGGCGCGGTCTACTGTGCCAGCAAGGCCGCCGAGCGCTCCATCAACGACGGCCTGCGCATGGACGTGCTGGGCACGCCGATTCGCGTCACCAGCGTGGATCCCGGCATGGTGGAGACAGAATTCAGTTTAGTCCGCTTCCATGGCGATGCCGAGCGTGCCGCCAAGGTCTACCAGAACATCAAGCCGCTCGTTGCGGAAGATGTTGCCGAGACGATCGTCTGGGCAGCGAGCCGTCCCGAGCATGTGAACATTGCGCGCGTGGTGCTGACCACGGTGCAACAGGCCAACTCCTTGCTCTTACACCGCACGGCATAGCGCGTGCGCTGGAGGATTCTCCATGCACGTTTGGCAGTTTTCATCGTTTGGCATTGATTCCCTGGAGTTAGTGGAGCGTCCCACTCCTCAACCGGGTCCCGGCGAGGTGTTGGTCCGCGTTTATGCGGTTTCCCTCAACTATCGCGATCTGCTGATGGTAAAGGGGCTCTACAACCCCAAGCTGAAGCTGCCGCGCATTCCCTGCTCAGACGGCGCGGGAGAAGTTGCCGCCGTTGGCGAAGGAGTGATCCGTTGGAAGCCGGGCGACCTAGTCGCCGGCATCTTCATGCAGAACTGGCTGGACGGCCCGCTAACCCCGGCCAAGGCCAAAGGAGCGCTGGGCGGCGATATCGACGGCATGTTGGCCGAGTACGTCGTCCTCAGGGATACCGGACTGGTGCGGCTGCCCGATCATCTCAGCCTCGCGGAGGCGGCCACGCTGCCCTGCGCCGCCGTCACCGCCTGGAATGCTCTGGCCGCAGGTCATCTCAAGCCGGGAGCAACGGTTTTGATTCTGGGAACCGGCGGGGTCTCGATCTTTGCCCTGCAACTTGCGCGGATGATGGGCGTGCGTGTGCTGGGCATCAGCAGCTCTGCGGCTAAACTGGAACGCGCCCGCTCGCTGGGCTTGGATGCTGGCCTCAACTACCGCGAAACTCCCGCTTGGGACCGCTGGGTGCTGGAGCAAACCGGCGGCGAGGGCGTGGACCTGGTGATCGAGGTCGGCGGAGTCGGCACGCTACCCCGCTCGCTTGGCGCAATTCGCATGGGCGGCGTCATCGCCCAAATCGGCGTGCTGGCCGGAAATGCAGAATCGCTGCCGCTGCCTCTCATCCTCCACAAACAGGCCCGCATCCAGGGCGTCTACGTGGGCTCGCGCAAGGATTTCGAAGAGATGAACAAGGCCATCACCCTGACCAGGATGCACCCCGTTGCAGAGATTTTTCCCTGGTCCCAGGCCCGCGAAGTTATGGCTCGCATGGAAAAAGCCTCGCACTTCGGCAAACTTGTGCTGACGGTGGAGTAAAGCGAGCTAATTTATATCCAGAGCGGTTGCGAGCAGTGCCATCTCAGTAGCGCTGCCTCGATGCTGCCGTCACTTACGCGGGTCGGATCCCTTCAAGACCGTTTCTGTCTGCCTGCTGCGAAATTTCTCCAGCTGCTGCGCGATCGCCTTGTCCTCCAGCGCCAGAATCGCCGCGGCAAAAAGGCCCGCATTCTTCGCTCCCGCCTCCCCAATGGCAAAGGTCGCCACCGGAATTCCCGCAGGCATCTGCACCATCGACAGCAGGGAGTCAAGGCCATTCAGCGCGCTGCTCTTCATCGGTACGCCCAGCACCGGCAGGCTCGTCTTGGCCGCCACAAATCCCGCCAGATGCGCCGCGCCGCCCGCGCCCGCAATAATCACGCGCAGCCCGCGCGATTTAGCGCTCTCTGCATATTGCAACGTCTTGTCTGGAGTGCGGTGCGCGGAGATAACCTGCGCTTCATATGCGATGCCAAGCTCGTCGAGCACTTTGGCCGCTGCTTCCATCGCCGGCCAATCGGACTTCGATCCCATAATGATTCCAACGTCGATTTTTTTCGTCGCTTCCGCCATCATCTCCTCCAACCCTGCAACACTTCTACAAAAGCGGCCTGCTCCAGCGCCTGAACGCGGCTCTGCAAAATCTCCGCGGTATCGCCCGGCAGCACCGGGCAACGCTTCTGTAATACAATCGGTCCGACATCGACTTCTTCGGTCACCTGATGAATCGTACACCCGGTCTCGCTGACGCCCGCGGCCAGAACCGCCTCATGCACCTTCAGATTCATCAGCCCACCAAAGGCAGGCAGCAGCGACGGATGTACATTCAACAGTTTTCCCCGCCACGTATTCACGAACTGATCAGACACGATGCGCATGTAGCCAATCAGCAGCACCAACTCCGCTCCAGCCTCGCGCAAGGCCTCGCTCACCTGCTGGTCATAAGCCTCGCGCGTCAGTCCTGCCGGATCGAGAAGCAGCGTGCTAACATTATGCCTCGCGGCCCGCTCAAAAATCGGCGCAGTCTGCTTGTCCGAAATCACCAGCACGATCTCGACATCCAGCGTGCCCGCAGCGACCGCATCGAGAACCCCTTGCAGCGCCGTCCCGCGAGTTGAACCAAGAACGCCGACCTTCAAGCTCATGCCGATCGTACCGCCTTCATGTGCTCCACGCGTCGGGCAATGGACGACCCTGTCCCAATATCCGCGCGATGGAAGAACGGCCCCGGAATCTGGCGCACGACACGTTCGCATGCAGCCTCAGCCTCGGCAATCGTTGCGGCAGTTCCGACAACTGCCAGCGTGCGCGAACCTGTCGCTATCAACTTACCATCCTTCATATCGACGGCGCTCAGGTACATCGTGACTCCCTGGGGCAACTCCGCCGGCAGCAGCACCGTATCGCCCTTGCGCGGATTGTCCGGATAGCCCTCGGGCACGACGTACTTGCAGACGCTAGCCTTGGGCGCGAAACTCACCACGCAGTCAGCCAGCTTCATATCTACGATGGCGAGGCAAATCTCCACAAAATCCGTCTCCAGCAACGGCAACAGATTGAGCGATTCAGGGTCGCCGAAGCGGGCGTTGTATTCGATCAGCTTCACGCCGTCGCGCGTGGCCATGAATCCGCCATAAAGAATTCCCCGGTAGGGGGCGCCGCATTCCTCGGCCAACGCCGCGGCGACCCGTTGGTTGATCTGCTGCGCCGACGCAATGTCTGCATCCGTCAGAAATGGCAGCTTATGGTCCGCATCGGTGTAGGTTCCCATGCCGCCCGTATTCGGCCCTTTGTCGCCTTCGTACGCGCGCTTGTGGTCTTGCACCGCGGGCATGTGCCGCAAAGTCTTGCCATCACAGAAGCTCATCAGCGAAAACTCTTCGCCTTCGAGTTTTTCTTCAACGACAAACGGATGCTTGCGAGCAACCAACTCGCGACAGAATGCAAGGCTGTCATCGAGCGAGAGCAGATGATCGCCGCAGACCTTGACACCCTTTCCGCCGGCCAGTCCATCATCCTTGATGACATGCCGGTTCGCATAACGCGCGAAGACCTCTTCGAGTCCGTCAAGTGACGCGAAACGTTGGAAGAACGGATTGCCCGGAATCTTGTACTTGGCCAGCAACTCGCGCGCAAATCCCTTGCTCGATTCGATGCGCGCCAGGCTCTGCGTGGGGCCGACGACAGGAACCTTCTTCGCCCACAGTGCGTCCGCAACTCCTGCCGCCAGCGGAGCCTCCGGGCCAATCACGGCCATCGTTACATGCTGCGCAAGAGCGAACGCGACCACCTCCGCTGGGCTCGTAATACTCCCAATGCCATAAGCGGAGCACAGGCTTGTGATGCCGGGATTGCGCGCGCCGCTGAAGCACACCAGCTTCGGCTGCGGCGACGAGCGCGCCAATGCAGCCGCAATCGCATGTTCGCGCGCTCCTGAACCGACGATGAGAATCGTCTCGCTCATTTCGCCAGACTCGCCAACACGGTTGCTTCCAGCGGCCGCAGGTCCGGCTCAAATGCCGTACCCGTGATTTTCTCAAACAGTTGAATGTATCTGGCCGCAAGCTCCGCGATCAGGTCGTCCGGCGGCGTCGGCAGCGCAGCGTCCTTGTACGGGTCGCAGCGCTCACGGAACCACAACCGGAAGAACTCCTTGTCGATCATGTTGGGTTCCTGCCCCGCCGCCAGCCGTTGCGCATAACTGTCGGCCAGCCAGTAGCGGCTCGAATCCGGTGTATGAATCTCATCGATCAGCAGAATCTCACCATCGCTTGCCACGCCAAATTCATATTTTGTATCCACCAGAATCAGCCCGCGGCTGGCGGCAATCTTTTGTCCGAATGCAAACAGCTCGAGCGTCTTGGCCGAAGTAAACTCCCACTGCTCCGCCGTCAGCCAGCCCTCGGCGACGATTTCCTTTGGCGTGACCGGACGGTCGTGAGTCGTCTCCTTAGTTGTCGGCGTGATGATGTTCTTGGGCAGCGGCTCGTTCTTCTTCATGCCTTCTGGCAGCGCATGGCCGCAATAATTCCGCACGCCCTTCTGGTACTGTGTCCATATCGACGTATCGGTCGATCCGGTCATATAGCCGCGCACCACAAACTCGATGGGCAGCACCGTGCATTTGCGCGCGATCAGCGCATTCGCATGGGGGCTCGAAATCGCGTGGTTGCCGACAATGCCGCGCGTCTGCTCAAACCAATACAAAGACGTGCGGTTCAGCACCTGTCCCTTGAATGGAATCGCGCCTAGCAGGCGGTCGAAGCCGCTCTGCCGGTCTGTCGTCACCAGCAGCAGGCGTCCATCGCCCGTCTCATATGTGTCGCGCACTTTGCCCGCGTACTTCGCCTTCAGCGGCAGATCGGTCGCCGTCAGGCAGTGTGGAATCGCATCGAGCAGAACCTTTCGATCCATCTCATTTCACCTCACTAAAACGCACAGCGGATTCACCAGCCACCACGCGCCCCAGCTCCCAGACGCGCAGCGCGGGAAAACCCGCAATCGCAGCTGCTAGCTTGCTCTGCAACCCCGGCGGCGCAATCAGCACCAATCCCACGCCCATATTGAAGGTGCGATGCATTTCAAGATCGTCGATATCGCCCAGCCGCTGCATCAGCGCAAAGATGGGCTGCGGCTTCCAGGTAGCGCGGTCGATCACTACGCCCAATCCGTCTGGCACAATGCGCGGGACGTTTTCCACCAGCCCGCCGCCGGTGATATGCGCCATGCCCTTGGTTGGAATCCCGGCGCCTAGAATGTTCTTAACCGGCGCGACATAGTTTGTATGGGGAGCGAGCAGCGCATCCGCTATCGACTTTCCGGCAAGCTCTTCGGGCCGCGCATCAATCGCATAGCCGCCGATCTCGAAGATCAGCTTGCGCGCCAGAGAAAATCCATTGGTATGCAGGCCGCTGGAGTTGATCGCATACAGCATATCGCCCGCAACGATATTGGCTCCCGTCAGCAAACGCTCGCGATCCACCACGCCGGTCACAAAGCCAACCACATCCAGATCGCCCTCCGCATACACCGCGGGCATCTCCGCTGTCTCACCGCCCACCAGTGCAATGCCGGCCTCAATGCACGCGGCGCTCATTCCGCGCACCAGCGCCTCCACGATCTCCGGCTCTGTCTTGTGAAAGCCCAGGTAGTCCAGAAAGGTAAGCGGCGTCGCCCCCATCACCACGATGTCGCCCGCGACGGCAGCCACCAGGTCGCGGCCCAACTCTTCATAACGGCCGGCCATCACCGTCACCTTGCTCTTGGTGCCGACGCCGTCCGTGCTCTGCACCATCACCGGGTCCTTCATTCCCTTCAGCGCATCGCCCAAAGCAAAGAGCGATCCAAACGAGCCCAATCCGGTGAGCACCGCCGAGGCATGTTGCTTATGGGTTTCGGCTACGTGCGACTTGATGCGCCGCACTGCCTCGTTGCCGGCCTCGATGTCCACTCCCGCGGATTTGTAATCTATCTTTGAACTCACGCTCTCTCCTACCCAACCCACATACGCGCGTTGTCAAACATCCGCTGCCACGGGCTATTCTTCGGTTCGCGCATCTTGTCTCGTATCCAGGTGTGTTGCACGCCCAGAAAAACGCGTTCCGGATGCGGCATCACAATCATCGCTCGTCCATCCGCGCTGCTCAATCCCGCAACACCCTGTACGGAGCCGCTCGGGTTCAGCGGGTAGTGCTCGGTGACTTTGCCATACGTATCAATGTAGCGCAGCGCCACCCGAGAGTTCGCCGCGATGCCGCTCACATGGCCCTCGCCATGCGCAGTCACTATCGGAACGCGCGCCCCGGCCATGCCCGCGAAGAACAGCGCCGGAGACTCCTGAATCTCCACCATGCACAACCGTGCCTCAAATCGCGCTGACACGTTGTGCCCGAAGCGCGGCCAACTCGCGGCTCCCGGAATGATCTCGCGTAACTGAGCCATCATTTGGCAACCATTGCAGACGCCCAGCGCAAAGCTGTCCGGGCGTGCAAAGAACTTCGTAAACATCTCCTTCAGCCGGTCATTGAAGAGGATCGTCTTGGCCCATCCGCTGCCCCCGCCGAGCACGTCGCCATAGGAAAATCCTCCGCACGCGGCCAGCCCTTTGAACTCCGCAAGGCTCACGCGCTGGGTCAGCAGATCGCTCATGTGTACATCGACGGCGGCAAAGCCCGCGCGATCAAACGCCGCGGCCATCTCCACCTGCCCATTCACGCCTTGCTCGCGCAGAATGGCAACCCGCGGCCGCGCTGTGTGCACGAAAGGCGCATTCACACGTTCCGACCGATCGAACGGCACACTCATGGAAAGTCCAGGCCGCTCCGCATCTTCGAGCAGCGAGAACTCCTGCCGCGCACACTCCGGGTTATCGCGCAACAACTGGATATGAAAACTCGTCTCCGCCCACATCTTATGCAGCGCGGTGCGCGTGTTGCGATACGCAACCTTGCCGCCTCCGCGAATCACAATATCGTTGCCCGGCACGCCTCGTCCAATCACTTGCGCCGCAATGCCGGCAGCGCTGAATCGCGCAAGCATCTCGGCAACGTCTTTCGCCGCAACCTGTACCACAGCGCCTAGCTCTTCGCTGAACAGCTCTGCCAGTCCCGCAACCGGCAAATCAATCTCCAGGCCCATTCGTCCTGCAAAGGCCATCTCCACCAGCGACACGAACAATCCGCCATCGCTGCGGTCGTGATAGGCCAGCAGTATGCCCTCGCGGTTGAGCTGCTGCACAGCTGTGAAAAACGCCTTCATCACCACTGCTGAGGGCGCGTCCGGAGTCACATCACCAACCTGTCCGTACACCTGCGCCAAACACGATCCACCCAGCCGGTTTTTGCCCTGACCAAGATCAATCAGGATCAGAGATGCATCGCCTTCGCATAACTGCGGCGTCAGAGTGCGGCGCACATCGCTGACCGGCGCAAAGCCTGAGACGACAAGCGACAGCGGCGAAACCACTGTTTTCGTCTCGCCGTCTTCACAAACCCACTTCGTCTTCATCGACATCGAGTCTTTGCCCACAGGGATCGTCATTCCCAGCGCCGGGCATAACTCCATTCCCACCGCATGAACGGCATCGTAGAGCTTTTGATCCTCCTGCCCTTCGCCCGCAGCCGCCATCCAGTTTGCCGAGAGCTTGATGTCGCCTAGCTTCCCAACCTGCTCGAGCCCGATCGCCACGCCCGCCATGTTGGTAATTACCTCACCCACGGCCATGCGCGCCGAGGAGGCCGCATCGATCACCGCCAGCGGCGTTCTCTCGCCGATGGCCATCGCCTCGCCCCACAACGAGTCATATGCGCCCAGCGTGACCGCGCAGTCGGCCACCGGAACCTGCCATGGCCCCACCATCTGGTCCTGGACCACAATTCCCGTAATGCTGCGATCGCCAATCGTAATTAAAAATGACTTCGCCGCAATCGTTGGCAGATGCAGCAGCCGCTCCACTGCATCCGCAATGGTTACGCCAGCAAGATCGAGCGGCGCAGATGCAATCTTCATCCGCGCAAATTCGCGCTCCATCTTGGGCGGCTTTCCAAAGAGCACATGCAATGGCAGATCGATTGCCTTTCCTGCCTCTCCGGATGTAGTGCTATCGCTGAGCGTGAGATGCGGCTGCTGCTCCGCCGTCCCGATCACGGCGAAGGGACAACGCTCACGCTCGCAGAGGTCCGTAAACAGTGGCAGATTCTCCGGTGCAATCGCCAGCACGTAGCGCTCCTGCGCCTCATTGCACCACGCCTCCAGCGGACTCATCCCCGCCTCGCCGCGTGGAATCGCGTTCAAGTCGAAGCTCCCGCCGCAGCCGCCGTCCTTGATCAACTCCGGAAACGCATTCGACAATCCGCCCGCGCCCACGTCGTGAATAAACGCAATCGGATTCGACTCGCCGCGCTGCCAGCAGCGGTCGATGACCTCCTGCGCGCGACGCTCCATCTCCGCGTTATCGCGCTGCACTGAAGCAAAATCGAGATCCGTATTTCCGCTGCCCGCGCTGCTCGAGGCCGCGCCCCCGCCAAGGCCAATCAGCATTGCCGGGCCGCCCAATGCAACCAGCGCATAGCCGGCCTTGATGGCGCCCTTCTCGACATGCTCCGCGCGAATATTTCCCAGCCCTCCCGCCAGCATGATCGGCTTGTGATACCCGAAGACCGCGCCTTCAGAGTTCACGCTCAACTGCTCATAGGTACGGAAGTATCCAGCGAGCGCCGGCCTGCCGTACTCGTTGTTGTAGGCAGCCGCGCCCAGCGGCCCCTCAATCATGATGTCGAGCGGCGAAGCGATATGCGCGGGTCGCCCATACGCGCGTTCCCACGGTTGCGGCGCCTGCGGCAGATTCAGATTCGACACCGTAAAACCGCACAACCCGGCCTTGGGTTTCGCTCCGCGCCCGGTCGCCCCTTCATCGCGAATCTCCCCGCCCGATCCCGTCGCTGCCCCCGGCCATGGCGAAATCGCCGTCGGATGATTGTGTGTCTCCACCTTCAGCAAAATGTGTATATCTTCTTCGTGATATGCGTACCTCGCATCGCTTGGCTCGGGAAAGAACCTTCCGCCGCGCCCGCCGCGAACCACCGCCGCGTTGTCGCGATAAGCCGAGAGCACATCCTCGCCCGACACCTCATTGGTATTGCGAATCATCTGAAAGAGCGATCGCGGCTGCTTCACCCCGTCGATCGTCCAGCTTGCATTGAAGATTTTGTGGCGGCAGTGTTCGCTGTTGGCCTGGGCGAACATATATAACTCGACGTCGGTCGGATTGCGCTTGAGCCGCGTAAACTCCGCGACCAGGTACTCGATCTCATCGGGGGCGAGCGAGAGCCCCAGCTCGCGATCCGCCACGGCAATCGCCGCCGCTCCCCGGCCGAGCACGTCGATATGCCCTAGCGCCTTCTGTTCCCGCGGCGCAAACAGCGCTTGCAACTCGTCAGCGCTCTCGAAAAACACGCTCTCGGTCATGCGATCGTGCATCGTCCCGGCCAGCGCCAGGAGATCTACCGCGCCGGAAGAAACAACGCTCACCACGCGCGCGCGTTCAATCCGCTCGATTGCCCCAAAGCCTGTATTGTGCAAAATGTCGGTCGCCTTGCTTGACCAAGGAGATTGCGTCCCCACGCGAGGCGCAATCCACACACGCTGTCCCGTCGTGTTTTCCACGCCCGTGCCCAGCAATTCGGCAAGTCTCTTGTGGTCGATTTTGCTCTCAGAGTCTTTGCGCAGCAGCAGCAAGTACAAATACGACGCCTCGACTGCGTCCACGTCGGAATCGATGGCGCGCAGACGAGTGGCCATCCGCGCTGCCTCGAACTCCGTCAGCGCCGAAGGCCCGGGCAGCATCCGCACCGTCATGCCGTCAAATGTGCGCGGAGAGATTTCTCGTGATGTAGCTTGCGACATCTTCTGTGTGTTTGGCAGTGTCGTTCCGTTTTTGTTCCAGCTTGTTGAGGTACTCTTCCGTGATATCTCCGGTGACGTATTTCCCATCGAAGATCGCCGTGTCGAAGTGTGTGAGCCCGGGTGCAGCTTCAGTAATTGCCTGTTTCAAATCATCAAGGTCCTGGTAGATCAGCTCGTCGGCTCCAATATCCTTGGCGAGTTCCTGTACGTTCCGCCCGCTGGCAATCAACTCCGACCGCGCCGGCATATCGATCCCATACACGTTCGGAAATCGCACCGGAGGCGACGCCGAGCAAACATAAACCTCCTTTGCTCCCTGTTCTCGCACCATCGCGATAATCTCTCGAATCGTCGTGCCGCGCACGATCGAATCATCGACCAGCAGCACATTCTTTCCCTGAAAAAACTTTGGGATAGGGTTCAGCTTACGGCGAACCGACTGCTTGCGCTGCGCCTGCCCGGGCATGATAAACGTCCTGCCAACGTAGCGGTTCCTTACCAGCGCATCGCGATAGGGAAGGTTCAGCTGTGTTGCAATCTCCTGTGCCGCCACCCGGCTCGTCGAAGGAATCGGAATCACCACATCGATCGGCAGATGCGCCCACTCCCGCTTGATCTTCGCCGCCAGCTTCGTGCCCATGTTGATGCGGCACTGATAGATCGACGCGCCATCCACCACCGAATCCGGCCGCGCCAGATAGACGAACTCGAAGATGCAAGGAGTCTTCTCGTGAGCCTGTGGACTCACATGCGAGTGAACTTTGCCCTCCATATCGATGAAGATCACCTCACCCGCTGCAAGGTCGCGGTCCATAATGAATCCGCCTCCCTGTAGCGCCACGCTCTCTGAAGCGATCATGTACTCAGTCTCTTTGCCCTGTCCTCGAGTTCCGAACACCAGTGGCCGAATGCCATGTAGATCGCGGAATCCAATCATGCCTACGCCGGCGACCATTGCAATAGCCGCGTACCCGCCCTTGCATCGACGGTGGACCTCTTCCACCGCCGCGAATATGTCGTGCTCGGTGGGTTTGACTGCGCCGCGCCGCGCCAGCGCATGCGCAAACACGTTCAGCATCACCTCGGAATCGGAGCTGGTGTTCAAGTGCCGCATATCCGTTTGGAATATGCTGTCCACGATCTCCGAGACGTTTGTCAGGTTGCCATTGTGCGCAAAGATGATCCCATACGGTGAGTTGACGTAAAACGGTTGCGCCTCAGCCACCGACGAGCATCCCGCGGTTGGGTAGCGCACATGTCCGACGCCCATATTGCCAAGCAGCCGCGCCATATTGTCCGCCTTGAAGACATCCGTGAGCAGGCCATTCCCCTTCTCGAGGTAAAACCGGTCCTCAAAGCTGGTCGCTATGCCCGCGGCATCCTGCCCGCGATGTTGAAGCATGGAAAGGCTTTCATAGAGAACCGAACTGACTGCACTATGCCCAAAGACGCCGACAATACCGCACATGGTGCCTCACTGCCTGGCTGGCGCCGGAGTACCTTCGTGTTTGTCACGAACTTCGCCGGCGAAAGTAAAAGAATCTGAAGTTGCGTATATCCCTCAGCACATTCAGGTTTCGGTCCAAAGTTAAGGGTTCTTCGGAGCCGCTTTTACCCGGCTTTCCAACCCAATTCCGGTTGATAAAGTGCTCTCTTTCATCATCTCCTATTCGGATGAGGAAAAATCGTACAAAACTCTGGGGAGAAGAAAGATTTGCAGATCGAAAATGCCGCCCTTACACCACCAGACTACTCACTCGAGATAAAAAGTCAAACTTATGACTATTTCCGTCCCAAAGGAGCAATTCCGCACACGTTTGCAAAGAATCGAGGCCCAGCGTAATGCCGGGTCTCACAAGAATCAATACGCTATACTCACGCATAGGGGGAATAGTGAATGTCCTCTGAGCCGTCTTCAGGCCCGGCAACGGTCTGCCAGGACAATCTCGTATGTGACCCGCTCGGCCTTTTCGCCGGCATAACCCCTGCTTCCCTAATCCAGTCAGTGAATGCATCCGTTGTATGCAGTAAAAATCAAGGGACAAGCGCATGAACTATGAGGCCAGGAGCCGCGAGATTGCGGACGCTTTAATTGCAATCGAGGGAGTTGATTTCCGGCCGGAGAAACCGATCACCTTCAAATCCGGGATCAAGTCGCCGGTTTACTGCGACAATCGGCGGTTTCCCTTTTGGCCGGAGCAATGGGCAAAGGTGATTCGCGGCTTTGAAGCTCTCATTGCCGAACGGGAGATTCCAATAGACGTAGTTGGAGGCGTCGAGGCTGCAGGAATTCCGCATAGTGCGGCGCTCAGTTTCTCCATGCGCAAACCTTCGGTCTTCATTCGCAAAGAGTTGAAGGAGCACGGTACAAAGAAGCGCGTCGAGGGCGGCGATGTGATGGGCCGCCGGGTTGTGTTGATTGAGGACCTGGTGACGACCGGGAGCAGCAGTATTGCGGCCGTCGAAACCCTGCGGGCCGAGGGCGCGGTGGTCAGCGATTGCCTGGCCATTATCAGCTATCACTTCCCTGAGACTGTGGAGCGATTCAAGAGAGCAGGCGTGCGGCTTCATGCCACAACCACGTTTCAGGAGGTGCTGAAGAGTGCGCTGGAGCACAAAATGATCGATGAGGCTGGCGCGGCGGTTGTGCGCGACTGGCTTGAAGAACCACGCTCGTGGGCTCAGCGGCACGGTTTCGAATAGAGGACTTGTGAACGCTGCAATGGATAAGTTTGACCGGCGAATAGAGACGGCGGGATCGCTGCTGTGCATTGGGCTGGACCCTGAGCACGATCGCATTCCCGCACGCTTCAGGAGCGAATCGTGGCCGCTCTTTGCCTTCAGCCGGTGGATCATCGAGCAGACTCATCCTTATGCTGCCGCGTACAAGCCCAACATGGCCTTTTATGAGGTCCGAGGAGCGCAAGGATTAAAGGAACTCGAGCTGACAATGAACTATCTGCGCAGCGAGCATCCTGAGATCCCCACGATCTGCGATGCTAAGCGCGGTGATATTGGAAATACAAATCGCGGGTATGTGGCTTCCATATTCGATGCGATGGGTTTTGATGCAGTCACGCTGCACCCCTATCTTGGCAAAGAAGCGCTGGCGCCATTTCTCGAGAGGCGCGACAAAGTGTGTATCATCTTGTGCCGGACGTCGAACCCAGGGGCAGGCGAGTTTCAGGACCTCGAGTCTGGCGGAAGGCCGTTATGGGAGACAGTCGCGCTGCGCGTAAACGCAGATTGGAATATCGCCGGCAACTGCATGCTTGTTGTCGGGGCGACTTTCCCGGAGGAGATAAAAAGAATACGGGCGGTCGCGCCGGCGATTCCTTTTCTTGTGCCGGGAGTGGGCGCGCAGGGCGGCAATGTGGCAGCGGTTGTTTCCGCGGGCCTGGACGCACATGGCAAGGGGCTTCTGATCAGCAGCTCACGGGCGATTTTGTTCAGCGAGGATCCCGCGGCTGCGGCGCGCGGTCTTCGCGATGAAATCAATGCTGCGAGAAAGGCTGTCCATGCTGCGCGTTGAGGGGAAGATCGTTAATCACGATCGCGAATTTGAGGGCGCGATTGAAATCAACACTGAGACCGGGCTGATTGAGCGAGTGGGACCGAAAACCGGGAAAAGCGATCTCGATCTCCATGGTCAAATCATTTTCCCAGGCTTTGGCGATCTTCATATTCACGCGCGAGAAGATGCAAGCCAGTCGCAGGTCTATCAAGAGGATTTTGCAACCGTCTCCGCTGCGGCCATCCATGGCGGCGTGACACATGTCGCCGACATGCCGAACAATCCTCAAGCGCCCGTAGACGATGCGAGGTATGTGGAGAAGGAGAAATTGACGGCCAAGTCGGCCGTGCACGTTACTCTGTATGCGGGAATAGGGTCGGAAACAAGCCCCCTACGGCGACATGTGCCTTACAAGGCGTTCATGGGGCCGTCGGTGGGAGATTTATTTTTCTCTTCGCGGGAGCAGCTTGAAAGCACGCTCGCCAGGTATCGCGGCCAGAATGTCAGCTTTCACTGCGAAGATCCGGAGATTCTGCGGAAGAGCAAGAGCGCGGCGACCCATGAACAACGGCGCCCGGCCAGCGCCGAGATCACGGCGACGGGGTTTGCGCTTTATCTGATTGAGCGATACGGTCTGATCGGCAAACTGTGTCATTATTCAACCAAGGGCGGCCTGGAAAAGATCGCTGGCGCCAAAAAGCGGGGCCTCCGCGTTACGGCCGAGGCTGCTCCGCACCATCTGTTCTTCGACGACACCATGCTGACGGATGAAAATCGCCTCTGGCTGCAAATGAATCCTCCGCTGCGCGGCAGAGAGGACCGTCTGGCGTTGATAACTGCCCTTCGCGAGGGGCTGGTGGACTACCTTGCCACGGACCACGCTCCCCATACTCGTGAAGATAAGATGAGTGGCAGGAGCGGCGTGCCTCACCTTGACACCTATGGAGCGTTCGCAACATGGTTGATGGCGGAGCACGGGTTTTCCGCCAGGGATATTGCGCGCGTGTGCAGCTACAATCCGGGCTCCTTTGTGAATGAGTTTCTGCCTGCGGGCTTCGGCAGTGGATTTGGCGTGATCGCACCGGGATATGTGGGTTCGCTCACAATTCTCAATCCCGATGCGCCAACCGTAATTCGGCGCGAAGAGTTGAAGACAAAATGCGGCTGGTCTCCGTTTGAGGGATATACGTTGCCTGGCCGCGTGACTTATACCATACTGAAAGGTAAAGTTTTCCCGGCAAGCTGAGGGAGGGTTACCCTGATGGAAAAGCTCAAGCATGTAATAAGCACGCGACAGTTCGACGATTCGGAGTTCTTGTTAGGGCTTTTCGAGTCGGCTAATCGAATGGAGCGAGATGACGTCTTTCGCGCCTTGACAGGCCCTCTGCGCGGCCGGATTCTCGCAACTCTGTTTTTCGAACCGAGTACGCGGACGCGGTTTTCCTTCGAAGCTGCCATGCAGAAGCTGGGCGGCGGCGTACTGTCAGCGGAAGACGCGCGCGATAATTCATCGGCGACCAAAGGCGAGAGCATCGGCGATACCGTGCGCGTGGTGAGCGGGTATGCCGACGTCATTGCCATTCGGCACTATGAGGCGGGGACGGCCGCAGAGGCGGCAAAAAACTCTCCAGTTCCCATCATCAATGCAGGAGATGGTGCGGGAGAGCATCCGACCCAGGCGCTGGCCGATATGTACACCATCAAAAAAGAGCTTGGCTGGCTGAGTGGATTGCGTGTTGTGTTGGTCGGCGACTTGCTGTATGGGAGAACGATTCATTCTCTGCTGCCGTTGCTTTGCCTGTACTCCGGGGTGACGATCGATCTGATCTCGCCGTTGTCGTTGCGCCTGCCCCAGCTGTACCGCGATTATCTGACCAAGAAAGAGATTTCATTCCGCGAGGGCGAGAGGCTAGAAGGAGTCATTGAGCAGGCGGATGTTGCCTATATCACTCGTGTGCAAAGAGAGCGCTTTGCCTCGCAGGCGGACTATGAAGCTGTCAAGGATGTGTATGTGATCAATGCGGAGCTGGCTAACCGGATGAAGCCGCAGTCCATCATCATGCACGCTCTGCCGCGCGTCAACGAAATCTCTCCGGATGTGGATGCAAATGCCCGGGCCGCATATTTCCGCCAGGCCAAGAATGGTTTGTACATTCGCATGGCGTTGCTGAAATATCTGTTGTCATAGAAGCCTGCCCGGTTATTTCCCGATGCAGAAGGTTGAAAAGATCAGATTCAAAATGTCGTCGGAAGTTGTCTGGCCGGTGAGCGAGTCGAGAGCCCCAAGAGCGCGGTAGAGATCCAGCAGTATCATCTCGTGGGGAATTGCGTCAGCGTTGGCTTTCGCTGCGTCGCCCAGAGCCGTCAGTGCTGTGGCGATGGCTTGCTGGTGGCGTAGGCTTGTCAACATTCCCGGCTCGGAGGCGGCTCCGCCGGTGGCCAACTCTAGAATGCGCTCGCGCAGCGCGGGAATCCCTTCGCCAGTGAGCGCGGAGGTGGCCAGCACGGGCAGATCGCCGCAATCGGGCAGCGGCTTCTCGACTTCAGGCAAATCCCGGATCAGGTCGCTCTTGTTCACCGCTACCAGCGCGGGACGGCCCTCAACAGCAACCAGCAGCCGTCGTTCCTCGTCGTTAAGCGGCTCCGTCGCGTCCAGCACTACCACCACCAGCGCGGCATCGGCCAGCGCCTCGCGGCTGCGGCGAATGCCCAACTGCTCAGCCTCCTCCAAACCATCTCGCAAGCTCTCGCGCAACCCCGCCGTGTCCACCAGTTCCAGCGGTATGCCATTGAGTGAAATCCGCTCGCTGACAGTGTCGCGAGTAGTCCCGGGAGTTGCGGTCACGATGGCCCGCTCGCGTTCCACAAGACGATTGAAGAGCGAGCTCTTGCCTACGTTGGGCCTGCCCACAATGGCCAGCGTCAACCCGTCGTGAACAATGCGCCCGCGCGCGAAGGAAGCTTCGAGCCCTCGCAGTGGCGGCGTCAGTGCATCGATGCGGCTGGCGATCTCGGCTTGCGTCGTCAACTCCACATCATCCTCAGCAAAATCAATGCCGGCTTCAAGCAACGATATAAGCTCTACCAGCGACTGCTTCACCGGCCCGACTCGCCGGCTTAGCGCGCCGCCCATCTGGCTGGCGGCCTGCCGCGCCTGCGTCAACGTCTGCGCCTCAATCAGGTCGCGGACAGCCTCGGCCTGCGTCAGATCCAGCTTACCGGCCAGAAATGCGCGCTGCGTAAACTCGCCCGGTTCTGCCAGCCGCGCGCCCAGCTTCACAGCGCGACCCAGTAGCAGTTCTAGCACCACCGGCGAGCCATGCGCGGCAATCTCTACCACATCTTCAGCGGTATAAGAGTTGGGCGCACCATAATACGTGACCACTGCCTCGTCAATGCGGCCTGCATCGCTGCTCGCGTCTTCATCCAGCACATCGCCCAGCCGCGCATGGCCATGCTCCAGCGGCTGCCGCAACCGCACCAGTTGCGTGGCGATCGATGCAGCCTCAGGCCCGCTCAGCCGCACGATCCCGATGCCCCCGCGCCCCGGCGGCGTAGAGACGGCAGCAATGGTATCGTTGGTTGCGTCCGGAAGATTCATAGGCTGAAAACAGTGTAGACGCTGCGGCTGGAGGGCGATCCAGATGAGTTCGGGCCGGATTGGGAACGTCCGGTGAGAGGTGAGGCTATAATCCCTACAAACGCCGTAAAAGCGGTGCCGGAGATTCCCTTGACATTCCGATACACGATTTCTGCCGCGCTCATGGCCGTCCTGGCCTTTGCCTTGAGTTTTCACGCCTACGCTCAGCAGCCGGCGCGCCACGCGCTCGACCTTACGGTCAACAAGCCTGAAACGGTAGGCTTTTCCTCCGAGAGATTGGAGCGTCTTCACGCGTTGATCCAGGGAGAGATTGACCAGAAGCAGCTTGCCGGCGCCGTCACAATCCTGGCGCGCCACGGCAAAGTGGTGGAGTATAAAACCTACGGCCAGCGCGACATCGCCACAGCCGCGCCGATGACCAAGGATACGATCTTCCGCGCCTACTCAATGAGCAAGCCGGTTACCGGCGTGGCGATGATGATTCTCTATGAGCAGGGCAAGTGGCTTCCTTCTGAGCCCATCTCAAAGTACATTCCCGAGTTCGCGCATCTGAAGGTCTTCAAGGGAGTCGATGCGGAAGGCAAGATGATTCTTGTCGATCCCGATCATGCGCCCACCATGCGTGAGCTGATGACGCACACAGCGGGCTTTACCTACGGCTCCATGGGCAACACCATGGTAGACCAGATGTACCGCGACGCGAAGGTGATGCAGTCGCAAACGCTGCAGGAGATGATCGAAAAGCTGGCGAAGATCCCGTTGCTCTATCAGCCTGGCAAGGGCTGGACCTATAGCTGTTCGATGGATATTCAGGGCTACATCGTGGAGAAGCTCTCGGGTCAGTCACTGCCTCAATTCATGCGCGATCAAATCTTTGTGCCGTTGGGCATGAAGGATACGGACTTCTATGTTCCCGCAGAGAAGCGCGACCGCTTCGCCACAAACTACAAGGGGACGCCCAACGGCGGGATCACTCCAACCGCAGAGGGCGGCGGCGCTCCGGCCGATTACGCAAAGGAGCCGACTATGCCCTCGGGCGGCGGCGGCCTGGTGACCACGATTGAAGATTACTTCCGCTTCGCCTCGATGCTGGCCAATGGCGGCGAGTTAAACGGTACGCACATTCTGGCTCCCTTTACGGTTAAGCTAATGAGTTCGAACCATGTGCCGGACGCGCTGCTCACAGGGGAGTTCGGCATCGGCTTGTCGATGTTGAGGCCGGGCTTTGGCTACGGTTACGATTTCGCGGTGATCTTCGATCCGCCAGAGGCGAACCTTTCCGACGGCAAGGGCACGTTCTTCTGGGATGGTGCCGCGGGCACCTGGTTCTGGGTCGACCCCGCCAACGATATCGTCTTCGTGAGCATGATCCAACGCATGAGCAGCCCCGACAATCACAGCCTCGAATACAAAAGCCACGCGGCCGTTGATCAGGCCCTGGTTGATCCGTCAAAGTAACTTCATTGGATTCGAATGCGCTCTATCCTTTCCGCATGTTTTTTACGGAAAGGATGGAGCTGCATATCTTCAGACGCGCCTTCTTCAATCAACTCTCACTTCAGCAGCCCCAGCGCCATCGTGGTCATCACTGTCACCCCGGTTCGGATGGCCGGCTCATAAACCGGCGCAAACAGCGCCGAGTGCAGGCCGGGCAGCGGCACGCCTGTTTTGCGGCTCTCCGCCATCTTGTCCGCGTCGGCTGCGCCCAGCCAGTACATCACCGCCGGAATCTTCCCGTCCAGCGAAAACAACCCCACATCCTCGCTTCCCATGATGGCGCGCGCCTCCAGCACGTGCTCCTTGCCCAGCGCCGCAGTCGCGTAGCTGCGCAGCCGCTCGGCCAAAGCCGCATCGTTATAGGTCGCCGGCGTACTCTCAATGATTTCGAGAGTCGGCATGCGATCGGTAGGAACTCCGTAGGCCTCCGCCAACCCTTTTGCGGTGCGGCGTACATCAGTCATGATCTGATCGCGCACCGCCGGCGAATAAGTTCGCAGCGTGAAGCCTAGCGTCACCTCGTCGGGAATGATGTTGTTTTTCGTTCCGCCGTGAATGGTGCCCGCGGTCAGCACTGCAGGCTGCTGCGGATCGATCTGCCGGCTGACGATGGTCTGCGCCACCAGCACAAACTCGGCGGCCAGCACGATGGGGTCCTTGCCCGCCTGTGGCGCGGAGCCGTGCCCGCCCACGCCGCGAATAACCACATTGAAGGCGGTGCTGCTGGCCAGCAGCGGACCGCCCTTCAGCGCAATCGATCCTGCGGGTACGTCGTTAGTGTCATGCTCAGCGAGCACAAAGTCCGGCCGCCCGAAACGTTCATAAAGATGGTCGGCCAGCAGCGCCACTGCGCCCTGCACAACCTCCTCCGCGGGCTGGCCCACCAGCATTAGTGTTCCGTGCCATTGGTTCCTGCGCTCCGCCAACTCCCGCGCCGTGCCCAGCAGCACCGTCATGTGCAGGTCGTGGCCGCAGGCGTGCATCACGCCCACCTGCTGCCCCTGCGCGTTGGTGGCCTTCACTGTGCTGGCATACTCCAGGCCGGTCTTCTCCTCCACCGGCAGGGCATCCATGTCGGTGCGAATCATCAGCCGCGGCCCCGGGCCATTCTCCAGCACCGCTACAACGCCCAAGGCCTGCGTGCCGTCCTCGTACTTGCCCACATGCTCGGTTACGGTATAGCCCAGCTTGCGCAACTCGCCCGCCACAAAGGCCGAAGTCTGCTCCTCGTGCCGCGAAAGCTCCGGTGTGCGGTGCAAATGTTTGTACGTCTCAGTGAGGGCAGGCAACTGCCGCTCAACCGAAGCGTCAAGATCGGTTTGTGTGGCGGCGCTTTGCGCAAACAGAGGCATCGCAGACACGCCAGCTACGGCAGTCAGAACAACAGCACGCAGAAACATGGAAAACCTCCAGAGAATGGCGGTAGACCTTCCTTATGCGTCAGCCTACCACACGGGTTCTTTCCGGATTGCTGCGGCGTCAAGTGACGAAGCAAGTCTCACTTCGCGCCTCTCGCCCGCAACAACGCCGCCGCCTCGGGCTTGTCGTTATTCTCCGCCCGTTCCAGCGCCGTGTAGCCGTCGCTGTCCTTTGTCTCGATGTTGGCGCCCTTATCGAGCAGCAGCATCACGATTTCCGAATCGCCATTGCCGGCGGCAAGAATCAGTGCTGAGTCGCCTTTGTTGGTCTGGGCCTCGATGTTGGCGCCCTTGTCCAGCAGCAACTTTACAACGTCGGCATGGCCTTGCTCGGTCGCCCATGTCAGCGCCGTGTAGCCGTCGCTGTCTTTTGCCTCGATGTTGGCGCCCTTATCCAGCAGCAGTTTCACGACCTCCAAATCGCCATTGCCTGCGGCAAGCCTCAATGCCATGTCGCTGAATATATCTTTGGCATTGACGTTTGCGCCGTGGTCCAGCAGCAGCTTCATCACATCCAGCTGGCCATCGCCGTTGGCCTCGAGCAGCGCCGTGAGGCCGAAGTTATTCTGAACCTCGATGTTGGCGCCCTTGTCCAGCAGCAACTTTACAACGTCGGCATGGCCTTGCTTGGACGACCAGATCAGTGCCGTGTTGTTATAGAAGTCCTTTGCCTCGATGTTGGCGCCCTTATCCAGCAGCAACTTCACAACGTCGGCATGGCCCTGCTCGGCCGCCGAAATCAACGCCGTGTAGCTGTTGTCGTTCTTGGCTTCGATGTCGGCGCCTTTCTCCAGCAGCAACTCCACCACCTCGGTTTTGCCGGAGTAGGCCGCCGAAATCAGCGCCGTGTAGCCGAGCAAGCCCTTTGCCTCAATGTTGGCGCCCTTCACCAGCAGCAACTCCACCACGTCAGTCTTGCCGTTGGAGGCCGCCTGGAGCAGCGCCGTGTCGCCGTTGCTGGCCTTGGCTTCGATGCTTGCACCTTTGTCCAGCAGTTGCTGCACTGCGGCAATATCACCAATGCTGGCGGCTGCGATGAGTTGGTCATTCAGACTGCCGGAGCCAGCCTGGCCTGCTGCCAGAGCGCTTAAGAAAAAAATCGTTGGAAGAATATTTGCGCCATGGAGCCTTTTCATTGCCCCTCCTCTCCCGTTGGCCTCAGTGCACGCCTCGCTCCTTGAGCAGCGCCACAGGAATCGTTGAACCCACGCCAGCCCTGCGCCGCACTCGCCCTCAAGCAGGATGTTACACTCCGCCAAAGGGAGACGTTGCATGGCAGCAACAATAATAGAGTTCCGTCTGCGCATGGTGATCATGATTCTCATTGCCGCACTGGGCTTCTGGGCACCGTGGACCGAGATTTGGGGCATAGGCAATCGCTTCCCGCTTTGGGCATGGCTGGCGCTCGAGCTGAGCCGCCTGGGCTTCATCTCCTCTGCCGTTGCCGCGCCCCTGGTGATCATTGTGGCCGCGCTGATCGCCGCCAAAGGCGCGGTGCTCCGCATCTGGGGCGCGGCCTGCCTGGGCTACGACACCGTCCACCACGAGCAGATGCAGGCTGGCGCGGTGATGGCCGACGGGCCTTATCGCTACGTGCGCAATCCGCTCTATCTCGGCGGCTGGTGCATGATGGCGGCCATATCGTTCGTCATGCCACCCACCGGCGCGCTGCTAATGATGACGCTGATGACGGTTTTCTTCCTGCGCTTGATTCTGGCTGAAGAAGCCTATCTCGCCGGTCAACTTGGCCAGCCCTACCAGGACTATCTGCGCGCTGTTCCGCGCCTCTTCCCGAACCTGCGGACGATTCTCTCGCACTCCGCTCCCCAACCCACCGGTCGCAAGCCGCAATGGCTCTATGCGTTCGTTACCGAGGTCAGTCCTATCGGCATCTTTGTCGCGCTGGCCTTCTTCTCCTGGAGCTATAACAACTGGCTCATGATCAAGGTGATCATCATCAGCTTTGGCCTGTCGATGGTGGTCAAGGCGCTGGTGTCCAGGGAATCCGCTAAATAAAAAACAAAAGGGAGAAGCCCTCAGGCTCCTCCCCTTCATAATTTTCGGTCCAGGGATAACTACTTCTTCGGCGGGGCGATCGCGTCCTTGGCGGCCTTGGCCACGCGGAACTTCACAACCGTCTTCGCCTTGATCTTGATAGCTTCGCCGGTCTGTGGGTTGCGTCCGATGCGTGCCTTGCGCTCCGCCTTCACCAGCCGGCCGATGCCGGGAATCACAAATATGCCGCTCTTCTTGGTTTCCTTGATGGCGGTATCCGCCAGCGTCTCCATGAAGGCTGTTACTTGCTTGTTGGTTAATTCCAGTTTCTCTGCCAGAAGCCGGGTCAATGCTGTCTTCGTCAATCCTGCTGCCATTGTGTGATCTCCTTTTTCGGCCATGCCCTTGGGCGCGCCGGTCTTGCTTGGGATTCCGCCGCGAAATGCGTTCCGCATGGGGGAGTCAGGCAACGGTTGCGCGAAACCCTTGTATTCATGCGGGTCGGAATACCCGTCGTTCGTTACCTTGCGACATTTGAAGGTGCAAAGTCAAGACAAAAAGCAGGGATTTCCCCATTTTTTTGTGGGTTTTATGCTATTTCCTTCTGTTTTTGCCCATTTTTGCCCGGAATTACTGGTTTCTGAGCCTTCCCGTCCGATAATCCTGCCCAAAAGGCTGCTGTCCGCAGCACCCTAATCCAACCCAAACAGCACCTTTTTCCGCGGCGCCAACGTCGTCATGATGGGCGTATTCAGCGCCTCCACCACCGGCGCGGCCAGCCGAAAATGGCGCGCCAGCACAGCCGCAAAGTCCGTCTTCAGCGCCGCAGAGGCGGGCAGCGAGGTGCTCAGCCCCCATTGCCGGCACCGGATCAAATCCATCGCCGGATGCTCCTTCGGAAACCCCTTCGGCGGCCGCGTCAGCTCGTTCCCTTCAAATTCCCCAAAAACCCTCCGAATCGCCGCCGTCCGCAGCACCTTGCGAAACTCCGCGTGATGCTCCAGCAGCCAATGGCGAATGGCGGCCAGTTGATCTTTTTCTGGCATCCAGGCTCCGGCGGCGATAATCACTTCCTTGTCGTCAACGTGAAAGTAGAATCCCGCCCCGGAGGTCTTCTTCAGTCCTTCCAGCATCCACCAGGCGGCCACATGCGTCTTGTAAGGCTTCTTGTCGGCGCTGAAGCGCGTGTCGCGATAGATCCTGAACAGGCACTTCTCCGCGGGCCGCACATAGGCCGGCGCAAAACTCTCCATTGCCTCGCTGACCTTGCGAATGATAGCCAGCATCGGCTCCTTCAGCTCCGCCTCGAAAACCGCCTTGCGCGGCGTGAACCACTCGCGGTCGTTGTGGCGCTTGAGATTGCGGAGAAAAGCGAGGCCCTCTTTGCGAAGGTGAGCGGCGACGGGCGTAGCAGAGACGGATTTACCTTTGGAAACCATGACAAGAAAAGTGTAACGCGTAAGAGCCCGGCAGGGCTCGGAATCAGTTCGACCATTCAGTTAATCGGAACGTAGTGTCGGTGAGAGACGCTCATGATTTTTGCTTCCTGAACTGCACCCTTCTTGAATGGCTTGGTCGGGCATACCAGAAAATCTCCGAAAAGATACATAACTGATGCTGGAGTTGTGTAGTTGGATTTGTCGGAATTATTTACACCGGCTTCAAGCCACCCTATAACCCTGTCCCACGAAGATTCATCGGGTTCGTATTCGTGGTGCGTTCCGATATGCCAGATCCGAAGCTGGCCATCGCCATTGTAGAAGTGTGCACGGCCGTGAATAGTCATGCAAGGCTCGGCTGCTTGCAGTGGAAGAGCCGCAACAAGAGCCAGACTGAGCAGCACAATGATTCGCATATGAATAGTGGTCCTCCATGTTGCGTATAATTCCGATTGACTACTTAGGGCATCTCGCCCTGGTGCCTACCGGATCACCTTCAGCGCGCCGCGGAACAGCCCGTCGAAATCTGCCCCCAGCGCGGCCTCCTTGGCCACAGCCTGCTCAATCGCCTTTTCTGCCGCAGCACGCTGGTAGCCCAGATTCACCAGTGCCGACAGCACATCTTCAGCCGCCGGTCCCTGCACAGAAGGTTGCGCCGGCGCAACGGCAAAATCGTCCAGCTTGTCTTTCAGCTCCACCACCAGCCGCTCGGCCAGCTTCTTGCCCACGCCGGGAATATGCGTCAGTTGCGCGTGGTCCTGGCCGCGAATAGCCTGCACCGTGCGCTCGCTCGACAGCCCGCTCAGCATCTTGATGGCCAGCTTGGGGCCGACGCCGCTCACCGTAATCAGCCGCTCAAAGAGGCGCTTTTCCTGAGAGTCGAGAAAGCCAAACAGCGCAATCTGATCGTCGCTGACATGGGTATGAATGTGCAGCGCAGCCTCGGCGCCCACGGATGGCAGCGCCGTAAAGGTCGGCACGGAGATCGTAACGTCATAGCCCACCCCGGCCGCTTCGACGATGGCCTGGCCGGGCTGTTTGTAAATCAGCTTTCCGCGAAGATGAGCGATCATGGTGCCTCTATCCTAATATCCCCAGCCGTTTTGCCACTCGTTCAATTGCCCCCAGTGCCTGATCAAGTTGAGACTGCGTATGTTCGCTGGTCAGAATCAGACGGATTCGCGCCTTGCCTTCCGGCACCGTCGGAAACGCAATCCCCGTTCCCATCACGCCCTCCTCAAACAGCGCCCGCGAAAACTCCATCGTCTTGCGCCCGTCGCCAATGATAATTGGCGTAATCGGCGTCTCACTGGCCGGCGTGTTCACCCCGCCCACGTTGAAGCCCGCGCCCTTCAACTCGCCCTGAAAATAGCGGGTATTCGCCCACAGCCGCTCAATGCGCTCCGGCTCCCGCTCCAGAATGTCGAAGGCCGCCATGCACGCAGCCGCCACCGCCGGCGGGTGCGAAGTGGAAAACAGAAACGGCCGCGCGCGGTGGTAGAGGTAGTCAATTAAATCTCGAGTCCCGCAGACGTAACCGCCCAGGCAGCCGATAGCCTTCGACAGCGTGCCCACCTGCACATCCACCTTGCCATGCATCCCAAAATGATCCACCGACCCGCGCCCGTTGCGCCCCAGTACGCCCGAGGCGTGGGCGTCATCCACCATCATGATGGCGCCGTATTTTTCCGCCAGCGCTGCCAGCTTGTCCACCGGCCCGATGTCGCCGTCCATGCTGAAGACGCCGTCGGTAATCACCAGTTTCTTGCCCGGCTCGTTGGCCACCTCCTTCAGCAACTCCTCGCAGTGGGCCGTATCCTTGTGCCGGAAAACCAAAATCCGAGCCCGCGACAGCCGCGCTCCGTCGATGATGCTGGCGTGGTTCAGTTCGTCGGACAAGATGAAGTCCTCCTTGCCAAGAATCGAGCTAACCGCGCCCGCGTTGGCCGTGAAGCCACTCTGGAAGACCACGCAGGCCTCCACGTTCTTGAAGCGCGCAATCTTTTCTTCCAGCTCCATATGGATGCGCATGGTTCCCGCAATCGTCCGCACCGCGCCCGAGCCCACACCGAATTTTCGCGTAGCCTCCAGCGCCGCCTCAATCAGCCGTGGGTCGTTGGCCAGCCCCAGATAATTGTTGCTGGCCAGGTTGATCACCTTGCGCCCATCGTAATGGCACACCGGCGCCTGCTGATCGTCCAGAATGCGCAGCTTGAAATACGTCCCCTTGGCGCGCAGCTCGTCGAGTGCGGCGGTTAGATGGGCAAGCTGGGGTCTGGCAGGGGGCTGGCTCATGACGTTCTCCTCAAACAATCAAGGATAACGCAGCGCGGCAGGCCTTGCTGCTGCATGGAGGCACACACCGAATGCACTTCCCGCTCCGAATCGAAGCGGCGAGGGATGGATGATTGGCTATAAAACAAAATCATTGATCGGCGCGGCGCACGCATAATGCGCGATCGAAGTTGGCCCCGCGCTTATCCAGTTGAACCACATGCCTTTTTGCTTCGCCCTGGCCGCGGAACACGAAACTGCGCATGAACTGAGGACGGTCCCCGCGGGTGCTGCTCCACACCACGCTGGAAGTGAGTCGAATTCCGCCTTTGATCCGGCAGGACATGTAGCCATTAGCGCCGCAGACAACACCGGCGTTGGGATTGTAGATCTTCATCAGTTCATCAATGGTCGGCAACCGCCAGTCCGCGTATCCTCCGAGATGCAGGTTTTGGCAATATTCCACCGCCGGCTGCCATCTCAGGGCGAAGCCGTTGTCTCTCCTGGTCCACATCAACTCCGTTGCCGGGTCAGTCCACACCCCGCTGCCAGTATCCAGCTGCGCACCCCGCGCGCTCTCCCGTTGTTCTCTATCCCATTCATCACGCACAGCTTTGTCATGCGCTTCCTGCTCGGCCTTTGCCTGAGCCTCTTGCGAGGCTTTGTCTCTTGCTTCTATAAACGCCTTATCCCGTGCCTGCTGCTCGGCCTTTGCCTGAGCTTCTTGCGCGGCTTTGTCTCTTGCTTCCTGCTCGGCCTTTGCCTTAGCCTCCTGCTCGGCCTTGTCACGCGCCTCTTGCTCGGTTTTGGCTTGTGCCTCTTGGTCGGCCTTGTCTTTTGCCTCTTGCTCGGCCTTGAGGCGGGCGTCACGCACGGCTTGCAGCGCGAAGGCCTGGCTGGTCAGCCCGGCGGCTTTTACGGAAATCTCGTATTCCGCCTTGTCCAGGGTGTCATCGGTCTCGGCGGCCACGGTGTGCTGGCCGGCTGTAACCTTCGTCTTCACCGAAGCTCCGGCGTCGATGTGGCCTTTCGCCGTGCCGTCCAGTGTCCAGTTGCAGGCCAGGTCGCAGCTCACCTGTAACATCGGCGCGGCCGGCTTGGCTGGCGGCGTCTTCGGCCGCAGAATCGGCCCCTCATCCTCTTGCGCGAGCGCCATCCCCGCGCCCAGCACTAACACCGCAATCGCCATCGCCATGATGATCTGTTTCTTTGCGATCATGCCACCCTCCAGAATCAACTCGCAACATGCGCATCAGAATTCACATAAACCCGCTCTCCAACAGAAAAGTTGTGGGGAAAAAAGAAAAGTCCAGTGCTCTCGATTCATTATTCCGCGTGGCGCACGCAAAGAACGCGGTCCAGACCGCTGCCGACCAGGGGAGAAGAGTATCGCTCTCCATTGGCGAACAGGAAGAGCCACGCCTCCCACGTCGTATTTCCCTGGGTGTTACTCCATTGCCAGCCGGTCAATTGCAGCTTGCCCTTCACGTGCCATGTAGTCGGGCTGCCGCTGCCCATTTGTCCCGCGATGTTGGCCTTTGGGTCGTAGATGTCGCTCAACTCGTCGATTGCCGGCAAGCGCCAGTCGGAGTAACCGGCCAGGCGCAGATTCCGGCAATAATTCTTTGCTTTCTGCCAGTTCACATCGCTGCCGTTATCCTTCTTAGTCCACATCAACCGGGTAGCGGGGTCAGTCCATACCTTATCTGCATCCTCTAGCGCGGCCTTTTCGCGTGCCTCCTGCGCGGCCTTGTTCCTGGCCTCTTGTGCGGCCTTATCTCTCGCCTCCTGTGCCGCCTTGTCTTGTGCCTGCTGCACGGCCTTGATCCGCGCGTCGCGCACCGGCTGTAGCTCGATGTTCACCACCGTCTGTTCGCCCGATTTGACTTCGCAGAGTTGCTGAACCTGGTCTGTACCGTCCTCGGTCGCTGCAGCCACCATGTGCTGGCCGGCTTCCACCTTCGCCTTGGCCGAGCCACCGGCCTCAATCCGTCCTTTTGCTTCTCCGTCCAGTTTCCAATTGCAGGCCAGGTCGCAGATCACAAGCAGCGTGGTACTCGCTGCCGCTGGCTTGACCGGCTTGGGCTGTGGCTTCGGGCGCAGAATCGGCCCCTCATCCTGTTGCGCCAGAGCCGGCATGGCCGCCACCATCAAGGCCGCCGCCATCGCCCAAACCACTGTTGTTTTTCCGCGCATCTCTTCTTCCTGGGGCGTCTAGTCCGCCCGGGTTTCATTGCTGGGGGTCCGGTTGTCGCTGATAAGTCAGACGGATTCTTCCACTCCACGGTCTATAGCGGTTCCACAATTGATGTACCCCGATACCACTGCCCTCAAGTGGCATTTTCCTCATCCGTGGTCCCCAGTGACAGGTCTTCGTCGCTGGGGTGGAAGTAAATGCCACCCTGTACGATACCAGAAAAGGCACGTAGATTGTGGAACCGCTCTAGTGTGCGCCGTGCAACAGTCCGCAAGCCTCGGCCACCTTGCCGTCACAGGCTTCCTGGTAATTCTCGCGCGCTTTCTGTTTGTCCGGCGGGCCGCCGAGACCTTGGGCATAGAGATCGCCCAGGTATTTGCAGGCATCATATAATTTGCCGTCGCAAGCCATATTGAAGTATTTGCGTGCCTCGGCGTACCTGTGGTCGTTCTGGTCCAAGGTGCCTAGGCCAGTGCAACCACGCAGGTGTCCTCCATCGCATGATTTCTGGTAAATCTTGCGCGCTGTCTCTGTGTCCGGCGGGATGCCGAGGCCGTTCGCATAGATGTAGCCGAGATAGTTGCAGGCATTCAACTCGCCGCCATCGCAGGCCTGAGTGAGAAGCGGGCGCGCCTTATCGTATTGCTCGCTATCGAAGGCGGCTTTGCCTTGGTCGTAAGCGCTGGGTTCCGGCGGTTTGGCCGCGAGCGGCTTTGCGCTGGCCCATATATATATACCGCTGACTTCAGAGCTGGGCGCGCGGCCCACAGCTGTGGCTATGGCGCGAATCTTGCTGCCGCTGGACAGCCCTGTGATGGGCTGCGCGTAGACCGGCGACGCCTCCGTAGGCGTGCTACCGTCCACTGTGTAGTGGATGACGGCAAATAAAGATGTGTCGGAGATCGCCACCGGTAGTGCATCGGCATAAGTGCCTTCGCCCGGCGTGAGTACCGGGGCATTCGTTATCAGTATGAGTGGCAAATACGTCATGCCGGCCCAGACTCCCAGGCAGATTCCAGTCAGAATCGCCGCAATCACCCACACCGAGCCTCCCGAGCGTTTCGACTCGGGCTTTGGCATCGGGACAGGCGCGGGAATGGGTGGAACTTCTGGCAGGGTTTTGGGTCTGGGTGCGGGCGGTGGGGCAGACAGCGCCTCCAGCGCCGCTGTTGCCGAGGGGAAGCGATGCTCACGCTCCCGGGCCATCAGGCGCATGACAATGGCTTCCAAGCCGGGATGCTCCCAGGCCAGCTCCGGCCGCAGCAATTCGAGCGATGGGGGTGTTCCCTGCAAGTGCTGATACATCCAGCCTTCCGCATTCTCGGCATGGAAGGGGGTTCGCCCGGTGAGCATCTCATAAAGCACCCCGCCCAGGGCATAGAGGTCGGTGCGGCCGTCCAGCTCGGCGGCGGGCGTGCCCCGCCACTGCTCTGGCGCAGCGTACTCTGGGGTCAGCAACAGCCCGCGAGTGTTACTGAGGTTGGTGATGCCTTCGGTCATGGTGGCGATGCCGAAATCCAGCACCTTGGGCAGATCGCTGCCATCGGGCTGCACTCCCAGCAGGATGTTCTCCGGCTTGACGTCGCGATGGATGGCGCCCCGGGCGTGGGCCGCGGCCAGCCCAGCGGCTATGCCACGTGCGATGTGCAGGGCGCGCCGGATCGGCAGGCCGCGGAGAGCCTCCTCAAGCACAGAGCGCAGGCTCGGCCCGTTCACATATTCCATGGCGATAAACAGGCTGCCGTCTTCGTCCTGGTCCAGGTCGGCCACCTCCACGATATTGGGATCGCGCAACTGGTAGGCGGCTCGCGCCTCCCGGCGGAAGCGCTTGATGAACTTGGGGTTGCGGCTCAACTCGGTGGCCAGGAATTTGAGCGCCAGTTGCCCTCCAAGCATCAGGTGCTCGCCCAGGTAGACAACGCCCATCCCGCCCGCGCCCAGCTTGCGCACGATGCGGTACTTGCCGCGCACGATATGGCCCGGCTCCAGCTCCCGCAACTCAATCAGAACCGCCCCGTCCGTGGGGCAGGTCGCGTGCTGGTCCGGATACGGCGTATCACATACAGGACAAGTCTTCATGTCGCGCTCTCGCCAGGCTCAGAACCCTGCGTTCGAGAGGAGATTCGATGGCGAAAGCATACCACTGTTGCCATTCTTCGTGGCTCGATAGCTCTCTCTCCGTTTATCGGTGGGAGACTTCCGTCCTTCACTTCCCATTCTTGTCATGCCGCGTCTAACCATTGCAAGGGCAGCCCCAGGCTATTATTTTGCTTTTCGGTGCAGATAGCTTTGTGCCGGTTGGCTCCGGTCCGCCCCCGCCGGATACAATAGGTTCTGGGCTGCGGCAGGCGGGCGGCACTCGATTTTTATCTTTGGAGCAGGTGCAAGTGAGAGGCATAAACTTCCGCGGTTCGCGGCTTGTGTTGATTGCAGGATTGGTGATCGCGCTGGTCGCGCCCCAGCTGGCGTATGCCACTGGCGTATCTACGACAACGACGCTGACCGCCGGCACACTGAGCGGATGCGTGCAGCCTCTTACGGTCAGCGTGGCTGCCAGCGGAACCCCGGTCACCTCCGGCACCGTGAACATCAATGACGAATTTAATGGCAATCCTGTTCAACTAGCCACGGTGGCCCTCAGTTCCTCGGGCTCAGCCAGCCCCTCGGTTGCCTTGGCGGCTGGCAGCCATAGCCTCACCGCGACCTTTACTGGAATCGCCGGTTATGCGGCTTCGACCTCATCAGCGGTTCTCGTCAGCGTTTCCACGGAGTGCGAGTTCACCGTTGGTGTCTCCAATTTCTCGCCGTCCTCGTCTGCCGCCAATACCCTCACCCTCACGGCCGGCCAGTCAGGCTTCTTCACCATTACAGTCGTCCCCTCGGTGGAGTTCACCTCCTCGTTGACGGCCCCGATGTTTGTCACGCTCTCCTGCTCTGGCCTGCCTGACGGGGCTGCCTGCAGCGCTACTCCGGAAAATCTGGAAATTCTCTCCACCACCCCTGAAAGCTGTCCCAGCGGTTCACCCGCCTCCGCCTGTCCACCCACCAGTAACATGGTGATTCAGACTTACGCGGCTTCCACAGTTCAGGCCATGCCCCCAGCCACTCGGGGCCATCGGTCCAATCCAATCGCCTGGGCGTTTCTGCTGCCTGGAACTCTAGGTCTGGGACTGGCATTTGGCGTGCGTCGCCACAAATGGCTTGCCCGCTTCTCGCTAGTGATCCTTGTCGGTCTAGTCACTGTGCTGGGCGCAACCGGCTGTAATCCGCGCTACAACTACGAGCATCACGGGCCGCCCACCAACCCCGCGACCCCGCCTGGAACCTACAACATCACCGTCACCGCGCAGTCCAGCAACGGCGTTACCGCCATCACCCACTCCACCACCTTTGTGCTGGTTGTGAATTAGTGCGACAGTAGTATTTGCTCGAGAGATTCCGCGCAACAGTTTGAGCAAAAAAATGACCTGCAACGCCTTGAAGCTGCAGGTCATTCTTATTTGTCCCAAAATTGGCTGCACACCTTCGCAGTGAGCCGTCTATCGTAGCATCTCTTTGAACACTACTCCCTGTCTTTCTCAACCCACCGCGGGCAAGCCTGCCAGCGCCATCGCAATCTCCTCGGCCGGATACTCGTAGTTCTCCAGCTTCCCGGCCTGATATGCGATATACGATTGCATGTCGAAGTGCCCATGTCCGCTGAGATTGAAGAGAATCGTCTTCTGTTTGCCTTCTTTCTTGGCGCGCAGGGCCTCGGTGATCGCCACGGCGATGGCATGGTTGGCCTCCGGTGCAGGCATGATTCCCTCGGAGCGGGCAAACTGAATCCCGGCGGCGAAGGCATCTAACTGCTGCACGGTTGTGGCTTCGGCCAATCCCAGGTCCATCACGTGCGACACAAGCGGCGCCATGCCGTGGTAACGCAACCCTCCCGCATGAATTCCCGGAGGCACGAAGGTGCTTCCCAGCGTGTGCATCTTCACCAGTGGCGTCAGGTGGCCGGTGTCTCCAAAATCATAAGTAAATCTGCCCTTGGTCAGACTGGGGCAGGCTGCCGGTTCCACTGCCACCACGCGCGCCTTGCATTGGCCTTTGATTTTGCGGCCCACATACGGCATCACCAGCCCGGCAAAGTTCGATCCGCCACCCGTGCAGCCGATAATCACATCCGGCTCATCGTCCGCCAGGGCCATCTGCTCGATTGCTTCCAGGCCGATCACCGTCTGGTGCAGCAGCACATGATTCAACACGCTGCCCAGCGAGTATTTGGTGTTCGGGTCCTTGGCAGCCACTTCCACGGCCTCTGAAATGGCAATCCCCAGCGAACCATTCGAATCCGGATGCGCCGCCAAAATCGCCCGTCCCGACTCCGTCTCATTGCTTGGGCTGGCGCTCACCGAAGCTCCAAAGGCTTCCATCAGGGCGCGGCGATACGGCTTCTGGTCATAGCTCACCCGCACCATATAGACCTTGCAATCCAGCCCGAAGAAGGCGCAAGCCATGGCCAAAGCCGAGCCCCATTGGCCGGCTCCCGTCTCCGTAGAAAGGTGCTTGGTGCCTTCCTTCTTGTTGTAATAAGCCTGCGCCAGGGCGGTGTTGAGCTTGTGCGAACCCGCCGGGCTCACGCCCTCATATTTGTAGTAAATCCGCGCAGGCGTATCCAGCGCCTTCTCCAGGCGGCGCGCCCGGAAAAGCGGCGAGGGGCGCCACTGCGCATACAGTTGACGCACTTCGTCGGGAATCTCAATCTCCCGCTCCTGGCTCACCTCTTGCATGATCAGGGCCATCGGAAACAGCGGCGCCAGGTCGTCAGGACCAATAGGCTTCAGCGTTCCGGGGTGCAGCGGCGGCGCCATCGGCTTGGGCAGATCGGCGGCAATGTTGTACCACGCAAGGGGAATGCGGCTTTGCGGAAGGTTGTATTGAATTGTGTCCATGCGCAAATTCTACCAGCAGCAAAGCCTGAGAGTGAATGCCTGCGGCCTATTTAGCTATTCGATGTGTTTATTGCGGCGCGCGCCTCTCCGGGGGCTGCACCCGCGCTGCGATCAACTGGCCCGTCCACGAACCGCCATTCAGCGTGATGCCGCCCATCACCTTGCCGTTGTCGGAGATGGCCAGACGGTACTGGTCTATGCCTTTCTGGTGCGTCGGGTCGTCGATTTCGTAGCCGTTCAGCACCAGCAGCCCGTCGCCCTTCATCTCACCCTTCACCATCTCCGTGAACGTCGTGCCGATAGTCTCCGGGGTCGTATTCGAACCCGCCTTGCGCAGTGTCCACACGATCTTTCCCCGGATGCCGCCCTCGCTAATCACCGCGCAGGTCTTGCAACTGGACCCCGTCTCCAGCGTGATCTCCGCCGTAAAAACCTTCCCCTCCGGATTAGTCCAGATGCCGCGCCACTCTCCCGTTACGCTTCCCGTCTGAGCCGGGCAAGCCAATCCGCCCACCAACATCAAACCCGCCAGAACAATCCGCTTCCTCATCTCTCTCCTTCCAGATCCGGCCATCAGGTGCCCCGCATCCTGAGACAGTTATTTCTTGCTGACAATCTCCGCCGCGCGGCCATAGGAGCCCAGGTTATACGCGTTCGTGTAGCCCAGCGCGTTCAATTTCTTCTTGGCCACCCCGCTGCGCATCCCGCTCTGGCAGTGCAGCAAGAGCACCTGGCTCTTATCCCTCACCCGGCGGGGCAGCGCTGTTTCAATCTGGTCCAACGGAAGGTTAATCGCGCTCGGCAGGTGGCCGGAGTTGAATTCTGAAGGTGTCCGCACGTCAATCACCAAAGCTCCGCTCTTCAGGTGAGCCAGCGCCTCTTTGGCGGAGATTTGGCCGGTTCGTTTCAACAGGAAAAAGGCCAAAAATATGGCCAGAATGATGCAGATAGCTATCCAGTTCATGCTTTCAAGCTTACTGCCTTCGGCATGTTCTCGCACCGGCCTGCGGGGAGGGAAATCCCCGCAATTCTGCCCATGTCCTTCTGACAGCAGCCGGAAGCAGTACGGAACAAGTAATTCATCGGTCCGTTATACTGGAGCAGTTTCAGAAGGCGAATGTGTCTTTGCAGGAGATGGAACGATATAGGGTCCCTCGTTCCTCAGCTAGCCCTTATGGAGGCGCAATGAGCATCGGTTCTTTCTTTGGCCGCATCATGGCGGCAGTATGGGCCGGATTCCTGGGCCTGATGATCATCTTCTTTGGCGCGGGCGTTTGGTCAGCTCTGGTAGCAGCAAATCTCAGCACCACACCGTCAGTCCCCTGGGCGGTTCCAGTCATGGCTCTTGTGTTGTGGCTCATGTGGCAGTATCTGGGAGGCAAAGGCTGGCCGCGTAGTACCTCGCAAGCGCGCCGCCTCTGTATGCGAGCCAACATGGTGCCCGCTCAGGTCTTCGGCTGGGCGGCGCTGGCTGGCACGCTTTCGGTTGTAGCATTTGCCGGGCTCTGGATTGTGATTTTTCAGCTCGTCAAGATGCCGGGAAACGCCCTTCCTGATCTTTCCCGCTACTCTGTATTTACCGTAGTGTCCATGATTCTGATGGGCTCGGTGGCTGCTCCTCTCACCGAAGAGCCTGCCTTCCGTGGCTACTGCCAGGTCATTCTGGAACGCAGCTTCCGGGGCCCGGTAGCAGTTCTGATCTCATCCGCCCTGTTCGCACTGGCGCACGGTCCTACGCAGGGCTTCCTGTGGCCCAAGCTGCTGTTCTACTTTCTTGTAGGCGTCGTCTTTGGTGCGACCGCTTACCTTACAAATTCCATCCTGCCGGCCATCCCCGGGCATGTGATTGGGCTTCTGATCTTCTTCACGCTGGTGTGGCCGCACGATGCCGCACGGCGCCTGGTGTGGGAGGGCGTGCCGGATACGTGGTTTTGGCTGCATACGGCGCAAATAATCATTTTTACCGTCTTCGCTCTTTGGGCATTTATGCGGCTTGGGAAAGTATGCACAGCGCAAAAGGAGCGGATGGAGCAGCCGTAGCCCCGCTGATTTTGTAGGGGGAAAAAAGATGCTGGTAGCCGCGAATGGGGCATGAAATGACACTCTCGCCAGTGGACGACGGCATCTTTATCCACGTCTGGCACAGGAGTCCGTAAGGTTGGATGATCATGCCCGACCATCCAGGCGAACACGCGCGAATCTGGCAGAACGTATTACGAATGTGATTTCGACGTAAATCCACCGTAGGTCAAGTAGATGCCAATAATGAGTGACGGAGCCATGCACACATAGAAAAGATGTGGATGGCGGAGCGCCTTCAGAAGGTATTCCGCTCCAATATATGGCAGCAGGTACAGGAAGAACAGGCCCTTGATCAGCGCTATCCAGCCGACGAGGGTAACAACCACCGTAAGCGCATTGCCTGACCAGATATTGTGCGCCAGAACCATCGCCAGCCCAACGCTCAGCGTGATGATGCCCAGAACCAGATCCAAAGACGGGCTGTGAAGAAGTCCTGCCAGCGAATCCAGCGTGGCTTGTCTGTGAATGACCATGGATGGCACAAACAGAATACAGAACAGGCCGATCAACCTGCTCAGGAAGATAGTGCGTGACGACATGATGCCCTCCTTGCGAACCGAAGCGTTGTATGCCGGGAAAGAGTGACCTACAAACACAGTTATTTTGTCTCGACCGGCCCGCGAACATATTTATACACCCCAGGAAGATTCACCGTGCATTAAAGTGTAGTTAACGTTGGCCGGTGACGGAACTTTGTCCTGCACCCGGTCAGCGCAACGAAACGCTCTCCTGTACACTGGTGTCGCTATGAGTTGCATCTTTTGTAAAATCGTTGACGGAAGCATTCCCTCCACGGCGGTCTACGAGGACGAGCTGTGCTACGCCTTCGCCGACCTCCACCCTCAGGCGCCCGTCCATGTACTGTTGGCGCCGCGCGAACACATCACCTCGATGGACGATACCGATCAAACGGATGGCAAGCTGCTCGGCCACCTGCTGTGGGCCGCCACCGAGGTTGCCCGCAACAAGGGCCTGGCCAAGGGCTACCGCCTGGTGGTCAACACCGGCCCCGACGGCGGCCAGACCGTCGATCATCTCCATGTCCACCTGCTCGGCGGCCGCCCTCTCACCTGGCCTCCGGGCTAGTTTCTTCTTATATGTCCGGGGTCCCCAGCGAGCGATTTTTGTTCGCTGGGGTGGAAAAAAGGGCGCTCCCTTAGGAAGCACCCTATTGGCTTACCCTCTTCATGTCCTTCCAGCCGCGGTTCTTGCTTTCAGCGATCGCCATTCAAAGGAACAAAGCAGCAGCGTAATGGCGAGGTAGACCCCCTGAGCAAACCAAAATGCTCCCCAGTTCATTGGGCAAGGCTCGAGTCTGTGCTGGCACGCGATATACCAGTAAAAAGCCATGATATTTCTTGGACCGCCGTCAATGTACTTTGCGATTGTATAGCCGATGAAGATTGCCCAGTAGAAAAGCAGGAAGAAGAGAAGGCAGCGTCGAAGAATCAGCAGAATATCTCTGAAAAATCGCATGGTCGTCTTGACAATCACTCAATCAACAACTCTACTCCCTCTACTCCCTATTCCCTGTCTTTCTAAACCGGTTGGGCCTCGTACTCTTCTTCCTCTTCCATCCCATAGCGGCGCAGCAGGCTGGGCAAGCTCTGCGAAAATGCCGACCGCGGCATCACTGTGTCGCATCCTGCCTCAATGGCTTTGGCCTTCAGTTCGCCCTGCAAGTGGTTCAGAAAGCCGATGATTGACGTCGCCTTCTTCAGCTTGGCCTTGAACTTGGGAATCAGCGAAATGGGCTTGGCGTTCACATTGTTCAGGTCGAAGACCAGCAGCTTGGGCCGCTCATTTTCCGGCAACTCGGTCAGTTTGGCCACCAGCGCATCCTTGTCGTTGCCCTTCACAATCTCCACCTTCACGCCTAGCTTGCGGGCAGTCTCCTGAATCTTGGCCTGGAAGAACAAATCCTCGATGAAGCAATAGATGCGTGGGGGCGCATCCTCGCGCACTGCAACCATGGGCTGAGGTTCGTATATGTCCGGATAATAGCCGCCGTTGTGGCCGTTGCCCCCAATCGGGATAGTCGAGGGAGGTCCGTCGGCAATGTTGCCGTTCACCAGGCGATAGCTGTGGTCCATCGGGCCTACAAACACCCTGGGTCCCTTCTGCCTGGCCTTACGCTTGCCCTGCGGCGGGGATGAAATGCTGTTGCCCGGCTGTGCCGCTGCCGCGCCCTTCTGGTGGAACTTCTTCTTCTTTTTCCGTTCCTGATGCGGGTGCCCGCTCTGGTGTGAAGAGGCCGGCTTGTGCTGTGCCGGCGGCCGCTGAATCTGCGCCGGGATCTCTGCCTGAGGCTGTTGCGCCTGTTGTGCCTGCTGTGCCGGGACCGTGCCTGCCTGGCGGCTCTTGTTCTTGCGACGGCGGCGCCGTCGCCGATGTCCCTGCGATTGTCCCTGCTCGTTGGCCGGAACCGGCCCCAATTCATTTTGGGGATCCGTAAATTCTGTCATCATGCGTTAGTTTCCTGTTGTATTGCTAGATGTCTTCCGTAGCCGGGTTTCGGGCAATCTACTGGAATGCCTGGACGCTTCAAGCACTTTCACAGATGCTGATTAATTCGTTCCTCGTCCGTCACCTTGCCACCCCAGCGACGAAGACCTGCCGATACTACCCTGGGAAGCAAAGACCGCTTCTTGGGAACACCGGTCTGCTGGCGTTGCCGATTCAGCCTCTGCGTACTAAATTGATGACCTCTGTGAAATGCTTTTTGCCCGCCGCGCACACCGAAGCCTGAATGTACTGCTCCATCCGGTTGTCATATTCGTGCCGGTGCGGTCAGCGTTCTTCTCAGGTGTTGCCCTTCCTATGAAACTCCCACCTGCAGATTCCAATAAAATGGCTTGTCCGGCGAAGTTCCCTTGCTCGCGGCGAGCTTGCTCTGCCCTTTCGGGTGGCTCACGTCAGCCGCTTGATAGGCAACTCTCATACTACAGGGAACTCTTGCGGCTGGCAAGCAATCTCCGCGTTCCCCGTTTCCAGTCTGGTGATCAAAAGTACTCCAAACGCAAGAAACGCCACTCCCTATTGAGTGGCGTCTCATAATCCTGAGTTGTCACTGGCCTCCAAATGATATGTAGACGGCGAATTATCCGCCGTACCCTCTGCAGGCTTTCCCGGCCGGTTTGCCTCTGTTGAGGTCCGCTTTCATGGCGGATGCTCGTTCCGGGTCTCTGCTCTTCTATGGGCTGGTCAAAATTCTCCCAGCGCCTGTACATCACTGGCACCCTACTATTAGCAATTATGGTTCCATTCAGATATCTCTTTTATTTCAACAACTTACGGTAACAATAATAGGAAATTATCTCGATTTTGGATATATTTTTAGGAGTTTTCTCCTAAAAACCATAGAGGCGCGCTCATTGCTGGCAATGAGGACAGTAATGAGTCCCCCGTCCAGCTACCAAAATGCGCCGGATCGGTGTCTGGCAACGGCGGCAGGGAAGCCCCGTGCGCTGGTAGACGCAATGTTCCAATTGGAAAAAACCACGCATTCCGTCGGCGTCCACGTAATCGCTCACCGATGAACCGCCCAGCCGGATGGCGTGCTTCAAAACCTTGCGCAAGGCCAGCCGCAGCTCTTCCAATGCCGTCTTCGTCAGTCGCCCGCTCTGTCGGCGTGGCCTTATTCCAGCGTGAAACAGGCTCTCGTCGGCGTAGATGTTGCCCACTCCGGAGAGCAGCTTCTGGTTGAGCAGCGCTGCCTTGATGGCCAGCTTGCGCCCGCGAAAAAGCCGGGCAAACTCCTCGGCTGTCACCTTCAGTGGATCGGCGCCCGGAGCGCAAAAGCCGGCCTTGGCGCCCAGGTCGCGATACTCCAGCCTCCCAAAGCGTCGCGGGTCCACAAAGCGCAGTTCCCGGCCGCTGGTCAGGCTCAGCCGCGCATGAGTATGAGGAGCAACCGGAGCCTCCGGGGTGGTCACCAGCAATCTCCCCGTCATGCCCAGATGCACAATCCATTGTGCGCTTGGAATTCCACCGTCCTCAACCAAAGGGCTGCTGCATGCAATGCCCAAAAGGCTGCCGTCCGCAGGACGCCCCAGCTCGCAGACAATGTGCTTTCCCGTGCGATGAACGGCCAGAATCGAGCGTCCTTCCAGTCCCCTGGCCTGGCGCGCCGCAGGCGTTTTGAAGGGCTGCGGATGCCGGCTGAACCAAACCTCGACGATGCGGTCGCCGCGCACACGCTCGTTTACTCCGCGGGCGATCGTCTCCACCTCAGGCAGCTCAGGCATCGATTAATTGTAAAGGAGTCTCTCTTCCGGCCAGTGACTACTCTCCCGTCCGCTGTTACCTGTGCACACTGGGTTGGCGTATCCGGCTGACTTCGGAACTCACCATCTTCCATTTGCCCTGCGCATCGCGCACATAAACGTGAGTGTAGCGAAAGTCCCCAAGGGCCTCTCCTCCGGCGTTGGTTCCGGTTAAGTGGGCAAACGATGTGACCAGCGCCGTGGTTCCGTAGAAGCGCACCCTGCTGTCGGAAAGTACAAGATCCGTGAAATGCCTTTGCCTGTTGCGCAGCCAGGTCAGGGCATCCTCTTTGGTTTGCAGCGTTCCGTTGGCGCTGATGCCGATGTAGTCGTCCGCCAGCAGTTTGTCCATGATGGCGGCGTCCCCCGTCAGCACGGCATTCCGCCACGATTCTTCCAGTTGGTCAATCTCGCGCCGGCTCTCGTGCTTTTCTCCCCGGGGCAATCCTCCATGCTGAGGTGCGGCAAAAAGCGCCGGCGCGAAAGTGCTCAGCGCCAGCAATAACACATGGGCGTACAGTCGCTGGTGGCGGAAGTGCGTGGAGACGCGTTGCGGGGCAGCGAGCATACTCGACACGGATACTATCTCCGAAATGCTGCGCTGGTCAATCAATTTCCGGCAGAAACGCCTCAACCCCAATTCCTTGGGGATGAACTGCCGATTTTCCGCCTGGATTTCCACCGTTTTGGACCGGGACGAAACCTCAAACCAGGGCTAACAGGTTTTCGACACTACGCTCCCGCATCTTCTGAAAGAGCCCGCAAACGGCATGGTTCTTGAAGTGCTCCGACGCGCGATGCGCCTCCAGGGCCTTGGCGTCCTGGTACTGTTCATAGATCAGCACTGTGTCCGGATCGCCCTCCAAATGGTGTGGAATGTAACTGATGCATCCCGGCTCCTGGCGCGAGGCCGCGGCCAGCAGGCACAGTGATTCGGCAACTTCGGCCCGGTCTTCCGGGGCAAACTTAAGCCGTACGGTAAAGCTGATCATCAGAGCTGTTTCCTTCCGCACCTTCCAGAAATCGTCATCCAGACGGTCCTCGAACTCCCTGGGGACGCTCCTCCAGATTATGCGTGAATTTCTCCCAAAGTCGCGGCAAATTCCGGCAGAAGTATCGTCTGGTCCCGATCCGGGCCGGTCGATATCATTCCGATTCTGGCTCCGCTCTCTCGTTCCTGAAAACGCAGATACTCGCGTGCTGCCGGGGGCAGTTTGTCGAACTCCTTGATCCCCTCCGTCGAGCTCCGCCAGCCCTTCATCCTGGTATAGACCGGCTTGATCCGCTCCAGGCCCAGCACGTCGGCAGGAATCTCATCGCTTACCTTGCCCTCGAACTCGTAGCCCACGCAGATGGGAATCTCCTCCAGCTCGTCCAGAACGTCCATCTTGGTCACCACCAGCCACTCGGCGCCGTTTACCTGGTTGGAGTAGCGCAGCAGCGGAATGTCAAGCCAGCCGCACCGCCTCGGCCGTCCCGTCACCGCGCCATATTCGTTGCCGCGTGCTCTCAGCTGGTCGCCCACAGCGTCTTTGATTTCTGTTGGGAACGGTCCCTCGCCTACGCGCGTCGCGTAAGCCTTGGTCACCGAAATCACCGTGCCGATGTTCGTCGGTCCTACGCCGGTTCCCGTAGCCGCTCCGCCCGCTGTTGCTGAAGACGAGGTCACAAACGGATAGGTTCCATGGTCGATGTCCAGCATCGTTCCCTGTGCTCCCTCGAACATCACGCTGCCGCCCTCGGCCAGTATCCTGTTCAGCAGGCGGGCCGTATCCGTCACAAACGGGCGCACTTGCTCCGCCGCCGCGGCATACTCCTCGTAGATCTGAGCCGTATTTAGCGGACTTGCACCGAACAGCGCTTTCACGATCGCATTCTTCTCTGCGCAGGCCGACTCGATGTGCGCCTTCAGGATCTCCGGCCTCAGCAGGTCAACAACCCGCAACCCGCTGCGCGCCATCTTGTCCTCGTACGTCGGCCCGATGCCCCGGCTGGTCGTCCCAATCTTCTTCCGTCCCGGCGCGTTTTCCGCAGCCAGCTCAATCATCCGGTGATAGGGCAAAATCACCTGCGCCCGGTTCGATACAAAAAGACGCTCGTCCACGGCCACGCCCAGCCCGCGCAGTTTGGCAACTTCCTGCAAAAACGCGATCGGGTCCAGCACCACGCCGTTGCCAATCACCCCCCGGCAACCAGGCCGCAGCACTCCGCAGGGAATGAGCTGCAGGATGAACTTCTGCTCGCCGATAATGACCGTGTGTCCGGCGTTATGTCCGCCTGCGTAGCGCGCCACAGCCGTAAACCGCTCGCTCAACACGTCCACGATCTTTCCCTTGCCCTCGTCGCCCCATTGGGCGCCCAACACTACCGCTGTCTTTGCTCGCATGTCATCCGTTCCCTGAAGTCTGTCGCTTGTGTCTGTCTTTTGTGTGAGATACCGCAGCCCATGCGGCCTTTTTGGATGGCGCGCGCATTTTCTGGGCAGCAAAACGAAGGCGCAGCCCACCACGCGGCGCCAGTCTTGATGATAAACCCCTAAGCAGATTTGCCGCGAACCCTGTTAACCAACCGCCCTCCTCGTCCGTTGTATCGGTAGAAGGCGCTCGTCAGCGCGCTTCGAGTGAGAGGGAAATCAAATGAATCATCGGAATCGCATCCTGCCCTGGGCTCTGCGCACCGTCGCCGTGCCAGTCCTGTTACTTGCCGTTCTTGCTGCCGCGCAAACCCGGCCTGCGGCGCCCGCCAAGCCTGCGGCCACGGCTCCCACCAACCAGGATCTCCAGAGAGAGGCCGACGCAATGGCCGCAACTCAGGAGCAACTCATCAAGCTGCTGCGCCTGAGTCCTACACTGACCAGCGTCGTGGCCCACGACCCTTCGCTACTCGCCAACCAGGAGTATGTGAGCCGCAACAACCCGCAGTTGGCGCAGTTTCTCGCCGCTCATCCCGAAGTCGTCCGCAATCCCGAGTACTATCTCTTTACCCACTTGGACGGGCAAGGCGGCCGGCGCGAGCAGGCTCTGCAACGCGCGGTCTGGCCGGAACTTCCGCAATCCGAGAACAATGCCAACAGCTACAACCCCAATTCCAGTCTTCGCATTGTCATGGACTTTTTAGGGCCCCTGCTGGGTGTTTCGGTCTTCCTCGGCGCGCTCATCTGGCTAATCCGCTCCGTCATGGAGAACCGCCGCTGGAACCGCATCTTCAAGCTGCAAAGCGAGGTCCACGGCAAACTGATCGACAAGTTCAGCTCCAGCCAGGAACTGGCGGCCTACATGGAAACCGAGGCCGGCAGGCGCTTCCTTGAAGCTGCGCCCATTCCGGTCGGCTTTGAGCAGGAGCAGCGCGTGCCCAACGCATTGGCCCGCGTGCTCACCCCGCTCCAGATCGGCATTGTGCTGGTCCTGCTGGGTTTGGGCTGTTACCTTCTTCGGTTTGCCAGTACAGATATGAAAATTCCCATGCTGGTTCTTGGAACGCTCGCCCTGATGCCCGGCCTGGGATTTATCATCTCCGCAGGCGTGACCTGGGTGCTGGCTGGCCGTCTCGGCCTGATGCCGGAGAAACCCAAAGCCCCCGTCGACTCAAAGGAACAGTAGTGAGCCGGAGGGCCGGCCATCCCGATGAAAGAACCTTTGCCGATGCACAGGGAATCCGTCCTTCCGAGCGTATTAGCCGGCGACGCGCCGCAGGTAGCAGAATCGCCTATGGATAGCGACGCCTTCGCCGGCTTCTACGAGCGATCTGCGCGGCCTCTCTGGGCTTACCTGGCACGGGTCTCGGCTGATCCCGCGCTGGCCGACGACCTGATGCAGGAGAGCTTCGTCCGCTTCCTCTGTGCGTCGCTGCCTGAAGAAGGCGAAGTCGCCAGCCGGCGCTATCTCTTTCGCATCGCCACCAACCTGCTCCGCGACCACTGGCGGCGTCCTCGGCAAACCTCCATCGAGGAGATTCCCGAGGAGTTCTTCGCTGCCAGCCCCAGTTCCTCCTCTGCGGATTTGCTTGGCCCGGCGCTCGCCGCGATGCGTCCCCGTGAGCGGCAACTGCTTTGGCTCGCCCATGCCGAAGGCTATACCCACCGCGAGATCGCCCAGATTACCGGCCTGGCCGCGGCCAGCATTCGTATCCTGCTCTTTCGTGCGCGGCGCAGAATCGCCAGCCTGCTTCACGAGCAGAGTTTAACCTCCCGGAGACAGCCATGATGCTGAATTCTTGTTCCCGTGAAAAAGAAGTTGCTGACCTGCTCCGCCGTGGCCAGTGGCCTGTTGCCTGTGCGCCCGAACTGCGCACCCATGTCAGCGCCTGCCGATCCTGCGGCGACCTGGTATTGGTGACCGAATCCTTCCTGCGCGCGCGATCCGCGTCAGCCGGCACCGCCCGCATCGGCTCGTCCGGCGCGCTGTGGTGGCGAGCTCAACTCCGCCGCCGCAATGCAGCCGTCGAGCGCATCGGCAGGCCTATCCTCGGCGCGCAGATCTTTGCTCTGGCTGTCAATCTCTTCATCGTGGTGGCTTTCCTGTCGTACCAGGCGCGCAATGGCCTTGCGTGGCTTTCCTGGCTCGAACAACTCCCGCAGGCGTACAGCCTTCATCTCGAGAATCTTAGCCAGTCTTCGCTTCTCAATCCCGGCTGGAATCTCATGGTGCTGATTTCCGCCGCGGCCTCCCTGGCGCTGCTTGGCGGCGTGGCAATCTACCTGGCTTCGGAAAAACAATAATCCCACGCGGCGTGCCCAGTCTCACCGGTAAACTCACGTTCCGGCGCTTCACGCGCTCAGGTAACGTGTTTGTTTGGCCTATGTTGTAACTTCTGCTTGTATAACCTGCACACTTCGACTAACGTGGTATGCATCTCTTCCAGGCAGGTGATTTCCGTGACTTCTTGCTCGTTTCTTTCCCGTCGTGCGTTGTTGTGTTGCGCCGTACTCGCAGGGCTCTCCGCTCCGGTTTGCATTGCTCAGCAGACCGTTGAACCGTGGAAGTCACCTCACTTTTCCGTCGATCCCAAGGCCTTGTATGAAGCTGCATCGGCGGTGGCCGCGCCCGATGGCGCGTATGTGACCATACTCACTGACGAGGACAGCTATACCTTCGATGACGCAGGGCGCGTCGCGCATAACGTGCATGTTATTTATAAGGTCATCACTCAAAAAGGGGCCGAGGGATGGGACGCTATCTCGGTGGGCTGGGAGCCATGGCACGAGGCCCGGCCTACATTTCGTGTCCGCGTCATCGCGCCGGACTTCTCCGTCCATGAACTCGATCCCAAGACCATTACCGAGGTGCCTGCCCGCGGTGGCGACTACAAGATGTACAGCGACGGCAAGCGCGTCCACGCGCCCTTTCCGGCGATTGCTCCGGGGGTGGTGGTCGAGGAAGAGTACAACATGGTTGAGACCGAGCCCTTCTTCGCAGCGGGACGGACTGGCTGGAGCTGGTTTGGCCACGATCGAATTCCATCGGCGCATAACGTCGTTATCCTTGATGCGCCGGCCTCCCTCCCGCTGCGCTATGGCTCTCTGCTGCTGCCTGATCTGAAGCCGGTGCGAACCGAAGCCAACGGGCGGGTTACGCTCACCTTCGACCTGGGGCCCCAGGAAGCGGCTGAGCCGCGCGATCCATATCTTCCCCCGGATATAGCACACTATCCGGAGGTCAGGTTTTCCACCGGCGCATCGTGGCAGGCAATTGCCACCGACTATGGAAAGACTGTAGACGCCCGCGTCAACCTGGCGGCCGTGCAGTCGATTGTCGACAATCTGATCGCCGGCAAGAAGGCTGTGGCGGAGAAGGAAGCCGCGATCGTCGATTATCTCGACCGGGAGGTTCGCTATACGGGCATCGAGTTTGGCGAGGCGGCCATCGTTCCCCATGACCCGGCAGAAACCCTCAGCCGCAAGTATGGCGACTGCAAGGACAAGGCAACCTTGCTGGTGACCATGCTGCGCGCCGCCAAAATTCCTGCCTACGTGGCGCTGCTCAACGCCGGCTCGCGAATGGATATCCCCGCCGATCTCCCGGGAATGGGACTCTTTGACCACGCAATTGTCTACGTCCCAGGCAATCCCCGGCGAGGGGAGCCAGCGCTGTGGATCGATGCCACCGACCGCTATGCGCGGCTGGGACAGTTGCCGATTAACGATCAGGGCCGCTGGTCGCTGATTGCGCGTGCTGAAACTACCGAGCTGGTGAAGACGCCGGAATCCACCTCAAGAGACAATGTTCTGCTCGAGCACCGCGAAATCGCCCTCAGCGAGAACGGTCCGGCGAACGTGACGGAGAAAAGCAAGCCCCAGGGAATCTTTGAATCGAACTACCGCGGCACATTTGCAGACAAGCCCGACAAGGAGATGCGGGATAACCTCACAAACTATGTGAAAGGGCAATATATTGCCGAAAAGCTGGCTAGCGTCGATCGCACTGATCCAACCGACCTGTCGCGGCAGTTTGAGCTTACGCTCACCTGTGAGAAGGCCAAGCGCGGCTATACCGGGTTGGACGGCGCGCAAGCGGCCATTCGTCTCGACGCGCTCTTTCAGCGACTGCCAGACGAGCTGAGGCACAGGGAAGACACCGATCAAAAGAAGAAACAGGACGACAAGGAAAAGCCTAAAAAGCCGCGCACTGCCGACTGGTGGATGAACGAGCCGTCCAGCGTCGAATGGTTTTACAGGATTGAGCCGCCGGCTGGTTTTGTGCCCAAGGAACTTCCCCAGGACGCGACGATTCAGGTAGGTCCGGCTCTGCTGACTGAAAAGTTTTCCACCGAGAAGGACAACGTGGTTGCGGCTCACCTTATCTTCGATATGGTCAAGCGCCGCTACACCGTCGCCGAGGCAACCGAGTTGCGCAACAAAGTGGCTGAGCTCGTCGCCGGTCCGGCAATTCTGGTTAACTTCGAATCGCAGGGCGCCGCGCTTCTGCATCAAGGCAAGGTGGGTGAAGCGCTGGCCAGCTATCGCAGTCTGATTGCGCTGCACCCCAATGCCGCGGTCCATCACCTGCAACTCGCCAACGCGCTTCTGGAGGCCGGTATGGGAGAGGCGGCGCGCGCTGAAGCACGCCAGGCCGTCAAGCTCGATCCCACATCCGCGCTGGCCGAGCGTGTGTTGGCCTACATTCTGAAATTCGACCTGGTGGGCCGCAATCTGCGCGCCGGCAGCGATCTGCATGGCGCCGCCGAGGCCTTTCGAGCGGCCATCAAGCTGGACCCCGATGACCACGAATCACAAGCCAATCTGGCCATTTTGCTGGAGTATGACCCGGTAGGCCGGCGTTACGGCAGCCAATCGAAGATGAAGGATGCCGTCGCCGAGTACCGCAAGCTGGGGCAGGATCAGTTGACCGAACTGGGCCTTGCCAACAACCTTGCCTTTGCTCTCTTTTACAGCGGCGATCCGGACGGTGCGATCAAGCTCGCACAGACATTGAATCCGCAGCCCACCGCCCTGATCGCGGCCAGCGAGGCTGTCTTGCACGGCAGTAAAGTCGGCCTGGCGGAGGCCAACAAGCGCTCCAGCGACGATGCGTCCTACAAGGAAACTGCGCGCACCGCCGGCAGTATGCTGATGCGGATTCGCCAATACCCGTTGGCCGCTGATTTTCTGGAGGCTGGCGCCGGCGGCGACAATGCTGCTTGGGCCATGGGGATGGCCCGCACATTGCGCAACGCCCAGCGCCATGAGGATATCCGCTTTGCCAACACACCCACTGATCTGGCCAAGCACTATTTTCTGCTCACGCGTGATCCCGAACTGACCAAGGCCAAATTGTCCGCGATACTCAGCCGGAACGCTCGGGAAGTAATCGAAAACGAAGATCCGGAAAACCTGAAATCGATGTTGGAAGTCGGCAAACGATGGAACGAATGGTTGGCTCGCGATGATAGTTCATACGATAACGAAATCGATATCGACATGCAGCAAGCCGACCCCAAAGGCGAGGGTAATGATGCCGTCGGATACTGGGAGAAGCTCGGGATTCCGCAAGTTTCAAATACCAAGAAATTTATAGTCAAAGAGGACGGAACCTACAAGCTACTGGATACCGACGATTCCCCGAATTCGATAGCTTTGGAGATGCTGGACCGCATCAAGGCCGGGGATCTGAGCGGAGCCAAGACGCTGCTCGACTGGCTCCGTGAGGACATACACATCGAGGGTGGCGATGATCCACTCGGCGGGCCGGTCTTTCCCCGCTTCTGGATTAAAGGACAAGCCGCCGACGCGCGCAAGATGAAGCTGGCTGCCGCGGCGATTATGGTCGGCACCAAGCCAACCGCGGCTCAGGGAATCGCACTCCTTGAAGAGGCCCTGAAGGACGCCTCGACCGACCGCGAAAGAACCAACATTCAACTGGCCTTGGCTGCCGGATATTCACAACTGGATAACTTTGCCAAGCTGCTGGAAGTCTCCTCGGTACTGCATAAGCAGGTTCCGGAATCCTTGCGGGCCTTTTGGTGGAATTCTTGGGCTCTGACGGGGCTGGGCCGCTACGACGAGGCGATGGCTCTCTCCGATGAAAGGCTGAAGTTGCTGGACGGTGACGAGGATGCTCTGCGCAGGAAAATGTATATCGAAACTGATCGCGGCAACTTCGCTGCGGCGCGCGGCTGGGCGCAAAAGCTGATTGATCAAGGCAAGGAGAATGCCTACCTCTTGAACTCCTTGGCGTGGTTCGCGCTGTTTACCGGCAAGATCGAACAGGCCGATATCGACGCATCGATCAAGTCTACGCAGATGGCCAAGGACAACCCGTCCTTCCTACACACCCTGGCCTGCCTCTACGCTGAAGTCGGCAGGACTAAAGAAGCCCACGACCTGCTGCTGCGCGGCATGGACGAGCTGAGGCTTGATGAGCCGAATGATGACTACTGGTATGCCTTCGGCCGCATCGCTGAGCAGTATGGCGAGCGCGAGATCGCCATTGCCGACTATCGCAAGCTGAAAAAACCAAAGGAGGTTTGGAACATCCCCGACTCCAGCTATCAGCTGGCGCAAATTCGCCTCAAGATCATGGGAGCGGATCAAAGCGCTGAACACAAAGATCAGATCTCTGACCACAAGTAGGACCGGTTTCCGACGTTAGGAATTCTACTGCTTCAAGCTTTTATGGCTTGAATCGCAAGCACTTTGGCTCTCAGCGCGGCCTCGGCTTCGCGGTTGTCGCGTACCGATGCCGCCTGCCGTGGCATCGCCATCTCTTTCTTCACGCTGGAGAGAATCTCCCTGTCTCTTTCAGTAGAACGGTACGTTTTCACGGTTTCCCTCCTTTTTTAGCGATAAGTTAGTCAGTTACTTGCCGATTCTAACCCTGGCTCCGGCCCCAGCCTAAGCTCCACCAGAACCTCTAGCAGCGAGGCCGAACCGCGCACGTTTCCCGAGAGAACAGTAAGCGCTTCCGCCATCGGTGCATGTTGCGTTGCCAGCACGTCGAGGTTGTCGCTTACTCTGCGGAGTTTTTTGGCTTCTAGTAGAATTTCGTGGGCGGGCATAAGCTGCGCGGCCTTCTAATAACCTTCAAGGAAGCTGGACCGGCCATTATCAATGCCGTATCTCACCTTCGCTGCCTAAGGCTAACAGCTTGCCAGGCCCCGCGTCTGTTCACATTAAGCCACTGTAAGCAGGGCGCTCATAACTTATTCCCGAAAAGCGGAAATAAGCGCGAGATAGTTCATCTCGAGCCTATTGATTCAACAAGATGCGCCCCCCGCTTCGGAACGCATGCGTTTTCCAGGGGTGCTGCAATCGCTCATGGATTCGTATCTATGCCCGTTACTGTACTAAACGGGGGTGGTGGTGATGATGGTGGTGGTGATGATGGTGGCCTACAACTACCACTACCTGCGCCTGCGACGCGATAGGTGCCGCGAGGCAGAAGACGAGTATAAGTTCAAACACTAGCTTTTTTATATTGTTTTAGAGGTGTATCCTTTCCCCGAGGTCACACTTATCTCAGTTATTTCGTTCTTGTGCAATCCTGATCTGTCAGCACTAACTCCTATATATATGCCTGATTAATTGCCGTGTAAGTACCGCTTTATACAGTCCAGTGTCTTAAGTTGCTTGCAACCCCTGGACGACCATGATCCTATCCTCCCGCCAGCACTGCATCCGCGATGCGCGCCGCTTCCGCTGCCTGCCGCGCCGCATGAACCCGCACGATGGAGGCTCCTTTCAGGATGGCCGACGTCATCGCCGCCACGCTGGCCGTCTCGCGAGCCTCAACCGGCGCGTCGCTGCCCCCATGTAACGGCGCCAGCGTCCGCCCCAGAAACGATTTCCGACTGACTCCAGCCAGCAGCGGCCTACCCAGCTCCATCAACTCCGCCTGCCGCGCCAGCAGAAAATAATTCTCCTCGAAGCGCTTGCCGAATCCGTACCCGGGGTCGAGCACAATGCTCTCCAGCGGAATCCCCGCCGCCGCGGCCATTTCCATGCTCGCCGACAATCCCTCCCGTACCATAGCCATCAATTCATCCGATCCCAGCGACGGTTGCGCCCCCCACTCCTCTGGCCGTCCCCGCGTGTGCATCAACACCACTCCGCAGCGCGCCTCCGCGCAAGCCCGCGCTATTTCTGCATCCCACTTGAAACCGCTCACGTCGTTCACAATCTCCGCGCCCGCCTTCAGTGCCGCTCGCGCCGTTGTTGCCTTATACGTGTCCACCGAAATCATCGCATCGGGCCGTGCGCGCAGAATTCCTTCCAGCACCGGCAGCAGCCGCGCCAGCTCTTCTTCCGTGCCGACCGTTGGTCCATAAGCAGAAACAGCGGAGCTGCCCGCCCGCGATCCCGGCCGCGTGCTCTCCGCGCCCAGATCCAGAATGTCCGCTCCCTCGTCAAGCAACCGCAGCCCGTGCTCGACCGCTGCCTCCGGATCAAGAAACCGTCCGCCGTCGCTGAACGAATCCGGCGTGATGTTCACAATGCCCATCACCAGCGTCCGCCGGCCCAGCTCCAGCGTGCGTCGTCGCAGTTGCCAAGGCATCACTCTTCTGTTGAAACCTGTCATTTCTCTTTGCCTGCCCTCGATGAGTCGCGGACCGCGTTCATCATTCAATCGTCGCAATCCCGAAAACTACATCTCCCTTTGATGGTACGCCGCGAACTCTCTCCCTCCTGCTAAACTCCCCCCATGGCGCTCTTTCGTCCAGTTCACGCCCTTTTGCTGGCTCTTGCTTTGGCCTTTTCCTCGGGGCTGGCAGCCCAGGCTCACGCGCAATTCTCCGGCAATCCCGCGGCGCAGGCCTTTCCGTCCACGGGTCCTCTGGCCGACCGCATCAATGCCATTCTCTCCGACCCATCCCTGAGCCATGCTCAATTCGGCATCAGCGTAACCACCCTCAACGGCCAGCCGCTCTACGGACTGAACGAAAGCCGTCTCTTTACCCCGGCCTCCAATACTAAGCTCGCCACCACCGCTGCCGCCTTTGCCCTGCTGCCCGTCGAAACCCTCACCTGGACCACCAGTGTAGTGGCCGACGGCGAGATTGACTCAGAGGGTGTTCTGCGCGGCGACCTGGTTCTGCTCGGCGTGGGCGACCCCACTCTGAGCGCCCGCAATTACCCCTACGATGCGCCTGCACCCGCAACCACAGCCGCCAATCCCAATCCGCCGCCCAACAGAACGAAGCCGCTCGATCTGTTGGCCCAGCAAGTGGAGCACGCCGGAGTGCGTTCCGTCGAAGGCCGAATCGTGGGCGATGACAGCTTCTTTCTGGATGAGCCTTACAGCGTCTCATGGGCCTGGGACGGCTTGCAGTGGAGTTACGGCGCTCCAGTCTCCGCGCTCACTTTTAGCGAGAACTCTCTGGACCTGTCGGTGACCGCGGACCCCGCCGTGCCTGGCGCAACTAAGGCCGAGTGGACGCCCAATGTGGACTACTACACCCTGGACAACGCGATGACGCCAGCCAAGCCAGGCGAGAACGCGCACCCCGGCCTCGACCGGCGTCCCGGCAGCCGCATCATCCGCGCCTGGGGCTCGCTTCCGCCCATCGGCTTCCATGCCGGCCTGGCCGTCGACGACCCCGCCGAACTCACCGCCATCGCCTTCAGAGAAGCGCTCCGCAGCCGCAGCATTACGGTCTGGGGCAGTGCCGTCTCCCGTCACCGGCTCTCCAGCGCGACCCGCGATTTTTCCGAAGAGCGCGCCCAGCCGCTTCAGCTCACCCGCTCAACCCTGTCTACCGTAGCCGCTCCGGCAGATGGCCGAAGAGTTCTCGCCAGACGCGTCTCCGTGCCCGTCAGCCAGGACGCAACGGTCACCAACAAGATCAGCCAGAACCTCCACGCTGAGCTTTTGCTGCGCCTTCTGGGCAAGATTCACGGCTCTGACGGCAGCTTTGCCCAGGGCGCGCGCGTAGTCCGCCAGTTCCTCATCGACGCCGGCGTGGACGACAACGATTTCTTCTTCTATGACGGCTCCGGCATGAGCCTCGACGACCGCATCGCTCCCCGCGCCCTGACTCAGCTGCTAGCCTACGCCTCGCGCCAATCCTGGGGCGCGGCCTGGCGCAACACCCTGCCCATCGCCGGTGTAGACGGCACCCTCTCTAACCGCTTCAATAATTCGCCGTTGAAGGGCCGCCTGTGGGCCAAGACCGGCACGCACAACGAGGCCAACGCCCTCTCTGGCTACTTGACCGCAGCGAGCGGCAAGACCATCGCCTTTTCCATCCTCGTCAACGGCCATCGCCCCGGCAGCAACGCCGAACTGCAAGCCATCGACCGCATCGCCGAAGCCATCGCCGCCGTGGAGTAGCCCTGAATCATGAGCAACGACATCAATATGAACGAAAAAGAGCAAAACCGCGGAGCGGCTCCGCGCCGCAATCTGCTCCCACTCCCCGGCCTCGCCGCCATCAGCCTTTACCTGCTGCTGCTCTCCGGCATCATTATCCTCAGAGTGGTTGCCGGCCACATTTACTCGCCGCTCTTTCTCATCATTGCCGCCGGCTTCATCGCCGCTGCCGCAGGTCTGCTGATGCTCTTCCGCTGGGCCTGGGCCATGGCTCTTGGCGCGATCTTCCTGATCGTCATCTACGACCTGTGGATCTTTTCTGCCCTGCACGACTCGTCCGTCCTCGTCCAGGGCCTGCTCAACCTCGTCTTCTTCCTCTACCTGGTCCGCTCCGAGGTGCGATCTAAGCTGCGCTAGAGTTGTCCCCACAATCCTCCTCCTCCAGCGGCCAAAAATGATAATCTTTGCCCATGCTACACAGAATCCTAAAGCCCTTTCTCTGCCTTGCTCTGGCCCTGGCGGCAACCGCCCCGTCACCTGCCGCCGACGCCCCCAAAAAGCGCGCCATCACCCTCGATGACCTGGCCCGTTTGCAGCACATATCCGAGCCGGTTGTCTCGCCCGACGGCGATTGGGTAGCATACACCGTTACCCAGATCGACACCAAAGAGGACAAGACCTACACCCGCCTGTGGATGGTTAAATGGGACGGCTCGGCGCGCGTGCAGCTTACCTATGCCAACGAGAGCGTTTCCTTGCCGCGTTTCAGTCCTGATGGCCGTTACATAAGCTTTCTCTCTTCGCGGCCGGGTCCTGCCAAGGGCTCTCAAGTCTGGCTCCTCGACCGCCGCGGCGGCGAGGCCCAGCAGCTCACCGCCATCACCGATCAGGAGATCGAAAGCTACATCTGGTCGCCGGACTCCAAAACCCTGCTCCTGGCGCTTCATCCTAAAACCGAGCCAGACGCCGAGGAAGGCAAGTCCCCCGTCCCGCCCAAGCCAATCGTGATTGACCGCTATCACTTCAAGCAGGACATCCAGGGCTACCTCCGAAACGACGCCTGGAACGCGCTCTACCTCTTCGACATCGCCACTAAGAAGTACGAAAAGCTCACCTCGGCAAAGAACGTTGAAGAAGCCGACCCCGCCTGGTCGCCTGACGGCGCCTTGATAGCCTTTGTCAGCAATCATGACACCGACCCTGACCGCACCAACAACACCGACATCTTTATCGTGCCCCCCAAGGCTGGTTCAATCCCCTGCAAGCTCACCACCTGGCCCGGTCCCGACAGCGGCCCTCTTTCCTGGTCGCCGGATTCCAAATCCATCGCCTACACCCAGGGCGCCAAACTCGAACTCGACGCCTATTCGCAGGCTCGCCCCGCTGTTGTCACGCTTGATGGCAAAGTCTCCTACCCCGCCGCCACGCTCGATCGCAGCGTCAGTCATCCACGTTTCTTCGCGCAGAATAAGCTCGGCTATCTGGTTGCCGACGACCGTTCGCAGTATCCCGCCGAGGTGGAGTTGTCCGGCAACGGTGCCAGGCGCCTCCTGGCTCAGCCCGGCGTCGCGGCATCCTGGAACACGGCTGCTGGTCATACCGCAGTCCTCTACACCAACGACACCACGCCCGCCGAAATATATGCCCTCGAAGACGGCGCCTTGCGCAAGCTCACCGCGCACAATGATGCCCTTGTCGCCGAACTCAACCTCGTTCCGGCAGAGGATATCCAATTCAACAGTCGCGACGGCGCTGATGTGCATGCCCTTCTCACCCGGCCAGCGGATTTCAAAGTGGGCTCGCCTGTCCCCATGATTCTCTTCATTCACGGCGGCCCCAACGGCCAGGATGAGCACAGCTTCGAATTCGATCGCCAGTGGCTCTCAGCGCAGGGTTATGCCGTGCTCAACGTCAACTACCGGGGCAGCTCCGGTCGCGGACAGGACTACGCCAAGTCCATCTTTGCCGACTGGGGGCATAAGGAGGTTGAGGACCTGCTTGCCGGCGTTGACAAAACCGTCTCCCTGGGAGTGGCCGACCCCAACCGCCTTGGCATCGGCGGCTGGAGCTACGGCGGCATACTCACCGACTACACCACCGCCACCGATGGCCGTTTCAAAGCGGCGGTCAGCGGCGCAGGCAGCGCGGCCCCGCTCTCCTTCTATGGCTTCGATCAGTACATCCAGCAGTACGACTACGAACTTGGTCCGCCGTGGAAGGCCACGCAGCTTTATCTCAAGCTGAGTTACCCGTTGTTGGAGGCGGACAAACGCATGCATACTCCCACGCTTTATATGGGTGGTACTGGAGACTTCAACGTGCCCATCCTGGGCGGCGAGCAGTTGTACCAGGCGCTTCGCTCACTGGGAGTGCCCACCGAGCTGGTCGTTTATCCCGATCAGTTCCACGGCTTCACTCGCCCCAGCTTCATTCGCGATCGTTACGAGCGCTGGCTGGCCTGGTGGAACAAGTACATCAAGCCGCCTGCGCCTGTGCCTGCGCCTCCGCCGCCGCCCGAGAATAAAAAATGATCGTGTGCCCGCTACAATAAAAATGTGACTGAACTGGTCCAGATCTCCCCTGCCCGCGCAACTCCCGCGCCCAAGCCCGCGTGGCTCAAGGCGCGCGCCCCGGTGGGTGAGAACTACCATTCTCTCAAGCGGTTGGCCCGCTCGCTCCAGCTCCACACCGTCTGCGAGAGCGCCCACTGCCCCAACATCGGCGAGTGCTGGCACCACAAAACCGCCACCTTCATGATGCTCGGCAACCTCTGTACCCGCCGCTGCGGCTTCTGCGCCGTTCCCAAGGGCCGTCCCGCACCCATCGACTTCGACGAGCCCCGGAGGGTCGCAGAGGCAGTGGCCAAATTAGGGCTGCTCCACGCAGTGGTCACCAGCGTCAACCGCGACGATGACCTCCTCGGAGGCGCGCGCGCCTTCGCCCTGGTCATCGACGAAATCCGCCGCCAGGCTCCCAACTGCCGCGTCGAGGTTCTCATCCCCGACTTTCAGGGCAGCCCCGACGCCATCCGCACCGTCGTCGACGCCCGCCCCGACGTCCTCAACCACAACGTCGAAACGGTGCCCCGCCTCTATCGCACCGTCCGCTCTGGCGCGCGCTACGAGCGTTCTCTTGAGCTACTGAACTACTCCAAAACGCTGCGCCCCGACGGCCTCACCAAATCCGGCGTCATGGTCGGCCTCGGCGAAGAAACCTTTGAACTCCTCGCCGTCTTCCGCGATCTCGCCGCTGCCGGCTGCGACATCCTTACCATCGGCCAATATCTGCGCCCCTCCCGCGACCACCTGCCCATGGCTCGCCTCTACACCCCGCGCGAATTCGCCGAACTCAAGTCCGAAGCCCTCCACATAGGCTTCCGCCACGTCGAATCCGGCCCCCTCGTCCGCTCCAGCTATCACGCCCACGAGCAGGCTGCATCCTCCGGGCTCACGGGGATGGCGTAAGGGCCAACTGTTTAACGCAATCCACAATGCTTCGCGGGGAGATCACCGATCCACTGATCTACCTGGGCCGCGCGCTGGATTTCCTGGGACAGATCGCCGATGAGTAAGGGAGAATGCAAAGATTGCGCAATCACATCCTGGCGTTTGCTGTGCACACTTAGTGTCAACCGAACTGCGCCCAGATCGGTTGCGTCGGGATAGTAGTTTCGACAGAGTCGGCAGAATCCATGTGCCTGAAAGTGATCGATGAGTGCCTTGGCGGCCTGGGGATTGATCTGGCCCCGGCGGTGGCCTTTAGCGGCCACGCATTCCTCCCCCTCCCAGTCCACTTGGCCGTCCCCTTGAATGCGGACAGTGTAATGAGGAAGGAATCCCATCCCTGATTGCCAGTCTAGTTCAACGAAGTCCGTATTGGTGGCAGGAACGACCTGAATGGGCCGAAGCCGGGCGAGAATCGGGCATCCACTTGTCCCGAAGGAGCTTCGCAGAAAGATAATCCAAATGATCAGACCGATGAAGACGCCTGCTAGCGCCAGTCGTGACCATTTTGTCCGGCGCATAAATACCTCCGCGGCGGGACATCAGCTAATATATTGTATTGGATGTAGCGAGGAGAAAGATGGCACTCTCGATCATGGCCGGTATTCCGGCGCTCAAAGAACTCAGCGCAGACCTCCGTCACCGCATGGACCAATCCGTGGCCACCTTCCAGGCCAGCCTGGCCGCCACCCGCACTGGCCGCGCCAGCGTACACATGCTCGACCAGGTCAAGGTCGACTACTACGGCACCAACACCCCCATCAACCAGCTCGCCCAGCTCTCCGCTCCCGAGCCGCAGCTAATCGTCATCTCACCCTATGACCCCAACATCCTCAAGGAGATCGAAAAGTCCATCCGCGTCGCCGATCTCGGCTTCAACCCCCTCTCCGACAGCAAGGTTCTACGCATTCCCGTTCCTCCCATGACCGAGGAGCGCCGCCGCGAGGTGGTCAAGCACATCCACAAAATCCTCGAAGAGCACCGCACCGCCGTTCGCAACGTCCGCCGCGACGGCAACGAAGCCCTCAAGAAAATGGCCAAAGAAAAAAAGATCAGCGAGGACGAGGAGAAGCGCGCCCTCGAAGAGGTCCAGAAGATGACCGACGAGGAGATCCGCCGCATGGAAGAGCTCTCCCACAAAAAAGAAGCCGAAGTCATGCAGGTGTGACTGCTTCTGAATATTGATGATGTTCCGCGATGCTGGAGTATGCTTGAAGCGTCAGGGCACGACTTCAGTCGTGCCGCTGTTGCATTAAATAAAATGTTGGGCATTAGCCCCTGAAGGAATATGTACGCAAATTGAGTTCTTGCAGTTGAGAACAGCGTTTGAGAGAACTAATTCGGCGAAGTTTTCTGAGAAGTGGTTTTTACAGGAGTTTGGAGGACAGTAGCTGACATTTTTGCCTTGAGGCTGGGAAAGTCTGAAGTGGCTACGTCGTCTACACGCCAGCCTTCGGGAGTCATAACTAAGTGCCAAGAGACCTTACTTTGCCGATTCGGCTCAAGATTCAATAATGCAGAGACTATGGCACTGTTAGAGTTTACTTGGGTTACTGAAAGCCCCGAGAATATAAGTCTTGCAGGGCAACCGCATAATGGGTCACCCTTCTTCTTCCCATCTTCTGGGAAGTAACGACAACCGCAAATTCTGGCCCACATCAAATGATCCAGGAGGCAAGGTCGATGAGCGGTGAAACAACCCTTGCCAAACATCGCATCGAGAAAACCAGGTGAATAGACACTTTCGCTCATGTCCAAGATTTCATCGCTTTGGGTGCTATTTGCTATCTCAAGGACCCTTCTTATAAAGTGTTCGGGGGATTCGGCGCTCGTTGCTGAAGTAGATTTCTGAGCCACAGTACTCCCGTAGGACAAGATGAATGCGAGGAGGATCGCCATTTTGGGGAGTTTCATACTTTGGAGTTTCATACCATGATGTTGTATCACAAGTAGCAATCGTCTGGCGCCGGGTGCCTTAGGTCCGGATTTTCGGACCTGGGAAACCACGAATCCCATAGCGCGCAAGCGCCGTCTGGTCCCACCGCAGGTGGTTACGCCGCCGCGCTGACAGCAAGCGGCTTCACCTTGGCGCGCCTCTTGCGGGAGGCAATCCAAAGATCGCGCTGGGCCTGAAGACGAAGCCAGAAATCCGGCTCGGTGCCGAAGGCATCCGAGATGCGCAGCGCCATATCCGCCGAAATTCCCGCTTTGCCATTCAAGACACGCGACAATGCGGGCCGTGTAACTCCCAAGTGCCGCGCGATCTCGGTCACGGACCGGTCCTGAATGTAATAAGCAAGAATCTTTCCGGGATGTGCCGGGTTGTGCATCTGCATGGCGCGAACTCCTTCCTTTAGTGGTAGTCCTGATAATCGACGAGAATGGCATCTTCTCCGTCAAACCGGAACGTAAGTCGCCAATTTCCATTCACGCTCACTGCCCAATGAGCCGCGAGGCTGGCCGTCAACGCATGAAATTGCCATCCTGGAACATTCATCTGCTCGGGCCTCGTGGCGGCATTCAAAACGGTCAGTTGCTCGTTTAGCTTGGCGGCATGACTGGGTTGAATTCCGGCCTTCGAGCCGGTCAGAAAAAACTTCTCGATCCCCTTATGCCGGAAGCTGCGTATCATCCTGCAAACATTGTACTGCGTAACGCCACGCTGCACAATAGGCCTGGGAAACCACGCTACTTCTTCACCCTCTTATAAAACGGCGCCGTCACCTGCTTCGCCCTCACCCGATTCGCCCTTACCTGCACCAGCACATCCGCGCCCCCGGCAGCCACCGCCGCCGGTACCAACGCATACGCAATATTCGTCTTCAAAAACGGCGCGGGCGAACCTGACGTAATCCGGCCAATCTCGTTCCCCTCCAAATCCAGCACCGGGTACCCGTCGCGCCCGATCCCGCGCTCCACCATCTCCAGTCCCACCAGCTTGCGCTTCGCTCCGCCCGCCGCTTGCACCGCCAGCAACGCCTCGCGCCCCACAAACTCGCCCTTCTCCAGCTTCAGCCAGCGCTCCAGCCCACTCTCAAACACATTCACCGTATCGCTGATCTCGTGCCCATAGAGCGGCATGCCCGCCTCCAGCCGCAGAGTGTTGCGCGCCCCCAGCCCGCATGGCCTAATCCCAAACTCGCCTCCCGCCTCCAGCAGCGCGTTCCACACTTTTTCCGTCGTTGCCACGTTGCTCGGTAGATAAATCTCAAATCCGTCCTCGCCCGTGTAGCCCGAGCGCGCAATCATCACGTCCGGCACGCCGCAAACTTCGCCCCGCGTGAACCAATAATTCTTGATCGCCGCCAGATCTGTCTTCGTCAGCTTTTGCAGCGTCTCCAACCCGCGTGGCCCCTGCACCGCCAGTTGCGAATAGCTGGCCGAGTCATTCGTAATCCGTACCGACGGCCACCCGCCCACCTGCTTCACAATCCACGCAAAATCCTTGTCCGTGTTGCTCGCGTTCACCACCAACAGGTAATCGTTCTCACTCGCCCGATGAACCAGTATGTCGTCCACAAAGCAGCCCTCCGGCGTCAGCAGCGCGGAGTACTGCGCCTGTCCATCCTTCAGCCGCGATGCATCATTCATGGTCACGTGCTGCACGGCTGCCAGCGCCCCCGGCCCGCGAAACCAGATCTCGCCCATGTGGCTCACGTCGAACAACCCCACTCCGGTGCGCACCGCCATGTGTTCCGCAATCAGCCCGCCACCGGTCACGGGGTCCCCGGCGACGGGTCCATGTCGCTGGGGTGTGTATCCGGGATACTCCACCGGCATATCCCATCCGCCAAAATCCACCATCTTGGCCTTCAACGCGCGGTGTGCGGCATTCAGTGCGGTCTTTTTCAATGAGGAGGCGGCGTTCGAAATCGATTCAGTCATAATTCATCCTTTTATCGGTGCAAACGCACCCTGCCTAAGATAGTGACGCACCGCCTCCAAGGTCAAACCCGTCAATCCGGCCTTCGATTAGGTGAACAAATATAAACCAGGCGACGCTCCTCACCGCCTCCGCGCACGCCAGAACGAGCTCACGCTCAGGTAGAGAAACGCCGCCATCAGAGCCGCCATCACCAGAATCTTCGGGCGATTTTCTCCCAGCGCCCAGCTCTCCCTCATGCGCCACAGGGCCTGCGCAAAGAACAGCACAAACAAAAAGAAGAAAGCCCCCGTCACCTCCAGCCACAGGATTCCGCCCACCCTGCGAAAGGGTCGCAAAAATCCCCCCACCCCGCGCGCCACTCCCTTCGCCGTCCGTCCCGCCGCCTGCCCCTTCGTCCGTGCTTCCGCATGACCAGCCGCCTGCCCGCTCACCCCGGCCCCCATAGCGGTTTGTCCAACCTGTTCAGTCTGTCCAGCTTGTTCTTTTTGTTGAACTTGCCCCGCAGCAGCCGAGCTCGCAGCCGCCGCGCCGGCCCCCTGCGCCTCGCCCATCAGCTTCTGCCCGGCCATCCGTCCGGCCACCCGCAGCCCGATCCCCAGCGCTCGCCCTATATTCTCTGCCTTCATTCCGATATGATGGTAGCAGCGGAGGTTGCACCTCCGCTTTTTGGCCTGCTTTTTTAACAGGCTCACTTGCTCTCGGGCCGTAACGGAAGTAAGGTAGATAAATCCCATGCCGCTGCCACGCATCCCCCGCGCCGGCCGTAGCCCCTGGAGGTGCCTATGACAACACGTATGCGTGAACTCATTCAGCAACTCGGCGAGGCCATCCACGAGGCCGTCATCGAGAACGAGCAGATCGCCGGCGTCGTCCAGGACATCCGCCAGCACGGCTTCGATGTCCTCCTCATGCTCGAAGCCTCCATCGCTCTCAACGACCTCTCCGCCAAAGAGGACGCTCACGTCGAGGTCCCCGCTGGCCGCAACATCGACCAGCCCTTCTCCCAGAACGACCTCAGCTTCCTTCGACAGTTGTGCATCTCCGTCGCCGGAGAAAACATCACCAGCGAGAAGCACGATGACCCCGGCCCCTCCGCCCGGTAGGGAACATCTGAATTTGTTGATATTTTGTAAGGGCACGACTTTACAGCTTGCGGAAAAAGGCTGTAAAGCCGTGGCCTGATACAAACGGATCTGTCCTCGAGTTTTTCCTCAGCCTGTTTAGTCCCTGTGGGATTGTTGGTTCGTAAAAGAGACTTGTTCAGAACTTTCTTAAGAGTCGTCCGGCTTAACAACGAGGCATATCATCATTCTCGGTATTCCCGCTGAAAAAAGAAGTTTCTCTCCTTGATGAGCAGCACAGCCGAGAGCATCAGGAGGAGACCAGTTTGAATGACTTTGCTGTCCGGGTGAGTGGCGAACATTTCATTGAAGCCGCCCGCGGTAATGTGAAAGATGATGGCAACCAGGATACTGCGCTTGGTTTTGTAGTACAGCCAGTTCATCAGGATTGTAAACGGTATCACGCTGACCAGGAAATTAAGGCTATACAAAAGCCCCGTTTGAGCCACGTTGCTCTGGTAGTAGCCTTTGATTAAGCCCAACGGCACATGCCAAATGGCCCATAAAACCCCGAATAGAAGACAGGTGTTGAATAGATTCATGCGCCGGCGCAAACAGTCGTTGCCGTAGGAGTGCCAGCCCAACTCTTCAAAAAGCGGCGCCAGTATGAGCATGAACCATCCGGGGAAGATGCCCGCGGAAAATGAGGTTTTCCCCGACAGATGGAACTGATCCGCGCTGTGTCCAAACAGCAGGGAAATCGCTTGCGCAAGCAAGATGCTTGCCAGCATCAAAAAGCAGGTCAGGAACCAATACATAGGCCGAGTGGCCGTAAAACCAAATAGCCTGCGCTTGAGATCGTCTCTCAAGCCAGGCTCCAGCAAAATCAAACGCCATGCGATGAGACACGGCGCAATCAGCCCAAGAACGCCCAAACTGCTGGCAGCCCAAATAAGCGCCGGGCTCATCGGGGTAATGTGGCTCAGGTATGCAGCCGCGAGCCAAAGAGTCCAGGGGATGGCCATTGACAGGCCGTAGAAGATGTACGGATGGCGATATTTCTCAATGATCATTGGGTAAGGATCTCGACCAGATTGGTGTAAACCGGAATTTCCATTTTGCTTTCCCGGCTCTGTCAGGATACCGTCAGTTGCGTTGTTGCCGCTTTTCTAAGCCTTGTTGTACCAAATCAAGCGCCCTCCAGCTGCCCCATCAGCTCCTCCCACTCATCGGTGAGCGCCTCTAACTGCCCGCGCAACTCCCCGGCCAACGCGGTCAGCCGCTGCGTCTCGGTGGCGCTGACATAAACCCCCAACTGCTCTTCGGTGTGCGCAATCGCAGCCTCGATGCGCGGGACTTCCTCTTCCAAAAACGCGCACCGCTCCTCCATCTGCTTCTGTTTGATTGGATTCAGCCGGCGCGGGCGATCCTTGACGGTCTCCGCCTCCGCGTCAGACCCGTTGACCTTCTTCGCGGCAGGCTCCGGCGCTCTCACCTTTTCCGCGACCTCAACCAAAGGTCCGCCGTCTGCAAGACCAAGACCCTTCCAGCGCAAATAGTCTTCGTAGTTGCCTTCGTAGCTGGTCACCTTGCCGCCCTCCACCTCCAGCACGCGCGTGGCCAGCCGGTCAATGAAGTAGCGATCGTGCGACACAAAAACCACCGTGCCCGAGAATGCCGCCAGCGCCTCCAGAAGCACATCCTTGGCGCGCATATCTAAATGATTCGTCGGCTCATCCAAAAGTAAAAAATTCGACGGCGAAACCAGAATCCGCGCCAGCGCGAACCGATTGCGCTCGCCGCCGCTCAGAACGCCCAGCGGCTTGAAGACATCGTCGCCGCTGAACAAAAAGCAGCCCAGCAGCGACCGCAGCTCGCCCTCCGGCACCTTGACCGCTGCGCGGCTGATGTCGTCCAGCATGCGCGCGTCGCCCTCCAGCACCTTGTACTGGTCCTGCGCAAAGTACTCGCAAACCACGTTATGCCCCAGCTTGATGTGCCCAGCGGTCGGCGGCTCCGCCCCGGTCAGCAATCGAATCAGCGTGGACTTGCCCGCGCCATTTACTCCCACCAGCGCCACGCGGTCGCCGCGCTCGATGCGAAAGCGCACGTCCTTGAACACTTGCTTCGCGCCATAACTCTTCGCCAGCCCCTCGGCCTCCGCCACCATGCGCCCTGAAGACGGCGGCTGGGGGAACCGAAAGTGAATCGTCGACTCGGTTTCTGGTATTTCAATACGCTCAATCTTTTCCAGCTCTTTGATGCGGCTCTGCACCTGCTTGGCCTTGGTGGCCTGGTAGCGGAAGCGGTTGATGAATGCCTCCAGATGCTCAATCTGCTGCCGCTGATTGTTATAAGCCGCCAGTAGCTGCGTCCGCCGCTCATCTTTCTGCTTGAGATACTTGGTGTAATTCCCCTGATAGATCGTCACTCGCTTATTCCAGATCTCCACCGTTCTGTCAATCGTTACATCCAGAAAGTATCGATCGTGGGAGATAAGTATGTAACCGAAGGGATAATTCTTCAGATAGTCTTCCAGCCAGTTGCGCGTCTCCAGGTCTAAGTGATTCGTCGGCTCGTCCAGCAGCAGCAAGTTCGGCTTCGCCAGCAGCAGCTTGGCCAGCGCAATGCGCATCTGCCAGCCGCCGCTGAACTCATCCGTCTGCCGCGTCCAGTCTTCCTTGCCGAAGCCGAGTCCGGTCAGCACTCCGCCCACCTGCGCGTCCAACGCATATCCGTCCAGCGCGTGAAAGCGCTCTTGCAACATGGAGTAGCGCTCCGCCGCGGCCTCATACTCCGGCCCGGCGTGCTCCAGCACGGCCAACTGCCCGCTGAGCCGCTCGATCTCCCGCTCCATCTCGCGCAGCTCGTCAAAGACGCTCAGGCACTCCTCGAAGACGGTTCGCCCCGTGAGCGCTAGTCCCTCCTGCGGCAGGTAGCCGATGCTCATGCCGCGCGTCTGCTGCATCTGGCCATAGTCCAGCGTCTCCAGCCCGGCCAGCACCTTCATGATGGTGGATTTTCCCGTGCCGTTGGCGCCCACAAGCGCGGTCTTTTCCCTGTTCCGGATCAGCCAGTTGGCCTCCAGAAACAAGACACGTGGACCATACCGCTTGCCGGCATTTTGCAGGGAGATCATCTACTCCATTTTCGCAGACCACCTGCGATGGAGCGGGCTCATGGCCAGACGATCAAGAATGCTGCATTTACAGTTGTTCTTTGTTCAGATAGCTTCCCGGTCTGAAGAGTCGCTGCGTGATTGGCAAGGCAATCACTCCCCAAATCAGAAACAGAACAATTGCCGCCGTCGTGCTCGGTTTAAGCTGCATCACCCAATGGACAGAAGCCAGCCATAATGGTCCCAGTATGGGGCATGAGGCCATTAAGAGCGTGGCATAAAAGAGGAGCTTTTTTTGGTAAACCTTCAGGGGAGTATGAGTTGCTCTGAGCCAGATATAGCACGTCACGATTGTTACGACGAAGATTGCCATATCCAAGCCAAACAAAAACAGCACACTGTAGAGTTTATGTGCCATTGTGCAATCCTCCCAAAATTACCTCACGTTTTAATTTTGCTGCTACGTACGAATCCCCACCAGTGTGTCCACCGGGACCAGATTCCAAATTTCGTCTGTAACGGCAATTCAAACTAGCATACAACGACAGCCAAATCCTGGCAACAGCCCCTGTTATTTTTTAGGAGCCTGCCCAACCGTGAAGCCGATCGTCAGGCGATTTCCGCGCGGCAGCGGCTCCCAGGCAAGGCTGCCTGCATATCGCCGCATCAGTTGCAATCCCAATCCGCCCGGCCGGTACTCCTCGATTGAAGCCGCTGGCTGCGCGTCCTTTGATTCCGCGGGCATAAAGTGCGGGGCCTGGTCTTCGATGGTGAAGGTCAGGCTCGTTCCAGTAGAGGTGAAATCGATCGTGATGAGGTGATCCGGATGGCCGCGGTAACCATGGCGGATAATGTTCGAAAGCGCCTCTTCGAGACAGAGGTTGATGGCAAAATGCGTCTCTCCGGGGAGGTTGTACTCCGCCGCCAATGCGTCCACCCAGGGCCATACCCGCGACAGCTCCGCAAGCTGGCTTCTAAGAGCCAGTCGCGCTTCCGCCTTGTGAGCATCTTTTTCAGGCATAATCGAAACCGGACCGCGGCAGCTGTATCGGGCAGCACCTCAGGAACAGTGAAGCTCGAGTTATTTCAGTGCGGCCATAGCGGTGCTGAGTTCATGATGAATGGGGATGATGCTGGAGATATTGCTTGCCTTGAGCACATCTTCGACCATTGGCTGGGGCGCGAAAAGAACCACCTTGCCTCCGCGCCGGTGAACCGTTTGTGCAGGCACGACGATGGTGCGAAGGCCCATGGAGCCCAAAAACGTGACCTTTTGCAGGTCGAAGAGGAGTAACATTTTGCTTCCGGCGAGCACGTTCATCTTCAGGTCCACGGCCGCGGCGCCTTCAATGTCCAGTCGCCCCTCCAGCACAACCTTGGTGATGCCGCCTTCCAGCTCTTCGGTCGAAATTTTCATTCATTCTCCTTCTGCGCGCGGCTCGTTCCAGGGCAAACGCACTCCCCTGGCGGCGCAATGCCGCCTCCATGTTTACCTTATCGTAATACGCGAGTGTGAATATTCTGTTACCGGAAAAAACGGTCCCCTCGCAGCGTCGCAACGATCTGCGCGGCGGGGTCCAGGGCCGGCGAGCTTGCCGAACTGCCTTTGGCCGGGAGCCTGAGTTCGGCCTTCAGCGTCATGTGTTTGTTGGCCTTGAACTCGGCGCCCACGGTATTCGAGGCCTTTTGCACTCCGCCCCCGCGCGCCATAATACGGAACTCATGCACACCAGGCGGAACAAACAGGTTATCCATAGACGCCTTGTCGCCTGCTGTTCCTTTGAAATAGATCTTTTTGTCCATCTCGATGGTGAAGGTCAGGCTGGGCGGAAAATGATCTAATTCCAGTTTCAGGCGGGCATTCTGTTTGGGGTCAAGCGTCTGTGGATTAAAAGCCACTGTTGAAGATTGGGCGCGCGTGGCAGGCGCCGTGGCGGGCTTCGTGGAATCCGCGTTCTGCGCGGCCTCGGGCCCTTTCGCAGGCTCCGGCACGGGCGCGTACGCGGGCGTTGCCTCCGCAGGCGCTGTTTGCAATGGTGCGGTTGCCTCCGTGGCTGGTTGCTGCGCTGCCGAACGGTAGCGATGCAGCAGATAACCGCCTCCCGCGGCCATGGCAACAAGAAGAATTACGGCAGCCAGCAGCAGCACGCCCTTTTTCCCGGCTGGCGTGGCTTGCTGGGTCGTCTTAATCGTTGTAGTGGCCTGGCTGGGCCTCGGCGGCAGGCTGGAACCAACGTCGTAGGTCTCCTCCGACGCTCCCGCGGTTCCCTTGGCCATGGGCGCGGTGACTTGCAGGCTCGTTGCCTTCGCGCCGGCGCGCAGTTGCGCCAGGGCCTGGGCTACTTCCTCGCCGGTTTGATAGCGCTCTGCGGGGCTCTTCGCCAGGCACTTCAGAATCACGCCCTCCATAGCCGCGGGGATGGCGGGATTCAGCTTTGCCGGGGGAACGGGTTCGGTGTGAACAATCTTGTAGGAGACGGCGCTCATCGTCTCGCCCGGAAAGGGCTGTTCTCCGCTTGCCATCCAATACAGAATCACGCCCAGTGAAAACAAATCCGCGCGGCCGTCGATGGGCGCGCCGGTAAACTGCTCCGGCGGCATGAAGGCGGGGGTCCCCAGAAGCTGGCCGGTAGTGGTGATCTCCCCTGCAGTCAGCTTGGCGACGCCAAAATCTGAAATCTTCGCCTGCTCCGTCCCGTCGGCTTCTCGCTGGGTGAGCAGAATGTTGGCGGGCTTTATGTCGCGATGAATTACGCCCTTGCGGTGCGCGTGTCCCAAGGCCTCGGCAATCTGCTGGCCGATCTCGCAGACGCGCTCCAGCAAGCAGCGCTCACCCTTCTTGATGGCATCGGCGAGCGTCCTTCCCGGCACGAATTCCATCACCAGAAAAGGCACGCCCTCGTGCTCGCCCACATCGAAGACGGACACAATTCCGGGATGGGAGAGAGCGCCGGCGGCGCGCGCCTCACGAAAGAATCGCTGCCGGAATTCGCTGCTTTGTTCGCCGGCCAGCGCCCCGGGGAGAATGGTCTTCACGGCCACGATGCGGTCCATGGCCGGGTCCTTGGCGCGGAAGACGCTGCCCATGGCGCCATGGCCCAATTCATCTATAATCTCGTACCGTCCAATTGTCTTGGGTGTGCTCATAGCCTGATCCGTAACACTCTAGCATAATGCGCTGGCTAAAAAGATAAATCCTCGAAAGGCCGGTGACGCGGCTCAAGCAGGCGCTCGGTAACGCGCGATCAGCAGGGTCATATCATCCGACTGGTTGGCGCCGCGTGAAAATACCTCCACAGAATCCAGCACCATCTGCTTCAGCGTCTCGAGCGGCTGGTTCTGCTGGCCGGTCAAAGCCTCGCGCAGCCGGGATTCGCCAAACAACTCTCCTTCGGGGTTCTCCGCATCGGTGATGCCGTCGCTGAACAGCACCAGCGTATCGTCCGGCTTCAGTTGCAGGCTGGCGGCGGTAAACTCTGCATCCTGCAGCAGGCCAACCGGAAAGGAGCCTTCGCTGTAAAGCACGCTGACCTGGCCGCGCCTGAGCAGCAGCGGTGACGGATGGCCGGCCTTGATGTATTCCAGCCTGCCGTCGCGATCGATCAATCCGAAGAACATGGTTGCATAGCGGCCCACTTCGACGTGTTCACAGAGAAACTTGTTGATGTGGTTGATGACGCTCACCGGGTCGGTGCCCAGGGCCATCGCGGAAAGCGCTCCCTGCAGCATCGTGGTCAGCAGCGCCGCGCCCAGGCCTTTGCCGCTGACATCGGCAATCAGAAACGCGGTACGATTTTCGCCGGCGGGGAACGCGTCGAAGTAGTCGCCGCCCACCTCGTGGCAGGGGTAGTGCATTCCAGTAATGGCCAAATGCGGATAATCGTGCAGGCCCTGCGGAAGCAAAGCCTGCTGAATCGCGCGGGCGATTGAAAGCTCCTGCTCCAGGCGCTGCCGCTCGCGCTCCCGCTCCACCAGCCGGGCATTGTCCAGGATGCTGGCGGATTCCACTCCCAGCGCGTCGAGAATCTGCCGGTCGAGATCAGAAAATGCCGCCGGCCGCGTGGAATCGAGATAAAGAATGCCCAGTAGCTGGCCCCGCCTAAGCACAACGGACTCGGCTGAATTGGCGCGGGGCATGGCAAAAAGCGGAATAGCTATGATGGAACGAAGGCGCTGCACAACCACGCTCTCCGCGCTCTTCAGGTCCACATCCGCCAGATTCAGGTCTTCGCTGATCACGGAGGCCTGGCGGTCGATGGCCTGGTTGAGCGCGGTCTGGCTGGGAGCAATGCTCTCCGGCGCCAGCTCTTCTCCACCCTTGCCGCGCGCTAGCCGCACCCGGAATGACCCAGCCGTGCCAGCTTCAATCAGCAACCCGCGATCCGCATGGGTGATGGCGATGGTGTGATCCAGCATCGCCGCCAGCACTGACTCCAGCGGTAGCTGCGAGTGGAGCAGCGACGTGGCTTCCAGCAGCAGATTCAGTTTGCTCAAGCCTCCGGAGGTCTGCGAGCCGCTCATCGACGGTATGCTTCCCAGGCGCGTCAACATGCTTTCGATAACATTTGCGCCTTTGGCGAAGCGAAAGATGAGTTCGCAGCAATCTTCGATGCCAAAATAAATCACGTCGCCGGTCCGCAGGCTCTTTCGCGCCACCTTTTCGCCGTTGACAAAAATACCCTGGCGATGGCCGCGGTCCTCAAGCCGGTAGCCGCTTTCCTCGGCAACCAGGGCGGCGCAGTTACGCGAGATGCGCCGGTCCTCAAGCTGTAAATGATTGCCGGCCTCGCTGCCGCGGCCGATCAGAAACGGAGATTGAGTTACCAGAACAAACTGGCGCGGACGGTCGGGGATGACGACCTCCAGGACGGCTTCATAGGTTTTGGGATCGTCAGGCATGGGAATCCGGGGTGTGCAGATTGTAGCATCCCACGCGTTTTACGGAAAAGCGGCCTTTATCCTGCCGGCAGACTGATGGGTTGGTCTCGCGCGCGGGCCGGGGCGCGGCTGATCTACGGCCGAATCTCCACCGGCGTGCCCACCGGAACCAGATTCCAGACTTCGTCGATCTCCTCATCGGTGACCGCGATGCAGCCCAGCGTCCAGTCGTAAAGCCGGTGAGCCGCGCCTATATACCCCTTGCCGTTGGGCAGGCCGTGAATCAGGATCGATCCGCCCGGCGAAATACCCAGCTTCGCTGCCCGCTTGCGGTCCTCGGCGTTGGGATAGGAAATGTGCAGAGCCTTGTGGTATTCACTGTTCGCGTACTTGGCATCGATGATGTAATGCCCCTCCGGAGTGCGCCCGTCGCCCTGGCGCACTTTGGGCGCGAGCCCGGGGTCCCCAGCGACGGGTCCTTGTCGCTGGGGTGGAAGGCCACCCTGCCCCAAAGCTACTTTATACGTGCGAATCACCTTTCCCCCGGCGATCAACCCCATCAGGTGGTCCTTTTTCAGAATCAATATCGAGTCGGCCTTCTGCGGCGCAGCTTGCTGCTGGGCCGGCATCGCCCCAGCCAACGCCCACAAGGCGAGTAGGATACCCCCGCACGCCACCCACACCGCTATTCCGGCATAAAGTCCGCGCCTTTTCATACACACACTTTAATCCACAGCTCCCCCATAGAGGCATTCACCCGCGCCACATTTCTTTCGGAAGATTGCAAAAAGATTCAAGCCAGGCGTAGGCAAGTTGAGGTATAGTGTCAGACAGTCTGGAATGCACAGTGAAAATTCCGGCAAATTACTCAACTACAAGGAGATCACCATGGCAAGTCAACCAGGCGCGGCTCCGGCCAGCTCCGGCAGCAGCGCAGTCAAGATCATCCTGATTATTGTTGCCGTCATCGCAGTGCTCGGCATCCTCGTTTTGGCTGGCGGTCTTTTCGCTGTCAGGCATTACATAACGCATAACATCCACAACGGCCCCGGTGGCCAGATGAGCATTCAAACACCCGAGGGCAAAGTCAATCTCAACGCATCGAATACCTACACCGCTGCCGAGCTGGGCACGGATCCCTATCCCGGCGCGCAGAGCACGCCCGGCGGCATGAAGATGGATACGCCCGGCGGATCAATGGTGATGGGCTCATTCCTCACTACGGACTCGAAACAGCAGGTCATCGATTTTTACAAGGCCAGGTTCGGCAGCGATACCTCGGTCATGGACACTCCCGACGGCGCTATCGTCACATTCAACAAGAGCAAGCAGGAATCCATCATGGTGACGATTACCACGAACACTGCCCGGGATAACGGTAAGACGAGGATTTCCATCATGCATACCATCAGCAACAAGCCTTCCTGAAGCCGACAGCAACGTATCACCGGGCGTCCGGCACCTTCCGGACGCCCTTTTTACGGCCATCGCGCCGGCAATTGAGCCTTTCCACGCGCAGTCCGCTCCGCTTCCGGTAACATATTAGAGGTACCTATCGCAGAATGAGCCTGAAAGCCAAGCTGGAAGCTGTCATTTACGCCGCGGAAGAGCCGGTCACCATGACCCAGCTCGCCGCCCTCTTTGCCGCCGATGCCTTTGAATGGAAGGCGCAGCAGCAGGCCGCCTCTGCCGCGCAGGCAGCCGAAGCCGATTTTGCCGCTGCCCAACCCCTGTCCCTGGTGAATAAGGTGTTTGCCTACCTGAAGCCGGATTCCGCCGGACAAGCCGCTGAGTCTCAATCCGAAACCAGCCAAACCGGCGACTCTCCCGAGCTCTCCGAGGCAGAAAAAGCCGAAGCAGAACTCGAAGCCCGCCGCCAGGCCCGCCTGCGTGATCGCGAGGTCCGCGAAATCCTGCGCCCCTTGCTTGACGAGCTAATCGCCTCCTGCGCCTCCGACGACCGCGGTGTCGAGATTCGCGAGGTTGCCGGCGGCTTCCGCATGGCTACCAAGCCGGAGTATCACGACGCCGTCCGGCTCTTTGTCAAAAGCATCAAGCAGCCGCTCAAGCTCTCCTTGCCGGCGCTGGAAACCCTGGCCGTCATCGCTTACAAGCAGCCGGTCACCGCTCCCGAAGTCAACGAGATTCGCGGCGTTGACTCCTCCGCCGTCTTCGGCACGCTCCTCTCTCGCAAGCTGATTACGACAGCCGGACGCAAGGCGGTCCTCGGCCGGCCCATCCTCTACAAAACCACCCGCGAGTTCCTGCTCCGCTTCGGCCTCCGGGACGTCTCCGAGCTGCCCTCCATGGAGGAATTCGAGAAGCTGGCCGCTCTTGAATTTGAAGAGCAGGAATCCGCGACCGCGGAATACTCCGAACAGGAAGCGAACCCTGAGTTGAGCCTCGAATTCGACTCACCCGACGGCGCAGATTCTGAAGACTCGCCGGACGAAAGCCTGGAACCTGAATCAGAACCCAAATGAAATCCTCTCAACCCATCACGACCGCCGGGACGGCGGCCAGTAACTAACCCACCACCCCCACAGAGGCCGCTCCTGCTGCGCCTCCCCCTACAAAGCAGGCAGAAACCGAGAATTCCCCATGCCAAGCCCCAAGACGAATAAGACCGTTAAAACAAAGAAGACTGCCAAAAGCAAGAAGACCGCGCCCGCCAAGTCTAAAAAATCAGCGTCCGCTAAGCCGAAAAAAAACGTAGCCCTCAAGATCGAATCGACTGAACTCGAGTTAGCAGCCACACCCATAGTCGAAGTCCCAATAATTGAAGACCCAATCGGAGACGAGACCGACGGCGAGGCTAAAACCGCGAACGTGGCTGGGACTGAATCTGAAGCAGAAACTGAAGTCGAAGCCGCCGCCGAGCCCGGGTTCACTCCTCAGCCCGGGACCCCCGCGGACGGGTCTTCGTCCGTGGGGTGGAAGCCGCGTCCCCCCGCCAAACTCGAGCGTCTGCAAAAAATCCTCGCTGCTGCCGGTGTCGCCAGCCGCCGCGGCGCCGAGGCAATGATTGAGCAGGGCCGCGTCGAGGTCAACGGCAAGGTAGTCACCGTGATGGGCACCAAGGCTGACGCCGCCCGTGACCACATCCGCGTCGACGGCAAGCTGCTCCAGGGCCCCGAGCGCCACCGCTACTTTGTCCTCAACAAGCCCCGCGGCTACGTCACCACCGTCAAGGACCCCGAAGGCCGCCCCACGGTGATGCAGTTCTTCGACAAAATGAAGGAGCGTCTTTACCCCGTCGGCCGCCTCGACTACCTCAGCGAAGGCCTTCTCGTCGTCACCAACGACGGCGAGCTGGCCAACCGCCTCACCAAGGCCTCCTCCGGCGTCGAAAAAACTTACCTCGTCAAAGTCTCCGGCCAGCCCACCGAAGCCGAGCTCAACATTCTCCGCGGCGGCGTCTCCATCGAACGTGATCGTCCCGGCTCGCCTCCTGTCCGCACCTCCCCGGCCCGCATCCGCCAGGTCCGCCAGGGAGACAATCCCTGGTACGAAGTCGTTCTCATCGAAGGCCGCAATCGCGAACTCCGAAAAATCTTCGAGGAAATCGGCCACTTCGTCGAAAAAATCCGCCGCACCGGCTACGGCCCCCTGGTACTCGATCAGGAGCCGGGCGGCCTGCGCGAACTTCAACCAGAAGAGCTGGCCGCTCTGCGCCGCGCCGCCGAGGGCTCCGTGCGCACGCCCAAGGCTAAAGACCTCCGCCGCCGCAACCTCCTCGACGCCGGCCTGCTGCCGACCGTCCTTCCCAAACCCAGCGGCCGACCGGCCTGGAAGAAAAATGACCGTCCCGCTCGCCCGCTGGCGCGTTTTGCCGCTGCTTCAACCAGCGAAAGCCGTCCCGGCGATTTTCGGCACAAAAAATTTGCCGCAGACCGCCCCAGCGAATTCCGGCCTAAAAAGTTTGGCAATGAGCAATCCAGTAAATTTCGCCCCAATAAATTCAGCGCAGACAGAGATCGGACAAGCCGGACAGATCGTACAAGCCGCCCGGCAGGCTCCTTCGCCAGTGGCGCAGCCAACAAGTTCTTCCGTCCGGCGCGCCCATCCGGTGAAGGCCGGCAATTCTCTGACAAACCCGCATGGAAGAAGCCGGAACGCCCAGCCCGCCCCGGCGCTCAGAATTTCCGCACCCCTGTTGGTCGCAGCTTTGATCGCCCGACAGACCGGCCAGCCTCCCGCCCGGCCTGGAAGAATGACAGCCGCCCCACCCGTCCGCCAGCGCGCTTTGTTGCTGGCCGTCCCTTCCGCGACGAAGGCGGACCCTCGCGCCCCTTCTCCGGCCCGCGCGCGGAGAGAAAAGCCGGCCCCGGATGGAAGCCAAAACCCAACTTCGGCCCCGGCAAACCGGCCTCCGGTTCACGCTTCAAGTCCAAACCCTTCAGTTCTGGCCCCAAGCGCTCCAGCCCCCGCACCTTCGGCAAACCCGGGGCCCCCACGGACAGGTCTTCGTCCGTGCGGTGGAAATCCGGGGTCCCCACGGACAGGTCTTCGTCCGCGGGGTGGAAACGTACAGGCGGGTTCTCCGGCGGAAAGAAACGTAGCTAAGAATCTGGGCCTCTGCCTGTCAAGCGCATTAAGCTGGGCTAAACTCTTACTCGGAGACGGATTTGCAATGCGAGTGTTGTTGAAAGTTTGTCTGGTAATAATTAGCACAGTAGCATTGGCGCTGACCGTAGGATTTGCTTGGTTTTACTTTGCCCCCTGGGGACTGCCCGACACAAAGGCGCTAGCGCAGTTTGCGCCAACATCATCGACACAAGTTACTGACCCATGCCTTAAGTCAACATCGATTGCGATTCCATACGATTCGATTGGGGAAAATATGCGCGCCGCCTTGCGCGTCGCGGAATTCGAAGAGGACGGCCCGGGAGTTCTTGATGCGACCTTTCGAGACTTCAGCGATACAAGTCGCCCCCACGAAGCAGCATTGTCAATGCAAATTTCTCGAACGATTCTCTGTACGGCCGACAAACCTCTCAAACACGCTCTGAATGAGTTTCGCGTTGCGGTGCAATTGGAGAGGCATTTCTCGCGTCGGGAACTTTTCACGATTTTTGCCAACCGGCTGTACATCGGCGAGAATACGTTTGGGGTCGAAGCTGCGTCACAGCACTACTTCCATAAGGAACCGAACCAGCTTCACATTGAAGAAGCAGCTCTGCTTGCCGGTCTGGTTAAATCCCCGTCGCGTTATTCGCCCACCGTGCATCCTGATCGTGCGCTTCAACGGCGGAACGAGGTCATCGATCTCATGGTTCAATCACATTCCATCAGTGATTCTGATGCTATTACGGCCAAGTCGAGTCCGATCCAGATCATCAAAGATTGAATTTAAATATCTGATTTATTTCGGTCCTGCATGTACCAAAGGCTTGCATACATAGGTGATAACGAATTACCCGTGATACTCTTACGGAAATCGAGGGGCCCCTATGGCAAACACCTTTGGCACGGACATTCTCATTCAGGCGCCCGACCCCAAGAAGGCTGCTGCCTTCTACGTCGAGCATCTCGGCTTCGAGATCACCGGCGAAGAACCGCAGATGATCAGCCTTCATGGCCGGCATATCAACTTGTTCATTGAGCGCGGCCCGGCGCTGGGACCAGTCCTGGAAGTCACGGTTGACAGTGTAGAAGGAGCCAAGGCTCGGCTCGTGAAGCATGGCTGCGAAGTCATCAAGGATGAACCGGATTTCCCCAGATGCTACATTAAGGACCCCTTCGGCCTGATCTACAACCTGACAAGCTAGGAGGAGCCATGCCGATATCGCTTTTCACAAAAAGAATTGCAGTTCCGTTCTTGTTGTGTATCTTAAGTTCAATTCCAATTATCCGGCTCCATGGGCAAGACAAGCCCCAGGTAGCCCCGCCCTCTAAATCCGATTCTTTTGAAACTGATGACCGCGGCAAGAAATTCCGGGTTCAGCACCGTGAAATCGCTGGGACCAATTTTCAGATCGCCGGTGTGGATTTAGCTTTGAAGGGAGATTTATTCACGCATATCTTAGGGACCTTGGGGAAAGTTTCAACTGTGTGGAGCGGAGATGCCGCTGATTCGAATCACGAGGCCTGTTATCGATCAGCGGGAGAGAACGATAGCACTCATCTGATTTTTAGTGAAGGCGAGGTCAGTCGTACCTTCACTCTTTCTTCAGATGGCTCCGTGTGGAAGTGGAAGACCCCCTGCAAGCGGTCGCCAATAATCACCCGCGACATTGCAACCGCATCCGGCTTGCATTTAGGGCAAACGCAAGAGCAGGTCATCGCTATTCTCGGTCTTCCCACAAGGCATAGCAGGAATGTCAAGAATGGCCGGGATAATCTGGAGTATGTACTTGAAGTCCGGAAAAAGAAGAGCTCGCGAGAGATCGCGCTATTGCTACAAAACGAATTGAAACAGTATCCGAATCTTTATAAGAAAGCATGGATTGAAAACAATGGTTATTATGACCTTTCGGTAGATATTAATGCGAAGTTTATTAACGATGCTTTGATCAAATTAGAAGTCACATGGATAGCAACAGACTAATTCCAAAGCGAATTGAATTACGGACAATCCCGAACATTCATCATCGTACATAACATTTATCACCAATTGGTGATAATATAGGTGATACAGGGGGTTTTTATGAGAGCAACCGTAGCGCTCGACGACGATTTAGTCCAGAAGGCTCAGGAGTTTACGGGTGTAACCGAGAGAACGGCTTTGCTCCGCAAAGCCTTGAAGGCGTTGATCCACCTTGAGGCTTCCCGACGGCTTGCGGCGGTTGGGGGTACGGAGCCGGATTTAGAAGACATCAAGCGCGTCAGGGCTGACAATCTATGATCCTGGCCGACACATCCGTCTGGGTTGACCATCTTCGCAACCGCAACCCGGAGATGGAGAGGCGTCTTGGCCGGGGGCAGATTGTCATGCACCCCTTTATTGTTGTGGAGATTTCCCTTGGCTCGCTGCACAACCGGCAAAAGACGCTCGACGATCTGGAAGCGCTGCTTGAAGTGCATGTTGCCACGCTCGGTGAAGTGCGGCATATGATTGAGTCTCACTCTCTCTTCTCGAAGGACATTGGCCTCACCGACGCGCACCTGATCGCCTCCTGTCTGATGACGCCGGGAACGCAGTTGTGGACCCGCGATAGCGCTTTGAAAAAAGTCGCTGCAACTCTGGGTATTCTCGTCACCCTGCCCTGACACTTCGCCTGGTCTGGCCAGTAAGGGAATAAAAGATAACTTTATACCTATCCCGGATACGCCCCCGTAATGTAGCCCTGCAGCGCCTCAATGGCCTGTGCCTGGCCGGAGATGACGCATTTCACCAGATCGCCGATGGAAATCATTCCCACCACCTTGTCATCCTGCAACACCGGGAGATGTCGAATACGGCGTTCGGTCATCAAGGTCATGCATTCATCCACGGTCTGCTCCGGGCTTACAAAAACTACCGGGCTGGTCATGATCTGGTGAACCTGTGTTAATTTGGCGGCGTGGCCCTTGATGATGCCCTTGCGCGCGTAGTCGCGCTCCGACAGGATGCCCACCAGCCGCTGATTTGAAAGCACCAGCAAGGCTCCGACACCGTGCTCGGCCATCATCTCCAGCGCTTCGTAGACTGTCTGTTCCGGCGCTATCGTCAGGACTCTGTTATTTTCTTTGTGCTTCAGCACCAACCCAATCGTGTCGGTAATCTTCATCACAACCTCCTGGCCTTTCGCAGCCGTCATCCCGGCCCGGCACCTAGTCAATATAGCCCATCCGCATTACGACAGGACAGTGCGGATGGGGGTCATGGCCTATAATTTCACCATCGATCTTCTACCCCGTCCGATCGGAGAACCCTTCAATGTCCATAAAAATCCTTCGTTTCCTCCCCGTAGTGCTCCTGGCCGCTTCGCTCAGCCTGCACGCAGCCCACAAGCCCAAGCCCGCCCCGCCAGCTCCGCCCGCTGTCGATCCCTACTCCGAGGTGCAGCCCGCTACCGAGACGCTCGATCTGGCTATGTACCAGCGGATTCGCGACGAGGGGTTGAACCACTCGCACGTGATGGAGTTTGCCACAGCGCTTATGGATGGCATCGGGTCGCGGCTGACTGGCTCGCCCAACCTGGCTAAGGCCAACGCCTGGACCCGCGACACTCTCACCAAAATCGGCCTGGAGAACGCACATCTCGAGGACTGGGGCGAATTCGGCATGGGCTGGCAGCAGTTGAACACCTGGGCGCGCATGGTCACGCCCGACACTGCGGTGTTGATTGTGCAGGCCACGCCCTGGTCGCCCTCCACCCCCGGCCCGGTCACTGGCGACGTGGTCTTCGTCAACATTCAATCCGAGAAGGACATCGACCAGTACAAGGGCAAGCTGGCCGGCAAGGTCGTCTTGCTGGGCGCCATGCGCGAGGTTCCTCCGGTCGATAAGCCGCTCTTCGAGCGCTACACCAATACCGATCTCGATTCCATCGCCGAGTTTCCCGTCAACGCCGGCGCGGGCGGCCTTTCTCCGGAGATGCAGGCTCGCATGCGCGAGCGCCAGGAGCGGACGCGCCTGCTCGATACGATTGGCAATTTTCTGGCCGGCGAAAAAGTTGCCGCGGTCATTGAGCCCAGCCGTGACGGCAAAAACGGCGGCGGCTCGGGTGGAACCATCTTCGACGACAACGGCGCCACTCTGGGGCGCACGCCCTACCTGGCCGACAAGCGGGTGAAAATTCCCGTGGTCGTTGCGGCCATCGAAAGCTACGGACGTCTCTATCGGCTCACTCAGGCTCACGCTCCGGTCAGCGTGGAGATCGACGTGGAAACAAAATTCACCGGCGAGCACGAGCACGGCTACAACACGATTGCCGAGATTCCCGGCACTGACCCCAATCTGAAGGATCAGGTCGTCATGGTGGGCGGCCATCTCGATAGCTGGATTGCCGGAACCGGCGCCACCGACAACGGCGCGGGCACCATCGTGGCCATGGAAGCCGTGCGCATCCTCAAGGCGTTGGACGTGAAGCCGCGGCGCACCATCCGCATCGCGCTGTGGACCGGCGAGGAGCAGGGCATCTTCGGCTCCAAGGGCTACTGCACCATCCACTTCGGCTCGGCCAAGCTCTCCACCGCGCCCGACCAGTTGCTGTTGCCGGAGTTCATGCGCCGCGTCGCAGGACCCCTCGAAGTCAAGCCGGAGCAGAAGCTCATCTCCGCCTATTTCAACGTGGACAACGGCACCGGCAAAATTCGCGGCATCTACACGCAGGGCAACGCGGCCATCGCGCCCATCTTCGCCCAGTGGATCGCTCCGCTCCGGGACCTGGGCGTCACCGTCGTCACCAACCGCAACACCGGCGGCACCGATCACCTCAGCTTTGACGCGGTGGGCATTCCCGGCTTTCAATTCGTCCAGGAGATGCTGGATTACGAATCGCGCACCCATCACTCCAACGAGGACGTCTACGAGCGGCTGCAACCGGCTGACCTGAAGCAGATCGCCACCGTCGAGGCCATCTTCATCTACAACGCGGCGCAGCGCGACCAGATGCTGCCGCGCAAGCCTCTGCCTCAGCCCGAGCTGGAAGAAAAGAAGCGCGCGCCTCTCGAGGGCATCTTCCCCGGAGCGGTTCCTCCAGTGGACGCGCAAAAGAAGTAGCGATTCTCAGGAATGGCCTTTGATCAACACGCTGCCGGGTCCTTCGGAGCTCAGTGTCTCCAGCTCCGATTCATCCACTTCTACGGCCACACTTCGCTGGATAAGCTCCATCGTGAGCACCACGCGTAGGCTGTTTTTCCGCCGCACCAACACGCCCTCCTTCCCCGCCAGCGCGCCGGAGCGAATCCGCGCCCTCTGTCCCACGGTCAGCAAAGGGTGCGGCTCGGCGCGGCGCAGCGGCAAGCCGGAGCGCAACGCGTTGATCTCCGCTTCGGGCAGCGATGCCGGCTGGCGTCCCGTGCCGCCCACTAAGCTCAGAACCCCCGGCACCTGCAGCACCGGTACGCGCTCGCTCTTTCTGATGTGGACAAAAAGATAACCGGGAAACAAAGGCAGATTCAGTGTAACCTTCGAGCCGTCTCTCCACTTGCGCTGCGTCCGATACAGCGGCAGATAGTGTTCAATTTCCTTCTGCCCCAGGTATTGGCTCACGCGCTTCTCATGGCGCGGCGAGGTGTACACCGCAAACCACTTCTGCGCCAACTGATTCTCCGCCAGGCAATCTCTCCCCGCTCCGCCCGAGGGTAGAACGATGTCGCGTTGTGCACTCTCCGGCATCATTCGCCCTTTTCCGCCATCAGTCTCCGTTCGCAAAAATCCTAAACCTACTCAACGGTGACTGATTTGGCAAGGTTTCTCGGCTGATCCACGTCGCAGCCGCGCCGCACAGCGATGTAATACGCCAGCAATTGCAACGGCACAATCTCAATCAGCGGCACAAGCAGTTCGATGGCCGGAGGAATGGGGATGACGTGTTCCACCAGTCCGCCGATGGTCTTGTCGCCTTCCGTGGCAATGGCAATCACCCGCCCCGACCGCGCCGTCACCTCCTGAATGTTCGAGAGAGTCTTCTCGTAGCGCAACTTTGACGCGGGATCGGCTTCGTCTCTCGTGGCCAGCACCACCACCGGCAGCGTCTCATCAATCAACGCGTTAGGCCCGTGCTTCATCTCGCCCGCAGGGTATCCCTCGGCGTGAATGTAAGAGATCTCCTTCAGCTTCAGCGCGCCCTCCAGCGCGATGGGGAAGTGGATGCCGCGGCCGAGGTAAAGAAAATCACGCGCCGTCGAAAATTCCTTCGCAAGTTGCTCGCACTGCGCGGTGCAGGAGCGCAGCGTCTCTTCAATCTTGACGGGAATGCGGCTCAACTCCTCAATCAGCGTCACCGATTGTGCCTGATCGAGCTCGCCGCGCAGTTGCCCCAGCTTAAGCGCCAGCAAAAACAGCGCCGTTAGCTGCGCGGTGAAGGCCTTCGTCGAGGCCACGCCAATCTCCGGCCCGGCGTGTGTGTAAATGGCGCCGTGCGCCTCGCGCGCCACCATGGCGTCCACCACGTTGCAGATGGCCACGGTCTTCGAGCCCATCGAAATCATTTCGCGCTGCGCGGCCAGCGTGTCCGCCGTCTCGCCGGATTGCGTGATCAGCAGCCCCAGCGCCTTCGCGTCGGGAATCGGGTTGCGATAGCGATACTCGCTGGCGTAGTCCACGTCCACCGGCAGCCGCGCCAGCCGCTCGATCATGTATTTCCCCGTCAGCGCCGCGTGCCAACTCGTCCCGCAGGCCGCGATATTGATGCTGGTCGCCTCGGCCAGCTCCTTGTCGGCAATCTTCATCTCCCCCAGGAAGACCTTGCCCGAGTCCAGCGAGACGCGGCCCAGCGTGGTGTCCGTAACGGCCCGCGGCTGCTCCCAAATCTCCTTGAGCATGAAATGCTTGTAGCCGCCCTTTTCCGCCTGGATCGGGTCCCACTGAACGTGTGTGATCTCGCGCTGCACGAGTTTGCCGTCAAAGTCAGTTAGCGCCACGCCGGCCAAAGTTAGCACGGCCATGTCTCCGTCGGCCAGAAAATAAATGTTGCGTGTGTGTTGCAGGATGCCGGGCACATCGGAGGCCACAAACGACTCGCCCTTGCCCACTCCGATTACCACCGGCGGGCCAAAACGAGCGGCAATAATCTTGTCCGGTTCTGCAGCCGATAGTACGCCCAGCGCAAAGGCCCCCGTGAGCCGCTTCACGGCGCGCCTCACAGCCACTTCCAGCGGAATCGGCTTGCCGGCCTTCTCCGCCTCCTTCTGCACCTGCTCAATCAGGTGGGCGATAATCTCCGTGTCCGTCTCGGTGACAAACTTGTGGCCCTGCGCGGTCAGCTCGTGCTTCAGCTCCAGGTAATTCTCCACAATTCCGTTGTGCACCACCACGATGCGCCCCGTGCAATCCCGATGCGGGTGCGCGTTCTCTTCCGTGGGCCGCCCATGCGTCGCCCAGCGGGTGTGGCCGATGCCGAAGCTGCCCTCGACCGGATGCTCGCGCAATACCTCTTCCAGGTTGCACAGCTTCCCCGGCGCGCGCCGCACCTCCAGCATCTTGCTGGTGGGTGAGCCCACGGCGATCCCCGCCGAGTCGTAGCCGCGGTATTCCAGCCGCCGCAGCCCTTCAATAATGACCGGAACAACCTTCTTGGGTCCTACATAACCTACAATTCCGCACATAGATTGATTCTAAGCGAGAATATCTGAAGATGCGATAAAGTTCGCCGGTAACTCGCTGATTTCATAGGGAGCAGAGGCCGGGGAGTCTTCTGGACGTAGCAAACAGTTTTCTGACCGTGTATGTGGAGACGTCATCGAGTAAAAGAAGTTATTAAAAATCATCGTAACCGGGTTCTGAGTGCCCTGCCATGCTGGAGCCGCCAGCATAGAAGACAATGCGGCGTCGAACCGGGATGCCTAGGAGAGAACGGGCGAGCATGACCAATTCCAGCTCACGCAATTCCGGGTCGGGAATTGCTTCGACGGTAGTACGGGTCCTATCGAAATCGGCGTTAACGCCCAGAGAAATCATCCTGCGGTAGACCTCAGCAGATGACCAAACTGCTTTGGGGAATGATTTGAGACCGGATGATTCGTTGTCGTGGGTAAACAGTGTGGCAGCAACTTCAAAGCCGTTCTGGACAACGGATGCAGCCGCGTCCCGGTCACCTAAACGAAGGTAAAGGTCCGCTGCTTTCGTGAGGTACTCTGGGCGCTGCTCCGGTTTGAGCTGAGTTATGAGCTCCAACTCAGCCGTAAGGGCAGATCGTGCGGCAGGTTCGTCCAGATAATAGGTACAGCGTTCAGCTATGTTATTGAGCATATCGGCGCGGGGAGACTGCTCCGCATAGCTGCACCAGTCGCCATTGGGGCCGCCGCAAGTGGTGGGAACCTGGCGGGTGAGAGGGACTGTGCCGGCTGAAGCGAGAATATGCGCGACATCGGGCGGACAGGTGTTTCCGGTACCCAGAAGGGCGGCCTCAGGTGAGCCGGGAGGGGCATAGGAGAGAGTTGAACCGGTAACGCCCAAACCCTGGTTGAGGTTGAGCGGGATGGTGAATTCGAGGCCCATATCGAGAGAAGTAAGACCGATGGAGTGAGCTCCCTTTTCGGTGGCGTATGAGGCCGTACCCATAGGGAGGAAGATGGAAGGAGTAAGACTTATCCGGTCGCTGCCGAATGGCTCGAAGGAAGCCAGGCCGTCAGGGAAGCGTTGTAGGTACTCCTCGACTGCGGGATGAATAGCGAGCAGTGCGGCAGCGCGGGGAGGGTCGAGCTTGCTCAGTGCGGGAGCAACGGCGAAGAGTTCGAGATCGGTGTTGCTCTTGTAAGAGAGACTGTTCCTGCCGCTGCTGATGTTGCCGGAGCCATTGGTGTGTTGCTTGTCTTTTTCCGCGGCACGACCCAGAACAATATTAATGGCGGAAAGAATAACGTCGGCGGGAAGACTCTGCCAGTAGTGTGCAACCAATCTGGAAGCAGTCCAGGTTTTCGATTGATCGGGCGTCTGAGAATTGTAAGCTGCGAGAGCGGAATTAAAGATGCGCACGCGGTCATCAGTGCTGGATGTTGAAGCCGCTCCAAGCAAGAGCGCGGCGGCTCGCTCAGAGAAAATTCCGGCAGCGGAGGCTTGATCGAAACTCTTGATAGCTCCAGACAGGTCGCCCTGAGTCAGGGAAAAGTTGACAACTGCGCGGTAAAGCAATACCTGCGTTTCCGGTTCGGCCTGGGGAATTAGATCGAGCAGCGCGGAGGGTGAAAGGGGTACAAGGTCTGAGAGGATATCGCGCTCGACGCCTTTACGGAGTGAAACAGGTTCGATAAGACGGGCGGCGGCAAAAGCCTGACGATAAAGGACGATTGCGTGAGAAAGATCGAGATCAAGCCATGCACCGGCGGCCCGATAAAGGAGAAAGGCGCGCGCAGCAGGGTCGGCGGTGGTGGCTGCCTCTTCGGCGTGAAACAAGATAGGACGGGCAAGGGCCACGCGTTCGGGTAGTGTGAGAAAAGTTTGGCGTTGAGGCGTTTGTGCGGCAAGGAGGACAATAGCAAGTTTTGCTGCGCACGTAGCGACGGACATATCTACTCACCCCGGCGTATTTCATAGTAGAAGCTCGGCTTGGCTCAACTTGCATATTATACATACAAGCTCAGCGGATCATTCCAATACTTTTGTGGGCCAACTCTCCAATGGAAGCATTCCAGACTATTTTCTAGTTGAATATATACCTCCTGCAAAGTCACGATTTCTGCACAACCGTTTCTCGATTGTCACCAACAACCCTTACCGCAAAATCGAACCCATCCGTCAGCCGAGCGTCAGGAGCACCAGACCATGATCCCCCCGGCCCGCATACCCCTGCGACCCCGCAGGGGGGAGCAGGAGTATGCAAAAATCCCCTCCACTGGCGAACAATAGGCGAAATAGCAGTGCGGATTTTGTTGATTTCGCTTCCCATTTTGCCCAATTATGCGCCCAAAACCCTCTATCTATGAGTAGAGGTTTTGGGGTCGCGTTTGGCCCTTGAAATGCGCTCCTCCCGGCGGCAATTGATAGGCTCCGCCGCGCCGCCACCTCAACTTCCGGTATAATCCCTTTGAGACGGAGAGATGGCCGAGAGGCTGAAGGCGGCGGTTTGCTAAACCGTTATAGGGGCTAAAACCTCTATCGGGGGTTCGAATCCCCCTCTCTCCGCCAGATAGTCATAACTTCTTTATAATAAACAACTTGACATCCATAATAGCCCGCGATTATGGACCCTTTTAACGAATAATATGGCACAGAGAAAGTCTGCGCACAGGGAAGAATAGCTCCTGCTTGGCATTCCGGAAACCATATTCAAGTCGCGGATTTTTCGCACCCGGCGCAAGCTGCCGCATGGGTTACAATCTTCGCTTAACAAGGCTTACGGAATATCACTCAAAGGGGTATCCATCCATGCTGCCCAATGCCGATGAAATCCATGGAGCGGCTGCCGGCTTGACGGCGCAGGAAGCTCAGGCGCGATTAGACCAGTACGGGCCAAATGAGCCCGCGGCGACAACGCACTACAACCCTGTCGCCGATCTCGTGCACATATTCATGAATCCGCTGACGCTGATTCTGCTTATTGCCGCGGGAGCTTCGGCATTTTTGGGCGATAAGGTCGATGCGGGCATCATCGGCGCCATTGTTCTGCTGAGCGCGGTGATGGACTTCAGCCAGACCTATCGTTCTCAGAAGGCTGTCGAGCGGCTGCACGATCAGGTAGCCCCGACGGCGACCGTCCAGCGCGACGGCGCGTGGAAAGAAATCAGGCGGCGCGATGTGGTGCCCGGAGATGTGATCCGGCTCTCGGCCGGGGATTTGGTTCCTGCGGACGCGCGCCTTCTGGTTGCGCGCGATCTCTATGTGCAGCAGGCGGCGCTGACGGGCGAGTCGCTTCCTACCGCGAAGGCAGCTACATCAGAACCGGCCTCCACTAAAGCGGATGCGCCAAACATGGTCTTTCTGGGCACATCGGTGGTGAGTGGAACGGCAACCGCGGAGGTCGTCGCAACAGGTCCTCGAACCGCTTTTGGCGACATTGCGGCCCGGCTCGCCGCACGCCCGGAAGCGACGGCCTTTGATCACGGATTGCGGGATTTCAGCCGCCTGCTCGCGGCAACAGTCTTTTTTCTCGTGCTCTTTCTGATTGCCGTTGGAATCATACGCCACCGCGATCCCTTTCAATCCCTGCTGTTTGCCGTGGCGCTGGCCGTCGGTCTGACCCCCGAATTCCTGCCCATGATTACCTCGGTGACGCTCTCCAAGGGCGCCGTTGCCATGGCGCGCAAGAAGGTCATCGTCAAGCATCTCTCCTCCATTCAGAACCTCGGCAGCCTGGATGTGCTATGCAGCGATAAGACGGGAACGCTCACCGCCGGGACCATGTCCTTCGATCGCTCTCTCGATGCCTTTGGCAAGCCATCCGGCCGTGCTCTGGAACTGGGGTTTCTCAACAGCAAATTCGAGACCGGCATTCGCAGTCCGCTCGACGACGTCATCGTTCATCAGAGTCCGCAAAACACCGAGGGGTACACCAAGTGCGACGAGATTCCCTTTGACTTCGAGCGCAAGCGGCTCTCGATTGTGGTGGAGCGGAACTCGCAGCGGGTTCTCATCACCAAGGGCGCTCCGGAAGGAATCATCGCGCTCCTCTCCGGTTACGAGATCGATGGCAAGGTCGAACCCGTTGGCGAGGATGCCATCAAGCGCATTCACCAGGCCAGCAACGATCTCAATGGCCAGGGATACCGTTCGCTTGCCGTGGCTTACGTCGATGTACCCGCGCGAGCTGACTATTCGGTTCAGGACGAGCGCAACCTGATTATGGTGGGCTTCCTGACATTCTCCGATCCGCCGTTGCCGGACGCTGCCCAGGTTCTGGCTTCGCTCAAACAAGATGGAGTTGAGGTCAAAGTCATCTCCGGCGATAACGACCTTGTCACCGCCCACATTTGCGCACAGGTCGGACTGGACGCCGGGCACATTGTGACGGGCGACGATCTTGTGAATATGACGGACCCAGCGCTGGCCCACGACGCCGAGGAGTCGCACATTTTTGCCCGCATCTCTCCGGCGCAGAAGAACAGGATTCTCCTGGCTCTCAAGCACAACGGCCACGCGGTCGGATTTATGGGTGACGGCATCAACGATGCGCCTTCGCTACACGCGGCCGATGTGGGCATTTCCGTGTCCAGCGCGGCCGACGTGGCTCGCGATGCCGCCGACGTGATTCTCATCGAGCCCGGCCTGCGCGTTCTCCATGACGGCATCATCGAGGGGCGCAAAGCCTTCGGCAACGTGATGAAGTATCTGCTGATGGGCACAAGCTCGAACTTCGGCAATGTCTTCAGCATGGCCGGGGCTTCGCTCTTTCTACCGTTTTTGCCCATGCTGCCCACGCAAATCCTTTTGAACAACTTTCTATACGACCTGGCCCAGATTACGATTCCAACCGACAATGTCGACAACACCTACCTGATCAAGCCCCAGCATTGGGATATAGGCGTGATCCGCAATTTCATGGTGTTCGTCGGGCCCATAAGTTCCATCTTCGACTTTCTGACCTTCTATGTCCTGCTGCATTTCTTTCGCGCAACCGAGGCGCAGTTTCATACCGGCTGGTTTGTCGAGTCGCTGGCCACCCAGACGCTGGTCGTATTCGTCATCCGCACATCGATGAATCCACTGCGCAGCCGTCCCAGTATTCCCTTGTTTGCAACGTGTATGGGAGTCGTGGCCATCGGAATGTATTTGCCGTTCAGCCCTCTGGCGAGCGTGCTCGGCTTCACTCCGCTGCCGCTCAGTTATTTTGCCTTTGTGGCCGCAGCAACCGCGGGCTATCTCCTGCTGGTGGAAGCCGCCAAGCGGATTCTTCTCCACAGGGCCACCAAGAGCAACACACACAGGGGTGGAAAGCCCTTGGTGGCGACAACCTAGGTTTGGCGGTAAATCCGCATTATGTGAAAGGCGCACGGCAGGATCATCATGCGAATCACCGAAGCATCGTTCGAAAGGACTCGCAATGCGCAATTCTTCCGATGCCGTCCTATTACAAAGGAGGTCGGCATGATGCGAAGTATTGTTCCTGCTCTTTTGTTGATAGTCTCAATCGTTGTGGTCTCCCCACCCGGCTCCGCTCAGCCAAATCCCCGCTTGCAGACATTCTTCCGGGAAAATATCGGGTTGAGTCAGAATCAGATCGATGACATCCGAAGTGGAATCCCGGTAGTTATAACCCTTCCACCCCGTTCGCCGGAGGAGGTTTTTCTGTTCGGCGCGGTTTACATTCATGCAGCTCCCGAGAGTTACCTGCAACTTGCCCTGGACTTCGACCACCTTCGCAGGCTTCCCAGTTACCTGGCTCTCGGTGTCATCGGGAATCCGCCGCTGCTCACTGACTTGAACGGTTTTTCGTTTGATAGTGACGAAATCCGGGACTTGCAGAAATGCCATCCCGGCGACTGCATGATTCAGTTGCCCGGCAGCACGATGGAGGAACTACAGCAGTCGATCGAGTGGACAGCGCCAAACGTAAACCAACGAGTCGACCAATACATACAAAGCAAGGCGCTGCAGCATCTGCTCGCCTATCAGCACGAAGGCAACCAGGCGCTAGGGGTCTATAACGATAAGCGCGACCCCGCCGAAGTGGCAAAACAATTCGCCTACATGCTCAGCTATACCAAAGCCTTGCCGGAGCAACTGCCGGATTTCTACCGCTACCTGCTTGCCTATCCCAACGCGAAGCCTGCGAATGTTGAAGATCGGTTCTATTGGGCAAAAGTGAAATTCGGATTGAAGCCGACACTGCGTGTGATTCATTTGGTAGCAATGCGCGGAGGTCCTGCCGACGATGTGGCTTATGCCATCGCTGAAAAGCAGCTCTACTCAAGTCATTATTTTGACACAGCGCTGGACCTCTCCTTCTGCGTCCGAGGCCGGGACGATCCGAAGCTCTCCGGCTTTTACCTGATCATGGCCTTGGGTTCAGAGCAGTCGTCCCTGGCTGGATTCAAGGGAGGGATTATTCGAAAGGTCGCGGTGGGTCGCTCGGTATCCGATCTCCAGGCTGCGCTCACGAATATCAGGAATACGCTGGAAAGGGACCATAGACCTTAGGACACGCGACATGATATTCGTCTCCTACATCCACGTACTAACAGCGGCATTCTTGATGGGATTGGCGGCAGCCGCCCCATTGGGTCCTGTCAACATGATGGCCATCCGCCGAGGAGTGGCCGGCGGTTGGCGCCATACTCTTGCTTGCGGAATCGGCGCCGTCTTCGGCGATCTGGTTCTGTTCTCCATAACCCTCCTTGGGGGGCGCTACCTTCTGCCCGATCTGTCCAACCCTAAGCTCCAATTCTCCTTGTTGGCCATCGGCGCAGTCATTTTGTTTCCGGTGGGAATATATTTCTTAGCGCTCGCCATCAGGGATCCTAACCGGGCCTACAAAAGCGCTCGCCGGCGCTGGAACGAAGGCTCCATCCCCACGCGCCTGACCGCGGAGGCCGTCAAAAGCGCTGCCTTTACCATCTTCAACCCCTTAACCATGCTCTATTGGGTTGCCGTTACCTCCAGTTGGCTTCCTTTTGCTTATTCAGTCTTAGGCTATAGAGCCCCCGCGTGGGGAATCATGATGGCGGGTGCTGGTCTGATGATCTGGTTCACTGCGCTCATCTTTTTCGTCCGATTCATTCCCCATCACATCGGTGCGACCTTTTTCCGGCTCGCCAATGCAATTCTGGGCCTCATCCTTATCGGATTCGCTGCATATTGTGCAGTCATCCTGTTCCGTCATCTCTTTCGCTGAAACAACGGGTTCACAATATCATCCCCCATCCCCTCGCCATGCAATTCGACGCGGGTCTTCGATTAGGCGCGCAGTGACAGCCCCAAAGATGAAGCCGCCGACATGCGCTAGGTACGCGACGCCACCGGTCTGCTCGGCTGTCACTGAGCCGGCATCGAAGAGCTGAACGAGGAACCAGAAGCCGATCAGGAGCGCTGCCGGAATGAATGTGGTGCGAACAAAAATGAAGATGAACAGAAGCGAGCGAATCTGGTCGCGGGGATAGGTGACCAGAAACGCTCCCATAACCGCGGCAATTGCCCCGCTGGCGCCCAGGACTGGGAGTGTGGAATGGGGATCGGCTGCAACCTGGGCTATCATCGCCACCAGCCCGCCGGCAAAGTAGAAGAGAAGATATCTCCAGCGGCCCATCGCGTCTTCGATCTCCGGGCCAAAAGCCCATAAAAAGACCATGTTGCCGATGATATGCATCCAGCTGCCGTGCATGAACATCGAAGTGATCAACGTAACCCACTGATGGCCTGAAATAATCTGGACAGGAATTGCGGACCATGTTGTTACGAATGCGTCGCCGCCCATCAGCTCCATCAGGAAGACAAAGCCATTCACTAAAATAAGCAGGCCCGTAACGATAGGCATGCGCGTCGGATGCCGGGTTGCATCGCCTAACGGTATTAACCCGCCCATTCCATCCTCCCTATCCAATCGGGGGAAAAAGGCATCCTCGAGTAAAAGTTGATCGTAAAGGCTGCCGGGCACACTGGTTTTACGATTGGTCGGCCCAGGTGCGATCAAGCCTGCGCTTTCAGCTCCGCCACGCGATTCCGCGTCTGGCTCACAAATGCCTGGTTCTCGGGCGCGTCCGACTTAATCGACTCGATGTTGATGTCGACGTTTGCCAGGGCTCCTTCGAGAGCGGCTTTTGCCAGGGCGGTTGCTGTCGTCAGATCGGAGTGCATCTTCGGGTTAGTGATTGGCTTCAGCCTGGCGGCAATCTGTAGCACCTCGACGGCCCGCTCGGCCACTCCGAGAGGCACACTGGCCGCTTGTTGAAGCGCTTCTGCAATCGCCCGGCCGCCTTCAGAGGATTCTTTCGCCGGCTTGTATGCCTTCATGACCACGTTGTAGGACTCGGCGTCGGCGTCGATGGCGGACTTCAGTTCATCGCGAAGTTGAGCGAGGCGGGCGATGGCTTCGCTGAGTTGGCCTTCGTACTGCAGGTAGGTCTTTTTGCCGCGTGACATAGTCGCGACCATTCCGGCAAGGCCGGCGGCCATGGCTCCTACAGCCGCGGCGGCGCTACCACCGCCGGGAGTCGCAGTGGGAGCAGCCAGTTGTTCAATGAAAGGTTCAACCCCTGCGCGCAGGCCTCCGATGGCTGATTTGCCGCACATCACCGCGGCAAGGCGGTTTTCAAGAATGAGTGAAGAGTCAATGTTCTCCACTTGCAGGAACCACTCCGCTGCTTGTTCTAAGGCCAGTTTAGGAATAAGTCCGACAATCTCGCTGGAAACCGGGAGGACGCCATAGCGCGCCGCTTCCTGCTTCACAAATGTGAAGACGCGGTGGATGGGAGTCTGTTCGAAATCGGTCAGGTTCATTGAAACCTGGGCCTTGCCGCGCACCAGGAATCCCGCACCCTTGACGAAGCGCAGCCCGCCCGAAGAATAGCGCACGGCCTTGGCGATTTTCTTGGCGATCTCCACGTCGGGCGTGTTCAGGAAGATGTTGTAGGCAATCAGCGGCTTGCGCGCGCCCACCACTGTAGCCCCAGCCGTCGGATGCACGCGCGGCTCGCCAAAATCCGGCTTGCGCGCCGGATTGGTGGCAATTTCGTCGCGAATGCCTTCGAACTGGCCGCGGCGAATATTCTCCAGATTCTGCCGTTCCGGCGTAGTCGCGGCGGCCTCGTAAAGATAGACCGGAATTTTAAACCGCTTCCAGATTTCGGCTCCCACGTGCCTGGCCATGGCCACGCAGTCTTCCAGGGTGACATTGTCGATGGGGATAAAGGGAATGACGTCGGTCGCACCCATGCGCGGGTGCGCGCCCTGGTGCCGTGTGAGGTCAATCAACTCGGCTGCCTTGCCGGCGCCCCGGATGGCTGCTTCCTGGATGGCTTCCCGCTCGCCGGCCAGCGTAATGACGCAGCGGTTGTGATCGGCATCCATTTCCCGGTCGAGCAGATAGACGCCGGGGATCTTCATGGCTTCGACGATGGCATCCACTTTGGCCGCATCGCGGCCTTCAGAGAAGTTGGGCACGCATTCAATAAGAGTGTTGGGCACGGGAATAAGGATAAAGAGCGCGGCTCGGTCCGGCAACTGGGCTGTCAGATCGTGCAAGCGCCGCTTGTGCTTCGGTAGTATGCTGTGTATGGCTTTTTAGGGGACTGCGAGCAGGTGCGACAGCAGTTCTTCAAAGGAACAGATCGTATGACAACGACTATGGCTCCGACGATTCGCGCGCGCCGAGGCAGCCAGTTGCGCTGCAAGGGCTGGCAGCAGGAGGCAGCTTTGCGCTGCCTTATGAACAACCTCGATCCGGAGGTGGCCGAGCGGCCTCAGGACCTGGTGGTCTACGGCGGCATCGGTCGCGCCGCCCGGAACTGGGAGTGTTATCACGCCATCGTCCGCGAGTTGGAGCGTCTGGGCAACGAGGAGACGCTGCTGGTGCAGTCGGGCAAGCCGGTTGCGGTCTTTCCCACGCACGAGATGGCGCCGCGGGTCATCATCGCCAATTCCAACCTGGTGGGTAAGTGGGCCACGTGGGAGCACTTCAACGAGCTGGACCGCAAAGGCTTGATGATGTACGGGCAGATGACGGCCGGAAGCTGGATCTACATCGGGACGCAGGGAATTCTGCAGGGAACCTTCCAGACCTTTGCGGCGCTCGCCGAGCGGCACTTTGGCGGGTCGCTGAAGGGCAAGCTGGTGGTGACCGGCGGCATGGGCGGCATGGGTGGTGCTCAGCCATTATCAGTGACGCTGAACGATGGAGTCGTGCTGGTCATCGAGGTGGACCGAAGCCGCATCGAGCGCCGCATGGCCACTCGCTATTGCAACACGATTGCTGAAGACCTGGATGAAGCGCTGCGGCTTTGCGAGGCGGCGCGGCGCGAGGGACGGGCGTTGTCTGTAGGCCTGGTGGGCAATTGCGGAGACGTGCTGCCCGAAATCGCGCGCCGGGGCGTCTTGGTAGACGTAGTGACCGACCAGACCAGTGCGCATGATCCGCTGAACGGTTATATTCCGCAGGGACTCACACTGGAGGAGGCCGTTGAGCTCCGGCAACGCGATCCCGGCGAGTACGTGCGGCGTTCGACGGCGACCATGGTTGTCCACGTGAATGCAATGCTCGCTTTGCAGCGGGCTGGTTCAGTGGTTTTCGACTACGGCAACAACATTCGCCGCTTTGCCTTCGATGCCGGCTGCGTGGATGCCTTTCTGATTCCCGGCTTTGTGCCGGAGTACATTCGTCCGCTCTTCTGCACGGGACAAGGGCCGTTTCGCTGGGTGGCACTCTCCGGCGATCCGCGAGACATTGCCCGCACCGACGCGCTGGCTCTTGAACTTTTCCCGGAGAACGATATTCTTACCCGCTGGCTGCACCTTGCGCCTGGCCGCTTCGCCTTCCAGGGGCTGCCGGCCCGCATCTGCTGGCTGGGTTACGGTGAGCGAGCACGCATGGGTGAGGCGATCAACGACCTGGTCCGCAAGGGAGAGATTTCAGCCCCGGTGGCCATCGGTCGCGACCACCTCGACACCGGCTCAGTAGCCAGCCCCTATCGCGAGACAGAGAAGATGCTCGACGGATCTGACGCAGTCGCCGACTGGCCCGTTCTGAACGCGCTTCTCAACACCGCTTCGGGCGCTACCTGGGTTAGCTTCCACCATGGCGGCGGCGTGGGGATGGGTTACTCGCTGCATGCCGGACAGGTAACTGTGGCCGACGGCACTCCCATGGCGGCCCGCAAAATTGAGCGTGTGCTCAACAACGATCCCGGCCTCGGTGTGGTTCGCCACGCGGATGCAGGCTACGAACTGGCGCGACAGACTGCGCGCGAGCGCGGCATTCGCATGCCCATGGCGGGGGTTTAATAGATGGATAGTTTATTCGTTGTAGGCATTATCTTAACTGTGCTGGGCGGGCTGGTTTCTTGGCGGATATGGCAGAAAGATCGCGTGATAAAAGCAAAGGGATGGCCGCAGACTGAAGCCACCATCCAATCGGGAGGTCTTGATATCGTAGCGCAACGCCGCTATTCAACGGTTGAACTTCCATGTTTTGCATTCTCCTATGTAGTCGATGGAGAGTATTTTTCAGGACGTTTTGCTCTTTCGGCCACTGGCGATCAAGCAGATGACCTAATCAAAGAGATGATCGACAGAAGATTTATCGTGAATTATGACCCAGAGCAGCCCTCAACTTTCTACATCCCGGACGAATTCATTGCGGGATGCGAAGTCTATCAGAAACTGAGCGATAAGCTCATTCCTATGTATCCCATGAGTTAACTTCACCATGATTACAGCCATCATCAACATCGGCCAACTGGTCACTCTCGCCGGACCCGCGCGTCCGCGCGTCGGCAAGGAGCTGCGCGAACTGGGCATCGTTGAAAACGCCGCTTTGTTCGTTGACGACGGCCGCATAATTTCAGCCGGGCCTTACTCGCAGCTTCGTTCGCAAATTCCCTCCGGGGCCACAATCATCGACGCCGATGGCTGCTGCGTGACGCCAGGCTTCGTCGATGCGCACACGCATCTGGTCTTTGCCGGCAATCGCGCCGCGGAGTTCGAGCAGCGCATCGCCGGGGCCACCTATCAGGAGATTGCCGCGGCCGGCGGAGGCATTCTGCGCACCGTGAGGTTGACCCGTGCGGCCAGCGAAGAGGAGTTGCTCAAGGCGGCGCGACGCCATCGCGACTGGATGCTTCGCTCCGGCACGACGACCATCGAAGCCAAATCGGGATACGGTCTGGAACGTGAAACGGAGTTGCGCATGTTGCGCGTGCTCGCGCGACTCAATACCGAGGGTCCGGCGCGCATAGTCTCTACTCTGCTGGCCGCACACATGATTCCTCCGGAGTTCGTGGATCGTCGTGAAGAGTATGTCCGTTGGATTATTGAGGAGTTGATTCCCGAGGTTGTGGCTGCAAAACTGGCCACTTATTGTGATGTCTTCTGCGATGATCACGCCTTTACGATCGATGAAGCGCGCAGTGTGCTCACCGCTGCACGCCGCCACGGCATGCATCTGCGTGTTCACGCCGAGCAGTTTCGGCCAGGAACAGGAGCTGCGCTGGCCGCTGAATTAAGCGTGGCAACCGCCGATCATCTGGAGGCCGTGACTGCCGAAACGCTTGACCTGCTGCGCAAAGCCTCTGTGCAGCCAGTGCTTTTGCCGGGATCGGTCTTCGCGTTAGGGCGCGAGCAGTATCCGCCCGCGCGAAAGATGATCGAGCTGGGTCTTGGAATTGTCCTGGCTACCGATTTCAACCCAGGATCCTCTCCAATAGCATCTATGCCGTTTATTATGTCGCTGGCCTGCCTGCAGATGCGCCTCAGCCCTGCCGAAGCGCTGGCCGCTGCAACTCTGAACGCGGCATGCAGCCTTGGTTTAGGCGACCGTGTGGGGTCATTGGAAGCAGGCAAGGATGCTGATTTTCTTATCCATGAATTCAGTGATTACCGCGAACTTGCGTACTTTATCGCCGCACCTTTTAGGCCGCGTGTCTTTGTCTCAGGCAAGGAAGTAAAGCCTTAACGACACATTATTCGCCCCCAAAACACCTTGATTCGCTCCATCATCGCTCGGCGTCTACTTATAGTTCTAACTTTACGCTCAGGCCGGGGAATGATGGTGCTGGGCGACGGGTTCAGGAATGGTGGCCAGGTAGCGATCGACAGACGCTGCGGCCTTGCGGCCTTCGCTGATAGCCCAGACCACCAGCGATTGGCCGCGGCGCATGTCTCCGGCGGAAAAGATATTCTCGATTGAGGTTCTGTAGTCGGCGTCGGTGGCTACGTTGCCGCGGCTGTCCAGAGCCACGCCGAGTTGCTCAATCATGCCCGAGCGCACAGGACCAAGAAAGCCCATCGCCAGAAGCACCAGGTCGACGTCGAGGGTGAACTCGGTGCCGTGGATAGCTTCGAATTTCGGCGGAGGGCCGACGCGCACCGCGTGCAGTTGTTTGACGAAGCCGTTTTTATCGCCGGTGAATTTTACGCTGTTGATGCTCCAGTCGCGGATGCCGCCCTCTTCGTGCGAGGTTTCCGAGCGCAATTGCAAGGGCCACATCGGCCATGGGGTTGAGGCATCGCGCTGCTCCGGCGGCTTGGGCATGATCTCAAACTGGTGAATGCTCAAGGGGTGCTGACGAAGGCTGGTGCCCAGGCAATCGGCTCCTGTGTCGCCGCCGCCGATGATGACCACGCGCTTGCCCTCGGCGCTGATGGAGATGGAGGGATCGATGACGTCGCCCTCGCAACGCCGATTTTGCTGCGACAAAAACTCCATGGCAAAGTGAATGCCCTTCAGTTCGCGCCCGGGAATATTCAAATCGCGCGGCTTCTCCGCGCCGCCGCAGAGCAAAATCGCATCATAGTGACCGGTGAGCTCTTCGACAGGCACGTTGCCGCCTATATGGGCATTGGTGATAAAGGTGACGCCCTCGGCGCGCATCTGCTGAATGCGGCGGGCGATGACGTGTTTTTCCAGCTTGAAGTTGGGTATGCCGTAACGGAGCAGGCCGCCGATGCGGTCGTTCTTTTCATACACAGTGACCGAGTGGCCTGCGCGGCGTAGTTGCTGTGCCGCGGCCAGGCCGGCTGGTCCGCTGCCCACCACGGCTACGCGCTTGCCGGTGTTCTGCTCGGGCGGTTCGGGATGAATCCAGCCCTCATCCCAGGCGCGCTCCACCACGCTGCGCTCTATGAGCTTGATGGAGACAGCCGGCTCGCTGATGGCGAGCACGCAGGCGGCCTCGCAGGGCGCGGGGCAGATGCGCCCCGTAAACTCGGGAAAATTGTTGGTGGCGTGGAGGCTGCGGATGGCGGCTTCCCAGCGGCCGTTGTAAACCAGGTCGTTCCAGTCGGGGATGAGGTTGTTGACCGGGCAACCGGTGTGGCAAAAGGGAACGCCGCAATCCATGCAGCGTGCGCCCTGCTTGCGCTGCTTTTCCTCGGGAAACGGCTCGTAGATTTCGAACCAATCCTGGAGCCGCTCCTCGATTTTGCGGCGAGAGGGTTGTTCGCGTTCAATCTCCAGAAATCCTGTCACCTTACCCATGGTGCACCTCAACTACCTCCGCCAGAGACGGCGAAGTTGTGGATGAAGAATAAGCCATATCTGCGCGCTGAATGCCGAGCACGCGTTTGTACTCGTGAGGAAAGACCTTGATAAAGTGCTTCTGCGCCTTCGCCCAGTGCTTCAGGATCCATGCGGCTCGCGGGCTCCCGGTCAGGTCGCGGTGGCGTTTGAGCAGGTCTTGTATCTCGGCAATTTCTTCATCGGAACTGAGCGTCTCCAGATCGACGCTGGATATGTTGCAGCGGCGCGTGGAGAAGTCGCCCTGCTCGTCGTAGACAAAAGCGCGTCCGCCGCTCATGCCGGCTGCGAAGTTGCGGCCTGTGAGTCCGAGCACGATGACCGTTCCGTTGGTCATGTACTCGCAGCCGTGGTCACCCACGCCCTCGACAACCGCAGTCACGCCGGAGTTGCGCACAGCAAAGCGCTCGCCGGCAATTCCATTCAGAAAGACTTCGCCGCTGGTTGCGCCATAGAGCACCACGTTGCCCACCAGGATGCTCTCTTCGGGCAAGAAGCTGGAGTCCTTCGGTGGATAGGCGATGATGCGCCCGCCAGAGAGGCCTTTGCCTAAATAATCATTCGACTCGCCTTCGAGTTCGAGGGTAACGCCGCTGGGAAGGAATGCGCCAAAGCTCTGGCCCGCCGAGCCGTTGAACTTGAAGTGGATCGTCTCATCCGGCAATCCTGCCGATCCGTAGCGGCGGGCGATTTCGCCGCCCAGCATTGCGCCCACGGTGCGATGCACGTTGCGGATGTCGAAGCTTCCCGTTACCGGCGTTTTGGATTCCAGCGCCGGCGCGGCCTTCTCAATGAGGATGTGATCGAGCGCCTTGTCCAGCCCGTGATCCTGTGCCTGAACCTTATGGCGTGCCACTCGCGAGGGCACCTCGGGCGTGTAGAGAATCGATGTAAGGTCGATGCCCTTGGCCTTCCAGTGATCGCTGGCGATGGTGGCATCGATTCTCTCTACGCGGCCCACCATTTCGTCGAAGGTGCGATAGCCGAGCTTGGCCATGTATTGGCGCACCTGCTCGGCGAGAAAGAAGAAGAAGTTGATCACGTGCTCGGGCTGGCCCTTGAAGCGAGCGCGCAGCACCGGGTCCTGGGTGGCGATGCCCACCGAGCAGGTGTTCAGGTGGCACTTGCGCATCATGATGCAGCCCATGGAGACCAGCGGCATGGTCGAAAAGCCGAACTCTTCGGCGCCCAGCAGCGCTGCAATCACCACGTCGCGGCCGGTTTGCAGCTTGCCGTCGGTCTGCACCTTGATGCGGCTGCGCAAATCGTTCAGCAGCAGCACCTGCTGTGTTTCAGCCAGGCCCAGCTCCCATGGCAGTCCGGCGTGCTTGATGGAGCTGAGCGGCGAAGCGCCTGTGCCGCCGCTGTCGCCGGAAATCAGCACCGTGTCGGCGTGCGCCTTGCTGACGCCCGCGGCTACCGTGCCTACGCCTACCTCTGAAACCAGTTTTACGGCGATGCGCGCCCGGGGATTGACATTCTTCAGGTCGTAGATCAGTTGCGCCAGATCTTCGATGGAATAAATATCATGATGCGGCGGCGGCGAGATCAGGCCAACACCGGGAATGGAGTGGCGAACCTTGGCGATGATCGCATCCACCTTGTGGCCGGGTAATTGTCCGCCCTCGCCGGGCTTTGCGCCCTGCGCCATCTTGATCTGCAACTCGTCGGCGTTGACCAGATAATTCGTAGTAACGCCGAAGCGGCCCGAGGCCACCTGCTTGACGGCCGAGCGCCGCGAGTCGCCGTTAGCGTCCGGCTTGAAACGTTCTTCGTCCTCGCCGCCCTCGCCGGTGTTGGACATCCCGCCGATGCGGTTCATGGCGATGGCCAGCGTCTCATGCGCTTCCTTGCTGATGGACCCAAAGCTCATGGCGCCGGTGCTAAAGCGCTTCACGATCTCTTTGGCCGGCTCAACTTCCTCCAGCGGCAACGGATGATCCGCGTATTTGAGCTGGAACAGTCCGCGCAGCGTGCACAAGTGGCGATTATGATCGTCCAGCAAATCCGTGTATTCCTGGAAGGTGGCCGGATTGTTCTGGCGTACGGCGTGTTGCAGCTTGCTGATCGTATCCGGATTCAGCAGGTGATACTCGCCGTCCACGCGGAACTGATATTGGCCTCCGACAACCAGCTCGGTTTCAGATTCCGTCAGCGGCTGGAAGGCGAAGGCGTGCTTTAGCAGCGCCTCGCGCGCCAGAACGTCCAGCCCCACGCCTTCGATGCGCGAGGCGGTTCCGGGGAAGTATGTCTCCACCAGCGACTGATTGAGCCCAACCGCCTCGAAGACCTGGGCGCCGCGATAGCTTTGCAGGGTGCTGATGCCCATCTTCGAGAAGGTCTTCAGCAGTCCTTTGTTGATGGCCTTGATGTAATTCTTTTCCGCATGGTTGGCGGTTATATTGTGCGGCAGCAGGCCAAGCCGCTTCAGGTCGTGCAGCGTTTCAATAGCCAGGTAAGGATTGATGGCGCTGGCCCCATACCCAATCAATAGAGCGAAGTGCATCACCTCTCTCGGCTCGCCGCTCTCGATAATCAGCGCTACCAGGGTGCGGGTCTTCTCCTGCACCAGGCGATTATGCACAGCGGCCATGGCCAGCAGGCTGGGAATCGCCGCATAAGTGGGATCGACGCCGCGGTCCGAAAGAATCAGCAGCGTGTAGCCGGATTCCACGGCGTGCGAAGCGCGGGCGCTCAGCTCTTCAAGTGCGCGCTTCAGGCCCTGTTCTCCATCGGCGGAGCGGAACAGCGCGGGAATTGTGGTGGCCAGCAGATCGCCTGTGGAGACGCGGCGCAGTTTTTCCAGATCGCGATTGGAAAGAATGGGATGCGGCAGCTTCAGTGTGTGGCAGTTTTCAGGAGCCTCGGCTAATATGTTGCGCTCCGTGCCGATGTAGCTGATCAGCGACATCACTATCTCTTCGCGAATCGGATCGATAGGCGGATTGGTGACCTGCGCGAAAAGCTGCTTGAAGTAATTGAACAGCGACTGCGGGCGATCGGAGAGGCAGGCGAGGGGTACATCGTTGCCCATGGAGCCGACCGGCTCTTCGCCCTTCGACGCCATCGGCGCCAATAGAATTCTCAAATCCTCTTCGCTGTAGCCGTAGGCCCTCTGGCGGCGCAACAAGGTCTCGGGATTGGGGGCAATCATCCGCGAAGGCTCCGGCAACTGCTCCAGCAAGACTTGCTGTTCCTTGATCCAGTTTGCATAAGGTTGCCGGCTGGCCAGCTGCTTCTTGATCTCGGCGTCGGAGACGATGCGCTTCTCAACCGTATCAACCAGGAACATGCGGCCAGGCTGCAGACTGCCCTTCCTGCGAATATCCCTGGCCGGCACGTCGAGCACGCCGGCCTCCGAGGCCAGCACCACCAGATCGTCCTTGGTGACAATGTAGCGGCCGGGGCGCAACCCATTTCTGTCGAGAGTCGCGCCAACCACGCGGCCATCTGAGAAGGCGATGGCAGCCGGGCCGTCCCACGGCTCCATCAGCGAGGCGTGATACTCGTAGAAGGCTCGCTTGTCCTCGTCCATGTCGGGATTGCCCGCCCACGCCTCGGGAATCAGCATGGCCATCACGTGGGGAAGCGAGCGGCCGGACTGATAGAGGAACTCCACAGCGTTGTCCAGCGAAGCTGAGTCGCTGCCGCCGGGCATGATGACCGGAAAGAGATCATTGATCTTGTCGCCGTATAGCGGGCTCGCCAGTACCGACTGGCGCGCGTTCATCCAGCTGATATTGCCGCGAATGGTGTTGATTTCGCCGTTGTGCGCCACATAGCGGTAAGGGTGCGCCAGCTTCCAGCTGGGGAAGGTGTTGGTGGAGAAGCGTTGATGCACCACGCAGAGCGCGCTCGTGACCAGCGGATTGGCCAACTCGAAGTAGAACTTCTCAATCTGCGGCGCCAGCATCAGGCCCTTGTAGACAATCGTGCGGCAGGATAGCGAGGGAATGTAGAAAAACTCCTTGCCCTCAATCTCCGAATCGGCAATCTCATTTTCTGTCCGGCGGCGTACCCGGTAAAGCAGGCGCTCGAAGGCCTCTTCATCCATGCCCGCGGGACGGCCCAGAAATAATTGCTCAATGTAGGGCTGGGAGGCGCGCGCCTCGCGGCCGACAGCCATGCCGTTCAGCGGCGTATCGCGCCAGCCGATTACCTTCAGCCCCTCTTCCTGCGCAATGCGCTCCAGGACGCCCTCGGCCTGCAGGCGGCTGTGCTTTTCAACCGGCAGAAAACACATGGCCACGCCATAGGCGCCCGGCTCCGGCAACTGCATCCCCAGCTCGCCGCATTCGCGGGTAAAAAAGGTGTGCGGAATCTGAATCAGAATGCCCGCGCCGTCGCCCGTCTCCGGATCGCAGCCTGCCGCGCCGCGATGGGTGAGGTTAATGAGCACTTCGAGGCCCTTGCGGATGATGGCGTGACTTTTTTCTCCGCGAATGCTGGCAACCAGTCCCATTCCGCAGGCATCGTGCTCATTCCGCGGATGGTAGAGCCCTTGCGGATGTGGGATATGAAGACGAGTATTCGAAGTATGCATGGCAACCTTCTCGATGAATAATTCCCGTGCAGAATGCAACTTTCTTGACCAAAATACACAAATGCCACGCGATTCCATTCAAGGAAATCGCCCTGTCTTTCATGAAAAGGCCGATTAACGTAGGCCTGAGCGCGTCTGGGATAGTGCCGGAGTCTTTAATATATCGTAAATTTTGCTTTCTGGCGAAACTTTCTTGCGCGGCACCGGCCAACCGGGTCAAGCTCTCTGTGCCGCTGTTGGATCACACGACCCTATCCGGCATCCTGGACCGATTCGCATTGCTCTGCCCGCAGCATCATGTACGGACAGTTGAATTTGGTTCTCCCGGTGCTATGTTTCTCAAGGACATGGGCATATTCGGCAAGCGAATTCCGGTTGCGGCAAAGATGGCGTTGCCCACGGCAGGCGCCAGGGCCGTGATCCCGGTTTCACCCGCGCCAGCCGAAGGCAGATCCTTGCGGTTGATTAGCACGACTTCAATCCGAGGCACGTCACTGAATCGGGGAAGGCGGTACTGGGAGAAGCGAGGATTCAGAATGCGGCCATCGGCAAAGAGAATTTCCTCAAAGAGGGCGCCGCCAATAGCCTGAATGATGGCGCCCGCAATCTGGTTTCGCAATCCGTCGGGATTGACGATGGCGCCTGACTCCCAGGCCTGCACGACACGTACGATGCGCACCTTCTTGCTGGCGGGATCGATCCCCACCTCGGCGCAGGCGGCCACGTAGCCTCCCTTGTCGACTCCGCCGGCAATGCCGAATCCCCGCTCAGGCGTTGATTTCGAGCGGCTCCAACCGAATTGATCGGCAGCCATCTCGAAGACGGCACGCAGCCTGGGATCGGTGAGATTCTTCAGCCGGAACTCCAGCGGGTCAATTCCCGCAGCGTGGGCCATCCCATCCATGTGCGACTCGCGAGCGAAGACGTTGGCGGCGGCCGCCAGTGAGCGATAGGAGCCTTGGCGCAGAGGCGACCGGGACGGATGGTATTGAACAAGCTGATTAGGAACGTTATAGGGGGTGGCGATGGCAGCGGAGCCTGAATTGTAGTTGTGGTGCTCCCAGGCAACCAGTGTCCCATCCTGTTGCGCGCCTGCTTTAATCTCCATCACGCCGGCGGGGCGTAGGTAAGCCCAGGTAAATTCCTCCTGGCGCGTCCACACCACCTTCACCGGCTTGCCGGCAGCCTTTGCCAGGCGCGCGGCTTCAAGTGCCGCCTCTCCGGTATGCTTGCCTCCATAGCCGCTGCCCATATCCGGTTGAATGACGCGCACCTGGGCAGCGGGAATGTGAAATAACTGCGTGAGCTGGTCGCGAACGCCGAAGGGGCGCTGCGTTCCGGTCCACACGGTGAGATTGTCGCCGCTCCACTCTGCCACGGCGGCGCGCGGCTCGAGCGGCGCATGAGCGATGTACTGCACAGTGTACCGCTCTTCCAGTTTCACGCTGGCCGCTGTCATAGCTTTCTCCATCGAACCAGCCGTGTGCTTCGAGCCTTCCTCACCTCCCGAGTCAGCGCTGGCCTTCAGAACATCAAATAGATTTTTGTTGGAGGGTTGCGCGGGCACATTCCATTTTGCCCGGATTGCGGAGATCGCTTTTTGCGCGGTAAATGCATCGGGAGCAACGACTCCAGTGAAGTCGCCGTCGCGCACCACCTGGACTCCGGGAAGTTTTTCCGCCGCGCTGGTGTCTATCGTCACAAGCGTCGCGTTGAATCCATCGGCACGGAGCACCGCGCCGAAGAGCATTCCGGGGCGGCTGATGTCGGAGGGGTAAGTGTGTTTGCCGGTAACAAAGTCGCGGCCTTCGAATTTTGGTACGGGGGTTCCGGCGATCTTCCACTCAGCAGCAGGCGTCAGAGTCTCCTGGCCGGAGACAATCTTGACGATATTTTCTCCTCGGGTAAGTTCACCATAGGTGAGCGATCTTGAATTCTGAGAGTCGACAATCTTACCTTCGGCGGCTATCAAAGTATCTGGAGTGGCATGCCAGCGTTCGGCGGCCATTTCCAGCAGCATTTGTCGCGCAGCCGCGGCCATGGTGCGCAGTTGCGGCCCCATGGTAGGAGTTGTGCGGCTACCAAAGGTGCCCATATCCCATGGAGTAAGCGCGGTGTCACCCATGACCATCATGATGGAGTCATAGGGCGCGCGCAGCTCCTCGGCGACAAGCTGGGCCAGAGAGGTGCGGATGTTTTGTCCAACCTCAGCCTTGCCGGTAAACACCTTTACCTGGCCATCGGCTGCGATATGCAACCACGCGCTCACATCTTTGGGAAGCTCATGGCCGCCGAAGCTCCGGCCTGACTCCTGCGTCCACGCGAGGTCGTACGTCAGGCAGACGAGCACTCCTCCACCCAGAACCTTCAGAAAGTCGCGGCGATCAAGGGATAGGCTGCCAGACGCTCCCCAGTATTCGTCCTGAAAAGATTCAAGCTCCGGCTCTTTGCGATAGCTCATCGGGTTGCTCCCTTTGGCTGCGGCCGTGCGGCGCGCTTGACCGCTTCGAGAATGCGCGGATGGGAGCCGCACCTGCAAATGTTTCCATCCATCGCCTTCACAATCTGCTCTTCGGTGGGGTTGCTCGTCTGATGCAGCAGAGAAGTGGCTCTCAGTATCATGCCCGAGGTGCAGTAGCCGCACTGGAATGCGCCCTCGTCAAGAAATGCCTGCTGGACGGCGGTGAGTTTTCCGTTTGTCTCCAGCCCCTCGATGGTCGTGATTTGTGCATGGACTGCCGATGCCACCGGAAGCGTGCAGGACCGGATTGCTCGACCATCGAGCAGCACGGTGCAGGCTCCGCACTGGCCCTCGCCACAGCCGTACTTGGTCCCGGTCAGATTGAGTCGATTGCGCAAGACAGAGAGCAGGCTCTCTTCAGCGGGAGCGCTCACGCGCAGTTGAGCGCCGTTGACGTTCAAAAAATACTCGCCCATATCAGGCTCCGTATGCGACCGATTGGGATAACACTTACTACTCAAAATAACGCAAAAGTTGCTATTGCACAGAACTGGACAGAACTTTGAGCGGTGTAGATGTTTGGCTGAGGTCATCCGTGCCCTGCAGCGAAGCAGTCTTGGTCAGGCGGGGCCCGAGAGATTTCACGAGATCGGGAATGTCGTAACGCAGAAGAACCCTGGGCACAACGTCTTCCGGCGCTCCAATCGGCAAGGGCGCGTTGAGCAGGCTGCGATAGCTGGTGAGTACATGGTCAACGGTAATGTGCTTCAGGCGGGAATCGAGCACGGCGGCATGAAGAAGAACCAGACCCATGTGGCCGCTGGCGACTGCCGTAATACTCTTTGCATCAACGTCGGCGCGGAGTGCCAGATAATCCGTCGCGCGAATCACATCGTCGACGCGCATGCCGATGAGTGAGCGGCTAACCAGTTCTGCGCGCAGGCTGAGCAGGTAGAAAGGTCCGAGAATAGGAGACTTCATGTCGTCGCTTCCGGGGGGCGACGGGCGCGGAGTGATCGCCAGAACAACGTTGCCTGCCGCGACTAGCGAGTTGAACTGCTCTAAATTGGCGCGCGCTATGGGATTGTCTCCACGAATCGAGTCGGGCACGAGCAGCAGCACAGCCGGGTGGCGGCCCTCGCCGGGGGGAATGATCAGTTCTCCCTGCAGCTCAATTCCTGCGCCGGAGGGGAGCACAAGCCTTCCAGTCTTAGCAGCCAGCAACTCTGCGCCTGGTTTGGACATGCGGGGTACTGCCTCCGCCCCGGTGACCTTGCGGATGGATTCGATAAGGCTTTCCGCAGCCGGAAAGGAACGGCTGGCGGGAACGAACCTGGCCGCACGTTTCTTATTGAGAGTGAAAACTGTCTCGGAGTTGGGATAGCTGGTTAGCACCTGGCCCGTGGGAGTGACCTTGAGGGCGTCCTTAGGAAGGCCTGTAGGTGCGCTGTCAGGGACACGCGCCCCACTGTCGGAGGACAACGAGAGGATTGAGTGGGTGGCGTTCGCTCCGGGTTCGAGGTTGCGAATGAAGAAGTTGAGAATGTCGCCCATGATGGGAGTCAGTGCGCCATGGCCGCCGGGTCCGGTGATGAATTGCAGAGCAGCCGTGATAGGAACGATGTTTGTAGTGTCGGCATTGAGCGCACGGTCAGTGGGGGTCGGCGGCACGGAAGGCTTGGCGCGGCCAGATCGAGTTCCTGCGCTGGCGGGATCAAAGAAAGCGTAGAAGCGGCGGGCCTCAATGACGCTCGCGCGCGCGCCTGCAAATGGAAACATATCCGAATAGGTAGCGATAACCGCATATGGACGTGGCGCGGCAAGCTCAATCCAATCGGGAAAGTCGAGGCCGAAGGAGATAAAGCGTGGGGTGGACTGCTCGGCGTCCTGTGGGCCAATCGCAGGCAGCAGCGTATCGAACGACGTGATATAGCAGGCCACGCCGATGGCTGCAACGCGCGTGTCGAGCGCGCCAACCATCGCGGTGATGGTGCCTCCGCCGGAGCAGCCGAAGGCGCCGATGTGTTCCGCATCGACCTCGGGACGCTGAGTAAGGTAGTCGATGCCGCGCATGGCGTCCCAAAGTTCGTAGCGGGCAAAGGTATCGCCGATGAGTAGCGGTTGCAGGCTGGCTTCGCCGTGTTCCCCGGTAGCACCGGTCGCAAGGGATGCGCCGGGGTTGGCCGGATCAGGATACTGAAGGCGCTCGCCCTGCCCGATGGGATCGTAAGAAAGAACGATAAAACCATTGCGGGCAAAGAGGGCCGCAGTGACGGAGTCGCTGGCCTTCCCGGCGGCACTGTGGCCGGGACTCATGAGAATCGCCGGACGCTTGCCGCTTGCAGGCTGTCCATCGGGAATATATAACAGTGCGGTCACGGGAAAATTGGGCTGGCTGTCGTAGAGGACTTTCTCAACGCGAAAGCCGTCGGCCTGTGTGGATCCAAGAACTCTGGCGTTGAGCGGAGTGCGTTCGGGAAGACTGCCAATCAGCGGCAGGATCTGTTTGCGGACCATGATTTGGCGTTCTTCGGCCTCGCCGCGGCTTCGGATCGATGCAACGCTGGCGGCGCGAGAAGCAGTAAATCCGGCTGCAATACTGTCCAGCGAATGTACGACCTGTGTGCGTCCAATCTGCGCGGGACTATTCGGGTCGGGCCGGGCATGGGGGGCGGAAATCGGGCGCGCAGGCGGCGCAGGACTCTGAGCCGCGGCAAAGCTGGCGAGCAGCATTGTGGCGTAGATCACGCAAAGAATGGATGAGATTGTCTTGTGCATCACTCTGCATTGATACTCCTCAATGCAGTGTTGGTCAACCATTTCCGAGGCCCTCGTCTGTTCACTTGAATAGCGTCCCCCGGTCCGCCATTCGTTACATGAATGGGTATTCCCGAACTCCAGGCGTGGATGCTCCCGTGGAATTGTGGCACAGGCGACTCACATCGCATCTGCTAAAGTTAGGTATGGTCCCTTGGCGCAAAACCCTCGCTGCAAGAGGGTTTTACGCAGTCCATCGGGGACTCGTCCAAGAACAAGATGCCCCACGACCTGCCCAAAGCCTACGACCCCGCCGCCATTGAAGATCACTGGGCCGAATACTGGGTGCGCGAGAAGCTCTTCGCCCAGCCCACGCCCTCCGCCGACGCCGCCGGAAAAGGCGAGCCCTTTACCATCCTGCTGCCGCCGCCCAACGTCACCGGCCGTCTGCACATGGGCCACATGCTCAACCAGACGGAGATGGACATCCTCATCCGCTGGCGGCGCATGAGCGGCCGCCGCGCCCTGTGGCTGCCTGGCACCGATCACGCTGGCATCGCCACACAGATGATGGTCGAGCGGCAGTTGGTATCCGAGGGCACCAGCCGCCAGAAGCTTGGCCGCGAAGCCTTTGTCGAGCGCGTGTGGAAGTGGCGAGAGCACTACGGCGGCGTCATCCTCGACCAGATGAAGCGCCTCGGCGCCTCGGTCGATTGGCAGCGCGAATACTTCACCATGGACGAAAAGCTGTCGATCGCGGTGCGCGAGGCCTTCGTCCGCCTGTATGAGCAAAATCTAATCTATCGTGGCGCTTACATCGTGAACTGGTGCCCGCGCTGCCAAACCGCCATCAGCGACCTGGAAGTGTTCCACGAGGAACAATCTGGCCACTTATGGGAGATTCGCTACCCCGTTCTCGATGCGAAAGGTAAGGATTCGGGCAAGTTTTTATCGGTTGCAACAACCCGCCCCGAGACCATGCTCGGCGACGTTGCCGTGGCTATCCACCCGGAAGATGATCGTTATCAGCACTTGCACGGCAAGAAGCTGCGTTTGCCCCTCCGAACGTCAGATCAGTCGAACCGCGTGATCCCCATCATCCTCGACTCCTGGGTCAGCCGTGACTTCGGCACCGGCGCGGTCAAGGTCACTCCGGCTCACGACCCCAACGACTTCGCCTTGGCCGAGCGGCACAGCCTTCCCTCAATCAACATCATGGATGATACTGGCCACATCAACGCCGAAAGCGGACCCTATGCCGGCCTCGACCGCTATGTGGCGCGTAAGAGAGTCGTCGCCGACCTCGAGGCGCAGAATCTCCTTGCCGGCATCAAGGACTACGTCAACAACATCGGCCACTGCGACCGCTGCAAGACGGTCGTCGAGCCGCGCCTTTCGACGCAATGGTTCATCAAGATTCAGCCGTTGGCAGACAAGGCCAAAGAGGCTGTCCGGCAAGGCCACATCAAGTTCACCCCGGAGATGTACGAGAAGACCTACTTCGAGTGGATGGAGAACATCCACGACTGGTGCATCTCGCGCCAACTCTGGTGGGGTCATCGCATCCCCGCATGGCATTGCGCCGAGTGCTACAAGATCACGGTGCCAAAGCCGAATACAAAAGGAGACCCCACCGCCTGCGCCCATTGCGGCTCGAAGAAGATCACCCAGGAGACCGACGTTCTCGACACTTGGTTCTCCTCCGGCCTGCTGCCGGTCTCCGTCTTCGGCTGGCCGCATTTCAACACCGAAAATCGCGCCGATACAGCCCTGAGCGATTTTCGAGACTTTGCCGCATTTTATCCGACCAGCCTTCTGGTCACCGGCTTCGACATTCTCTTCTTCTGGGTCGCGCGCATGATCATGTTCGGCTGCTGGTTCGCTGAAGACGTTCCGCACGCTGACGGCTCCAAACGCTCGCTTGCGGATTCGGTTCCCTTCCGAGAGGTCTACATCCACGCCCTGGTGCTCGACGCTAACCGCGAAAAGATGTCAAAGGTCAAGGGCAATGTCCTCGACCCCATCGAAATCGTCAAAACATACGGGACCGACGCGGTGCGTTTCACGCTGGCTGCGATGGCCTCGCCCGGTACCGACATCGCCTTCAACATCGCCCGCACCGAGGGCTATCGCGCCTTCGCCAACAAGATCTGGAACGCCGCGCGCTTCCTCTTCATGAACGTCGACCGTGCCGCCGAGATCGGCATTGTTGTTGATCCCACAACACTGGGGAAAATGCCCGAAGCCGCAACTTACGCGCCGCTTGAAGCTCGCTGGATCGTCGCCGAGTTGCACGCGACCGCCGCCAAGGTCAATCAGTCGCTGGAAAACTATCGCTACGACGACGCGGCCAACACCATCTACCAGTTCTTCTGGGGCAGTTTCTGCGACTGGTATCTGGAGATCGTCAAGCTGCGGCTGGATTTCTCGGAATCCGCTGATAAGGCGCAGACCAAAGCCGCGCTCACCACGCTGGTTCAGGTCTTTGAAGCAGCCTTACGACTACTCTCGCCCTTCATGCCGTTCCTTACGGAAGAACTCTGGCACGCCGTCTACGACGGCAATCCGCCGGCGAAGTCGATTGCGTTGACATTTTATCCGCCAATACGACAGATTCAAACCGATCCAGCATTTGGCGAAATGGACCTAATCAGAGAATTGATTGTGCAGATACGTTCCCAACGCAAAGAGCTCGGCGTTCCAGAAAAGGATTCGGTACCCATCATCATCCACGCTGTTCCCATGACGCAGGCGCCAGCAGCATTATTGGATAATCTGAACGTGATTCAGAAGTTGGCTCGTGTTTCGAACGTACAGTTCTCTGAATCAGAAATTCAGGGGCCTGACGTCTTTCACTACCCCTACTTTGGTTACTACTCAGGAAGAGTTGTCTACGAGCGCACCATCGACGTCTCCGCAGAGCGCGAGCGTTTAACAAAAGAGATTGCCAAGTATGAGAAAGGTTTAATTACCGCCGAGCGGCAACTAGGAAACGAGAGCTTTCTGGCCAAGGCGCCGGCAAACGTGGTCGAGGGATTGAAGAAGCAGGAAGCTGAAACGCGGCTGCTGCTGGAGAAAGCTCGCGCCGCATTGGAAGCGCTCCCCAAAGAGCGGGAGCGATAACTGACCACTGACAACTGAGAACTGACCACTGTTATGGATTGGAAGAACAGCCACATCGACGCATTGTTGGAGCAGGCCTTGATCGAAGACAAGGCGGCCGGCGACACCACCACCAACCTCACCATCGACCCACATCTGCGCGCGACTGGTTCGATCCTTGCGCGTCAGGAGATGGTAGTTTGCGGGCTCGGATCAGTTCCGCAGTTTCTGGAGATTTTTGCCCGGCTCGACAAGCGCGCTCCGGCACAGACTCGCTTCGAGGTGGTCAGCCATCCGGAGGTATTTGACGGCGTGCGCGTCCATGAGGACCAGGTGCTGGCCGTCATCCGCCACAACGCCCGCGCGTTGCTGAGTTGCGAGCGCGTGATTCTGAACCTGATGCAGCATCTGAGCGGCATCGCTACTCAGACGCGCAAATTCGTTGATGCAATCCACGGAACGCAAGCGCACGTGCTCGACACGCGCAAGACCGTGCCGGGGCTGCGAGCTCTGGAAAAGTACGCCGTGCTGTGTGGCGGGGGAACCAACCACCGGCTCGACCTGGCCAGCGGCATCCTCATCAAGAACAATCACATCTCGCTGGGCGGAGGATTGCCCGCGGTGCTGATGCGAGCCCTGGAAAAACGCAAGAAGGGCCAGCGCGTGCAGGTGGAGGTGCGCAGCCCGCAGGAGCTGGAAGAAGCGCTCGAATACGGCGCTGAGGCCATTCTGCTGGACAACATGACGCCCAAAGAGGTGAAGCGGGCCGTCACACGTATCAAGCAGGTCGAGCGCTGGATTCCCATCGAGGCCTCGGGCGGCATTAATCTCGAAAATATTCGCGCCTATGCCGAGACCGGCGTGGACTTTATCAGCGTGGGCGCGCTGACCCACTCCGCCAAGGCCGCCGACATCTCCATGCGCATCCATGCGGAGACTGAGTAGCCGTGCGCGGAGCCTCGCACAACCTGCGCGGAGCCACGCTTGACCCGTATGACCTGGCCGGGCTTGAGGCGTCGCTCGCCGGAACTGTCTTTGCAGGCAAGTTGCATTTCTCTCCGGTCACTGATTCCACCAATTCTGACGCGCTGGCTGCGGCCCGCAGCGGCGCGCCAAATGGATCAGTCTATTTTTCCGATGAGCAGCGTGCCGGACGCGGACGCGCCGATCACACATGGGATTCGGTGGCTGGCGATGGACTTTATGCGAGCGTGCTCTTGCGTTCACCGATCCCCGCCGACCGCCTGCCGCTGCTTCCGCTGGCTGCGGGACTCGCATCAGCCGAGGCGATTCGTGCCGTCGCCGGCCTCACGGTCGATCTGCGCTGGCCCAACGACCTTCTAATTGGCCCGCGCAAAGTTGGCGGCATCCTGGTGGAGTCAAAGATTTCCGGCGACTCGGCTGAGTTTGCCGTCATCGGCATCGGCATTAACGTCCACCAGCGCGCCTTCTCACCTGATTTGACCGCGACAGCCACCTCGCTCGGCCTGGAAATTGCGCGGCGAGTTTCACGTCAGTATTTGCTCATCTCCCTGCTAAAATCGCTGGAGTGTGAGTTGCGGATGCTGGCCGATCCGTCGGCGAAGGTCACCATTCCCGCGCGGGTCGAGCAGGCTTCGACCTGGATTCGCGGGCGATGCGTTGAAGTGCACGGTCCGCAGGCCTGCACCGGCATGACGGCCGGACTGGACGAAAATGGATTCCTGCTGGTGCGCACAGATGCGGGAGTCGTCACGGTGCAGACCGGCGGCATTCGCGCCACGGAGATAAGTTGAGAGAACTATGTTGCTAGCAATCGATGTCGGCAATACGAATACAGTGCTGGGGCTTTACAAGCTTGAGGGTGAACCGGGGTCCCCGGCGACGGGTCCTGGTCGCCGGGGTGATGCGAAGCCGGAGCTGGCCGCGCATTGGCGCGTCACCACGCACCGCTCCCAGACCGCCGACGAGTACGGCGTGTTTTTCGTCAACCTATTTGAAATGAGAGGTTTGGCGCCAAGCCAAGTCTCACACATTATCATCTCCTCGGTGGTGCCGCCGGTGGAGAGCACGCTGCGCCGGGTCTGCGAAGACTACTTCCACACCAAGCCGCTCTTTGTTGAGCCGGGCATCAAAACCGGAATGCCCGTGCTGCAAGATAACCCTGCGGATCTGGGCGCGGACCGGCTGGTAAACTCCGTAGCCGCCTTCGAGCGCTACGGCGGCCCCTGCATCGTGGTGGACTTTGGCACGGCGACCACTTTCGACGTGATTTCGGCCAAGGGCGAGTACCTGGGCGGGGCCATCGCGCCCGGACTCGGCCTCAGCGCCGATGCGCTCTTCTCTCACGCCGCGCGATTGAGCCGCGTAGACATCAAACGCCCCCCCAAGGTCATCGGCACCAACACCGTTACCCACCTGCAAAGCGGGCTTTATTTCGGTTACATCGGCCTGGTAGACGGTATTCTGGAACGCATTGTGGCCGAGCTGGGGACGAAGCCGCGCGTCATCGCCACCGGCGGCCTGGCGCGGCAAATTGCCGAGGATTCGCGCTTTATCACCGATATCGACGATATGCTCACCCTCGACGGCCTGCTGATTCTCTTCGAGCGCAACCGCCCCGCCAAGACGCGCTGAGGCTCACGCCGTGCAGAACTACTTCAACTACTTCACCGAGATCGAAGAGCGCTTTCAGCAGCGGCGCGGGTCGCTGCTGTTGCTCTCTACTCTGGACTGGGCGCTGATCGAGACCTGGCGTGAGGCAGGAATTCCGCTGGAAGCCGTTCTGCGCGGCATTGACGCTGCGTTTAATAAATATGAAGCGCGGCAGCGTCGCGGCCGAATGCGACGCATTAACGGCCTCGCCTGGTGCGCGCAGGCGGTGATGGTGGCCGCCGAGGAACTGCGCGAGGCCTCCGCCGGAACGGCCCCCTCTATGATCAATCGCGAGTCGGGATTCGAGCGGGAGCGCGTGGCCGCGCACCTTGACGCCGCTGCTGCCGCACTGGATGCGTCCACAGTTGCTACCGAAGCCTGCGCTCAAACCGCCGCCCGCCTGCGCGAACTCGGTGCTGCGTACGGCAGCCAAGGCAGCGCGACGCCCGATTTAGAGTCGCTCGAACGCATTCTCACCGTGCTCGAAGAGAAGCTCTATGCCGTCCTGACCGCCGCGGCTCCTGAGGATTTGCTGGTGAGCCTCAAAGCGCATGCGGCCCGCGAACTGGCGCCCTATCGCAGCCGTATGGGAGCCGTGCAGTTGCGCCAGGTGGAGCGGCAATTTGTGCAAAAGCAATTGCTGGTACATTACAATCTGCCGCGCCTCAGCCTCTTTTACATGAGCCAGCAATGAAGCCTCCCACAACGCCGCACGTAAAACAATTCGCCGAGCTGCAACTCATCGATATTGAGAAGCCGGTCAATGGCGGATCCTGTCTGGCTCGTCTCAAGGGCAAGGCGGTATTTGTGCCGCTCACCTTGCCGGGCGAGCAGGCGCGAGTGCGCATCACGCAGAGCAAGCCCGGCTACGCGACCGCCGAGGTCGATGAGATCGTCCGCGCAGCACCGGAGCGCATTCAGCCTGCCTGCCCGCACTTCGGCATTTGCGGCGGTTGTCACTACCAGCACACGGACTACGCAACTCAACTGACCTTCAAACAAAATATTCTGCGCGAAACCCTGGAGCGTGGCGGGGTTCGTGTGCCGGATGAGATTGACGTGCTGGCCGGCGAACCCTGGGCCTATCGCAACCGCATCCGCCTGGCCTTCGATGCGGACGGAAATCCGGGCTATCGCGGCCGCCGCTCTCATGCTGTCGTTCCCATGCGCGAGTGCCCCATAGCCGCGCCGCTGCTCTGTGAGGCCGCAAAGGTATTTGCAAAGATTGCACACGAGTTAGCTCCGGCGCTACGCCCCACCGAACTTGCGCTCTTCTGCGATGCGAAGGAATCTGCGCTGCTGGCCACTGTCTTTATCGCCAGCCCGGTGAAGCTGCGCTTTGATGAACTGGCGCAGGCGCTGCACCAGCGGATTCCCGCGCTCATGGGAACTGAACTAGCGACCAAGGGACACAATGGAGAGTTGCCCAACACTGTTGCGCAGTGGGGCGCAAACTCGCTCGACTACCATGCGGCGGGCTTCGACTATCACGTTGACAATGGAGCATTTTTCCAGGTCAATCGCTGGCTGGTGGACTCACTTGTGAAGCGTGTGGTCGCCGGCCATCAAGGCACTCTTGCCTGGGACCTTTTTGCCGGCGTTGGACTGTTCTCACGCCAACTCGCGGACATCTTCAACAGCGTTGTAGCCGTCGAGTCGGCCCCTTTGGCAACACAGTCGCTCGTAGTCAATCTCAAAGACACCGTCGGAATCACTGTTCAAAGCGACACGTTGGATTTTCTCCGCGCCCGCGCGCGCAATCACTCTGCCGGCGCGTCTGCCCGCTCGGGAGTTCCTGAACTGATCGTGGTGGATCCGCCGCGCACCGGCCTCGGAGCGGAGACCTGCGCTCTGCTGGCCACAATCGCCGCCCCTGCCCTGGTCTACGTTTCCTGCGACCCCGCCACTCTGGCCCGCGACCTGCGCGCTCTCATCGCCTCCGGATACAAAATCCAATCCATCACCCTCGCCGATCTCTTTCCCCAGACCTTTCATATGGAAACAGTGGTCCTGTTGCGGCGGGCCTGATAGGCTTGAAGGCCAGAACAGCTTTTTGAGTTTTCCCGCGCGATGCCCTCCGAATTCCCCATCTCCGCGCAAAACTTAGGCGCTTCTGCCGGCCAGAACACCGGCATGGGCTCTGTCCCGCTCTTTCATGCGGCCTGGCTCTTTGCCGTTGGGATTGCCGTTGCGCAATGGTTCTATCTGCGGCCCAGCCTGGTGTTGGTCGCCCTGGCGCTGGCGGCTGTGCTATGCGGCGTGATGGTATTACGCGCGCAACGCATCGCCTGGCTGCCAGTGGCTGCGCTGTGGCTGCTGCTGGGTGCATGGTGCGCTGAGATGGAGCCGCATCCGGCGCCCGCGCCCGCTCTGGCTGCGCTCTCCGACGGCCTGCTTCGCACCGTCGAGGGCACAGTCGTCGATGACGGGCCGGTGCGCGGCGAGACAGAGCAGAACCTGGACGAGCCCGGCGCAACTCAGCGCCCCTCGCAGCGAGTTGACCTGCGCGTCTCCAGCCTGGAAGTGGTCACCGACGCCGACGATGCGCAGGCCTCAGTCGAAGGCCGTGTACGCCTGACCGTTCGCTGGCCTGAAGCCACGGCAATCCAGCAGCCCTTTCACTGCGGCGAGCGCATCCGCGCGGTGGTTCGCCTGTTGCAGCCAGAGGTTTATCACGATCCCGGTGTCTGGAGCCGCGAAGATTTCCTGCTCGATCAGGGCATTACCTCCACGGCCACGGTGAGCATCGACCGCGTGGAGCGCATAGGCCCTTCCACCGGCCTCTTCCTCGCCTGCCGCGTCAGTGGATTGCAGCGCGCCTCGAGCGCCAGCCTGCTGGCTCTGCCCGCAGCCATGCACCGCCTGCCCGCTCCCTTGCGCCTCTCTGAGGACGATGCCATCATGCTGGCCGCCATGGTCACCGGCGACCGCACCTTCCTGACCCACTCTCTGCGCGTGGGCTTTGAGCGCACCGGCTCCTTCCACATGCTGGTGATCTCCGGCTTCCACCTGGCCATCGTGGCCGGCTGTCTCTTCTGGCTTGCGCGCCGCCTGCGCCTGCCCCGCGTCCCGGCGACATTCGTCACCATTCTGGTCTCCTTCGCCTACGCTTTGTTCACCGGTTTCGCCACGCCGGTGGCACGCTCGCTCTGGATGGTCACCCTCTACCTGCTCGGCCGCCTCCTATACCGCGAGCGCAACGCTCTCAATACCATCGGCTTTGCCGCCCTCTGCCTGCTCGCCTTCAGTCCGCGCAGTCTCTTCGACGCCAGCTTCCAGATGACCCTGCTGGCCGTGGTGGCCATCGGCGGCGTCGCCGCTCCGCTGCTGCTTGCCACGGTGCATCCGTACCTGACGGCCACCCGCGACCTGCGCCAGATCGCCATAGATGTGAAACTCGCACCACGCCTGGCGCAGTTCAGGGTCACGCTGCGCATGATGGCCGCAGGACTCAGGGATTCGGCGAACAGCCGATGGGCCAACTTCATCGCCTGGCGCTTCTTTCCTTTCGCGGTGCGCTTCCTGATCCGCTGCTTTGAGCTGATGGTCGTCTCTTGCGTGGTTGAGCTGGCCATGGCCCTGCCCATGGCCGTCTACTTTCACCGCATCACCGTCTTCGCGTTGCCGGTGAATATTTTCATCCTGCCGCTGCTGATTATCCTGATGCCCGCCGCGCTCATCACTTTGCTCTTTTCTCTGATTGGTCCGGCCTACGCAGTCGTCCCGGCCATGTTCGTCGCTTTCTTTCTTCACATCGGCACCGGTCTGGTGCATTTCTTCGGCTCGACTACCCTCGGTGACTTCCGCATTCCCGCGCCGTTGCTTTGGCAGTCGCTCGCCTTTTGTGCGCTGCTTGCGGCAGCCATCGTACTGGCTCGCATGGCCGTTTTGTCAGGAGCCCGTTGGCCCCGTCGCGCCAACCAGGGCCCCCACGGACGTGTCTTCGTCCGTTGGGGTGGTGCTGCCTGGACCGCGTTGATTCTGGCCGCAGTCGTCGCCGTCCTGCCTCGCCCGGTCGATCATCCGCACGATTCATTGCTTGTCGAGGCCATCGACGTGGGCCAGGGCGATTCCATCTTGTTGATTGCGCCCGACGGAAAAACTCTCCTGGTGGATGGCGGCGGCTTCGGCGGCGGCCCGCGTCTGGCTCCCCAGGACTATGACATCGGCGAGGAGGTCGTCTCTCAGGTGCTGTGGTCGCGCGGCATTCGCCGGCTTGACGTGGTCGCCCTCACCCACGCCCACTCCGACCACATGGGCGGCCTGCCCGCCTTGCTGCGCAACTTCCATCCCGCCGAGCTTTGGGTGGGCAACAATCCTCGTTTCAAAGAGTATGACGCCCTGCTCGACGAGGCCGCCGAACTCCATGTCCGCGTCCGCTCGCTACACGCCGGCGATGCACTTACCTTCGGCCCTACCCAGGTCAGCGTCCTGGCTCCCTTCAGTGACTATCGACCCGGACCACTTCCCGGCAACAACGATTCGCTGGTGCTGAGGGTGGCCTACGGAGCCACTTCTGTGTTTTTAGAAGGCGACGCCGAGGCGCCCGTCGAAGATGCAATGGTCGCCCAGGCGATGCTGGCCGAGCCCGGTCTGGCCAGCACGCTGCTGAAGGTGGGCCATCACGGCAGCATCACCTCCACACGTCCGGAGTTTCTGGCCCGCGTGCACCCTGAGTGCGCTGTCATCTCCTGCGGCCTGCGCAATCGTTACGGCCATCCTCGCGCCGAGGTGCTCAAAGCGCTTGAAGAGGCCCGGGTTCGCACCTTCTCGACAGACATAAACGGCGCTTCCTGCTTTAGGCTCGACGGCAGGATCACAACGCCTGATCTGGCCTGCGGCTGGCGGCGCGGCCCGTAAAGTGGGATGGCCTTTGCCGCATACAAATCTGCCCCAATACCTCCAAACCGCTCCGTTTGAACCATATTGGTCAAATCACACAAGCCTGAGGCCGACTGAATGGCATATAATCCCTGCGTGAAAAGGATTCGGCCGCAGATGCCTCAAAACGGCATCCGCAACTGAGGAGGCTGCCATGTTGAAGCCGATGCTATTTGTTTCAGTTGTTGCATTGTTTGGAATTTCCGTTTTGTCCACCCCGGGGTCCATCTCGCAGGACACTACCCCGGCCCCCGCAGCCGGCCAAAAGAATCCGGTCAAGCCCACCACTCAGTCGCAGGCGCGCGCCAAGGAAATGTATACATTCGATTGCGCCGCTTGCCACGGGGATAACGGAAATGGCAAGACCGATTTGGCCAAGGATCTGGAGTTGTCGCTCGATGATTGGAGCAATCCCGCAAAGTTGGCCAATAAGCAGGATCAGGATCTGTTCAACGTGATCCGCAACGGCAAGGGCAAGATGCCTGCCGAGGCCGAGGGCCGCGCCAAGGACGAAGAGGTGTGGAACCTCATTATTTATATCCGCGGACTGTACAAGCTTTCGCCTCCGCCCGCGCCGGCCCCTGCGCCTGCACCTGCGCCCGCTGACACGACCGCGCCCACGCCCGCGCCGCCACCAAGCAACTAGGGCACGTTAATTGAGGAACCGCTTTAGAACCTCAGCCTCAACCCGAACTGTATCTGCCGCTCGCGGTAGAAGTTGGTTGCGTTGATGTTCAACGGCTGGCCGAAGGCAGTGGTGTTGGCTTTCAGGCCAGTAAGGAAGTTCAGCGTAGGTGGTGAGTTGGGAGTGCCGGACTCGATATAGTAGCCGGTGGTCTCCAATTCGGTCACATTCTGGTGATTGAAAAGGTTGAAACTCTCGGCCAGCAGCTCCAACTCGCGCATGTGTCCGAGGTCGTAGCGCCTGCCCAGCCGTAGGTCGGCCTTCCAGGTGGCCGGATAGCGGTAGGTATTTCGGCCTATGTTATAGACAATGTTATCGTTACCAACACCGTAGACCCGGTTGTCGCCTCCTGAGCCATTCATGCCCGCTCGTAATCCCATGACGAGGTCGCCGGTGGTTGCATTCTGACCAGTATTCGAAATAGTACAGTGAGTTACCCCCGCACTTATAAAACACTCGGGCAGTGACCCGACAGTGCGCATGGTGTAGGGCAGGCCGCTGCGGAATTGCCCGACGCCTGACAGCATCCAGCCGTTGGCAAATTTTCCAGCCCGGCCGCGCAGCTTCCACGGTGCCTCATAGACTACCGTGGCGCCGGCTGAGTGGCGCATGTTCAGGTCGCTGGTTCCGTACTCCTGGCTGAAGTTAGCCGGTTCCAGCTCACTCTCTCCTGGGTTCCAGTCCATGGCGCGAGAGTAGACGTAGTGGGCGCGCAGACTCAGCCCCCGGCGGCCATAGCGCTCGACCCTCAGCATGGCCGCCTCATAGGTCGAATTGGCCTTGCTTGTGATCTGGTCGATCTGTTGATAGTCGGGGTTGAGCCATTCCACAAATCCAATCGAGGGCGAGGAAGCATAGAAGGGAACTGAGATCTGCGTGGCCTTGATGGGCCCGCCTTTGGTGGGGTCTACCGCTCTGATAGGGTCTACAACGGCATAGGTGATGGTCCCCGCCTTCGTGAGCGCGGGACCGAGGTTCGTATCGATGAAGACGGGCAGCCGGCGGCCCAGGCTCACCATCGCGCTGGCGGTCACCTCCACATGACTGGGCAGCGTCTCTTCCAAAGCAGCGACGGCCTGGTGAATCTCGGGGTTGTGGAAGTTAGGCGCAAACTCGACGGCTCCCGGCTTGACCACGCTGCCCGGTGGTCCCCTCAGCACGTAAGGAAATGGTTGAGCATCGCTGGTGCCGGTGGGAGGGTTAAAGCCGTCCGTAGGACGAATAAAGAAGTTCAGGTCGCCCGCAAGCGAGCCGGCAGGGGTCAGCGCAGTCGATCCGGTCTGGGTCAGCGCCGTCTCCACAGTCAGATTCCCGGTGCGCCCGAAGTACATTCCGTAGCCCAGCCGCAGCACCGGCCAATGTTTTTCGCCGCTTCCCACGGCCAGGCCCACCCGCGGACCCCATTGATTGCCCAGGTTGGGCAGCTTTTCGGTCAGCGGAAGCTCCGGGTTCTGGAGCGCGGCAAGCGGCGGAGGCAACTGCTCCCGCTCCCAGCGAATCCCGGCGGAGAGGACCACGCGCTTGCTCGCTTCCCACTGGGCCGTCGCGTATCCCGCCCAATCGTTGGTGCTCAGATGCCAACTGGACGGGCCCATCACCTGCGAGTAGTAGGAGTAACAGGGCAGGCTGCCCTGACCGCGTGGGTTGCCCAACGAATCGGTCCACACCCTGCCCGTCTGATCGCAGGTGTGCTGGAGAATCGGGTCTAGCTCTCCAGAAATCCCAAATTTCTGAAAGGCCAGCGCGTCGGAGATAAAGTTTTCCACGTTGGAGTAGTTATACGTTCCGGTCTGGTTGCGCAGTAGGCTGGTTGTGTCGGCGTTGTGGCTCACCTCGAAACCGGCCTTCACCAGCAGCTTGCCGCGAATCCAGTCCAACGACTCCTGCCCGTGGTAGAGGTGCTCGTCCGGATAGCTGCCCTGTCCGAAGCGCGAGGGGTTGCCGATGGTGAATCCATAGCGATTGTCCACCACGATCTCCGGCAACTGCCCCCACACATTCGGGCCAAGCAGCGTCTTCTCATAGGTTGAAGGAGTCGAAGGCCGCGCCTCCTGAATGACGCGTCCTGCCGAGGCCTGGGTCACGGCCAGCAGGTTGGGAGTCAAAAATGCCTCCCAGCGGCCCAGCAACCACTCCTCGCTGGCCTTGCTCGATCCAAAACTGTGGTTGCCGTAGGCTTCCGAGACCCTGGTCAGTCCTCCGCCCGGCGAGTTCCACCGCGCGCCGATACCCTCCAGCGTGAAGCGATGCCGCTCCGCCGCCTCCCAATCCAGCCGCCCAAAGCCGGTCCACTGTTGAGCCGTGCGCGGTGCGGGACCGAGAAGCGGACTAAGCGGACTACCCGATAGGCAATTAGAACTTGACCCGCCCAAAGTTCCGCCCAATGTTTCCAGCATGCAGGAGTAAGCTGCATACCCCTCGCCCACTGGATTGACGATGCTCAACCCCAGCCGCGCGCTCAGCACTTGCATCTGGTCATTCGAATTCGAGGGCTGGGCAAAGAACGTATCCGGATGCTTCACCATGGCGACCCCCGCATCGTTGCGGTTATAGCCATCCAGAGCGGCAAACCAGAAGAGCTTGTTGCGGAGGATGCGGCTGCCCACGCCGATGCCCCAGACAGTTTCACGGTCCAGCGGGGTGTAGGACTCCGGCGTGAAAACCGGAACTGAGAGTGGAGGCCCAGATGGGTTATATGTCAGCACAGCCGGCGCGGTCTCCTTTACCCACTGCGTAAAGGGATTTTGCGCTCCCCAGTTGTTCTGGCGATCAAAGAAGAATCCCTGTCCGTGCAATTCGTTGGCGCCGTGCTGAGTCTCCACATTCATGCGCCCGCCCGCCGCCCTGTCTGTCGCGGCCTCCACGTTGCCGGCCACCGTCTCCACCCTGCGGATCGCCGCTTCGCTCACGGCGATTCCATGCCCGCCTTTGCCCACCTGCGCCATACCGGCCGGATACTCTCCTTGACCCAACGGACCCCGCCCGGATGACCCCTGCCCCGGCTCATTTGTCCGGCCAAAGGCCAGCCCCCGGTTGATTCCATCCACCGCAACCTCGGTCGGCAGATCCGTACCCCGCAGTGAAATCTCACCCTGGCCGCCCGCCGGGGTCGTGGATGTGGGCGTATTGTCCAGCACAAAATCCTGCCAGCGCCGCCCGCTCACCGGCAAAGCCTGCAACTCGGCTGCGCTCATTGGGTTGCTCAACGCAGGAGTCGCCGGACCACTCTCTTGAGAAGCTGCCTTGATGGGTAAGGTATTTGGCAGATTTTGTCCCGCCAGGGCCAGCATTCGCAACGGCTCGGTCTCCAGCGTTGCGTTCAACTGAAAAGTCGTAGTCAGGGGAATCTCCGCACTCACCCGCCGCCCGCTCAAGGTCAGCAACTGCAATGGCTCGGTTGCTAGCTCAGCATCGCTTCTCGGCAGAGCCTCCGTCTCCAGGATGGGCCGGTTCAGCCAGGGCTGTTTTCTTTCTGGCTGTGCCGCCAGTTCTGTGCCGGGCGGAGGTAGCGCAAATTCCAGCGCCACCTGCACCCGCGCCTCGTGGCCGGCAGCTACCACAATCCATTTCACCTGGCCGCGTCCCAGTTGCGGGCTCTCGGCGGTCAGCGTGTACTCGCCCGGCTCCAATCCGCTGAACCGGTAAACCCCGTTTTTTGTTGTGATCGTGCGCGCCTCTGCGCCGGTGGCCTGGTTGCGGACTACTACCGCAACGCCCTCCAGGGGCCTGGAGTACAGGTCGGTCAATTTGCCGGTCAATGCGCCGGTTGAGTCATTTTCGGCTGGCTCAATCTGGGGTGATTGGGTAAAACCTGCCGCTCCCGCGCCCATCAGCAGCACGGCAACCGCCAGCGTCTTCGCCCAACTTCCTGCCATCGAGACTTGCTCGCGGCAGATCCAGGGAAAACCTCTCTAAGCTTCAACTCCGGCCCGCTCTGGCGGCGGATACGGATGGGACAAAGTCCTGCGGCCATCCCCAGACAGGCATTACCCTGCCTTTGGCCGTTCAAATTACCCCAACAAGTACGTCTCAGCGATTCTAAGCCCTCCTCCGGTAAACTGAAAAGACGGCATCTCGAATTTGGTCTCGATAGTTTGGGATGAAGCGCATGTCGTAGCTTTCTATTCCCTATTCCCTAATCCCTATTCCCTGGTCTTTTATGTTCATCGATGAAGCAAAAATTCGCGTCAAGGCTGGCGACGGCGGCAACGGCTGCATGGCCTTCCGGCGCGAAAAGTCTGTCCCCCGCGGCGGACCATCAGGCGGCGACGGCGGGCGAGGCGGCGATGTCGTCATGGTAAGTTCGCAGCGCCACAACACCCTGATCCACTTCCGTTATAACCCCGAGCACAAGGGGCAGCGCGGCGAACATGGCATGGGCTCCAACTGCTCCGGACTCGATGGCAACCCCGTCATCCTGCAAGTCCCCGTTGGTACATTGCTCTACAACCAGGAGACCGGCGAACTGGTGCACGACTTCAGTGAGCCTGACGAGCGGGTCATCATCGCCAAGGGCGGGCGCGGCGGACGCGGCAACCAGCACTTTGCCACCAGCACCCATCAGGCTCCGCGCGAGCACGAGTTGGGTCGCGCCGGCGAGGAGCGCTTTTATCGTCTCGAACTCAAGCTGCTGGCCGATGTCGGCCTGGTCGGCTACCCCAACGCCGGCAAATCTACGCTCATCTCCCGCATCTCCGCCGCGCGGCCCAAGATCGCCGGCTACCCTTTCACCACCCTCGAACCTAACCTTGGCGTGGTCACCGTGGGCGAGGAGCCGGAGCTTGAATCCTTCGTCGTCGCCGATATGCCAGGCCTCATCGAAGGCGCGCATCTCGGCTCAGGCCTGGGAACGCAGTTCCTGCGCCACATCGAGCGCACCCGCCTGCTCGTCCACCTGGTCGATGTCTCTGACGCAAGCGGCCGTCCCGACCCTGTGGAGGACTTTAAAGTCATCAATCAGGAGCTGGCCAGCTTCACCAACGCCAACGGCGAACACCCTCTGGCAGACAAACCCATGATCGTGGTCGCCACCAAAATCGACAGCGCCAATCCCGAAAAACTGAAGAAGCTGGCGGCTCACGTCAAGCGCAGGAAGCTGGAGTTTCATGCAATTTCAGCGGTTACGGGCCAGGGGATCGACGAGTTGAAGTGGGCGCTGGCCAGGCGGCTGCGGCCGGCAAGTTAGAGCTGGCAACAAACAGCAAAAAAGCCGCCTCCCGGTAGGGAAGCGGCCTTATTGTTTTCGAAACGATTTTTCGCCTAGAACGGGTTTAGCTTGGCCACGCCCTTCTTCTTTTTCTTCTTGCTCGACGATTCTTCTTTCAGATCGGCCTTGGGCTTCTTCTGCTTGGTTGCTTCGGCAGATGAAGCCGGTGTCGAGCCGGACTTGATGTCGTTGACCTGACTGGGGGCCTCAGCCGGCTTTTCAGCGGGGGGCGCGACGACGTTGCTGGGGCCGACTGGCTTGAGAACGGCATTGGGGTCAGCCGCGGGCGCGCTTATCACCTCGACTCCGACTCCGGTCCCGCCCGCAGGCCTCTCCATCTGCAAAGGCGCCTGGGAGGGCTGGTCGCTGCGCGGCGGCTCATTGACGCCGGTTGGAGTGATAGCGCCGGCCTTGGCGGCAGGCTGTCCAGCTTGGATGGCGTCGTTGAACAGAGCGATGTTCTGCTTGGTGATATCCGGTGCCAATGTCCGCTTGGGATCGTCCAGGCTGGGCTCGCCCACGTGCACGGCTTCTACCACCGAGGGTCCGTGCTTGATGATGCCGAAGAGGTTGTCGGTAAAGCGCAGGGGCTGGCGGCTTTGCTCTTCGGCCTCGCTCTCGGCCATCGCTTCCTGAGTGGGCTCGGGGATGGGGCGGTTCATGGCCACCAGTCGGTCGCGCGCATCTTCAACGTGGGGAGCCATCGGATAGCGCGTGATCACCTTGGTGTAAGCCTCGGCAGCCCGGTCCTGATAGATCGCGTGCAACCGCTCCTTGATTGCTCCGGGAAGATTGGGCGCAATCTGGACGGCGTGAGCCTGGCCGGCAAAAGCATCGCCGATGCCCAACAACGCCTGGTCGCTCTTGGAGTAAAGAGGATACGTATCGACCACCGTCTTCAGGCGGGCGATGGAGGCCGAGTAGTTCTCCCGGGTGCCGTAGTAGAGGCCGATTTCGGTTTCACGCTCGGCCAGAACCTCCTGCACGTCGCGTAGCTTCTGCTTGGCGCGGGGCACCAGCGCTGAATCCGGGAACATGTTGATCATGTTCCGGTATTCCTGCTCCGCGCGCTGGGCGTTGGTGTAGTCGCGGTCGGGCTTCTCCATCTGCTCGTAGTAGATGTCGGCTACCTTCATCTGCGCCTCGGCAGCTTCAGGAGCCTGGGGAAAGAAGGTGATGAAGTCCTTGTACTCGGCTTCGGCCTGGGTCAGGGCCGCAGTGCCGCCCTCTTTGAACCAGCTATCGCCCACCGCCAGCTTGGCGCGCATCCGGTACTCGGAGTCGGGATAGGTGTTGAGCATGGTCTGCAGGTCTAGCCGCGCCACGTCAAAGCGGCCCTTCTTGATGGCGATCATGGCCTTGTCGAAGAGCTCCTTGTCGGGCTGCTTGGATTTCACGCCGAGCAGCGGGTTGGCGCTCAGGTCCTGTTTCTTTTGCTTGGGCTTTTTCTCCTTGGCCTGGGCCGCAACTCCGCCCAGCATCAGAACCGCCAGAGCAACCGCGGCAATCTTCGTCGTCAACCGGTTCATAACCCCTCAATGCGGCCGCGGCCCGTTGACAGGCCGCAAGCCAATTCTCTAATCATCTCAGCGTTTTACGCTCAAACTTGGCTATTCGCCTGCGGCCTTGCGAGCCGCCGTCAGCAGCGCACGCGCATCCCGCTCTGGCTGACCGGCGCCAAAAACCGCGTTGCCGGCCACCAGCAGCTCCGCTCCCGCTTTGACGATGCGCTCCACCGTATCGTGAGCCACGCCGCCGTCCACTTCGATTCTAAATGCCAGCCCTCGCTCCTGGCGCAACTCCACCAGCCGCCGGATCTTATCCAGCGAAAATTCAATGAATTCCTGCCCGCCGAAGCCCGGATTCACGCTCATTACCAGCACATGGTGAACCATGGGCAGAACCTCCCGCAGCAACTCGACGCGGGTGGCCGGATTCACCACCACCCCCGGCTTCATGCCGTGCTCGGCGATAAGCTCCAGCGAGCGATGCAAATGGCGGCAGGCCTCATAGTGGACACTCACCCAGTCTGCCCCGGCCTCGGCAAAGGCGGGAATAAAAGCGTCCGGATTCTGAATCATCAGGTGGCAGTCCAGCGGCAGCTTGGTGAACTTGCGCAGCCATTTCACCACCGGCGGCCCAATCGTGATATTGGGCACAAAATGGCCGTCCATCACGTCCACGTGGATCGCCGTGCCGCCGCCCCGCTCAGCCGCGGCAACCTGCTCCGCCAGGTGGGCGAAATCCGCCGATAAAATAGAGGGTAGAAGTTCAATCATATCGATACCAGCAAAAGCTCAATCATATTGAGACCGGCAGCAGTTCAACCATGCTCTTAGGCTTGCTTCTCCTTGCAGGGCCAGTGTATCAGCGTGGAGGCGCGGCGGTCTGATGGCGGATTATGCCAGCTTACGCTACTACCTGCAGCCGAACCCCCTCGTGCTCCTGAAGACTGGCAATGATTTTGAAGAGGTTGGAGGCAGTCGGATTGCCTTTGGGGCCGAACATCTGATGCAGTGTCTTCACGTGGATGCCAGTCTGCTCGGCCAGCGTGGGAAAACCCACGGTCGCATTGATGAAGTCGCGCAGAATCTCGCGGCCCAACGCGCCCTCGCCTGCCAGCAGAGCGTCGATGGCGTCGCGCAGCAAGCCGCGGCGAAACTCCTCATCGCTGCGTACTCGCGCCTGCACCGTCTCTCGAAAATCCTTCGTCAACGCCATGGCATATTCTCTTTCTATTGGTAACATATATTTTCCCATTATGTCTGCAATTAAGACGCCGGGGGCTCCCAGGTCTCGCTTTTGAGACCTGGAAGACTACGAATCTCAGGTCGCGCAAGCGCCATCTGCCGCACCGCAGGTGCCGCGCAAGCGCCATCTGCCTGGACGGCCAGTCCTTTGCAGATAATTACCTTCTTCTGGCGCACAATCTCAATTAGTGGTCCGAGAGGGAAAGAGGTCAAACTGTGGTCGATTGCCAAAAGAGGTCGAGAGGGAACCCGATCAATCTGTCAGACATGTCACCGGTCCGTACCCCAGAGGGGGTACCCCCACCCCCCCTATACCCCTGGGGGGTATAAATTTCCAAAAAAATCTTGCAAATTATTTGTAAGCGTTTTGAAATCAACGCCTGTGGAAAATTTTTCGGCACAAAATATCCCACATGGTGAGATTTGGCCTCCGAAAATCACCGGAAAAATCCGGTTTTTCGCCGAAAAAGAGCTATTTTTGATCTGAAAAGCCGCATTTTCGCGCTTTTTACAGCGGTTCTCCAATTGCTACAAACCGAAACCGCAACTGCCGAGTGGCTTTTTCCTTAAGAAAAAGCCACCTTTCACAGCTTTGGTAAGGGCACTTGAATTGGAGAACCGCTCTAAAAGCCGGTTTAGGCGCCTCCGGCTATGAACTCGGCGAACCTCTTCGCGCGAGCCGATTCCATCTGCTTGAGCAGCATGCGGCCGCGAGCACGCATAGCCGGGGTTCCGGAGCGGCTGTGGATGCGCAAAAGGTCAATAGCCTCGGGCAGCAGCGAGGCATCCTGCCGGGTCAGATCGGCTAACCCTTGCAGGGCGCAGGTTTTGACAATCGAGCTCCGGTCCTCCAGGTAGGACAACAATGTCTCGGCCACTCGCCGGCACTCTGGAACCGTGAGCGTAAGACGGGTTACAACCTGCGCCAAACACCAGCGCAGTTTGTTCTCTGTGGCTTCGGCAAGCAATCCGATCAGCGGCGCTTTCCAGGAGCCCTGAAGCGTTTTCAAGACCGATTTCTGCATTTCGTCTGCTACCGGAGCTCGGCTGCGCGTGAGTTTTTCCAGCGCATCGGCAGCGCGCATGGCCACGCAAGGCTCATCGTCCCAAAGGCATTCGATCAGTTGCGTCAGCTTTTTCGGATGTGCCCGGACAAGGCTGACTACCTCGGCGGTGCGGCCGCTGGAGATACGGTGGCGGCCAACGGCGAGCATGGAACGGATGGTCTTGGATGCAGGCATGGGTGGGTTTCCATTCAGATTACCCGGAGTGATTCCCGGCCGCCACCATTTTTCCGGCGATACGCCCCACGCCGCGCAGCAGCGCCTTCACCGGCCAGCGGCCTTCAGCATTGGGAAAGAATATTTCGCCGCTGCGGCGGATTTCGGCGCGGTAGTACCACCGCTTGAGCAGCGCCAGATGGCCTTGGCGAATAGTAGCCGAAGTCGGCCCGGAAGGCGCAGACAGCTCAGCCAACGCCGCCTCCATGCGCGCTTCGAGCACGCCGCGGTCGGCTTTAGTTGGCAAAGCAGTCCTCGCTTCGTCCGTTACTTCAGGCGCAGTGGGCGCAGTGGATTCCGATATCACTTCCGCTGCCGCGACCTCGCCTTTACTGATCCCTGTTCCCTGTTCCCTGTTCCCTGTCTCTTTCGGAATCGGTTCGATTGCCATCGGATGCGCAAAGAGCGAAGTGGAGCCGGATTGCTCGTTCTGGATTCTCATGCCAACAGTCGAAAATCCTGCCGGGCCGCTGAGCCTTCCGTTTTCATAGAGGAAGACAGCCACCTCGCCGGGATTGGCCGAGGCTTGCAGAACGACCGCGCGAAGCTGCGCGAGCGGGCGCACCAGTTCGGAGGCGAGAGCCCGCACGCTCTCCACGCGCTGGACCTGAGCATGGAGTGCTGCGGCAGCCTCGAAGTCGAGTTTTGCTGATGCCTCTTCACGCTGAGTACGCAGCGTAACTAGAGAGCTGTCGCCGCGCGTAGCCAGGAACTGCTCAACCGCGGCGGCCTCTTCGGCGTAGCGCTCGTCCGAGCAGCCCTTGTAGCAGGGAGCCAGGCACATCTTCATCTCGGAGTAGACGCACCCGGGGTGGCTGGGATTCGGCTCCAGCTCCTCAGTGCAGCGGCGCAGCAGAAAAAGTTTGAGCGCCTCGTCGGCATAGCGCTCGGCCGCCGCACGCGACTGAAACGGACCATAAGCCCAGCCCGCCTCGCGCTGGCTGGGATGATTGGTCACTGCGATGCGCGGATAGGGATTGCTCCCCAAATAGCGGATAAAAGCCGGCGCTCTAAGGTGCATCCGTTCCAGGGCTTTTGCGCCGTAAATCTGCTCCAAGAGAGTAAATTGCCCGAGAAGGGCCTCAAACTCAGAGCCAGTCAGCCGCCAGCGAATCTGCCGCACCCGCCCGGCCAACTGCAATCGCCGCGGATGCTTGTCCGAAGGCTGAAGCAGTCGGGCAAGCCGCGCGCGCAGGTTGGGAGTACGGCCGATGTAAGGCTCGGCGTGCGCTTCGGCACCATAGAGCGCGAAGACCGCAGATGTAGTCGGCAGTTGCGCCAGCGCAGACTTGGCGTCAGCCGGATCGAAGCCAATCTGCTGCATCACAATCTCGGAACTTTGCTTCGAAGCTGCCATATATTCAAACCCCGCCAACTCCGCTAACACGCGCGAAGCGCGGCTAACTCCTCTAGTTTGCTAACTCCCCGCAATCATCATGCCATCAATGCGCAGCGTGGGCGAGGCCACCGCGCCGCGAAACTCCAAATCATTTCCGATGGCAGTCACATTGCGCAGCATCTCGGCCAGGTTGCCGGCGATGGTCACCTCTTCCACGGCGTGGGTGAGCTGGCCGTTCTCAATCCATAGGCCGGTTGCGCCGCGCGAGTAGTCGCCCGTAACCACATTGACGCCGAAGCCCATCAGGCCGGTGACGTAGAGTCCGGCGCGTACTTCTGCGATGATCTGCTCCGGCGTCAGCATTCCCGGCTCAAGATAAAGGTTGCCGCAACCGATGCCCGGCGTGCCGGCCAGTCCGCGCGAGGCATTGTGCGTAGACTTCATCCCCAGCTTGCGCGCCGTATAGGTGTTCAGCAGGTAGTTGCGCAGCACGCCCTTCTTCACCACGATCGTGCGCAGCGAAGGCAGCCCTTCGCCATCGAATGGCGACGTCCCGAAGCCGCCCATTCCCGTGGGCAGCAGCATGGTGTTGTCGTCGATAATGGTCACGCTCGGCACTGCGATCTGTTCGCTCAGCTTTCCCGCCAAAAACGAAGCGCTGCGCCAGATGGCGTCGCCTGAAGCCGCCTCGAAGACCGCACCGAGAAGCGTTCCGGCCACCTCACGCGCAAAGACAATGGGAACCTGTTGCGTGGGAACGCGCCGCGCGCCCAGCCGTCGCAGCGTCCGCCGCGCTGCCTCTTTGCCAATTGCCTCAGGCGATTCCAGGTCCTTGAGCCGCCGCGCGCTCGACCACCAGCCGTCGCGCTGCATCGAGCCATCTACGTCCACCGCCAGCGGCGCTGCCGCAATCCCGGCATAGCTGGAGCGGTAGCCGCCCACGAAGCCGCGCGAGTTAGCCAGCGCCTTTCTCCCCGTGGCCGCATCAAAGCTGCCGCCATCAGAATTGGTGATGCGCGGGTCGGCCTCCAACGCCGCCGCCTCCGCCCGCCGCGCCCACTCGATTCTCTCCGGCCCCGGAAGCGAGTACACGTCTTCGTGATACAGATGCAGGTCGCCGGGTAGCGAACCGAATTCGCCCCTCTCAGGCAATCCGCTGAAGGGGTCCTCCTCGGTCACTTTGGCCAGCGCCAGTGCGCCATCCACCAGTTGCCGGATTCCCTCCGGGGTCAGGTCGCTGGTCGAGGTGGAGGCCGACCGCTTGCCCAGAAAAACCCGCAGGCCAAGACCGCGCGAGCCGGACTCCTTCAGCGTTTCTACCTGGGCCATGCGCACATTCACGCTGAACTCATCGCCCTCTTGCGCCACGGCCTCGGCATCGCTGGCGCCAGCATTCATAGCCAGCTCCACCACCTCAACGGCCAGGGATTCCAGGTCAAGCTCGGCCGGATCGCGGCTTGCAGAAGTTTTTCCCATGGGTCAACAGTAACAAAACTCGTCCATCTCAGCATTGTATGATCCGGCCGGATCAATCGTTGCGAGCGCATAGGAGGGCAATCATTATTATTGAATATCGCGCTGGAGGCAGCACGGTTTACTGCAGGGGTTCAATGTTTCGCCGGGTAACAGGCGAGGAAAAGACGATCATAGAGGTGGTTGCGACATAGGGCATGAACTTTTGGATGATATTTTCCAGGGCCTCGGGCTTGGGCACAAAGACCTTGAGCAGAAATGTGTCTTCTCCGGCGATGTGGTGACATTCCTGGACCTCAGGCATCTCGCGGGCAATGGCGATGACGCGAGTAATCAGGTCGCCGATGACGCGGACGCGAATAAAGGCGCAGACGGGCCGCCCGACCTTTTCGCGATCGATCTCGACTCGGTAGCCTGTGATGATTCCAGCCTCTTCCATGCGGTGAACCCGTTCGATGACGGCAGGCGTCGAGAGGCCGACCCTTCGGCCCAGTTCAGAAAAGTGAATGCGCGCGTCGTCCTGGAGTTCGGCCAGAATGTGCCATCCTATGGGATCGAGAAGCTTGGTAATTTCTAAGGCGTCTGACATATGCGACCTAAAAGAGTTCCGAAAACACACAAAAGTATCGTATAAATCGTATTCCTTTCTGTTGTGAGCCTCAAGTAGATTTCACTATAGCATGGGTTCCGTTTCTCAATTCGGCCATCTGGAATACCGCACGGTCAATATAAACATGAACGGAACCATGCAGCCGCTACAGTATGCCGGTAAAACCGGCGCACAGGAGCATCCGTCATCATGGCAACATCTACCCAATACGAATTGCGTTTAGCTGGCCGCATGAGCCGGCTGGGCACCGAAACCGCCTTTGAAGTTCTGAACAAGGCGAAGGTGCTGGAGCGCCAGGGCAAGAGCATCATTCACCTGGAAATCGGGGAACCCGATTTCGACACACCTCCTAATATCGTTGGAGCAGCCGTAGACGCATTGCACAAGGGCTGGACCCATTACGGCCCCTCCGCTGGACTGCCCGAGCTGCGTCAGGCCATCGCCGAATACATCGGCAGCACGCGCGGCATCACGGTCACCCCTGAGGAAGTGGTAGTGGTGCCCGGCGGAAAGCCCATCATGTTCTACGCCATGCTGGCGCTGATTGAAGAAGGCGATGAGGTGATCTATCCCAATCCCGGATTCCCCATCTACGAATCGATGATCAACTACATGGGAGGCAAGGCCGTTCCCATCCAGCTTCGCGAGGAGCGCGATTTCACGCTGGATGTCAACGATCTGCCCGGGCTGATCACCGATCGCACCAAGCTCATCATCATCAATTCCCCGCAGAACCCCACTGGCGGCGTCATGCAGCGCAAGGACGTGGAGCAGGTGGCCAAAATCATCGGCGACCGCAATATCCTAGTGCTCTCGGATGAAATCTACAGCCGCCTCCTCTTCGAGGGCGAGCACTTCTCGATTTCGACGATCCCCGGCATGAAAGAGCGCACCATCCTTCTCGACGGTTTCTCTAAGACCTACGCCATGACCGGCTGGCGCATGGGCTACGGCGTCATGCGCCCCGATCTGGCCACGCACATGACCCGCCTGATGACCAATTCCAACTCCTGCACCGCCAGCTTTACCCAGATCGCGGGCATCGAGGCACTGCGTGGAGATCAGAGCGCTGTCACGCACATGTGCGCGGAGTTCAAAATGCGTAGCGAATTTTTTGTAGCCGGGCTGAACAAGATTAAAGGCTTAAGTTGCCGTCAGCCCAAGGGCGCCTTCTACGTCTTTCCCAACATCACCAGGACGGGATGGAAGTCCAAGCCCCTGGCCGACGCGCTGCTCGATCAGGCCGGTGTGGCAGCGCTTTCTGGCATCGCCTTTGGCGAGTTCGGCGAAGGCTACCTGCGCTTCAGCGTGGCCAACTCGATGGAAAACCTGCAACTGGCGCTCGAACGCCTCGACAAGTGGACAAAACAGAACCTTTAGGAGAAGGCCATGGCCCTCAAGGATTCCAAGACCGGGAAGGTAATTCGGGAATATTCGATTGAACAGCTTAAAGAAGCCGCCAACTTGATGCGCGGCTACAATCTTGTCCAGCTTTGCGCGGCCGGTTCGGGCCACGCCGGCGGCACGCTCTCCATCATGGACATCGTCGCCGCGCTGTACCTACACGTCGCCAACCACGATCCCAAAAATCCCAACTGGCCCGATCGCGACCGCATTATCTGGTCCGCCGGACACAAAGCGCCGGCCTTGTATGTCGGCCTGGGCTACGCGGGCTTCTGCGACATCAAGGATGTGATGACCTTGCGCAAGCTCCACTCGCAGTTTCAAGGGCACCCGCATTGGTTGAAGCTGCCCGGCGTCGAGGTTTCCTCCGGTTCGCTGGGGCAGGGCCTCAGCATCTCTGTCGGCATGGCGCTGGCCGCCCGGCTGGATGGCAAGTCGCACAAAATCTTCTGCCTGATGGGCGACGGCGAACAGCAGGAGGGCCAGGTCTGGGAAGCCGCCATGGAGGCCGGCCACTACAAGCTGGACAACATCATCGCCGTCATCGACGTCAATCGCCTGCAAATTGACGGCTGGGTGAAGGACGTGATGGAAGTCCAGCCGCTGGACTCGAAGTACGCGAGCTTCGGCTGGGAGGTGCTGCGCGTCGACGGCCATGATATGAAGCAACTGGTGGATGCCTTCGAGAAGGCCAAAACGATTGTGGGCAAGCCGGTGGTCATTCTTGCCGACACCATCAAGGGCAAGGGCGTCAGCTTCATGGAGAATGTTGCCGGCTGGCATGGCAAGCCGCCCAACCGCGAGGAGCTGGACGCAGCACTGAAGGAGATGGGCCTGACGGAGCGTATTCCCGTCGAGCAGTTGCTCAATCATGCCAGGAACTACCAAGCTGCGATGGACCGCGAGCTGGAAGCCAAAATGCCAAAATTCTCCCGCGATTTCTGGTGGAACGCGGGCGACACCATGAAGGTCAAGATGGAGCCCACCCGCAAAGGCTTCGGCAAGTCGCTGGCGGCCAACGGCGGCGATGAGCGCATCGTATGCCTGGGGCTGGACATCTCCGGCTCCATCACCATCAGTGATTTTTACACCGGCAATCCGGAACGCGCCCGGCGCTGGTTCAGCATGGGAATTGCCGAGCAATCGGCCACCTCGGCTGCCGCGGGATTTGCCAAGGAGGGCAAGCTGCCGGTGCTGGGCAGTTACGCTACCTTTATGTCCGCGCGCAATCTGGATCAGATTCGCGTCTCCATCTGCTACGGAAACTTCAACGTCCTGATTGCCGGAGCGCACGGCGGCGTCTCTGTCGGCCCCGACGGCGCCACCCATCAGGCCCTTGAAGACCTCTTCGCCATGCAGGGCCTGCCCAATATGTCAGTCGTCGTGCCTTGCGACATCGAGGAGACCCGCAAGGCCACCGATTACCTGCTGCTCCAGCATGTGGGGCCAAAGTATATTCGCTTTGCCCGCGAGGCCACGCCCATCGTCACCGATGAAAAAACGCCTTTTGTCTTCGGCAAGGCCAACGTGATTCGCCTGCGCAAGGAAGCGGCCAACTTCGCTGAAGCCTTCGAGACCCGTCTGGCCTCCGGCTACAAAAACGAGTCGGAGGACCTGAGCATCATCGCCTGCGGACCTATGGTCCCTGAGGCCATGCGCGCGGCTTGCATCTTGAAGCAGGACTTCGGCTACGAGACGCGCGTTCTCAACCTGCACACGCTCAAGCCCATCGACGCCGAAGCTGTCATTCGCGCAGCCGCGGATACCAGCGTGGTGATTACCGCCGAAGAACACCAGATCGGCGCTTTGGCATGGCGCGTCAGCGGACTGCTCACGGAAAGCAAGCAGCTCTACGGTAAGCCCCTGATCACCGGAGCCATCGGCGTTCGGGATCGTTTTGGCGACTCCGGCTCGCCCTGGGAGATGGTCAAGGAGCTTGAAGTTAGCGCCGAGCATATCGCGCAAAAGGCCGTGGAGCTGATGAAGTTGAAGAAGAAATAGACGGACCGGGGAGTCAGCGAATCAAGCGGAAGAGCGCGTAGAGCAGGCCTGAGAGCATTGCCGCAGCCGGCAGCGTGAAGACCCAGACTGCCGCGATGTTGCGGATCGTCGACATGCGCAGGCCGCTGCCGTTGGCCGCCATGGTGCCCGCCACGCCGGAACTGAGAATGTGCGTGGTAGAAACCGGCAAGCCGAAGGTGTCGGCGGCGAAGATGGTGCCCATGGCGACCAACTCGGCGCAGGCGCCCTGCGCATAGGTCAGGTGTTCCTTGCCGATCCTTTCACCCACGGTGATGACGATGCGCTTCCATCCCACCATCGTCCCCAGTCCAAGGGCCAGAGCCACTGCCACCTTGACCCAGTTGGGGATGAACCGGGTGGACTTGTCCAGCTCGCTCTTGTAGTTGGCAAGAGCTTTGCTTTCATCTTTGTTGAAGACCGGCGGCCTTTTCTCTTTCACCAGGCTGATGTCCCTCTTTTGCATCAGGCGAATGGCTTCGCCAGCCACGTACATATCGTTGCGGATGATTGTCTGCTCTTGCGCCGGGATGGCCTTGATGACCTTGTACTGCACTACCTTGCTGTTCACCTCCCCGATCACTTCGCGCAGCGCCAGCACCGTATCCGGCTGCAACTGCCGGGTGCGGATGTAGTTGGTTACCTCGGCGCGTGCGTCTGAGCCGAGGATGGCGCTCTGGTCCACATGCCGGTCAAGAATGTGGCCGGCCTGCTCACTGGCAGCGAGAAACTGTTGTATATCGTTGGCAGTGGCAGCGTGGTTGAGGGCGTAGGCAGTGGGCAAGGTACCGATGAGAATCAGCATCATCAAGCCCATGCCCTTCTGGCCGTCATTGGAGCCATGGAAGAAGCTGACGCCCGAGCAGGTGAGCAACAACAGAGCGCGAACCGGCCACGGCGGAGGCTGCTTGTTCGGGGGCTCTTTGTAAAGTGCAGGGTAGCGGAAGAGCGCCTTGGAGAGCAGCATAAGCAGCGCGGCCAGGAAAAAACCAATCAGCGGCGAAAATAGCAGCGCCTTCAGAACCTTGATGGCTTGCTCCCAATCCACGCCGGAGGTGCCGATGTGGGGGTTGAAGAGTTGGCTGGCGATGCCCACGCCGATGATCGAACCCACCATGGTGTGCGAGCTGGAGGCCGGCAACCCAAACCACCAGGTGCCCAGATTCCAGAGAATGGCCGCGACCAGCAGCGCAAAGACCATGGCGTAACCGGCCCCCGAGCTGACCTGAAGGATTAGATCAACCGGCAGCAGCGTGATGATGGCAAAGGCCACAGCGCCAGAGGAGAGGAGCACGCCAGCCAGATTGCAGAAGCCCGACCAGACAACGGCGGTGATAGGTTCCAGCGAATGGGTATAGATGACCGTAGCCACGGCGTTGGCTGTATCGTGAAAGCCGTTGACAAACTCAAAGCCCAGGGCGATCAGCAACGCCAGCGCCAGCAGAAGATACGGCCAGATGCTGGTGACGGTGACAGTTTTAATGTCCCTGGAAACTTGCAAGCCGATGTAGCACAAACCGCCGGCCAGAGCCGCCAGAAATAGCGCGATGCTCTTGGCGCCGGGCCTGTGGGCCATGTGGCTGTCAAGCCGCGAGCCTTTTGCGGAGAGTACTTCAGTGGTGGCTGCCAATCCGCCCATTAGATATCTCCCCTGTGGCAGGAGCGATTCCATAGTGAATCAGAACTCTGAAGTTGAGCGTTTTCAATAATATAACAATGCAAATCCGAAGGGGATGGGTGCTGGCAGGAGAGCGCAGAGCCGTATAGATTGGCGTTCATATAACCCCAATAATCAAATTATCGCATAGACCGTGTCCATAACTACTTCCAGCTAAAGGACGTAAATATTCGTCTTAGCAATCTTTGACGGCCGGATGAATAACCATTCCTGCCGTCAGCGAGATAGCTATTGCCTGGGCGCATCGCCTAATGGTTAGCCTTCTCATTTTTCTTTCATTCTCATCCCCTTTTATTCAATAATCACCATAAATTCAAACGCCCGTAACATTCCCTGCAGACAATGCAAACTAAGCAGTACTTTGTAAGGAGGATTTTTGTGAAAAAGATGTTAATAGCGGCCGGTGTGCTGATTTTGGCCTTGAGTTCCGCACAAGCGCAGAAGATAACCGGGGCAGGCGCAACCTTTCCTTATCCGATTTATTCCAAGTGGTTTAGCGAGTACAGCGCAGCCCATCCCGGCGTTGAAATCAACTATCAATCCATCGGTTCAGGGGGCGGCATCCGTCAGGTGAGTGCGGGTCTGGTGGACTTTGGCGCCAGCGATGCAGTCATGACCGACGAACAGCTTGCCGCTTCAAAGAACAAGCTTATCCACATTCCCACCGTCCTCGGTGCGGTGGTCCCGGTTTTTAACGTGTCAGGTGTCAGCGATATAAAGTTCAGTCCCGACGTGCTGGCCGACATCTTCCTGGGCAAGATCGATAACTGGAACAACGCGCGCATTGCCAAGGACAACCCCGGCGTAAAGCTGCCCGACCAGAAGATCATCGTGGTTCATCGTTCAGATGGCAGCGGCACCACCTACATCTTTACCGATTACCTGAGCAAGGTCAGCTTCGACTGGGCCAACGGACCCGGCAAGGGCGCCTCGCCCAGCTGGCCGACAGGCGTGGGCGGCAAGGGCAATGAAGGCGTGGCCGGTCTGGTGCGCCAGATACCGGGCGCACTGGGATACGTTGAGCTGATCTACGCTCTGCAAAACAAGATTGCCTACGGCGAGGTAAAGAACGCCGCCGGCAACTGGGAGAAGGCATCGATCGCGGGCGTTACCGAAGCCGCGGCCAGCAGCAAGCAGATGCCCGCCGATTACCGCGTCTCCATCACCAACGCCCCCGGCGCCAATGCCTATCCCATCTCCAGCTTTACCTGGCTGCTGATCCCGATTAAGGCGCCAGATGCTGCCAAGGGCAAGGTTATCAAGGATCTGCTGAATTGGATCATTACTTCCGGCGAAAGTGAAGTAACGGCTCTTTCCTATGCGCCACTGCCCAAGAATGTGGCGGATAAGGTGCTCAAGACGGTTTATTCCTTGCAGTGATAACAGCGTTATGGTCCGGCGATTTTGCTGAATCATAGTGATGGCCAAGCTGCACGATTTTTGTACGTGTTTCAGCAGTTTTAAATGTATTTCCCGCATTTCATCGAGAGAAAAATCAGTTTTATGTTCATGATTTCGATGATGCGGGGACACCGGGCGTTCGCCGTGTAAGCGGACGTCGTTATGAAACAAAACGATTCAAGAAAAGGAGAGGCCCCATGAACTTCAGACTCAGCATCGCTGCTGCGGCAATTCTGGCAGTCAGCGTTGTTTCCTATGGACAAACAACCACTGCCAATCCGCCGGCGAAAAAGCATGTTGTAACCGCGAAGGCGAAGGCTCCTGCAAAACCAACGGTCGAAGAGCAGATTCAGGCATTACGCCAGGAGCTTGAAGGCCAGATCAACAGCCTCAAGAACGATCTGGCAGCCAAGGACGCGCAGTTAAAGGCAGCTCTGCAGGCGGCAGCTGATGCCCAGGCATCTGCCGACAGGGCAAATGCCGCGGCAACCGCTCAGCAACAGGCGGTGACCGAAAACACGTCCGCTGTCACCACGCTGCAATCCTCCGTCAACGACCTCAGAGGCAACCAGGTTTCGCTGGCCACCACGGTCTCTGACGAGACGTCCAAGATCAAGAAGGATATTGCCAACCCCACCGCATTGCACTACAAGGGCATCAACCTTACACCTGGAGGCTTCCTGGCGGGTGAAACCATCTACCGCACCAAGGCCACCGGCGGCGACATTCCCACCGCCTTCAACGCGCTTCCTTACGAGGGCGCGGACGCTTATCGGTTGAGCGAGTTCTTCGGCTCCGCGCGCCAGTCGCGCATCACGCTGTCGGCCGATGGCAAGGTAAGCTGGGGCACCCTGCGCGGCTACTATGAGGCCGACTTCCTGGGCACCGGCATTACCTCCAACAACAACCAGTCCAACAGCTATGTCCTGCGCCAGCGCATTCTCTACGCCGAGGCCAAGACCAACACCGGCTTGACCTTTGCCGGCGGGCAGATGTGGTCGCTGGCCACCGAAGGCAAGAAGGGCATCGGTAGCAACCCGAGCGACATCCTCACTCCATTGACAATAGACCCGAACTACGTTACGGGCTTTGTATGGACCCGCCAGTACGGCTTCCGCGTGGTGAAGAGCTTCAAGCAGGGTGCCTTCGGCGTCGCAGTTGAGAATCCACAACTGCTCTACACCGCCTCGCTGGCCGGCAACGAGCCTTACGCCGTGCTGGGAAGCGCCGGCGCCAACGGCGGCAACTATAACGCCGCTATCAGCAACTGCACGCCCTCAACCTCAATCGTCAACTACACCGACATGCTTACCCTCAATAGTGACGGCTATTATGCGCATAGCGCGGTTCCCGTTTACAAGACGGTGAACGGCTGCACCGATATCGCCACTATCTCCTTCAACGAGGCGCCGGATGTGATCGTCAAGGCCGCCTTCGATCCAGGCTTCGGCCATTATGAAATCTTCGGCATCGCCGGCTTTGCGCACGAAACCATCTACCCCGGCGAAACCACCAACAGCACCCTCTACGGCGGGAACGTCGATGTTCTGGCCAGCCAGACAGCCACTATTGCGAACGGTACGGCGACTACCGTGCTGGCCGCACCGGCTCTCACTACCGCCGGTTATTACAACAACAGCATCATGGTCGGTGGTTTCGGCGGCAGCATGCGCTTTCCCATCATCAAGGACAAGCTCACCTTTGGCGCCAAGGGCCTTTACGGACCCGGCGTGGGCCGCTACGGCGACTCCACCCTGGCCGACGTAACCGCCAATGCCCTGGGCCAGCTTCGCCCTATTCACAATCTCAGCGGCCTGTTCACGGTTGAAGCCAATCCGACGCCCAGGCTCACTCTCTATCTGAACTACGGTGGAGACTACGCGGGCCGCGACGACTACGCCACCCCTACAGCCACCACGCTGGCTGCGCCCAGCGCCTGCTGGATTGTGAACTCAACCGGCAATCCGGGTTACACCAACACAAACCTGAGGGGCTGCATGACCGCTGCCAATATGTTAGCGTATGGCAACCCAGGCGCTGTCCTGAATTCCGCCTATGGCGCTAAATGGAGCGCTCCCTCTGCGGCGGCTGTTGGCTATGGCTCGCGTCTGCTCTCCAACTCCAGCTGCACTTCCACCGCCGCTCCGGGCTACAATGGCGGCGGTTCCACCGGCTACATTCCCGGCGGCTCCTGCGGCGCGCAAACCCGCGACGTGCAGGAAATCACCGGCGGCTACTGGTTTGACATTTACAAGGGCGACAAGGGCCGCCTGCGCCAGGGCATCCAATACGGCTATGCGGTCCGCGAGGGCTGGTCAGGTGCATCCGGCATCGGCGCCAAGGGCATCGACAACATGTTCTGGACCTCCTTCCGTTATTACCTGCCCTAATCCGCAAACCTGCGATTATGGCAACGACAAAAAGGGCAGCCCATTGTGGGCTGCCCCTTTTGTCGTTCAACATGCACCTTTATGCAAGCGCTAATTGAAATGTGATGTAAGATTCACCAGTACGTGCAGACGCAGCATACGGATTTCGCCTTCTTTTATGCCTGTAGACGCTTCAGCGCGCCATACCAAACTTGCATATAGAAATTAAGATGCGCTTGTCCCGCCCTTGTCCTGCTGCTCCTGGACCATATTCAGACTCTTGTGGTGGCGCACATCCTCGCCTTCTACCCAGAAGATTACATCTTCGGCTATATTGGTCGCATGATCCGCGACACGCTCCAGGGAGCGGGAGATCATCAGAGCATTCAGCGCCTGCGGAGCCAGGTGGCTTTGCTCTTCCATGACCTTGATTAGCGACTTAAATGCCGCTTTGTTCATGCCATCTACAGCATCGTCCATGGTAAGCACGGAACGCGCCGTTTCGGCATCCGCCTCGATAAAGGCTTGCAGGCTCTTGCGCACCATTTCAGAGGCCAGCGTCGCCATCCTGGGAATATTGACCGGCAATTCGGCTGCAGCCATCCGTTCCATGTGGCGCACGCGTTCGCTGATGCTTTTCGCGGAGTTGCCCACGCGCTCCAGTTCCGCGTTAATCTTGATGACGCTGAGAATGAAGCGCAGGTCGCCGGCCATGGGCTGTTCCGTCGCCAGCAAGTCAAGCGCGGCCTGGTCGATGTCACGCTCCAGGCGGTTGATGGTGATCTCGCCTTGGCTGACCTGGTCGCAAATCGACAGGTCGCGTTCCCGGTAGGCTTCAATGGCGCGCTGGGTCGCCTGCTCGGCCAACCCGGCCATCACCAGCAACTGTTCCTTTAATTCCTCAAGACGCTGTTGAAAGCGTATGCGTGTCATCCAAACCTGCCTGTGATGTAATCTTCTGTGCGTTTGTCGCTGGGGTTGGTAAAGATCTTGTCGGTCGAGTCGAACTCCACCATTCGGCCATTCAAAAAGAAGCCCGTCTTTTCTGCCACGCGGGCTGCCTGCTGCATATTGTGAGTCACGATCACAATAGTGTACTGCGCTTTTAATTGAAAGATCAAATCCTCGATCTTGGAAGTGGAAACCGGGTCCAGCGCCGAAGCTGGCTCATCCATCAGCAACACCTCGGGGTCCACGGCCAGCGCGCGCGCAATGCACAAGCGCTGCTGCTGGCCGCCCGACAGGCTGGCGCCAGATTCCTTCTTCAGATTGTCCTTCACCTCATCCCATAATGCCGAGTTTTTGAGCGACCGCTCGACAATTTCATCCAGCACATGCCGGCTGCTGTAGCCGTTCAGCTTCAGCCCCGCTGCCACATTGTCGTAGATCGACATCGTAGGAAAGGGATTGGGCCGCTGGAAGACCATGCCCACGCGGCGGCGAATCTCCACCGGCGTGATGTCTTTGTAGATATCCAGATCACCGATGAGCACCGTGCCTGTAACCCGTGCAACCGGAATGGTCTCGTGCATGCGGTTCAGGCAGCGCACAAAAGTACTCTTTCCGCAACCCGACGGCCCAATCAGCGCCGTGGCTTGGTTGGCCGGAATGTTCAGGTTAATGTCCTGCAGCGCGTGATTGCTTCCGTACCACGCGTTCAGATTTTTCACTTCAATGCCGACGCCCACTTAGCTTGCCCCCTTCAAAACGCCGCGGCTGGTCACATAGCGCACCAGCGAAACGGCCAGAACAATCAACACAATCAACACCAGCGATCCCGCCCACGCCAGGCGGTGCCAGTCGTCGTAAGGCGAGAGAGCATAAACATATATTTGCAAAGGCAGCGCGGCTATCGGTTCGTCCAGCCTTGCGTTCCATCCCACGTTGCCAAATGCGGTAAAGATCAGCGGAGCCGTTTCGCCCGCTACGCGCGCAAAGGCCAGCATGCATCCGGTGATAATGCCCGGCGAAGCGGTCTTCACGGTAATAGCCAGCACCGACCGCCAGTTTGGCACACCCAGCGCCAGAGCCGCCTCCCGAACTGCGTTTGGCACCATCAGCAACATCTCTTCCGTAGTGCGGCAAACGGTGGGAATCATCATAATCCCCAACGCCACGCCGCCAGAGAAGGCCGAGAAGTGCCCCTGCGGAACTACGATCAATGAGTAAATGGCAATGCCCATCACAATGGAGGGAACGCCGTTGAGCACGTCAGCCGTGAAGCGCACCGCATTGGCAAGTTTTGTTCCGCGCCCGTACTCGGCCAGAAAGATTCCGCCGGCAATGCCCACGGGAACACCGATCAGGCTGCCCACCGCAAGCAGGATGGCCGAACCGAGAATGGCATTGGCCATGCCGCCGCCGACCTCGCCCACCGGCTTAGGAACCTCCGTAAAGAAAGCCCAGCTGAGCGAACTGGCGCCTTTGTAGATGAGATAGACGAAGATGGCCACCAGCGGCGCCACCACGAGTATGGTGGAGAGAACCGCCAGCCCGGTAGCCGCGCCATCGCTCAGCGCCCGTATCTTTGCCCGGATTTTGTGCTCGTTCCTCAGCTTACCTTCTCCCGCGTTCTTGACTGATCTCTGACCTCTGACCCCTGATTCCAGTACTTAGTGCGTTGATGATGGCGCTCCGCGCGTAACCGCCCACACCAGCAGGCGGGCAATCGCGTTCACAATGATGGTCACGATGAAAAGCGCCAGTCCAATTTCCATCAGCGCACTCAGATGCAGATCGCCCGAGGCCTCGGCAAACTCGTTGGCAATCACCGACGCCATCGAGCTTCCATTCGCCAGCAGCGAACGGTGAACCTCTGGACTGTTGCCTATCACCATGGTCACTGCCATGGTTTCGCCCAGGGCTCGTCCCAGGCCCAGAATGATCGCGCCCACAATGCCGATGCGCGCATTCCTCAGCACGCCTACACGAATCATCTCCCACCGCGTCGCCCCCAGCGCCAGCACCGCCTCCCGCTGCGATTGCGGCACAGCCGTCATAACCTCTCGCGTCAGCGAGGAAATAATCGGCAGGATCATGATGGCCAGAATGATGCCGGCAGCTACAAAACCCAGGCCGGTGGGGTTGTCGTCGCCAAAAAAGCCGCTCCAGCCGAATCCCTTGATCAGCCAGGGATTCAGGTGCTCGCGCAGCAGCGGAACCAGCACAAAGACCGCCCACAGCCCATAAATCACGCTGGGAATCGCCGCCAACAACTCCGTAAGGAAGGCCAACGGCGCCCTCAGCATATGCGGGCACATCTCGGTCAGAAACACCGCTACGCCAATGGCCAGCGGCACTGCCAGGAGCAGCGCCAGAAACGATGAAACCAGCGTTCCATACAGAAACGGAATGGCGCTGAAATGCCCATTGACCGGATCCCAGTACATTGGCTTATGCGTAGAGGGATCGATGAAGGCGGTATAAAAGAAGTCCAGGCCGAACTGGCCCCAGGCCAGCTTCGACCGATTCATCAGCTCGACGGCGATCAGCACCACGATGCCGAAGATGCTCAGCGCGCACAGCACCATCAGCCAGCGGAATCCGCGATCGGCCATGGCCGAGTTGCCGCGCGACAGCAGGTACTTGCGAATCTGCGCGGCCTCGGGCGAAACGGCTACCGTCTGGTTATTGCCTTCCGGTGGATCCGGTTCGGTCTGAAACTGAAGTTTGGAGAGACGTATCTCTGGCACGTGAACATCCACCAAGAGATTAGGCTACAGAGAATATGTGAATAGAAGGTTAAAAGCACGCAAAGTCAGAGACTTATAAATCGATTCTTGTGGCCATCTTTCGAATATTCTTAGAGTTCCATCCATTGGGAACTGCGGCGATTTGTATCAGGTTTTGCCTTTTCTATCGCCAGTCGTCCCGCGCGTTGCCTAGGCCCTCGTTCATTACCGTCTCGAAGTTGCTGTGCTTCTTGATGAAGATCTCGCTGAACTGGCGGTCCTGGCGAAGCAGGATGGCCTGCAGGCGGACCATCTCCAGAAGCGCCAGGAACATAGTGATCAGCGCCTGCTCGCTTTGGGTGTGGCTCAACAGGCGGCGCAGGGCCACCGGCTTGTCTTCCAGGGTCAGGCGGCGGGCTAAAAACTGGATCATCTGGCTCACCGTGACAGAATCCTCTTCCACGTCGATCACCGGGCGATTGCGGGCACGCTCCAGAATCACGCGGAAGATGCGCACCAGGTCCACGGTGTCGGCGGCAATCTCCGGCTCGGCGCTCACATCGTCCTTGAACTCGCGCGCGCCGGGATTGGTCCACGTTGCCGCCTCCAGCATCTGCTTCTCAAGCAGCATCTGCGCCGCGTTCTTGAATCGCTCGTGCTCCAGCAGCCGCTCCACCAGCTCTCGCCGCGGGTCCTCGGCCGCCTGCTCCGGACCTGTCTCCGTGTGCGGCAGCAGCATCTTGCTCTTGATATGGATCAGCAACGACGCGGTGTAGATGAAATCACCCGCCACATCCACGTCGCTGGCCCTAAGCTGATCTACATAGGCCAGAAACTGGGCGGTGATGATGGCGATGGGGATGTCGTAGATGTCGATGTCCTGCTTGCGGATCAGGTCCAGCAGCAGGTTCAGTGGGCCGTCATAAACCTGCCCCACGATCACCGAAAATGGAGATTCTTCAGATCCCTCGTCCAGCTTTTTCTGCCGCGCCGCCAGCCGTGCTGCTTCCTTTTCCTCTTCGCTGCGCTGCGGTTTGAGTGGCCACTTCGGACCAACAGGAAAGGCTGGAACCGGAACAGTGACACGTTCGGAGGCCGGCTTTGGAGCAACTTCCTGCGGCATGCGGGCCTGAGCGGCCTGCTCAACAGCCGGTGCTGGGGCCCTCTCTGCGGCAGATTCCGGACTGGTTTCCATCACAGCTTCTGGCTCCTTGATCGCTTCCGGAGGAGCTTCAATCAAGGCTTCCGGTGAGGTCGCGAAATCCGGTTCAATCACAGGTTTGGCTTCCGGCTCGGATTTTGCCGCCTCAACCTTCTCCAGAACAGTTTCATGCGCGGCTTCAGCTACCGCTGCATTTGTAGCCTTTATGGCCTGTTTTTCGGCCCTTTTGCTCGCATCCCAGCCTTTTCCCGCAATCTTCGCTGGCTCAGCGGCAGAGGCTCGTACAGCCGGAATCGCCGACGCGGCAACCGCGGTTTTCACTTTGCGGGAGGGCTGAGTCAAAACTCTGTCTTCTCTCCGGTTTTCGATGGAATGACCTGAAAATATTGGCTGTGGAACGGGTTCGAGCTTCTCTGACCGCGGAAATAAGCCAAATCCGGAGCGAATGCCTCCCAGCGCAAACTCAAGCGCCTTTCGCCACCACGGAATTGCCCTTTCAACCATTTACTTGCCGTTCTCGCCGCTTAGGGTCATCTGCATGGCGGTGCGCACTTGCCGCATCGTCTCCTCTGCGCGGGCGCGGGCGCGGCGTGAACCGTCATTGAGAATCTCTTTGACCTGCGCCTCTGAAAAGCTGGCGCGGCGCTCCTGAATGGGCTGTAAAACCTTAACCAGGTTGTCGGCCACCCAGCCCTTACACTCGATGCAGCCGATTCCCGCTGTGCGGCAGCCCTGCTGCACTTTGGCCATGGTTTCGGGCGGCGAGAAGACCTTGTGCAAATCGCCCACCGGGCACTTATCCGGGTCGCCGGTGTCTGTGCGGCGAACGCGCGCCGGATCGGTCACCATGGTCTTCAGTTTCTGGCGCACCACATCCTCCGGGTCGGTAAGAAGGATGGTGTTGCCGTAGCTTTTGGACATCTTGCGGCCATCGGTGCCGGGCAGTTGAGGCGAGGGCGTCAGCAGAACCTGCGGCTCAGGCAGAACCTCCTGCCCGTCCAGCTTGTAAAACTGGTTGAAGCGACGCGCCACCTCGCGGGTCAGCTCCACGTGCGCGGTCTGGTCGTTGCCCACGGGAACGAACTGCGGCTGGTAGATCAGGATGTCGGAGGCCATCAGCACGGGATAGCCCAGGAACCCGAAGTTCGACAGGTCTTTATTCGCCAGATTCTTCTGCTGGTCCTTATAGCTTGGCACGCGCTCCAGCCAGCCTACCGGCGTAATCATGCCCAGCAGAAGGTTCAGCTCGGCGTGCTGCAAGACCTTGCTCTGCAGAAAGATCACGCTCCTGGCCGGGTCGAGGCCGGCGGCCAGAAAGTCCAAGGCCACTTCTAGCGTGTTGGCCGCGATGTTGGCGGTGTCCGCGTAGTCCGTCGTCAGCGCATGCCAGTCGGCGATGAAAAAGTAGCATTCGTACTTGTCTTGCAGCTTGACCCAGTTGGCCAACGCTCCCATGTAGTTTCCCAGATGCAGCTTGCCGGTGGGGCGCATACCGCTCAAAACGCGAGGACGGGAGGACGATTTTACGGATTCAGCCATGGTGTTGATCGATTCCGGAATAATGCTAGGAGAATGTCGCCGCCCTTCCGGTTAATCCGGAATAAACGGCTCCTTCTATTGTACCGGGCCATTGCTACGGGGTCAGAGGAGTGCGTTTGGAAGCAAGCAGGCTAATCAGTTCTGAGATTGCCATGTGTTCCATTTCCCATCCATCTTCGCTAGAGCCTTCTGCACGCTCAAGGCTGTCACTCCATCCGGGCGCAACGTCACCGCTTGCTGAAATGCATCACGAGCTTTCGTCGTATCACCCAGCGCCCGCCAGGCCTCGCCCACAAAATAGTACACTCCGGCAAAATCCGCCTTCGCAAGACCTGCGCCCATTGCCAGCGCTTCCTGAATTTTTGTCTCCGCCTCTTGCCGCCGCTTGCAAGCTCCCAGCGCCCAGGCATAGCGCCCCATCCTCCTCGCCAGATCTTCGCGCGGAATATTCTTTGTGGTTGCCATGGCTTGCTCTAGTAGCTTGCAAGCCCGGTCCACATCCTTGTTCTGGTCCAAAAGGCAGGTCGCCAGCGCCACTTGAATTGCTTCAGGGTTCTTTGATACGGGCACCGCGGCCTCAAGAAGCCCTTGCGCTTCTTGCAGAAAATCGTTATTTTCCAGCGACAGAGCATAGACATAGAGTTCGGTGCTCGCCAGCCTCGGCTTGCCCTGCGCATCAAAGGCCAGAGGTTTCAGAAACTCCTGCGCCTCGCTATATTGTCCTGCATTGAATAGAATGATTCCTTTTAGCGACTTACCGTAAAAAGGCAACACCGAGAAAGTTCTGTCTAGCTTCAGTGCTCGTTCAAATTCTCCAGCATGTCCAATATGATAGATCTTGCGCTTCAGCCTCTGAAGTGTCAGTAGGTATAGCAGGATAACCCCCAAGAAGACAACCCAAAATATACTTTGGCCAGGAAATATGTAATTTGTGAAAAGCATAGAAAATACAATGAAGAACAAGGTCCCGATTATGCCGCCCCATTTCCCAGAGCGGCTTAACAACTCCCAAAGGAGCCCCATTACCCAGAATGGGAAGGTAACGCAAATCAGCGATACTACTAGAAATGGCGCTGTGTACCAGAACTGTTCAGCCTGTTCAACAGAAATCGGGCGCCCATTGATCCAGCCAATCTGACACCACCACGCGAGCGCGCTTCCCGTCACCGCAATAGTAAATCGGACGCCCCAACTCAACGGTAGCCCTGACCCCCTGTTGCCGTTCTTATTGCTTTCCCCGGTTGCCAAGGACATGAGCTTTCTCCCTTACAGACCGAATGATCGATGCACGGATAGTTTTGCCAAGTATAGTTGCTCTTTCAGCGCCAATTGAAGCAATTTTGCGAAAATTTTAGATATGCGCCAGAATACCGTAGGCCAGACTCAATAGCGGAGTCATCACAATTCTCAGTACGGCAACGCCTACAACGAGAAGGAGCACGTAGCTGAGCGGCCCGGTGATGCTGTCGAAGACTCGCACTGCGCCATAGGGCAGAACGTTCCGCAGAACGTGGCTGCCGTCCAGCGGCGGAATCGGCAGCAGGTTGAAGATGCATAGGGTGAGGTTGAGCCGGAAGGCCAGGTCGCAGAGCGTCTCAAGAGATTGCTGCGCGGTCGAGGGGCTGGCCCCTTCGGGCAGATGACTCTCGGAGAGCAGAACGGCCGCCAGGCCGAGGAAAGCGATGAAGGCCAGCAGCAGGTTCGAGGCCGGGCCGGCCAGGCTGACCAGCATATCGTCGCGCTTGAAGTTGCGGAAGTTGCGGCTGATAATGGGGACGGGCTTGGCCCATCCGAAGAGAAAGCGTCCAAAATAGCCAAACCCGAAGAGCGGCCCGAAGATCATCAGCGCGGGCAACAGCAGGGTGCCGATGGGATCTATGTGGTCTATGGGGTTGAGCGAAACGCGCCCCAGCATCCGGGCCGTCTGGTCGCCCAGGCGCGAGGCCATCCAGGCGTGCGCCGACTCATGCACGCTGAGCGAAAACAGAAGCAAAACGAAGGTAAAGACTGCAACTACTAACTCGCTGGATTGCAAAGGAACACTCCACAGCCTGGAATTCTCAGGTTAGCATGGAGGGTCGTTAAGATTCGACCTCGAATGGGAACATAATCAGGGTCGGCGCTGTCTAATGATTCATGGGGCGCAGGAATTCTGCGCGAAAGGGGAATGTGATGCGGAGATGGATAGCAGGTGTAAGTCTTGGCCTGGCGGTTCTGAGCCTGGCCGCTGCGGGCTTTGCCCAGGACGATGAGGCGGCTAGAGCAAATAAGTTGTACTCTGCATTACGGTTGACGGAGGCGCTGCCGCTCTATGAGGATTTGGCCAAGGCACATCCGGATCAGAGCCTATATTTCATGCGACTGGCCAGTTGCCTGGACGCCCGCGCTGTCCAGTTGAGCGACCCGTCTGAGGTGAAGGCGGTGCGGACACGGGAGCGGGATGCGGCCAAGAGAGCGGTAGAACTGGGTGAAACGGCAGAATTTGTGCGCATGATGTCTCAAATTGATCCCGACCAGCCGATCTATGCCAACCTTCAAAGTCCGGGAAAAGCTCTGCTGGCGGAGGGAGATAAGGCGTTTGGCACGGGAGATTTTTCCACCGCAATGGCGAAGTATACGGCTGCGGCGGAGGCTGATCCTAAGCTCTATGAAGCAGCTCTCTACGCGGGAGATACGGCCCGCCAGCAGGGGGATCTGAAGACCGCGGAGCAGTGGTTTACGCGGACAATTGCCATCGATCCCGACCGCGAAACCGCATACCGCTACTGGGGCGACGCGATAGTGACGCTGAGTGGCAACCCGATGTCCGCAAAGGAGAAGTTCATTGACGCCATTGTCGCCGAACCCTACAGCCGGCTGGCCTGGCAGGGGATCAAACAATGGGCGCAGATTGAGAAGGCGGTTTTGATGGCGCCGAAGATCGAGCGTCCGGCGGCTCCGGTGGTGGATTCCAAAAAGCCCAATACGATTAATATCACCATTGATCCTGTAATGACTGACGAGAAGACACATCCGGGTGGCTACGCATGGACGGGCTACTCGCTGGCACGCGCAAGTTTTCGCGGCGATGAATTCAAGAAAGTATTTCCAGACGAAAAGGAGTACCGGCACTCACTGAAGGAAGAAGACACAGCTCTGAGCGCGGTTGCCGCAATCGTGAAGGAAGGGAATATCGCACCGGAAAAGCTGGACGAGAGCCTGCGCAACCTGATCGAGCTGAACGACGCCGGAATGCTCGATTGCTGGATTCTGATTAACGGAGCCGATCAGGGAATCGCCCAGGACTACGACGCCTATCGCCAGCAGCATCGCCAGCTACTGCACGATTACCTCAGCCGCTTTGTGGTGCATGGCGGTGTGAACCCAACGCAGTAAGGCTGAGCTCACAAGTCGTGCCCGGTTCACTGTCCACTGTTCACTATCCACTGTCTTTCGTCACTCCCGTTCCGCCGGGAAACTGCCCACCAGTTCTCCAGCGGCAACGTGCTGGCCGGCCAGCACAATGGCGTGGCTGGCAATCCTGGCCGCGGGGCCGATCACTGTGGGCTGAAGCGAGACCGCGCCGTAGTCATGAGCAGCGTGGCTGTGCGAATAGATGCGGGCGAACGAGCCGATCACCGCACCCTTGCCGATGGTGATGCCGCCACGGTCGTTCAGCAAAGCGTGATGGCGGATGACCGCGCCTTCCTCGATGGCCAGCTTGTAGCCGAAGGTCAGCTCCACGCCGTGAAAGATCTTGACCCCCGCGCCGATGCGCGCAAAGATGTGCCGGCCCAGCATCGCCCGAAAGCGCACCCCCAGCCAGTGATTGGTCCCGATGGGCGAACGGTCGAACATCTGCCAGAACCACAGCAGCGGCTTGCGCTGGGCAAACAGCTCGGGGTCGGCGTCGGCAAAGTGCTCCGCCTCCAGGGTCACGTTGTCCGGGTCCAGCGAGAGCGAGAGCACGTTGCCGGGCAGCTCGCTGGTCAGCGTCAGGTTCAGCTTGCCGCCGTGCGGGCGTCCCAGGTAGAGCTGGGTCAACTGGTCGCGCACAATTTCCGCGCGCAGCTCCGGCGCATGGTGGCGGGTGAACTCCTCGTCAAGAAACTGAATCCAGCGGCGGTAAACCTCTTCGGCTTCGGGCGCGGGATGGGGGGCGTTGTGCTGAATATGTTCCATACGAATGGAACGATACACCACCGGGCCGGGGGGCCGCGAGTGGGGTGCGTGAAGTAAATTTCACGATTTCCCTAAGCGGGAAGTCGACTTTACCAGAAGTTTGGATTCACTTGCACTGTCAATGATTGGAAGGCCATGGTTCAAAGTGAATCCATTTAAGTCGCTTCCCATCCCATTGATAGAAATCATCACCACATACAACTTCCTTTGATTCCTTTGAGAGACCAGTCACAATGATGAGGCGACTCGTGAGCTTGAAGTTGATGCCTGCCCCCGAGCCATTTGAGTTGGCACAACCCGCTGAGAAGCCGGGATCGTAAATGGCCCCTGACTTTGCATCAATTATGACGAATGAAAGGCAGGGACTGCCGCATCCCCACTTTGCCACCGTGTAATGCCCCGCAAAATTGGGGCCATTCAGCGCTTGTGTACGAATCATCGTTCTGAAGGCATGCTCATGAGGTGTAATAAGCAGTGGTTTAGCTGGGCTGCCACTAAAATCGGCTACGGCTGGATAATGCTCGAATGTCCATACGTTAGATTCCTTGGGGTTCAATCCATCATTTTGCGCAAAAGTACTCATCGAGATGAGTAGCAGAATGTTTGCAATAACTGTGTTCTTCATAAATCTGTCTCCAAACTGGATTCAGTTCATATCCAGAAACGGCGACTACATTCTTATTTCATCTTACTTCGCCGCGTCGCTCGCTTCCTTTGGCCACAGCAATTCTTTCTTGCCCGCTATGCGTCCTCCTCCGGCAAAGCCTGGCGATTGCGGGTTAGCAGAAAGTAGACTACCGGCGTTACCACCAGGCTCAACACCATGGAGACGCCCAGCCCGCCTATCACCGCGATAGCCAGCGGTTGCAGCATCTGCGAGCCCGCGCCCAAGGCAAGTGCCAATGGCAACATTCCGCAGACGGCAGCGATAGCGGTCATCACAATGGGACGCAGCCTTCTCTGCGCCGCGTGCAGCATGGCTTCGGTAGCCGATGCGCCCTCGGCGCGATACTTTTCGTCGGCGTCCATCAGCAGAATTCCGTTCTTGGCCACGATGCCGATGACCATGATGAGTCCCATGAACGAGGCTACATTGAAGGTGGTCCCTGTAATCAGCAGGGCCAGGATGACGCCGGAGATGGACAGCACCGAAGAGGTAAGGATGGCGATGGGCGCCGGAAAGTTGCGAAACTCCGTCAGCAGAACGCCAAAAACCAGCGCCAGGGCCAGCAGCAGAACCCGCAGCAGGTCATGAAAGGATTTCTGCTGTTCTTCGTAGGTTCCGCCGTAAACAACGCGCACCGCCGAAGGCAGATGAAGTCCGGCAACCGTCTGGCGAACCCTGGCAATTGCGCTGCCCAGATCAGAACCTTCGAGCCGCCCGGTCACCACCACCTGCCGTTGCAGATTCTCCCGCCGAATCTCATTCTGCGGAGGCAACTGCTCGATATCCGCCAGCGCTCCCAGCGTCGAATAGTGACCTGAGCTGCTGTTAAATACCGTGTTCTGAATCGCCTCCAGAGACGCGCGGTGCTCCTCTCCGAGGCGAATGCGAATCGTATAGGGGCGGCCGTTGGAGATCAGTGGCGCGCTGGCTGGAATTCCATCCAGAATTGCGGTGGCGTCTTCAGAAACTTCGCTGGGCGTGAATCCCATGCGCGCAGCGGCAACTGGGTTGACCTGAAAGCTTGTCGCCGGACCGCTGAGCGTGTTGTCGATGCCGTTCTTGACATCGACTACGCCCTCGATCTTGCTGATGGCATTGCCCACCCTGGGTGCCAGTTGCTCCAGCAGTGCCGGATCGTTGGCGAAGAGTTTGATCTGGATCGGTTCGGGCGCATTGGACAGATCGCCGATCATGTCTTGCAGTACCTGGGTAAATTCAACGTCCAGCACCGGCTCAGTGGCCTTGATCTGCGCGCGCACATCGGCCATCACGTCGTCGATTCCACGGCTGCGTTTGGCCTTCAGCTTTACGGTAAAGTCGCCGTAGTTTACCTCGGTCACCGCCGCCAGTCCCAACTGCAGGCCGGTGCGGCGCGACGTGACCTCCACCTCCGGCGTTGCGTGCAGAATGCGCTCCACATGCGCCAGAACCCGGTTGGTCTCGGTAAGCGAACTTCCCGCGGGCATGGTGTAGTCGAGAATGAAACCGCCTTCATCCATCTCCGGCAGCAAATCAGAACCGAGAGCCTGATAGCCCGCCCAGGTGCCGATCACCAGCAACAGACAGGCGCCGCCCACCCATAACGGCTTGGCCAGCGACCATGCCAGGGCCCGGCTATGAACCTTGATGATGGCGGCCATCAGCTTCCCCGCCTTGTGGTCGTGATACTCCGCGTCTTCGCGCCGCCTGCCCAGGAGCACAAGGCTCAGTCCCGGCGTCCAGGTCAGCGCCAGAACCAGCGAGGTCAGCAGCGCGGCGGTCATGGTGATGGCCAACGCGCGGAAGAAACTGCCCGTCACGCCACTGACCACTACCAGCGGCAGAAAGACCACCACCGGCGTAATGGTTGAACCAATCAGCGGTGTGGTGATTTCGCCCAGCGCTTTGCGCACGGCCTCGGCGCGGTGTTCACCCGCATCGCGGTGCAGCACGATGTTCTCCACCACCACGATTGCGTCGTCGATCACCAGCCCGATAGCCGCCGCCAAGCCTCCCAGCGTCATCAGGTTGAAGCTCTGGCCTATCAGCTTGAGCGCCAGCACCGTCACGGCAAGAGTGACGGGGATAACCATTCCCGCGATCAGCGAAGAGGTCCAGTCGTGTAGAAACAGAAACAGGATGATGCAGGCCAGAACCAGTCCAATGGCGATAGCGTCGCGCACGCTTGCGATGCTGTCGCGCACAATCTGCGACTGATCGTAAAACGGCTCAATCTTCACGCCGGCCGGCAGCTTGCGCTTCAACTCGCCCATCTGCGCTTTCACCGCATCGGCCACGGCCACCGTGTTGCTCGAGGGCTGGCGGGTTATATTCACCAGCACCGCCGGCTTGCCATTGGCGGTGACTGTGGTGTACACCGGCATGGTTGCCTGCTCCACCGAGGCCACGTCTCCCACGCGTACCGGAGCGCCAGCCGGAGTGGTCTTCACCACAAGCTGCCGCAGTTGATTAGCGTCATGAACCTGCGCGCCCACCAGCCCAAGAATCAACTGATGGTTGGCCTCGTACAGACCGGGCGAATCGATAATATTCGAAGCCTGAATGGCATTCAGCAGGTCGGGAATCGTCACGCCCGACGATTGCAGCTGCGCCAGGCTCGGAACCACATGAAACTCCGGCACACTGCCGCCCTGCACGGTCACGGTGCTCACGCCCTCTACGCGATTCAGGGGCGGCTTCAGGTCATAGGTGGCTATCTCCCAGAGCCGGGTCTGCGGAACTGTATCCGAGGTCAGGCTGTAACCAAGAATCGGAAAGGTCGCAAAGGTCAGCCGGTTAGTCGTTATCTTGGCGCTGGCGGGGAGCGACTTTTCTACTTTACTCAGCGCTGCGTCCACCAGTTGCAGCGTTCTGACCATATCCTGGCCCCAGTCGAAGAAGAGGCTGATCTCCGCTGACCCGCGGCTGGTGGTTGAGCGCACCGTCCTCAACCCCGGTACGATGTTTACCGCGTCCTCAATCGGCTTGGTGATGGTTACCTGCATCTGCTCCACAGGCATCACGCCGTTATCAACGCCAATAACCACGCGCGGAAAACTTGTCTCTGGAAAGACCGAGGTTGGCACCTGGAAGGAGAGGAAGGCGCCGGCCAGCGTAAGTATGGCCACAAAGAAGAAGATGGTGCGCGTGGAGCGGACCAGCCAGAATGGCTTGTTGTCCGCCGCCGAGCCGGAGTGTTCGTTGGGCATCACTCCGCCCCCCCGCCTTTGCCGGAACGCTTATCACTGTCGGCTGCCGCGCCAACCTTTACCTTGACGCCATCCTCCAACCCATAAGCTCCACCGGTAATCACCAGGTCGCTGGGTGCAAGGCCGCTCGTAATTTGCACGTTTTCGGCGTCCTCTAAACCCAGTGTCACCGGCTTGCGGTGAGCGGCGCCGTCCACTCCAACCACCATTACCGACTTGCTCCCATCCTGCGCGGTCAAAATCGAACTGGCTGGAATCTGCCACGCATGAGCATCCGTACCTCCCGTGATGGAAAGCTTCACCTGTGTCCCTACTTTGAGCTTTCCGGCTTTGTTGTCAATCTCCACCCACACCTCGACGGTCGTGCTACCGGGATCGAGCGCCGGGCTGATGAGCGCAATCTTGCCGGCCACCGGGTCGCTCAATCCCTTCACCGTCACCAATGCCTTGTCGCCCACCTTCATCCGCTGCGCAAGGTTTTGCGCGACATGCGTCTTGGCCAGCAGGCTGGAGGTGTCCATGACTGTCAGTAGAGGCGTTCCTGCGGCCGCTGTCTCGCCGGCAAACAATGACCGGTCGGTCACCACGCCATTGATGGGGCTGCGAATCTCCGAATAGCTCACCTGCGCCGCCGCACCTTTGAATTTTCCCTCCGCTGAGGTCAATTGTCCCTGCGCCGCCTTCAGCGCCGCTTCGCGGCTCACGCTGCGCACCGACTCCAGATGCTTAACCGCCGCGTTGTATGCCGCCTGTGCCTGAACGAGCGCCGCCTGCGCTGTGTCCAGATCGCGCCCCGGAATGGCCCCTTCCGCAAACAACTGCTTGCGGTTTTTCACGATGCTCAGATTCAGATCAAGATTAGCTTTGGTCTGCGCTACATCTGCCTCGGCCTTCTGGGTATCTTCCGGCACCTGGGCTTGCGTTGCCGTGGCAAAAGCCGCCTCCGCCGCCATGTAGGAGCCCTTGTTGTCCAGCGCCACTGCGGCAAGATCGCTGTTTTCCAAGGTGGCCAGCAGTTGGCCCTCTTTCACCCTCGATCCACGCTGAACGTAGAACTTGCGCACCGGCGCGCTGATCTTCGGTACAATTGCCGCTTGCGCCAGCGGCGCCAGAACCGCGTCAGCAAGAATTTGCTCGGAAATCGCTCCTTGCTTGGGATATTCGGCCTGCACCGCAACCTGCGGCTCTGGCTCGGCCTCCTTCTTGCAGCCCGGGCACAGAACCAGGGGCAGCGCCACCGCTATCCACAATACCCAGCTAATCTTTGATCCTGCCTGTAGCAAAGCATCTCCTTTGCTTGTAGACGCACATGTCTTCATGTTTGTCTTCAGCTCACATAGTACCCATCAGAGTCTCGAGCTCGGACCGCGCCGCCTGGTAGCGCACCCGCCCGTCCTCGCGCGCATTCTCCACGCTTACAAAAGCGGTTTGCGCATCCACAACCTCCAGCACGGCAGCTTCGCCGCTTATATAGCGGAGCTTGGTCAAACGCAGGCTTTCAGCAGCCGTGTCCACGCTTGCATCCAGCGATGCCAGCTGATCCCGCGCCGCCACTGCCTCTGACCAAACCTCGTTCAGCCGCGCAATCAGCCGTCTCTGGGTTGCTGTCAGCGCCACCTGCGCCGCCTTCCGCCGAATCTCGCTCTGCTTGACTTTGTGCTCTGTCGCCAGCCAGTCCCATACGGGTATATCTAGTGTGACGCTCGTCGAATAGCCCAGGTTGCGCAGGTGGTCGGGCCCATTCACTGCAAACTGCGGAGCATCGATGCCATAGGTGTAATTCAGCCCCAGGTCCGGTAGATAAGCTGCCCGCGTCGCCAGCACATCCGCATTGCTCATCCGCACCGCCGCCAGCGCGCTCTTCAGTTCCGGATTGTTCCTGCCTGCGGCCTCTTCCGCCTCTGACCTCGTCGGAATCTCCGCCGTTCCATTCCCGGCCACAAGCGTAAACGGCGTGCGCGGATCGGCAAACAGCAACACCCCCAACTCTAACCGCGCCTTCTCGGCTTCCAACTTCGCATCCGACAGGTCGCGTTCCCGCTGCTGCTCCTGCAACTGCGCCTTGACTACATCAGCATGTGCGGCCTCGCGCGCCTGCTCCCGCTTGCTGGTCAGCCCGAAAAACTCCGCCGCTTCCGCGTGAGCGCGTTCGGCAATTGCCTGTTTGTTCTCCGCTGCTATCGCGCCATAATAAAGCCTGGTGACAGCCGCCACCAGCCCGCGCCGCGCTATCTCCAGCTCTGCCGCTGACCGCGCTGCCGCCGCATCCGCGTGCCGCGCTGCCGCCAGCCGCCCCAGCCCCAGCGTTTCGTTCACCACCGCCTGGCTGGTGTACTCCCGAATCGCATTGTTGGCGATAAACCGCGGAACCGTCTGTCCGCGATTCGTCTGTGTATAGAGCGCTTGGTTGTGATAATCGACGCTGGGCAGCAGATCCTTGCGCGCAACCCAGCGCTCCTGCCCCGCCGCAAGACTTTCGGCTCGTGAGGCCGCATACAGCGGTTCATTCGCCTCGGCGCGCTTAATCGCCTCCTCAAGCGTGATAACGACCGGTTTGCTTTGAACCGTCGAATCCTGTGCCGGAACCTCACCTGCCGCTTGACCAAAGGCCGATGCAGAGGACACAACTATAAGAATCAAAAGGAAGTGTAAACCGGCCATAACCCCTATACGCCGGCGTCTCTGGCTTGGTTCAAAACTACACAGCATGGTCATACATTAAAGCATACGGTTGGTCGCTGAATCAGCGACGAGACAAATAATCAAAATGAACAGGAGTAGATATTAGCACACAGTCGATACGCATCCTCCTCGATCATCTTATGGAGCTTAAGATGTTGAAATGGAGACAACAACCATTGCCGGCGTGAAGGTTTCCCGCATCGGACTCGGCACCTGGGCTATAGGCGGGCTTGATTGGGGCGCGGTGCCCGACGACGTCGCTATCTCAACCTGCCTCGGCGCCCTTGAGCGCGGCATAAACCTCATCGATACCGCGCCCATTTACGGCCATGGCCGCGCGGAGGAGATAGTCGGCCGCGCCATCCGCGCTCACGGCCACCGCGAGGATTTTTTCATCGCCACCAAGTTTGGCCTAGACTGGAACCCCTTCGGGGTGTTCTCGAACTCGACCGCACCGCGGCTGCGAGCAGAGCTCGAAGCCAGCCTGCGCCGCCTCGGCACCGACTACATCGACCTCTACCAAGTTCATTGGCCGGACACGCGCACGCCCATCGCCGAAACCGCTGCGCTGCTGGCCGAGTTTCAGCGCCAAGGCAAGGTGCGCGCCCTCGGCGTCAGCAACTTCAGCGTCGCGCAGATGGAGGAGTTTCGCGCTGTGACGCCGTTAGCCTCCAACCAGCCACCCTACAACCTCTTCGAACGTCAGATAGACAAGGACATTCTGCCTTGGTGCGCGAAGAACCATATCGCCGTCCTCACCTGGAGCACGCTCTGCCGCAGCCTGCTCGCCGGCCGGGTCAAGCGCGGCTTGAGTTTCGACAAGGGCGACATCCGCAGCGTCGATCCCAAGTTTCAAGAACCGCGTTTCTCGCAGTACATCACCGCCGTCGAACGGCTGTCCGCCCTGGCAAAAGAGCGCTACGGCAAGACCGTGTTGGAGCTGGCTGTCCGCTGGGTTCTCGACCGCCCCGGCGTTAGCGTTGCCTTGTGGGGAGCAAAACGCCCCGATCAGCTCGACGCCGTCAGTGGCGTAATGGGCTGGCAGCTCGACGCCGCCGCCATGGCAAAGATTGACCGCATCGTGGCCGAATCCGTCACAGACCCGGTTGGGCCCGAGTACCTGGCGCCGAAGGTTCGGGAAGACTAAGAACCCAGCGGAAGCGGCTCATCCTCTATGTGCAGTCTCCGTAAGCAGCTCACTCTTCACGCTGCGGCTCATTCGCCGATTCAGGATTGAACCGTCGCCGGCGCGCGCTTGCGCACCATCAGGATGCCTACGGCGATCATCCACACCGCCAGGGGAAAGCCGTTAGCGATGGCCTCGACACCAAGGCCTGCCGGGTTGTAAAAGCCCAGCATATCGACGTGACGCACAAACATCGCAGGAACAAAGGCCAGGCAGGCCAGCGCGCAGCCGTAGCCGAGCCAGGCGGACCATCTTGGCAGAGCGCCACTGGCCAGGGTGACGTAGCTCAGGATCGCCATGAACAGGGCCATGAGCCAGAGGGCGACTGCGCCGTACATGAGCAACATGCTCTCCATCATGGCGCGGATGATGACGCCGTCGGAGGGAGGGTTGAGGGCATCAATGGCGGTGGAGGCCTGCAGCGAATCGGCAACAAGGGTGAGTGTGACGTAGACCAGGCCGACGCCGAAGAAGAGGCTGGCGAGCCACTCGTGTTTGGCTTGGCGGATGAGGTGACGGACGCCGGCAAAGAAGATCATGAAGAGGGTGAGGATGATGAGATCGAGGAAGACGCAGCACATGATGTTGGTGGCGTTTTGGGCGGCGAAATCGGCGAGTTTGTCAGACGCCGCCAAACCGGGAAAGGGAGTGCGGACGAGGTAGAAGGGAAACTCAATGAAGAAGACGGCGATACAGGCCAGTGCGCTGATGCCGGCGATGCGATATATCTTTTGGTCGTTCATGGGAATCGTCCTTTCTCGCATGGATGAGGCAGCGATAGGTCAGGCGTAGTGGAAGAAGATCGCGCCAATCATGGCCAGGTTGCAGGCCGAGTGGGCGATCATGGCGGCATAGAGAGAGCCGCTGCGCAGGCGGCAGAGGGTAAAGACCGCGCTGAGGCCGGCCATGAGGAGGACCATGAGCGCACCGGAGACGAGGCGGAGGTGAATACCCGCCGCATCGTGCCACAGGCCATGAACGTGCAGGTGGACGAGGCCGAAGGCGAGCCCGTTGACGACGGTCGCAACAGCAACATTCCAGCGGCGGACGAAGCTCTGCTGGAGAAGGCCGCGAAAGAGGATCTCCTCGCCGATGGGGGAGAAAATCATAGCGGGGAGAACAATGGCCGCAAAGGCCGCGGCGAGAGGCATGGCAGCGCGCAACTGGGCAATCTGGAATTCGTCGTGGATGCTGACGCACCAGTTGTCGGGCGAGGCGCCGTAGAGCGCCATCCCGGCGGCGTAGACCGCAAACCCCGCGCAGGCTCCCGCCAGGGCGCTGAGGGCCAGGGCGGACGGGCTGTTGCCCTGCTTGCGCAGGCCGATCTCCCGCCGCCCATGCGCGCTGAGGACAATGAACGGCAAGGCCCACATCGCCAGAAAATGAATCAGGAAGAGGATGCGGGCCTGCGGCGGGCCAAAGACAGCGTAGAACCGCATGGCGGCCAGCAGCGCCAGCAACAGCAGCGAGAAGAGCCAGGGAGCAATGGGAATTCGGCTCCACGGGGCGCACAGAAAACTTGATTGACGCGGAGACTCAGCGTTCATGAAGATGAGTCCTTTCCGTAGTTAAATGTAACTCATTGTGAGTTAATGACTGATACGGGCAGAACGCGCATCCGGTTCCTGAATCACGGGCCAGAGCTATAACGCAAAAGTGCTTTTCACAATCCTCTCCCATCCGCCGCCCGGCTCTGCGATACTGTTTTGTTATGCCCATCGACGACCTGCAACAGGCAGCCCAGAAGATTGCCGGATTCCTCGCCACCCTGAACAAGCTCGGCGGCCTGCGCCTCAAGTACCGTATCAGCGCCGGCAGTGGGGCCGGCGAAGTCGCGCAGGAGACTGGAAGCCTGTCTCCCACCCTCTGTGTTGAGCTGGGCGGGCTGGACGTGCCGCTCGCTACCCAGCATAACGGCGAGTTGCTGCTGGCCCTGGAGACTATCGCCGTGCAGATTCTACGCCTTGACCCGCGCGAGGGCGACCTGGTGAGCTTCGATGCCGCCAACTTCAAGGCTCTGCGCGCGGCGGAGCTGCGCCTGACTGCCGAAACTACCGCGGAAAAGGTCCTCCGCTCCGGCGTCCCATACGCCTTTCCGCACATGAACAGCCGCGAACGCCGCCTGCTGCACATGGCCTTCCGTGGCATCGAAGGCGTGGAAACGGCCAGCTCCGGCGAGGGCATGGAGCGTTTTCTCGCCGTTTATCCGGCGGGCAAAACCAACCTGCCTGTCTCCCCGCCTGTCAAGCCGCGCGGCTTCGGCGTTCGCGGACGAAGCTCTGGGGATCGCGGACGCCCCCGGCGTTAGAGCGAAACCAGAGTAGCTGTATCCCGAAAGCAACGCTGCCAAGTGGCTTTTTCCTCAAGAAAAAGCCACCCTGAACACTCTCAGAAGGAGCACGTTTACTCTGGTTTCGCTCTAGCGCAGAGCGCGTGCTGAACTCCCCGATCTACGAATCGAGATCTAAAGTGCTCGACACCCGGCTTACTTCTTTTTTAGTGCAGGAGGCGTCGGAGCCGCCGGCTTTGGTGCAGCAGGCGCCGGAGCCGGTTTCTGGACCGCTTTGGAGGCAATCAAATGTTCCGCAACCAGTTCGGTCTGGAAGCGGTTGATCGTATCCTGATCGGTGAAGATGGACTGGGTGTTGTTTTGCGCCTTGTAACCCTTGCCCGGACTTACCGGCCCCGCCGGCGCTTTCGGCCCGGTAACATTCCAGGTCCCGTTCACAAAGATTCCTTCGCCGGATCCCGACCAGTTCGTCGAGCCTTCCGCTCCCACCTTGCCATCGGCCACAAAGCCCTTGGTATGGCTGATCTGGCCGGTCAGCGACTGGCCAATCACGAAATGCGTATTGAAGGCCGCAAGATTGTTTTTCTGGTCGGCCGCAATCAGCGCCTTCTCGTGAACTCCGCCGGCCTGGCTCTGATCCAGGGTAATCAGCATGGTCACGGTCGGGTCCACCACCTTGGCCATCAGGATGGCATTCAATTCATCGTCGTCGAAGCCGAACATATTCAGGTACAGGGAAACCCGGACTCGCGATAGCACGAACTTCAAAATCTCGTGCACGTTGTCGCGACCTACGTAGAAGAGATGAAAGTCCTTGCTGGCCGTGTTCGAGTACACTCCCTCCCGCGTAAACTGTTGCAGGTCAGGAAGCTCGAAGTCCTGCAAGCTTTGGGCGACGTCCTTGGCGGCGTTCACCAGGCCGGTTTTCTTTACTCTCGGGGTTACTAAGTCATGTAGAGCCATGGGGGAAATCTCCTTCGTCCGCAATGGCGGATTGCAAGAATCATAGTTCTCGCCATCAAAGGTGGCAATCTTTTTCGGTGAATGATTGATTTAGAGCAAAGCGCGGCATCGGTGGATGCGGCAGTCTATTGCGGATGAAAACCTCCCGCTCGGCTTGGAGCTGCTCCGCGGATGTGCCACACTATTTGAATCATGAGAACAAAATTTCTTCTGCTTTTGCTGGCCCTCGTTGCCACCCTCTGCACGGCGCAAAAACGCCTGGTGCTCATCGATCAGGACGGCGCTGGTCCCGGCGGCTCCGACCAGATGGCCATGCTGGTGCTGCTCCAGGCTCCACAGGTTGAGGTGCTGGGCATCACCATGGTCACTGGCGACGCATGGCGCGATGAGGAGACTCTGCACACTCTTCGCATGTTGGAGCTGACCGGCCACTCTGACATTCCCGTGGCCCGGGGCGCCGTCTTTCCGCTGGTCCGCACGCAGGAGAAGACTCGCCTCTCCGCCGCGCTCAACGGCAAGGTCGAATGGCTGGGCGCGTGGGGCCAGAGCCTCTCCACCGAGCAGGCGCCCGGCGTCCCCGGCCCTCCGGTAAAGCCCAACGCGCACGGCCCCTATGAGATTCCGCCCATGCCCGAAGGGCAGCCTACCATCAAGGCACTCGATGAAGACGCCGCCCACTTCCTCATCCGCCAGGTGCGCGCCCATCCTCATCAGGTCACCATTTACGCGGCCGGCCCGCTGACCAACATCGCCACCGCCATCTCCATCGACCCCGAGTTTGCCCCGCTCACTCAGGGCATTGTGCTGATGGGCAGCAGCCTCACCCCCAAGAGCGACGACCCGGAGTTCGCCTACGACCCGCGCCACGAGTTCAACTTCTGGTTCGATCCCGAGGCCGCGCATATCGTCCTACGAGCCAACTGGCCCCGCATTGATGTCACCACCGTCGATATCTCCATAAAGGCGCCCTTCACCCAAAAGATGCTCGACGAGATCGCCAAATCCAGTTCGCCTGCCGCGCGCTACATCGCAGCCTGGAGCCAGCGCCGCTACTACCTGTGGGACGAGCTGACCGCCTGCGCATGGCTCGACCCCTCCATCATCACCCGCGAAAAGCTCCTTTACATGGATGTGGACCTGAGCCACGGCTCGAGCTACGGCGACACCCTCACATGGAGCGAACAGATGAAGCCAGCGACCGGCGTGCGCCTGGTCCATGCGCAGGTTGACCTTGACCTCGCGCGCTTCCAGAAGATGTTCGTGGAGCTGATGACAAGTGGGAGTGCAAAATAATTGAGACAATAGAAAAATCCCCAAGGAGGTGCAGGATGACACAGAAATCGATTTTGGGCACGAGCAAGCTGGTGGCTTTTGTTCCCGTAACCGATCCGGTAAAGGCGAGGGTGTTCTATGAAGGGGTGCTTGGACTACGCCTAGTGGAGGACCAGAAGCCGTTTGCTTTGGTCTTTGACGCCAATGGGACCATGCTGCGCGTGACCCCGGTGGGCAAGCACCAGCCAGCGCCTTTCACGGTGCTGGGCTGGGAGGTGGAATCCATCGAAGCCACCGTCAAGCAGCTCCAGTCGGCCGGCGTTGAGTTCCAGCGCTATGCGGGGTTCAACGAAAACGACCCACTCGGGATATGGACCGCACCTGGTGGCGCACGCGTTGCCTGGTTTCATGATCCCGATGGCAATGTGTTGAGCCTGACGCAGTTCTAGATTGAGACAAAAAAACCACGTCATCCTCCGCGCGGCGAATGCGCCCTGGAACATACTTCTACGGACCAACGTGGAATGTTCCTGCCGTTTGAAGATGATCCGATGAGTCGCCGACAAACACGGTGTAATCCCCGGGCGCGACGGCCCAGCCGTTTGTGCTCGTATTCCAATACGACAAAGGATGGGACGAGCTGGCCGCGTTCACTGTTATTGTTACCGTTTGCTGCGCGCCGGGCTGAAGAGAGAGTTTGCTCCAACCTACCAGACGCAGTGGCGGTTCGCCGATCCCGGAGGGAAATCCTAGATAGACCTGCGCGACCTCAGCGCCCGCCAGCGTTCCGGTATTTTTCACGTTGAAGCTCACCTGAAAGCCATTGGACGGCGTCGAGTCTGGAGTTAGCTGTGGATTCGTGATCGAGAAAGTTGTATAGGAAAGTCCAAAACCAAAGGCGAAGAGCGGCTGAAGATTCTTCGCTTGATACCACTTGTAACCAACATCGAAACCTTCAATCGTGTAATCGACATCGAAAGCACTCGTGGCGCTGGTTGGAACGGGTATAACTGGCCGCGGCAACTGACTTACGCTGGCGGGAAAAGTAATAGGAAGCTTGCCGGATGGATTAACGGCGCCAAACAGCAGGTTGGCAATCGCCGTGCCGCCCTTCTGGCCGGGATACCACGCTTCCAGCACCGCGCTCACATTTGCCAGCCAGGGCATGACGTGCGCCCCGCCATTCTCCAGCACCACGACGGTGTGTGGGTTGGCCGCCGCAACAGCAGCTACGAGAGCATCCTGCGCGCTGGGAAAACTGAGGTCAACGCGGTCCATTCCCTCGCTCTCCCAGTCGCTCTCGAAGACAATGGCAACATTTGAAGACGCCGCCAGCGCGGCTGCGGCGGAGGGGTCGGTTCCGTCGTTGAAAGTAACTGTGGCGCTGGGAGCTATGGCCTTGATCGCAGCCAGCGGCGAGGAGGGATCGTATATCTGCGATGCGACGGTGCAGGCCGCGCCGCCCGGAAGCGGGGTGTACGGAGGACAGTCTGGTGGCAGAGTAAGCGCCGCGCCGCCAACCGGAGTTACCTGCGCCGATCCTCCCCCCGATAACACCCCAACGTCAGCATGCGATCCGATGACGGCGATCGATTGAACCGCGGTGGGATTCAGCGGCAGCAGGCCGCCCGCGTTCTTCAGCAGCACCGCGCCCTGCTCTTCTATCTCCTGCGCGATGGCTGCATCCGCTGTGGCATTGATGGGATGGACAGTGACAGGATGATCGAAGACGCCGGCCGCGTACATTCCGCGAAGAATGCGATGCACCATGTTATTCAAGCGCGAAATCGGCATATCTCCGTTTGCCAACGCCTGTTCCAAGCTCTCCGGCACCCAGATGCCGTCGAAGAAATACCCGTACGGCTGCTCCTGGTCCAATCCGCCCAGAGCCGAGGCCACCGAGCTTTGCGTGGCGTACCAGTCGGAGAGAACGAAGCCGTTGAAGCCCATATCTCCCTTCAAAACATCGTTCAATAGGTGATTGTTCTGGCAGTTATAGCTTCCATTCACCAGGTTATAGGCGCACATCACCATCTGCGCGTTGGAGTTATTCAGAGCCACTTCAAAGGCCAGCAGGTCGCTCTCCCGCGCGGAGCGTTCATCGATAACCACGTTCGCCTGAGTGCGCGCGGTCTCCTGATCGTTGAATGCGTAGTGCTTCACGCCGGCAATCACATACTGATCCTGCACGCCTAGAAGATGCTGGGCGGTGATCATTCCAGCCAGGTAGGGGTCTTCTCCCGCTGTCTCAAAGGTTCGCCCGTCGCGCGGCTCGCGGCCGATCAGGTTGACGTTGCCTCCGAGGTGAACATTGATGCCAAAGGCGCTCTCCTCCTGGCCGATCACCTGGCCGTACTTATAGGCTTCGTTCAGATCCCAACTGGCGGCATTGGCAAGCGGCGAGGGAAGCGCGGTTGCCGCTCCCACCTGATCTCCGACCCCAGCCGGTCCGTCGGCATAGAGAAGGTCCGGAATACCCAGGCTGGGTATTCCAGGAACCCAGCCGGCCGCATTTCGCGGGCCTGCGCCTGAGGTAAGAGAAATGTTGCCATGCACGAGCTGAAGCTTCTCATCCTGAGTCATCTGAGCAATCAGAAGATCCGCGCGCCGGTCGGGGTCAACATTATTTGGCGGGGGCGAATGCGGCACATTGGAAAATATGATCGAGTTACAGCCCTCGAGCGCTATCGCTAGTACAAGGATGCAAAAAGCCGCAAATCTGGCCAAAGGAATTTTTGTATGCAGACTCATTCACTTGCTCCATCTTGTCACGCAGGAATTTAGAAAGGGAATTGATTCTCCCCTGAAAAATGGATTGAGTATAGCATAAGAAATAATTAAATCCGGACGTTTTTCTATCTCGAATTGAAAAACCATGAAAATCGTCATCCCCGCGCCTTTTCACTGGCACGGGACGAGCCGAAGGCTGCTGGCCCTACCGCAGGTGGTTAAGAGTTCAACTGCTCCTGCAGCTTGTTCAGAGTGCGTTGCAGATCCTTGTCTTCGCGGCGCTGATCTTCGATCTTGGCGATGGAGTGCATCACCGTGGTGTGGTGCTTGTTACCGAACTGGCGTCCGATCTCCGGCAGGCTGGCTTCGGTCATCTGCTTGGCCAGGTACATGGCGATTTGCCGCGGCACCACCACGTTGCGCGAGTTGTTCTTCTGCTTCAGGTCGGCGGGCCTCATGCCGAAGTTCTCGGCGACCACTCGCTGAATGGCCTCGATGGTAATCTTGCGCACCTGCATGTCGATGAACTGCTTGAGGCACTGCTGGGTCGAGGCCAGCGTTATCTCCATGTGGTTGAGCTGGCACCAGGCGATAAGCCGCGTCATGGCGCCCTCCAGCTCGCGCACGTTGGTGCGCACGTTGGAGGCCACGAACAGCGCCACGTCGGCGGGCAACGTCACCTGCTCGCTTTCCGCCTTCTTCTGCAGAATGGCTACCTTGGTCTCCAGATCGGGAGGTTGGATGTCGGCAATCAATCCCATTTCAAAGCGCGAGCGCAGCCGGTCCTCAATCTCCGCCAGCTCCTTGGGCGGACGATCCGAGGCGATCACGATCTGCTTCATGTTTTCGTGCAGCGCGTTGAAGGTGTGAAAGAACTCCTCCTGGGTGCGCTCCTTCTGCGCGATGAACTGGATGTCGTCGATCAGCAGCACATCCACCGAGCGGAAACGGTCGCGGAAGCTGGTCATGCGGTCGTTGCGCAGAGAGGTAATCATCTCGTTGGTGAACTTCTCCGCGGAGACGTAGCAGATGTTGACCGAGGGATAGAGGCGCTTTACCTCGTGGCCGATGGCGTGCATCAGGTGGGTCTTGCCCATGCCCACGCCACCATACAGGAACAGCGGATTGTAGGCCTTCGAAGGCCGTTCGGCCACGGCCAGCGCCGCGGCCCGCGCAAACTGGTTGCCGTTGCCGATGACGAACGCTTCGAAGGTATAGCGCGGGTTCAGTTGCGCCGCTGTTGACCAATCGAAGCGCGCCTGCTCCGGGGTGCGCTGCGCCGGCGCCGTGGGCGTGCGCGCCGAAAGCGGCCCGAAGCCGCCGTCCTTGCGCACCGGCGGAATCGAGGGGTCATCCTCGGTGGTCACAAAACTCACATCGTCCAGTTCCAGCCCCTGCTGCTCGATAGCTTCCTGGATCAGGTCGCCATACAGGTCTCCCAGATTTTGAAACTGCAACGAGGGCACGCGCACATACAGCGTTCGGTTGGCTACGTGGCTGTATCGGGTGGGCTTGAGCCAGGTCTCGAAAGACTGGCGATTTACCTTCATCTCCAGGGCTGCGAGAATCTGGTTCCAGGGGTTGGGGGGATTCGCCTGCGATATTGCGTATGCCATCGTGCTGATCCTTGCTCGACTGCCTGTTCGTTGCCAGGCCTGTTTATCCTGCTTGCTTGCGCAATAGCTTCCTCACGACGCAACGCCTGGGGCCTTGCGTCAAATCATTGCTGGTTGGCCCCTGACTTCGATTTGGGGCCAGTATAAAATTCGGGCCGGTGTGAAACTGGTTCAGTGAAGTATTGGGAATCTTTCTCGAACGGTCCCAAGAGTAGCACACTTGGGCGTCTCTTAATCAATCTTTCACAAAAGTTTTTTTTCGTCTACATGCTTTGCACTATTGTTGGTGAAACTTGACGGTCAGATTACCAGAGTTTCTGCTGAAAGCGTGTCGCCGGCGTGATTTCCGTTGCTATTCGAAAATAATTTCTCAGGGAATGCAGCCTCGTAGGCTCCACATCTTCAACGCGTCTCAGTTTTTTGTGAGCAGGACTGGCGCGCGCAAGAATGCAGTTCGTCCCGCTCCCTGCTGGATTCCAGGCCTAACCTGCGATACACTAAGTACTTGCCGGTAAGGCACAGATTTCATTCAGAAAACAGGAGCGCATTTTCATGCCCAAGCGCACATTTCAACCAAATCGACGCAAACGCGTGAAAACCCACGGCTTCCGCGCTCGCATGAAAACCAAGGCCGGCGCAGCCGTGCTCAGCCGCCGCCGCGCCGCCGGACGCAAGCGCGTGTCCGTCAGCGCCGGATTCCGCGATTAGCTCTCGCCTGCCGCTCTGTTCTGGCCGGAATCTGCCGCAGTTCGGCAATATTCCGGCTGAAACGCCTTCCGGCTTCGCCATGACCACCACTCTCAAGCCTGTGCAGCGCCAGTCTTTCACCGGAGTGCGCCTGTCGAAGCACGCCGACTATCTGCGCGCCTATGCGGCCGGACGCAAGCGCCAGTCCGCCTCCATGAGCTGGTTTCTCGCGCCCAGTGCCGCTGACGGCCCGCGCGTTGGCCTCACCGCCGGAAAGGTGCTGGGCAAAGCTCACGAGCGCAATCGCATCAAGCGCCGCATGAAGGATGCTCTGCGCCGTCACCTCGACCTGCTGCCTTCGGGCTGCGACCTCATCTTCCACCCACGCCGCGCGGTGCTCACCATGGAATTCAAGAAACTCGAGGCAGAGATCGTGCGTATCCTTCAGCAGGCCACAACCGAGGCAACCCGCATGAAGCAGAATTCCAACTCGCCTGCCGCACCACAGGTGGCACCAACACGGGCGGCTATATGAGTCGCGTACTGATAGCGCTCCTCGCCTTCTATCGCCGCTGGATCTCCCCGGCGATTCATTCGCTCTCGCCCGGACACGGCTGCAAGTTTCTGCCCACCTGCTCGGAGTACGCCTCCCTCGCCATCGCCACCCATGGACCTCTGCGCGGCACGGGCCTGGCCTTCTGGCGGCTGCTGCGCTGCCATCCCTTTACACGCGGCGGACTTGACCCCGTGCCACCGGCGCCGATTTCACGCCACTTTCCCCATAAACCATTACCATAGAAAGAGCGGCAGCCTGACGGCGCGCTTCTTTCACGAACAGGAAGTACACTTTGGCAGAATTCAATAATCCCAATCTTCCGGCATCGGGCGGAAGCGGCGGCGGCAGCGGCGGCGATATGCGCGGCCTGATGACCATGACTCTTCTGGCTCTGGTCGTCCTTCTCGCTTTCCAGTTCCTCACCAAGCCTAAGCAGACCACCCCGGCGCCCGCCGCCCAAACTCCGGCTCAGACGCAGCCGCAGCCCGCGCAACCGGCCGCCACACAGGCCCAGCCTGCCCAGTCGCAGCCAGCCGCAGCGAAGGCGCCGGCGCATCCGGTTTCCACTACTGTGATCGCCGCCTCCGCCGTTGAGAAGACAACGGTGGAGAACGAGAACCTGAAGATCGTCTTCACCAACCGGGGCGCGCAGGTCGAGCACTGGATTCTGAAGGGCAAGCAATACAAAGACCACCCCGATCCCGGCGGACAGCAGCTTGACCTGGTCAATTCCAGGACCACCGCCCTCGGTCTGCCGCTCTCGCTCTTCACCTATGAGCCGGAGCTGACCAAACAGTTGAACGAGGCAGCGCTTTATCAGGTCACTACCAATGGCACGGTCGGCGCCGACGGCGCCTTGCAGGCCCCTGCCTCCATCACCTTCCACTACGCCGCCAATGGACTGGACGTGGTGAAGACCTTCCGCTTCGATGCGAGCTATGTGGTGACGGCCGAGATCGAGGTTCACCGCGATGGCGTACCGGTTCGCGCCCTGCTGGCCTGGCCCGGCGGTCTCGGCGACCAGACCGAAGCCATGCACTTCTCCTACGGAAAGTTTGTCTGGTCGCTGGATGGCAAGGACGACTCGCTTTCTCCCAACCCATCAGGTTTCTTGTTTTGGTCGTCTCCAGGGGTAAGCGGCGGCGCCACGCTCACCCAGCCCTACGACTACGCGGCTGTCAGCGATCTCTATTTTGCCGCCGCCTTCCTGCCTGACGCGCCCGCGCGGACCACCGTGGTCACGCTGCACAATCAGATTGAACTGCCCACCGATCCGAGCGACCCCAACAGCCAGAAGAAGCCCGCCGACGTGCTGGGACTGGCAGTGGGCGACACCTGCGACACAGGCGCCAAATTGAGTGATGGGAGCATCTGCGGTCCCACCGGAATCAATCGCGTGCGCCTCTTCGCCGGACCCAAAGAAACAGATCTGCTCAAGGCCATCCACGCGACCGGTTCCGATGGCAAGCCCACCGGCTCCACGCTTGAGCCGCTCATCCAGTTCGGCTGGCTCACCATCATCGCCAAGCCTCTTTACCTTGCCCTGCGCTACCTGCGCGTCTGGATGGGTCCCGGCGAGTACAACTGGGGCTGGGCCATCATCATCGTCACCGTTATCTTCAACCTCCTCATGCTGCCCACCCGCTACATGATGATGAAGTCCTCGCTCAAGATGATGCGCATCCAGCCCAAGGTCGAGGCCATTAAGCAGCGCTATAAGCACCTCAAGCCCACCGACCCCAAGCGCTCCGAGATGAACACCGAGATGATGGCCCTATACAAGGCTGAAGGCGTCAACATGTACGGCAGTTGCCTGCCTATGCTCATCCAGATGCCCTTGTTCTTCGCCTACTATCGCGTCCTGCTCAACGCCGTCGAACTGCGCCAGGCCCACTGGTTCTGGCTTACCGACCTCTCCGCGCCGGACCCCAAGTACATCCTGCCCATTCTCATCATCGTCACCATGTTCCTGACCCAGTACATCACTCCTTCACCCGGCATGGACCCGGCGCAGCGCCGCATGATGGCCATCATGATGCCCATTATCTTCGGCTTCATGTTGATGCATTTCGCCTCCGGGTTGGCCCTCTACTGGGGCACCGGCAACGTCATCAACCTGGTCATCCAACTGGGCTTCAACCAATCCAGCATGGGCAAGGAGATGCACGAGATCTCCGCCCGACGCGCCGCAAAAAAGTCCGGCATCAATCCCAAGACCATCCAGGGCAAGCGGTAAGAGTTTTCATTGCGCAGAAAAAGCCCCGTTCAAGCTTGGCCTGAACGGGGCTTTTGTATTTTTCGGCGGAATCGCTAAATAAGCTCGTACCCCGCAAACCAGTAGCCGATCTCAAACGCCGCCGTTTCCTCGCCGTCCGAGCCGTGAATGGCGTTCTCCTGAATCGAGGCAGCATACTTCTTGCGGATGGTTCCCGCTTCGGCATTGGCCGGGTTGGTCGCGCCCATCAGCTTGCGCAGGTCGGCGATGGCATTCTCTTTTTCCAGAACCATCAGAACCAGCGGCCCCGAGGACATGTACTCGCACAGCCCTTCGAAGAACGGCTTGCCCACATGCACGGCATAGAATCCCTTGGCCTGTTCCCTGGAAATCGATTGCCTCTTGATGGCCACTATCTGATAGCCGGCCTTTTCGATATCGGCCAGAATGGCTCCGGTAAAACCTTTGCGGACCGCGTCCGGCTTGACGATGCTAAGTGTGCGTTGCGCCACTGAATCTATTCTCCTGTGGGGAATTCTGTCTGTCTTCTCATTGTAATCTGCGCCGAGATGCGAAGGGCTGCTGCCTGCAAGGCGCCGAATCTGATAAAGTTTCCGCATGTTCAGCTTCGCCGTTTCACCCTATCGCTCTCTGATCGTGTCGGCCGCCGTCATCGCCGCCGCGTTGATGGCTGCACCCGCCCTTTGCCAAACCTCCGCCTCCGCCCCTGCGGCAGCGCCCGAGCTGCGTGTCTTCGATCCGTCGCTCATCGACAAATCCGTAGACCCCTGCGAAAACTTCTACCGCTTCAGTTGCAACGGCTGGTTCAAGCGCAATCCGTTGCCCCCCGACCAGACCTCCTATGGCCGCTTTACCGAGCTGGCCGAGCTGAATCGCCTCCATCTGAAGCAAATCCTCGAGGAAACCTCCGCGCCTGTAGCCTCTCGTTCCGCGAACGAGCAAAAAATCGGCGACGAGTATTCCAGTTGCATGGACACGGCCACGGTGAACAAGCTGGGCCTCGCTCCTCTTCAGCCGGAGCTGGACCGCATCGCCCAGCTCAAGTCGCGCACACAGTTGCCCGCGCTATTGGCCCACCTGCACTCCATCGGCGTACGCGCTTTCTTCGGCATGGGCTCGAATCAGGATTACACCGATTCAACCTCCGTCATCAGCTTCTATGGAGCAGGCGGCCTCGGCCTGCCTGAGCGCGACTACTACACCCGCACCGACGCCAAATCAGTCGAACAGCGCCAGCAGTACGTGGCCCATGTAAAGAAGATCTTCATGCTGGCCGGCGAGTCCGAGGCGAAGGCCGCCAAAGACGCTGAAACCGTAATGGCCATCGAGACGCGCCTCGCCAAGGCCTCGCTCACCATGACCGAGCAGCGCGACCCGCAAAACCTCAACCACCCCACCGACGTTCTCAGCTTTTCTCGAGAGCTGCCGAACTTCTCGCTCGCCGATTACGTTGCCGCCGCGCACGCTCCCGCCGCCGGCAAGGCCAACGACATGGAACCGAAGTTCTTTGCCGAGTTCAACGCTCTCGTCGCCGACACGCCCATCGCGCAGATCCGCACCTATCTGCGCTGGCACCTGCTCCACGCCTTCGCGGGCACCAGCCTGCCGGAGAGCTTCGACCTGGAGAACTGGAACTTCTACGCGCACATTCTCAACGGCGCAGAGAAGCAGCAGGAGCGCTGGAAGCGCTGCACGCGGCGCGTTGACCAGGAACTGGGCGAGGCTCTGGGCCAGGTCTACGTGGCGCGCTACTTCTCGCCCGAGGAAAAGCAGCGCACCCTTGACATGACGCTGGCCATCGAGAAGGCCATGGACAAGGACCTCGACAGTCTCGATTGGATGAGCGCCGCCACCAAGATCAAGGCCAAGGAAAAATTGCACGGCGTGATGAACAAGATCGGCTACCCCGACAAGTGGCGCGACTACTCCACGCTCTCGATCGTGCGCGGCGACGCGTTGGGCAACCAGATGCGGGCGTATCAGTTTGAGTTTGCGCGCGACCTGGCCAAGATCGGCAAGCCGGTGGACAAGGGAGAGTGGCAGATGACTCCGCCCACCGTAAACGCCTACTACGACCCGCAGATGAATAACGTGAACTTTCCCGCCGGCTACCTGCAAGCTCCCTTCTTCAGCGGCAAAGAGGACGACGCAGCCAACTACGGCGACATGGGTTCCACCATCGGCCACGAGCTGACCCACGGCTTCGACGACGAGGGACGCCAGTTCGACATGGAAGGCAACCTGAGCAACTGGTGGACCAAGGAAGACGAGCAGAAGTTTAACGAGCGCGCCGACTGCATGGTCAAGCAATATGACGCCATCGAGGCCGTTCCCGGCGTTCACTTGAACGGCAAGCTCACGCTGGGCGAGAACCTGGCCGATCTGGGCGGGCTGTGGCTGGCCTGGCTGGCCTGGCTCGACAAGGCTCAGGCCGCGCACGTTGACATGATCTCCACCATGGACGGCTACACGCCCGATCAGCGCTTCTGGATCGCCTACGCGCAACAGTGGTGCACGCAGACACGCCCCGAGCAACTGCGCACCCAGGCGCAGAGCAATCCCCACGCTCCCGATGAGTACCGCACCAACACCGTGCTCCAGGATCTGCCTGAGTTCGCCAAAAGCTTCAGTTGCAAAAAGACTGCGGCCATGGTGAACCCCAAGCCGTGCAGAGTGTGGTGACGCCAACCCAGCAGCAAATACAAAGGCCCGCTATTCCGGCGGGCCTTTGCTGTGCTGTTTGCTGTCAGCTGATAGCTGATGACTGATAGCTGTCCGCTAGCCTTTCCCAATCACCTTCGCTAGCGTCGCCCCAATCTCCGCCGGCGACACCACTACGTGAATCCCCGCCGCGGTCATGGCCTTCATCTTCTCGGCGGCCGTTCCCTGCCCGCCGCTGATGATGGCGCCCGCGTGGCCCATGCGGCGGCCCGGTGGCGCGGTCTGTCCGGCAATGAATCCCACCACCGGCTTCTTCACGTGCTGTTTCACATACTCCGCCGCAGCCTCCTCCGCCGTTCCGCCGATTTCGCCGATCATGACAATCGCCTCGGTCTCCGGATCGTCGTTAAATAGGCGCAGCGCGTCGATGTGCGTGGTGCCGATAATCGGGTCGCCGCCGATTCCAATCGCGGTCGATTGCCCAATGCCCCGCTGCGTCAACTGATACACCGCCTCATAGGTCAGCGTTCCCGAGCGGGAGACAATGCCGATATTTCCCTCTTTGTGAATGCGCCCCGGCATGATGCCGATCTTGGCCTTGCCCGGAGAGATAACTCCGGGGCAATTTGGTCCGATCAGCCGCGACTTCGAGTCCTTCAGCTTGGCCCACACCTTCACCATGTCCAGCGTGGGAATGCCCTCGGTGATGCAGACGATCAGCGGAATCCCCGCATCCTCGGCTTCGAGAATGGCGTCGGCGGCAAACGGCGGCGGCACAAAAATCATGGTCGCGTTGGCGCCGGTCTTCGCCACGGCCTCGGTCACGGTGTTAAAGACCGGCCAGCCCTCGTGCGTTGTCCCGCCCTTGCCCGGCGTCACCCCGCCCACAACCTTCGTGCCATATTCCGCACAGCTCATGGCATGGAAGGTGCCTTCCTTGCCGGTAATTCCCTGCACAATGAGTCGCGTTTCTTTATTCACCAAAACAGCCATGAAAAACAGCTCCTAGCTTGCCGCCTTTACAACTAACTCCGCAGCATCTTTCATTGTTGACCCAACTTGAAAATTCAACCCCGAATCCTTCAGAATCTTGCGGCCCTCCTCCACATTCGTGCCTTCCAGCCGCAGCACAATGGGAACCTTCACCTTCAGGTTGCGCGTTGCCGCCACCACCCCCGTGGCTAGCCGGTCCACCCGCAGAATTCCGCCGAAGATGTTGATGAAGATAGCCTTCACGTGCGCATCGGCCAGCAGAATCTCGAAGGCGTGCTCAATCTGCTCCTGTGTCGCCCCGCCGCCCACATCCAGAAAATTCGCCGGGCTGCCGCCGGCGTACTGAATAATGTCCATCGTCGCCATCGCCAGCCCCGCGCCGTTCACCATGCAGGCAATCGAGCCGTCCAGCTTGATGTAGTTCAGCGAATACTTGCTCGCCTCCACCTCCAGCGGGTCCTCTTCGGCCGTGTCCCTCAGCGCCTTGATCTCTGGATGGCGGAAGAGTGCGTTGTCGTCAAAGGTAATCTTGGCATCCAGCGCAAAGAGCTTGTCATCCGTAGTCGTGATGAAGGGATTGATCTCCACCAGTGAGGCGTCAGTCTCGATGTAGGCCTTGTAGAGGCTCTGCAAAAACGCTACCGCCGCGTTGATCTGCGTCGGCTTGAGTCCCAGAGCAAAGGCCAGCTTGCGCGCCTGCCATGCGCCGAAACCCACCACCGGGTCAATCGTTTCTTTGAAGATGGCCTCCGGAGTCTTGGCGGCCACCACTTCAATCTCCATGCCGCCCGCCTGCGAGGCCATGAAGACCAGCTTGCCGGTTACGCGGTCCAGCACAATGCCCAGGTACAGCTCGCGGTCGATTGCCGCCGTCTCCTCGATCAGAAGCCGTTGGACCTTCTGCCCCTGCGGCCCGGTCTGGTGCGTCACCAGCGTCATGCCCAGAATCTGCCTGGCATATTGCTCGGCCTCTTCTTGCGTGCGCGCCACTTTCACGCCGCCGCCCTTGCCGCGGCCTCCGGCATGAATCTGCGCCTTGACGACCACGCCGCTCGCGCCCCCGGCAAAAAGTTTGCGGGCCGCCGCCGAGGCTTCCTCCAGCGTGTTGGCCACTTCGCCCCGGGGCACGGCTACGCCGTACTTTTGCAAAATTGTTTTCGCCTGATACTCGTGAATCTTCATGTTGGTAGCTACCGTTCTCTCCGCCGGCCCTGGGGATTCTTAGCCGGCCCCGAAGGGTGCCGGTGATCCAGGACAGTTTCAGCGGTATCCAAATATTATCCTGCCCACTGAACAACGGGCAAACGATGGCAGCGCACAATGAATTGTCTCGGACGCGCCACTTTATGACGCGAGCGGCTAGCCCCACCGCAGGTGGCTATCTTAGATAGATATGGCCTCTCTAAAAGAACTGCTGAAGCCGCTGGCCGAAGACGGCGCGGCGCTGGCCCGCGCAAGGCGGTAGGCATCGTCGGGGATGGTTACAGTGATGTTGCGCATGGCTTCTCCGGTGGACAGTGAACAGTGGTCTGTGGTCAGGCCCGAGGTGTTCCTCGATCCCGGCTGGCTGTCTTGCGGCTTCGTGCTTTTATCTACCAGTGTGCGTCAACGGAGGGAAATTTTCGTCAAATCTGTTGGGAATTCGAAACGGACGGTCGAGGTTCGTACTCGCCCACCCTTCAGCGATAAGACTGTGGAAGGATGGGGCACCCTCATTTGCGGGAAGTTGAGAGCGGGGTACCCGGCATTTCAAGGATAGAGTGCTACAATTCTTCCCACGTCCCCGCTCATCAGGAGAAGTCATATGAGAATTGCAAAAGGACTCCTGCTTCTGGGCATGGTGCTCTTGGCGGCCAATGTGACTGTCGCCCAATGGCCTGCCAATGCCTCTCCCTCCGAAATCTTCGATCCCTCGGTATCGAAAATCCTGGTGGCGTTCAAATCCGACCCTGGCTTTACGACCGCTGACCGGATCGACCTCTCGACGGGGCTCCGCCCTGTATCGAGCCGTGTGCCGACTGTCGGCGTCCTCCTCGCCAAGTATTCTGCCAGCTATTCCAGGCAGTTGTTCGTTGGGACCAGGTTGCAGAATGTTTACGAACTGGCCATCAAAGGAGATTCGAGCCTCGCCATTTCGGAACTGATGAGGGATCCGAACATAAACTATGCGCGGCTAGCGGACCCCAGCCTTGAGGCGAAAGTCTCGGAGACCATCAATCGGATCAACAGCCAAACGGGCGGTGTCTGGGTCGCGGGATACACCATCCCCGGCATTATGACACCCGAAGACCGTAAGAAGCTGCTTGGCTTCTCCAGCCGGCCTGTGCGCCCTGACCCGAAATCCCCGTCGCAACGGGCTTCAGATGCCAGGTTCTCAGCCATTCACAAGAGTTTGGCGAGCGGTAAGCTCCCAAGCCTGCCCAGCTCATTCGATTGGCGAACCTACAACAACACAAACTACATTACGCCCGCCAAGAATCAGGGGGGCTGTAGCAGTTGCTGGTCATTTGAAGACACGGGAACTGTCCAGGACGAAGCGAACGCCTATTACAACAGCAATCTGGGACTCAATCTCTCCGAGCAGCAGTTGCTCTCCTGTTCTGACGCCGGCACATGCGCAGGTGGTGGCCCGGACGGGGGCCTTGACTATGTCCAGTCCACTGGCCTGGTGAGCGAGTCGTGCTTTCCATACACGGCAACCGATACAGTACCGTGTTCCAACATGTGCAGCAATCCGGCGTACTGGAAGATCTCATCGTGGAGCAGACTCCCAGCGGATGAAGCCGGTTATGTTCTTGACACTGATATTCAAATCGGATTACTCGCTTATGGTCCCTTTGGAAACAGCATGGAAATCTATTCCGATTTTTACAACTACACCAGCGGCATCTACTATCCGACCTCTGGCGCCACCGATGAAGGAAACCATGGTGTCGTGGTGGTTGGTTTTGGGTTCGCCGCCCCGCCACCGGCTTTGAACTCTGGAAGTGATTCCGTCCTTTATCTGTCGGCGAAGAACTCATGGGGCGCTTCGTGGGGCGAAAACGGGTTCTTCAATATCTACTCAGGGGTGGCGAACGACAACAGTCTTATGTTGGCGGTCGATGCACCCTTGCCGCCCACAGCACAGAATGCGATGTGCCAGGATCTGGACGGCGCGGGCCACTGCTACTGGGGCCTGGGACCGCAACCAGGAAGCGGGTGCCCCTCCACCTGCACTTCCTCAACGGAATACTGCGCATATAACGGCTCCGCTCAGTCTCCGGTCGTTTGCCTCACCAGCGCATCCATCATCCCACCGACGCCGGCGGTGACGGTGATACCGGCTTCAACGAGCATTACTACGACCCAGTCGCTTGGGGTAACGGTGACGGTCAACGGCGGTTCAGGTAATCCTACGCCGTCCGGGAGCGTGACGTTGAACAGCGGCACCTACAGTTCCACAGCCATTCCGCTGAGCAGCGGCTCTGCCGCCTTCACCATCCCCGCTGGATCACTGGCATTAGGCGGCAATATCCTCATAGCCTTCTACACGCCGGACTCGAATAGCTCGTCGAACTACGGCTACGCCAGCGGCGCCTCAACGTCCGTGATGGTAACTAACACAACGGCGCCCAGTTTCACGCTCAGCGGCACAGCGGTCAGTGTCGCTGCGGGCGCGACGAGCGGAAACACATCGTCGATCACGGTGACTCCGGCTGGCGGCTTCACAGGGAGTGTTGGGTTGACAGCCTCCGTCACTTCAAGCCCACCCGGCGCCCAGTATCCGCCCATACTGAGCTTTGGTTCGACTACCCCGGTGAGCATCACCGGAACGGCCGCCGGAACGGCCACCCTCACCATCTCAACCACGGCAGCAACCAGCGCGACGCTAGTCTACCCGAAACGCCCGGGAAATCCTTGGTTCGCATCAGGCGCCACAACTGTGGTCTGCATCTTGCTCCTCGGGATTCCGACGCGGCGGCGTGGCTGGCGATTTACGCTGGGCATTATAGCCCTGCTATTCGCTATCTCTAGCGGCGTCCTTGCCTGCGGCGGTGGGGGTGGTGGCGGAGGCATCTCCGGCACGACGCCCGGGACTTACACAATAACCGTCACAGGTACTTCCGGCACACTTTCAGAGACTGGAACAGTCAGCCTTACTGTGCAGTAGGGCGGTGGGCCCACCTCTGGGACAAAGAGATCTCGGTGCCCCAGGTCCCGCCCGGGACCTGGGATCGCACTAGTCCCCCACCAACAAATCAGTCCCCGGAATCGCCGATTCCGCCTGGAAAGATTCTCGGTTGACGAAAGATCGCCCTGTCGCGCGGCTTGGATGGCGTCGCCGCTATCATAGATAGATATGGCCTCTCTCAAGGAACTGTTGAAGCCGCTGGCCGAGGACGGCGCGGCGCTGACCCGCGAACAGGCGGCCGGCGCGCTGGAGGAAATCCTCTCCGGCGCGGTGCCCGAGGTGGTGACCGCGGCGCTGCTCGCTGTTCTCGCCACCCGTGGCGTACAGGCCCCGGAGCTGGCCGGCTTTGTCGATGTGATGCGCCGGCGCGTCACGCCGCTGCCCTTCACACCCGCCGAGCGCGATGAGCTGGTCGATGCCGTCGGCACCGGCGGCGGCGGTCCGCTCACCTTCAACATCTCCTGCGGCGCGGCGCTGGTAGCCTCGGCAGTCGGAGCCAAGGTCGCCAAGCATGGCAACCGCGCCGTCACCTCCCGCTGCGGCGCGGCAGACGTGCTCGAGGCTCTCGGCGTGCCCATCGAACTGGGCCCTGAGCTGGCCGTCGAATGTCTCCGCACTACCGGCTTCGTCTTCCTCTTCGCGCCGCTCTATCACACGGCCATGAAGGCTCTGGGGCCACTGCGCCGCGCGCTCGGCTTCCGCACCATCTTCAATCTCTGCGGCCCGCTGACCAATCCGGCCGGTGCGCGCTCTCAAGTCATCGGCGTGCTCGCGCCCAGCAAGGTTCTGCTGGTAGGCCGCACGCTCGCGGCTCTCCGCGCCAAACGCGCCTTCGTCGTCCACGGGACAGACGGCATCGACGAGTTGACCACCACCGGCGAATCCATCGTTGCGCGCGTCGAGGAATCCGAGTCCGGCGGCGAATCCGCTCTGCACGCCGCCCGCATCACGCCGGAGATGGCTGGGCTGCCTCGAGCCACACTCGAGCAATTTGTCGGCGGCGATGTCGCCACCAACTCCGCCCTGCTCTATGACGTGCTCACCGGCGTCCCCGGCGCGCGCCGCGACATAGTCCTGCTCAACGCCGCCGCAACCCTCGTAGCAGCAGGCCTCGCCGCCGATCTGAAGGAAGGCGTCCGGCAGGGCGCCGAAGCTATCGACTCCGGCCAGGCCGCCGCCCTCCTCGCCAAACTCAGGGATTTCGGGGCAAAACACGCAGGAACGAAATAACTAGCCCGCTCACCTATTTCTTCGGCGCTTCCTTGCCTGCCTCTTGTCCCAGCATGAAATCCGCCGTCCCAATGCGCCCTGTGGCCGACACGCGAACGGTAAAACGAACGCGAACCGCCTTCGGGTTGTGATCGATCTTGCAGGGGATATTGAGGTTCCGAAGTATCCGGCCGGTGGGTGGAACGGAGGGAGGAGCGGCAAATTTCAAGAGCCTCCCTTCCCGCTTGAGCTCCTTGCCCTTCTTGTCAAAAGTAGATATGTCCAGGATCACCTCGGTTTGACGCGGATGACCCTCGGTTGCGTAGCTCCACACCAGCCCGCGGCCATCGACATTCAATATAAACGAATCAGGATCGGTGGCCACTTGCCGTGCGGTGACGGGAACACCGTCGTAGACCATGTTGCTGGAATCCGCTGCGGCCAGATCGACGAGCATACGCCGCGACGGGTTCTCCGGATTCACGCGCCCCGGGCCATACTCCAGGTAATAGCCCTCCCGTGTAATAACCTTGAGATCGGGCCGGTCAACGGTAACCTTGATTTTGCGAAATTTCTGCGGATCGAGCGTGTTATTCGTTGGCCGGTAAGTGAGCGTATAGAAATTCGCTCCGTCCTGAATGGCGGTCTGGACCTCCGCATCCACGTCGTTGCGGCCGTAGAGGGTTCGGCCGCCTGTCGCCTTCGCCATGCGGTTGAACTCGTAGTTGCCCCCAAACGGATCGACCAGGGGGTCGCCGCCGTAAACGCCCGGGTCTATCATCACGCCCGCGGGATCAATGGTATATAGCGTGACTCGCGCATCCCGCAGCACATTCACGCAATCCTGCACGGCGTTGTTAATCCTGTTCTCCGTGTCCAGAGACCAGCCGCCAAGCAGATAGCGCGACGGCGGAAAGCCGCGGCCTATCCAGATCATGTTTTTGTGGCCCGGATGGCCCATCACCGCCTGCGCTACGCGCCGCAAGGTAATAAAGGCCGTGGCGTAGCGCTCGCCCACCCACGCGCCCTGGTTAACCTGCCAGGGATTTGCCGCAAAATGATGTTTCAGCGCTGAAAGAATCTCTTCCTTGTTCTGCGTGTAGTCGTGCAACACGGTAAAGTGCTGCAAGCTGACCGCGATCAGCATCGTCGGCGTAACGAGTTTATCCGGCTGCTTGTCCAGATACTTCTTCAGCGAATAGCGCGCGAACGCCATGTCTTCGAATCGCGTGTTGAACTCGTCGAGCAGAATAATGTCGACGGGAGCATTCGGCGCCAGGCGGTCGAGAGCGGCAGTGGAGTTGATGTTGATCTCCGGGCTTGGAATATGCGCGCCTGCCACTTCAAAGTTGAGAATGGTCTGCGGCTCGCCGGCCTCTACCACGCTGAAATTGCTGCGCTGCAGGTCCTTGACCACCACGCCCTTTTTGTCCACCACTACCATGTCCAGCACCACCAGGCGCGATGTAATCCGCATCGTGTAGCCGCCAGTGCCGTTACTGACAGGTTGTGTCGCATTCGGCGCTTGCGCCGGGTTTGGAGTTGGTGCCACATTCGGAGTTTGCGCAGCGCTTGGAGCCTGCGCCGGCGGGGGTGTCTGCGCGGGCTGCTCCTGCGCCGTTGGTTGCGGTTGCGTGGGAGGGGTTGCCTCCGGCTGCTGGGCGGATAACCGCGACAGCGCAATGCCCGCAAGCAGGATAATCAGGGCGGCTTTCTTCATCGTCGGCCTTCCTTAGGACTGGATAGGGATTTCCCTTCAGTTAAACCAAAGAATTTGTGAAAAGTTGTGATCCTGCGCATACTTCTTTACCGCGCCTTTGAATCCACTCTCAACCGCTGCTTCCATCCTGACACACAGAACAAAAAACTTCCAAAATATTCTGCAAGTTTCTGTATGCTATACGTCCAAGGGGTGAAAGGAGCCTTTTTATGCACGGAAAATTTGCCCTTGTGACGTTCGCTCTCATTGCCTGTTGTGCGGCGGCCATCGCGCAGCAAGCCAGCCAGGTCCAGCTCAAAATCGAAGCCAACAATCGCACCCTCACCGTCAGTGCCGAAGAGCGGGTAAACGCCGATCCGGAGATTGCCATTCTGCACATCGGCTTCGAGACCCCACCATCCGACGCCAAGACTGCTTATGCCGCAGGTGCCAAGACCTCCAACGATATTGTGGCTGCGCTCAAGAAGGCCGGGATTCCGGAGACTTCGATCCGCAGCGAGTCGCAGCATCTGGACAGCGTCGGATACAAGTCACACAAGTTCAAGCTGGTGCAGCAGTGGACTGTAAAGACGCCGCCAGAACGCGCAGCCGAGATTCTGGATGTGGCTGTGTCCGCAGGCGCTACCGACAGCGGCGAAATCGAGTGGACGGTAAACGATGAGAAGGCGCTCGAAGATCAGGCACTGGAAAAAGCCTCCACTCGTGCTAGGGAAAAGGCCGCTGTACTAGCCAAAGGGATGGGTGTGCACTTGGGGGCGCTTGTATATGTGTCCAACCAAGTTTCAGCGATAGCATTCGAAAGTCGTAATTTTACCGCCTTAGCAGCGCTGGGTTTAGGGGTTTCATCAAGTACGAGTCCCTCAATGGCTTCTCCATTATCAATTGAACCGCGCAAAGTGAGTCGCGAAGCCACCGTCTACGCCGTCTTCGCCATCGAGTAGCTTTAGCGCAGCATCGCAGCCGTCAGCGGGTCGCCCTCGCCGCCAAAGTATTTCTTCAGCGCGCCGTTGAATTCGGCTGCGTCCAAACCAGCCTCCTCGGCGGCGCGGGCAAATAGCGTCATCGAGGAGCGGAACTTCAAGTCATCGGGATAGCCGAGAATCCGGCTGATCGCGCGCTTCTCCACCTGTGTCACCAGCCGCGTGCATTGCCGCAGCCGCTCGCCCAGTACCGGATGCCGCAGATAGGCCGTCGCCTCCTCCAGCGAGCCGATGCCGTAATACTCCGATTGCGAGCTGTGCCCCAGCCCCTTCATCTGCGGAAAGATGAACCAGATCCAGTGGCTGCGCTTCTCTCCCGCCTGCAGCTCCTCCACAACCCACGGAAAGACCGCGGCCTGTGCGCTCACAAAGCGTTCCAGGTCAAACGAGTCGGCCATCGCGGTTGCCTCCTGCCAACAGATGCTACAGCGAAACCAGAGTAGCTTTCCCCGGAGCCTACCCCGCCAAGTGGCTTTTTCCTTACCGGGGTCCCCGCGGACAGGTCTTCGTCCGTGGGGTGGAAATAAAAGCCACCTGGAACACTCTCAACTAGGGCACGTTTACTCTGGTTTCGCTTTACAGCAGCCCTCCGCGCCCGGCCAGGCGGCGCGACAGCAACCAGGAAACAAGCGATATACCCAGCGCCAACACCACCCATCCGGCCTGCTCGATGGGACGCGCTTGCGCCGCGGAGAGATTTGCCTGGGGATTCGTCAGCCAGCTCTGCACAATTTGACTGAGTCCAGTCAGCTCGCGCGCGATCAGGCTGAACCCCGGCCCTCCAAGTCGAACCATTTCGACTGCGCTCCAGCAGATGCCTCCGCCGGCCAGCAGAAGAACGGGAATCGCCTTCATCCACGGGAAGGGAATCGGCGCGGGCAGCGCGGCCTCTTGCCGCACGCGCTCCATCACCTCGCTCGCAAAGCCCGAGGAGGGCAGTAACTCTTCTTCCGTCGCCAGAATGTGACTGATCTCCGTCTCGATCCTCGAGCGCTCGGCTTCGCTGCGGTTTGTTTTGGCTCGATTCATCGTGCGGCCTCCCTTCCTGTCTCCAGCTTGAATATCTTCCCTGAGCCTTGCTCCTCTTCCAGCCTCGGGAATCGCTGTCGCAGCAGTTCCCGCGCCCGGGAGAGGCGGGCCTTCAGGGTTCCTTCCGGCATTCCCAGCGTGCGCGCTGCCGCCGCCACGTCCATCTCGTGAAAATAGAAGAGAACTACCGGCTCACGGTAGCGCACGGGCAGCGCCAGCACGGCGCGCCTGACCACATCCTGGCTTAACTGCGCGGCCAGCTCGTTGTGCTGCGTGGCCAGGCCCGCTGGCTCGGGCGCAGCCTCCAGCGGCAGCGTTTCCGTGGGGAATCGCTTCAGCTCGGAGCGATAGACGTTGGCGGCCAGTGCAAACAGCCAGGTGGAAAAACTCGACTCCTGCCGCCAGCGGCTCAACCCTCGCCAGGCGCGCAGAAAGGCCTCCTGGGCCATCTCCTCGGCGCGCCCGCGATCGCGGCAGTAGCGCCACGCCATGTTGACGAGCGGCCCCTGCCAGCGGCGCACGATTCCCTCAAAAGCCTGCGTGTCGCCATCCAGAACGCGCGCAACATCCGTAAGGTCGGCGTCGGCCCTGTTGTTCTCGGTGCTGGTTGCGGTGTTCATCCTGAGGTTATGCCTCTGCAGCAAGTATGACCCGCTCTATCCTGCTTTGGTTGCATTTTCTCTTAAAATCGCCCTTCCTTGAAATTATGCAACCGGATTCGCGTACCTGCTGTCCTACTAATCGCACGGGGAATCTCCCCGGCTAGGAGGAAATAATGAACCCGGGATCAATCGCAGTATTCATTCCAATCGTGGCTATCGTGTCGGTGTTTACGTTTATCATCTTGTCCGTCTGGTTCGGCACACGGCAAAAGGAACGCGAAGCCTTTTACAAGTCGGAGACCCTGCGGCGGATTACCGAGACCTCCGGCGAGGGCGCCAAAGCGGCCATTGATCTGCTGCGGGAAGAGGAGCGGCTGAAGAGGATCAAATCCCGCGAAGGCGTGAAGGTTGGCGGCCTCGTAAACATCGGCTTGGGCATTGGCCTGACGATCTTTCTGTGGGCTCTGGTCGGTGTCAAGGTGGCTCTGGTCGGCCTGATTCCCGGCTTAATAGGCGTGGCCTTGCTGGTCTACGTGCTCTTGCTCGCGCCTCCGGTCGAATAGACTGCGAACGTTCCTTCCCCGCTCTGCGGCAGGGCAGGCTCTTCGCAGGAGCCTGCCCTGAGCGCAATCGAAAGGGAAATCAGTTCGGCCCGGTCTGGTACCAGCGCCGTTTGTGGCCCACCTTGAGGCCGGAATCGATCAGGATGGCCAGCAAGCCAAATACCATGCAAAAATCAGTGCGCGCCTGGTGAAAAAAACTCAGCCAGCCGTACTCCTTGAGCTTTTCCAGTGGAAACGGGCCCAGCGGCCTGCCCAGCAGGATGGGGAATTTGGTGGTAATCAGCGCCGTGGCAATGACCATCAGCAGCACGAGCGCCGCATCGCCGGCATAGAAGTTCAGCAGAATGGCCGCGCCTGCGCCGATTTCGATCCCGCCTACTAACGGCGCCAGATAATGTGGGAAGGGCAGGCCAAGCGCCTCGAAACGTCCTGAGCCCAGCTCCTCGGGGCGGAGGAACTTGAGGCTGCCTTCCAGCAGAAAGACAAGGCCCACCACCACCCGGATCAGAATCATGGAGATATCCCGGCGTTCCTCTGTCTCCAGCTCCATTCTGGGCCTCCACCAGCCTGCCTTCTCCCCATGCGACTTAACGCGGAACTGCAAGCCGGATTAGGAAAAGCATACCGCAGGGGCATGCCAGAGCGGCGAAAAAGAGAATATTAGTGTTTATTTTCTAAATTGAAGGTTTATTTTTGGGAGAAGGCAAGCCCTGGTGCCGTTTCAAACTGTCGTTGGCGTCTCCTACATCTCCGCAAAACCTTGGCCTATAGAGGCTGTCCTGAATGCCCGGCCTGCGTCTAAAAATGGACGTAGCCGTGTCCGGCGGCTGAGATATGCCTCCTGACCCGCCCGCGTCCGTTAGACTGTGGGATAGGTTCCAATTCACTCCGGGGCCTCTGGCGAAGAGTCTTTTCGCTGGGGTGGTTGCCGGGGTTCTCGGCGGCGGGTCATGTCGCTGGGGTGATAAAATTGGTCTTTCCTGTAGGCAGAACCAGATTTTCAGCAGCGAGGGTGTCGATATTCTTCCCGTGAAGCCGAACGTGATGGCGAACTATGGACCGCACCAGTACGTGTGCTCAGCGCAGGGCTCCCGCCCGGTGAAGATCAAGCACATTTTCATCTCCCGCGCCTTGCGGAACACCAGCCGTCTGGCGCGCACGGTGCTTGTGCTTGCGCTGGCGCTCTCCGCCGCCGCAGCCCTTGCCCAGCAGCCGCAGACCATCGATTCCATTCGGATTATCGGCAACCGGCGCATCCCTAAAGAGACCGTGCTGGCGCGGCTCTTTACCCACGTCGGCGACACCTACGACCCGGTCTCCATCGAGCGAGATTTCAACTCGCTGTGGAACACCTCGTACTTTGACGATGTGCGCATCGAGCGCGAGGATTCGGAGAAGGGCATCATCCTGAACATCTTTGTCCGGGAAAGGCCCACCATCCGCGAGATCAATTACAAGGGGCTCAATACCGTCTCCGTGTCGGACGTGCTCGACCGCTTCAAGAAGGATAAGGTTGCGCTCTCCGTGGAGAGCCAGTACGATCCGACCAAGATTAAGCACGCCGAGACCGTCCTCAAGGACATCCTCTCCGAGCATGGCCACCAGTTTGCCACCATCAAAACTGAGGTCAAGACCATCCCTCCAGCCTCGGTGCAGGTGAACTTCAACATCAAGGAAGGCCCCACGGTCAAAGTGGGCCAGATCAAGTTCACTGGCAACCAGCATATTAGCTCGCTTCTTCTGCGCCGCTCCATGAAGAACCTGAGGCCCATCGGCATTCCCTATTCGATCATCTTCGAGAATCTCTTTGCTCAGACCTTCGACGCCAGCAAGCTCGAGGAAGATACTGAGCGGGTGCGCCAGGCCTACCGCGACAAGGGCTATTACAACACCGCCATTGAAGAGCCCAAAACGCAGGTTCGCGACGAGGGCGGGCTGAACTGGCTTACCTTCCGGCCAAACAAGGGCAAGCGCATCGACATCCTCATGCCCATTGAAGAGGGTGCGCGCTACCGGCTCGGCACCATCACCTTTACCGGCAACAAGGCTGTAAGCAACGTCAAGGCGCTGCGAGGCACTTTTGCCGTAAAGGACGGCGACTGGTTCAACGCCACGCTGATCGCCAAAGGTCTAGAGAACCTCAAAAAGGCGTACGGCCAGTTGGGATACATTAACTTCGGCGCTATTCCCAAGCCTGTCTTTGACGACCAGAAAAAGACTGTCTCGCTCAGTATCGATATCGATGAGGGCAAGCCCTTTTACGTCTCCCGCATCGAGTTCCAGGGCAACCGCATCACCCGTGACAAGGTCATCCGCCGCGAGCTGATGCTGGAGGAAGGCCAGGTCTACAATTCACAACTTTGGGAGTACAGCCTGCTCCGCCTCAACCAGCTCGAGTACTTTGAACCGCTTAAAGTCGATCAGGACTCCGAAGCTCACCAGGATGCCGAAGCCGGCACCGTGGAGCTGCTGCTCAAGGTTAAGGAGAAGGGCAAGAACTCCATCGGCATGAACGGCGGCTTGAGCGGCCTCTCCGGCGCCTTCTTGGGCATCAATTACCAGACCAACAACTTCCTCGGCCTCGGCGAAACGCTAAGCCTGCAGGGCAATCTGGGCAACGTCAGCCGCACCTTCATGTTCGCCTTCACGCAGCCCTACGTGCGCAATCGGCCGCTCAATGTCGGCTTCCAGATTTACAACAACAAGCAGGACTACAACGCCGTCAAGAACTATCAGGCAACCACCGGCCAGTCGGCTAACCTTACCGCGGCACAGTCGTCGTTGGTCCAGAACTACAACCAGGCCGCCACCGGCCTCAACTTCTCGGTCAGCTATCCGCTCAAGCGCCATGCCTTCCAGCGCATCGGTTTTACTTACTCGCTGAGCAAGTCTACGGTTACCGCCTTCAGCACCGCCTCACAAACCTATTTCCAGACCATCAGCTTCCGCTCGGGCATTCAGGGTTCCAACGCGCTGGCAGGCATCGTCAACAGCTACGTCTCCCTCAGCTACATGTACAACACCATCAACAACCCCATGCGCCCGCGCAATGGCAAGGAATACACCGCCGTGCTCCAGACCTCTGGCATCTGGGGTAACGTGCGTTATATAGCGCCCATAGTGGCGTACAAGCAGTTCATGCCCATGCACTACCTGATACCCTCGCCCACCGGGCGCAACGTGCTCGGCATGCGCGCGCAGTTGGGATATGTGATGGGATACGGAGGCAACGTGGCCCCGCCCAATAACCGCTTCTACGCCGGCGGCGAGGGCGACTTGCGCGGTTTTGACGTCCGTGCCGCCACCCCCTATGGTTATGTGCCCACCCGCGTCAATGTGCAATTGACCAATCCCGACGGCACTTGTGTGCCGCGCGATCCCAATAATCCGCAGTTAAACCAGTGTATCCAGGTGCCGATTCCGGTTTACGGCATCGCCTCCATCGGCGGCGATACTAGTTTTACCTCCAATATCGAGTACCGCATTCCCATCGCCGGCACGGTCACCTTCTCTTTCTTTGATGACTTTGGCCTCAACACGGCCCTCAACAAGGGGCAGTTGAAGCAGAGCCCGCAGGGTTTTGACTCGCTCATCGCACCCCTCTATGGTTGCCCGGTGTGGAATAACGGCGCATGCCAGGGCGGCATTCCCGGCTCGCTGGTCGGCTTCCAGCGCAATATTCACCCCATCGCCGGCACCAACTTGGTCCCGCGCATGTCCACAGGAGTTGAGCTCTCTGTCATCATGCCGGTCATAAACGCCCCCTTCCGCTTCTACTACTCCTACAATCCGCTGCGGCTCTATGAGAAGCCTTACTGCAACCTTGGTATTGGTAGCAAGAATCAGAGCTGCTCGGCGGAGCTGATTACGCGTTCTATGTTCCCCCAGGGCGGCGCCGGTGACTACACATATGCCGAAGTTATCCAGGGGTACGGCGCGCGGGATACCTTCCTCGAGCCCCGCAAAACCTACCGCCTGACCATCTCCACCACCTTCTAGACACAGCATTCAACTGGCAATCTCCGGGGCCGCTCCAAAAGAGCGGCCCCTTTGCTGGAATGGGTCAAGCTGTGAGCTTTTATAGGATGGATACGGGTTCTAGTCTGCGTCTTTCGCAGATTTTTAATGCCTTTGCCGGGAATTTCACGCTTGGCTGGTTTGACGCTCCCACCCCCGGCCCCTATAATCCATCTAGTTCCTGCTGACGTCTTCGTCCGCGTCTCTTTCTGCATCTGCTCCATCTGGCGCAGAGTTCTGAATAGGACGGCAGATTGCTCAGGAGGCGCCAATCTGCTTCCGCGTTCAACGCGGACAGCCAATCAGGAATTCCGAAGGAGCATTACACTCGCATGAAGCGCTTGCTTGCAATTATCGTTTCGCTGGCCTCTGGTTTTGTCCTGAGCGCCTCTGCCCAAAATCCCGCCGCCACGGCGCCTGCTGGCCCAGTCAAGATTGCCGTAATCGCCTTTCAGGCGGCCGTTGCCCAAACCAATGAGGGCCTGCGCAACTTCTCCGACCTGCAGAAGAAGTACGAACCTAAGCGCCAGCAATTGAGGGCTCTCGCCGAAGAGATCGACAATATGACCAAGCAGCTCCAGGCGCAGGGCGACAAGCTGAGCCCCACCGAACAGCAGGCTCGCGCCAAGGCTCTCGACGACAAAAAGAAGCAGTTGGATCGCTCCGCCGAAGACGCCCAAAACGACTTCCAGACGGAGATGCAGGAGATCTACAACGGTTTGGCCGCAAAGGTCTATGATGTCCTGGCCAACTACTCGCAGCAGCAGGGCTACACGGTGGTCTTTGACGTGACCGGAAGCCAGCAGCAGGCGCCCGTGGTTCTTTGGGCCAGCACTTCCACCGACATCACCAAGCAAATCATTGAAGCTTACAACCTGAAGTCGGGCGTGCCCCCTCCTCCGGCCCCGCCGGCGGTGGCGCCAGCCACCAAGCCAGTCGCCAAGCCGGCCGCCAAGCCTCCAGCGAACTAAAGACTTCGCTCTCCAGAATCAAACGGCAAGAGCCCCGCGTGCGGGGCTCTTACCGTTCTGCATAGTTTTCCTCTCCTCACGCTTGTTCCCGCATGCCCACCTCTCCACAGCTTCCGGTGCTATCTTGTGGAAATATCTGTGGATTACTTTTGTGAATCCTGTCAACTAAATCAAAATTTTTCTCTTGCCAAAGACTGTTTTCTTCTGCTACACGATACAACCCCTTATTTATCAATCACTATCAGGAGAATGCCCTGTTCCGTGTGCAGTGGGATGCTGCACGGGCACATTGGCAGGCTTCCCGGGGTTATCCACAAAAGTCGATTAATAATTCGTGAATCAGATCGCAGATTACGCCTACTTCTGCGAATCTTCGCCAATCCGCAATATGGCCAGGAAGGCTTCCTGGGGGATGTCCACCTTGCCGATTCGCTTCATCCTTTTCTTGCCTTCCTTCTGTTTTTCCAACAACTTGCGCTTGCGGGTGATGTCGCCGCCGTAGCACTTTGCCAGCACATTTTTGCGCAGCGGACTCACCGTCTCGCGGGAGATGATCTTGGCGCCGATGGCTGCCTGGATGGCCACCTCGAACTGCTGGCGGGGAATCAGTTCGCGCATCTTGGAGACCAGCGCCCGGCCCCGCTCGTAGGCAAAGTCGCGATGCACGATCACCGAGAGCGCATCCACCGGTTCGCCGCTGACCAGGATGTCCAGCTTGACCATGGGCGACTCCCACTCCCCTGCCAACTGGTAATCCAAAGACGCATAGCCGCGAGAAATTGACTTGAGCCGGTCGTAAAAATCCAGCACAATCTCGTTGAGCGGCAACTCGTAGGTCAGTAAAACACGAGTCTGAGTCACGTACTCGAAGTTCACTTGCTTGCCGCGTTTTTCTTCCACCAGCTTGAAGATGCCGCCGACATATTCTTCATTGGTCAGGATCTTGGCCGTGATCACCGGCTCGCGGATCGAGTCAATGTTGCCCGGCTCGGGCCAGCGCGAAGGGTTGTCCACCTCCATCACGCTGCCGTCGGTCAACGTGATGTGGTAGCGCACGCCGGGAGCGGTGGTAATCAGGTCCAGCTCGTACTCGCGCTCCAGCCGTTCCTGGATAATCTCCATGTGCAGCAGGCCCAGAAAGCCGCAGCGGAAGCCAAAGCCCAGCGCCACCGAGCTCTCCGGCTCAAAAAAGAACGACGAGTCATTCAACCGCAGTTTCTCCAGCGCGTCGCGCAGCAGTGTGTGCTCGTGCGAGTCCACCGTGTAGAGTCCGGCAAAGACCATCGGCTTGATGTCTTCAAAGCCCGGCAACTGCGCCGCCGCGGGCCGCGTGTCATCCGTAACTGTGTCGCCGATCTTGGTGTCGCTGACGGTCTTGATGGTGGCCGCAAAGAAACCCACCTCGCCTGCCAGCAGTTCTCCAATCTCCACCGGCTTGGGCATCAGCACGCCCATGGACTCCACTTCAAACGCCTTCCCATTGGACATCAGGCGAATGCGTTGCCCCTTGCGCATCGTGCCTTGCATCACGCGCACCAGCACGATTACGCCCCTATAGGAATCGAACCAGGAATCGAAGATAAGCGCCTGCAGCGGCGCATCGGGGTCGCCGGTGGGAGGCGGCAGCCGGTGAACGATGGCCTCCAGCACCTCGTCCACGCCCTGCCCGGTCTTGGCGCTCACCGGGATGGCGTCGGTGGCGTCCAGACCCACGGCCTTTTCAATGTCCTCCTGGGTGCGGACGATGTCCGCCGAGGGCAGATCGATTTTGTTGATGACCGGAATAATCTCCAGCCCGTGGTTGATGGCCAGGTATGCGTTGGCCAGCGTCTGCGCCTCCACGCCCTGGCTGGCGTCCACCACCAATAGCGCGCCCTCGCACGAAGCCAGAGAGCGCGAAACCTCGTAGCTGAAGTCCACGTGTCCGGGCGTATCGATCAGGTTCAACTGGTATGTGTTGCCGTCGTGCGCCTTGTACATCATGCGCACCGCATGGGCCTTGATGGTGATGCCGCGCTCCCGCTCCAGCTCCATGTCGTCCAGAATCTGCGCCTGCATCTCCCGGCCCGTCACCGAGCCGGTAAACTCCAGCAGACGGTCGCTCAGCGTCGACTTGCCGTGGTCGATGTGGGCGATAATCGCAAAATTTCTGAGGAAGCGAGCGTCCATTTGGGCTTGAAAAAGAGGCTTTTCACGCCCTTGCGGCGCGCATGCCTCCAGGCCATAGCTTATCATCGGCATAGAGCCTTCCGCGGCCTTACAGTGGACGGGCAACTGTATCCTTCATGCGCCTTGGCAGAATGTGGTATCGATACTTCGGCTGCGCCATGCTGGCTCTCTCGCTGGCGGGCTGCAACCCCTCCACGTCCAACAACGCTTCTCCGGGCGCGCAGCCGCAAGCCACTGCCCCTGCTCTCACTCAGGCCCCGTCTTCTGCTCAAGCTGCGGCTCCCGCGCCCTCTGCGCCTAGCCGTCAGCAACAGCAGCTTCGTGTGCTGATCCAGCAGGTGGAGGATGCCTACGCTCGCGGCGAGGCTGAATATCACAAGGGTCGTTTGCGCGAGGCCAAGCAGCAGTTTGATCGCGCCGTCGACCTGATGCTCTTGAGCGGCATCGACATCAAGAGCACTCCCGAGTTGCAGGAGGAGTTCGACCGCATCGTCGACGCCGTCCACGCCCTCGAGATGGAGGCGCTCAAGCAAGGCAACGGTTTTGTCCCAAAAGAAGAGGAAACTCCGTCCGACGTGGCTGAGAACGTGACCTTTGAGGTGGACCCCAACATCGTCGCCAGGGCCAGGGCCGATCTGGCTACCACCAAATCCGATCTGCCGCTGGTGGTCAACGAATACGTGGCCTCCTACATCAGCTTTTTCTCCAGTACGCAACGCGGCCACAACACCCTGCTTCACTCCTTCGAACGCGCCGGCCGCTATAAGGCCATGATCCAGCGCATCTTGGCTGAGGAGGGGGTGCCCCAGGACCTCATCTACCTGGCTGTTGCCGAGTCGGGCTTTCAGCCGCGAGCCCTCAATCGCCGTTCCCACGCCGGCGGTATGTGGCAGTTCATGCCGCGCGGAAACTACGGGCTGGTTCGCAACGCCTACGTTGACGAGCGCTTCGATCCGGAAAAATCCACCCGCGCCTACGCCCGCTACATGAAGTTCATCTATGACCAACTGGGCGATTGGTATTTGTCTATGGCCGCCTACGACCATGGCACCGGCAACATACAGCGAGAGGTGGAGAAGACCGGGTACGCCGACTACTGGGAGCTCTACAAGCGCGGCGAACTTCCCAAAGAAACCAAAAATTACGTGCCCGAGATTCTGGCCGCCATTATCATCGCCAACCATCCCCAGCAATACGGTTTTGACGATGTCACTCTTGATCCCCCCGTGTTAACCGACACGGTAACTATCAACTACCCGGTAAGCCTGCACCTGGTCTCGGATATTGTGGGCGTTCCGGTGGATGAGCTGACGGCGCTCAATCCCAGCCTGCTGCGCATGACGACGCCGCCCGACATGCCGTTCGATCTGCATCTGCCCGGCGGCGCATCGGCGGTCTTCCAGCAGCTCATCGCATTGATTCCCGAAGGCAAGCGTAATGCATGGCGTTACCATCACGTCGCCGAGGGCGATACGCTGGCCTCGGTGGCGCTCCGCTATCACGTAACGGAAACCGCTCTGGCCGAAGCCAATCATATCCGCGTGCGCGATGGCATTGAGGGCGTTGAGGCGCTGCTGGTGCCGGCGGCCCCGGTCGCCGAGCCGGTGCGTACCAGGATCTACACGGCGCGCAAGGGCGATTCGCTGGTGACCATCGCGGATCGATTTGGCGTCTCGCTGAGCCAGTTGCGCCGCTGGAACAAGGTAACCGGTACCAAGGTGCAGCCCGGCCAGCGGCTTTATGTGGCCGACCCCGCCACTGTCCACAACACTGCTACCCGCGCGCATCGCGCCGCCGGCTCACAGGCGGGCGCCCATACGCAGTCCGCCCCGGCAAAAAGCACGGCCAGGCCCTCCACGCCCCAGGCCGCGCCCAGGAAGAACGCTGCGCCCGCCGCAAAAAAGCCGCCTGTGAATCATCCCGCCGCATCCGCCGCCACAAAGAAAAGAGGCGCCGCTAACGCGGGAAAATCCCCCGCGAGGAAATCCGCGTCTTCCTCCAGGGCAAATACCGAAAAATAATATTTTTCGAAAACTGCATTTGGTGCTTGTCAATTGATGGTCTTTGCGTGCAATCTATTGCTAGAATACTTTTGCGGGCGGAACCAGGGTTTTTCCGCCAAGTGAAAATGGAGATGAAAAATTTTGCAGCGGCAGGCCGCTGGAGGCAATGGGATGGAAGACGTGTTAAAGATGTACGCAATGAGCGACGGCGAAGCGAATTATAAGCCGCCCGCGTTTGAGTCCGACCACAACGACTTTGAAGAGGATGAAGAGGTTGAATCCTATAGCGTGCTCACCTCCTCGGATGACGATGAGACAGCAGCTGTCGGGTCTGTGATTGTGGCCGTGGAAAAACCAGCATCGAAGCCGGCCCCCAAAAAGGCCGCGAAGAAAGCTCCCGCAAAGAAGGCTGTAAAGAAGGCAGCCGCGAAAAAAGCTGTGACCAAAAAGGCCGCAAAGAAGTCCGCCAAAAAGAAGAAGAAAGCTGGCGCTAAAGGCGGAAAGGCGCGGGCCAGGAAGGCCGTTGCCGGCAAGAAGAGCGCCAAAAAATCAAAAAAGCGAGGTAAAAAGTTGGCCGTTAAGAAAGCAGCAAAGAAGGCGCCTGCCAAGAAAAAGAAGGCAGCTGCAAAGAAAAAGAAGAAGTAATAACCGCTGCAAAGTAGGCAACCAGGTAGCAGCGGTAGCCTGAGTTTCAAGGCAAGCAAAAAGGCCCGGCGCGAGCCGGGCCTTTTTGCGTCTGAAATCGGTTAACTGAGGCCTCGGCCCGCTAGGACTCTATAGGGGCTTGAACGCTTTCTTATTGTTCTTGGGGCGGCTTGACGGATTGGTCTTGAGGCTCTATGAACTGGCTTTGTGGCGGCTTGACAGAATGGTCTTGAGGCTTGATGAACTGGCCTTGCGGAGGCTTGACAGAATTGGCTTTCGCGCGTGTCGCGTCAGCGGAGTCGTGCTTGGGCTTGCCGGGAATGGTCATGAAAGCTCCTTTGTGATTGCCGGGTTGAAGGGTTTAACGGCGCCCTGGGGGCCGTTTTTATTGTGGAGGATTGACGGAGTCCCTCGTTGCGACAGGTTACTTTCCGGACTTTGCCTGCTTTAGCGCCTCCAGCACTTCCTCGGAGTGGTGTTGTACCTGGACCTTGGTCCACACCATGGCGATCTTGCCCGTTGGGTCAATGAGAAAGGTGTTGCGGTTGGCAATGGTGAAAGTAGCAAAATGGCCCAGCGAGCCGTAGGCCTCGACCACCTTGTGCTCCGGGTCGGCCAGCAGCCGGAAGGTCAGCCCCTCCTTGGTGCAAAACTGCTGGTGGCTCTCCGGCGTATCCACGCTCACGCCCAGAATCACCGCGTTGGCGGCGTCATATTGCGCCAGGTCGCGCTGAAAGTTGTGCGCCTCGATGGTGCAGCCCGAGGTCATGTCCTTGGGATAGAAATAGAGCACCACCCATTTGCCGCGAAAGCTCTCCAGCGAAATCTGGGTGCCGTCTTGCGAGGGGAGCGTAAATGTGGGCGCAACCTGCCCGACCGAGGGCAGAACCTGGTCATTATCTCCGGCCGCGCGGACTGCGACCGTTGCAACCGCGGCCACAACTGCCGCGGCAAGGACAAAGAGAAGGGGAATTCTCACGGGGAAACCTCCTAAAGACAGGGAATAGGGATCAGCAGGAAAAGCAATGGGAAAATCCTGCCAGCATAACTATAGATGCGTAGAATGGAGCAGCGATACAATTCATTTCGTCGTTGCCCCTAGTCCCTGTATGGCAATCCCCGCCTCATCAGCCCTTTTCAGCAGCTTTTCACGGTCAAAAAGCAGCGTGCGTCCGGCCTCAACCGAAAGGCAGCTCGCCCCGGCGCGAATCATGGCCTCAATAGTCGCCACGCCGATTACCGGCACGTCAAAGCGCATGTCCTGATTGGGCTTAGCTACCTTGACCACCGTCAGCCGCCGCTCCAAAGTTGAAGCGTCTTTTTCCAGTGATTCCATCAGCCGCCCCGCCCGCTCAATCGCCACGTCGGTCCCTTCCATCGCCTCCACCGCCACACAGGCCTGCGCCGCCACCACCACCGTCTGCCCAATATCGAATCCTGCCACCGCACGCGCCACGCTCAGCCCGTACTTGATGTTCCTGCGCTCTTCCTCATCCGGCGCGCGCTGCGTCAGCACGCCCTCCTCGGCCAGCAACATCTCCAGAAACGTCGTGGAACTCATCAGCTCAATACCCTCATCCTCCAGCACCTTGGCAACCGCCCCGATCAGCCTGTCCGTCGAGCGCACCGGCAAATTCAGCAGCAGCTTGGCCAGCCGCCAATCCGGCCGGATGCTCGAAAAAATCTGCTTGTGCTTGACTTGACCAGCCATTACAGCTTTCGAAACGCCCTCTGCATGAAATGCCTCAATCAGCCGCGACAGCTCGCCCAGCGAGAGCCAGTGAACCGTGATGCCGCTGTCCTCGGCTGCGCGCCGGTCGATCTCCGCGTCGGTCTCCTCGCGGATCGCCGCCACCACCACGGACAGCCCTTGCGCCCGCGCCGCATCCAACAGCAGAAACGGAAACCGCCCGTTGCCGGCAATCAGGCCAAGCTTCATGATGCGCACCAACTATGAAAATGCTTAATCTGCGTTCACTCCAAAACCAAATCAATCCGTTTCGTTATCGTCCGGCTCCGCTTTTGTGCATAAAATACTCACAAACAGAATCAACGTCAAAATGAAACATGTACCGCTAATCCAAGTACCCAAACCGTTGAAACCGCGCTCGATCCAGGAAATAACAAAGTAGGTCCCCCACAAGTAACTGAAAAATGCGCCCAAGAAAGCGCGGTGTTTTCTTACTCGCTTTGACCAGATGCTCAAAAGGAGTACGAAAGAGAGTCCAATTTCGAGGCCCATCGTAAAACTGGATTTTGACAGTCTAATGAGTACGAAAAAGTAAACTACAACGGCGGCTGTGAGTAGCAAATTAAGAAGTAATTTTCGATTCAACATTCCGCCGTTCCTTCCACGCCCGAAATAATGCCAGGCACCCCTTCCAGCCACCTACTTGATCACCCCGCGCTCGCTGCGTTCGAGGAACGCCGCCAGCAGCGCAGCATCCTCGCCCTCCAGCTCCTTGATCTTTTCGAGAGCCTGCGACGTGTTCAGTTTGGCCGCCAGCAGCAGCCGGAAGGCCTTTTGCAAAATTTGCAACCGCTCCGGCGAGAACCCGCGCCTCACCAATCCAACTTTATTAATCCCGAAGGCCTTGTTCTCCCGCCGCGACGAGGTCAGCGAAAATGGCAGGACATCTTGAGTGACAATCGTCCCGCCGCCTATAAAGGCGTACTTGCCCACCACGCAGTGCTGATGCACCGGACTGAAGGCCCCCACCGTGGCGTAGTCCTCGATGATCACGTGCCCTGCCAGCGTAGCGCAGTTGGCCAGGATGCAGTGGCTGCCCACCTGGCTGTCGTGGCCGATATGCACCCCGGCCATCAGCAGGCAATCCGACCCCAATTGCGTCACCCCGCCGCCGCCCGCCGTCCCGCGGCTGATGGTCACGCACTCGCGAATCGTGTTGCCGTCGCCCATTTCCAGCGCCGTCGGCTCGCCCTTGTATTTCAGATCCTGCGGCGCCACACCCACTGCGCAGAAGGGATGAAAGACGTTGCCCGCGCCGATGCGCGTGCGTCCGTCTATCACCACGTGGGATATCAGCCTGCAATCCTCTCCCAGCTCCACCTCAGGCCCAATCGTGCAAAACGGCCCTACCGTGCACGAGCCCGGAACCATCGCTCCGGCGGCAATCACCGCGCTGGGATGGATGCTCACTCCGCCGCCTCTATCTGCGCTTCGCCTGTCACCGCCTCGGTCTCCGGTGTCCGGTGCACAATCGAGCAGGTCAAGATCGCCTGACAGGCCAGCTTGCCCTCCACAAAGGCTTTAGCCTCCATGCGTCCCAGCCGGCTCTTGAACGCCAGCACGTCCACCTCGATGCGCAGTTGATCTCCCGGCACCACCGCGCGGCGAAACTTGGCCTTATCAATGCCCGTAAAGACCGCCAGTTTTTTCTCGCGGTCGGGAATCTCGTTCATCATGATGATGGCCCCGGCCTGCGCCATCGCCTCAATCACCAGCACTCCGGGCATGATGGGGTAACCGGGAAAGTGGCCCTGAAAAAAGGGCTCGTTCATGGTGACGTTTTTGATGGCTACCAGCCGCTTGCCGCGCTCAAACTCGACCACTCTGTCGATTAACAGAAAGGGGTAGCGGTGGGGAAGTAAACCCAGGATCTCCTGGATATCGAATGTCATGCAGGTCTCCTGTGAGCGAAGGCGTAGCTGCTCGTGTGCTCCTCTGGATTATATCGAAAGCCCGCGTCAGGTTTCCCTCACTACTGGTGTCCCACCCTCGCCGCTGTCATCCTGAGCGGAACAGACCGTGCTTGTTGCGGCCTGCGTAGTCGAAGATCTGCTTTTGCCTTTTGGCGCTTTTCCCGTCCCCCCGCCCTCTCCATCACCCGACAAATCGTCGAATCTTCGGCGCGGTCCACACCAAGAGATAGTTCACAAAGTATTTACTTCATCTGCGGCCTTTCGACCGGTGGTTCTCCATGCGGCATTGGCGGTTCTGCTAGTCGCGGTAGTCCGATAGGCCGGAACGGTGCTGCTTGCAATGGCAGCTCGATGGTGGTCTTCATGATGTACACCTGATACGGATTCCAGGTTGATAGGGTCCAGTAGATGGTTGCGCTGCGCGGATTTCCGCCAGCGCGGGTGTAGCGGTTTAGTACGTACGGCGCGTAGAAGCCGCCGGGCACGAACGTGCCATTTGCGGTCTTCGGCCAGTAGTTGCGGCGGTTGCCGCATCCCTCCACGGTCATGATCAGCTTGCATCCTATGCGATCGGCCGGGCCGAGTATCTCCGTCGGCTCCGACCACGGTCCCCAGGGCGCCGCCGCCACGCGCACCGAAACGCCGCCGTATATCAGCAGCCACATGCGCAGCGGCGCGTTCCAGGTGATGGAGAACTCGCCCACATCGTTTCCGGAGGGAAAGGCCGGAGTAAATATCTGCTTATCAGGTCCCGGCTTCCACTCTGCCAGGCTCACCCACTTGGGCTGACCCTGGGGAGTCAGGCCGGCGAAGAAGCGCCACGTCGCCGGATCGGCAATGCTCGCCAACGGCGCATAGGCCAGGTAGGGCACGCTCGCCCGGTAGCGAGGCTCGCCATAGATGAAGACCCCCAGATTTTGCCCATCAGGCAGGCCCGGTAGATTCTTGGAATTCACCGCCGTCGAATAGACGAATCCCTTTGGCATCGCTACAACGTCGCTGAAGGTGCTGCCGCCATCGTCGGAGCGCGCCATCACGCCATTGCCGATGCTGTTACTCTCGGGTGTCTCCGGGCACTCTGTCGTAGGCGCGGGCAGGGCCAGAGGATGGTCCGGGTTAGGCTGCAGCTTCGCCGGCATGCGGCAGTGGTTCGTCCAGAAAAACGCATAGAGAGAGTAATTTACCGAGACTCCACCCGTGGGAACATTGAACCAGCCCTGCTTTACCTTTACCGGCCCGGTGATGGTTGACGGGTTGAAGACCTTCCTGCCGTCTTCGCTCCTGCTCAGAACCGTCATGCCCAGACAGGTTTCCGCATTGGGCAGATCCACCCGCGTGCTCTCGCCTACAGCGTCGTTGGGCGGGTTTTCGCCCTCAGAGCCCTTTAGCCCCTGTAGCGATGGCCAGGAATCGCCGAAGAGCAGAACCAGCATGCCGTTATACTCCACCGGGTAGCCCAGATCAGCCGCATCCATCCCGAAATTGGTCAGTGTGCGAGCCGCTGTCGGCCGCCCGGTTACCCAGTCGATTTCTCCAGTAAGCTGGCAAACTTTTTCCGGCTCTCCAACGCGCGCCGCAGGCGCAGGCGCTGCCAGCTGCGCAGGGGCCCTGAGCGTTGCTACAACCATCGCTGTCAGAATCGTCATCGCCACCACTATGGCTCTTGTCTTTCTCATTTGCATGATCGCTTCCTCCCAACGGGCGTCGCTAAGACTTAGTGGCGTCCGTCCTTTCTACAGCTTGCTGGCGCTGGTTCGTTGCGCAGCTTAAACTGCCACAAGCTGAATACTCTGCCAGTACGCTCCCTGTCAACCCCTCTTGCGGTAGGCCGGGGATTCTCCCGATGCCGCCCGCTATCCATGCCGAAGGCGTCTGCCTGGACGGCAAGTCCCCGCCTGGACAGCTAGTCCTTGCACTCCCCCTCTCCGAATGTCACAATGGTTCCGCCGCCAAATTCAAAAGCGCGAACGCATGAAAACCTGTCCGCAATGCTCTACCGGCTATCCCGACAGCCTCACCACATGCCCCACCCATGGTGTGCCTCTCAATGAGATCCGCGACCTCAAACCGGGCATGATCATCCACCAGAGCTACCGCATCGTTCGCAAGCTCGGCCAGGGTGGCATGGGCGCCGTCTATCTCGCCCAGCACACGCTCATGAACGAACCGCAGGCTCTCAAGTTTCTTTCGAGTGAGTTGAGCCAAGACCAGGCTTTTACCGGCCGCTTCCTGCGCGAGGTCCGCACCCTGCGCCAGATTCGGCACAAGAATGTGGTGGATGCGGGCAACCTGGAGCCTGCCGAGGATGGAACCCTTTTCTTCTCCATGGAGTTCGTCGACGGCCCGGACCTGCGCGGCCTGATGCATAACGCCTCCGGGCCTTTTCCCGTCCCCCTGGCCCTTTCCATCACACGCGGTATCGCCGAAGGCCTCGGCGCGGCCCACGCCAAGGGCATGGTCCACCGCGACATCAAACCGGATAACATTCTCATGGCCCGTGACGGCGACGTATGGTATCCCAAGATCGCCGACTTCGGCATCGTCGCCACCAAAGAGTCCAGCACAGCTTACACCCGCACCGGCGGGACTCTGCTGACCACGGCCTACGCCGCGCCCGAGCAGTGGCGCGGAACTCCCGCCGCCCAGCTCGATGGACGCACCGACCTCTACGCTCTCGGTGGCCTCCTCTACGAGATGCTCACCGGCCAAACACCCTTCCACGCCGAAAACTACGAAGGCTGGGCTCGCCAGCATCAGACCACTCCGCCCCAGCCGCCCAGCGCCTTGCGCCCGGATTTAGCCAATTGGCAGGGTCTAGATGCACTCGTCCTCCGCCTCCTCGCCAAGGACCGCGAAGACCGTCCCAGAGACGTTCCCGAACTGCTCGGACTGATCGATGCCGTGCGGCGTAAGGCTCCAGCTTCTCGCCCAGCCACCGTTGTTGAACCATCTCCAACGCCCGTCCCGAACCTCGGCCGCAAACCACCTCGCTCCGGAATCTTCAAGTGGGCCGTGGTGGCAGCTATAGCAGCTGTGATTGTTGTCGGCCTGGGAATATGGGCCGCGGTGCGGTTCTCCCATTCCACGTCGCCCACCTCGACCGAAGGCACTAAAACTCCGGTACAGTCGGGTGCTATCTCGACTCCAACAGCAACCAACCCCACCAATCCCGCATCAGCGGCCCCGTCGCCCGCACCCGGCACAGGCACTAACCCTCCAGCTCACCAGGGAACGATCCCTAACCCAACCCTAAACGCTGCCACGATGCTCGTACTGTGCGATCTGGCCTGTGACTGGAAACTGGATGGAAAGCCGATGGGCCGGATCAACGCTGGCGGCTCAGCTAAGCCAACCGTCGAACCCGGCCAGCACGTAGTCCTTGCCGTAACCGAAGACGGCGCCGATCAAGCCAGGCAACTCAGTGAGGTCAAGGCCGGAGGCCAGACGATCGTGAGCATCCAGCTTATGTCAGTGCGAGCTGACCGGCTCAAGTCCGAGCAACAGGCTCGGGATAAAGCGGATCAGGAGGCCAAGGACAGGGCCGCGCAGGAGGCCAGAGATAAGGCTGCGCGAGAGCAGCAGGATAGAGAGCAGCAGCAGCGCGAGCGGGATGCACGCGAGTTGGCAGGGCCAACCTGGATCGATCCGGCTACGAATTTGATGTGGACAAAGAATGACAATGGAAACAATGTGAACTGGCAGCAGGCGATGGATTACTGCCGCACTCTTAAACTGGCCGGTCACTCTGACTGGCGCTTGGCGACCATTGACGAGCTGCAGGGCATCTATATCTCCAAAGTAAAAGTTCTTGGCCTCTTGCCTGGAACTCGATTCTCTGCGCGCGTGAAGGGCAATCTGCAACTGTCTAGTACGTGGGAATGGAGCAGTTCATTGGGAGAAGTTTCTGGGCAGGGGTGGCTATTCAACTTCAACGCTGGTAATCGGAATTCCGTTCGGCTAGACACCAGTAGCAGCAAGCGCGCGCTGTGTGTGCGCCGTTCCGCACAATGATGTGATGCCAGGTCTCCTGGCGAGCTGAAAGTTCCGCTGGCCGGGAGCCCCACCCTTGAACTAACCACAAAAGTTTGGCTGCTTCATCCTTCGCTTTGCCGGGGTCCCCGCGGACTCGGGGTCCCCGGCGAGCATTTTTGCTCGCTGGGGTGAGGGCTCGGGATCCCCAACGAGCGATTTTTGCTCGCTGGGGTGATCTAGGGTAGGAATCTGAAACCCTTCGCTCCCCGCGCCGAAGGCAGTTGGTCCCACCACAGGTGGTGCGCTACAATTTCTTCATGAGCCGTAGCGCACAGGAGATTCTCGAAGACGCCCGTAAACTGCCCCCCAATGAGGTGAACTGGCTCATTGAGAGCCTCCTTCTGGAGGGGGACGGCGCGCCGCAAGCGGAGATCGAGGCTGCCTGGGATGGAGAGATCAAGCGCCGCCTCGACGAGATCGACTCCGGAGCCGTGGAGCTGATTCCGGACGATGAGGTGCGCGCCGAGATAGTTGCCAGCCTTTCTCCGAGGGCGCGGACACGGCTTGGCGTTTGAAGCCGCTGAGGTACCATCCCGCCGCCCGGCGGGAGATCAAGGCCGCTCACGCGTGGTATCTCCGCAAGAGCGCTCCGGCTGCCGACGGATTTTACGAGGAGCTTCTTCCCGCTCTTGACCGGGTGCATGAACAGCCGAGTCTCTATCCGCTGCATCTTTACGGCACGTAGCGCGCAGTGCTCGACCGCTATCCGTTTTCCATCGTCTACCGGGAACTTCTGCACGAGATTCAAATCGTAGCTGTAGCCCACGCCAAGCGCCGTCCCGGCTACTGGACTAATCGCCTTTAGGTCTCTGAGGAATGTTTTCGCCTGCTCTTCCCCCGCCAGACTGCCAACCATCTTGTACCCAAAATACGCAGAAATCGGTGTATGTAGAAACACACTTTTCCCGCATTCCAAAGCCTGAAAAAAGTAAATAATGTGTACTTCCGACGTCACTTTTTGATGCGTTTCTCGGCTGCCTCCACGCTCCAGAAATCCGTCGGCAACTCCTGGTTATACTTCACGTGAACCAGGAAGTACTGCCGCGTCATGTCGTCGTTTTTGAAGCGCGTGATGGCGAACGGCGTGGGAAATCCCTCCATGGTGTGGTAGTCGTCGTACTCCTCGGCGTCCGTGTTCTTGTCCTTGTAGACCGGGTCGCGCCACTGAAAGGTTCTGCGCAGCGGCAGGTGGGTTTGCACGTCCATCAGAATCGTAACTGCTTCATTTTCAGCGGAAATCAGCGTCACCTGGTCGGCCAGGTGCCGCTCGGCAAGGTGCTGGCCCTCGTAAATCAAAATCGTTCGGGGATCGTTGAGCCACACTTTGACAACGGTCTCAATGGAGTGGTCGCGGCGGCGCAGAAAATCCTCCACCTGTTCCTGGGGCAGCGCCGCCTTGCCTCGGTACGTCACCTCCGTGCCCGCGCGCCCCAGGTAAAACTGCACCACGTCGCGGTGTTTGGTGAACTCAATGCGGTCGTGATCGGGCCAGGCGTGGTACTCCCAATACTCTGTGGTGCCGCCCGATGGCTTGCCATGAAAGAAGGCCGCCACCCGCCCCTCGCGCATCTGGTTCTTCATATTGAGCCAGGCCTCGCCGCCCAAGGCCTGCACCATGGCGTCCAGCGCCGCCCGCGCCTGTTTAGCGTTCTTCTGGCCCGCGTCCTCGGCAGTCTGCGTCCGCGTGGCGAGCGGCGCAGCCAGCAATATCATGGCCAGCGCTACCGGCAAAACCTTGCGCATCAGATTTTCCTCTGTCGAATTGGACGGATTCCGGAGGCGAATGCACCGCCCCTTCGGCTCACGCTATCGCAGCCAGCCGGAAGAATGCAAGCCATTTACTCCCGCTTCCGCGCCGCGCGCGTTTCCGTTACATGACTCTTCACCTGGCTCTTTACAAAAACCGTAAAGACTCCGGGAGCCCTGCTCCATCGGCTGCGTTCCGGTAGTATCAATAACCGCGGAGGACTCGTACGGGAAGAAAAATAATCGCGCGTATCAACTCCAGCACGCCGACCACCGCGATGCCCACCACGCGAAACGGCAGCAGCAGCAACCACACCAGCGGGTAGAGTACCAGCGCTACCAGCGCCAGCGGCCAGCATAACACCAGCAAAATGCACCACAGCAAAAACTTGATCATGGCTGAACGCCTATCTGTGCGCGAACTTTTCCCCGGCGCGACCTATTTTAGATTACGAAAACTCACCGAAGGCAGTTCCCGCCGCCTCCGTTTGTTTATTTACGCGCAGCCAGCTGCTTCTTCCGTTCTCGAATGAGCTTGGCGCGCTCCTTCTCCGGCAGCGCCAGCACCGCCTTGGTCCGTTTGGGCAGCTTCGCGTAAATCAACGCATGGGCGCGTGCCAGCTCCTCCTCTATCTCGCGCGGCCTGAGCGCATCCCAGCGTTCCAACGCAACCCAATTAGCGTTAGCCGAGTAGGGTGCGGGGCAAATTCCATCAATTTCCAAAAGCTCGTGGAATCTCTCCGGCCCGCAACGGAAGGTAAGAACTACATCTCCCGCGTTGTCGACGTTGGTCATGGCAAAGGACTTGCCGCCAATCTCCCGATCACCCACCCAATAGACCAGAACCTGCTCCCAGTTCAGCGTCTCTCTCGCATACGGCAGCGCCAGGCAGATCTCGCGAATGCGCTCGTTGTCCATAGTCTGGCATTCTCCTCAGAACTTCGCTTCGAACGCCCTGAACCTACGTTCCAGCTCCCACTGCGCTGCGGCCTTTTCGCTACCATCGAGGAAAGCCTTACATCCAGCGGTTGACTTGTCAGCGCCGAGCGCCTGTCCCTTGCATGCGTCAACCGTCGCGGTAAACGCGTCCGGCGCGGCCCACAGGCTCGCGCCGGGCAGAAAGTTGTGCTCCATCCCTGTGCGGGCCAACTGCTTCAGATCCTTATAGCTGAGGTGGTAGTCCATGGCGGCGCGCACGTACTCGTTGGTGATGTCGATGCGGCTGACGCCTTCGTCGTCAGTGGAGAGCGCCACCGGCACATGGGCCGCGCGGTAGAGCGGAAACGGATGCTCTGCGCCCTTGACGCCCAGAATGGCCTCATTGGAGCTGAGGTTGATCTCCACCATCACGTGTTTCTGAGCCATCTCCCTGAGCAGGCCATGGGCGTCGTCTTCGTACATCACGTCCACGCCATGGCCAATGCGCTCGGCGTGGCCCAGCTCGACAGCCTGGCGAATATGGAATCGTAGCCCCTCGGGCGGCACGAGGCCTAGCGTCAGCTCGCCGGCATGCAGGCTGATGTGAACTTTGGGATAGACGGAGTGCAAGTACTCCAGCATCTTCATCTGTAGGGTGTAGTCGCGCATGGAGATAAAGCCGTCTTCGGGCTGCACGAAGTTGATGCCCACAAAGCCGGGTACGTGTGCATCCATGCTCGCCTGAACGGTCACAAAACCAAGCAGCGTCTGCGCAAAGACCTGCTCTGGCTCGCTGCCGCGCAACACCTGGTAGATGTAGCGCACCTCGACCTTGCAGGCTGGCGCTGCCTGCGGAGTGGCGCACTCCTCGATCATATGCTGCGCTAATTCGGCCCTAGCAACATCCTCTCGATCGGCAACAACTTCGTCACGCAGCCCGTGGTCCAACAGTGTTTCTCGAAGTTGGGCAAAATCCTCTCGCGTCGGCTCCGGTCCCGCGATCTTCCAGCCGACCTCGTGGGCAATAGTCGCAGCATGGCTAAAGGGCGGCGTCACCATCAGCTCCACGTACTGCTGGTTTTGCGCGGCGGCCCGGCTGGCCACCTCATCCACCCACTCGCCCATGTGCCGCTTGTTCAACCCGCCAAAGCGGTCGAAGGTGGCAAAAAACTGGTCGTGAACGCTGAAGCCGGGGCCGGGTACAAAGCTGCGGATGGAGAAAGCGTTCACCAGCCGGTCGTAGAGCTTCTGGTTGGCCGGAAGCTGCGTGGCCTCCACCAGCGGCGGCGCGCAGGGAGGCTTGGCAAAGCTGAGGGTCGCAGGATCCACGCACAGCCCGTCCTCGCCGGCGTCGCGGATAAAAGTTTCCGCATAGACCGCTCCGGAGAGATGAATGTGCAGGTCCGCGCCCTTGGGGAACTGGTCCAGAAACGCGCGCAGCGCCAGCGGCCCTTCGCGCACAGCGGCCTGGTAGGCGCGGGCAGCGCGGGCTTCCCCGGTCTGCGATTGAGCAGGCGCTTGGGCGTTGAGGGTAGCGGCGTTGAGTACTAAGCAGGCGAATAGGCAGACAAGTCGGCGCATAGTGCCTTTCAGTGTAGAACAGTCCCGTCTGGCTGGGCAGGGCTGGTCACGGCTGGGGCAATCGCAACCAAGCCCCGGCGACTGCTCTTGCGCTCTCCAACTTCTGGCGCAGGAACCTGCAAGTTGGTATACTGTCACAAGTTGTTGCAGCCAACTGTCTCTGGATTCGCCCACCTGCTCCGGCGATGCCGGCATCCGCGCAGGAAATTGCAACGCGTAGTTAGCCCTGAGGCCAGATAGCTCAGTGGTAGAGCGCGGCCCTGAAAAGGCCGGCGTCGGCGGTTCAATCCCGTCTCTGGCCACCACTTTAGACTCAAATACTTAGAACCAGATATCGACACGCCGGGATGGCGGAACTGGCAGACGCAGCGGACTCAAAATCCGCCGGCCCTCGCGGCCATGGGGGTTCGACCCCCCCTCCCGGCACCATCTAACTCATTTTTTATCAATAGCATATGAAGTTTCACATTTGACTGTCCTTGTAGTGGCCCAAAGAATGAAGACGCATGTTACACGCCAAGTGCACAAAGATCCTTGACCCAATCCCACTTCAGCAGAGGCCAGTCCGCCGGGCCGCCGCTCAGGTTGGTCAGAGTGATTGTGCCGCCCTAGATGACTGTTTTGACGTGACGGAAATGGAATGTATTACTATCATCCTTCCACCAAGAACTCCGAATTTTCAGATATATACAAGACATCTTATTGAGATTCGTAGTCTACAACCCTTTTCATAAAGAACGTGAAAAGGATGGGACACCCGCCCACCCATCCGACGTATCTCGTGGGAATGTCAGGGGAGCCGATCTGGGTATGCTCCAGGATTGAAGTGAGGAACCGTGCAATGAAAGCCTATCCTGAAAAATTGAAACTCCCATAGGGCCCGATTAGTTTTGATTGCTGGATCCAAAGATGTTAAAGTGTCACATATCCGATCCGGATCAATCTGCGATTCAGCCGTACCTGCTGCGAATATGATTTTCACATCCATTTCCCAATGATAGTTAAGCTTCCATGATGGCTCAAAGTCTTTTACTTTTTCGGATATGCACCATGACATCGGTAGCTCTGATATCTTTTCTAATAATTGATGCATCTCCTGCTTAGAGATGTACACAGTTCGTCCGAATACAGTGGCGGGAGCCGTGCCGAGCCGCACGTCACGATCATCAACTGCACGAAAAACAAGTGGTGCATGAAGATAGTTACTATCCTCTGGTTGATGAGAAAAGCGGACTGCGCCATTTCCGTTAACCCATTTCATTGGGAATTGATCTTTGCAGTCAGTCAAAGAAAGCGCCCTGTTTGTAGTAGCGAGACACAACATTATTACCCATAGCAAATGCACAACACGCACTACTCCCCACATCAAAATTCTCCTTTCTCATCTAGTAGCTGATATGCCACGATGGGTACTCACTTTGGACCGTCGTCATTGACTCCTTCCGTATTTGTGCGCTCGTAAGTCTCGGTGCCGATCCACTGACCTTTCCGCTCGCAGTTATCGACAATGGCCCAGCATTCGGTGGTTTTGATAAACGATGATCAAGATCGACTCTTCCTCGCGAGCGGCGAATTCCGCTTTGGAATTCCATGCTGATGGCAATCGGCGCACTTCATCCAGTGGATATTGTGCGGGCTGGATTCATTGGCAAAGGTCGTATCCATCTTCTCGACATCGATGCCGCAGTTGGACATTTTGGGATGGCAATTCTTGCAGCTGGCTCTCGTGTTTTCGTTGTGGCCAAGATGGCAGGCCAGGCAACTGATGCCTTCATGCACGCCCATCGGCGTGCGGTCGTCGCCCGATCCAACCTGCGGACCCCAGCGGTGCGCGGCCGCTTCGCTTCCAGCTTCCGGCTGGCGCGGCGCGTGGCATTGATAGCATAATGCCTGCCGCGGATCGGGGCTGCTCTTCACTTCACGTTCGCCATCCCATAGCTGAGGCATGTCGAGTTTCGCCGCAGAAAAGTGCATGCCTTCGCGCCGGTCGAAGATCGCCAGTGAATCCCGCACCGCCTCTCCCGCCGCCGAGATGCGCTTCTCCGGCTTGGTTTGCGGCTCGCCTTCACGGTGCAACTGATGGCAGGCTTGGCAAGGCATGGTTGGTTGATCGGCAAATTCAGCCTGTGTGATATGCCACGGACCAATGGTGTTTTGCGGCTGCACCAGGCTCTGAACCGAGCCATTGAAGTGCATGCCGTGGCAACGCAGGCAATCCTCCATCAACCGGCGTTTGGAGTTATGTACGGGATCAGCAAAGATCTGCTGATAAGTTGCGCTGTGCGGTCCCGTGTGCCACGTCGCATATTCATGCTGATGGCATTTCTGGCAACTGCTCGTCATGGCCAGGACGTCGACGTCGCGCAGTCGAATCGTCTCCGGCAGCCTGCCGCTCAGATGCACCCAAATATGGCGCAGCTTTGTCGCCAGGCCGGCATCGTGGCAGTCTTCGCATCCCATGGTCCTGTGCACCGAGTTGTGCGCCACGTGGACCACAACCGCCATCTCATGGCAACTGGCGCAGCCCGCGCCGCGCTGTGTGGTGTAATACCACGAAGCGCCATAGACACCGCTCACTGCTATCAACGCTGCGGCGCCGACTGCAATCGCGATCTTCTTCCACGCTCTTATCATGACCGCAGTCCCGTTCCCTTCCAATTGCGCACCAGCGCATCCGAGGCATAATAGGCGATGGCCATGATGGTGAGTACCGGATTGAATCCACCATTGGTCACATGCACGCTGGAATCGATGACAAAGAGATTATCCACGTCATGCACCTGGCAAAAGCGGTTGACCACGGAGGCGCGAGGATCGTTGCCCATGCGGCAGGTGCCTGCCTGATGCTGACCGGCGGAGACCATCTCCGGCCTAGAGCTCATCAGCGAGGTGTGAATCGCCCCTGCTTCCTTTAGCCAGGCTTCTGCTCTGCGAGCCTGTCTCTCACCGATCTCGAAGGTATGGGGATGCACGTTGCCTTCGAAGCGCGCCACGGGAAGCCCCCATTTATCTTTCACGCCAGGATCGACCGTAACCCGCGCACCAGCGGTGGGAATCTGCTGTGTCGGCCCCATGATGATGATCGATTGCTTGTGCCAGTGCCGCATGGCCTGTTTGTGGCCCAGTCCCCAGCGCGGGGTCCCCGGCGGCATCCTATCCACCATATGAATAGGCAAACGGATGAACTCGTTGGCCAACATGCCTCCGCCGCGGAGTCCTGGTGTTCCGTGGTTGTAGTCGGAGATGGCGATGGTGGCGCCCGGCCCCACGTCGTCATAGGTCTCGAAGTCGAAGTAACCCACGGCGCCGGTGTAATGATGCCCCTGCAGATTACGGCCTACCTGGTCATAGCGGTTCCCCAGGCCGTTGGGAAAGAGGCGGCTCCGGGAATTGAGCAGCAGGCGCGCCGACTCGACGGCGCAACCGGAGACCACAACCAGGTCCGCGAGTTGCTCCTGCAATCGGTTCTTTTCATCGAAATAGGCCACGCCCCGCGCACGGCCGCTCTCGTCAGAGAGAATCTCCTTCACCATACATTCGGTGCGAAGTTCGCAATTGCCGGTATTGAGGGCCACCGGGATTACCGTATTTTGCGAGCCGTTCTTGGCGTCCACCTCGCAGGCAAATCCTACGCACCAGCGGCAGCGCATGCAAGGGCCGCGGCCGTTATAAGGAACGCTGTTGCGGGCCATAGGGATATGAAATGGATGCAGGCCCAACCGCTTTGCCGCAGGCTCCAGAATTCTGAACTCCCTGCCGGGCGGCAAAGGTGGCATCGGCAGATCGCACTTGCGCGGACCATGGAATGGTGTTCCCGAGTAGTCGCCCGAGACGCCAATCTCCCATTCCGCCTTTTCGTAGAAGGGCTCCAGGTCGTCGTAGGTGATGGGCCAGTCTTCCAGCGAACTTCCCGGCGGCGCGCCGTAGGTCGAGCGCATGCGGAAGTCCTGCGGCAAATAGCGCCACGCCTGCGCGCCGTAACTGAGCGTTCCCCCACCCACGCAAGCGGCGTTGTTTTGATAAGCGCCTTCGTTAGCCAGCGCTGTATGCGGCTGTCCACTTGTATCGACCCAAACGCGCGGATTGCCTTCTTCCTCGGGTCCGAACGCGTTGCCCAGGACGGTGGTGCGTTGGTTGCGCAGATCGTCCTTGCGGCAGTCGGCGGCGGTGTACCACTTGCCTCTCTCTATCAGGACTACGCTCAGCCCTGCACAAGCGAGTTCCTTGGCCACAATGCCACCAGCCGCTCCCGCTCCAACAACTACTGCATTCACACGCTTCATTTGCGGCCGCCCTTCCTCAGGTCATACTGGGCCCGGCCCAGAAGCGGCGGTTCAGCCAATCCCAGCATCCGCCAACTTACGGCATCCCGATTGCCGCCATGACGAGGAGAGCCATAGTAGCCTTCGAAGGTGTGCCGGCGCACCATTTCGAAGAACTTAACCTGTTCCTTCTCCATCTGAAGGACGGCTTGTAACTGGGGCTCCGCTTTTAATGCTTCCAGAAGTTGCCCAAAACGCTTGCGGCTCAATTCCTGCGCTTTCTTGAGTCCTTCACGGTAGGCGTCGCGCTGGGGACGATAGAAGCGCGCCAGTTGGCGGTCGATATAGTTCACCACCCCCGCCTGCGTAGCGCTGGGAAAGTCGTCGGCGGGAATGATCTGGTCGCAGATCGCCGCAAGCGTCCGCGCCTCATCGGGAGTGAAGAATTCCCATTGCGCGTCCCAGGCGCGCTTGCAACCCGTGGCCAGGACTGCGCCACCCATTGCGCCAGCCGCTACAAACTGCCGCCGCGTTATACTGCCGCTTTTGCTTTCCGACGACATGAAAAACCCACCATACAACCCGACCCTTCACCCACGCAATGACCCTTATTACTTTTCAAATCAGATGATCTTCGCAGAAGCCCAGGACCACGCTTTCGCTTAGTCAGTTGGGGCGCACTGGCGCACTCTCCCTCGGGGAATATAGGTTCGTACCCAAAAAGCAAAAATGAAAATTCCGGCTGATTCTGCTCTGGAAACACGATGGGCGGATCAGGATTCGGTCGCGCGCGCAACCCAATCCAGCGGCTTGTGCCGGCCAAGCGTCAGGTGCATCCGTACCGGCTTGCCTTTCAGCAGGTGTATGTCGCAGGAGATCGCGTCCGGCTCCAACGTCTTCGCCAACACTCCGGGGGGCGCCGTAATTCTTTCGATTCCGTGCCGGACAATCAGCGTGATCTCCTGGTCCTTGAGCGAAGTGATGGCGACGTCGGCGGTTCTTGCCGACATATCCCATGCCAGCGTGTCAACCTTGGCGAAGGTCCGCGCCAGCATTCCATGGATGGATCCCTTTTCCAGCGAATCGGGAACGGCAGGCAGGATTTCGATGACGCCAGGTCGCGAATAGATGAGCATCTCCATCATGATTGTCGGAATTCCGCCCTGTGCATCGGGCATGGGCCAGGCGTAGGGGTCGTGAGAACACCGCAGCGTCGTGGCGACGTAGCCCTGCTCAATCAGTTGCCGCAGTTCGGTGTCGACCATGTAGCAGTCTTTGAGCCGCGCCCCAACCAGGGCTCGATGGCAACGGCCGTGAGCGGCCAGCCTCTCCGGTACGCGCCTACGGTCGGCCATCATCGCGGCCAGGGCCAGTTTCGGCGTGCGATCCGGATCGATTTCGTCGCCCGGCCAAACTCCATACAGATGCGAGATATGGCGATGGCTGTAACGTTCTTGCAGCGTGGGCCAGGCCCATTCCTTCAATGTTCCGTCCGGTTCCAACAAGTACGGCGGCAGCTTGTCGATCATGGCCTTCCATTTTGGCACGCTGTCGGCGTCGGTGCCGATGAGTTCGCAGGCCTCGATCAGGTTGGCCAGCACCTCCCGGCAAACCGTGATGTCCATGGTGGCATTAATCGCAATCATGGCCCCTGGGCCGGTGTTCGCGGGATTGTTCTCCGGCGAGAAGGATGGAGCGAAGATGTAATTTCCGTCTTTATCTGTGACCGTCAGGAAATCCTCGTAAAACAGCGCCAGCTCTTTCAATGCCGGCACAATGCGCTCGCGGAGGAACTTCAAATCCCCGGTAACGAGATAGTGATCCCAGAACGGACGGACGCACCATCCTCCAGCGGAAAGCCAATAGGGATGAGGCCAGATCTCTCCGGTCGATTCGGCCCAGGAGTAATGGAACGAGACACCGACATTTTGTTGCGGGCATAGGGAATAATGCGTGCCGCGCATCCCGAAGATATTCGTTGCGTTCACCCGGAAGTCCGGAGCCAGGCTCTCCATCCAATTGAAATAGGCATCCATGCCTTCGCGCAGATCACCCTGTACCATGGGAGCAATTTGCAGGTTGATATTGGCATTCGTCTCGGCAGCCATCGTGGGATACTTGCCGCTGGTGTACAGGAACCAATAGCGCCCCATCTGGAAGATCTTTTCCAGGAGTGCTGGCGAGTAGTCCTGCCGCGACCGCTGATCGGCCAGCAGTTCTTCGGAAGACAATCCATATTGAGAGGCGCCGCCGAAGTCCACTGTGACCCGGTTCATCGCCTCTGACTGGACTTTACGGTGTCGCTCCAGGATTGCGTGGTAGTCAGCGCTCAACTGCTCGACGGACTGCCGCAGCGCTTCGACCTTGTCTTCGCTATAGTCAGCGAACCATTCGATGCGAGTGAGAAGCATCACGGACGTCGCGTTCTCGACGACCAGAGTGTCGCCATCCATGCGAGCCGAGCCGCCGTTGCGCACCACACGCACCACCCCTGCATAGCCACTGTTATCCACGGAAGGATCCAACCGGCACTTGTAAATGAGCCGCTCTTCGTCGAAGTCCGTGTGAACTTCGCTCTCCCCAATATTCCCCCCGAACAATCCTCCCGGACGTCTTCCCCTGGAGTATTTCTGCACGTTGAAACGTGCATTCACCTGCTGCCCATGCGGAGCAGTCAGCAATTGGACCACAACATCGTCGGGCCGGGAGGTGAAGGCCTGACGAAACCAGTCGCCGCACTCATCGCTCCAATACGACTTGACCTCACTGCTCTCGAAATCGACGGTGCGCAGATAATCTTTCACCGACGCGGTCTTGGGAAGATCGAGACGCATCAGGAATGCCGGAACTGTGGGGTGCGGCCCTGTGTTCTGCTTGATGGGGCCCTTGTTCATTTCCTTGAAGGCGAGTTCAATCGCTTCCTGGTATTTTCCGTCCAATACCATTTGCCGCACCTGCGGAAATACCTCCGCGGCTTTGGGCGCTTCAAATGGCCTCTTCCACGGCACGAGAAGGCTTTCGTGGTGAAAAAGAATCTGTTCCGAGTACGGATCGCACGTCACCTCGATATACATGTGTCCATTGCCGGAGGTGAGCCCCTCGCTGACCGTCGTGCCGGGAATCGTGCTGCAGAAGCCTTGCCGCGGCACGATCCCAAGCCGCAGCCGATCCGAAAGCGGCATCGGCGAGACCTTCACTTCGGGCGACAGGCGCGATGCCGCAAACACCGGCGGCTTTGGCGGGAACTTGCCTTTCGCCGTACCGCCAGGATGGGCAACTGAAGAGCCGCGTCCGGAAACGGTCCCTGCCTTTGCCGATGGCGGATTGGAAATCTGAGTTGAGCTTTGCTGGCCGCCTTCCCCCGCCGTGGACGCCTGGAGCAACTTATCAGAACCGGCTAAACCAACAACAGCCGCGGTGCTCTTCACCAGAAAATCTCGCCGTTTCAATCTGCACCTCCTTCTGTGCCATCAACTCCTTCAGACGCTTGTGTCACCTTCAATGCACGCAGGAAATCCTGACAGTCGGCATTTCCTGCGTGCTTCACAACACTATTCAGGCAATGCGATTGGGGTTTCGATATGGAAGTGCCCGCTCACGCCCGGCGCTCCAGTATCAGGCTGGCCGCCGCCGACGCTGATGGTGTAATCCCCTGCGGCAATTATCGGATTGCCTTCCTCGGTGACCATGCCCAGATCGCGGTCTTTCAACTCGAAGTGGATCTTCTGGCTCGCACCGGCTTCGAGATGAATGCGCTGGAATCCGCGCAGAGCGATGAGGGGCGCACCCTTGACATCAGGGAACTTGAGATAGACCTCGACGACCTCATCTCCTGCGACTTTGCCGGTGTTGGTCACCGTGACGTCGGCGCTGACAGGTTGTCCCGCACTCACAGCCTGCGTGGGGACACTGAGGTCGCTGTATTTGAACGTCGTGTAGCTGAGCCCATAGCCAAACGGGTAGAGAGGTTTTCCTTTGAAGTACCGATAGGTCCTTCCCGCCATCCCGTAATCCTCAAAGTTGGGCACTTGGTTCACGCCCGTATAGAACGTAACCGGCAGCCGTCCCGCCGGATTGTTCTTGCCGCTCAGCGTCTCAGCTATAGCCGCTCCGCCTTCCTCGCCGGGATACCATGCTTCCAGAACTGCGTTGGCGTGCTCGTTGATCCAGTTGACGGCCAGCGCGCTGCCATTGATCAGGACAACGGCCAGTGGCTTGCCGGTAGCCGCCACAGCTTTGACCAGTGCTTCTTCCGGCTCGGGAAGATCGATGCTGGTGCGGTCTCCGCCCTGAAATCCAGGCACGGTCACCGGCATCTGTTCCCCTTCGAGTGCGCTGGTGATGCCCACAACAGCGACTACCACGTCGGCGTCCTTTGCCGCGGCAATCGCCTCCGGCGAAATCGTATCCCTCACCTTCGTCCAGATCAATTGCGCCTGCGCCTTGCCGTTGTTGATGCTGTAGTTGATGTTGAGCGCGGCTTTCTGCCCCTTCTCCAGGTGGACACGGCCAACGCTTGCGTCGACTCCCTCGCTTCTGAACAGCATGGCCACCTGCTTGTCGTCAATCGACAGTCTTCCGAAGCCCCGGCCACGGATGCCGACGAGATAGTCGCCGGATTCCTGGACCGTCAGGAATCCCGTCCAGTGCACGCTGAGGGCTTTCTTCCCGGCGACTTCCGGCGGCAGATTGTCGCTTTCGACGAGGTTAACGTTCGGCTCGGTGCGGCTGACAATCGGCGGCGGGCCTGCTGCTTCGCTGGGCGGCCGTCTCTGCCACTCGCCGTAATCCGCCTTGAGGCCGGGCTTTCCATCCGGGGTAGTCAAGAGATGATCCGGCACGGGATCTCCATCGCTGCGCAGGAACTGGGTTCCCGGAACGTAGGTAATTGTCGCCTTCGGAAACTCCGCGTTCAGGCCATCGAGCACGGAGACAATATGCGTCGGCTGGCCGGCATAGTTGCCGAGCAGCGGCCGTTCCTGGTCGGCGAGCGGGCCTACAACGGCGATCTTCTTGATCCTTGGCTGAAGCGGAAGCAGGCCATCGTTCTTGAGCAGGACCATAGCCTCATTCGCGAGTTTGCGAGCCAGAGCGCGGTGTTTCGCGCTGTCCAGTTCCTTCTCGTCGATCTTGGTGTACGGAACCATCTCCGGCGGATCAAACATGCCGAGCTTCATGCGCGCGGTGAAGAGGCGAATCAGCGCCGCGTCCAGCATGCTTTCCGGCAGGTAGCCTTGCTGCACCGCATCGATATAGGCCTTTTCGGAAGGTTCGCCAGACCTTGAAAAGGAATCGACGCACTCGTTATCCATACCCCGGATTACGGAGATGGCCACGCCTTGTGCCTGCGTTGGACGGTAGCGATGATTGGCGGCAACGTCCCGGACCGCGTCGCAATCGGAAACCACATACCCATGGAAGCCCCATTTCCCGCGCAATTGGTCCTGCAGCAGGAATTGGCTGGCGCATGCCGGCTCGCCATTGATGGCGTTATAAGCGCACATGACTGAACCGGCCTTGCCTTCCACGACGGCGGCGCGGAATCCGGGCTCGTAGGTGTCCACCTCGTCGTGCTTGCTCACGTCCACATCCGCAAAGTGCCGCGTCGGCTCTGGCCCGCTGTGCACGGCGTAGTGCTTGGGTGTTGCAATCGTCAGGTAGTACTTCGGGTCGTCGCCCTGCATTCCGGTCACGTAGGCGACGCCCATGCGGCCGGTGAGGAAGGGATCTTCGCCGTAGGTCTCCTGTCCGCGGCCCCAGCGCGGGTCGCGGAAGATGTTCAGATTCGGAGACCAGAAATCCAGGCCTCCCATGATGCCCGTGTGTCCCTCGCGTACGTTTTGCACATGCTTGATGCGTCCCTCAATGCCAATCTGGATCGCCATGGCATGAATTCCCGGCGCATCGAAGGTCGCTGCCAGGCCGATCGGCTCAGGGTACTCGGTTACGCCCTGGTTGATCACTCCGTGCAGCGCCTCACTCCACCATTGGTATGCGGGAACATTGAGCCGCGGAACTGCCGCGGAGCTGTTCTGCATCTGCGTTGCCTTTTCCGCAAGGGTCATGCGATGCACCAGGTCGGCAGCCCGCTGCTCGGGTGGCAGATTCGGATTCATGTAGGGGAGTTTCGCCGTATCCTGGGCAACTGCGGATTGCAGAATTGGGCCAAAGAAGAGCATTCCTGTACAGGCAACGATGCCTGCAGCGATTCGTGTCACGCGGTTATTCATATTGTTTCTCCTTCACACGGCTTCAATTTGACAGCGATTGGTCAAGGGTTCTATTGTGCTGCACGAGAACACGTTCACTCAACGAGGAGTATTGGCGCATCTTTAAGAGAATATGCCAGAGTCGCCCTCCTCGTCACGTTCGGCTGTGTGTAACGGCTTTATTAACCAAAAGAGGAGATGGAATCTTTATGACGCAATCTGGAAATCATCATCTCATCAATCGTCGTGAGGCTTTGCTTTTTGGCGTAACGGCAGGTATGAGCGCCGCTCTGGGACCGGCCGCTCATGCCATGGACAACACCAAAACCGCCGCCCATCAGCAAGAGCCCGGCAACTGCGCCACGCCAAAAACCGCAGTGGCGAACACGCAGTATGGCAAGGTGCGCGGCTTCGTTGATGGAGGCGTATTCACGTTCAAGGGTATTCCATACGGTCAGGACACTGGTGGTGAGAATCGCTGGCTGCCGGCAAAGCCTCCGAAACCATGGAACGACGAGTACCCCGCACTGATCTATGGCCCCAACTGTCCCCAGCATCTGCATGACTTCACGGGTATCGAGCAATCCTTCCTGCAGGATTGGGACGACGGTTACATGAGCGAAGACATGCTCAAGCTGAACATATGGACGCCCTCGCTCACCGGCAAACGCGCGGTGATGGTTTACTTCCATGGCGGCGGCTTCGTCTTCGGTTCGTCCTATGAGCTGCCCTCGCATGAAGGCGCGCAGATGGCGCGGCATCACGACGTGGTGCAGGTTTCGGTCAATCACCGCCTCAACATCCTCGGCTTCTTCGACCTCTCCGAGATTGGCGGCCCCGCCTACGCTGATTCGGTCAACGTCGGCATGATCGATCTGGTGGCATCTCTGCGCTGGGTCCACGACAATATCGCAAATTTTGGCGGTGATCCGGACCGCGTGATGATCTACGGCCAATCCGGCGGCGGCTCCAAGGTCACCACGCTGATGGGTATGCCCTCGGCCGCGGGACTCTTCCATCGCGCCTCAGTGCAGTCGGGCGGCGGAGGCAATCCTCCCAGCGCGGAGCAGTCCAGGGCGCTGGCCAAACAGGTGATGATTGAGCTCGGCCTTCAGCCCAACGATCTCGCCAGCCTGCAAAAGATGGATTGGGCCAAGTTGAATGCGGCCGGCAACGCTGCCGTTACCAAGATCAACCCACCGTTAAAGCCGGGGATGGGTCCTTTCTCCGCTCCAGGCATGCCACCGCGTGCTGGCTTCGGTCCCACCGTCGATGGCCGCATTATCACCGTGCGCTCCTTCAATGAAGCCGCCCCGGAGATTTCGAAGAACATTCCCATGCTGATGGGCTCGGTCAGCGAAGAGGGCAACCACATGCTCTCCCGTCCCACCGAAGCCGAGTGGATGGCCTCGCTCACCCGCCTATACGGCGAAGCCAAGGCAGCCGCCATCGCCGCCGCGCTGAAGAAGGCCCATCCGCAGAAGAGCATCCGCACGCTCTCCTATATGTGCGGCGGCTCCATGCTGAACAGCATCACCATCCGCAACAACGTGGTGCGCATGGCCAATTTGAAGTGCGCCCAGAAGGCGGCGCCAGTCTACACCTACTACTTCACCTGGCAGTCGCCCATGTTGGAAGACGCGGGCGCATGGCATACCGCCGAACTCGCCTTCTGCTTCGATAACACGAAGCGGTGCGAGCAAGGCACGGGCAACACACCCGAGGCGCAGGCACTGGCCAAGAAGATGGCCACGGCGTGGGCCAACTTCGCTCGCACAGGCAACCCCAGCCAGCCCGGCCTAACCTGGGAGCCAACCACGCCGGAGCGCTGCCAGACGATGGTATGGGACAATGTATGCCGCATGGTCGATGATCCTGAGGGCGAAGTCCGCAAAATACTGCTGAGCTGAGAACATCCTGCCGGCAATCGCAACCGCGGTAACTGTAATATCCGGTCCATTCCGCCATTCGCCGGTTGACACGGCGAAGACAAGCCTCCTACGATTTCAGTGTTTTCCAGTTTCAAAGAAAGAGGCGCCATTCCCAAGTGGCGCGGTGGGATACAAAACGGATGCGACCATTACTTCGAAGTGAGTCCATTGCGTGGCCCGGTTTTCGACCCCTCCGGGCTGCGCTCAAGGGAACTCCGGCTTGCGCAACCATGCTGCTCATGCTGACGTTGGCCGCCGTCGCCGGCGCTCAGAGCCAAGCCAGCAGGTTTGTGATTGAGCGAAATGACAAAACAATCGTGCTTGAGCCTTATGCGGACAACATCGTTCGCATCACGTTGAGCACTGCGAAGCCAAACGCGCTCGGTGCGCCCGGATATGGAATTGTGGGTACTCCCTCCATGACCGGATGGACCCAGGAGCGTGATCCTGACGGCTATGACGTCTTCCGCTCCGGCAGATTGATTATCCGCGTTGCTCCCGAAAACCTGCCGCCACCCCACGCTTTTCCGCTGGATGCGTTGAATCAGTCGCTGAGGGATCACTACTTTGGCGGCGGCGACAACGGGAACGGGCCATACAACGACATCATTTCCGTAGCCACTTCCTCCGGCAAACCGTTGCTGAAAATGTGGCGCTGGTCGATGGTCCCCAACCCCGCCGGTGCATCGCCTGCGAATGCCGGCGACGGCGGTAAGGAAGGCCCGGGCTACCGCGTTTCCGCCACCTTTGACTCGCCGCAAAGCGAGCATTATTACGGCCTAGGCCAGCAGCAGCAAGGGTTTTTAGACCTGCGCGATCATCGCATTCAATGCTGGCACGATTACGGCGGAATTGGAGGAGAGAACGTCTGCGTTCCTTTCATGGTGTCGAGCCACGGCTACGGTTTTATCTGGGACAACCCGTCCAAAACGACCATTGATCTCGGCTTCAATCAGCAGAATGTCTGGTCGTCTGAGGTCGGTGACCGCGTCTCCTTCTTTGTGATTGCCTGCGATAAGAGCGACGAAATCTACGCGGGCTATCGCCAGCTTACCGGGGTGACGCACCTGCTGCCCAAAGCCACTTACGGCTACATTCAGAGCAAGGCCATCTATCCCACCGAGGAGCAGGCGCTGAATACCGCCAAAGGATATCGCGACCGCAAGTTGCCGCTGGATGTGCTGGTCGTGGACTTCCTGAACATGACGCGCCAGGGCGAGATGGATCTGGACCCGGCCCGTTGGCCCGATCCCGCCGCCATGAATCAGCAGCTTCACTCCATGGGAGTGACAACCCTTCTCAGCGTGTGGCCGCACTACTCCAAGGGCACCCAATTCTATGACATGCTGTTGAGCAAAGGCTGGCTGGTGCACACCCCCGATGGAAAGCCGGACCCGGGTTGGACGAAGGATGTCATCGGCCCCAACCTCGACACAACCAACCCCGAGGCTGCCAGGTGGTTCTGGGAGGAGATTCGCGACCGTTATGTGAAGCCCTATGGTTTTGATTACCTCTGGCTGGATGAAACCGAGCCGGATATCGATCCCGCGAACGACGTCTTCTGGGTCGGTTCAGGCCCCCGCTACTACAACACGTATCCCTTGTTTCACACTGCCTCCGTGTATGAGGGTTTCCGGCGCGATTTTGGCGACAGCCGGAGAGTCATGATTTTGGCACGGGCGGCGTACCTGGGAGCACAGCGAAACGGAACGGTTTTCTGGTCCAGTGACATTTTCTCGACGTGGGACATGCTGAAGCGTTCCATTCCGGCCGGGTTGAACTTTACCGCCAGCGGCATGCCTTATTGGGACACGGATATCGCCGGTTTCTTCTCGCCGCAAATCTACGCCAATTACCACCCGGCCCATAAGCCTTTAATCGATGCCTCAGACGCGCGGGACAACGTGGGTAACTATGACGACTATCCCGAGTTATTCGTACGCTGGTTCCAATGGGGAGCTTTCCAGCCCGTCATGCGTGCGCACGGCGAGAGGATGCACAACGAAGTATGGTCGTACGGCAAGCAGGCGGAAGCCATCCTGGAAAAGTATCTGCGGCTGCGATATCAGTTGATTCCGTACATCTACTCGCAGGCCTACCGCACTTACCAGACGGGCGCTCCGTTTATGCGCGCGCTTTTCATGGACTATCCCGATGATCCGAATGTCGCCGACATTCGCGACGAATACATGTTCGGGCCCGCTTTTCTGGTAGCTCCTGTCACGGAGCAGGGGGCAACGAGCCGCAAGGTTTACCTCCCCGCGGGCTGCGATTGGTATAACTACTGGACCAATGTACGAATCAAAGGCGGCCAGACCATTACCGCGGACGCGCCCATCGACACTATTCCGCTCTTCGTGCGAGCGGGGTCGATTGTGCCGCTGGGAGCGCCGGTTCTAAGCACGCAGCAGCCGCAGGCAATTGCAGCCGTGCGTGTCTACCCGGGAGCGGACGCGGACTTCACGCTCTATTCCGATGACGGGACAACGTATTCCTATGAGAAGGGTGCGAGTTCAACTACCACGCTGCACTGGGATGACGCCAAGCATCAGTTCACCCATGCCGGCGCCGCGGCCTGGTCTGAGCCCGATTCCAGGATCGTAGACATCGTGCATCCGTAAAAGAGGCGATCAGCTGGCTGCATCTGAAGAGATGCCGGCATTCGGAACCGGCACTTACTGGCGCGGATCGACTTTGCGTAACTCTGGACCTTGCGTCAAGTCGGCAAAAGGGCCGGCCAGGCGGTCGCCGGCGATGGTGTGACCGTAGAAGTCGGAATCGATTCCCTTATATTTGGCGAGCGGCTTGATCTCTCCCTTCACAGTCATGATGAGTTCGAGCTTGTCGGGATCGAGTGCTGCGGCGATGTCCGCCATGGCGCCGTTCTGGTCCCAGTTGTGCTCTTCTCGCCACGATTTCAGGTTGTGCCATTCCGGCGGCTCGGGCGTCTTTACGCGCAGGAAGGGCTGCGCGAAGAACATGCCCCCGGCGGGGTTGGCGTAGACATTGCCATCGGCGTCGTTGCGCGCATTGGTGAACTCGATGGCGGAGCGGCCCATCTTATAGAACACATTGTCATGAACCATGAGATTGTGGACATCGTTGGTGTGTCCGAAGATGGGACGAGGTGCGCCGAGGCCGGAAACCGTATCGACGCCAACCTCGTCGCAATCGAGAAAGAGATTGTAGGCGATGATGACGTTGTTGGTGTCGCGGATGAGGATGCCGCCGGTGAGGTGGGAAAAGATGTTGTTGTCTATCTGGTTCAGGGCTTCGCTGCCCTCGATGTGAATGGCGTGCGGATTCACGTTGCCGGGGATATCGGCGAAGACGTTGCCTGTAATGCGCACGTTGGCGTTGCCGATGTCGAGCCAGATGCCATTGGCGTGGCGGATATGGCGGATGACGTTGTTGCGGAACAGGAGATTGCGCGCGACGTGCATCTTGGTGCCGCCGGACTCGGACATCATAGCCGCATCCTGCCAACCGATCCATTCGAAGAGGTTCTTTTCAACCAGCGCGAACTGCGGGCCGCCGGTGCCGCCAAGTCCTTCAATTCCGCAGTAGCGAAATGTGTTGCCGCGAATGATGTCATAGCCCACAGGCTGCGGAGGCTGCGAGGCGGCCCAGTCCTCGTTGCCGATATCCAGGCCAACGCTGTTGGCCCACTCAAAGGTATTGTCTTCAAAAATGAAGTGATTGCCGCGATTTGTTGAAACCAGCCCGCGCTGCGGAACCGGAAAACCATTGCCCGCGTGCATGAACGTAATGCCCTTTACGCGTATATAGGACTGGTAGCGCTTCGCCGGCGAGAAGACCTGCTCCGCCGTGGTGATCTCGATGATGTGAGTAGCGGGGTCGTCGTCATTGGCTAGGCGGATGTGCAGGGTCAAGCCGTTAGGCTCAATCCAGACCTTGCCGGCATAGGGTTGGAACTCCTGAAAAAGCGGGGACCAGTGAATCTCGCTGAAGAAGTTGACAGAGCGCGGCGAAGGGCCGGCAAGATCGCTGGCGGTTTCGACGGGCTCAAGCGGGTGGCCATCGACAAAGACAATTCCGCGGCGGCGGAAGTAGTTCGCCATGTTGTCCTTGGCGTAGTTGATCCAGTAGCGGTTGCCGATGACGTTATCGACTTCGAAGGGGTTGTAGCCGTCGTGGAAGAACGCGGGATCGAGATGCAGTTCCCAGGCCTTGACGGGCTTGCGCGTGGCAGGATCGAAGCCGAAGTTCCAGCCCTCGCTGGGATGCCAGTCTTTGACCACGGCCGAGCCTTTGACGACGACCTTCGCCCCGGGCGCGGCCTCGTAGCTGATCATCGCATCCGGTCCGTCGCCGCCGCGTGCGGGACGAATAACCTCGCGATAGACGCCTTCGGCGATGACGACGCGCTCGCCCGGCTGGAGCACCTGCGCCGCGTGATTGATAGTCCGGAAGGGATGCTCTTTTGTGCCGGGGCCGTTGTCATCCGCGTTCTTGGCCTGAATGTCGACGTAATAGGTCTTCGTGAAGTGCAGTGGCTTTTCCCACATAGGGAATTGCGTGCCGTCGGGCATTGTGGAGTTGTCGGCAAAGGCAGCGGTGGCTGCAAGGAAAAAGGTCAGAATACAGAGCGCACGTTTCATATGGGTCTCTCCCGGTGAGCGAGGCGTGTGTGAAATGAGCACGCGTTCGGAAAACATGGGCCGCGCTCATAGTAAATTGGTTTGCTTCAAGTGTCGAGAGCTTGACTCCCCGTCGCCTGATGTCAGTATGGTCTCTGATTTTCCGTCATGCCGGGCCAACTGTCGGTCCGGAAGGGAGCGGCAGGCAAGCCGGCGCCGTTGAACAAGGTCGCTGCCGGGTTGGACTGCCAGGCATAGCGAACCTCTTTGGGCTTCGGCACCGAGGGAGAGGAAACGATAATTGTCTTGCCCTTGATTCGTGCGTCGGCCCAGTACCACTTACGGTCCTCTCCGGCGATGATAAACTCTTCCAGCTTGGTTCCCTTCACCACCAGGCCGCCATCGGCGTGCGCAAAGTGCAGCCGGATCTCGCCACGGCGCCGGTCGACCGATTTCAGAGTCGGCCCCGAATAAACAACCTTCTCGCCGTAGTAGTTAGCCAACGCGCACAGGGCGAGCCGCTCGCCCACCTGCAATTTGTCCTGCGAATGAATGTTGTCTGCGTCGCCCGTGTCGATGGTGACAGCCAGGCAAGAGTGGGGAACGCTGGCAGCCGCAACCGCCTGCGACTCCCGCGTTTCGGCCCATTCGTCGCCGTCGACCGGAGTCGGGCTGCGATGCTTGAAGGCCGGCAGGCTGACGATGTAGAAGGGGAAATCGCCCTGGGCGAAGAGCTTGCGCCAGTCGGCGATCATGGCGGGGAGAATCCTGCGGTATTGGTAGCCGCGCGGCGAGTTCTGCTCGCCCTGATACCAGAGGGCGCCGGCGATGGAGAGCGGCGCGACGGGCTTGAGCATTCCTTCGTACAACACCGTCGGCATGATGGGCCAGTTCTCGTAGGCAATGGGCAGCGGATGTGGCGGGCGGGCATCCACGCTGAGCTGGCCTTTCCACTTTCCGGCCAGTGGAATGATCGACTTGTCTCCCAGCATGAGATGTATCTCTTCAGGTTTGCCCAGGAATCCGCCTTCAGGCTTGGTCTTCAGCACGCGAATTGCCACAACATTTCGTCCGGGTTTCAGCACGCCCTCAGGAAGGAAATAAACGCGCGGATTCTCCACCCATGAGCTGGCGCCGGCGAAGGTGCCGTTCACATACGCAGTGTCCATGCGTTCAATCGAGCCAAGAAACAGCAGAGCTCGCCCTGCCGGAAGCGGGTCCGGCAGCACAATCTCTTTCCTGAACCAGGCCACGGCGGCTGTCTCGGGCACGCCTAGCTCGGCAAATCCTCCGGGAATGTTGACAGATTTCCAGCTTGAATCGTCCAGATCGGGAGAGGCCCATTTGCCTTTGAGACCTATGTCGTACTCGTCATACCAGTGCATCACGAAGTTGCCATATTCGGGCGCGCCCTCAGCCGCCAGCCGCTGCAACTCCGCCAGCGGAACGTCGAAATCGTGAAGAGGGCTAAGCGCCGCGGCACTCGTCCACGACTCCGCGGGCGTTCCGCCCATCGCATCGACGACCAGGCCAATCGGCACGTGGAGCTCACTCTGGACCTTGCGCGCAAAGAAATACCCAACAGCCGAGATCCAGTCCGCCGTCTGGGGTGTGACCTCACTCCACTTGCCCTCGATCAGATCCGTGTGCCGGTAAGCAGGATGTCCCGCAACGGTGAAGAAGCGAATCTGCGGGTAGTAAGCCGCCTTTACTTCGTCTGCGCCATTGCGCGCAAACCGGAGCGGCAAGCCCATGTTCGATTGGCCGCCGCAGAGCCAGACGTCGCCCACCAGCACGTTATGCAGTTCAACTTTCTCGCGGCCTGTAATCCTGATGGTGTACGGGCCGCCTGCGGGAGGAGGCTGAATCGTCACCTGCCAGCGGCGATCTGGGCCAGCTACGCCGGATGCTGTCGCGTCTCCAATCTCAACCTTGACCTTGTCGCCGGGTTCAGACCAGCCCCATATGATATTGGCCTTGCCGCGTTGCAAGACCATGTTGTCTGCGAAGATCGGGCTGACGAAAGAAAGTGGCTTGGCGGCCTGAGCCGCGGCTGGAGACGCAACTGAAGGTGTTGGCTGAGCTGGCGCTATGCCCGCGGTCGTAACGAGCAAAAGAAATGCTGCAATCCAGGCGAGTTTCAATCTGGAGATCATGTGTTCAAGCCTCTTTCCGAAAGACGCGGTTACAGTATAAAAGACGAGGGCTTGGAGTAACTCCTCCAAGCCCACATCCTTACTACGTTATCTTAATCTTACCGGAAGAGCCTCGGCGCAAAATCCTTCAGATCGCGACGCCATGTCTGCCACTCGTGCGCGGTGCCCGGAGATTCATAGAAGACGTGCTTGATTTTTGCATCGTCCAGCGAGGTGTGCAGTTTTACGATGCCGGCATGCATCATGGCAGGCTCCTCGGTCCCTACGCCAATCCACAGCAAGTGCACCCGCTTGGCGAAGGCATCCGGATCGGCCATCGCTCCGTTGAAGGCTGTCTTCAGATCGAACTTCTGATCGCCACGCATCATCTGCATCCCGCCCGCTCCGCTGAAACCGCCAATGTAGGAGAAGAGCTCGAGGTGATCAAAGGTGACCTGGAAGGTTTGCATGCCACCCATTGACAAACCGGCCATGGCGCGATGATCGCGGTCCGCCAGCGTACGGAAGTGCAAATCGATGTAGGGGATCAGAACCTGCGTCAGATCATCTTCAAACGCCTGTGACATCTCCTGCATCGCCTTCATCATCTCGGGCGAACCGAAGGGTTTCCCGGTCAGATCGGGTTCGATGTAACCGGCGCGCCTGGCATAGCCGTAGGCCATCACGACGATCATGGGCTTTGCGCTCTTGCTTGCGATCAGATTGTCGAGGATGAAGTTGGCATGGGCCTGCCTGATCCAGCCGGTCTCGTCTTCGCCGCCGCCGTGCTGAAGATAGAGCACAGGATAGCGCTGGCTGCGCTGCGTATCGTACTCCGGCGGCGTATAGACCAAGGCATGGCGCCAGCTTCCGGTCACTGATGAGAAGTACCAGACCTCACGGACGGCGCCGTGTGGAACATCCTGTGGCAGATAGTAGGTCGCCCCCGACTCCGGAATCTCTATGCCACTCGCATCTTTGCCGCCGCCGAAGTAGGAGTGGCTACCGGGATCACTGAATTCCGCGCCGTCGATTAACAGGGTGTAGTAATGAAAGCCCGGCACCATCGGCGCGGAGGTCGCGGTCCAGAATCCATCGGGCTGTTTCACCATCTCCAGCTTTGGCTGGCTCCAGAAGTTCACCACGATCTTGGTGGCATTAGGCGCTTTCACCCGGAATTCGGCTCGGCCGCTCGAGTCGACACGGGGATACGCCGCTCCCCACACATTCGTGGATGCGGGCTCGAACCCGCCGGGGTTCTGTGCACAGCAGTAGCTCGACAGCAAGAGTATTGCGATTCCAATTCTTTTCATTAGATCCTCTCCAATACAAATCCTATCCCTAGAAGGCCCACAGCCGGGGAGATGGCCCGCAGACCGGCTCCCAAGAGACTGAATACACGTCCAGGTAATCGTTAACCTTGATCGCGCAATTCCTTCCGTCTCAACCGCGATTTCTCCGGCAAGCGAAATGATACTCGATTGAGATTCTCGAAGGATAGTAGTATTTTTCTACCGGGTATTCGGCGGCGCCTCAAATAGGATTGCGGTGCGGGCGAAGATTCATCGACAAATCCCATCCGAATTGAGCATGGATTTTGACTTGCTCACCGCCGCAGCCGTTCTGTATAGTCCTTGTCTCAGAGAACGTTTTCGCGAATCGTCCGGCTGGTCCTGCCGCTGTTTGCCATCAGGAGTCACGGGGATCCCTTGCATTCGATACGCGGCATTCTCCCTGGGAGTCATCATGAATATTGGCGGTGTTCGATTCGTCCTTCGCATCTCTTTCATTTTGATGGTTTTTACCGTTCCGCTTATGGCCGCGGACACTGCTCATTTGTCCATCGACGTATCCAAGGCCGGCGCCAAGATCGACCGCAACATCTTCGGCCAGTTCGCTGAGAATCTTGGGCACGGTCTTTACGAGGGCATCTGGGTTGGCCCGGATTCCACAATTCCGAATACGCGCGGAATCCGCAATGACGTTGTGACAGCCCTTCGTGCGTTGAAAGTCCCCAATGTCCGCTGGCCCGGCGGCTGTTTTGCCGACCAATACCACTGGCGTAAAGGAATCGGCCCTGCAGGGCAGCGGCCGGCAACGCTTAACTCCGCATGGGGCGGCGTGATCGACACCAACAGCTTCGGCACCGATGAATACATGGATTTCATCCAGCAGATCGGCAGCCAGGCCTACGTCTCGGTCAACGTCGGAAGCGGGACCCCGCAGGAAGCGGCCGACTGGCTGGAATACATGACCGCCGCGCAGCCGACGGCGCTCCAGAAAGAGCGTGCCGCCAACGGTCATCCCGACGCTTACAAGGTCGGCTTCATGGGCATCGGCAACGAGAGCTGGTCCTGCGGCGGCGACATGACGGCGGACTACTATCTGAGCCAGCTCAAGATCTACAGCAACTTCGTCAGGAACGACAATCCTGCCCAGAATGGCCCGAACCACATGCTCAAAATCGCCGTCGGACCGGGCTTTCCCGAGACCGAGTGGACCGAGACCATCATGAAGGGATGGCAGAGTCACGACTGGAGCTGGGATTTCGACGGCCTTTCATTGCATTGGTATACGGTGCCTAACGGATGGCCGCCCTCGACACCTTCGACAGGTTTCGGGGTTGAGGATTACAGCAAGACGCTGAAGTCCACGCTGTTCATGGATGAGTTCCTGCGCAAGCAGGAGGCTGTCATGAACAAGTATGACCCGCAGAAGAAGGTCGCGCTGGTGGTGGACGAGTGGGGCGCATGGCATGCGGCGCTGCCCGGCACGAATCCGAGCTTTCTGGTTCAGCAGAACAGTCTGAGAGACGCGATTCTGGCATCTCTGAACCTGAACATCTTCGCGCGGCATGCAGACCGCGTGCGCATGGCGAATATCGCCCAGATGATCAACGTGCTGCAATCGATGATCCTGACGGACAAGGAGAAGATGGTCCTTACTCCCACCTACTACGTCTACAGGATGTATGTGCCGTTCCAGGATGCGACGTTTGTCCCAGTCGATTTCGATCCCGGCACGGTTCATCGTGACGGTATTACCCTGCCGCGAGTGGATGCTCTCGCCGCCAGGGACGCATCGGGCAATCTCTGGCTCGAAATTACCAACCTTGATCCCGAAAAATCGGTTGAGATCGATGCGGAGATAACCGGCATGACAGTCAAATCGGCTAACGGAGAGACGCTGACTGCGCCTGCCGTCGACAGTGTGAACACGTTCGCAGCATCCAACACCGTTGTGCCGAAGCCTGTTTCCGCGAGTGTGAAAGGCGGCAGGCTGGCGTTGACGGTTGAACCGAAGTCGGTGACGGTCATCTCGCTGGAGCCATAACAGAGATCGCGCATAGCCGCCCTCAACTCCAGGAACCAGGCTAAGAACGAGTAATAGGATCGATTGCAATACACCCAAAACCCCAGTCCTGCGCTTCCATCCATGCAGGTGACTGGGTTCTGTTACGGAGCTGGCTATCATGCAATCTGCAATTAGATCATCCGCGTTGAAGTGCTCGGCGCTGCTGCTGGCTGCGCTTTTTCTCTCGCTCGTGTCTGCGGCGCAGACGCGTATTGTGAATGTCACAATCGATGCGTCGAAGACCGGCGCGCCGATCTCGAAGTATGTCTACGGGCAGTTTCTGGAGCACGGCGGCGATATTGTGAACACTGGCGTATGGGCCGAATTGCTGGTGGATCGCAAGTTCTTCTATCCGGTCGCGGCAAGCGCGCCCAATCCGCCGCAGTTGATGGGTAATGCGGCGGGGAATCCCAGGTTCCGGCGTCCCATTACGCGGTGGTGGGCGCCGATCGGCGGAGACGGCGTGGTCACGATGGACACCAGGAATCCCTACACCGGCGATCACACTCCACTGATAAAGCTCGACGCCAAAGTGCCGCATGGAATCGGTGAGTCGGGAGTTGTGGTGCGGAACGGTAAAGCGTATACCGGCCGCATCGTCCTGGCGGGCACACCCGGGACAGTGGTCAAGGTCGCGTTGATCTGGGGGAAGGAGCCAGGCGACCGCCAGACTGTAACAGTCCACATTCTGGGAACCTCTTACACAAAGATACCGCTCAAGTTCGAAGCCAGGGCCGACACCGACGATGCGCGCATTGAAATCACCGCAACCGGCACGGGTTCGTTTCACGTCGGCACGGTCTCGTTGATGCCTGCCGACAACGTTGAGGGCTTTCGCAAGGAGATCGTTGCCGCGCTCAAGCAACTGCGCTTCGGTGTCCTCCGCTTCCCCGGCGGCAACTTTGTCTCCGCCTACGAGTGGCGCTATGGCGTAGGCGACATCGATAAGCGCCCGCCGATCTTCGATCCGGTCTGGCACGCCGTGCAGCCCAACGACGTAGGCACCGACGAGTTCCTCACGCTCTGCCGGTTGCTCGGTGTCGATCCCTACATCACGGTGAACGCCGGCTTTGGCGATGCATGGTCAGCCCGCGAGCTCGTCGAGTACACCAACGGCGCCGTAACCACGCCGATGGGCAAGTGGCGCGCTGCTAATGGGCACGCGAAGCCGTACAACGTGAAGTTGTGGGGCGTCGGCAACGAGCCCTGGGGCGACTACCAGATGGGCGCAATATCTCCCGAGCAGTTCGCTCTCAAACACAATCTCTTCGCCAAGGCCATGAAGCAGGTTGACCCATCGATCAAACTCATCGCCGGCGGAGCCATGCCCGACGTGATGGAGGGCGCCGATCAGTCCAAGCGCATCGGCGGCAAGTACGTACCCGACTACCTGACGCCGGCCGACTGGAGCGGCTATTTGCTGGCGCACGACCTGGACAACATCGACATGCTCAGCGAGCACTACTATGCGTCCGGCACGGAGCACACGGACATGAAGCTCGGCAAAAAGGTGCCGATCAACCCGCCGCTTTCACTGATCGAGTGGATGCGCGCCCCTGCCGTTCAGGTCCGCGCCAAATACGAGCACTACCAGAAATACCTGGAACTGATCCCGAGCCTGCGGACTAAGCCGGTGCCGATCGCCATCGACGAATGGGCGTACTTCGGCGGCGGTTTCGGTTCCTACAAGACCACGCCGGCCTACGCGTGGGCCTTCCATGAGATGTTCCGCCACTCGGATATCTTCCAAATGGGTTGTTTCACCTTTGCGACGGCGATGATGAGCTCGAACCGCACCGAAGCAATTCTCAATCCCACCGGAATGCTCTTCAAGATGTACCGCGATCACTTCGGCACGATTCCGGTTGAGGTCACAGGCGACTCCCCGCAGCCAAAGCCCGTCTTCCCGGTAGGAGGCGACCAGCCCGCGGTCAATCCGGGCAGCGACACCTATCCGCTGGATGTAAGCGCCGCGCTCAGCGAGGACCGCAAGACGCTCACCATCGCCGTGCTGAATCCATCGGATGGCAAACAGAGTATGAAGCTCGCAATCAATGGAGTGAAGCTGGCAAACAAGGGAACGCTCTGGCAGATGGCGCCCTCTAAAGTGGATGCAGTTGTCGTGGTCGGCAAAAAGCCGGAGGTGGCAGTGGAGGAACACGCGCTCGCCGCGCTGCCCGAAACGATTGATGCGCCTCCCTTCAGCGTCAGCATCTATTCGTATCCGCTGCAGTAGCTTTTCCGCTGGGCATGAAGCACCCGATATCGTCGCGTGCGGCATACTAATAGCTGACTTGGTGTAAACCGCCCGTGAGTCGGCCCAGGTGCTTCCGGGTAAGAAGTATGAAAGGGCTTCGACAATGAAAAAGATTTTGTTTGCAATCGCCATCGTGGCAGTGCCGTTGATGAGTGCGGCCGCAACCACCACTGCAAAGGTTGAGCAGGGTGTCTTGCAGGGCACAAAGGAAGCTGACCTCACCGTCTACCGGGACATTCCGTTCGCAGCTCCGCCCGTCGGCGATCTGCGCTGGCGCGCTCCGCAACCAGCGGCCAAGTGGGATGGAGTGCGTCCGGCGGACAAGTTCGCGCCGCAATGCGTACAGGGCAGCTTCGGCGCCGGCCCGGCTCCCGCAATGAGCGAGGATTGCCTCTATCTGAATGTCTGGACGCCGGCGAAGTCTGCTTCCGCGAAGCTTCCGGTTCTGGTCTGGATCTATGGCGGAGGCTTTGCCGGCGGCTCCACTTCGGTTCCGACATACAGCGGCGAGGTTCTGGCGAAGAAGGGCGTGGTGGTGGTCAGTATTGCGTACCGCGTGGGCACCCTCGGCTTTCTGGCGCATCCGGAGCTGAGCGCCGAGTCGCCCAATCACGTTTCCGGCAACTACGGTCTGCTCGACATGATCGCCGCCTTGAGTTGGATCAAGAAGAACATCGCGGCCTTCGGCGGCGATCCCAACAAGGTCACCATCTTCGGCGAGTCGGCAGGCGGCATTGCGGTTAGCCAGTTATGCGCTTCGCCCTTGGCCAAAGGCCTCTTCTCCGGCGCGGTCTCCGAGAGCGGCGGCTCCTTTGGACCCCCTCGGTCCTCTGGCGCGCCCGGAGAGAATATGCGGCCTTTGGCTATCGCTGAAAAGGATGGCCTGGCCTTCCAGGTCAATGCTGGAGCAAACTCGCTCGCCGAGCTTCGCAAGCTGCCGGCGGAGAAGATTGTGGCTGCCACGCGCGGCTTGGCGTGGCCGAATATCGACGGCTGGGTGATCCCGTCCGATCAGTACTCGCTCTACGACGCAGGCAAGTTCAACGATGTGCCCGTTTTAATCGGATACAACTCGGATGAAGGCGCGAGCTTTTCCCGTGATCGCACGCCGAAAGACTACATCGACGCTACACGCAAACGCTACGACGCCTTTGCCGACAGCCTGCTCAAGGCCTATCCAACCGGCGACAAGTCCGTGCCCAAGACCGCTCGCGATCTTAGCCGCGATGCGGCTTTCGGCTGGCACACCTGGATCTGGGCGCGGTTGCAATCAAAGCTGGGCAAGTCAAAAGTCTTTTACTACTACTTCGATCAGCATCCGGACTATCCGGCTGATTCGCCACAGGCCGGGCATGGCTCGCCGCACGGCATGGAAGTTGAGTATGTTTTCGGACACGTTACGGGCGGCCCCTCGGGGAAGCCGAGCGCAACCGATCTGGCGATCTCCGACGCCATGGTGACCTACTGGACCAACTTTGCCAAGTACGGCGATCCGAACAGCAAGAATATGCCCACATGGCCGGCCTTCAGCGACGCGCATCCCGAACTGATGTACTTTGGCGGAACGCCGCACACCGGGCCCGTCCCCAATGAGGAGGGACTAAAGGCGCTGGATGCCTACTTTGCCTGGCGCCGCTCGCCGGAGGGCGTGCGCGCCTCGTCGGTTGAGGACGCCAAGCCCGCTTCTACCAATGTGATGGGCGCACAGTATCCGCGCGTTCTTCCTGACCATAGCGTGGCTTTCCAGATCAAGGCGCCCACAGCTCAGTCGGTGGATGTGGACATTACCGGAAAGAAGTTCCCTATGACGCGCGGCAGCGAAGGCGTGTGGAGCGTGACCACGCCCCCTCTGGTTGAGGGCTTTCACTACTACGCGTTCGACGCCGATGGGGTCCGCATGAACGATCCGGGCAGCCATACGTACTTCGGCATGGGAATGGACGCGAGCGGAATCGATGTGCCCGAGGACGGCGTCAGCTACTACCTGGCGAAGGATGTGCCCCATGGCGATGTCCGCATCCGCATCTATCACTCCAGGATCACCGGCCAGTGGCGGCGTTGCTTCGTCTACACGCCGCCGGATTACGACAGCAACCCGAGCGCGCGTTATCCGGTGCTATACCTGCAGCATGGCATGGGTGAAGACGAAACCGGATGGATCTTTCAGGGACACGCCAACCTGATTCTGGACAACCTGATCGCAGAGCACAAGGCCGTGCCCATGATGATTGTGATGGACAACGGATACGCATCCGTGCCCGCCGGACCCTTCGGGCCGCCCGCTGCGGGGCGCTCCGGAGATATCGGCGCCTTCGAGGATGTGATGATAAAGGAAGTCATTCCCATGATCGACTCGACCTTCCGCACCATTCCCGACCGCGATCACCGGGCGATGACCGGTCTCTCCATGGGAGCCAATCAGGCATTGCACCTGGCGACGGGCCATCTTGACACCTTCGCCTACATGGCCGGATTCAGCGGCACGATGAATGGTTTAAGCGGTGATGCGCTGGATCCTGCGACGGCGTTCAATGGGAGATTTAAGGAAGTAGCGGCCTTCAACGCGAAAGTGAAGCTGCTCTGGCTCGGCATGGGTACCGAGGAGCCCGATTTCTTCCACAAATCAATTGGCGCTTTTCGGACGATGCTGGACAAGGCGGGAATCAAATACGTCTATTTCTCTTCTCCCGGCACCGCTCACGAATGGCTTACATGGCGAAGAGATTTGAATGACTTCGCTCCCAGGCTTTTCCGGGATGACCACAACTGAGCCGGCGCTGGCAATGCCGGCAATCTGCCCGCGTGAAAGCAACGAATAATCAAGTGAGGACAACGATGAAAACTACGAGAATATGTTGTGCGGTGATGCTGGGGATGGCCGTTGCAGCCGGGTCAATGCTCATGGCGCAGGTGCAGACGCTTGTTCCGCCGGTGGTTCCCGGCGCAAAACCGGTTACGGTGGAGCACATCAAGATTCATGGCACAGCCCTGGAAGGCAACCTGGAAGGCGACGCTGTTGATCGCGACGTGATTGTCTTCTTGCCACCCAGCTACGCAAAAGACAAGCATCGCCGCTACCCCGTCGTGTATGCGCTGCACGGCTTCTTTATTGGCGCCGAGCAGTGGACCCATGAGATCCATGTGCCTCAGACCATCGAAGGCGCATTCGCCCAGGGCGCGCAGGAGATGATCGTGGTGCTGCCCGACTCGAAGACCATCTACAACGGTTCGATGTATTCGAGCTCGGTGACGACGGGTGATTTCGAAAAATTCATCGCCCACGACGTGGTTGCGTATATCGACGTGCATTACCGGACGATTCCGAATCGCGCGAGCCGCGGTCTGGTGGGCCACTCGATGGGCGGCTACGGCGCTTCCCGCATCGGCATGAAGCATCCGGATGTTTTTGGCGCGCTCTACATCATGAGCCCCTGCTGCCTGTCGCCGATGACCGGCGGCGGGCCCGGCCCAGCGGACAAGATGAAAGAGATGGCGATTGAAAACGAAAAGAAGATCGCTGGATTGAAGTCGCCCTCCGATGCGGCAGCCGCGCTGCCGGGCTTCGGCATTGCGCAGCTTGCTACGGCTGCCGCCTGGGCGCCCAACCCGAAGAACCCTCCGCTTTATCTCGATCTACCTACAAAGGAAGGGCTTCCGGTGCCGGAGATACAGGCTAAATTCACAGCCAATGCGCCCCTGGTCTTCGTCGATCAATACATCGGCAACCTGAAGCAGTATCGCGCTATCGCCTTGGAGGCGGGCGATCAGGACATGACCAAGATCGATGCGGGCAAGCTGCACGTCATTCTCGATAGCTACGGCATCGCCAACAGCTTCGATATCTATCCCGGCACGCACACCAGCGCCGTAGCTGACCGCTTCCAGAATCATGTGCTTCCGTTCTTCAGCAAGAATCTCTGCTTTCAGGCAAGCTGTCCGTAGATTGTTCGAGCAGGAGTATCGCCATGATTGACCGTTCGCGCCGCAACTTCCTTAAGACATCTGCCTGTGTTGCCGGACTCTGTTTAGCCGGTCCCTCGGCAGTCGCTGAGACTTTGTCTGCCTATGAGCCCGAGCATCCTTCCGGCAGGCTCGTGCCCTTCCCGCTCGACTCGGTCCGTCTCGCCCCTGGCATTTTCCAGGAGCAGGAGGAGATCAACGCGCGCTACCTCGACTCGCTCACGGTCGACAGGCTCCTGCATTCTTTTCGCATCACGGCGGGCATTCCCTCCAGCGCCATACCCTATAATGGCTGGGAAGACCCCACCTGCGAGTTGCGCGGCCACTTCGCCGGCGGCCACTTTCTCTCTGCCGTCGCGCTTGCCTTCGCTGCCTCGGGAAACACGGCCCTCAAGAGCCGCGGTGATGAGCTTGTCTCCGGTCTCGACGCCTGCCAAAAAAAGATCGGAACCCGTTACTTGAGCGCCTATCCCACGGAACTCTTTGAACACCTGGCGCAGGGCAAGCCGGTCTGGGCGCCCTTCTACACCTACCACAAGATTATGGCCGGACTGCTCGATATGTATCTCCTCGCCGGCAACGCCGACGCTCTGCGAATCGCCGAAGGCATGGGCCAATGGGCGCATGAGTATTTCTGGGGCATCAGCGCCGATCAGCGCCTGCGGATGCTGCGCACCGAGTACGGCGGCATGAACGAGGTCCTCGCAAACCTCGCCGCCGCCACGAAGAAGGAGCGCTACCTCGACGCCGCCCGTCTCTTCGAGCAGCCCGGTTTTCTTGATCCGCTCGCCGGGCGCCGCGACGAATTGCAGGGCTTGCACGCAAACACGCATGTGCCCAAGATCATCGGCGCGGCCCGCATGTATGAGGTTACCGGCGACCGGCGCTATCGCGACATTGCCGAGTACTTTCTCGAAGAAGTTCTCGCCGCGCGCAACTACGTCATCGGCAATACCAGTCTCGATGAACACTGGAAGACGCCCCCCAGTCAACTCAACGGCACATTGGCCTGGACCAACGCCGAGTGCTGCGTGGCCTACAACCTGATGAAGCTCCAACGCCACGTCTTCAGCTGGACTGCCGATGCGCGCTGGATGGACGCCTACGAGCGCGCTCTCTTCAACTGCAGGCTCGGCACGCAGAACGCGCAGGGGCTCAAGCAGTACTTCTTCCCGCTCGCCGCGGGCTACTGGCGCGCCTACAACTCGCCCGAAGAATCGTTCTGGTGCTGCACGGGAACTGGCGTAGAGGAATTCGCCAAATTTGCGGACACGATTTATTTCCACCGCGGCAGCGAAATCTATGTCAATCAGTTCATTGCATCCACGCTCGACTGGAAGGATGAAGGTCTCGTCCTCGAGCAGGTCACGCAATTCCCGCGCGAGCAGGGCACGACACTCAAAATCAAATCCTCACGGCCGGCGCCTCGCACCATCCACGTGCGCATTCCCTGCTGGACGACCGAAGAAGCGCAAGTGAAGATCAACGGCCTCCCGCTGCAGGCAATGGCAGATCCGGGATCGTATCTCGCCATTCGAAAAATTTGGCAGGAGGGCGACACCATCAGCATCAACCTCCCGATGGAATTGCGGCAGGAGCCGCTGCCCGGCGATGACTCCGTCACTGCCGCGCTGTACGGGCCGCTGGTGCTCGCCGCCGATCTCGGCCCGGGCCCGGCCGACGAAGCCAACAGGGTGATCCACAGCGGCGAGACGGTTCCCAAGAATCTGCCTGCTGCATCCCCCTTGCCTAAAGTCGCGGCCACCCCTGATGCAAACCCGAAGCAATGGATTCAGGTTGAATCCCCGTCGGAGTTGCGCTTCACCGCCGCCGGAGAAAACGCGAAATACCAGCTTATGCCTATGTATCAGATCGATGATCAGCGCTACTCTGTCTACTGGCAGATGCAAAGCCCGAAGAAACAAAGCTGACTTGCGGCAGAACCGCCAACCAGATAAGCGTGCGCCGGAGTAAGCGATCGTATAGAATTCGTACGTGGCGGCAATCCGCCCCCTCCCGGCGCCATTTATCGGCTTATTTGTATGTCGTCAATCTGACTTTTCATCTGACCCCCGCCTCTTGTTAAACTTCATCAATGCAGTTTCGCGCTCTCATGACAAGGCTCTCTAGGGCCATCAGATCCTTTCGTGGCATGTTCCAGCACTCCGTCGGCTCCTGGACCCGCGAGATGCCCAGGTCTAAACGCGTCATCACCTGGGTCGGGTACTTGCTCCAGGGATACGCGATTTGGTGCATTATCTCGCGATCCCTGGTGTGGCCTCTCATATGGCCGCATGGAATTCTTCTCTATGTTTTTGTATGGATTTTTTACGTCATCGGCTGGTGGCTGATGAACGCGATGCTGACTTCGGAGTTTGTCCGCAAGACCCAGCTTGAAGCCGACCAAATTGCCGCGCGGCAGATTCAGCAGACCCTGCAACCCGAAAAACTAGATGCGTTACCGGGTTACGAGCTGGAGACGTTCTACAAGCCCTTTCGCGAGGTTGGCGGCGACTACTTTGACGTTATCGAGCTCGCGGACAGGCAAACGCTTTTCGCGGTGGCGGATGTTTCCGGAAAGGGAATGCCGGCGGCGCTACTGGCGGCGAACATACAGGCGCTGGTTAGAAGCATCGCGAATCTTGAAGCTGATACTCAGGCGATGGCTCGGCAGATTAATAGGCACCTGTGTCGCTATACTCCCAGCGATCGTTTTGCGACAGCAGTATTCATCGTGCTGAACCGCGAGACGGGAGAGTTGACCTGCGTGAACGCCGGCCACAACGCCCCAATTGTATTCGGCTCCGGCGCTACGAGAGTGCTGGAAGCTACCGGCCTGCCTCTTGGACTCTTTCCTGAGGCGGAATATGAAGCTCGTAAAGCTATTCTTTCTCCCGGCAGCGCCCTCCTGGTTTTCACGGATGGATTTACCGATTCAATCTCCGGGGAGAACCCCGAAAAACGTGTGCTTGACGCCCTGGCTGACACTTCCGGGAAAACAATGCAACTTTTGAAATTGCTGGTAGACACGCATTTCAATGAGGACGATGTCACCATCCTGCTCGTGAAACGCGATGCCGATACAGATTCCCACAGCAAGCCCGGATGATACAGCCTGTCGCACTCGCCCCGCATCACTATGATGAGAAGAGCGCCTGCTTCCCATGCCCGCCAGCGAAAATCCAACCCGCGCCCTTCCCTCGCTGCACGAGTTCTTCTCTCCCGGCGGCATTCTGGCGCGCTCTTCGCTGCCTTATGAGTACCGCACCGGCCAACTGCAGATGGCCCGGGCCGTCGAGCAGGCTCTCGAAGAGCGCCGCCATCTGATCGTCGAGGCTGGCACCGGAACCGGCAAAACCCTCGCCTATCTGCTGCCCGCCCTGCGCACCGGCCAGCGCATCATCGTCTCCACCGGCACCAAGGCCCTGCAGGACCAGCTCTACTTTCGTGATGTTCCCTTCCTTGAAACGCTGGTCGGCGAGCTGCGCGTCTGCTACATGAAGGGCCGCGCCAATTACCTCTGCCGCCACAAGCTGGTCACGCTGCGCAACCAGCCCATCCTCTCTGGCCTGGAGGAGATCGACCAGTACCGCCAGATCTCCGAGTGGGAGAAGATCACCGAAACCGGCGACCGCGCCGAGCTCTCCGGAATGCCAGAGTCCAGCGCCCTCTGGCAAAAGCTCGACGCCCGCACCGAGGCCTGCCTCGGGTCATCCTGTCCCGACTACCACCGCTGCTTCATCACTGAGATGCGCCGCAAGGCCCTTGAGTCGGACATCATCATCATCAACCACCACCTCTTCTTCGCCGACCTCTCCGTCAGGCGCGAAGCCGCCGGCGCGCCCGACGCCGGCATCCTCCCCGAGGCCGCGGCCGTGGTCTTCGATGAGGCTCACGAGCTGGAGGAGGTCGCCTCGAATTACTTCGGCCTTTCGGTCAGCAACATCCGCTTTGAAGAGCTGGCTCGCGACACCGACGCCATGCTGCGCGGCAGGCAAGGCGCTGAAAACCTGCCCGCCCTCACCCAGCAGCTCCGCGACCGCGCGCGATTGTTTTTTGCCGGCCTGCCCATGAACGGCGATGGACGCCAGCCCTTCACGGAGCGCGAGCAGTTCCTGGTAGCCTCCGGCGACCTTTACCTGGCTGTGCGCACCACGCTTCAGCGGATGGAAGCGGAGATAGATGCTATGACAGGCGTCGACGAGGCGCCCGGACTAGGGAAGCGCGTCGCGCGCCTCCGCTCGGAATTCGAATTCCTGCTCGAATCGAACGCCTCCAACATGGTCTTTTGGATGGAGCGGCGCATCTATGGCGGAGGAACAGACAGGCCTTCATCCGAGGGGCGCAAACCCGCCTTTCACTCGCAGTCGCGCACCACCTACCTGCAGGCCACGCCCATCGATGTCTCCAAGCTTCTCCACGAGCTGGTCTTCGAGCAAATCCCCACCGTGGTGCTCACCTCGGCCACGCTCACCGTGCAGGGCGGCTTCGAGCACATTCGCAAACGCCTGGGCTTCAACGAAGCGCGTGAGCTGGTTGTGCCGTCTCACTTCCGCTACGGCGAGCAGGCTCTCCTCTATCTCCCTCCGGAGATGCCCGACCCCCGCGACCCGGAATTTCCCGAGGCTGCCGCCCGTTGTATCCAGCGCGTGCTTGAAATCTCTCGTGGCCGCGCCTTCTGCCTCTTCACCAGTTACGCCCAGATGCACGTCGTCTACGAGCGCCTTTTGCCGGTGCTCGATTTCCCCATCCTGCTGCACGGCACAGCTCCGCGCAAAGCTTTGCTGGAACAGTTCCGCTCGACTCCCAACGCCGTCCTCTTCGGCACGTCGAGTTTTTGGCAGGGTGTGGACGTGCAGGGAGAAGCATTGAGCTGCGTCATCATTGACCGCCTGCCCTTCGCCGTCCCCAGCGACCCGGTTATCCAGGCGCGCATGCGCGCAATAGAAGACGCCGGCGGCCGTCCCTTCACCGACTACCAGGTCCCCTCCGCCGTCCTCACTCTCAAGCAGGGCTTCGGCCGCCTCATCCGCTCGCTCGAAGACCGCGGCGTCCTGGTCCTCCTCGATCCCCGCGTTACTCGCCAACGCTACGGCCAGACCTTCCTCTCGAGCCTTCCGCCCTATCGCATGACGGCATCGATTACGGATGTTGAAGCGTTTTTTGAAAACGAAGAGCCGACCTAATGCTGTATACTAAAGACACCTAATTAGGTGCTCTAACGGAGGCGAACTTGCTCAATATTGCTAAAGACATTCAATCGTTGACCACCTTCCGCCGCTCTTCCGGCGACTTTATGAAGCAGCTCAGAAAGAGCAAGCGCCCCATGGTGCTCACCGTGAACGGGAAGGCCGCGGCAGTCGTGCAGGACGCCGAGGCTTATCAGCGCCTGCTCGATATCGCCGCGCAAGCCGATGCCATGGAAGGCATCCGTCAGGGCTTGGAAGACGCAAGAAATGGAAGGGTCCGGCCAATCAGGGAGTTCTTCGCCGAGTTTGAAGCCAGGCATGACATATCTCATTGACATCACGGATCGTGCGGAGCGCGACCTTGACAGTGTGTTTGAGGTAATTCACGCCGGCGATTCTGAAGCGGCACTGAAGTGGTACAAGGGACTCTATGAAGCTATATTGACTCTTGAAAGACTGCCTCATCGCTGTCCATCGACACGCGAGAACCGCCAATTTAGGCATTTGCTCTACGGCAACAAGCCTCACGTCTATCGTGTGATCTACCGAATCCTGGAAAAGCAGAAACAGGTTGAAGTACTCCACGTCCGCCACGGCGCCAGACGGGAATTCTCTGCACCTGAACTTGGATGAATAATGCCGCTGTCTGCACATCCCGCGTAAAATCGCAGCAGACCCGGCTCATTTAGCCGCTCCGCAAATCATGTCCCGCGCCTTCTACATCCTGGCCGCCACGCTGCTCCTCTTCGCGCTGCTCTCGGCGGCAATCTCGTTTGTGCCTTCAAGCTTTCAACACAGTATCCCGGCCAACGCCTTGCTCTTGCGAACGGGATCGCTCTTTCTGTTGCTCGCGGGTCTCGCCGCGGCGCTCATCGGCGTCCTCAGCCACCTCTTCGAACAGGTGGACCGGCGCAGCGAAGAGGCCCGGCGGACTGCCAGTCGCAATCTCCGCACCGAAAAGCACTAAAATAGACTCTGGGGCGCTTCCCCGCGCAGAATCGAGCAGACGCAAATGTTTGAAGTCACCGTGGAGGCCGGTTTCTCCTCCGGACACTACCTCCGCAACTACAAAGGCAAGTGCGAGAACCCGCACGGCCACAACTACAAGGTCCGCGTCACCCTGGCCGGGACGGAGCTGGACCCCGCCGGCCTTCTGCTGGACTTCAAGCTGCTCAAGCAGTTGTTGCGCCCAATCATCGACCGCATCGACCACCAGATGCTCAACGACCTCGAGCCCTTCACCGTGCTCAACCCCTCGGCCGAAAACCTGGCCAAGTACTTTTACGACCAGACCAACGAACAGCTCTCCGCCCTCTCCCAGGGCCGCGTTCGCGTGAAGCACGTGACCATCTGGGAGACGGACACCTGCACAGCTACTTACTACGAGTAGGAGTTCATCAGCGGCTTTCCCGCATTCGCTAATTCATCTGGCTGGACTTCGACTTGAGATATTTGTCGAAGGGAATCTCAAAATAAAACAGTTCGTTGCCGTCAGCGTCGCGCAACTTGCGCAGGTGCAGCTTGGCGCCTTCCAGCGGATGATCAAGCCCGGAGACGTCGTAAAACAGGAATCCCGCGCGCGTAGTATGCGGCTCGACCTTCAGGGCGTTGTACTCGAAGGTGTCGAAATCCTTTTCGATCTCCTCGATGCTGGCCTTGGGCTTGAGCTTGATATTGGGCAGCGGGTTGGGCATCGGAATCCTGCCGCCCTCGCGCTCCTTCCGCGTCATTAGCCGCTCCACGTCCTCCGGTTCAGCGGTCTGAATCTGGTCGCCGGCCGCGGTAATGAAGAGAATCCGCGCCTCGCGCAGGCTGATTGGCCGGTCGCCGTTGTTGGTAACGATGAGCCGGATGGGCATCACGCCATGGCTCAGATAATCAACCCGGAAAATAGCCTCTTTTTCATGCGTGTCATAAGGCTCGGCGGCGATAGCCACTTTCTCGTCTTCGTGCACTTCGACCGCCGCAAACGATGTGGCCGGCTGCACAGGAGGCGGAGTGTGGTCGCTGCCCACGGCCGGCATCGCCAGCCATAGCAGCATCGGCAAAATAACTCGCAATGCTCTCATCGTCCTCGACTCTAACATTAGGCAGCCGCCTGTATCATGTGAGAATTGAGCCGGGAATGGATTATCCCGAACCGATGATTCTGTTTTTCTACAATCTGGCCGTGCTTGGGTTCCTGCTCGTGGGTGCGCCCTGGTGGCTCTTCCGCATGGCTACCACGCAAAAGTACCATCAGGGGCTACTGGAACGCCTGGGATTCATCCCCTCCCGGCTCCGCAATCAGCTTGCCGAATTGGGCCGTGAACGCCCCCTCCTTTGGGTCCATGCCGTCTCCGTCGGCGAGGTTTTAGCCGTCAGCCGCCTGGTCAAAACCCTCGACGCCGCATTACCCGAATACTTTATTGTCATCTCCACCACTACCCGCACCGGCCAGGCGCTGGCTCGCGAACGCTTCGGCGCCAATCGCGTCTTCTATTGTCCGCTCGACCTGCCATGGGCGGTTCGCTCCTGGCTCAATGCCCTCAGGCCGCGCCTCTTCATCCTGGCGGAGACCGAGTTCTGGCCCAACATGCTTAGCGGCTTTTTTCGCCGAAATATCCCTGTCGCCGTCGTCAACGCCCGCATCTCCGACCGCTCCTGGCCGCGCTACTGGCGTCTGCGCAGGCTGTGGCGGCCTTTCCTCAGCCGGCTCAGCCGGGTGCTGGCCCAGAGCCAGACCGACGCCGACCGCCTCAAAGCCATCGGTTGTTTGCCGGAGCGCGTAACGGTCGCCGGCAATCTAAAATTCGACGTGCGCGCCGCTGTCGAAACCGACGCTACCCGCCTGCTAAAGAAGCTGTCGCCCGGCCTGCGCCTCATCGTGGCTGGCAGCACGCTTGAAGGCGAGGAGGCAGCTCTCCTCGAAGCCTGGCCGCATCTGCTCCTGGCCGATCCGCACCTGGCGATGGTCCTCGCCCCCCGCCATCCGGAGCGCTTCGCCACGGTGGCCGCGCTGTTGCAAAAATCCGGGGTTGCTTGGGTCAAGCGCTCCGATTGGCTCACCCTTCCCGAAAGCTCTCTCAAGCCGTTGAATCCAGGCCAGATCGTCCTGCTCGACACCATCGGCGAACTTGCTTCGGTCTACTCGCTCGCCTCTGTGGCCTTCGTCGGCGGCAGCCTGGTTCCTGCCGGGGGACACAACCCTCTGGAGCCGGCTCACTTCGGCGTTCCCCTCGTGATGGGCCCCCACTTTGCCAACTTCCGTGCCATCACCGAGGATTTGCTGGCCCATCAGGCCATCCATATCGTGGCTAAAGAAGAATTAGCCGCGGCTATGATCGCCTTACTCCGGGACCCCCAAGCCGCCAAGGCCATGGGAGGCCGGGCCAGGCAGGTCTTCGAGCAGCAAGCAGGAGCAACCGGCCGCTGCATGGTAGCTTTGCGAAGCTTGCTCCTTCAGGGAGGTCATGCCGAATGAGACGCCTTTGGCTGGCTCCGTTGATTCCGCTCTACCGGCTCGCGCTCGCCCTGCGCGAACTCCGTCTCCGCTCCGGGCTTGAGCAGGTCCGCCGTCTTCGCTATCCCGTCGTCAGCGTCGGCAACCTCTCCACCGGCGGCTCGGGCAAAACGCCTCTCACCATCGCGCTGGCCCAGGCGCTCGCAGCACGTGGTCTGCGTGTTGACATACTCTCCCGTGGCTATGGCCGCAAGAGCGAACTCGCCAGACGCGTCGACCCCAACGGCGCCGCCGAGGACTTTGGCGATGAACCGCTATTGATCGCCCGCGAAACCGGCATTCCCGTCTACGTGGCTTCTCAGCGTTACGATGCCGGCCTGCTGGCCGAAGCCGAAGCCATGCCAACCTCCAAGCAGAACCACCCTCCCATCGTTCACTTGCTCGACGACGGCTTCCAGCACCGCCAACTCTACCGTGATGTCGATATTTTGCTGCTAAGCCACAATGACTTGACGGACTGCTTGCTCCCGGCAGGCAACTTGCGCGAACCAGTGCGCCCCCTGCAACGGGCAACGATACTTGCAGTTCCAGCCGACGAGCCCGATGTCGAGCAATACCTGCAGGAAATCATTCCTATCTATAGAAACTCAGAAACTTCGCGTTGGAACGGTCCAATCTGGCGCCTGCGCCGCACCATAGAAATCCCCGCCGTCAACAGCCCGGTAACCGCCTTCTGCGGCATCGCGCGCCCGGAGCAGTTCTTCGCCGGCCTCGAAGCCTCAGGCCTCCGTCTCGCCTTCCGCACCGCTTTTACCGACCACCACCGCTACACCGTTCGCGACCTCGACCGCCTCATCGCCGCGGCCCACGCCGCCGGAGCCACAGCGCTCCTTACCACCGAAAAAGACCTGGTCCGCATGGGGAGTCTCGCTTCTATCTTCCCGGCGTCCCTGCCGCTCACAACTGCCCACCTGCGCATCGAGATCGAGAACCAGCAGGCCGCCATCGATTGGCTAATCGGCCGTCTTTCGTCCTAGCCCGCCCCATCCGCCCCTGTGAGAAAATCAGAGTTTGCAGACGCACTCCAACTTTCGCTTGCTGGTGGTTCGGCTCGGCGCCATGGGCGACATTCTGCACGCCCTTCCGGCAGTGACTGCTCTGCGCCAGGCCCATCCCGATTGGGTCATCGACTGGGTCGTCGAGCCGCGCTGGCGCGCGCTACTGGCGGCTGAAGGCAGCACCGGCCGCCAATCCGCTAATTCTGCTCAGCCTCTCGTCGACCGCCTGCACTTTGCCGCCACCAGGCAGTGGCGCAAAGCCCCCTTTAGCCTCCAAACCATCAATGAATTCAAGGCTTTGCGCTCCGCGCTTCGGGCCGGCGAATACCACGCGGTGATCGACCTGCAAGGAGCCATCCGTTCGGCTCTGATCGCGCGCCTTGCCGGTTGCTCGCGTTTGATTGGCGAGGCTAATCCTCGAGAATTGCCTGCGCGCTGGCTCTTTTCCGAGCGCGTAGTCACTCATGGCAAACACGTGATCGAGCAGGATGTGGAGCTGGTCTCGACCATCGCCGGCGATGCACTCGTCCCCGTTGAGCCCTGGCTGCCCATTGACCCCGCCGCCGAGCATTGGGCCGATGAAATCCTGCCTTCCATCACCAACAAAACTGCCGTCCTCATCACTCCCGGCGCCGGCTGGGGCGCCAAGCGCTGGCCCGTCGAACGTTACGCCGCCGTGGCGCAAAGCCTGATCGCCCACGGCTGCCGCCTGCTCATCAACGTCGGTCCCGGCGAGGAGCCGCTGGCCGAGGTCATCGTCCGCGCAACCAACGGCGCGGCCATCCCTCTGGCCTGCACGCTGCCCCAACTCATCGCCCTCACCCGCCGCATTGCTCTGGTCATTGCCGGAGACACCGGCCCGCTCCACCTGGCCTGCGCGCTCTGCCGCCCGGTGGTGGGCATCTATGGACCCACCGACCCCTGTCGCAACGGCCCCTTCGGCACGCGCTTCATCGTCCTGCGCAGCCCGGCAAGCCGCCGCGATCACACCCGCCGCGCAGCGCCCGAGACCGGCCTGCTAACCATCCAGCCCGCCGACGTCCTGCGCGCCGTCGACGCCTTGCTTTATCCTGAATCAGCCTCATGACCAATCCAACCCCATCGCAACCCGACTGGATCGCCCGCTGGCAGCGCATTGCCCGCCGCATCCGCGTCCCCCTGGGCTTTCTCTCCGCCGCTCTTTATCTATTCGAGCTTCTCCGCCACGCTCCCCATCTGGCCGCCGTGGCCTGGAGCCTTGCGCTGGTCCTACCCGGCCTTGCCTTGCGCGCCTACGCCTCCGGCTACGTGAAAAAGAATCGCGAACTCACCGTGACCGGCCCTTACGCCCACACCCGCAACCCGCTCTATCTGGGCTCCATGCTGATCGCCGCCGGCTTTGCCCTGGCGCTGCTCAGTTGGCCGGTGGCCGTGGTGCTCGCCCTCGGCTTTGCAACCATCTACGTGCCAGTCATCGCCTCCGAGGAACGCTTCCTGCGAGCCTCCTTCCCCGCCTTCGACGACTATTGCCAGCACGTCCCACGCCTGATTCCACGTCTGACTCCTGCGAGAAATCCAGGAGCTATAAGCTCTCCCGGTGCTGGAAAGGGAAGTTTCTCCCTGTCGCTTTATCTTCAGCACCGCGAGTACAATGCAGGGATAGGGGCTCTGTTGCTTTACCTTAGCCTGCTCCTTCTGAGGCCGCTGTTGGCCGCATATGTGAATCTGCCGCGATGAGCGGATGACCAGCAAAAGCAGTTACTTCAATAAGGAGCCCTGACGACGGTGAAAACGCGCTCAACCCTGATCGCCGTTCTTTGCGTTCTCGCCCTGGCCGCCGTGGCTTATGCCCAGCAGGCGACCCCGCTCGCGCCTCCTCGCCCCGGCTACAGCTTTCCGCTCAAGCAGACCCTCACCTACTCGGTGGATTGGCGAGTCTTTCCTGCCGGAACAGCCGTGCTGCGCTTTGAGGCCGTTGGCGACCGCGAAAACCTCTCCGCCAGCGCCGACACCAGCGGCGCCATCAACCTGATCTTCCACGTCGGTGACCGCTTCCAATCCAGCTTTGACCGCGCCAAAGGCTGCACTTACGACTTCAACAAGCAAACCGTCGAGGGCCGCCGCCAGGTCAATTCAACGCTCCATCTCGACTACACCCAGAACCGCGCCATCCTCGACGAGAAAAACCTGGTCACCAAGCAAACCAAGCACGTTGAAACCGCCGCGCCCGCCTGCCTCACCGACCTGCTCACCGGCGTCTTCTATGCTTCCTCGCAGCCCATCGCCCTGGGACACAACTTCGTCATCCCGGTCTTTGACGCCATGCGCGTCGTGCCTGTGACCATGAAGATAGAAGGCCGCGAGGAGATCAAAACCCCTCTCGGCGTCTTCAAAACTCTGCGCGTGCAGCCCACTGCCGACGCAGGCGTGGTCAAGAATCGCGGTAACATCTGGATCTGGTACACCGACGACGAGCGCCACCTGCCCGTACAGATGCGCGCCCGCCTTTTCTGGGGCACCATCACCTTCCGCCTCATCGGCAACGACAACAAGTAGGCGCTACTCGCGCTTCCGAGACAGAAAGCTCCGTGCCCCATCCATTCTGCGTACTTTGCGGAATGGGTGGGAAACCACAATATTTATGGCGCGCAAGCGCCGTCTGCCTGGACGGCAAGTCCCCGCACCGCAGGTGCTTATATAAGCAACTCCCCAACAATCCCCGCCACAGCCTTCAACGCCGCATCGATCTGCGTCTGGTCTTTTCCGCCGGCCTCGGCAATCTCCGGCTTTCCGCCGCCTGAGCCGCCCACCAGCTTCGCCACCGCGCCCACCAGCTTACCCGCCTGAATCCGCTTGGTCAGCCCTCCGGTCACACCGGCAATCAGCGCCACTTTATCCTCCGGTTGCGCCGAGGCCACCACCACCACTCCCTCGCCCAGCTTCTGTTTCAAATTATCGACGAGCGTCCGCAACTGCCCGCGCTCCAGCGCATCGGCCCGCAACGTCACCAACTTAACGCCTTTCACTTCCACCGTCCGCCCCAGCGCCTCATCCAGAGCCCCGGCAGCCCCCTTCATCCGCGCCTCATCCAGCTCCCGACGCAGCCGTTTCAGCTCATCCTCCTGCGCGGCCAGCTTTCCCCGAAAAGCCTCCGGAAGGTTCTCCACCGAGGGAACCAGCTGCGCCGCGATCTGCGCCACCTCGAATCCTCGCCGGAACTCCTCCAGCGCGCCCAGGCCCGAGATCGCCTCCAGCCTTCTCACCCCCGACGAAACCGACTCCTCTCTCATAATCTTCACCAGGCCAATTTCGCCCGTCGCCCGCGTGTGCGTCCCGCCGCATAATTCAGTAGAAAAGTCGCCCACCCGGATCACCCGCACCTTGTCGCCGTACTTCTCGCCGAAGAGCGCCATGGCGTGGTACTCGTTTACCGCCACGTCGATGGGCACGTCCTCGATGGCCTCGACCTTGGTGTCAGCCAGAACCTGCCGGTTCACAATCGTCTCAATCACGGCCAACTCCTCATCGGCCACCTGCGCAAAGTGCGAGAAGTCGAAGCGAAACCGCTCCGGATGCACCGCCGACCCGGCCTGCTTCACATGCGTGCCGAGAACCTGCCTGAGCGCCGCATGCAGCAGATGCGTCCCTGTGTGATTCCGCCGGATCGCATCGCGCCGCTCTCCATCCACCACGGTCCGCACATGGTCGCCGACAGCAAGCGGCTCCTTGAGCAGAGCCTTGTGCGCCCTCACTCCCTGCACCGGCAACACGCAACCCTGAATCTCGGCGATAGTCGTATTACCGTCTGTCGAGGTAAACCAGCCTGTATCGCCCGCCTGCCCGCCCGCGTCGCCGTAAAAGCTCGTCTGGTTCAGTACGACTTCAACTAATTCGCCCGCTTTTGCCGCCGGAACCCCCACGCCATCCTTCACAATCGCCAAAACTTCAGCGTCGTTTGCGGTCAGTTGTGTGTAGCCCAGAAACTCCGTCTTCTGCAAATCGCGATATGCCGGACTGGCCGTCTTCTGGCTTCCGCCCTTCCAACTCGCGCGGGCGCGAGCCTGCTCCTCGGCTCGCGCGGCTTCAAAATCCTTTAAGTTGAAAGATATGTCTGCATCGTGTGCTGCATCCATCATGAAATCAAGCGGGAGTCCATATGTCTCATAAAGATGGAACGCTTCATGACCTGGGAGCTCGACTTTGATAGGTTTAAGGCTCTGCCCAGCAAAGTTATCGGCCTCGATATTGCCAAGCTCTTTGCGAATAATATCCTCAATCGGTTTTAAACTGCGAGTAACACTTGAAAGAGCAAGGGCTCGCTTAAGCTCTGGGTTTGAATGGAGCTGATCTGTCCATTTAGAGAGGAAGTTAGCTAGAGCATCATACTTCGCTTTCTCAAAGATTGCTTGCAATTCAGCAATAGCCGTTCCAAAAGCCGAATCGATTTTCTCTTCGAGCTTCGTACTGCCAAACTTCAGCACGCGGTCAAACTGCTTCTCCTCCGCCTCAACCACCTTCGCTACACGAGCCGCGGAATCGATTAACTCCGGGTACGCCCCCTTCATCAAATCCCGCACAGCAGAAACCATCTCGAACAAAAACGGCTTTTCCTGCCCCAGCAATCGTCCATGCCTAATCCCGCGCCGCAAAATCTTACGCAGCACGTAACCGCGCCCTTCGTTCGATGGCAGTACTCCATCGTTGATCAGAAACGTCGCCGCCCGCGCATGATCGGCAATAATCCGCAAGCTAGCGTTGTCCACCAACTCCGCTGACTTGCTGACTCGCTGACTCGCTGACTCGCTAACCCGCTGCCCCGTCAACTCCGCCGCCTTCTCAATCAACGGCACAAACAAATCCGTCTCAAAGTTGCTCACCTTCCCTTGTAGCGCAGCAGCCAGCCGCTCCAGCCCCGCCCCCGTATCAATCGACGGCTTGGGCAGTGGAGTCAGCTTGTAGCCTGTCGTTTTACCCTTCGTGTCCACCACGGCCGCCCGATCGAACTGCATGAAGACCAAATTCCAGATCTCCACGTACCGCGCCTCGTCCTGCCCGAATGGCTTATCCACCCCCGGCGTCTCCGCCGCCTCCAGCCCCATGTCGTAAAAAATCTCCGAACAAGGCCCGCACGGCCCCGTTTCGCCCATTTGCCAGAAGTTGTCCCTCATCCCGCATGCATGAATGCGATTCTTCGGCACGCCAGCTTCGATCCAGAACTTTTCCGCCTCGTCGTCGCGCGGAACCCCCTCCGCTCCCTCGAAAAACGTCACGTATAGCCGCTCCACCGGAATCTCAAAGCAGCCCTTCTCGCGCTTCCCCGTAATCAGCTCCCAGGCAAAGCCGATCGCCTCCCGCTTGAAGTAGTCTCCGAACGAGAAGTTCCCCAGCATCTCAAAAAACGTATGGTGGCGGCGCGTGAATCCCACGTTCTCCAGGTCATTGTGCTTTCCCCCGGCGCGCACGCACTTCTGCGAGGTCGTAGCCCGCGCGTAATCCCGCCGCTCGGCCCCTAAAAACAGGTCCTTGAACTGGTTCATCCCCGCGTTGGTAAACAGCAGCGTTGGATCGTTGGCCGGCACCAGCGAGGAAGAGTGCACCCGCCGGTGCCCCTTCGACTCAAAAAAGCGAAGGAACCGCTCGCGAATCTCATTCCCCGTCATTTCGTTCTTTGGGCTCTTTTCCATACGTATTCAGTGTATCCAATTACCGACCGCGTACATCACACCACTCAATCATGGGAGAATGAAGATATACACCATCATGACCCACGAAAATTCCGAAGATTCCCAGCCCACCCCCGAAACCACGCCTGAGCCCGCCGCCGAAGCCGTCGCGCCGCCCTCCGAACCTCTCGTAGAAGAGCCCTCCTCCGAACCCGTCGCCGCCGAGCCCTCCGAGCCCGAAGAGTCCTTTGCCGACCTGCTCAACGACTTCGAGCGCAGCCACTCGCACAAATCCGAGCCCGGCCAGCGCCAGCTTCAAGGCACGGTCGTCTCCCTCTCCGCCGACCAGGTCTTTCTCGACATCGGCTATAAGACCGAGGGCGTTCTGCCCCGTTCGGCCTTCGCCAACAACGCCGAAGACGTCCACCCCGGCGACACCTTTCCCGTCTCAGTCACCGGCCGCAACACCGAGCACTACTACGAGCTCTCGCGCTTCAAGGTGGCCCAGCCCCGCGACTGGTCAGCCCTGGAAGCCGCCTTCGCCGAGAAGCTGGCCATCGTCGGCACCGTCACAGAGGTCCGCAAGGGCGGCGTCACGGTCGATGTCGGCGTGCGCGCCTTCATGCCCGCCAGCCGCAGCGGAACCAAGGACGCAGCCGAGCTTGAAAAGCTGGTCGGCACCGAGATCACCTGCCGCATCACCAAGCTCGACGTCACCGATGAAGACGTGGTCGTCGACCGCCGCGTCGTCCTCGAAGAGCAGGCGCGAGGCCTCACCGAAGCTCGCCGTGAGGAGCTGAAGGAAGGCGCCATCGTCACCGGAACCGTCAGCACACTTATGCCCTACGGCGCTTTCATCAACATCGGCGGCCTCGACGGCCTGCTGCACGTCTCCGACATCTCCCACGCCCGCGTCGCCCGCCCCGAAGATGTCCTCGCCGTCGGTCAGGAGCTGCAACTCAAAATCCTCAAAATCGATCCCGGAACCCAGAAAATCTCCCTCGGCCTCAAGCAGCTTCAGCCCGAACCCTGGCAAACCGTCCGCCTCGCCGTCAACCAGCGCATCACCGGCACCGTCACCCGCCTGGCCGACTTCGGCGCCTTTGTCGAGATCGAGCCCGGCATCGAAGGCCTCATTCACATCTCCGAGATGTCCTACGGAAAAAAGCTGCGCCACCCCAGCGACATACTCAAGCAGGGCGACCGCGTCGATGCCGTCATCCTCGGCATTAAGCCGGAGGAGCGCCGAATCTCGCTCGGACTCAAGCAAACCCTCGCCGACCCCTGGACCGATGTCGAGCGCGCCTTCCCCGTCGGCTCGCAGATCACAGGCCCCGTCACCAAGCTGATGAACTTCGGTGCCTTCGTGCAGTTGACTGACGGAGTCGAAGGCCTGGTCCACATCAGCGAAATCACCGCCGAGCGCCGCCTCAACCACCCCTCTGAGGTGTTGCGCGAGGGTCAGATCGTCAAAGCGCAAATCCTGGCGATCGATCCGGAAAAGCGCCAGATCAAGCTCAGCATGAAGCAGCTCGTCCCCGGTGACATCGACGAGTACATCGCCGAGCAAAAGGTCGGCGACCAGGTCTCCGGCCGCGTCGTCGAAGTCGCCGGCTCCCTCGCGCAGATCGAGCTGGGCGACGGTATTAAGGCTGTATGCCGCGTTAAATCCGACACTCATGTCGCCGAAGGCGCTCCGCCCGCACGGCCAGTGCCTGCCGCACCGCAGGTGTCCAAGCTCGATCTCTCCTCGCTCTCCTCGCAACTGAAGAGCCGCTGGAAGGGCACCACCCCCGCGCCCGCCGCCAAGCCCGAAGCTCTGGCTGAAGGCCAAATCCGCACCTTCAAAATCACCAAGCTCGACGCGGAAGCCAAGATTATCGAGGTGGAGCTGGTGTAATCGCGGGAGTACGACAGCCTTGGTTCAATTGTGAGAATGTAATCCGTTTGGCAAATCAGATCGCCTGTTTCACCAAACTCATGATGTACTCCAAATCCCGATCATTGCGTACTTGAATCTGATATTCGCCGTTACCATAATGCCCGATGTTCGAAACGTCTTTCGCGATCTTCTTCGAGTCTTCTATTGTGCCCCATTTTGCATAGACAAAAATCTTTAGCGCTTTCTGCTGGGGTTCAATAGCGACGATATTCTTGCCCCCTTTCTTGAAAGCGATATAGCATTTGGTCACTTTGATTTCAATGCCGTTATCAAGATTTGTAATTGCCGTCCTAAACTTTTTGTAAAGTGCGGCCATTTCTTCCCCTGCGTATGTCATCCATCCGTCTTCTGAGTAAATCTTAATTTCGCTTGCGATTAGCTTTAGGTCCTTGCTCTGCTGTGTTACTTGTTTGATGCTTTCTGCTGAGCGCGTTTTCTTTATCTCGCTAATATGCAATGTGTTGTTGTCATACCGCGTAACTTTCCATAGTTCAATCGCTAAATCCCTGAAGTCTGTCGCATCAATTTGATTGTCTGTGAAAGTTGTCGATACAAATATAACGCGCGTTTGGCTCCAGTCAACGTCATTGCGTTTCAGATTGCGCTTTAACCGCTCATTGTATTCGACGATGAAGACTTCTTTATTCTCAAGCATTAGTTTTAAATATGTAACGCCCTGGTCGAATACACTTATGTTCGCGTCTCGTTTGTATTCGATAATTACAAATCCACGGGATTGTTCGTCAAATGCAAGCGTGTCGATACGCTTGTTTTTGATCGGAAACTCGCTCTTCACCAGCGTTAGCCCCATAATGTTCTTCAGATTAGCTTCAAACAGTGCCTGTATTTCGCGCTCAAGTTTAAAGTCCTTAACAGGAATCTCAGTGAGTACGTTGTTGCTGATCGCGTAGATTGGCATTTCATGCTCCTTGCTAACAGTCGTGTATTCTACCATTTTGCTGGGAACCCTCGGTCTCTATTGAGACCTGGGAGTTGCGGCTTACGTATTTCAGTTAGTCCAATCTCATTCTGTCAACTCCTTCGCCCGCCTCACGGCCCGCGACAAGAATCCGCCCCGCCGAAGGGGTTTGCAGATAATTTCACCTCTCGGGCGCACAATCAAAGCAATCAGAAGGCAATGCCGCTCCCGATCTTTGACAACTGACAGTTGAAAAACGCAACTTTTCGCCTCCACCGCACCCGTAAAAAACTCAATAACCATGAGTTAGCTCCACGGAAGGCGCAAAAATGCACAAAAGTTTATCCCATTTTCGCCTTTTCAGCCGCAAACCAAATTCGGTAACCGTCTTGGGATCAATAACATAACCATTTCACAGGGTCAAAAAAAAGCGAAACCCAGGCGCGGGAATTCAACCGGATGAGCCGGGTGGATCTCGATAAGGACAAATATAAATATATTGGAATCAACGACATAACCATTTCACGTTGGCAAATAAAGGGCGAAACCCAAGCGCGGGAATTCCGGGTGCCCCACATCTCGATTTCTAGGTGTGGGAGTCACCTTATTCAGTCCAGCCCTTCGCCCGCTTCACGGCCCGCGACCAGCGCCCGCGCCGCTCGGCCCGCTCATTCGCAGTCATCTTCGGTTCAAAGCGCGCGTCATTCTGCCGTTTCGCCCGCAAATCCTCCGGCCCCGCCCAGAATCCCGTGGCCAACCCTGCCAGGTATGCCGCGCCCAGCGCGGTTGTCTCCGTCACCTGCGGACGCACCACCGGGACATTCAGCACGTCTGCCTGGAACTGCATCAGCAGGTTGTTCACCGCCGCGCCGCCATCCACGCGCAGCGCCGCTAGTGGCGTACCCGTTTCGCTCTGCACAGCTTCGAGCACATCGGCCACCTGGAAGGCAATGCTCTCTAGCGCCGCCCGCGCAATGTGTCCCGGCGTGGTGCTGCGGCCCAACCCAATCAACATTCCAGAGGCGTGCGGATCCCAGTGCGGCGCGCCCAGCCCCACAAACGCCGGCACCATCACCACCCCGCCCGAGTCCGGCACGCTGGCCGCCAGCGCCTCTACGTCGGCCGAAGAGCCGATCAGCTTCAGGTTGTCGCGCAGCCATTGCACCACCGCGCCGCCGATGAAGATACTCCCCTCCAGCGCGTACTCCAGCTGCTTCTCTGCGCTCGCCGCCAGCGTGGTAATCAGCCTGTGCTTCGAGCGCACAAATCCCGTCCCGTTGCCATCGCGTCCCGTCCCGATATTCTGCAGCAGGAAGCAGCCCGTCCCGTAGGTGTTCTTGGCCTCGCCCGCCTTCCAGCACAACTGCCCAAAGAGCGCCGCCTGCTGGTCGCCGGCGATGCCCGCAATCTCCACGCCGCCCAGCCCCAGCGTCGTCGTCACCTCGCCCACCTTCTGGCTGGACCAAACCACCTCCGGCAACATGCTCTTAGGAACGCCAAAAATGCGCAACAGCTCTTCGTCCCACTCGCCTTTGACGATGTTGAAGAGCAGCGTCCGCGAGGCATTGGTCACATCCGTCACGTGGCGTTTTCCGCTGGTCAGGTGCCAGATCAGCCAACTGTCCACCGTCCCGAAGGCCAGCTCGCCCTTCTCTGCCCGCGCCCGTGCTCCCGGCACGTTGTCCAGAATCCAACCCGCCTTGGTCGCGGAAAAATACGGGTCCAGCACCAGCCCTGTCTTGTTCGATACAGTCTCCTCCGCGCCGCTCTCCTTCAACTCCGAGCATCGCGCCGCTGTGCGCCGATCCTGCCAGACGATGGCCTTGTGGATCGGCTTGCCCGTCGCTCGCTCCCACACAATCACTGTCTCGCGCTGGTTTGTAATGCCGATGGCGGCCACGTCGCGGGGCCGCGCGCCCACCTTGCCCAGAGCCTCCACCGCGCAGCTCATCTGGCTGGTCAGAATCTCCACCGGCGAGTGTTCCACCCAGCCCGCCTGCGGGAAGAACTGCTCGAACTCATGCTGCGCTACGGCGGCAATCGCGCCCGCCTGGTCAAAAAGAATCGCGCGTGAACTCGTTGTCCCTTGGTCCAATGCAAGAATGTAAGCCATTGTGTCGGTCCCTCTTCGCAATCCTGCCAAGCACGCGGAGCCGCACGCGTGCAAGGCGGCCGCGTCGCCGTGAAATTCCGTTCCCGCATCGCCCAGACTCGGCTGTTTTAACCTGCCGCATCCAACTTGCTGCCGGCGGCCTCCATCATAATGCAGAATGCCTGGGCCTCGGTCGAGATTCCAGGCCGGTTGAAATTTGGCGCGCTGCAAGCGCCCTGCACATAGCCGTCGGCATCCATCTTCATGCGAGCGGCGGCGCGCATCCGGTCGGCATGTTGCCGATATTTCGCGTCAAGCCAGCCCGCAGTGATTCCTTCATAGATTGTGAAGGCGAGCATTTGTGCCAGATTGGTTTCGATGAAGGTCGCGGGCTGATCTACCACGTCGTGAAAGAGTCCGTCGGATCGCTGATGCTGCAGGCAGCCATCGACAATTTCTCGTGCAAATGCGGCCAGTCGCTCACGATCCTGAGAGCGCTCTCTGGGCAGGCTGCGTAAAACGCGGGCCAGGCCAGCGGCCGCCCAGCCGTTTCCGCCGCCCCAGAAGTTGCCGTCCCTGAATTGCCGTTTGCCGTCGTCCCAGATGTGCGCCAGCAATTTTTTCTCTGGATTCCACAGCCGCTGCCGGTAGTCTTCAATCTGTGCCAGCGCCTCGTCAACGAATCCCATCGCCGCAAGGAAGGGTGGCGCGCAGTTGAAGCCATCGGACCACATCTCCGGCGCGCCGAAGACGTGATACAAAATCCCATCCGCATTGCGCGGAGCGCCTTTGCGAATCCAATCCAGCAGCCCGCTGACCGTCTGCCGCATCTGCCCATCGCCGCTCCATTCCGCCGCCTTGGCGTAAGCGCAGCCGCCCATCGCGGGGTCCGTAGGGCTGCCGGAGACCACCACGCCCATCCGCCCGTCCGGCGTCTGCTGCACCATCGCAGCCCTGGTCAGCAGAATCACTCTCTGGCGGTCGCCGGCCTCCACCATCGCCTGCGCCAGAATGCCCTGCTCCCAGTCCCGGCGCTGCATCGCCATGGCCGCCGCCGTAGCCTTCTCAATCCGGCGCGCGCTTTCCGTGTTTACGCTTGCCTGGCCGCTAACCGCCTGTGCCGCCGCTCCCGGAAAGGCCGCCAGCGGAGCAGTCAGTACTGCGGAGTGCAAAAAAGATCGCCGATCCATGAACGCACCTCACAGGGAAATGAACTTTCTTGGCATGGTCATGCCTTCGCCCGCTCCGCCACCAGCATCGACTCCATGATCTGATCCGCGACTTCCTTCACCGCCCCCGGCGTGTGCGACAGAAAGAGCGTGTTGGTCTTGTCGCTCTCGCCGATGGACTTCAGCGTGTCGAAGTACTGCGTCACCAGCACTAACTGCATGACATCCCTCGATGACGTTCCTTCCACGGCCTGCTGGAACTGCTCAATGGAGGACTGCAGCCCTTCGATGATGGCCTTGCGCTGATTGGCGATGCCCTGGCCTTGCAGCGCCTTGCTCTCCGCCTCGGCCTCGGCCTTCTTCACCACCAGAATCTTCTCCGCCTCGCCGCGCGCGTTGGCCGCCACCTGTTCGCGTTGCGCCGCGTTGATGTCGTTCATCGCTGACTTTACCTTCTGATCGGGAATAATGTCGGTCACCAGAACGTTCACAATCTCGAAGCCGAAGGTGGCCATGTCCGCGTCCAGTTCCTTTTTAACCGCCGCGGCAATCGACGACTGCGAGGCAAAGACCTCGTCCAGCGTCATCCCCGGCACGTGGCCCAGAATCACTTGCTCTACGTAGCTCTTGATCTGCGCTGTTGGATCGGACAACTTGTAATAGGCATCAAAAACCTTCTCCGGGCGCACGCGATTCTGCACCGAGATCGGAATAGTGACGAAGACATTGTCCTTGGTCTTGGTTTCCATGGTCAGCGAAATCTGGTTGACGCGCAGGCTCACAACGCCCGACACGGTGTCGAAGAACGGCAGTTTCCAGTTCAATCCCGGCTCGGCAACCCTGAGAAACTTTCCAAAGCGCGTAATCACGGCAACCTCGGCCGTGTTCACGGTGAAAAAGCTTCCCAGAATGAGGATGAGAAGAATGAGAGCCAGTGCTCCCAGCAGAATCATGTAAAGTGGGTCCATTTGCGTCCTCCGTGGCTTCATTTTGAAGCAACCGAGAATTATACGCGATGGCCGGCAAAGCCACGTAATAGTTTGGCGCCGGGGGCCCTAACCCGTCCGCCGCCATTTTATGTATCCACGCCGAATGCCGCAAACTTCATAACAATGGATGCAAGCGCACATTGACAATCTCGTAAAGCTGCAGGCGATGGAGCTGGAACGCGACGGCCTTGCGCAGGAACGGCTCCGCCCGCTTCAGCGCCACGCCTACTCCCGCAGCCGCGATCGCCAGCGCCGTCAGCATCCCGCCGGCAACCCACTTCATCCACCTGTGTCTGCGCCAGAAATATTGCCGATCTCAAGTCACGTCTGCCTCCCGATTGGCTCCCATTGTCGCAGAATACCCGCGCTGAAAACAGGGAGAAGTTGATTCCTTGCAACAACGCGTTGAGGGCGAAAACTGCTAGAATACAACGCAAATATCATTGCAGGCATCTGCGGTTGTTGTTTGATGTGTTTTTGGCAGGAAGGGTAGTTATTTCTTGCAAACAAACTCGCTTAGCCTTCTTTTCGCGGAACCGGCGCGAAGATCGAAAGGAGTCAAAGGATGAGATTCAGCGTTCCATTGCTTGTAGGTTCCTTGCTTGTATCAACCTGTTTTGCGCAGGTCAAGAAAGACGATACGCCCAAGCCCGCGCAGTCCATCGCGGAGTTGCGCCAGCAGTTGGAGAAAATCCTCGCGGACACGCATACGCCCGGACTCTCGGTCGCCATCGTGCACCGCGATGGTCCTGAATGGGTTGCGGGACTGGGCAAATCCAATGTGGCCGCGAATCAGGCCGCCACCGATGAGACGCTCTTCCGCATCGGTTCCACCTCCAAGGCCTTTGTTTCGCTTTCCATCCTTAAGCTGGCCAATGAGGGCAAGCTGTCGCTTCAGGACCCGGTGCATAAACTCGTCCCCGAAATCTGGTTTGAGAATCGCTGGGAAGCCACCGACCCGGTGCGCGTGGTGGATCTGCTGGAACACACCACCGGCTGGGACGACATGCACACGCGCGAGTATGCCAAGAACGCCAAAGGCATGACGCTGCGTGAAGGGCTGGACTATGACCACCACTCGCGCACCTCGCGCTGGCGGCCGGGAACGCGCATGGCCTACTGCAACTCCGGGCCGCCGGTTGCCGCGTATATTGTCGAGAAGATCACCGGCCAGCGCTTTGAGGATTACGTAACGCAGAACTTCTTTCTGCCCATCGGCATGAAGACCGCCACATACTTCGAAGAGCCGTCACCCCAGTTGACCACCCTCTATCGCCCCGACGGAAAAACCCCCGTCCCGTACTGGAATATCCTGTTGCGCCCAGCCGGCGCCATCAATGCCTCGGCCAAAGACATGGCCGCGTATGTCCAGTTTTATCTGAATCGCGGCTCAGTGGGTGGGACGCAGGTCATGCCGTCTGCCTCTATCGAGCGCATGGAGACCCCGACCCGCACCTGGGAGGCACAGCAGGGGCTGAAGGCGGGATACGGCTTGAGCAGTTACGCCAGCTTTCACGATGGCTTCATATATCACGGCCACAATGGAGGCGTGGATGGCGGGCTGACGGAGATGGCCTACATGCCTGAGTATGGCGTGGGCTATTCCTATAGCATTAACTCCGGCAATGGCGCGGCCTTCGGCAAGATCGGCGACGCGATCCGCGCCTACGTTGCCCGTTCCCTCCAAAGGCAGCCGGTGCCCGCCGCGGCTCCACTGCCCGCCGATGCCGCGGAATACGCGGGATGGTACGAGCCCGCTTCCCCGCGCGTCGAGGATACGCAGTTTCTGGGACGCCTGCTCGGGTTGTACCGGGTCCGCTTCGCGGGCGGCAACCTGTTGCTTTCCAACATAAGCGAGATCGACCAGCCATTTGTGCCCGTCAGCGGCGAGCAGTTCCGGTATTTGCCGAAAAAAGATCACCCCGAGCCGGTTGCGACGGCGATTCTGCTTGCCCCCAACGCCGAGGGGCGATTTGTCTATCTCGGCGGCACGATGAAGCGTCTCCCCACCTGGCTGGCCATCGTCGAAATCGCTTTGGTTGTATGGTTCCTGCTGGCCTTCGTCTCCATCCTGCTCTATGCGCCCTTCTGGATCATCGGCGGCCTCATCAAGCGGCGCCGCCGTCCGGCCGAGCGCGCCATGCGCCTCTGGCCGTTGATCGCGGTGCTGAGCCTGCTGGCGTTTGTGGGCCTCGTCATTCTGTCAGGCAGTGATGGAATTGCGCGCCTGGGCCACATGACGATATGGTCCTTCGGCATTTGTCTCACTACGCTGATCTTTGCCGCCGCCTCGCTGGCCAGCGCCGTCGCTTTGTGGCTGGCGCGGAAAAAGGAGATTCGCAGGTTTGTTCGCTGGTTCTCCATCTTAGTGACCTCGGCGTTGCTGATCGCCACTGTTTACCTGGCATATTGGGGTGTGATTGGCATCCGCACATGGGCTTAGCGTCGTGTTAGTCGCGACCACTATTTTATGAATCCACGGCCCATGCCGTAGACTTCATAACAATGGATGCAAGCGCAAATTGAAAATCTCGTAAAGCTGCAGGCGGTTGAATTGGAACGTGCCCGCCTTGCGCAGGCCGCGCGCGCCCTGCCGGCTGAAATTGCCCAGGCCCAGGCTGCCCTCGCCGCTGCCCAGCGCCTGGCCGCCGAAGCCTCCTCCGCCCTCAGCCACGAGGAATCTCTCCGCGCTCGCCTGGAGCGCGAGATCACTACCCACCGTCAGAAGGCCGCCCGTTACCACACCCAGCAGAAAACCCTCGACACCACCGACCAGGCCACGGCTATCGAGCACGAACTCCACTTTGCCGAGACCGAAGCCGAGCGCCTTGAAAACGAGGCCTTCGCCAGCCTGGAGCGCACCGAAGCTCAGGAAGCCGTACTTGCCGCTGCCCGCCTCCAGGTCGAATCGCTGGCTGCTGCTCTCGACCAAACTCGCGAACGCGTCCGTCTCCGCCAGGCCGATATTGAAAGCCAGCAGGCCGCTCTTGCTGCCCAGCGTGAAACCCTCCGGTCCCTCATCGAGATCGATTTGCTCACCCGCTTCGACCGCCTCTGCGCCTCCCGCGGCACCGGTATTGCCCGCGCTGAAAATCAGCAGTGCACCGGCTGTCGCATAGGCGTCCGTCCCCAGACCTGGAACCAGCTTCGCGAAGGCGAACTGCTCACCTGCGACAGTTGCGCCCGCCTCCTCTACTGGGACCCGGCCATGGTTCCCATCGCTGAACCCCCGCAACAAACCGCCAAAACCAAACGCAAGATCTCCAAGCCTCCCGTGGAGGAGTAGTCATGTTGCGCATCTGTGTGGACATGGATGAGGTCATGGCGGACACCCTCGCCGAGCACATTCGCCGCTACAACCAGACCTTCGACGAAGACGTCACGCCCCAGGATCTGGCCGGCAAGGGCCTTTGGGAGATTACCCCCCAGGATCGTCAGCAACAGCTTCGCGCCTTCCTCGACGCCGAGGACTTCTTCGAGGACCTCGCCCTCATGCCCGGCGCTCAAGCCGTACTAGAGCAGCTCTCCTCGCGCTTTGAAATCTACATTGCCACCCAGGCCATGGCCGTCCCCAACTCCCTCGGCTCCAAGTACCGCTGGCTGCAGCGTCATTTTCCCTTCATCCCGCCCTCGCGCTACGTCTTCTGCGGAGACAAATCCATCCTCCGCGCCGACTATCTCATCGACGACCTGCCCAAAAATCTCCTGCGCTTTCAAGGTCAGGGCCTGCTTTACACCGCTCCCCACAACCTCTCCGCCACCGGCTTTGTTCGTGTGGACAACTGGCAACAGGTTGCCGAATATTTTTCCGCGGTTCAGGATTGAGGAGAACGACCTCATCGTGAAATGAATCAAGCACGCAACCGGGCCATGCAGCCATTACGGATTCTTACTTGATCTCTCCTTTGATCGCGACCCGTGGCCCCGCGGACCGCGGCATCACCGTCGGCCCTTGATGCAGGGTTACAATGATTGCCCCGGCCGGCTTCCTGCCCGTGCACAGGTAGGCGTGCGGCGTGTTCGAGTCAAAGTACGCCGCATCTCCCGCCCCCAGCATGTACCCCTGCTCCCCGTGGCGGATTTCCAGCTCCCCCTCCAGCACATACAGAAACTCGCTCCCCGGGTGCATGTGCGCCTTGGGTTCCATCTCCTTGGTCAGCGGAACAAACTCGGCAAAGTAGGGGTCCATCTGCCGGTCAGGAACCATGTAGCCCAGGCTCTCAAAAAAGTAAGTCGGAATCTCCACGCCCGTCTGCGGCATCTTCACCCGCTCTTTGCGCCGGTGAATCCTGAAGACCGCCGCCGCATCGTTCTCGAAGAAATACGACAAGTCCTTTGAAAACACCATCGCGATCCGCGCCAGGTTGCGCAGCGTCGGAACCACCCGCCCCGTCTCTAGTTGCGACAGAAAGCTCGCCGAAAGCCCCGTGCGCTTGCCCAGCTCCACCAGCCCCATGGATTTTTTCAGCCGCAGCCGCTTGATCCGCTCGCCGATGCGCTTCTCTGCAATCACCCGCGCCGTGGTCTCCGAATCAACCTGTGACTTGTGCGTCTCTTCGCTGCGAATCGGCTTCGTTTCGCCCATCAGTCCTCCAACCCGCACGCAGTCAGCCGCCCCGGAACCGGAAATTGTTGCGCGCATCAAAAACTATTCCCATCCTACTAAAATCGTGCTTCTCCTGCAATCCCCATTTTTGGCGTCCTGAATATCCGTGGCGAATGTTTTTGGAATAGTGTTAAGGTGGTTGCTGTACATGGCAACTTTTTTGTGCAGTTGTGATGTTGTTGACATTTCTGCGCATGAAAAGAGATCTGACAATGCGACTAATAAAACAGATAAAGAATGAAATCAAAGAAGCCAGAAAATTCCGCCGCCTAACTTGGCGTGAAAAACTGTATGTGGGTATTGGCGCTTTACTTTGCTGTTGGTTATTCGACCATTTTGGAAGATTTGAACTTGCATTGCCAACAATGAATTGTATTGGGGTACTTGGTATCCTTATTGCATTAAAGTGGAAGTTACGGCAATATACGTGGTTTTGGATCACCATGATCATCATCGCTGCCCTTCATGCTTATTTGTTGTTGCTTATTCCCTGGACCACAAATTGGGTTCCTGCAATGGCAATTGCCGGCATCGATTCGATAGATCTGGTCGTGATACTCACGATTCTTACTATTGTTGGAAATTTCTTGGAAGGGCAGAAACCTCTGAAAGATGAACGCCCTCGATAATGACTTCCGGGCGCCCCACCCTCGCCGCGTTCTCGTTTTTGCGGCTAGGGTGGGATTCGTTGATTCTCTGATTTACTGACTTGCAAATTCCCCCCGCCCCCGCACGCGCTATCCTAATGTGTCCGGCCATCAAAGCCCGAAGAGGAAACCCTATGCCCGAAGATCCAACCACTCCTGCCGCGCAAGCGGCGTCTGCCCCACCGCAGGTGGCTGCTGCACCGCAGGTGCCATCTGCCCCACCGCAGGTAGCTACCATCGCCACCATCGGCCAGCACGAAGGCCAGTCCGTCATCCTTCGCGGTTGGCTCTACAACCTCCGCGAGAGCGGCAAGCTCCTCTTCCCCATCTTTCGCGACGGCACCGGCACCATCCAGGGCGTGGCCCACGTAAAAAGCGTCTCCCCTGAAGTCTTCGAGGCTCTCAAAGGCCTCACTCAGGAGTCCAGCGTCATCGTCACCGGCAAAGTTCGCGCCGACAAGCGCGCCCCCGGCGGCTACGAGCTCGACGTTGAAGGCCTCCAGGTCGTCCAGCGCGTCCCCGAGTCCGACCCTTACCCCATCACTCCCAAGGAGCACGGCGTCGATTTCCTCATGGAGCATCGCCATCTTTGGGTCCGCTCCCCGCGCCAGGCCTCCATCCTCCGCATCCGCGCCGAAATCATGCGCGCCGCCGCTGAGTACTTTGACTCCAACGGCTTCATCCGCACCGACCCGCCCATCCTCACCCCCGCCGCCTGCGAGGGCACCTCCACTCTCTTTCCCGTCGATTACTTCGGCGACCCCGCCTATCTCACCCAATCCGGCCAGCTTTACATCGAGTCCACCGCCCTCGCCCTGGGCAAGGTCTACAGCTTCGGCCCCACCTTCCGCGCGGAAAAATCCAAAACCCGCCGCCACCTCACCGAGTTCTGGATGATTGAGCCCGAAGTCGCCTTCATGGATCTCGACGGCCTCCTCGAACTAGCCGAAAACCTCATCTCTCACATCGTCCAGTCCGTCCTCAAAAACCGCGCTCCCGAGTTAGCCGTCATTGGCCGCGACTCAACCAAGCTCGCATCCGTCACCCCGCCCTTCCCGCGCCTGCGCTATGACGAGGCCTGCAAGATGCTCAACCAGGCCCACAAGGACGGCCACCTAGAAGCGCCCTTCGAATACGGCAACGACTTCGGCTCCCCCGACGAAACCTGGCTCTCCAGCCAATACGACAAGCCCGTCATGGTCCATCGCTACCCCGCCGACGTCAAAGCCTTCTACATGGAGCCCGACCCCGCCGACTCGCGCTACGCCCTCTGCGTCGATGTCCTCGCCCCCGAAGGCTACGGCGAAATCATCGGCGGCTCGCAGCGCGTCTCCAGCTTCGAGCTGCTCAACGCCCGCATCGATCACCACAAGCTGCCCAAGGAAGCCTTCCAGTGGTATCTCGACCTGCGCCGCTACGGCTCCGTCCCCCACTCAGGCTTCGGCATGGGCATCGAGCGCGTCGTCACATGGATCTGCGGCCTCGACCACGTCCGCGAAACCATCCCCTTCGCCCGCACCCTCCACCGCATCTACCCATAAAACGGACCGGTCGGACAAGCGAAGCCGCTGGTCGTACAATGGTTCGCAATTGGAAAACAACAGGAAAATCGCGCTGAAAGCCTCTCCAGCACGATAGGGAAGTGCCATGCTGTTGAGCTTTTCCCTCGATCCACCCGACAGGAGTTCTCCATGCGAATCAACCGTATCTTTCTTTTTAGTTTGATCTTCTCTGCCGCTGCCTTGGCCATCTCCGCCCAGGCGCAGATCGATACCGGCACGCCTCACCTGCAAACGCAGGGCAACGCCACGCAACTCATCGTAGACGGAAAGCCGTTCCTGATCGTCTCGGGAGAGCTTTCCAACAACGCCGCCACTAGCCTTGAAAATATGGAAAACATCTGGCCCAAGCTGGTCGCCGCCAATCTGAACACCGCGCTGGTCGGCGTCTCCTGGGCGCAGTTCGAGCCGGAAGAAGGCAAATTCAACTACGTCCAGGTCGATGGTGTCATCAACCGGGCGCGCGACAACCACATGCACCTCGTCTTCATCTGGTTTGGCTGCTGGAAGAACGGAACCTCCAGTTATGCTCCCTATTGGGTCAAGAAAGATTACGTCCGCTTTCCCCGCATTCAGATCAATGACGGCAAGACCGTCTCCGCCTCCGGCCCCGTCGAGCTGCTTAGCACCCTCAGCGACGCCACCCGCGACGCCGACGCCAAAGCCTTTGCCGCTCTCATGCATCACATCAAGGAAGTCGACGGAACCCAGCACACCGTGCTGATGATGCAGGTCGAAAACGAAGTCGGTGTTCTGCGCGATTCCCGCGACCGCTCGCACGCCGCCAACCGCGCCTACGCCGGACAGGTCCCCGCTGAGCTGATGAGCTACCTTCAATCCCACAAGGAAAATCTCATCCCTGAGTTCCGCGAAGTCTGGGCCGCCAACGGCTACAAGACCTCCGGCACGTGGGAGCAGGTCTTCGGCTCCGGCAGGCTGCTCTCTGTCGAGATTCCCATTCAGACTTACGGCTCGGCGATCGGCCAGATGCGCCATGAAACCGATTGGACCAGGCTCATCTGGCCCTCTGATGAATTTTTCATGGCCTGGAACTACGCCCGCTTCCTCGGCAAGGTCGTTGAGGCCGGCAAGGCCGAATACAACATCCCCATGTACGTCAACGCATGGCTCCAGCAGCCCAACCATGCTTGGCCGGGCAGTTTTCCCAGCGGCGGCCCGCTGCCCGAGGTTCATGACATCTGGCGCGCCGGTGCTCCCAACATCGACATCCTCGCCCCCGATCTCTACGTCGAGCAATTCGATGACCTTTGCGCGCGCTTCAGCCGCAACGGCAATCCGCTCTTCATTCCCGAGACCAGCACAAACTACGCCAATGCCCTCATGGCCATCGGCAAATACAACACCATCGGCTTCTCGCCCTTTGGCATTGACGGCAACCGTCCCATCCCGCCGGAGCTTGCCGCCACCTACAGCATCCTCAACCAGTTATCGCCGATGATCACCGCCCGCCAAGGCACTGACACCATCACCGCCGTGCGCCTCGGTCCGGCAGATGCGCCCAGGCACGTCAAGCTGGGCAACTATACCCTGACGCTGACTTATACCGGTCGTGCCACTCACATCCCTCCGCAAGAGATGGGACAGAGGAAACCCTCGCCCGCCTTCCAGCCGCCTGCCACCACCGAGCCGCCCATCGAAGCCGCCGCCATTCTCATCTCCACCGGCCCTGACGAGTATTACTTCGCCGGCGGAGGCATGGCCATCGACTTCTCCGCCAACACTCCCAGCCCGCAGAATATTGGCCTCGGCGACGTGCAGGAGGGCAAGTTTGTTGACGGCAAGTGGGTCGTCACCCGTCAGCTTGCCGGCGACGACGACGCGCAGGGAGAGATCCTTGTCCTGCGCCCGAACACCATCCTCCGCGTCACGCTTTACCGCTTCCCATAGGCTGAACCAACCCATCGCGGCTGCCGGAGCTATCTTCCGGCAGCCCGTGACGGCCATCTGCCTAAAAACCAGTCCTGAGTTCGCCGAAGAGTTTCGCTTCCGCGACCTGCGAATCCTTCCCCAGCGCCTAGAATCAAAGAGAGTACGACTCATCTTTTCTTACGGAGTTCTCCCATGACTCTCTCTGCTCTGGAAGTCAATCAACTGAAGCAAGCTCCTGCCATCGATGGCGTCTTGCCTGTGGTGCTCGCTCGCTGGAGCCCGCGCTCCTTTGCCGGCCGCGACGTAACCCCCGCCGACCTCAGAAAAGTCTTCGAAGCCGCCCGCTGGGCCGCCTCTTCCAATAACGAGCAGCCCTGGCGCTTTCTCGTTGGACTTCGCAACTCATCGACGCATCAGAAAATATTCTCGACGCTGGTCGGCTTCAACCAGAGCTGGGCGGGCGCTGCCCCCGTTTTGATTCTGGGCGTGGCCAGCAGCAAATTCAGCCACAATGGCTCCCCGAACGCCTACGCACTCTACGATTTGGGCGCCGCTTCCGCCACTCTCTGCCTCCAAGCCGCCTCGCTCGGCCTGAAGACTCACTCCATGGCTGGCTTTGACCACACTGCTGCACGCCAGGCCTTCGGTATCCCTGAGGATTACCTGCTCGGAGCCGTGATTGCCCTCGGCTATCAGGGCGAACCCTCCGCCCTCGGCCACGAGAAACTGATTGCTCAGGAAATCGCTCCACGTTCCCGCAAGCCGTTGAACGAGTTTGTCCTGTCGGAATGGGGAGTGGCGGCTGATCTGGGCTGATGCTTCTTGGGTGATTGGGGTTCGAGGTTCCCATGTCCGAAAGTCAGGACCTGGGGCACCCGGCGTTTCACATTTTTCCTCAGTTTTGTTACCCTCCCGGTTAGAGTTCAGACTGACCGATTCTGGCTTCGTCCAGAAAGGCAAGGATCGGAACCCATGAAGAAACAGCTCTTGGTACTGTCGCTCCTGCTCGTGAGCGCATCGATTCTGTTTGTCGTTGCACAGGCCAACCCCCCGGCGGCGCCCGCCGAGGTGCGTACCGAGGACAACGCCCTGCTCCCAATCCCCGGAGCCGTGCTCTACAACAATGTCTACGGCAAGGGCGACATCGTGAACTACAAGCAGTCCATCTTTCGTGGCAGGGACGACGCAGGCTGGGAGTGGGATTGGCCCGAGAGCGGCGGACCGTCCCTGAAGAACTACCCCGAGGTGCTTGTGGGTCGATCACCGTGGAGCGATGCTGGCGGGATCGCTGGCGCAGCCGATTTGAGTGCCGGAAACCAACTGCCCCGTCGGTTGTCCGAAACGCGTATGACGATCGATTTCGACTCCTCCACCGTCGCCGACGGGCTCTGGCTCGAGAGTTTCGACTTCTGGATCACCAGCTCCGACCATCCGACCACCAAGGACATCGTGAGCAACCTGACGATCTGGACCATGAATCATGGGGTGAAGAACACCTACAAAGGCCGCCACATGACGTTGAAGATCGGCGGGCGCACCTACGAGGCCATCTTTGAGACGCCCAAGGAGCAGCCGGACAAACCGTGGAAGACACTCTGCCTGGTGGACACCGAGCCTCGCAGCAAGGGCAGCCTCGAGCTGGGCCCCTTGGTCGATGTCCTGATCGCTCACGGACTTGCGAAGCCGACTGACTTCCTCGCGACCGCCGAGTTGGGCAGCGAGGTGGCGTACGGGAAGGGCCGCACGACCCTTCGGACCTTCAGGCTGCGGTAGGGCTATCGCACGCCTTCGCTGCGCCCTGTTCGGGACGATAGATAAGGATGAGCCATCCGGCGCGTTAGAGTGAAGTCTGGGGGTTGCCTTTGCCCAAACCGCGCCCAAACCGCAGCAAGCCCGCCCACCGGGCCAGCCTCCAGCGCGCCTTACGCCGGTGGCCACGCCTCGGCTGGCGAGGCCACCTGCTTCTTGCCGCTATCCTATTGATTCTGAGCCTCTTAGGCTGGGGAGTGCTCGCCCGCCTTCTGGCCCCTGTCTCCAACACCTCGCTCACCCGCTTTGACGCCATCATCGTGCTGGGCACTCCCGCAGACCGCGACGGCAACCCCACACCAGAGCTTCTGGCCCGCGTCACCGAGGGGGTCCACGAGTACGAGCGGGGCATGGCGCCCCGTCTGATTCTCTCCGGAGCCGCCGCCCACAACCAGTATGTCGAGGCGCGGGTAATGGCTGCCACCGCCCACGCGCAGGGGATTCCGGAATCGGCCATCTTTGAGGAGCCCCGTGCCCTCGACACCATTCAGAACGCCTGCTACGCCGAGCGCATCATGAAGGAGCACGGCTGGCAGTCGGCGGAGGTGGTTTCCAGCGCCAGCCACTTGCCCCGCGCCGGCATCATCTTCAGCGAATATCCCCTGGAGTGGCGCACCCACGCCGCCCCTCCGCTGGAGCCGGAGTCCGCGGCCGACTTCTGGTCCGATGCATCCGTTGAAACCCTGAAGACTGTGCGCTTTCTTGTCTGGTCGCGCTGGAGAGAGCGCTGTCAGCCGTAACGCTACAGCGGTTCCACAATTGCTGTACCCCGAAACCACCGCCATCAAGTGGCATTTTCCTCAACCGGGGTCCCCTGCGACTGGTCTTCGTCGCTGGGGTGGAAGTAAATGCCACCCTGCGCAATGCCAGAAAAGGCACGTAAATTGTGGAGCCGCTCTAACATTCCCGCCCGGCTGGCGTTGTCCCCCGCCGGTATCCTCCTGTAAGCTGAATAGGATGCGAAATTCAGTCAGATTATCCGCCCTTCTTGCCGTCATAGCCGTCCTGGCTTTGTCTTTCGGAACCAGCTCCCAGGCGCAGAGCACCGCCAATCCGACAGCCGGTAATGGTACATACATTTCCACCGACCCTCTGGCCGGTGTGCGCTATGACAACCGTTTTGATGTATCCCTGGGCATGGCCTATGACCACATGAAGGCCGGGGCCAATGTGTTGCAAGGTGCCAATCTGGGTGGCCTCAATCTCTCCACCTCCTATTGGTTCAGCAAGCACTGGGGTTTGGAAGGCTCGGGCCGCGCCTACCTGGGCAGCAGCGGCGCCGGCAGTACAAGTCCTTCGGTTGTCCACGGGCCATTCGTCAGCCAATACTTGTTTGTCGCCGGTCCTGAATGGCTCGGACCGCACAACAAGCACGGTGCGCTCTCCGCCCACTTGCTCTTTGGCGGCGCATACTTTGATGCGCATCTGGGCAACGTCACGCCGCAAATTGAGAATTTCTATTACAACCAGATCGCTCCGGCAGCCATCATCGGCGGCCACATGGACCTGAACCGCTCGGCGCACTGGGTCTTCCGCGTTACGCCCGACGCGATTCTCACCCGCTACAGAACCAACTACGCGCCCCTGCTCACTCAGAACGACGTCAACTTCGCCATCTCTGTGGGCGTCGAGTACAAGCTCAGTAAGAAGCGGTAGAAGGCCGCCGCACCCATACGGCAATCTTCCCGAAACAGGAGTTCCCGGGTCGCCAATCGTGCGCCGGCAGCTTCGGTTTTACCCATGGGGCAGCCATTTTCGATAAAGTGAGAGGTGCTGCCGGGCTGATGGAGTAGGTCATTCTCATCCCCTCGGCAATGCCTGTAGAATCAAAGTCCGCGGAGGATACGCCGGACTGGAGGTCGGCTATCTCTCCCGTGCATAGGCAGGGTTGAACAGCTATGAGAGACACACTTGGAGTTTTGCTTGCCGGTGGAGCGGGAGAACGGCTCTTTCCCCTCACGCGCGATCGCGCCAAGCCGGCCGTGCCCTTTGGCGGGCACTACCGCATCATTGACATCACCCTTTCCAACTGCATCAACTCAGGCCTGCGCAAGGTCTACATCCTCACGCAGTACAAGGCCCTTTCGCTCAACCGGCACATACGCGAAGGCTGGACCGGCATTGTGGCTCAGGAGCTGGGCGAGTTCTTTGAGCTGCTGCCGCCCATGCAGCGCACCGGCGCCAATTGGTACATGGGAACCGCCGATGCGGTTTATCAGAATATCTATTCCATCGGCAGCGAGCAGCCCAAGTACATGATCATCCTCCAGGGCGACGCCATCTACAAGATGAACTACAACCGCATGCTGCAGCAGCACAAGGAGACCGGCGCAGAGGTGACGCTGGCTACGCTGCCCATCTCGCCCGACGAATCGAATCGCTTCGGCGTAGTGGAGGTGGGCAAGACAGGCGATGTGCTGGGATTCCAGGAAAAGCCGGCCGCGACCAGCTTCCGCTCGCCCTTCAACCCCAACGCCGTTGACGCCTCCATGGGCATTTACATCTTCAATACCGAGGTGCTGCTCAAGGCGCTGATCGCCGACGCTGAAAATATAGACTCCAAGCACGATTTCGGCCACGACATCCTGCCCAACATGCTGGGCAAAAACAAGATGATGGCCTACAACTTCGTCGACGAGAACAAGCAGCAGGCGCTCTATTGGCGCGACGTGGGCACGATCGACGCCTATTACGAAGCCAATATGGATCTCTGCGCGGTTTCGCCGGTCTTCAACCTCTACGACAAGAGCTGGCCCATACGCACCCGCGTGCGCCAGTATCCCCCCGCCAAATTCGTCTTTGCCGAGCCGGGCCGCTCCGGCATGGCCGTCGATTCGATCATTACCGCCGGCGTCATCATCTCCGGCGCCACAGTCTCCAGCTCTGTGCTCTCCCAGGATGTGCGCGTCAACTCCTACACTACCGTGGATTCCAGCATCATCTTTTCGCACGTGAACATCGGCCGCCACTGCCGCATCAGAAGAGCCATCATCGACCGCCATGTCCACATTCCCGAGGGCACGGTCATCGGATACGACCCTGTGGAGGACAAGAAGCGCTACTTCGTCACTCCCTCGGGGCTCACCATCGTCACCCGCGACGCCTCGCTCTTCGAAAACCCCGTCGATCCGGAGTTCTCGCAGCGGTATTAATGAAGATGCCCGCCCTCACCCCGCAAATGCTCTCCCTGCTTTCCCGCTTCCGCGGCTTGTCCGCGACCGCGCCCTCTCTCTCCGCCCTCGAGACCGCCATCGTCGAGGCCCTCGCCAAAGAGCTTCTCTATTACAACTGGACCGGCTTCTACATGCTCGATCCCGCCGATCCGCAGACACTTGTTTTGGGCGCCTTTGTCGGCGATCCGACCCCGCATCTCCGCATCCCCGTCACGCAGGGCATTTGCGGCGCTGCGGTGGCCTCCGGTGAAACCGTCATCGTGGACGACGTGAACTCCGACCCCCGCTATCTCTCCTGCTCCATCCGCACAAAATCAGAGATCGTCGTCCCTATTCGCGCGCATGGCCGCGTAGTCGGCGAAATCGACATCGACAGCCACACCCCTGCCGCCTTCACCGCAGCCGACCGCAGCTTCCTTGAAGAAGCCGCGCGCATCGTCGGAGCCTGGATGGAAATGCGTTCTTCCTGAGCTATTACTGGCACCTGATAAGCGCACTACAGCATTGTTGAAGATACTTGAGATTCTCATCAGTCGCCGCGTAGCACCTGCGGCTCTTGCTGGCGTCGCAGGTGTTTGTCAGGCAATCGTATGCGGCCCCTGCCGGGCAGCAGTGCGTATTGTCAGCGCAGATGTGCATCCCTGCCGGGCATCCGTCGCCGGCATACACATGGGATGTGGTTCCGTTCAAGAGCCCCGTTTGCACCAGCGCCAGGGAGATCATCACGCCCAGTATTAATGCAGACATGCCGCCCAGAATCCGGACTAGTATTCGACTTTTCATTTCGTCCTCACTTTTTGATTTCTCGGTTAGTGATTTGCGATTAGATTCATGAGTTCGCTGTACGACACAGATCCCTCGTGGCGCTTGTTGTTGATGAAAATAGTGGGAGTCGCCTCGATTTGCATCTTATCGGCTTCGTTTGCTTCGTCCTGAACAACTCCTCTGAACTGCGCGGAATTAATACATTGCATCAACGCGGCTGGATCGGCGTGCACCTCTTGCGACAGGAAGTTGAGCTCCTGGTCGATGGCCTTCGATGAAGTAATGTCAGCCTGGTGCGCATAAAGAGCATCGGCATATTCCCAGTACTTTCCCTGTGCCCCCGCGCATTGCGCGGCTTCTGCTTCCCTGAATGCAAACTCGTGCATGGACAGCGGATAATCCCGATACACCCATCGAATCTTTCCTTCGCTCGCCGCGGCCTGCAGTGTAACGTGCAACTGCCGGCAATAGGGACATTGAAAATCCGCGTATTCAATCACCGTGACAGGCGCGTTCGCGCTGCCGCGCACGTGATCATTGGAGCCAATCGTCATAGGGTGAAGCCGGTTGCGCTGCAGATCCTGCCAATATGTCGGATGGGAGATGTGCAGCGCCAGAATCACATTCAGGCAGACGCTGCACAACGAAAACACCACTAGAAAGCCAAGCAGAAAATCCCGCCAAAACGGCCGATTCTTATCCATTCTTGACTCCCCTGTGCTGACATTGCCCAGTCTCAGCATTATCGTTTGCTCCATCAACTGGTTGTCAAGCTTTGTGATGAATCTATGACGTCAGGCGGCTTGTGTAGTAACTCTAAATTTTGCTCTGCCGTAGCCTGATTTCTCCAGCCAACGGAACTAATCTGGATATACCTGCGTACTAGCGCAATATGTCAGGTATGGGTACATTAAGCTGGAGCGAGGTTGAGCCGAGTGCCCCGGCTATCCACCCCACGGACGTAGGCCTGTCCGCGGGGACCCCGGCTCTTGTGCCAGCCGCTCGTCCGTCGCGCGGGGAGGCTGCCTCTCTGGAGATCGATTGGCCCCAAATCGTCCGCCGCTGCATGGACGGTGATTCCAGTGCCTGGACCGAGCTGGTCAGCGGGCAGCATCGGCGTGTCTATGGGCTCTGTTACCGCTTTACCGGCAATCCCACTGACGCCGAGGACCTGACCCAGGACGTCTTTCTGAAGATTTATTCCAACCTGGCCAGCTTTGACACCGGGCGCGGCTCCTTGCAGGTTTGGATTACCACCATGACTCGCAACCTGTTGGTGGATAACTTCCGCCGGACCCGCAATCTGCGCGTAACTTCTTCATTAGACGATGGTTGGGAGTCGGCTGAAGAACTGAAGCCGATTGACCGGCTCACCTCCCGCAGCCTTTCGCCCCACGAGTCGGCGGCCAAAAATGAACTGGCGAAGATGGTGCAGGATGCCCTGGCCCGCGTCTCGGTCGATCTGCGTGAGGCCGTCATTTTAAGAGATTTGCAGGATATGGACTACAAAGAAATCGCCTGTGTGCTGGGAATTCCCGAAGGTACGGTAAAATCCCGCATCAGCCGGGGCCGCGCGGAACTTGCGAGGCTCCTGGAACGTAATAGACGGGAGGTAATGTAATGGCAGAGCGCAATCACAATCCGAACTCCACGGCCTGCGGCCAGTGGGAGATGCTTTTGGCGGACGCGCTGGACGGGCTGCTGAAGCCCGAGGAAGAGGCCCTCTTTAACGCCCACAGGGCCGTCTGCCCGGCCTGCTCGGCTCTCTATGAAGAGGCGCGCCGGGGACGCGAGTGGCTGGAGTTTCTCTCCCCGGAACCGGAGGTTCCGGCCGGCCTTTTTGACAAGATCCTGGCCCACACCGGCCCGGGCCAGGTGGAAAATTACAGGCTGGCTAACGCCGGCGGCAAGGTAATCCCCATCCGTCCGGTCTCTGTTCCGGCGTGGCAGCGTCCCGGCTTGGTGGCCCGCGTCCAGCGCTTTGCTGAGCCCCGCCTGCTGATGACGGCTGCCATGGCCTTCTTTTCCATCGCCCTGACCCTCAACATGACCGGCGTCCGTTTGAGCAATCTGCGGCTTTCTGACCTGAAGCCCGGCAACGTTCGTTCCATCATGGAACGTCGTCTCACCGCGGCCTCTACGCCGCTCATCCGCTACTACGACAACTCGCCGCTGGCTTACGAGGTACAGAGCACGATGCGCGAGCTGCGCCAGACCACAGGGGTTGGCCGGCAGGGCGAAAGCGAAGAAATCCAGCAGAAGTTGCAGGATCTGGCGCCCGGCGAGTCAAAACAGCTTCCCGTACCTGGGAATGGGGTCCGGCAGCTGGATATTCCGCAACAGCCTTACAGTCTCACTGCTGGCCCCGCGGATCAACCAACCCTCAACAATTCTGACTTTTTAGAAACTTCCCTGGTGTCTCAGCAATGGTCCGCGCACTCCGGCGGCTCCCACAGTGAAACATGGGAAAGGAGCACAATATGGATTGCGTAAATCACAGTGGTATCAACGCGGCGGCTTATTGTCAGAGCTGCGGCAAGGCGCTCTGCGCAAATTGCGTGCGCAACGCGCCTGGAGGTCAGATTCTCTGCGAACCTTGCCTGACGGTGTGGCAGAGCTATCAACAGCCGTTTATTCCGCCTCCAGCCAGCGGGCCCAACCCCTCGTCTGCTGCCGTACTGGGACTGATTCCCGGCGTGGGCGCCATGTACAACGGCCAGTTCGTCAAAGGCTTCATCCATGTGGCAATCTTCGCGGTGTTGGTTACAATCACCAGCGAGTTCAATGGCCCGATTGACTCCATTTTTGGCATTTTCATCGCTGCCTGGATCTTCTATCAGTCCTTTGATGCCTATCACACCGCCAAGGCATTGCGCGATGGCCAGCCGCCTCCCGATCCCTTTGGGCTGAACGAGGTGGGCAACTGGCTGAACCTGGGCCCGCGGCCACGGAATCCTGGCCAGCCCGTCTCCGGTCAACCCGCGGCAGTGCCGCCTGCGGAGGGTTACCAGCCTCCGCCGCCTTATCAGGCCCCATTCACGCCACCGCCAGGCTCTGTCGAACCTGCGATGCCTCCGCCGCCCATGTACTGGCGGCGTAGGGAGCCGGTGGGCGCCATCGTTCTGATTGCCCTGGGAATGTTGTTTCTGCTGGGGCAGTTGGATGTCTTTCGCGACCGCTTCTTTGGGTTAACGTGGCCGCTGTTGCTGATTGCACTTGGCGTTTGGTTGATCATTCGCCGTTTCGAAGATTCAAAAGGAGGACCTAAATGAGCCATTACATCATGATTCGCCGCCTGCGCGGCCCGGCAATTCTGCTCCTGCTTGGAGGTGTTGCTCTGCTCGATCAGACTGGCGTTATTCACCATTTCTGGGGTTGGTTTGTGCCCCTGCTGCTGATTATGCTGGGCATCTTCATGCTCGCCGAGCGCGCGGCTATCGCCGCCGAGGGTGGCTATCCGCCGGGTTTCTGTTGCGGCCAGCCTTATCCCGGCGCCTATCCGGGAACAATAGCAGGCAACGCGACGCAGCCCCCACCGGCCGAGAATTCGGCCAACGTTTCAGCAAGCTCGCAGGAGTTCCAGAAGAACTCTGAGGGAGGAAAATCATGAGCACCACACCTCCGAATATGCCCCCCAATACGCCTCCCGGAGGGAACGTGCCTCCTCCGTATCCGCCTTATGATCCCAAGACCCAGTGGCGGATTTATCGGGAACAGCAGAAAGCCGCTTGGCGCGCGCAGCGCGATGCATGGAAGGCCCAGCGCCGCGCCATGAAGGCCAACTACGTGGGCGTATATGGCCCCCGTGTTCCCTCCATCGTCGGCCCCATCATCCTCATTGCTGTCGGCGTAATTGCTCTGCTGATGATCACCGGCCGCATCAATTCCGGCCAGTTCTGGATGTGGTATGGCCAATGGTGGCCGCTGCTCCTCATCGGCGCTGGCCTGGCCCTGCTGGCAGAGTGGGCCATTGACCTGCACCGCGAAACTCCGGTGCGCCGTGGCGGCAGCTTTATAGGGATTCTCATCTTTCTGGCGGTGTTGGGCTTATGCGCTGCCGGATGGAATCATGCGCAGCCCTGGTTCCACCAGTGGAACAACGATGGCGACGAATTCTTCAACTCCTTCGGACTGCCGGAGCACGACATGGAGCAGCAGGAGCTCACCCAGCAGGTTCCCGCCAATGCCGCCATCCAGATCGAGAATCCGCGCGGCAACGTGAGCATCACGGCGGGCGATAGCTCCGCTATCACCGTGCAGGCGCATGAATTGGCCTACGCCAACTCGGACTCGGAAGCCAAAAAAGTCTTCGATGCCGTGGCGGCGCGACTCACCGTCAGCGGCAACTCCGTCCTGCTGAAATCAGAAAGCAACTCCTACGGAATGGTTAACATGACCGTTACCGTGCCCAAGACCGCCAAGGTGACGGTAAACAACAACAGGGGCGACGTCTCTGCCTCCGGGTTGGGCGCGGGAATCACTGTTACCGCCCGCGGAGACGTGCAACTCAACAGCATTGCCGGCCCGGTCGAGGCGCACTTCCCGCACGGCCATCACGACTTTTCCGCCCATGATATTCAGGGCGATGTGACCGTCGACGGAGACTTGAGCAACATCACCATCTCCGAGATTAAGGGCAAGGTTTCACAGAGCGGAGAAATCCTCTTCGGCGACGCGCACATCGAGAACGTTTCCGGGTCGGTGCATTTGCACACCTCGCGAACCGACATCGACGTAGCGGAGCTGCCCGGCGACCTGACCCTCGATCCTAACGATCTGCGCGTCAACCAGGCCAAGGGGCAGGTGCGCGTGGTGACCCGCTCCAAGGACGTCGATCTCAACCAGATCTATGGCGACAGCTATGTGAAAACCAACAACGGCCACATCGCGATCGAGCCGGCCGGCGTTTACGCAGTGGACGCGAACAACGAGAAGGGTGACATCGAAGTCTCGCTGCCCCCCAATGCATCCGCCACCGTAAACGCGCGCTCCCACAATGGAGAAATCGTTTCCGATTATCCTATCCCCGCAACCGAAGGCGAGAACAAGCAAGCCACATTCACCATCGGCTCCGGCACAGCCAGGATTGTGCTGAACGCCAGCAACGGCGACGTGCATATCAAGAAAGGTCCGGGCTTCCCGTCCACGCCTGCACCTGCAACTCCTAAGGTGCCTATGCTGAACGTTCCGCCCTATCACAGGATTCCGCCGGGCTTCGAAGGAAAACAATTGAAGGAGCCCAAGGTGCCGCCCGCGCCGCCGGTTAAGCAATAAAACCGTCAGTCAACCGGAATGAACAAATCCGGCGCAGGAGAATTCACCCTCTTGCGCCTCTTCTTTTTCCTGGCTGTGATAAAACTCGATTCGCTGTTTTCACCTGGAATCCCGTTTATCCCGCAGCGTACTAAACCGCGATTCGAGGCACGCGCGCTCCAATGCGCGTAAAGACCTCCCAGGGAATCGTCCCCGTTGCTTCGGCGTGGTCGAATGCGGTGATGCTTTCGCCGCCCTGCTCGCCCAGAATCACAACATCGTCGCCCGGCGCCACGTCCTCGATTTCGGTCACGTCCACCACCGCCGAGTCCATGCTAACGAGCCCCACCAGCGGCGCGCGCTCTCCCCTGACCAGCAGGTTGAAGCGGTTGCTAAGCCGCCGGTCGAGGCCGTCGGCGTAGCCCGTCGCCACCAGAGCCAGCCGCATCGGTTCTGTCGCGACAAAAGTTCCGTTATAGCCCACCACCGCGCCGGCGGGAACCGCGCGCACCCCCACCACGCGTGTCTTCCACGTGAGCACAGGTTGCAGTCGTGCGCGCGCTGCGGCCAGAGTCGCCGGCTCCGGCAGTTCAAACTCCGGGTTGAAGCGCGGCACAACGCCGTAAAGCGCCAGCCCCGGCCGCAGCATCGCCTTCATTCCATAATGTGCGGCAAGAGCGGCAATCCGCGCAGTTTGACCGGTCAGAAGCGTGGCGGAGTTGCCCACATGCAGCCACTCCGGAGCTTGCCCCGCTGCCCTGATCTTCCCCAGCGCCTCATCCAGTAAAACCATTTGCGCCGCGGTCACCCGGCCGTCTGCCTCGTCGGCGGCATACAGGTGGGTCATCACGCCCTCCAGCCGCAGCGGCGACCCCGGATGAAAGCGCGCCGGAAGCTCTCGCGCGCTTCCGCCCTCCGTCCTGAACTCTTCGGCCGCTACCCCCTGGCGGCTCATGCCGGTGTCGATCTCTAGGTGAATCGGGATTGAGCCTCCCGCCGCGCGCGCGGCCGCTTCCAGCTCATCCAACTGCCACGGTTGCCATGCCACGACGCTCAGCCGGTTCTCCGCCACCGCCGCTCCCTGCCCGGGAAATGCGCCGCCGAGCACCAGAATCCCGCCCTCGGGACACTGCGCGCGCGCTGCTACACCTTCCTCAACGGTGGCCACGCCCAGCCACCGGGCCCCGGCATGCACCGCCGCCGGAGCGCACAGCTCCAGCGAATGCCCATAGGCATCGTCCTTGACCACCGCCATCAACTCCGCATGGGGCGCTGTCAAGCTCAACAAAAACTTGAAGTTATCTTCCAGGGAATGAGTGCGAATTTCAACCCGGCAGGGGTGTGTTGTCATCAGGCTGTCCAAGCTTTAGTGTAACAATTGACCACTGACCACTGATAACTGATAACTGACAACTTGTTCCTTTACTCCAGCAGCGCGAATGCCACTACGGTCTTCTCTTTCAACGGAATCTCCTCTAGCAGCTCCGCTTCAAGATCGGTCGGAACGGTCATCTCGCAGGCCGCCACTTTCGCCTTATCGGCGCCAACAAAGCACAACTCGCAGTGGCCAAGCTCCGCGCCTTCTCCCATTCGGACCGGCGGGCCAAAGACACGGCAGGTCAAGGGCCGCCACGCGTATATATCGCACTTGCCGGTATCGGGATCCAGCGCAGGGCAGGCTGCCTCGTTGTCGAAATCCTCAAAGCGCTCTTCCTCAATTTTGGAATCGCCCAGTATACCTGTCTTGGGATCGCCGGGGAAATTTGCCCCATGCTCGGCAATCCACGCCTTCGCGCGACCTTCGATCTTGGCCGCAAGAGCAGGCTCTGTGGCTCGCACCATGTCCATGCCGGCGCGCAGCCGTAGCGTGTCCAAAGGACTGAGGACAAAAGCTCCATGGCAGCATTGGCTGCAGCCGGGCTTGCAGACCAGCAGCTTTCCCGCTTTTTTCGCCGCATCGGCAAATGCGGAGTCCATGATTTGCACCAGTAGAGAATCACCCGTGGGCAAACGCATATCGCACAGAATAACCCATTATTCACATAAAATGTAAGCGTTACTAAAGGCAGATGTTTGAGTTACTATTGGCTCGGAGGGTTCCCCGTGCCTGAATTCCACAGCCCCATCATCCCCGGATTCCGTTATCGCAACGCCCCCGCCGCTATCGACTGGCTCTGCCGCGTCTTTGGCTTTGAGCGCCATGCCGTCCATGAAGGCGAAAACGGCACGATTGCCCACTCCGAGCTGACCCTGGGCAACGGCATGATCATGCTTGGCTCCAGCAAGGACGATGAGCATGGCCGCGGCTTCAAATCCCCTGCTGAGTTGGGTGGCGTCGAGACCTGCACTCTCTACATTGTCGTCCCCGACGTCGATGCGGCCCATTCCCGCGCCCTGGCCGCCGGAGCCAACGTCACCACCCCGCTCCACGACACCCCCTACGGCAGCCGCGACTTCACCGTAAAAGACCCCGAAGGCCATTCCTGGTACGTTGGCACCTACGACCCCTGGGCGAAGCGTGAATAAGGCTTCACTGTTGTGCTTCGGTTGAGTTCGCCTTTACATCTGCTTATTCCAGGCGTATTTTTGCCAGTGGGGTCGTAAACGCTCAAGGGGGGAATATATGCGACCGATCTTCTTTGGTTGCTTAACGGCGCTCCTGCTCAGCCTCGCCGTCGGCGGTCAATCCCCGGCAAGCCATGCCATCGCTCCCGCCCCGGCGGCAAAAATCGAGATTCGCCCCATACCACCGGAGTTAACGCAGCGCTATGAGCCGCTCCACGCCGCCCTCAAACCCTCTGCAAGAGCCTGGGTCGATCAACAGGCAACCATCGAGGCGCGTCGCCCCAAGCCCGACCTGAATGCTTTGCGGGCGGCGATTCGCCAGCGTTTCCCTGGCTCTTTTTCAGCGCCTGCTTCTCTTCGGCAGGGTGGCGATATCGATGCCGTTGTCTTCGTGGTCCTCGTGCAGACGTCGCAGAACGTACAGGCGAACATAGAAGCCGATGCAGAGCAGATACAGGCGTTGATGCAAGATATCAACGCCTTGCGCCAGGCGCTCGAGCAGCTAAACCAGGAAAAGGCCGCATTAGCCAAAACCGGCCAGCGCAACGCCTCCTGCGCAACGCCCTTTTGCCGCTCGCTTCCCGCATCACTCGCCGAAATCAACGCATCAACTGCCAAATTCCCGCATCCCACTCACCTTCAAGCTCCGGCGAGCCTTACCCTTACGCAGCTACAGTCACTCGTCAGCCAGATGGAGACCTCGCTGGACACTGTTGGCGACGACGCCCAGCTTGCCAATGTCGACTTGCAAAACATGCTGCAGAAGCAGCAGCAAACGATTCAAATGCTCTCCGCCATCGAAAAGCTCCTTAACGACACGGCCATGTCCGTCATCCGCCACCTGGGAAGCTGATTTAGAGCTATCTCTTTACCCGATCGGCTTGTCCCACGTCTCCAGCGCCCGCTTGAACGCGCCCATGAACCTGCCCGCGTCGGCCCCGTCAATGGTGCGGTGATCAAACCCCAGGCAGAAGTACTGCACTGAACGAATCGCAATCGTATCGTGGCCCTCGGCGTCGGTCATCACCACCGGCTCCTTGCGCAGCCCTCCGATAGCCAGAATCGCCGACTCCGGCTGGTTGATGATCGGCGTGCCGAACTCCTCGCCGAAGATGCCGGAGTTGGTCAGCGTAAACGTGGACCCGGAAGCCTCCTCGGGCAGCAGCTTCTTCGCGCGCGCCCGTCCCGCCAAATCTGCAACGGCCTTCGCCAGGCCCACAAAGCCGCGCTCCTCTGCCTGCTTCACCACCGGCACAATCAGCCCCCACTCCAGCGCCACGGCAATCCCCAGATGAATATTCGGGTGATACTGGATCGCCCCATCCACCAGCGACGCGTTCACAATCGGATACTTCCCCAGTGCCTCAATGGCAGCCGTGGCAACGAACGGCATAAACGTCAGCTTCACGCCGTGCTGCTGCTCAAATCGCGCTTTCTCCCGCTCCCTCAGCCGCACAATGCGCGTCATATCCACCTTGTAAACAATGTGCACATGCGGGCTGATCTGCATGCTCTCCACCATGCGTTGCGCAATGATGGCCCGCATCTTGGTCAACGGTTGCGGCACCTGCGGCACTTGCACTGCAACCAACTGCTCCTTTGGAGCGGTGCTGCCCTGCCCACTCTCGCTCAGATGCCGCAACACATCTTCCTTGGTGATGCGCCCCTCCGAGCCTGTTCCGGTAACCCTGCTCAGGTCAAGATTGTTTTCTTTGGCAATCCTCCTCACCAGCGGCGATGTGCGCTGCGCCACCTGCGGTGGGGCCCCATCCGCCTTCTGCGTCACCTGCGTTGCGGCTGTCCGCGCCTGCGGTGCAGTCGTCGCGGAGCGGGCTGCTGGTGCAGAAGCCTGCGGAGTTGTCGCTGGCGGAGCCGCCGCCGGCGCTACAACAGCCCCGCCAATCACCGCCACCACCGTATTGACCTCAACCGTCGCGCCCGCGGGAACCTTGATCTCGGTGAGCACGCCGGCCTCGGGCGAGGGAATCTCCGCGTCCACTTTGTCAGTTGAAATCTCAAACAGCGGCTCGTCCTTCTCGACCCGCTCGCCGGTCTTCTTGAGCCATTTGGTAATGGTGCCCTCAAAGATCGACTCGCCCATCTGGGGCATGATCACGTCGGTTGGCATGTGGGGTCTCTCCGTGATGCGGGGCGCTCTTCTGCTGCGTTCAGGGAAGGTTTTTGACGTACAAAGGGAAGCCTTCGAGGTTCGCCCGCTTCAACTCGGATTATAAATTGTTCTGCGTATATCAACCGAGATGGAACAATCGCTATATTTGGGTGCCCCAGATCCCGCTTTTGGGATCTGGGAATCGATATGCATTACATCAATCGCCCCGTCCCTCACGCTCGAACCGGCCCATCTCCCGCGCCTCTCAGTCGCTTCACCTCATCCGGAACTCGGAGCGGCGTGTCCTCCGCCGGGATTCGCGCCTGTGCCTTCGCAGCCTGCTCCCTTAAATCCGCCAGGCTCTCCACTTCCACTACCGGCTCGCCAAAAACCAACCCAAACTCCCGCGCAACTAGACATGCAAGCTTCTCCAGCGTGGGCAACGCCTCCGGATTTTCAACCTCCCGCGCCAGGCTCGTCACCGCATGATCGGAAATCCCGCAGGGAACAATCAGGTCAAACTCCTTCAGGTCGGTCGTCACATTAAATGCAAATCCATGCGACGTAATTCCCCGCGCCACATGAATCCCTATCGCGCCAATCTTTCTCTCCTTCACCGTCGAAGAACTGTTCCCTGTTCCCTGTTCCCTGCCGGGGTCCCCGGCGAGCGAACTTTGCTCGCTGGGGTGGCTATTCCCTGTTTTTCCGCACCACACCCCCGTCAGCCCGCAAATCCTTCCCGCCCTCACCCCAAAATCGCCGCACAGCCTTATCAGCGCCTCTTCCATCCCGCGCACAAAATCCACCGGCCCCATCCGTCCGCCGCTCTCCGTCCGCAGCGTGCGCAGGTCGAAGATGGGGTAGCCCACCAGTTGCCCCGGCCCGTGATAGGTCACGTCGCCCCCGCGGTTGATCTCATGCACGGTCACCCCGCGCCGCTTCAACATCTCGTCAGACGCCAGAATGTTCTCCCGCTTCGCGTTGCGCCCCAGCGTCAGCACCGGCGGATGCTCCAACAGCAGCAGCACATTCCCGGTACGCCCCTCCGCCACCATCACGGCCACTTCCGACTGCAGGCGCAGCCCCTCGTCGTAGCCTACCCGCCCGAGATAAACGTACTGAATCATAGTCTTTGATTGTAGCGAGCCGTCCTGCACATACATCGGGGCAGCCTTCATTCCTCTAGCCGTGCCGCAAACAGCTTTGCAAACACCATCCGATGCTCCCAGACAACCAGCAGCCACAGAAGCGTTGCAAACGCCCCCATCCCAATGCCTCCCGGGTCCATCAGCAGGTGATACGTGAGGATGTTGAACAGCACGGGACCCAGCAGCGTCAGCCCCAGCCCCACAAACCGGTTCACCAGCAGCAGAACTCCAGAAACAACCATGGTCGCGCCCACCACGTAAAAGTAGTGCGCAGCAAGTAGGGCGGCCGTGAACTGTCCGGCCACCCCGGGCGGCATTTGCCCCATGGGAATGAAATTTAGAAACATGTTCAGGCCGAAGACAAAAAACATCAGTCCCAGCAGATAGCGAGCGATCATCGTGACAATCTTCATAGAGTTCTCCTTGATTCGAGGTGTGCGAATTAGGATGAATCGAGCCAGAGAGCGGGCTCACAGCTTCGCAGAGGGGAACAAACTCTCCGCAGTGAGTGGATGGTTTTATATCCTCCGTGGATTCAATGAATCGGGACTGGAGACTTCCTCGCGTATCTTGAGAAATCTCGGGAACTCTGATGGTTGAATGCCGGTAGCGTTTTCGCGCTACACTAGACACTGGCAGGAGGACCGGGCGGTCGCTGCCGGCAGGACCGGGGGCAACCCTGGGCCAACCGGGGGAGGAAAGTCCGAACTCCGAAGGGCAGTGTGCCGGATAACATCCGGGACGTGGGCCTCAAAACCCATGGACGGCCAGTGCCACAGAAAACATACCGCCGGATGCTCGTGCTTCGGCACGCGCAACTGGCCCCAGGGGCGATTGCCTTTGCGGCCACTCCGGTAAGGGTGAAATGGTGCGGTAAGAGCGCACCGCTCCGCCGGTAACGTCGGAGGCAGGGTAAACCCCACACGGAGCAAGACCAAATAGGGAGGGAAGCGCGAGTCTAGAGCCAGGCTCCCGCTGCGCATCGGCCCGACGCGCCCAGGCGGCTCTGAACGATCTGCGGATACCCAGCCCTGCAAGGGGCTGCCGTCCGCGGGACGCCGAAACCTCCGGGTAGGTCGCTGATGAGCGTCCGCGGCGACGCGGCGCCTAGAGGAATGACCGCACACGACAGAATTCGGCTTACAGGTCCTTTTGCCGAATTCGGAGTCCCCAGCGAGCGATTTTTGCTCGTTGGGGTGTCAGACGACAGCCCCGGCCGGGAGCATTTCCCTGCCGGGGCTGACCATTTGTGAGCAGCGGGCTAGCGGAGTTAGCGTTGTTTAGGAGGAAGAATGAAACATTTGGTGGGAATGTTAATCCTCGTCGAAGTATTCAAGCTTGGCGTGCTTGCACAGGTTACCGCACACCCAACAAGGCAGCAGTGGACTACAATTGAGAACTACGCCGCTGCGCAATATTTCGATTATGGCGCATCGGGGTCCATTATTCTTAATGGAACTTGTAAAGCCGAATCGTCCGGCTACAATATTTCCATAGAGAGGATATCCCCCCCCTCAACGGATTCGTTCAAGAAGATTGACGATGCATTGAGCGCCCTAACGCTGTTAAACCAACATTTATCATGGACAAGAAAGAGCAACGGTCTCGTGCAATTGAAAGATGACCGTGTGACTGCACCCGTACTCTCGCTTATTTTGAGAAAAGTTGAAATTCGAAGTAAAGTTGATCCCGAGCTAGCAGTCGAAGCATTGATGAGAAATCCTGAAGTTGTGTCGTTCTTAAAGAAGAACGGAATACGACTAGGAATTGCATATACGGGAAACTTATCCCATCAGAACTGGAGAAGAACACCTTCGATATCCAAGGAGCTTGAAAACGTCTCCGTAGAGGAAGTCCTTGATCAAATTGTGATCATGCAGCATGGCATGTGGATATATGATGCCTGCTCCACGGAGTCGGGGGAGAAGATTACAATCGGATTTGCAATGGTCAGATAGGGCGGGTGGCCCGGGTCTGATTATCCACAAATGAATGGGTGCCCCATATCTGGCACAGTCTCATTGTGCCAGATGTGGGAGACCACGAATCTCAACCATCCGTTTAGCGGTGCTCGCTGTGCGTAGCTCCTTTTAAGCGGGTGAGGGCATGGCTAGCTCCGCTGGTACCATCAATCCATGCTGCTCGTAAAACTCCTCGATCCAGCCGCCCGCGCACCCGTCGTCGCCCATCCCGGCGAAGATCTCGGCTATGACCTCTTTGCCCTCGAAGCCGTCACGCTCGCCCCGCGCACAACCGTCAAGGTCCGCACCGGCATCAGCGTCGAGGCCCGCCATCCCGCCACCGGCGTGCCGCTCGGCCTTCTCGTTCGCGACCGCTCCTCCATGGCCGCGCGCGGTGTCGCCACAACCGCCGGGGTCATCGACGCCGGATACCGCGGCGAGATTCTGGTGCTCATGACCAACCTGACCGATGCCACCGTGGTTCTCAAGGCCGACGAAAAAATCGCCCAGATGATTCCCATCCCCGTTTTGACCGGCGACGTCCAAACCGTCGAGAATCTCGAAGACTCTGCCCGCGCGGAAAAAGGCTTTGGCAGCTCTGGACGGTGACCACCTGCGGTGGGGCCAACCGCTCGCGATTCGCTCACACGGGTTTCGCGGTGCCCGGTTTCATCTACATCGAACTAGCGCCACCTGCCACACGCTAGGAAAAAAGCATTTCACTATGTAGCGAACGGGTGACTGGGTGTACAATCGGCCCGTGTTTAAGTCAAAAAGGAGATTCCAAATGAATTGTTTTCGTCGGTTTACGGCGCTTTCACTCGTTGCAATTGTCGCTACGTCTGCGTTCACAGCGCAACCTGCCCCGCAGACAAATACTCTTGATCTAAAGCAGGCATTTGAAATCGGTCGCGTTGAACTTACTTTCACCGGCAAGGAACAGGGCGAGATGCTTGATCTAAAAATTACTAATGTTTCAAGAGAAAAGATTATCGTAACGATCAAAAAGGGGATAATGACCTTTGATTTCCCGAGTCGGACGATTTCGCTTTTAAGCGATGCCAACAAAACTGTGCCGTTAGATCCTGCAAAAAATATGACAATAACGCTAAAGCAGATTGGTTATCCTCGAATCAATGGTGGCTCGATGACCGCCCGGATGCAAACCCAATAGCCGATCGTCCCAGATCTCGATTTCGAGACCTGGGACGATCGCTTTAGACTTGCGATTCCATTACGGCTTCCCCAGCCCATCCCCCTTGTGATAATTCGGATACGGCGGAACAGGAATTGCCGGCACGGGATGCGCTTTCAGCTCATCCAGCACCATCTGCACGCCGGTCTCCAGTTGGCGGTCGTGTCCGGCGGCCACATCCTTTGGCAGGTCCTCCACCATCACATCGGGCGCGATGCCGCGGTTTTCCACCTCCCAATCGCCGTTGAGTCCGTAGATGGCGTAGCGCGGCGCGGTCACCCCGCCGCCGTCAATCAGCGTCGGATAGCCGCCAATGCCCACCAGCCCGCCCCACGTCCGCGTGCCCACCAGCTTGCCGATTCCCGCCTTCCTGAAGTACCACGGCATGGCGTCGCCGCCCGAGCCGGAGTTCTGGTTGATCAGCATCACCTTGGGTCCGAAGATCGCTCCTACCGGATCGTGCATCGGCTTGCCGTCGCGTTCAATTGCCCCGGAGAGCGGCGTGCGCTTCAGCGTGTCCACCACGTAGTCGGCAATGAATCCGCCCTCGTTGTAGCGCTCGTCCAGCACCAGCGCCTGCTTGTCCAGTTGCGAATAGAAGAAGCGGTTGAAGTTGGTGTAGCCCGAGCCGCCGGTGTTGGGCATGTACACATACGCCACCTTGCCGCCGGAGAGCTCGCCCACCTTGCGCCTGTTGCCTTCAATCCAATCCAGGTTGCGCAGCCCGTCCTCGTCGCTGATGGGAATCACCGTCACGTCGCGCGCGTCCTTGCCGTCAGCGTTCGCGCCCACGCGCAGCACGGTCTGCTTGCCCGCTGTGCCGTCGAAGAACTGGTAGAGGTTGTCCTCGGCCTTCAGCTCATGGCCGTTCACCGCCAGCAGGTATTCGCCTTCCTTCACCGAGACTCCCGGCAGTGTAAGCGGCGATGCCAGCCCCGGCGTCCAGTTCTGTCCGCCCAGAATCTTTGCAATCCGGTAGCGGCCATTCTCCGTCTTGTAATCCGCGCCCAGCAGTCCGGTCTTCGCCACGTGCTCCGGACGGTACGGTCCGCGAATGAACATGTGCCCAATCGTCACCTCGCCCAGCATCTCGGTAGAGAGGTAGCTGAACTCCGAGCGCGAGGCCAGCGCGTCCAGGTAAGGCTTGTACATGGCCTCGATCTTGGGAATGTTCAGCCCATGCGTATGCGGATCGTAGAGAAAATCTCGCTGGATGCGCCACGTCTCGTGATACATCTGCCGCCACTCGGCGCGCGGATCGATCACGGTTTCCAGATTTCCCAGGTTCAGCGGCTTGCCCGGAGCGCTGTCGCCCGGTTTCAGGTCATCCGCAGAGGCGATGCTGCAGATAGCCCCCTTGCGCGCGTAGAGAACCTTCGACCCATCGAACGAAACGATGAAAGCATCCACGTCGCTGAGCACGATCTCGGGCTTGCGTTTTTCCAGCGTGAACCGCCAGATGGCGTGAATGCCGGGACCGCCGTCATAGCTGGTAGGACGGCCAACCGGTGTGCCTTCGCCCAGAAAAAGCACGCCGGTCTTACCCACGGCGATCCAGTTGTAGTTGCGCGCCGGAAGCGGTAGCGACAGAATGCGGTCGCCAATCTTCTCCAGGTCCACCTTGACCACCACCGGCTTCTCGGCATCTTTCTTCTCGCCGTCGGCGGTCTTCTTGTCGCCCTCCTTCTTATCTGCGTCTTTCTTCTCCTTGCCGCTCTCCTTGGCTGCTTCGTCCTTCTTGTCAGCATCTTTCTTGTTGTCGTCCTTCTTCGCCTCGTCCTTGATCTTCTCGTCGTCGCTCTGCGGAGGCAGCGGCGAAGCCCCGTCAGCAGCCAGCACCACCACATATGCGGCAGTGGTTTGCGCGCGATCCAATGAGGAGAGGTCGATCCCCGCCTTCGAGGGGCCATCGTCCGTGGAGGCCAGGAAGTAGAGATATTTGCCGCTCGGATCGAAGACCGGGCTTGAGGCGTCGCTCATCCCGTCGGTCACCTGCGTCGATTTGTGTGTCTCCATCGAGTACAGGAAGATGGCGTCCAGTTGGTTGTCCAGGTCGCGATGATAGGCAATCCACTTCGAGTCAGGCGACCAGGCCGCGCCAAAGTTCGGTCCCCAGTTGCCAAAGATTTCCTTATCCACCAGCACCGGCTTGCCCGCCGGCACATCTACAACCCACAGCCGCAGATGCTTGTCGGTATACACAATGTGCTTGGAGTCGGGCGACCACGTGGGGCTGTAGAAGTAGCTCGGCTCCGGGCCCAGGTCAATGACCGTGGGCGGTTTGAATCCCGTCTGATCTCTCAAGTAGAGCTGGTACTCGCCTGAGGCGTCAGAGAAGTAGGCGATGGTTTTTCCATCCGGGCTCCATGCCGGATCGCGCTCCGCCACGCCGGGCGTCTGGGTCAGGTTGCGCGTGTCGCCCTTCTCGGCCGGCACGGTGAAGATCTCCCCGTGCGCTTCAATAACGGCTCGTGCTCCGGTGGGCGAAAGGTTGAGGTTCTCAATCTCCTCCGGGCTGACGTTCGCCCGGTGCGGAGCCAGCGCGGCCAGCTCGCCATGAATCGTTATCGGCACCGGCATATTCATGCCCGTCGCCGGATCTACCAATAGAATGCGGCCAAATTGCTCCACCACCAGCGCGCTCCGATTCGACCCGTCCGTGCCCTTCGCTGGCCCCGCCTGGAAGGTCTTCATATCCAGCCCGGAGTTCGCCATCACCTGCGAAACCTGCCCGCTCTTGGTGTCATAGCGGTAGAGTGTGACCGGGCCGTTGTTGGTTCCCGTGCTGTCGCGGTCGCTGAGGAAGTAGATCTGGTCGCCCACCCACACCGGATTCGAGTCGTTGGAGTTCTCGCGCGGAACCTTTACCACGTCCAGCGTCTTCAGGTTCACAATCCAGATGGGCGACGTCTGCCCGCCCACGTAGCGCTTCCATGCCGGCTGCCACTTAGAGAAGGGCTGATAGGCAATCGACTGCCCGTCCGGCGAGAATGAGCCCTCATAGGCGGAGGGCAGTGGCAGCGGCTCTGGAACTCCGGTTCCATCGGCATGAACGCGGAAGAGCCGCGCAAAGTGCCGGTAGCTGGTCATGCCGCTGGCGATCAGAACGTCCTTGCCATCCGGCGTCCAGCCCACCACGCCGCTTCCTGCCGGGTGCCAGGTGATGCGCCTGGGCACCCCTCCCGCCGCGGGGATGATGTACGCGTCGGTATTGCCGTCCAAATGGGCAGAGTAGGCAATCCATGCCCCATCAGGCGAATAGAACGGGCCTGCTGTCACGTGGCCGTTGGCGGTGAGCCGCTCCGCCTCGCCGCCGTTGCGGCTGACCGTCCAGATGTCGTCGGCATAGCGGAAGGCGATCTTATCCTGCGAGAGAGATGGGAAGCGAAGCAGCAGCGGCGCCGAATTTGTTGTGGCAGCGGTCGCCGAAGTACCTTGGGCAAAAACATTTACTGGCAGCAATGCGAGAAACACCACCAGCACGAGCGCAAAACGGAAATAGACGCGATTCATCGGGCCTCCGGATCGGTGCGATTGTGGATTCACTTCAGAAACTGGCGCAAAACTGCGCGCTCCCTCATGCTACGCCTTGCGGAAGCCAAAAAGTTCCCGATAATCGCCGGTTTTTGTCTATTCTTCGCCTTCTTCGGGGCTCAGGAACCTGTCAGCGGCCCTTTGCGTATCAAAAATTGAGAGCCCTCCCCCGGCTGTGGCTGCTTTCCCGCTGCAGAAAGCGGCCATTAGGGTTGCTCTGCGTTCATGGCAGCACCGGCAATTGCGTACACTGGTGTATATGGGCTGGCAATCCACTAAGCCCTTGCGCCCGCTCCTTTTCGCGTAACTTGCGCTAAGGGCGGGTAACCAGGATTCGCAATCGGACCCCGGCAACAGAAAGCAGGACCATGCTTTTCGGTGAGGCAGTCAAACTCGCGCTGCAATCCTTGTGGGCCAACAAGATGCGCTCCATCCTCACGCTGCTGGGCGTGGTCATGGCCGTCTCCTCGCTCATCATGGTTGTCACCCTGATCGACGGCGCCAACCACTTCGTGGCCACCAAGCTCGTCAACCACGGCGCTGACGTCTTCAGCGTGGGGCGTTTCCCCGCCGGGTGCTGTTTCTCCGCAGAGGAGTATTTCAAATATCAAAAGCGCAAGTTTATCAAATACGAGAACTATGAGGCGGTGCGCGACGAGTGCGCTGAATGCACCGAGGTAGGCTCGACGAGTAGCCGCACCGTCAAAGTCTTCTACAACGGCCACTCCAGCACCGATACTGAGATGCGCGGCATTACCTGGACCATGGTTGATCTCACTAATCTGGACATCGTGATCGGGCGTGGATTCACTCCCACCGACGACGATATCGGCACTCACAACGTTATTGTGGGCTATGACATTGTGGATAACATCCTCGGCGAAGGCGATCCCCTCGGCAAAGAGATTCGCGTCGACGGCGTACCTTACACCGTCATCGGCGTGGGCGACCGCCAAGGCAAGACCTTGGGCCAGTCGCAGGACAACTGGGTGGCTGTGCCTATCAATACATACCTGCAGACCTATGGACACAATGACGCGCTGGTCATCTACGTTCGCGCCCAGGGCAGCGCCGAATCGATGGAGAAAGCCGAGGACGAAACGCGCGTGCTGATGCGCGCCCTACGCCATAACCGTCCCGGCCAGCCAGACGACTTCGAGATCCAGACCAACGACACCTTCATGGACGTCTGGAAGCAGTTCTCCTCGTTGTTCTTCGACGTGATCATCGGCATCTCCTCCATCTCGCTGGTGGTGGGCGGCGTCGTCATCATGAACATCATGCTGGTCTCGGTCACCGAGCGCACCCGAGAGATCGGCGTGCGCAAGGCCCTGGGTGCGCGGCAGCAGGATGTGCTGCTGCAATTTCTCATCGAAAGCGCGACCATGGCGCTGGTGGGCGGAGTTATTGGCATTTTGATCGGCGTGGCCTTGGCCAAGCTGGTTACAGTCCTCGTCGGCTTTCCCGCCACCGTGCAGTTGTGGAGCGTGCTGATGGGCCTGTTCATGGCCGGCGCTGTGGGCGTCTTCTTCGGCGTCTATCCGGCAAGCAAAGCCGCCAGGCTCGATCCCGTAGTGGCCCTAAGAGCGGAGCTGTAATGGCACAAGGACAAACCCGCGAATCCGTCAAGATGGCCCTCGATACCCTGAGGGCGAACAAGCTGCGCTCGGGCTTGACCATCCTGGGCATCGTCATCGGCGTCACCACGGTCATCGTCATCTCCTCGTTCATCAACGGGCTCAACAATCGTGTCGCTGATATTGCCGACTCGCTCGGTACAAATGTCCTCTTGGTTACACGCCTGCCCTTCGGCATCGGTCGCCCTACTACCGAGCAGCTTACTCGCAAATACCTCACCTTGGAGGATGCGCTGGCCCTGCGCTCGCTGCCTCACGTCGTGGCCACGAATGCCGGTGTTCGATATGCCAAGCTGTTCGGCGTCGGCGACGTCAGCGTAAAGTACCAGGGCCATAAGGTGGCTGGCGCCATCCTGGAGGGCGACACCGCGCAGGTCGCGGATGTATCAAATCTGGTCTTGCTCTCGGGCCGTGTCTATACCGATGAGGAGGACAAGCGTCATGCGCAGGTGTGTCTGCTGGGATACGACACCGCGGATAAACTCTTTGTGAATGGCGAAGACCCCATCGGCAAGGAGGTCAACGTCGAGACCGGCCTCTATACCGTCATCGGCGTGCTCGACAAGCGTAAGCAGCTCTTCGGCAGCGGCCAGAATCCGCAAGACAACGCCATCTACTTCCCCATGGGAACCTTCCACAATCTGCATCCTGAAGCTTTGGAGATGTTCATCAGTGTGAAGTACGACGATCCGGCCAACAAGTCATTGGTCGAAGAGGAGATTCGCGAGATTATGCGCATCCGCCGCAAGGTCAAGATCTCCGCTGACGATAACTTCGATATCTTCGGAACAGACTCTATCAATAAGCTCTGGGAGCAGATTACCGGCGGGCTCTTTGGACTGATGGTCGCCGTCTCCAGCGTCGGCCTTATGGTGGGCGGTGTCGGCGTCATGAATATCATGCTCGTCTCCGTCACCGAGCGCACCCGCGAGATCGGCGTCCGCAAGGCCATTGGCGCCACCAAACACACCATCCTCACTCAGTTTACCACCGAGGCCGTCACCCTCTGCGCCGTGGGCGGCTTAGTCGGCGTGATCATGGGCGCCGCGCTTACCGGGCTCATCTACGTGTTGCCCATCGGCCTGTCGCCCTCCTTGTCCACCGTATGGGTGCTCATCGGCTTCGGCGTCTCCTGCGCCATCGGCCTGCTCTTCGGCATCTATCCCGCCTGGAAGGCCGCCAACCTCGACCCCATCGAGGCACTACGTTACGAGTAGCAGCTGTTAGTTTTAGCTGTTAGCTGTAAGCTGTTAGCTGTGACTCCGCACGCCCTGGCGCAATCCGTTGCCATTCTCACCACTATTCTGGCCGTTGCCGGAATGGGCTACTTCCTCGCTGCCCTCATTGCCGCGTGCATCTTTTTATCGCAGCGGCTCAGGCCGTTGGCGGCCTTTGCGCCCGGCGTCAGCATTCTCAAGTCTCTCAAGGGCCTCGACCCCGGCATGATCGACGCCTTCCGCAGCCATTGCCGTCAATCCTACGCCGGCGATTTCGAATTGCTCTTCGGCATCTCCTCTCTCTCTGACCCCGCCGCGGCAGCCGTCCAGCAGTTGCAGGCCGAGTTTCCCCATCTATCCATCAAGCTCATCGTGTGCCCTCAGCGTCTGGGAACCAACGGCAAGGTCAGCACGCTCGTCCAACTCGTCCCCCACGCCCGCCACAACTTCCTGCTTATCAACGACTCCGACATCACTGTCTCTCCGCGCTTCCTGGAGCGGGTAATGGCCTGCTTTTCACCAAATGCGGTTTCTGCCAGCAAAGCCGCGAAGGAAGTCGGCCTCGTCACCGCGCTCTATCGCGGCCGCGCCCACCACACGCTGGCCTCCACCTTGGAATCTCAGGGCATCGCCACCGACTTCCAGGCCGGCGTGCTGTTGTCAAAATTGATCGAAGGCGGCCTGCACTACGGCCTCGGCTCCACTCTGGCACTCCGTCGCGAGACGCTCGACAAAATCGGCGGTCTCGCTTCCCTGGTCGATCACCTTGCTGACGACTACGAGCTGGGCGCGCGCATCTCCGCGGTCGGCTACCGCGTGGCGCTCTCGGCCGAAGTGGTCGAAACCAACATCGCCGCCTACGGTTGGCGTGGCTTCCTGAATCACCAGTTGCGCTGGGCCCGCACCGTTCGCGACGCGCGTCCCTGGGGTTACGCCGGCCTCATCTTCACCCACGGCCTTGGCTGGGCTTTGCTCAATCTTCTCGCCAGCGGAGCGAGCCTGCTGAGCCTTTGGCTGCTGGGGTTGAGCTCCTTCCTGCGTCTCGCGCTGGCCATGACGGTGGGCGCTGAGGTGCTCTCCGACCGCCAGGTTTTGCCCAATCTGTGGCTGCTGCCGTTGCGCGATCTCGTCGCTATGGGCGTCTGGGTTGCGGGCTTTGCCGGCAACACCATCGTCTGGCGCGGCCAGCGCTTCCTGCTCAAAAACGGAAAGCTCAAAAAGGCTGGCGAATCTACAATATAGCCTGGCGGAGTTTGGGTAGTGGTACAGTTTGGATCATCCCAGCGTTGGCGGTGATTGTCACTCGCAAGCTTTGGGAAATGTCTGATGTGGTGAAGGTGTTAGAAGATTGGGAGGTTGCGAATGGGCACGCGCATATCGGTAAGAGACCAGAACAAAGACGGGACAATTGTAGAGATTGAGATTTTCGAGGGGATTGTGTTTCCAAGGAGCCTCGAATCGCGCTTAAAACAATATCCGGGAGCGATATCGTCCACGGAATACCGCGGTGTCACCTATCCTGTGTATTATGACGATGAAGGGGAATTGTTCATCGCGCTTTCACGCCGTTTGTAAGAGCGCAATTGCCCCCACAAGTCCGCCAAACTGTACCACAACCGGAGTTTGAGTCCGCCCTAATCCCCCGTCGTCACTACTGCCTTATCCTGCGCGCTGATCGCCGCACAATCAATCGACAGGCACGCGCCCAGTTCGCTGAAGTTCTTCTCCCAGCGTTGCCGGTCGTCCGTTGCCAGGCTGGTGAGCGCATAGCCGGAGTTGCGCAGTATCTCGTACCAGATGTTTTGCGCCTGCCACAGGTTCAGCTCAAAGGGCAGCTCCTTCAGCGTGCGCGCCAATGTCAGCGCCCGCTCCAGCGACTCCAGCGAACCGGACGTCATCTGCAGCTCCACCATGACGCGCTTCATGCGCTGGTCGGCAATGTAGGAGAGCGTCGGCGTCTCCAGCGGAATCTGGTCGGCTTTGGCCAGCGATAAAAACGCGCGCAATTGCGTCTGGTCGGTGGGGTTGCTCTCCAGCGCGCGCCGCAGCCCGGCATTGATGGCAAAGCCCGCCGCCAGGGTAAGCGCCGGCGGCTTGGGCAGTCCTGCCGTGAAGAGATAGTGCAGCAGGCTGGCGTGCTCATCGTAAATGGCGGTGAGCGATTTCTCGATCTCCGAGAGCGTGGAGCCCAGAATGATCTGCACAATGCGCCGCTGCTCGTCGGTAAACAGCGAGGTCAGCGAGTAGTCCACGTGGCCATAGTAGCGGTCGATTAGCCGAATCACCTCGGGGAAGTCGCCGCGCTGCACCTGTCCGGCGGCCTGACTGGCAAAGGCCTCGAAGGCCGCCGCATCCTCCGGTCCATACGACTTGACTGCCGCGTTAATGTTCTGGTCGCCAAAATGCAGCACCGCAAATGAAAAGCCCTGCTGCTTGCCGGTAATGCCGCTGACAATCTTGACCCTGCCCAGCGCGAGCCGTCCCCGCCCCGAGGTGTACGTTTCGTAAAAGTCGCGCCACACGCGGAAGCAGAACAGGTCGGTCTCCTCGGCAAAGGTAGAAAAGATGGAGCTGATGGCGTAGTGTGCCGCCACCTGTTCCAGGCTCAGCTCCCTGCTGCTGACCTGCTCCTTGTAGATCTTTGCGCCGTCGCCTGCCGCCGCCACGTTGGATCGCGCCTCGGCCATCCGCGCCAGAAACGCCGGCTCCAGCGTCGCAGCTGCTTCCCCAAAAACCTCCCGCGCCAGTTGCAGCACCCGCGCTGCATAGGCAATCACCTGCACCGTCTCGATGCCCGAGATGTCGTCAAAGAACCATCCGCAACTGGTGTACATCAGTTGCGTGTGGCGCTGCATCTCCATCAACTCCATACCGCGCACGCGCTCCTCCACGCTGAGCGCGCGGTTCTGGTGCTTGCCGAAGAATTGCTCCACCGGCTGCGGGCTGCGGTCCAGTACGACGTCGATATATCCGTCGCGCGCCGCCCACACGTCTTTGAATAGTTTGCCGCCCTCCTGCTCGGTCAATGGAATCAGCGCGTCGCGCAGTTCATCGAGAGCCCTGCGCAGAGGTGCGCGCCACGCCTGGTTCCATCCCGCCTTGCCGCCGTTGCAACCGCAATCCGAGCGCCAGCGCTCGATCCCATGCGCGCAACTCCACGAGGACCTATGGACAATCTCCGCTTCATACTCCGGCGGAAACTGCTCCAGGTAGCAGCCGTAGTTGGTCAGCTTGACCGTCTTGTCATCTTCCAGCAGGCGCAGCGCGTAGGCCAGCGCCATCTCGCCGTACTTGTGATGATGTCCGTACGATTCCCCGTCCGTCGCCACATGCACCAGTTGCGGCTGCGCGTTGTCCTTGAAGCCGCCCTTGAGCCGCGCCGCCAGGCTCTCGCCTGAGTTGAGCAGCCCCTCGAAGGCAATCGCCCGCGATGCCGGGCCGTCGTAGAAAAACACGGTAATCGAAACGCCGGTGTCGAAGCGCACCAGGTAGGGGCGCGTGGTGTCTACGCTGTCGCCCGGCGTATCCGTCCAGTTCGCGCCTTCCTTCAGGCTCCGTATGCGCTTGCACTGGTGCGGCGCCAGCACGGTGAACTTGATGCCATGTTGAGCCATCAGCTCCAGCGATTCGTTGTCCGCCGCGGTCTCGGCCAGCCACATTCCCTCCGGCGCCGCTCCGTAGTGGTGCTGGTAGTCGGTGATGCCCCACCGTATCTGCGTGATGCGGTCGCGGCGGTTGGCCAGCGGCAGAATAATATGGTTGTACACCTGCGCCATCGCCGAGCTGTGCCCCTTGTAGCTCTTGCGGCTGCGCTGCTCCCCGTCCAGAATCGTGCGGTAGGTGCGCGGCGCGTTCTCCACCAGCCAGCTCAGCAGCGTGGGGCCGTAATTGAAGCTCATGCGCGCATAGTTGTTCACGATGCGCGTGATCTGGTTCTTGTTGTTCACAATGCGCGCCGCGCCGTTGGTGGCGTAGCACTCCGCGCAGATGCGCTCGTTCCAGTCGTGGTAAGGTGCCGCCGTGTCCTGCGTCTCCACCGTCTCCAGCCAGGGATTCTCCCGCGGCGGCTGATAAAAATGACCGTGAATGCAGACAAACCGTTTACTCGCCGCCATCAAAAACAACTCCTAGCTGCTTTTGATTATTGTAGGCTTGCCCGTCCCGTCAGCGCTGTATTCTTTGCCAGGTCGCAGGCCCTCCATAGGTACCAGCTGGCCACGGAGCGGAACGGCGCCCAGCGTTTTCCCCTTTTGAGCAGCACCTCCGGCTTGGGCAGATCCTTCGCCTCCAGCGGACGTGTTTTGGGCGCCTTAAGAAAGGTCAGCGCAAATCCCTTGCGCACCCCGTAATCCGTCGCCGGCAAAACATCAGGCCTTCCCAGTCGGAAGATTAGCAGCATCTCCACCGTCCATGGGCCTATGCCGCGCACCTCTGTCAGCCGCTCAATAATCTCCGCGTCGCTCATTTTTTTAATCGCCGCGTTCGTGGGAACCGTCCCGTCCAGCGCCCGCGCAGCCAGGTCCTTCAGGGCTTTGATTTTGTTGAAGGAAACCCCCGCCGCCCGCAGCACTTCATCGGGCGTTTCCAGCAGCAATCGCGGCTCGGGATCGCCTCCATAATACTCCCGCACTCGCCGGTGAATCGTCGCCGCTGCCTTGCCATGCAATTGCTGGTAAAGAATCGACTCCAGAAGCGACTCGAAGGGCGAAGGCGATGGATCCAGCCGCAGCATGAACGCTCCGGCCCGCTCGATCAGCGCGCCCAGCTTCGGATCGTTAGCGTGCAAATGCGCCAAGGCCTCGTCAACGTCGAAAGGAAGTTTGCGGCTGCGCCCGTCATGAATCATAAGGGAATAGTGTACCGTGCTGTACGCGTGAGCGCCTATTTCAGTTGGATTTTGGCTATACTTTGCATTACAGTAGGTCGAACAACGTAGGCTCGGGTAGGTTATGTTGATGAATTATCTTGGGATAAAGCGCACCGACGACTACCCAACTCTTCGGATAGGCAAGTACCGTGCCTACATAAAAATATGTATTATTCGCAGGAGAACAGATTTCGTCTAGAAATTTGCGTTTTACCATCTGTGCTGCTTCGTTTGGGGTGGCGCCTTTGTCTACGCATCTCCAATATAGCGCTCCCACTTCCCAGTCTTCGATCATCATCTTGTGATTGCCCTTACACCGGGGGTCGTCGCAAGAGAAACTGTAATGGAATCTAAAGGGCACTTTAAGAGGTGGTTCTTTGCTAGCCTTTCGGTTTTCCCAAAGCCTCTGCTGCATGAGAGCCACTTTGAATCCTCGCTTCCAATCTGTGTCGTCTGGAGTAATTACTAGATCGAAGATTTCTTTCGGCCGGAAAATGCCGAGCGAGGTCTTGTCTTCTTTCTGCCTGCCGAACAACTCTTCCATCGATTGAGATGACTTAGCAAGCGCATAGCGCAAACGTTCGGCCCAATTGTCTTTCGATGTGAGAGGTTCGCCAATGGTACAGATGGAATCGCACTCCGGCCTGTAGCTTTCTTTTCGGGAGTCGCGACCTGTATGCTTGGTCGCATTAACCTCAAGCCATTGGTATTTTTTATATTGTTGACTGTAAGGGAGGTCGCGGAAATTGATGGGATAAAGACGGATGAAGTCCCCGGTCCGTGTTACCCCTGCGGTACAGACTAGCTCATCGTATTTGGAGGAAGGAATTGGATAAGTTTTGACCGTGATGAGGACTTCCAGGTGTTCCTGCATCTCATAGGTGGACAATCTGCATTCCGGACATTTCCGCAATATGACTAGCTAGGCGGCTCCGGTGACAGTCCACAGCCTCCTTCTCCATGCAAACAAGGACAGAAGGTGTGGCTCTCATCTGAGTCGCCACGGATTTAATCTCGCCCTTGTGTGCCGGGAGGATTTTTGATTCATAATACCTGAAAAGTTTCCGTAATTCGGCATCAGTTTTTAACATATTTCGTTTTACTGAAGGGATCCCAAGTCCCGGAAAATGAGAGTATTCAAGCCCTAGCTTGCTCGCAATGCCAGACAGGGAGCTGCGCGCAAAGCCATATTTGCGCGATATGGGATTTGCTCGCGTGTCAATAATATTGTGGACCCCAATTTCAAGTAAACGATTCAAAAATCCGTCAATAGATCGCTTTTCATACCCTATCGTATAAACCGCGACAGGGGCAGTCTTCGCTCTTGGCGCATTGGTCGGAATCAAGTTCGTTAACTCGCTATTGATCGAAAACCATGAATAACGGGCATACACATCTTTCATCAGGCCGCGAGTTGATACATTACCGTACTTGGAAATGATGAAATGTGCTGACCGAGTTGTGTCGGAATCCGATCGCTTGGCTTCTTTTTTCCCAATTGAAGTTGCCGTGAGGGAGATTCCTGCAGTAGTGGAGTGTGATTCAATGTAGCCGTTAACAGCTAAACTCTCAATTTCGCGGTGCGCGGAAAATGAATATGGACCGTATCTGTATGGAACGAAATCATAAAATGCCGAATCGCCACCAAGAAATGTCTCTTTTTTAAGCAAAAATAGGTACTTCTGCATTTGGGTAGCATAGACGGGGCGCCCAGCAGAACTCAAAATGTTCAGAATGGTTCGTTGTCTGCGCAGCATCTCTACCATGAATCATACCAATATTGGAACAGGCTGAAACTTGAATATTTTTTTGTCCCAGTTGGTTAAATCTCGTGTTTCTGGGCGGTCCTCTTCTGGGCTTGACATAAGAACAATCCCGCCTTCGTTCTTTTGTTACAGATAACGAAGCAATTACTTGCCCGTTCGCTGTAGAATCCAGGTCAGACGGAAGAGGAGCGCCGAAGCCATGAAAATGCGGCCGGGTACACAAACGGGATTTCTGCTCTGCGGCAAGGAGTGGTTGGAGGGCGATGCGCTGGAGGTCCGCTCGCCATGGGACCAGGGTTTGGTGGGCCGTGTCACCATAGCCACTCGCGCCGACGCGCGCCAGGCCGTACATCACGCCGTGGCCAGCCTGCGCCGCCTTCGCGCCCTGCCGCGCTGGAAGCGTCGTGAAATTCTCGAGGACGTCGCCTCCGCGCTCATCGAGCAGAAGGAGCGCTTTGCCAAGTTGATTGTCGCCGAGGCGGGCAAGCCGATTCGTCTGGCGCGCGTTGAGGTCGATCGCGCCGTGCTCACCTTCAAAACCGCCGCCGAAGTGCTCTCTCAATTGGGCGGCGAGACCATTCCACTGGATGTGATGGAGGGCAACGAGGGCCGCTGGGGGCTGGTGCAGCGTTTCCCCATGGGGCCTGTGCTTGCAATTACTCCTTTCAACTTTCCCCTGAACCTGGTGGCTCACAAGGTGGCGCCCGCGATGGCCTCCGGCTGCCCCGTGATTCTCAAGCCCTCCTCGCAAACCCCCTTCACCGCATTGGCGTTGGGCGAGGTGATTCTCAAGGCAGGCTGGCCGGTGGAGGCGCTGGCCGTCCTCCCGCTCAGCACCACGGACGCCGCATGGCTTGCCGAAAAGGAAGACAGCATCAAGCTGGTCAGCTTTACCGGCTCGGCCAAAGTTGGCTGGGAGCTCAAGACTCATTCCGGCCGCAAGCGCGTTCTGCTGGAGTTGGGCGGCAATGCCGCGCTCATCGTCTGCGCCGATTGGCCCGATCTCGATGAGGCGGCCATCCGCACCGCCCATGCGGCCTTCAGTCACGCGGGCCAGTCCTGCATCAGCGTGCAAAGAGTCTACGTCGAGCGGGGCGTCTATCAGACTTTCTTGTTGAAGGTCGTCGAGGCCGCTGCCAAGATGGCCTCCGGCGATCCCTCCGTCGAAGCCACTGAAGTGGGCCCGCTCATTCGCCCCAGCGAGGCCGAGCGCGTGGAATCCTGGATCAAAGAAGCTGTCAAGGGAGGAGCCAGGCTGGTGGCCGGCGGCGAGCGCCACGGCTCCGTGGTGAAGCCGGCGATTCTCACCGGAACCACTCAGGGAATGAAGCTGCGCGACGAAGAGGTCTTCGGGCCTGTTGTTGTCATCGAGCCCTTCGACGACTTTGAAGAGGCGCTGGCCGAAGTCAACCACTCCAGGTACGGCCTGCAGGCTGGCCTGCTCACTCGCGATGCCGGCCGCATCCTCACCGCTTACCGCGAGCTTGAGGTGGGAACTTTGATCGTGGGAGACACGCCAAGTTGGCGCTTGGATCCCATGCCCTTCGGCGGTGTCAAGGATTCAGGCCTGGGTCGCGAGGGTATTCGCTCGGCCATCGAAGAGATGACCGAGCCGCGCATGTTGGTGATGGCAGGGCTGTAGCTGGCAAACGCCGAAGAGATCCTCTTCCTACTTGGGGAGCATCTCCAGCATGGCTTTCACGTCGGCGGCGTGCGGGCCGTCAGGGGCGAGAGCCAGATATTTTTCAAGCGCCTCTCGCGTCTCGGGCGAGGCTTGGACCTTGCCTTGTGCGGTTACAGGCAAATCGGCAAAGAGATCTGATCCCAGGACGAACCAGGCATTGGCTCTGCTGGGATCAGCTTGCACACACTTGCGGCAGGCCGCCGCCGATTCCTGCGTTTTGCCCATGTTGTAGAGCACGGCGCAGAGATTGAAGTAAGCCTGCCCGGCGTTGGACGCTAACCCGGCGGATTGATTATACGCCGCAATCGCTTCCTCGGTGCGTTTGAGCTTGAGCAGCGCGTTGCCCTTGCCAATGTAGATCTGCGACAAGCCGTCTTTCCACTCGGTCATTGGCTGGCCTTCGGCGGGCTTTTCCTTTTCCGCTGCGGCCAGGGCCTGTTCATAGGTCGCCAGTGCAACATCCGCCGAGCCGGAGTAAAGCTGCGCGTTCCCGAGCAACTTCAGGTTCTGTGACGTTGCCTTTTGCGCTGCCAGTTGCTGCGCAAGTGTGACCGCGCGGGGCCAATCCTTTGACTGCATCGCCTGGTTATAGAGAGCAGTAAGTGCTTCCGGATTTTGCCCGCCTGCGCTGTTGGACGTTTGCGGGACGATCGGAGAGACGAAAAGCAGCGGCAACACTGCCGCCACAAAAACTGGAATGAACCTGCGCATCGCATGCCTCCGTTTATTAGAGACGCTTGGCTTGCTGGCGATACATTAAATTCAAATGTGGCGTGGAGGACGCAGCGCCAAAGCAGCTGCATGGCGATGATAGAGCATCACCATTGCCGGATCGGCCAGCTCCCGCAGCGCAATCAACAAACACTTATCCTGCATTACACTATCCGCTCATCACTGGGCCGCCCGCAGTGCATGAGGAAAAACAGATTTGTTGCTGATGCTTCTTACTTGGCCTTGGCCTTCTGTGCGGCCCAGCGCTTGCGCTGCGCGTCTGCAATCCGCTTGCGCGCCTCTGCGCTCAGCACGCGGCGCTTCCTCCCTTTCTTGGGAGCCTTCGCGGCCTTCTTGGTTTTGGGTCCTGTTCCCTTGACGGCGACTTTGCCGGTGCTTGCCAGCAGCGAGCGAACCTGCTGGAGGCTGGCGATTTCGGCGTCGATTAATGCGAGAATTGATTCAATAGCCATAACTCAAGCATAACTCACAATTCCGCTTTTGCACAGCCCTCAGATCCTCAGCTAACTTATCCATCCTATGTTGGCAACTATTCATCCATCTCACTCCGGCTTACCTACTGTTTTTTCCTTATATGCCTTCTGCAAAATGTAATACGCCATCTTTTTCTTGCCTTGATCGGAGATAAGCCCCTTGCGGTTGAAACCATCCTGTATCCCCGTCAGCGGCCGGTTAGGCGAGCGAAAATCCATCAGTATCCACGGGCTCATGCCTCTTAGTTGCGGAATCCGGTTCAGCATTCCCAGTTGATGGCGGTAGATATTCGCCTGATACTCCTCTGTCCAGCGCTCGTTTTCCCCGCCATGCAACCCCGCCTTGGCGCCGCCGCCAAACTCGCTTATGATCATCGGCTTCTGGTAATCGATGCGCCATTGCATAATGTCGGCCGTCTCTGGCTTCTTCTCATACCAGCCAATATATTCATTGGCGCCGATTACATCCAGCGTTTTGCCCAGCGGATCATCCACAATCTTTGTATCTCCCTCGGCGCGCACCAATAGCGCAGCAGTAATCAACCGCGTGGAATCAAGCTCTCGCGCATGGGCCGCCTCGGTTTCAATGAATTTCGTCCGCGCCTCCGTGTTCGGCGTCTCGTTGGCCATCGACCACAGGATGATTGCCGCGTGATTGCGCGAGGTTCCTATCTCTTCGTCCAGCTGCTGCTCGGCCTTGGCCAGCACGCTGGGATTGTCAAACTGCAACGCCCAGTAGACCGGATTCTCCGACCACACCAGCAGCCCCATCCTGTCCGCTGCGCGCAGCATCGTCTCATCATGCGGATAGTGCGCCAGCCGCACAAAGTTACAGCCCAGTTCTTTGGCCCAGCCCAGCAGCGTCTCCGCGTCCTGGTCGGTGTTGGCGCGGCCTGTGCGATAAGGCGCTTCCGCATGAATCGAGATGCCGCGCAGAAAGATCGGCTTGCCATTCAACAAAATTTCTGTCCCGCGCGTCTCTATAGTGCGGAAGCCAATTTTTTCTTCGATCCGGTCTTTGCCGGCGGTGAGGATGACATCATAGAGCTTGGGATTCTCCGGGGACCAGAGTTGTAATCCCTCCACTTTTGCATGAAAGTACTCCATACCAAGCCTGTCGGATTCCGTCCGTATTCTGATTTTTAACTCGGGAATCTCTACTACTGCACTCATCCCTGTTTTATTCTCAAACAATGCCTTCAACAAACCCTCGACCTGTACCCAGCCCTCGATAACCGAATCCTCTGTCCGGCTCAAATGTACATCGTACTGATCGATAAACACCTCCGGCACCTCAATCAGCGAAACCGATCGCGTCAGCCCGCCATAATTCCACCAGTCGGTCTCCAGCGTGGGTACGCCGTCTTCGTGCCGCGTGTTATCCACCGCCGCCACCACAAAGTTATCGCCCACATGTACCGCCGCCGTCACCTCGCAGTTGAAACTGGTAAACCCGCCCTCGTGCTCACATACCTTTTGCCCATTCACCCAGAACCACGACTTATAATTGGCCGCGCCTACGTGCAGAAACACGCGCGTATGTTCTTTCGGCTGGTAAGTGAAATCGCGCTCGTACCAAATCGGTCCCTCATAATAAAGAAGCGTCGCCCGCTGCGTATTCCAGTCGCCGGGAACCTTCAATTTCGACGCCGTGGAAAAATCATATTCAGTAGGAAACTCATCGCCCGGCTTAGCCTTCCGGTTCATAAACCAGCCATTTTTCTTTTCTTCATGATGAAAGCTGAACAATCCGGAAAAATAAGGGTCGACAATGGCCGCCCACTCGCCATTCAGCGAGATCGCAGGCCTGCGGTCTGCGCCGGTCAGGATAATCGGCGCCGGCGCTGATTCCGCGGCCCATGCAACAGCACCGTTGAGCATCGTGACGGCAACTGCGGCAAGAACTACCCCGCAGGCGATCCGTGAGTTCATCTGCACAACCAGTCCGAAAGGCATTCGCATCATTTCAGCTCCTCAATCATTACAAGATGACTTGGCCAATCACCGCATTTCGCCGCGCTCCGCTGTGGCCCCGCGCGAACCCCCTATTTTATCGCCTATCCCGTCATCTTGATTCCCTCACAAAGACAAAAAGGGGACAGGCGTCGCCGCCCGTCCCTGTCGCGCAAAAAAGTTTGTTTTTCGGCCGGTGTTACGTTCCCATATACATCACGTGCACATACGTGCCGAGGCGCACGTTGTAGGCCAGGTACCAGCCCTCGTGATCCGGATCGTCATAGATCACGATGTCGTCGGAATCCCACAGCCATCCGTCGCAGAAGGCAACGTCAAACGCCGCTACGTTCCAGTACCAGCCGTTGAACCAGAAGCGGCCGGGCCCGCCGCCGCCCAGATGCCACACATGCCCGCGGCCAAATCCGCCGGTAAAGCGGCCATGCTCGAAGGGGTGGTCAAGATGATAGTTCGCGTCGCCGCGTCCGGTGTCGTGGCCCACCCAGCTCTTGCCGTTCACGTGCGGGGCGTTGGGTTGGCCTGCCTTGTTGTTGTAATTCCGGTTTGGCTCGGCCGCATGGGGTGTTCCGGCAAACGTCTTGGGCCCGTGGGACGGAATCGCCTGATGCCCTCCTCCGCCCGAGGGATGTGACCCTCCTTGATTATGCTGTGCAAACGCCGGAACGGAAAGAACCAGCAATGTGGCCAATGCTATTTGAATGGTCTTCATCGTTTCCTCCAGAGACCCTCGGGGAAAACTGCGTACCTCTACAACCCGATTCCCCTTGCGGGTCATCTCCAAACAACATTAAATACAACCCGGCCCAAACAGGCAAGTTGCGGCGTAATTTTATTTGCGTTTGCCTGTATGATCCGGGTGCCCCACCCTCGCCGCGTACTAGTTTTTGCCGCTAAGATGGGAATCCGAATCTCCTGGCGCGCAAGCGCCCTACGCCTGGACGGCAAGTCCTGGCGCGCAAGCGCCGTCTGCCGCACCGCAGGTGCCGCAAGCGCCGTCTGCCTGGACGGCTAGTCCCTTCGCCACGCATACAGCGGGAAGCGGTTGGCCAGCTCGGCCACCTCTTTGCGAATCCGCTCCAGCGCAGCATCGTCGTTGCGCCGTTCCAGCGCCTTCGCGATCCACGCGCCAATCACCACCATCTCCGTCTCTTTCATCCCGCGCGTGGTCAGCGCCGGCGTGCCAATGCGAATCCCCGAAGCCTTCAGCGGCGGATTGGTGTCGTAGGGAATCGTGTTTTTGTTGACCGTGATGCCCGCCTTGCCCAGCGCCAGCTCCGCCTCGGAGCCCAAAATGCCCTTCTCGAAGACATCTACCAGCATCAGGTGGTTGTCGGTCCCGCCTGAGACGATGCGGTATCCGGCCATTTGCAAGGTCGCCGCCAGCACCTGCGCGTTGGCCACAATTTGCGCCGCGTAGCTCTTGAACTCCGGCCGCAGTGCCTCGCCCAGCGCCACCGCCTTGGCGGCCACAATGTGCACCAGCGGACCGCCCTGCTGTCCGGGGAAGACCGCCTTGTCCACCGCCGCGGCCAGCGCCTGCCCGCACAGAATCAATCCCGCGCGCGGTCCGCGCAGCGTCTTGTGCGTGGTTGTCGTCGTAATCTGCGCATGCGGCACCGGCGAGGGATGCACGCCTCCCGCCACCAGTCCTGCGATGTGCGCCATGTCGAAGATGTACGTCGCGCCCACCTTGTCGGCAATCTGCCTCATCCGCGCGAAATCCCACAGTCGCGGATAGGCGCTGCCTCCGCCGATGATGACCTTAGGCTTCTCCCGCTCCGCAATGGCCTCAAGTTCTTCGTAGTCAATCACTTCCGTGTCTTTGCGCACGCCATAAAACGTGGGCCGGTAGAGCTTGCCGCTGAAGCTCAGCTTGTGTCCGTGCGTCAGGTGGCCGCCATGGGAGAGGTCCAGCCCCAGTATGGTATCCCCCGGCTGCAAAACCGCAGCGTAGGCCGCCGCGTTAGCCTGCGAGCCGGAGTGCGGCTGCACGTTGACGTGCTCCGCCCCAAAGATCTGTTTGGCCCGCTCCCGCGCCAGGTTCTCCACCACGTCGGTGAACTCGCACCCACCGTAGTAGCGCCGCCCGGGATACCCCTCGGCGTATTTGTTGGTGAATATCGAGCCAGCCGCCTCCAGAACCGCCTCGGAGACAAAGTTTTCGCTGGCTATCATCTCCAGCCCCTCGTGCTGGCGATGAGTTTCCTGGGCAAGGGCCGCGGCTACTTCGGGGTCGGCCTGGGCAAGAGTCAAAGACATGCGGTCAGTCATGATGAAATTTTAGCGCCTTTACCCTGAGCAATACAGCACACTTTTTCATGAAAGAATAATTCTGTAGATGGTCAACATAGACCAGACGTGATGCTTAATAAAAGCTCAGAATGTTTGTTGAGCACGCGTATATTCCCAGATCTTGCTCCAGCTCAGCCGTCGTCTTCGGGCGACGGCTGAGATGTTTTGACCGTCCATATCATTCATTCCCTTCCAAATTTCTTTGCTGCCTGTTGCCGGCCCTGCTTTCTGCCGGAAGATCACATCCGTTTGTGGCTGAGACAAGGGCCGGTGTTCTGTAGCAGGTTTTGCTACGCGCTTGTTCTTAAAATCAGGAACCCCTCTCAACCAGAATCTGCTATCGTTTTCGATAGCTGGTTGAGGCCGCAATGAAAACGCGTTTTCTGCAATCGATTCTGCTCGCATTTCTTGCTCTGGTGTTGATTCCCATCTCCGCCCAGACCCCGGCCATCGTCCCCGATCTGCTGGCTAAAGCCAACGCCGGCGATGCCGCCGCCCAGGTCGCCGTGGGAGAGCACTACGCCGCTGATGCTGCGGCGATGCATAACGTGACCCAGGCCGGCGAAGCCTATAAGACGGCGGCAGAGTGGTACCGCAAGGCTGCCGGCCAGGGCTCCGTTGCTGGCCAGATGCATCTCGCCGTGCTCTATCGCGACGGCGGCAAGGGTTTTCCCCGCGACATGGCGCAGGCCGCGGAGTGGTATCGCAAGGCCGCCGAGCAGGGTGACGTGACCGCGCAAGCCTCTCTCGGCGTGCTCTACTCCATCGGGCAGGGCGTTCCCCACAACGATGTGGAGGCCTACTTCTGGCTTGACCTGGCCGCCTCCGTCAAGGGGCCCAATCAGGAGAAGTACGCCGCCAACCGCCAGATGATCGGAATCCACATCACCGTTGATCAGCTTGAAGAGATCCAGGACCGCGTGGCCGCGTGGATTGCCGCGCACCCGCGCCCCCAATAGCGAAACCAGAGTAGCTATACCCGGCGGCAATTCCGCCATGTGGCTTTTTCCTTACCGGGGTCCCCAGCGAACGATCTTTGTTCGCTGGGGTGGTTGACCGGGGTCCCCAGCGAACGATCTTTGTTCGCTGGGGTGGTTGACCGGGGTCCCCGCGGATAGGTCCTCGTCCGTGGGGTGGAAGTAAAAGCCACCTCAAACACTTTCGGCAAGGGCACGTTTACTCTGGTTTCGCTCGAAAAAACCGAATAACAGCCACTCCTCACCGGCAATCGAACCCGGTATGCTGAAAGAGATGCGATTTTCTCCATTTCGACGCACACCCCGAAACTGGCTCGCTCTCGCAGGCCTGCTGGCTTTCGCGTTGGCCGCGGCTCGCGCCCAGTCTCCCGTCATTACCCTCACGCCCGCCGTGGTTGTGGCCGGCTCTCCGGAACTGATTCGCGTCTTCGCTTCCGATGCTGCCGCCATCGACGGCGATTGGCTCGACCGCAAGCTGGAGTTCTTTCGCGGTCTCAATGGGCGCGGCTGGTTTGCCCTGGCCGGCGTTGATGTGGACGCGCCCGTCGGTCCATCTGAGCTTAGAATAACCATCCACGACGCAAAAGGCGGCACGCGCGCCCTCAGCCGCACCATCCGCATTCATCCTGCCCACTACCGCACCGCTTCGCTCACCGTTGCGCCGCAGTATGTTCAGCCCGGCCCCGAGGAGCTCAAGCAGATCGCCGCCGACCAGGTGCTGATCCAGAAGATCTTTGCCGTGAGCGCACCTCAGCCGCTGTGGAAGGGGAATTTCCGCGTGCCTGTGGACTCTCCGCAATCGGAACCCTTCGGCACGCGCCGCATCTTCAACGGCGTCCTGGCCAGCAATCACAAGGGGCTGGACTTTCGCGCCAAGCCGGGAACTCCGGTGCGCGCCGGCAACAGCGGCGTCGTGGTGCTCGCTCAACCGCTCTACTATGCGGGTAACTGCGTGGTCATCGACCACGGCCTTGGCTTCTTCACGCTCTCCATGCACCTCAGCCAGATCTCCGTGCGAGAGGGCCAGCATGTCGCGCGCGGCCAGCGTCTGGGACTAAGCGGGGCCACCGGCCGCGTCACCGGACCGCACCTGCACTGGGCCATCCGCTGGCAGGGTGCCTTCCTCGACCCTGCCAAGCTCCTCCACCTCGACCTCAGCGCCGCGCGCTAGGTGTTTTCTGAATGAACGTCGGAAAGCAAAATCAAAGGACTAACTCGCCCGTATCATTGTCCGGTACGGCGCACACACAGCGCACGCTTGCCGGCGCTGCCGCGGAGAGGGAGGGAGAACCGCTCTCCAGTGAGGAAGAAGAATACCGACCCCTCCTCAGAAGCATCTCCTGACGTGCTGCTCCAAACCCATAACCATTCAGTCATTTGAATGTTATCCTTGATATGCCATTTCAGCGACTCATTGTAAATACTTTTCAATTCGTTAATGGTGGGCAAACGCCAGCCGGAGTAGCCGCCCAGCGAAAGGTTTTGGCAGTAGTTAGAGGCCTCCTGATTGGTCACATCGTCGCCGTTGTCGCGACTGGTCCACATCAGGCCTGTGGCCGGGTCGGTCCAGGTGGGCTGTTGGCCGATGGCCATGGATGCAACGAGTGTGAATGCAACTGCAATAATGAGGATTTTCATGCCTGTTCCTTTCTTGAATGGGACTGCATGGTTTACGCCAAAATCGCTCGCCAAGGAGACCCATCATAGCAAACGCCTTGTGTGCATAGGATATTTGAGTGCTATATATCAAATTTCTCACGTAGTGTCAATGACAGCAGGCGGTCCGGCGTTGGTAGAAAATTACCCTCCCTCGCCGCACAATAAACGAATGATCAATGAATACAAGAGCGGGATTTCCCTATTCCCTAGTCCCTATTCCCTGTTCCCTGTTCCCTGTTCCCTGTTCCCTATTCCCTGCTTTTCTCATCTCTTTATACGCCCTGTACACAAACCACCCCATATACCATCCATCGATATATTTGTATGGCGTCTCTCCGGTGGTGTAGTGCCCGCAGGGCAGCACGCGCCGCTCAAAGTTCAGCCCGATCCGCTGGAAAGCCTCCTCCACCTGCAACGAGTAATCCAGCGGAAAGGTCAGATCGTACTTCGCGTAAACCAGCAGCACCTTTTTTCGCGCTCCATCCACCTCTGCGCGCATCATCTTTTCGTAGTAGCTGCACGGGCTGATCGCCGCCCACAGATTTCGCAGGCGCTCCTGATCAAGTCCGCTGTCTGCAAGCCCCTGCCGCACATGCCGCGTGCTCTGTCCCGCCCACACCACGTCTCCAAAGGCCGTCGACGCATGGTTGAAGGCATTCACCCGCAGCCGTGCGTCGTGCGCGCTGGCCAGGAATGCGTAGCACGATCCCAAACTCGTCCCCAGCACGCCGAGGTGCTCGTAGCCCTGCTCCTCCAGCCAGTCAAGGCAGCAGCGAATATCCACCACCGCCTGCCTGCAAGCTGAAATCGTCCTCCCGATGTTGGCGCTCACCGCATAATCCGAGCGCTCCAGCTCCACCGGCCTGCGAATGTCGTGGTACGGCTTCGAGAGCCGCAGCGCCGACACCCCCATCTTGTTGAAGATTTCGCACAGCGAGTTGTGGCTGAAGGCGTCTGCATTCCACTGCGGCATCACCACAATGGCCTGCTTGGGCCGCTTGGGATCTTTGTGCTCTGGCGCAGGATACCAGCGCGCGTTCGCCTGGTCGTTTTCCGGATAGGGCGTCCGCTCCGGCGAAGTGAATCTCAGAAACTGCGCCTTCGGAATCTTTCCCTCCGCCGCCTGCTGCTTGATCGCCGCGGCCTCGGCCAGCGTCTCCGGGCGCACGTTCGTGGGAAACAGCTCCGGGTGCCGTTCTTCCAGCCGGAAGTCGGTGGGCCGCTTATAGCCGAAGAATGCGTCGCTGTGGCGTATCAAAAATTGATTAATTAACACCATCGCGGCCTCGGCCAGCGACGGGTCGGCCGCGATCTCCGGCCCCGGCAGCGCCTCTTCAAAGCCGTGCTCGCGCAGGAACGGCTCAATCCACTCGAAGCCCCACTCCATCGGCCGCACCACGCGATTTTCGTCGCGTGTGGTTAGGCGCGTCTCCCACTCGTACATCCAGCGCGCATATTTCTTTTTGAGCATGAGCTTTATTCAATTTTATCAGTGGGTGCCCCAGGTTCGGCGCAGTCTTATCGCGCCTAACCTGGGATATCTATAACTATGATTCTTTATCGCTAAGATGAAGCCCAAAGCAGTTGGCGTGAACCGTCTCTATCCTTACCGCGTCCGCTTTCCCCAGAACACCATCCAACCCATGCTGAGCGTTGTGATCAGCGCGATATCCACCAGCGAGATCACGCAATAAAGGCACCACACCATGAGAATGTCTCGCTCGATGTGCGCCAGATACAGCGCGAAAGCCATCCCGATGAACGCGGAAAAGAAGGTCAGCGCCCGTTTCTGTATCAACGCCAGGCTCGCCAGCGCCAGGTAGCCCGCAATCCCGATCGTCGCCACCGGTATGCCCACCACCTCGGAGTACGGGCTGTGGTTCACGATCCCGCAATCCCACTTCTCATTGATGGTGCAGGGTTCGGTATCCATAGATTTGTGAATGCGCAGCGCCAGCACGGAAACCGTCACGCCTACCAGGGCCAGGATTGCAATCACATAGCGCATTGTTTATTAGACGCGCAGCCGGCGCATCCGTTGCAGATTAGTATAGATCAGCAGATTACTATGAACATATGGGTCAGCAATCCAGCGGCGGCAGCCGCATCGCCTTTTTCGGCGGCACTTTCGACCCGCCCCACCTCGGCCATCTCGGCGTGGCACGCGCCGCCCGGGCGGCTCTCGGCCTCGACACCGTGCTCTTCGCGCCCGTGGGCACGCAGCCGCTCAAGCCGCAGGGCACTGTGGCCGGCTTTGAAGACCGCCTGGCCATGACCCGTCTGGCGATTGCCGCCGACCCCGCCTTTGCCCTTTCGCTGGCCGACGCCCCCAATCCCTCCGGCGCCCCCAACTACACGCTCGAGACGCTCGTCGCCCTGCGCGCCCAACTGCCGCCCGGCAACACCCTTTTCTGCCTCATGGGCGCCGACTCCTTCGCCAGTTTCCGTCGCTGGCATCGCGCCGCCGAGATTCCCTTTGTCGCTCCGTTGATCGTTGCTTCCCGCCCCTCCGAGTCTCACTGGTCGCTGGACAACCTCGACTCCGCCCTCCCCGAAGGCCTGACGTTGGAGACGGAGGGAGGCGGGGGTTTCAACCCCCGCATTACGCCGACAGAACCTCCCCTGGCTTTAGCCCCGGAGGGAGGTGGCGTGGTAACTTCTTCGGAGTCGCAAGAAGCGTCAGGGCACGGCTTTAGCCGTGCCGCAGTAGCAACAATAGGAACTGGGGCTTTAGCCCCTGAGGTACGCTTTTCGGAGAAAGAAATCCCCTTCCGCCGCTACATCCTTCGCAATCCCGCCGGCGACCAAGCTCCCTTCTACCTGCTTCCCGGCCTGCACATCGACATCAGCGCCTCCCAGATTCGTGAACAGATTCGCGCACAAACCCGTATCTCCGCGCAATCGCCCCCTGCCGCCGCCACCCGTATGCCGGAAAGCACCCTGCTCCCCGCTCCTGTTTTGGACTACATTCGCGCCCACAATCTTTATCGTTGACTTGCCCCGGCCCCTTTGAAAGGCTACGATGAATCTCGGAGAGCAATCACCACGAATGACCGCCATCGAGCAGCACCTCCCGCCATCCCCCCTGCAAATCCGCAACCAGGTTCAAGCCGCCGCCGCAGTCTGTGAAGAGAAGAAGGGCGTAGACACCCGCATTCTCGAGCTTGACCCCATCGACTCCGGCCTCGCCGACTTTTTCCTCGTCACCTCGGCCTCCAACGACCGCCAGGCCATCGCCATCGCCGACGAGATCGAGCACCGGCTCAAGAGGGATTTCGGCGCTTTCCCCAACTCCGTCGAAGGCCGCCGTCACGGCCAGTGGATTCTCCTCGACTACGTTGACTTCGTGGTCCACGTCTTCCTCGCAGACCGCCGCGCCTTCTACGACATCGAGCGTCTGCGCAACTCCGCACGCCCGCTCACCCCCGCCGAGTTCGATGCCGAGCTAAAGGCCGAGCTGGCCGCCAGAACCACCGCCGCGCGCCAGAAAGCCTCCGCCACGCATGAACCGCCCGCCGTCAAGCCCACGCCCAAGCCAATGAAGCCCGCCAAAAAAGCTCTCCGGCCCGCTGCCCGGAAATCCAAATCTGCCAGGCCCGCCGCTAAAAAGCCCTCTGCAAAGAAGAAGGCCTCCGGCAAATCCTCCGCGAAGAAAGCCGCAGCCAGAAAAACACCACCCCGCAAATCCGTGACCAAAAAATCTGCGCCTCGCAAGGCTGCGCCAAAAAAGAAAAAGCGCTAAAGCTTATTCGCTGATTACGTAAATCATTGTTGCCCCACCCTCGTCGCGTACTTTTTTTGTAATGGCGGGAATGTAGCGTGCCGGCCTCCCGGCCGGCTGTAATGCGGGCGTCCTCGCCCGCGCTTATCTATGATTGATTACTTGTTCATGTGGTCTAAACACGTGGGCGGGATTGCTTCCTCCCCTGCTCCTCACCTTCCCCCGCACGCAAAAAGGCCGCGGTATTTAGCCGCGGCCCTTTTAGCATTGTGATGCGTTGATTTAGAAAACGACCTTCGTTGCCAGCTGCGTCTGACGTGCATTCGCTGCCCCAGTAATCTGGCCGAAGAGCCCGCTTGTGTAGTTGCCGGACGGATTGCCGAACTGCGTATGGTTGAAAACGTTGTCGCTTTCCATGCGTATCTGCAAGTACCGGCTGCGATTCGCGCCCAATGAGAAGTTCTTGGCGATGATCGCGTTGGTGTTGTTGATGCCGGGGCCGTGGTAGGGATTGCGTGCTGTCGTGCCGAATGATCCGATTGTCTCGTTAACGAAGGAGTCGCCAATGGTCCCGTCGAACCAGGGGCCGAATCCGGAACCATTCCGGAGACGCGGATTCAGACGCACCAGAGGAGCAATCTGATTGGGAGAATCCGGACATACATAGAAGCCCGTTACGGCATCGCACCACAGCGACTTTGATGTGCCGCCGTTATAGGAGATGTCATACGGGAAGCCGGTCGCGAACGTCATAATCCCGCTGATCTGCCATCCCGAAAGCGCCAGGTTGTACGGCGAGAATGCGCTGCTGCCGTGCTTGAAGGGAACGACATACACCGGGCTGAAGACGATGCGTTGACGGGCATCAAAGGTCGAGTCGCCCTTGTTGAGCGACGTTACATACTGGTTGTAGCCGCGCTCGCCGGCATTGCCAAAGCCGGTGTTTTCAAAGCTGGAGCCGCTATCGATGGCATGCGCCCAGGTGTAGCTCAACTGGAAGAGCAGACCATGGGTCTCGCCCTTGGTTACGCTGACCTGAAGCCCGCTGTAGATCGAATTCGCTCCTGAACCGACCATGCCCATTGAGGCAACCGTCGTGCTGTCCGCCAGCTTGTTCTCTGGGAAATAGACTGCCTGATAATTGCGTTCACCCGTAAGGGAGCAGGTCGGGTTTGCCAGGCAGGCGGCGTGTCCTGCTGCCGTCTCGTAGTTCGCCTCATAGGCAGTCTGGTTGTGCCGCGCCTGGGAGCCGACATAGCTGATACGGGTGACCATCTTGGATGGCAACTCGCGCTCTATCGAAAGCTGGTAGTTTTCCGCATAGGGCGCGCGGAAGCTGGGCCCAAAGCCGCTGATGTAATGGATCGGTTCCTCTGCCGCAAAGCTCACGGGAGCGCCCACTGCCGGTTGGACATAAGGGAAGGGGTTGCTCTCTGATGCAACATGGCCGGGTGTCGTCAGGCCGCCGTTGATGTCCGCGTATGGATTGACCAACGAGGGCGTTCCGCCGAAGTCGCCTGCGCCGCCGCTGGTAAAGCCGAAGGGTGGCGTTCCCAGTGTCTGTAGCGCGGTCTCTTCCTCGGTGCGGTCATAGTAGATGCCGAAACCGCCGCGGATGGAGAACTTGCCCGGGCCGCCGGAGATCTTGCCCAGATCAGGAGCCCAAGAGAAGCCTAGGCGCGGGCCCACTTCGGTATGGCGTGTAGTAGCCTGACCGCTGTTCTTGCAACCAGGGTCTCCAGGAAATACCATGTCCTGCGGCGAGTTTGGGAAGATGTTGGACGTCTCGCCCAGAATGAAGCAGGCTAGCCCCTCGCCTTTGTACTGGTGGTTGCGCAGCGGGGTATCGATGGAGTATCCCATCCCGTAGTTGATAGTTATATCTTTGGTGAACTTCCAGGTATCCTGCCCATAGAAGTAGGTCAGCAGGGCATCCGCCTGAATGATGGAGCCGGTCCCCTGAGTATAGGACCCCGGGATGCCCAATAAAAGATCGAGGGACGGATCGCCGGTGGTGTAGGGGCTGGCAGAATTGTTGAACGAGTAGGCGCCGCTGTTGCTGGCGTCGAAGATATTCCAAACACTAAATTTGCGGCCGTCAAAGCCGAACTTCAGTGCGTGGCGGCCCAGAACCTTCGAGAAATTGTCTTCGATCTGGTAGTTCTGGTCGATGCGCGGCTGAGGGCCGTTGTTCGTGCCGCCCAGGGTAAAGAAGCCGCTTACGCCGAGTTGAGGTACGGTTGCAGATGCCGGATCCTGCGGCGAAATGCTGAAGCCTACGCTGGAAGGCAGCGCTGTCTGCTGTGGGAAAGCCGCCTTATCGTTGAAACGCGTCCAGTGAATGCCAAAGTCGTTCACTGCGGTTGTGCTGATCTGGCGGACGTAGTCGAAGCTGTACTGCTGGGTGTGCTGGATGGTGCCATCGCCAAAGCCCGGCAGAGATGCGCCCGAGAACGGGATCGTGTTGGCTACATTGGAAAAGTTATAGATTCCAACAAAGCTAAACTGGTTCCTGGCGTTAGGGTTAAAATCCAGGCGCCCGTCTTCCTGGTAGGCTGTGGTGGTGGTTGTCTCGTTGAAGACATAGCCGTTGGTGCCACTGTTGGGTGGGGGCACGTACGCATCCACCAATGCCTTGGTGACGCTATTGAACGCGTGGGTCGGGAAAACGCCCCCTAGATCGTAGGCGCATTGGGCCCAGGTTTCTCCTGCGCTCGTGCAACCAGTGACCGTGATTGTCGAGGGGATCGGAGCACCGATAAAGTTACCCCAAGGCGGAGCGAATCCTGTATGCGGATCAACTATGTTGGACGGGCGGGAACCAACTACTGCTGGATTATCTGTTGAGAAGTCACCATTGTTTAGATTATCGGACGTATACACCGTGGCAGAACCAGCGCCCTGCGGTACGCGCGACGGTTGTGCCTGGAATGCGCCGAAAACGAAAAGCTTATTCTTTAAGCTCTTCATAAAGGGGGCGACCGGACCGCCAATCGTGCCGCCCACGATGTTCTGATGGAAGGGGCTGACGGCGGTAGGTGAGCCACTGGCGCTCTTCTGGAAGAAGTTATTGGTGTTCAGGAAGGTGTCGCGATAGTACTCGAATACATCGCCATGGTACGTCTTGGTTCCTGACTTGATCGACGCGCTGACGATACCGCCGGAGTTGCGGTCATATTCCGCATTCAGCGGTCCGGTAATCAGGTTGAACTCGCCAACCGCATCCAGAATAGGGGTTAAGAGCTGGGTGTTGAGGGCGATGTCGTTGTTGTCGGCGCCGTTGATCATGAACTCCGACTGCTGCTCCTGCGCGCCGCTGACAGAATAACCGCCGACGCGCTCGCTGCCGGTCAGTGACTGTACGCCGGGAAGGGTCAACTCAAGGCCGGTAAAGTTGCGGCCAATCAACGGGAGTTCCACCATCTGTGTGGAGTCCACGATATTGCTGAACTCCATATCGGTTGTATCCACCTGCACTGACGATGCGCTAACTTCCACTACCGTGGATACCGAACCAAGCACGAGTTTGATTGGTTGCACGTATTCCTGGTCGATGTTCAGCACGATGCCTGTCGCGGTAAAGGTCTTGAAGCCCTCATGCTTAGCGGAGACAGAGTAGTTTCCAATCGGGAGCTCGGGGAACAGATAACCGCCATCGGCACCTGAAACCGTTTCGTGCTTGATTCCGGTTGCAACGTTCGTGGCTGTTATGTGTGCGCCGGCAACTACAGCATTTTGGGGGTCGGTGACAGTGCCCCGAATGCGGCCGTTGACATTTGCAGCGTAGGCAAATAGACATGCGACTACGATGGTTGATACGATGACGACACTGCGCCAGAAAAACCGGGTAGGCGTCAGGATAGAGACCGCACTTTGCAACCGGATAAATTTCATTGACTTCCTCCAAAAATTCTGTGGGGGCCGGAAACCGTTCTTGCAGCTTCTCAACCCGCTTTTTGTGCTTCTGAGTCTCGGCTGGGCATATGTAATCTGGAACCCAATTAAGCGAGGCATGACTTGTGAAATATAAATAGCAGTTTAGGTTCCAAACTTAATGGGTATATTGGTATTTTTTTTCGTTGATAATAAACACTTTATCTCCTCTTTTCACACCTCCTCGCCAGCTAGCCTTTTTGTGATATATGAAAAATTGTATTTCTGCCTCCAAGAATCCCAATAATAGGCACTTAGCCCCGTTTTGAACACCTGTTTTGTCCTGTTGCGGGGCAGATGCTCGTGACCTTGCTCCCACCCCTACCCGCCGGACAAATGTACCATTTTTCCATCAAATTTCCCTTCCTCCATGCAACCCTGCGTGCTGTGGGGTATTCTGCTGCCCATGAACCTTACCCTGGCGCATATCGGCGCGCGTCCCGGCTCGAAGGACGAGTTCGAGGCCCTCACCGCGCTTTATCTCAAGCGCTGCTCACCCTTCGCCCAATGCAAATCCGAATCCTTCCGCACTGAGACAGCGCTGCTCCATTGGCTGGACAAACTGCAGGGGCGCTCGCCCGCCGTCGCCGTTCTGCTCGATAGCCGCGGCCGCCAGATGAGTTCAGAGGTTTTTGCCGCCTGGCTCGGCGCGCGCCGCGACAAGGGCGCGCAGCACATTGTCTTCGCCGTGGGCCCGCACGCCGGATGGTCCGATGCCGCTCGCAAGCGTGCGCACCTGCTCCTCTCCCTCGGGCCCATGACCATGGCCCACGCCCTGGCGCGTCTCGCTATGGCCGAGCAAATCTACCGCGCTTTCACCATCCTCTCCGGCCATCCCTACCACGCCGGACACTGAACTCAGCGGTCAGCTGTCAGCTGTCTGCTGTTCGCTGTAAGCTGTTATCTGTGACCACCGATTCCCGCAAAGGACTTCTCCTCATCAACACCGGCCCCGGCAAGGGCAAGACCACCGCCGCCCTGGGCACCGCCCTGCGCGCCGTCGGCAACGGCATGAATGTGCTGATGATTCAGTTCCTCAAGGGCTCCTGGCACTACGGCGAGCTCGACGCGGTCCAGGCCTTCGGTTCCAACTTCGTCCTCAAGCCCATGGGCCGCGGCTTTGTGAAGGTGGGCGGCGCGGAGACGGATCCCGAGGATATTCGCCTGGTCCAGGCCGCCTGGGACGAAGCGCGCGTCGCCATCAACTCCGGCCAGTGGGACATGGTGGTGCTAGATGAGATCAACTACGCCATCAGCTACAACATGCTCGACGCGGCTCTCGTGGCCGAGGCCTTGCGCGCCCGCCCGGAGATGGTGCACGTCCTCCTCACTGGCCGCAACGCCCACCCCTTGCTCGTCGAGATGGCCGATACTGTCACCGAAATGCGCGAGGTCAAGCACGCCTATCAGAAAGGCATCCTCGCCCAGCGCGGCATAGAATACTGACAGAGGGCAGTGACTACTATTCCCTGTTCCCTATTCCCTATTCCCTGTTTTTTCGAGGTCGCATGTCCTGGTTCAAGCGTGAAGGTGGAGAATACGGTCCCGGCCTCCGGGGTGCCGCGGAAACAGAGTCGCGCGTGCGCACCGAGGGCCTATGGATCAAATGCGATGGCTGCCAAAGGCCCGTCTGGAAGGCGGATTTGTTGGCCAACCTCAACGTCTGCCCCCGCTGCCAGCACCACTTCCGCATCGGCGCGCGCCAGCGCATCGACCTGCTCCTTGAACCCGGCTATGAGCTGGTCGATGGCGGCCTGCGCTCCACTGATCCGCTCAACTTCACTGACGTCAAGCCCTACAAGCAGCGTCTCAGCGCCGCGCAAAAAGCCACCGGCCTCGATGACGCCATCCTCAACGCTATCGGCCGCCTCGGCCCCCATGAAGTTGTCCTCAGCGCCATGGAGTACGCCTTCATCGGTGGCTCCATGGGTGCCGTCGTCGGCGAAACCATCGCTCGCGCCGTCGATCGCGCCCGCCTCTCCCGCCATCCGCTCATCATCGTCGCTGCCTCTGGAGGCGCGCGCATGATGGAGGGCGTGGTCAGTCTCATGCAGATGGCCAAAATCTCCACCGCCCTGGCGCAATTGGACGACGCCCGCGTCCCCTACATCTCGGTCCTCACCAACCCCACCACCGGAGGCGTCACCGCCAGCTTCGCCATGCTCGGCGACCTCAACATCGCCGAACCCGGCGCCCTCATCGGCTTTGCCGGCCCGCGTGTCATCGAGCAGACCATCCGCCAAATGCTCCCCGAGGGATTTCAGCGCGCCGAGTTCCTCCTCGAAAAAGGCTTCCTCGACGCCGTCGTCCACCGCCGCCAACTCAAGCCCTACCTCATCCGCGCCCTTGACTTCCTCCGTGCCCCCGCTATGGCGTAATTGACGCTTTTGTCTTTTGACCGTCTTTCAATCATCTTGAAATACAAAGGGCGCGCCATGATGTGCGCGCCCTGCATAATCTCAGACAAGATAAAATTACGCTTTTACGTCCACTCTCCTGCTCTTCCACGCCAATCCCGCCAGCATAAGCAGGCCGCTCCCCATCAGCAGCCACGTCGAAGGCTCCGGTATGATCGTAAAAGTTCCAAAGTCTACATCCTGATAAGTCGTTTTATCTGCACCTTGTTCTACGACGAAATAGGCGTAGCCGGGGTAAGGATTGAGGTCGCTGACGACTGTGTTGAAGAATAAATTCGTATAGTAGGTATTGCCTCCTGCTTCAAACACAAAATACTCGCCGTAATCTCCAAAGATCGGTCCCGACCCCGAGAGATTGAGTATATTGTCATAGGCCATGAAGGTTTCGTTTGTTGCGTAGGTTGTTATCGAATAAAAGGATGTATTCGGTATCGTTAGAATGTTGTAGTTTCCTATACCTGCCCAGTCATATAACTCAGTGCTTCCGTCCAGGGGAATGCTGGTTATCGTGCCGTTAACATTGGTTATTCCGTAGAATCCGCCGCCCAGAGGCGTTGCGGTAATTATCTGTGCGACGTTGTATGTATGAGACCCGTCTGTGAGAATGAAATCGTAATTAAATGTGTTGTCGGCTCTGGCAACCGTCGCGCAGGCAAGAGCAGCCGTCAACGCAATCGACAAAAGCGCAATTCTTCCTGTGATCTTCATTGTTTCATCCCTCCTGTTTTTGTTCAGCTCAATGCAAATAGTGCGTCTGCATGATTCTCCGTAGAGGCCCGAGGGGAGGGATCTATCGCAGGAACAGAAAATTACGCTTCCCGCTGGCTGTACTGTTCTTTTTGAATTCGGCACAATTGTATCGCGCAATTTTCTTTTCTGCAAGATAGATATTGCAGAATTCTATTCTGGTTTATATATGTGATCTGCCTCACGTCTGGGGCACGTAAACAAGGATTATCTAAGCATTCGTCGCCGTTCTCCACGGCAAGAAATTCGTCCCGCAAATACTTCGGCCCGGCATCGCTGCCAGGCCGTCTTTGTCATGCTTACCCCGCGTTAGCGGGGCGCTAACTCGCTGCCCTCATATCCGCATCGGCATCAGCACGTACCGGTACTTGTACTCCGCGTCCGGATCCTCCGGCCGCATCTGTCCCGCCGACTGCGAGTCCTTGAACTCCAGCCGCACCTCGCCCTCGTTCCCCAGCGCTCTCAGGAACTCGAGGATGTACTCCGAGTTGAATCCCACGGCAATCGGGTCGCTGGTATACGGCGTGTCGATGGTGTCTTCGCTCTCGCCGCTTTCGTTGGAGTTGGCGCTGAGCTTCAGTTCATTGCTCTCCAGCCGCATGCGCACGGCGTGAGAGTGCTCATCGGCGAACTGTGCGACGCGCTCGATGGCCTGCGCCAGCTCGCTCGCCCGCACCACCGCAAACTTGTTGTTGTCGCGCGGCATCACCGCCTCAAAATTCGGGAACTGGCCGCTGAGCTTGCGCGTGCTCAGTGTGCGATGTCCCACGCGGAAGTAGAGAGTGTGCTCGTCGTCGGCAAACTCCACCTTCGCTGCGTCGGAGACCGACAGCAGTTGCACCAGCTCGTGCAGCGCCTTGCGCGGAATCAGAACGCGTTTCTCGCCGCTGATTCCTTCCAGCGTCTCGTTGGTCTTCTCCACGTACGACAAGCGGTGTCCGTCCGTCGCCACCATGGCCAGCGACTCCGCCTTGATCACCAGCAGCGCTCCATTCAGCGTGTATCGCGACTCCTCGTTGGAGATGGCGAAGATGGTGCGATTGATCAGCGTCTTCAGCGCCGCGGAAGAAATTCCCGTCGCCTTGACGGTAGGAAACTCCGGCACCTGCGGAAAGTTGGCGCGCGCCATGCCCACCATCTTGGTGTTCGAGCGCCCCGAGCGAATCTGCACCCAGTGGTTTTCCAGCAGCTTGATGGAGATGTCTCCATCGGGCAGCAACTTCACGTAGTCGTAAAGTTTGCGCGCGGGAATGGTGCATGCTCCCGCCTTCTTCACCTTGGCTGTTGCGCTGGTGCGGATCGCCTGGTCGAGATCCGTGGCCGTGATGTTGAGCTTGTCGCCCTCGGCCTCGATAAGAAAGTTGGACAAAATCGGAATAGTCGTCTTGCGCTCCACGACGCTTTGCGTCGCAGTCAACTCCTTCACCAGCTCCTGACGGCTTACGCTAATCTCCATCGCTGCCCCCGACGCGGACGGTTTCTCGACCTCTGTCTCTGCTTTCGCCATTATTCCACCCCCGCTTTGCGACTGATAAAGAAATACCCTTCCAGGCAGAATCTGCGCTGGCCACACTGTACAACAACGAGCCACCTGCCGGAAACGGCTTTCTTTTCTTCCCCTTAATTGTATTCACCTTTATGTTTACCGGTGAGTGGAAAACTAGGCCGCTTCTCTGAATTCCAAAAAAGTGCTTTGGAGGGAGGCAGGAGTTTACCGGGGTTCCCGGCGACTCGGGGTCCCCAGCAAGTGATTTTTGCTCGCTGGGGTGAAGGGATAGGTCTTCGTCGCTGGGGAGGAATTTCAACCCCCGCATATACCGGAAGAAACAATCCGGACTTTAGCCCTGGAGAGATGCTCAAACGCTTTGTATCAGGGCATGGCTTCAGCCGTGCCGAACACGGCATTCAAGCAACAGGTTTTAACCCCTGAGGGAACTGTTCCTCTGCGGCTAGAGGAATAGGATAAGAAATATAAATAAAAGATAGTAGTACCCGTAGTTCAGTTAGGAAAAGTGGAAAGCCTGCAAAGTGGTTGCGCTAGAGAGGGTTGCTCTGAGAAGAGTTTTCTAAAAAAATGATGTGCAATTGAGGGGATTTGTAAAACCGCCCCAAAAGCCGGCACAGCAACCACAATTTCCCACCACTCCCACAGGCCATCGGAAATCGCTTGTGCAAAGAGGGTGGATTATGTGAAAAGCGCGTCTAGGGTCTCGTGGAATAAGGGGTTGCAGAACCCGCGCAATCCACAGTCAACGTTCCCATCACACCAAACCGCACCGCAAGCCAGATCGACACCCCATTCCCAACTGCGCTCTCACTCACAGCACCTTCCCGTTCCAGCACCTCGCTCCACAGAACCCACCATTTATCCCTTCCGCAGGCGATTCCTCGCCTTAAACTCTGCAAAGAGAGAGTATCGGAATGGCCATCAACATAGGGCGTCTGGAAGATCAGCTGCTGCAGATGTCCGCTGAAGAAGCGCCCGGACGCGAGTTTTGCGAGGCCATCTCCGAGCTGGCGCAGACCGGGCGTTTCGCGCAGTTGCGCGAAGTGCTCCCCGGCATTGTCTACGACGAACTATGGGCTCGCTACCAGCAGGACCCAGCGGCCTTCGTGGCTGGCTGGCGGCTGCTCGCCCAGGAGATGCGACAGGGATTTATCCAGCATGCGCGCCAGCGTCTCACCTCACTCACCAAGCTGCAGTATGCCGGCATCGACGGCCCCGCTCCCGCATGGCAAGAGATTCAGCGCGCACTCGACGGTCAGCAGAACGATCTCCTCCGCACCGCCTTTGCGCTCGAGTTGCTGGAGCTGGTTGAGCCCGCCGTGCAGCGGGCCATGCACCTGCGCGAGTGCGTGGTCAGCTCCCCCAGCTCCGAGGAGGCCGACCGCTATCTCGACGAAGCCACCCGCTGCTATTTCTTCGGCCTGTTCACCGCCTGCGCCGTCATGTGCCGCTCGGTTCTCGAGGAGGCCATCAAGCAGAAACTGCCCTCAGTGCTCACCGCTCAGATTCGCACTCGCTACCGCAACACCGCCACCCTCGGCAACCTCTTGCATGAGGTGAACAACAATCTCCAGATGACCGGCTTCGATCCGGACTTTCCCCGCGTGGCCAACCTGGTCAACGACATCGGCCGGAAAGCCGTCCACCAGGGCCTCCTCTCCGAAGACGAGGCTCGCGCCTGCCTGCAAAACGCCCGCGCCGCCCTGCAACTGCTGCTACGGCAATAAAGCAAATGACGCGGGCTTTCATCTCTCTCGCGACAACCTGATCCCTCGTCTACGAGACATCAGGTTGCCGCTTCGTGAATTGCCGTGTTTATGACCCCTATTGCACCGGAGGACGATTTCCTGGCTGCGGGCCCTGACAGATGCAGTCACATTCATAGGCCACTGCGACACAGCGTGTGCCTGGGGGGCACTTCATGTTGCAGTGGTCTCCGGGATTTTTGATGACCACGCACTTTTTGGTGGTTACATTCCAAATCTCTCCGTCGGGGCAACTCGGCGGCGGCGTGCATTCGCTGATGGTTGCGCTTGAACTCCACGTCGAGCCTCCCGCGCACGCGGAGTGGTACAGCGCCAGCGCATACAGCGTCGTTCCCTTGCCAACGCTCAGATTGTTGCCGCTGATCATTCCTCCCGGCCCGCTGATCCACCGGTCGAAGATCCTTCCCTGCGTCGTGTTCTGGGTAGCGTCGATTTGCACGGCGCTCGTCGCCGTCGTTACATAACCATCCACGTTGCCCGTGTTTGTCAGTGCTGGACTTGCCGTCAGCGGCGGCGTAGTGAAGACGCTCACGAACGTGTCGCTTTCCAGCGATCCAAGCACTTCATCAAATTGGTCGATGTACGCCGTGCCGCACGCCGCGCCTGGCGGGCAGCTTCCGCCCACCGGATAGTAATACGCGATCACGTTGATCTGCGGATTGGGAGTATTTGGAAATGTTACTTTCACAGTGGCCGGCACGCTTCCGCCCGCATCCGGAAAGACCGTGATGTCGCCGTTTACACCTCCCGTGATGCTCACGTAGGCCAGGGAGTACTGCTTTTTCGGCAGGGTCGAAGTGGTGATGCTGCTCCAAACTTGATCCAGGCACACATTGCCCTGAGCCAGCGTTCCGCAGGCCTCCTGGCTGGGTCCCGAAAGGGGCGCAAACGCAACCGTCGTGGGAGTGCGCGGTTGACGGGTGCCGCTCGCGCTGTGCAGATAGTACTTCCAGGTGACAAATTCCTGGGCTTGCGCCCACAGTTGCTCCGGAACAACGGCGAGAGCCGTCGCGCAGATGAGAATAGTCAATAATGCTCGATGTTTCATTTTGTCCTCCATGTCGTGCAACCACCCGGCTGGACGGGCCGGGCGGGTTGGGGGGAGTCGGGACGTTCGCCTCACTTCGGGAGTTCAATTCAGGGGGTATGATTGCGCGTGTTGATCCCCCGCCAAAGTGTAAGCAGGATGTTGCGCCAGATTCCCGATTTTCGGTTTGCAAATAGTGTAGTGAAGCTCTGCCGGATTTAACATCAAAAAATTTTGTGCATTAAGATAGGCAGGCTGTCCCAAACCTTAGAGAGACGCCATTGACCCACAAAGAAAACAGAGAATGCACCAGGGCCTCCTTTCAGAAGACGAAGCCCGCGCCTGCCTGCAAAACGCCCGCCAGGCTCTGCAACTTCTCCTGCGGCAGTAATCGGGCATTGCGCGTCAATTCTTTTCCTGACAAAAAGAGGGCTCCCCACCCCTCACGATTTCGTGAAGGTAAGGGAGCCGCATAGAGAATTGCCGCGCTTGTTACGCTCGTTACATGACCGGCGAACACTTCTCGCAATTGCAGTCAGTTCCGCCAGGGCCTGGTAATGAGCAGTATTGATTCGCGCCGCAGCCGTTGGTGGCGCCAGCGCGTGTGCAGGTGCCCGGCGCAGGCTTGCAGTTCCACTCAGGCTGTCCTTGGGGTCCGATAAACGGCAGATAGCATCCAAAGTGGCAAGTTGTCGGACACCCACCGCTGACAGGGACGCACTTCTTGGTGTTTGGATTCCAAAGCTCTCCTTTGGGGCAGGTGGGCGGAGCCGGGGTTGGCGTGCATTGGCTGATCGTCGCGCTCGTGGTCCAGCTGTAGCCTTCGGGACACACGGAGTGGTAGAAAGCCAAAGCGTAATCATCCACTCCCTTGCCTACGTTCAGATCGGCGGCAGGGGAACCGATGCTTCCTCCGGGCCCGGAAACCCACCTGTCGAAGTTCCCACCTGTTGGCGTGGTCGCGTCGGCGTCGATGCGTACAGCGTTGTTCGTCGTGGCCACCGAGCCATCCACGTTGCCGGTGTTAGTGAGTCCAATGTTCGGTCCCAAGGTCGGAGGAGTGAACACACTCACGAAGGTGTCGTTGAGCAGCGTCCCTTGTGTCTCGCCGAATTCGTCAATGGCTGCGCCGGAACCGCAAACTTCGCCGGCAGGACATGGGCCGCCGCCCCCCACCGGAAAGTAATAAACATCCACGATAATCTGTGGCTTGGGCGTGTTGGGCAGAATTACATCCACGGTCAGCGGAAGGGTTCCGTGACTATCCGGGAACACGCTGATGCCCCCTTCTGCGCCGCCGTTGATGCTCACAAAGGCCAGCGCATACTGTGATGGCGGAGTGGTCCAAGTGGAAGGAAACGACGTTTGCACCGGGATGGTTGCGCCGGGTGTCAGGACTCCGCCAACCACCGTGGGTCCAGCCAACGTCACAAAGTGTCCGCTTGTGCCTGTACGCGGTTGGCGTGTGCCGCCGGAGCCGGGTTGGTAGTAAAAGTAGGTGAGGGTTTCCTGGGCCGAGGCCCGAGGCGTTGCGGGAAAGACAGTCAGCGCCGTCGCGCCGATGAGCATAGCCAATACGGCTTTGTGATTCATCTAAACCTCCATGGTCGTGTTGCTGCCCGGCTGGGAATGTCGGGCGGGTTGGGGGAGTAAGGCCGTTAGCCTTCATCGAAAATTCGAATTTGGCTCACGAATGGGGAATCTTTGTTCGGGTCCATCTCTTGACGAAGGTAACGCAAATGATGCGTGATCTGCGCGGGATTTAGACCCAGAGTTATAGATGATTCAAACATACACACGATGCGATTTACTTTTTAGGTTGATTCAGTGCGCAAAGTATAGCTGGCTGCCCCAAATCTCATTCAATCCCATTGACTGCGTGAAACGACAAACTTCATGGCGCGCAAGCGCCGTCTGCCTCACCGCAGGTGACGCACGCCTTCTATACTTGTCTTTCCATGTCCTACGCCGCCGCCATCGATCAGCTCAACGCCATGGCGCCGGAACTGTACGCGCGCCCCGGTCAGCCGCGCCGAAAATTCTCCCTCGACGAGTTCCGCGCACTCCTCGCCGCCCTCGGCAATCCCCATCAACGCTTTCGCTCCGTGCTCATCGCCGGAACCAACGGCAAAGGCTCCACGGCAGCCACTCTGGCCTGCATCCTCACCGCCTCCGGTGCGCGCGCCGGCCTCTACACCTCGCCGCATCTCCAGCGCGTCAACGAGCGCATCCGCATCGGCAACTCAGAGATTCCCGACGACGACTTCGCTCGCCTCTTCTTCCGCGTTCACGACGTCGCGCAACAGCTGGTCCAGGAACGCCGCCTCCCGCAGCACCCCAGCTTCTTTGAAATCCTCACCGCCCAGGCCTTCCTCTATTTTGCCGAGACGGATGTCGATCTCGCTGTCCTCGAAGTCGGCATGGGCGGCCGCCTCGACGCCACCAACGTCGTCGAACCGCTTTTCTCCATCATCACCGACATCTCGCTCGACCACACCGAATGGCTGGGCACGGACCTGGCTGCCATCGCGCGCGAGAAAGTCGGCATCCTCCACCAGGCCGGTAAGTTGATTACCCTTCCGCAGTTCCCCGAGGTCAATCAAGTGTTGAACGAGGCGGCCGCCGCGTTAGGCGCTCGAGTGATAGACGCGTCTTCTTTCCTGCCACCCGCCGGAGAAACCGGCCCCTATCTCGTCAACGTCCTCGGTGTCCCCATCAAAATCGATTCCCCGCTCACCGGCGCGCATCAGCAAAGAAATATCGCCTTGGCCATAACCGCGGCCGTCGAGATCTCCGAAGCGGACGCTGAATTGGCTGTTCCGCTGGCTCTTCCGCGCGGAGCGTACATTTCCCCGGCCTCCATCGCCCAGGGCATTCGCAACACTGTGTGGCCGGGCCGCCTGGAGCGCATCGAGCGCGACGGCATCGTTTGGATTCTCGACGTGGCCCACAACCCCGCCGGCGCCTGGGCGGTTCGCTCTGGACTAGCCAGCTTGTTGAGTGAAAAGCACCCACGGTGCCTTATCTTCAGTTGCCTGCGAGACAAGCCCATCGCGGAGATGGCGCAAATTCTCTTTCCCCTCTTCGAGCGCGTGATTTTGACGCCGCTCCATGCCGCGCGCGCCGCGGCTATGGAAGATCTGGTGGCCGCCGCGCAACTTACTCACACGCAGTTCCTCGTTGCGGAATCGGTTGCCGAAGCCCTGCGGTTGGCAAAAGAGCATGCCGGCAGCGGCCCAATCGTCGTCTCCGGCTCGGTTTATCTTGTAGGTGAGGCTCGCTCGTTGCTGCTGGCCGAGGGAGCCGAATCGGGAGGGCGCGCATCGTGAAACAGCGCCTCAAAAAACTGCGACAGCGTTTCAAAAAGCGTCCCAGGCAGCGCCCTCAGCAACGCCCCGATCCCCTCCCCTGGTTCTATCGCTGGCGCACCAACCTCCTTCAGGCGCCGCTCTTCGTCCTCATCACCGCTCTCTGCGGAACTCTTTCACTCTTGGTATCGCTGGTCGATAAAAAAGGCAACGCGCAGCATCGCATCGCCCGCATCTGGGCGCGGGCCAGCGTTTGGAACTCCGGCTCAAAGCTCAAGGTCGTCGGCGCTGAAAATCTCCTCGGGCGCCGAGCCGCCGTCTACGCCTCCAACCACACCTCCTACATGGATGTGCCGGTAATCTTCGCCGCCGTGCCCTTCCAGTTCCGCATCATGGCGTGGAAAGCCCTGTGGCCCATTCCCTTTATCGGCTGGTATCTGAATCGCTCCGGCCAGTTGCCCATCGATACCCGCAACCCCCGCGCCTCCATCTCCAGCATGGCGGCGGCAGCCAAAGTCCTGCGCGCAGGAATGCCACTCTTCGTCTTTCCCGAGGGAGGTCGTACCACCGATGGCGGCCTGCGCCCATTTCTTCCCGGAGCGGCTTACCTCGCCATTCGCGCCCAGGTTCCGCTGGTGCCCATCGCGCTCAGTGGAGTCTTCGAGCTCATGCCCATTCACACCCATCACTATTACCCCGTTGAATTGACAATGAGTGTCGGCCAGCCGATTGAGACTGCGGGAATGTCCATGCACCAGGTCGACGAGCTCACCGCGCGCCTCCGCGCCGCCATCAATAGCCTGCGCAAACCACCAGCCACGTAGTCCTCCGCAAGTAGTTGCCGCTCTGGGTACATAAGTTTGACTCCGCATTCCCGGTCCCCTATCCCACCTGCCGCCCCCGTGTATACACTGTTTGCTGCCATGTGCGTCTATGTCGCAATTCCCGAGCCCACGGGCTCCGATTCAGCCTTCAACCAGCGTTCGCTGCCGCCCTATCTTGCCGCCCTGCGTCCCGCCGGGGCCACGCCCATCATCGTTCCTCTCCACGAACATCAGGACCGTGTAGCCCGCCTGCTCGTAGGTGTGCAAGCGGTGCTTCTCCCCGGCAGCAACTTCGATGTTGACCCGCAACGCTACGGCGAGACCCCGCTCCCCGAGTGCAACCCGCCCGACCCAGCCCGCGCCGCCGTCGACGAGCTCCTCCTGCAGGACGCCTTCAACCTCCACAAGCCCATCCTAGCCGTCTGCGGCGGAATGCAGACTCTGAACGTTTGGCTCAACGGCTCGCTCATGCAGCACCTCAAGACAGCCGTCCATCACGATCCTGAAAACGAAGTTTCAGAGGCCCACCCGCTGCGCATTACGCCCGGCAGTCGTCTCTCCAACCTCATTCCTCGAAATAGTCCCGCCGAGCCTCTGGTCAACTCCAGCCACCATCAGGCAATCAAGGTTCTCGGCGACGGTCTTCGGGTAACCGCCATCTCTCCACGCGACAACATCGTCGAGGCCGTCGAGCTCGACTCGCGCCATCACTTTGTTCTTGGCGTCCAGTGGCATCCCGAGCGGAGCTACACCACGAGCGCCTTCTCCCGCGCCATATTCGCCGCCTTCGTACAAGCCGCCGTAGCCTGGCAGCCCCGTCGCATTGAAGACTCCGTGGTGTCGGCGTGATATAGATTGAATTCCATGCAGGATCGCGCACAAAAAATGCGAATGAAATTGTACGCACGAATGTGGGTGCTACACCAACTCTGGGTGCCCCATCCTTGCGACGCTCTTGTATTTGTCGCAAGGGTGGGAATCCTCGAACCCAAACCGCTAACTCGCTAACTCGTTAATCCCGCAACGCGGGGGCTAACTTGCATCCATGACCGAAGCCCCAAATCCCGCCGGCGCCCGCCTCAACGCCCTTCTCGCCGCCTCCGCCCAGCCTCCGCTCGACCCCGCTCAGTCCCGTCGCTTCGACGTCCTACTTTCGCTCTTTCTTCGCTGGAACGCCCGCATCAACCTGACCTCTATCCGCGACGAAGAAGGCATCCTCTCCCGTCATTTTGTCGAGTCCATCGCCTGCGCCCGCGCCCTGCCCGCCGGCGTCTCCACCCTTCTCGACTTCGGTTCCGGCGCCGGCTTCCCCGGCATTCCCATCGCCCTCTGCCGCCCGGAGATCGTCGTCACCTTGGCCGAGTCTCAAGGCAAAAAATCCGCCTTCCTCCGCGAGGCCGTCCGCGTCTTGGAAATCTCCACAAAAGTTCACTCCGGCCGCGCCGAATCGCTCGCCACACACTTCGATTGCGTCACCTTGCGCGCCGTCGACAAAATGGAACTCGCCGTCCAGTCAGCAGCTAAGCTCGTCCGCCCCGGCGGCTGGCTCGCGCTCATGACTACCGCTGCCGCGCTTCCTGCCCTCAAGGCGTCAGCCGGACCCAACTTCTCCTGGACCGCGTCGCCTCTTCTCCCCGGCTCCGGCCGCCTGCTTGCCCTCGGCAAGCGCGCCATCAACAGCGGTTCTCCAATTGCTATACCTCGAAATCACGAATGATGAGTGGCTTTTTCCTCAAGAAAAAGCCACATTGCACAAAGTCTGTGAGGGCACAAGAATTGGAGAACCGCTCTAATTCGCCATCTTGATCAGCGCCAGCTTCTTGATCGCGCCCAGATCCTTCTCCGCCTTCACTATCAATCGCACGCCGGTTCCCTCCGCGTAGCGTGGCGCTTCGTCAATGATCTTCAGCGTGCTCTTTGCCAGATCGCTCTTCCGCGCCGCGGCAACCGCCTTGTCGCCCAGAACGAAGGCCACCCGAAAGCAGCCCGCGCACGGACCCAGATAGACGATGTTTCGTTTTTTCACTTTGAGCCGTAGCGCCCAGCCATACTTGACTCCGGACGAATTCCACTCGCTCTCGCCGGCCCCCTGCTCCGCCATCCAACCCACCAGCTGCTTCCACAACGCAGCCGTCGAGCCCAGCGCCGCCGCCACCTCCGCCTCCGTAGGCGCCTTGGTTTTTCCGATAAACGCATTCACTGTTTCCATCTTGCTCCTTCTCTTGCCGCAATCAGTTTAGCGTGCTCAATTGTGAATTCAACCCAGTTAATTCAACACATTTATATTGTCATCCTGAGCGAAGTTTGGCGCGTGATCGGGGCCCCCAGTGAGCGATTGCTGTTCACTGGGGCGAAGGGACAGGCTTATGTCCATAGGGTGGAAGTCCGGATTTTCTGGCCTGGGAGTGGCGCAATTTGATGCCTGTCAGCGCTGGCCCAACCGTTTCAACTCTGCTTTGACAGAGTCATATTCAAAATACTTCTGCGTGCAATTTGCATTTGCCTGTTTCAGGCTGTCAATTCCCTTTAGCCGCTGTCCGTTGAAGAGCTGCCATTCTCCGAGAAAGTAGTACATCTCGCAGAAATTTACCTGCTGCGTCTTCGCATCGGGATCCTTGGCTGCTGCAATCAGCTCGTCGGCGGTCAGCTTGCCCATGTAGAACTGCAACACCGGCATCGGCCAGCTACTTGAAAGCGCCTTGGCTTCATCGCCCAGCTCATCGGCAATCGCATTGTCGCCCTTGTGCATCTTTGCAACGGCTATCAGCAGCGGGGTATAGGCGTACGTGGGCTTGGTGCGGATCGCATCCTTGTAATCGGCGATCGCCATATCGAATGCGCCCATCGCGGTGTAAGTATTGCCGCGATTGATGTAGGCGTTGGAGAAGTTGGGATTCAGCTCCAGCGTCTTGGTGTAATTCTCAATCGCTTTTGAGTATTCGGCCTTGGCGCGGTAGAGATTGCCCAGTCCGTAATACGCATTCGTATGCTTCGGATCCAGTTGCAGTGCCTTCTCATAATCAGGCAGCGCGCGGTCATACTCGCCCTTGTCAAAAAGGCAGAGCGCGCGGTTGTTGTAGGCCTCGACTAAAGTGGGGTCAAGCCGGATCGCCTCGCTGTAGTTCGCGATTGCCAGGTCGTACTCGTCCTTGTTCCAGTACTCGTAGCCGCGATTGTAGTAGGCATTAGCCTGATTCTTCTGGGGTAGCGTGTGCGAGTCAATCGCCCGCGTGCAGGCTGCAATCGCTTCGTCGCCGCTCAGGTCTAAGCACAATTGTTCGTCGGATTTCTGTGTATTCTGGGCGTTAAGCGGAGCGACTATCAAAGTACAGATTGAAAACAAAAAAATCAAAAAACCTTTCATCACTCACCTCGGAGATAAATCAATACCAAGGTACTATACTCCGGTCCCGTGCGGACGGTGATCTGTTTTCGAGTGGGAAGAGAATCGGGGCTCGTGGCAACTCGCTGCAGATGGTTGATGAGGCCGGCGAGAGTGAAATCAGAGTAAACGTGCCCTTGGCAGGTGCCCGTTCATCAACCCCGAAGTATCACCATAAGCCGTTGGAAGCTGTACAAAAAAAGCTGTGCCCCGTTCATCGCGGCACTATCGCGATGAGCGGGCGGATTGCCCACATCCGCCCATAAATCTTGGCATGTGCCCCGTTCATCAACCCCGAAGAATCACCATAAGCCGTTGGAAGCTGTACAAAAAAAGCTGTGCCCCGTTCATCGCGGCACTATTGCGATGAGCGGGCGCGGATTGCCCATATCCACCCATAAATCTTGGCAGGTGCCCCGTTCATCAACCCCGAAGAATCACCATAAGCCGTTGGAAGCTGTACATAAAAGCAGGTGCCCCGTTCATCGCGGCACTTTCGCGATGAGCGGGCGGATTGCCAACATCTATCTTCGCCCTATCTTCGCCCCTCCCCTACCGCCTGAACTGCCTCCGAATCGCCAGCAAAAACAGCGCAAACAACGACGACGTCAGCAACGTCTCAACGATCGCCACAACCCGCCCCCGTGGATAGACGGGAGTGTACTCTGGAGTTCTTTGAAACGTAGCCGTATCGACTGCCGTGATTCCACTCTTGCCGATCAGTTTTGCCTCTGTCCAAAAATTATTCGTCCAACTGTCCTGCCGGTTCCATACGCAGCTGTAGGTCACGCGTGCAGTACTCGCAGAGATAGCCTGCTTGAATTCAAGCCCAGTGATGGGGAACAAGAGCGCCGCTGCTAGCAGGGTTCCCAGCAGCCACAACAACGGCTTCCGATAACTGTTTCCATAATCGCTCGCATATTTATACCAGGCCACAAAACTCAGATTGCGATGCCACCATCGACGCAGACACAGAAGCCGCCCACTCGTCGGTCCAGCTAGCCGCTTCATCTCCATTTCGCCAAAATGAAACTCATTGGCCGTCCAATAATCCAGGCGGGAATCGTAGTTCTTCTTCAACTGCTGATAGATTTGCGCCACTGCCCGGTAGTCTAGCGGCCCATATCTCCACAATTGTTTAGTGAACTCTTCATCGAGAAGAACCCTCTCTTCAAAAACAGCGAGGCCGCGATTGCCATCCCGTTTTGCCCACTGCACGGATGGGGTAAACCAAACCTGGCTCACATCGCAATTGTGGAAGAGAACGCGACTCAGATTGACATCGTCGAAGACAATCTCGCTGGGCTTGTAGAAGGCTGCTAACGCGAATTCAGCGCTTTCATGTCCTGCAATTTGAGGATCAAAGTATGTGCGTCGAAACTCTGCTCGATCAAAAAACCTGCTGCCCCGCCAACTGGCAGTTCCATGAAATTTCGTCTCCAAGAATCGTACCGCTAGCGTGAAGATTGCATTATTGAAATATGCGCTCTGCGCAAAGGTTGCTCGGCGGAAGTCTGCCCTTTGCATAAACGAGACGCTTCTGAAGACTGCACCTTCCGCAAAGGTCGCTTGTCTGAAGTCTGCATTCTGCGTGAAGATCGCTCCATTGAATTCTGCGTCCTGCGTGAACATTGCTTCGCTGAAATCTGCGTTTTGTGTGAAAGTCGCTTCGCGGAAATATGCGTGCTGTTCGAAGGTCGCTTCGCCGAAGAGGGCATTCCATGTAAAGGAAGCGCTTTGGAAGTCTGCTTTCTGCGTAAAGGTCGCATTACTGAAGTCAGCGTATTGCTTGAAGGTAGCGCAACTGAAGTGTGCTTTCTGTAAGAAAGTCGCTCTGATGAAGCTTGAGTCCCCTATGAAGGTCGCTCGCCGGAAGATTGCTTTTTGCGTGAAGATCGCAAGACTGAAGCGTGTGCCCTGCGTGAAGATAGCATCCAAAAAGTTGGCTTCCTGCGCAAAGGTCGATTTGATGAAGCTTGCGTCTTGTTTGAAAATCGCAAAATTGAAGTGTATGTCCTGCGTGAAGGTCGCAAAATCAAACCGGCAGATCGCTTGGAATTCCCTGTCTCTGAAATGGATTTCTGGAAAAATAAAGCGCTCGAAGTGAGCCACGCCCTCCCCGGCTTCTACCAAAATCCTCTCGAACTCCTGCCAGAATGCATCGAAGAGCGGTCCCGATTGCTTGCCCGGATCCCTCGAGTGCATCAGGCATACGGGCTTCTCGTCTACTCTATCTGGCGCTAAGTGGAGTTTGCGCCCACATCTCACGTCGCCGAATTCGCCCATCACGATCGGGCAGCCCGCTTCGCCGCTGCCGCCGTTCGCCGCGGCGCTCTCGTTAGGCTCGTTCTCGTATTCCTCCGCCGGGCCTTCGTTGGCCTCAATCTCCGGCTCCGCCACAGCGCTCTCATCGGACGCAATCCCGCCCTCCGCCGCCCGGCGCTCAGCCGACGCAACTTCTTGCTCCTTCGCCATAATCCGCGAGTGTACCACCGCTCTCAATTTCTGCTCACTCCTTTTCTGCCTCTCGCGCTCCTCGCCGCCGCGCGAGGACAAAAGCGAGAGTCGTACAATTCGAAGTTTGATCCGCCATTCGCACAGCGGCCGTGGCCCATTACACCCTCGGCGAACAGCCGAAGGAAATGCGAAAGCGAACTGCAATTAATCTGCAAAGCCAAGTGTTCCACGTGGAACAATTGTGGGAATGTGGCCCAAAATGGGAATTGTTCCACGTGGAACATTTCCAACCCAGCCCAAAATAGGCGAGGTCCTGATTTAGCGCAACGCCCAAATACCGCCAACCATCCGCCAACTTTCCGCCCAAAATCACGGAAGTTTTCCACCGAAGGAGTTTTTTTGCAGCAGGCCAGAAAACTGCCGCGCACCTCGCTTCAAACCCCTTCGTCTACAGAGGTTTGCTGGATTTTCGCCTCCCCCACCCAGAGCAGCTTTCCACAGATTGGCGGGGTTCTCCACAGCCAATGCGGCTATCCCCGAAGAGCGCTTCCCTTTACTCTGGATTGCCATGGGTAAGATTCTCGGCCTCGTCAACCAAAAAGGCGGAGTTGGTAAGACGACTACGGCCATCAACCTGGCCGCCTGCCTCGCTCTCGAGGGACTCAAGGTTCTCCTGGTGGACTGCGATCCCCAGGCAAACTGCTCCTCGGGCATCGGATTCCAGCGCGATGACAACCGCCGCTCCATGTACGACGTGCTGATGGGCGACGCTCCGGCGGATCAGGTGATTCTGCCCACGGAAATCGATCAGCTCTACCTGCTGCCCGGCTCGAATAATCTGACCGGCGCCAATATCGAGCTGGCCTCGGCCGATGACCGCGCCGTGCGGCTGCGCCATGCGCTGGCGCCAATCAAGGAAGATTACGACCTGGTGATTCTTGATTGCCCGCCGGCGCTGGACCTGCTCACCGTCAACGTGCTGGCCGCGGCCGACACGCTGATTGTTCCCATGCAGGCCGAGTACTTTGCGCTGGAAGGAATCTCGGAGCTGATCTCGACACTCGAACGGGTGCGCGCGGCGTACAATCCCACGCTGAGCATCGAGGGCGTTTTGATGACGATGTACGACGACCGCACCAACCTGGCGCAGCAGGTGACGGACACTCTGCGCGAGTACTTCAAGGACCGCCTCTACCACACCGTGATTCCGCGCAATGTGCGGCTGGCCGAAGCGCCCAGCCACGGCAAGCCGGTGGCGCTTTACGATCCCCGCTCGCGCGGCACCGAAGCCTATTTTGAGATGGCCGGAGAATTCATGGCGCGCAACGGCATCGAGACTCCGCCGAAGAAGGAAAGCGCCACCGCCGAGCCCGTGGCCGAGGTGAACGTCTTGCCTGCCTCCGGGTGACGGCGCGACTTTCCGCCCTGGCCGCAAGAACAAAGACGCACCAGGGTAGGGCAACCGTCATTTGCAAATCTCCCCAGTTCAAACCAGATTCAACCCCCCGGCCACTCTTCCGGAAAAGAGGATTTTGAACCATGACCGCTACCGCTACTGAAATTAAACGCCGCGCCCTGGGCAAGGGCCTGGACTCCCTGCTGCCGCGCGTTCCCGCCGCGTCCTCCACTGTCGAAAATGAAGGTGGCAAGCCGATGGAGATCCCCATCGAGCTAATCGATCACAACCCATTTCAGACGCGCTCGCATTTGAACGAAGAGCAACTGGCCGAGCTGGCCGCATCGATCACTTCCAACGGAGTGGTGCAGCCGGTGCTGGTGCGGCCGCTGGCCAACGGCCGCTTTCAACTGATCGCGGGCGAGCGGCGGTGGAAGGCTTCGGAGATGGCCGGCAAGAAGACCATTCCGGCGATTTTGCGCCGGGTCTCCGACGAGCAGGCGATGGAGATTACCATCGTCGAAAATCTGCAGCGGACGGACCTGAACCCGATGGAGCAGGCGCGTGCTTTTGAGAGGCTTTCGCGCGAGTTTCACATGACGCAGGAGCAGATGGCGATACGTACCGGCAAGGACCGGGTGACCGTTGCTAACTTCCTTCGTTTGTTGAGGTTGCCGATGTCGGTGCAGGCGCGGGTGGAGTCAGGCGAGCTGACCTACGGACATGCGCGGTCACTGCTGGCATTTGAGCATGCGGAGGAGATGGAAAAGGTGGCGCAGCGCATCGTCCACCTTTCGCTTTCTGTTCGCCAAACAGAGGCCTATGTGCAGGCGATTACGCGCCCCGAACGCGGCACAAAAAAAGACGGGAAAGAAGAGCGGCCTATTGATCCAAATGTGCGCGCGGTGCAGGAGAAGTTGCAGAGAGCGCTGGGGCTGAAGGTCCACATCGAGGATCATAACGGCCACGGCAGGGTCATCATCGAGTACGCGCATCTGGAGGATTTCGACGGGCTGCTGGAGACGTTAGCGGGAAGTTGATCGGAGGGATGAGGAAATAAACGAAACCGCCCGGATTTGATGTATACTATCTGACCCACGCTGTAAACTACCCATGAACCTATGCCATTAACCGTCGCCGATTTCGTGCAGCGCTGGAAGATCAACGTGCAGTCCGAGCGCGCCGGGGCACAATCGCATTTTCTCGATCTATGCGACCTGCTTGGAGAGCCACATCCAGCGGCAAGCGACTCGACCGGGGAGCGATACGCTTTTGAGAAGTACGTAGGCAAGGCTCGTGGCGGCAAGGGCTTTGCCGATGTATGGCTCCGCGATCATTTCGCATGGGAGTACAAAGGCAAGCACAAAAATCTGGAAAAGGCATATCAGCAACTCAACGATTACCGTGAAGAGTTGGGGAATCCTCCGCTTCTGGTGGTTTGCGATCTAGAGCGATTCCAGGTACACACCAATTTCACGGCTACGAAGAAGCGTATATATGCCTTCAGCCTTGATGACCTGAATCACAATCATGCGACTGCAACCTGTCCACTTCCGCCACTTGATGTTCTTCGCGCTCTTTTCGACGATTACAATGTTCTACGTCCTGAGCATACTGACGCATATGTAACGCAAGAAGCGGCCAAGCTCTTCAGCAAGCTGGCCGAGCGTATGGAGCTAGAAGAGCGCAACCTGGGCGCGACGCGCGCGGAGATTGCGCATTTTCTGATGCGGCTGCTCTTCTGTCTCTTCGCCGATTCGATTGGATTGCTACCGGATCGCGTCTTCCGCAAGATGATCCAGAGCGATGACCGCTTCTTACCGCGGAAGTTTCTACGCAAGCTGAAGCTATTGTTTGAGGCCATGAGCGAGCGGGACGGGGTCTTCGGCGAACACACTATCAAGTACTTCAACGGCGGACTTTTCGACACAGCGTCGATCATCCAGCTCGATCAGGCCGACCTGGGCATCCTTTACGAGGTTTCCAAGAACTACGATTGGTCGCACGTTGCTCCGGCGATTTTCGGCACACTCTTTGAACGTTCGCTGGACCCAGCGCGGCGTTCGCTAATCGGCGCGCACTACACCAGTGAAGAGGACATTCTGTTGCTGATTGAGCCGGTATTAGTAAGGCCACTGAAGCAGCGTTGGGAAAGTGTGAAGCAACGGATTGTGGAGGCACGTGAAATTGAGCGCGCCGAAGAGGCCGCGCGCAAGAGCCGCCAGGCGCGGTTGCGGGTTGGTCTGCCCTCGGAGAAACTACTGGGCGAGTGGATTGAGGAGTTAACTGCTGTGCGGGTTCTCGATCCGGCTTGCGGGTCGGGAAACTTTTTATATCTTGCGCTACGGCGGATGCTGGATTTATGGCTGGAGGCGACACGTTTTGCCGCAGAGCAGGGCATCTCGATGGTTATCCCGAAAATAATTTCGCCGAAGCAGTTATTCGGCATTGAGACAGAGTTCTACGCGCACGAGCTGGCCTCAGTAGTGGTGTGGATTGGCTTTCTGCAATGGAAGCACGAACACGCGATTCACGAGGACCGCGAGCCGATTCTGGAGAAACTGGAAAATATCGAGCATGGGGATGCGATTCTTCGCTATGACGCGGAAGGCAAGCCGTATGAACCGGAATGGCCGAAAGCGGAGTTTATTGTGGGAAATCCGCCGTTTTTAGGTGGAAGTAAAATGCGAAAGGAACTGGGAGAATCTTACGTTGACTCTTTGCAAGAAATCTATAGTGGTCGAGTTCCAGCCGGTGCAGATCTTGTTACATATTGGTTTGAGAAAGCACGGTATGCTATTCAGAAAGGAGTCAATATAAGAGCGGGATTGCTGGCCACACAAGGAATTCGTGGAGGCGTAAATCGCCGCGTATTGGAATCCATTAAATCATCCGGCGATATTTTCATGGCTTGGAGTGATCGGCCATGGTTGCTTGAAGGTGCAGTTGTACACGTTTCACTTATCGGTTTTGATGCTGGAATTGAAGAAAATCGAACATTAGACAGTAAAATCGTTGCTAGCATCAACGCTGATCTAACGCAGGATACAGATACTACTGTCGCTCTCACGCTATGCGAAAATGCTCAATTATGTTTTCGTGCAGATGAAAAGGGTGGACCATTTGATATTGAGAATTCTGTTGCTGCTAAGATGCTTTCTGCTCCACTAAACGTCAATGGACGCCCAAATTCAGATGTTCTACGCCAATGGCTGAATGCCTCAGATATTACGGGTCGCCCACGTGGAATGTGGATTATAGATTTTCATGGGATGGACGAATCTCAGGCGTCAAAATATGAATGGCCATTTGAGACGTTGCGGAAGCGAATTGAAGATGAACGGATCTCGGGCGAATCAACTGGAAAAGCAACGAAGCCAAGAGCGCGATGGTGGTTACATCGCCGTCCTGGTTCTGAAATGCAACAAGCAGTGGCAGAATTGAGTCGTTTTATCGCAACACCGAGAGTCTCAAAACATCGGTTATTTGTTTGGTTAGGACCACAAGCTTTGCCTGACAATGCTGTTTATATCATTGCTCGCGATGACGACTACTTTTTTGGCATTTTGCACTCTAACATTCATGAGGAGTGGTCACGAGCGCAGGGAACGCAACTCCGTGAGGTTGAAAGTGGCTTCCGTTATACGCCAACATCAACGTTTGAAACCTTTCCTTTTCCGTGGCCACCAGGTACGGAACCATCGGAAGAGGCAGATGCGCGGGTGAAGGCGATTGCGGATGCGGCGCGGGAACTTGTTCGATTGCGGGATGCCTGGCTCAATCCTCCCGGGATTAAGCCGGAGGAGTTGAAGAAACGCACGCTAACGAACCTCTACAATCAGCATCCTGAGTGGCTGGCAAATGCACATCGCGCACTGGATGAAGCGGTCTTTGCGGCGTACGGATGGCCTTTAGATTTGACGAAAGAGGAGATTCTGTCGCGGCTGCTGGCGCTGAACCATGAGCGGGCGGCTGGACAGGCCAAAAATCCATCCGTCTGAGGCTAAAGCCCAAAATCATTTTGACGGAATTTTGCGGGGGTTGAAACCCCCGCCTCCCTTCGGAAACCTCGATTTACAGCAAGAGATTCACTCCGCCTCGTTGGGGCTGGTATTTCTGGTGGGATGCTATTCCCTGACCCCTGACCCCTGACCCCTGATCACTGACCACTGACCACTGACAACTGATTAGACTAGGTCATGACTAGGTCAACTCCCCTGAATTTTCTGTCAATAATTTGCCTTAACCTATACATATAAAACAAGATACTTCGTTTTAGGCGAAAGTATGGAGAAACATGGAGTAAAACTGCCCTCATAGCAGAAAAACGTGTCGTTATATGCACACGTTTCGCGCACTCCAGGGCCAAAAAAGTCGCCTTCCAACGCCACTTTTCCTGCGTATTCGGGTGACCTTACAAATTCAAGCGGTCAAAGCGCTAGGCCCAGGCGTTGAGGGTGACGAACTGGTGGGTGGGCTGGTAGCGGGCGATGAGCTGGGCGGCGGCGGCGATGGAGGGGGCGCGGTCGGCGGAGGGGTTGGAGTGGCTGCCGTCGTGGAGGACGATGTTGGCGGCCAGGCCCTGGCGGTAGAGGCGGTCGATTATGTCTTGCAGTTTGAGGGAGATGGCGTCGGCGGAGTGTTTATTCCAGTCGGAGGTCATGGCGTTCCAGAGGACGGGGGTCAGGCCGAGGCGGCAGGCGATGCGCAGGGTCTCGGGGCGGCGGGCACCATAGGGCGGACGAAAGAAGATGATGGGCAAGCCGGTGATTTCTTCCAGAGTCTGGGTGGCGCGGTAGATCTGCTCATCGATGCGGCGGGAGGAGGCCAGGGCGAGGTTGAGATGGGACCAGGCGTGGTTGCCGATGCAGTGGCCGGCGGCGGCGATCTGGCGAACGAGAGAGGGATGGGATTGGGCGTAACTGCCTACAAGGAAGAAGGTTGCGCGGACGTCGCGGCGGGCGAGGAGATCGAGCAGGCGGGGGGTCCAGACGGGGTTGGGACCGTCGTCGAAGGTGAGGGCGAGCTCGCCGGGGCGCGGAGGGGCGATGAGAGAGGGGCCGAAGAGGCAGGAGGCGGGCCAGAGGGCCGCATAAGCACAGCCGCCCGCCGCCAGGCCGAGCGAGGCGGATGCGCCGAGACCGGCATAGACACCTATAGCCAGGGGGGAGAACATTGCGCCTCCCAGTGTGCAGCACAGAGGGCAGGGAGGGCAAGGGGAAAGATGCGGCGAGTTAGCGAGCCAGCGAGTCAGCAGGTCAGCGGTTGAGATTTGTGGTATCCCACCCTAGCCGCAAAAACAAAAACGCGGCGAGGGTGGGGCACCCATTTCATGCACACTCTTAGAGAATGCAGTTTCTGGCTTTGCGATTCTGCTTGACAGGGATTTTGCGGAGACGGGAGGATGAATTGTGCGAGCCTTGGTTCGCAACGGAGGATTCTGGATGCATTTTCACTTTAATGCCATCGCCATACTGGTGGCCGCCCTGTATCAGTGGATTCTGGGCGCGCTGTGGTACTCGCTGTTTTTTGCCAAGCCGTGGATGAAGTTGACCGGCCACAGGGCGGGGCCGCGGCCCAAGGCGGCGGTCATAGGCATGATCACATCGTTCATCGGCGGGCTGGTGCTGGCGTTTGTGATAGCGCACGTGGTGATGTGGTCGGGGGCGGCGCGCCTTCACGGGGGCGCATTCGTGGGCGTGGTGTGCTGGCTGGGATTCATTGCCATGCCGCTGCTGGCGGAGACGATCTACGAGCAGCGGTCGTTCAAGCTGCTGGCGATCAATGCGGGCTACTGGCTGGCGGCGGTGGTGGGGAGCAGTTGCCTGCTGGCGGTGTGGCACTAGAGATATGCGGGCGGCGTTGCGGCTACAATCGAGGCATGAACAAACACGTCATCAAAACCGATAAAGCTCCTGCGGCGATTGGGCCGTATTCACAGGCGGTGCGCGCGGGGAATCTCATCTTCACAGCCGGGCAGGCCGGCGTGGACCCGGCGAACCAGCAGGTGGTGGCGGGCGGGATTACCGAGCAGACCACGCGCACGATGGAAAACCTGAAGGCCATTCTGGAAGAGGCGGGGACGAGCCTGGCGAAGACTGTGAAGGCGACCGTCTTTCTGAAGGACATGAATGATTTTGCGGCGATGAACGCGGTGTATGGCGCGTACATGAGCGCGCATGGCGTGGCTCCGCCGGCGCGGAGCACGGTGGAGGCGGCGCGGCTGCCGAAGGACGTGCTGGTTGAGATTGAGCTGGTGGCGGAAGTGTGAAAAAGCAGGGAACAGGGAACAGGGAACAGGGAACAGGGAACAGAGAACAGTATGATTCCCAGGTCCGAAGATCCGGACCCATACGACAGTCTCAGGGTAGGCTCTGGGACACACGGCGCCCGGCTGAAAAACACACCTCAGGGGCTAAAGCCCGCGTTAATTTTAGGCCTTTTCGGCACGGCTAAACCACCCCATCGACGAAGACCTATCGATGGGGACCCCGGAAAAGCTGTGCCCTGACGCTTCTTGCGACTCCGGATACCTTTTTCAGCAGTTGTATAATTGTGCCCTTTCATAACATTGACTATTTCAGTGGGTCTTCGGCATCAAATCTGCGGAAGGTCGAGGAGGCAAGCATGAGCGAGAGGCCAGAAAAGGTGGTGCGCACGGAGGCGGAGTGGAGGGCGCGGCTGACGGCGGAGCAGTACCGCGTGCTGCGCGAGAAGGGGACGGAGCGGCCGTTCACCGGCGCGCTCGAGGAGAATCACGAGAGCGGGAACTACCACTGCGCGGGATGCGGGGCGCTGCTGTTTCTGAGCGGGGCGAAGTTCGACTCGGGTTGCGGGTGGCCGAGCTTCATGCTGCCGGCGGAGTCGAAGGCTGTGGCAGAGCACGAGGACATGAGCCTGGGAATGCGGCGCGTGGAGGTGACATGCGCGCGGTGCGGCGGGCATCTGGGGCATGTGTTTCCGGATGGGCCGCGGCCGACGGGATTACGGTATTGCATTAACTCGGCGTCGCTGAGGTTTGAAAGAGCGAGTTAGCTGGTTAGCCCCCACCTTTTTGTCAAGAACGCGAAAAGAATGAGGCAGCCGGCGAGACCATCAAAAGCATTAGATAAAAAACAATAGAAATAGTTATATATCCCACCTTAGCGGCAAAAACAAAGACGCCGCGAAGGTGGGGCACCCAACGAGTTAGCGAAGCGAAAGGACGGGAAGAGAAAGTTTAGAGAGGGAAGAGGGTGCCGGATTTGGGAGGCATGGCGGTGACGCGGGCGCGGCGGCGGGGCGGCTGAGGCTCGGGCGAGGCGAGCAGGCCGGCGATTTCGCGGAGTTCGGCGCGGGCATGGGCGATGGTGGCGGCGGCATCTAGTTGAGACTGGGCGGGGACGGCGGAGGGCAGGGGCAGCCGGGAGTTTGGATCGCGCCTGGATAGTGGCTGGGAGATTTTGCGGGCGTGGGCCTGCTCCAACGCCTGACGCGCGCCGGAGAGGGTATAGCCCTCGGCGTGGACCAGTTGCTTGATTTTGAGGACCAGCTCAACGTCATGACGGCGGTAAAGGCGCTGGCCGGTTCCGCTTTTGTGGGGTCTAAGCTGGGGAAACTGCGTCTCCCAAAAACGCAGGACATAGGTTTCGACGCCGCAGATGCGGGCCACATCGCCAATCTTGAAGTAGAGGCGGTCGGGAATCAGAGGCGATTCCGGAGCGCGATCCTGGGGAAGTAGCATGGCCATGGCGAAGGCGAGCAGGTGACCGCAACCGTGGTGAAAACACTGCTCTAAGGAAAGTATAGGCCCAGGTTTGCGCGTGGGGCGCAGCAAAAATGCGGAGGATGTGCAGAATCAGGTACTAATCTTGTTCGCCGAGAGGACCGTTTGCAGGACGCGGTCAGTCCAAAGGGCCTGGTCGCCGGGGCAGGCGAGGGGCGCTCCATCGAGGATGGCGGAGACAAAGTTTTCAACGCAGGGATAGTGAAAGTTGTCGTGCGAGGGCAGGGATTCTTCGCGGTTGCCGATGCGTAGGATGGGGCCGCCGAGAGGATCGAGATTGATTTCGCCTTCAGTGCCGATGACGCGGAACTGATCGCGCTCGACATGCGAGTTCCAACGGACATCGACGACGGCATGGATGCCGGGGGGATATTGGAGGAGGATGGTGGCGGAGTCCTCGACGGGCGCCTGGTGGACGGCGTTGGAGAGCAGGCCGGTGGAGCGGGCCGGTTCGCCGAAGAGGAAGTTGAGGGCGTCGATGCGATGGCAGGCGATGTCGAATAGCGGACCGCCGCCGGCCATGGCGGGATCGAAGCGCCAGCTTCGGGGCTGATCGGGCGAGTCGTTGGAGCGCCATTCGTGACAGTTGGCCTCAGCAAGAACGGGCTGGCCGATGGCGCCCTCGGCGATGAGCTGGCAAGCGCGGATGAGCTTGGGATAGAGACGGCGGTAGTAGGCGACGGCGAAGAGGCGCTGATGAGCGCGGGCGGCGGCGAGCATGGACTGGGCATCGGCAAGATTGAGAGCGGTAGGTTTTTCGCAGAGGACGTGCTTGCCGGCGTGCAATGCGGCGATGGCGTGAGGCGCATGGAGCGCGACCGGCGAGGCGACGTAGACGGCGTCAATGGGGGTGGTGTGGAGGGCGACGTCGAGGTTGGTGAAGAGCTCAGCGCCGGGGTATGCAGCGGCCTTTTGCGGATCGCGGGTGACGAGCGCCTGGAGGCGGCTGCGGGGCTCGGCAAGGATGGCGGGGATGACGCGGCGGCGGGCGATGTCGCCGATTCCGATGACCAGCCAGCGAATCATGACGTGATTAGCGTACATGATTTAAGCGACTAAGGTGTTTTCTTGAGGACGGCGGCGTTCTTTTCGTCGGCGAGGATGACGGATTCGAGGCGGCGGAAATCGGCGGCGCGGGCGGGGGGAATCTCGACCTGGCGGACGACGTATTCACGCTCGTAGTGGAGGAGATTTCCTTTGGTTGAGACCGAGGAGTGGTAGCTGGCGAAGTCGAGGTCGAAGCTGACGGGGTCGGGCGTCTCATCGACGACGTAGCCGGGAGGGATGGCGATGTCGAAGCTGTCGCGCCAGCGGCCGGTGGCGTCGAGGTCGATGGGATAGATGCGCGGCTTGTCGTCGAAGGGCATAGCGAAGGAGCCGACGACGCGGGAACGGACCAGCAGGAGCGGGCCGGCCTGATGAGAGTATTGGCGCACTGTGACCTTGTAGTGGAACTCGAGGGGCTTGTCGAGGGCGTCGGGCTGGACGAATTGAAAAGCATCGAGAGTGACGCCGGGAAGGGTTGAAGCCACGTACTTCTCCCAGAATTCGCGGCGCTCCTTTTCGTCAGTGAACTTGAGGAATGTGCGGAATTCAGCGCCTTCGGGGCCAGTGTGCAAAGTATCGACAGAGCCGGTCAGCGTGCCATCCGCCGACAGGACGAAGGCGCCCTTCTGTTCAGTGCCGTTGGCATCTGGGTCAAGGACCGGGAGGGCGATGATCTGGCTGGAGGCACCGGCGGCAAGAGTACCATAGCTGCCTTGCTCGTAGGAGGGCAGATTGCCAACTGGTGTGCGTTCGTTGGTGGGGTCGAAGATGAGGTAGCGCTTGCCGTCCTTGGCTTTGACGATGGCTTTGAGGCGCGGGTCCTGGACATCGGCAGGAATCTCGATGGCGGTGATCATATGGTTGCCGAAAAGGGATGGGGCATCGGGATCGACGACATCGCGACGATCATCCACGGGCATATAGAAGGCATGGATGCCGGCCACCTGGAGCATGGAGATGACCAGGGTGGTTTTGTCTTTGCAGTCGCCGTAGCGATTGCGGAAGATGTCGGCTGCACGATTAGCCTGCAAGCCGCCGATGCCGCGCACCACGATGAAGTAGCGGATGTTCTTCTGGATGTACTCGGTGATGCGGCTGAGCTTGGAGTAGAAGTCGGGCGCTCCGGCGATGAGGGTTTGGGTTTGGGCGGTGATTTCGGGCGATGGGTCGGGGCGATTTGCCTCCAGCGTGGTCACCCATTGCCCGATGGCGCGCCACTGGTTGTCCTTGCCATCAACGGCGGCATCGCCCCACTGGACGGACATGCGGGCGGCGAGGGCGGACCAGGTGGGACGGGACTTTACGTCGCGCAAATCGAGGGCGGGCATACCTTTAATCTCCCAGCGCCAGTGGTTGGGAGCGACCTCGACGGGCTTAACGGGCGAGAATTTATGCCACGCCTCGGAGTGAGTGCGGCCGGCGGGCAGATCCACTTCAAGTGCCTGAAAGACGATGGGAATGCCGCTCTGGAAGTGCCAGACTTTCTCCTGGCGATAGGGTTCGAGCAACTCCTCCGATTCGCAGAGGACGACAGCGCCGACGTCGGCGGCGGGGGGATGCACGACGCGAGTTTTTTCCGTGAAGAGCATGATGGGAATGGCGGTGTTGCCCACATCGATGAAGTCAGTGTCCTGAGCCTGGTACTGCTTTTGGTCTGCGGCTATAGTCCACTCGCGGAAGTAGTTGATCTTTTCGTCTACGTCGTAGAAGACCTCACAACTGACACTTCGGCCTTGGGGCTTGAGGATGCGAATAGCCTCGCGCTCCCGCTCGACGGCGCGACCCTGGGCGTCTACGGTTTCCAGATACTCGTCGAAGAGGATTACCGAGGCGGCATCCTTGACATATGCGGGGGTGGGAGTTTTGGCGGCGTCAAGGCCCCACTGGGGCGGATCCTGCTTGCCGCCAAACCAGTTGGCTGAGCATAACGGGCAAAAGGCAAGAAGCAGGGCGGCGGCGACGAAACGAGCGGGACGGGAAGAGAGCGAGATTGTCATGGTTGGTTTCCTTTGCCGGCGGTGGAGCGGATGAAGACGAGTTGTTGTTGATCGGAGGTGGCGAGCCTTAAGTAGAAGTCGTGGAGGTCGTCGTATTCGCTGGGACTGAGCAGATGAAAGCTGGGGGTAAGGATGCGCTCCACTCCGAACGAGTCCTCTTTAGCGTTGATGACAATCCGCAGCGAAGCGTGATCAAGCCAGGTATCTTCGGAAGATTCGGGCGCGCTCTCGATGGTGTAACCGGCGGGCACGTGATAGGTGACATCATCGTGCTCTATCTTTGCATAGTGAAGATCAATAGAGGTAATACGTTTATCCTTCGCAACGAAGGGGTGTTTGGCGCGGGATTCAAAGAAGAAGGCGGGGAAGATAAGATGCTTGCCGGTTACGGCGCCGATGCTGCCGCTGATTTTGAGGACTGCGATGAGATTGGCGTTGCTGTCATCAAGCGCGACAAAGTGGTCGATGCCGGCCTGTACACCATCAGGGAGGGAGTTGCGCAACGACTCGATGAACTGTTTTTTAACTTCTTCCTCGTCGTTCTGAAGGGCTAATTGCCGCCAGTAGAGCGCCTCGGGTCCGGACAGAACAACGCGTGCATCACCTTTCACGCCTCCATCCTCGTCGATGGTAATGTCGGCGATTTTTTGGACCAGCGAATCTTTATAGTCGATGTCAGGGGTACTGTCGATAGCCACGCCCTTATCCGAAAGCCGAAAGCCTGAAGTGAGAGTGTGCTTCCAGTGCAGTCTGCCAAAGGGGCACATTTTCTCGCCGGGGTCAAGATAGACCTCTTTGCCATCAATAACGACAATGGCAAGGAAATCGTCGAACTGCCTAGTATTCAGATAGAAATGATCGAAGATGGCACGGCTACGGTCGACCACCTGCATGGGCCATGCCTTGAGTCCGGCGGTGCGGGCGAGAGCCACATAGAGCAGCGCGATCTCATCATCCGTGCCGCTCTGCTGATTCCAGACATCCTCAGCATTATGAATTTTTTTGAGTTTTTCTACGTGGCGCTCGGCGAGAGATTTTTCCCGGCTAAAGGCGGTGTTGTCGAGCTTTTGCACGGCGGCGTAAATTTTAGTGGCTTTCTGCTGATCGGTGTCGTCCGGTGCGACAATCCCGCCAACGGCTTTCTTAAGGCCGCTTGTTGGATTGGTGAAATTCCGCACAATCCTAGCCCATATTTTACTCATGTTGTCCCAGTATTCATTGGCGGAGCTGTATGGGGTGTAGAAGAACTCTACTCGCCACTTAAAGGTGTTCAGCGGCGGCATCCAATCCTCGTCGGGGAGAGGCGGGACGTCGGTGATGTCAAGCGTGTAAGTGTTGTTTTTGCAACAGTCCAACTTGGCACTTGAGTGAATATAAGACACATACATCTGGTCGCTGATATTACTGGGGATATATGAGTAGTGCGCCTTGTGGACAAAATACCGCTGCTGAATCCACCATATGGGCACGGGAATCTCACCGGAGTAGAGATAGCGGTATTCCAAGATACTGCCGACCTCGACACTGGGCAAGGTGAAGACTATGGAGTTGGTCTGGTAACCCTTAGTCTTGAGGTCCACCATATTGGAGGGTTTGCCGGTGAAAGGAATGACGGTTCCATCGGGGTGGATGGTGCGGCCCTTGATTTCAGTGACACTGCTTATGTCAGGGTAATAAGGGATGCGAATCGTGGCCAGCTCCTTACCCTTTTCGGAGAGCACCTTGATGCGCTCATAGACGCGTTGAGTACCACCGCGGGAAGCACTGTGATCGGTGTTTTCTTCGCGATAGAGGTAGACGGCGGCGGCTCCGGGAGCCTTGGGGTCGGAGGTCATCTTCAATTCTTCATCGGTGGGCTGCTGGAACTGGGCGAACAGGGATGGAGAGGCGAGGACAAGGAGCAGACAGCGTAAAAGACTTGTAACTCGCATGGACTCATCCTTTCTCAAAGACAATACAAAACATTATGCAAGACAATCAACGAGCGCCGCTCATTGTCTTATTGCGCAGGCGGCGCGGGAGCAGAAGCGGCGGGGGGCGTTTTGGTGAGGACGAGTTGGGCCTGGTCGGCGGCGGAGACTTTCTGGTAGAAATCGTGGAGGGCCTGGTAATCCTCGGGTTTGACGGTAGAGAAGGCGCGGGAAAGGAGACGGACGATAGTGATCTGGCCGGGGACGGAGGCTGATTTATCGTTCAGGATAGCGTGGCCCTCCCAGGCAATCTTGTTGTCCGGGGGCGCGCCTTCGACGGTGAGACCGGGCGGCAGGTGATAGGTGATTTGGTCGAGAACCTGATCGGGGAAGTGCATATCCACGGGCTCCAGGCGCTTCTCCTGATTGACAAAGGGCTGGCGGCCGCGGGTCTGGAAGAAGAAGCCGGGGAGCAGGAGGCGTTTTGCGGTAGAGGCGCCGAGAGTGCCACTCACTTTGACGACAGCCATGAGGATGGATTCCGGATCGTCCATCCCGAGGAAGTGATCGATATGCGCCTCGACACCCTCGGGGACGGTGGACTGGAGCCAGCGGTCGAAATGCTTTTTAACTTCGTCGGGATCGTATCTAAGGGAGGTTTGACGCCAGAAGAGGGCTTCCTGTCCGCGCATGATGATGTTCATGTTGCCGGAGATGGCGCCGTGCTCGTCTAGGGTAATGTCACCGGAGCGGACAATCTTGTTGTCGGGGTAGTTCTGCTCGGGGGTGATGCCAAACGCATGAATGTGTTCGCTCTGGCGAATGCCGGTGGCCCCTGAATGCTTCCAGTGCAGGGTCAGGAAGGGACACATTTTTTCTCCGGGATCGAGGAAATATTCCTTTCCGGCGATAGTCGCAACAATAATGTCGTCATCCAACTGGTCAAAATTGAGGAATCCGATAGCGAAGACGCGCTCACTGCGATCGACCACCTTCATATCGTAGGCGGTGAGGCCGGCAGCACGCAGCATGGCGAGGTAGAGCAGGGCGATGTCCTCGCTCGAGCCGCTCTTCTGCTTCCAAGTATCTTCAGCGTGGCGGGCGGCCTTCAACTTGAGCTGCTTGAGTTCGGATTCAGTTTTCTTGCGGGAGAAGTCGGTGTTGTCGAGGGCCTGGACGGCCTTGTAGAGTTTATTAGCCTTTTCGAGATCGCTGTCGGTGGGGGAGATGATGCCAGCGACCGCCTCGCGGATGGCCTTGGAGGGTTCGGCGAAGTGATCGACCTCTTTTGACCAGTGCCTGGCCTCTTCGATCCAGAAGTCGGTACCGCTACTGGCGGATTTGTAATAGAACGTTACGTGATAGAGCAGGCCGTTGATGGGGGGCATCCACTCCTCATCCGGAATGGCAGGGACGTCGGCCAACTCCAAGTGGTAAACACCCGCAACATCTGCTTTATCCATGACGACGTTCGGTGGCAGGACCGGCCACCAGATGAGTGTATTGATCGCGCGACCCCGCTCATCGATGAGGTAGCGGTTGGTTGCACCCTGGAGGCCGGGCAAGAATTGCTTGGAGGGGGTAAAGGCGTAGCGCGCGTGATGGACGAAGTAAGAACGCTGGATCTCCCAGGTAGGCGAGGACGAGAGGTCGTCGTCGTAGCGAATCTCATATCGGTATTCGAGGATGGAACCGACTTCAACGCTGGGCAGGTTGAAGACCGTGCGGCTGAACTGCAATGGATCGCCTTCTCTGGATTTTGTTTTGGCGATCAGCAACTCTTCGGGCTTGCCTACCAGCGGAATGACGGTTCCGTCGGAGTGGATGGTGCGAGCCATGATGTCGGTGACCTTGAAATTTCTTCGCTCGTAAGGAATCTCGACGGTGGCCAGCTCCTTGCCCTTTTCCTGAAGAACCTTGATGCGCACGTAAATGCTCTTGAAGTGGATGGGATCGTTGTCGATCTCCTCGATGTTGAGGTAGACGGCGGCGGCGCCCGGAGCCTTGGGGTCGGCGGTCATTTTGAGTTCTTCGTCGGTGGGCTGCTGGAACTGGGCGCAGAGGAGGGCCGGGGTGGCGAAGACGAGAAGGAGAGTGAGATGGCGCACAAGAGCAGAAGTTCGCATGAGACGTCCTTTACGCAGAAGATTAGAGGCCCGTGGTGAAAGGTAGAAATTGATTGCGAGAATTCTACATCGGAAGTGGGTGGGAGTCGAGGGGGACTGGCCGTCCAGGCAGACGGCGCTTACGCGGCACCTGCGGTGCGGCAGACGACGCTTACGCGTCATGAGGTTTGATCGCTTACACCCTAGATCACTCCTGAGACAGCGGGATTCGAAGAGGGAGGAGGCAGGGCGTAGACTGGTGCGTGCTGATAAAACGATTGAGGAGGCCAAGATGAAGCGAATTGGGTTTTGGGGAGTTCTGGCTGGACTGGGATTGGCGGGGCTGGCGACGCCGGGAGCGATGGGGCAGTGGAATACGCCGAACCCGGTGCTGGGGTTTGAGAAAAAGGCGAATGGGCTGGAGGCGCGGCAGAAGGCTGGAGTGTTGCGGCTGGAGGTGAAGGCGGAGGATGTGCTGCACGTGACTTATTCGCCGCTGAGCGCGGTTGCGGCGGAGCGTGCGTCGGACTGGGTGGTGGTGAAGAAGGATTGGCCGGGAGCGGCGTTTGAGGTGACTTCAGACGAGAAGCAGATCGTGCTTTCGACGGCGAAGATCAAGGCCGTGATTGAACGGGAGAGCGGGGCTCTGCACTATATTGCGAGCGAAGGGATGACTGGCGCGAGCGGAGCGGGGCCGAATGACGCGGGAATGCGCGGGAGGATGCTGACGACGGACAGCTACCGGACGCTGCGGCCGGTGGTGGTGAACGGAGAGAAAACCCTTCATGCAGAGGTGTTCTTTGGGAACTACGGCTCGCAGGAGGGACTTTACGGACTGGGGCAGCACCAGGCTGGGGTGTGGAACTATCGAGGCGAAACGGTGGACTTATCGCAGGAGAACACGAACATTGCGGTGCCGCTGCTGGTTTCGACGAACGGGTTTGGGATCTTCTGGAATAACCCTTCGCGGAGCAGGGTGAACAACCGGTTTGTGCACATGCTTTACATGAGCGCGGAGGTTGCGGACCGGGTGGATTACTACTTTATTTATGGACCCGAGGCGGACCAAATCATCGGGCGGTATCGCGAGCTGACCGGGGAGGTTCCGCTGTTTGGGCGGTGGGCTTATGGGTTCTGGCAGTGCAAGAACAAGTACGAGTCGCAGGAAGAACTGGAGGCGGTGGCGGCGAAGTACAGGGAGCTGCACATCCCGGTGGACAACATTGTGCAGGATTGGTTCTGGTGGGTGACGATGGGAGAGATGAAGTGGAACCCGCATTACCCGGACCCGCAGGGACTTGTCAATAAGTTACATGAGGAGCATTTTCATTTAATGGTTTCGATCTGGCCTTACTTCAGGCCGGGGAGCGCGACTTATGACGAGTGGGACAAGAAGGGGTGGTTCATCGCCAAGATGACGCAGCCGAGCTTTCATCCCGTGGGGCAAGCGCTTTATGACGCGACCAATCCCGAGGCGCGGAAACAGTATTGGGCGAATGCGAATGCGGCGCTGTTCCAAAAGGGCGTGGACGCGTGGTGGCTGGATACGGACGAGCCGGAGACGGAGGGAAGGGAAGATAACATCCTGACGGAGAACAAACTGCATATTGGGTCGGGAGCGCGATATGCGAATGTGTACCCGCTGTTTCATGCGGGCGGGGTGTCGGAGGGACAGCGGGCGGCTTCGGAGGAGAAGCGGGTGTTCATCCTGTCGCGGTCGGCGTATGCGGGGTCGCAACGGTATGGCGTGACAGCGTGGTCGGGCGACGTGATGAGCGACTGGCTGACGTTTCAGCGGCAGATTCCGGCGGGGTTGAATTACTCGATCTCGGGGATGCCGTATTGGACTACGGACATTGGAGGGTTTATCTCGGGCGGAAACCTGAACGATCCTAAGTTCCGCGAGCTGTTTGTGCGGTGGTTCGAGTTTGGGGCATTCAGCCCGATCTTCCGGGTGCATGGGACGCGCAATCCGAGCGAGAACGAGTTATGGAGTTATGGGGCGGATGCGGAGAAGATATTGGTCGATTACGACACGCTGCGCTACAGATTGATGCCGTACATCTATTCGCAGGCGTGGCAGGTGACGAGCAACCATGGGACGCTGATGCGGCCGCTGGTGATGGATTGGCGGAACGACGTGGAGGCGCAGAACACGGGAGACGAATATCTGTTTGGGCCGGCGATCCTGGTGAGCCCGGTGACGACGGAAGGAGCGAGTTCGCGGACGGTTTATTTGCCGAAGGCCACCTGGTACGACTTCTGGACGGGCGAGCAGGTGGAGGGTGGCAGGAGGGTGCAGGCGGATGCGCCGCTCAGCAAGATGCCGCTGTTTGTGAGGGCGGGATCGATTGTGCCGATGGGGCCGGCGATGGAGTGGACGACGGAGAAGCCGGCGGACCCGATCGAGTTGAGGGTTTATCCGGGGGTGGATGGGGATTTTGTTTTGTATGAGGACGAGAATGACGGGTATGCGTATGAGAAAGGGGCGCACGCGACGATTGCGCTGCACTGGGACGATGGGGCGAAGACGCTGACGATTGGACAGAGGGAGGGGAGTTTTACAGGAATGCTGACGAAGCGGACGTTCCAGGTGGTGGTGGTGAGAAGCAATCACGGGGCGGGGATTGGAGAAACGTCCGATGTGGAGAGGAACGTTGACTATGAGGGCACGAAGATAGAGGTCAGGCCGTAAGACAAGGGATGCGAGTTAGCGAAGGGGCTCCGCAAACGCGGAGCCTCTTCTGTTAGCGAGATAGCGAGTTAGCGAGTCAGCAAGTTAGCCTGGCTGCGCCAGGTTAGCAGGTTAGCGAGTTAGCGGCGGAATCGAGGAGGGTGGAGACGAGGGCCACCTGCGGTGGGGCAGCCTTTAACTCGTAGGCGAGGCGGAAGGTCGAGCAGAATTGAGGAGGGTGGAGACGAGGGCTAAGGGCAAGCCGACGACGTTAAAGTAGTCGCCTTCGATGCGGGGGATCCAGCGGGCGGCGCGGCCCTGGATGGCGTAGGCACCGGCTTTGTCCATGGGCTCGCCGGTGGCGATGTAATCGGCGATTTCCTGTTCGGTGAGTGCGCGGAAGGTGACGGCGGTGGTTTCGACGGCGACCTGGGTGGAGGTTGCGGAGACGAGGGCGACGCCGGTGATGACGCGATGGGTGCGGCCGGAGAGGAGACGCAACATGCGTGCGGCGTCGGCGGGGTCGGAGGGCTTGCCGAGGATGTGGTTGTCGAGGGTGACGATGGTGTCGGCGGCGAGTACCACCTGCGGTTGGGCAGACGGCACCTGCAGTGCGGTAGACGCTCGCTGCTCGCTCGCACCAGCTTTTGTGATTTCGCGGAAAACAGCTTCGGCTTTTTCGCGGGCGAGGCGAGTGACGTGGGCGATGGGGTCTTCGTTGGGGAGGGGATCCTCGGGAATGTGGGCGGGATGAACGGTGAAAGAGTAGCCGGCCTGGGCGAGGAGTTCGCGGCGTCGAGGCGAGGCGGAGGCGAGGACGAGCATGAATTGATTATGGCAGGGGCGGCGGAGTTGGCCGACCCCCACCCTAGGCGCAAAAACAAAAACGCGCCGAGGATGGGGCACCCATCAATGTGGCAATATAATAATCTTCTCAGAATCTTCAAGAAAGAGGATGGTAGGAACTTCCTAACGGTGACTAAATGACCAGAAATCGTGCGAAACGTTTGCTGTTAGAATCCTCTCACTGGCTTCTAGTCTTCGTAGTGTTTGTGCTGCTGTATTCAGGTTTGACAGACAGCATATGGCCGATCATTATAGATTTTCGTCATAGCGGCTGGAGCGTTCCTGCATATTGCGATACTGTGGCAAAAACGATACTCGCGCCATTCATTGCAGGTGGCCTGATTGGCGTTTCGCTACGCAGGGAATTGTCGCGTGCGTGGATGATGTTGGTAAATCCAATAGTCTATGTGTTTCTATTGGGCATCGCGTCAGACAGCTTTTATCCGCCGTGGTGGACTGAGAGCCTATCTAGGCTAATTAGCGGATTGGTGCTCGGAATATTTGCTTGGCTGGGGTGGTTCTTGTGTAGATTAACCCAACGGGCGTGAGGGCAGGTTCTATAAAAGGGAACGTCAAATAAAACACTTCTCCTGATCCGACGGGAAAAGATATTTTTCAGCACAAAGGACTATACGGTGAGGCCGGTTTGGAGGCCTGCGGAAGTGGCGAGGCCCCAGGCCATGGCTGGGGTGTTGTGGGCGAGGCCGAAACGGCCGTCGGGGGCGAGAAGGATGATGCCGCCGTGGCCGCCGAGACGGCGGTAGAGGTAGGCGATGGCCTCGCGGGCGGCGATATCTGGGGCTGTGCCGTATGCGACGCGGTCGGTGGCCCACTTGCCGAGGACCAGCTTCATGATGGGTTCGCCCCAGCCGGTGAGAGAGACGGCGGCGGAGAGATTGTCGGCATAGCAGCCGCAACCGATCAGCGAGGAGTCGCCGACACGGCCGGGAGTTTTGTTGAGGGTTCCACCGGTGGAGGTGGCGGCGGCGAGGTTGCCGCGGGAGTCGAGGGCAACGGCGCCGACGGTATCGTGCGACCCCAGCGACGAAGACCTGTCGCTGGGGGCCCCGTGGTCCTGCGCGGAGTCCTTGCCGGACGGGCGGAGGCCTTCGGTGTGAGTCATCGAGTTTGCGGACTCACCGTGGGATTCGTTGCCTGGGAATGCAGTTTCAGGACTTTTGTCATCGTGGAGGACGGGGTGCAAGATTCCTTCGGGGCCGGAGAAGGACTCGTCCGCGAGGCCGGCGGCTTCGCGAAGCTTGGCGTGGGCGAGGCGTTCGCGCTCGCGGTCGAGGACGAGTTCGGAGTTGTCGATGAGGGCCATGCCGTGGGAGTGGGCGAAGTTCTCTGCACCCGGGCCGACGAAGTAGACGTGAGGACTTTTTTCGAGGACCAGGCGGGCGGCCTGAATGGGGTTGCGAAGGCGCTCGACGCAGGCTACGCCGCCAGCCTTCATGCGTCCGCCGTCCATGAGGAGGGCGTCGAGCTGGACGCGGCCATCAGAGGTGAGAAAGCTGCCACGTCCGGCATCGAAGGTGGGATCGTCTTCGAGGACGGTGACGGCGGCTTCGACGGCGTCGAGGGCGGATGCGCCGCGCGAGAGAAGTGCGTAGCCGTTTTCAAGGGCGCGGCGGACGCCGGATTCGTGAGCGGCAGCGGCGTCGGCGGGGATGGCCCATGCGCCACCGTGAACGATGAGTGTGGGAGAGTGGGCGGCAGAGGTCACCGAGTTATAGTAGAGCATTTTAGCCAATGGAGGTTCGTGGATTCCCACCCTAGCCACAAAAACAAAGACGTGGCGAGGGTGGGGCACCCGGTTTATTTGTTGGGGAGGCTCCCATTTTGGGAAGGGAAAGTTGTTTTTTTGTTGCTTTTGTACCTTAATTGGAAATCGTGTCAAAGGGTGGAAGGGGGAGAAAAGTGGTTAAGTGATTGATAGGATGGGGAAATGTGGGGTGTTGAACTTTGCATTAAATTCCGGGGAGATTGGTTAAGCTAAAACCATTCAACGAGGAACAAAGAGAAGAGAGCAACAGGAGAGCATGGAAGCGGCCTTCCTGGTAATGGAGCGAAATCAGAGAAAACATGCCCTTTGGCGGGCTTGCTTTCGGGGTACAGCTACACTGATTCCGCTGTAATCGAACCACTTCAGCGGATTTGCAAGAGTGGGAAGAGGCTGAGAGCATCTTCAGAGAACAAGTGGATGTTTTACCTTAGCGAAGGGCCGCGCATGGAAGCGTTGAAAGCGGCCGAAGGCAGAATGGCATGGGCAGGGCAAACTCTGGAAGAGATCAGACATTTTTCGAGTTGAGACGGAGCTGCGCGGGAGATAGCAAGGCGGTTTGGGGTGCTGACAGAAGCCGCTGAGTAATCGCGGCAACCGAGTAGACCAATTCGGCGAATGCAGGGGGTGGTTCCCGCGGGGAATCATCCCCTTCCCTTTCCGCGGAGAGTGCAAGACCGTGGAAGGCTGGGACGGGATTGGTGGACACATGGTGTGGGCAAGGAAGAGACTGGCGACTATAGGCAAGCCGCATGGAACAGCAACCAAGACGGTCAACCCAGGCAAGGCGAAGTTGATTGTGGAAATGGACAAGAAAGTCGGGGAGAACAGCGAGAAGATTGCACAAAAGCTGATAGACACGGTGCTCGGCAACGACTGGACTGGCGCCAAGCTGTTGTTTGCCCTGGCGGATGGGCTCATCAATTGCGAAGACCCAGAGGTGATGAGCCAGCTTTACAGTTATGCGCAAACACTGGAGTCGGAGCAGCAGGTGGCCGCGGAGACGGCCGATGCAGAGGAAGCGAAAAAAGGCGAGCAGCAAGTTAGCGAGTCAGCGCACTAATCGAACCCCACCCTAGCCGCAAAAACAAAAACGCGGCGAGAGTGGGGCACCCGGCAAGTTAGCCCCGCTTCGCGGGGTTAGCGAGTCAGCGATTCATTGTTGATGAAGGCAGGACTTTTCGGGGAGCAGGGTGGAGACGATTGAGTCTTAGTCCTGCTCCCGGGAAGAAAGAAGAGAGACGGATGAAGCTCACAAATCACGAAGGTTTGCGCGCCGGCGGAGTGATAGGCCTGTTGCTGATGGAGTTGTGCCTGATGGGCATGGGAATCATGGCTCACGCGCAGTCGTTCAGCACGACGACGGTTCAGGGGACGGTGTACCTGGCGAACGGCCAGCCGGGGACAGGGACGCTGGTGGTGAGCTGGCCATCGTTTACGACGGCGAATGGCCAGGTGGTGGCGGCCGACAGCATGACGGTGGCGATTGCGCCGGATGGATTTGTCAGCGTGAGCCTGGCGCCGAACCAGGGGGCGTCGCCGGCGGGGTTGTACTACACAGCAACCTTTTATATGAGCGACGGGTCGGTGAACACGCAGTACTGGGTGGTTCCGGCAGCGACATCGGCGACGCTAGGGCAGGTGCAGGCGCGGCTGATGCCGTCGACGCAGGCTGTGCAGGCGGTGAGCAAGACGTATGTGGACCAGGCGATTGCACAACTGTCGGGAAGTTTGCTGACGGCATCGGGCGGGACGCTGAGCGGGCCGCTGACACTGTGCTGCGATCCGACGACGCCGCTGCAGGCGGCGGACAAGCACTATGTGGATGCGGCGGCGGCACAGGCGGTGCCGCTGACGGGCGGGACGCTGAGCGGGCCATTGACGGCGACAAAGCTGGGGGCGCTCTACCAGGTGGACCAGTTTGCGGGAGCGGATTTCGGGGCAAAGCTGAGCGCGTGCCTGAGCGGGTTGAGCTCGACGAATGGCGGGACGTGCGATGCGCGGAATTTCAGCGGGACGCTGTCGATGGGAGCGAACCTGACGATCTCGACGGCGAATGCAACGGTGCTGCTGCCGTGCGCGACGATTTCGACGGCGAACCAGGTGATGGTGACGGCGGGAACGAGGAATGTGTCGCTGCGCGGGTGCACGTTGCGAGGGGCGAGCGCGGCGAGCGGCAGCCAGGGCGGGACGATTTTTTATTACTCGGGCGCGGGGGCGATGGTGCAGGTGGGCGACCCGACCTATGCGGCGGATACGCAGGGTTTTCATCTGGACAACGTGGCTATCAATATTACGGCCGCGACGAGCGCAAGCGCACAAGGATTGGCGGCTTATCGCACGCAGGAATTGGATCTGGAAAGCTTGTATTTTCTTGGTAACTCGAACCAGAAGGGAATGACGCTGGATGGGACGGGGAATTATACGGGGGGAACGTTCTACGACAACCAGTTCACGGGATTCCAGACAGCGGTGAACGCGATTGGGCACCAGATTGCGAATGCGGCGACGACGGACTGGGTGAACGCGAGCACGTTTGTGCGGTTGCACATCGACTGCCCGACGAGCAGCGGAAGCCCTATCAGCGGGACGTACGGAATCAATTTGCAACAGGGCAACGGAAACACGTTTACGGGCGGAGACGTGGAGGGTTGCTCGACGGCGCTGCACCTGGGCGCGAACGCGCAGAACAACACGATTGTGGGATTGCGCAACGAAAACTCGGCAAATCAAATAGTGGCGGATGCGGGAAGCTCGTACAACCTGTGGATTACCGGCGGGACGATGTTCACCGGGAAGTTGACCGATAACGGCACGCACAATTCATTTACCGATTCATTTCACCGCGCATGGAATAACCTGAATGGCGACCTGTGGCGATCACAGGCTGATACTACCGTGATCAATCGCATTTACACCGGAATCGGCCTCGGCAATGTGCGCGGGCGGCAGGACGAATGGCAAACCGACGTGCCGGGCTCACCGGGCACCTATCAGAACGCCTGGCAGTGGGGGCCGGGCGACGGAACGAGCGGCGCGCAGGTCTGGGAACTGCTCGACATGCTCAACAACGTTCCCCGCTTCGGCGTAATCCAGTACACGACGGCAGGCGGCAACAACCAGAGCTTTTTGAACGGCGCTGGCACCGGGTCGGTGTGCGTTCAGTGCTCTACCGGAGCAGGCAGCGGCGGCTTTGTCATCGGCAGCGGCGGACCTACCATCACCACGGTTGCCAGCGTGGACCACCAGGGGGACGCGCAGTTTCAAGGAACGCTGCAGACGGCAGGCAACGCCACTTTCGGCGGGACGACCAGAGTCTACAACCAGGCTGACGGCGAAATCGACTCCATCCTGCAGGCGGGCCTGACAGCCGAGCAAAAGGAGTCGTTTATTTATCGCGACCACATCGGGGCCAGCCAGTGGTACATGGTGAAGGACCAGAACAACAACTGGGCGCTGAATTCGGCGACGGGAGGGCTGGACAGCTTCAAGGCTTACCAGAGCACGAACAGCGGCGATACATATATTGATGCATCGAATTCGAGCGGGGCGGTGCGGATCAACTACGAGACCGGGTCGGGGACGCAGTTCAAGGTGTATGGCGGAAACAGCAGCAGCTTGTATGCCGCGTTCACCGGCACCACCGCGATTCAGTTTCCGGGGCTGGCGGCGAGCAGCGGGCACAACTGCCTGCAGGTGGACAACTCAGGGTATGTGACGAACACGGGGTCAGCCTGCGGAACGGGAAGCAGCAACGGCACAGTCAACTCCGGCACGAGCGGTCAGATTGCGTATTACAACGGCACGGGCACGGTACTGTCGGGCACGAGCACGGTTTCGATTACGGCGGGAGGGACCGGCGCATCGACACCATCCGGCGCACTGACAAACCTGGGCGGAGCTCCGTTGACGGGGGCGTCTTTTACGGGGCCAGTAAGCGTTTCATCGACGCTGTCGGCAGAGAACATCACGAGCATCGGTCCGCGCTACGACGTGACAAACCCGGCATTTGGAGCGAAGGGAGACGGATCGACCGATGACACGATGGCGATTCAGGCGGCGTTTACGACGTGCTGGAGCAGCGGCGGCGGCATCGTCGAGTTTCCCGGCCCGCACAGCTATGTTGTGTCCTCGACGATCAACGCATTCGATGGGTGCCAGATTGAGGGCACCGCGGCCAGCTCGTCGGGCGGATACATCCAGCCGCAGATTGAATGGGCAGGAGCGGCAAGCGCAACAGGAACCGTGTATAACGCGACCGGATTCACGCTGGCCGCGAACACCAGCATCGGTACGGCGGCATTTCCGCTGTTAAGCAGCGGCACACAGAACCGCATTGCGCCTTATATTGCCACGGTAACGGCGGCAAACAGCCTGGCGGCGAATCAGTGGGTTGAGCTGGCGGGGTTCAGCACTACCGCGGGATTGGGGTTAAACCGCTGCATCGGACAAGTGGCATCGGCTACCAGCACGTCGTTTGTGCTGGCCGTGCCGTGTGCATTGCAGATAACATCGGGAAGTTTTACAGATACCGGGACAGCCAGCACCGTATCCGTGGTGATTGCATTCGACGCCAACGCCCGCTATCAACAGGCCGTCAGCAACATTTCGATTGCTTCCAAGACGAGCGTAGCCGCCAATCCTTTCAATGTGGGGATTCTGTTTGGCTCGCGCGTGGACACCGGCACGCGCCTGGTGAACACGCAGGTTGCAAGTTCGCTCGAATATGGATACTACTTTGCCGGCGGCGGCATCAACACGGAGTTTGACAAAGGGTGGCGCGGAGACTCAAACCAGGTAGCCGCAATCTACTGGCGAGTGGGCGGATCGGATTCCTTCGGCATCGCCAACGGCACGGTGGACAACGATATCTGCGACGGTTGCACTACACCCACCAGCGGCGCGGCAGTGATGCTGGACAACTCCGCCTGCCTCTCCAACGCCAACATTCATTTCACATCGCGCAACGTGAAGGTGGAAGCGAACACCTCGCTGACTCCCGGATTAGGCGCATTTACTCTTCTGTCGTGCCCGTCGAATGGAAACCTGTTGCAGTTTTTTTTGAATTTCGACAGCACCTGGGTTAGCCCGGCAGGGACGAGCATTGCCGGATTCAATGCTCCGTCGATCGTTGTATCGCCGGCGGATGATGCGGCGTTGGTGATGTCCGCCACCAACAGCGAATTTAGCGCGGGGACGGGAGCAGATACGACCGTGCCGTTTGTTGGGGTTCCGGCGCTGAGCCGAAACAGCCTTTACGGCGGGACGGGAGGCTGGTTTCCGGCGCTGTTTTACGCACCCTCGCTGAGCAGCGGGAATTTTTATTCCGGTCTGACGCGCAGCCCGATTCAACTGCTTGGCGATGTGAACATCGGCCAGTTATGGCAGGACGGGGTCCAGGCCTCGGCTTTTCTTTATTCAGATACGGGCTTTGCGGCGATGCCCAATGGAACGACGCTATATGCGGGGCAGATTTTGGCGCCGCCGGGCTACTGGAGCGGAAGCAACGGGAAGCGATACGCGACGGATGTGGTTTACCAGACCGGCACGACGGGCACGCCTAACAGCGGAGCAACGACGTGCACTGGCTCCTCGGGCACCAGCGTTTTAACCTGCAACAGCGCGACCGATTTGTCGGCGGGACAAAACATTAGCATCGGGACAGACATCAACAAGCAGATCAAATACATCGACGCGACGCAACCGAGCGCAGTGCTGGTGAACCTGCACGGCAACCTGGGATCAACGTATTCCAGCGCGACGGCGCTTACGTTCTCAGCGCCGGTGCTGGGACCTGAGATACAGTTCCCGACCAAGTCATCGGCTGCTCCTACTACAATGGCGTGGTCGCAGGGAGATATGGAGCAGAACTCCACTGCTACGGCCAACGGAGTGGCAGCGTGGGTGAACGTGGCGGCAGGAACGCCGGGAACGTGGGCAGGAATTCCGTTGGGTAACAGCAGCGGGCAGATTTCACCAGCGCAGATTTCCAGTACCACGGGATCGGGAAGCGTGGTTCTGGCAACATCGCCGACGATAGCATCGCCGACATTCAGCGGGACGGTAACTACTCCGCTGAGCACGGCGGGAGTGGTGACGACGACCAGCGGCGGCGTGCTGGGCAGCCAGAGCCTGCCAACCTCAGCCGCACGGTTGGCCACCAATTCATCGGGCCAGATTGTTGCTGCCAGCAACACCCTCGGCTGCCTAGACGGATACGACCACCTGCCCTGCACCGTATACATTCAACCGCTTGTATCGGAGAGTTCCGGGACCGGCAGCTATGCAACCGTCTGGACCACAACCTCAGCCGGAATCTACCAAATCAGCGGCTATACCTATGGCACATCCTGCGGAACTACATCCAGCGGAAGCGCCACGGCAACTCAATACGTCGAAGCGGTCCAGAACGGAGGTCCGACAGCATATGGCGCAACCGTGTCTTCGGCCCAGGTTGGAAATACAAGCGGACAATGCTCAAGCGGCACGAATGTTAGCGTGACGTATAACCTTGCCGCCAATACGGCAGTGAAAACAGAGTCGCTGCTTTCGGTAACAGCGACGGGCGCGGTTTGGAGCCGGGGCGTTCAGATAATCCGCCTGCAGTAAACAAACGGACAGGGGATTGCCCCCCTGCCGGTAAGCGCATTGCACAGTGATTGATTGCGGCGGAGCAGGGCGGGGTCACAGTGGGTTGAAACGAGGGATCCGTGGTGGAGACAACAGGAGGAAGCGCGGCAGTTGCAACAGGTTTTTGCGCGGAGGCACTCGACCTGGATGAGCTGGTGCGCTTCGGGCGGATTCTGGATAATCGCCCGGCGAGCCTGCGGGGGCGGACGGTAGCGATGGAGCTGGCCGAGCAGCTTTTGCAGGTGCGGACGCGGGAGGGAATCACGGCGCCGCTGCGGGCGAACGCGGTGCAGCGGGCCTTTGAGAAGCTGCGGGCGACGCGAAATATCGTGCTGAAGGCGCGGCAGGTGGGGCTGACGACCTGGGCGGCGGCGCGATTTTTTCTGAAGACCATTACCCAGCCGGGGACGCTGACGTTGCAAGTGGCGCACACCCAGGAAGCGGCCGAGGAGATCTTCGGGATTGTGCACCGCTTTGTAGACTGTCTGCCGGAGGCGCTGCTGGCGGGGCCGTTGCAGGTTTCGCGGGCTAACGTGCGGCAGATTGTTTTTCCGGAGATGGACTCGCAGTACCGGGTGGTGACGGCGGGAGACAGGAATGCGGGACGGGGATTGACGGTGCAGAATCTGCACTGCTCGGAGCTGGCGCGCTGGCCGGGCGATGCGGCGGAGACACTGGCCGGGCTGCGGGCGGCGATGGCGCCGGGGGCGGAGCTGATTCTGGAGTCGACGCCAGATGGCGTGGGCGGCTGCTTTTACGAGGAGTGGCAGAAGGCCGGCGAGCAGGGGATGGTGCGGCACTTCTTCCCCTGGTGGATGGAGCGGCAGTATCGGGCTAGGGCCGTGGATGAGGCCAGCCTGACGGACGAAGAGCGGGATTTGATGGCCTTCAAGCATCTGGATCTGGAGCAGATTGGATTCCGGCGGCAGATACGGGCGGATTTTCGAGGGCTGGCGCGGCAGGAGTATGCCGAGGATTGCGAGCAATGCTTTCTGGCCAGCGGGGATTCGGTCTTTGAGTTGGCGGCGATTGATGCGCGGCTGGCGTCGGTGACGGAGCCGATTGAAACTCGGCTGAATGGGGAGCTGGAGATCTGGCTGCCGCCGCTGAAAGGCAAACAGTACCTGGTGGCAGTGGACCCGGCCGGGGGCGGAAGCGAAGGCGACTACTCGGCGGCCGAGGTGCTGGAGCTGGAGACGGGGTTGCAGTGCGCGGAGTTTGCCGGGCACATGGGCGGGCTGGAGCTGGCGCGATTTATGACGAAGCTGGCCGCGGAGTACAACCGGGCGTGGCTGGTGGTGGAGCGGAACAATCACGGCAGCGGGGTTCTGGCGCTGATGGAGAGCGTCTGCGGCTATGAAAAGGTTTACAAGCAAAATGGTCAGGCGGGGTGGCTGACGACGTCGATGAGCCGGCCGACGGCGCTGGGGAGATTGGATGCGGCGCTGGTGGAGGAGCCGGAGCGCTTTCAGAGCCGGAAGCTGCTGGCCGAGTGCCGCAGCTTTGTGCGGAGGCCGGATGGCGGGAGCGGGGCGCGGCCGGGAACCTATGACGACCGGGTGATGGCCATGGCGATTGGGCTGGGGGCGAGAGCGGAGCTGATGAAAGGCAGCTGACAGCTAACAGCTAGAAGCTAGAAGCTGCCCGGAGCGCATAGAATTCGAGTGAGGTTGGTACGGGGGCACGACTTGGCGGTTCTGGCGGTGCAGCATATCCGGCGGATGCGGGGCGGGGCGCAGGGCCAGTTGATGCTGGGCGCCGATGGACAGGTGTACGTGGTGAAGTTTCAGAACAACCCGCAGCACGTGCGGGTGCTGGCCAACGAGTTTCTGGCCTCAAGAATTGCTATAGCCGCGGGGCTGACGGCGCCGGAGACGGAGCTGGTAGAGGTATCGAGCTGGCTGATCGAAAATACACCGGAGCTGGAGATGGACCTGGGCCGGACGCGGGTGCGCTGCCAGGCAGGCCTGCACTTTGGGTCAAGATTTGTGGGCGGACTGATGCCGGGTCAGGTGGTGGACTACCTGCCCGAGGAGCAGATGGCGGAGGTGAAAAATATCGCCGAGTTTGCAGGGATACTGGCGCTGGACAAGTGGACCGGCAATGCCAATGGCAGGCAGGCGGTCTTTGCGCGCAAACAGCGGGAGCGGCGCTACCGGGCGGTCTTCATCGACTACGGGTACTGCTTTCACGCCGGGGAGTGGAGGTTCGAGGATCTGCCGCTGCGGGGGGTGTATTACCGCAACGACGTCTACCGGGAGGTCGCCGGGTGGGAGTCCTTTGAGCCGTGGCTGACGCGGCTGGAGTCGATGGCGGCGGAGACGGTGTGGGCGGCGGCCAATGAAGTCCCGCCGGAGTGGTATGGAGGGGACGTGAGCGAAATGGAAGCCCTGGTGGAGAAGCTGCTCCAGCGGCGAGGCCGGATTCGGGAGCTGATTGAAGAGTTCGGGAAGTCGGACCGGGCGCCATTTCCGAAATGGGTGGGGAGGGGAGATAAAAAGGAGGAAGGTTGGAAAGAATCGCGGTGGGAGACTAGCATGGGGAGGGTGAATTAGGGACTAGGGATTAGGGAACAGGGATTAGGGAACAGGGCCAGTAACAGCTAAAAGCTGAGGACTGAGAGCTAAAAGCTAACCATGAGTAGCAGCAACCAGCGGCGGGCATGAAGAGCGAGTGCCGGGTATGTTATGAGTAGCGAAAGTCAGCGGCAGGCATGAAGAGCGAGTGCCGGGTATGTTATGAGTAGCGAAAGTCAGCGGCGGGCATGAAGAGCGAGTGCCGGGTATGTTATGAGTAGCGAAAGTCAGCGGCGGGCATGAAAACCGGGGACGGAGAGTAACGAACGAATGAGTAGCAGCAACCAGCGGCGGGCATGCGAGTTTCAACTGCTCCGGTATGTGCCGGATGCGGTGCGGAACGAGTATGTGCATATCGGGGTGATTTTGAAAGAGCAGGGCGGCGGGCCGGCAGGCAGCCCAGAGCCCCCGCTCGTCAGGTTTACCCGCGACTGGCGGCGGGTGCGCTGCCTCGACCCGGAGGCCGACACCGCGCTGCTCGAAGGGATGGAGAGCGAGCTGCGGCGGCGCCTGGAGAATGATCCCGAGGGCAGGCTGATGCAGATGCTCTCGGATTCGCTCTCCCTGAATGTGCAACTGACCGAGCCTAAGGCGTACCTGGCGGAGAGTTTGCCGGCGGGGATGGAAGAGCTGATGCGGCTGTATGTGGAGCCGCCGCCGCGCGAAAAGACACAGAGACTGAGCGGAAGGGCGGCGATTCAGGCGCGGATGCGGACGGAGTTTGAGCAGGCCGGCGTGTGGGAGCTGCTGAGAAAGCGGATTGCGGCCTCGGAGTACACCCGTCCGGGGGATCCGCTACGGATTGACGTGGGGTACCGGCCCAATGGGGTGATCCGCATGTTTCACGCAGTGAGCCTGGAGCCGGGGGTGGAGATGGCCAAGGTGCTGGCCTTTTCCGCGGCGGGACTCAGGGCTGGCGTGGAGCGGGTGGAGAAGGCCAGCCTGGAGCTGACCGCCGTGGTTGAGCCGGCGGCCCGGCTGGGCGCGAGCGACGAGGAGCCGGAGCGGCTGGAGATCTACCGCTTTGGCGTGGAGACCATGGAAGAGAACCAGATACGGGTGCTGACCACCTCGGATTTGGGGCGGGTGGCAGAGACGGCGCGGCGGGAGCTGAGAGTGTGAAAGACAGAGAACAGGGGTCAGAGATCAGTAACCGCGGTCTGTTGTCTGCAAGGAACGAATTCTTTTTATCAAACTATCTGTCGAAGATTTGCAGATAATTTCCTATCTTTGCGGTAGGATCGATTCTGTTGTGGAATTAAAGCGGTTGGAAGTCAGAAGATGTCGGCGGGTAGCTGACAACTGAAAACTGATAACTGACCACTGGTGAAGACAAGGCATGGCCCTTTCGGGGGTTGTGCCTTTTTTGTTTTTCAGAGCGAAAGCAGAGTAAACGTGCCCTTATCGAGAGTGTTCAAGGTGGCTTTTTCTTAAGGAAAAAGCCACTTGACGGAGTTGTTTCAGGGTAAAGCTACTCTGGTTTCGCTATGGGGCGGCGAAAAAAGGAAGGTGCGCGTGAAGGTAGCGGAGCAGTTGCGGGAGATCTGGCGGCAGGCGACGGGGAGCGGCCGGAGCGCGGAGATGACGGCGGGCGCGGCGGATGCGGAGGCGGAGCGCAGAACGCTGGCGCTGCCCTCGATTTTAACTCCGGTCCAGTTTCCGGGGCAGCACCTGCCCAAGCCGACGCCGGTGAATCTGCGTAGGTTTGCGGAGACCCCGGTAGTCCGGCGGGCAATCAACGTGATCAAGGATCGCATTGCGGCCATGGACTGGCAGGTGCGGGTGCGGCGCGGGGTGAAGGCGGGGGAGCTGGCCCAAGCGGAGCGCAAGCTGCGCGCGCTGCGCAGGGTGCTGGAAGAGCCGAATGCCACGGACAGCTTTCGGACGCTGATGGAACAGGTGATCGAGGATGTGCTGACCGGCGGCTACGGGGCCATGGAGATGGAGCCGACCGGCGACGGGGAGCGGCCGGCGATGCTGTGGGCGGTGGATGGGGCGTCGATTCGCATCAATCCCCGGTGGGACGGGCAGGCGGAGACGCCGCGCTATGCGCAGGCGATGCCGGGACAACTGGAGTCGAGCGCGGTTGAATTGCGCGACGACCAGCTGATGTATGTGCGCATGAATCCGCGCAGCTTTACGCCCTTCGGGCTGGGGCCGCTGGAAGTGGCCTTCGAGACGGTGAACCAGTTTCTGAGCGCGCACAGGTTTGCGGGCAAGCTGGCGGCGAACTCCGTGGCGCAGTATGCGCTGTGGCTGAACGAGGCCACGCCGGCGCAGCACGACCGGCTGATCCGCTGGTGGCAGGACGAGATTGAGGGCACCGGGCGGGTGCCGCTGATCTCGACCGAGCAGAAGCCGGAGGTGTTGCGCTTTGCGCAGGGCACCGACGCGGATATGCGGCTGGAGTGGCAGGAGTTTCTGATCCGCATGGTGGCCAACGCCTTTGGATTGCCGCCGCTGATGCTGGGGCTGGAGGCGGATGTCAACCAGTCGACGGCCTCGGAGATGGCCGACGAGGCCTTCCGCGGGGCGATCTCGCCGATGGCCATGCTGCTGGCCGGGCACATCACCCGGGACCTCTTCGGCAAGTGCATCGGGTGGCGGGAGTTCGAGTTTGTCTTCAACGAACTGAACGCACGGGATGAGATGACGGAGCTGGCCGTGCAGGTGCAACTCTTGCAGGCCGGGGTGTTGACGGTGGGCGAGGTGCGGGCGATGCGGGGGCTGGGGCCGCTGGGTCAGGATGGAGCGGCGGCGCAGTTGACGGGCGAAGCGGCAGCGGAAGACGCGAGCTAGTGGATTAGAATGCGGCTCATTTCTGCGGACGTAAGACAGTGATTTTGATTCCTATCCTTTCTGCAAAAAACGCAGCAAGGACGGGGCCCCCAGGTCACAGGATTGAAGGGCCGAATCAATTGAAGACGAATTGCGAGAGCAGATGGGCGGAGAGCGCATGAGACTGGAAGCGATGGCGGTAAAGATTCCCCATGTGGACGGGCACCCCAACCGGGTGCCGTTCGAGGGGGTGTTGACGATGGTGAATACAGCCAGCGACAAGGCGCCGGCGGGAGCGCGCGGACACCGGGTGATGCTGACGCAGGCGGCGGCGGAGAAGGCGCTGCCCTCGCTGCTGGGCATGGCGGTGGATTACCGTCCGGGCTGGGACGGTCACGATGCGCGGCGCAAGATCGGGCTGCTGACCGAGGCGGACCTGGTAGGGCCGAGGCTGGTGGTGCGCGGATACCTGTACGCGCGGGACTTTCCCGAAGTTGCGGGAGCGATCGAGGCGCAGAAGCCGGAGGCGCTGGGCATGAGTTATGAGCTGGCCGACGCGCGGGTGGAAGATATGCGGGCCGAAGTGTGGAAGCTGACCCGCGTGACCTTTACCGGAGCGGCCATACTGCTGCGGGACAAGGCGGCCTACCGGGCCACCAGCTTCCGCATGGCGAGTTAGCGAGAAACAGCTAACAGCACACAGCTAACAGCAAACAGCCGGGAATTTCCCGCTGACAACGAGCAACCGACAACAAAGCTGATAACTGACAGCGGGTAACTGTCTGCTGTCAGCTGTGAGCTGTCAACTGACGAAAGGAATGGCATGGAAAACAAAGAGCAAGAGATTGCGGATCGGCTGGAAGCCGCGACGGCAAAGTTGGAACAAACGCTGAGCTGGCTGGAGGAGCGCCAAGGCGCCCTGAGCGGCGAGGTGGAGAAGATATCGGCGACCATCGAGCAGAGCCGGAGGGAAGCGGAGCTGGCGGAGAAGCTGGCCGCAGCCGAAGAGGAGTTGGCCGAGGTGAAGGCCAAGGCGACGGATACGGTGTTGAACCCGCTGCGCAGGACGCTGCCCTCGGCAACCAGCGAGATGCTGGCCAAACGCGGCATCGGCGAGGGTCCGATTGACGTGCGGGCTTTGGACGCGGCGCTGGCCGGGCTGAGCCTGGAACAGCGCATCGCGGTGAAGACGCAACTGCTGCGGGCGGGCGCGATCGCTTAAAAGCAGCTAACAGCTAACAGCCGACAGCTAACAGCAAAACTTGGCGACTGGCAGCAACAACCGACAACTGACAACTAAAAAACTGGCGACTGAGAACTGACAACTGTCAGCTGTTAGCTGTCAGCTGAAATAGCCCCATGGAGGGGGCGGAAAGAGCCTATGAACGCAACCTTTGCAGACATTCACGCGGCAGCAGATTATATCGGGCCGGGCGCTGTCGAAGTTCCGTTGTATCAGACCGAGATTTTCGACATTTGCCGGCGTTCGAGCCCCTTCGGGCAGCGCATCAAGCAGGTACCGGCGACCGGGCATCCGTCGCGGTTCTTCGAGGAGACGGCGATTCCGAATCCGGGAACGGCCGGCTTTGTGAATCCGCGCAGCATATCGCCGACGGTGGTGAGCCCGACACGGGTGGAGCGGAGCGTGCCGCTGAAGGCGATCGTTTCGCAGATCAACTACAACCTGTTCGACATTGAACTGGGCGACCAGCAAAAGCAGTTTGCCTATCTCCAGGCCAAAGACCTGGTGGACACGGTGAGCGGCGTGATGGTGACGCACGATGTGGCTCTGTGGAACGGCAACGACACCAGCCTGAGCACGCCGACGACCACGCAGTACATGGGCGCGATCGCGCAGATCGTGGCGGGCGCGCAGACGGCGAGCGTTGCGGTGGGAGCATCCATCGTGGACGGCTTGAAATCGGCGGTGGCGCAGATGGTGGCCAACAACGGCTTCCATGTGCGGCCCACGGCGATCTACGCCAACCCGGTGCTGCTGGACCTGATCGACCGGGAGCTGAAGGCGGAGTTCAACGTGGTGCTCAATACGGACAGCATCACGGGCGGAGTCCGGGTGAAGATGCTCTCGACGCAGGCGGGCGATCTGCCGCTGATTCCGGATTGGAGCCTGAGCTACACGGGCACACCGGGATCGGGTACGGCGGTATTGCCGGCTTACATCGTGACTGAGGATCTGATTGAGTACCACTGGCTGGGCGATCCGACGCCACGCGTCTTCCAACTGGGGCTTCCGAACTCGCTGACCTACCAATATGTGGCGGTCAAGTTTGGCGCCGTGGTGGTGAAGGGCGCCAACTACGCTCACTACCAGGTACTGGTGGACCGGTAGGGAGCGAACCAGCGAGTCAGCGAATTAGCGGGCTGATTGGCTGAAGGCGGTGGGCGGGAGTTGGATGGCTGCTCCCGCCCGCGGCATTTCTACAGACGGAAAAAAGGGAAGGGTGGAGTATGGCATATCTGCAGCCAGCGGATTACCAAAATTACGGACTGCCGGCAGGGACGACGGCGGATTGGATTACGGCCGCGACGGCATTGATCAACAGCTACTGCAGGCGGCCGGACCTGAATGTAATCCAGTACACGGAGCGGTTGCGGGTGACCCGCGATGCGCAGAGGGTGCTGTTGAGCTATCTGCCATTGGCGCCGTTGGGTGCGGCGACGTCGCCGCTGGTGAACATTGAGGGCCGTTATACACGGCCGCGGCGGGGAGAGCTTCCGAACGAGCCGCTGGCGGAGATTGCGCTGGCGTTTTCGCTGCCGGGGCAGTGGACGGCGATTGACGCAAGCACGGTGGACTACGACGCCAATACCGGGGAACTGACGCTGCCGTGGAATCTGCTGGGACTGCCCTTCAACGAGGTGGCAGTGACCTACACGGCGGGGCTGGCGGTGATTGGCGACGACGTGAAGTCGGCGTGCGCGCAGATTGTGCGCAATGCGCAGTCAACGCCGGCGCTGAACGCGAGCAAGACCAAGATCGACACGATGCAGATGCAGTATTTCTCGAGTTCGCTGGTGGACGAAACAGTGCAGGCGTGGCTGCGTCCCTACGTGGCGAACAGGCTGGGGTGAGGGATGAGCGATACGGCGGCGCGCAATCCGGTGGGAGCGCCGCGGATGCTGGCTGATGCCCTGCTGCGAAGTGTGGCAGGAACGACGGCCCTTCTGCGGGTGACGGGCGCAAATACAACAAGCAGCCAGTCGGAGGTTGGGCTGGTGGCGACGGCCTTTGCCGATGTGGCGATAAGCCCGGTAGTGATGCGCAGGCTGCGACCCACATTGCAGGAGAAGGGCGAGTCCAAGTGGGAGCTGCTGGTTTCAGCGACCGGGGTGCAGCAGCAGGTGGATGCGCTGGACATCGAGTCTGCCCGGGCGCTGTTTGCGATGACGTTGACGATTACGGTGGCGGGGCAGGATTACCTGATTGAATCGATCGGCGCCAACGAAGCCTTCGGCCAGGTGTATATGTACCGGTTGCAGTTGCGGGAAGCCAGGCAGCAGGCGGTGTGAAGACAGCCGACAGCTGTCAGCTAACAGCTAACAGCTTCGAGTTGTTATCCATCAACGAAAAGTTGTCCGGGAAAGACTGTCAGCTGTCAGCTGTTTGCTGTTAGCTGGAGGGAGCTTTACTCCATGCAGAATGCGAAAGATTCGTTTTATATGGCGCTGCGCACGCGGCTGGCGGCGATCAATCCGGAGCGGACGATCCTGCTGCGCGGAGCGGTGCGGCCGGGGATTGTGGCGGAGGAGGCCGAGGCTCCATTCAGCCAGCTTCCCAACGACGTGTTTGTTTTGCGCTGGCTGGGCCTGGGAGTGGATTTTGATCTGGGGTCGGAGATGGCGGCGGAGCAGTGCGAGATTCTCTACCAAAGCTGCGGAACGCAGAGCTTCGGCGGGCTGGACCGCGGCCGGCTGTTGAGCGAGATGGACGAGGAGCTGACGGCGATGGTGCAGCCATTCTGGACGCCCAAACTCAACTACACGGCGACTCCGCCGGCGGCGATGCTGACGAATGTGTTTTGGGATGAGCCGGGGTTTGGTCCGGTGGTGACGCAGAGGGACCTGTTGAGCCGTTCGGCAAAGGTAATGGTTTACAGCTACCAGGAGCAGGGGGAGTAAATGGCGACGAATTGGTTTTCGGCTCCCGCACCGGTGGCGCAGCGGGTACGAGGGTATTTTGCGCCGGTGAACCGCGCGGCGCAGACACCGGTGATCTTCGATCCGGCGGAACAGGGCGGATTTAGTTTGGACGCGCCGCCGGCGCCGTGGATCAGCCTGGGCTGGATACAAGAGTTCACGCGCAAGGCGGGAAGCAAGACCGCGACGGTGTTGACGGGGGTTCCGGCGAGTCCGCTGGAACAGGTAAGGGAGACGCTGGAGGCGCAGGTGAGTTTGGAGTTCCTGAGCTGGACCAAGCTGACCATGGCTTTGGCGACGGGCTCGCAGCACATGAACCTGCTGGCACAGGCTAACGGAGCCGCGCCGGCCGCGGATGGCGCGCAGGCGGCTGCGGCAGTGATGGTGCAGAGCGGATCGACGGCGACGTTTGTGGCGCTGGCATCGGCGGATGCGGCAAAGTTTGCGGCGGGATCAATCATCGCGCTGGATGCGGATTATACGGGCCAGACAGGATTTGTGGGCGCGCCGGTATCGGGAGCGTATGTGCGGCAGGCGCTGACGGATGTGGATTACATCCGGAGGGTGACCTTCAACGTGGCGCTGGTGTCAGCCGTAGCGACGACAGGCACGACAGGCTTGACGCTGGCTGAAGCGTTGCCGGGAGGCGCTCCGGCGGCAGGCGCGAAGTTGCAGGCGGTGACGGGATTTGTGGATCGCGAAGGCGGCAGCTTCTATCAGGAGTGGTCGGCGCTGTTTGTGATGGAAGGCAGCCAGGGGGAGCGGATCTTCTTCCACTATCCGCGATTGCAGACGATGGTCAGCGCGCAGGAAGCCGCAGCGCCGTTGGACAGCAAGCAGAAGACGGGGCTGGCGCGGGTGCTGCTCAAGGGACAATTTCTGGCGCTGCCGGTGACGGATCCATTGGACGGGGAACGGGTAGTTTGCTACCGGAGTTTTTTGCCGGCGGCAAAGGCGCTGGTGTGAGAGAGACAGTGAATCAGTGAAACAGTGAATTAGTAAATTCCACCTTAACCAATTCGCGAAGAACGCGAATCAACGAAGGTGGGCACCCGGAAATTTGCGAGCCAGCAAAACAGCAAATCAGCAGGGCAGAGAGACCCTATGAAGATCACGATTAGCGGGCAAGACTACACGGCTACGCTGGATGCAGCGCGGCCGTTGACGATTGAGCGCAGACTGAACGAGCCCTCTGTGTGCCAACTATGGCTGAGCCTGGCGACCAACGGTAGCTTAGCGATGCCCGTGCGCAACCAATCAATCGCGGTGACGGGCGACGATGGGACGTACTACTTTACGGGCTACATTGCGGTAACTCCGCTGCCGGAGTATGCCGGGTTGGCACTGGAGGGACCGCGCTACCGGATTGCGATTCAGGCATTGAGCGACGAGATTCTACTGGATCAGAACCTGATGCCTCCCAGCACGGGCGCAACGGGCGAATGCGCCGGAGCGCTGATGACAACGCTGGTGACGCGCACGGGTGTGACGCGGCTGTCGACGGCGGGGCTTTCGCTGAGCGCGGCGGTGAGCAATTTTGTTCCGGAGCCGGGAGCGCCGTGGAGCAAGAGCGCCGGGCAGGTGGCCAATATGGCGAGAGCCGCTTACCGCGCAGTGAATGGCGCACTGACGGTCACTCCCGTTCAGAGCACCGTGCATCCGCTGAACGAGACGGACGGCAGCCTGAACCTGGCGGCATTGTCGTTCACGGCGAGCGTGAAGCGCGGGCTGGCGAACGATGTGACGGTTTGCGGCGAGCATGAGCCGGCGGCTTTCGTGACCGAATACTTTCTGGGCGACGGGACGACGACGCAGTTTTACTTGGCGCAGGAGCCGTTCTTTCTCGCTTCATCCAAAGCCACGATTATCAGCGAACTCTTCAACGAGGCGCAGATCAACGAGCAAGTGTGGGGCGTAACGGGCGGGGCGGGATATCTGACGCTGGGCGCGGGCGGAGCGGCGATCAACGGCGGCAACGGAATCGACGGGGAGACGCTGCTGGCCTGGCTTGACCCGGTGGAGATGGGCGGAACGCTGCTGCTGGAGGCGGTGGGCGTCACGATTGCCGCAGGCAGCACCGGGACGCTGGCGGGATTCTTTGTTGGCAGAGACACGCAGGCGGCGTGCATTGCGGGATTTCAGGTGACGGCTCAGGGGGGCACGGGAGCTGTCACGCTGCAACCGCTGGTTCAAGGAAGCGCGGTGGGAACGGAGTATGCCATCAATCCGGCTTATCAATATACGTTGCGCGTGCGCGTGCATTGCGCGGAGAACGAGCGGGAGCTGGCGATCTATCGCTCCTTTGGAGATAGCGGGGCGATTACGGCCGGCGGGCAGTTGATTGCGGCTGCGGGCAACATACAGATGGAGATTCAGCAGTTTGTCAACGGAGTGGGCGGGATGCCGGTGACGCTGTATGACGGATCGGTCGGCAGCCTTCCCTGCGCTTGTACTGTGATAGCGGTGAGCAGCATCAATTTGATTGGGACGATGCGGGCGATGCATTTGACGAGTCTCGGGTCAGGGTGGGTGGTGAGCACGCCGCCGGGCGGAGGTCCGTATACCCGGACGCTTGGCACGACGGGCGAGGCGGCCGAGTGTCATATGGAGCGGACGGGCAAGGTGGTGTTTTATACCGGGTATGCGCCGGTGGCCGGCGAGCAGGTTGCGGTGAGTTACCGCACGGTGGGCCGGGCGGTGGGACGAGCTGTGAACTCCGCCAGCCAGGCAGCGCTGGCCGCGGCGGGAATGCCTGTTGAGGCAGCGTGGATCGGGTCGGTGACCAATCCGCCGGCGCGCAGTTCGGCGGATTGCCGCAACGCGGCACAGGTGATGGAGCAGGCGGCAGCGAGCGTGAGCGCGTTGTGGAGCGGCACGTACAAGGGAACCAGGTTCAGTTTCGCCAGCGATGTGTGGCCGGGCGATGCGCTGCTGCTGAACGCGCCATCGACCAGCCTGAATGCGCAGGTGGTGGTGCGAACGGTGAAGGTGAGTTACAGGGCGAGCTATCCGGAGCTGGTGGAGTATGCGATCGCCTTTGCCAACGACTGGGCCGATGACCTGGCGATCAAGACCAGCGCGACCGTGCCAGCGGATGCGTGGCTGCCGGCGCCGGTCGCGCCGACCGTACTGGCCAATCTGACCGGACTGACGGTGACGGCGGTGACGGGAACGACGGTGACGGTAAACGCGGGAGTGACGCCGCCGACGGGTGGAGGATTCGAGGTCCGGACGAGAGACTTTGACTTTATGGCAGGCACGGACCCGGCGCTGGTGATGCGGTCGACGCAGGCGACGATGACGTTTTCGCGCATCAGCGCCAATGACCGGTTCTATATCAGGATGTATGACGGCGCGACGCCGCCGAATTACTCAGAGTTTTCAACGGCATTGTTCATCAACCTGCCGCTGGGAGGATGAGCAATTTGTAAGGGAACGTGGGCGGATGGAGCTTGGCTGATGCGAATGATGAATGAATTCGAAGCGCAGGTGCTGAGCGACTTGAGCGTGCTGAAGACGCAGATGACGGGCCTGATGGGCGACGGCAACGGCGGACGCGTCGCCGACCTGGAGCGGCGCATGGAACGGCACGAGCAGAACTGGCAGCGGGCCAAGGGCTTTCTGGCGGCGGTCAGTGTGCTGTTTGCGGTGATTGAAGTGGCGGTGACGGCGATGTTCCGGCGGTGAGTGGAAAAGCAGAAAGCCGATACAGTGCTCGTTGCGGCTGAGATTCAGACCTTGACCGAAGCAGCACGAGTTTAGGAAGTGCTGAGTAAAAACTAGTTCCTGAATCTTGGCGAGGCGAGTTTGAAATCAGTATGTAGTTGTTTTTCCGACTTCAATCGCCAATACAATGCCGTCGCGAAGAACAATCGCTATTGTATTCATTGCGGTATAGGGTAACTTGTGAATCATCTCCTGATGTTCGTGGCAATAAATGAGGGTCTTGCCCGAAACAAATGAGGGCTTTCCCAGTATCTTCCGCATTTCTGCCTCAGTCATACCTGGGTAAAGCGCAAGAGGTAATTCTATTCCACCCTTGTCTTGTGAAATCAGGCCGCAATGACGGTCCGGTGTTTCATTGGGAGGCAAACGCCTCCACTGGAATCCCATAATGGCAGGTCCATCAAGCTCACCACTTGTCAGCCATAATATCCAGGGTCCATTAGTATCGCTTCCGTGCAGGCACAACCAAGATTCGGAATCACCGGCTTCACCACGGCTCCCGATCGATCCCCCAAAATGTTTCCGAGCAGTTTCCAGTTCTGTCTCTTCGAGAATTACTGGAAAGTTTGCGATCCGCAGCTTCCCAATCATCTCCTTTGGAACGGTTGAGGGGAATTCTATTTCCGGCCAGTTAATCCTTGGAGGTGACCAGATCACCGTATTATTGCTGGTCTTGCTGCGAATCGTCTGTGCAGAGCAGACACAGGTAACTACCAGTACAACGACGATCATCCCAATCCGGTTCATTGTCGATCACCATTCCAACAGAATTGATCCTTCGGGAGCGAACGCCCTTAGCCCTCATAAAAAACAATTCTATAGCCTATTACTCGAGATTCTTTTCCCAGCGCTTGGGGCGGCGATTCTGTTGCAGGATTTTTTTGCGCAGGCGGAGAGATTTGGGCGTGACCTCGACCATCTCATCATCGGCGATGAATTCGATGGCCTGCTCGAGGTTGAGAGTGATGTAAGGGACGAGGCGAATGGCATCGTCGGCGGTGGAGGCGCGCATGTTGGTCAGCTTCTTTTCGCGGACGACGTTGACATCGAGATCCTTGTCGCGGGAGTGCTCGCCGATGACCATTCCCTCGTAGACCTCGACGCCGGGGCCGACAAAAAGGATGCCGCGCTCCTGCAGGCCGTTGAGCGAGTAGGTGGTGGTGAGTCCCTGGCGATCAGAGACCAGAGCGCCGGTGGGGCGCTGCGGAATCTCGCCCTGGTAGGGGATGTAGCCGTCGAAGAGCGCGTTCATCACGATGGTGCCGCGGGTTTCGGTGAGCATCTCGCTGCGCAGGCCGATGAGGCCGCGGCTGGGCACGCGAAACTCCAGGCGCACGCGGCCGGAGCCGTGATTGTGCATCTTGGTCATCTCGCCCTTGCGCGGGCCGAGCTTCTCGATCACCGTGCCGGTGTAGGCGTCGGGCACGTCGATGGTGAGATGCTCGACCGGCTCCATGCGCGTGCCGTCGACGATCTTGGTGACGATCTCGGGGCGGCCTGCGGAAAGCTCGAAGCCTTCTCGGCGCATCATCTCGATGAGAATCGCGAGTTGCAGCTCGCCGCGGCCCAGAACTTTGAAGCTGTCGGGCGTGCCGGTGTCTTCGACGCGAATGGAGACGTTGGTGAGCAGCTCTTTTTCCAGCCTCTCGCGCAGGTTGCGGCTGGTGACGTAGTTGCCCTCGCGGCCGGCGAAGGGCGAGTTGTTGACGCTGAACTGGATGGCGATGGTGGGCTCGTCGATGACGATGAGCGGCAGAGGCGAGGGGTTTTCGACACTGGTGATGGTTTCGCCGATGGTGATGCCTTCGACTCCGGCGACGGCCACGATGTCGCCCATGACGGTTTCGGTAATCTCGATACGCTTGAGGCCGCTGAAGGTGAAGAGCTTGGTGATGCGCGTCTTCATCAGCGAGCCGTCGCGCTTGGAGATGGTCACGTCGTCGCCGAAGTGGAGCGTGCCCTGAAAGACGCGGCAGATGGCGATGCGGCCGAAGTAATCGGAGTAGTCGAGGTTGGTGACCAGAATCTGCAAGGTTCCGTCGGCGTCGCCGGTGGCCGGCGGAATGGTGGAGACGATGGTCTCGAAGAGCGGCTGGAGATTTTCGCCGGGCTTGGCCGGGTAGAGAGTTGCGGTGCCAGCCTTGGCTACCGCATAGAGCACGGGAAAGTCGAGTTGCGTTTCGTCGGCGTCGAGGTCGATGAAGAGGTCGTAGATTTCGTTCAGGACTTCCTGAGGGCGGGCGTCGGGGCGGTCGATTTTGTTGATGACCACGATGGGCTTGAGCTTGGCTTCGAGAGCCTTGGCGAGGACGTAGCGAGTCTGCGGCAGCGGACCTTCGGCGGCGTCGACGAGGAGCATCACGCCGTCGACCATTTTGAGCGCGCGCTCCACCTCGCCGCCAAAATCGGCGTGGCCCGGAGTGTCGACGATGTTGATTTTGCCGCCCTCGAAGACGATGGCGGTGTTTTTGGCCAGGATGGTGATGCCACGCTCCCGCTCCAGCTCGTTGGAGTCCATGACGCGGTCGGCGACCTGCTCGTTGGCGCGGAATGTGCCGGACTGGCGCAGCATGGCGTCGACCAGCGTGGTTTTGCCGTGGTCCACATGAGCGATGATGGCGATATTGCGTATCGTCTGGGTCACAGGGGAGCTTTCTCTAGTTCTGGTTTGCCGAAGGGCTGTGGGTTGGGGGAATCAAAAACAGGGGTCAGAGATCAGAGATCAGGGGTCAAAAACCCTAATGACGCTCACAGCACAGAGACAATCGCCGCACAGTGCGGCAGATTTCATTCTATCAGGAGCGAGGAAAAGAGGATTTGGTGCGGATGATTACGAGTTAATCTGAGAGAAAACGGGCAGTCAGTGCCTAACAGCACGAGATAGAATGGATTCGCTTGCATATGAGCCGACGAAACCAGATCCGCAGAGCAAAGCCGCACACAGCCGGAGCGCGCTCCGGCCGGTTGGTGCTGGCGTGTGTGGTGGTGTTTGCTGTTTTGCTGCTGCTGTTGAGGATGCTGTTGTATGTGCATGGGCACGGGCATGGAAGGCGGTGAGGGCGCAACGGGACGCTGCTCGATTCCAGGTCCGAGAATCCTGACCAGGGGCACTCGGCTTTCGGCCTAATCGAGGGGCCCCTATTATTTCAGTGCCGTGAGTTCGAACTCAATGGTATTACTGCGCAGCAATTTCCCCGAAAAGTCGGGAAACTCCACATAAACGGAGTATTTGCCGAGCGTGTCAAATTTGTAATAATTCCGTAGATCGATCTCCCACACCGACGACTGATGCGCTTCAATTGAATAACTCTTCCTGCTGGTCTCGGGGAAATCCGGCTTCGGCCCGTCCCATAGTCCATATTGCCGTGAACCTGGATTGTGGAGACGTTCGCGAAAATAGGCTGTCTTAGCGACTTCCATGGAATTCTGTTCGACGTGCGGAAAAAAGTCATCGCCGTCGTAACTTGTGTTCCCGTTGTTTTGCAATTCGATTTGAATCACTGCAGTTTGCTTAGGTAAATTTGCGGCTTGCTGCATGTTGATCGCCGCATGGACGCGCGGCGTGCCGGCTCGAGCCTCCCACGCCGCTACCTGTTCAGGTGAGATCTCAAGTTGCACAGTGTTTGTGCGCAACCACTTTGCGTTTGGATCGCAGGTTTCATCCGGATCGTGAACCTCAAGGTACACAGAATACTTCCCTGGCTTGTCTATGAAGTAATACGCCGTCAAAGGATATTTGAATAATGCGCTCTCACCGGGCTCGAACTGAGCTTTACCTAAGCTCGCCTCGCAACCTGCATTGAGAGTGATCTCTAGTCCAGGATAACGATACTCGTGGCTGAGTCTGCGAAACCATGTAGACTTCGATGGCATACCTTGAGCGCCTTCGATGTGAAACTTCGGAAATAACCAGCCACCGATGTTTTCCATTTCCTGGCATGTCATCGTACGGCCACTTATGTTTTTCGCCGATAAGACAATAAGCGGCATTTGATCGTCGTAGAGTGACGTTGTAAGACTCACGGCGACTGTGTCTGGCTTACCGCATGAGGTTTGAGCGAGATCTGAAAAAGCGCAAGACACACAAATTACAGCCACAGCAAAGATTCGAGCCACAGTGGTCATAACTCGGCAGAGGCCTCCTTTCCGTGATCGTATGGCCGGCTGCTCGTGCTCAAAGGCTGCCCATTCAGCCGATAGCTTAGTGCAACCCGAGAGCCGTTCTTGAGTCTTGTGAAAGCATGAACCTCAAACTTCCCGATCAACCCTTGCGTCCGCGGACGGCTTCTTTGGCTTCGGCGGGGCCGGCGGCGGGTACTTCGGGGATATCGGCCTTGACGGCGCCGATGTTCAGACGCTTGCGCAGCTCGGCGTCGAGCTTGGCGAAGATTTCCTTATTGTCCTTGAGGAAGGAGCGGGTGTTTTCGCGGCCCTGGCCGATGCGTTCGCCGGAGTAGGCGTACCATGCGCCGGACTTTTCGACGATGTTGTGGACCACGGCCAGGTCGAGGACGTCGCCCTCTTTGCTGATGCCCTCGCCGTAGAGGATGTCGAACTCGGCCTCGCGGAAGGGCGCGGCGACCTTGTTCTTGACGATCTTGACCTTGGTGCGGTTGCCGGTGACGGCTTCTCCGTCCTTGATGGCGGCGATGCGGCGGATGTCAACACGAACCGAGGAGTAGAACTTGAGGGCGCGGCCGCCGGTGGTGGTTTCGGGATTGCCGAACATGACGCCGATTTTCTCGCGGATTTGATTAATGAAGATGAGAGCAGTGCGGGATTTGGAGACGGTGCCGGTGAGCTTGCGCAGGGCCTGGGACATGAGGCGGGCCTGGAGGCCCATGTGGGACTCGCCCATCTCGCCGTCGAGCTCGGCCTTGGGGACCAGAGCGGCGACGGAATCGACGACCAGCACGTCGATGGCGCCGGAGCGGACAAGGGCTTCGGTGATTTCGAGTGCCTGCTCGCCGGAGTCGGGCTGCGAGACCAGCAGGTTGTCGATGTCCACGCCGAGCTTGCGCGCGTAGGCGGGGTCGAGGGCGTGTTCGGCATCGACGAAGGCGGCGAGGCCGCCATTGCGCTGCGCCTCGGCAACGACTTGCAGGGCGATGGTGGTTTTACCCGAGGACTCGGGGCCGAAGACCTCGGTGACGCGGCCGCGGGGAATGCCGCCGACGCCCAGAGCGGCGTCGAAGCTGATGGAGCCGGTGGAGATGACGGCAATCGGCACCAGGGCTTCTTTGGAGCCGAGGCGGACAATCGACCCTTTGCCAAACTGTTTTTCGATCTGCGCTAGGGCCAGTTCTACGGCTTTGGCGCGGTCATCGGTGGTTGCCATGGGGGGTTCCTCCAGTAGGTGCTCACCGAAGCCAATTCTTGCTTACCTCAGCGGGGAAGCGGCGCGGCGGCATGGAATTCATTTCGAAGGGATTGTAGCAGGGCGAGAGAGACAAGGCCAGAAAAAAATGGGGAAGAAATGGTGAAGGCGGGAGGATTACCGGGTAGCTTCCTTTGTAGCTAGGAACTGTTTAAAGTACCGGAACGCTGCGGTTCAGCTTGACGGGGACGTGTTGCGGCGGCTCAAACGGTGTAGGCGCCGATGCGGATCTCGCGGCTGGTGATCTCGTCGCAGGCGCGATCGAGCTTCTCGTATTCGGCGTCGTGGTCCTTGCGGAAGGCGCGGAAGGCCTCTTCGCTGGCCCAGCGGTCGATGGTGAGGTAGTTGCCGGGGATGTAGGCGTCGCGCAGCAGCTCCGTGCCCCGGTACTCGGGCGAGGCGCCAAAGAGCTGCGCCCACGCGCCCTGGGGAGAATAGGCGGCCTCGAAGGCGGCAATCTTATCCTCGGCAATCTCGAACTGCCAGACAACGACGAACATAGGCGTATCCGATCTTGACTTAATGGTAACGCAGGGGGAGCGGGTTGGCGAAGGGGGGTGAAAATGACGGCTCAGAGGTCCTGGCATCGGGCCTAAAGCGCATTGATTTTATGGTGAACGAAGGGACTATATCTTCTTCAGATTGGCAAACTTTTCCATCAGCTTTTTCATGCCGTGATTGTTGAAGAGGATGGTGAGCTTGGCGCTTTCGCCGTCCCCTTCGCGCTGGAGGATGGTGCCTTCGCCATATTTCGAGTGGCGTACGCGCTGACCCTTCTTGAGATTGACTGCGCCGCTGGATGGGGGGATCTTCATGGCGGGAGTTGACGCAACCGGGCGGGGAAGTGAGCCGGGTTTGGCGAGAGTACCCTTGCCGCCGAAGAAATGGGCGATGTTGTCGATGGAGCGCGGGGTGTCCTGATTTTCATCTTCGTAGTTGTAATGCCGGTCAGCGAAGTCGGCAACATGGCTGGGGCGTCGGGCAGAAGTTTTGGGGTAGCCGGGAGTTGACCAGGCTAAGGATTGTGCAGGAGAGCGGCCGCCGAGATTCTCGATCAAGCGGCCGGGGATTTCTTCAAGGAAGCGGGAGGGGATGCTCATCTCCGGGGCATCGCTGCCGAAGCGGCGGCGATAATGGGCGCGGGTGAGGATAAGGGAGTTCATGGCGCGGGTCATCCCGACGTAGCAGAGGCGGCGCTCTTCCTCGAATTCATCGGGGTTGTTGAGGGTGCGCGAGTGGGGAAAGAGACCCTCTTCGAGGCCGGCGAGAAAGACCAGCGAGAACTCCAGGCCCTTGGCGGCGTGCAGGGTCATGAGGGTGACGCGTGCGTCGGGGTCGAACTGGTCGGTATCAGAGGCCAGGGCGGCATGGTCGAGGAATTCGGCCAGGGTTTCGCCACGGACCTCGGCGTCGTGGGCGGCATTGGCCAACTCCTTCAGGTTTTCAATGCGGCTGAAGGCCTCCGGCGAGCCTTCGGTTTCCAGAGCTTTAATGTAGCCAGTGCGGTCAAGGAGGAAACGGATCAACTCGGGTAAAGTGGCGGCGTCACCGGGCTTGCGAAAGGCGCGGACCTTTTTGTCTTCCGTTCTGGAAGAGCCGGCTGATGAGGAGCCAAAATCGAAGCCGGTATCGGCCTCCTCCGCCTCTGTTGCGGCCATATCAGCCGCGAGCTTGCCGGCGAAGTCGGGATCCATCATGGCTTGGGCGTCGAGGATTAGCTGGCGGAAGGATTCAAGGGCCATCAGCGCGCGGGAGGGGATGAGGCGATTGGAGATGGCAGCGGAGAGCGCGTCCCAGGTGGAGGAGCCGGTCTCGAGAGCCAGCCGTTCCAGAGTTTCAAGTGTTGTTTTGCCGATGCCGCGGGCCGGGGTGTTGATGACCCGCTGCAGCGCCATGGAATCGTGGGGGTTGCAGATGAGGCGCAGATAGCCGAGCAGGTCCTTTATTTCGGCGCGCTCGTAGAAGCTGAAACCGCCGACCATAGTGTAGGAGATGTTGTAGCGGCGCAACGCCTCCTCAAAAAGGCGGGACTGGGCGTTGGTGCGATATAGGACAGCGCAATGCCCCGCTCCGCGATCCTGAGATTTAGACAAGTTTTCCTGGCGGAGGAACTTCTGAATGCGGTCGGTGACGAAAAGTGCTTCGTTTTCGCCGTCCGGGGCGTCATAGTATCCGATCATCGAGCCGCCCTGGCGATCGGTCCATAGCTTTTTTCCCTTGCGCTTGAGGTTGTTGGCGACCACGGCGCCGGCGGCTTCGAGAATCATCTGCGTGGAGCGGTAGTTCTGCTCAAGGCGAATGATGCGGGCGTTGGGAAAATCTTTTTCAAACTCGAGGATGTTGCGGATGTCAGCGCCGCGCCAGGAGTAGATGCTCTGGTCCTCGTCGCCGACAGCACAGACATTTTTGTGCTCGCCGGCCAGCAGCTTCATCAACTCGTATTGGGGGCGGTTGGTGTCCTGGTACTCGTCGACCAGCAGATAGCGATAGCGGCGCTGATAGCGCAAGCGGGCTTCGGCGGAGACCTTGAGCAAGCGGACGGCCTCCAGCAACAGGTCGTCGAAGTCGAGCGCATTGCACTTGCGCAGTTCGGCGCGGTAGCCCTGGTAGATGTGGGCGATGCGCTCGCCGTTCGGATCCCTGGATTCGAGGTAGTAGTCCTCGGGATCTTTCATGTGGTTTTTAGCCCAACTGATGCGGCCCAGAACCGCGCTCGGTTTGAGCTGCTTGGTGTCCATGCCCATGCGGCGCATGATCTGCTTGACGACGGCCTGCTGGTCGTTCTCGTCGTAGATGGCAAAGGTGCGGGTGAGGCCCCCGCCTTCAGCATCGCCGCCCACCTTCAGCGCTTCGATGTCGCGGCGCAGGATGCGGACGCAAAAGGAATGGAAAGTGCAGAGAAGAGGCTTGGTAAGGGAGGAGTGGCCGAGGAGGCGGTCGACGCGCTCACCCATCTCGCTGGCGGCCTTGTTGGTAAAGGTGACGGCGAGGATGGAGTCTGGGGCGACGCCCTTCTCACGAATAAGCCAGGCGATGCGGCTGGTGATGACGCGCGTCTTGCCCGAGCCTGCTCCGGCGAGGATCAGCAACGGGCCATCGGCGGCTTCGACGGCGGCGCGCTGCTCAGGATTCAGGTTGTAGGCGAGAGGCTGCAAAGGGCAAGTCCGGGCGGGAAAGGTCCTGGGTCTAGTGTACCGGTTTTGGGTGGTTTTCTCTGGTCACAGAGTTATTCTGAAGAGACCATGACACCTTCTCATCAACCACTTCGCCGCGTAGCGGTTTTCTGCGGATCGGCAAACGGAAGCAATCCCGCATTTGCAGCCGAGGCGCGGGCGCTGGGCGCGGCGATTGCCGCAGCCGGACTGGGGCTGGTCTATGGCGGAACCTGTGTGGGGCTGATGGGCACGGTGGCCGATGCGGCGCTGGCCGGTGGGGCAGAGGTGATTGGCGTGCTGCCCGGGGTGCTGACCGGCCGCGAGATTGAGCACGCCGGGCTGACCAGGCTGGAATTGGTGCCCTCCATGCACGCGCGCAAGGCGCGCCAGGTGGAGCTGGCCGATGCGTTTCTGGTGTTGCCGGGCGGCTACGGCACTATGGACGAGATGATGGAAGTGGTGACCTGGGCGCAACTCGGCCTTCACACCAAACCCTGCATCCTCATCAATACCGCGGGGTACTGGGACGGACTGCTGGCGTTTCTTGATACAGCGGTTGCGGCAGAATTCGTGAAGGCGAAGAACCGGGGGCTGGTGCGCGTGGCGGCAAATGCGCAAGAGGCGGTGAGGATGGCGGGGGGGAGTTAACTTGATTTGGATTTTCCGGTCTGCGACAAACTAAAATTGTCTTCATACTCCAGTAAAACTTTGTCTATCCTATCGATCTGCACATCCCTATTGTCATGACTCTTTTTTCCAGGCTTAGAACGATAAAATTTATCATCCGAAAAAGTTTTTGGAAATATGAAAACCCGACGTTTATCAGGTTCACCCTTGTCATTCGGGAGTATAACGATTGCCATCCAATCGAAACAATCATTAATGTTGTATTCAATCCATGCGTCTCCGCCGCGTTTGAATGTTCGGGTTTTCACCGAAATTCGTTGTGGATGCTCAGCGCCTTCTGGTTCTGCAATCACATCGTAGTTTGGCCAATTATCGGGCATCTTCACTGCTGGAACCCCAGCTAGTGTCAATTCGGATACAACGAGCGCTTCACCTGCATCACCCATTTGCTTTGTCGTAATGTCCGGTTTCATGCCAGTAAGCTAGCACGCGTAGCGTAAAAGTCAACGCCTTTTTGACGACTCCTCGTATACTCGGCTCAGAGTATGTCCACAGCTCTCGACAGAATTCTGGCCACGACACGGGCCATTGTGGCCGCAGTCAGAAAAGAAGTTCCCGCTGCAGAATTCGTGTTCCGGTTTGCAGATAATTACCTTCCGTTGGCGCACAATCTTAATTGGTAGTCTGTACGGGAAAAGAGGTCAAACTATGGCGAGCCAAACGATTTCGAGCAGCTACGGGCAAGCTCTGCCATTGCCCCGTTCCGTTCCACCGGAAGGCACCCCCACCCCCTCCCCCCCCATACCCCCTGGGGGTATAGTTCGCCTTTCTTTCACCATTTAAACCATAAAGCTATGAAAATAAGCGCCATTCATGGTTTATAGCGCGGTCCTTCCGGGTACAGCAATCCTGAAAATGGCATAAACGGGCCGTTGAGTTGCTGAGGTTTAGTATCCGCGCTCCCCGCAGCCTCTTTCGTATACTCGACTCAGAGTATGACTACAGCCCTCGACAGGATTCTGGCAACGACGCGAGCCGCAGTGGCAGCGGCCAAGGCGCGCGTTCCGCCGGCGGAGCTGGAGCGGATGGCTGCTGGACACCAGCCGCGCGGATGGGCCGAGGCTTTGCGCCGAAAGGCTGCGGCGGGCACGGCGGTGATTGCCGAGATCAAGAAGGCCTCGCCATCGAAGGGACTGATTCGCGCGGAGTTCGACGCGGAGTGGTTTGCACGGAGCTATTTTGCGGGAGGCGCGGCGGCGCTTTCTGTTTTAACCGACGAGCCGTATTTTCAGGGGAGCCTGAAGAATCTTGAGCTTGCCTCGGCGGCGGTTCAGCTGCCTTGCCTGCGCAAGGACTTTACGGTGGACGAGTACCAGATCATAGAGACGCGCGCGCACCGTGGGGACGCAGTGTTGTTGATTGCCGCAGCGCTCAGTAACGACGAGATTCAGCGCTTTGCCCGGATGGCGCATAATCTTTCACTGGATGTGCTGGTTGAGGTGCACACGGCTGAGGAGCTGGACCGCGTGCTCGATGCGCTGGGGGATAGAGGCGCGGACGCTATTGGCGTAAACAATCGCGACCTGAAGACACTCAAGGTACGCCTGGAAACCTCGCTCGAACTGGCGAGTCGGATTCCGTCTACTGTGGTGCGCGTGGCGGAGAGCGGGATCGCGACGGGGGAGGATTTGATGCGGCTGCGCGCGGCGGGATTCGACGCATTTCTGATAGGAGAAAGCCTGATGCGGCAACCCGACCCCGGCGCGGCGCTGGCGGAGTTGCTTACCGGAGTAGGTGGATGAGCATCTGGATCAAAATCTGCGGCAATACGTCGCTTGAGGATGCGCTGCTGACTGCTGAAGCCGGAGCCGATGCCGTTGGGTTCGTGTTTGCGCCCAGCCCGCGGCGAGTGACGGCGGAGCAGGTAGCGGCAATTGTTCCGCGTCTGCCGGCAACGGTGGAAAAGATTGGCGTATTCGTGGATGCGGGAGTGGAGGAGATCGTCTCCACGGTTAAAGCCTGCGGTCTGACCGGAGTGCAATTGCACTTCGACGCGAACCCTGAGCTGCCGGCAAGACTGCGCGAGCGACTGGGGGCGGAAGTGCGCATCCTGTGCGTAATCCACTTTGATGAGCGAACAGCGGCGCGGTGCGCAGCCCAACTTGCGGAGTACGAGTCGAACCCATATGTGGACGCGGTGCTGGTGGACTCACGGACGACCACGGCCGCTGGCGGCACGGGAACAACATTCGATTGGGCAGCCGCGCAAAAAGCCCTTTTCCATCGCGCGGGGGAGAAGAAGCTGCTGATAGCGGCGGGAGGGCTGAACCCGGTCAACGTGGCCGAAGCGATTGCCGCGCTGCGTCCCTGGGGCGTGGATGTAGTTACTGGCGTGGAAGCCACGCCGGGGTGCAAGGACGCAGCAAAAGTGAGGGAGTTTGTGAGTCGCGTGAGGGCGGCATCGGCTGTGAGGTAAAAGCTGCCGGTATACATGCTCAACTATAGCAAACTGACGCGCACTGCTATGATCGGATGAATATGACAGGCATGTTGAATATCGGAGGTAAGCGAGAGTTGCTGGCGCGCGGCTTGTTCTGGAGCGGCGCTTCCTTCATGCTCTCGTTGCTTCCATCGCGAGATTCTCTTATGGTTTTAAACTATCATCGCATCGGGAATGCGGAGGATGATTTATTCGACCCTGATATTTTTTCTGCTACCGCCGAACAATTCAACGATCAAATCTCCTATATGAAGCGGCGCGTTTCGCTGGTAACTCTCGAAGAAGCATTGACCTTTATCGACGGCACAAGCAAAGACAAGGCGCGATGCTGCCGCGTACTAATTACTTTTGACGACGGTTATCTGGATAACTACGAAATTGCCTTTCCCATCCTGCGCTCGCATGAAGCGCAAGGAGTGTTCTTTCTTACTACGAACATGGTTGGCTCTTGTGATGTGCCATGGTGGGATCACATTGCCTATCTGGTGAAGACGGCGCGGAAGCGCCGGTTCCAACTTCGCTACCCTTCGGATCTAATAGTCAATCTCGATGAGAAGGGCTTGACGGAAAGCTTGCGCACTATACTCTGGCACTACAAACTGCCGGGGAACTCTGATCCCGCGCGTTTCATTCGAGAGCTAGAGGAAGAGTCGAAGGGCGATAAGCCGCCCAGAACGCAGCGGCGATTTTTAAATTGGGACGAGGCTCGGGAAATGAGCAGGGGCGGCATGACGATGGGGTCGCACTCACATTCGCACGCCATGCTCAGTCAATTAAGTACAGACCAGCAACGCGAAGAGCTAACTAAGTCCCGCGCAATCCTGAAGGCGCAACTTGGCGTCGAGACTAATACGCTTGCTTATCCAGTGGGCATCAGAGATAGCTTTACAAATCAGACACAGAAGATAGCGCGTGAGGCGGGGTATCGCGCGGCGTTTTCGTTCTATGGAGGCACAAATCTGCCGGGAAAAACAATGCCATATGATGTAAGGCGAATCGGAATTGAAGTTCAAAGCCGGTCTCGCTTCCGGGTACAGGTGGCTGTCTGCCGGTTGACTGGCAGCTATTGGCCCTAATTGTGATCTTCCGGCAAGATGATTGCTCACAGCATGGGACGCGGAGGGGACGATTAGTTGGCTTGTCGGTTGGTCCTGAGGTTGTGCGGTAAAAACGATTTTCGGTCACCCGTGCGGTGAATATGATGACGGAAATTGATATTCTGGAGGAAGGGAGCAATCTCCGTGAGTAAAGACCAACGCGTTGACCGACCGCCCGCAGTTGTGGCCGGGGCCTATCAAACCGGCGTTGTGCTGATGAGAAACCTGTCCCGCCGAAAAGTGGAAACCTACTGCATTGATTGCGACGGCTCTCAGCAAGGATTTAGAACTGTTTACGGAAAAGGCTATCTTTGTCCCAATCCCGATACTCATCCGGCGGAGTGGGAGACTTTCATGATTGAACTGGCAAAGAATCTGAGACGCAAGCCAGTTCTGATTGCCAGCGCCGACCAGTTTGTTACCGCGATTGCCGACCACGCCGCAGCTCTAGAACCGCACTATATATTTCGTGCAGCTACCGCCGCAACACAAGCCCTGCTGGCGACCAAGAAACGGCAGTATGAAATTGCGGAAGTCAACGGATTGCCGGTTCCTAAAACCAGGCTTGTAGAATCCATCGATGCGTTGCGCAAGTTCGCGGCCGAGGCACGGTTTCCCTGCCTGATTAAACCGGTGCATTTCAGGGAATGGGAAAAGCTGGCTGCCGGACATCCCCTGTTGAACCAAAAGACGGCACTAGCGTCGTCCAGGAGTGAGTTGGAAGCCGTATACCGGTCGGTAGAAAGCATCACGCCCGCGGTGGTGGCACAGGAGATTATTGAGGGGCCGGACGATGCGAAATTGGTGTATCTTTCGTGCTATGGGCGAGGCGGAAAACGCCTAGGATCCTGCATGGTTCGTGAACTTAGGACCACACCGATCTATTTTGGATCCGCAAGCGTAGTGGAGCCGGTCAGCGAACCAGAAGTTGAGGAACTTTGCGATCGTTTCTTCCAGGCGATTAGATATGAAGGCCTCTGCGAGCTGGAATTGAAGCGGGATAGCCGGGATGGGCGCGTCAAATTAATTGAAGCGAATCCCCGCTACAGCGTTACCGCAGATGCGGCGCCGTATGCGGGAGTCGACCTGGGCTGGCTGCATTACCTGGATTTGCTTGGCGAACCTGTCGAGCCGGCGAGATGGAACGGGCGGCACTTCCACCATATTGTGCTCAGTCGCGACGTAAATTGCTATCGTCATTACCTCGATGCAGGATTGACCACATGGCGCGGCATTTTCCGGACTTACAAGTCCGCGAAGTTTTTTGATTTTGATCTACGCGACTGGCGCCTGTCGGCCGCAACCATTGTTTATCTGCTCAAGGTACTCTTATACCCGACCTATCGGAGAGTCTTTCGCAAGCGAGGATGACATAATCAATAACTTCGGAGATTGCGGCTAAACTACTCCGGGGCGTGACCGGTCACTCATCAAATTCGCCGCGCAGGCGGCCGAAGATGGCGTCCAGCGCGCAACCCCATGCCCAAAAAGACCGGCCAAGCAATCGCCCTCTCCGCACCCCGTGCTTTCTGCAGCACCGCGCTTTCAGGCGGATCAGGCCAAGAGGGCCGAATTCCCGGCGCACCAGGCCGGCGTGCATATTGAGCACTCTCAACTCGGACCAGAACATTTTGCCGCGTTGAAAAGTCCCCTGTTGTCGACCGCCCAGCCGGTAGATGAACAGCGGCTCAGCCAAAAAATGAGTCTCAGCGCCGGAAGCAAGCAGGCGAATGCCGAACTCGTAATCTTCCAGATAACGCAAGCGGACGTCGAAGCCACCCAACTCCAGAAAAACATCGCGGCGGATCATGAGCGACTGCGCCATAGAGGCCGTATATAAGAGAGCGTCCGCAACGGTCAGTTTGCGCGTAGGCTTGCCGCCCCAATACTCCTCTCGACCGTCCGGCCGCAACATCGTCAAGCCACCGCCCAAAGCCACCACCTCAGGATGAGCATTCAGATAACGGACCTGGCGCTCCCGTTTATCGGGCAGGAATAAATCATCGTCATCCAGGAAGGTGAGCCATTGGCCCTTTGCTTGCCGCGCGCCAAAGTTTCGCGCCGCCGCCACGCCGCTATTCCTGGGCATGGTGAGGATGGTGGCAATATTCTCCAGACCCTTCAGCTTCTCCCGGTTTTCCGGACGGGAACAGTCGTCCACGACCAGAATCTCTGCATTGGGCATGACGGTCTGGTTGCGGGCCGACGACACCGCGTCGTAAACGAAATCCGGGCGATTGTAATGGTTTACGATCACTGTAATGGAATCAACCGCCATTTTCATAAGATATTCGATTTAAGCTGAAATATCCATACCTGTATCTACAGTTATTGAACACGAGATTCGCGGTTCGCATGTTCTCGGATTGACAGCACCAGACGATCCAAGAGCAGGTCCGGTTGTATCTCCGGGCGCTGGGAATATCTTAGGGCTTCTTGCGCAAGAGTTTCATATACCTGCTTGTCATCCCACATTCTGGATAGAGCCGCGAGCCAGTCGCCGATGGGAGCCTTCGGCTCTACAAGAATGCCGCCGGGGCCGACGGATTCAGGTATGCCGCCAATCCGTGACGCAAGCACCGGGATCCCGCTTAACTGAGCTTCCGTTGCAACGCGTCCCCATGCTTCCTCCCATTGACTTGGCATCAGAAGCAGTTTCGCCCTGCCATAGAACTTTCTGATGTCAAGCCGGGATTTGTGCCAAGTAATGTTCTTCGCGCTGCGAACCCTTTCACTGTGGCGGACCGCCGAGTCACGTTCCCAGCACTCGACGAAATCGAAGGGAATATCCGGACGTTCTTCTGCCAAACGCAGTGCAATCTCAATGCCCTTCTTCTCTACAGGATTTATAAATAAAACTCTTTCCCGAGTGGAATGTACCCGGTACATTTCAGGCAAGACGATCGGTGGGATTATCTCTGCCTCAATACCAAAATCCTTACGCAGCCTATTGGCGAGAAACCCGGAATTGGCGATGTACCGAAGGGATGGATGTTCGATCAAGTGCGCGCCCCAATAATCAACTTCGCGAATGTAAATAATAACGGGAATTCCAAGGCTGACAATAAGGTCAAAATAAATTTGATATGGGCAGTTTTGCAGGAGGACGATATCCGGCTTGAACTTGTCAATCACAGAGGGAATGCTGGAAGTTCCCCAACCCCTAAAAACCGGGTATCCATAGTACTTATCCATCGTATGTACATCCATACCGCGCAGTCTAGAGATAATACGATTCTTAAACCAGTACCAATTGCCAGCCTTAAGCCCAGCCACGACACCCACTTGAAAGCCCCGTTTCCTGAGGGCCAGAGCTAGTGAATGAGTGGATATCCGCGCACCTCCAAAATCCTGAGGTAAGTGACAAGCACTACTAACAAACAGCACGCGCATCTGTTCACATCTCCTTACTTGAAAATATAAATACGAGCTATAACGTCCCCATGCATCCTTGATCTTCCTCCAACCTAATATACCGCTGCACTGACTGTAGGCTAATCGTCGTGAGAAAGCTAATTTTCACTTCCTCGGGGTGCTAGCCGAAAAGGCCGTAAATCGCATGTCCATCGTCACTTTTCCGGTTCCCAGTTCAAATCATCCATCCCGCTCAGCCAAGATTCCCTATACGATGAAAGTTTTCCATAAGAGTTATCGAATGCGCAAACTTCACGGCTGAGCAATAGCCCAAGAATCATACCGTGAAGCCGATTCGTGTAAATTTTGCGAAAGCGCGAGAGGTATCTGACGCCATCTCGAATTGCTTTATCTTGAACAAACCGCCATTGCCAATACTTCTGAGCGTGAAATCCCATGCGATTCTGAAGATCAATCGCTTTGAGAATCAGGCGCGCAATACGATGGGTTGACAGAGTTAGAATTTCGCGCCAGTCAACTGTATGCAAAGCGTTCCCTTCACCCTCAAGGGCGGCATAAGTTTTTGCCTCCTTATCTCTGCGCACAAACCGCATGGGCTGCGATTCATAGACAGGGTGCGTGTCCGGAAGCAAGATTCCCCACAAATACTGAGCCATATCCGGCATCGCGGACGATTGATGGACTCCCGCGTGCTGCAAAATGTCGAGAGAGCGATTGTCGCGAGCAAATATGTGGCAGTTACCATGCGAGCGAAATCTCTCCATCGATTTCTGGAGACGATCAGGAGAATCAAAATGCACGGATTGCGGAAGCAGTATAATCCGATTGCGAGGAAAGTACGCCAAGAGACTTTCTCTTCCCGGGTGATGTCTCGACCAAAGATCGCCGAAGTTCCCTCCGCCTTGACAGATTATGATGACATCGTCGTCCATGCCCCGGATGGATTCAGGCATATCATCGGCAGAAAAGCGTTTCCAAATGTGAATATTGTGATCAGACAAGAAACACTCAGTCCCCAAATTGATAAGAAGGTCACCCACGTTCAAAAGCAGAGGATAGTCAAAGAACACCACACGCTTTGTTGTGTCAAAAGAGTCCAAGATACCTTCGAGCTTCGCCTTGAGCGAATTCATGATAGCGGAATCATGGGATGAATGGCCGATCTGCTCTCGATTTGAATGTTTGTTCACCGATAACTCCACATGGCTGGACTCCGTTCCTTCAGAAACGATCGATCGGCGCCATCAAGGCGCTTCCGGCGTTTCGCGCGGCGTATAGCCATCGTTTGACATCGCGCTTGAAATGTCCTGTGCGCACCGGCAGGCCGTTTTCGTAGCTATGGATGGCCGATTGCACAGCAGCATGCAGATCAGGCGGAAGACCGGCACAGAGCAATTCCCGCCATAATGGCACAGCGCTGTGGTTGAGTCTTTGACTGCGAACAAGTTTTAAAGTGAGGGTATCTGGAAACGCGGCACAGCGATCGACTCCGAGGGCGCGCAAGCCCAGCATGGTCCTGATGCACTTTTCGCAAAGCCCACAATTATTGACGCCAAGGTTCTCCCAACATACCCGCAACATCTCCAATACCTCGGAGTGTTGAACCAGAATGCGCAATTTATCCATGCGCGTTTCTCCGCCATCGTGGACTATCTTAACCGCCTCAGTGGACCAGAGGGGATCCAGCAACGGGCTCGTTCCGCACGGTTGCATATCAGCATATGAGTAGCCCGATGCGATGTATATTTTTCCGTGATTGGGCGCGAGCGCATGAGCGATGGCTGCCAGCGCCGCGCCGCCGCACATTCCCCAATAGCAGGGAATCCGGGGGGCATCTTTATACAGACTTGATTCTTCCCAATGCAGATTAGTTCTTGCCACGATCAGACGTTTGCTGAAGAGGCGGGCCGCCTCTCGAGCCTGTTCCAAGGCCAGTTCAAACGTCTTTGTTTCCGCCAGGGGAATGTCGAAGCCATGAATCAGCACCAAATTGTCGATTTCGTCCCGGTGTTTGATAAGGGAATAGAAACTATCTACTCCACCCGAAAAGAAAAGCGATACAGATTTTTCAGGAATAGCAACATCACTGGACAGTTCAAATTCGAGCGGTATCTTGTGGCCGGGAATCCATGCGGCGAAAATATCGCGGATTGTTTCCAGGTTGCCCGCCAAGCGCGGCGAGACACTGCCCAGATTTGCTGGTTCTCCTTCGGCGATGGCCTTGACCAGCCGTAACGGTATCGACCACTTATGCGAATTGACTAAAGGCACATCGGATTCAATCCAGATTCCCTGGTCTGTTATGCGGTTCATCCATTATCTCCATGAAGGCAAAATGCGTACGCAAACATAAATTATTCAACAACAATCGAGGCAATACTAAACTTCAAGACGGATCGATCGGCGCCATCAAGGCCCTTCCAGCGTTGCGCACGGCGTATAGCCATCGTTTGACACCGCGCTTGAAATGTCCTGTGCGGGGCGGCAGGCCGGCATCGCAACTGTGGATGGCCGACTGCGCAGCAGCGTATAGTGCCGGCGGAAGTCCGGGGCAAAGCAGTTCCCGCCAGAGATCCACACAATGAGGGCTGACTTCCTGCCGACGCACGAGTTTCGGAGTAAGAGTATCTGGAAACGCAGCGCAGCGATCGACGCCGAGGGCGCGCAAGGCCAGCATGGTCCTAACGCACTTTTCGCAAACCCCGCAGTTGTAATTGGCCGGGTTCTCCCAACAGACACGTAGCCGCGACAAGGCCTCGGGGTACTGAATTATTACGCGCAACTTATCCATGCGGGTTTCCCCGCCATCATAAACGATCTGTACTGCCTCAGTTGACCATAGCGGGTCCAGCAGTGGATGCGATCCCCAGGGGTGCAAATCGGCATACGGGTAGGATGATGCTATATATACCTTACCGTGATTGGGCGCGAGCGCATGAGCGACGGCCGCAAGCGCCGCACCGCAGTACATCCCCCAACCGCCGGGAATGCTGGGCTGCTCAAAGTGCATATTGGTTCTTACCACGATCAGGCGCTTAGCAAAAAGGCGGGCCACCTCACGTGCTTGTACTTCAGCGAGATCGAATGTCCTGGTGTCTGCCAAGGGGATATCAAAACCGTGAACCAAAACGAGATTGTCAATCTTGTCCCGGTGCTTGATGAGGGAATAGAAACTGTCTACACCTCCGGAAAAGAACAACGATACACCGCCGGCCGAAGCAACCTCATCGGAGGACAACTCAAAGTTCAGCGGCACCCGGTGGCCGGGAATCCAGGCGGCGTAGATATCACGGAGTGTTTCCAGATTACTTGCCAGGAGCGGCGAGACGCTGCCGAGATTAGCGGTTTTTCCATCTGCGACAGCCCGCACCAACCGTAAGGGTATCGACCACTGCGCTGTGTCTGTCAAAGGGACATCAGATTCAATCCAGATTCCCTGATCGGTTACGCGGTTCATAAAATATCTCCTGCGGCCTAAATGCCGACACGCTCAGCAGCAATAATTCATCACAGGCGAATCAGCGCGTCCAGTAACGAGTCTGCCGGGGTGGCGATTTGCTTAGGAAGCATCCTTACCACAGTGCTTAGCCGGAAGCGGTCTTCCGGTTCAAGCACGCGCATCAAGTAAAAAAGACCGAAAAGAACGATGAGGGCGGCGCTTCCGCCGCAGAGAATGGCCCACACAGGCGACAAACGCACTGCGATAAAATGCGCGGTCAACGCCGCCAGCGCGCTGATGAAAACGATTTTGGCCACCTGAAGCCAGGGAAGTTTTACCTTGTAGAGATAAATTGCCACGGCCCACATGATAAGGACGGCCGTGGCTTGTGCCGCTCCGTTGCCAATGCATGCACCGACCGCGCCGTGCGCTGGAATAAGCCACCAGGCCACTCCCCAATCGACGACGCCAGCGAGCACCGTTGCCGCGATGACGAAGCTCTGGCGCTCGGAGCACTGGAGGAGGCTCTGCGCGGGCGAGATGAATGCTTTGAAGATGCACAGCAGCGGAGCCAGCATCACAACCATGGCGGCGTCCTGAAATTTGGTACCGTAGAGCAGCAGCAAAGCCGGGACCGCGAGCGCTGCCGCGATGAAGTGCAGCGGAATCGAGAGCAAAGCAAGATAGCGGAAAATGGAGGCCGTAATGGCGGGAAGCCTTGACTTGTCGCGCCCGTACTGAACGAAGATTGTGGCGCCTGCCGCGGTTCCGAAAACGCCAGCGGCCAGCAGCAATTGTTCGGCCATGGTGAATGCCAGGGAATAGAACGACACCTGTCGGATATCCGGGCAGAGACTCTTGAGCAGAAGGATTTCCGACCGGCCCCATACGATCAGCGCTACCGCCATGGTGGCGACGCTCGGCCAAGCGAAAGCCATCATGCGCTTGCGCAATCCCGGCGGATGGGCATGGGTTGTCTCCCAGGAGAGCACGCGCTTCAGCGTGGGGAAGAAACGCACAACTAGATCTACTGTTCGCATGAGGAGCGCCGCTGCGCCGACGCCGACCACGCCCCAGCGGAAGACTACCGTGGCCGCGATTGCGATGAGGTAGATGAACATTGAAACAACAGAGGCGGGCAGATTCGTCGACAAATCTTCCGTGGCCATATTGGCCTGAGCCGGGATGAAGTTGACCATCGAGGGCCAAATGCTGAGCACGAGCAGGGCCGCGGCCAGCTTGTAATCGGGATTGGCGTCGCCCAGCACCCAGTAGAGAAAGCCGCCTGTGGCCAGCGTGGCCAGTCCGGTCTGCAAGAGCAATGTGCGCAGAAAGATGTACCGCGCGGTGCCCCGGTCGCCCATGCCGATAAACTCGGCCATGTACTTTCGCGTGGTCGCCGGAATGCCGAATCCGCCCAGGCTGCTGACCAACGAGGCAATATAGTTGACATAGACGATGTAGCCGTTCTTTTCAGGTCCCAGATAGCGGTTAATGGCAATCGAGGACACCAGAAGAACGACGGCGCTGACGATGGTTTCTGTGCCGAACCAGCCGGAGTTCTTAGCGATTGTCTTCGTGTTGGACATAGATTCCCAGCTGTGTTTCCAATGAAAACTGGTGCGTCATCGTTGTGAATCGGTTACCGGTCCTCAGACACAACCGGCAGCGCTCCGTGCGCTGCCGGCCAGCCTAGAACATCATTGTTGTCTAGCCCAATCCTTGCAGTGCCGTCTTCGCATCCTTAGCCTCTTGCGAATCCGGTGCCAGCGAAATGGCCTTCTTGAGATGAGTCGCAGCGTTGGTTTTGTCACCTAGTTTGGCGTACACCATTCCCAGGTGATATTGGGCTGCGGCGTTGTTTGGAGAGGTCTTGATTGCTTCTTCCAGAAGATCGCGGGCGAAGCCGTAGGTTCCCTTTTGGTAATAAGCCCATGCCAGAGTATCCGCAGTGCTGGGAGAAGTTGGCATTCCGCGGCGCGCTGTCTGCGCCAGCGACAAGGCTACATCAACATTGCCGCCATTTTGAAGCATTCTGTAGGCAAGATTGTTGGCGGCAACAGACTGCGTCGGTTGGATGGCAAGCGCCTTCTTGTAGTAATCCTCGGCCTTGCTCCCATTCCCGCGTGTATCCTCCAGGGATCCCAGGATGGCAAGGGCACCAGCATTGTTGGGGTGAGCCTTTGAATATTGCTCAAATGCGGCTATGGCATTAGCCGCCTGGTTTCGCTGTTCCTGGAGCTGGGCGAAGATTGAAACCGCCTCGCCATCATCGGGATTAACCTCCATGGCCTTTTGCGCCGCGGCAAGGGCCTGATCCAGATTCTTGTTTTGTATCTGAAGCTGAGCCAGCAGGTCGTAGAAGCCGCTGTTCTTCGGGCTCTTTGCGATTTGCGCGTTGATGCGGGCGAGAGCCTGGGCCGGCTGCTTTTTGTAGAGGTCGTAACCGACCAGCCCGCGCAAGGCGCTGGTGGAATTGGGATCATACTGCAAGGCCTGCTCCATATATGTGGCGCCATCCGCATATTTCTTCTGCGCGAAGCGAAGATCGCCGAGCATTAGATAAGCCTGCGCGCTTTGCGGGGCCTTGCTGATGGCTGTCTTCATGTCGGCCTCGGCCTTGTCCTGTTCGTTATGGGACAGCTCGACAATTGCGCGCCATAGATAGCCTCCGGGGAAACCAGGAGCGGTGGCAATTGTCTTTTCCGCAACATCGGACAACAAGTTCATATCGCCACGCTGCGTTGCCATGCGCGCGAGTTCCTCCTGCGCCTCCAAAAGGCGCGGATTCAGTTGCACCGCCTGACGGAAGCTCTTCTCCGCCAAACCGCTGTCTCCCTTGGCAAGCGCTGCCTTGCCCAACCAAAGCTGAATGAAGGCATCCTTGGGAGCATTATTGGCTGCGCTCTGAAGGGCATTGACCGCGTCTGCCGTCTTGCCGTTGTTGAGCAGCACAATACCGTTCAGCACGGCAACCTGGGGATCCTTGCTGTTCTTCTTCATCAACTCTGATATCACAGTTTGGGCAGTCGCATAGTCCTTGACTTGAAGCAAAATCCGGACGTATCCCTCCTGCACGGAGAGGTTCTTGGGGTACTTTTTAGCAAGGCTGGCAAACTCTGCCTTGGCCTTGTCAATCTGTCCAGTGGCGGTGTAATAGTCCGCCAGCAAGCGCACACCCTGAGGGTTGTCGGGAAGGTCGTTCGAAGCCTGGCGGAGCGTTTCCTCTGCTTTTGGCTGATTGTTCTGTTTCAGGTAAATCTGCGCAAGGCTTTCCCGTGCAGTCAGGTTTTTGGGGTCGGTAGCAATGGCGCTAAGGCAAGTCTGCTCCGCCTCCGGCCAGCGGTTATTCTTTGCATAAAAAGCGGCGAGCAGGAGCTTGGCGTTCACGGACTTCGGATCGAGCGCGACCGCCTTCTTCAATTCGTCTTCGACAGAAGCGCTTTTTGTGGCATCACCCACCTCGAACAAGGCGAGGGTTTCATGAAGCGCCGCTTCGTTGGGGGAGAGTTCCAGCGCGCGACGAATTTCGGATAGAGCCAGATCCTTATCTCCCCGCCTGGCTGCAATGCGGGAAAGTAAGGCATGGCCATCGGCGTTGTCCGGCTGTGCCGCCATTACCGCGTCAGCCTGTGCCTTGGCGTCGTCGATTTTGCCTCCGGCAAGCATCATGTTTCCCAGATCGATGCGCGCCTTGTAATTTGCCGGCTGCAAGTCTACGGTCCGCAAGAGCTCGCCGTAAGCCGCGCTCAAAGCACCCAGATGAAGATAAGACTGCGCCAGGGCATAATGCGCCTCGGCGAAGTTCTTGTCGATCTTCAGGGCGTTGGAATATTGAATGACGGCTTCCCTATCCTTGCCCTGGGCGCTATACTTCTGTCCGCTCTCAAGGTATTTATGCTTGCGCACGTTGGGATCACGGAAGCACCCGGACAATAAAGTAAGCGACAGAAAGAGCGCAACTATCCCAAGAGCCGCGTAAAGATTTCGCGAGCTCCGCCTGTCAATGCTGCCGAATTGAATTGCCTTGACTCTGCTCTCCACTTTGTTCCATCCTTTCAGGCTGTCTGTCGAACAGCTTTATCTAAAGCCATGGACTAAACAGTGTTGCCTTTCCCGCATATTCAAAGCGCTTAGTCAGGGATAAAACGCGGCAGCAATGGTGCAAGCTGCGCGGTAAATTTCTCAGCGCGATTTTTAGCTGTCGAAATGTCTTCTCCGGAAGAGATCGGGGTGATGACCCTGACCAGCGCTCCATCCGTGCGATTCGTTCGAATTGCATCAAGAATCATGTAAAACTTCGCCATGTACTCATCTGCGATACTGCGTCCATGCGCCTGGTACCAGTAAATGACGAACTGTTTTACTGTACCGTTGGTGATAATGTACTCGCCCACGCGATGTGATTTACCACTCACGTCGATTAAATCGACCGAGTTTGACGACTCAAAGACCCAACCAGAACCCGGTAGGCAGTTTTTAGGAGAATGAATGGTCTGGCCGGTTCTCTGTGTGGGGAAATAGCCGATGAAAAGGCCGATTGGCTCCGGCTGACCGGCCTGGGTATAAAGGCGCGCCAGAACATCTCCGGCTCCGAGAACATCGAGCGTCTCGCTGTTGACTTGCTGGTCGATTCCCGCCCATCCCGCAAGCTGAACCGGCATCTGCGACAACGGCTCACTGGGGGGATTCTTATCGACAGCGGCACGCATATGCAGGAACATCCCGGTAGCGGCCAACAACAGAACTACGGTCCAGAAACGAAGGTTCTTCATATCTGCCGCCTTTTGACCGGGAATATGCTCATCGCACGTTGGACCATAAACAAGCACGCAAGAGAGACTAAAAAGATGACCCAGCCGGAGAACTCGTGAAAAAAGCCCATAGCCTTGTCCGGATCCCAGTATTGGACGCACAGCCCAGTGCCGAGAATGCGCACAGCGTTGGCCGCAATCGCGATGGGAATGCTGGCCAGCGCGAGCGCCACACGCCGCCAGAAGGACTTCTCCAGGAAATATCCATAAAAAACGGCGAGCGTAAACAGGCTCATCAGGGAGCGGATGCCGCTGCAGGCCTCGGCCACCTCCAACTTCATCAAGGGAAGCTCGATGACATTGCCCTCGCGCAGAACCGGCACGCCAAAAAGAGGAAGTAGAGCGCTGGCCAACTTGGAAGCTAGTATCTGCAACGGGAAGGTTATCTGATTGAAAACAATAGCAGGAATTGGAATAGCCAGCAAGAGGACCAGCAGGGCGAAACGCAGCTCTTTCAAGAACTGACGCCCGCCAAAGCAAAGCACAAGCCCGGCCAGCAAAATGATGAGCGAAACTCGCGAAAGGAATAGCTCGGAACCGTAGACCCCCAGAAGCAGAACAACCAGTCCCAGGACTATGACAGCAATTCCACTCCATGAAGGGGCGAGCTGAATGCCGCGCAGGGTCGTTCTCTTTTCCCATACCAGATATGCCGAGAACAGGGGCACCAGGAAACCATGAGAAAAATCAGGTATTTGCCACCAATCGGTAACGAGTTTCGCCAGCACCTGGTAATAAACTGCCACGACCAGCAGGCAGATAACTATAGAACCCAACGCAAAATGGGAGTAGAGGGTTCTCCAGTTACCCGGTGGAGCAGCGTGAATCTGTGCGTTCTGAGCCATTATTCCTTTCCAGGAGCTTATATACCTGTACTACTCTAGATTAACAATACGAGAGCGGGAAGAAAAACAGTTTTACAGGGGATCATTTCCCTATAGAAACCCCTATGATATGGAATTCACTTTCCGGTACGGCTGGAAAATCATTTCCACTTCTCCAGGCTAATTAATGGTACACTGTTTACCTGTGGGAGGAAATAATCCTGCCTAATCTTTAGCCTCGCCTAAGGAAGCGCGCCCGAAGGTCAATAATCAACAAGGGATCCCATTCCTTGATTTGCGCTCCGAGGCCAGGAACTAGAGCTGCTAAAGATGATGAACATGGTCCCCGAATGGCAACAATTGCAATGATTCATAATGGGAAGCGGCAAGCGAGGCTGTCCCCGCTCACCGAGACGCGGATACAGCGAGCGATTGCCCGGATTGCCGACAGTGATTGCCCCGTCCTGATCCTGGGTGAGCACGGCGCCGGGAAGCGCACAATTGCAGCGCAAATCCATGCCCATTCGAATCTGTCCCGCGGCGCATTCCAGGAGATTCGCTGCATGGATGCCAACGCCACGGCCCTGCGAACGGCGCTGTCCACAAAGGAAACGCTCTATCTTGCTGAAATAACGGAGCTTAGCCTTCCCTTGCAGGAGTTGCTCGTCAACACCTATTTTCGCTCAGAACAGGCGCAAAGCTGCCGCCTGCTGTGTGGCTCGAGCCGTGACCTTCCGGAAGAGGTCAAATCGTGGCGCATGAGAGAGGATTTCTACTACCTTGCTTCGGCGGTGTCATTTCGGATTCCTCCTTTGCGTTGCCGGAAGCCAGAGATTCTGTCTATTGCCGATATGCTAATGACGCAATACGCCAAACAGTTTGACCGCCCCAAGCCGGTTCTCTGCAAGGAGATTATCAATCATCTTATGGAGCACCCTTGGCCCGGCAATCTGACAGAACTTCAGACGGTAATCAAAACGATTGTCGCCATCGGCGACCAGGCAATATCTCTGGCGGCCATCAAGGCGGCAGCGCCATGGGGGAGCCAGAATGGGAGCCGCAGGCCTCCGCTACTGAAGGAAGCCACGCGGGCCTCGTCGATCCAGGTCGAACGCCAGTTGATCACTGAGGTTCTGGTTACGACTGGCGGCAATCGGAAACGAGCCGCGGTCGATTTAGGAATCAGCTATAAGGCTCTGCTTTACAAGCTCAAGCAGATCGAAACAGACAACCAATCAGCGTTCTGCAAGAATGGAGTCGCACCATGAAATTGGGAAGCTTTTTGATTGTGGCATTGCTTGCCCAGGCGCTTTTAAGCCCCGCTCAAGACAAAGTGCCGCCAGCGCCAGTTACGACTCAGCCGTCAGCAACCGCCGCGGCCGCGCCGGTTGTACCGGACAGCTACGTCATCGGCGCATCCGATGTTGTAACGGTTACGGTGTTTAAAGAGCCGACCCTGTCAAACAGCTTGCTTGTTCGTCCAGACGGCATGATCTCGTTGCCCCTTCTTGGTGATATCAAGGCCGCCGGCAAGACGCCGCTGCAGTTGGCGGATGAAGTAACTGCCAAGCTGAAGAAGTACATTCAGGATCCCAATGTCACCGTTACTGTGCAAGGGATAAACAGTAAGAAAGTGTATCTGATAGGCGAGGTTGGCAGGGCGGGACCACTGGAGATGACACCCGGAATGACCCTGCTTCAGGCAATTGCCACGGCCGGCGGCCTCACGCAGTACGCCAACGCGAAGAAAATTTACATTCTTCGCAGCGAAGGCGGAAAGCAGCAGAAAATTCCCGTGCAGTACAAACAAGCTTTGAAAGGCGACAGTTCGCTTAATCTCTCTCTGAGCCCGGGCGATACGATTGTTGTTCCGTAAGGCAAACCAAATGAAACCAAGTCTCATACTAATGGCGATCCTCGTAATCGTCAGCGCCGCGGCAAGGGCGCAAGTTGTTCCCGCCGCAACCGGACCCTCAGGCCTGCCGTTGAGCGGGACGCTGCACTACGATCTGCACTATACGCAAACCGCGCAGTTTAACGGCGGGACTCAGGGCAACAGGCAGATGAGCGCCGTGTCCGGAGAAGTGGCCTACTCAAATGCCGGTACTGCCCATCCTTTCGCGCTGAGCTATTCCGGTGGAGATATGTGGACGATTTCCGGCCCGGGCGAGAGCACCGGGATATTTCAGCATCTCTTAGCATCGCAAGGCTTTCTTGGACGCTCCTGGACATTCAATCTAAGCGACGATGTGAGCTACATGCCGCAGGCGCCAACGATAGGTTTTTCCGGAATTCCCGGCGTGGGCGGCCTTTCGGGTGCGCCCGGCGAGCCGAGCCAACCGATTCTGACGCAGAATACTCGAAGCATTAATAATACGGCGAGCCCAAGTTTCACACACAGACTCAACCATGCAACCGATCTCAGCATCAGCGGAGGCTACGAAATTCTGCGTTTCCCTGACAGCAACGGTCTGGAGATCAATTCGTTGCAGGCGGGCCCGAGAATTACCCGAAGGCTGAATGCGCTCAACTCAATTTCGGGCCAATACAGTTTTACTCACATCAGCTATCCGGGATATACGTCCTTCACCATGGGAACTCAGTCGGCGATGTTTATCTACGAACGCACGTGGAGCCGGAGGTTCAGGACGAGCGCTGGAGCCGGGCCGCAGTGGATCCAAAGTTCAGACAGCACGTTTATACCTTCATCGACGGACGTCACGGTGAACGCGAATGCGACTTACGATGCCGGACGAACGACAGCAATGCTGAGCTATAACCAGGGAGCCAGCGGGGGCGCTGGGATAACGACGCAAATCGGGGTGCACAATTACGACGCCATGGCAGGGCTTTCGCGGAAGATCGGAAGGAACCTGAATGTCAACGCTACTGGTGCATATATGCGCACCCAGGGATTGACAAAGTCTGGCGTGACCTATGCAGAGTATGGCGGAGTGGCGGTGACGCGGCAATGGGGACGATACATCGTCGTAAACGCGAACTACACAGCAATACATCAGACGACAAGCGCTGCGCTTCCGGCAAATGCCATCAGCGGACTGTCGCACGTAATCGGATTCGGCATCGGTTACTCTCCGCGGGAAACGCACCTCAGAAAGTAACCATTAAAGGAGGATTATGCTCGGGCATCGTGAAATGACCATGCAGGATTACGCAGAGATCCTGAAGCGGCGATACTTATTGATTTTGATTTGTACGGTTCTCCTCCTGGGAATCGGCGCCGGGATAAGTTATATGTTGCCTCCACAATACGTATCCCAGACGCTGGTGCTTATCGAGCAGCAAAAAGTTCCAGAGGATTATGTAAAGCCAGTGATCAATGAAGATCTGAACGCGCGACTGGCGTCGATGAGGGAGCAGATATTAAGCCGCTCGCGCATTGAGCCGATCATCGAGCGATTCAACTTGTATGCGAGCGGCAAATCCACCATGGACGACCGTGTCGATTTGACGCGCAAGGCAATCGGAATCAACCCAATTCAATCCAGCCAGGCAACGCGCGGGATGCCGGGTTTCTACATCACATTCAAAGCTTCTGACGCCCGCACCGCCCAGCAGGTGTGCGGCGAAATAACGTCGCTGTTTATCAGCGCGAATCTAAGCGCACGCGAGGAGTCCGCCGAAGGAACAACGGATTTTCTGAAGCAGCAACTCGCTGATTCAAAAAGAAATCTTGATGAGCAGGAAGCAAAGCTTGCAGATTTTGAGCGCAAGAATATCAATAGGCTTCCCGGGCAGACAATCCGCATTGGGGAGATGAACCTTGCCATGGGAAGTGCAAATGAAAGCACTCTTCAATCTCTTACAGCCCGGTTGGATGCCAAAACGCAAGAGATCAGCCGCATGCGCCAGGAAGAGACCATGATTGAAGCCATGATCGCCCAGCCCTCGGATTCGTCCCGCATTGATCCTGCCACAGGGAAACCAGAGAACTCACTTGATGCCCAGTTAAAAGCTGCCCTTGCTCAGGAAGAAAATTTGGAATCTCTCTACACGCCTGACCATCCTGACGTAGTTGCGAACAAGCGCAGGATTGCCAATCTGAAGGAGGAGATCACACACAACGCGGCAGCACCAGTCAAGACCGAAACAACAGTCACGGCTTCCGACTCACCCCAAGTTCGGCACCTCAAAATACAACTTCACGCACTGCAGGATGCTATAGCCACCGCCAAGCAGGATCAGGCTCACATTGAACAGCAGATTCGCGCCTATCAGGCGAGGATCGAGTCAAGCCCCCTGATCGAGGAAGAGTACAAACAGATCACACGCGACCATGACACGGCTTTGCAGTTCTACAACACACTGCTGGCCAAGATGAATCAATCAACGATGGCCACGGCGCTTGAGCATCGCCAGCAAGGCGAGCAGTTTCGTGTGATGGATGCTCCCAATCTTCCCGATGCGCCCACCTTCCCAAATCATCGTCTTTTTGCCGGGGGCGGCCTGGCATCTGGCCTGGGTCTTGGTTTGCTGCTCACCGCACTGCTCGAGTTCCGCGATAAATCCCTGCGCAACGAGAGCGACATTTTCGCATTTACTAAGCTGCCAACACTGGCGGTCGTCTCCTACATCGTTGATCTGGATTTCCCCCGCAAGACCAGCAAGCCCAAGAAACTTTTTTCTCGAACAAACAAATCCCTTGAAAGCGTGTCTGGATAGCCATGTATAGATCTTTTTTTGGTCTACGCCTACTTCCGTTTGGAGCGAGTCCAGATCCGCGGTTTCTCTTCCTGAGGCCGCAGATCAAGGAGACACTTGCGTGCCTGCAATACGGTATTACGGCGCGCAAGGGTTTTGTGGTGCTGACAGGGGAGGTGGGGACGGGCAAGACAACGCTGCTCAAATCAGCACTTAACACCTTCGATACAGGGCGTATTACAACGGCATTCGTCTTCAACCCTCGCTTGGAAGTGCTCGATTTTTTTGAATTTCTGCTTACCGACTTTGGCATTCCGCCCGCAACGCGGACCAAGTCCGCCATGCTTTTACAACTCAATAGCTGGCTCATCGAGCGCTATCGCGCCCAGCAGCTATGTGCCATCGTGATCGATGAAGCACAAAATCTCTCCTGGGAACTTCTCGAAGAGATACGCTTGTTGACCAACCTCGAAACTTCGTCTGAGAAGCTGGTGCAGATTATTCTTTCCGGGCAGCCCGAGTTGGAGGAAAAGCTGTATCATCCAAGCCTCCGCCAGCTTCGCCAACGCATCGCGTTATGGTGCAGAACGCAGCCGTTGACCGTCGAGGAGACGCTGGCCTATGTCGAAGAGAGGCTGAGCATCGCAGGAGCCACGAGTCAGGTGTTTTTACCTGAAGCGACTGAACTTATATATCACTACTCAAAAGGGATTCCTCGCATCATCAATCATCTCTGCGAGCATACGTTGATCTACGCTTACGCGGAACAGGTCAAGCCCATACCTGCGCACATTGTTGAGTCGGTGGGCCTGGAGCTAGATTTAGTTCAGCATCCATTTACGATCTCATTCTCGGCCATGCAAGCGTTGATGAAGCGTTCGCTGCAACCAAATATGCTTGACACATTCACACCCGCCGCCGACGGCGAGGATTCATTTAAGGAAAGAGAAATATGAGCCGTATCTACGATGCACTTCAAAGGGCGGATATTGAAAGGAAAGCCGCCCGGGGAACGAACGCCAATACATTTACCCCGCCGCCCCCTATTTCCGGAGCAGTGGCCCTGCCGTCAATCAGGGCCGAAGTCAACACTGAGAAGATCGCGAAGTATTCGTGGAACCCATCCATGACCTTCTTTCCGACACTAGGAGATCGCGGCGATAGCATTGAACAATTTCGCGGTCTGCGGTCCAAACTCTACCAATTTCGCAATCAGGCAGAACTCAAGACGATTCTTGTCAGCAGTGGCGTGCCCGCGGAAGGCAAGACATTTGTCACGGCAAACCTTGCAATCAGCCTGGCACGCAACAAGAACAACAGGGTTCTGCTCATCGACGGCGATTTGCGCAGTCCTTCGCTCCACGCCATCCTAGGAGCTCCGGATATGCCCGGTCTCACGGAGTATCTTGCGGCTACCGCAGAGCCTGAAGAGATCATGCAGCGCAATCAAATTTCAAGTCTCATTGAAGCCGATCTGACTGGCAGTATTTCTAATCTCACCTTTATCCCCGCCGGAGCCGGCGGCGACAATTCTTCAGAACTGGTCGCCAATCATCGCATTGAAGAGCTGATAGACGTTCTCTCACCGCACTTTGACTGGATTCTGATCGATTCCCCGCCGGTCCTCGCGTTTGCCGACGCAGTTGACCTATCGCGTGCCGCGGATGCAATTCTGCTTGTTGCCCGGGGAGGCAGCACTCCCTTCGATGTAGCGCAGCGCGCGCAAGCCGCCTTCAGCAACTCGCGCATTCTTGGTTTCGTGCTGAATGCGGTGAAAGACGTTCCTCCCAACGCCTCTTACTCTTACTACTACGGCAAGCAAGAAGCCGAAGTCAGATTGCCAGGACGAATTGATGTGGAGCGGCAGGGATGACCAGACTCTTCAATGTATACTACCCGACACGAACCCTAGCGCGCGTACTTTGCGAGGTTATATTTGTGAGCGGGTCGTATTTACTGGCCACGATATTGTTCGCAGGCCCGGATTGGAGTCTTGTACTGATCTATGAAAACGGCTTACTGAAGATTGCCGTCATCACCGCTTTTACCTTGCTTCTTACTTATTACTTTGATCTGTATGGGCCGCGTCGCTTCTCAGCGGGATGGGAGATATATTTTCGCCTGCTGCTCGTTCTCAGCGTACTCTCTTTTGTTCTCGCGGGGCTAGTCTATTTATTTCCGGAGCTGGACATTGGTCCTAATGTATTTCTTGCAGGCACGTTGTTCCTCGTGATTCTTCTTGTCTTATGGCGCGGGGCTTATGAGTGGATAATTGGCCTGCCCATGTTCAGCGAGCGGGTTTATGTTTTGGGTAACGGACCACGTGCGCATGCTGTAGTAGAACTGCTGCGGACCAGCCGCGATGCCGGTATGGAAATTGTCGGATGGAAGGGCAAAAGCGAAGTGCAAGGACAGCTTGAACGCTTTTCCGCGGAGTTGCGCGAGTTTCGCGGTCCGAATCCCGGCATCGATCGCGTTCTTGTCGCCATGGAAGACCGTCGCGAATCGATGCCCGTTCGAGAGCTGCTTGATCTTCGTATTTGCGGCGTTGTCATTGAGAATTCCAGCACACTGGTGGAAAGGCTCTCTGGAAAACTGCCTTTGGATGGGCTCAATCCAAGTAACCTTATCTTTACAGAAGGCTTCCGGATGAGCACGACTCATCAGCTTTTCAGACGCCTTCTCTCCTTCGCAGTCTCCTTTATTGGACTTGTGATCTGCCTGCCGCTAATCCCATTTATTATCCTTGCGGTGCGCCTCTCTTCGCCAGGCCCTATTCTATTTAGCCAAGCGCGCGTTGGGAAGCGTGGGCATTTATTTACCATATACAAGTTTCGAACGATGCGTGAGAACGCCGAAGCACAGGGAGCTGTGTGGGCAACCAAGGACGATCCACGCATCACTCCGATAGGCAGGTTCATGCGAAAGACCCGGCTCGATGAGATTCCGCAGCTCTGGAACGTGCTTCGCGGAGAGATGGCCTTCGTCGGTCCCCGTCCGGAACGCCCGGAGTTCGTGCAGTGGCTTAGCAAAGAGATTCCATTTTATGATCTGCGGCACATGATTCGTCCCGGGATTACGGGATGGGCGCAGGTGCGCTATCAATACGGCGCAAGCTTGGAGGAAACCAAGCATAAACTCGAATATGATCTCTACTATGTTAAGCACCAGTCTATAAGCCTTGATTTGCTCATTATGTTTGAAACAATTAAGACCATCATTTTGCGCAGGGGCGCCCAGTGAGAATCATCTTCTGGCTGTCGCTGGCTGGTATTCTTTACACATACGCAGGGTACCCCATTATTATGTGGATGCTCTCGCGACTGTGGCCACGGCCTTGGGCTGTTAGCCCCATCTTTCCCAGTGTAAGTATCGTGATGGCGGTGCATAACGGCGCAGCCCTGCTCCCGCGCAAAATCGAGCACTTGCTTAGTCTTGATTACCCTAACATCAAAGAGATCATTATTGTTTCTGACGGATCGACTGATGGAACAGCGGAAATACTTACGGGTCTGCGACAACCGCGTCTCATCACCGTCATCAATGAGGAGCACAGAGGCAAGGCGGTTGCCGTCAACGCCGGCGTGGCGAAGGCAACAGCGGAGATCGTTCTCTTTGTAGACATCCGACCTGAAATAGCTCCAGGAGCTATTCAGCAACTGGTTAGCAATTTTGCCGATGCGAAGGTTGGCTGCGTGACCGGCGAACTGATTTTGCGCAAGGAATGTCACGATGGCGCCTCTGCGGCGGTCAGCGGAGTCTATTGGCGTTATGAAAAGTGGATCAGGACGTGTGAGTCGATCTGCGGCTCTCCGGTAGGCGTTTACGGCGGATTCTATGCGATTCGCCGCGAACTCGCCGTGCCTCAGCCGGACGGCATGATTCTGGACGATATGTTCGAACCGCTTTCCATCATCCGCCAGGGTTACAGGTCGGTTCTCGATGTGAACGCCTACGTCTACGATACCTGGCCAACGAGAATCGAAGAGGAGTTTCATCGCAAGGTTCGTACACTGGCGGGAAACTTCCAGCTCTTCCGCCTAGCGCCGTGGACGTTGAGCCCGCGAAATCCAGTTTTTTTTCAGCTTGTGTCACACAAGGTGATGCGGCTAGTAGTGCCTTACCTGCTGGTTCTGCTATTTGTTTCCACGTTGGTGCTTTCGAGTGGTTCACGCCTCTATGCCGCATTTGCCGCGCTTCAAATTTTCTGCTGGCTCATGGCGATTGCCGGCCTGCGCTACAAGATTCCTGTGCTGCATCGCATCGCGGCCCCGGCCAGCGCGTTTCTGGTGCTCAAGGCAGCGGCCGTTGCGGGGCTTTACAGGTTTCTCTTTTCACGGGGCCCTCTTTGGAGGATATGGACTTCGAATAAGACGAAAGAGCGGACTACAACTGCTGAAACCGCAAACTCCTAGCCGCTGAAATATTTTGCACCCATCGCTGGAGATAATCGGGTATAGAATTCTTTGTAGGATTGCTTTGCGAGAGAGGAGCATAAGGCCGCTATGAAAATCATGAAGGAACTGGCCATTTTTACGCTAGGGGCCATTGTGGGAATCGGAGTTGCTTACACAGGGTACAAACTCCACAAAAATCACATCGACTTCGCTCAGAAAGCCCAGAACCTCAAGAGCCACGTGACCATTGCACTGGACAGGGCGTTCAGCAGCAGCAAGGTTAGGGCGGCGAGGGTGGAGCATGCTGTCGCGCCTGCGCCCTACTTTCCTCCGGGCTCTGTCTGGACGCAGGACATCAGTCACGCGCCCCTCGATCCTCAATCCTCCGCCATCATCTCCTGGCTGGCCGATGCAGGCGGCTGGGGAAACAACAATAAGATGCATATCGATTTCGGCATGCGGGTGTTGCAGGCGGATACCACCACTCCGCTGGTTCCCTTTCGCAAAGCGCCCGGGTTTTATGCCGCAGACTCGGACATGATCTCTACTATTCCTCTACCAGCAGGCGGCGGCCTTGAAGGGCAGAAGAACTATCAGTGCTCATCTGGTGGGGACTGCCACCTCATCGTGGTCGATCGAAACCACAGCAAACTCTACGAAGCCTACCAGGCTAACTACGCTGATACTGTTCTTAGCGCGCTCTTTGTTGCGGTTTGGGATCTTAACCGGGTGTATCCTCCCTCGGGACGAGGAGATCAATGCACCAGCTCCGACGCTGCAGGCTTCCCCATTGCGCCATTACTCTTCAATGCCGATGAAATTGCCGTGGGCCACATCGATCACGCCATCCGATTTGCTCTTCCTAATGAGCGGATGCGCGCACACGTCTTTGTGCATCCCGCCACGCACGCCGGCGCTCCGCGCGGGCCGGTTACGGCTCCGCCGATGGGCGCCCGCTTCCGCCTGAAAGCCTCGTACAACGTGTCGCAATTGATGCCAGAAGCACAGGTTGTCGCGCGCGCCTTGCAGAAATACGGAATGTTCCTGTCTGACGGTGGTAATATCACCCTCACCGCACAGAACGACGCAGACACCAAAACAAAGTATGCAGACCTGGATTTCGATTCCCACTCTTTATATGGCCTGAAGGTAACGGATTTTGAAGTCGTCGAAATGGGAACTCCGATCCACTTGACCTATGAGTGCAAGCGGAATCCATGAAGCTAAGTGCCACACTGATAACCGCTATCATCACCGTCTTGGATTGTCCTTATCGACCTTTCTAAGTGCTCGTGGATGGCCTATCACGAGCACTTGAAAAGAGTAGAGAATGTAGTATTGACCTTAAGATTCCCATTCCGTGAATACTATGTCGGCTCTAGATTCGGATTGAAAATGCAGACCATATTGAAGGGTGGAAGATTGTCGAATGATTCATCGGATCGGCCGGATTGACTTCAAATCGACTTTCCTGTATTTGCTGGCGTTTTGCATAGCGATTTTTTTATGGACGGCGGCGTATCCATTTAGCCGTACCTTTCTACTGACGCAAATCACCTACAATGAGGGTTGGAACGTCTACAATGCTCAGCGCGTGGCGGAGCATCAGCCTCTTTATCCCTCCGTCTACGGTTGGACATCCGTGAACTATCCGGCGCTCTCGTTTCATCTTATTGCGGCACTGGGAAGACTCACCTCGGATTATCTGTTTACAGCACGGATTCTGTCACTGGCCAGTCTTTGCCTGAGCGGCGTATTGGCGGGACTGATCGTAGGCCATACGACGCGCTCCAAGCTCGCTGCATGGCTTTCTGGACTGTTTCTTGTGGCGATCTTTTGCGCTAACGCCAAAGGCTATGTGGGCGTAGACGATCCACAAATTCTGGCTCAGTTCTTCTTTCTGGCGGGCCTTTACGCCTATATGCGGTATAACCGCACAGGCTGGGCGCTGGAGCTGACCGCTTTGCTGTTTGTCGTGGGCGGCAACATCAAGCATAGCCTGATTGAGTTCCCTCTGGCGGTGCTGCTGGATCTGCTCTTCAGCTCACCACGCAGAGCCTTGCGCTTTGCCGTTGCCGGTGCGCTGATGGTTGCCATATCAGTTGTTCTGACCAGCCGGATCGACGGGACTGCTTATGTTTCCTGTCTTCTGACTTCGCGCGGCTACTCCTGGAAAGGCGCGATCGTCAAGTCGTGCGATGTGCTTCTGCCGGTTCTGCTGCCCCTGATAGCTTCTTTGTGGATGGCCCGCTGCTGCTGGAAGAATCCGTCGCATCGAGTATTGGCGTTGCTGCTCGTCTGCGCACTAGCGGTCAATACATATTTCATCGGTGGGGACGGCGTTACCATCAACGCAATGTTCGGTTCTATGCTGGCCATTGTTTTACTGACCGGCGTTCTTTGGGCGGAGTTTCCGGGGCTGCCTCTGGGCCGGCTCAAAGACCTGCCGCAAGCCATAGTCTGCGCCATTTTTTTTCTTTGGCTGGCGGTCCCCATGGTTATATCCGGCGACCCTCTGGTCATCACCGCGATCATCTACCGCACTCCCTTGGACTTCTCCGCCAACTGGCGGACGGATCTGGCTCTCGAACGGAGCCGTGCCGGCGAGCAACGTTTCGCGGCGGAGGTGGCATATCTGCGGCAGCAGCCAGGTCCGGCGCTGTGCGAGGGGCTTTTGCGCTGCTATTACGCCGGAAAGCCCTATTTATACGATCCCTACAACGCAACGCGTTTCATAGCACAGGGCAAGCTGGACGCCAATGAGATGGTGGATAGATTGCGGAATCGGGAGTTTGGAGCGGTGCAACTATCCGGCAGCGTGGAACAGAAGCTTGGCGGCCGTTGGCAAGATAGTCACTTTGCCCCGTCCATTTTGCGCGCCATACAGGAGTATTACCGCCCCGGTTTCAAAGACGAAGACGGAATCATTTATATCCCGAGGAGATAATGCGCGCAATTTCAATGTATTTTCAGGTAGAACATGTGTTGTAGAAGCGGGAACAGCTCGAGTATAGCCTCAGTGACTTTCCTTGGTATAGATTCGCACTACACTGCAATAGGCAACAATCAATTAGCGCCCTGAATCGGCTGACTCTCAATCACGGAATGACGCTTTTTCATCTTGAGGAATGGTGTCTCAAAGTAGCGGTAGGAGAGCGCCGCTGCCAGCAGTGTTAATCCGAGGGGCAATCCAATCGTCAACACAGCGGACAAGAAAGCATACAGGGGATAAATCAGATTTGCCTGGTTGAGAACGCTGCTGATCGGGATGCGATTCACGATGAAAATCGAAAAATCATGATAGACATAGAGACCGAAAGAGATGCGTCCCAAATAAATTGCCCATCCAGGGAGAAGCTTTGAAGATACTCCCAGAGATGCGGCAACCAGCATGACGCAGCCCAGCGTGGATAAAGCATAACAGCCCACAAGCATCAAACTTCCAGTGGAATCGGAAGGGTTATGGATAGAACGGTATTGCTGTCCAAAGGAAGCGGTCATCCAGAATATGCAGCAACCGGCGATCAGGACCAGTCGATGCCAGACAGCGATTCGGGGTATCTGGCCGTGAAGAAGAAGACACAACAAGATGCCGCCGGCAAAGCACTCAAACTGGACGAAGGAGTTAAACCAGATGCAAGTATCGGATGTCCCCGCTCTTCCCAAATAGAAGAGCCAGGTATTCGCAAATATGGTCAGCACCATGCAGAATCCATAAAGCGACTTGCGGTTGAAGTATTTAACGATCCACGGGGCAAACAAGTAGAATTGTTCCTCCACAGAAATGCTCCATAGCGGGTTTGCTGGATTGTTAAGTATTCCTTGCGTGGCTTGAAACCAGGCACCCATAAAAATGGCAAACCAGCCCAACTTAGCGGCAGTCGCAACCTCGCCGCCGGGCAAAAAGGCGAAAATCACGCCAAGGGCCAGGCCGAGATAATAGAGCGGCCATATCCGCAGAATGCGGCGAATATAAAACTCTTTCACTCCGACGGTACCGGCGGTCTCACGTTCGCGAAGAAGCAACTCGCAGATAAGGAAGGCGCTGAGGGTGAAGAAAAGGCTGAGGCCGAAACGACAGGCATCCACAAAAGTATAGAAAACAGGAGCGAAACATTTCAGGAAGCTGTCAAGGCGAGGACCTCCGCTGTGGGGTAGGGAATGATGAAAAAACACGAGAAGAAATGCTAGAAAGCGAACGACGTCCAATTCCGGACGATAGAAACGGCCTCTGGAGGCTTTTGTAGCGTCCATCAAATGAAAATCCCCTCTTTTCGACTCACTCAACACTCCGGATATTGGAGGAATGTATGATTTTCATCGTATCACTGGCAAAGGGAGCCCTGTATCCCTACGGTACTTCAATGAGGAGTGTAAAATCGGAATCGAGCCTCTCTGCTATACTATCCAACTTTGATAACAACCTGGCACAGGGCGGAGAATACGACGCATTGTGGCAATCCAAGCCGGATAATTTGATGATAATTTTCCATACAAGACCGCTTTGGTTTACCATGATGGACGAAGTTTAGTGAATTTGCAGTTTTTGTATGCTTTTTGAGACTCTGTTCACCTAGTCAGAACGTCAAGGGAGAGAAATGGAAACGAATCCGCGAGAACTAAGGAGTTTCTTGCTGGATGTGCGCCAGCACAAGATCGTGATGCCGTTTATCCGCTTCTTAAAAAGCCCTCTCGTGCTCTTTTGCATTGTCTTGTTGGTGAGTGCATATTGCAAACTATCGGCGCTCAATTCGCGAGAACTTTGGCTGGACGAAACCTACTCTGCGTTTGTGGCGAATCTGCCCTTTGGCGAACTCTCTCACCATTTAGCAGGGGAATACAACCCTCCCCTCTATTATTTGTTTTTGTGGGGGTGGGTTCGAGTTGTTGACGACGCACAAGCACAACTCCGGCTCTTCAGCGTTGTAATCAATATTTGCAGCATCCTGGGGATGTATGTTTTGGCGCGTCGGACACTGGGGACTCGCTACGGCTCTTTTGCTGCGGCTCTCTTCGCCTTATCGCCGATGTTATTCGTGTACTCCTTGGAAGTACGGAATTATATGCTTTTCATTTTATTCTTTGTCTGCCTGCTAATTGTGCATTGGGCAGTCGCCGTTGAACAGAGAGAGGAGAAATGGCTTGTCGGCGCTTATGCCATCCTGGCAGCGCTCTTATTTTATATTAACTACCTTGGCATTTTTATTCTCCTTGGACTCTGTGTTCATTGGATGATCGCTTCAGGTTTCGCCCGGAACCGCATAGCAAGGCTCTGTGCCACCGGAATACTAATAATTCTGTTCACTTCTCCGGGTATTCCGGCACTGCTCCACCGAAATGACCTAAAATCTCACCTGCACCAAGCCCTCGCACTCAGCCACCAAGACCCGAGAGCCCTTTCTTTTGGCATCTCCACGCAAGAGGCTAACGACGCAGGCGGAACAGTGATTGGAGGCGCGGTCAAAAGCGCAGCCGCTGCAGCAGGGTTCTATCCTTCTTCGTCCTCTCTGGTTCTCTTGTTGTGCGCGGTTCCGCTCGCGGCCGCATTGGCGGGCGCCGGTTATCTGGGACTAGTGGCGCGCGACGAGGTTTGCCGGCTATTCGTAGTGCTTCTGATAGCGGCAGGAATAGGCTTGGCGGCACTTCACCTTTACGCAACGCGCTATATGCTGCCCATTGTTCCGCTTCTTGTCCTGGCCATCGCGAGCGCCGTCCGATATGGGGCTGCGATGCCGAGGTGGCGGAAACTCAGCCTGGCAGTTGGCACACTCATCCTCTGTGTATATGCCGCCGGCTTTTTTCGCCAGGCATTCATGCGTCACGGGCGTCCCTGGCAAAACCTTGTAAGCATTGTCCAACAAGAGTATCGCCCAGGAGATAAAGTCATTTTCGATGTTCTGTATTCGCAGGTGCCTTTCGATTATTTTGCTCGCCACGCACACTTTCAGCCCCAGGAAAGCGGATTCCCGCTTTCTATTTATGACTGGTGGGACAAACAGAGCAACAAGGCCTGGGGCGGCCCCGTGATCTTGCAATCCGACCTGGATCAATTTGTCTCAGATCTCTCGGCGTCGAAATCTAAAACACTATGGCTGGTTTTGTACGAGACCTATTACTACGATCCGCATGATGCACTTCTGGCAAGGCTTCGGCAACTAGGCCAGGTTACTGAGGTGAGCCTCCCACCCGATAGGGATGCTACCAACTCACTGGAAGCTTTGCGCCTCATTCGGATCACCATACACTAGCTTTTACCCGCCGCTTAAGCCTTCGCTGTCCGGCGGGTACGCGGAGTATTCCGGTAAAGATCCATGTAGGAATCAACCATGGCCTGCAGAGTAAATTGCGAGGCGAACGCTTCTTTTGCATTCGCAGCATATTGTTCCCGTTCCTCATTGTTGAACGCCATTCGCAGAATCGCAGCAGCCATCGCGTCTGGATCAGATATCGGCACAGTAGCTCCGGCCCGCGCCGGCCGAACAACTTCCGCCATTCCGCCAACATCCGTTACTATGGCCGGCAGCCCAACCGAGAACGCCTGTAACAGCGACACGGGCAATCCCTCCGATGTTGACGACATGATGAAGGCATCAGCCGCGGAAAAGAATGGCGTCACATCGAGCTGCTGCCCCCAGAACATGACTTGTGAAGAGATGCCTAACTCTGTTGCCAGGCTTTCCATCTTTTTACGTTCGCTGCCATCGCCCACCATCCAAAGGCGCAATCCCGGCATAGATTGAAGCGCTATTCGAAAGGCGTTCAGCAGCAGTGCATGGTTCTTTACGGGCTCAAGCCGGCCAACGTAAAGCAGCGTGAATCCGCTCTTCGGCGGCCACAGTTCTTTCGTCACTCGCAAAACCGGATTCGCGCCATTGTAAACGCGTACAATCTTTCGCGCAGGAACGCTATGCATTCTCTTCAGGTTGGTTGTGGTTGCATCGCAGATGCCGACGACCCAGTCGCAACAAGTAGCCGCAACCGCGTATTTCAACTCCGTAACCAGTCTGCGCGGCGGAGCGACGAGGCTGTGCCGCGTTGAAACAATGCTGGGTACACCGGCCATCCGGGCAGAGATGGCAGCATACACCGTCGGGGTCGGATTATGAAGATGGACCACGTCGGGTTTCGACTCTTTGAAAGCGTTGAAGAAATTACGCGCGGAATCTGACAAGTGGCGGCCAACGTTCGCCTGCACGGAGAAACCTTCTGCGCGTAACCGTTCACCTAGCGGACCGAGAGTCAAGACAGCATAGACGCATGGGTTGTGGCCCTGGTCACGCTGCAAACGGCACATTTGTGATACAAGCGTCTCGGCGCCGCCGATCTCCATGCTGTCAACCACGTGCGCAATCTTCATACAGGCTACCCAAATCTCTAACAGCAAAACCAGTTTGTACTCTGTATTTACACAGCCGCCGGAAACTAAGACCACACTGAATCAGTGCATCAGATTTACAGTTCGAAGCATGATGTACATCAATATAATTAGGGATACCGCCAATCCGCCAGTATACATAAGCACGCGCGACAGCCGCATGCGGGGAGCGATCATTCCTCGTTGCAAAGCCATCTCGTAGACTACTTCAACCATGCCGCCCAACAGGAAGAAGGTCATGACATAGGCGCGAGATAAAAACCACCCCGCAACCAGAAAGCCCGTGAGCGATAAAACCATCAAACGCCCCAGGCGGTTGATCTCTGCTTTGTCGATCTCCTCTATTATGCGTTCCCCCGGCGCATGAAGTTGGGCCTCCTGTGTAGTCTGGCTGGCTTCACTAACCTTTGACGGGGAATCAATCTCTAGTGCGTCTCTTACTGTGGAAAACAGGAACATACACCAGAAGAACAACCCGAACAGTCCAAGCTCTGCTGCGCAAACTACCAGAGAATTATGCGCTGTCTGACCGCAACCACCACAACTATCAGGGAAATAACCTATACCCACTCCGAACAATGGATGAGCCTTCAATATTTGCAACCCGGTACCCCACAGAACAGTGCGGTCAGATCCGGCACTGACAGAAATATCACGTCCTCCGGTGAAATTCAGAGCCACAGCAGCAAAAAACAGTACACCAGCAATTAAAAGTGCAGGCAGTGTTCCCGTGCGCCTCCTCACCGCCATGATCACGACCGCCAATAAGGCCAGCAAGGCCCCACGCGAATGCGTCATGTAGATACCGTACAGCAACGCGCACACAGGCAACACCACAAATACTATATTTCTGAACGTTTTTTTTGCGCGCCAGAAAATGAACGTGAGCGGAATTACGCAGACGAGCAACTGCCCGAAATCATTTGGATCGTTAATAAGCCCCAGTCCTCTCAGCCGATATACCCACTCTCCAGAGAGGTTTGTAGTTGGCAGAAGGTAAGGGTGCTGCATTCTCCATATACTCAGATTGGTACCTCCCGTGCTGTCCGAAAAGGGAGGGCCGCTCTCCGGGACTCCATGTAATAGATCAATGTACCCGTTCGCAATCACAAAAAGACAGACGAATAACAACATAAGAACGAGCACGCGGAACTTGGCCTTTGAGTTGCAATGCAAACAGATTAGGAAGTACGCATAAATACTCGGTATAACACCTAAAAATGCTTGTATAGACCCCCTAGGCCAATGTTGCCCGACAAGTACTGAGCAAACGATTGCAAATGTCAACCCGATCAAAGCTATAGACTGTGGTGTCTTAAAAATATAAGAGCCTATCAACCTGGGCAGCGACACGAAGAGAATCAGTAGCGCGAGGATCAGCTCAACACGAGCCACTGCAAGCGGCCCGAATAGGACGGGCGGCGTGAGGTAGTTCACTACGAAATAAAGAACGCTGAGAACAAAGCCCATTGTGAATGGCCCAAGCAAATGCTGCGGCTAAAATCAGGATAACCTAAAGGACGTTGCCAAATCCATCGATAATCACAGTTGACAGGAAAGAACTCGACAACAAACAATAGCAGATCAATGTAGATTTGTTTCATATATGCAACGATAGTACCAGTTGCACTGCGCATAAAATAATGCTACCTTGCTATAGCAAACAGAACCTACGAATTTGTCTTTAGAGATGCCTGGCGGTAATGGGAACTGCTCTTTAAAAACCTGCTCTCGACCAGGTGCCACAGAAGTATACTTGCCAAGGCAATAAGCGAAATGCTGACAATAAAAAAAACAGCCGGATTCAGTTTTGCGAATCCCAATGCAATCATAGTCTGCAATACGGGCCAATGAACAATATATGTGCCGTATGAGAAATCGCCGAATTTCGAAAAGTTACCGAGGTAGCGCCAAAAACCAAAGACGAAGACGATCCCCGATATCCACAAAACATCGAGGGTGCCTTCCGTGAGAAAATGGTCAACGAGATACAGGCACACGGTGATGCAGATAATACTCCGAAAATGTAATTTAAGCATATCGAAATATAGTAGAAGCAATATGCCTGCGCTGAAATACACAAGTTGTGATGGAAACTGTACCTCAAGCTGCGAAAAAATACTGCGCGATGGGTCCAATGAAAAAATGCCGTGCGGATGATACATCATAGCAAGAAATGCGAATCCATATTTCCAAATGCAGGAAAAACAAAAGATGACTCCCATGATTATCTTGGTTCCAAAGCGATTGCAAAAATAATGAATAAACGGCACTAACAAATAAAATGCGACCTCAATTTTGAGTGTCCAAAGTGCGCCGTTCACGGCAGGGAAAATATTTGATGTAAAAACTCCCGGCAGCGAAGGGGCGAGGAAATTCAGAAATATGAGATTCGCGCCAAGGTACTTCCAGAATCCTGCACCAAAATACTGCGACACAGGCAGAGTGCTCAATGGCCACAGTGAGATTGCTGCGAGAACTACAACCGTAAAATAGGCCGGGTATATTCGCCTAACACGCTTTTCCATATATGATCTGACGGAGGACGACCGCGTATAGCTGCGATATATAAGCAATCCACTAATGACAAAAAATGAATTGACTGCGAAATGAGGAGAAAGGTATTTGCCCAAAGGAGCGAAAGCAGGGATGCCTGTCAGTGCTGAAACATGGAACAATGCGACTATGGAAGCCAGGATTAAGCGAAGGCAGTCCAGATTATTGTTGCTGAAGTTGGCGCTGCCTCTCAACTTGACGTCTCCTGTGATTTCAAGAAGATGATTGCGAATTGCCGCGGCCCATCTTCAGTCTGTATTCATGCCATGACTCGATTTTAATTGATGAGACCAAAACACACCAGCCATATTCGCTCTGAATGGCATAATATCCCGTTCAACAAATTCATTATTGCCCGCTGAAAATTCATTTTTTGGTGTCTTTGACAGACAAAAGACGAGTACTCGATACTTTATGTGGATCATGTTGGCCCAATGTATACACAACGAACGGCCAAAGTACACAAAGGAATATCAATTTCATGAATCTGACACGTCACGCGGAAATCTGGCTTGCGTCCTATCTGAAGGACCGGCTGCGGAAGAGCCTGCGGTCCACTAAGCCGAAGCGTGCCTGGGTTGCCATCACCGATCACTATGAGCCGCTGGGCAGGGGAGCGTCAAATGAAACCGCGTTTGGCCGCGTTGCTCAGTGGCGTGAAAAATGGCCGCGCATAGCGGACGACGCCCCGCGCGATGCCGCTGGCCAGCGCCCTCAATACAGCTTCTTCTATCCGCAGGAAGAGTATCAATGCGATCTGCTAAACGGATTAGCGGAAATTGTTCGTTTAGGCGTTGGCGACGTGGAAGTTCATCTGCACCACGACAACGAACAGCGCGAGTCGTTTATTCAGAAGATAACGGATTACTGCCGACGCCTGACGGAAGATCATGGGTTATTGCGCCAGCAGAACGGCCGGACAGTCTTTGGCTTTATCCATGGCAACTGGGCGCTCGACAACTCACGCCCCGATGGCAAATGTTGCGGACTCAATAGCGAAATTGCCCTGTTGCGCGATCTTGGCTGCTACGCGGACTTCACCATGCCATCAGCTCCCTCAGCAACCCAGGGACGCATAGTGAACCAGATCTACTGGTGCACGAACAACCCGGATAATCGTCCGCGATCATTCGATCACGGGATCGAAGCGACGACCGGCGGCGGCAGACGCGGAGACCTGTTAATGATTACCGGGCCGCTCGGAATGCGCTTTAGCGAACGTTTGAGGCCACGCCTGGAGACCGGGGAGCTTGCCGGATACGATATGCCGACGCCTTCACGAGTGCGCCGTTGGTTCGATCTTGCGCCCACCATAGGCGATGATGTTTTTATTAAACTCCACACCCACGGCGCTGCGGATTGGAACCAGGAGCCGCTGCTCAATAGAGGGCTTGGGAATCTCTTCAGCTGGCTCACAGAAGAGGCAGAGCGAAGTAATATTGAGATTCACTGGGTCACTGCATGGCAGATGTACAAGGCTGCCTCGGCGTTGATTCACAAGTAAAATCTGTATATGGTCGACGGCAGATAATATGCCGACATGGAAATTCAGATTATTTCCCGAACAACTCAATAAACACGCATAAGTTTGTCCCCTATTCGGGGCCGATGTTAACTTAAAGACATAGGGTATTCACAATGAGAGTTCTACACGTTGTCGGTGCGCGGCCAAACTTCATGAAGGCGGCACCTGTGTATCGTGCACTGAAAAACAAAGGGCACGAACAGACGCTAGTGCATACGGGACAGCACTATGACGCGCTCATGTCGGATGTGTTTTTTCAGGCATTGGAGATTCCTAATCCAGATGTAAGTCTAAACGTCGGTTCAGGATCGCATGCGCAGCAAACGGCCGCGATCATGAGCCGGTTCGAGCCTGTTGTGCTGGAGCGAAAGCCGCAGATTGTTCTGGTGTATGGCGACGTGAATTCTACCGTTGCCGCAGCGCTGGTTTGTTCCAAGCTGGGTATTTGTGTAGGGCATGTCGAAGCAGGCCTGCGCTCGTTTGACCGCTCGATGCCTGAAGAGATTAATCGACTGGTAACAGATCAGCTCGCGGATCTTCTCTTTACTCCGTCGGCCGATGGTGATGAAAACCTGGCACGCGAAGGTGTTGCCAAGGAAAAGGTGTTCCTTGTTGGCAATGTCATGATCGATACCCTGATTCGATTTCTACCGAAGGCAGACGAGATGTTTCCAAGACTCAAGGCTGAATTGTCCTTGGACTCCTTTGGCTTGGTAACGCTTCATCGTCCATCAAATGTCGATGAAGAGTCAACCTTTTTGCCGATGTTGCAAGTGATTGACAGCTTGAGCAAGGAACTTCCCCTGATCTTTCCCGTCCATCCCAGGACGCGCCAAAAGTGGTCTGCGCAGTTGAATCAGTGCAACTCAAATCTTCACGCCATTGAGCCGTTAGGATACCTCGAATTTCTCGCGCTTCAAAAGAACGCCAAAGTTGTCATCACGGATTCAGGCGGGATTCAAGAGGAAACTACATATCTTGGAACGCCATGCCTCACTTTGCGAGAGAATACGGAGCGGCCAATTACGGTGACTCACGGGACAAATGTCTTGATCGGGCGCGATTGGGAGTTGCTCAGAAAACACTTTCATGCAGCGCTGAGCGGCGAATGCAAGCAGATGGGTTGTCCGCCACTGTGGGACGGCAAAGCATCAGAGAGAATTGCGGAAATCCTTACCCGTCAGGCTTCTTAGTGCGGAGGTTTTGTAAACAGACAGGGGCTCCGCTGCGAATAGCCATGCGGTTTTGACAGGCCGCTAAGGCATGCCCGATACTCAGATGTATTGATTCTTTTTCAATTTACTGGTTTGCGAAAGAATTAAACCGAAGAGGCTTTGAAGTCCACCGGACCATGCCTCGTAAGATATACCAGAAAGCAGATGAGCAGATTCATGGCCGCAAGTTATTTCCCGTTTCAGCGGTCTGTTAGGAGGCAACCAGCCGATGAATAACCTCAATATACTGCTGGTTACATATTTGTTCCCGCCCATCGGTGGCACAGGAGTAATGCGTGCCGCAAGCCTGGCACGCTACCTCCCAGCTGAAGGAATCCGTCTTGATGTATTGACTACTCGCAACGCATCTGCTGTGGGATTAGATCTCACTTTGCTCAAGGAAATTCCGGCAGATGTGAATGTTAACCGCACTATAACGCTCGACCTGCCTTTCGGCATCAAGAAAGGTATGAAGAGGCTAATCAATGGAGCCAGGATTTCTTCCGGTCAAGCCGCAGGCCTTTCAGAAAACGACAAGCCAGGTTTCATCAAAAGAGTTATTGGGGACATGCTGTTACCTGATCCACAAGTAACATGGCTTCCCGTACTCACACGTGCCGCTCGTCGCATGATCAGGAAGCGTAACATAGACCTCGTCCTGATTACGGCGCCACCATTTTCAAACATTCTACTGGTTGAAAAACTTCGGAAGGAGTTTCCCCGTCTGGCGATTGTGGTCGACTTTCGTGATGAGTGGCTCTCGACAGCTTTTGACCTTGTCAGTTTTCTCTTCAGCCGCAGCGAGCGCGCTCGCATATTTGCGTGCAATGCTGAAGCAAACGCTGTGTCAAATACCACTGCTATTGTTGCGGTTACTGAAGCGGCGCGCCGTGTGATTCGCGCCCGGTATCCACAAGAGCCTGACAGCAAGTTTCATCTCATCCCCAACGGGTTTGACGCCACAAAACTGAGCCACTCCACGCCTCCTTCGGGTCCACGGCCCGACGGCAGGATTATCGTCACTTACGTCGGCACGGTCTATGCCTCTACAGAGCCAACCACGCTGGTTCAAGCCCTGCAACAGCTGGCCCCCGATGTGCGATCTAGATTTCTGCTTCGCTTTATCGGACACATCGAAGAACCACGTTTTCGCGAAGCCCTTTTGCGGCTGGGCGAGATGGTGGAGTTGAAAGGATACATGCCGCAACACGAAGCTTTGGCTGCAATGAATGAAACAGATTACGTGTTGCTCATCAACCACGATCCTCTGAACGTCGGAGGCAAATTCTACGACTACGTCGGCAGCGGCAAGCCCATTCTCGGCGCGGTCCATCCCGAGGGCGAGACTCGCCGCTTACTGGACGAGCTGCACGCCGGATGGTGGGCGGGCAATCAGGATGTCGACGGAATCAGCCAGCTCTTCATCGATGCTGCGAATCGCGGAGAATTGCTGCGCACGGTGTTTCAGCCCGATCTAGAAAAGATCGCGCAATACGAGCGCAAGGTTCTCGCACAACGCTATGCCGCGCTTTTATACTCTATTGCCAAAAAACAGCGCGACTGCGACTCATATGCTGAGGCAGGCCAGACTGCTAAAACAGGAAAGTAGCTATGCTCAAGATTGCGGTCGTTACGCGGTATTTTCCCAGCTCGGCGGAGCCCTGGCAGGGCCGGTCGGCCTATCAGACGCTGCGTGTGCTTGCCCGCATGACGGATCTGCGTGTCTTCTATCCCAACGCCAATTACCCATCCCTTCTCAAACCACGCAGCCGGAGTTATGGCAGGCTTGACGCTTCTTACAATCCGCCCGACGTGAAGACGAGTTACTTCGACTATCCAGCACTACCTCTACTTTCTCGTCCGTTCAATGGGTGGATGGCTGCCCGCACATTGCTGCCACACGTGCGGCGGTTTGCGCCCGACCTGATATTCAGTTATTTTCTATATCCGGACGGATATGCGGCTTTGAGAATTGGCAAAACCATTGCTGTTCCTGTCGTTGCCATGAGCATTGGCTCCGACATCAACAGAATCGGCGATCCGATATCATATCTGCACACACGCGCCGTTCTACGCGAGGTTGATTATTTAATTACAGTCAGCGGCGACCTGCGCAATAAAGCTGTAGCCATGGGCGCCTCGCCGGAGAAGATCCGCGCCGTAATTAACGGCTGTGATCTATCTGTCTTCCATGTCAGGGACCGTTTTGAGGCAAGGCGGAAGCTCGGGATCGATCCAGCTTCGCAGGTGGTTCTCTACATTGGGCGCATGGATGTGAAAAAAGGCCTCCGCGAACTGTTAGATGCAGCGGTTTCGCTGCGTATGGAGAGAATAAACCTGCATGTATTTCTAGTCGGCGAAGGGCCGGACAGGCCTCTCATCAAGAGTGCTATTCAGGCTAACAAGGCAGCCGACTACATTCACGCGCTGCCCGGGTGCTCCTTCGACGACGTTGCCGTATGGATGGCGGCAGCCAATCTGGTTACCTTGCCGAGTTACATGGAAGGCTGCCCCAACGTGGTGCTTGAGGCGCTGGCCAGTGGAAGGCCTGTTGTTGCCACAAATGTTGGCGGCATTCCCGAGATCCTGAGTGATGAGTGCGGCAGGCTCGTTCCCCCTCACAACGCTGGCGCGCTGGCTCAGGCTCTTGCATCAGTTCTCGACAAAAGCTGGGACGCCAAGGCTATCTCGGCACATGGAAGCCGAAGCTGGGAAATGGTCACGGGAGAACTGCTCGAAGTCTTTGAATCGCTCGTATGTACCCGTGCGGAAAGCAACAAATGAGTATTCTGCGCAAAACTGGCTTGGTTCTCGGCCGAATGTTCGCAGTCATCGGCTTCATCACAGTGCTGGTGATCTCCACTCCCATCGTTTCGTGGTGGGCACAGGCCTATTCCGGCCCCATCGAGCAACCAAAAGGCGATGTTCTTATTCTCCTCAGCGCGGCGGGGGACGACCGGGGCGGCATCTCACACTCTTCTTACTGGCGCGCTCGCCAGGCGCTTTTTGCATGGCAAACCGGTGGCTTCAGGAAGATCGTTATCATTGGTGGCGGCGGACCAGGCATCTTCAATTTTCTAATTACTAACGGCATGCCTCGTGAAGTCATCGTTGCAGGGTGGGAATCCACCAGTACCCGCGAAAACGCCATTGAAGCAGAGCGCCTAATCCAAGATCTTCCCGGCAAGAAGGTTCTACTCACCAGTGATTTTCACATGTATCGTGCGCTTCGCGTTTTCCGTAAAGTGGGAATTGAAGTCACGCCCATGGTTGTTCCGGATGTGCTGCAGTCCGCTGAACATTGGGACGGACGCTTTTCTTCCTTTGAGACTATGACGGCTGAAACCGTCAAGATCGTCTACTATGCTGTCCGCGGCTGGATATAGGAAAGTCGTTTCAGTACGGCGCTCTCCTGGGATACACCGGCTCGGCCAACTTCCTTCGGCGGTCCCATAGTTTGAGTTAGATTTGCCATGGAGTTTAGGATGCCGGTCATAAGCGGCGACTCTGAGAACTCGGCTGCTTGCGAGTTTTGCAACTTGTATAGCAGGGAACGGTAGCTGATATTCAGCCATTTGGCGGTCTTGCGGCGACTCCAGCCATTTGACTCCAGCACCTTCAGAATAATTTGTCTCTCCAGATCCTGTGTGGCAGCCTTGGTGACCTCTTTCAACAAGATGGGGCTGGTCAGGTCGATTTCAGTGTTCAGCCGGGTCAAGCTGGCCGGGACGGACGCAACCAATTCCGCCGCCAAAACCTCTTCGCTGCCGATTAAAACGTAGCCGCGTAACATGTTTTCCAGTTGCCGGATGTTTCCCGGCCAATCGTATCGTTGCATCAAGCGCGTCATCTCGCGCGAGAGCGGCTTAGGATTGTTGCGAAATGTCTTCGCGTGCAGCTCGAGAAAGTAATCGGTCAGCATCGGGAGATCCTCTGTACGTTGGCGCAGAGGAGGCAAGTCAATCGTCACGGCGTTGATGCGGTACAGAAAGTCCAGCCGGAAGCTACCATTCTCTACCTGTTGCTGCAGGCCATTGCTGGTCGCACTGACCAGCCGGGTATTAACCGTTCTCGACTCCAGACCCCCAACCCGCATAAAGCTGCCATCCTGAAGCATCTGCAGCAATTTTGCCTGTACCGATAAATCCAGATCGCCAATTTCATCCAGGAACAAGGTCCCCATATGCGCCAGTTCCACACGGCCGCGCTTAGTTGCATAAGCCCCGGAGAATGCTCCCTTTTCATAACCGAAGAGTTCCGACTCGATCAGAGTATGCGGAATGGCAGGACAGGCTACCTTGACCCAGACGCCCCTGGAGCGATTTGATTTTGCATGCAACAACTTGGCAAAGATCTCTTTGCCTGTCCCGCTCTCGCCTTGCAACAGCACCGGAACGGTCGTCTCAGCAATCCGTTCCAGCTTCTCGCGAGCTGCGGCCATCGAGGATGATCGTCCGAAGATCACCTCGATCGGTGGCAGGCCGTGGATATCGACTGATTCAGTTGTGTGCGCAAAAGGCATGGGCAGTAAAGAGCTTCATTTTGATTGTGGCAATTAATCATCCAAATAGAAACAGAAAAGTAACCATCAGATTACACTAAAGTAATCAATTTATGAAAGATATTCATTCTAAAGGGCGATTTTGAGACATTGATGACCATTTGCGAACTGTCGTATGTAAATATTTTGCACAATAGTTCTAATCAATTACCACCTTTCAATGATGCTATGAGGGACTACTAGCACTTGTTTTTTCTTTTCGCGGGCGCGCTTTTCCCCTTTCCTCTTGATGCAGTACAGCCCCAGGGCAGTTCTGTACTCCTCTGCAAATCATCGCAAGGATTGTTCACTCGTCGATGTCCTGGCAATCAGCATGCGGAGAAATGTGTGCGCGACGATGAGAAAGAGGTTTAATCGATACGTTCGACCAGCAAAACCTGCTCGTCGTTATCGACCTCATGGAACTTGACCTCGATAATCTCGCGACGGCTGGTGGGCACATGCTTGCCGACGTAGGTGGCCTCAATGGGCAGTTCGCGATGGCCGCGGTCGATAAGCACGGCCAGCTGCACGCGACGAGGCCGCCCGTGATCGAACAGAGCGTCGAGAGCCGCACGGGCAGTGCGCCCTGTGTAAAGCACGTCGTCGCACAGCACTACGTCACGGCCCTCAATTTCAATGCCAATGGCGCCCGGAGTGACCACCGGGCGAATATCCGCAGTCGACAGGTCGTCGCGGTAGAACTGTATATCCAGTACCCCGGTCTCGACCTTGCGTTTCTCGATTCCGGAGATTAGTTTTCCCAGCCGCTCGGCCAGCGGAACGCCGCGACGCTTGATGCCGACCAGCACCAGGTCCTTGCTACCATTGCTCTTTTCCACAATCTCGTGGGCCAGGCGCACCAGTGTGCGCTCGACCTCCGAGGCGGACATCAGCCTGCCCTTCGTGCGCAGGGAGATTTTACTTTTGGCTTCGCTCATGGGTTCTCTCGCTGCCTGGCTGTCGCAGCCAGCCGTTTGCAGCCATCTTCTCAATGGATAATACGAGGGTTTCATGCCGAAGGCAAGGACCGGAAAGGTCAACCATGCCAATCAGGAAACGCGGCGAGAGCTGGCAGATCGATTTGAGAACAGCAGACGGGACTCGAATCAGGCGCAGCTACACAATGCAAGTGTCTATACCTCAGGTTTTCCGGCACGGGCTAACCAGCGCGCCCCCAGGGCGCCACCTGCGGCGGCAAAGACCAGCAAAAAAAGCGAATTGAGAGCAAAGCCGAAGGCCCAAAAGCCAGCGTGACCCTCCGGCGACTGCATCCAGGCCTGGATTTGGGCTAGCTGAGTTTGCATCTGTGTGGCATCCGTAGGTCCCATGCCCGCAAGCATCTGCTGAGCTTTCTCCTGGAACTTGTCAAGGACCAATGTTTTATATGCTTCGTCAATCTGGCTGGCCTGATGAAGAAGGAACCTCTGAACAAAAAGAGCGCCGCCACTGACGCCAAATGCCAGCCAGCCAGCCAACATGCCGGTAACCAGGCCAATACGAGCGCCGGCACCGAGAGTGATCCATGCCGGCCGCTGGCTGCGCATGTAGAGCGCTACGGCCCAGGCCGCGGCGATAGTCATCCATAACAGCCCAAGAATTGCGAGAGGCGAAACGCCACTCGTCAACAGTCCAGCGGGAACCGCCAGCAGCATAGCTGCTCTGAGTGCGGGCTTCCAGTCGACGCTGCCTGCATCCCGCCCCTCCCTGTCCCAGCGCTCCGGAGGAGTCTGCCCGGAAGGCGCGTCAGCCAGGTATACCAATTGCGGCAAGCCACAGGCGGGACAGTAGCAGTTTTCGGCCTGAATGGCCTGATGACAGCGGGTGCAGGTGACTTCCATACATCTATGAGCCTATCGCATCCGGCCGAGTATAGGCGATGCAATAAAACCGGCAGAAGGAAGGAGAACTCCAGCGCACAACACATCCCATCTCATGAATGTAAATAGATCAGATATAAAAAGCGGGAAGATCGAGGCACTCAAAGTTCTGATTTGCGGCTAATTGATGCTGGGATTCAACAGGCGCTCCTTTTGCGCACGGCGCACAGCGAGATAATTCCTGAGTGAGGTGAATTTTCGCTCGTCACAGTTCAGGCAGCGTACGGGGAAGCGCAAGAGGAGTAAGTTCGCCAAATTCCGTAACTTAAAACGAAACCGCGAAGTGCGAAAATCAAAAAAACCGCAAAGATTGCAATGAAAAGCCATCTTAACCTCCAGTGACCAAACCAAGAACAAGCGGAGCAGAGGGAGGAAGATGCTCCACGTGGTCATAACTAGCCCGCTGAATGAAACAACACCATACCCCATACGATGATGGAGTACGCGTATGGCTTATTGTTGCATAGCGAGCGCAAAAAAGTTGATGGAAAGTGCAAAATGTCACATCTTGCTGGAAGTAGCAGTGGAGATCTTTGCGGTCACGAGAGCCTCTGCTTTGGCCAGAACCTCATCCAGCGTCATGTGGGTCGAATCCAGCAGAACGGCGTCCGGAGCTGCTATCAGAGGGGAATTGGCGCGGTTGCGGTCCCTCAGATCACGGTCTCTCAGGTCGCGGATGACCTCTTCTGGCTGCTGGTCAGGCTTGGAGCCCAGTTGATCGTAGCGACGCATTCCCCGTACCTCAGGGGCGGCATCCAAAAAAATTTTTACCTCGGCGTTGGGAAAGACTACGGTGCCAATGTCGCGGCCCTCCATAACCACCCCGCCCTGGGCTCCCATCTGCTGCTGCAGGCGAACCATCCAGGCGCGAATTGCGGGCCACACGCTGACCCGGGAGGCGGCGTAGGTTACATCCGGAGTGCGAATCAGAGCTGTCACGTCCTCGCCGTCGAGCAGAACACGATTCTCGCTTTCGCCAGGTTCAAGGCGGATCGTGGTTTTTGCGGCAAGGCTTTCCAGGCTCTGACTCTCTTCCAAAGAAAGTCCTGCCCGAAGGGCCTTGAGGGCAAAGGCACGGTACATGGCCCCAGTCTCCATGTTCAGCAGACCAAAACGCTGGGCTAGATGGCGGGCGATAGTGCTCTTTCCCGCTCCGGCAGGGCCGTCGATGGCGATGATGATTTTGTGGGCCGCGTGGAGAAAGCAGACAGATGCGGTGCTCATCTGTGTTTCTTCGTCCCTTGCCTGGACCGCGCGCCTAAAGCTAACCGTTTGCTGCCGCCAGCCTTTGCTCTGGCAGAAAGGGCCGGCTTCCGCGTGCTGATTCTGCGAGCAGGTCGCGCGGCAGGCCGGGAATCCTTACGGGAAGATATGCCGGTCTTGGTTTTGCTCTTGGCGCCGTTGGAATGCACTTTGTGCGAAGTGCCATTTCGAGATGTCCAACCGGACGCAGCAGCCTGCCTGCTTTTTCCGTTGGAGCCGTTCCCGCCGGCAGAACCTGTTCCGGTGTGCCTGTTCGGGCGGCTGTTGGATGACGATTGAGCCGGCTTACTATCACGGGAGAAAGTAGCTGGACGGCTGAGCTGGGGCCGTGAAGATGCGGAATTTCCGCTCACGGCCGGGGGGCGTGACGCATAAAGGTCAGCAGGCTTGTACGATGCCGCAGAGGCCGGCGCAGCAGGCGTTATCTGCTTTGCAACAGCAGGCTCCGGCGGCTCCTCGTCATGGGAGTGGAGAAAGTAGGCCGAGGCCGGGATAGACGCACTGGCGTAGATCGTAGGAGGCGTGGCGAACTCCGGCAGTGTGCCGGCAACGTAGAAGTGAGGCGCATGTCCCAGCGAGATGGTGTGCACCTGGCGCGTGGCTACCAATCCCCGCAAAACTTCACGCACCTTGCTGCGGGCGGTAAGCGGGGCCAGGAACAGCTCAACATCTTCCATTGGTGCGGCGATCACCGCTTGCAGGTAAATGGAGGCCAGCACGGAGATGGCCGTCACCTGCGAGGTGGACGCTCCTTCTGCAATGGCCTTCTGAAAGCGCTGGCGCAGCAGTTGCCACAGAGGAGCCTGGCCGGGGGCAGAAACAACGGGAATAATGCGGAGCTGTTGCCAAAGCTCGGTAATGGCGCGCAGAACCGCAGCTTCGGTCACTTCCCGGCCCAGTGCGCGGGTAAGCTTACCAAGGGTTGTATCACCACCTGCTTCCAGCAGCTTGTAAGCCTGAACAGCGAGTTGTGAAACCTGACGCGAGCCTGTCAGTTGTGGAATGCGGCGCCAGTCACGGTCGCCGCGCAGGGCATAGACGTAAGGAAGAACCCAGCTTGCAACAACGAAGTCAGGCGCCTCGCCAGGCAGGCCTAACAGGTTAAGCCGCACAGCCACGCCATCCGTTTCCAGGCGTACCAGCAACTGCTCGGCTATGGCAATCTCTTTACGGTCAGGGTTGGGGTCTGGCCTGCCGATTACAGCCTCTACAAACGACGGCGCAATAGCGGAGGAAAACTGCCGCTTAGGCAAGAAGAGACACAATCCCGTCTCCTCAATCCACGTCCGGGCATCCTCCAGGGAGAGGGTCCCATGTCCGTTCAGGCGCATCCGTTCGGCGCGCGATGCTTCCAATTGTTCCGATGTCAAAGAAAAACCTCGCTTCCAGGCTGGCGTATGCGCCGGGCAACCCCGACCCCTAAGGGGAGAGCTGCCACCTTCCACCTAATTCAAATCCTCTGGAAGGCCCGCTGGATTTCCTTCCAAGAATACAGCAAAGCGATTGGACGTCCATGCGGGCAACTGGTTGGGTGGCTCGTTTTCGCTAACTCCAATAATAACCACTCTATACGAGCCGGGTCAAGAGGAGTGTTGACCTTGATGGCAGAATGACAGGCAATGGAAGCTGCAATACGTGTGCGTAGGGCCGTAAGATCATGATTCTGCTTAGGTTCATCAGAATCAGCGCTGGATTGCTCAATGACCTCGGCCAGCATCCGCTCCAGAGCAGCTCCTTCCAGGCCAACCGGCGCGGCCTTTACCGCAAGTGTTTGAGGGCCAAAGGGTTCTACTTCGAAGCCGTTACGCTCCAGTTCCTCGGCAATGCTCGCGAAGACCACCATTTGGGCTGGTTTTAGCTCCACCAGTAGAGGCATGAGTAATCTTTGGCGCATAACCTTCTCAACCTGGCGGTCTCTTAATATTTTTTCAAAAAGTATCCTTTCGTGTGCCACGTGCTGGTCAATGATCCACAAACCGTCTTCTCCAGTGGCCAGAATGAATGATTCGCGCAACTGACCCAGCGGACGCAGCGAGCCGAGCTGGTTGAGGTTGGTTGCGGCTTGCTCGGCCTCGACCAGGGCCGTTTCTGCAGAGGGATTTGCGCCGGGAGTGCCACCGGAGCCAGGGGAGCAGTCCCCGGCGGGAGGCAGGTTAGCGGGCAGGAAGAGCGCTGCTGCGGCCTCGCCCCATGCCTGGCGGTTATCCCATGCGCTGGAGGACAAATCGTGGGCAGTAAAGGGCAGTTTGCCGGGAATGGGCGTAGAAGGGCGTGGAGTCAGCTCAAAGGCCTCGGCCTCTGCCCTGGCAGCCTGAAGTGCGGCCGGATCAGAGTCGGGCGGCAGCGGCAATGGCTCACTGTCTGGCGCACCAGGCAAGTGAGATGCGGCTGGCGGCATCAGTGAAGGGCTGGCTGCGGGCGCGGAGTCCAGCGCGGCCAGAAAGCCGGCGGCGGGCCGTGCCTTGACGAGTGCGGTGCGCAGGCTGTCGCGGACAAAGTCGTGGATAAGGCTCTGCTGGCGAAACCGGACCTCTGTCTTAGCCGGATGAACATTCACATCCACCTCTTCGGGCGGCATCTCCAGGAAGAGCAGCACAACGGGAAAGCTGGTAGGCGGTATCACGTTGCGATAGGCCTCAGAGATAGCGTGCATCAGCAGCCGGTCGCGAATAAGCCGTTTGTTAACAAAGATATAGATCGAGTTGCGGTTCAGCTTTTGCAGCTCGGGCTTGGAGTAGAAGCCGGTGAGCCGCAGGACTCCGGGGACACGCGCCGGCTCGTCAGGGTTCTTCTTCCATGGCGGGGGTTCCGGCAGGCCAACGCGCTCCAGCGGGAGCTCAGCGGCTACGGGAAGCAGTTGAGCCAGCGTATCCTTGCCGAAAATCTGGTAAATGCGCTCGGCCGTGCGCGCAACAGGCGGCGCGGATACGATGGTGTGCGTGGCCGAAAGCAGCTCGAAGTGCTTTTCCGGATGGGCTAGAGCATAGTGGGTGACAAGCGCCGTTACGTGGGATAGCTCAGTCGACTCAGCACGGAGAAATTTGCGGCGGGCCGGAGTGTTGAAGAAGAGATCAGCTACGGTGACCGTGGTGCCGCGAGGCAAAGCGGCATCTTCCACGCGGTGAATCTTGCCTGCGGCGATTTCGACATGAGTTCCGGCAGACTCCTCTCCAGTAGCCGTTTCAAGGGTGACGCGAGCCACCGAGGCGATGGAGGGCAGCGCTTCGCCGCGAAATCCCAAAGTAGCGATGGAAAGCAGGTCTTCAGCAGTGCGAAGCTTGGAAGTTGAGTGGCGTTCGAAGGCCAGCAAGGCGTCGTCGCGGTTCATGCCGTGGCCATCGTCGCTGATGCGGATCAACCTGCGCCCGCCGGCCTCGACTTCGACACGGATACGGCTGGCACCGGCATCCAGAGCGTTTTCCAGGAGTTCTTTTACGACCGAGGCAGGCCGGTCCACCACCTCGCCTGCGGCGATCTGGTTGGCAACCTGGTCGGGAAGTATACGGATGCGGCCCATAGCTCCTTAGGGTATCGCAGATCGTGGGTCAGAGATGAGGGGTCAGAAAACAAGGGGATGTGTGTAGCTGGATTTGCACGGTTTTCGCCGAAGGGAAGAGATTCGGAGGGGCTAAAGAGTTGGCTTATACATACACCAAGATCTGACAATAATGGGTACATTCTCCTCAATATTCGCTACATTCTGTCGCAAGAGGTTGAAAACGAATGGGATAGGGTGTTGGATAGGACGGATTGCCCGGTTATTGGATCAGACGCCCTCGCCAAGGTCCAGCCGAAGGGGAAAATGCGTGCTGGAAAGCCTGGGGGAGTATATCTTGGAGTCAATGGCCAGCATCATGGATTTCCCGATATCGTTGATGCAAGCCTCTTGAAAGCCGAGTACCGTAACCATGATCAAGCTTCCCAATCTTAGCGCCCTCAAGGCTCTTGTGAAACGGACCCTGCGTCCCAGGACGAAGTGGGGCCGTGTCACGCTGTGGTCTGGCGGATTGAGCGTTCTGGTTTATCTTTACGGTTGGCTCTCCAGTTTCGGGTCAAACGCCAGGCCGAGCTTTTGGGCGAAGCTCTTTGCCCTGATCTTCGCCTTGTGCGCCCTGCGGCTTGTCGTCCGCTGGGTCTGGCGGCGTTTCATGTGGCGGCTGCGCCATCGGCTGATCGTTACCTATTTTTTCATCGGGGTTATTCCCGTTGTGCTGTTGCTGGCGATGACGGCTTTGAGCGGCCACCTGTTTGGCGGACAATTTGCCACCTACGCCGCAATCTCGAATTTGCAGGCGGCGCTGCAATATCTGGAGGCGCCCAATGACGCCCAGGCTGCGCTGCTGGCATCTCTAGGCCGCTCCGGTAAACCGGACAAAATGATTGCCGGAGAGTTTTTCCATGTTTCCGGCGAGAATTTTCCGCAGCGCACCGTCACGGTGTGGAAAGGAGACGAGGGATTTCTGCTCTCGAGCAGCGGCGCGCTGATCAAGGCCCACCCCGCCAAGGTCCCCGATGTGATCAAAGGAGATTTCAGAGGATTCGTTTACGATGGAGGCTTCCTGCATCTGCGCGCGGTACGGCGCTTCGTCAAGGACGGCCAACGGATCACTGTAGTTACCGACGCTCCCATCACGCCGGGACTGCTTCAAGCGGTAAATTCGCGTCTGGGCTCGGTGAGTTTGATTCCGTCAGATGACAACGACGGGGAAAATTCACATCAACTACTCTTTACTCAAAAGACGCCCGGACGAGTGGATACCGAGAGCATAGCGCCTTCAACAAACCGGCTAGATCCGGCAATTCAATTTTACACGCTATTCGATACGCTTGATTGGAAGACGGGAAAGCCGTATCCCTGCGCGATTGGCGTCACCACCCGGCCGTCGCTGCTCTACGGTGTTTTGTTCTCCACCTTGGGCGACAAGGCGAAGATATTGAAGTACTTTCTGCTCATCATCTCGCTTCTCTTCGGCCTGTTTGAGTTGATAGCGCTTTATATAGGCATTCGGCTGTCGCGCAGCATGACGCGCGCGGTGGCAGAGCTCTATCGCGCCACGGAGCACATCAACCGGGGCGACCTGACCCATCGCATCCATATTCGCGGATACGATCAGTTAGCGGAGCTGGAACAATCATTCAATGCAATGACCGAATCACTGGTCAAGTTTGCGGCCGAACAAAAGCGCATGCAGCAAATGGAGAGCGAGCTGGCCATTGCCTATGAAGTGCAGAACGTATTGTTCCCGCACAAATTACCGGAACTCGCTTCCCTGGATGTCTACGGAGTCTGCCGGCCGGCACGCTCAGTAAGCGGAGACTACTACGACTTCATTCCCCTGGGCAGTGACAGACTGGTGGTGGCAATGGGCGATATCAGCGGCAAGGGGATTTCCGCCGCATTGCTGATGGCCACCGCGCATGCCTTCATCCGTGCATATTCACTGGAGCCGAGTATGATGTCGAGGCTGCCGGCGTTGGGAACGGGTATAAATTCCAGTGGCGATCGCAACACACGCATTCAGGGGGACGGCGCCACCCAGTCGCGGCCTTCTGTCGGCATGTTGATGAGCAGTTTGAACAATCAGCTGTTTCGCTGCACCTCGCCGGAGAAGTACGCGACTATGTTTCTCGGCTGCTATGACGCGGAACTGCGCGAATTTACTTATTGCAATGCAGGCCACCTGCCGCCCATCATGCTTGCCGAAAATGGAAATGTCTCCCGCCTCGACACCTCGGGCACGGTGGTTGGGCTTTTTGATGGCGCAGCCTATGGTGAATACACGATTAGGATGCAGCTAGGCGATCTGATTGTCGCTTTCAGTGATGGCGTTACCGAACCGGAGAACGAGGCAGGCGAGTTCGGAGAGGAGCGCCTGATGGCGTTGATCCAGGAGCATCGCCACCAGCCGCTCTCCCGCATCGGCGAGGTCATTACAAGCTCCGTGGCGGATTGGATCGGCGATGCCGAGCAGCCCGATGATGTGACCGTGGTTCTGGCGCGCGCCCGCTGAGTTAAAGTTGCTTAATTATCAGTACAATTGCGAGAGAATTCTCGACGTTGTCTCAATAGACACTCGTGTGGCTGGCAAGCCGCGCGAAAGCCTGACCGGCGCGCAACTTGTCAAAGGCAGGTTCCACCGCCAGGTAAACCAGCCACCCGCTATGATGAGCACGCGCTTGCTCCAAGAAGGCCATTGCCTTATCGGCATTCCCGGTCATTGCGTAGAGTTTAGCTTTTTCATAGTCGGAATAATAAGGTCCGGCATCGGATTTTTCCGTCTCTGCGATGAGAGCGCGCAATACGCCGGGGTAACTATCCCGCGCATAGGAGTCGCTTAGTGCCTTTGCAATCTCCTTATGCCCGGCTGCAAAGAAAAAGTTGCGCCGTGCGTCGAGCGCCTGCCGCCACATTCCCTTCTGCTCATATGCCCATGCCAGCTTCATCTGCGCGGTCTGGAATCCGCTATTCAGTTTAAGCGCCTTCTGATAGTAAAGGATGGCGGCATCGTAATCGCGAGCATAGTAATTCACCCAGCCGCTGTTCGTAATGACGATCAGAGAGAGCGGATCGAGCGTCTCTGCCTGGCGCAACTGGTTGCGCGCCTCATCGAAGCGACCGCGCGAGGCCAGGAACATCCCATACCAATGGTGTGCGGTGGCATTGTTGGGGTTGAGGTCCAGAGCCTTGTGAAACTCCGTCTCCGCCTCCGGAAACTTCCACTCGTAACGCCACAAGTTGAAGGCAAGCGAGGCGTGAGCTTCCGAGAGGTTGGGGTCGAGAGCCAGAGCCTTGAAGGCGGCTTCTTTGCCGGATTCGGCCAACGCGTTGCTCGAATGGCCTTCGTAATACTCTCGCGACAGGTTGTAGGAATTGGCAAGCCCGACCCAGGCCTCGGCGTACCCGGGGTCCTTCGCCAGAGCATCCTTGAAATACTTGATGGACTTGTGGAAGCCCTCTTCATTGCGCTTTTCCATCTCAAAGCGCCCTTTGAGAAACGCTTCATAGGCAGCCTGGTTAGCGGTAGTGCCGTGCGGAGTGCTCACTTCAGGCAGAACGAGCGAAAGCGACTGGACTACGCGGTCTGCCACGGACTGCTGGAATGCGAGGATGCGTTCCGCGTTGACCTCGCCTTCGTAGTCATCTGCCCACAATTCAGTCTGATCGTCCGGCCTTACCAACTGTGCGGAGATGCGGATCATCTTCCCGGATTTTTTCACAGTTCCTTCGAGCAAATACCTGGCCCCCAGCTCAAGGCAAATCTGGGCCGGGGGTTTTCCGGAATGTTTGTAATTCATCGCCGAGGTACGAGCGATTACACCGAGGCGGCTAGGGCTTACCCTGCCAAGATGAACAATCAACTCATCGGTTACGCCATCGCTCAGATAATCCTGATCGGGGTCGCCCGTCAGGTTTTCAAAGGGCAATACTGCCAGGATCAATCGAGAGTTTGGCGCCGCCGGGCGCGTTTCGCGCTTCTGGTGGAGAAAGAGAGAAAGAGCAGCCAAAGCAAAAACGGCGACGGCTCCAGCGAAAACAAAGATGCGCCGCCCAAATTTAGCAAATCCATTTTTTGCCGACTTGCCGCTGACTAACTGGTGGCGTTGATCGGGCGCTTGAGGCGAGGAGTGAGCGCCTACCGGGTCCGGGCCGATTATCGTAACAGGAGCTATGAAGCGATAACCGATTCTGTGGACTGTCTCAATGTAGCTCGGAGCGCTCGCATCATCGCCGAGCACAGCACGGATCTGGCGGATACAGTGGTTCAGGCCGCGCTCATAATCAACAAAGGTCTCCGGATCCCACAACTCTTGCTGAATTTCCTCACGTGTGACGACTTCGCCGTGCCTCGACGCCAGCAACACAAGAACCTTAAACGGCTGCGAAGACAGCCGCAGAACGGTGTCGAGCCTTTTCAGCTCGCTATCTTTGGCATTAAGACGAAAAACTCCAAAAGCAATTACAGCCGAACCATCGGTGCCCAAAATCGCCGACCCTTCGTATATACCCGCCTATATCCGGGACAGATTGGAACGCACAGTATAGCCGATGACGCGTTGTCGTGGCCGTGACCTGCGAGGCCGGCGCTGCCGCTGCGGAGTTGCATGTTCCGTCAGCGTTGCACGGCAGACGCAAATCTCCACTTACATCCTAAAGCAACCTTATTATTTTCTTGGTTTTACGCGCTCACAACTTTCCGCGAAAAAATCACATTGCAACCATTGTGTTTCTTGCCAGGACAGTAAACAATGGGGCGAATTCTATTTTGTTGGGCCCCCGGCCTGAAGGGAAGGACTGTAGTGTATAAACTTCGCGCTCTTTTTCTGATTTGCTGTCTGGCGGTCTTCGGCGTGAGAGCAGGCTACGCTGATTCGCTGACGGAAAACTTCAACTATGGAGTTGCAATTGTGAGCTCTGCCTGGCAAATCGTCCCGGAATCACAGATCCCGCCTGAAGGGACGATCACGCTCACTCTCAATGGCGATAATACCATTACCGCAACTCTTACGGACAACTATGCCACGATCAATGAGGTTGGCTTTAACTTCAACAACTCTTGCGTGCCTAACGGTTGTACCGATATCAGCTATTCTTCTACCACCTTTACTGGCTGGGGCAGTTCGGGAGACCAGTTCGGCACCCAGCATTTGTCCTTCTGGTGCGATGATCCGACATCGGGGTTTCCAACTAATTGCGGAGTGTCGACTGTAACCTGGACGATCAGCTCTGACAACGTAACTTTCACATCAATCTACCAGTTGCTTGGGGGTTCTTCTTCCCTATCCGACTTCTACCTGAACGATAACAACGATGGCAGCACAAACGGCGACTATCTGGGACAGTACGGCGCGGGCATGCCGCCTTACTCGCCTAACAGCCCGGTTCCCGAACCCGGAACCTTCCTTCTTCTGGCTTCCGGATTGACTGGAACGCTGGGCGCGATACGCCGTAGACTAAGAGCGTGACGCGTTTCTATTTTGCAGCCTGAAAGAGCGGAAGTTTCAAACTGCGGCTCTCCCCTGAAAAGGAGCGACCCGCATCTCGATTCCGGGATGCGGGTCTTCTCATCTGAGGAGAGCAATAGGGAAAGCAGGTCAGACGCCCAGGCCGAACTCTCCAGTCTGCTTTTCACCTGCATGGGTATAGAAATCGTACGGATTGCGATGGTTAAACTTGTAACGGTTGAGCAGTTCGCGCCCCACGATAAAGCCTACCGCGGCCACGGCCAACCCCACCGTAAGCCAGCCGATGATCCGCAGAGCGCTGGATTCCTTCGTCTCTTCGGCAGTCACTTCGACGGTATCCGGCGCGGCGGCTGGAACTTGTGGCTCAGTGAACATGGCGGCTTTCTCCTGCAAGCATGATACCGCAATTCTGCATCTATCGGTCCAACGAACCGTAATAGTCTATGGCACAATGACTCGAAAATGCACAAAGCTACCTGTCGGCGGGACACGCCAGCAAGGCATTCAGAAGCTTGCTTCAGCGTGGTACGGGGTTGCCCACGGATAGCCTTCTGGAGGCTCCCAGAAAGGCGTAGGCGGCGACGCTGAGGTATCCCACAAGGGGAACCAGATAGGCAAGCGCGATGCTGTGAGTCCGGTCGTTGATCAACCCCATCAGCGGCGTAAGCGCCGCGCCGCCCACAATGGCCATTACCAGGAGCGAGCCGCCAATTTTGGTATTGGGGCCGAGCCCCTTGAGTCCCAATGCAAAGATGGTGGGAAACATGAGCGACATGAAGAAGCTGGTCAGCACCATCGCCCATACGCCGATCCAGCCCGGATGCAGCACGCCAACAGCAACCAGCAGCACGTTGATGACCGCATAGGCGCCCATCAGCAGGTTCGGCCGCACCACGCGCATCAACGCGGTGGAGACAAAGCGCCCCACTCCAAAGGCTACCAGGGATGCAATCAGATAATCAGCGGCGGGTTTTTCTGGCAAATGTGTGGAGTCCTGCACATACTGAATCAAATAGCTCCAGGTGCCTACCTGCGCGCCGACGTACATGAACTGCGCGAATATCGCCAGCAGAAAGTGGCGATGCCTGAGCAGGTCGCGGAAGTGTCCGTGATCGCCGCCGTCCTCATGTTCGCTGCGAATCGGGGGAAACTTTTTGAGCGCAATCAACAATGCCCACAAGAGCACGACCGCGCCGAGAACAAGATACGGCATTTTTACGCGCAGGATTTCGTCGTGGAGATAGCCCGCATACGTGCCGGCCTTCTTCATCGCGGATATCTGGTCAGACTGCAATTCGATGCCGGAGAAGATGAAGATTTTACCGATGAATACTCCCACAATCGAGCCCAGCGGGTTGAAAGACTGCGAAAAGTTGAGCCGCTGCTCGGAGGTCTCTGGCGAACCCATCTGCGCAATGAAGGGATTGGAGGCCGTCTCAAGAAACGATAGCCCGCTGGCGATGACGAAGAGCGCCATCAGGAAAAACCAGTACTGCCCCACGAGCGCTGCCGGCCAGAAGAGAAATGTGCCGATTCCGTAGAGCAGCAGCCCGATGATGAAGCCGGCCTTATAGCCCAGCCGGCGCATGAGCAGCGCCGCGGGCATGGCCAGCAGAAAATACCCCATGTAAAACGCCGACTGCAGCAACCCCGCCTGAAAGCGCGAAATCTCGAAGGATTTCATGAACTGCTTGATCAGCACATCGTTGAGGTTGTTGGGGATTGCCCACAGAAAAAAGAGCGCCGTAATCAGGATGAAAAGGACAATCTGCCCGGTGGGGAAGATTCCGCTCCTGGCTGGCGTTTTAGCAGTATTGCTCACATTCGCAACAGGCATTAATGCATTCCTTTGCTTTTGAACGAATCAAAAGAGGATAAGGTGTCATTTGGCCGATTTTGCCGCTCGTTCTTCCCTGCCATCCCCGCGCTAAACCCTTGCACGCAACCGGGCTTCCGAGTTCGCATCCCAGTAACCGCAGTCCAGCTCGATGAAGACCGAGGTATAGGGAATGGTCATGGTCGTCTTGACGATCAGGACGGAAAACATGCGCGCGGCGTGATCCAGCTTGGAGATGATTTCGTCGTGCGGGGTCATGGTGACGCTGAGTCCCTTCAGCACGCCTTTGAGCCAATTGCGATAGCTGTCGATTCCGTGCGCATCCTTCTCGTCGACAAGCGCCAACTCCCGGTCCACATGGACAACCGGTCGAACATGCTTGCTGGCGCGGAGGCGGGCAAGCACCGTTTTGATGGCAGCCTGTTGTCCCACCCCGGAGATGATGGTTTCGATTCCAGGGCTGGACTGGGCGGGATAGGCCGCATCGGCAACAACAATCCAATTGCGGTGGCCAAACAGCGGCAACCGCTCATCGAGGGTCTTTTCCCAAGATTTAGGCTTCACAGCGTCATCTCCTGGTCCGGAATACTGTCTGCTTGCGAGTTAATGCTTTACTTCACTGTATCAGCGCGGCGAATCGTTCAGCTCCTCATCTGCGCAGACCGCTACTTTTCCACACTTGCCGGAAGCCATCAAAGCATAGGCGTCCGCTGCCTGACCAAGTGAGAAGCGGTGGGTGATAATATCGGCCGGATGCAGATTCCAACGCACCAGGCGCTCAACCAGCTCCTCCATCAGCCAGGTGGATGTGACCCAGGAGCCGTAGACAGTCTTCTGATCATGAATCATATCCGGAGAGGGATTGACCTCGACTGTTCCGCCCTCGCCGATGAAAACAATCTTGCCCCACTTGCGGGTAGCGCGAATCGCCACGGCCCGCGCCGCCGCATTGGCGGAGCACTCGATGGCGCGCTCCACGCCAAAACCGCCGGTCAGCCGCTTGATTTGGGCGACGTTCTCCGGCCCGGAGACCAGCGTCTCGTCGCAAAGGCGCAGACCCCTGGCCAGCTTCAACCGCTCATCGACAACGTCAACCCCGATGATTTTCTGTGCGCCGAGCTTGCGAGAGATTGCGGCGGCAGCAAGCCCCACAGGTCCCAGACCGGTAATTAACACCGCATGATTGCCATTGATTCCGATCTTCTCGATGCCCTCGTATACGGTTCCGAATCCGCAGGCCACTTGTGCGCCATCGGCATAAGTAAGTTCGTCGGGCAGCGCGATCAGGTCCTTCTCCTCAGCAATCATGAAATCCGCCATGCCGCCATCCCGCTGCCATCCGTAGGCGCGCCGGTACTTCTCGCTGGTGCAGGAGATCATGTAGCCGCGTCGGCAGTCGTTGCAGACGCCGCAGCCGGAGATGTGATAGACGATCACGCGATCTCCCGCCTTGAAGCGACGGCAACCCGGACCGGCTTCCACAATCTGGCCGCAGGGCTCATGACCGGCGATAACGCCCTGATAGCCTTCCGGCCCCTTGCCCAGGTGCTCGTGATAAATGCAGCGTATATCCGAGCCGCAGATGGTAGAGGCTTTCACGCGAATCAAAACCTCACCGTGGGTTGGAGCCGGCACGGGAACCGTCCGCATCTCGACTGTGCTGTTACCCGGCAGAAATGCCGCCTGCATGGTCTTTTCCATCTTTTAGCTCTCCCTTGCTTCAAGAGTGCAATCAAATCCGGCCAGGAATATTTTAGGCCGGAGTGATTTCACCGTTCACGTCCCACAGGTCTTCCCAGCTTTGCCCCTCTTTCCAGAGGAAGACCTGGCCCTTGATAAGGCGGCAATTTCTGTCGAGCGCTGCAATCTGCAGCATCTCCTCTTCGGTCAATGGATCACCGGTCACACCGAGCAGGTTGTTGAAGATATTTCTCGGGTTAGCGGAAAACGGAATGGGCGTCTGCCCGCGCTGAACCGCCCACTTAATGCAAATCACGGCAGGATGCACGCCATGCCGTTCAGCAATGCGCAGGATGACCGGATCCTCGGTGGGCGATGTGTCCTCCGGCGTGCGATCGCGCTCCGGGCGATGAGGCGAACCGAGCGGTGAATACCCGATGGGCTGCATGCCGTTTGAGCGCACAAACTCGAATAACTCCGGCTGCTGAAAATGCGGATGGAGTTCCATTTCATTGGCCGCTGGCTTGATCTTTGCATCACGGAGCACCAGCTTTAGCTTGGGAATGGTCATGTTGGAGGTGCCAATGTGTCGAACCAGCCCCCGCTTATGCAGTTCTTCCATGGCGGCCCAGGTCTTCATGTAGTTGGCGTGGATGTAAGGCCTGGCGTCCTTGCTGCGCGCGGTCACATCGCAGCCCGGCGGGTGAAAATTGGGAAACGGCCAGTGGACGAGATACAGGTCAAGATAGTTGAGACGCAGGTCAGCCAGAGACTTCTCGCAGGAGGCGATCACATCATGCGGGGAGTGTTTGTCGTTCCAGAGCTTGGAGGTAATCCACAGCTCCTCTCGCTTGATGCCCGCGGCCATCACCTCAGCCAGCGCGCCGCCAATCTCGGCTTCATTGCCGTAAACGGAGGCGCAGTCGAAGTGCCGGAAACCGCAGCGCGCCGCGACCTTTACAGCTTCGGCAATGCGCTCCGCGGAAACATGGTCGGAGCCAAAAGTTCCCAGGCCGATAGCCGGCATCCGCGCTCCGGAGTATAGCGTTCTTTGCGGGACCGAGGCTGGATCGATTCGTCCGACAGTCATCCCATCGCTCTTTGCTTCCATCATTCTCTCCTGGTTACTGTGGAACCGCATCACATTGCCGCGATTCGCCCGCCGTTTCGCTGCGCGAGTATGCGGCAATGGATAGACAACCCCATACGGTAAACGGTTGCTCGCCTGAAAAGCAAGCCAACGGACTGAGGGTGCGAGGGAGCTGATTATTCGGTCGCGGCAATGCGCGCCAGCCACATGGATTTTGCTTCCGCGGGGAGAAAACTGGAGCGGATAGAGTTGGCCGCCAGTTGGCGCAATTCGTCGCGGGTGAAGCCCTGCTCGGTATGGGCCAGCAGGTATTCGTTGACCAGGTCGGAGCCGAAGAAAGCTGGGTCGTCGGAGTTGAGAGTGACCATCAGGCCCAGATCGAAGAGGGGGCGCAGCGGGTGGGCGGCAAAGGAGGGACAGACGCCGGTACGGAGATTCGACGTGGGGCACAACTCCAGCGGCACTGCTCGTGCTTTCAACTCCAGGAGCAGATTCGGGTCATTCAAGGCCGAGAGGGCGTGGCCGATGCGCTCCGAGCTGATGGCGAGGGCCTCCCAAATGGCTTCGGGGCCGGTAGTTTCGCCGGCGTGGTTGGTCAGGCGCAGACCGGCCTGCGCGGCCGCAGCAAAGAGGGCGCGGAAGGGCTCGGAGCCGGTGCGGCGCTCGTCGCCGCCCAGGCCAATTCCGATAATGGAAGGATGAGCAGGCTTAAGTTCGGCGGCCTTGCGGAAGACGCGCTCGGCCTCCTCGACGGGGAAGTGGCGCACGGCGTCGAAGATCCAGTAAATCGAGAGGTCCAGTTCGTGTTCAGCGCGCTTACGGGAACGCTCCAGGCCAGCGAAAATAGGCTCAAAGGCGGCAGGGTTGTGGTCGCGCCAGTGATATATGACGCCGACAGCGATATAGACCTCGGCGTGGACCATGCCTTGCGCGGCCAGGTGCTCCATCATGCGCCAGGCGGCCAGCTCGTAGTCCTCGGGGCTGATTAATTGCGCAGTGACGGCCTTGAAGGCGTTCAGAAAGCCGGTGAAGTCGGTGAACTGGTAGAGTGCCTCAGCTTCTGCCAGCGTAAGAGAGCGAGCGTCGTGGCGGGCGCTCAGTTCCGCCAGCGTCGTGGGCAGAATCGCGCCTTCGAGGTGCAAGTGCAACTCGGCCTTGGGCAGGCGGCGGATGAATTCCTGGATTCCGGTCATGGCTTTCAGTGTACCGAGCGGTTCTCGGCTTGGCGCTCTGGCGAGTTCGCGAAACAATCGGGATTATCCCGGAATTCCCGCATTACGGTTTCGCTCTTTGTTTGCCTGTGCGATTTGGTTATGTTGTTGATTCCAAGACGGATTCCTTAGTTCATCATCGAGCGTTACCCGCCATATCCTGTCGAATTTCCCGCGCTTGGGTTTCGCCTTTTTTGGCCACAGTGAAATGGCTATGTTATTTATTCTATGCTTGTTATCTGATTTGGTCTTCGGCTGAAAAGGCGAAAATGGGGTAAACTTTTGTTGCATTTTTCGCCTGCGGCGGATCTAACTCATGGTTTATGAGTAAGTTGCGGAAGCAGTGGAGGCGAAAAGATGCGGTTATGAGCAGTCAGCGAGTCAGTTGTCAAAGATCGGGAGCGGTATTGTCTTTTGATTACTTCCATTGTGCGCCGGAAAGGGGTAATTATCTGCAAAGCATCTGCGATGGGGCCAGCAGCCTCCGGATCGGTATATTGACTTATTTAAGTCGCATGGTACACAATGGCTCATGGAGCAAACAGCCATCCGCACATCCATCGACCTTCCGCGGGATCTGCACCGCAGGCTGCACGAGGCAGCCGCGCGCAAGGGCTGCTCCGCGCGCAAGCTGATTCTGGCCGGCATTGAGCGAGCCGTCGAGGAGACTGTGCCTGCCAGGCCGATGCGGAGGCTCAACCTGGATGAGCCGCTGATTCCGCTTGCGGGACGACACATCAATCTCACGAACGAAGAGATGTATGAGCTCATCGAGCTTCCCTAACCTCGCTGTGCCGGATATGAACATCTGGCTGGCATTGGCATCGCCCGAGCACATCCACTACAGGCAGGCTCTGCAATGGTGGCAATTTTATGCAGGGTCCATCGCCTTTTGTCGTTTGTCGCAGCTCGGGATTCTGCGGCTGATGACAACCGCCGCTGCCATGGATGGCAAACCGCTCGGAATTTCGGAAGCGTGGCGCGTCTATGACCGGTTCTACGAGGATTCCCGTGTAATCTTTCTCGGCGAGCCGCCCAGTGTTGACGAAACTTTTCGAATCAAAGCAGGAGGCCACGCGGCTTCTCCCAAGCTATGGGCGGATGCCTGGATGCTGGCCGTTGCAGAAGCAGCAGGCGGCGTGCTGGTTACATTCGATAGGGCGCTTGCGACACGCGGAGCGCATTGCCTGCTGTCAAAGAGAAGCTGAGGCGTAATTATTGTTATGCTGATGCCTTGAGGATTCACATAGGAAGGTTTATGCGCAGGATATTTTCTAAAAGCGCCGTTATGTTCTGTTCGGTGTTGGTTGCAGCCACAGCGTTTGCCCAGCAGCCATCTTCCAAGCCAGATGCCAGCGAAGTTGTTTGGATTTGGTCCAAGCAATGCAAAGGCGATCACAAGCTCGGAGTGGAAATTCATCTTTATCATAAAGTTCTATACCGAGGCGTGCTTGCAATTTGTCCAGGGAGCCGCGATGGCGAAGACGGACGAGCAGAGTTTCACTTTTCTGGCGGTCATACTTTTCAAGGCAGATACCATACGCTTGCAAAAGACTCGATTGAAGGAGACATCTGGCAGGCTAGCGCAGATCCGGACGCGCTGATTCTTGGCATTTCATTCGCTACTAGCAAACAGATTCTATTGAACACACTTCATGTAGCCAGCCCAGAAAAGCAAACGTCATCGGTAATCGATAAGGATATTTTTATAACCACGTACCCTGTGCCTGCTCGATAGCAGGCGCAAGATAGGGATTTAACAAGCTTACTTCAATCCCGCGAACTCCGAGCGGTGGCGGCTGTAGAGGAAGTAAATCACCAGGCCGATCACCAGCCAGGAGAAGAAACGAATCCATGTGATGACTTCTAGCCCCATCATGAGCACAATGCAAAAAACGATGCTCAGCACAGGGAAGACCGGGCCCAGCGGAGTTCTAAAGCCGCGATGGCGCTCCGGCTCACGCAAGCGCAGGATGAGCACGCCGATGGAGACCAGGACGAAGGCGAAGAGGGTGCCGATATTCGATAGGTTTGAGACGGTGCCGATGTCCAGCAATCCGCCGGGGATGCCGACTACAAAGCCGGCCACCCAGGTGGACACGTCGGGGGTGCGGAAGCGCGGGTGGATGTGGCTGAAGACGGAGGGCAGCAGGCCGTCGCGGGACATGGCAAACCAGACGCGCGCCTGGCCAAGTTGGAAAACCAGAATCGACGAGATCATGCCCAGAATGGCGCCAACCAGGACAAAGAGCCGCACCCATTGCAGATTTCCTGCGCCGGGCAGCAGGGAGAGCCTCTTGAGGGCGTTGACCACCGGGGCGGCGTCGCCCATGACCGTCTGCCAGGGAACGATGCCGCTGAGTACGATGGCAACGGCCCCGTAGAGCACGGTGCAGGCCGCCAGAGTGGCCAGGATGCCGATGGGAAGATCGCGCTGCGGGTTTTTGCACTCCTCGGCTGCCGTGGAGACCGAATCGAAACCGATGTAAGAGAAGAAGATGATGGAGCCGCCGGTGAGCAAGCCGGTCCAGCCGTTGGGCATAAAGGGATGCCAGTAGTGGGGCTTGATAAAGCTGGCGCCGGCAAAGACGAAAGCCAGGATGGCGGCCATCTTGACCAGCACCATGACGTTGTTGGCGCGTGCAGACTCGCGGATGCCGCGCACCAGGAGCACCGTCAGGAACATGACCACTAGGAAGGCAGGAATGTTGAAGCCGAAGTGCCAGCCTGAGGTGTAGAGATTGTTGCCCGCCAGGTCCTGCAGGCCGGTGGGCAGATAGGCGGGCGAGATCCATCGCAGCGGCGGATGCAGGCCGAACCAGTCCAGCAGATCGACAATGTGTGCGGCAAAGCCCACGCTGACGCTCATGTTGCTGAAGGCATATTCCAGAATCAGATCCCAGCCGATGATCCAGGCCACCAGCTCGCCGAGGGTGGCGTAGGTGTATGTGTAGGCCGAGCCGGCGATGGGAATCATGGAGGCCAGTTCGGCGTAGCAGAGGCCGGTGAAGACGCAGACGATGGCTACCAACACCAGCGAAAGCGACAAAGCAGGCCCCGCGCCGGGGCGGCCTGCCATGGCGGTGTGGTGGATGAGGTAGTGGAGCAGCGGCGTGTCGCGGATATTCGGCACGTCGAACTTTTGCCCCGCCATGGCGGTGCCGATGACCGTAAAGATGCCCGAGCCGATGACAGCCCCGATGCCCAGCGCGGTCAGCGACCATGGGCCGAGAGACTTCTTCAGCGAGTGCTCAGGCTCCAGCGAGTCCGAGATCAACTTATCGATGGATTTCCGGGCAACAAGTTGCTTGAACAGGACGGTTCTCCTCATTCCGCTACCGGCGGGGAGCTGAGAATAGCAAAATCCTGCCGGTCAGTAAGGATTTCCCCGGCTCAGGATGCCTTCGACGCAGTTTACAAGGTGAGGGTTTCCTCATGGAACTGCTCAGCGTTCTGCTTGGGTCCAGTAAGGGTCGGCAAGGCAGAATGGCATAGGGAGAGGGTAGGTAAAGCGGGGCTCCGAACCGGACGCGCTTCCGCGTGCCGGCCAGGAACCCCGCTGCAGTTGCTGAGCTGATGATTAACGCTTGGTCTGGCCGCGCGCCATCTTCTTCACTTTCCGCTTCTTCGAGCCGCGCGGTTCAGTCCGCTTGGCCTTGGGAGCGGCTTTTTTGCGGGCGGCGCGCTTCAGTTTTTTCCGTTCCAGCTTGTCTTCGATTTTGGTGGTGTCTGCCACTTGGTCCTCTTTCGCTCGATATTCTTCGAATTGTCCCGCAAATGAGGCGGAGTTAACACATAGAATAACAGGGTTTATACGCCAGCAAAAGCGTACATTTGCGTAATAGCCCGCGCCAACGCGGTTTCCGGCGTACAATGGAAATAGGTCTGAATCTATCAGCACTGTATTTCGAATTTGAAAGCCTGCTCGGCTCTTGCTTTCCCACCGCTTCTGACGAGCTCCGCACCCCACGCAACAATCACCTGTTGTCCGGAGTGAAGTCATGCGTTCCGACAAAATATTCCGCGCCTTGGCGCAGGGAATGAATCGCTTTGAAGTCTGCCAATTGGTTTCCAAAGGCGTCAAGGCTACACACAAAACCGGCTCACGCTTTGAAGATTCAATTAACGATGTGCTGCAATACTTAGGCACCCACGTCACGATCATGGAAAACCTTCATCCGGCCATTCCCTTGGTTGACGTCAAGAGCCTCAAGCCGGCTGCGTAGCAATGCAGCTGTCAGTTATCAGCGGTAATGTCCCAATTTGAGAAATTGTCAACTGTTAGTTGTAAGCTGATCACGATATTGGAGAGAAGTAGCATGTTGATTATATTGCGCGCCTGTGGTCTCGCTATCTTCGTATTTATGATCACCTTACAAGCAAAAGCCGCAGCGCCTTCCGATACGGAGTCATTTATCGCCTATTGCACGGACGCTAATTTTGAAAGCTGTCGTAGCGAAGTGATGGATGTCGCTAACATCAATCTCATGAAACAGATCGGTGGCACGTACAGTTGTACTTTACCGCAATCAGACGATCGTTTGAAGCGGGCTGCCGATAGAATTACGGCAACAAAAGCGATTCTGGCCTGGCTCAAGGCCAATCCTACGAAGCGTCTGCCAAAGACTTATGATGCCATAAGTCAAGCTATGGAGGCTCTTTGGCCTTCCGAATGTCAAAAGTAGGATTTTTAGGACCGTCGAAGTTCAGATTTGCACACTATCGTTATTGGCGGTCAGTTGTTAGCTGGCAAACGTCAAGAGCCTCAAGTCGGCTGCATAAGGACAGTGGACAGTGGTCAGTGGTCAGTTGGAGTCTTGAGCCCGGTCGGCCCGATGGCCCCCAAATGCATGAATCGTTCTGGTTCCGGCAAGAACTTCGCTGCTGTGCGACACACCGCGTGGAATGAAATATTCTTCTCCGGCCTTCACCGGAATCCGCTCCCCATCGATGATCAAGGTATAGCAGCCCTGCACAACAAGCATGTATTCGTCGTATTTGTGGACATGCGCAGCCGATGCCGCTGTCTTACGGCACATCCAAAACGCCATCTGGCTTCCGTCTCTGTCATCGAAGACGTAACCCCTAGCGTCTGACGCGGTCCGCGAGGTCGCCCACTATCTTGACAAAGGCGTCCGGCTTCTCCCAGTGGAAGCCGTGGCCGGAGTTCACCTGGTAGAACTGGACGCCCTTGATGAGTGAACGGGCGCGTGCGGCGTCCTTGTCGTCTATGGCGCCCAGGAGAATGCCGTCGGGGTCATAGCTCCAGTTCGTGTGAATAAACGCCGCGGGGACGTGGATGGCGGCCAGTGTGGCCTCGTGATCGAATCCAGTGTCCCAGCTGTCGGTGTAGAAGGCGTCTCCGAAGCGGGGATCGTAGTGGTCCATCGCGCGGAAGGACTCGTTCATGATCGGCGGCAGCTCCCACCATTTGATTGACCGCCCTGGGTGTTGGGCGTGGTAAGTTCGCGCTTGCTTGAGGAGTCCCTGCTTGCTGTTGCCGAAGAACTTCCACATGAGGCTGTGCTCGGCATTGTAGCTCACCCAGTCGGTCTGGCCGGTCGCGAGGAAGGTATGGGCCGAGGTCGCGAGGTCGACCCAGTTCCACGTCTTCTCTGCCCGCGGTAGTAGGGTGGTGAAAACCGGAGGATCCTCCAGGACGACTCCGCTCACCTGTTCCGGAGCGTAGGCGGCGAGCCAGGCCGCCAGCAGTCCCCCGGACGAGTGCCCTGACACGATGGCCGGCCTGCCGACAACCTGGACAAGAAACTGATGCAGGTCGCGCCCCATCGCAACGTTCGTGTACTTCTCGGGCACACGTGCGGACTTCCCGTGCCCGTAGCAGTCGACTGCGTAAACATGGTAGCGCTTAGCCAGCTTAGGCAGCACGGGATAGTAGTTCTGCCAGTCGCCCGACTGCCCGTGAATGAGAAGCAGCGCCGGCCCGTTGTCCGGGCCCTCGGCGTAGTTCATGACTGAGCCGTTGATCGTCACCTGTTTCTCGGCGAAGCCAGCCCTCCAGACGCGCGCCATTCCCCAGTCGAAGTAATTCAGGTTGTTGATAACGTAGCCGCCGGCCACGATGCAAAACAGGGCGATGACCGTCCCGAGCGCCGCTGCCGTGATCCGCAACACTTTCCTCATGTCGACCTCACTTCATCGCGTATGTCCCGGGTTTTCCATTTTGGCTCCCGGTTATATGGTGATGTATCAAAAGCTGCCAACTCTTGATCTCCGAAACCCTCTTCCAATACAAGATGAGCCTGCTTTAGCGGGCAGAACAATACCCTCCAAACGCACGAAAGGGACGGCAGTATTGCCGCCCCTTTCTGTTTGATTCCGAACCTGTTGGAAGGGTGGTTACCCTTAGACAACCTGGACGTTCTCAGCCTGCCAGCCCTTGGGACCCTTGGTCACGTTGAACTGGACTTTCTGGCCTTCTTGCAGCGAACGGAAACCGTTCGACTGGATGGCAGTGTGATGGACGAAGACATCCTCGCCGTTTTCACGGCTCAAAAATCCAAATCCCTTGGCGTCATTAAACCACTTGACTGTGCCTGTTTCCATTGTGTGTTGCTCCTTTGATACTGATTTACCGCGAACGCAATGTGGAAGTTTGCGAGTAGGCGGTAACCGGAACAGGCAAGAACTTCAGATCGAATTCTACGATTACATTGAGTATAGCATGGATTAGTCAACCGGCCAGGTTATTTCTGGCAGAACCTGTTGTGGCATCATGAGGGTTCCGATCTGGGGCTGAGGTTGTCTGGCATCTTCAGGGCGCGTGTTTGGGGTGCGGAGTTCGGAGTACACTCGTTCTGGTATTGGAGGAATGACTCTTGAATAACGAATACGTCCGGGTTCTGGTCCTCAATCCTGGATCGACTTCAACGAAGTTTGGGGTGTATGCCAGAGACGGCGCCGAGTTGGTGCGCACTATCCGGCATGGGCAGGATGAGCTGGCGCGTTTCAGCGGACAGCCGATACAGGCACAGTTGGACTATCGCGCGCAACTCGTTGAGCAGGCGCTCGAGGCAGCCGGGTACACAACCGGCGGGTTTGCTGCGGTGGCTGGCCGGGGAGGGTTTTTACCGCCGGCCGACTGTGGCACATATCTTGTGGATGACGCGATGGTGGAAGAGCTGCGGAAGGCGCAGCGCGGCGAGCATGCATCCAATCTGGGCGCCTCGCTGGCGCGTCGCTTTGCCCAGGCGGCTGGTGTGAATGCTTACATTGTGGATCCGGTAACAGTGGATGAGTGGCAGCAGAGTGCGCGCCTCACCGGTTCGCCGCTGGTCGAGCGCACCTCGATAGGCCATGCTCTAAACACCAAGGCAGTGGCGCGGCGATATGCGCGCGAGCAGGGGCGCGACTACCACGCGCTGCGGCTGATTGTGGCTCACCTGGGCAGCGGAATCACGGTTTCGGCTCACCAGGATGGCCGGATGATCGACAGCAACACCATCGAAGAAGGTCCATTTGGCGTTGACCGCAGCGGCGGGTTGCCGGTGCGCGCGCTGATCAAGCTCTGCTTCAGCGGCAAATACACTCAGGAGCAACTTGATCGTCACGTCTTTGGAGACGGCGGTCTGTCAGCTTATCTGGAAACGCGCGACCTCGTCGAAGTTGAGCGGCGCATTGACGCAGGAGACCGCGAAGCCGCTCGTGTCTTTGAGGCGATGGTTTATCAGATCGGGAAAGAAGTTGGGGCGATGGCTGTCGCACTCAAGGGCAAGGTCGACGCGGTGCTTCTGACAGGCGGGATGGCATATTCGAATAAAGTTGTAACTCAATTGCGCGACGCCCTGGAATGGATTGCCCCTGTCCACGTTTATCCCGGAGAGGATGAATTGCAGGCGCTGGCCGAGGGAGTCTTTCGCGTATTGGGAGGAGAGGAGCAGGCAAAGAGGCTGGGCGCGTAAGCGTATGGCCTAAAGGCGAAATGAGACGAGTGTTACTGCGTTTGTTAAGGCAGCTTCCGCGCCGCAATTGCTCTAGCATATATTTCCATTAACAGGTCATAATTAATTTCTGCGGTAAATTTACTCAAGAACAGATTGCGACAGTTTGCTCTCATCCGCTCGTATTCTGCGCTATCAGAAAAGCGAAACGTGCCGTCTATAAGCGCATCGATATTGCCAGGTAAAAAACGAAATCCAGTTACACCTTCCTCCACCAACTCCCGCATGCAGCCAAGATCAGCCGCGAGAACTGGAGTGCCCTGAGAAAACGCCTCAACTACTGCCCTTCCAAAAGTCTCATACCACTGGGATGGAAAAACCAAGAACTTTGCCTTTGCCATCTCGCGATAAACTGCATCAGGTGGTTGCGACCCAAGATATTCAACACCATGATTTGTGGCGGCGCAGGCGCGAACTTCGCTTGCCATCGGACCGTCGCCAATAATTTTCAGCCGAATTTGAATCTTTCCTGAATTCCATGCAGAAAGTAAAGTTCCGATACCTTTTTCTGGCGCGAGCCTTCCAACATAAAGCGCAAAATCTTCCTTATTACTATCCTCATTAAAAGTGTCTAAATATACAAAGTTTGGCTTGACTACAACCTTCTCAGCAGGCAGTCCGCTGCTAACCAGCATCTCGCGCTCGAATGCGGAGACCGCAATATACAGATCGACTCGATCCCAAGTGTGCACAAATCGATGAAATGCAAATGCAGTTGCAACAATAGCGCTGCCAACTCTGCTGCCGCGATAGCATCCATGTATCACACCATCGAGCGGCAACAGTTTTCCCGGGCAGTCTGTACAAACTGCTCCATTTCGATAAAGCAACGCGTTCGCGCAGAGCATTCTAAAGTTATGTAAAGTTTGTACAATGGGCAAACCCGAAGCGTGGGCTTCCAGAATAATAGACGGCGACAATAGGGGGAACCAGTTATGGATATGCACTATGTCCGGTTTAAAGCTCGTAATCGTGTCTCTGATTCGCCTGCGTGAATCGGCGGAATAGAATATGGATGTTGCAGCAGTCAGCTTGCCGTGAATGCCACGTATCGCATTGTTATTATGCTTTAGTAGCTCCACGCTGTGGCCGTGATCTTGGAGTAACGCGACCTCGTCGCACACAACTGCATCTTCGCCGCCGCTAAATTGATACGAATTGTGTGCTATTAGAATTCTCATTGATCAGCCATGATATTATCTATATCCTGTTTACTTTACTTAATCAAAGCACTATGCCGGAGTCTTGAATTTGCGGTCATGTTTGAGGATATGCCCATAATGATAGCAATAATGAGGTTCTGAATATAGAATGCAGCTCTTAATGGAACGTCGAAATCGGAAGCAGCTGTTCCTGTCACAAGGCAAAAGAAAAACACAATAAGCGCACACACCATTGCATGGCGAGGCACGCTGTTTGATTCCAAAACCACCGTTGGGGATGTATTTATAAAGCGCAACCCCAGGTAGACAATCATTATTATCATAATAAGGTAAATAGCCAGAGCAAGCCAGCCGGCGTCTGCCAGAACCTGAATGAACGAGTTGTGGGCATTGCCAATATGAGTGACCTCAACCTGTTGTTCGATACCAAAATAATTTCTAAAGATGATTCTGAAACCTGCAACATAGCCCATCCCTAGCGGGTGTGCCATGCAGTAGCTGGCCACAAAATTCCAGATTTGTATTCTTCCGCTGGCGCTTTCGATGCCTTTCAATTCCTGACCGCGATTGAAATAGTTCCATATACGATCGAACCCTATAAATCCCACCAGCATGCTTGTAAGCAACATAGAAAATATGAATCCAGAGGTGAACAGATAGGCAGTGCGTCGGCCTAACCGTGCCCGCATAATAACGATGATTAAGAGAGATAATAGCAAGGCGAGTTCACTTGATCTTGCATTAGTGACTAATGTGCCGCCCATACCAGCGGCGAAGAAGACAATGGAACGGCTTTTGGATTCCAGAGAATAGAAAAATGCGTATGCTGAAATGATCGCGATGACCGGGCAGATAATCGGCATGGGGGCAACAGCGCCTCCAAGCAGGCGAAAGAATCGCGCTACCACCAGCATGACGAAATCAGGTTCGAAGGGGGCAGTTATGACAACCAGGATGAAAAGAATAAGGCAAACAGTTCTAAGCTGAAATAAACATTGTATCCAGTTCGGCGGGTTGCGATAAACATCGATGATAAACTCCGCCGCACATATCCATGCAAGGATATAAAATATGGCATATGCCGCCGACACCAATCTGACAGGAGAATATGCTACCGAGACCATGTAAAGGATACCGAGGGAAAAGGCCATATTAAGAACAACTTGAATACGCTTTGGGATATATATTGACTTTGCGGTAACTAAGCGAAAAAGCGCGCGAAATGCAAACATGGATATCCATCCGACTTGGATATATGCCCAGATGTCTACAATTCCCTTTGTTGCATCTATGCCTGTGCTATGTCTGAATATTGGCGGCCCAAAGGTAAGAAGAAAAATGGGATAGCGGAAGAAAAACTGAAAAAACGGAAGGCGCTTAATGCGCTGTATCCCAGCCACACTGTATATGCCATCATTCATTCCTGGCGATAATTGATTCATGTAACTGGCCTGACCTTTACGTCTCTGCGAGACTTCGATACTGATATTAGTATGCTATCGACTGCATTTGAAAGATATACTGAATTGCTTACTGGCAGTACGATGGCTCGGTACTCAGCCAGGGCCAACGCGGTCAACAGTACACTCAGTTAGCTTATCCCATGACAGCTCATTTGCCCTCGCGATTGCGCCAGCTGAGAGGCTTTTCCATTCTGAGGCAGCCATTTTGCCTAAGGTAATCATTGCACTGGCAATGGCGCTTACTACTTCGGTTTCACCAGCACTGACTGTAGATATTACGATCCCGCAGGAAGAGTTGACTATGACGCCCGGACCGCCGAGATCGAGACTGATGACTGGAAGTCCTTGTGAGAGAGCCTCAAGAACAACCATTCCGCCAGTATCATGAAGACTGGGAAAAACAAGAGCAGTATAGCCGCTAAGCAAATCCAGGAATTTGTGACGAGGGAGTGGGCCTGCAAATTCGACAGCTTCCGCTAAGCTTAGCCGGTTCGCTACTCTCCGCAACCACTGCTCGGCGGGTCCTGCTCCGACCAGAGTTAGGGTTACAGTTGGAAGCACTTTTCTGGCTTCAGCCAAAGCCCGAATAGCGAGATGCACCCCTTTCAAATGAATCAGTTGCCCGGCAAAGACAAACCGCGGAAACTCAGGCGGCTGCCGTTCATAATCCTGCACAGCATGACCATGCGTTGCAATAGCAAGATGAACCGACGTTTTAAAGCGATATTTGACCGGGACTAACCGCATACTGTCGGCCGTAGTCACGTAGATGAGCTTTGCTGCGGAATACGCAGACCTTGTAAGGGGGCTATAGCGTTGCAATAAAATTCCAAAGTCACGCAGCAACTCTCTGACCTTGCCAGTAAACGGCATGCTCCGCCGCAAGCGCAAAGGCGCAGTTTCTCCGCCAGCGATAGGTCCAAGTATAAATGGAACACCAAGCCTTCCCATGAAGGTGCCAAATTTAACGGTAACAAAAGTGACATGGTATACAGCATCAAAAGGTTTGTCGCGGTGGTGTCTTGCTGCCAGTCTATATGCACCCCACTGCCATAGCATAAAGTAGAATAAAGAGAACCAAGTATGCTTTTTAAGCCAAAGGGCCCACCCAGGAAGGTCGTAATATATAAAATGCAATCCTGGGGAGTGACTTAGAGGATCCGCCTCAATCACAACCTTGTTGTTGGATCGCGTGAGCACCCACACTTCATCAGCATGCGGCAACATATGCAGTGCCCTCTGCCAGCCGACCTCCGGCTCAGACCCTCGATTTGGCTCACATGCGTAGGCTGAAAGCAAAACCTTCATACCTTTTCCACTTTCTCTAAGTATCTGTGGTAGTCCAAGCTGTAGCAGCCAGTCAACAATCTCCATAAAATGCGTATACAAATAGCTATCTTGCGGCGCAGATAATATGTCCTCGGAACCGCGTGATTCTTCCAGTAACGTGACCGGATAGCCAGATCGTCCCGGTCGCTTTGCGCGCGCAGGCGCCGGCTTCGTTGCTCTGGATAGAAGCGCATCCGCGACCATTGCCGAGCTACGTGCTTGATCTTAGCGTGTTCATCGCTGAATCGGATCCAAAGATCCGCATCAAAGGCCAGGCGATATGTCGTAGTAATTCCGCCGACCTGGTCATAAATCGCCCGCCGCCAGAAGGTCGACATGCCGGGAATATAGTTGTACGTGTAAAACCAGATAAATCGGCTAAAAGGAATCTCCTTATGCCTGCGCAGGGCATTTCCCTTAGTGTCGATCCATGTAGTATCTCCGTATACTACGTCAACGTCCGGATGCCGGGAAAAATACTCTCCTACCTCGCGCAATACACCAGGTTCAAAGAGATCATCGCTGTTAAGGAAGCATAGGATTTCTCCCGTGGCATGGGAAAACCCCTTGATGAGCCCCTCGGGATGTCCACCATCCGGCTCGCTGCACCAGAATTTTATTTGTTGCTCATACTTATGGATAATCTCCGGACTATCGTCTTTTGAGCCGCCATCAATCACGATCAGTTCGAGATTCGGGTATCTTTGATTGAGAATAGAGCGCAGTGTCAGTTCCAGATACTGTGCCTGATTAAAGGACGGGACAACGACGCTAATCTTCGGGAACGTAATCATTGTTCCTCAACTCCTCTTTCGCATTATATATATGCAAACAACGACCAAGTCACATACTTTGTAGTTCAGCATTATAAAGTCTCATGAGCATGTAATCATATTAGAATAGATGTGTATCTCGGTCTATTAGACATAATCTCGCCGATATTCTCACAAATGCAACTAACATAAAAGCCTGCGGAAGGCACTTGAATGTGCCATTGCAATTAATAAACGGGAATTAGTCTTGCAGAAATCATGTTACTTGCGATTCTGCCAGCCAGTCTTCATTATCAAGCTGCCTCAAGCGGTAGCCATAACTATGAACTAACTGCAACAGATCAAATACACAGTAGCCAAACGGCTCGCAATTTGCCTCATTGGCCTCAATAATCAAGTCGGGCCTGCCAGGGGAAGACAGTAGTTGCGTGGCTCCGCGAAGTATGAGAAGCTCCGCACCTTCGGCATCCATCTTGATAAGGCCTATTTTCGGGTTTCCTAGATTGTACAGCACCTCATCCAAACCCTTGGTTTCCACCTCAACGGTCTTTATAACATCAAAGCGACCATTGGCGTGCATGCTTCCATATGCTTCTTTTCCATCAGGCGGAATGTTGAAGACCACAGTGCCGGATTTATCGGCAAGCGCAAAAGGAAATATATCGACATTATGCAGATCGTTTAAGTTGACGTTGCGGCGCAACTTGGCCACAATATTTGCCTGGGGTTCAAACGAGAATACGCGGTTACCGGAGCCGATTAGTTTAGACGCGAGAATCGTGTAGTATCCAATATTAGCGCCAATATCGATGACGTTTACGCCGCGGGATGCGATACGCTCAACCGCTTTTCGCACTTCCGGCTCGAAAGACTCTTCACAGCGAATCTGCTGCGCCAAATGGTCATTTGTGTCAAGGATCATCCGGCCGCCCCCAATAAGACGGTGATTCACTGATTTTATTCCGACTGCGTTCATGCCACGAAGACTCCAGATGGCAAAACGCCTTCTAATATAAAGTGGAATCAATTGATGTCCTTCCTTTCCCGACCAAGCTGGTTTAGATGTACAATAAATGATCTATCAGGCAGGCATATTTGTCTACGATTGAATCTGAGCGCTGAATAGCTCGGTTACCCCAAATATATAAAGTACAGAGATTCATCAAGTAAGCTAAAGCCTGAGCAGGCGCTTCATAGCAATATTCATTTCCCAGCCACTGACGACACTGTTTCATGGTTTCGTTCATGCTATGAACCATCATGATAATTGGACGATTTCGTAATGCCATCGGCATCAGGGCAAAGTGAAGCGGGTCAAACAAGGGAAGTTGCTCATAGTTTGCGTATTCCCAGTCGAATATCCGGGCGACACCGCGCTGTACTCGAATATTCCATGGGCTAAAGTCATTGTGCGCAGCCACGAATAGAATCGGCGAGCCTGACAGCGCCTGCTCGATACGTTGCATGCCCATCTGGAGACGGGTTGACCACGCTTCCGAGAGTCGATCGCTGAGATCCGTTAAGCGCGAACGCAGATTCCAGTAAAGCTTGGATTCTTCAAGCCGAACCGTACAATGCGAGTATTTCTGTAACTTCCGCAGAAACGTTACGTGCAATTCTCCGAACTGATAATCGAGCTTTCCCAATAGTGGGGTTTCTGCTACGAAGGAGAGATGCGCGCCTGAACAATGAGCAACAAGATCAGGTATGTGGCCAGCAAGCGTTGGCTGATCTCGCAGGGTACGCAGCCAGTTAGCCTCATTTTGGAGTAGCGTATTAACCGCTTCTCCGGCGCCAGCCTTGACGATATACATTGGCTCATCATTATTCTTATATAAAAGAAGAATTGTGTCCTTTGACCACGGTCCAGGGGCACCTGTGCGGCAACAGGAAAGTCCGGCCTCCTTGCCGATCTCCTTTCGGATCAATAGTAGATTTTCGTTTTCGACGCAGCTTATGGCTCCCGAGATACGCGGCAGGCGTGCCATAACACGCAGCATCAACTCAGCACGCCCAGGACGGAAGATTTTCCAGCATGTTTGTTGAGCAGCGATATCACGTGGAATTGTGAACCGTATCCTCCCTTTCCAGCGCAAAGCAAGATGCGTTCCAGCAGGATGATCCTGTACCTTGTAAAAGAGCCCAACCTTATCCACGATTTCCGCCCTGGCTCAATGCCCCGCTGATAGCGTATTCCACATCCGCTATCACCTTGTCGAGTGGTTGAGTAACATCCACAATCACATGTTTCCTTTGCTTGCGAATGAAGGTCATGTATTCTTGTCGTTGTCGCATAGTCTCGCTGAAAGAGACTTCCTGCTTGCGCGCCTGCAAAACCTCTGCCGGGGCATCCAATAACACCCATAGTCCAGGCTGTGGCATGAGTTTCCCAATTAATTGAGCTATCCACATGGGTCCACCGTAGCGATATCGTATAGGGTCAATCAATAAATCATGATAGTAGCGATCGCAAATAAGAAGCGTCTTTCTTCTCTTTAAAAATAGTGCGGCATACCACTCTTCCAAAAGCCAGACGAATATTTTTGCAATCGAGGTCAGCGCAGAACGAGGTGTCTGCCCGTGGGGATCGGGATTGATAGTAACCCCTTCACCTCGCCGCCGCATGACAATTCGAGGCTTCAGGTGGCGCATCTCAGCAACATGGCCCCCCTGGTTCAGGTTTCGCATTAATCCCTGAATAACAGAACTCTTACCCGCCCCATCTGGACCAAGCATGACTATCTTCAATTTGAATTACCTGAATCACAGAGTCGAAAAGCATTTGAATAACAAGTGCGGTCAAAATCGCTCACTCCCCGCAGTTGTTCTGTTTGCGCTTGATTGCAAAACAGCGGGGTATAAAGAGGACCAGCGCTTGTTATATTGAATAATGCAGTCGAGGATGGCGGCGACTCCGGTATCTATGTCTTCACGATTAGACGTCGGGATAGAAATCCACCGGTCGATTCCTGCTTGACGTTTCCGCCGCTGATCACGCCGGAAGATAAGCAAGTTCTGCCCGTCTTGCATCCTCCTCCGGATATGCCAGGCCATGGGTTGATCGGCCACGATAATGCGTATGAACACGCGCCCAAGTTTTTCAATCAGGCAGTCCCGCAGAGCCGCGGTCTCTATTGTTGTGTCTATTCCAATAACCGGCAATGTTGGGCATTTGTACACATCCGCCTTCCTGTATAGCCAGCGAGCGGAGGCGCGCGCGGCGTTCCAGGGATGAGAGATGCAATAGCTTGACGTCAGGGAAATCATCCCCATCTGACGCACTTGCAGATTGGCGTCCGTGTCGGGGCCAAGTGCCGCGGCTACAAACTCCGCCCCATTGCTCCATTTTGCCTGAAATTCACGCTCGATTTCAGTCTTGTTCGCCATGATGTACGCGTCGCGTGTAAAGGACGTCCAGATTCGACGGCGCTGAATAAACGATTTCGAATGTTTTTGCATCACGACTTTTAAAAAATACAAGGTTGGGTCAAAGATAAATCCGAGCGGTCCTTCCTTCCCTCTGACCGGAAATAGTTTTCTAAAATCAATGCACGCTAAGTTAATTCTGGGAATGGTATGCAGCTCCCAATAGGTAAGGTCAGACTCCTGAACGCCAATACAGCGTGGCCCCCAGATCGGATGCATGAGAGATATCCATCGTACGCCGTAGCTCCGAAGGATTTCAGAAAAGTGAACTGCGGCACGGAAGGCTTGTTGTGGATCAGGTATATGTATGTCCAGATCGCGCCCAAGTACTCCCGTATTAGGGTCAATACCGTGCAGAACACACGATGAAATATTTTCCGAACGAAGAAAATCCGCCATCTCGCGAAAGGGCGTTGCTCTGTCTACTGTCAATTGGATACTCTCGATGCCACGGCGTTGAAAAGATTTGACATCAGAATGCGCAAAGTGCAGTTCCTTCCCATCGAGTAACTGAACCACGGCCTGATAAAGCCGTTAAGCTGTTGCCCCTGCTGCTCTAATGGCGGCAACCAAGTTTCTCGCATTTTCCTCCCATCGGAATTCTTTTTCTACGAGCAGGCGGGAATTCTCGCCCATCTGCTGGAGCTGGTTATCCTCGTAGAGCTGTTGTACGCTCTCCAGCGCGCGCAGAACTCTAGAGTGCTTCCCGCTGACGGCCATAAGTGAACTTTGAGTTAACCTGTGCAAGGGTTATTCTAGGTTGCAGCAAAACTGCGCCTAGCAGCTTGAAGAGCATGCGCGGATACTCCCTCTGTGCGTAGTGCATCACAGCGGCCTTATAGAATACCTTGGCTAAGTCTTTCCGATGCCGATTTAAACGGATTAGAAGGGGCGCGGAATGCAGATTCCGTAGAAAGGCATCAAAATCCAGTTCAGGCATTCCTGCCCTGCGGCGCAGCATACAGTCCTTCAGCCAGCGAACTTTGGTTCGAGTCAGGCGCGCTCCCGAGATTGACGCCGAGCTCCCGTGCATTCGATAATCCAGTAAATACTCTGGCTGCACCAGGATCTTATAGCCCTTCTCCACAAGACGATTCCAGAGGTCGATATCTTCTGCTGGCCAAAATGCCTGGCGGTATCCGCCCACTGCCAGCACGGCGCTCTTGCGCAATGCGGAGGCTGGATGGTTAAAACCAATCAGCTCGTTTGACGCGATAAGTTTATATACGGCTTCGTGTGTAAGAAGCGCTGAGACACTCTTCCCGATGACTCGGTTCTTGCTGTCTATGTAACGATTAAGACTGCTCGCCACGGCCAATTCAGGGTGCTCTGCGATGAAAGCCTGTTGACGTTCAATACGGTTCGGCCGCATCAGATCGTCAGCATGCATGAGAAAGACCCATTCATTGGTAATAAGGTCAATTCCGCGATTCAACGTCGGTGCAATTCCCATGTTCGCATGGGTGTAAACTATGACCCTTTTATCCCGCGCGGCGTATTTCTCCGCAATTTCGCGCGTATTGTCAGTTGATCCGTCGTCAATAATTATCAATTCAAAGTCGCTCCATGTCTGGGCGAGCACGCTTTCGATAGCTTGAGAAAGAAATTGACCGGCATTGTAGGCTGGCATCAGCACGGAAAGAGGCATCAGCGCACCTTTGGTACGGCAAAGTGTACTTTGTGACAACACAGGGTCGTTGAGTTTATCGGTTCCATCAACCAACCTCACTTTGTTCCAGCAACTGGTCGCGAGGAGACGAAATTTCAGCAGCAGAGAGAGTCGTGCTGCCTCCAGTACGATGCCGGTGCATCTCTATTCCGCCACTGTCTTTGTGCGCCAGACTCCCGCAGCCGCAAGAATACAAACGAAAGGCATGATCGGCAGCCGATAGCGAGCATCAGCCCCCAATCCTCCCACCACCGCTGATACGGCAAGAAAATATAGCGATGTCCCCAGCAGCAACCATAAACACGCGTTGTGCATGTCATCGAGGGCTCCTCGCGCCGCGAACAAGTACATCACCAACAGCACTATCTCAAAAGCGGCCTTCTCCGCCACTTCCCAAGGATGTGCTTTAAAGAGCGCGATCCCCCAACGTACCAGGCCCACGTTTACAAACAAGGCAGTGGCATGGCCGGGGTACTCCGGATACAGCAGGAGCGGTCGGTCAAAATACGCTGTGCCAGGCTCTACTACCGTCTTGAGCAAGGACGTACGACACAAACGCAGGTAGACCCCGTAATGCCTTCGTATGACACCGAGAGCCTCGGTGTGCATGAAGGCCAAGCGCTGAGCCTGGCCCCATCCGGCTTGCTCAGGATGCCGTATGAGATAATTCTGGTAAAGGTAACTTTGCCCGCCATGATCGAGAAACCCTGTATAGCCTAACTCGCTTTGAACGTCGGAGAAATGTCGGTGTTTCACGCTGGCTGTCACGGCGGCGGCATTGTAGAAGTAGAGATTTACATCCGAGATGCTTGAGAACCCGCGATAGCCGGTCTCAACCCAATTGCGTATCTGCCACGCGGCTAACCACGGCAACACACTGATCAGCAGCACGGCGGGTGCCTTCCAGCGGAGGCCGGGCACGCGCACCAGCACAACGAATAATCCCACAGCCAGCGCGACCGGCAGGTAATAGGTTACTGGACGCACAAAGGTTGCCGCGGCAAGCCATAGTCCAGCCGCCGCAAGCACCTGCAAACGGCGTCCGCGCAAGAATACAGCCAACCGCTCCATGCAGAGGAGAAGGAATGCCAGGAACAGCGTCTCCGCCAACAGGACGACAGAAAGGCAGATCGCAATCGGCTCAAAAGCGAAAATCCAGGCTGCACCGAGTGCAATGCGGTTATCGCCAAAGACCGCCCTTCCCAGCTTCCAAACGAGAATCACCGAGAGCACCGAGAGAATCACATTTGCCACAGCCGCCGCCGACGGGCCGGCGAGACTGGTAATAGCAAGAAATAATGAATAGCCTGGGGTGCGCACCAGATCTGGGACGCCGTCGGCAAAGTAGTGGCCATGCAGCAGCAGGTTGCGTCCTGGTTCGAGATAACTGATTGTGTCGCCTTGGAAAAGGACAGCGTTCCCGCCTCGGGCGAGCATGACAGCCAGCAGCGTTAGACGAACTACGGCGGCTGCGATGACCGGCCAGGCGAGCCGCGGCGTCCACCACTCAGTGTGATAGCTCGGGTTCATAATCGGACTACTCGATTCGACATCGATGGTAGCCGCGGTATGCGCTAGCATGTGGCTATTCCTATCAAAGTAAATTGTCTTGCTGCCCCGACTTCGCAAGGAAACAACTCATTTTGCTACAACGGGAGATCGCGGTGCGAGAGTCGTTTCCCGCGCAACGCAACTTGATCTCTGAAACAGGGCGACGCCAACGATGCTTTGAAACAACACCTGCGATACTAGAAGTCCGAGCATCGTACCGCTCAATCCCATCCACTTTGCCATGGGAAACGCGAAAGAAAACGCCAGAGCGGTCATGGCCAGGTAAGACCAGAAGATCGGCGCGGTATACTCCAATGCCTGCAAGCCGGCGCGCAGCGGCGCGCCGACGAACATGATGACGTAAAGCAAGGCATACAGCCGCAGGACATAGCCATACTGCGCCATCGCCGGCCCATACAGCAGGTGCAGCCAAAAGCCGGGAGCAGCGGCCATGACGATGGCGAATAAGAGGGTCAACCCTCCCCAGCGCAGCAGAATGGAACGGGTATAGGCGAGCATCGAATGCACCCCGCCCTCGCGAAGCCGACGCGCGGTCTCCGCGGGAACCACATTGTCCAGACCTTGAAACCAGACATGGGTTACCCCCATCAGGTTCTGCGAGGCTTTCAAAACACCGGCAGCGGCGGCTCCATAATAGACCGGGGCGGCGATCACAAAAAGATTGCCGGAAGTCCATTGCAAAATGGATGAGGCGCCGAGCCAGCGGGAGATTTTCCAGTGCCGCTGTGATATGGCATTGATCCAAGCCCTATTAAAGTTGAGAGGCTCGACCCAGAACCAGCCGAGAACGATTCCAAGAGCCGAGGTTCCCGCCATCGTCCATAGCGCTGTTACGCTGTTTAAATGTCCCACCCGATGCAGGAAGAACAGGATAGGCAGTTGAGTAAGGTAGCTAAGAGCGTCATCGGCAAGCGCGCGGCGGCTCTGGCGGGTGGCGAAGAAATAACGTCGCACAAAGTCCTGCATTTGATACGCAAATGCGGAGACCGCGAGAGGCAGCGCGAGCTGCTGCAAATTCTTATGGGGGAAGAAGTTATCGGAAACCTTAAGAGCCGCGAAGACGAGAACAAAACAGAAGAATACAAAGACAATCTCCTGAAAGACAACGGCGCCGAAGTAGGAGGGCCTGTCCTTTTCCTCCTGTTTGGGGCCGATGCTCATCATGGGAGCGATAATCAACGCACTCTGCAGGCTGTTAACGAACATCACCGACATCCAGGCGAGCGCGAAAACTCCAAACTCGCGTAGGCCCATGAAGCGGAGAAGCATCACATTGGTTAGAAAATTTGTTGCGCTGACAATAGACTGGTCGGTAAGCGCCCAGATTTCTCGTCCCGAAAATTGCCGGAAAAAGTCATTTCGTGATCGTTTCCAGGGAGAGATCTCAGCGCTCATCCTGTCTCCAAAACGCCAGAGCAAGATCGGAGCCGCGCAGTGCGGCTTGCGGCGACTCGTCGGTTGGCAGGGTTGCCTTCGGTCGACTCACGCGATTGAACAGTTATCCATTTAGATCAGGGATGTGTAACTATGGCTGCCACGGCAGCCTCTCCGATGATCGCCTGAGTGGTAGAAAATATCGCCTTGACCTTGCTCGTGGGAACGTAAACGATATCCTGCGGCTGCAGCGCGAGCGGCGTCTGTGTCCCCTTTGCAATGGCATTATATGAGAGCGGGAAATCCAGGACAGTTCCATCGGGATTGCGGCGAATCACCCGAAGGCCGCCGGTGTTGGCCTGCAAAGTCGTTCCTCCGCTGAGAGCCAAGGCCTCGGCAACGTTTAGCTTTCCGTCTTCCTGCATCACGTAGCCGCCCGGCTTGCCTACCGCGCCTAAAACATAAACGATGCCCGCGCGAGGAACAATAATCGAGTCGCCGGGGCGCACGAGAATAGAGGCTGCCTCGCGAGTGCCATGGTTGCGAGAATAGGGAATATCCACCTCTGGCTGAGCGTCATCGGCTCCGCGGCGAAGCTTGATGTGCGCTCCTGCCATAGGTGTCAAACCGCCGGCTTCGGCCAGGATTTCACCGAGCGTTGTGGGCGCGATCAACGCCACACGTCCCGGGGTGGTTACTTCGCCTGTTATTGTCACGTATTGGCCGGCATATTGCTGCACGTCGAGATTCACGTACGGCTGAGCCATGATCTGGCGGTCTTTGAGAACGGCTTCGATACGACTTGCCGCCTCTGAGATAGTCAGTCCGCGAACGTTTACCTTGCCGCACAATGGAAACGTCAAGTCTCCCGCAACATCTACGCGGTACAAACTGCTCAATTCGGGGGTGTCATAGACATTAACGCTCAGCAAGTCCCCTGGCGCAATGCGCAGCTCAGAGAAATCCTTGGGAATAGTGGTTGGCCCTCCGCTGCTTTGAGACGCAGTTCCGGCCCTGCTCGAGGAGGATGAGGACAAACCAGTCGTAGGGGCCAAAGAAGTTGTGGCGCCTCCAGTCTGCTGCGCATTTCCCGGCACGTTCATTATTGCCGACTGCAAGTAAACACCGAGCAGGAGCAGAAGGCCGCGGCTGAAGGCAATCCTACGAACTGCCATAATAGCTCTGCACATTGTAGCCATACACACTCCGATATTCAGTTGCGGACATATCCACTGCTTCAATCACCAGGCCAAGGATATGAACGCGGTTCCGGGCAAGCATCACGGTAAATCGGCGCAATGCTTTTCGTGAAGTTCGGCCAGAGCGCAGCACGCCGATTGTTCCATCGCAGTGAGTTCCCACGATAATCGCATCAGCCACCGGCAAGGTTGGCGGGTTGTCCACAAGTACAAGGTCAAACCGTTCCCGAGCTGCTTGAATGACCTTTTCGATTTCGCCCGATCCCAGAAGCTCCGCGGCGAGCGGTGATTGGCGGCCAGCAGGCAACAGAATCAGATTTGGCTCTACGGGGTGGACTATCAGGGCGTCGTCAAAGGATTTAACGCCAATAAGCACATCTGCTAATCCATCTTCGCGCGTCGCGCGAAAAAGTGCGTGCTGGCGTGGACGGCGAAGATCAGCGTCCAGGATGAGCACCCTTTGGCCGGTAGCGGCGAATGCAAGCCCAAGATTGTAAACAGTGTAAGATTTGCCCTCGCCTGGCAAAGCGCTGGTAATAGAAAGTACCTTCAGTTTACGTCCCACGCCAGAGAGAGTCAGGCCCGAGCGCAAGCTGCGAAACGCTTCAGCGGTGGCGCTCTCCGGGGCGATGAGGAAAGGACTCGATTCAGCAGCCAGGGCGCCTTCGCGTGGTTTTACCTCCATGCGATGAAAGGGAATCATGCCCAGTACCGGCAAGTTCGTCAGCGTTTCAACCTGGAAGCTGTCGGCGAGCGTATCATCCTGGCTTTCTATCAGGTAGGCCAAGCCGGCGCCCAGAAAAAGACCGCCCCATAAGCTAATGGCAATAAACAGAAACGGTTGCGGCATCCAGGGCTCGCCGGGAGGGCGTGCTGGGTCAGCGACGGTCACATTTGTCGCGCTGTTGCCGGCGTCTACATTGGCTTCCTGCAACCTGGCGTAAAGGATGTTATATAGCTCTCTGCTGGAGCGGGCCTGCGCCATCAGAACGCCCAGCTGCACGACATCGTCGTTCATTTTACTGGTTACAATCTTTTGCTCTTCGAAGGCAGAACGCAACGCCTTTTCATTCTCCTGCGCGAGAATAAGATCGTTTTTTGCGCGTTGCTTGATCTTCAAAATCTCGTTTTGTATCTGGTCTTGCAGCGACTTCAGTTGATTGGCGATTTCAGCCAGATGAGGATTCTTGGGACCATACTTGGTCTCCGCGCTGGCATATGCCAGCCGCGCTGTCACCTCCTGCGCCCGCAGCACATTGAGAGTCTCCAGACCATTGCCCTGGGAGACGACTGTCGAACTGGCAAGGCCTGGAAGAGAACTGGAACCGAGCGAGGAAATCAGGTCGGCATTCTCCGAAGATGCCAAGCGGTAAATAGCCTCACGCGCCACGCGCTCGGCTTCGGCCTGGGTTACCTCTTCGTTCAGCTTGGTGAGTCGCTCCAGCTCTGGAATCTGTACAGAGCCGCCCCCGCCACCCTCGCCCCCGCCACCACCAACTCCAGATACGCCCGATCCGCCTCCGAGTGTAGTCAGGCCCAGCATTGCAGCAGAAAGATTGTGAGAGCGCTCGAACTCCTCGACGGCCTTCTGAGTTTTGGCAACCTGGTCAGAAAGATCACCCAGCTGGGCGGAAAGCCACTGTGACACTTCTTTGGCTGAACTGAAGTTCGAGCTGAGGAGATAAGACTTGTATTCGGCAACGACCTGATTGGCAATATTCGCGGCTTGGACGGGATCCTTGTCTGTATAAGTAATGGCAATAAGGCGTGAACTCCCTAGTTCTCTTACCTGTAAATGGCCCTTGAAGTTGCTAACCAGGCTTTCCCGCCGCTCGGCGGACAGTTCTTCCACACTTGCAATAGGCCCCTCAGCCTTGCTGAGCCGGTCAGGATTCTCCTTGCGGAGCATTCCCATCTTTTTCATCACGGCCAGAGCGATCGAGTCGTTTTGTATAACCGCTGTTTCGGTCTCGATCTTGATTCTCAACTCGTCCGGGCCGCCTCCAGCCAGCGAGGCGATGCTGGAGAGCATATCGGCGCCACTGGATTTTTCCTCGTTGAGTTCAATTGTTGCCGTGGCTCTGTATTTGGGCTGCATAAAAATGCAAACTAAGATTGCAAGTACTACACAAATAGCCGTGCAACCTAGCACAACAGTTTTCCGTTTCCACGGAACAAGGAGAAGTTCCCCGAGAGACACCTGATCCTCAGGATTGAAGAAGCCGTTGCCCTTTGAGAGCCTGTCTCCGGAACGGCCGGATTGAGTTTCATTCTCTTCAGTCAAGTGGATTCCTCTTCTCCGATCTACGGCTGGCTATTCATGGAATCTGGCTTAATACCCCCTACGTGGGACATCAGGCGCAATGCGACCGTTTAAAACTGAGTAGAAGTTGTCATCGTAACGCAAATTTTGAGCATAGCTTCGCTATCCTCAACTGAATGGGGTAGTTTTCCACAGACCATCCCCGCCAGAAAATGGCGGTTGTTTCGGGCTGGATTGCTCGCGGGATAAATGAACCGCATTCGTGTTGCACGTCTTGACCCGCCTCATCAGCAGACCCAGGTAGCTAACGTGTAGACTAGCAACCGTTGATACGTCCGTCAACTTACGAACGAGGCATTCTGGTATTGCCAAGTCTGCCGGCTCCCCGGCAAAATCCTATTCTCGCAAAAGCTTCCCGATTTTTCTATCAACCAATATTTGTGCGGTTTACGGCCATCGGTCACGCTCTGAAAGCGTATCACATCGTAGCGCTAGACCAAATTGGGATTGGAAGTTCATCCCGATGGACCTGCGCAGAGCCAGATCGCCGTTTGGCTGTTTCCTCTGCGCTCCAGGCAATGTATTACGCAACGAGTTAGACTGCTCCCATGGGCATAAATTTGCTTCCCTAAGCGCCCGAGGAGCATCTTATCCAACATGAGCCAGGAAAAAGCTACCTTCGGAGCGGGATGTTTCTGGGGAGTCGAGGCGGCATTTGCGGCCATCCCCGGCGTGATGGCGACGGCCGTTGGCTATGAGGGCGGATCGCTGGAACGGCCCAGCTACAAGGACGTCTGCACAGACAAGACCGGCCACGCTGAAGTCGTCGAGGTGTACTTCGATTCCGCCCAGATCAGTTATGTGAAGCTTCTTGACGCCTTCTTCGCTCTTCACGATCCCACGACCCTCAACCGCCAGGGACCGGACTGGGGCACACAGTACCGCTCAGCAATCTTCTTCCACTCGCCGGAGCAAGAGGCGCAGGCCCGCGCAAAAATTGAGCAGCTGACCACCGAGGGCCGCTTCAAGCCGAAGCGCATTGTCACCAAGGTCGAGCCCGCCCAGACATTCTGGCGCGCCGAGGAGTACCACCAGCGCTACCTCGAAAAGCGCGGCCAGGCAAGCTGCCATATTTAGGGATCAGGGATCAGGACAATGAATCTCCATGTCCCATCCTTCATGCTATTTGCGAGGGTGGGATACCTTGGAGCCGGGTATAGAGCAATTTGCAAGTTGGTGTAGTGTCGATTTTCGATTGCTTGGATAGTGTCGATGGGTCGCAAACCCGTAGCGCCAGCCTCCTGTAGCGCCAGCTTTCAAACTGTAGCGCCGGCCTCCCGGCCGGCTGTTGCGTGGACCTCCTGGTCCACGCCGCTCTCTATACCACTTGTAAAAAATGCTCTATTCTTTCTCTTCTGTCGCGGCCACGGTAGCCGCTCCCGGCTCGTCCCGCCACAGCCATGCAATCCACCACACCTGAGCGGCCAAAGACATCAACTGGTAGGCAAAGGCAAAACTCAGCCGCAGCCGCATCACGCTCTCAGATTGGGCCTGTGTGTAATGTAACGTCTGGTGGATCACCACCTCCAACGCCAGCAGGGAGACGGCCACGGCAAAAAGCCCGATCACAATGCTCTGTGTGTGGCTCTGCCATCCGGCCTTGTAATGGCGTCCAAAGAACATCACCAGCACTCCCAGCCCCACGGTCAGCAACGCAACCAGCACATCGCCATTGTGCGCTGCAAGTTGCATCAGTAGCAGCTTGCCGAGCAATGAATCCAGGGGCAGATTCTTCCACACCGGCCACGGCTCGAAAAAGGCAAGCAACCCTCCGGCCACCAACAGCAGTCCCACTGTATTCACAATCCAAACAGAGCGTTGAATCCCGGCAAAGGCTGACCGCGCCATCTCTAGCAGCACCAACAGGCCTACAATCACTGCCAGGTCGCTCAGCGTAAAGAGGGTCACCTGCAAGGGGAGCTTCGCCATCCGACCGTTGAGTAGAACCTCTGCCATCATTCGCAGGGTAAGCAGCGCAATGCTGGCAGTGAACCACGGGTAGCGGCGTGCACGGTCACGGCCCACCAGGACCACCAGCAAGACCAATTGCGCGGCAAAGGTCAGCGTCCAGATAATCCGTTCAATCATTGCGATTTGTCGGGCAAACAACTCGATACTCGGTTGCATTTGAGCTTTGTCCTTGGCGCGCGTGGGAAGTTGTACCGGCCCTCTACCAGTTTATCTGTCGCAGCTACTTTTCGGCGCGGGCGATCCAGGCGGGCAAATATTTAGCCAGATTCGGATTGGCGGCCGCTATGGCCTGATAGTCTGCAACCCGTTGGGCCTTGAAGGCTGCGGTAAGCGCCGCCGGATCGGCCGCATTGGCCGCGTTGAGCGTCCTCGGACCCCAACCGCCGTCCACGGTAAGCAGCGCAGTGCCGGGAGCAGCCAGGCTGTTGACGGCCTGTTGCAAGCAGCGCACGGCTTTCTTGCCGCCGGCATTGACTGCAAAGTCAAAGACCCGCTTGCACACCTCGTCGGAGAGAAGCTGAGCGAACCAATGATTCCAGACATGGTTCTGATAGAACTGCTTGACCAGCGGCTCGCGCTGGTTCTGCGGAAGCGCCGCGATAGCCGCAAACTCCGCCGGCCAGGCTGCGCTGTTGACGCCGCTGATGGCAAAGGCTCCAATACGCTGCCCGGTCACCGGGTCAAGCTGCTCTGGCGCGTCCGGCACCTGCGCACAGGCCCGCGGCGCGTCCTCGTTGTCCATCATGAAGTTGTAGGCGGTATTCCAGTCTGCCATGGTTCCTCATTTCGTTGTGGGATGCAAAAAAATGAATATGGAGCAAGTGGAATGATCAATTAAAAAGTATGGTGCGCCCGGAGAGATTCGAACTCCCGACCTAACGCTCCGGAGGCGTTCGCTCTATCCAGCTGAGCTACGGGCGCGCACTACCAGAATACCGCAATTGGGATTCCGGCGGATAGCTTCCGCCCGTTCGGGTAGTGGGTCAGTTTGGATTTCCACAGGGATAGAACTAGGAAAATGCTAGGCCTTTGGTGTTTCACGTCTGCCAACGATGTAAACGATGAGGCCGATCAATAGTCCGACCGCCAGCGCAAACCATCCCATCAAAGCCCCTTGGACGCCGTTGACCTTCAGGAAAGTGTAGATCGCAAACATTACGGTGAAGCAGGAGACGACCGCACCAACAATTTGAACAAACTTGCGATGGAATAAGTGCTCCACTCTTTCGAGGAGCGTAGTCTGTGCAGCATCCAGCTTATCGGTCAGCTTCTTTGTTTCGTCTGTGATGGCAGTCTTTAGCAGCGAAACCTCGGTGGAAACAACCTCAAATTTTCCGTGGAGAACGATCAATTCTTGACTGATGTAGTTGAAGGGAGGACCTGCCTCTCGAAGTTGCTTTTGGGGATCGATCTTCTCGGTGGTTGAACTGACTATTCTTTTCGGTTGAATGCTAACAGGGATTGTCCGTGTGGACCGAACTATTCCTTCAGAGTGTTGATAGCGGTCATCAGGACGATCTCCGTAGAGCACATCCGGTACTTCGTCGCCTTTCAGAAGGAAGAACGTCAGCTTGAAAATTGGCTCACAATAGCCAAGAATAAAGTCTCGAATTGAACTATTCCGCAGACCCCAATTCAGTGTCCCATGCCATCCTGAATCGACCTTAGTTGCAGACTGTATGATGCCTTCCCGCATCATAGTCGTTGTGGGTGTGATAAGCGCCATAATAGTGCAGCCAGGAAAAACCTTATGTATAGCATCGTTCCTGAAATCGAATCGCTCATAGCTGGTGATAGTGACACTTTCATTGGGAAGCACCTTAAGGAACATCTCTGGGCCGAGTTCCTTCTCTTCGTCTGTGGAATGGAAGAGGACGTGTTTCCCAAGTCGAATCTCAATTCCGTTAGGATTGATTCTCTTCTCGTCCGCATTCTGAATCACGGTTCCAAGGAGCCTTTGGATGTCCTTGTCCGCGAGGATTCTTGCCATGGTGGGAAACTCCAAAGTTTGGCTGGCCATCGGGCACACCCCTGTGTTACGCTCTTTTTAAGCGTTGCCCGACGCTACACCTTAAAAGCACAAGTGACCCGCTGGCAGGCGGGTTTTCTTGTGCCTGAATACTACTCTCATTCACTCGCTCTCGCCAAGTGCCTTCCGGGGCAACCCTCTGTCCGCCGCAGGTGCATTCAGGCGTTGAATTTTCAAACGGAGGGAGCAGGAGCCTTTAGGCTCCTGAATCCAGCGCATTAAGGAACAGGCCTTCAGGCCCGGACCTTTTCTTCTTGCTTCCTAAATCTGAAAGTGTACCATGTGTCCATGCAGCGGTCCTGCGATCCGGCTATCAACAGCTTCCAAACCACCAATGAATCCATCCATGGCCCCGGCGGCGACCAAGTCATGGAGTTGAACACGCAGTACGGTACGACCTCCGCACCTTTAGGATGGGCGCACTCCAACGTCTTTTCCGCTGCTCGCCTCACCGCGATCTATGACACCAGCGGCCTCCACTTTGAGCTGGCCGACTTCCCGGGGTCCCCGCGGGCTCGGGGTCCCCAACGAGCGATTTCTGCTCGTTGGGGTGTGGGGACAGGTCTTCGTCCGTGGGGTGGTTCGCTCGGCACCAAGCGCGTGCAAACCAACATATACGGCCAGATCGAGATGAGCTGGGTCAGTTTGCCCTTCGGCGACGCCCTGACTCCCATCGTCCCCAAGCGCGCCCCCTCCACCTCCGTCTCCATCGAAGCCAAAACTTCTTAGCAGAGTAAGGCGAACTTAAGATGTGTATTTTTTTTCAGACCAGAAAGGACAAAATGCTCAAGAAACTCTTGCTAATTGGTATCGCAATAGTGCTGTTCATCGCTGCAAAACCACATAGTGAGCGGTTTTCAAAATATAAAGCTCTGGAGGCATATGAAGTCAGGCCTGGCATCCTGATGATGCCACATTACGCAACGGATGGGAATCTGTGCGAAATCGACCTGGAACGATTCCACTTCTTGCCCGGGATAGTTGATCTCGACTTTGGACTTACAGACAAAGAGATAGATACAATTGCCGACGAACTTGTGCCGCGCAGCGAGAGAGGCCAAAGGCAGTCGAGCCTAGACTCTACCGTATTGAACGGAGAGGTAGCGATTGACCACGAGGAATTCGAAAAGATCTCCATCATTACCCATACTCTGATCGATTTCGGGTCAAGTGATTCGCCGGGGAAGCCTGGCGAAAAGATCGACGCGACAAAAGTGGTGGCAATAATCCGATGGAAAGAACATCCCTGTCAATAGGCAGGTGGCCGAGTGCACCATGTCCGGATTTTCGGACCTGGGAGACCACTGCCTTCCGTGTCCAGAGCGCCGCCTGGAGCTACGACCGGGGCTCCCGGCGACAGGTCTTCGTTAACGGATCGGGACGCGGAGGGCACGCACACCCATAACTACGCATACATCTTGTCAGGCTTACGCATAATGACGCATATATAACAGCAAAAAATACCCATAACTACGCATATTTCACCCCAAAACCCCTATTTAGAATGACGCATAAACCGCCCAAAGCGAATTCGACTCAGCTTGTCCAAAAAACCGCCTCTGAGCACGAAAAAAGCGATAGGTGAGGCGGCGCAGACCGGCAAAGAATCCTTCAACTTTGCGCATCATCCAAAGTCCGGGTCTTTGCCGGAGGCGTTGTTGGAATACTGCTCTTCGCTCTGCAATTGGTGCTGCTGCGAGTTCACCCATTGGCCAATCAGAAGAGTCTCTTCGGGGCTTGCCATGCCCTCCAAATCCGATGCGCTCCTGATCAGCTTCTTGCGAACACTGGCAGCACGTTGCGCGGCCGCCGCCCTCTCCTCCTGGGTGGCGGAGTAAAAGTTGGCCGCATTCACGGCCATGGAGTTCCCGTGAATATGCATCGTTCCCTCCTCTGAGGCTGGAGGGCAACTTGGGCGCCGGAACTCTTCCATGAAAATCAGAAAAAGCTCATTTAGCAGGCGTTTGTCTCGACTAGCTCAGTTTGACATTAGCCAGTGGACTAAACTTTGAGGAGCGGGAGATGTCATCCAGCCATTCAAGCAAGTGGCTGAACAGCGTAGGGAGACAAGTTTTGTCGAAATATCACAAGTCGGTTATGCCGAACAAGTCGCGCGCGGGCGCGCTTCCGCTGGTAGCCATTGTAGGCCGGCCCAACGTGGGCAAATCCACGCTCTTCAACCGGCTCACCGGCAGCCGCCGCTCGATTGTGGGCGATGAGCCGGGCATTACACGTGACCGCATCTATGGCGAGTATGAATGGGCTGGCCGGAGCTTCCGGCTCGTCGATACTGGCGGCATGGTGCCCGACGATGCGGAGCTGATTCCCACTGAGATTTATGCCCAGGCACAGGTGGCGCTGGAAGCAGCTGTCGCGCTGGTGATGGTGGTGGATGCGCGCACCGAGCTGGCCAGCCCGGATTACAACCTGGCGCGAATGCTGATTCGCGGCGGCAAGCCCCTGTTTCTCGCGGTGAACAAGGTCGAGGGAGAGGCTATGTCCCAGGTGGCGGAGAACTTTCGTCAATTGGGCATCCGCAACGTATACCCCATCAGTTCCGAGCACGGGCAGGGTCTTGGCGAGCTGCTGGATGCGATTTCCGAGGCGATTCCCGCGACAGAAACTGATGCTGCCGAAGAGGAAACGCACCAGGAGGATTCGCTGGACGCGAAGTCCTCGCTGGATGCGGAGTCCTCGCAGGGCGCGAAGCTTCACCGCACACACGGCGAGTTTGAACAGCACGAGACCTCGGTGGCCATCATCGGGCGGCCGAATGTAGGCAAGTCTACTCTGCTCAACGCTTTAACCGGGACAAGCCGGGCGATTGTTTCGCCCATCGCCGGGACGACCAGGGACGCCGTCGATGAGGTTGTGGAGTTTGAAGGCCAGCAACTACGGTTTGTGGATACGGCGGGGATCCGGCGGAAGGGCAAGACGCACCTGATGGCGGAGAAGATGAGCGTGGTGATGGCACGGCGGCATCTGGAGGCAGCCGACGTGGCGCTGCTGGTGCTGGACGCGGTTGACGGCGTGACAGCAGCCGACGCCACCATCGGCGGCTACGCCCACGAGAGCGGGCGCAGCGTGATTATCGTGGTGAATAAATGGGACTTAGTGACCACGGGACGGACAGACGGCAAGCCTCCCGCGGACCGCGAGGTTTTTGAAGAGCAGTTGCGTAAAGTGCTGAAATATTTGAACTACGCGCCGGTGATCTTTCTCTCCGCGCTGGAAGGAACAGGCCCCGAGGCCAAGAAAATGCTGCGCGTGCTGCACGAGGTGGTGGCCGTGGCCGCCGAACGGCGCAAGCGGGTTTCGACCGGACAGATGAACCGTTTTCTGGAGAAGGTCGACTTTCAGCGCGCCCCTGTGCCGATGGCTAAACGCATTCGAATCTTCTACATGACGCAGGCCGCCGTGGCTCCGCCGACCTTTGTGCTGTTCACCGACCGGGAGATCAAGCTACACTTCAGCTTCGAGCGATTCCTGGAAAACCAGATTCGAGAAGCCTTCGGATTCCGAGGGACGCCAATCTGGTTCAAGGTGAAGGCGCGGAACGAATAGGGCGGAAAAGTGACGCTGGATGCACATCATTTGGTGCTATTTTGGGAAAAAACATGCGCATATAAGGACATGCAATTGTGTGATTAGGGCAGTTTTTCTCCATGTGTTCGCCTAAAATGAAGTATCATGTTTATTATGTAGAGGTTAAGGTGAATTATTGGCAGGAAATTTCGGGGAGTTGACCTAGTCATGACCTAGGTCAAGTTACAGGGAACAGGGAACAGGGATCAGGGAACAGCCACCTGCGGTGGGGTAGCTGGCGCTTACGCGCCATCAAAGAAACTCTTTTCAGGAGGAAATCATGGAACAGACCAAGGGAGATTTCAAGCGGGAGTATCTGTGGGAACTGAGCATACCGCGGGTGCAGCTATTGGCGCTGGCGAATGCGGTCCCCGAGGAAAGGTATGGGTGGAAGCCGGCGGAGGATGCGCGAAGCTTCTCCGCGGTGCTGGTGCACATTGCGGGAGGCAACATGATGCTGCTCTACCGGGCGGGAGTGAGCGCGCCGGAGGTGGTGGAGATGTACGGCGCAATGGAGAGCGATTCCCCGGTCCAGTGGGCGGCTGTGATTCGCAAGAACCTTGAACTGGAGAGAACGCTGACGGGGAAGGCCGCGGTGCGCATTTTACTTGAGAAATCGTTTGCGACGGTGGAGCGCTGCTTTGGCGCGGCTACAGAAGAGGAGCTGGGGAAGGCAGCGAACTTCTTTGGCGAACAGACGACACAGCGCAGATTGTATCTGCGGATGCTGGCCCATTCGCACGAGCACATGGGCCAGGCGATTGCATACGTGCGGTCGATGGGGATAAAGGCGCCATGGCCCGATCCGCTGAAGAACCTCGACCGGATTGCGGCGGGAAAAAAGCAGAATGAGAGGTAGGCGAGTTGGACGTTGGGGATTGTGCCAGAAAACTACCGTAGATACATGATTTTCATGGAGTTATACGAAATTGGAGTGAGGTTTCCATACTTTCCGCACAAAATGCGACAATAATGGGGCATACAGTAGCGCAGCTCATTAAGAAGCGTTGCCGAAGATTTCTCCCGCAAAGGGATTGAATTCCTACAAAATACCTTTTTGAGGCGTTTTGCGAAATATTTCCACACAAATCCTCTTGAAACGGATACTATGGAGTCCTGTAGCAGGGAGCGATCCATATGTTGTTACGATTTGGTCTAACCAATTTCATGTCGGTCCGTGAGGCCCAGGAGCTCTCATTGGTTGCGAGTACTCTCTCCGACGAGGCGGGAGCCGTGATTCAAATTGAGGGTCTGCCTGTCCAACTCTTGAGAGTGGCTGCCATTTTTGGGTCAAATGCATCCGGCAAGAGCAACATAATTTCGGGCCTGAGATTCATTAAAAACGCGGTGCAGAACTCCCATAGCAAGTGGCAGCCCGGTGCGGGGATTGCGCGCCATCCGTTTGCGCTTGACAGTTCCACGGAAAAACCCTCTGAATTTTCGGTTGATTTTTTAGTACAGGGCGTCCGCTACGAATATGGATTTTCAGTAGATGATACCCGGGTTTTGCATGAATACCTATTCGCCTACCCGGCTAATAGGATGCAGCGTTGGTTTGAAAGGCGATGTGAATGGGATCAAATCTACTTTGGCAAGAACATGCCTGGCGAGAACCGTGTCATTGAGAATCTTACACGCCCGGACAGCTTATTTCTTTCAGCCGCTGCCCAAAACAATCACGAGAAACTCCAGCCAATATTTAACTGGTTTGCGCACAATATCAAGTTTCGGTCAGGGTTAAGAGATCGCTCTCCTGAACGGACAATTGACTTGTGTCTAAAAAGCGAGGAGACAAAAAAGCTGGTTCTGCGTCTTCTTGCGGCTGCTGACCTAGGTATCGTTGGGATGGACGTAAAGGAGGAAGAGAAGGAGCTACCTCCCGAGGCGAATGTATTTGCCCAAAAACTCGAAGCTCTGCTAAAGGAAGTCACACCACAATTCTCGATGGACCGCACAATCAAACACCGAGCCATTTCTCTCCGTCATAGTACATACAGTGATAAAGCAGTACCGATTCCATTTGAGTATGAATCCGCTGGGACGCTTGCGTTTCTGGCAATACTAGGGCCTGTAGTCAACGTCCTTGCAACAGGTGGTGTACTCTGCGTGGATGAATTGGATGCCAGCTTGCACCCATTGCTTTTGGAAGAGATCGTCAGGATTTTCAACCACGCGGAACATAATCCACTGGGCGCACAGTTGATTTTTAACACGCATACGACAGATCTCTTGACTACCGTTTTACGTCGTGATGAGATTTGGTTTACGGAGAAAGACAATACCGGAGCAACTCGGTTGTATCCGCTGAGTGACTTCAAACCACGCAAGGAAGAAAACCTTCAGCGAGGGTATATACAAGGACGCTACGGTGCTACGCCCGTCGTTAATCTGATGGCATCAGAGGAGGCGTTGTAATGTCAAAGCGCAGCCGCCCTTTGCGTCGTCGCAAAGCACAGCTAGAGCCAAGACCACGTCTACTCATCATTTGTGAGGGGAAGGTTACCGAACCAAGCTATTTTAAAGGCTTAATTCAAGCAGAACAAATTCGCTTGATTGAAGTGGTTGTCGATAACGAAGGGGGTACGCCGAAAACGCTGGTGGAGAGGGCTGTTTCCAGAATAAAAGCCTCTAAAAGACAGGCTAAAGGAGCGCGAGACCAGAACCTTAAATATGACGAGATTTGGTGCGTTTTTGACGTTGATGAACACCCGAAGCTTATGGATGCATTGCAACAAGCCAAAGCCCAGGGCATCTCGATTGCTATTTCAAACCCCTGTTTTGAACTCTGGTTGCTATTGCATTTCACGTACCATAGTGCGTGGATCGACCGCCATGCTGTACAAAATGCCTGCCGTGAACACCTAAAGGATTTTGACAAATACATAAATTTCAGCGAAGTCAGCAACTACATTGAAGTTGCAATTCTGAGAGCGGAACAACTCGAAAAATGGCAAGAGACTCGAGGGTGCTCAGGCGAAAACCCATCAACCACTGTCCATAGATTAGTGCAGCACATTATACACATGAGCAAGACGGAATATTTGAAACAAATTCAAGAATTGCAGTCAAAAGAAGCATTTATCCGTTAGCGCATAGGCGGGTTGGATTGGCTGGAGCCGGGCGGGGCTTGTGCGGGGTCTTCGAGCCTGGTGATGTGAATGCTGGCCTGGGTTTCGGGGACGGTGCCGTCGTTGACCTGGACCTCGGTGGGCTTGCCCTGGATGAGGAGGCGCTGGATGGCTTTGCCGCAGGCGGTGAGCGCGGATGCACCGGCCAGCAGTTCGAGAATGCCACGTCTGGAAATTGTTATCACTTGACTGCCGGGGCAGCCTTCTTGTGCTCCACGAAGATGTGTGCTTGATGACAGCTCACACACGTCTTGCCTTTCATGAATGGATCAGACTTCAGTTGTGGCACCTGATCGGCGTGACAGTTGTCGCATGTGCTTAACGCCGGCGTGCCCGCGAAGTCCGGTGCTGTTGTCTCGCCATGGCACACGGTGCATTCGACACCGTTGGCGGCATGCGGGCTGGCTTTCCATTGGTCATAAATCACCTTGTGGCAGCTGGCACAGGTATCCCCGGCTGGAATCAGCCGATGGAATATATGCTTGGCTTGATCCTGCTGAGCGATGGCAGGTTGGACGGCAATAGCCAAAACGAGAAAAACGAACAGGGTGAGACCGAAGATGCGCGCACAGAAACTATTCACGGACAGACCTCCTGAGTACGGTGTAAAGTATCGAACCGGCGATGACTGCAATCAGTGATATAGATCACATCTCACCGGGATACAATCTGCGCACTGGCTGCGAAGCCTTTAGCCAAAGGAATGTTCACAAACCTCGCTTGATTCCGCTGTCTGTCGCTGCGATCGTGCAGATTCATGCGCTATGGTGCGCCCTTTCGCTACCGCCTCGGTTGAGGCGTTGCTGTCACCAGAGTCGGCCGACCGCACAACTGGCAGCGGACCGAGCCGTTGAGGACCCCTGTCCGACCCGTTCTAGAGCATTTTAGGAATTAACGTGGTCCTTTGGAGCGCATTGAAAGGTGGCTTTTACTTCCACCCCACGGACTAAGACCTGTCCGCGGGGACCCCGGCGAGGAAAAAGCCACTTGACTGTGGTTTCGGTTTACCGCAATTCCTAAAATGCTATAACCTGCGGGCGAACACCCAAAGCCCCAATCGAGCAAATGTGTTGCGATTCTTAACGAGTCACGCTTTAGGAACCTGTGATTTCAGCCCGGACGTTGCTCGCTTTATGCAAAATCGCGAATGCGCTCTTCGAGAGTAGGATTAGTCCTCATAAGTCGCCTACTCGTTAGTTATATACTAGTTAATAACGCATAGGTATACAGGCGCATTGACCCAGCGAAGGGGCCAAGATCGGTACCGAAATACGCCGTTCTATCCAGGAATACAGTCGTTTTCGGATCGCCGGAAATCCCTCCGGGGATAAATGGATGGGTTGAAACCCATCCCAACCAGCGCGCGATGATTTTGTGGCATTTTGCGGGGGTTGAAACCTCCGCCTCCCTCCGGGTTGACGCGTCCCACATCAGGGGTTAAAACCCCTTGTTTTTTAATACCTTTTCGGCACGGCTGAAGCCGTGCCCTGATACAAAACATGGTGGTTGCAATTTGTGTTATTCCACCCTAAATCACCCCAGAGAGCAGAGATCGCTCTCCGGGGACCCCGATGCCGCAAAAACAAGAACGCGCGAGGGTGGGGCACCCGATCTTTTTGTGGTGGTCGGACGTGGAACATCCAACCTACTAATCCGAAATCCAATTCACTTCTATTTACCGCATTGGCGGGTTGGATTGGCTGGAGCCGGGCGGGGCTTGTGCAGGATCTTCAAGTTTAGTGATGTGGATGCTGGCCTGGGTTTCGGGGACGGTGCCGTCGTTGACCTGGACCTCGGAGGGTTTGCCCTGGATGAGGATGCGCGCGGAGGTTTTGCCGTGGGCGGGGACGCGGACACGCTGGGTGACGGAGCGCAAGTCGGAACCGTAGCCGGAGCGGACGAAGACCGGGACATCGGCGGCGGCATAGCCCGCGTTGGCCAGGTTGACGGCGACCAGCCAGTTGCCCGCAGAGGCTGCGGCGGGGAAGACGCCCTCGATGCTCAGGTCGGGCAGGCCCTTGTCGGCATCGACCCAATCGGCGAAGAACCAGGAGAGGTTGGGGTGGTATTCCGTCGCTTCGAGGAGTTTTTCGAAGGGACTGGCCGTCCAGGCAGAGACGCCTTCGGCGTGAGTGAGAGTGGCGTGAATGGTGGAATTTGGAATAGTGGCGGAGCCGTAGTAAGCACGCAGGGCGGATGAAATAGCGGGATCGCCGGCGATGTCGCGGAGCATCCAGAAGACGTAGGCCGCCTTGGTGCGGTAGTAGACGGGCGAGATGGCAGAGGCGAGCGGCTGGCCGGGGCTTTGACCGGGGCTGGCCGGCTCGACGAGGGCGAGGGCGGTGCGGTCGGCTTCTAACATGCGCAGGGCGGTGTCGCGGCCTTGTTGCTTTTCAACCCAGAGAGTGCTGATGAATTGGGCAACGCCTTCGTTGAGCCAAACGTGAGGCGGCTGGGGCGAGTTGGGCGCGAGAGGCGAGGCAGGCGAATTGGGAAAAACAATCCAGGCGTGGGTGAGGGCGTGAACCAGGACGCCGTTGAGCGCGCCGGAAGTGGCTTTGGAGTTGGGCTCGCGGAGGGGCGCGGCTAAGAGAGCGCCGGTCTCGAAGGGGGCATCGTCGGGATCGGGCAGGTCGAGAAGTGTGAGTTGGGAACGGGGCTCAGGACCGAGCCAGCTTTTGAGGAAGGGAGTAACGGCCGTGGCGGCGGTGGTCCAGAAGACGACAGAGACGTTGTCCTCGGGGAGGGCGAAGGCGGTGAGGTTGGCGCCGGAGTGGGAGGTGCGGGTGGCGACAAAAAGGCTGGGGGCTTCGAAGCCGAGGGTCGTGGTGCCGGAGTCGGCGGTGGCGACAGAGGCAACTTCCTGACTTTGGTCGAGGGCGCCGGAGGGCTCAGTGATGGCAAGCGGGACGGAGCGGCCGTTGACGAGGGCGACGGTGGGAGCCTGGCCATGGGGGAATTCGACGGTGAGGCGGAGGCGGAAGCGCGCGCCGGAGAGGTGGAGCTTGTGCAAGCCGATCTCGTCGAAGAGACGAGCGCCATCGCCGAGCAGGACGGGGACGCTGGAGACGGGGTACCAGACGACGTTGCCAAAGCCGCGCAGGCCGGTGAAGGGGAGGCTGATCTGGTCCCAGTCGGAGTGGAGGGCGAGGTCATCGGGGGCGCCGATGGATTGCAGGCGCTGGGCGGTGAGGGCGATGGCGCCGGAGTAGGTGACGTCGAGCGAGATGGTTTGGCTGGGAGCGAGAGGCTGGGCGAGAGGGACGATGGCTTCGTGCAACTGGCCGGTGTGGTCGGCGTCGGAGTTGAGTGTGGCGAGCTGGAGGGGAATGTCCTTGATTGGGCCTTCGGGCGCGCCGACGCGAATGCGTTCCCAGTTGAGCGAGGAGGAGATTTGCAGAGGGATGCGGGCGAGCGGGGTGGCGCCGTTATTGCGGATGGTGAGCAGGGCGCGGACGGCGATCTGCTGGTCGGCGGGGCGAAGATGAACGTCGAGGTCGAGGGCGGTGAAGGTGATGGCCTGGCGCTCCTGATTATTGGCCGAGGAATCTGCGACCGTCTGGATTGCGGGCTGCTCAACGGATGAGTTGGATTTAGTAGTGGTCTGGCCGGATTCGTCGGTGGAGCGAGAGAAGATGACTTTTCCCTGGTGGGGCTGGCCGGGCTGGGCGGCTGGTTGTTGGACGGGCGGAGTGGTTTGTGCGGGGCTGTGAAGAGTTGATAAAGCAAAGACAACCAAAAACGCAAGGACGGTAATGGTTTGCGGTCTCCCACCCTTGCAGCAAAAACAAAAACGCTGCAAGGATGGGGCACCCACTGTCGCTGCGATGGTCGGAAGATGAAACAACTTCATGAGCCCAGGCCTTTCTGTTTCTTTGGTTTTACCCCTGCGGTGGGGCCAACCCAAGTACTTGCGGTGGGGGCAACTGTTTTTTGGACGCGGTGAGCGACGTTGCGGCGCTGGCGAAAGGCTTCGAAGAGGACCACTGCCGCGGCGGCGGAGACGTTGAGGGAGCTGACGCCGCCGCTCATAGGAATGCGCAGCAGATGATCACAGGTGCGGCGGACGAGATCGTGGAGGCCTGCGCCCTCGCGGCCGAGGACGAGGACGCAGTTGCCGGTGAGGTCGAAATGGTCGTAGTCAGTCTGGCCGCGTTCGTCGAGACCGATGACCCAGATGTTCTGTTTTTTCAGCTCTTCGAGGGCGCGGACGAGATTGACGACGCGGGCGATGCGCAGGTGCTCGGCTGCTCCGGCGCTGGCTTTGACGGCTGCCGGACTGAGCGGAGCTGAACGGCGCTCAGTGAGCACGATGCCGTCGACTCCGGCACCGTCAGCCACGCGCAGCAGTGCGCCGAGATTTTGCGGGTCTTCAATGCCATCGAGAGCGAGAAGAAGGCGGGCTGCGCCCGGATGGCTCGGCGCGAAGAGGTCTTCGATGGAGAGAAATTCCTGGGGGCGGACGAGGGCTACGACGCCCTGGTGAGCGGAGGTCTGGGCGAGTTCGGTCAACTGCTCGCGGGATTCCTGGAGGACGCGCACGCCGGATTCGCGGCAAAGGGCGACGAGGCTCTCGATGCGGGCATCTTCACGTTCGCGGGCCACCAGAACGTGGTCGAAATTCCGCCGTCCGGCCTTGAGGGCTTCCTCAACCGGGTGAAGGCCGTAGAGAACATCCATAGTCGTTAGTGTAGAAGATGGCGAAGGCTCCTATCTCTGCACCAGAAAACCAAATGCAGGTCCTTCGACTCCGTTTGGCTCAGAAAACGCGCCAAACTTCGCTCAGGATGACAGCAGAGAGGGGACACAGAGCCGTTATACTGTTGCCCATGCAGGCAGACCCAATCGCAGAGTGGCATAGGCTCACCGAGCTCTACAGAGAGATGAATGACGGTGAACTGGAGGAACTGGACGCCGACAAAACCGACCTGACCGAGATTGCGCAACAGGTTCTGCGCGACGAGCTGAGGAAGCGCGGACTGGATGACGCTCATAAGTTGAGCATGACGCCAAATCAAGCAGGGGGTTTCGGCGCATCGAGGTGGGGTACGGGCGGCGTTACGGCGGCTGACGAAGGCACAACGAGCGTGGGCGATCAGCTGGTTGAGTACACGTGGAAGACGTTACTGTGCGAACGTGAGGACCCGGAAGAGAGGTGGCAGATCCAGGAAGTGCTGCGGCAGGCGGGAATCGAGAGCTGGATTGATATTGGGGGCTACTCCGTTACGCCGGAGATAGGTACCCGCCGCATTGTAGTTGCGGCGGATCAGCTTGAAAAGGCATGCGAGATTCTCGCTAAGCCGATTCCGCGGGAGATTGTCGAGCAAGCCAAGTTGCCCGTCGAGGAGTACATGCCGCCGGCGTGCCCGAGCTGTGGCACCGAGGAGCCGATCCTGGAAAGCGCGAATCCGGTGAATTCGTGGAGATGCGAATCATGCGGAAAACGGTGGACCGAGCAGGAGGAAGAGCAGGAGGGTCCGGCGCAACAGCAACCCACACACAGAGCTAGCCAGGAAGAGAATCCATTTACGCCTGGACCCTTGACGATGTTATGAGTGCACCCACAACAAAATCCTTTAGCGCCGTGCTGGAGCCGCTGCGGAATGGCCTCGGGTGGGTGATTGCGCGGATTCCGTTTGACGTAGAGAAGGCGTGGCCGGAACGGAGGCGGCTGCGGGTGCGGGGGGAGATTGAGGGATTCGCCTTCCGTACGTCGCTGTTTGCTTCGACGGGCGGCGCCGGACACTTTCTGCTGGTGAATAAAAAGATGCAGGCGGGGGCGAAGGTTTCGGTTGGCGAGCGGGTGCGGATTCGGCTTGAGCCAGACCTGGAGGAACGCGCGGTGGTGATTCCGCAGGAGCTGGAGCGGGCGCTGAAGGGCGACCGGCGGCTGCCCAAGTGGTTTGCAAAATTATCCGACTCGATGCGGTACGAGATTAGTAAGTGGGTAAGCGAGCCGAAGAGCGCCGCAACGCGCGCCAAACGCGCAGAAGGGATGGCGGAGCGGCTGCTACTGACTTTGGAGGGCGAGATTGAGCCGCCGCCGATCTTGCAGGCGGCCTTTCAACGGCAGCCGCTGGCGCGCAAGGGCTGGGAGGCGATGACGCCGGTGCAGCGGCGCAATCAATTGCTGAGTATCTTCTACTATCAGACCGCCGATGCGAGGGAGCGGCGGGCGGCAAAGGCGGTGGAGGAGGCGCTGCGCGTAGCAAAACGAGGCTCCGGCCCCATCAGCTAGCCGGTTCCACCCACATGGCTCTCTGCAGCCACTCGCATCCTAATTCAGCGTTACCAGCAATTTGATAACTCAACTGACGTTGGAATGCTATCAGTTTAATATTCAGACGCTATGACAACACAGCCTCCAATACAACTTCCCCTTGGGGAGCAAATACTCCCGCCTGCTTATGTGTCTTTTTCTGCTTGGCTGACAATTTGGGACGCCACATTCAAACAACTCGCTTTCTGTGGGAACTTTGGCGCATTTCTTTGCGTAAGCAGAACATGATGGAGTAGTCGCGCCCGTTCCATAGGTCCAAACAGCGAAGAGGCTCCGTCAAGAAGCGAGCCACGAGGAGACCGCCGAGGCAGCAAGCGAGGCAGTTTCGCGAGGAGAGTTCATGCGCCGATTTATTACTAAGGTTTTGGAAACAATAACAGGGATTGTTGCAGCCATGCTCGTTGTGCTCTTTGTGTGCGCCGCGTGGCCGGTCGCAGACAAGTACCCTAGGAATGTTGCACAGACCAAGGCAGGTCCGATTGAATATACACTGCTGGGGCAAGGTCCAGTAGTCCTGAGACTTACTGGCTCGATGGATGACTGCGAATCCTCCGGCGGAAATGAAGCCTTGTTGGCGGCAGGTTTTTCGATCCTCACACCCTCCCGGCCAGGCTATGGGAAAACTCCTTTATCGGCAGGCAGGACCGCACCAGAAGCTGCGGAAGCGATGGCCGCTCTCATGGACAAATTGGGCATTTCGAACGCAAATGTGATTGCGGAATCCTCCGGAGGGCCAACAGCGATCTATCTGGCAGCCCGATATCCTGAGCGGATCCACAAATTGGTCCTGGAAGAGGCCATCTCGAAATACATGAAGGATGTAGATCCAAAAGGTTTTGAAACCCGAAAGAAGTTCTACGATTCGCAATATGGCTATATGAGATATATGTTGAAAATCCTTGCGAGGATGGCGCCAAGATCCCTGGCGCGTGTCACGATGAGTATCTTCGGAACGCACGATCCGGATGAGGTTGTGAAACGGATGAGCAAGGCAGATATTGACGGGATATGCAACTTCTACCTTAGGTGGCAAGCTTCCTGGGGTCAAGCGTCTTCCAACGATATGGATCATGCCGTGGAGGATGCAGTACTGAAATCGATTAAAGCACCAACCCTGATAGTGCACAGTCGAGCCGACGCGGTGATCCCATTTGGGGTAGCGGAGTATTCCCATGCGAATATTGCTGGATCCGAGCTATGGGAGGCGCCAACCTCGAGTCACATGATAACGGGCCCCGAAGCTGCTGCCGTTGACACGAAGGTCGTTGAGTTTCTTAAGAAGTAAGAGCTGACGATAACCATGGACGCGAAACAAGCGCAACGAGGTCACGCGGCGGCTCTGTAAAGGGCATATTCGATCTCTGAATCGACTCCCGATAATCTCGCATGGGCCGCATAGCCAACTCAAATTACCACTGTTGGCCTGAAATAAAGGCAAAATAGGCATCTCTGCGACATTCGGGGTGAATTTTGTCGTCTAATTAGATGAGATGAGTACAGTTGCGTTCGTTCGCCCTTATTTTGGTACGAGTTCCACCAGCATTGCCAACGAGCAGGTGCGTCAGGAGAGCCTGGCTGTATCCGCTGGGCTGAAGCGCCAGGAGGCCGGGCTGCTGGATGAGTTGATCGTCCGCTACCAGCACCGGCTGATGCGCTATCTGCTCTATCTGACCGGCAATCGCGAGCAGGCCGAGGACCTCTTCCAGGAGGTCTGGATGCGGGTTCTGGTGCGGGGGGCGCAGTTCAACGGCAAGGCGCGGTTTGATACGTGGCTGTTTACCATCGCGCGCAACCTGGCGATTGACCAGAAGCGCAAGCGGACAATGGCCAGCCTGGACGAGCTTATCGATGGCGGCAGCGAGGACGACCGTCCCATGGCCTACGAGGTAGCCGGCGGCGAGCCGACCCCGTTTGACCGCTTTGCCAACCTAGAAGACCGGGAGCGGCTGGCGGCGGCGCTGCTCGGATTGGACGCGATCTATCGCGAAGTGCTGGTGCTCAGGTTCCACGAGGAGCTGTCACTGGAAGAGATTTCCAAAGTGACGAAGGCTCCGCTATCTACCGTGAAATCAAGACTATATCGCGGGTTGGTTGCGATTAAGCCCAAGCTGGCGGCACCAGCGGCCATCTGCGGTGGGGCCAGCGGTCCTTCGGGCGCGTACACTCGTGGTGTTCCGACAAAGGAATCTGCAACTGCGAGGGCGGTATGAAGTCCGTTAATAGCGCCAATGCGGAGCGCGAGCTGGTTTCGGCTCTGGCCGGCAACCAAGCGGAGCGGGAGCGAGCCGTGGCCTGGCGCACCCGCCGGGTGGTAAGCGCCTCGCAGGGCGTGATGCAGGAGCAGGAAGCAGGGCGGCAGCGGAGCCGCGCTGTGGCGCTGGCGGCAACGCTGGTGGTGCTTCTTGTGCTGGGCCCGCTGGCCTGGTGGATCGCCGAAGTCCTGATTGAAGAAGAGCACCTGACCGGCTTGGTGGGCCAGATGAGTTTGCTGATCTTCTTTCTCAGCGCGGCGGTGCTGGCCTCGGCGGTGCTGGCCGGCTGGCTGCGGCGCAGGCCGTGAGCACCTGCGGTGCGGCAGCCGCTCGCTATTCGCTCGCATAGGCTCTATTGCTGGAATTACTGACCACCTGCGGTGGGGGGACTTGCCGTCCAGGCAAACGGCGCTAGAGCGGCACCTGCGGTGCGGCAGGAAGGCGCATGCGCGCCATGAGATTCGTGGATTTCTAACATCTATGCGGCGGCCGATTACCCAGGCGGGCGCAACTTACGGATTCCCTTCTCCGTCATTAAATTGGTGAGGTTAAGCTTTGCTTGATCTCCCGAAAGGCCCTCTGAGAGAGGGATGCCCATGCGAGATCCAGAATCCATTTCAGTCAACGAAGATGCGCGCCTGATTCCTGTGTGGTCCATCGTTGCGGCCATTGCGGCCTTTGTGCTGGTGGAGTACTACTTCTGGATGCTTTTGCCGGAACACCAGCATCATGTGCCGCCCCTTGGCCTGCGCATCTACTTCAATCTTTCCTGCGGATTGCTGGCCGCGCTCTACTTCCTGATGGTGGGCTACGTGAGCAAGGACGCCCCGCGGCGGGCGATGAGCGCGCGCTTCTGGATCGTGATTTGCCTAGTGATGCCGGGGGGCATCGGCGCGGTACTCTACTTTTTGCTGCGCCAGCCGGAGGTTTCGCGCTGTCCGTCCTGCTCGACGCACGTGCAGAATGACTTCCACTTCTGCCCGCAGTGTAACTACCAGCTCACCGCCAGTTGCGGACACTGCTTCCGCACGGTGCGGGCGAGCGACCAGTACTGTACGCAGTGCGGGCATGAGCTGGCTAGCGACAATATGCCTGCGCGGTTGCGGGCGCTGAGCGAGTAGGGCGGGATCTTCAAAATAACTTGATTTTGAACATCGATTGAAGACTCACTGCACGATAGAGCGGTTAGCGGTGTACACTTTTCCTTCGCGCTGAAGCGGACGAAATCGCTGCGCGAACAGGAAAACACCATGCGCAAAATCACGTTTGTACTCTCTCTGGCGCTGACCTTTGTTCTAGCGCCTTTTGCTTTTGCCCAAGCCGCGCAGACAGCGGTTCAGCCCGCCCCCGCACAGTCCAAGCGTCCCATGACCTTTGAGGACATGATGAAGATGAAGCGGCTGGGGGAAACGGCCGTTTCGCCGGATGGCAAGTGGCTGGCGTACTCGGTGACGACCGTTGATCTCGACCAGAACACCAAGACGGCGGAGCTGTGGCTGCAGGCGATAGCGGGTGGTGAGCCACAGAAGATTGCCGTGGCTCAGCCGCACGATGGCGGAGTGCAGTTTGCGCCGGACGGGCACTCCGTGCTCTTTCTCTCTGGACGAAGTGGCTCGCAACAGGTTTGGATCACGGATTTTGACGCGGCGACGGGCGCGACAAGTAATCCGAAAAAGCTGACGGCGATTTCTACCGAGGCCGGAGACGCGATCTGGTCGCCGGATGGGCACTTCGTGCTCTTTACTTCGGCGGTCTATCCGGATTGTCCGGCGATTAGTCCTGCGGACGGCGGAGTTGGCGACAAGTGCAATGCGGATCGCGACAAGGCTCTGGCCGACAGCAAGGTGAAGGCGCAGATTTTTACGCATCTGCTTTACAGGCATTGGGACCACTTTACGGGGGAGAAGCGCACGCATCTGTTTTTGGCGGCGGTGGGGACGGGCGCGGTGCGGGATTTGACGCCCAACGACCCGCATGACGTTCCGCCGTTTTCGCTGGAGGGCGGAGGGTGCGGCTGCGCCTTTGCGCCTGACGGAAAGGAGCTGGCCTTTACCGAGAACCTCGACGAAGAGCCGGCCATCAGCGTGAGCACGAAGATATTTACGCTCGACCTGACCAACCCGGCGGCAAAGCCGGTGGCGATCAGCACTTCGAAGGGCGGAAATTTCAATCCGGCCTACTCGCCGGATGGGAAGTGGCTGGCGTGGCGGTCGGAAGAGCGGGCGGGGTACGAGGCTGACAAGTTCCGGCTCGCCCTTTATGAACGCTCCCAAAAGGCTATCGAGTACATGCTTCCTGAGTTCGACCGTTGGATCGACGAATTCGCATGGGGACCCAAATCTTCTATCATCTTCTTCACTGCCGAAGACAAAGGTGAGGCATCTGTTTACGCACTTATAGTGAAGAACACCACTAACGTCTATAAGCAAGCGTGGCATCTGATCGCATTGCCAAAAGATGCTATGGCGAAAGGCGGCGACATAACCCCGTTTTACCAGCCATCCCAATTCGGCGACCTGCATCCAACTTCTGACGGGAATACGCTAATCGCGTCCAGGATGAGTGTCAGCTCGCCGCAAGAGGTCGTACAGATTGACGTCAACCGTCTCGATAACACTGCGTGCACTTGCTTCTGGGAGTCTCCGTCCATCTTTCCAATTTTTAGGGGGGTCACATCCATTACCCACCTGAACGACGCGCTGCTCGCGCAACTTGACCTGCCGAAGATGGAAGACTTCTGGTTCACCGCGAGGGATGGGACGAAGCTGCAAGGGTTTCTCATCCGGCCGCCGGGATTTGATGCCAAGAAGAAGTATCCGGTGAAGTTTTTGATTCATGGCGGGCCGCAAGGGGCGTGGGGCGATGACTGGAGCTATCGCTGGAACGCGGAGCTGTTTGCGGCGAACGGGTACGTGGTGGTGATGATCAACTTCCGCGGCTCGACTGGGTACGGGCAGGCGATTGTGGATGGCGTGAACGGCGATTGGGGCGGCAAGCCGTTTACCGATTTGATGGAGGGGCTGGACTACGCCGAGCAGCACTATCCCTTCATCGACAAGAGGCGGGAGTGCGCGCTGGGCGCGAGCTACGGCGGATACATGGCTAACTGGGTGGAGGGGCACACGGACCGCTTCAAGTGCATTGTGAGCCACGACGGAATGTTCTCGCCCGAATCGTCCTACGGGACGACGGAGGAGTTGTGGTTCAACGAGTGGGAGTTCAAGGGCAGGCCGTGGGATTACTACGGCAAGCCGGACGCGGAGAATCCGTATCGCAAGTGGTCGCCGGCACTGGCGGCGAAGAACTTCAAGACGCCGATGCTGGTGGTTCACGGGCAGCTTGACTACCGGCTGGATGTGAGCGAGGGGTACCAGATGTTCACCACGCTGCAGCGGCTGAAGGTGCCGAGCAAAATGCTGTACTTTCCCGACGAGGGCCATTGGGTTCTGAAGCCGCAGAACGCGCGGCTGTGGTGGAAGACGGTGAACGATTGGGTGGATGAGTGGACGGGAAAGACAGGGAATAGGGAGTAGGGAGTAGGGAGTAGGGAATAGCATTCCTGGACGATTCGATGCGCATGTACTACAATTTTCAGATTTGTAGTACAATTGTATTTATGAAGACGAGCGTGCAGGCACGGTTGGACCCGGAGTCGCAGGCGGCGCTGGATGGGCTGGTGCGGCGTTTGGGATGGAGTCCGTCTAAGGTGGTGCGCGAGGGGATACGACTGGTGGATAAGCATCACGCTAAGCCTGCTAGGCGGAAACTTATCGGCGTGGGTGAATTCGACAGCGGCATTCCTGATCTGGCAACGAACAAAAAGTACATGGAAGGCTTCGGCAGCAAAGGACTGAAGCAAGGCTCCCGCAGGTGAAACCCGCACTGGTCGATACCAGCTTTCTTGTCGCGGTCTACAACAAAAGCGACTTTTATCATTCCCGCTGCATGCGCGTACACCAAACGCTGGAGCAGCCTCTTGCCACTTGCGAGGCGGTTATCACCGAGAGCATTCACCTGCTGCGTTATGCTCCAGGGGCAGCAGAAGCAATTCTCGCCAGCATCGAAGAGGGAGTGCTGGAAATTTCATTCAAGCTGAACGAAGCTGCCGGAAAAGTTCAGGCTATTCTGCGCAAATATAGCGATACACCGGCGGATTTTGCCGATGCGTGCCTGATCGCCATGGCGGACGAACTGGACACTGGCGATATTCTTACGCTGGACAGCGATTTCGTCCACTATCGTTGGAAACGGACACGCCTATTTCAAATGCTGATCCCGCTGGAGTAAAGAAACAGCTTTTAGCTATTAGCTTGTTCTTGCTGGAAGAGAGACTTCAATGAAAACGCAACCCAGCCTCAGCGCCAAGAGCTAGAGACTAGAAGCCAGGAGGCAGAAGCTGCCCTTTCAACGCAAATCGTCAAAGCCGCGCGCGTTTCTGAACGAAGGCGGGCTGTATGAGTACGGCGTGAAGGCGCTGGGGCGGCAGATGCGCTCGGAGGCAGAGCTGCGGCGGCTGATGAAGACGCGGGCCGAGCCGGGCGAGCAGGGAGAGGCGGCGGTAGCGGCGGCGATGAAGCGGCTGAGGGAGCACGGCTACCTGGACGATGCGGCATTTGCCGAGACCTATGCGCGGCTGCGCCAGCAGAATGAGAAGCTGGGCGTGCGGCGGGTACGGAATGATTTGCGGCAGAAGGGCGTTCATGGCGATCTGATTGCCGAGACACTGGAAGCGCGTTACGGGCAGACCAGTGAGGAGGCGCTGGCGCGCGAGCACATGGCACGCAGGCGCCTACGCAAGCCGCAGAATGAAAAGGAGACTGCGCGAATCATGCGGCGGCTGGTGGCGGCAGGGTTTTCGACGGGCGTAATCTACAAGATTCTGCGCCAGTGGGATGTGCCGGATGAGGCGCTGGCGGCGCTGGAGAATCTGGAAGAGGAGCCGCACGAGGAGTGAGGAGGGCACAACCCTCAGGGGGCTAAAGCCCATTGATTTTGCACGGTTTATGTATGGGCTGAAGCCCGTACCCTTCAAATTGACTGATTACAAAATCGATCGGAATTTGCCTAATATGTTATATTTATATATAATAATTGATGAGGTTTCGTCATGCATACCACTAATCTGCGCAAGGTCGGGGGCTCGGTCATGCTGGCTGTTCCACCCGCCATTCTGGAGCAGCTTCAACTGAAGGTGGGAGCGACGGTCGGTCTGGCCGTGGATGGAGAACGGCTGGTGATGCAGCCACGGCCCAAGCCGCGCTACACGCTGGAGGAGTTGCTGGCGAAGTGCGATCCGGATGCCGATGCCACGAAGATGTCAGAGGAAGACCGCATCTGGATCAATCTGCCACCAGTAGGACGTGAGTTGTGAAGCGCGGCGAGATTTACATGGTTTCGCTGGACCCCACGATGGGGCACGAGCAACAGGGACAGCGGCCCGTTCTGATTGTTTCGCCAACCGCATTCAACGAGGCGACCAAAGTGCCGGTGGTTTTGCCGATTACCGGCGGAGGGGAGTTTGCACGGCGGATCGGCTTTGCGGTGCCGCTTTCGGGCACGAATACGACCGGAGTTGTGCGCTGCGACCAGCCGCGCGTGCTCGACATTGCCGCGCGAGGGGGCAGGAAAGTGGAGGCGCTTCCGGCGGAGATTCTGGAGGAGGTGCTGGCGAAGGTTGGGACGCTGTTCGAATAGAAGATAAGGTTCTTATTTATAAATTAGACGGCTTTAGCAATAGTATCCGCAGGGTGTACACCTTCAACCGCCACAGTGGGCTTTATCCTGAGTGTGTAATGCTTGTCAAACTCTTGAAGAATATTTGTGTTGAAAAATCGCTGACGTGCGCTGCGGGGATTATTGGGGTCGAGTAATCGCTGTATGCAATACTTCTTGTCCTTCTCATACTCCTTGCGAATCTTGTGATAAGAGTTGTTTTCTAAGAAATCCGAATAGCGCCGCTTGATTGTGTCCGTCAGCTTACGGTAAGTCAATGGATAATTTTTCAGGAAATCTTCTTCGCGTACTGCAATCAGTGGCGCTTTCGGATCGTCCGTCCATCGAAAGGCGATTGCTGCTGCATCCTTTCCTCGAACAAACTTCGTTTCGACTCGCAGTGCCACATGCTGAGTACCTTCTTCTGCCTCATCGGTACTTTCCAGTGTGTCCAGATAATCCAGGAGCTTTCTAATCTGTTCTGGATAAACTGCGCGCGTAGCCGGTTCAACGGCTTCAAATCCGTGATAAAACGACAATGGCATTAGGAAGAAGTTATACGTCGATAGATCCAATTGAAACCATTCTGTAGAAAGTTGGAGGTAGTTCCTGAGTGAAGCTGTACCTATCTCTAAGATCCGCCGACCGAGATACAAATCCTTGTTTAGAAAATGAGCAGCATTATCCCGAATCTCAATGAGTGCGAGAATGTTATCGTGGCATGCGCGCTCAAGGCCGGAGTTCGGATCATCTTTAAGCTTACTGGCCAAGTGCGTGAGTCCCATCGATAGCGGGTTTTTGCTTCTATTTAGCTTCGGTGTAAGGCCGCCTTTCTTGTCGTCAACGAGGACATATAGACAATCTGTGGCTTCCTGATGGTCGAGGGTCCATTTGGCTTTCAGCAATAGCTCCCACGCATTCGTCATCAGGAGTGCAAAGGCTTCCTCCCTATATGAAAAATTTGGCTTATTGTAGATTTCGATCGCAGAGATTGCTGCTTGTACGGATTTTTGGGCTAATTCTGCGCTTAAAGGCATATGCCAACCTCTCGCGACTATGATACCCCGCAAACTAAGTCTATCCTTCTAGAATCTCCACTATCAAAGTACCGAGCTACTCGGAAGTTTTTCCTCTTCATTACCCCTTGCGGCGATAAAGGACCTGGAAGTCGTAGCCGGGGTTGACGGGGAAGAGGGAGGCGACGTGGCGGAGGCGCTCGGCTAAGGCGGGGGCGGCAAGGAGGGGGTAGTCGCGCTCGCGAAGGTCGTGGTAGTCGAAATCGACGGCGAGAGAGAGCATGTAGATGGCCAGGGCGTCGGAGAAGGCGGACTCGAAGAAACTGCTGCGGGCGCGCTCGTCGATGGGCATTTGGGCGGGCGCCGGGGCGGCTCTGCCATTGAGGGAGCGGCTGTCCGGAGTGCGAACGGCTGGATTGGGAACGTTTTGGGCGCGGCGGCGGCTCTCCCAGGCGTCCTGGCTGGTTTCGCCGCGCACTTGGGCCTCGGCCTGTTGCCAGACGAGGGTGGAAAAACTCTCCGGGACGCCGGCGGCATCGACGAAGTTGTGGGCCACGTTGATGAAGAACTCGAAGGCCAGGCCGAAGCGGTCCTCGACCAGGCGGGTGGAGAGAAAGACGGCCTCGGTGGAGCCGAAGACGGCGTTGCGATGGCAGATGGCGCGATCGCCCAGATCGACGGTGTAGCCGGGCGCGATCATGGTGTCGTCGATGTCGGCGATGGCCAGGGGAACAAAATAATAGGCGCGCTGCCGGAGCGCGGGAGAGAGCGCGACCGGCACGGCGCTTACCAGGCGCTCGAGGTCGGCGTCGGAGATGCGCGTCTCGCCCCACATGGCGTAGTGAATTCCGTTGGGAGCCTCGAGTACGGCCACCTGCGTGGCTACCTTTTCTGCCGGCCAAAGATCGACTTGTGCGCTGCTCGCCATTCAGACTGTATTCTACGGCATGACCTGGTATATCGTGTCCTGTTTGGCTAATTTGAGGGTCGCCGCTTCCTGATGGTCGCATCGACTTGAATGTTATGCTTTCGGGATAGTGCATACCAGGTCATGCGATCGTCCACGAAGGGGAGCGAAGATGGTGCAACCGGAGCAAAGCAGAGGCGCGGAGGGCGGAACGGTCTTCGGATTTCCGCTGAAGGGGTTCGGGCTGGCGACCAGCCTGCTGCTGGCCTTTGCGGCGGCGTTCTTCACGTTTTTCGCGACGACGACGATTGCTATCTTTGCGCTGCTGGCGTGGAATGGGATGGGCCATCACGCGGTGAGCTACGCCGACAGCTACCGGTATGTTGGTTTTCCCGCTGGCGTGGTGGTGCTGGTGGTGGGGCTGCCGGTTTTTGCTGTGTTGTGGGTGAAAGGCAAGACCAGGGAATAGGGACTGAGGGACTAGGGAATAGGGAATAGAGAGGACTCCCAGATCGCAAGAGCGAGAACCGGGGCAACCAGCCTCGTGGTTTCCCACCCTAGCCGCAAAAACAAAAACGCGGCGAAGATGGGGCACCCGGATTTATGGACGATCACAAGTTTCAGTTTTCTGCCGGATTGGGGTTTGCGGGGTCGAACGGGGCTACATAAATTTTGCGGACCAGGCCGATCTTGGAGAGCAGCCAAATACCCCAGTAGTTAATGTCGATTTCGTACCAGGCAATGCCATGGCGCGCCGAGACTGCATTCGCGTGGTGGTTGTTGTGCCAACCCTCGCCACCGGTGAGTAGCGCCACCCACCAGTTGTTGCGTGAGTCGTCACGTGTTTTAAAGCGGCGGGAGCCCCAGAGGTGGGTGGCGGAGTTAACCAGCCAGGTGGCGTGCAGGCCGAGGGTCACGCGCAGAAAGCCTCCCCAGAGCAGCATGCCGACGGCGCTTTTCCAGCCGCCCGCGAGCCAGCCCAAGCCAAAGAGCAGCACGCCGCTGACGGTAATCGGCATCCAGTGGTACTTGCTCAGCCAGACGTAAAAGCGGCTGCGCTCCAGGTCGGGAACATAGCGAGCAAGAGCGCTGGTCTGCGCGTGCAGAGCCTTGCCCCAGACGATCCATCCAACGTGGGCCCACCAGCCGCCTTCGCGGGGAGTGTGCGGGTCGCCCTCGCGATCGCTGTTCTGATGATGGGCGCGATGGGTGGCCACCCAAAATATGGGACCGCCCTCCAGCGAAAGCGTGGCGCAGACGGACATGGCATATTCCAGCCACTTGGGGGTTTGATAACCACGGTGGGTCAGCAGCCGATGGTAGCACATGCCGATGCCAACATTGATAGCCAGAACATAGATCACCAGCATTACTGTGAGCCGTTGCCAGGTGAAGAAGAAGAGCGCAGCCAGGGCGCCGAGATGAAAGAGGATGATCACACTCAGCGTGAGCCAGTTGATGCCCGCGGCGACACTTGGGACGCGTCCCATGAGAAGCTGAGGCCGCGCGAGCGGGGCTGCGGGAATCTGTGTGGCTGACCCAGCTGCGGAAACTTCGGGGGCCAGTTCGTGAGAAGGCGCAGTTGCAATGGATGCCATAGGGGGGAAGTCCCTGGAGAGTGGCGACGCGCCCACCCATCCAGCGCCATTGTATCGGAGGGGGCGCCGGGAAAAATGTCCAGAACAGCACAAAAACAGGGACCAGGGAATAGGGAACAGGGAATAGACCCAGGCATAAAGGCCAGTGCTCTCTACTACCTGATCTCCTGCCCGAACTCGCCGGGACCGGTGATGAAGAGTTTTTCTGCCTGGCCGCGGAGAACGCGGTAGAGGGCGAATTGGCGCTGTGTTGCCCCGCGCAACTCGAAGAGCAGTTCGCCGCGGTTGTCGGCTAATGCATCGACGGCATCGATGAGGCGCATGCGCGGAGTGTCGTCGAGATGCGCTCCGTTAGCTACGTACTTGAGCAGGATCAGGAGATTGGCATAGAAGTCGGGCTGGGCGATGAGGGTGACGAACTTCTGCTGGTTGAGAGGGCCATCGGTGCGGGCAGTGAGCACGAGAGTTGCGCCGGAGCCGTAGGCCAATTCGAAGACGCGGAAGTTCTCGTCGAGAAGCGGCGCTGGTGGAGGGGGCGCTGGCGCGGGCTGAGCGGTCTTCCGAGAGGTGGGCTTGCGGGGCGCGGGCGACGGGGGAGGCGGAGTCAGGCCGAGGGCATCGCGCGCCATCGTTTCCAGAGAGGATTTCATTTTTGCTTCATCGTCCGGATTGGCCCAGATAAAGGTCCAGGGGTGCTCGGGGCGAGTTTTGGCGTCAGAGATGGCGACGGCCTGTTGCATGTCGGGCGGAAGGCCCATCAACGTGGGCAGGACCTCAATATTATTACTGGATTTGCCGCGCATGAGACGGGGACGGTTGTGATCGGTGACGTCGGGCAGTGAATCCACGTGGCCAATGTCTTCGGGCGGTCTGGTTCTGCCCTTCTTCAGAGTCGGGCGATCGGAGTCGGTGGCGGGCGCGCTGCTGGTGGAGGTCTCGCTTGAATCTCGTTTGTGGAGAGTTGGGCGGTCGGAGTCGGAAGCGGGGGCTGGAGCACTGGGACTGGATGTTGTGCTGGGGCTTGTGCTGCCTGTGCTGCCAGTTCCGGAGGGAGCTTCGCCGGCGGGATGCTTGCGGTGGAGAATAGGCTTGTCGCTATCCTCCTCTGCACTTTCGCGCATGCTGCGGGCCACTTCGGCCATGGACGGCTTGGGTTTGGGGGCGGGCAGTGGCTTCCACGAGCCATAGCCGACCCAAGAGCCCTGCTCCTGGCCTGCGTTTTTGATGTCGAAGAGGCCGAGCGGATGGCCGTTCTGCTGAAGTTCGTATTCGACCTCGCCGGAGAGGGCCAGCGGCTGGGGACGAGCCATGTAGATGCCGCCATCCTGAAGCTGTTCGCCCTCAATACGCGAACCATCGAAGACGGCGACAGGAACCAGGCGGCTGGTTTTAGGATGGCCTGGCTCGCCGGTCCACTCGAGCACGGCGATGGAGCGCAGCACGGGAGCATCATGACTGGTTCTTGTGACCTGGCCGGGGTATTGGGCGATGAGCGGGAGTGCGGAGTGCAGGAGGAGGATTGCCAGCGTAATTCGACTTATCGATAAAAAATCTGATTTGCGCAATGACATTTGCTGCTTCCCTCGGAAATAATCGAATCGGATAGTCATATCAGGCTCTCTAATTCACCATACGAGGTGCTTCCCCATGGAAATCAATAAGAAAGTAGCAAACTTTACCCTGCAAACGGATGAGGACAAGACGGTAAGCCTGACCGATTATACCGGGCAGCCGGTCATCCTCTTCTTTTATCCAAAGGCGGACACGCCCGGCTGCACCATCGAGGCCTGCGGATTCCGCGATACGTTCAAAAAACTTCAGGCGTCCGGGGCGGTAGTGCTGGGCATCAGCCGCGACACGCCCAAGGAGCAAGCTAAATTTCGCGCCAAATACGACCTGCCTTACACGCTCCTTGCTGATGTAGACGAGAAAGTGTGCAAACAGTTTGGCGTGCTGATGGAAAAGAACATGTACGGCAAGAAGGTTTGGGGCATCGAGCGAACCACCTTCGTGATTGGCCCGGACCAAACCCTGCTGCACGTCTTTCCCAAGGTTACGCCCGCGGGCCATGCGGAAGAGGTGCTCGCCCTGCTGAAAGAATGGAAAAAAGCGCACAAGTAAGGGTTAGGAGCGGCGCAGCTGAGCGGCTGCCTGGGCGGTTGCTGACGCGCGCATTCTTTGAGGCTTCGCCGGAGAAGGTGGCCCCAAGGTTGCTGGGGAAGGTGCTGGCGCACAGAACAGCGGCTGGAGTGCTGGCGGGACGGATTGTCGAAGTTGAGGCTTACCTTGGCCCGCACAGTGATCCACCCGATCCGGCGGCGCACTCTTATCGCGGAGCTACGCCGCGCAACCAGGTACTGTTCGGCACCGCGGGACACGCTTACGTCTACTCGATCTACGGACGATACTTCTGCATGAACATCAGTTGCGAGGTTAAGGGCAAAGCCGGTTGCGTGCTGCTGCGCGCACTGGAGCCGATGGCAGGAGTGAAGAGGATGGTGCGGAATCGGGGGCTTGCGGCGGGCGCGGCCGCGGATGTGAAGCTGAGACGGCAACTGACTTCCGGACCCAGCCGGCTTTGCCAGGCGCTGGGACTCACTCGCGCGGCGCACAACGGTGTCGATCTGATTGAATCCCATTCGCCGCTTCAGGTGCTGGATGACGGCTATGCGGTTGACGAGGTGATGGTGACGCCGCGTATTGGAATCCGCGCGGCAGTAGATTGGCCGCTGCGCTTTGCCTTGCCGGGGCATCCATGCGTCTCCGGAGGGAAGAGATTGAGGGGAAGTGTGCACAGAGTAGAATAAGGCGTCTTTGCCGAAAGGGCTACCAGAGACAGCAAGGGCGCTCCCGATATCCGGAAGCGCCCTTAGCACTACAGCAGGAAGCGCGCCTACTTTTTGGGCGTTTTGGAGTTGGCGGCCTGGGCGAAAATGCCTCTCACTTCGTTGGCAAACTGGCCTGTGGGGGCCAACTGCAGGTACGTCTGGAAGGCCTGAATGCAATCATCGGGCAGAATGATCATGTTTGTCTTGGGATCGACGGTGGCCTTTCCGAGGAGTCCCTGGCCCTTGAGATAGTAGAGAATCGGCTGGTTCTTGGGATCAGCCTTGATGCCCTGATCAGCAGCAACCGCCTGAGCGTCCGCATTGCCCGTCTGGAAGAAGATCACAGCTTCGTTCTTGTAGTACATGCCAGCCTGTGATGGATTGATTTTGGCGGCTGCATCAAAGGCCGCTTGCGCCTCGGGAACCTTGCCCGTACGCGCATAGATCTCACCCAGGCCGGCATTGGCAGCGCCCTGAGCTTGAGGATTCGGCTTTTTCGACGCGGCTTCCACATCAAGCACCTTCTTGTAGGTCGTTATAGCCTCGTCATATTTCTTCAGGCCGAGTTGCGCCTGGCCCAAATTAGCCCAGAGAACGGAAGCGTCGGGCTTGGCCGCGGTGTCGCGGAGCATGAGAGTCTCGATCTCGGTGTACTTAGCGGTCCGAATCTCGGTTTCCTTGGCTTCGAGATCCGCCTTGGAGGCGGTGGCGCCGAGGAGCTGAATTGCGGTGGCGTGCGCATTGTCGGCGTCCTTGAAGTCCTGACCGGCGAGTTTCAGGTCGTCGTTAAGGTGCTTGATGCCCTCGTTGGTCTTCAGGATTTCCGCATTCTTCTTCTTAAGCTCCTCCAACTTTTTTTGGTCCTCGGCGGGGAGCTTGTCGATATATTCCTTGCGGGACATATCGATGTCCTGGAGCGTGTCCTGTCCAGCCAGGATCTTAACATTATCGATTTGGTCTGCACTCTGATCCTGTTTCATATTCTTATCGCGGTATACGACAGAGTATGTGCCGGGGGCAGCCTCGCCTGCATAGTCGCCGTTGTCATCGACCTGGAAAACACCCTTATCGGCCATCTGCGCGGACAGTCCGGGGCCAGAGGCGGCTCGCCCAACCGCCACAAGGGTCACCGTGCCGCCTTTCTGTGCGGCTCCGGTCGGATTGGTGACGTGGCCGTGAATCTTGCCCGTGGGCCCCTTGGGCGGAGCTGGAGTTGTGGGCGTTGTTTGGGCAAATGCGGGAATAATGGCGAAAGCCAGCAGTCCCAACCATAATGGAATCGTTCTTTTCATCTGCGTCTCCTTGGGAGCGACGCGAGCCAGAAAGCCCGTGTGCTCAAAAAATTAAATTTGCCGGCCCATTACTTAGTAAAACCCTGAGCCCGGCCACAGGTTGCGTATCTTTGCCTTGAATATCTTACGCTGGCTCACGCCACCGTGTATCACAGTTCATGGTAGACCTAGCTGCAAAGCAGCATGTGTGGCCTGTATCACACTCTAAAATAACACCATGACAACCATAATTCGCCCCGCAACGCGAGCGGACATTCCGCAGATTTTGACCTATATTAGGGCGCTGGCGGCCTATGAACGCGCGCCGGACGCTGTGACCGCGACTGAAGAAGGCCTGGAGCGGGACGGATTTGGGCCTAACCCTATTTATTTCTGTCTAATGGCTGTACATGACGGCAAGGCGGCGGGTTTTGCATTCTTTTTTTACAACTACTCCACCTGGTTGGGGAGGCCCGGAATATACCTGGAGGATTTGTTCGTTGAGCCGGAGTTGCGAGGCCTGGGTATCGGGAAGGCTCTGCTGGAGCGAGTAGCTGCCATCGCTGTAGAAAAAGGCTGTCAGCGCCTTGAGTGGGCGGTTCTGGACTGGAATACACCGGCCATCGAGTTCTACCGGGAGATGGGGGCGGAGTTCATGGACGAGTGGCGAAATGTGCGGGTAAGCGGCGAAGCGCTGAAGGGACTGGCCGTCCAGGCGGGCGGCGCTGACGCGGCATGAGTTTCGTAGATTCCCATGCGGCGAGTTAGGCAGCCGAGGATCGCAAGCAATGAAGAGAATTCGCATCATCGGGGGCGGACTGGCGGGGCCGGAGGCGGCTCTGACCGCGGCGCAACTGGGCTGCGAGGTGGAACTCTACGAGATGCGGAGGGTGGTGGACGGAAAGCCGCGGCTAACGCCAGCACACCGGACGACAGAGTTCGGCGAGCTGGTCTGCTCCAACTCGCTGAAGAGCGAAACGCCCAACACGGCGCCATGGCTGCTGAAGCAGGAGATGCGGCGTGCGGACTCGGCGCTGATACGCCTTGCGGATGAAGCGGCTGTACCAGCAGGCCACGCTCTGGCGGTGGATCGCGTGGAGTTTTCACGGCGGATTGCAGAGGCGATTGCGGCCGAGCCGCGAATTCGCGTCATCCGCGAAGAGGTAACAACGCTGGACCATAACGAGGACAGCACGAAGTGCACAATTGTGGCGACCGGGCCACTGACCTCCGATGCGTTGAGCGCGGAGATCGAGCGCATCACCGGCTCAGAGCACCTGGCGTTCTATGACTCAATCTCGCCGATTGTTGAGACCGATTCCATTGACATGGGGCGCGTCTACATGGCCGCGCGGTGGGACAAAGGGACGGCCGATTACATCAATTGCCCGATGGACCGCGCAGAGTACGACCGCTTTTATGGCGCGCTGATGGGAGCCGAGCCGGCTGTGACCAAAGAGTGGGAAAAACTGGATTACTTCGAGGGCTGCCTGCCTATTGAGGTGCTGGCCGCGCGGGGGCGCGACACGCTGCGATTCGGCCCAATGAAGCCCGTGGGCTTGCGCGATCCGCGCACAGGCAAGAGGCCCTGGGCCGTGGTGCAACTGCGCAAGGAAAATCTGCGCGCCGACAGCTATAACTTAGTGGGCTTTCAGAATCATCTGAAGTTTGGCGAACAGGCGCGGGTGCTTAGGCTGATTCCGGGGCTCGAGAATGCGCGCTTTCTGCGCTATGGGCAGATTCATCGCAATACATATATTTGCGCGCCGGTGTTGCTGGATGAGACACTGCGCCTGAAAAAAGAGCCGAGGCTTCTCTTCGCCGGGCAACTCTGCGGAGTGGAAGGGTACACGGAGTCGATTGCCACCGGGCTGTTGGCGGGGATTTATGCGGCTTCACTGGCGCGCGGAGAAGAACCGATGCCCGCGCCGCGCGCGAGCGCGCACGGCTCGCTGGTTCATTACATTACACATGCCGACCAAAAGAATTTTCAGCCGGCGAACATGACCTTTGACTTGCTGGAGCCGCTGGAAGATGAGCTACGCAAGAAGGTGCGCGACAAGAAGGAGCGGCACCGCCTGCAGTGCGAGCGGGCACTCAAGGCGTTTGATGCGTGGCGGCAATTTTTTGCGGAAAAGATCACTTGAGGACGATGGTTTCGGAGTATAGTATTTGCGGAGCCACTCTCATATTTAACACAAGTCACTACTTCACCGGAGCAAGATGGTCCGCAGAGAAGTAGTTACCTGCCATTTTTCCTATCATAACCTGCGCATTTCCTTGAGCCGTTTTCGGAATCGCGGGAGAAATGGAGACAGGGAAATGACAAAGAAGCTTGAATGGCGCCTGGCTACGCTAGTGGGTTTTCTGGGCGCAGCCGCGATATCTGTGTGCGGGGCGCAGGCGCCTCCGGTTACGGGCGTTTGCGTTGCGAATTGCGGCGGGGGCGGCGGCGGCAACACAAACACCACCACGCACGCGGAGGCAAGGGCGTACTCGAGTTACGTTAAGGCTTACAACCAGGCGCTCAAACAGTATCAACAGGCAATCAGACTGGGTGCGACGGCGCAAGGCCTCTCGCTCTGCCAAAGCGCGCAGAGCTCCGTCGACGCGGCCTTGCAATATGCGCCGGGCGACGGAGACGCGCAGCGGCTGCGACGCGGAATTATGGGATGCATCGACGCCTGCAATGGCGTATTCGCAGTGAGAAACGGAGAGTATGACCGAGGCATCAGCTTCTATCGCCAAGCCGAATCCGACGACCCCGCCGATCGCAACCTTTGGGAGCAGGGTATTGCCTGGGCGGAGTCTGCCCGAAATCAGGCGATTGCCAATGCGGAAGCAAATGCCGCAGCAGCACGGGCCAGCGAGAAGAAGGCGCAGACACTTGCTCTCTGGGAACGAGGCTCTCAGCTTCGGAAGAGCGGAGACTACAAAGCCGAAGAAGCGGTCTGGCGCCAAGTAATCGCTCTTGACCCCACAATTCCAGAGGCCTATTCCAACCTGGGAACTGCGCTCAGGGGCCAGGGCCGGTTAACCAATGCCCTGGAAGCTTATCAAAAAGCGACTCAGCTGAATCCAAAGGATGCCGACTCACAGTATTGGGTGGGCTCCATACTCATGCTTAATTGGCGATACGCGGAGGCGGAGACAGCGTTACGGCAGGCACTCCAATTGAACCCGAATGATTGGAATGCCGAGACGGATCTGGGCAGAACGCTTTGGGGCTTAGGCCGACCTGTGGAGGCCGAGGCAGCGTATAAAAAAGCGGCTCAACTGAATCCGAAGGAATCCTTCCCTCATTATGAGCTGGGCATCATGCTCGAGCGCCAAAAGCGATATGCGGAGGCTGAGGCAGCGTACCGCAAGGCCCTGGAATTATCGCCTGGAGACGCAGACTATCAACATGCGCTTCAGTACGTGATGGACCTGGAGACAAAGGCCCAGCAACAAGGGCAGGCGAGTCAACCGGCAAAGCCCTTGATTACATCGGGCGAAGACCTCAGGGACGCGCCCAATTCCGGCGGCTCCGGAACCACGAATGCGTCCAGCTCTTCTCAATCGCAGAAGGCTCTGGATGAGGCGAGTTCCTCTCTAGGCGCAACGGGGCAGGGATTGCAATCGACGACACCCGAGGGGAAGACCACAGGACGACGTGAAGACGCCGTCGCAGGAGGAAGCAAGATTTTCGACACAACCGGACCGAAGATCGAAGCGCCTCCTGTGGATCTGAGAGGGGTGGGCAAAGCGCCGGCGGTTGCCAAGCTGCTCTCGCACATCCCCAAGAATGCCGTCACCACAAACGATAAGGAGATCAACGCCAGCATTACCTGGTATAGCGAGCTGGAGAGCAATAAAGCTGAGAAGCAACAACAGATTGCCGACATACAAAAACAGATCGACAGCAAGCAGGGTGATCCGGCCACCCTGGAAATCAGAAAAAACCAGTACAAAACTGATATACAAAACCTCGGACAAGACCAGCAGAGGGCGGAGGATGCAATCAAGAAGCGGCTGGTGAAGTTGGATATGCCGTGGATTGAGACTCCGGCCCCGCCGAAGACTGAAACAAAGCCAGATACAGCAACACAGGAGAAGCAGCCATGAACAAGCGCATTTTAGCCGGGGCAGCGTGCCTGGTGTGCGCGGCGGCGATGGCCGTGTGCGGGGCGCAGGCGCCCCCGGTTACGGGCGTGTGCGTTGCGAATTGCGGCTCAGGCGGCGGCAACACAAACACCACCACGCACTCGGAGGCAAGGGCGTACTCGAGTTACGTTAAGGCTTACAACCAGGCGCTCAAACAGTATCAACAGGCAATCAGACTGGGTGCGACGGCGCAAGGCCTCTCGCTCTGCCAAAGCGCGCAGAGCTCCATCGACACGGCCTTGCAATATGCGCCGGGCGACGGAGATGCTCTGCTCCTGCGACGCCGGATCGTTGCATGCATCGACTCCTGCAACGGCACCTTCGCAGTGAGAAACGGCGACATTGACCGAGGCATCAGCTTCTACCGCGAGGCCGAATCCGCCGATCCTGACGATCGCGGCCTCTGGGAGCAAAGTATTGCCTGGGCCGAGTCGATGCGGCAGCAGGCGATTGCCAATGCGAACGCGAAGGCCGCGGCGGACCGTGAACGGGCTGAAGCGGACCGGGCACGGGAAAAGAAGGCGCAGACGATTGCCAATGCGAAGGAGAAGATTGAAGCGCAAGCGAGAGCCGAAGCAGACTTTCGGGAAAAGATGGCGCAGAGGGATGTCCTCTGGGAGCGTGGCAAACAGCTTCAGGAAAACAACGACTATAAAGCCGCGGAGGCGGTTTGGCGCCAGATGATCGCGCTGTTACCTGAAGACCCTACCGGATATAACGGACTAGGCTATGCGCTTTCAAGCCAGGGACGGAATGCAGAGGCTGAGGCAGCTTATCGCAAGTCAATTCAGGCGGATCCCAACTATGTTGCGCCTTTGACGAACCTTGCCATGCTGCTTGCCGAAAAAGAGATGCGCGTCACGGAGGCTGAGGCGCTTTATCGCCAAGCATTGAAGCTAGATCCGAGTAATATTAGCGCCAAACTTGGACTAGGCGAGATATATCTCTACCAGAACCGTTATGCGGAAGCCGAGGATATGTACCGCAAAGCTCTGGAGGTTACTCCCGAAGACGCGAGACTGAAAGAGGCGCTTCGGTCCATGATTGAGCTGCACGCGCTGCACGACCGATCGAACCAATCCAAACAGACAACAACACCCTTGATCACGGCGGGCGAAAACCTCAAGGACGCAGTCAACTCCGGCGGCAGCTCAGGCACCGAGGATGCGTCCAACGCTTCTCAATCGCAGAAGGCTCTGGATGAGGCGAGTTCCTCTCTAGGCGCCACGGGCCAGGGATTGCAGTCAACGACTCCCGAGGGGAAGACCACGGGACGACGTGAAGATGCTGTTGCGGGTGGAAGCAAGATTTTCGATACAAAGGGAGAGAAGATTGCCGCGCCGCCGGTGGATCTGAGGGGAATGGGCAAAGCGCCGACAGATGTCAAGCTGCTCTCGCACATCCCCAAGAATGCCATCACCGATAACGATAAGGAGATCAAGGCCAGCGTTGACTGGTATAGCAAGCTGGAGAGCGATAAAGCGGATACACAGCAGAAGATTGCCAACATACAAAAGCAGATCGAAAACAAGCAGGGCGATCAGGGCATCCTCAAGATGGAACAAACGCAGTACACAAATGATCTGCAGAACATCCAACAAAACCAGCAGAGGGCGGAGGATGCAATCAAGAAGCGGCTGGTGAAGTTGGATATGCCGTGGATTGAGACTCCGGCCCCGCCGAAGACTGAAACAAAGCCAGATACAGCAACACAGGAGAAGCAGCCATGAACAAACGCATTTTTGCAGGTGCAGCGCGACTAGCGTACGCGGCTGCCGTGATTATTCTATTGAGCCTGGCGAAGCCGGCAGCAGCCCAGCAGATTCCGGCCCTGGCAATACTCTCCGACAAGGTTGCTGCCACGCATCCTGAGCTGGTTAAATGGCGCGCGGCGCTGGTGGAGGAACGTAGCCATTTGCGGGAGCGGGTGCAGTTGCACAACCAGCAATGCAGTGCGGTTGAAGAGGGGACAGCGCAGGAGGCTTCGTGCCAGAAGGCGCTCGCGGATTTGCGGGCCGAAACCGGTGCGCACATCGAGAAAAGCAACCAGTTCAATGCTGCCGCAACGCGCGCGGAAGCCGAAGCCACCGGAAATACACCCACGCCGCATACGAGGATGGGAGCGGCGGCGAACGTGCGCGGCACGGTGTATTGGCTTACCAGCGACGGCCGCCAGGTTCCCATCACAGCCGGCGGCCCTCTCTACATTGGAGCGCATATCGTTACCGGGGCCGATGGCCACCTACAGGTCCTACTACTCGACGAAACGGTTTTTACCATTGGCGCGAACTCAGATATGGTCTTGGATGAGTTTGTCTATGATCCGGCCAGTGATGCACATAAGATCATGGCGAGGCTCAGCAAAGGAGTGTTTCGCTGGGTTACGGGCAAAACAGCGCGCAAAGACCCAGCAAGTATGAAAGTGACGCTACCTGCCGGCGACCTCGGCATACGCGGAACGGATTTTGAAGCAACCGTGCAGACGGACGGGAGCGGCATTGTAAAGCTATACTCGGGGCAGCTGCAGATAACGGAATCGAAGACCGGACACGTCTTTCTGCTGAATGCCGGCGAAACAGTTACTTTTGGCAGTGACGGGATTTTCAGCCAGCCAAAATGACCTTTGATCTGCTTCGCAGGAAAGAAAACCGGTATTGGGAGAGGCTGCCGCTAAAGAAGCCTGGCAAGGCAGCCGATTCAACACTTCAATGAGCCGAAGAACCAATGCATGGAGCTATTTCGTTCTGGCGCTGGCAACAGGGGTGCTGTGCGCCCAGGAGTACAGTTTTCGCAACTTTGGAACGACGGAAGGGCTCAGCAATCTCGGCGTACGGACGATCTACCAGGACCGCTCAGGTTTTATCTGGGTGAGTACGGAAAACGGCATTTTCCGCTACGACGGAGATCGGTTTGAGGCTTTTGGGCCGGAACAGGAGATTCCTTCTGCAAACGGCGCAGCATTTGGCGACGCTCCCGACGGGTCCGTACTGGCAGGAGGCAACTTTGGGCTCTACCACCTGACGGGAAACCGGTTCGAGAAGCTATCCACCTCCTTCACAACAATCAGCATTTTTCAAGGCATACAAGCGGATGGCAAGGGACACACGTATCTGGGCACAGATGCCGGCCTTGTGGAGCTTTCTTCCGAAGCCGGGCGCGAGGAATTTGTCGAGCGCCTGATTCCCCAGGCCCAAGGCAGCACTGGTCCAGGGGCGTACGGCGTGCTGGTGGATGGGGAGATTGTGTGGTACGGATGCGGCGGGGAGATCTGCCGCATAGACAGCCGCGGAACTACAGTGCTGGGACGCGCGAGCGGACTTCCTGAAAGTGAATGGCAGGCAATCCGGAAGGACAGCCAGGGGAACCTTTGGGTGCGAGGAAGGAATGTGGGCATCTTCGAGTTGGAGGCGGGCCAATCCACGTTTAAAAAGCCGAACTCGCCAACTCTATCTACCGCGCTGGGAGGAGTTCCCGTTGCCGATGCGGAGGGGCGGATTTTGCTGCCATCATCAGATGGGATATTTATTCAGCATGGGAAGGAGTGGCAGAAGGTGGATCGTGCCGCCGGCCTGCGCGGAACCGTCTATTCGATCTTCGAGGACCGTCAGCACTCACTGTGGATTGGGACGGCGGGCCGCGGCTTGTTCCAGTGGAATGGTTACGGGGAGTGGGAGAGCTACTCGGCGGCAAGCGGGCTGGGAAGCGACGTGGTCTACGAGATTCTGCCACTGGCCAACGGGACGATCTGGCTGGCAACCGAAGGAGGATTGTATCGCGGGAAGAAAGGGGAATTCAATGTTCAGTGGCAACGCTTTGCGGGAGTGGGCGACATACCGGTTCACGGCCTGCAAATGGACACGGGCGGAGACCTTTGGATTGGGACCGAAGCCCACGGCGCAGCGCGCATTCACCTTGCGACCGGCGGCGTGGAGTGGTTCGGTGAAAAACAGGGGCTGACAGGCAAGGACGCATACACTCTTCACTTCGACCGGAATCACCAGTTGTGGGCGGAAACGGAGGCTGGTTTGTTCATGGCTTGGCCTCCTTACCAGAGGTTCACGCGCATCGAGGAGATCCCATCTGGCCGCATGTGGGCAATCGCAGAAGGACAGGATGGCGCGCTGTGGGCCGGAGGCGTAGGCGGACTCTATGAGTACACCGGCGGGCAGTGGAGAAACTGGACGCGCGCCGATGGACTGAGCAATCAGGAGGTGCTGTCGCTGGCGGTGGGCAGCGATGGCACAGTGTGGGTGGGCTATCGCCATGGAGGCGGCATCGACCGCGTTCATCTCAAGCCGGGCGGGATAACCATCGAAAAAGGCGTACAGCGCCCAGGCAGCAACGGACTCATCTATTTTCTGGATTTCGACAGGGAAGGGCGATTATGGGCGGGGACAGAAAAGGGCGTGGATATGTGGAACGGCGCCCGCTGGGACAACTTCGACACGACCGATGGCCTGGCATGGAATGACTGCGACCTGAACGCATTTGCTGAAGATACGGACGGCGCAATCTGGATTGGAACCAGCGGTGGAGTATCACGCTTCAGGATGCGCGCGAACAACTCCCCGGAAGCGCCGCTCGATGTGGTATTTACCCGGCTCATGATGGGAGAGAGAGACGTCTCCGGGTTGCACAATCCGTCCTTTGGCAATTCGGAAAACTCTTTGATGGCGCGCTATTTCGCGCTGAATGCACCCCAGGAGAATGAGGTTGTCTTCCGTTACCGGCTGGGAGGCGCGCAATCATCCTGGACCGAGACACAGCAACGGGAACTGCATTTTGCGAGCCTGGCGCCGGGAGAATACCGGCTGGAAGTCGAGGCGCAAAACGACATCGGAGTGTGGAGCGGACATCCAGCTGTCTTCGCCTTCAAGATTCTGGCTCCGTGGTACAAGACATTGTGGTTTTTTGCGGTTTGCGCGCTGATTCCCCCGTCACTGGTGCTGGTTGTGCTTCGTTTGCGGGTGTTGAGCGCGCAACGCAGGGAACGCGAATTACTGCAATTGGTGGAAATAAAGACAGCGGATTTGCAGCGCACGAATGAAGAACTGGCGCGGCTCTCGTTTACCGATGCGTTGACCGGCCTGGCGAACCGGCGCATCTTTGACCAGACACTCGAAAAAGAATGCGCGCGCATGACGAGAACGGGGTCGCGCCTTTCGCTGATCATCTTTGACGCCGATCACTTCAAGGCGCTGAACGACTCCAGCGGACACCAGCAAGGCGACGAGTACCTGACGGCCCTGGGCAGAGAGATAGCTCGAAATGCCAAACGCTTAGGTGATGTAGCCGCGCGCATTGGCGGGGAAGAGTTCGCTTTATTGCTGCCCGAAACAAATGAATCCAATGCCCTGCACATCGCGGAGACGGTGCGGCTGGCAGTGGCCGGTCTCGGATTACCTCATCCCGCATCGGAGGTAGCCAAGCACCTGACGGTAAGCGCCGGGGTGGCAACAGCAACCCTGCAGGGATGGAGTTCTCCCGCTGACTTGATTGCCGCCGCGGACCGGGCGCTCTATCAGGCAAAAGGGGCGGGCCGGAATCGAGTGATTGCTACCGAATGGAATGCTCCCGAATAGGCGGCTGATGATCTGTCAGGAGCAAGAGCGGAACCAAGGAACATTTCCGGCAATTTCAGTGTCCAAGTAGATAGGGGATGCTCAGCGGTGAGCAGGCGGCGCTACGATGCGGCGGCGCCGAAGCTGTGAGATGATCTGCTGGCAGCCTCCGGTGACGGACATGATCGGTCTTGCACACATCCTCTCCCATCCCATCGTTGCCTTGGCGGTGCGAGCCATTCTGGGCGGCGCTTTGATCTGTCTAGGGCGCGCATTCTACGCGGATCCTTTGGCCTCGTTCCGTGGTTCGTCGCGGCCGTTTCCCTACGATCCATGGGTAAGGCATACGCTACGCGCAATGGCCGGATTCTGCCTGTGGGGCGGATGCTTCATTTTTGCCACCACCGTTGCGGTGCAGGTTTTTGGTTTTCATGGCCAGGGGTTGGCGGTTGTGTTATTGGCCATCGCCACCATCGCTACCTGGATTCTGCTTCCGAAGCGCCCGGACGCGAGGGCATAAGAGAGATCCGGCATAGAGAAGACACGAAGGTCGAAGTGAATGCCTCACTTTTTCGCGGCTAAGTTTGTGATAGACTAGGCCGGCATGGAGAATGCCCTATGAACGTTTTCTCTGCCACGCAAGCCATATCGCCCGCTATTGACCGGACTAAGCACTATCTGTTTCAACCCTTCAAGTTGGGCACCTATCTGAAACTAGCAGCGGTCGCCTGCATCACGGAAGGTATTTCGGCTAATTCCAACTTCAACTTCAATTTACCGTCGGGCTCTCACACGTCATCCGGCGCCGATATTCCATCTTTGCTGAATCTATCCAATGAAGTCATCGCGCTAATTGTGATTGGCGTTTTGGTTTGCATCGCCATCGGCATCTATCTCTCCTACCTGATTATCCGGCTGCGCTTCGCCTTCTTTCATTGCCTGGCCCACCAGACCAAGGAGATTCGGCCGGGATGGAGACTCTATCGCACGCAGGGAATGCGCTACTTTATCGCGAGCCTGATTATAGGGCTGATTTTTATCTTTGTATGTATTTTGGTGGCGCTACCGTTTGTCTTCGGCTTTGTCAGGCTTTTTCAATCGTCCCAGGAAGGCGGGCCATTCAATATCGGTTTCTTTCTCCTCCTGTTTTTACCACTCATTGGAATTGTTATTTGTTTGTGCCTCGCAGCCTATGGGGTGAATGCGGTGCTGCACGACTTTATCCTGCCGCATATGGCGCTTGAGAATCTCTCGTTCCTGCAGTCCTGGGCAGCGGCCAAGACCCGCATCGGGGCGGAAAAGGGGTCGTTCGCATTGTACTTGCTTATGCGACTGATTCTCCCGTTTGCCGCCTATCTCGCCGTATTCATCGTCATGTTCATCCCGCTGCTGATCGTCTTTGGCATTCTGTTGCTCACCGGGTTCGGCTTCCATGCCGCGTTCGAGGGCACAACCGGCGTGATTGCTTTTATCGGCATATTCATCGAAGTTGTGCTTGTCCTCATAGGCATCGCCTTCGGCCTTCTCGTGGCCTTCAGCCTTGGCGGGCCAATTGCAACCTGGATTCGCAACTATGCGCTGCTTTTCTATGGCGGGCGCTATCAGGCTCTTGGCGACATCCTGTCTCCGCCGGCCCCTGCCGCTCCGGCTGCTCCGGAAGTTCGCTAAGCATAACCGCGCTGAGATTGATTCAGGAACCTTTCCTGCGCTTTCAGTGTCCAAGTAGAGAGGGGATAGCGCCAGCAACGGACGGCGAGGGCAGCGTGTACCCTGAAGATGGGAGCATTGGGATGCGTTGGATTTCAATTCTGGTTTGTTCGGCGGTGCTGGCGGGGGGCACAACCGCAGGTGAGGCGCAGGCTGCGCCAGCCAAAGCCCCGGTTTCAACGGAAGCTATGCATCTGGTATTGCCGCCGGTTCCCAAAGCACTGCTGCCGGAGACGTTTGCAGGCTGGGTGGCCACAGGCGCGCCGAAGAAGGAGACCGACGCGGCCAAGGCCGACCCGGAGAACGCAGCAGCTCTCAAGGAGTACGACTTTACGGATGCCGAGCTGGCTGTGTACAAGCGGAGCGGCGAGACGCTGAACCTGCGCGCGCTGCGTTTTCGTGACTCCAGCGGCGCATACGGCGCGTATTCGTTTTATAGGCAGAATGGATGGCCGAAGGAGCAGATCGGCACAGGGGCGACATCCAACCAGAACCGGGTGCTCTTCTGGGTGGGAAACACGGTGGTGGATGCGAATTTTTCGCACATCGAGCCCATGAGCGGCGCGGAATTGCGCGAGCTGGCTGGCTTGTTGCCGCAGCCGGAGGGCGGCAAGGCGCTGGCGCCTCCCATTCTGGCCAACCTGCCGAAGGCCCAACTGGACGGGCAGACGACGCACTATGCGTTGGGGCCGGTGGGCTATGCCGGCGCGGGCGGAGTGCTTCCGCCGGAATTGGTGGGCTTTGACCGAGGCGCGGAAGTTGTGACCGCCAACTACACGCTGCGCACGGGGCCAGCTACGCTGACCATCATCGACTATCCCACACCGCAGATAGCAGCGGCGCAAGAGAAGACGATTCGCGAGTTCGTTGAAGCGTGCAAACGGGCGGACAAGCAGACGCAGGCGGGGTGGCCCAAGCCGCTGCAGGATTCGGGCCTGGCGGCGCTGGAGGTGCGGCGCAGCGGGCCGCTGGTGGCGCTGGTGAGCGGGAATGCCTTTACCGACGATAGCCACAAGCTGCTGGCCTCGGTGCACTACGAGTTGGATTTGACGACGCTCGAGCAGCCGACCGAGTCCGATGTATTGAAGACAGGCAAGCTGCTGTTGGGGATCACGATCCTGGTGCTCATCGGCTGCAGCGCGGCGCTTTTGCTGGCATTTTTCCTGGGAGGCTTCCGGGTACTCTACCGGCTGGCGCGCGGCAAACCGATTTCCTCGATGTACGACATTGAGTTCACCAGCCTGAATCTGAGGGATTGAGTAGGGGAGAAGATCCGGCAAAAATCGCGAGTCCGTATCCGAAGGGTAAATGCGGAGGAAAACCAGGAGTTAACCCGGTATAAACCCAATAAAACTCCCAGAAAAGGCGGGATAAAGCAGAATAATAAAGGCGAAGACACGCCGAAGACAGGGCCTGTGCATTTTCGAAAAAATATTTACCAAGTTGTTGATATATATACGTTTATTTCTCTTTCGATTTCTCCTTGACACACCCTTTCCCCGCCCCTAGTATGCAGCCAGAAAGTTCTGATGGTTTTGCCTCCGTTGGAACTATTCTCCCTGAGGAGAGAGCTGCCCAGTTGCCGGGCGGCTCTTTCCGTTTTAGGCCACCTGCGCCACCTTTCTGGCCGTCCAGGCGGACGGCGCTTCGCGGCTCCCAGACGCAGACAGGCCCACGGTTGACCGTGGGCCTGATGTTTTCTGTGGTGAGCGTTCGCGTTATTAGTGCTTTGGCTCATTCTTGGGTGCAGGTGCGGCATGCTGCTGCGTCTGCGTTTGCTGTTTCTGAGCCTGCTGTTGCGGGGCCTGCTGTTTCTGCTGCGTTTGCGCCTGCTGACGCTGCTGCGTCTGCGCTTGCTGTTTCTGAGCCTGCTGTTGCTGGGCTTGCTGTTTCTGCTGCGTCTGCGCCTGCTGTTTCTGCTGCGTCTGTGCTTGCTGTTTCTGAGCCTGCTGTTGCTGGGCTTGCTGTTTCTGCTGCGTCTGCGCCTGCTGTTTCTGCTGCGTCTGCGCCTGCTGACGCTGCTGCGTCTGTGCTTGCTGTTTCTGAGCCTGCTGTTGCTGGGCCTGCTGTTGCTGGGCCTGCTGTTTCTGCTGCGTCTGCGCCTGCTGACGCTGCTGCGTCTGTGCTTGCTGTTTCTGAGCCTGCTGTTGCTGGGCCTGCTGTTTCTGCTGCGTCTGTGCTTGCTGTTTCTGAGCCTGCTGTTTCTGTTGCGTCTGTGCTTGCTGTTTCTGAGCCTGTTGTTGCTGTTGCGTCTGTGCTTGCTGTTTCTGAGCCTGTTGTTTCTGTTGCGTCTGTGCTTGCTGTTTCTGAGCCTGTTGTTTCTGCTGCGTCTGTGCTTGCTGTTTCTGAGCCTGTTGTTTCTGTTGCGTCTGTGCTTGCTGTTTCTGAGCCTGTTGTTGCTGGGCCTGCTGTTTCTGCTGCGTCTGCGCCTGCTGACGCTGCTGCGTCTGTGCTTGCTGTTTCTGAGCCTGCTGTTGCTGTTGCGTCTGTGCTTGCTGTTTCTGAGCCTGTTGTTTCTGCTGCGTCTGCGCTTGCTGTTTCTGAGCCGGAGTGCTCTTTACCGGGGCCAGCGGCTTGGCTACGGCCACGTTCTGCGGGTGTCCTCCATTTGCCTTGGCAAACGAGGTCTTGTCAGTCCTGGCCGCCGCAATATGTTGTGTCTGGACGCTGGTTGGAGCCGCGTGCTGCTCGTGGTCGGCAACCCGCTCCTGGGCGCTGGCGGTGTGCTGAATGCCGTGTGGACCGCCGCTATAGGCAACGCGGTTGTTGTTGGCGACAGTGTTTCTCTCCACAATCGTCCGGTCACTGTAAGTGTTGTGGATGACGGTCTCATTGACGCGCGTGATCGCGGTGTTGTAGCGGAAGTCGTTGCCTTGCCACTCGCCGCCGGAGTAGCCGATGCCCTCATAGCCGTAGCCGTAGTTGACGCCGCCATAGTAGCCGACGTGGCGGCCCCAGTAGCCTCGATGGAACCTGTAGTGGCCGCCGTACCAGCCCCAGTAGGGAGGTGTCCAGAGCAAGCCGCGACGTGGAGCCTCCACCCAAGAGCCGGGCACCCAGTAGTAGTCGCCCTGGTCCTGATCGTAGGCCCAATAGCCGGGCATCCACATCATGTTGGGCTCGGGGCAGTACGGCTGCTCGTAACTGGGCATTTCCGGCGGAGCGAAGTCGACAGAGATGACAACTTGCGCGTGTAATGTTGCGGGAATCAGAGAGAAAAGCAGCGTCAGCATGAGCCAACGCGCGTAGCGGAAAATTCGCATGAGAAGAACCTCCTGGTTCTTTCGTGCCTGCTCCGCTGAGAGAATCGATTTTCACTGCGCGGGGCGAGGGCATGGGTACTACGCAGCAAGCGTACCCTGAGCCCTCATCCCCGTTCTGGTCAATACTGGACAGGAAGTTTTCTCTACTTCAGTCCGTTTGAAATCCAACCCTAGTAGCGGTAACTGAGCCCTGTGCCAACGACGTGGCGCGCCTGAAGATTCACCGGGTACAGAGGCGGAAGGATGGGATCCGTGAACCCGATCTGCCCCGCGATCTGGCCTACGCCGATATCGAAGGAGAAGTGTGGATGTTCCCTCTGCGTTACCCGTATCGCATAGTCCAGCGTGGTAGGAATATGCGCCGGGCTTGGGTTAGCATACGTAGAAGGATTGATCAGAATAGCGCTCAGGTTCACCACCTGTGGCGGCTCCTGCGCGAATCCCACCGAGGGCACGGCCACAATACTCTTGCCGATGGGCAGCGGAATTCCCAACCCGCCGTAGAACCGTCCTATAAAGCGCGTGCTCTGCCCGCCGAGTCCGAAGATCTCGGCGTTGGTCATCTTCCAGCCGAAGTTAGCCAGGAAGGGAACCGGCTTCTTGGCCCAGGTCTTGGTCACCGATATATATGCGTCGCCGTTGGTGTAGGCCTTGGCAGGCACGGTGAAGCCCGTGAACGCGGAACCAAGATATCCGGACACAAATTTGTCGCCGGTGCGCACCACGCCGCCGACGGCCACACCCGGCGTCCAAGGGCCGAACTGGGCGTCCTTGATGCCGACAACTTTGCCGTGAAAGACGTTCATGCCATTGTAATTCCAGAGATAGCTGAGGCCCAAAGTGGTGCTTAGGTCTGTTTGGTTGCCGAGCTGGTGAACGCTGCGGGTATAGCCGACCTCGGCGCGGTTGGCGAAACCTTCGGTGATGCTGAAGGTCTCGACGTTGCCGATGACCGCAGCAGAACCCACAAAGTGAAAGCCGACGGCGGGGTGAGAAAACACGTGGCCCTTGGCCGATTCAACAACGTACGCGGTGGGTGTGAGGAACCCGCCGGTTTGGCCCTCCAGCGTCAATTGTTGCGCGCTGAGTTGCCGGGTAGTTAGTAAAGCGACCGCGAATAAGCCGCAAACGCAGATATTGTGAACGATGCGAAGATTCACTTGTTTTAACTCCTGTGGAGCGCAGTCGCCTGCCTCCGGTGGCGTTATGAAATTAATCTCCTTGTAACACATTGGCAGCAGATTCGTCTGCAACTAAATTCAAGTGGTAAACTCAGCCCATGCCGCGTGGACTGTTTATTACCTTTGAAGGCCTGGATGGTTCGGGTAAAACCACGCAAATCAATCGCCTGGCAGCATGGCTGAAGAAACGCGGCCACAGCACGGTCATCACCCGCCAGCCGGGTGGCACGGCGACCGGCGAACGCATCCGCGCCCTGGTGCTGGACTCTCGCTCCAAGGGCCTGGCGCCCCTGTGCGAGATGGCCCTGATGTTTGCCGACCGCGCCCAGACCATCGCCGAGGTCATCAAGCCTGCCCTGGAAAAGGGCAAGATCGTACTCTGCGACCGATTCACGGATTCAACGGAGGCCTACCAGGGCGGAGGACGTGAGCTAGGCTCGGAGGTCGTGCTGGAGCTCCACCGCGTGCTCTGCTCCAACCTGAAACCAGACCTGACGATTCTGCTGCTGCCCACGCTGGGACCAGCGCTGGCCCGGGCGCGGCGCCGCAACCTGCGCACCGCCAAAAAGAGCAAAGGGGACGAAAACCGCTTTGAGCAGGAACAGGACGCATTTTACCGCCGGGTACGGGAGAAGTATCTGAAGATAGCTGCCCGCGAACATGCCCGAGTGGTTCTGATTGAGGGCGACCACAGCATCAAAGAGGTTCACGAACAGATCGTTGCCGCCGTTGCCGAACGGCTGGCTAAACTGGCCGCAGTAACGCCGAAATAATCGGATTTCGACCTCGCGCCGCAGGCATATAATTCCGTCTAAGCTATAATGCCCACAATTTATCCCTCTAGGGAGACCCTATGATCACAATTCGACGCACCCTGCTGTCCGCAGCCGCCGTCCTTCTTGCAGCGCCTCTGCTCTATGCTCAGGCCTCCGAGTCGGTCATCAATAAGCAGCTCGACAAACTTCGCTCCCTTTCTCCCGAGCAGCGTTCGATCGCCACCGCCAAGTTGGCCCTCGATATTCGCTCGCTGCACGCCGGCCCAAACAAGGTCAAGCTGGCCTACAATCTCGCCGGCCTATCCACGGAGGGCGATGCTGGCCATGACACACTCCAGGCCGTTGCCGACACCCTGGCCAAGGCTCTGGCAGAGTCGCCCGTCCCAGCCAAAGGCGGCCAGCCCCCTGCCCCGTACAGCGAGCTAGCGGAGCTCGTCCGCTACGAACACGTTACGGCAACTCTCGACGACCCGCTCTTCGCCAAGGCCACCCAGACGCTGTCCGACGAAGAAGCGGATATTCAGAAGGCCGACTTCACCCTCAAGGATTTGAAGGGCAAGAAGGTCACCCTCTCCGAACTGCGAGGCAAGATCGTGCTGATCAACTTCTGGGCCACCTGGTGTCCGCCCTGCATGCAGGAGATGCCCGACCTGGACCGGCTTTACAACTACTTTCAACCGCAGGGGCTAATCATTCTCTCCATCACCGACGAACAACCCTTCAAGGTCTCCTCCTACGTCAACGCATCCAACTACCATCCGACCGTCCTGCTCGATCCCGGAGGCACGGTACACAAGCAGTTCCATGTCGAAGGCATTCCCAGAACCTTTATCTTCAATCGCGATGGCAAACTGATTGCGGAAGCCATCGACCGGCGCATCATGCACCAGTGGCTGGAGATGCTCTCCAAGACAGATCTTCATCCCTGATCACCTCCCGCATGGCCGGGGCGCTCCGTCGGCGCTGGCGCCCCTTTCCTTCCAGCGACTCCGGGGCAAGCCCAGCGCGATTACACTTTTACAGGTGAGCAGAGAAGACCCATTCGCGCCGCAGGCATATAATTCCGTCGAAGCCTCAATAGCTTCAATCCACTCATTCAGCGAGACCGCATGATCACTCTCCGTCGCATTCTTCTTGTCGCAGCACTTCTTTTTGCAACGCCTTTTCTTCATGCGCAGGCGAACGAATCATCCATCATGAGTGAGCTGCGGAATCTTGCGACAGCCACCACGCCCCAGTCCCCAACAACGGTCATCAAGATCGCCTCCGAGATTCGTACCTTGCCTGCCGGACGGAACAAGCTTCAACTCGCAGACATTCTCGCCCACCTAGCCTCCCGAGACGACCCAGGCCTGCCAGCCCTTCAAGCTGTAGCCGACACACTGGCCCAATCACTGACGGAGTTTCCCTTGTCAGGCGCGGACGACCAGCCCACCATGCCCTATATCGACCTGGCCAAACTGGTCCGCTACGAGCACGTAACAACTACCCTTGATGATCCTCTGCTCGCCAAGGCTACCCAAAAGCTGGTTACCGACGACGCCGACGTCGAAAAGGCAGACTTTACCCTCAAAGATCTCCAGGGCAGGGATGTCACCCTCTCGCAACTCCGCGGCAAGATTGTGTTGGTCAACTTCTGGGCAACCTGGTGCGGCCCCTGCCGTTTGGAAATGACTGATCTGAACGACTTTTATTCCCGTTTCAAATCCCAGGGCCTGGTTGTCCTCTCCATCACTAATGAGGAGAGCTCGAAGGTCAGCTCCTTTGTGAATGGGAGTGGCTATCACGCGCCCGTCCTGCTCGACTCCGACTCCCAGGCGGCCAAGCGATTCCACGTCGAGAACCTTCCCAGAAGCTTCGTCTTCAACCGCAAGGGCAAGCTGGTGGCCATAGCCGTCGACCAGCGGTCCCGCCGCCAGTTCTTACAGATGCTGGCCGCGGCCGGCCTGCATCCCTGACGATTTGCATGCAAAACCGGACAAACTTCCAATCGGAAGCCCGTTTCCTTCCCGCGACTCCGAAACAAGCCCCGCACGATTACACTTTTACCAGTGAGCAGAGAAGACCCATTCGCGCCGCAGCTCGGCCTCAGCTTTGAGGAACCGCGGGACACGCGCCGCATCTGGCCGGTGCGCGAGCTGGTGAGCCAGGTGCGCGAGCTGATCGAGCAGGAGTGGGGAGACGTGTGGGTGGAAGGGGAGATCTCCAACTACCGCCCAGCGCCGAGCGGCCACGTCTATTTCACGCTGAAGGACGCTGAGGCGCAACTGGGGGTGGTGCTCTTCAGGCGGCAGGCGATGCTGCTGCGCTTCCGGCCCGAAGACGGCCTGCATGTTTTGGTGCGCGGGCGGGTGAGCGTTTACGAGCAACGCGGCCAGATGCAACTGGTGGCCGAGACGATGGAGCCGGTGGGCGCGGGCTCGCTGCAACTGGCCTTTGAGCAGTTGAAGGCGCGGCTCAAGGCCGAAGGCCTCTTCGACGCGGAGCGCAAGCGGCCGCTGCCCGCGTTTCCGCGAACGGTGGGCATCATCACCTCTCCAACCGGCTCGGTAATTCGCGACTTTTTGAACATTGTTGCGCGACGACATTCCGGGTTGAATGTGCTTATCTGCCCGGTCAGCGTGCAGGGAGATTCGGCTCCCGCCGAGGTGGAGGCGGCACTGGCCGAACTCAACTCTTCAGGCCTGGTAGACGTGATAGTAGTGGCCCGCGGCGGAGGATCGCTGGAGGACCTGGCGGCCTTCAACAGCGAGCAGGTGGCGCGGGCGATTGCGGCTTCACGGCTGCCGGTGGTCTCGGCCATCGGACACGAGACAGACTTTACTATCGCGGATTTCGTCGCTGACCTACGCGCGCCGACGCCTTCGGCGGCGGCGGAATTGATTACCGAGGCGCAGCACAAAATCGCCGAGTACCTGGCCGAACAGTCGCACAGGCTGGAACGCGCCGCGCGCTTCCAGATGCTGCAAGCGCGGCAGCGGCTGACGAGGCTGCCGGTGAGCCGCGCCGAGGGGCGCGTGAATACACTGCTGCACAGGCTGGCGCAGCGGCTGGACGAATTGAGTTTGCGGATGGAAACAGCCGCCAGCGAGCAACTCCGGCGGCAGCAGCGCGATGTTGCCGACCTGAGAGCCGCTGTTTTGCGCCACGATCCGCGGCAGCAGCTTGGGGCGGCGCGAGAACGGCTCGCTGCTTGCCGCACCCACCTGGATCGCTCGCTGGAGCGCAGGGTGCATGAATCCATGGCCCGCATCAACGCGCTCGACGCGCGGTTGCACACGCTATCGCCGCTGGCCGTGCTGGAACGCGGCTATGCGCTAGTGGTTGACGCGGCAGGCGGGGTGGTGCGGTCAGTCGCACAGGTTGACCCCGGTGACGAGGTCACGACGCGCCTGGCAGATGGCGGATTTATCAGCCGCGTAGAATCCAAGAAGAAGAAGTGAGACGATGACGAAAGCCAACGCACGCAAACTCTTCGGCACCGACGGCATTCGCGCCGTGGCGGGTGAAAATCCGCTTGACGCAACCACCATCTTTGCCTGTGGGCTGGCGCTGGGCCACTCGCTGCGGAACTCCGTTCCGAGGAGTTTTCCTAAGGTGTTGCTGGGGAGGGATACGCGCGAATCCAGCCCGTGGATTGCGGCAACGCTGGCCGCAGGATTGAGCGAGACCGGCGTGCGCGTGGAGAGCGCGGGCATCGTGCCCACGCCAGCGGTGGCGTTTCTGGCGCGGACACATGGATTTCAGGCGGGTGTAGTGATCTCCGCCTCGCACAATCCCTGGCAGGACAACGGCATCAAGCTCTTTGGCGCCGACGGCTTCAAGCTGGCCGATGCGGTGGAGCTGGCCATGGAGGATGAAATACTCCATCACGCCTCGCGCTCGGCGGCTCCCGACCCGGCAACGCTGCCCCCGGTGGTGGACAACGCGACGCTGCAGGCTGACTATATTCAGTTTCTGCTCGACTGCGTGCCGGGGCTCTCGCTGGCCGGGCTGCATATTGTGGCCGACTGTGCGAATGGAGCGGCGGCAGCGGTTGCGCCGGAACTCTTCCGGCGTCTGGGCGGCGATGTGATTCTTGAGAACATCAAGCCCGACGGCCGCAACATCAACCTGAACTGCGGGGCGCTGCATCCGGCGCAGGTGGCCGCTGAAGTGAGCGCGCGCGGAGCAGACCTGGGCCTGACCTTTGACGGCGACGCCGACCGCTGCATGCTGGCCGGCAGTCACAACAACGTCGTCAACGGCGACGCGATTCTGCTGATGGCCGCGCGCGATCTGAAGGCGCGGGGAATGCTGACGGGAGATTTGGTTGTAGCGACTACCATGTCGAATATGGGCCTGGAAGCGGCACTGCGGCGCTCGGGAATCCGGATGCTGCGCGCGCAGGTGGGCGACCGTTACGTGCTGGAAGAGATGCAGAAGAACAATGCGGCGCTGGGGGGCGAGCAGTCTGGCCATATTCTGTTGCCGCATCTGGCGACGACGGGCGACGGGCTGCTGACGGCGCTGGTGGTGCTGGACCTGGTGGCGCGGATGGGGAAGAACATCGACGAGCTGACTGAGGATTTGAAGGTCTTCCCGCAGGTGATAGTGAATGTGAAGGTGCGGGAGAAGAGGCCGCTGGAAGGGATTCCGCCGGTAGCCGCGGCAATTCGCGCGGCGGAAAAGGAACTGAAGGACTCGGGGCGGGTGGTGATCCGCTACTCGGGCACGGAGCCACTGGCACGGGTAATGATCGAAGCGGAGAGCGAAGAGGCGATGAAGAGGCACGCGGAGGCGATTGCGGGGGCAATACGGGTGGAAATTGGCGTGTAGAAGTTCATCACAATGCAGGATGCAGGCTTCCCTGCTTTTATGTAGCCCGAGAAGCGGGCCACTCACCGACTGTGCGCAAGATTGAACAGTATGCAGAATTGGGCAATGGGAAACTTATAGATAATGCGCGGAGAATCTCCTATGAAAAAGATCATTTCCGTTATAGCGGCAATTTTGACCGCTCTTCTGATGCTGCCGGCAAATGGAAACTCGCAAACGCCGCAACAGGCTGCCACATTCACAATCACCGGGCATGCAGGCGAAGCACAGCTCCTGCAGATCAATGGAAAGTCGTATGTCGAAATTGAGACACTTGCGCGCTTGACTCAGGGAACCCTCTCGTTCAAAGCCAATCAGACGACGCTCACACTTCCTCCTCCGGAGGCAGAGGCGCAGGCATCCACGCCCCGTAGCAAGGCGGGATTCTCAACAGCTTTCGTCCAGGCGGGCATCGAAGAGATGAGCTTGATCCGGGAATGGCGAATCGCAATCGTCAACGCGGTTCAGAATAACACTCCGGTGTCAGAAGACTGGGTATCGGCACAACATAGACTGGCAGACAAAAATCTGGCTCTGGCCTCCGCCGCCGCATCGACGGACGACGACCGTAGCGCGTTCCCGCTGCTCACTGCTGAATTCAACAACATGCAAAAGCTGAGTGAACTCTACCTCGCGCTGCGCAAGCAGGCCTCTTTCATATCACCGGACAACTTCGATATTTCTCTTGAAGAACAGATTCTGAGTTGCGCGCGAGGATTTGTATTGATGACGGAAAATCACGAGTTTCAGGATCAGGCTGCATGTCACTAGCTCCTGATTTCTGAGCGCTTATTTCATATCCCGCCAGTTTGGGCCAGACTTCAGGTCGGCTACCAAGGGAACCTTGAGCTTGATTACACCTTCCATCTCGGCGCGGACTAACGCTTTGACTTCGGCGGACTCGTCGGCGGGAACCTCGAAGAGCAACTCGTCGTGAACTTGCAGGACCATGCGAGTTTTGAGTTTGCGCTCGGCGAGCTTGTGGTCGAGGGCGATCATAGCCAGCTTGATGAGGTCGGCGGCGGTGCCTTGCAGCGGAGTGTTGATGGCGGTGCGCTCGGCAAAGCCGCGCTGGTTAGGATTGCGGCTCTCGATGTCGGGAATGGGGCGAAGGCGGCCGAAGAGCGTGCGTACCGAGCCGGTCATGCGCGTGGCTTCGAGAGTTCGATCGATAAACGCCTTGACGCCGGTGTAGCGCGCGAAGTAGCGGTCGATATAGTCGCGGGCTTCGGACTGCGGAATGCCGAGCTGAGCGGCCAGGCCGAAGGGCGAGATGCCATAGACGATTCCAAAGTTGACAGCCTTGGCGCGATTGCGGGTCTGCTTGTCCATTCCGACGGCGGGCACGCCGAAAACCTCGCTGGCGGTGAGGGTGTGAATGTCCTCATTGTTCTGGTAGGCGCGCATGAGCAGACGGTCGCCCGAGAAGTGAGCCAGCAGGCGCAGCTCGATTTGGGAGTAGTCCGCTGAGAGCAGTTGCGTTCCCGGCGCGGCGGTGAAGGCGGCGCGAATCTCACGGCCCAGCTCGGTGCGGATGGGAATGTTCTGCAGGTTGGGGTTGATGGAGGAGAGACGGCCAGTGGCGGTCGCGGCCTCCTGAAAAGTGGTGTGGACACGCGAATCGGCATCGGCCAGCAGAGGCAAGGCGTCGATGTAAGTCGATTTCAACTTCGACAAGTGGCGGTATTCGAGGACCAGGCGGGGAACATCGTGCTTTTCCGCGAGGTATTCGAGCACATCCTGCGCGGTGGAGACGGACTTGCTTTTGCCGCGGGCAGCGGGGGCGGGTAGCTTGAGATCGGTGAAGAGAACTTCGCCAAGCTGCTTGGGAGAGTTGATGTTGAAGCGGCGGCCGGAGAGCGAGAAAATCTGCTCGCCGACGCGGGTCAGTTCATCGGCAAAACGGCGGGAGAGGCCGTCGAGGACGCCGAGATCGATGCGCACGCCGGCCTGCTCCATGCGAAAGAGGACGGGCGCGAGAGCGAGGTCCATTTCATAGGCGCGCCCGACGCCGGACTTTTCGACTTCAGCCTTTAATGCCGGGACCAGAGCGCGAATGGCGGCGGCGCCAGCAGGCAAAGTGGAAGGCGCGGGCTGCGAGTGGCGCGCGGCGACATCGGCGAGCGATTGCGTGGAGTGGGTGGGGTTGAGCGCGTAGGAGAGCAGCATGGTGTCGTTTACTGCTCCATGGAGTGAAACGCCCTGAGCGGTGAGCAGGTGAAGCGCTGTCTTCCAGTCGTGGGTTTGCTTGGGGACGGCTTTGTCTTGAAACAGGGTGCGCAGTTCGCTGGTGAGCGGGAGAAGCAGCGCGATGCCCGGCTCGACGCAGACGCCTACTTTAAAGCTGGCATTTTTTTCGGCGGCCTCGGCTACATCGAGGAGAGAGAGCGATTGCCGAGGGGCGTCTTCTTCCAGCTCAGGCGCGGGCGGGGCGGCGTCGAGGGCGAAGGCAAAGCCGTGTGAGCAGGCGGCAACGCAGAAGGAATCGATCTGGTCGGCGGTGGGCTCCTCGATCAGCCTGACGGTGGGCGCGGATTCAGAGGGCGCGAGGTCGCGCAGCATGGAGGTGAACTCCAGCTCGGTGAAAAGCTCGCGGCAGGCCTCGAGGTCGGGCGGCTGCGTCTGCATAGCGGCGAGATCGAGCGGGAGCGGGACGTGGGAGTCGATGGTGGCCAATTCTTTGGAAAGCAGCACGGCGTCGCGGTTCTGCTCCAACGACTCGCGATAGCTTTTGCGCTTGACCTCACTGGCGCGGTCGAGTACAGCCTCGACGGAGCCGAATTCCTGAATCAACTCCACGCTGCCTTTGTCGCCGATGCCCGGCGCGCCGGGAATGTTGTCGACCGAATCGCCGCGCAGGGCCATCACATCGACGACCTTTTCCGGAGGGACACCGAGGACTTCAACGACCTTGGCGGGGTCGAGGATGAGATTGTCCTTCTGCGGGTTGAGGATTTTAACGGCGGGCGTGACGAGCTGCATCATGTCCTTGTCGCCGGAGACGATGAAGACATCGTGGTGCTGCTCGGCGGCTTCGCGGGCCAGTGTGCCGATGACGTCGTCGGCCTCGAAGCCTTCGGCCTGGAGGATGGGAATGCGCAGGGCCTCGAGGGCGCGGCGGATGTAAGGAATCTGGCGGCGCAGGTTCTCGGGCATGGCGGCGCGATTGGCTTTGTAGCCCTCGTAGCTGACCTCGTCAAAGCTCTGGGTCTTCGCGTTCCACTTGCGCAAGGGCTTCATGGCGCGGGCGCGCTCGTCGCGGAAGACCTCGCCGCTCACGTCGAAGACGGCGGCAAAGTAGAGCGGATGAAAGTCCTGGCGCAACTTTTTGATCATGTTGACAAAAACGAAGATGGCTGCCGTGGGCAGGCCGGAGCGGGTGCTCATGGGCCGCGAGCGCTGCATGGCATGGTAGGCGCGGAAGATGAACGACATGGCGTCGAGCAGGAAGACGGGCGGCTTGGATGAGTCAGGCACGTGATGAGTGTAGCAAAGAGCAGGGAGTAGGGAATAGAGAGAGTAGGGACTAGCACCGCCGGGAATCAGGCTATGAACATGCTATCGCCGTAGCTGTAGAAGCGGTAGCGTTGCTGGACGGCGTGTTGATAGGCGGCGAGGACATGCTCGCGTCCGGCGAAGGCCGAGACCAGCATCAACAGGCTGGACTGGGGCAGGTGGAAGTTGGTGAGCAGGGCGGAGACCAGACGGAACTGGAAACCGGGCGAGATGAAGATCTCGGTTTCGCCGGAATGGGCTTGCAGAGGAACGCCGGCGGATTGCAGTGCGCAGTGTTCCAAGGTGCGGACGACCGTGGTGCCCACGGCGACGATGCGGCGACCCTCGGCGGCGGCGCGGTTGACGGCGTCAGCGGCAGCGGCGGAGAGAGAGTAGCGTTCGCGATGCAGGCGGACCTCATTGACTCGCTCTACGCGCAGAGCGGCAAAGGTGCCGAGGCCGACGTGGAGGGTGATGCGGGCGATTTCGACGCCGCGCGCGGCGAGTTCCGAGAAAATTTGCGGCGTGAAGTGCAGGCCGGCGGTGGGCGCGGCGACGGAGCCGCGTTCGCGGGAGTAGACGGTTTGGTAACGCTCACGATCCTCCATCTCATCGTCGCGGCGGATGTAGGGCGGCAGGGGAGTGTGTCCGATGCGGTCGAGGACGGCGAAAAAATCGTCCACCGGATTGAAGCGGAGCAGCCGCTCTCCGTAATAGCCGCGCTCGATCACCTCGGCCTGGAGCTCGATGGCGCCGGAGGAGGATGGGAAAACGAGGATTTCGCCGATGGCAACCTTTCTGCCCGGATGGACGAGGGCGCGCCAGAGATTTATGCCTGCGCTTTGCGCAACAGGTTCGGTGAGCATGACCTCGATGCGCCCGGTGGGCTTTTCGCGTTCGCGCACGAGGGTGCGACGCGCAAAAAGGCGCGCCGGGATTACACGACTGTCATTCAGGACGAGCAGGTCGCCGGGTTGAAGGAGCGAGGGGAATTCGGCGAAACTGGAGTCGCGCAGTGTCCTGGTAGCGCGATTCATCACCAACATGCAGCTCTGGCTGCGATCGGAGAGCGGTTGCTGGGCAATCAACTCCGGCGGAAGGTTATAGTCAAAGTCGGCGACACGAAGGGCGGTCCCTGCTTCGTCACCTTCAGGCGGGCCACTCATGTCTGCGCCTTCTTGAAGTAGTCGTAGGAGCGCAGGCGGGCAAATTCGATGGCGGCGTTGAGCTCCTGGCGCTTGGACTCGAAGTCTTCGGGGGCGAGATCGGCAGGGACGCGCGTCCACGGCCCCCAACTGACGCAGATGCGGGTGAAGGGTTTGGGAACGAGGAAGCGGTCCCATGCGGAGGAGATGACCCAGGCATGCTCGGGTTGCAGGTGGAAGCAGCCGATGGGCGCGCCGGTCATTGCGGCGAGCTTGATGGGGCCCATCTTGGTTTGATAGATGGGGCCACGCGGGCCGTCGGCGGTGAAAATGGCGGTGCGGCCGGTTTCGATGACGTTGGCCAGGCCGAGCAGCCCCTCACGCGCGCCGCGACTGCTGGAACCACGCACGGCGTCAAAGCCAAACATCTTGAGAATGCGGGTAACCAACTCGCCGTCGAAGCTCTGGCTGATGAGGATGACGGCGTGGGAGCGGCGGAAATAGACCGTGCAGGGCAGCACACACTGGTGCCAGAAGCAGTAGATGTTCGGCGGGGCCTTCTCGCCGAAGACAGTGGGCGTGACGCCTTCCGGAGCGATGACCCGAAAGCGCCATGTAAGGCCGCAGAGCCAGACCAGCGCCGAAACTACGGGCGGAACGATGGCCAGCACCAGGCGCTGGAGGAGGGTGAAACGGGGGCTGGAATCGGTAGTCACTGTTTTTGATATTAGCGGAGCCAGCGGAGTTAGCGGCGTTAGCCTTTAACTCCGCGACTCAGCTGTAGCGCAACCAGCGCAGGAGCTCAGGCAGGGTGGCGCGCTTGCCATACATGAGAATGCCCACGCGGTAGAGGCGCGAGGAGAACCAGAGCACGGCCCAGATGCTGAGGATCAGCAGGACGATGGAAACCGCAAGCTGCCAGAACGGCACGGTCGTCATACCCATGCGCGGAAGCACGATGTAAGGCGCGGTAATCGGGCAGAGCGTGGCGGCAACGGACCAGACGGAGTTGGGGTCTTTGAGAAGCACCATAATCAAGCCCATGCTGAGATAGAGAGGGATGATGGCCAGAGCCATGAACTTCTGCAAGTCCTGCGAGGTCTCGCAGGTGGCGGCCAGGCCGGAAAACATGGCGCTGAAAAGGGCGAAGCCCAGCACAAAGTAGACGGGAAAGAGCAGGCCCTCCATCCAGGAAAAACTAAGGGCAAAATCTCCTGACAACACGCTGGCTGACAGGGCGGAGCCCAAAAACAGAGCGGCCGCAATAGTCCAGATGGCGATCTGGGTCACACCCACCGCGCCAACGCCGAGCATTTTGCCGGCCAGCAGATCGTCTGCGCGAACCACGGAGAGCATGACCTCAAAGATACGCGAGGTTTTTTCCTCAATGATGGCGCGGGCCATATCCAGGCCGTAGAGCATGATGGGCATGGAAAGCAAGATGATCATCATCAACGCTTTGTAGAAGGGCGATGCTCCTTTGCTTTCCCCTATCTTGCCCTCCTTGTTCAACTGGAAGGTGTCGATAGAGACCGGCCTCAGTGCGGCATCGACATCAGCCTGCTTCACTCCACTGGCAATCAGGCGCTCGTTTGCCACGGCGTGGTTCAAGGCGCTCCTCATCCCGCTGAGATTGACAAAGCCGCCGGACGCCAGCGAGGTATAAGAGGCAGTGATAGTTCCATCCGAAGATGTAAGAATGGCCAGCAACCCATCGATTTCCTTGGACTGAACGCGTTTCTTTTGCGCATCCCACTCTTGCTGGCTTGCTGGAGCGATTACATCGACGGTGTACTTGGCATCATTGTCATCCAGCATGCGGCGGCGAACCTCGTTGGCCAGCACCTGATTCTGAGCAACAATCGCCACATGCCTTCCGCTTGCGGCTTTGCTGTTGGTTATCGAACCCCAGGCCAGCAGCGCAACCACCAGCAACGGAACCAGGATCGTGGAGAAGATGAAGGCCCGGCCGCGAATCTGCTCGAGGTATTCACGTTTTGCAATTAAAAAAATGTTACGCATTGTTCCGGCCTCCCACGGTCTGGATGAAAATCTCTTCCAGCGACGGCTCAACCAGTTCGAAGCGGTAGATGGTGGCCACGGCAGCAGCTTCATGAAGCAGTTTCTGCGCGTTGCCGCGCGGTTTGAGCTTGATTTCGGCGTGGCCGGAGAAGTTCTTCGCCTCTGCTATCTCCGAGCTGTTCAGGAATGAGGAATTACCTTCGAACTCGACGATCACGTGGTTGCGCTCGTAGCCGGCCTTGATCTGGCGCAGGTTGCCGGAGAGCACTGCCTCGCCGTTGTTGATCAGGCAGATCGAGTCGCATAGCTTCTCTACCTGGTCCATGCGATGAGTGGAGAAGAGGATGGCCTTGCCCAGCGCCTTGAGTTCGAGCAGCGTCCGCTCCATGAGCTGAGCATTCACCGGATCAAGGCCCGCGAAGGGCTCGTCCATGACGATGAGCCTGGGATCATGGAGCAGCGTAGCGATGAACTGGATCTTCTGCTGCATGCCCTTGGAGAGCTCTTCGGTTTTTTTCTGGAGCGCATCGGCGATTTCCATGCGCTCGGCCCAGGCGATGGCGCGCTTTTGCGCCTCCCCGGCATTGAGCCCATGCAAACAACCGAAGAAGACCAACTGGTCAAGAACCTTCATTTTTTTATAGAGGCCGCGCTCTTCGGGCAGGTAGCCCACCTGCTCCAGATTGTTGCGCTCAAAGGGCTTGTCAAAGAGGCTGATACGACCGGAGTCGGGCAGGGTAATGCCCATCATCATGCGAATAGAGCTGGTTTTACCCGCTCCATTCGGCCCCAGCAGGCCAAACATCTGGCCCGCCTCGATGGCCAGGCTTAGGTTACTGACAGCAACCTTGCTCTCGTAGGCCTTGGTCACTCCCGCGAGTTCGACAACCGGCATGGATACTCCCACAATACAGTGTGCAGTTTGGATTAAGGTAAGTGCGGTCAGGATTCAGGTTAACCGGAGGGACCGACCTACAAGGAGTGTAGCAAAGCAAATGAGCGAACCGAGCCTTGACCCGGATACGCGGAGATGCGCCAAAAGGTTCCGGGCGAGTTGAAATACATCACCGCGGCCAGCGCATGAAGCGCGTATTTTGCGATAGCGGTCCGATTACTCTTGATCGATTCCCTTCGCACAACAACAAACAAAGGTGTACCAGTGAATGATAAATAGTAACAGGAAACCCGGCAAAACAGGGAAACCAAAGTGCTCCCTCTCATTAACCAAGTGGGAGGTGATGAGGAGGGGAGATAATGATACTCTAATTTGGCAATGTCAGATTACGATTATTTCCTTTCCGAACCCGTTGACGGGACAGCGCACAAGCCGCAATCTGTTGCGGAGCTTGACGTGCGCCAGGCGGTGCTTGAGGACCTAGCATTAAAAATTCTTTATCTGGCTGGAACGCTGTCTATAACTGAGTTGGCTGATAAGACGCGGCTCAGTTTCGAAGTAGCCAAAGAACTGGCGTACCAGCTGCGTGCGGAATTGTTTTGCCAGGTTTCGGGAATGAACGCCAACATTCCTCAGATAGCGATCACCAGCCAAGGCAGAACACGAGCCATGGAACTGCTCTCGCAGAACCATTACACGGGCCCAGCGCCAGTGTCTCTGGAGAGCTATGTCGAGCAGACGCGCAGTCAGAGCATTCGCAAGGTGGAGGTGCATGAGGATGACGTGCAGCGCGCCTTTGCGCATCTTGTTATCAGCAGTGATAAGTTGCGGCAGTTTGGCACGGCGCTCAACTCCAGCAGTTCTGTTTTTCTTTATGGCCCTCCGGGGACCGGGAAAACCACAATTGCCGAGACTTTGTCGCGGGTGATTGCCGAGGATAATGTTTGGATTCCTTATGCGCTGGAAGTGGATGGCCAGATCATTACCGTCTACGATCCGGCGATTCACAAGCCGGCAACGGAATCGAACCTCACGAACCGTGACGGCCGCTGGGTGCTGTGCCAGAGGCCCGCAGTCCTGGTAGGAGGCGAACTTACGGCCGAGATGCTTGATCTGCAACTGAACCCGGTGACGAAGTTTTATGTTGCTCCCGCGCAGATGAAGGCCAATAACGGGGTTCTGATCATTGACGATTTCGGCCGGCAGCGGATTCGACCCGAAGATCTGCTCAACCGCTGGGTTGTCCCCCTCGATCGCCGGATCGATTTTCTGGCGCTGGCGGGAGGGAAGAAGATCGAGGTTCCATTCGAGATGCTGGTTGTCTTTGCGTCGAACATGGATCCGGCGAAGTTGGTGGACGCTTGCTTTTTGCGCAGGATACAAACCAAGATCAAGATCGACACGGTTACAGACGAGCAATTCATCGAGATTTTCCGCCGTGTTGCCGAAGAGAATAAGGTCTTCTATGACGCCGACGTACCCAAATACCTCATCAATTTAATCCGCGGCACACTGAATCAGGAGCTGCTCCAGTGCTATCCCCGTGATATTGTGAACCAGGTTCTTTGGGCCGCTCGCTACGAGGGCAAAAAGCCGCATATGAACCACGCGACCATCTCGCGGGCAGTAGAGGCTTATTTTTTGGCAAAGGTCGAGGGGCAGAGCCAGGAGCAAGAGGATTAGAGTCATACTCTGACACTAAGCACGAAAAGCAAATACAGATCCTTCGACTCCCCCTACACTGCGCTCAGTGTCGCTCAGGATGATAACGGTGAGAGCGGGGAACCCAGACGATATATAGGCAAATGTTTTAGCATCCGGAGTGTGGCAGAGCTCAACACTCAGGTGATGTATGTACGCGGCGTGGGTCCCAAGGTGGCAGAGATGCTGGCTGCCAAGGGGATTCAGACCGCCGAGGATCTGCTCTACCACCTTCCCTTCCGCTATGAGGACCGGCAGAATCCGCGCAGCCTGGACGAGCTTGTGCCGGGCGAGATGGCCAGCGTGATTGCCGAGGTGCGCGGCGCGATGCTGCTGCGGACGCGCAAAATGCCCATCTTCGAGCTGACGGTGGGGCAGGGACGGCGGGCGCTTAAATGCATCTGGTTCCACGGCAGCTATCTGGATGGCAAGTTTCATGCCGGGCAGACGGTGGCGCTGTATGGGCGGGTCGAGCCGTCGCGCAGCAGCCAGAATTTGAAGATGATTCAGCCACAGTTCGAGGTGCTGCCCGACGCGACGGCCGACGCCGAGACGCGGCTGCTGGAAGTGGGGCGGATCACACCGGTGTATGAGTCGCTGGGCGGGGCGCGGCTGACCTCGCGTTGGCAGAGGAGAACGATCTTTCATCTGCTGGAAGGGATACGGGGCGCGGTGGCGGAGTGTCTGCCTCGAGCGATGATGGAGCGGCTCAGCTTGCCGGAGCGCGAAACTGCACTGCGAGAGGTGCATTTTCCGTCTGAGGGGACATCCCTGAGCCAATTACAGGCCGCGGCTACGCCGGCTCACCGGCGGCTGATCTTCGAGGAGTTGTTCTTTCTGGAGCTGGGCCTGGAGCTGAAGCGGCGGCGGATGCGGGAGCGCGCGGGAATCGGCTTTGTGACGAACGAGAAGGTACGCGAGGCGATTCGCGAGGTGCTGCCCTTTCATCCCACGGCGGCGCAGAAGCGGATACTGGGCGAGATTGTGGCCGACATGCGCGCGCCCAGTCCCATGCGGCGGTTGCTGCAGGGGGATGTGGGCTCGGGCAAGACCATCGTGGCGTTGCAGGCCATGCTGGTGGCTATAGAAAACGGCTACCAGGCGGCGCTGATGGCGCCCACCGAGATTCTGGCGACGCAGCATTATCTGGCCATGCGCAAGCTGCTGGAGCGTTCGAGCCGCCATTACCGGATTGTCCTGCTGACCGGCTCGCTCAGTGAAGAACGCAAGCGACAGACGCGCGGCGAGATCAACCGGGGCGAGGCGCAACTGGTGATCGGGACGCATGCGCTGATTGAAGAAAAGGTGGAGTTTGACCGGCTGGGGCTGGTGGTGGTGGATGAGCAGCACCGCTTTGGCGTAATGCAGCGCTTCAAGATGATGAAAAAGCCGAATCAGGCTGAGCCGGATGTGCTGGTGATGACGGCGACGCCGATTCCGCGGACATTGGCGCTGTCACTCTACGGCGATCTCGATGTCAGTGTGCTGGACGAGATGCCGCCTGGGCGCACTCCCATCGTCACACGGCGCGTTCCCGGCGAGATAGCCGGGGAGATATGGGATTTCGTGCGCAAGCAGGTAGCGATGGGCCAGCAGGCGTACATCGTCTACCCAGTCATCGAGGGTACACGGGAGGACCAGCCGGAGCTGGATTTCTCGCATGATGAGACGGAGGCGGGGATTGAGACGCCTATGCCGGCCAAGACTGTTCGCAGGAGTGTCCGCAAGGGAAAGACCGGGGAGCTGTTTCCGAAGAGCGCCCAGGAAGCCAATCCGGGCGCGAAGTCAGGGTTGAAGTCGGCTGTAGAGATGCACGAAAAGCTGCGCGTGGGACCGCTGGCCGGGCTGCGCGTGGGCCTATTGCATGGGCGGCTGGACGCCGACGAGAAGGAGGTAATCATGCGCCGCTTCCAGCGCGGCGAAATCGATGTACTGGTGGCGACTACGGTGATCGAGGTGGGAGTGGATGTGCCCAACGCGACGGTGATGGTGGTGGAACACGCGGAACGGTTCGGTTTGGCACAGTTGCACCAGCTGCGCGGGCGGGTGGGCCGCGGGGCGGCGAAAAGTTATTGCATTCTGATGACCGGCGAGCGCGTTTCTCCGCTGGGCGAGGAGCGGCTGAACGCCATGGTGCGCACGCAGGATGGATTTGAGCTGGCGGAGCTGGACCTGTCGCAACGCGGACCGGGAGAGTTTTTCGGGACGCGGCAGGCCGGGCTGCCGGATTTTCGCGTGGCCAACCTGCTGCGCGACCGGCAATTGCTGGAGCTGGCCAAGATGGAGGCGGCGCATTTTGCCGCGGCCGGAAAGAGCGATACGGCCGAAGCATCCGAGGCTGAGCGGAAGATGGTGCGGGAGCGGCTCAAAGAGGCCTGGCAGCGCCGTTATGGACTGGTAGAGGCCGGTTGACCAGCAAACAGCCGCTTGATAGCATCAAAATTGCCATTCTGCATCCGGTGCAGGTGAATTTAAGGGATTCATTCGTGGCATTATCCACCGGAATGAAATATAAGACCGACAGGATTGGCAAACGCTTGAAAGGATAAACCGCTGCAATGAGATGCAGGCCGCTGTTATTTTTTGCCCTCACTCTTTCTCTATTTTCCGCTACCGGCTGCAAGACCGATCCGGCGTCGCTGATGACGGCAGTCAAGGCCGACAACACCGCGGAAGCTATCAAACTGATCGGGAAGGGCGCCGATCCGAACATCCGTACCTCGCCGAAGGGCTGGAGCGCGCTTCACTACGCAGCCATGAACGGCAACGTGGAGATTGTCCAAGCTCTTCTCAGGGCAGGCGCTGACCCGAACTACGCTGGGACCAAAGATGGACAGGCGACCACAGCCGCTAGGATGCCTTTGGATCTTGCGCAGGGAATGCTGAATGTAATCAGCGGGATACAGCCCTCCGAAATAGAGGCAAAACTGCGCGAGGCTGGACTCGATGATCCGGTGTTGTTGAAGAGCGCGAAGGATCCAAATGCCGTGGATCGATACGAGAAGATTATCGTGCTATTAATTAAGTCTATGAAAGATAAATAGCGGCGTAGTACGCCGGCACCTGGATGCGCGGCACCGCTCGGGTTCAGCCGAAAGGCAGGCAAAGCTCATGCTGCGCGTCATTCTCTTTATCGCCGCATCCGCCGGGATACTGTGGCTGTCGTGGCGGCCGCTGAAGGATGCGCGCACCCACGGATTCTATCGTTTCTTTGCATTTGAGCTACTACTGGGTCTGATTCTGTGGAACGGTCCGTTGTGGTGGCGCGACCCGCTTTCGTGGCGGCAACTAGCCTCCTATCTGCTTGGATTGGTTTCCATCGGGTTGGCGATAGAGGGTTTCCGGTTGCTGCGGATAATTGGCCGGCCGGCTGCCACCCGTGTCGAGAGCGCGAATCTGGCCTTTGAGAACACGACGACGCTGGTTACAGTGGGCGCCTATCGCTGGATTCGCCACCCTTTGTATGCGTCGTTGCTGGCGCTGGCGTGGTGCGCCTGGCTGAAGAATCCGGCTGGGCTTGCTTCGATTGTCCTAACCCTGGGCGCGAGCGGTTTTCTGCTGGCCACAGCAATTGCCGAAGAAAGGGAAAATCTCAAGCGCTTTGGCGCGTCCTATGCCGATTACACAAAGCGCACCAGGCGATTCATACCTTTTGTATTTTGAATGCACTTTGACCAACGCAGGGGCTGATTGGGCGGTAGTCAAGATGTTTCTTCTGAGCCTGCTCCGTGCGTCAATTCGATGGGAAAGGTCTGGATCTCCAGTTCGATGCTGGCAATCTCGGCGCCGCAATCCTGCTGTTGGCTGCGGGTGCATTGGCAGAGTTCAGTAAAGCGAATGTGCCCGCTCTGGCTCAATTCAAGGCCGGAGGCAATCATCACGCTGTAAATATCGACGCAGGCCTGCCGCTCAAACTCGAACAACATATTCACGGTGCCTGTATCGTTTGCTCCGCGGCTGAGAACCCAGCCGCCACAACCCAGGATAGCGCCGGTGAGGGTCTGGACCAGGCGCGAGGGCTCTTCTGCGGAGATGGCCTTCATCTGCATGGCCCAGGGAATGTTGATTGCATGTCCTGTATTTTGGGTTGGCAGCATGAGTTTCACACTTGCTTTATCGGAGCCGGGAAGCACAGCATAATTGTTGTTGCGGAGTCGAACGGAAGCTGCCCGGCTTTGAGACACCTCTGCGCACGGCGAGGTCCGAGTGCCTAGCGACGGTAATTGGAGGCATGTCTCCCTGAAGAGAAAGGCCGCGGCAAGGCGTTGCCGAAGGCGGCACAAACACTGCAGCAGGGAAATGATGTAGCTTCATAGACAGAATGATTGTCGGCACCGGCATCGACCTGGTGGAGGTAGGGCGCATCCAGAAGTCCATGGACCGCCACGGGCAACGGTTTCTGGACCGCGTGTATACCGCGGCTGAGCAGGGCTATTGCCTACAAAAGCGCAGGTCCGCAGAGAGCTTTGCAGCCCGGTTTGCCGCCAAGGAGGCCGGAGCCAAGGCGTTGGGGACAGGCATCAGCCGGGGCGTCAATTGGCTGGAAATCGAAGTGTCGCGCGAGCCCGGCGGAAGGCCCACCCTGCAGTTTCACGGCCGCGCGGCGGAGTTTGCCGCCCACCTGGGCGCCGGCCGCATTTCGCTTTCTTTGACTCACACCGCGGAACTGGCCATGGCCAGCGTGGTGATAGAAGACCGGCCTTGATTCCTCATTTTCTGCTATTCTCAAGGCATAAACCGCTCCATTATTGAAAGAAGGTAGTGCCGTGCCAAGCCGCAAAGAGATTCAGTGGTCGCAACTGAGAGTGGGAGCGTTGGTCCTGGGCGCCTCCGCCCTGATGGTCGTGCTGATTCTTCTCATGTCCAGCTCGAGCGGCGGGTTGTTTGCGCGCAAACTGCTGCTGCGCTCCTACTTTGAAAATGCGGCCGGCCTGAAGGATGGGGCGCCGGTGACGCTGGAAGGCGTGACCATCGGCAACGTGATCCATGTCCGCGTGGTGGAGGACCGCAGCCCCACGCCGGTCGAGGTGACCATGCGGGTGGACCGCGAATACCTGAACCGCCTGCATACCGATTCGACAGCCTCTATAAACCAGGCCGGAGTGCTGGGCGACAGCTACGTGGACCTCAGCTCGGCCCACGCCAGCGGACCTCCCCCGGCCAACAATGCCGAACTGAAGACCTCCGGCTCGCCCAGCATCCAGGATGTGATCCGCACCAGCCACGAAACCATCGTCGAACTCAAAGGACTATTGCACAAGACGGAAACTACGATCGATTCGGTCAACTCCGGGCACGGCGCAGTGGGCAAGCTGCTCAACGATCCGGAAATGGCCAAAAAGATTACGGTTATTGCCAATGATCTGGAGACCATTACCAACGCGATTGCCGAAGGCAAGGGCTCTCTGGGCAAGCTGGTCAATGACGATACGCTTTACACCCGCGCCAACTCGGCCGTCGACCGGCTGAACAGGATCACCATCGCCCTGGACGAGGGCAAGGGCAGCGCCGGAAAGCTGCTCAAAGATGACTCGCTCTACAACAACCTGAACTCCGCGGTCACCAATATCAATCAGCTGATGACTGAGATCAACGCCGGCAAGGGCACGATGGGCATGCTGGCCAAAGATCCGGCCTTTGCGGGAAAACTGGATGACACCATCAACCGGCTGGACTTGATCCTGCAGGGCATGAACGAGGGCAAAGGCACGCTGGGGCAGCTGGTGCAGAACCGCTCGCTCTACGACCATGCCGACCAGACCATGGATCAGGCGCAGCAATTGTTGAAGGGCATTCGCGAAGATCCGAAGAAATATTTAGTGATTAGGATGAAGATTTTCTGAGTGCGGAATTTTCCGAGCAGCTCAGAGTGATTCTTGAAGGGCTTGGCGCTCACGCTCGTTCATTTATCTGCTCATTGACCTGCTGACCACGGAACATCTTCCAAAACTCCAGAAAGCCTTTCAGCCGCACCACGTGGAAGTAATCACAGGCGACTAAGAAAAAGACTGTTGCCACGGCCCAGACTACGTGCAACGCGTCAAGGCCTAATTGGTCGCTGAAGGGCAGTGGAGCGGCTGACAGCACCATGGCCAGCACGACGAGCGCCAGCTTGACGATGCCCATGACCAGGTTGATCTCGACTAGTTTGGCCGTCATGGGTTTTCCGAGGCAGAAAGATCGACCGAGGGCGGAGAGCGCGGAGCGCTTCTCGAGCAGCATCAGCAGAGGCGCCATGGAGAAGGGCCAACTGAGGAGCGCCCAGGCGGTGAAGAATCCCAGCGAGAGAAAGATGACGCCCATGGAGTAGCCGATCAGGTCCGGCTCAGCGGCGGAGGTGATGGTTGCAGACGCGACCCACTGCATGGAGCGGAGCCAGCAAAAGCAGGTTAAGAGGAAGAGAGCCAGCCATGCTGCATGAAGGAGGAGCATGGCGATAGGGCGGAAGCGTAGCGAGGGGTCCATTTGCTTGAGGAGCAGGCTGCGGCCAAGTGCGGAGACGACGACCCAGGCGAGCGCGGCGACAGGAAGAAGCCAGCGCAGGACTTCGACGATGTGAGGCTGATAGAGCGTCCAGGCGTTGCTGAGCTGCACTGCCGCGACCCATGGGTTCTGCGGGTCCAGAGAGCTGAGGCCTGAGGACGCGGGCGGAAGGGCGATGAGAATTTTAATCGCCTCAAACAACGTCACGACCACAAACGGAATTCCGAAGGTCCAGCGCCAGAGCACCTCGATAGCGGTGAGCAGAGGCCGCGCGAAGACCCAGCCCATCTGGCCGACCAGTGACTGTGTTCCGCGCAAGGGCGCGCTCATGCTACTTCACCACCAGGTTCACCAGCTTGCCGGGGACGACGATGACCTTGACAATCTTCTTGCCCGCGGTGCGTGATTTGACCTTATCGTCGGCGAGAGCCGCAGCCTCGATGGCCTTGGCATCTGCATCAGCGGCAACGCGAACGACATTGACCAGCTTGCCGTTGATCTGGACGGGAATCTCCAGCTCGTCTTCTTTAGCCAGAGCGGGATCGCTTACGGGCCAGTGAGCGCGCAAGACAGAACCCTTCTCGCCCAGCGCTTCCCAAAGCTCGGCGGCAAGATAGGGAGCAAAGGGCGCGAGCAGCAAAACCAGCGAGCGCAGCAGCTCGCGCACCACCGGGGCGGGAATCTCGCCCGCCTCCAGTTGCGCGTCAGAGGATTGAATTTCGTTGACCAGCTCCATGATGGCCGCCACGCAGGTGTTGAAGTGCCAGCGGCCCTCAAAGTCCAGCGTGATCTTGGCGATGGTCTGATGCAGCTTGCGCAGCAGGGCGGCACCGCCGTTTTGCGTTTTGGACGGGCTTGCATGAGCCGAACGCGCCAGTGGAGCATGCTTTATGGTCAACCGCCAGACGCGGGCCAGGAAGCGGCTGACGCCAGCGACGCCGTCCTCCTGCCAGTCCAGATCGCGATCTGGCGGCGCGGCAAAGAGTGCGTACATGCGCGTGGCGTCGGCTCCGTAACGGGCGACCATGTCGTCGGGCGATACCACGTTGCCCTTGTTCTTGGACATCTTCGCGCCGTCTTTGATGACCATGCCCTGGGTGAAGAGTCGGCGGGCCGGCTCGTCGTTCACAATCAGCCCCAGGTCGCGCATCACCTTGGTCCAGAAGCGCGAGTAGATGAGGTGGAGAATGGCGTGCTCCACGCCGCCGATGTACTGATCGATGGGAAACCAGTATTGCGCCTTCGCCGAGTCGAATGGAGCCTTCGAGTTCTTCGCGTCGGTGTAGCGATAGAAGTACCAACTGGAATCAACGAAGGTGTCCATGGTGTCCGTCTCGCGCCTGGCTGCCGCGCCGCAGTTGGGGCACGTGACATTCACAAACTCCGGCACGCGGCTCAGCGGCGAGCCGCCCTGCAGGGTGATTTCAATTTGCGCGGGCAACACCACGGGAAGCTGCTTGTCGGGCACCGGAACCAGGCCGCACTTTTCGCAGTGGATGAAGGGGATGGGCGTGCCCCAGAAGCGCTGCCGGCTTATGCCCCAGTCCTTCAGGCGGAAGGTGACCTTTGGCTCGCCAAAGGCGCCGCGAATGGCAGCCTCCTGCAATTGCCGTTGAGCTTCCGCGCAACTCAAGCCGTCGTACTTGCCGGAGTTCACGAGGATGCCCTCTTCGGAGAGAAATGGCAGTGTTCCGTCAGTAGCGGGATCGGCGGGCTTGATCACCTTGACAATAGGCAGGCCGTATTTGGTGGCGAACTCGAAGTCACGTTCATCGTGGCCGGGAACGCTCATGATGGCGCCGGTGCCGTAGTCGGCCAGGATGTAATTTGCCACCCAGATGGGGATGCGCTGGTTGTTGTAGGGGTTGATGGCAAAGCGGCCGGTGGGAACGCCGTGCTTTTCGATTGCGCCTAGGTCGCCGGCCTCACGTGCACGTTTCTGCTGATCGAGTAGTTCGTCAACCTGCACCTTCAGTTTGGTGTCTGCAGCAGTGAGGACCGCTACCAACTCGTGCTGCGGGGCCAGTTGCACGCTGGTCGCGCCGAAGATGGTGTCAACGCGGGTGGTGAAGACGCGGATGCGGCTCTTCTCTGTTTTATTTTCATCCAGGAAGAAGTCCACATCCGTTCCTTCGCTGCGCCCGATCCAGTTACGCTGCATGGTGCGGACTTTTTCCGGCCAGCCGTCGAGCGAGTCGAGACCGTCGAGAAGCTCCTGCGCGTAGGCGGTGATGCGGAAGAACCACTGCTCCAGGTCGCGCTGCTCGACCAGGGTTTCCTCGTGACGCCAGCAGCAGCCGTCGACCACCTGCTCGTTAGCCAGCACGGTGGCGCACTCCGGGCACCAGTTGACTTTACTTTTTTTGCGGTAGACCAGGCCCTTCTCGTACATGCGCAGGAAGAACCACTGGTTCCAGCGGTAGTAATCCGGCAGGCAGGTGGCAATTTCCGTGGCCCAGTCGTAGCCCAGGCCGAGCCGCTCCATCTGCCGCTTCATGGCGGCGATGTTACTGAGCGTCCACTCGCGGGGAGGGGTATTGTTTTTGAGCGCGGCGTTCTCGGCCGGCAGCCCGAAGGCGTCCCAGCCCATGGGGTGCAGCACGTTGTAGCCGCGCATCCACATGTGGCGGGCCAGGGCGTCGCCGATGGAGTAGTTGCGCACGTGGCCCATGTGCAACTGGCCGCTGGGATAGGGCAGCATCTCCAGGACATAGTACTTGGGCTTGCCGCAGGAGGCGGACTCAGCCGCGTAGAGTTTAGGGTCCGCAGCCCAGCGCTTCTGCCATTTGGGTTCAATCGTTGCCGGGTCGTAACGCAGTTCGTTCTCTTCCGCCATAACCCTTTAGTGTAAACGGGAGGTCAAGGTCCTATCTTCGGCGGATTCCAGAAAATGTCTGTTCATCAGCAACAACTGATCTTGGCAATCACGCCTAAAGATGATTTGTTGTGGTGAATTCACACAGCACCATGCTGCTATTTGTTCAGGGATTTGTCCCATGAACACCCAAAACCATATTCCGCGAACGAGAAGTTCAATTCGCAGAAAATTGCCACCTGCAACATCTGCAGGGATCAACCAAGGAGGGGTTATCCATTCCTTGCTTCCAAAGTCAGTACAAGCGGTAGCCATAACAACGGTATTCACAGGTCAACTGGAGTCGCCATGCAGGTATTGCCGGATTGGTTCCTCGAATTGTCCCAAGAATAACTCCGTCGTTTGCCTTTCGATTGTTTGCCAAGGCCCTTGTGCTCCCCTCCATGCCAAGCTCAGTGCGAAGTATCCGAATTTATTCGTTTTAATTCCGAGCTGCAAGCCTGAAAACATGGGCACATTTCCACTTCTTCCGATCGGTATTGCGAGTTTCATTCTCTCAAGCGGACTGAATCGATCACCTCGATGCACCATTTCGAGTGTATATTTCTCGCCGCGTTTGTTTAGCAAATCTTCGCACTCTTTGCATAGCAGATGCTTCCACATCTGTTTTTGAGAAAAGTCAACGACCGTAGAGGTGGCGATAATGGGGTTCCGACCATCTTGTCTGCACAAATTATAGAGAGCTCTTGGAAGATAATGTGATTTTTCGAGTTTCTTATGTGTCAAGCACAGCTTGCAAATTTCATAAACATTTTTCTTAGCCATCGACCATTCCGCCAGTCGTGTTATCCGGTCACCTGTAATGCCTTGGCCTGCTCAATGCGCTGACGCCGCCTAGGCGTGTGCAACGCCTCCCACAAGTCTGTCCGGCGCTGCACATTCAGCCAGAACTCGGGCGAGTTACCGAAGACACGGGCCAGCATCAGCGCGGTATCTGCGGTGATGGCTCGGCGGTCGTTGCACAACTCGTTAACCAACTTTCGCTCCACCCCCATCGCCTCGGCCAGCGCGCCCTGCGTCAAGCTCATGGGAATCAGAAACTCTTCAACCAGCATCTCGCCCACGCTAACGGGCTTGCGTTCAGTACTCAGCATGAACTCACCTCACTGATAACAGTGACTGTCAAGATAAACCTCAGCGGCTTCGCCTCTGACGCCGTTCCATCGGAAGATCAGCCGCCATTGATCATTGACTCGGATGGAATGCCAACCGTCAAGATTTCCGCGCAGCTTCTCAAAATGATTGCTCGGCGGCACACGCAAGTCGGCGTCCGACATCGCATCGTCCAGCAGTTGCAGCTTGCGGAACAGCCGTGTTTCCAGATTCGAAGGGATCTTCCGACTGGGCAGGTCATGAAGGAAAAACTCTTGCAACCAGCGTTCCCGGAAGCCAAGAATCATAGAGCATCATTCCCTTCTGAACCATTGTACCGCACAATGGTACAATCATCAAGGAATTACTTCACCAAGCTCAGTAGCACCTTCACGTTTCGCTCCTCGTCGCCGGGGTCATCGACCGGAGTTTCGGCAATGAAAGCGGCGTGAGTGAAGCGGGGGTCGTTGAGCAGGCGGCGGAAGGGTTCCAGGCCCATCTTGCCCTGGCCGATGTTTTCATGGCGGTCGAGTTTGGAGCCGCGCTCGGCCTTGGCGTCGTTCATGTGCCAGACGCGGACGGCGGCGAGGCCGACGGTTGCGGCGGCCTGCTTCATGGTTTGCTCATAGCCTTCGGTAGTGACCAGGTCGTAACCGGCGACGTGGCTGTGGCATGTGTCGAGGCAGACAGCGACCGGGGCCGATGGTTTGAGCCGCTCCACCAGCTCGGCCACCTGCTCAAAGCTGCCACCGAGGGAGAACTCCGCTCCGGCGGTGTTTTCGATGAGGATGTGGAAGGGAGTTCCTTGCCAGACGATGCCGTCGATGGATTTGGTGATGGAATCGGCGGCCAGCTTGAGGCCCTCGTTGCGCGTGAGGCCCTTCCACGAGCCGGGATGCAACACCAGGTACTCTGCGCCTAAGGCGAGGGCGCGCTCAATTTCGCCGCGAAAGGCCGCAATGCTTTTCTGGCGAATCTCATCGGACTGGCTGCATATATTGATCAGGTAACCGGTATGGATGACCAGCGGGCCGACGTCGAGCTTGGCGCGCAGCTCCCTCATGCGGACGCATTGTTTGGGGTCGATTTTGGGAGCGCGCCACATGCGCGGGCTGGCGGAAAAGATTTGCAAAGTGTTGGCGCCGATTTCGCGGGCGCGTTCGATGGCGTTGGATGCGCCGCCGGTTGTGCCGAGATGGATGCCGATACGCTTGGTCATGGTCATAGTTTATTAGATGATGAGCAGGGGATAAGCAGAATAAATATTTTCGTTGCGATGGAGATAGTGCCTTATACTGGGACGCATAATCTGATGGCTCAAACACATATCGCACGCGTAACTACAAGAAGAATCGGTTTTCTGAACCTGCAGAGAGACGCCGGGAAGTTGAAGGCTTTGAAGCACTGCGTACTCGCCTTCTTGCCGGTTCTGCTGCTTGTCGTGATCAAGTTCTTTGTTCCGCAATTTCAGGATAACGAAGCTGGCAAACTGTTGAGCGGCCGCCAGATTCTGGATCCTACTTTCTTGAACCGCGACTGGGCGGTGGCTCAGGGCCATGGCGACAATGTCTATGACATTGTATTTGCGGTGCTTCTGGCGCCGCTGTGGCTTTGGTTGCGGAATGGGATTCTGGTGGCGCTGGCTGCCCGGCTTCTCTGCTGGGGAGCGATGCTCGGCGCATTGGTGAAATTGACCCGCACCCTCACTGTGGAGTGGTACGCGCTGGCCTGCGGCCTTTGCATCTGGATCTGCAATTACCAGGCGCTGGGAGCCGGCGAGTGGATCTTCGGCGGCGCGGAGGCAAAGTGCCTGGCTTACGCATTGCTGATGCTGGCCGTGGATGCGGCGCTCGTCAAGCGGCTGCCGCGAGCCGGCGTCTATTGCGGACTGGCTATATGCTGTCATGTGCTGGTTGGCGCATGGGGATTCGTGGCCCTTGGCGGCGCCTTGCTGACGCGCGCCCGGGAGTATAGCTGGCGTTGCCTAGCGCAGTTCGCGGCGCTTGTTGCCGCCGCCTGCGTTCCGGTTGCCGGCATGGCCTGGCGCTACGCAGTTCCGGGCACGCACGCGGAGTGGCAAACTGCAAACCGCATGGCAGTGTTGTTCTCCGATCCCATGCATCTGGACCCTACCTACTTTGGTGGATGGCAGGAGTTTGTGCTTCTATGCGTGCTGGCCGTCGTTGCGGGATGGGCATTCTTTAGAGTGACGGAGCGGCGTCAGGCACTTCTGTTGTGCTCCTTTCTGGCAGTGCTATTGCTGGAGTTTCTGTCTGGCCTGCTGGCTTGGGAAACAAAACAGTTCTGGTTTCTGAAGAGCTTCCCGTTTCGAGTTCCGGACACGTTAATCTATCTGTTTCTCATGCTGGCGTTTCCATCGTTTTTTGCGCGGCTGCTGACGCGGATGGGAGCTCAGATCAAAGAGGACCGGCTCAAGCCGCGCACACGGCAGACGTGGAGGCGGCTGGCGCTGTTCTTCAGCCTGGCGTTGCCGGCGGCCGCGGGAATGCTGTTTGAGATTCAATCCGTCGCGACAGAGGATCTTCCGGTCTTTGCGGGAGCGTGGGGCGAGTACATCCAGGGCCGGAAAACACCTTGGCAGGAGATGACAGAGTGGGTTCGAGAAAAAACGCCCAAGCCAGCCATTGTCCTGGCTCCGCCGTGGGAGTTCAGCTTCTGGATCGATGCCGAGCGCGCCCAGGTGGTCAGCTACAAGCGGCCGCCCCACAACGCTCACCTGCTGGAGTGGCACCGCCGCATGACGGAGATGAACGGAGAGCCTTTTCACTCGCGCGGCGAATGGATTCTTGATGAGCTTAAACAACATTATCCAAAGCTGAGCCTGGCGCAGATTGAGTCGATCCGCGCTCATGATGGCGCCGACTACTACCTGACCACGCAGGAACGCGGGGACCTGCGCGACAACCTCGTTCATGCCAACGACTCATATTATCTGTACCAATTATGGAAGCCCGGCACCGCGTATCAGCCGGTAGCAATCAGCTTGCAGCCGTAGCTGACAAGCCGCAATGACTATGGCAATCAGGCGGTTGGCGGAGTGATGCAAGGTGTTGGCGCCGATTTCGCGGGCGCGCTCGACGGCGTTGGATGCGCCGCCGGTGGTGCCGAGATGGATGCCGATGCGCTTGGTCATAGTCACTGTTTATTGGATGAGGAGAAGAGGGATAGGGTGTATGGTTTCCCCGGTCCCCAAAAGCGAGGAACCGGGGGCACCCGGCTGATACATCGGATACCCCCACCCATACTTTGGGCGCAAAATCCTTGTTTTCTTGAGGTTACAAGGAGGGTTGCGCTGCAAAATATTGAAAACAATGAAGTTCCCTGCAAAATATTCCTGGCAAAGGAGTTACGGGACGTTTCGGGCTCTGCCGGCCGTTTCCGGCTAACAGACGGCGCGAAAAGGACGTGCCGGGACGATTGGAGAGAAAGCTTCTGAGGATTATTGTGCACAAAAGTGGGAAATAATCTGCAAGGCACCTGCGGTGCGGCCAGCAGCTCGCTATTCGCTCGCATGGGTTTCGTGGATTCCCCGGTCCCCAACAGCGAGGGACCGGGGGCACCCGGCTATTCGCTCGCACGGAATTCGTGGTCTCCCAGGTCCCCAAATGCGAGGGATACTTCGACTTCGCTCAGTACAGGCTCTGGGGCACCCATATTTTTAGAGAGACATACTACCGCTAATCATCGTCGTCCGTAATGGTTTTCTTGTGGTGGACTTTGAGCATGGCGGGGACCGGCTTATCGCCCATGGCGTCCTTCCACAGAATCACGTTCAGCTTATCGGCGGGGGCGCGGTCGGCGTGGGTGAAGTCCATCTTCATGCTTTCGCGCGCTCCGGCGGCGGTGGGCGAATTAGCGGTGTAGATGAGGCTGTTGTCGCGGTTCCCGTAATCGGCCGTGAAGGCGGGCTGGTCGCCGGGGCCGGTGAAGAGGGTGGAGATCAGCGAGCTGTAGGCGTCGTTGTTGTTCATGGGCGGAAGACCAAGCAGAGACTCCATGGTGCGAATCACGCTGACGGTGGAGTAGAAGCGGCTGTCGATATATGGGGCCCCGGCGGTATATGGAGCTTGAGTTTCGGAGATTCCAACAGGCGAAGGTGCGGCTCCTGGGGCATTTGTGGCTTCGCCACGCGGGGAGTACTTGCTGATGACCAAGGCGATGCTGCGATGTGCGTCGACGTGGTCAGCGCCATTCTGCGCGTCGTCCTCGATGATGAAGATGGCCGTATCGTCCCAGAAAGGCGAGTGGGAGACAGCATCGACGACGCGGCCAACGGCCAGATCGTTGTCGGCTACAGAGGATTTGGGGCTGGGTCCGCCGGGACGCGTGCCGAGGGTGTGGTCGTTGGGCAGGCGCATCAGGATGAAGTCGGGCATGGTGTCCTTACCCTGCTCCTTTTCCGCGACCCATGCCTTCAGGTGACGGAGGAAAACCTCCGCGCGCACCTGGTCAGGAACCATCAGGTTGAAGTCCGGGGCCTCGACGGCGAAGTGGCCGACCAGCTCCGGCTTGGTGGGAACGTTGGCGGCGATCAGCGGGATGGGCCAAGGCCATTTGTTGACGCCGCCGCCCCACTCGGTGGGCAGAGTTTCTCCCGGCGCTATGGCCTTGCGGACGCAGTCGCGGCCCTCCATCAATGGCCCCATCTGCGGGTCGGCGACACGGGCTTCGTTGCAAAAGGTCGTCGAGATGAATTCGCCGAAGTGATAGTAGGTTTTTCCGTGGGCGGCCAGATTGCCCCAGAGATAGCCGCTGGCCGGCTCATTGACGTCGGGAATCTTTTCGAGCAATGGATAGTTATTGGCCACCGCTCCCTCGTAATCATAGGTTCTCTGTCCGCCGCGATAGTTTTGCTGCCAGGTGCGTTCCAGGTAATCCGTGCCGATGGCAGCGTTGGACCAGACGTGCCCGCCGCCGGAGATCTCGGCCGAGTCGTAGAAGTTGTCGAGCACGCCGAACTGCAGGGCCAGCTTGTGCAGGTTGGGGGTGATGGCCTCGCCGTACATGGCAAGGCTGGGGTCGCCGTTGGCGACGGGCTTGCCGTCCTTCTTCAGGTCGCCGAAGATCTGATCGTAGGTGCGATTCTCCTTGATGATGTAAATCACGTGCTTGATCGGGTTCTCGCGGCCGCCGGCAAAGGCAATCTTTTCTCCGACTGCGTTCATGCGGTTGGATTCGAGTACCGACGCGGTCCATTGCGAGAGATTCTTGTCGATGGCGGACTCATCCAGAGTGGCCAGGGAACCGTAGAGGAGCGTGGCAATGTATGTGAAGGGCCGGCTGAACAGGCCGCTGCTTTTAGCTGCCTCCGTGTACTTCTGAGGAAAGTTGTTGGGGCCGGTGCCCTTGCTCTTGTCCGTGGCAACGTAAAGCTTTCCACCCGAAAAGGCCATGGAGATGGGCATCCATTCGGTGGGGATGAAGCCGAGACGCTGAACCAGGGTGATTCGAGCTGATCTTGATGCCCACATCCATGTGTTGAAGACGGCGACGGAATCACTGCCCATGTTGGCAACGTAGAGGCGGCTGCCGCTGGCGTTCAAGGCCAGCGCCACAGGCTCTGCGCCGAAGTAGCTCTGATGCGGAAGAAGTGTAGAAAAGTATCCCTTGATGGAGAAATGGCGTGCACTGATGTTCACGGCAGCCACGGCATCGCGATTGGCCAGCGCGACGTAGAGGATATTGCCGTCGGGCGAGAGTTCAAAGGCGCAGGGGTGCGAGCCGGGAGCCATGGGGGTGGAAGGCTTGAGGAGGGCAAGCTTGCGGCCGACGATTCCTTTTGCCAGGTTGAGTTCGACGATCTCCGATGCGTTCCACAAGGCGACATAGGCGCGGGTGTTGTCTTTGGAGAGTGCAAGGGCAATTGGATAGGTGGAGGGGACGGCGTCGCTCTCGGCCAGATCAAATCGAGTTTCAATTTTGCCGCTGGCGGCATCAAGGAGCAGAACGTCGTCGGAGAGGTTGTCGGCGACCAGGAGCTTCTCAGAACCCGCGGACCCAATGACGGCAATCGCCGCCGGGTAGGGAATGCCCTTGTTGCTGTTCATTCCGCCGGGCAGCCTAGTCGTTTTGCCCGGAGCGAGCTGCTGCAGCGGCAGGGGAATCATACGCTCGGGCGTAATCTTTCCCGCAGTAAAGCGGTACACCAGGATTCCGTTTCCGGTCATATCCTTGCCGTTGCCGAGCGGATCAGTGAGCGAGGCCATGCTGGCGTAGAGGTGATTTCCGTCGCGGCTGAAGGCCAGGCCCGAGAAGAGCGTCTGCTTGGCGCGCACCACGGTGCGATCGTCGGGAAAGTCGGCTACAGCGCCTGTCTGGGTGTCGAGCACCGCGAGAGACTGCATGTACTGCGACTCGAAGACGCCAAAACCGGCGTTCACCGTAACCACATAACGGCCGCCCGGAGAGACGGCCATCGAGGTTGGCAGGCTGTTCAACCGCTGCGGATGACCGGGAATCTCTCCGATCAACTGCTTACTGGTGGGTAAATCGATGGTCTGCGCCGCAAGAACGCTGGTTCCTAGAAGGAGGAACATATAAGTAACTGCCAACCGCGCGGTGGTGTGCATTACCAAACTTTAGCAAAAAGAGGGCGAATCGCGCTTTAAGGTCGTGTTGCGCCGACAGGAATCGCCGCCAGACGCTGGGCTGGCTACCTTTGAGCTTTACGCAGTAGTCACGCCTACAGGAACCGTTTGCACATTACCAATGGCTGGGCAGCCGTAATCAGGCGCTTTTTGCGAATTGTCCTTAGAATCTCTTCATGAGCGAGCCCATTGCTGCTGTAACAAGGCTTTTGATTGACGTCATTCTGCCCAATCTGAAAACCGTGCAGGTGAGCCAGGCAGAGCAGATTGCCGCCAACGACCGTCTGGAGAATGCCATTGAGGAACTGCGTGTGCATTTGGAGTCGCAATTCGCTCACCTGTCGGCGCAGTTGACAGCCTGCCGGGCGGAGCTGGCGGCCGCGCAGGCTGCGTTCAACTCAGTGCATGCGCAGAATGGCGCGCTGGGGCCAGAATACACAACAATCATCCACTGAGCCGCGCTCTAGGAACTCGGCGCGCAGTCGCGGAGAGCGGGGGATAGGAAGACCGCGGCGCCTGCAATAATCATGTTGTATGCGTACAGTGCTTACGGCGAAGCGGCTTTGGGATGGCGCTAGGCTGCTCGACCAACCGCTGGTGGAGATTGAAGACGGCCGAATTGCCTCCGTTTCCTCGCGCGCTGGCAAAGATGCACCCGGCGGGGTGCGGATTCTGGACTTTCCCAGAGCGACGCTGGCGCCAGCGTTTTTCGACGCGCACATCCACGGGGCCAAGGGCCACGACGTCATGGAGGCCTCGGCTGAGGCGCTTGGCGCCATGGGCAGCTTTCTCGCCGCACACGGCACGGGCAGCTTTCTGGCAACTACCGTCACCGCGCCGCTGGATGCAACTTTGCGCTCGCTTTCAGGGCTGGCAAAGCTGCTGGCGCGGCCTCCAGTTGAGGGGCAGGCGCGGGCTATCGGCATTCATCTGGAAGGGCCGTTTCTTTCGCACACCAGGCGCGGAGTTCAACCGCCCGAGCACCTGCTGGCGCCGGATATCGCCATCTTTGATCGATTGTTTGAGGCCGCCGAGGGACACGTCCGGCTGATGACGCTGGCGCCGGAACTGCCGGGAACCATCGAGTTAACTGCGCACGCGATCAGCCGCGGCGTGCGCATCTCCATGGGACATTCGGACGCTACCGCAGCCGAGACCCGCGCCGCAATCAAGGCCGGAGCCACCAGCGCGACTCACACCTTCAATGCCATGCGCCCGCTTGATCATCGCGAGCCGGGGATTTTGGGCACCGTGCTGACCGACGATTCGCTTTTTGCAGAGATGATCTGCGACGGCATCCATGTTGCGCCGGAGATGGTGAAGCTGTGGTGGAAGGTCAAGGGGCTGGAGCGGGCGATTCTGGTGACCGATGCGATGAGCGCAACGGGAATGCCGAACGGTGAGTATCAGCTGGGAGGCTTTGCCGTGCAGGTGGCCAACGGGAGAGCCATGGCTCGCGGCGTGCTGGCCGGAAGCGTGTTGACACTGGACCGCGCGCTGGCTAATTTTATGGCGTTCACCGGCGCGCCGCTTGAGCAGGCTCTGCGGCTCGCGACAGCAAACCCGGCAGCGATGACCGGGTTGGGCGATCAGGCTGGTTCCGTTGCCATAGGAATGCCGGCGAGCCTGGTGGCCGTGGATGCTGCTGGAAAGCTGGTTGGGGCGGTGGTGAACGGAAGACAGGCGAGTTGACGCCGTGGATTGACCGACAATCACATCAAAACGGCCATCGTTTTTGCGGAGAGCAAAAGGTGTCAAGAGAGCACTTCCATGAGCGAGAAAACCCGCATCACAATGCGGGATAAAATGGCGATTTCGAGCCTTGCCGAGATAAAAATCACAGTCGAGCCAAGATTCTCACAATAAAACAGTTACTGACTTTAAACCGTCTGGAACTGCATTACTCACGGAAATAATCTGCAAGGTTTTAGGGGTCAAAAAAAATATGAGGGGGGGTAGGGGGGTGCGCCCTCTTTTTTGCAGATAATTTTTCTCGAAGTAGTCAGTTTTCAGTTGTCAACTACCCCAGGAACAGAAATCGTTCGCCGGGGACCCCGGCCTACAACCCTACTTTGCCGACTGATTTGATTGTGCGCCGGTTAATGGCTATTTTCTGCAAAATGAGGCGAGGAAAGATTCGTGGTTTCCCAGGTTCCTAAAGAGGGAACTGGGGCACTCGGCTGACTATTTAGCCCTGAATTGATTCTGCAAAGCAAGAAGTTGTTTGCCCTCAACTCTGACGGTTTGCGATCCCTGTCTCGAAAAGGCCGAGTCGCCCAGGAATGAGATATCCCTCTGTTTGGGGACAACTAGTCGGATTACTGATCGACCGCGATACTCAATCACATCGATTTCCACAAGTGTTTGTGTCTTTAGAGGCTCGCTGAGGCTAGATGCTCGTAAAGCACCAACTAGTTTTTCGATGTATTTATCGACAGTACTATTGAGTATTTTGACTTCTCTTTCAATCCCGACAACAAACCGTTGCCCAATTTTCATAAGGCTTACCCCATCCATTACTTCAACTTTCTTTGCATCTGTCTCTTTATCCGCTACGCCAATGTATATATATCCGTTGCTATGAGGACCGACATTTGCAATTCCGCATACGATTTCAGGAATACGATTCAACAGTTCCATATCAAACTCTCGTTTATCAGACAACCTGAGGAAGCCCTGTTTGAATTCGTAGCGCCCTGTCTCGACACTTGACCTTCTGAGTGAATTCTCAAAGTCAATGGCTAGTCCTGGCCCATGCGTAAGGACCGGAGGTTCCTTTTTGACAAAAAATCTTTGGATCAAGCCAGTCGCCAAATCGATGTTCTTCCTTCTGTCTTCAGCTTTAGCATAATGCGCGGAACGTACCAGTTTCGACTGAAGATTTCTTAATGCCACCGCAATCGCTTTTGGATCACTTGGGGAGAGTTGCTTAGTCACAGTAAGGTCAAAGAAGGACATATAAATGGCGTAGAAAGCAGCACTGATTGGATTGCCACTTCCTGGATTGACCAGCAGACGGAGTGCATTTTTTTCTGTGCTATATAACTCGATTGTTTCACGCAAGATAGAGAAGGTACCTTTCATTTCCCGCCTTATCTTTGCATCGGAATAGGTTGCAAGAGCAGTTTCGACTTTTTCAAACATTTCAGATATTGGGTTGTAGATTTCATCAAGCGTTTCTCGGCTTCGGTTTATGGGGCCACCTAGGAGAATACTAGCCACTAGATCCGAAACGATTTCTTCATCTTCTCCATCTCGAAGGTCAGAATTGCGGAGGATCCCGAGTTTGCACCAAAACGTCTCTTCTGCCGTAAGACCATAATTTTGGCGTGCCCTCTTAGAGTCAATACTTATCTCTGGCATATCTATAAGCAAAAGCAATTCTGTCGATGCATCTCCTCGAATCTCTGCGGCGAGTTGGCGAACGAGAGTGGCGAATGGTGCTAATATTCCAGCTTGACGTTTTTCCTGATCACTGAGTTGTTTACCTCCAGAGTTGATTCTTCCGAATACATCGGTAACTTCTCTCTCATCTGCTGCTTTGTAGATTGTCACGGCCAGTTGATAGTCCAAAAAATTGGAACAGTCTTCCCTTGATAACTTTGGCGCGCTTTGGTCTGCCGATATAAAAGCTCCAGAATCTGCAAACTGCTGGGCGCGAGCGAATTCCTTTAGATCAAAGTAATTGCCATTCAAAGGAAATGCATTTTCGATAAATGAGAATAAAGCGTTGAGGCGCTGCACTCCATCGACAATTTCATATTTACCTATCCCTTCTGATGCGGGACGCTCTGCAAGGAGGATGAGAGGGATCGGGAAACCGCGAAGAGCACTTTCGATAAGCTTTGCCTTTTCAGGCTCGGTCCACACTAACTTGCGCTGGTATTTGCGGTTCACATAAAGACCTTGCTCACGATAGAGTCTGTATGCTTCTTGAATACTCATTCCACGAGGCGCTGTACTCATCGTGTATCCTCGATTCTCATCTTGAATTGTCTTAATCTATGATAACCGTCTGGTGGCCGACCCTTTATATCACGATCAAGGATGAGCCACCTAATTACTTGATCGACTGGATATGAATCAAGTAACGGCGACTTCCGCCAGCCGCTGCGCCCGCCACAGGGCGCCCTCCAGAGGGATTGCCGGTACGCGGCTGACCGGCATCTGTGGCGCGGCGGCTTTCAATCCCGCAAAAAAAGCCTCGCGCACCAGTGTCATGTGCTCGATGATGCCGCCGGTCCAGGCCACGGGGACCTCGCCGGCGATGGCATGCTTGCGGCGGAGCTTGGCGCGGACGAGAAGGACAAAATCGACCAGGTCGGCGGCGGCCTGGGCGAGGGTTTCTTTGGCGACGGGGTCGCCGGCATCGGCCAGTTCGCTAATGGCCGGGGCAAGCGCGGCAAAGTCCGGACCGGGCGTGCTGTCGCCCAGGTTGATCAGGTCGTCCAGGTTAGGCGTACCCCAGATTTCGCCAACTTTACGAAGGATTTGCGGGGGCTGGGCCTGATCAAACATTTGGTCATATGCATGGAGGGCGCGGCGCAGGCTGTTGACGCCGATCCAGTAGCCGGAGCCCTCATCACCGAGGCGCGAACTCCAGCCGCCGGCGCTCTCGCGGCTGCCGTCTGGCGCGCGGCCAATGGTGTTAGAGCCGGTGCCGGCGATCTGCAGGATTCCGGGACCGCCGTGAAAGGCCGCATCGAGGGCGATGACCTCGTCGCCGACGACCTCGGAACGCTCGACCCCAAAGTCGTTAAAAACCGCCGTGATCCACTCTGTCGTGCCGGGCATGGAGACAGAGGCCACGCCTACGCAGGCAGCGCGGACGCCGGAGACACCAGCCTTGGCAAAGGCCTCTTTGAGCAGCGCTCGCAGGTTGGCTTCGGCGGCTTCTGCGCCCACACGCAGGCGCTTGATGGAGCCGCTCTCCGCGTGAGCCAGAACCCGTTCCCCTTGCAGAATGGAGGCGCGGGTGTGCGTTCCTCCGCCGTCGATTCCCAGAATCACGTTCATTGTTTGCTTGCTCCTTCGCTTGCTGGAATCTCCAGCTTATCGCATGGGGCGAAGGGAGGGACGAAGGTTTGCAGCTCATGCGGAGACGGCATCCGCTTCTTAGAAGGGGGCCCTGTTGCCGCCGCCGCAGAGTTCGACGGCGTGCGTAAAGGCCTTGGCTATGCGATCGGCCGTGTCAGCATCGGTGATCGGGAAGAGGTTATAGATGCCATGCGCGCGGCGCACCAGCAGCGCCGATAATGGCGGGTTCGTGGAAGGGGTAAGGATGTGGGGATTGCCCAGGCTTGCATCCAGCTCGGTTTGGTACTGTGCGTAGGGTTTAATCACGATGTCCTGAACGTCGCGGAGCGAAAACCAGCAATCCTTATCCTGGTCGAGGCGCCCGTCCATGATCACCTTCCAGTGGTAAGAGATGCGGCACTGATTCGCATTGGCGGCGACGTTGCTGACCTCGTTCGAATCGGTTTCGCTGGTATTGCTGCCATCGCGCGTGTTTTGGGTATAGGAGAGAAACGTGACCTTGCCGATATCGCTCAGCTTTTCCTGAAGGAACTGCATGGTGACTTCCAGCGACGGGCCGTTGTCGGCAGGCCTGGGCAGGGACGGAACGGCCGTCTGCGCAAGCGCCGCTGCGCTGAGCAGAGCTACAAATGACAAAACTAGCAGAATGTTCTTCATCGACTTGCTCCTTAAAAGGGATCCTTGTTGTCGCGGCGCTCTGCGCGGCGACGGCTATATGGTTATTCGGGGACTGAGCAACAGCAGAGGCATAAACCGGCGGAAGAACCAGCATTTGAGCAGGATCCTGCCCAGGGCCGAAAATGCTCTTATCCTTGACTGCTGGGCCATTCTGTATGGCGGGGAAGCCTGCGCAGCGAATCAGTCCACTAACAAAATAGATTCCGTAGGGGATTGAAAAGACCCAATAATATTTCACGGATTATATCGGTTGGAGGCGGCCTGCAACCTTCCGGAGAGCCTGAGGCGCTGTCACCAAAACGGCATTAGAAATTTCAAATTAAACCAAAAGTGCATATTCCCTGCGTATTTGACATCATTTTCATCACTATCTGGCGCCTCCGGCCTTACGTTGAGAGCACAGCTCTTCGTTGGAGGGAGCCGTGTGCCGATTTGGGGAGACGAGGAAACCATGACCGAAATTGCAACCCTAACGCCGCCGCAGGCCGGATCGCATAAGGGCCAAAGGACCGCGCTGGACGTGGAGGCGCTGGCGCAGTCGTTTTTAGACAACCTGTTTTTTGTGCAGGGGCGAAGCGTTGAGCGGGCGACAGTGAATGACCTGTACATGGCGCTGGCACACACCGTGCGCGACCGCCTGGTGGAGCGGTGGATTCAAACCGTGAAGAACTACCAGGCGCAGGATGTGCGGGTGGTTTGCTATCTCTCGGCGGAGTTTTTGACCGGGCCGCACCTGGCCAACAACCTGATCAACCTGGGCATCTACGGGGAGACCGAGCAGGCCATGCGGAAGCTGGGTCTTGATCTGAATGAACTGATCGAGCAGGAAGAAGAGCCGGGTCTGGGTAACGGCGGACTGGGGCGGCTGGCCTCGTGCTTCATGGATTCGCTGGCCACGCTGGATATTCCGGCGATCGGTTACGGCATCCGCTACGAGTACGGAATCTTCGACCAGCAGATTCGCGACGGCTGGCAGGTGGAGTCGACCGACAAATGGCTGCGGCTTGGAAACCCCTGGGCGCTGGAGCGGCCTGAGGACGCCTTTGAAGTGAAGATGGGCGGGCGCACGGAACAGCATACCGACGCCAAGGGGCGCATACGAGTCACATGGATTCCGCAAAAGCTGGTGCGCGGGGTGCCGCACGATACGCCGATTCTGGGTTACCGCACCAACACGGCCAACACCATGCGCCTGTGGGCGGCGCAGGCGGTGGAGAGTTTCGACTTTGAGACCTTCAACCAGGGGGATTTTCTGGGCGCGGTGGCCGACAAGGTTTCGAGCGAGAACATCTCCAAGATTCTTTATCCCAACGACGAGGGCATCCAGGGCAAACAATTGCGGCTGGCGCAGCAGTTTTTCTTTGTCTCGTGCAGTTTGCAGCACATTTTGAAAATTCAGGTTGCGCAGCACCGTCCGCTGGCCGAGCTGCACCGCAACTTCGCCATCCAGATGAACGATACGCATCCGGCCATCGCAGTCGCGGAGCTGATGCGGCTGCTGGTGGACGAGCACGATATGGAGTGGGATGCAGCCTGGCACGTGACCGAACATACGCTCTCCTACACCAACCACACGCTGCTACCGGAGGCGCTGGAGCAGTGGCCGCGGAGCCTGTTTGGCGCGCTGCTGCCGCGGCACCTGGAGATCATCGACGAGATTAACCGCCGCCATCTGGTGAACGTCCGCGCGAAGTTTCCCGGCGATGAGGGGCGCGCGCGAAGGCTGTCATTGATCAATGAAGAAGGAGAGCGGTTTGTGCGCATGGCGCACCTGGCCGCGCTGGGCAGCCATGCCATCAACGGCGTGGCCGCGCTACACACGGAACTGCTGAAAACGAACGTGCTGAGCGATTTCTACGCGCTGACGCCGGAGAAGTTCAGCAACAAGACCAACGGGGTGACGCCGCGGCGCTGGATGCGGCTGAGCAATCCGCGGCTGGCGCAATTGCTGACCGCGCGCATCGGCTCGGGCTGGGTGCAGGACCTGGAAAAACTGCGCAAGCTGGAGCCGCTGGCCGACGACCCGGAGTTCTGCGCGGAATGGCGCGCCATCAAGCGGCACAACAAGCTGCGTTTGTCGGTCTTCATCCATCAGCGCCTGGGCATCAGTGTCGATCCAGACTCGCTCTTTGACGTGCTGGTAAAGCGGCTGCATGAGTACAAGCGCCAGCACCTGCTGATTCTCTACATCCTCACCCTCTACAAGCGCATGCAGTGCAATCCCGACGCGGAGGTGACGCCCCGGACTTTCATCTTTGGCGGAAAAGCGGCGCCCGGCTATCGCATGGCCAAGCTGATTATCAAGCTGATTCACTCGGTGGGCGAGGCCATCAACTCCGATCCGCTGGTGCGGGGACGGCTGAAGGTGGTGTTTCTGCCTGATTACAGCGTGAAGCTGGGGCAGCGGGTGTATCCCGCGGCGGACCTGAGCGAGCAGATTTCACTGGCCGGCAAGGAGGCATCAGGAACCGGGAATATGAAGTTTGCCATGAACGGCGCGGTGACCATCGGCACGCTGGATGGGGCAAACGTCGAAATCCGCGAGGAGGTGGGCGCGGAGAACTTCTTCCTCTTTGGGATGACTACGCCGGAGGTGGAAAGCCGCAAGCGGGAGGGCTACAACCCGCGCGTGATCTTCGAGGCCAACCCCATGCTGCACGCTGTGCTGGTCTCGCTCTCCAACGGCGAATTTTCGCGCGGCGACAGGACGCTCTTCGAGCCTCTGGTGAACTCCCTGTTGACCTCGGACGAGTACATGCTGCTGGCCGATTACCAGGCTTATGTCGATTGTCAGGACCGTGTGAGCCAAGCCTACAAAAACCACGATGCGTGGACGCGCATGTCGATTATGAACGTGGCGCGGATTGGGAAGTTTTCTTCTGATCGTGCGATCCGCGACTACTGCGCGGATATATGGAAGACCTGGCCGGTGAAGATACAGTTGTAGCTTCTGATGGAACCGGCGACTGTGGTATCTTTCCCGCATGGAACTCCGACGCTTCTTTTTCGCCGCTATTGTTTTCGTCTTCGCCGCAACCCTCACCTACGCCCAGAACCCCGCACCCACGCCGCCGATGGGGTGGAACAGCTGGGACGCCTACGGGCTAACCATCAACGAGGCTGACTTCAAGGCCAATGCCAAGGTGCTGGCCGGGTTCAAGGACCTGGGCTGGCAGTATGCGGTTATCGACGAGGGGTGGTACATGGAGAACCCCAACGGCCGCAACCTTGCCGAGAGGAAGTATCTGCTGGATGGGAACGGGATTCTGCTTCCGGTGCTCAGCCGCTTTCCTTCTTCCGCGGACGGCGCGGGATTCAAGCCGCTGGCCGACTGGGTGCACAAGCAGGGGCTGAAATTCGGCATTCATATTGTGCGCGGAATTCCGCGCGACGCGGTGAAGGCGAATCTGCCCATCGCGGGGACGAGTTTTCACGCCACGGATGCCGCAGACCTCAACTCGCCTTGCGGGTGGGATGACGGCAACTGGGGCGTCGCCGACAACGCTGCCGGACAGGCTTACTACGACTCGATGCTGAAGCTCTATGCGGGCTGGGGTCTCGACTTTCTCAAAGTCGACTGCATCTCGGATCACCCCTACCGGCCTACCGAGATTCGTCAGATTGCGGCAGCGATCCGCAAAACAGGACGGCCGATTGTGCTGAGCCTTTCGCCGGGGCCGACGCAACTGGAGCATGCGGCCGAAGTGGCCGAATTGGCGCAGATGTGGCGCATCACCAACGATCACTGGGACGGCTGGACATTCCCCCGCAAGGCCGGCGACGACGAGTATCCCTTCGGCCTGCGCGACGAGTTTGACCGGCTGGCCAAGTGGTTTACCTATGCGAAAGAGGGCAACTGGCCGGACGCGGATATGCTGCCCTGGGGCTGGCTGGGGCCGCATCCGGGAATGGGCGAGCCGCGGCAGTCGCGGCTGACGCATGACGAGCAGAGGACAGAGCTTACGCTGTGGGCGATAGCGCGCTCTCCGCTGATTCTGGGCGCGAATCTGACCAAGATGGACGATTTTACGCGATCGCTGATCTCCAACCAGTCGATTCTCTTCATGAACCAGAATGTGACGTATAGCCATCCGGTCGATCTCAAGAGCCTGGGAGCTGGATTTGAGAACGCGCGGGTGTGGCGGGCCACGATCAACTCTCCGGGGGCCAGGAATTATGCGGAATACTTCGGCTTTTTCAACTTGGACGACAAGCCGGTGACGCTGCGCGTGAGCTGGGTGCAGCTTGGCCTGGACAGGAAGAAGCACCTGGCCCAGGATATGTGGAAGGAAGACGGCTTCAAGGAACTGAAGGAAGTCAAAGTGACATTGCCGGCGCACGGCAGCACGGTGTACGAGATTCGATAGGCGAGGCTTTTATCGTGCAGCGACGTAGTGTTCTTTGTGGGCTAGCCGCGATTTGGATTACGTCTGGCCGGCACGCGCTTGCGGCCACGACCAACGGCCAAAAGCTGGCTGAAGCTGCGCGAGCGCAGTTGGGCGTGACCACGGGCTACGATCCGACCTGGTCCAAGCTGAGTTATCCGGGCGGCGATGTTCCGCGCTCGACCGGAGTTTGTGCCGACGTGGTGATTCGCGCGGCTCGCGACGGGCTGGGACTGGACCTGCAAAAGCTGGTGCATGAGGATATGGTGACCCACTTCGATGCCTACCCGGCGCGCACGACGTGGGGATCGAAGAGGCCGGATACGAATATCGACCACCGGCGGGTTCTGAACCTGGAGGCATATTGGACGCGGGCTGGGGCGCGGCTGTGGGCTGCCAATAAACCAACGCCGGGCGACGGTTTTCCCAAGCACATCGAGACAGGCGATATTCTCACCTGGCTGCTCGACGCGCGGCTGCCGCATGTGGGCATTGTGGTGAGCGTTGGCCGGCAAACGAGGGTAGTACACAATATCGGGCGCGGAGTGGAAGAGAGTCCGCTAGCAGCCTTCGCGCCCCATCGCGCAGCCGGGCACTATCGCTGGCCGGCGGGTGGATAGAGCATTTTCACAGTTTCTGTGAGGCTGATTTTGTGGTTTCCCACCCATTTCACAAAGAACGTGAAATGGATGGGGCACGGAGCTTCCTTTTCACTATCGTTGGAAATACTCTAGCGCGCCTATGGTTTGGCGGCGCCGAGCTCGTCTTTGTAGACCTTGCCACCTTTCATGACAAACGAAACGTGCTCCAGCACTTCGATGCGCTCCAGCGGGTTGGCGGTGACGGCGATCAGGTCGGCGTACTTTCCGGCTTCGAGGGTTCCCACGTCGTGGGCGCGGTCGATGAGGTCAGCGGCGCTGGAGGTGGCGGCGCGGATGGCTCCGGCGGGGGTCATGCCGAACTTGACCATGTAGTGGAACTGCTTGGCGTTGTCGCCGTGGGGATAAACGCCGGCATCGGTGCCGAAGGCGATTTTGACGCCCGCGTTCACTGCTTTGGAAAAGTTTTCGCGTTGCTGGCGGCCCAACGATTTTTCCTTGTCGACATTTTCCTTGGGCAGGCCGAACTCGATGGCTTTGCCGAGGATGTAATCGTCGTTGTAGATGTCGGCGACCAGATAGGTACCGCGGGCCTTCATCATTTCAATGCCCTCGTTGTCAATGAGGCTGCCATGCTCGATGGAGTCGACGCCGGCGCGCACCGCGTCCTTGATTCCCTGCGTGCCGTGGGCGTGCGCGGCGACCTTGCGGCCGGCGCGATGGGCTTCATCGACGGCCATCTTCATCTCTTCGTAAGTGAGCTGCTCGGAGCCGGGCTTATCGCCCAGGGAAAGCACGCCGCCGGTGGCCATAACCTTGATTACGTCCACGCCGAACTTGATCTGCTCGCGGACCACGTGACGAACCTGCTCTGGGCCATCGGCCAGAGCGTAGTCGCGCTCGACCGGATACATCATGTTCTCGACGCCGGGAGCAAAGCTGTTCATGTCGCCGTGGCCGCCGGTGATGGAGATGGCCGGACCGCTGGCAACCACGCGGGGGCCGGGAAAGAGGCCTTCGTCAATGGCGCGGCGCAGGTCGACGGCGAAAAAGGGCTGGGAACCCACGTCGCGAACGCTGGTGAAGCCGGCCTGGAGAGTTTTGTTGGCGTTGATGACGCCGTTAAAGCCGCCCATGAAAGGTGTTTCCCGCACAGCCCAGATGGGGTCATAGTGGTCGGCGCGGGCTTCCAGGTGGGTGTGGCAGTCGATAAGCCCCGGCAGCACCCAGGCCTGGGAAAGATCGACGACCGTGGCCCCGGCAGGAATTGTTACCTCGGACGCGGGCGCGACTTTGGTGATGCGCTCGCCCTCGACGACCAGCACTATATTGTCGCGCAGGTTGTCGCTGGTGGCGTCGAAGAGATGACCGGCCTTGATGTAGACCGTGGGCGGAGCGGTCTGGGCCAGGACTGCGGGCAACGCGAGGGCCAGCGCTCCGAAAGCAAAGAGAAGGCGGATAATCAGGGACTGCTTGCGATTCATGGGGTACTCCTTCGCGATACGTCGATTTCTCGCATTATAGAGAATGCACGCGTGCCGCGATAAATAAAATACGATGCAGCCCAGGGCCGGCGCCGGTCTGATACCGGGATTTGCCGGTCACAGCCCACCGGAGATTTATGTGCGAAACTAGTTGGGCTGGAAAATGGCCGCGATCAGATGGCCTGTCCAGAAGGATCACAAAATGCCTGTACTACGTTCATTTTTTATTGCACTTTCTCACAATCGCGCCCTGAGGCGCTTCAGCGAACGCTCCATGGTGGGAAAGCGGCTCAGTTCCAGGTTTATAGCCGGCATGGAGATTGATGACGCCCTGCGCGTGGCCGAAGAGGTGAACAAGCAGGGCATGAGCGTTACGCTGGACTCGCTGGGCGAGAGCGTTACCACGGAGGCCGAGGCCAGGGCCGCCGCCGAGGTCTATCACAAGCTGCTGGATGCGATTGCTGCGCGCAAGCTGAACGCCAACATCAGCATGAAGCTGACGCAGATGGGGTTGAACCTTTCACGCGACCTGGCCGAAAGCATCACCGAGAGCGTGGTCCAGCACGCCAGCAAAACAAAGAGCTTTGTGCGCATTGACATGGAGGACTCGTCGCTGACGCAGGTGACAATGGAGATCGTCAAGCGGCTTCATGCCAAGCCTGAGTTGCGCGAGGCGATTGGCATCGTGATCCAGGCCTATCTTTACCGCTCGCAGAAGGACATTGAGGATCTGATTGCCAACGGCATTCGCGTGCGCCTGTGCAAGGGCGCCTACCAGGAGCCGGCGGAAATTGCGTTTCCGCGCAAGGCCGATGTGGATGCGAACTTTATCAAGCTCGCCAATCTGCTGTTGGAAAGCCCGATTTACCACGGCCTGGCAACCCACGATGACGCCATGGTCGCAGCCGCCAAAAGCTATGCCAGAGAGCACGGCATCGATCGCAGCCGGTTTGAGTTCCAGATGCTCTATGGGATACGCCGCGACCTGCAGCGAAAGCTCGTCGAGGAGGGATACAACGTGCGCGTGTATGTTCCCTTCGGCGACGACTGGTACCCGTACTTCATGCGCAGGCTGGCCGAGCGGCCGGCGAATGTGCTGTTTCTGGCGAAGAACTACTTGCGGTTCTAGGGGGCCGAAAAACGACGAGGGTGACCGACAACGAGTTTCTTGCAGTCAAGCGGACTCTACGGACTCGATCTTTCTGGCGATTTCTGCAGTGATGGTTTCGACTGTGGGATGGAAGAGCCTGCGCTCGCGCTCGGGTAGCTCGTCCATCAGATCGGGATAGAGCGTGATCTCGCAGCCGGAAAACGCGGCGCAGCCTACGGTGTCGGCCATGCGGCAACTGACATTGATTACATCGGCCATGCCCCAGGGGCCATCCTTCTGCCGTGGCGCGTGATGCTCGGCGGCTATGGGTTCAAACTCCGCGGGCATCATCCAATCCGTGATCAGTTGCCGGCCGGCCTCGCAATGATCCCATCCGAACAGATCACGCTCGGCCTTGAGAATGCTGGCGGCAGAGCCGCTGTGAGCCCCCAGCAGGAGGCTGTATTCCTTGGGCCGGATCACGGCCAGCGCCAATCGCCCGATGTCGTGGATCACTCCCGAGGTAAATGCAACGTCCCTGTCGAGAAAGCCTACGGAAGCCAATTGATCGGCGATCAGGGCGCAGGCCAGGTTGTGGCGCCAGATAGCCCGCATGGCAGGCTGGTTCAGCGCTTTGCCCATATATGCGCGCACGCCGACTGTCAGGCAGAGTCCTTGCAGGTTATTGGCGCCCAACACCGCGATGGCCTGCAAAACGCTGCTGGCGGGAAACCGCGGAGCATACAAGAGCGAATTGGCGATGGTAAGAACTTCGCTGGCAAAGGCTGGATCAGAGGAGATCAGATTGCTCAACTCGTGCAGTTGCACGTTTTCATTGTTGGCTAGTTGCAGCACCCGGAGGGCGACCTGAGGGAAAGGCGGGAGGCGGAGATGTGCCCAGGACGGAGCGATTGCCTCATTCCTTCGCCCATCAATCTGCAACATCACATCTCTCCCTTCGTCTGGCGCTGAGCGCAAACTGGCTTATAGTTCTGCCGATGCAACACTCAGACGCGCACAACGCATCACGCCTCACAGAAAAAGCCGGTATTAGCCTTTTCGGCGAGCGGAGAGATTCCATGAGCAAGCCTGTATCGAATGAGAGAGATCTAAGAATTGTGCCGTAGTGGGCGCGAACGCACTGCCGAAAACGGAGCCGCGCATGGAGGCCGGCGCTAAATCTTGCTCTTCAGACACGGCTAGAGCAGTGTCACGGCGGGCGGAGATGTTTTATTGCGCCGTCCAGGTCTTTCCATCCGTGCTCGCCCAGGTTGAGCCGGCGTCGTTTTTCAGTTCAAAGATTTCGGCCGTCGCTGGACTGCCGCTCAAAACTGATTTCGCACGCACCTCAATTGCGCGCCCGGTCCATTGACGAGCGACGGGTTCCCAGTGCTGGCCGGAGTCGCCGCTCAAAAACAGCGTTCCCGCCAAATCGATTTCCAGCATGAGATGCTGGGCGGTTGCCTGGGAAACAGCCGTCAGGCCGCTGGGCAGCCTGGGCGGATTCGCCTTGAGAGATGCAGATGACCCGGCGAGTTGCTGTTGTGTTGCAATATCGAAGTTAGCTGAAGGCGCGGACTGGGACTGCTGTGCCATTCGCGGCCCCGATGTGGCCGCCTGACGGCTGGCGTGAGCGGAGTATGCTTCCCTCCGCAGACTCTTCTGTGAAACCTGCGCGGCATCGGCGCTGGCCGGGAGCGCGCCGCCAGAGCTTCGCTGCTGTTCCTGCTGCCAGGCAGCAACAGCCGGTTCAGGCTGGTATTGGGTTGCTATTACCGTCTGTGGCGCGGACTCCACAGAAGACGGCAGAAACGCATTGCTTGCTCCAGACGAAGCCCCGAATGTGGATGGTTCGGCCGGGGGCGCGGCGGAAGGAGCAGCCAGCTCCTGCGATGGTCTACGGCGCGCGCCAAATTTAGCGTGACCAGCAGCGGAGTTCGTCTCGAGCGCCTGCGCCGGCTTGTGCGACACGGCAGCGGCTATCGGCTCTTGTGGCACGGGCGCGGGTACGACCGCTTGACTAGGCGGCTCGACCTTCGCCAGTTCCGATGCAGGCTCCGTGTGTCTCGGATGAAAAGTGACTACCAGCGCCAGCGCCGCCGCCAGCGCCGCAGCCGGAACCCAGGCAAAGCGCCAGTTCCAGAACCACTCTTTAAGTTGCGCTGTGGGCCGGGTTGCCGGAACCCGGGCCGGAGCTTCTGCCTCGGCGGCCGCCTGCTGCGCCAGGAAAACCACCTGCCTGCAGCGGCTGCAACCGGCGAGATGCATGAGAACCTGCTCGCGCTCCGTCGCGGCAAACGCCTGCTCGGCGAAGGCGTTGAGGCTTTCGACGTCGGGATGAAGATCGAGGTGGGAAGTTGTATTCACGATGCTGCCTTCTCTTGGAACGTATCCAGCGAGGAAATTTGCAGAATTTTCTTTAGGTTGAGGTTCAGATCGCGCGGATCGGCGCCCAGCGCCTCCTGAGCGACGGGCTTGCTCAGCCCCAGCCTTTGCAGATTGCGAACGACCTGCTTTCTGAGGCCTCCAGTCACACGGTGCAGTTTGCGGCTGATCGTTGCTTCGTGAACGTGAAGCAACGGGGCGATCTCCAGCAGGGTTCGCTCATCCAAATAATAGGAAGCCAGCAAAAATCGATCCTCCACGCCCAGTTGGCGGAGAGCCTCTGCAATTGCCTTGCTCAGAAGCTGTAGATCGGCAGGGGGAGTTTCGGGCTCAGGGATTGCTGCCGGAGGTTCGTAGCCGTCTGCCGGATCGTCGAGCGGAAGCTCTCGGCGGGTGCGGCGATGATGATCCACGTAACGTTGGGCAAGCGTGGTGCGGAGCCAGCCTATTAGCGAACCATTGCCGCGATAGGAGTCCAGCGGGCTGCGCCGCACGCCATCGCGGGTCGTCAACCCATACAGCTCCGCATAGAGTTGATCGGCCAGGTCGCGGCCCAGCGATTCGCTGCCGGTAATGGCAATGGCGGCGCGTGTCAGCGGCTGGCGGTAGACGGCAAGGAAATGCTCCCACGCACCCTGGTGGCCGCTGGCGCAGGCACGCGCCAGCACCAGGTCGGCGAGCCGGAGACCGTGAAAGAAACTCGCCTGCTGCTGTCGTGAAGCTTTAACCCCCGCCGCCAGGCCGATGTTCTGCGCTGCTGCGACGCGCTCCAGGATTTCGTTGAAGTGTTCACGTTCCAGCCCATAGGCGGCAGCGCCGGATTCGCGCCAGAGTTTATCCAGCGCATGAATCGTCTCCGGCACGGCGGATATTCCGGCGGGGGCGCTCGCTTCAACGGGTTGGGAGGGCATAATCCCCACGTTCTCAAGATACGCCAGAATAGCCCGCGAAAAAACTTTGCAAGAAAATAGCCGGGCGGCGTTCCAGGTTCATAAGCCGGCGATCATTCCCGGCGGAGGAGAGTCATGAAGAATCTGGGCAGGTTGGGGCTGGCGGGCGTTCTGGTGTTGGGGCTCGCCGCATATGTGCAACAGAGTGGAGTGCAGGCGGCAGGCGGGCCGCAGGAAACATCGAATGGTTACTACAAGGTGCTGGCCCCCATTGAGAGCGGGAACCTGCTTTTGTTCCCGGTGGTGCGGGCAAGCGGCAAATCTACCGGCGCAACTCCGTTCATCACTTTGGATGAGGGCATCAAGAGCGGCCAAGTGGAAGTGACCGAGGCAGGCCGCGCGCGGGGAATGGTGCGACAGAGGGGAGTTATCGGCGTTCCGCCTTACCGCGGCGACGGCTATCCCCAGTATCCACATCACGACGACAACTATCGTGGCGACGAAGTGAATACGCTGGTGCTGGTGAACAACTCCGACAAACCATTGCTGCTGCTGGCTGGAGAGATTGTTACCGGGGGCAAGCAGGACCGGGTGATCGCCAAGGACCGCATTGTGCCGGCCGGCAGCGAGCCCATTGACCTGGGAGTTTTCTGCATCGAGCCGGGACGCTGGACGGCGAGTTCGGAGACCTTCGGCGCATCGGCCAAGGCGCCCGCGCACAGCTTCATGGTGCAGCCCAGCGTGCGAGAGCGGGCCATGGTCGCCAAGGATCAGCAGGAGGTGTGGAACTCGGTGCGGGGAAGCATCAATCAGATGGAAGTCGCAGCTGCTCCATCCTCCACCCTGGCGATGAATAGCGGATCGGGCGGATACCCTCGTTCGATGGGAACCACCAGCTACGCACGGGTCATGGAAGACAACTCGGTCAGCGCCAAGGTGGATGAGGCCGCGGCTCCGGTGATGAAGGCGCGGGAGCAGGTAATCGCGCAGCTACGCAAGGAAGGCGCGGTCGGAGTGGTGGTGGCGGTGCGCGGCGAGATTGTGTGGGCCGACCTGTTTGCCGATACCGATCTGCTCAGCCGCTATTGGACCAAGCTGGTGCGGTCTTATGCGGCCGAAAGCCTGACCGAGGGCGGAAGCCATGAAGCGCCCACCGTGGCAGATGCGCAACGTTTTCTTGACGCCCCCTCGGGAGGCACGGAGACCAGCGAAGGTGATGTAGGCGTCTACCGTTACCGCGAACTGCGCGCCGGGGGCACGGAGACCTTTGTGCTGGAATCGCTGCTGCCCGGAACCGGCTACGACGTGCACATCAGCAAGTTGAAGCTGAGAGAAGTGGCATGGCGCACGCCAAAGCCTCGCACCATTCATCCGGAGCCGTATATCCGGCCGGATGTTCCTCCACCGCATTATGAGCCGCAAATCTACCGCTGAAGACCGGCTTTCAATGTGAAAACCCCAGGTCCCGATACCGGGATCTGGGGTTTTTGTTGCAAGGAATTCTGCCGCGCCCTAGTCTCCGGCAGCCGGCGCGTGCGCGTTTCTTTCAGGCCACGGCGGCAGCAGCTTTATCAATATCCACAAAAAAACCAACGGCAGCAGGGTCAGCGCAATTGCCACCAGCAGGCCTTCGCGCGTCACCAGACTCATCTTGTAGGTGGTGTAGCCGAGAAAGCTCTTGGAGAACAACTGCCCGCCGATCACTACATTCCAGCGCATGGCAAAGATGCCGATCAGGGCCAGGGAGCCGGAGATGGCGTAGATGCGTTTGCGGACTATCTCCGGGAGCTTGACTACTTGAGTTATGAAAAGCAAGATCAACGGCGTCAACGTGCCCAGGCAGATCTGGATCACGATATGCGGAATGAGGAGCTGCGTGTGAACCATGAAGTTCAGGCTGCGGAAGGACTCGTCAGCTTCGTAGATGCGATGAACCAGATCCAGCATCTCCAAACTGAAGTCAATGATGAAGATGTAGAAGAGGTACATCGCGATGGAGTCCACGCATCGTATGTCGATCTTCTGCTTGCGCAGTTTAGTGATGGCCATGTAGAGCAGCATGACCCCTGCAATGCCCGACACCATGGCAGAAAAGATAAAGACCACCGGCATCAACGGCGAGGACCACCAGGGGTTGGCCTTGATGGAACCGAAGATGAAGCCGACGTAGCCGTGCAGCAGAAAGGCGGAAGGAATGCCGACCAGCGTCACAATCCAGCCGACCCGGTCGTCAATAGCCAGCGAGCGCGGGCTGATATTGCTGGAGCCGAGCGTCATCAGCTTGTAAATCCACCGCATCAGGCCCTTGCTGGATTGCGACAGCAGCACGATCTCGCGGCGGTAATCGAGCCAGATCTCCAACACCAGCACGGCCATCAGGTACCACAGGTAGACATAGCCGAACATGGCCATGGCTGAGGTGCTGTGGGGAGTAAAGTACATCTCCGGCGAGCGCTCCGGGTGGCCCAGGTGCAGTTGCAGCGGCAGCGGCGCCACCAGCAGGAAGGCCAGGGCTGTCAGCAGCGCCAGCCGGTACGTGGGTTTGACCGCATCCACAAGGAAGACGCGCTCCAGCGAGGCCAGAATGAACGCGCCCGCTACCAGCCCGGTGATGAAAGGGTACAAAACGATCAGCACGCTCCACTGGAGCTCGATTTCATTCGGATACATGAAGCCTTCAACGCCGCTCATTAACTTAGCTCCTAGTAGCTGTTCTTACCGCACCGAGCCGTCCAGGTCGTTGTAGAAGACCTTGGCGCCGGTGGCCATCTGCGGCTTCAACACCTGCACGCTATGCGTCTTCAGGAACGCGTGAATCGGGTCATTTGGATCCTTCAGGTCGGCCAGTTGGCGCGCTCCGGTGGGGCAGACTTCGCAACATGCCGTGGTGAGCCCTTTGGCCAGCCGGTGCTTGCAGAGCGTGCACTTGTCGGCTACCTTCTTCTCCGGATGAATGTAGCGGCAGCCATAGGGGCAGGCCTGCACGCAATAGGCGCAGCCCAGGCAGTACTTCTGGTCCACCAGCACCACGCCGTCCGGACTGATGAAGGTTGCGCCCACCGGGCATACCTGCGTGCAGGGCGAATCCGCGCAGTGGTTGCATAGCTTGGGAACGAAAAAGTACTTCTTATCATCCTGCTGCGCGACCGGGAAGCCTTCTTTGCCGCCGTCGGGCGAAATGACCTCGGGCTCGGTCATATTTTCGTCCGAGACATGGTAGCGCTCAACCCAGGTGCGGAAGTATCCATTAGGCACGTCGTTCTCCGTTTGGCAGGCGCGCACGCAGTTGCCGCAACCGATGCACTTGGGAATGTCGATCAACATGCCCCACCAGTGATCGGTCATCTTGTAGTTGGGAGCGTCTTCCGGAGTACCGGCCATCACAGACTCCCATGCGACCGCCGCTGCCGGCAACAGAATCAGCATTTGACGCCGGGAAATCTTCATTTTGCACCTCCCGCATCTATACCGGGGCTGTGTGGCTGATGGCAGGTTTTGCACGGCGATCCCGGGTAATGATTTGCCGGATCAAACTGGGGAAATCCTTTGGGCTTGGCGGCGCTGGCCGTATGGCATTGAGCGCAGAGCACGGCAGTATCCGGCAGAACCGGCATGACCGCAGTAGGATCGTCGGCGTTGGCGTGGCTGGCCAACGCTCCGTGGCAGGCCTCGCAGTTCACATGCGCGTGCTTGCCGATCTTCTTCTTATCCGCCACATCCGAGTGGCATGTCTCGCAAGTCTCATGTCCGGCAAACTTCACCGGCCGCGCAGCGATTTCATCGATGGCAGCCCCGCGATAGTGCCCATACTGCCCAAAGCTTTTGGGTACAACGTAATGGCGCACCACCAGAAAAACCAGGAAGGCGAGGACGAAGAGCCCCGCAAACCGGAAAAGATGCCCTGCATCTTTGAAAACACTCATCAAGCCCTCTCCATTACGACCTCGCCAGGGTTCCGCGAGCTTATGCCGCGGTTTCGAGCGCGCTTCTCGCCGGTTTGAAACTATTGGAGGCCATCATGGAGTGTATGTGAGCTAAATCACACTTCGACAGGAAACCGGAGGCTCGCCGTTTATGAAACAGCCCTGGCTTAAAGTGGTTTTCACATCTGTTTGCCGGGAGAATTGTGGGTAGAGCGGCCTACGCCAGAGCGGTTTCCAGGCGGGTCAGCGTGAGGACAGTGATGTCGTCGTCCTGGCCGAAGTCGATGGCGGCTTTGGTGGCCTGTTCCGCATTGGGCCGGGTCGCGAAAAGGGTTTCAAGGCGCTCGAAGCCGTAGAGTTCGCCGCTTTGATTGCGGGCTTCGAGCATGCCGTCGGTATAAAGGGCGAGCCGGTCGCGATGGCTGAGCTGAAGGATGGTTTCTTCGTAGCCGGCTGAGGGCGCCAGGCCCAGCGGGAGTGCGCCGGGCAGTGCCAGTTCCTGGTCGTTGAGGAAGGGCGCAGGGTGACCGGCGCTGGCGATTGCGCACCTCCCGCCGGGTTCGAGGCGCAACGCGACGCAGGTGGCGAATCCGCCTTGCAGGCGGCTGTGGAGGCTGCGGTTGAGCTGGGTCAGCAGTTGAGCCGGGCCGGGGTGCTCGTCCGCCAGGACATGGATCGCGCCCACGATCAGCGAGACCGCCATAGCGGCCTTGAGCCCTTTGCCGCTGACGTCCCCGAGAATAACCAGCGTGGAGCCGCCTTCCAGCGGAACGATCTGGAAGAAGTCGCCGCCAACCTCCTGGTCGGGGCGATAGGCGCTGGTCAGCGTGAAGCCCGGCACCTCGGGGAGGGTCTCGGGAATGAGCAACTGTTGCAGCTCACGGGCGCTCCTGAACTCCTGCTCAAGGGCGGATTGGCGGCGGCTGTTCGCGTCCAGATAGCGATAGACCGCGTACACGATGGAGACCAGCAGCAGCGTGTTGGTCAGCTCGGGGACGGAGATTGGACTGCCATTGAGCGTGAAGATCGGCGCCGTGATTCTCTCCCCAAAGGTCCAATGGGTGTACCGGCTGCTCAACATTACGTCAAATCGCACTACATCAATCATCTCGGCGAAGAACGCGGAGATGGCCACCAGCCAGCGAATGGCGTCGAGATGGCGGTGCACGGCAACGGCAAAGACCACAAGCACCAGCGGATAGGCTTCAAGAACGCCCAGAAGTCCAAAGAGGGCTGCCTGGACCGCCCCTCCGATGTGCGCATACCGGGTCCAGCTCTCTGAGGTCCAGCCGATGGTGTACAGCAACCCGGCCAAAGCGGCTGCCGTAAAACGGACAACTGCGGCCACCTTCGTCAGCCGGAGCACGGCGCGGTCTTCGTGGAGATCGAGGAGCCAGAGCAGCAGAAACCACAGCGAGATGTTCCTGATTGCCCAGGCAAGCTCGTTCAGGATGCCCGAATAGGCAAATGGCAGGGTATTGCTGAAGTCGTAAAGGAGCACCAGGCACTGCGGTACGAGCGAAAAGCCGGCCATCCAGAACGGAAGCCATTGCTTACGGTCTCGCAGCCAGCCCAGCAGGCTGAGCAGCGCAACCAGCCCATAGAGCGACGCCTGGGCGTATAGGAATTGCCGGTTGCGCAGCCACTGGTAATCGAGCGTGGTTTTGTAGGTGGCGACCCCCTCCGGGCTGCCCACGACGGGCGGCGCTTCCATGCCGCCGTGCCGGCCGTTGTCGATGGACAGCAGCGGCGCTTTCCACACGCGCATCGCGAGCACGCCGCTCCGCGCCTGCCCTAATTCAAAGGTCTGCGGCGATTTGCGGTCGTACCAGACCGGGTGAGGCGGCAGCTTGCCGTGGCGTCCCACGAGCGCGCCATTCCAGTAAACCTCGTAGGCGTCGTCGACGCGCGGCACGATCAGATCGAACTCCGGCGAGGCTCCGGGCGCGGGCGTCAACGAGATACGACGGCGATACCAGGCGAAACCGGTGTAGCTCTCGTGCCCCTGCGCGCCCCAGGGCTTGTCGGAGGCGAGTTGTTCCCAGCTGCTATCGTCAAATGCGGGTGCGGCCCAGGCGGGGTTGTCGCCCAGGTGAAACTGCCAGGGACCGTCGAGAGAGACCGTGCCTTTACCGAGACCGTCAACGGCCAGCGCGGGGGCGGCCTGCGCGAATGCGCTGGCGGCTGTGGCAATCAGGATTAGAATTTGCACGCTGACGAAGCGCGCGCGGCGGGGAAGCATGAGTACCTCTTGGATGTTAGGTAAGTTAAAAAGATTCCTTTCCTTTCGAGGCAGAGGGCAATGCGCCACAACTAGGCGGAAAGCGATACGATGAATCTTTGGAGCGCAAGATGCCAAGAATGCTCGACGGCGCGGTGATTGCCGCGGAGATCAAACTGGAAGTAGCGGAAGAGGTGAAGCGACTGGCTGGGCAGGGCGTTCGGCCGGGCCTCGCGGCGGTGCTAGTGGGCAACGTGGCGGCCTCGGAGATCTATGTCCGCAGCAAGGTGCAAACCTGCGCCGACCTGGGCATTTACAGCGATCTGATCACACGGCCGGGGACAGTGACCACCGCGGAGTTGCTTGACCTGGTAGCCAGTTTGAATGCGCGCGACGAGATCGACGGCATTCTCATTCAATTGCCGTTGCCGGCGCATGTCGATACCAAGGCCCTGCTTGATGCTGTCTCTCCCGCCAAGGATGTGGATAGTTTACATCCGGTGAACGCGGGCCGCTTGCTGGAGGGGCGGCCGGCGCTTGTACCCTGCACCCCGGCGGGCATTATTGAAATTCTCAGGCGCAGCGAGATTCCGATAAGCGGCCAACATGCGGTGGTGGTGGGTCGCAGCGACATTGTGGGCAAGCCGGCGGCCATTCTGCTGTTGCACCAGAACGCAACTGTCACAGTCTGCCACTCCAAAACACGAAACCTCGGAGAGGTCACTCGCCAGGCCGACATTCTGGTGGCCGCCATCGGCCGCGCTGGCTTTATCACCGCGGAGATGATCAAGCCGGGCGCGACCGTCATCGACGTCGGCATGAACCGCATTACGGATCGTGCCGAATTTGACCGTTTCTTTGCCGGAGACGCAAAGCGCGAGGCTGCCTTCGCCAAGCGCGGCTCGATTCTGATAGGCGATGTGCATCCAAAGGCATTCGAGCAGGCCGGAGCCTATACGCCTGTTCCCGGCGGCGTGGGTCCGTTGACGATTGCCATGTTGATGGCCAACACAGTACGCGCAGCGAAGATGCGGCGGGGGCTGTAACGAAATCTATCGGACTGCCGTCTTGAAAGGAGGGATTTATGATAACGCCTGGAATCGATCTCACAATTCATACACTTTTAGACACGCCCTTGATCAGATGGCTATTGGCACTTGTAATATTCGTTGGAGTATACATTATTTATCTCAGAAACTTGGGACATTGTCCGCCCGAACTCAGGCTTCGAAGAAAGGGCCTAGATTTGCTATTGGCTGGGGAGCCCGATAAAGCGGAGAAATACTTTCGCAAATCCATGGCCATGCTCGACCCCTCCAGTCAAATGCGACCATTGGTTTGCCTCGCTGATGCTCTTATGGATCAAGGGCGTTTTAAGGAGTCACAAGAATGTCTAGTGCGCGCACTTGAACTGGGAGATTCAACCGGAAGTGGCCAAGGTAGTATGGCGGATTTACTTCTGAAAATGGGAACCGACCCGGAGAAAGCCCTTGACATGGCGGACCTGGCCGTGGAACTTACCACGCACACGTCAAGGCAGGACATTTATTTCGGCGGCGAAGTATCTAATGATTTGAGGCGTGCAAAGTATTGGGCGCGAAGAGCGCATGCCCTAGCGCAGCTCAGTAGACTAGCAGAAGCTTGGCAGGCTATCGATCGGGCATTACGAATAGTCGAAGCTGCTAAAGTGGAAGCACAGCAAACCAAACCTCACAACTCAATACTCATTATGCTGGTTATAGGTAGCCGCCGTCTCAATCACCACAAAGACTTAACGGTAGCTACAACCCACTGGAAGATCGGGTTGGCATTACTTGCAATGGATGATTCAAGCAAAGCAGTTGACCACTTTCGTATCACCCGAGACACGGACCGCAGGGGCAAGTATAGGCGTCTTGCACAGCAGCAGCTCGCACGTCTCGAATCTCGGCTTTAATAGTCTGACTAAAGCTGTGCCCTTTCAGAATCTCTGACTAAGTGGAGATTTTTAATGCTGAGAGTTGGTCTTACCGGCGGGTTAGGAAGCGGCAAGAGCACTGTCGCGGCCAGGCTGCGCGCGCTGGGCGCCGAGGTCATCGAGGCCGATGAGCTGGGCCGGGCGATGATGGAGCCGGGCCAGCCGGTTTATTCCTCGATTGTGGAGCACTTTGGCGCGGAGGTCGTCAGTTCCGATGGCCGCCTGGACCGCTCGCGGCTGGCCGAGGTGGCCTTCAAGGGCGGGCGGGTTAACGAGCTGAACGCCATCATCCATCCTGCAGTGATTGTCGCCCAGCAACGTTGGATGGAGCAGGTTTTTGCGCGTGATCCAGCCGCCGTGGCTGTCGTTGAATCGGCGCTGATCTTCGAGGTGGAACGCGATGCCCGTGCCCGGGGCGAAAGCGAGACGGTTCTAGAGCAAAATCAGAGTAAAAGTGCTCTTGATAAGAGCCTACGAGGTGGCTTTTTCTTGAGAAAAAAGCCACTTGACGGGATTGCTTCCAAGTACAGTGACTCTGATTTTGCTGAAGCCAATTGGCGGCGGCGCTTTGACCGCATCGTCGTGGTTACCGTGCCCGACGAGTTGAAGATTGCCCGCTACGTTGCCCGCGCCTGCCCGGATGAAGCTGGCCGCGCAGCCAGGGTCCCCAGCGACAGGTCTTCGTCGCTGGGGTGGGAAGCCGCCGAAGCCGATGCCCGGCTACGCCTGGCGCGCCAGATACCGGATGCGGAGAAAGTCGCCCGCGCCGATTATGTCATTGATAATTCAGGAGATAAGAAAGCACTCCTCGCCCAGGTGGAGGAATTGTGGCAGCGCCTTCAGGCCGAAAGCAACAACTTTGCCGCAGGAGAGTCTTTAGAATAGAGATAATCGACGACTATAGAGGATCACAAGCATATGAAAAAATTGCGCCCGGTTCTTCTGGCTGTTCTGCTGGTGGCAGGATTCTGGTTTCTCACCACGCATCTTCCCCCGAGTCTTGCCCATTTTTCTCCGAGCAATCTTGCGCTGTTCCACCGCGGCAACTCCGCGCTTCAGCTCACCGAGGCCGAGGCCGCACCCACCTACGATGCCGAGGAGCAGAACAACATTGCCATTTACAAGCGGGTGCTGCCTTCGGTGGTTAACATCACCTCAACGACGCTGGTCTTCAACTTCTTTTATGGAACGGTGCCGCAACAGGGCCAGGGCTCGGGCTTCATTCTCGACAAGGCCGGTCATGTGCTGACCAACTTCCACGTCATCGCGGGCGCCAATCGCGGCATTAAAGTGCAGTTGAGCAACAAGCGCAGCTACGACGCCAAGGTGGTAGGAAGCGACCGCACGCACGACCTGGCCCTGCTGCAAATCACAGCCCCCGACCTGCAACCGGTCACGCTGGCCGACTCCAGCGCGCTTTCAGTGGGACAGAAGGTTTACGCCATCGGCAATCCCTTTGGCCTCAACGGCACCATGACGCGGGGCATCATCAGCTCCATCCGGTCGATTCGCGGCGCACAGGGCGCGCCCATCGAGGACGCCATCCAGACCGATGCGGCCATCAACCCCGGCAACTCCGGCGGCCCGCTGCTCAACTCTCACGGCGAGGTCATCGGCATCAACACCATGATCGCCTCCAACGGCGCCGAACAAAGCTCGGGAATCGGCTTTGCCATTCCCATCAACACGGCCAAGGCAGTGCTTGCCGACCTGACCCGCTACGGGCGCGTCAAGCGGCCTTCGTTGGGCATCGTATCGTTTGAGATTGGTCCCGACCTGGCCGAGCAGATGGGCCTTGCCGTTGACTCAGGAATTCTGATTCAACAGGTTGTTCCCGGCGGAGCGGCCGAGAAGGCCGGCCTGCGCGGCGGCACGGAGCAGGCCTATGTGGGCAATACTCCCATCCTGCTGGGCGGCGACCTCATCGTGGCCATCGACGGACAGAGGGTCACGAATCCCCAGGAGATCAACGCCATCATGGAAAAACATCAGGCCGGCGATACGGTCAGCGTCACCTTCTATCGTGGCCAAAAGAAAATCACGCTCAAATTGATTGCAGGAGAAGCGCGGGACACGAACAACTAGCAGTAAGTGGCTAAACCGGTGAATCATTCTTATGCATAAGGCCATCTATAGCTGAGACGCCATCATAGCGGGTATCAAGGAGGGACGTTATGAACTGGATGCGACTCGTTGCGATCATTGTTGGCGCGGGAATTATCTCGTCGCTCACCGACTGGTTTTTCGCCGGCGACTGGATTCATCGGCGCTTCACTTATCCTGAAATCTGGCGCAAGGGCGCCGAAGGCAGAGCGATTGCCCTAACCAGTCCGCTGCCGTTTCTGACTTGTGGTGTATTTGCCTTAGTCGCCTCATGGCTGGGTGTTCATTCTGTATCAGGAGCGGTCAAACTAGCCGTCGCGATATGGTTGATCGGCCCGCTGCCGCTGATTCTCACCAATGCCGCATTCATCAAGATGCACCGGGTGTTTGTGGTATCTTATGCGACCGGCTGGTTGGTCAAGCTGTTGATTATTGCGCTGGCGGTAGGCTTGTTCCTTTGATTTATCGTGGTTGATGCATAGTGCCGTTGCTCGAGGGATATTCTGTACCGTGTGACCACGGTCTTGTTAAAGGCGAGCCTGGGTTCTGAACAGTACCATTCGATGAATTCTCTTATCGCATGATCATAAGTTAGTTGTGAGCTTCGAGACGTCAGGTTGTTCAATACAGCTGACTTCGATTGCTCAAGGTCCGGGAGCTTCAGAACATGTTTAGGTGTCCGTTTGCGGTTTGTCTTGTTCTCTGCCATGGAAACGGCCTCCACTCGCCGTGGCAAACAGCTTGATTTAGTTTGCTGCCTGGGTCTATCGCACCTTAGGGTGTTTATGAGAACTCTCCCGGCAGGACCCGGATTTAGTACGACCGGAGGTCATGTGGATTAGCGCTTTGGACTGTCCTCACCAACGGAGAATCAACGGCCGAATTACCTTTTGCCCGGATAGGCTCGAATCCTTGACTCTCTGCGCCCAAAGCAGATCAGACTGTTTATTGAAGCCTGTTGGAACTGAATGTTTCTAAGTGCTTATTATAAAATTGCTTATTATGCCCATTCCAAGTCCTTTTTATCCTCGTGGCTCTGGGGTGATTTGAAAGTTACAAATTCGATTACATTGAAGCCTAACTACTCCTGAATTCAAGAACCAAACTCTCGTAGGTTCCTGATGGAGTCTTGACGAGGCACTAAGAGAACAACGCTCTGTTGCAACGTCCAACATTCGGCTGCGTACAGACCTTATACCCCCGCCTGCTGTTCGCTGAAACGGTAACCAACGTAAGCATCCGTCAGCAAATACTTCGGGTTTCGTGGATCGTCTTCGATTTTCTTGCGCAGTTGACGGATAAATGTTCGAAGGTACTCGAGCTCGTTTCCATACTCAGGCCCCCACACGGACTTTAGCAGGCGGGCGTGTGGAATCGGTTCACCAGCGTGCATCATCAAGTAATGCAGGACCTCGAATTCCTTTGGCGTCAGATGAATCGGGCGTCCACTCTTCAGCACCCGGTATTTCACCGGGTCCAGTTCGAGTTGGCCATGGCGAATCGGCGCATCCCGGTTGTCATCCTGAGCATTTCTTCTGCGCACTGCCGAGCGCAATCGTGCCGTCAACTCCCGTACTTGAAACGGCTTCGTGATATAGTCGTCGGCTCCGGCGTCCAGCGCCAGCACCTTGTCATCCTCGCTGTCCATCACTGTCAACATCAGGATCGGCAATCGCGCAACCGCACGCCGGATGCACCGGCAGGTTTCTACACCTCCCATCCCTGGCATATCCACGTCCAATAAGACGGCATCGAACCAAGTTACGCGGGCCAGTGATAATGCTTCCTCGCCGCGCGCCGCTTCCACAACCGTGAAGCCCATGCCAGTCAATGTCACACGCAATGCCCGCCGCGTGGAACTGTCGTCGTCTACCACGAGGATCGTGCCCTGCCCTGCATTCGGCTGCTCCGTGTTCAATACGTCCTCCTTGCGTCGATGGGAAGGGAAAGATAGAATGTCGTTCCCACCTTGTCATCACTGATTACCCACACATGCCCATGATGAGCCTCCGCGGCTTTCCTCACTACGGAGAGCCCGATGCCAGTACCGGGAACAACATCTTTCAACTCCGGCGACCGGTAAAAGCGCTCGAAGATACGTTCCCGGTCCTCAATCCGAATCGTCGATCCGAAGTTATGTACGGAAATGAGAAACTCGGTTTGACTTGCTCGCGCCGCAATCGCAATCGGCGTCCCTGCTTTCGAATACTTCCGCGCATTATCGATGTATTGCGCCAGAATCATTGCAAGCAGTCCTCGATCTGCGCGCACAGTCAACGAAGGATTCTCTACCTCAACCTGAATGCTGTTCCTTTCCTGTTCGACTGGATACCTGGCCAATACCTCGGAAACCAAATCAAGTATAACTACGTCGTCTGCCTCAAGGCCGACCTGTCTTGCATCGAGCTTCACGGCTTTCAGCAGCCGCGTGCATAATTCGTTCAGTCGAACAGCTTCCCCGTTGATCAGTGTCACCAGATTGCATTGGGACTCCGTCAACCCCCCGAGCTCAAGCAAGCCTGAGCTGGCAGTCTGAACCGCCGTAAGCGGCGTCTTTAACTGATGCGCGAGTGCATCCAACACCGTAGCACGCAACTGCTCACCCTTTTTCGCATTCTCAGCTCTCTCTTCCTTGTCCACCCACTGGCGCCGGTCGATCGCAATTGCGGCAAGAGATGCAAGCGCATCGACCACAAGAGGACTGAGCTTCCCACGCACTACCAAAGCGCCCACAGGCCCATGTCCGGCTTGCAGAACACGTTGCCAGGTCTGAGTACTCGAATCATCCTGAGATGTACCGCGCAAGTAGCATTCTCTGGCCAGATCTTCCTCGCCCGCGTCCCAATTGCCCATCCTGTCCAGACAGCTCAGGTTCATGCAGCCGCCAATTACTGCGTCGTACAAGGCCACCGCGCGCGTGTCGAATATCCTATGAATCAAAACCGCAAGTTGTGGTCCCGGCGGCTGATGCAAATCCAGCAGAAGCGTGCTGCGGCTCAACTCATACAACTGCTCCATCCCCGCGCGATGGATGACAGCCTCTCTTGCAACCCGCCTTTCACGCCCGTGCAATCTGCTAATCGCAAGCGCCATTACCTCGAACGTTGCAAGCGCCACCCAGTCCTGTGGATCTGCAATATCAAAATGAAAAATAGGCGGTAAAAAGAAATAGTCCAGACAGGCTACCGCCAGAAGTGAAATCAGCGATGCCTGCCAGAAACCGAAGAGTGACGCTACGGCCACGACAATCAACAAATAGAGGAGGCCGATGGTCAACAGGTTAATCTGTATAGCAAACCCAAAGTAGGTCAGTAGAGCGAGGACCACACTAGCTGCCAGACACTGTGCCAGAGTCCGAAGTCTTCGCGGGAGTTGCTTCGATTTCAAGACAATTGGCTTTTCCATTAGATTCGTATCTAGCTCACCCACGTTTCCAGGCAAGCTGAGTAGAGTCTAGCAACGCATGCGTGAAGATTACGTAAGGAATGCATCTATAAAATATGTGATTGGAAGGGGGGAGCGGCTCCAGATGAACCGGCTCCCTGCGTTCCTTCGCCCTGAGGGGGGCTTATCGGTATAACTGCTTATTTGCGCCGCGTTATTGCGCGTTAATAGGTCTAGCTGGCTGGTGCAAATGATTGAGCCGCTGCCAATTGGCCATACTTGGCGGCGGCGGATTCAGCCTTTGTGGCCTCGGACATATAGCATTGATAAGCATAGCGCGATGAGTCCATGGGTCTTGGGGTTTTTGCTCCCGTCCAGATGACGTCCTTGCTCCGCCGTACCCACTCTTGCCTTTCTTTCTCAGCCTTACGGAGGTATTCCCGTTGCAGGCCGGCATAGTAATCCGCGATCGCACTGTACTGTTCCGGAGTATGCGCGTCGCGAATCATCTGCTTCAACTGTCTGTGTGTGTAACGTGAATGGCTCCCGGCAGGCGAGACTGCTTCCTGCGCGCTGGCCGCAGTTGTAAGTGCGATTGAAATAACGGAGAGTGCAAATAGTCTACGAATCATGTGTGTCTAACCTCCTGTAACTTAATATGATGCGCAATGCGTGAGGAGCGCATGAAGAGAATGATAGGAATAAATTGTTTTTTCTGCGATATCATCGATTCAAATAAGTGATCGGAGTGATGGGTTAGTAATACGTTTCTCGCAACGCCCGCGCGTCCCTCACCAAGCCAAGGAACCTGTTCGCCAACTCATGAATACGATCTACCTGGCGAAAGTGCAAAGCCTCTTTGGGCAGCAGTTCTCCACCCAGACCAATAGCAGTTGCTCCGGCTTGAATAAAGTCAAACGCCGTCAACTGATTCACGCCTCCTGAGGCAATCAACGGGATTTGCGGAAGCGGCACTTTCAGAGCGCGAACGTACTGGATACCTCCTATATGGCCTGTAGGGAAGATCTTGACAAGATCCGAACCGGCCTTCCATGCCGCGATAACTTCGGTAGGCGTCAAAGCTCCGGGAAGCACTACGACATTGACTGTGTTTGCATAGGCCGCCACCTCCGGAACAAATCCGGGACTGGTCAGGAATCTGGCTCCAGCGTCGACGCACAGGCGTGCAGCTTCCTCATCCAATACAGTGCCGGCGCCTACTGCCATATCCGGGTAGCGCTTTGCCAGATCGTCGATCACCTCCAGAGCGCCAGGCGTAGTCAAGGTGATCTCAACAACGGGAATTCCTGCCGAGTAAACAGTCTCTGCCGCAAATAGTGCGAGTTCCCGTGAATTTACACGCACAGAAGGAAGAATGCCAAACTCTTCGATGCGAGCTCGAGCTTCATATCTCTTCATTGATCAGACCTTTCTGTATTAGTAATCGAATAGACGACGCACCTGGCGTTCTTCACAACAGGCATGTTGATCATTGAATCTCCTCACGTCCTACGGCATAATTCAGTTGGCTGGCGGATGTCAGGTATGCACCTACCAGTTGCAGATACGCCAACTGCACCACGCGGTAGTCGCTTTGCGCATTCAGGAAATCCATCAACGACGCTCCACCACGCTGATAGGCATAAGTCACGGTATCGCGCACCCGCGTTGCCTGAGCCTTGTATTTGTCGCGGTATGGCTTCAACAGCGCTATGTTGCTCTGCACTTCTTCATATGCCGAGTCCACATCAGTGAAGACTTGTTCCCGCGCTGCCTCGGTCAAGTGCTGGTTGCGGTCGATGTCGAGGAGCGTGCGCTTTTTCTCGCCCTGATTACGGTCGAAGATTCGCAGCGGGATGCTCACGTTGAGACCAAGCGTATGTTGGTCGTACGGGTTGTTGAACGATGGGTTGTAGGTATACCAGGCGCCAAATGTAGGATCGGTTGAACCATTAGCTTTGGCAAGCTTATGGTTGGTAACCGCTTGTTGAGCTGACTCAAGCGCCGCCCTCAAATCGGGACGATTATCGAGAGCGATCTGACGAAAAGTCTCCTGTGGCTGCAACTGGTCAGAAAAATCGAACGGACCGCTCACATCGAATTTGTCCAATGGGGTTCGGTCATCCAAAAGTTGCAACAACTGAATCTTGGAGGTGCGCAGGTTCACAATAGCGGTCTGAATCTCCGACTCGTATTGCACTCGCAATAGTTCAATGCGATCCAGATCGATCTGCCCGATGGCGCCCACCCTAAACCGTTCCCGGCTGATCTCAATGATCTTGTCATAGTACTCAAGATCAGCCCGCGCAAGTTCCAGAACCGCCTTTGCCTGCAGCGTCTGAATGAACAGCGACCGCAGATCGAAGATCATATTGCGTTCGAGATCCTCGTGCTGCGATCCTGCGATCTGCGTGCCCTCTCTTGCGCTTTCCAACCGCAACTCCCGCTTGCGCTCACGTTCATGCAGATAGCTGAAATTGGGTTGGTACTGAGTGCCGCTCAGCGGCCGCCAGACCCCTTGGTGACGAGCAATCTGAGTTCCGTCCGTTGAAAATGTGAATTGCGGATTGGGGCGGAGAAACGCCGTAATTTCCTCGGCTTTCATTTCCTGCACGTTGATTTCATCCGCTTTCATAGTGGGGTTTGCCGCCATGAACCTTGCCTTTACCTGGTCCCATGTAAGCGCTTGTTGCGCGCTTGCGGAGCTCGCAAGGAGCGCAATGCACAAGACGCAACTGACGATGCTTCGCGTGAAAGCAAATAATAGCTTAAATGGCTTCATTTGCTACCTCCGGTTTTGGGAGCATATCCCCTTCTCTCGCGACCCAGACATATAACGTGGGCAACAGAAAGATGCTCATCACAAGATCAAAAATCAGTCCTCCCACAATGACGATGGCAAACGGACGCTGTGAGTCTGAGCCGATGGCGTGCGACATGGCGGCGGGAAGCAATCCCAGAGTGGCCACCAGCATCGTCATCATGATGGGGCGAAGCCGTAGGACGGCACCCTCGACAGCCGCACCCGCTACGGTATAGCCCCGCGCCCGCAACTGGTTGATATATTCCAGCATGATGACACCAGTTTGGACCGAGACCCCGAAGAGAGCCAGGAAACCAACCCCTGAAGACACGCTAAAAAATGTTCCGGTAAGCAGAAGAGCCATCGTGCCGCCGAAAGGCGCCAGGGCGACGTTCACCATAATCAGCAACGCCCACTTTACCGAACGGAACATGAAATAGAGAAGGACGAAGATCAGGAAAATCGTGATGGGAACCACGAGGAACAGCCGAGCTTGCGCCCGTTTCTCGCTCTCGTATTCTCCCGCCCAATCAAGGTGATAGCCACGAGGCACCGTTACATGTTTGTTTACCTTTTCAATCGCTTCCCGGACCGTAGTTCCCAAATCTCTGCCACGCACTTCGTAGCGAATACCCACGTAGCGGGAGTTTCCTTCCCGGAAGATATCGTAGGCGCCATCGCGAACCTCGACTTTCGTTAGTTGCGCGAGAGAAACACGTTCTCCCGAAGGAGACAGCAGGCGGATGTTTTGGATCGCCTCCTGTGTATTGCGATACTTCTCCTTGTACCGGACTACCACGCCATAGGTTGCTTCGCCTTGCAACAACTGTGTTACCGCATTGCCGCCGACTGCTGTCGTAATCGCGTCTTGAATATCAGAAGCATTGATACCGTAGCGCGCCGCCTGCTTGCGATCGACAACGAAGTTGAGATTTGGCTGGCCCATATCCCGGAAGAGCCCAAGATCCTGAACTCCCGGCACTGTGGCCATAACGGTGGTGATTTCCTCGCCCTTCTCCTCCAGGGTTTTCAGATCGTCCCCGAATAGCTTTACCGCGAGGCCGCCTTTGACCCCGCTTATCGTTTCGTCAACATTGTCTTCAATAGGCTGCGAGAAGTTCCAGAACGCGCCGGGCAGCTTGGAGACCTCACGGTTCATAGCGGCGATTAGTTTATCTTTGTCCTGGTGAAAGACGGGCCTCCATTCCTCTTTCGGTATCAAGTCGACAAAGTATTCCGTATTGCCGAAGCCGCCGGTGTCGGTACCATCGTCGGGCCGGCCGGCTTGCGACACAACAGTTTTAACTTCAGGAAACGACGCAAAGATGATGCGTGCTTGATCCGTGAACCTCTTACCTTCTGTCAAGCTCGTACTATTCGCCAGAGAACCACGCGCCCAGATTGCGCCCTCGTCGAGATGCGGCAGGAATTCAGACCCGATAATTCCGCTAAAGGCAAGGAATAAGCTGACTGCAATTGCCGCGATGCCGCTCCCGATAGTAATCCGCCGATGTTCAATGGCCCACTGTAGCCCGCTCCGGTAACGATCCTTCAGGAATTCCATGACCGGGTTGCGCCACTCCTTAACACCATGCCGAAAAAGCAAGGCACTTAGCACCGGTACGATGAAAATGGAAAATACCATGGCGCCAAGCAGCGCAAAGGCCACCGTCCAGGCCATCGGCTTGAAGAGTCTGCCTTCTACAAGTTGCAGCGTGAAAATCGGCAGATAGGCGGTGATGATGATGGCGATAGCGAAAAATACGGGGCGCTGAACCTCGTGAGAGGCGTCTCGGATGGTCTCCACCGGCGTCTTCACGCTCATGGTAATACGGCCCACGGCCACTGATGAACCGTTCCTCCCACGAAGCGACATATGCCGCATGATGTTTTCCACCATCACAACAGCGCCATCTACAACCATTCCGAAGTCCAGCGCGCCCAGAGACAGCAGGTTTGCCGGAATCTTGCTTAGATCGAGGAATATGGATGCGAAGAGCAAAGCAAATGGAATGGTAAGCGCAACGATGAAGGCTCCGCGGACGTTGCCGAGAAAGAGAAAGAGAATGATCGTCACCAGGATCATTCCTTCGCCCATATTATGAAGCACCGTATGGAGCGTGTAGTGCAGCAGGTCGGCGCGGTCGAGCATGGGAACGATCTTCACGCCCTGCGGCAGGATGGTATCGTTGAGCTCCTTCACTTTTTTATGGATTGCTTCCAGCGCGGGTCCGGCGTCTGCGCCCTTGCGCAGCAGCACCACGCCCTGGATAACCTCGGGATTGTCGATGATGATTCCGTCTGGTTTGTGGTCCGCCCGTGCCATGGCGCCCAGCAGAATTTTTGGACCCTGCTGCACTTCCGCTATGTCTTTGGCTCTCAGCGCCGTACCGCTTTTTGTCGTAAGGACGGTATTCTCGATGTCCTGCACAGTGGTGTAGAATCCGACGGAGCGAACGTTAAGCTGTTGCGTTCCCTCCTCAATAAAGCTGCCGCCGGCGTTCATGTTGTTGTTAGTCAACTGTTGCTCGACCTGGCCGATGCTAAGGCCGTACGAAACGAGCTTGTCCGGATCGACGCGCACCTGATACTCGCGCGTTGTACCACCGAAGGTGGAGACGTCGACGATATTTGGGACGGATTTGAATTGTTTTTCGAGAGTCCAGTCCTGAATCGACTTCAAATCCATCAGATCGTACTGCGGATTTGTGTTGTGCAGGGTATACCAGAAAATCTGGCCTACCGTGCTCCAGTCCGTGCCCATTTGCGGCTGCAAACCAGGCGGCAAAGTGACACCCGCAAGCCGCTCCATTACCTTTTGCCTGTTCCAGTCGTTGTCCGACTGGTCGTCGAAGATCAGCAGCACGAACGACAGGCCGAAGAGCGACTCGGAGCGCAGGTGGGAAAGATGCGGAAGTCCGTTCATCTGGATCTCCACCGGGATCGTAACTTGCTTTTCCACTTCCTCCGCCGCATGTCCGGGCCACTGAGTAATCACCGTTACATAGTTATCCGCAATGTCTGGGTAGGCCTCAACCGGCAAGTTATGAAACGATATTGCTCCCCAGGCGACCAGGAGCAGCGCCACCGCAAGCACGACTACGCGATTGTTCAGAGCAAAATCGACAAGAAATCGAATCATGGCGTATCTTCCTATCGCTCCTTTTCAGCGGTTACCTATTGTCGATTTCGTTTTGCAACGCGAGCGGATTTGTTACCACCTGCTGTCCAACCTGAATGCCTGATTTAATCTCCTGTAGACCGCTTGGCAATGCGTCTCCCCCGGCGACCATCACTCTGCGGAATCTCTTGTCCGGTGTGGGCACATAGACCCAGTCACGGTCATGCAAATGTAGAATGGCGGTTGCGGGAACTGCGGTATTTACCTCTTCCTTTTGCCCGCGGAAGGTTGCGGTAACAAACATGCCCACCTTCATGAAGCCGGGATTCCGCACTTCGATCCGGACCTTACCAGTCCTGAGGTTCGGATCAAGTATCGACAAGATATTGCTGACTGTTCCCTTGAGCACCTGGCCCGGATATGCGTTCAGCGTGATCTCCGCTGGGTCGCCGACGTGAACGGTGGGAAGATCGTTCTCGTAGACATCGCAAACGATCCACACGGTGGAGAGATCGGAGATGGTGAAGGGACTCGTCCCCAGGCTTTGCACGCCCGCTGCGTTGGTCACTTCCTGGTCGGTGATCACACCGGAGATCGGCGCTGTAATGTCCACGATCCCCGACGGGTGATCAGTATTGCTGCCCAACAAACGCAGATGTTCGGCTGCGGTATCCATGGCCACCTTGGCCTTGTCTTCTGTATCCTGCGCAACTTGCAGATCGTTGAGGGCGATCGCGCCATGTTTGAAGAGGTCCTGGGCGCGTTCATACTGGGCGCGCGCAAGTATCTCGTCGGCCACCGCCATCTGGTAATTGGCAAATCCGCCGGAGATATCGTCGCTGCGAAGTTTGAGCAGCAGTTGACCTTTCTTGACGGTGTCACCCAGACGAGCGTAAATGCCCACGATGCGACCGGAGGCCAGTGAGATCACCGGGACCATGCGCGCAATATCGGGGTTCACGACGCCGGTAACTGCCAGCTTCGCCGGCGCTCGATGCTCCGCCGCGGCGGCCAGAGGAAAGTTCTCCGGGTGATCGACAGAGAACAAGGTGGCATTGAAGTCCTCAACCACCTTGGCGGGAGGCGGAGCTTCCGCGGCTGCATCCACCTTTTCGCTCTTGCAGCCACTGGTGGTCAGCGATGCGCCAAGAACCATCAGAAGCAAACCAAATCCAATAGCTTTGTTTTTCATGTGGCTTCTTGCACCTCATATTGCGTTTCCTGGCCTTAGGCAGCACCGGAATTGCAAGCAATCCCGGTACTGCTGTTTGCAAGTTTCATGAATGATTCTCCGAGTATTTGTCGATTTGCGTTAGGGCCGCATGAAGAGTCTCACAAAGAAACGTAGTGAGTGCGGCCCGCTCAGTTAGCTATATGGCCGCATTTACCAATCGCGGCCTTGTGGAACTGGACGATTAGAATCTGACCATGATCGCCAGCGTGCTTACAGTCTGGTTGGTGCGCAGATCTGGCCACCAGATGGCGCCGGTCCCTCCCATTGAGTTGTTGTTCCCCGCGCCGATGCAGTTCGATATCGCCTGAGCGAGACCAGTCGTGAACAACGATGAACTGCTTACGTAGCCGGCGCCGGAGGGAGCGCCATTAGCGCACGCATATTGCGCCGGTGAGCCGTTGTTGCCGCCCGGAGGCGTGATGCCGCCGCGGCCGCTCCAGTAAGGCGTGTCGGAGTAGCGGTAGCCAGTCTCCGCGCGGAAGGTGATGTACTGGCTAGGCATGTAATCGAATGTGATGGTGCCGTCGTGCATCTGAGCTCGATCACCGCCGTTCTCGGTATAGTACGGGGTGCCGGTGACAGCCGTCGCGCCGTCGATGGGCGGCAGCAGTGTCAGGTAACGGCCGGGGTTGTTCATCTGGCCGCCGCCCAGGGTGATTGCATATCGGTCCTTCTTAAACCAATAGCGGTTGTACATCATCCAGCCGGCAAACATCTGCTTGGGCCTGCCGTTCTTGGAGTTGTGGCAGTTCACGCCGCCGTTGTAGGTGTCGGTGGTGCCCGTCTCCGGCGAGAGCCCCTGCGGGTTCAGCGCGCCATTCGCGCTGGCGAATGAGGCGGGTCCGCCGCCGTATTCGCAGCCAAGGTCGCCGGTGACCGTGAAGGCAATCTTGTCCAGGAACTGCTTCGGTTTGTCATACACCTTGACCTGCGCGCTATAGTCGGCATGGAGGCGCGAGCGTCCGGGGAAGCCGGCAGCGTCTTCACCCAGGCCGTAATTATTCCAGACGAAGTCCAGGTAAGGCTTGGGGCGCCACAGAATCTGTCCTCCCAACCCCGGCTTGCCGTTGTAGCGGGCATACGACTGCCAGCCGTTGATGAACCACGGCTCGATCTTCAGGTTCTTAGTTGGGTACCACTGGACACGAAGGCCGTTGAAGAACCACGGCGTGTTGGAGGAGACGAACGAGGGCTGATAGGTCCAGTTGTCGGCGTTGTAGTAGCTAAACAGGCCGATGTAGGAGACGAAGATGCCACCGTCCAGGTTGAGGCCGTGGTTTACATTCCAGTGATATCCGCCCCACGCCTCGGAGACGTACCTGTAAGCGTCGGCAAGATTCCACTGGCCGCGATTGACGCTGCCGTCGTTGCGCGGGGTGGTGGTGGCGAACATGCCGTACATGGTTAGAAATCTTCCGCGGACATTGTCGATGCGAATGTCGCCGCCGAAGCTCAACTGCTCGACCTGAATCTCATCAGAGCGGAAGGTCTCCGTCGATCCACCCAGGGTGTCGTCTGACGGGTGGTTGTAGTCGAGGGTGTAATTCACGTCGGCGCGGAACTCCGGCGTGAAGTACTTGGTAGTCATCGGGAAGTCCACCACGCGCCCGTTGCTGTTGAGCCAGGTCCAGTCGCCGGGGAACGGCGCCTCTTTGGTAGTGACCTCCGCTCTCATCTCGGGTGGCGCGGGAGCCGCCGCTGGGGCAGGCGCTGCCGCGGCCTGCACGTTCGGCGTCACCAAACTGCTTGAGCCGCCGCTCGCAGAGGTCCCCACTGCCGTGCGCAGCGCGTTGGCATCGCGGACTGCCTTCAGTTCGGATTCAAGTTGCTCGATCCGCGCCTTCATCTCCGTGAGTTCTTTAATAATCGCTTCGCTATCGGGCGACGCGGCGACGGCGGCAGAAGGATTCGAAGCAGCGTTCGCGCTCGGTGGCGTTGTGGCGTTGTCTGGAGTTGTGCTTTGGGCTTTACACACGAGCTGCACGCTGAGTCCGCAGATTGCAGCTCCCAATAAGATGACCATCCTGAAATTGTTCTTCATAGGTGTCTGTTCTCCACGACGCCAGGCGTCGCCAGGTTAAGTAGCTGTTGTTCTCACTGAGGAATGACTAGTTTTCTGATATTGTCCCTCACTTTACTAATATGCGAAGCGACATAAAGGAGCCGCAAAGATAACGCAGTGTTTTCGAAAAGGCTGAGTAGCATTGCGCCTTTATGTGTATATTTCCCTTGGCCACTTATATCCACTCTGTCTGTGAGAGTGGTGTGACTTACATAGACATTAGCGTTGTGGCCGTAAAGAATCCGTGTGTGTGCTGAAGATAGTTATAAACATTGCGTGAGTGATTCATAAGTAAGTCGTAAACATCTGCTCTTTCAGTTATTGCTTGACTGCATTTCTTGAATCCATAATGATCCGACTATGTGCTTGCCACGCAGTTCACTGTACTTATATTATCTTTATCCATTTATATCTAGCATGGTGATTAGTCGTTGCAGATAACCAGATCGACCCGAGCAGGAACCAGAACTTGGGCAAGTCATTCTGCAATATGGGCGGACCTGTCGCCGCAAGCAACCAACAATCCAATGAAACAAAGAGAACGGATCGAAGAATAGAATGTGACAAGTAAAATATGCATGGGCTCAATTGACGCTAGTGTGTTTGAAGCACGGTATAGGTTCACCTTTTACGCAGAGATTATGACCCCCTACCCCCTCACATCGCACTTAGCTGGTAGGTAGTTCCAGCATTAGTTTGCTTGAGCAGCTCGGCCCCGCGCTATTTGTTGCTATGGAGTGAGAGCTTCGCATTGAAGCCATAGAACTTCCATAAAACGTGTGCGATCTGGCTCTGATACATCTCAAAACCCCGCGCTGTATCCTTCGGTCTCGGGCTGCTCATCACCAGAACCACGACGCCCACATCATCCACACCAACGGATTCCATCGTCACGTCATTGAATCGGAATGATCGCGAGTTCTTTGCACTATTGCTGATTCTTGGCCGTTGCTCTGGCCCCGGTGGTGTAACTGTCAGAGGCCGATTGCCAAGGTCCATCAAGACGGCGGCCCATTTTCGCCTTTTTGGTGGAAAACGCTTTTTGCGCGGTCCGTTCTCTGCACAGCAGCATGGGGGGTAGGGGGGGACAAGTTCCGATAGCCTTTTCAATGAAGGCTCCCCTGATGGCTCACCTAAAGGCTCACCTAAAGACTCTATGGGCGGACGCCCACATCTAAGCCGGAAGATGCTGGAGCATTACAGCCACGTCCGGCTGGAAGCAAAGCGGCGAGCAGTGAAATCGGTGGTCGCTATGGCAGGGCAGTTTGTCCAATAGGCAGAGTGTGGGGACCCCAAAAGCGTAAAAATTGCATTGGGGTCACCACAATTTCCCCCACAAATTCCGAGTCTGTTTCGGAGGTTATTGTGTAAATGTTTGATTTTAATGGTCGGGACGGGCAGATTTGAACTGCCGATCCCTCGCAGGCCTGATTTGCCGCATTCGCTTAAGCGAATGCGGATTGGGGCGCTCGCGGCCGGCAGTTCGATACCAGCCGATGTTGTGGAGGTATTGTGCTGCGGAAGAAAATAATGGTCGGCGCTAGAGGACGATTTTAGAGCTTATATGCTCTGCCCCTGAACTTTCGAGGCTCCTCTCCCGAAGGGGACATACATTCCCCTTGCTGATAAACTGCAATATAGATTTTGTATTGTCGAAAGGGGAAGTTACGGGCATGGATGAACCTCAGATTTACGCCCGGCTGGCGGAAATATTCCGGGATGTTTTTGATGAAGATTCAATTGCGGTGAGTCCCAATCTGTCAGCCAAGGACGTTGACGGATGGGATAGCCTCACTCATATTCGCCTGATACTTTCCGTAGAAAAGGCATTCAAGGTAAAGTTTTCTACCTCCGAAATTGGCAACCTTAAAACGGTAGGTGATCTGGTGGAGCTCATCAAGCAACGAACTTAGAGCATTTGGAATCGAGCCGCCTGGTTCTTATCTTGTGTCAGAAATACAGGAACGGAAAAACCGCCTATGAATCCACTTTATGCCGAATTGCAATGGCTACCGCGAGCGCCGCAGGATTTTGCTGGCAGACTGAAGGCGCTGGGAACTTCGGCAGGACAGCTGGGGCATGAACTGAGAGCGTTGGCGTTGCCTGCGCTGGACTTGAACCAGTTGACAAAGCTCGCCAAGGCAATTGACAGAGCACGCAAAGAAGGTAAGTCGCTAGAGCCTCTTGTACCGTTCCGTCTGGCGGTGCTCAGTAACTCTACGATTGATATGATCGTGCCTGCATTGGTGGCTACCGCCACTCGCCATGGCGTCTCACTTGAAGTCATTCAGCCCTCTTACGACCAGGTGGCTCAGGAAGCCTTGACTCCTGACTCAAAGGTCAACAGCTCAAAGCCAGACGCGGTGCTACTGGCACTCGACTACCGCGCCTTGCCTTTGAAGCTCACTCTGGGTGACAGCAAAGCCTCTTCCGCCACAGTGCAAGGAGCTCTCGGCTACTTCCAGGCACTTCGCAACGGCATCAAAGCCAATTCCAATGCTATTTGTATCTTCCAGACCTTCGCCCCGCCGGTTGAGTCGCTATTCGGCAGCCTTGACTGTATGTTACCGGGAACTCTGAGAAACCTGTTAGAAAACATCAACCGCGAGCTGGCCGATTTTGTCCTCGGCTCAGGCGACATACTGCTGGACGTGGCCGGGCTTGCGGAAACGGTAGGCCTTGCCGACTGGCACAACACGCAATTGTGGAATATGGCGAAGTTTTCATTTTCCGACGAACTTATTCCGCTGTACGCCGACCATGTTGGCCGGACAATAGCAGCCATTCGCGGCAAGAGCAAGAAGGTGCTGATTCTGGACCTCGATAACACGGTGTGGGGCGGAGTGATTGGGGACGATGGCTTGGAGGGCATCCAGATTGCCCAGGGTGACGCACGGGGTGAGGCGCACCTGGCGGTGCAGCGTCTTGCGCTTGACTTGCGACAACGCGGGATCGTGTTGGCTGTGTCGTCGAAGAATACCGATGAGGTCGCACGTGAACCCTTTGAAAAGCACCCTGAAATGCTACTGAAGCTTGAGCATATAGCTGTTTTTCAGGCAAACTGGAACGATAAGGCAACCAACATTCAGGCTATTGCCGAGGAACTTTCGTTGGGTCTGGACGCCATGGTGTTTCTGGACGACAATCCGGCGGAACGCGGATTGGTGCGCAAGCTGCTTCCGCAAGTGGCAGTTCCTGAACTACCAGAGGAACCAGCTTTCTACGCGAGGACGCTGGCGGCAGGTGGGTACTTTGAGGCTATAGCATTTGCCAGTGAGGATCTGAAACGAGCAGACTTTTACCAGGACAATGCCAAGCGTGCCAGCCTGCAAAAGCAAGTTGGAGGAGTGGATGCCTACCTTTCGTCTCTCGACATGACGATTACATTCCAGCCTTTTGACGCTATGGGAAGAGCGCGCATTGTGCAACTGATCAACAAATCCAACCAGTACAACTTAACCACGCGTCGCTATACCGATCCGGAAGTGACCGAGGCAGAGAACGATCCAGAAGTATTCACCCTGCAGGTCCGGCTGGATGACATCTTCGGCGACAATGGCATGATCAGCGTGGTCATCTGCCGGCCTGGCGGGGCTAGAGTGTGGGAGATTGACACCTGGCTGATGAGCTGCCGCGTGCTGGGGCGCAAGGTGGAACACATGGTGCTCCGAGAGATCTTGCAACAGGCGCGGGCAGCGGGCATCAAGAAGCTGATCGGCATCTACAAGCCTACCGACCGCAACATACTAGTAATCGATCATTATGCCAAACTCGGCTTTACCAAGATCGAGGAAGATGGGTCAGGGTTAACGCACTGGGAATTGCTGGTTGCGGGTGCGGAGCCGGAAGCCGCGCCGATGAAAGTTGTCTCGCTAGGATTCGTCCATGAAAAGGAGAGCTTGCACGGATGACTCAGTTGAATATCAGCGACCCAGAGAAAATGGTGGAAGCGAAACTCCCGCGGAGAGACTGGATTTTACTGCCTTTGCTCGGCCTGATGACGATCATCCTCCTCGCGGGCCTTACGGAATTGATTGCACGGCAGATTTATCCTGTGCAAGGTCATGAGATGTTTGACTGCGTCAAGGGGAAGGGCAGTCCGCACAACGGATCGCAGGGAGTACCGAACGCCGTGTGCATGGGCAACGTGAACGATTCTCCACTCACCGAATACCGGCTGAATAGCTGCGGACATCGAGCTGGAATGGACTGCGGTCCAAAGCTTCCGTTCACCTATAGGATCGTGATGCTAGGCACATCCTTTGCGATCGGAGAGGGAGTTCCGGTGGAGAAAGCTTTCCCCTCGCTGCTGCCCGACGAACTTTCACGACTCACGGATAGGAAGGTTCAGCTCTACAACGAGGGAATGTTTTCAGAAGTTCCCTACGAATTCGCTCCGCACATGGATACTATTCTCGCGGCAAAACCAGATACGATTCTATGGATATTGACGCCCCATGATATAGGCGAGGAGTCTGCAATCTTGTCTGGAGGCGCAATTCCGGCGCCTGGCGGGATTAGCGCCCCCCCGCCAATTGCCAGCGCAGAGGTTCCAGCAAGCCTTGAAGGTTGCTTGCATTCAATCCTCTCCACAAGGCGGACAACTGGAGCAATCAACGATTTCCGGAAAAACTGCCTGGCAATGGATACTCCACATCTGGCATCCCTGGTTCTCATCAAGCATTTTCTATATGAAAATCAAAGTCTATATGTGAAATCCTACCTGAAGAATGATGAGAAAACAGGTTTCCTGCGAACCCAGCCGAGTGCCGGGTGGCAGGAAGCCCTGCAGCGGTTCAAGGTGGATGACGAGGAAATTGAATCGCAAGCCAAAGCCGGGGGTGCGCAAATCGTGGCCGTATTAGTGCCCAACCGCGCTCAAGCAGCTATGATTTCCATGGGTGAATGGCCTGATGGCTATGACCCCTATCTACTAGGCAATGAGTTACGCGCTATCATTATCAGCCACGGAGGAACGTATATCGACATTCTGCCGGAGTTCCGCGTCTTGCCCAACGCTGAGCAGTATTTTTTCCCTGTAGATGCCCATCCCAATAGCGACGGGCACGCCATGATTGCGGATATGCTGGCCAGGAAACTTACCGATGGAGTTATCCCCGCTCTTCGCACAGGCGCACAGCGGCAGTCCGCGCAGAGGCAAGAAAAATAACCATGGACACAGCGTCTTTTCAGTTTGTGCTCTTCGGCCTGGCCGCAGCAATGGTCTCGAATTTTAGCCGCTCGCTCGTCTGGCGCTCGATTGTCTTGATGGTGGCAAGCATCGTATTTCTGGGTCTGCTGGCGCATAACCCGATCGCTTTTCTGCCTTTAATTGGCTTTCTGCTGTTAGGTTACGCCGCGCTTGTCCTGCTTCAGCGAGGCTGGCTCATATCAATGGCATGGAGCATTCTGGCAGTTGTTTTGGTATACATATGGCTGAAGAAATACACATTTCTGCCAGAGGGCAGCTTCCTGCGCTATCCCTATTTCACGCTGGGGCTTTCCTATATCTTCTTTCGCGTGCTGCACTTGTTGATTGAGGCGGGAGATAGCCGCGAGAAGAGGCATATCGGAGTTGGCGCTTACCTGCTCTATACGTTGAACTTCACTACGCTTCTTTCCGGCCCCATCCAACGCTATGACGATTTCGCTCGCGACCAGTTTGCGCAGGAGCCGATCGTACTGGGACCGCGCACCATCGGCTTGCAGTTGGAGCGCATCATTCGTGGCTTTTTCAAGGTCAATGTTCTGGCTCTGCTACTACATGCCCGGCAGATAGACGTGCTTGAGCAACTTACACACCCTTATGCTTCGATCTCGCTCCGACTCTCGGCCGCCTTCCAACTGGCAATTATCTATCCGTTCTTTCTGTACGCGAACTTCTCCGGCTACATTGACATTGTGATTGCTCTGGCACGGCTGATGCGCGTGCGCCTGCCGGAGAACTTTGATCGTCCCTTCTCTGCCTCTTCGTTCCTTGATTTCTGGAACCGGTGGCATATTACTCTGTCCACATGGCTCAAGACTTATGTATACAATCCACTGCTCGTAGCACTGATGCGACGCGTTTCGTCGTTAAAATTGCAGCCAATGCTGGGAGTCGTCTGCTTCTTTGTGACGTTCTTCTTGATTGGAGTCTGGCATGGACGCACTTCGGAGTTCATCTTCTTCGGTGTGCTGCAAGGTGGAGGGGTCGCGATCAATAAGATCTGGCAGTTGGGGCTGACACGCTCACTGGGGCGCCAAGGCTACAAGGCGCTATCGAAAAACCCTATCTATATTGCATTTGCCCGCGGCCTGACTTTCAGTTGGTTTGCCTTCTCGCTCTTCTGGTTCTGGGCTGAGTGGAAGCAGATTGATACACTTTTCACCTCGATTGGGGTGGCGCGGTGGCTTGGCGTCTGGCTGGCAACGTGGCTGTCTATGACAGTGGTATTCGCAGTTTGGGAATGGTTACGCGCTGCGATGCTATCGATCAAGACCGCTGAGGGGCCAATACTGACCAGCCGCTATGCTCGCGTGATCTATGCTACAGCTTTGGGTCTGGTTGCTCTTGTTATGGTGATTCTGCTCAATCAGCCTGCCCCCGATATTGTCTACAAGGCGTTTTAGGCGGTTGTTCGGGACGGGCAGATTTGAACTGCCGATAGGTTCGGCTTCGCTGCGCTCATCCTCGCGCCCCTCGCAGGCTTGACTGGTGCGCCTTCGCTGGCGCTGCGGCGCAGGTTGGGGTGCTCGTGGGTCGGCCATGAATATCCTAAGGGAAAGAAAGACTTGAGATGAGATGTAATGGTCGGGACGGGCAGATTTGAACTGCCGCATTGCCGGTCTCATGGACCGGCCCCCTCGCAGACCTGATTCGCCGCATTCGCTCAAGCGAATGCGAGTTGGGGTGCTCGCGGCCAGCAGTTCGATACCAGCGAGGCTCGGGGGTATTGTGCTAAGGAAGAGATGTAATGGTCGGCGCTAGAGGACGATTTTAGAACTTTCCTGATCAACCCCCGAAACTTTTGAGGCTCAAGAACACGCCCAAACCTGAATCTGGTCGTGGAGAGCCAACTTCCGGTTTGCCGGTGAACCGAGCGGAACTCGAAAAGGGGTTACCGGACACGATTCAGGGCCGCGATAGCGCTGCACCAGCGGTCGGAGCGAAGCGCAAAGCCTTGACGCCACCGCAGCGAAGGGTAGCCCGGCGCTCCCAGGGTCTGCAGCCACGTGATCTGGTTGTTGGCGTTGTAGGTGGCCGTGGCCGTCGTGGTGCACGCGGCGGCGCTGACGACATTGATGGTCCGGTTGCCGAACGAGTCGTAGCCCCAGCAGCCGTATTGGCCCTGATAGGGGCCTGACGAGGGCGTGCCCGTCATCAGACGGTCCAGCTTGTCGTAGCTGAAGCTCCACTGCCCCATCACCGAATCAGTGTAGCTAAGCAGGTCGCCGTTGGCCGCGTACCCGCCCGAGGAGGGAATGCTGTAGCTGTAGACCACACTATTGCTGTCTATCACTTGGTCGACTGATTCTATACACGTTCCCCCCGGTAAACTCAAGGTTACTCGAAATAACCATTCTGGGGTAGTAAGTCCTCCCTAAACCCGACGCATCGCGGCGTCACACTAGATGTACACATTCATAGGAAAGCCCCTTGATCCCAGCCCTTTCGAGTGCTCGGTACATACGTTGGGAAACGATAATGAGAGGGACTGGTCTAAGAAGATTCCGTCCCTGCCCAAAGAGCGAAGTGGTTACGGCAATATCGGAACCGTCCCACCTATTCCTGTGCAAATACACTTCCGAGAGGAACTCCGTCACCACCGAGTGTCCTAATGGACACTGCCAACTTAATTGCCCTGGGCTAAATGGATCCTTGCCAAATTTTGTGTTTTGAGCCAACCCGCCTGCTGCGCCGGTGACTCGCAGTTGGTACCAGCCTGCGGACGGCTTGGTTGGGTTTCTGAGATCGAAGACCGGTCGGAAATCAGCCCCGGTCAATTCATTTTCCATGAAGGATTGAATGAACTTCGCTGAAACAACCCACTCCACCCATGCAATGGTCTCCGATATATCCTTGTGCTGAGGCACCCGGCGAAGATCAAGAATTAGGTCTGAGGCCTGTCGCCCCCAGTTGCAGTGATTGCAAAGAGTCTCGTAGATCGTGCCGCATTCCTCCCCACACGGCTCGAAATGTGAGGCAATTGTGAGCCTGAGAACTTCAGCGTTTTGTAAATCCTGTTTTGTGTATTTCCGAAGATACCAACCGATCGTGAAGTCCGAAAAACCGTGCAGACCTTGCTCTCTCCTTTTCACGATGAAATCGCGTATCTCATCAAAGTCGCGAGAATTCACTGGCACACGCGTCTCAACGGTCTCAGTTCCTTCACCTATCATCTGGCCTATCGGCTTCGTCGAATTAGGAAAACGGGACTTCAGAAATGTCACCAGCTCTCCCTGATCTAGGATTTCCGATGCCCTCACACTCACATATTCAGTCACTTCGCTGCCTTTCAGTTCGGCGGATAGCCAGATTGCTCCGATACTATCAAAAATGTGGAAGTGGAAACTTTGAATAAACTTGCTGCACAATCTGCATCACTTCTTCTTCGGTTCGCTGTATCGCTTTTCCATAGGGAGCAAGGGCTCTAAACTCATTTGTTATCAACTGATGGTAAGCTGCTGGAATCTTTGCAAGTGCACCGTCTCGCGCACCTCCAAGATACTTTGGAATTACGTGATGGAGTTGGTCTGCTTTCTCTGCCAATTTCGGATACAGCTCTTTCGCTTCGGCTGTAAGCTTCTCAATCTTAGCTGCTTTAGATAGTGCTTCGCCTGACTCGGCTGCTTCAAATAGTGCAGCGCCTGACTCGGCTGTTTTAAATAGTGCAGCGCCTGCTTCAACTAGTTCCCCAATGCCGTCTGTCAGAACCATAAACGCCATTTCCGGCGATGGTTTGAGCACTTTCTCAATTAAGCTAGGAGGAGGTTCCTCGACGGCGGTTGGGAGTGTCGGGTCTCGCCCGATCTGCTGTAGAGCCTGTCGCGCATCGTCTTCGGTATTAGCTTCGATCCTATCTGCGGCGACTTGGTTCGGGCACTTACCGCCTGCAGTCGGGTTGCACGCCGGATCGCTAGTATCTGGAGGTGTACCCGTGTGCCCGTCCACATCGGTATGCGTCAGCGGATTGTTGCCCACGTAGGCATACAGGTTCAGGGTCTGCGGAATGTCCAGCCTGGCGAACGGCACCGGCTCCGCCTTCAGGCTCCAGTCCGGCGTCATAAACCGGCCCACTGTGCTCGAGTAGTAGCGCGCCCCGAAGTAGTCATTCCCTGATTCGGCATCGCGTTCTTTGCCGGTGAAGTGGTGTTCTGTCGCGTCCACGCCGGAGCCCGAGCAACTCAATCCGTCGCCGAAGGGCAGGCTCTGGCACTGCTCCTCCGAAACCCCCGCCGCCGTCGTCTGCGCCCGTCGCGTCCCCAGCCAGTCGGTGAAGTGGAAGTGCTGCCCGCGCGTGTCGTACGTGGCCAACAATCTGCCCGCGGCAAAGAGATTGGTGTGCTGCCAATTGCCGGAGCCGTCCAGCTCCGTCACCTGCTCGCCGCCTAGTCCCAGCAGGTACTGTGCGGTGATCGACGTGAAGCCCTGCACCGCCGGGCAGGCGTTGAGGTTGGCCACCGCGCCCTTGGCCACCCGAGCGCCGCCGCCGTCGTAGAGATAGCCGGTCATCACGTAGGTCAGCAGGTTGCGCACCGCGCACACACGGTTCTCGTTGTCGTACAGGTATTGGTTCAGGCTGTCGCTGGACACGTTGCCGGCCGGCGGGTAGCCCGGCGCTCCCAAGTTCTGCAGCCACGTGATCTGGTTGTTGGCGTTGTACGTGGCCGTGGCCGTCGTCGTACACGCGGCGGCGCTGACGACATTGATGGTCCGGTTGCCGAACGAGTCGTAGTTCCAGCAACCGTATTGGCCCTGGTAGGGGCCGGACGAAGGCGTGCCCGTCATCAGCCGGTCCAGCTTGTCGTAGCTGAAGCTCCACTGCCCCATCACCGAATCAGTGTAGCTCAGAAGGTCGCCGTTGGCCGCGTACCCGCCCGTGGAGGGAACGCTGTAGCTGTAGACCACCCCGCCCGGCCCGGTATCCGTGTCGGAGAGCGGACGGCCACGCCTGTCCCAGCTGCGCGTCTCTGTCACATTGGCCCGTTCTGCTGTTGGGCCGTTGCATTTCATTTCTTCGGAAAGCTGTTATGTATTTCTTCAAGCGTCTTCCCCGCATACAGACCTAAGAGAATATCTGATATTCTCAAAAACCTCTGTTGCGGATACTTTTGATAAAACTCCGTGATCCGGTCGGCGAAATGGGACGAATCTCGACTCGTGATCATCGACCTATCGGAACACCGCTGTGCGGCCTCCATTGTATAAGGTCCGTTCATTTCAGGTGTGGACGCTACTAGGCCATTGCCGCAGCCGCCATAATAGCCATGGACATAGCCCGATGTATATGCGCGAACGTAAACACTACGTGTCTGTGCATCCCACCTCAACCATTCATCACCCTCGCAACAAATCCAGTTTGCCCGACAAGTGGCCGACACGATGAGAAATAACACGGTGATAAGTACCGATCGTAATAGAAATGTTTTGCGCATTGCGATTGTTCTCCTCTTCATTGATGTTCATAAGTCATCATGAAATACCTGTTCGGATCATTACCATACTCTTCATGAAGGATTTCAGCTGACGCGGGGCTCTTTTGTACCGGATCCCAAACGTCAACCGGTCGTCCGTTGTATGTCCACACCCGCCTGACATCAAGAAACTGCCCATTATTGGCACCCTGCGAGTCCGTGAAAGATGGCCATTCCTCTGGACAAGAAGGCGTACATGGATGCGGGTTCGTGCCGGGGGTCGCCTTGAGTACCGTTTCTCGCAGGCCGATGGGTCCACCATCAATAGGATCGCCAAGGGTGCCGTCCGTGTTGACCTTGTGAGCACGGTATCTGACCTCGCGGCCCATATACAGTCCACCCACAGTAGTTGGCCCAGGGGGGTCCGCCGCAACTACGACCTTTGGCAGAGCTTTCTTCTGTTGGGCCTTTGGCTTTGGCTTCTTCTGCTGTTGGGCCGCAGCTCGCTCTTTATCTTTTTCGGCCATGTCCTGCGTCAGCTGGGCGGCGAGAGTCATACATGGGTCACCTGGATAGCCGCATATGGCTGCAGGCTCTTCTGGTGAAATGGCGAGATGCCCATCCACATCCGTATGTGTCAGCGGATTGTTGCCCACGTAGGCATACAGGTTGAGGGTCTGCGGAATATCCAGCCTGGCGTACGGCACCGGCTCCGCCTTCAGGCTCCAGTCCGGCGTCAGAAATCTCCCCGTCGTCGAGTTGTAGTAGCGCGCCAGAAAGAAATCGTTGCCGGACTCGGTATCGCGTTCTTTGCCCGTGAAGTGGTGCTCCGTCGCGTCCACGCCCGAGCCCGAGCAATTCAGGCCGTCGCCGAAGGGCAGGCTCTGGCACTGCTCCTCTGAAACCCCCGCCGCCGTCGTCTGCGCTCGCCGCGTTCCCAGCCAGTCAGTGAAATGGAAGTGCTGCCCGCGCGTGTCGTACGTGGCCAGCAATCTGCCCGCTGCAAAGAAATTGGTATGTTGCCAATTGCCCGAGCCGTCCAGTTCCGTCACCTGCTCACCGGACTGGTCGAGCAGGTACTGGGCGGTGATCGACGTGAAGCCCTGCACCGCGGGGCAGGCGTTCATGTTAGCCACCACGCCCTTGGCCACACGAGCGCCGCCGCCGTAGTAGGTCACCGAACTTCCCCTTCCTCCAATAAAAACCACTTCCTGAACTGTCTGCGAACTCAAAATCAAGCCTTCGTTACGCCCGGATGGAATTTTGGCGAGAGACAGCTCTATGATTCATCTCGGCGGAGCATCCTGCATGATTTCAAAATCTGGCTTTAAACACACCGCCAACTTGTAGGGGATCCCATGTTCTAGCCGTATCTCCTTGGCGTAGGGAATCATTCCTAGATTCGCGATGAAGACAAAATAGTATCCTTCGGGGAGCGAGATTTTGAACTCTCCGTTACTATTTTGTTGCACCGCATATTGCTCATGACCCTTTGCCTCAAATATCCAAATCTGAGTTCCACGCGCGGGCACATTGTTCTCACATACAACAACACGCCCACTCAGCGTCTCACTCGATGCACTTACCTGGGCAGCGGCAGGGTCGGACAGCAAAGTAAAGCCAACTACAATCAAAGCGGCAATCAAAGAGCAATTTGTTTTCATCACTTCCTCCACCTGAACCTCACAACGCTGTTATTGCAGCTGATCAATTTGGTGCGAGCAGTACTTGAGGATTTCGTTTGTATTTTTGTCACTTTTTCTTGGATCGCTCCCATCCGCCGGAATTTTTCCTTTAATGTGCGCTAATTCGTGGAGAATAATCAAGACTTGTGCTTTGAGCGTGCCCCCGGCGTATTTGCCGACGTACAGGCTAATCATCTTGAAATTCACGATTCCTATTGATCGGAAGAAGGGACCATTCTTATTGATCCAAATACGCGAATCAGATCCGGCTCCCTGTATCGAGTTCGCTCCGGTGCCACCGCTATATGTTTGATTGCCAGTATTCGCATTTATATCTGTAACAAAGATGCTTTCGGAAGAGAACATTGCAGCCGCCGATCCTGGATTGGCACCATCGATGAATGCGGAACAACTGTTGTTGCCGTTCAGAATCCCGAACGTAGCTAGCGCTGCCGGTTTGGTGCTTGGGTCGACAAAAACTGGCGGAGCATTCTCTTTGGCCTGTTGCGCATTGTTGTCGGCTATTTTGGCGGCCGCCTTCGACTGTTCCACAGCCTGGGTATCTTGATCTAACAGCGGGTCGCGCTCGGGATCCTCCTGGTGCCCATCCACATCGGTATGCGTCAGCGGATTGTTGCCCACATACGCATACAGATTCAGCGTCTGCGGAATATCCAGCCTGGCGTACGGCACCGGCTCCGCCTTCAGGCTCCAGTCCGGCGTCATAAACCGGCCCACTGTGCTCGAGTAGTACCGCGCCCCGAAGTAGTCATTCCCTGATTCGGTATCGCGTTCTTTGCCCGTGAAGTGGTGTTCCGTCGCGTCCACGCCCGGGCCCGAGCAACTCAACCCGTCGCCGAAGGGAAGGCTCTGGCACTGCTCCTCCGAAACCCCCGCCGCTGTCGCCTGCGCCCGCCGCGTTCCCAGCCAGTCGGTGAAGTGGAAGTGCTGCCCGCGCGTGTCGTACGTGGCCAGCAATCTGCCCGCGGCAAAGAAATTGGTGTGCTGCCAATTGCCGGAGCCGTCCAGCTCCGTCACCTGCTCGCCGCCTGGGTCGAGCAGGTACTGGGCCGTGATCGACGCGAAGCCCTGCACTGCCGGGCAGGCGTTCATATTGGCCACCGTGCCCTTGGCTACCCGAGCGCCACCGCCGTCGTAGAGATATCCGGTCATCACGTAGGTCAGCAGGTTGCGCACCGCGCACACCCGGTTCTCGTTGTCGTAGAGGTACTGGTTCAGGCTGTCGCTGGACACGTTGCCCGCCGGCGAGTAGCCCGGCGCACCCAGGTTCTGCAGCCATGTGATCTGATTGTTGGCGTTATACGTGGCCGTGGCCGTCGTCGTGCACGCGGCGGCGCTGACGACATTGATGGTCCGGTTGCCGAACGAGTCGTAGTTCCAGCAGCCGTATTGGCCCTGATAGGGGCCTGACGAGGGCGTGCCTGTCATCAGACGGTCCAGCTTGTCGTAGCTGAAGCTCCACTGCCCCATCACCGAATCAGTGTAGCTCAACAGGTCGCCGTTGGCCGCGTACCCGCCCGAGGAGGGAATGCTGTAGCTGTAGACCACCCCGCCCGGCCCGGTATCCGTGTCGGAGAGCGGACGGCCGCGCTTGTCCCAACTGCGCGTCTCCGTCACAGAGGCCCCAATCTGCGCCGACAGCAGGCCAAACGCGCCGTAGCTCCCGCTCTGGTTGGCGAGAAAGACGTTGGTTGCCGCGCCGGGCCAGGCTGGCGGATTCGTGGACAGGAACGCGCCGCCTGCCGACTGGAGCCGCCCCGCCGCATCCCAGGCGTACTGGAACTGGAGCGCCTGCGCATTGCTCGATGGCAGGCCGTTGTTGCCCACCAAGAGGCCTCCGGCCAGATCGTACTGGTACTGGAAGGCATACGGGGTGGAGCACGTTCCGTACGGGCACTGAAGCTCTCCGGTGAGATGGCCCACGGCGTTGTAGGCATACGGCTGCCGCTGGGAAAGGACGCTGCCGCCATTGAGCACCGTCGCGGAAGTCAGCCGTCCCACGGTGTTCGTTGCGCCGTTGACCGAAGAGGAGTCGTAGGTATACGCCGCCACGGCATTGCTGCCGCCAGGGCAGTTCGGGGCCGAGTAGAACTTGTAGGTCACGCGGTTCAGGTTGTCGTAGCAATAGCCGACAATAGCGCTTCCCGAGCCCGGATTCGGCAACGGCGAGGTCCTCTGCGTGAGGTTGCTGTTGGCGTCGTAGGCGTAGGTAATTGTCCCCGCTTCAGGATTGGTCGAAGAGGTGAGCCGCGACAACGAGTCGTAGACAAAGCTACGCGTGCGGGGCGTATCTCCCGCGCCGGCGTTGCCCTTTTGATTGACAGAGAGCAGATTTCCCAGCGGATCGTAGCCGTAATCGGTTTCGAGCGCCAGCGCGCCGGAACTGGGGTTAGGCTCCATCACCTTCGTCAGGCGTCCCAGCACGTCCGTCGTTTGCTGCTTGTGGTGCTGGAGTTCGTCGTACAGGTCGACGACGTTGCCGTTATAGGACCATTGCTGGGTGTTCCCGTCAGGCTGGGTCTGCAACGTCTTTCGGTTTAGAGCATCGTAGGTGTAGACCGTCAAGCCGGAGGTTGGCTCCCCTGCGGTGATATACGGGTTTGAGACGCTGTAAGTTCGGCCATCCGCGTCGTAGGTCGTGTCTACCGAGATCTGGCCACCCGGGGAACCGGTGATGTACCGGTGAATCTCACGACCGAAGGCATCGAAGATGACAGTAGTTAGCTGATCGGGGTCGGGCGCTCCGCTGATAGTCCTCGTCACGGTGTTCTGAGAGTCGATGTAGTTAAAGGTCGTCACGGGGTTGGCGGCCGTTCCGCCTGGGAGCGTGATTTGCGGGTACGTGACCCCCGTGATCCGCCGCATGGCATCCCACGAAATTTGAGTCGTGTTGCTGTTCGCGTCCGTGTAGCTCGTGATCAGGCCGGTGTTGCAGTCATAGCCGCCAGAAACGTGCTGGTTCAGAGCGTTCCAGGTGTCCGTGAGTACCGAACTATTGCAGGCGTTGTACTGGTAGTCCGCGGTGTGGCTGCTGCTGTTGAGGTGGTTGTCCGCGTCGATAATATATGCTTTCTCGCCACTCGAATTCCAGCCGGTATGAGTCACCGGACTCGAGCCCGTGTTTAGCCACTGAGTAACCGTCGTCGCGTGTCCCAGTACGCCGCCAGGTGAATAGGACGATTCATCGTACGTGTAATTCGTCTGCGCATAGACTGTCCCAGATGCGTTCAGGGTCTGCGTCTGCGATGGGATGTCGAGTAAATTAGCGGTGTAGTACGAGGAGTTCGCCTGCCACTGATAAGTGACCGCATCCTTTTTGAGGACCGTGCCGGAATAGTCCGTGTATGTGGTTAAAACTGGCCCGCCAATCGGAATTGAATAACCAGTTCCCGCCGCAGCGCAGTTCTGCCCAAACCCGTTGCATTCCAGCGTGTAGAAGAGAATTCCCGGAGCGTACGACTTCTGCACGGACGATGTGCTGGTCCCGTTCAGCACGGTAGTCCTTTGGATTTCACGGGCTGTGGAGCCAGGGGGTCCTTCAGGTCCGTTAGGCCATTCATAGGATACAGAAGTGCTTCGCAATGGTTTGACCGAGGAGGGAATCACCAGAGGGTTCATTGAGGTTGCGGGATTGCCCTGGTACTCATCCTGCCCTGCATTGAGATAACTGCAGCCCACCCCATAGCTGCTGTCAGGGGTGAACTTCGTGACCGTAAGATCGCCCGTCGGAGATACAATCGTCCCATGTATATAATCTATGTTTGCCGGGTAATCGTATGTCCAGGTTCCAAGAACATCACCCTGCGCGTCTTTCATGGTGCGAGTTGCGATAGTAGTTGGAAATGTTAAGATCGACGCCGGAACAGTCCCACTTTCCCTCAGTGAATTGCAAAAGCCCTCAAAGTAGCCATACGTATAACTGACCTGCCCGCCTGTGGGATAGATAAGCGTCATCAACTGGCCCAGCGCCGGTGTTGAACCATTCGACGAATCGTAGATAAACCCCCAGAACGTGCCGTTGGGCAAAACAATGGACTGCAACATGCTCCAGGTGTGAACGTATTCCCGGTTGGAGGCGTTATGTGTAGGGAGGAAATTCGTGCGGATGCTGACGCTGGCATAGCAGAAGATGTATCCCGATCCGGAGCCGGGGGGCTGCCAGAGAAGGGCGCTCGAGAGCGGTTGATTCTGAGCCTGCGCTATGGAAGGGCACTGGCTGGTCGAGGTCGAAACCGGCGCAGATATAGTACGCCCTGTCGAATCGGTTACCGGAAATCCGCCAGATGGAACACTGATGGTGTTGTTGTCCAAATCGGCGATGCTGGTTGCAGTATAGGTAATACCCTTTGAATCTACGATTGTACCCGCTGCTGGAGTCATGGTGATTGTTGTGTCGCCTGAATACGCAGCCTCAGGTTTGCCTAAATTGGACAGATAGGCAGGCGTACTGGATGGAGAAAAGCGGTATCCGGCGCCATCGATTGACCGGTAGTATCCATCCGCGGCGAGTCCTAACGGATGCTCTGCGTTGTCCGGAGTGATGACGTAGAAACCCCCGAACATCGTATTGTAGTACTGAGGATTGATATAACTTGAGCCCCCACCTTGAAGCTGCTGATCCATGACGAGCCGCGGGCTTGGGGGAGGGTTACTTGAGAATACAATAGGGACGGGTTGAATGTTGTTCGAACAGTTAAAACGAAGTGGTATCCCGTCAATGGGGCCACCTTGCGAGGTAGTGCATTGGGCAAGATCTTCAAATCCAAATGAATTGAAGATCACGGAGTAGCTGAGCGACAAAGAACCCTTTTGAGGATACGACACCAGCGGGATTCTGACTGTTAGCCCTCCATTCAACGTACTCACCTGATCCAGTTCGCCACCGTGGTAGGAGACGTAAGGCTGAAGTCCTTGCGCCACGTCCGGCAAATCCTGTGCCGATAACAGGGTGGAAAGTCCGATGAGAACAAGAGCTACACGAAGAAAGATACCGATAATTCGAGCCATACCTCTCCTTCCACTGTTCAGCGTGTGTGATCATTTTGTCTTTATGGCTGAACAATTCTCGAACTGCGGGATGCGCAGTCGATCCGTTGCCTCCGACGCCCATGCTGCCACGATTTACACTTCGGCAGCAATTAAGAACGACGCAGAGAAATATATCCAATTTATTTACATAGAATTGTGTCATAACTTCATGTTTTGTCAAGACAATTATCTTGCGCATCGCGCGCAAGTGTTCAAATAACCTAGAGTAATAATTCTTGAGATATTAACTACTGTTGCAATGCAATGAGGGATGATCTTGGAATACGTAGGCTAAGGCCTGTTATGCCGTTGGCCGCATTTCTGTTAATTCGAAGCCCAATATTGTCGCTGACGGCAACCGCGATCTGTTTTGCTTAGTTGAGGTTACGTCCAGTTGTGCATCGCCAAAACTCCGAACTACTGCTGAATCAGACAGTTGAATTACGCATTCTCATCGAAGGGCTCGAGATAAAGCTGACGTATGATACACTCAGCTGATATCTTCGGGTGATCAGTTTTAGCCCGGGATCGCATTTAGGCGAGGGACAGCTTTTGGTCTCATGGATCATTTGAGGGATTTACTGTATCGCCAACACCACACTCCAACAGGTTTCAACACCTCTGCTCCCAAAACAGGTCGCCGTGCTTGTCGCTTCCATGACTGAAAGGCCTGAGTGGCGGCCAGATGGAGTCTCATCGAGGCTTCTCATTCTCAGTTTCCGCTAAGTCGCCGGAGCACTCATTGAAGGCAGATAGGTCCTCAAAAGTCGGCTTGTAGGAAGCGTTTTTCGCGCCTACGGCAACTCTTTCAACTTCTATGTGTTCACCAACCAAATATCGGCATGGATGCAAAATATTAGAAGCCAGCAGGCCCTGGCTTGCAGCGGCTTGACTAGGAACAACTAGCGGTGTGTTGTGGCCCGCGAGTCAAGCATTCCTTAGCCAAGAGTGCCGATTATGCGCCGCTCCTTAGGTATGCTGGCGTCGTTATAACCTCTCTCTGTGCCTGCAAAATGTCCAATGAGTTCTGACATTCTGAGCGTCTTTGGTATTCAGCGAAGATGCGGTAGGGGAGTGCTTCTTCCGGGCAGTGTACGGTTTGGATAATTGTATCAATCGCACGCCGGAGATAATACCAGTTTTCCGCGAGTGCCTTTAATATTTCAACTTCCTTCCCCTTCGCATGGAGCAGGTGCGCCTTCATCCTTTCGACAGCTTCCTGCGCGCTGGCTGTCGGATACTTGAAAACCTCCTTGACGATCAAAAACTGCTTGTAAGTCAGTCCGCGAGAAGCTCCGTCTTTAAAGCGAGCACAGCGACTAGAAGACTGCCGCCAGGTGATAACGGGCAACCCTGCCATAGCATTCGCAAACGTGACTGGCGTCGAGGCGTACCTTCCGCTTTTAATAAAATCCAGGATTTGATCTTGCGCAAACTCGGCCTCTCGCAGCCTGAGCGCTCGTTCTAGTTGGCTCCAGCTGGTTTGAAACTGATTCAAAGTTTTGTTGGCTTGTGCGAGTGCGGCCTCAGTTTCATGACAGTTGAAGCGCAACTCTTCACGTTTTTGCGCATCAAGGGTCATGCTGAGTGTCGATTGTGCAAGTTCGACGGATTCCCTGCACTTCCTCCAGTCGGCCTGCGCAACCCTAAGACTGCTAGAAACTTCTTGGAATCGCTTGCGTACTGCCTGGAGCAAGGGGAGGTTTGTTTCTCGTCGACACTCAAGACATAAGAGTTCCAAGCAGCGGCAATTGATCCCCTGGATGCACTGTAGAGCCACCCTAAGGTCTGATGGCGTCTCTGCCTGTTGCAACTCCCATCCGACAAGAGCCCAGTTTTGTTCCAGCGTGAATAATATTTCTCCCCAATTGCGCCGGAGCATATCATCGGAAATCTTCTTAGGCCGTCCTGGTTTTCGTTTGGGTTTCGTAAAACTTGTCAATAGATTTTCAGGAAAATCGCATCCTGGTAAATCGGGGTCGTTCACGGTACACCGCCAGTTAATTGAAACCATACACCAACGCACAGCCGGGTAATTCATAAAACGGGTATTGGCTAATTTCTTTGATTGAGTGAAACCGGGCTTAATCTGCGATTGCCCCGAAGAGGTAGGCGCAGACATGGGCGAGCGGAGTGCGGTCCGACCAAAATCCGGGAAAACGGTTCGCCAGTCCGTCCCGGCACTGAGACGGCCTACACCCCCATCGACGGCTGGCCTAAAGTCAGCGGCTCGCCCACCAGTTCAGTTCCTTTCTGAAACAGACTCCGAAGTCTGCGTAGCGGGACTCTCTCAGTGTAAAACTGGCCGGGGCGCGGGGCAGAGCCCCGCCACTCAGTTCCGGCGCGAAGCGCCGGACGCCCTTCCTCAATCTGCTTCATCTGACTCAACCCTTCCCTACGTCCTCGAAGATTCCCACATCAAGGCCCTGATTCAGTTCTTCGAGACCTTGGACAGGTGGGACCGTGAACTCCTTTCTTCCAACTCTGGAAAATCCGAGGTGTATTCATGAAACGCAAGAAACGACCAGCAGGAGATGGCTATGCCTTTACTTTTCACGGTTCGTATAGTGCGAAGGACAAGGCGGAAGCAAAAGCACGGAAGCGCGGCGGGTTCTTAATTAGCCGTGTGCCGCGTGGCATGAGGAAGCGGCGTTATATCGTACTCACGGAAAGGGTGCCATTCTAATGCGCTTTTACAATCATCGGCGTCACGGTCACATTATTGGTTCGGTCTATCTAGTCCACTTCGCACGCCGCTACAACGGCGCGCAGCACTACATGGGTTTCAGCACAAACATACCGCAACGAGTGAAGGCGCATCGTGCCGGTCGCGGTGCCCCTTTACTGGCTGCCGTAACGAAGCGGGGAATTCCTTGGCGGGTTGTGCGCACATGGCGGCGTAAGGATGGCTATTTCGAGCAGCGGCTCAAGCGCGGTTTTGCATTGAAGGAATTATGCCCGGTATGTAGCGGTCCTCATGCGCATAAACGGGGGCATTGAGGTGCGGAACCCTCCGTCAATCCAGACCCTGATTCTGCCCTTCGAGACTGCTGCACGATGGAGCAGGGGACACTTGGCGCTCCTGTCTGATTCCCAATTCCCTCGACCAACGGGCTTTCCGTTTACCCTTCTTCCAACTACCATCGACGTCCACCTACGAGGTCAAGAATGTACCTCCAATCCAGTCAGCCTGCAAAGCTTCTCATGCTATAAGGCCTTGCCATCGTCCATGCCGGACCCACCAGCGCCTCAGAGGACCGCTATAGCACTTTCCAGGGCCATTCTTGGCGTGCTTGGCAACCCATTCAAGCTTCCCTGTCGGGGTCAATTGGTGGTAGAGGCCCACCAGGGCGGCGGAGCCGCCCCGCGTTGCAGGCTCTGTCTAATAGCCTGCAACTCACGTCATGGTGACGAGGTCGAAGAGCGTCATGATCGATAAGCTCGACCTCCGAATTCCCTACGGCAGCAGCCTGCGCGCTCCTGTAGAGGCCTATATTCGCTGGGAACCATCGGAAACCTATTCGTCTCGCGTTCGTCCGACTTTACACTACGCGGGCAAAGCAGACCTTCGCCCAATTGGGATTGACGCCATTCTGCACATTCAATGCAAGCATGGCACAAGAGATTCCAAGCTTGAGTTGTTGGACGCTGACAAGAAGCACTACAGCAAATTTGTGAGCCTGATCGATGATGTGGCTGAGGTGAATCCAGATGAGTTGGGCATTATGCGGATTGATCTGACCGCAGATGTACGTGATATCACTGTGCCATGGCTCAAGTCTCATATCCGATTCAAGTTCAAGCGAACCGCGAACGAATATGGCCAGCTTCTCTATGGCCTAGTTGGGCACGGAGAAGTCGAGACTATTCTCGCTGGCAGCAGGCCAAATGTCTTTCGCGTCTACAACAAGACCAAAGAGCGTCAATTCCAGTTCCGCAGAATGCAACGGAAGGTGAGTGAAGATGCCGAACCCCTGGAATTTGAAAAGGAATTCGGGCAAAAGGAAACCGACATCCTCACTCGAATAGAACGTCAATGCGGGGGAAGCCGCATTCCACCAGAACTTGCAACATTTGGATTCCTGCAAAACGCTCCGAATTTTAATCCATTCAGCTCTCTGGAAATCATTACGTCAGGACAATCGACCTTACCACTGCCCGAAGAATGCGACGGGCTAGAATATTACACCGGATTAGGGATGCACATTGAAGCGCAACAATCGGGGATGCAAGAGTTTCGGAAAAAGCTGAACAAGCAGACTAAAGGGAATGCGGCGAGAACGCTTGAACGGTATGGGAGATTTTTCCCGGATGGAGCTGAAGCCCCAACAACTGTCGAGCAGATTATTGAGAACTTTCGGCAATCCACTATCGAACAACTCTCGGCCTAATTTCACCGCCAGTTGACCTGTGCAAGGGGGCTGAGCATAATGGTTAACACGATGAATTTGCCTGAGAATGTCAGAGCGTATTTCCAACGGCAAGGGAAGATCGGGGCTGCAAGGCGGTTGGAAGTGGTTACACCCGAGCGACGCGCCGAAATTGCGCGTAAGGCAGCGATTACCCGTTGGGCGAAACAGGCAAAAAATACAGCCGCGAAGACGAATCAATCGAGGAAAGGCACGAAATGACACCAAGTACAGCAGTTATCTATGCACGTGTATCCAGCCGCGAGCAGCAGCAGGAAGGCTATTCCATCGACGCCCAGGTGAAATTGTTGCGCACGTTTGCGGAAAAGTTCGGTTTCGAGATTGTGCGTGAATTCATCGATATCGAATCTGCCAAGAGCACCGGCAGGAAAGAATTCGGGAAAATGGTCGAATTCCTCAGGCGCTCGAAAACCTGCCGCACAATTCTCGTCGAAAAGACCGACCGTTTATCTCGCAATTTCGAGGATGAGGTTGTGCTCAACCAGCTCGATTTAGAGATTCATTTTGTGAAAACTGGTTCCGTGCTTTCGAAAGATGCACGTGCCCAAACTAAATTCATGCATGGTATCGAGCTTGTATCGTCGAAATACTACTCGGACAATCTCCGAGAAGAAGTGATTAAAGGGATGCGGGAAAAGGCCGAGCAGGGCATGTACCCCGGACGTGCGCCCTTCGGGTATCGGAACAACAAGGCATCACGTACCATCGAAATCCATCCTGAAAAATCCATCATTGCAAAGCGAGTATTCGAGATGTACGCCTCGGGGCGGTATTCCCTTTTGGCACTCTCGAAAGAGCTATGGAACGTGACAGGCATACGCATCTCGAAAGCAAACCTGCATCAGATTCTCACGAACCCGTTTTATATCGGGTGTTTCGAGTGGACCGGACGGACATATCAGGGCACACACCCTCGCTTTATCAGCCCCGAACTGTACGCGCAGGCACAATCGGTTCTACACGGCCACAACAAGCCCAAGTACAGCAAACACGCCATGGCCTTTCGCGGGATGCTCACGTGCGCACACGACAATTGCGCGGTAACAGCCGAGCTAAAGAAGAACAAATATGTGTACTACCGTTGCAGCGGATACCGGGGCAAATGCGCGCTTCCACGCTTCCGTGAGCAGGAAATTGCAGAGAGATTAGGACGCGTGCTCCAGGATGTGTGCATCCCGGAAGAGGTTGCGCAGAGCATCGGCGCATCCTTGCAGAAAGTACACGTGCAGATGCGGAACCAGGCAGAGCAAGAGCGTGCACGCTTGGAACGCGAACTGGCGGTACTTTACAACCGCATGGATGCGGCCTACAAGGACAAACTTGATGGCAAGATCACTGAGGACTTCTGGCAGCGCAATCAAGCCGATTGGCAAACGGAAGGAATGAGGATCAAATCGCTGATTTCAGGGCTAGGCGAGGACAAGAGCGATGAGCGAATACTGAATGTACAAAGGATTTTAGAACTCGCACAAAAGGCGTATTTTCTGTACTTTATGCGGAAACCTACTGAACAAGCCGAATTACTCAGAAAGGTACTTTTGAACTGCTCGATTGACGCTGTAAGTCTTTATCCTACATACAGAAAGCCCTTCGACATGATCTTCAAAAGGGCCAAAAACAAAGAATGGTCGGGACGGGCAGATTTGAACTGCCGACCCCTCGCACCCCAAGCGAGTGCTCTACCAGGCTGAGCCACGTCCCGACACAATCGAGCCGGCTCTGAGGGGAGCCGGCTTTTGGGGTCGTCCTTAGTTTACACGAGGCCGGGCTGGCGCGCTTGCACCGGAACGGAATCTTCACAGGAAATCGTACGGTGTCATCCCGAAAAGCCAGACAACCGCTCAGCCGTAACTAGCCACTGACAACTGATCACTGTCTTTACTGCGCTGGCGGAACGTACTCCTGGGGCAAACCGAGTCCCTCGCCAAAGAAGAACTGCTCCATCTGTTCGACCAGAAACTGCTGTGCCTGCGGGGTCCAGGGCTGCAAGCGGTACTCGTTGAGCAGCATCTTCTGCCGGTCGACCCACTCGCCCCACGCCGCCTTGGAGACGTTCTTGAAAATCTTCTGGCCAAACTCGGAGTCAAACGGAGGCTCATCCAGGCCTTCCATCTCCTTCTTGTTGCGAACGCAAAACACCATATGTGCCATCAGTCTGCTCCTTGCCCTATTGTATTGGATTGGCGCGTCGACTTCCGGCTGGCCTTTGTGCCCACGCCGGATTATCCTGTGCGGGTATGTGCTGCAGATTCATGCGCAAGTCCACAATCGAGGAAATCGCCGGCTGGTTCGACGTGGGGCTGGAAGGGATTCCCTTTTTTGCATCCAGCTACAACATTGCTCCGCAGAGCGTTCAGCCCGTGGTACGGCTCAATCCCGGCTCCGGCCGCCGGGAATTTGCCTTGCAACGCTGGGGGCTGGTGCCCTTTTGGGCCAAGGACGCCAAGCTGAGCTACTCCACCTTCAACGCCCGCGCCGAGGAAGCAGCCCGCAAGCCCGCCTTCCGCGAGGCCTTGAAAAAGCGCCGCTGCCTGGTGCCTGCCGATGCCTTCTACGAGTGGCAACAGGTTGACGCCAAAACGAAGCAGCCCTTCGCCATAGCCCTCAAGAGCGGCGAACCCTGCGCATTTGCCGGGCTTTGGGAGAGCTGGCAACCCGCTGAGGGTCCGCCGCTGGAAACCTTCACCATCCTCACCACCAGCCCTAATGAATTGATGAAGCCCATCCACAACCGCATGCCGGTGATCCTGGAGCCGGGCGACTATGCCCGCTGGCTTGCACCCGGCGACCCGGCAAAGCCTCCCGTGGAGCTGCTTCGCCCCTTCCCGGCAGAACAAATGCGCGCCTGGCCGGTCAGCAGCCGCGTCGGAAACGTGCGCAACAACGATTCACAATTACTTGAGCAATTCTGACCTGCCGGATTCACTTGCGGCAGAGCACAATCTCATTGGCGCTCTTGCGGGTACTCCCATTGACGACCCGAACGAGCAGCCTAGCCCCAAAGGAGCCACCATGTCCGATTCGAATCCCTCCGGCCTCTCCGACAACGCCGCCGCCGGCATTGCCTACATCACCCTGATTCCGGCAATCGTCTTTCTGATCGTCGCGCCCTTCAAGAACAGCTCGTATGTCCGCTTTCATGCCTGGCAGTCGATCTTCTTTTTTATTGCCTGGGCGGTGATCGACATTCTTGTCGGGCTGGTGCAGAATCTGGTTCCGTCCACCATCTTCCTGACATTAACGGTCTTGCAACTGGTGGGCCTGGTCATCTTCGTCGTCTGGATAATCGTCTTTGTCAGCGCCTTTGGCGGGAAGCGCATCAAGCTGCCCATCATCGGCGATTTGGCCGAGAAGCAAGCCAACAGATAGCCGGCTTCCCCTCCCAGCCGAACGCAGAAACGGCCTCCATCGGAGGCCGTTCTTGTGTTTGCATCACCCGCCAGAATATTTACAGCGCCAGACAGCATCCGCGCTCCCCGGCGGAGATTCCGCTTGACAACCGCCGGTGTGGGCATTTTTCCTAATCTCGTCTCAAGCCCGCGCCCTTTGCATCAGAGTCGTCCGGATTTCCTTGGGATTTGCCTAGTCCGGTTGGGGCGTGAAACATCTACTCTCACAAATGGGGTCCAATCCCAAAGGAGCTAACGTGCCTGAACAAACTCCGCAAACTGGCCTCACCGACGATGTCGCAGGCGGCCTCGCCTACTTCACATTTATCCCGGCGATCATTTTTCTGGTTGTTGCGCCCTACAACCAGAAGGCGTCGATACGCTTCCACTGCTGGCAGTCGATTCTGCTGACCGCCGCGGCATTCGTAATCGACATTGTGCTCATGATTGTTTTTGGTATTCTAGCGTTCATCCTTCCGTGGTATATACACGGAGTGATTGGAATACTCTGGTTAGTGATCGATCTGGCCTGGCTGCTCATCTGGCTACTGCCTGTGATCAACGCCTTCCAAGGCAAGCGCTTCAAGCTGCCCATAATCGGTGATTTCGCAGAAAAGCAGGCGGGAGTCTAAGGCGTCCGGCAAGTCTCGCAGATTGGCAGCTGCACTATCCGCGCCGTTGGTGCCATCCGGCTTCAACGGCGCTTGCCCTTCTTGCCGAAGTTCTTCCTTTTCCTGGAAGCCAGAATAGATGCGTCCCTGCGCTTGCTCTTCTTCGGTCGGGGAGGCGACTTGGCGGCCTTTTTCCCGGACAGCGGCAAGCCCTCTTCCACAATCGAGAACTGCAGCTTGCGCTCCGTCGCCAGAATGCGGTCCAGAATCACCTGCACCCGGTCCCCGGCGCGGAAGCGGCGGCCGGTGCGCTCGCCGATAATATCGTGCGTGTTTTCGCGCCAGGTATAGCGGTCGTCGCGCAGCGAATCGATGGGGATCAGCCCCTCGACAAAGAGGTCGGTCAGCTCGACGAACAATCCGTACTTTGCCGGGTTCAGCACCAGCGCGGCAAATTCCTCGCCGACGCGGTCCTGCATGAAGCGCACCTTCTTCCACTCCACCAGTTCGCGCTCGGCCTCGGCGGCGCGGCGCTCGGTCTGGCTGCATTCTTCGGCAATCTGCGCCAGCTCGGGTTCGGGGATGGGAGGCTCAATGGGAAATGCAGACGCTTGATGCGGGGCCTTACGTCGATGAATCACACTCCCAGCCAGTCCTTCATCCGGATGCGTCCATGGCGAGCTGTGCCGGCCCTCGGCCACCTTGCCTTCGCCGCGCACGCCCTCTCGCAGCAGAGCCTTCACAATGCGATGGACAATCAGATCGGGATAGCGGCGAATAGGCGAGGTAAAGTGCGTGTAAGTGGGCGCAGCCAGTGCAAAGTGGCCTTCGTTGATCTCCGAGTAGCGCGCCTGCTTAAGCGAGCGTAGCATCAGGTAGCTCAGAATTCGCTCCTCCGGCTTGCCCTCGATCTTCGCCGCCAGCTTCTGATACATGCGCGGCGTAACGGGAATATCTTCGGGCACCTCGTGCACGCGCGGCTTGCGCCCCTGCCCGCGTATTTCGCGGCGTTCTGCGCGCGTCTGAATGCGCCGGACCGGCAGAGCGCCCAACCCGAGCGAGTAACCGAAGCTGGCTGCCAGCTCTTCGAACTGGACCACGCGGCGAGGCTCGGGCTTTTCGTGAATTCGATAGAGAGACGGCACGCCCAGGTCTTCCAGCCAGGTAGCAACGCACTCGTTGGCGGCCAGCATGAACTCCTCGATCAGACGGTTTGCCCAGGTGCGCTCCGACTTGGTGATGCCGCGCATCTGCCCCTGCTCGTCGAACGCGATCACCGGCTCCGGCAGGTCGAAGTCGATGCTGCCCCGCTGCTCGCGCCGCTTGTTCATCACGACGGCCAGCTTGTGCATCCGCTCGAACTCCGGAACGAGGCTGGCGTAGCGGGCGCGGGTCTCAGCGTCGTTTTCGAGAATCGCGTGAACCTCCGTGTAGGTCATCCGCGCCGTCGAGCGAATCACGCCATCGACGATCTCGTAGCTTTGTATGCGGCCGCTGCTGTCCAGTTGCATCAGGCAGCTCAAAACAAGGCGGTCTTCGCCGGGGCGCAGGCTGCAAATGTTTGTCGACAACTCCTGCGGCAGCATGGGGATGGCGCGGTCGGGGAAGTAAACGCTGGTGCCGCGGAGCCGCGCCTCCAGATCGAGATCCGTTCCCGCGCGCACGTACTCGGCCACATCGGCGATGTGGACTTGCAGCTCGTAGCCTCCGTCGGGGCGTTCCGTCACCAGAACCGCGTCGTCAAAGTCTCGCGCCGTTTCGCCGTCGATGGTGACGATGGGGAGCGAGCGAAAATCTCGACGGCGCGATACCTCGGAGCGGTCCAGATGCGCCACGGCGCGTGCTTCGGCCAGCACACGGTCCGGAAAGACACGCGGTAACTGGTGCTTGCGGATGACCATTTCCACGTCTACGCCGAAGTCGTCCGGCGAACCCAGCACTTCGATCACGCGACCCACCGGCGGCCGCGTTGGCGTGGGCCAACTAGTGATCTCCACATCCACCACCAGGCCTTCCAGGCTTTGGTGGGCGCGAGATATTGCCTCTTCACCGAGCACACGGTGGGGCGAGGCTGACTCACGGGCGGCAGGCAGTTCCTGCCCGGCGGGAATCAGAATGGACTGTGTCATGCGCTCATCAAAAGGCACAACCGTATGCCCAGCCGCGCGATCCGACCGCGCGTAGTGAAAGACTCCGACGACGGTGGGATTGCGCCGCTCCAGCACGCGCACAATCCGGCCCATCAGGCGGCCATCGGCCTTGGGAGGCTCAACTTCCACCAGCACCTGGTCGCCCTGCATGGCGCCGCTGATCTCGTTGGGAGGAATGAAGATATCCTCTTCATTGGAAGTCCGGCGGGCGCTGGGCCGCACAAAGCCATAGCCGTCGCGATGCAGGTCAAGCCGCCCGGCGGCCAGATTGTCCCGCCTGCCAAGTGGTTTGGGAATGCTCCAGTGCTCTGTATCGAGCCTTGTCAACGTGCCGCGGGCAGTCAGCCGTGCAAGTTGTTCCAGCAGTAGACGCCTTTCCCGGCCTCCGCCCAGGCCCAGTTCGCGCACCAGTTGCTTATACCCGGCCTTGCCGCCAGCGGAACGGGCAATCCGCGCTACAAGTTCCTGATCGTTCATAGCTCAAGAGTACAGCGTGTTGTCATAAAATATTCCCAACACAATACTCCAGGATGGCCGCGAAGATATAACATCCTAATTGTGGCCGCGCATGGGTTGTCCAAGGCGTAAAGCCAGGCAGCCCAAAGATTCATTTCGCTTGGGCTTGCGGCAGTGGCCCCGGCTTTAGAATGCCCGTCCTTTCAGGACAGAAAAGGATTCATTTTGAGTGCTATGTGGAAACCCACCCAACCCGGACCTGTTACCCCCAGCTTTAATCCTGAACCCTCCCGCCAGGCGACGCCCGCTTCGCCCGCTGAATACCCTAACCGGGCTCCAGTTACGGCCGGCGACCAGGCCACCATCGGCAAGGGCCTGATTATCAAGGGAGAGATTAGCGGCACAGAGTCGCTGTTTATTGATGGCAAAGTCGAGGGCACCATCACCCTTCCCGGTAACCGCATCACCATCGGCCGCAATGGCCAGGTGGCTGCCGGCATCTCCGCGCGCGAAATCGTCATTCTGGGCAAGGTGCGCGGCAATATCGCCGCCACTGACCGGGTTGATATCCGCGCCGAGGGAGCCCTGACCGGCGATGTAACCGCGGCTCGCATCAGCATCGAAGACGGCGCCTACTTCAAGGGCGGCATCGACATCAAGAAGCCAGATGCCAAACCATCCGCCGAAGCCAAGACTTCCGTCGCGGCTTCTTCGCCCGCCGCGTCCGAGTCGTCCAAGCCGGCCTAGTTATAGCCGTGCAGCAAGTTCAGCTTGAACGCTTGCGCCCTTGCTCAAACAGGGGCGCAAGCGTCTGGAACAGAAGTGTGCTTTACTGAGCCGTGTACGTGCCAGATGGCGCGCTTTGAGGTATAAACTCGGGAAACGAAGCGAAAATGAACCAATGAAATTGTTTATAAGCCACATTAATTGATATAGATAGTTAAAAATGAACCAGAAATGGCAGGGGATTGCCCTATCCCAGCCCCAGCCGCTTCATTGTCACCCTGGGCAACGCCGATCCAGTCTTTTCCAGCACCCATTTGGTAATCGCGGACCACATCACCATTCCTGCTGCCAGCACTGCCAGGTCGATCCAATAAACATGGCCTGGCATTGCTTTGTGTGCCATGCCGCCAAGCCACCAAGAGGCGAGCCCAACAACCGTGCCGCTCGCCATCGCGGCCAGCAGGCAGCGTCCCATCTCCGCGTAGTCCAGGCTGGCCAGCGAAACCATACGCCTTAGATGCAGCAGTATGGCGAGAACAACGGTCTGCATGGCAATGCCCAGATCGGAGGCGATAGCCAGCCCGATGGCTCCATACCCGTGGTAAAGCGAATAATAGATGGGCAGCGAGAGCAGCGTGACCAATGTGCTCGCCACCATCGGAATCAGCGTGTTCCCCGCTGCATAAAAAGCTCGCGAATAAATCGCCTGCGCCGACCATAGAAACATGCTTATGGAGAAGACCGCAAAATAGCCGGCGACCTCGCGGCAATCGGCGGCCGAAAAACGTCCGCCCATGTAGATCAACTCCACCAACGGCGCGGCCAGCGCCACCATGCCCGAAGCCGCCAGCAATCCCAGCGAGGCTACGCGCGAGACGGAGTCTGCCACGCTGGTGGCAAATTCGTAATGGCGCTCTTTGCTCCACAGGCTGGCGAAAAATGGCATGGAGGCCGCTCCCGCCGCCTGGGCCAGAATGGTCATCGGTGCCGTAAAGAGCGTCTTGGCATAGGTCATCAGCGTAACCACGCCCTCGGTCTCCGAGGCAAAGTGAGCGATGATCCAATTGTCGGCGCTCACCAGCGAAACCCCGACAATCAGCGGCAGCGACAGCCGCACCCATTCGCGCAATCCCGGATCGCGCCAGTCAAGGATAGGCCGGTAGTGCGTGCCCGCCCGCCGCGCGAAGATCGCGTTCAACAGAAACGGCCCCAGAAACGCCCCGGCCAATGTACCGAAGGCGAGCGAGGAGACGCCGATGCGATGCACCAGCAAGACGCCGCCCACGATGGTGCCCAGGCCATAGATCAGCGGGGTGACGGCCTGCACGCTGAACTGCTTGCGCACCAGCAACACCGCGCCAAAGACTCCGCCGGCGAAGAAGAACAACTGCGCGGGCAGCACGATGCGCGTCAGCCGCGTGCACAGCGCCGCTTTCTCTGGATCGTACCAGGGGAACCAAAAATGAATGTAAAGGGGGGTGAAGATTTCAGCCAGCACAATGGCCGCGCCCAGCACCAGGAACATGGTGGTCAGAATCACCGAGAGCGACCGTCGCCCCTCCTCTTCGCGCCCGGTTTCGCGATAGCGCGTGAGGATGGTGACAAAGGTGATGGAGGCCGCGCCGCCTACCAGAAAGTACGAAATCATGTCCGGCAGCACAAAAGCGGAGTTGAAGGCATCGGCTTCCATGCCGCGGCCAAAGAGCCAGGCGATATATTTGTTCCGCACCAGGCCGATAATGTGCGAGAAGAAGGCGGAGGCCATCAGCACCAGGGTCGCAGTGAAGATCGTATGCGCGTGCGTGGGGCGCAGCAGCCTCAGGGCGCGCGCCCATTTGGACGGCGCAGGCGCTGGGACTTGGGTTGGGGAATCTTCTGCCACTGGTGTTGATTCTACCGGGGTTGCCGGCAAAATCGGCAACGACAATACAGAGAACCCGGCGCAACGCTCATCCTGTCGGATATTCTGTCGGCTGGAGGCATTGCATGCAGCGCATTTTTCGATGGGGAGTTTTGCTTTGGGTAGTCGCAGGGGTGGGCATATTCGCCCAGACGATTCATGGCCGCGAGGGCATCACTCTGCCGCCGCCTCCGGCTGTTGAGGCCATCCCGGTATCAGACGATTATTTCGGGACGAAGATCGTTGACAACTACCGCTGGCTTGAAGACGCCAAGAGTCCCCAAACCCGCGCTTTTATCGATGCCCAAAACGCGTACACGGCACTCTATCTGAAACAGGCAAGCATACGGCCCCAGCTGGTGGAAGGCCTGAAAGCGCTTGAGGAAGTCTCCCGCTGGTCAATGCCCTTCAAACGCGGCGACAACTACTTTTTCATGAAGCGGCTGGCCGGCGAGCAGCAGGCCTCAATCTACCTTCGCCGCGGTTGGACGGGGAAGGACGAGAGGCTGGTCGACCCCGTCGAGCTGAGCCACAATCCCAATACGTCCGTGGGCCTGGCGGACGTCTCCCGCGACAAAATGTTGCTGGCCTACCGGGTGCGCCAGGGAGGCGCGGATGAGACCTCCGTCCATCTGTTGAATGTGAAGACCGGAAAAACGCTGGAGGATGAACTGCCCAGCGCCCGCTACGACAGCGTGCGCTTTTCTCCCGATGGCGGCAGTTTTTACTACGCGCGCAACGACAAGCCCGGTACGCTGCTCTACCTTCATAAGTTGGGCGCGCCTCCCGACAGCGACACACTCATCTTGGGGCGCGAGTTTCACGGCGAAAAGCTGGGGCCTGACGACCTGTTCAGCGCCGATGTGTCCGATGACGGCCGTTATCTTGTCGTCCAGATCGACCGCGGCGTTCCCGCTCGCCGCGTCGATATTATCTTCCGCGATCTGAGCAAGCAAGACGCTTCATTCGACATCCTGGTGTGGGGCATGGACTTCCGCTTCTCAACCATCTATGCCATGGGCACCTGGTTTGTGAGGACCGATTATCAAGCGCCTAACGGACGCATCCTAATGGCACAGCCCGGCGCCAAGCCCGATGACTGGAAGACCATCATCGCCGAAGGTTCTGACCCTATCCAGTACTTTTCTATCGCGGGCGGCAAGCTTTACGTCACGAGACTCAAGGACGTGAAAGCGGAAACCTCTATCTACTCGCCGGATGGCACGCCTGCCGGCCGCATTAACTATAGCGGCATCGGGTCGACCTCCGGCCTCTCGGGGCGGCCGTCTGAACGCTACGGCTTCTACACCTTCCAGTCCTTCATTCAGCCGCCGGCAATCTACAGGCTGGATACCGTCACCGGCAAACGAACGGTTTTCGCTCGGCAGGAGATTCCCTTTGACACCAACCAGTATGAGATAAAGCAGGTGTTCTTCAAGTCACAGGACGGCACTCGGATTCCCATGTTCATCGCCGGCAAAAAAGGCTTGAAGCAGGACGGGACGGAGCGCTTGTTGATGACCGGCTACGGCGGCTTCAACTCCAGCGAAATGCCTCTCTGGAACCCGTCCTATGCGTGGTGGATGGAGCAGGGCGGCTGGTTTGCCGTGCCCAACCTGCGCGGCGGCGGCGAGTACGGCGAGAGCTGGCATCAACAGGCCATGTTCGAGAAAAAGCAGAATGTCTTCGATGACTGGTTCGCTGCAGCCGAATACCTGCTCGACAATAAGTACACCTCTGCGTCGCGCTTCGCCATTCGGGGCCGGTCCAACGGCGGCCTCTTGATGGGCGCGTCCATTACCCAGAGGCCGGATCTGTTTTCAGCAGTCTGGTGCGGATATCCGCTGCTGGATATGCTGCGCTATCAAAAATTCCTTGTGGGTACTTACTGGAAGACGGAATACGGCTCTACGGAGAACGAAATTCAGTTCCGCTACCTGCTCAAGTATTCGCCCTATCAAAATGTCAAAGCAGGCACTGCTTACCCCGCGGTGATGTTTTTTACCGGAGATAACGACACCCGCGTTGACCCGCTCCATGCGCGCAAGATGACAGCCTTGTTGCAGCCGGCTTCGTCCAGCGGCAGGCCCATCCTTCTCCATTACAGTATTACCGGCGGCCACTCCGCCGGCGTTGGCGTCGAACAGCAAATTCAGGACGACGCCGACGAACTCGCCTTCCTGTGGACGGAAACGGAGCAACCGGCTGCCCTTAAATAGTACGAGGAGCGCGAGTCCGGTACTCACCTAAATCTCTCCGCGGTAACCTCATGCCCTTGGTAATCCTTTCCGATAAAGAGGACACGTCGCCTGTGTAACAGGCGTTATTGGGAACCATTTCATCGTTGTAACCGTGACTCAATGAGGGAGCAGGTCTGATAGCCTTTGGGATTTGTCGAGCAAGCCGACAAATAGAAAGGGCTGTCTCCAGCAAGAACCAGCCTTTCTCGTGCGCAAAGAACCAGGAGTCAAGATGCCACAAGCAGGGCTGGAGCTTATCGAGATGGATCAGCAGCAGCAGGAGGATGAGCGGCTGGCTGCGCTGATTTCTGTCGGGATACTCGACACTCCGCCCGAGCCCGCTTTCGATGCAATTACCCGGCTGGCTGCAGAGTACTTTCAGGCCGATTCTGCCTCACTTGCCTTTGCCGACGAGAGCCGCGTCTGGATGAAGTCCTGTTGGCACCAAGTGGTTCGCGAGCTGCCGCGCAAAAACTCCATCTTCGACCTGGTGCTCGCCAAAGACGGTCCGGTAATCATCACCGACATCTCCACGCATCCGCTATGCGATATGTTGTTGCCGCGACTCAAAATGCTCGGCATGGTTTCTTTTGCCTGCGTTCCGGTGCGCTCCTCTTTAGGAAAGATCCTCGGAATCCTGATCATCTTCCATCGCGAGAAGGGCTGGGATGTTCCGCCGGATGCGATTCGCACGCTGGAATCACTGGCCGACATGGTCACCAGCCTGTTGGAACTGCGCGGGCTGCGCATAACTTTCACAGAGGACAGAAAAGCTCCACAGCATACTTACCAAACTGCCGAGAACACCGGCCAAAGCTGGCCAAGCAATGCCGACCTGCGCCAGGCACTGGATCAAAAACAGTTCGTGCTCTATTACCAGCCGGAGATCGAGCTCGCTACGCGCAGGATTGTTGGTCTTGAAGCCCTTATCCGCTGGGTCCATCCGGAGCGGGGCCTGATTCCGCCCATGGACTTCATTCCGCAGGCCGAGGAAAGCGGTCTGATCCTGCCCATCGGCGACTGGGGGCTTGCCGAAGCCTGCAACCAGATTCAAAAATGGTGCCTCGAAGACCCGCGTCATGCCTCTTTGCGAGTCGGCGTCAACCTTTCCGCCCGTCAGTTTTCGCGCGAGGGCCTGGCAGATCATGTCGAGGGCCTCCTGGTGCAAGCGGGTATCTCCAGCCGCCAACTTGGCCTGGAGATGACCGAGTCCAGCATCATTCCCAATAACCACACCGCCTTGAGAGTTCTCGGTAGCCTGCGCAGACTGGGCGTTTCCTTGTTGATGGACGACTTCGGCACCGGCTACAGCTCCCTGAACAACCTGCATTCATTTCCCTTCGACGTGCTCAAGATTGATCGCTCTTTCGTCTCCCGCATGACCGAGGGCGACCAACCGTTGCAAATCGTGCGCACTATCATCGAACTGGCCCGCGTGATGGGCATGAGTGTGATGGCCGAGGGAATTGAAACCCATGAGCAATACCGCCTGTTGCGCGAGATGGGCTGCCGCTATGGCCAGGGATTTCTCCTTGCCCGCCCCATGACCGCCGAAGCTGTCACCCACCTGCTGAGGCTCCCCGGCCGCATCCTCCCCGACCCCGAAGCTGTCGAAGCGGTTTACGCCTGATTCCACCGGATCTTCTCGCTTCTTGTAGGGGTGTTAGAGCGTGTTTCAAAAACCTGCTTTGTGTCAGATTACGACTTCACTGCTAGCGGAAAAATCATTCGGCGTCTCAAGAAGCGTCAGTGCACGGCTTTACAGCTTGCGGAAAAATGCATACGGAGTCGCAAGAAGCGTCAGGGCACGACTTTAGTCGTGCCGTAAACGCAACAAAACAAATATTGGGCTTTAGCCCCTGCGGTCTGCTTTTCGTGTGATTCCCATGGAAACAGGACTTTTTCTGCAAGCTGTTTAGCCGTGCCGCAAAACGCTCAATAAAATTACGGGCTTTAGCCCCTGAGGGTTGCTTTGTACTGACTGAATGGTGTTTATGAGATGACCTCTCGCGTCTCATTTCAGGACACGCAATCTGCTCGTCCTCTTTTGGGAGCACTCACGTCTTTGCATGGGAAATTCCTCACGCTGGCTTCTCTGCCGCGCGCTATGCTCCATGCCATGCAACAACTAACTGAATCCGCACCCTCCCCCGCCTCCTCCGCCTTTGCCGGCTTTCTGGCCGCGCTAGCCGGACCAGAGCAAGCTACTGGAGTTCCCGGCGACGGTACTTTGTCGATGAAGTGGAAACCCGCGCCCTCCTGGAACGATGACGATCTGGCCGACGACGTGGCAATCCTAAGCTATGAGAGCGCGCTGAAGGCCCATGCGCGCTACCGTCCCTCCCAAGTCCCCTCCCAAGTCTCTGATCGGTCGCTTACCCAGCCTGCCGATGCGGAGCCATATTGTTATGAGGAGACCTCGGCAACGTCCACGAAGCCGGTGTCTCGATCCATCGCAAACCTGGTGCCAGGAGCAATGCCAGACCAGGAGCCCATCCTCTTTCGGACTACGCCTATCGAGCGGGATCTGAAGGACGCCAGCATTACCATCCGCATGAGCAAGGCGGAGTGCGCGCAACTGCACCGGCGCGCCTCCGAGGCCGGCCTGACCATCTCGGCCTATCTGCGCTCCTGCACCTTCGAGGCCGAGTCTCTGCGGACGATGGTCAAAGACACCCTGGCCCAGTTGCGCGCGGCCACGAGCCAGGCAAAACCGCCCCAATCAGCGCCGTCCCTTTTTGGAAGATTGGCGGGCTGGCTGGCGCGCCTCATTACTCCATGGCACGGCAGCCAACGCGCTTCCCGCGCCTGACGGTGCCTCTTCTCCGCGGCCAGGTAATTTTTTACCGGATGAGAACGCGCATCAACAAGACCTTCTTCTTCAAAGGCGCCTTCCTTAGGTCGCGCATGACTCCCCGCGCCCTTCCGCCGGATCAATTTTTAGAGATGCCGCTTGCCTACACAAGGAAATGAAGACGGGTCCACATCCTCTGTGCTATGTAAATCAGTCACTCAGGGGATGAATGGCGATATAGGCGTTTCACGGTATTAATCTGAGCTACGCTTGGTCCCGTCACCGTGGGTCGAGTAAGCTACGTGTCTTCACTGAATACTGAGCCGGAAACGGCTCCTGATGCTGCGGACGAGATGGATTTGACAACCGATCAGCCAACGGCATTGAGCTAAGAGGGAGTGGTAATCGGCCATTCTGGGTCATACAAGACTGCGTATCTGGGGATCGGAAATGAATTGTGGGGTTGCGTTGGGACCTGGCGGCGGATGACCGAATACACGGAAGCAGCGGTTACACTCGGCCCTTTAGGACGAGCTTGGGCCCCGGCGGTTGAACGAAGATTCGCGCCGATAGGACATAGGACTCGCTCACGGCCCTTACTCAAACGAGCGTCCGGGAGCGAACTTACGGACGCTCGCAATACAGAGCCGACAACTGGCAATCTGCGATGCGTCACTCGCGCCTCGGTGCTAGGCCACACGTGAGGGACGCCAGCGTTTCGGATCAGATCGCCCTTTCTAAAGAGCGTCTGTATAGATCAGACGAGCCAGGAGATTCTCGATCTGCTCCTGCTTGCCAGAGCGCGGTTGAGGATTGATGCCGTTCTTGAGAGCCGTTGCCTCGATCTGATCGAGCGAAACCTTGCCGCCGAGCATGGCGACCGCCTCAGGCGACTTCCAGCCCGCATAGCGTTGCGCGAGGATTTCATCGTAGCGGCCGTCTTCGATCAACTTGGCTGCCGTCAGGAAGGCGCGAGCGCAGAGGTCGGCGCCGCCCACATGGGCATGGACCATGTCTTCGGGGGTGAAGCTCTGGCGCCGCACCTTGGCGTCGAAGTTGCACCCGCCCTGGTGCAGGCCGCCGGCCTTGATGACGTGATACATGCTCATTGTCATCGACCAAAGTTCGTTGGGGAACTGGTCGGTGTCCCAGCCCAGCAGCGCATCCCCGCGATTGATGTCCAGAGATCCCAGGAATCCCAGGGCGCTCGCGGTCGAAATCTCGTGCTCAAACGTATGTCCGGCGAGCATGGCGTGGTTGGCTTCGATATTGACCCTGACTTCCTTTTCCAGGCCGAAGCGCTTCAGGAATCCATACACCGTTGCGACGTCAAAGTCGTACTGGTGGGTTGTCGGTTCCTTGGGTTTGGGTTCGATCAGAATCTGGCCGTTGAAACCGATTTTGTGCTTATACTCCACCACCAGAGTCAGGAAGCGCCCCATCTGCTCGAGTTCCTGCTTCATATCGGTGTTCAGCAGGGTCTCGTACCCTTCGCGTCCGCCCCAGAGCACATAATTCGAGCCACCGAGCCTCTTGGTGGCATCCATACAGTTTTTCACCGTCGCCGCGCACCAGGCGAAGACCTCGGGATCGGGATTGGTGGAAGCGCCGGCCATAAACCGCGGATGGGAGAAGAGGTTCGCCGTTCCCCACAGCAGCTTGGTCGGGTACTTTTTCATCTTCTCTTCGAAATAATCCACCATGGTGTGGAAGTTCTTCAGGGTCTCGGCAAGAGTCTCCCCGCCGGGCGCGATATCGGCGTCATGGAAGCAAAAGAAGGGCAGCCCGACCACTCGGAAAAGCTCGAAGGCCGCATCGGCTTGCACCTTGGCTTGGGCAATCGGGTCGCCGTCGGCAAACCACGGGCGCTGCATGGTGGCTGAGCCAAATGGGTCGCCTCCGCGCATCGCTAGCGAGTGCCAGTAGGCGACCGAGAAGCGTAGATGATCCTTGAGGGGCTTGCCCAGTACGACCCGGTCTGCGTCATACCAGCGGTAGGCAAGGGCCTTCTTACTTGAAGGGCCCTCGTACTTTACTGTTTCGAAAGAGCTAAAGATTGTTTCGGCCATTGTGAATCTCCTATCGTTGAAGAAAATCAAATCGAGGCTGTGAATTGCCGGCTGAACACCATCCATCCCAAAGGAGAATGCGTCTTGATGGCAGCTCCCCAATAAATTGCTTTTTATCAGGCGTCTTGCGGCGATGTCTCATAGACACTGTCTTGTATCATAACGCAGGCTACGCTGCACAGATCACTCCACTCTCATTTTACTCGGAGGAGTGTTGGTCCTGAACGCTTGAAAGAACCCGTTGTTCCGAATACATCTTTGGTGAGCAGTATCCAAACATTCAATAAATGACCAAACGGCCACGAATTAGGAGCATTCCAAAAGCTGTAGATCATCTAACTTGTACCTGGGACTGAAATAAGCGGCTCAGCCATCGCAGCGCCTCAATTTTTCGGTGCATCAGTTCCGAAGGGACGCGTGATTTGTCCAGACGCGCCGGAACAATCGGCGGCCGCCCACGTCTTAGTAGGGATCTCCACGCGGCGCAAGCCTCGTTCTTATCCCTATTCCCTATTCCCTAGTCCCTATTCTTTGGTCCCCTGACCCCTGATCTCTGATCTCTGACCACTGACCGCTGACGGCTGTTTTCACGCACATAAATACGCATAGAACTTGCGGAAACTACGCATAATTACGCATATAAACTGCCAAATTTACGCATATCTACGCATATTTCAGCCCAAAACACTGTCCATATTGACGCATAAATGGCCTGGAGCGAATTGGATTCTGTTGGTCTAAATTTTTCTTGGAAAAGTTGGAGGCGCGGGCCGGGATCGAACCGGCGCATAAAGGTTTTGCAGACCTCTCCCTTACCACTTGGGTACCGCGCCTTGGCAGGGCTGCCCTAAGATGAAAAACGCCCCATGCCGCCGTAGCCAACCCGGCTTGCGCCGGAGGGCGGAATGGAGCGGGAGACGAGACTTGAACTCGCGACCCTCGCCTTGGCAAGGCGATGCTCTACCACTGAGCTACTCCCGCAGGTTGCAAGTTTGAGTATACCGGGGCTGCGAAATCGGGTCAAACAGCAGCCGGAACCGCGCCTGAAACCGGCAGGCCAATGCCGGACCGCATACCCTTCTCCTCGCGCACTAGCTCCCCGTCGCGCATATAAAGAATTCGGCTGGCAATCTGCGCCGCCTCGGGATTGTGGGTAATCATCAGAGTGGTTTGGCCCAGCTCACGGTTCGACCTCAGCAGCATGTGCAGCACTGCATCCGAGCTTTTAGTGTCCAGGTTGCCCGTGGGCTCGTCGGCCAGCACAATGGCCGGCCGCGTAATCAGCGCCCGGGCGATGGCTACGCGCTGCTGCTCGCCGCCGCTCAGCTCGTTCGGCCGGTGCTGGAGCCGCCCCTGAATCGCCAGCATGTCGCTCAAATGGTCCAGATATTCTCGGTCCAGCGGCGTCTTTTTCCCGTTGGCGGCGCGCCCGCTTACCGAGTGGGCGATCTCGATATTGCCCATGGCCGAGAGTGTGGGCAGCAGGTTGAACTTCTGGAAAACGAATCCGATGCGGTGCTTGCGCAGCCGTGTGCGCTCGGCGTCTGTGAGCAAAGCAAAGTCCACTCCGTCAATCACCACGCGGCCTTCCGTTGCCTTCGTCAGGCCGCCCAACAGATAGAAAAGAGTAGACTTACCCGAACCCGAGGGACCGACGATAGCGACAAACTCTCCCGGCTCGACGGAGAGCGAAACCCGGCTCACGGCGGTGACCTTGATTCGGCCTGCCGCGTAAACCTTGGTCAGATTCTCGGTAAGAATGATGGGCGATGATTTTTCGGGCTGCACAACTTTCATTGTAAATGCGATGGCTTATGCGTATTTATGGGCGTGATTGGGAGCCTGGAGCACCGGCTGTATTTGGAGCGACAAAGTCCAATTCGCGCCAGGCCGTTTATGCGTAGATATAGATAGGGATTTTAGGCTGAAATATGCGTAGATATGCGTAAATTTGGCAGTTTATATGCGTAATTATGCGTAGACCCCGCAAGTTCTATGCGTATTTATGGGGGTGGAAAAACAGGGAACAGGGAATAGGGAATAGGGAATAGGGAATAGGGAATAGTAAAGCCCCGCTCTCCTGCGGTCAGTGGACAATGATCAGTGGTCAGTGTCCGGGCACCTGCGGTGCGGGGACTGGCTGTCCAGGCGGACTCAATCGGTTCGGATCAGGGCAGGCTTTCGGCAAAACGGCAAGGCAGGCTTTGGGTTGCCGGGCAAACACTTGCGACAAGCCGACTTGTCGTTACAAATTCGCTCCTCGACGAGCGCATCGGCGATTTAGCGTAAAGCGAGGCGAGGCCGATATCTGCCACCAGGTCCTTACTCAAAAAACCTTCCGACCGCCTTGCCTGACCAGCCAGCAGGCGTATATTCATCTCAATTATGGGCGATCAAGCAGAATTGCTAACTCGGATCCCTGCAACCGCTCCCAGATCGGCGGCTCCGCTGGCACCTGCTTGGCGTTTGAATTAAGCCGCTGTCGGACCGTCCAGCTTCCGGTTTGCCACCAACCGCCCTGAACTCCGAAAGTGGAGATTTCTTCGACTAGAGTGGCTGCGTCTTTTAATGAGTGAACCGGCTATTATGCATCAACCCACCGTGCCGATGCCCGACTCAGCTTCCGGATTGCACCCATTGGCCTTGGAATAGCCCGCATGAATCGTAATCGAACCGGCCCGCTCCTCTCAGCGAGAAGCGGGCCAGTTTTGTTGCTTTCGGAATTCTGGACGAAGCAGGGCTACTCGGTCAGCTCCAGGGTCACGACCGCTCCTCCCATCGCAGCCACAACTGCCGAGCTCTTCAAGACCTTACGAGTATCCTTGGCCACCCAGACCGTCTTCTTGTCTGAACCTCCGTCGGCCGAAGTTATCTCGACTCGATACGCATCGAATTTCCCCGTTGGCACGGTGACCGTTTCGACGCCAGAGACGTTCAGCTGCAACAGCTTTACCTTCTGCGTCTGCAAGTCGAAGTTACGGAAGGTGGTCGTGTATCCCTCTGCCAGCGGCAGACTGGCGATTACCTGATCCTCGCCGGCCCCGTCGGCAAAGAGCGGTCCGCCGAGATCAACCGTGATCGGCCGTTCCTGACCATTCATGCTCATCTTGCCTGCCGCCTTGTCGCTGCTGAAGTCGAGGTCAATCACTACAGGGCCTTGAGTCACGTTCCGTTTGCGCAGAACCAGAGTGCCTTTTTCGATGGTTGCGGTATCGGTCGCTGTACCTCCCGGCGTTTCCAACTGATTAGTAGCCGTCCACGCAGTTCCACCGTCCTGAATCGTAGTGGTGAGCTTGAGGTTCATTTGCTGGCCGCCTGCATCAATCTTCACCTGATAGTGATAGACGCCCGGCAACAAATCGGCAGCCGGTTTCGGCAGGCCGACGGCTCCCGCATCTAACTTCTTAGCCAGCACCACCGTCTTGGGATCAACCGTGATCTCCTTTAGCCGCGCCACCGACTCCGCCGACCCGCCCTCCTGGAATCTGCCTCCCAGGTGCGCGGCCAGGAACTTCTCCGACTCCATAAAGAGCGCCAGGTTGTTCACCGGACGCGCGAAGCCGTGGCCTTCATCCGGGGCCAGAATGTACTCCACCGGGAAGCCGCGATCGCGCAGCGCAATGACGATCTGCTCAGCCTCGCGCCGGTTGACGCGCGGGTCATTGGCGCCTTGCGCTACCAGCAGAGGCGTCTTAATCTTGTCCACGGAGTTCAGCGGCGACTCCTCCATGAGCAGCTTCTTGCCTTCCGGCGTACTCACATCGCCCATGCGCACGGCAAATGTCTTGCGCGCCGCTTCCCAATAGGGAGGGATTGACTCCATTAGCGTAATCAGATTCGAAGGCCCAACGATGTCTACTGCCGCGGCATAAAGGTCGGGTGTAAAGGCCACCCCAGCCAGCGTTGCGTAGCCACCATAAGACCCTCCCAGAATGCCCACTCGCTTGGGATCGGCGATGCCCTCGGCCACCAGGTACTTCACGCCCCAAGTCACATCGTCCTGCATTTTGCGGCCCCACTCCAGGTTGCCCGCATCCAGGAACTTCCTCCCGTAGCCCGTCGAGCCGCGGAAGTTGGGCATCAGCACCGCGTATCCGCGGTTGGCAAAGAACTGCGCCAGCGTGTTGTAGCCCCATTGATCGCGTCCCCACGGGCCGCCGTGAGGAATCACCAGTGTCGGCAGGTTCTTGGCCGGAACGCCCTTGGGCAGCGTCAAATAGGCGGGAATCTCCAAACCGTCAGAGGATTTGTAGGTGACGAACTTCATTTCCGCCAAGTCCTGGCGCGGAATCTTCTCCCAGAGTTTGTACTGCGGAGTAATCGCGCGGGTCTTGCGGTCGAAGAGCAGCGTCTGCCCCGGCTCTCTATCGCTGTGTGCCGTAAACAGCCAGTATCTTTCGTCTCGCGTCCGCGAAACCAACATAACGTCTTCGCCGGTGAACTTGTGCTCCAGCCAGTGAACATCGGCGCCGAAGACCTTGTCCTTATAGTAGGTTTTCACGCGGTCGTGGATATACCAGGTCTCCACCAGTTCATCGGTTGCCTCGGAGAAGAGCGCTCCGGCGAAGTCCACCTTGCCCAGCGGATCGGATTCCACAGTCTCCGTCTTGCCGGTCGCCGGGTCCAGAAGCGCCAGTTGAATCAGGTCGGCATCCTTGTTCGTTTCGATATAAACCCGGCTGCTATCGGGAAGAAAGTGCAGCGTGCCACAAGTCTCGAAGACCGTGCAGGAATAGATCTTTTCCAGCTTGTCAGCATCCACGCGCAGAATTTCCGTGTCGCCGTTATCCGCATTGCGCTCGGCTAGCCGCAACTGCCCCTTCAGGTCGAAGCTCCAGCCGACGATGCGGTCCGTGTTCTTGCGCAGCAGCGTCTTCTCGCCGGTCGAGATTCTCAGCCTGTAGAGGTCGTGCCATGCCTTGTCCCGGTCGTTCAGCCCGATATACACGAGGTCCGGATCGCTCTTGGGCAGCTCGTACAATACCACGCGTACGCCTTTGAGCCCGGTCAGGTCGCGAGAGGCCGGGGCGTCAGCGCCGGCTGCCGGCTTGGCCGCAGGATCCACCGCATAGACGTTGTAGTTCTCGTCGCCGTCGTGATCCTTGACGTAGAGAATGTACTTGCTGTCTCGCGTCCAGAAATACCCGGCAACGGGACGCTTGCTCTCCGTCGTAAGCAGCCGCGCCGCGCTGAACGGCTCACTGACCGCTTTCACGTAGACATTGCGGGTGTCCTTCCAGGGCTTCAGGAATGCGATGTACTGACCATTGGGAGAAAGCTGGGCTGCCGCAATCTCGGGATTGCCAAAGATCAGCCCGCGATCGATCAAGGGCGGAGGGCCAGCAGCCTTCTTATCCTGCGCTCCGGCAGCGGTTACAACCAGCGAAAGGCACATCAAGACACGGAAAAAGCTCTTCATCAAAGTCGGTTTCCTTTCTTCTTGCGATTAGGAGTGATCGGAATGGGAATTTCATCAAGCTACGGTAGTGTACTCTTGCGGCCCCGCTGCTTCAAATGAAGCTTGTGCGTACGCTGGGTCCGGTTGCGGATTCAAGGCATAAATCAACCCCCGCAGGACTGAACGGCCACGTAGCAGTCATCCTGAGGAACATACGAACATCCCATCGAATCTGTTCCGCAAACTCTGCCATTTGGCGAGTGTCTCATACCCCCAGAAGAGAATCCAGGTACCCCAGAACCGTCCGCCGCGACGGAGGACTTAAGAGGCTGCCGAATCTTGCCCAACGAGGTTGCTGGAAAAGTCATTGAGCACCATCAGCCCGATGCGCTCATCCAGCGCAACCTGCGAGCTGTCAAATGGGCTACTGCGATTAGTCCTCGGAAACGCCCTTCAACCCGGGAATGACGTTGAATCTGATTATCGGTAATTCGAAAATCTGGAGGGCATTCTCGAATTGCTGAAGGCCATCGGTAAAAAGGAATGCCGTCATCGCCGAATACCAGCTTGAAGTAAGTTGTTTGTATGGCGGTCTGCTCCGTGCCCAGTGTAAAGTGATAATATTCTTTTTCACGGCCGTCCCACACCGCGAAATTCAGCCTGAAGACAGCAAGAGGAGAGCTTATGACTCTGCCGCACCTGTACGGAAGTGCATTGGCGCTTACGATTTTGACCATGCTTTGCTGGGGTTCATGGGCCAACACGCTCAAGATCGCCAAGGGCTGGCGCTTTGAGCTTCTCTACTACGACTATTGCATCGGCGTGGCGCTTTGCGCCCTGGTCGCCGGGTTGACCTTCGGCACGTGGGGATCGGATGGCCCTCGCTTCACGAGCGATCTGGCGCACGCTGGCAATATGAATATCCTCAGTGGATTCGCAGCCGGGGTCATCTTCAACTTTTCGAACATCCTGGTGATAGGGGCCGTTTCCGTGGCGGGAATGGGAGTCGCATTCCCCATCGGCGTGGGGCTGGCTCTGGTGGTGGGAGTGATTTGGAGCTACCAAGTCAACGCTCAGGGAAATCCATGGCTGTTGTGCCTGGGTGTCGCCTTGATTGTGGCAGCCATCGTCGTGGACGCCATTGCCTACCGCGCTCACGCCGTCAGCCAGAGCGCTCCCGGCGACAAAGCAGATGCCGCCGCCAAACGAGCAGCTACTTGGAAGGGGATCCGGTTGAGCGCTATCGGCGGCGTTCTGATGGGCACGTTTTACCCGCTGGTTGAAATCGGCAAATCGGGCGAGAAAGGACTTGGCCCCTACGCGGTGGCATTTGTCTTTGGCCTGGGCGTGCTGGCCTCGGTTTTTATCTACAACATCTATTTTCTGAAATTCCCCATCTCGGGCCCGCGGCTGAGATTTGCGGATTACCTCAAAGGCAATTCCTGGGTGCATTTTCTCGGAATCGCAGGCGGCGTGATGTGGATGATAGGGTCGCTCTCGAACTTTGTGGCCGCCAGCGTGGTTGGACCGGCAATCAGCTACGCATTGGGGCAAGGTTCCACTATGGTGGGTGCGCTGTGGGGAGTCCTGGTATGGAGAGAGTTTGCGGGAGGCGGGAAGCTGGTGAACTGGCTTCTGGCGCTGATGTTCGTGCTCTTTATTACCGGCCTTGGGGTGGTCTCCATCGCAAAAAGCTAGACCGCTCGACAGAAATTCAGCATGGCTTTATGGGGTGGATTAATCAAGCCTGGCTTGATTGATTCGTGTCTGTTGGTTTCTGAAGATGGAGGCACTGAACACTTTCATGAAGTGCGGGTTTCGTGGGGGTTTCACCTGAATGAGTGCCTTTCCTTTCTGTTTTCCACAGAGCGCTTGCATTTAGGCGAGATCTGAACCAAATGAGGCACTCTTATCCACGCTTTTTTTGTTATGGCAATGATTCACGCATACTTATCCACGCTAAGACTTGGCATAATTTAGGCAAGAGCGGTTCCTCAGGACCTGTTCCCAGCGCCGAGTCCAGGGAGAGTGCCCGAGTTGCGAGATGGAATTCGAAGCCCGAGGCCTTTCAGTAACTCCCACAGGAGCACTGAAGAGTGACCAGCTATAGCCGCCAGGACGTATTGCGCATCTTGCAGATCGGCTCCCGCCAGTTGCAGGCATGGGAGCGAGCGGGAATATTTCCCCAACAACAGAGCTACAGCTTCCAGGACCTTGGGCAGTTGCGCATCTTGCGCGCACTGCGCGAGGAGGACGTGCCGGTGGCGTCGATACGGCACTCGATAGTGGCCATGAGGGCGGTGGCGGGCATGTCGAATCCGCTGTTGGAAGCAAGCCTGGTGAGGAATGGGACGCGGCTGGCCTTCCGGCATCGCGGGGCTGTTGTGGATCCCATCCGCCGGCAGTTGCTCTTTGATTTTGAGCGGATGGAGCAGCAAAAGGGCTGGCCGACGGCTCACTCCGAGCCGGCGCCATTGCTCAGTGATGCGTCAGGCGCTCCACAAGGCGTGCAGGAGATGTTTCTGAAGGCGGTACAGGCCGAGGAGTCCGGCCAGAAGATCCGCGCCATCAAACTTTATCAGGAGATCATGGAGCTTGACCCCAGCTTTGCGCCGGCGTGGATCAACCTGGGCACGATCCACTTCCACCTGCGCGAGTTTGGCTGGGCCGAGCAGCTCTACCGACGCGCGACAGAGATCGATCCGACCTATGTGCTGGCGTTTTTTGACCTGGGCAACGTGCTGGACGAGTTGCAGCGGCCGGATGAATCAATAACCGCCTACCGCAAGGCGATTGCGCTGGCTCCCGGTTATGCCGACGCCCACTACAATCTGGCGCTGGCCTATGAGCGCAAAGGCGAGGCGCGGGCGGCGCTGCGCCACTGGCAGGCATACGCGCGACTGGATAAAAGCGGTCCCTGGGCCGACCACGCGCGCGGACAGATTCGCAAGCTGCTCGACCGCGAGAAGCTCGCCATCGCATGGCGCGCGGATAGCTTTATTGCGCCGCGCAAAGGAATGGCGGCGCTGGAGCTGGTGGGCGCCGAGAGCTTATAATCCGCAAAAAAGTTGGCCCTTCCCATAGGAAGGGCCAACGCGATCAACAAAGAACAAGCTAAACAAGTTAATTCACGGTCACCGTGAAGGTGGTGGTGGGTGCTGGAGTTAAAGCTGGAACTCCTGTTCCCGTCACTGTGAAGGTGTAGGTTCCGGCCGTTGTCCCCGAATTGCCGCCGCCGCCACCACCGCCGCCTCCGTGACCGCAAGCGGCCAGGCTACTCAGAGCGGCCATCATGACCAGGATGACCAGCATCGAGCGCCAACTACGCCGCCGTGCCGGAATACCCAGGAAGATGAGGAATGCCAGAACAGCGCCGCCGCCCGCTCCGGTCCAATCTCTTCCGGGCAGCCTGGGATAGGCCAGCGCAGCGCTGGCCGCTGTCGTGTACACCGTGATGGTCGCGGTCCCGCTGGTCGTGCCGGAACTCAGCGTCACCGTGTTGCTGCCGCTTGAGCAGTAGGGAGCGTCTCCCGATGTATTGGTTGGACCCGATGTCAGCGCGCAGGCCAGCGTCACGGTTCCCGCATAGCTGTTGCTCGAACTCACCGTCACGGTTGAAGTCGCGCTCCCTCCAGGCGCGATGGATGACGGAGAGGTTGCCGCCAGCGTATAAGTCGCGGAAGAGCCGGTTGACGAACCCCAGTAGTTCACCAACTGCATCGCATCCACGCTACCGATCCCGGAGGCCAGATCATAACCGGTAAGCGTGTTGTAGCCGCTCTCGTAGTAGTACCCTGCCGTGTTATCGACGCAGTTCGAAGTTCCGCTATTGCACGGGACCGAGTTATTGCCCACTGTCACATCGTGAAAGACCGAACTTGCGTAGCTGCCGTTGTACAGGGAATACAGCTCCTGAGCCGCCTGCCCCAGCCGGCTGCCGGTCTTCTGCTGGACCAGCGCCAGTATGCCGGCAAACGCCGGCGCAGCTGTGGAAGTGCCGCCATAACCGTCAAAATTGCCTCCTGAAATGGAAGAGCAATTCTCAGTACTGTCGCAGATCAGCCAAGTTGCTGAGTCATATCCGTTGCCTGACATCACTGATACATCCGGCAGAGAGCGCGCGTTCGCGTTTACGCCCGTTGGCACCGTCGCCGGTATACCCGAACCAGTCTGCCACGAAGGCCTGGGGTAACCTGCGCACGTGTTGCCGCTGCCGGTGGCGCAACTGCTCACGCCTCCACTGCCAGCCACGATATTGTTATCGCTGGACGAATATCCCGCGCCTGACCAAGTCACATTCCCGCTGAGCGGGGTTGTGTCGACGGATGTCGAGTCGTTCCATATTGACTCCGGAATATATCCGTTATGTGGACCCGACCCCAACACCGTCCGGTAATAGGTCGGAGCGCCAGCAGTGCCAGTGGAGGTGCTTATGTAAGTCGAAAATGAATGTTCCAACCCATAGAAATCAGTTCCGCCGACCGCAATGTTATATGGGGTGGAGGCATAACCGCTCACCGACAATCCATCAATCGCAGTACTAATCGTACCGTTTCTGTCGCCGTCACAACTGGCCGACCCGGTGTCGCCGGTCGAAACCGTTACCGCGATGCCCTGCCCCGCCGCCTGCTCCCAGTAGCCGTTGAGCAACGCGTTGTCGCTGCCCATATCGGCTTCGCACTCGCCGAAGCTGAGGCTGAAGATGTCTACCACATTGTCATCGATCGCCGTCTGAATGCCTGAGATGAGGTCCTCTGAGGGGTAGTAGTAAATCGATGCCCCCGGAGCCAACCCTCCCGAGAGTTCGGTGTCGATATACGCTTCATCCACATCGCCGGAGTCAGTAAGGAGCCCACTTCCTGTGGGGATAATTGTGGGAGGGGTTGCATAGGTGCTGCCGAGAAACGTGCTGCGATAAGTCTGCACGATGCTGCCTGTGCCTATCGTCGCAACGCCGCCAACGCCGATTTTCACGCCCGCACCGGTACAACCGGAACTGGAGCCACAGGCTGTCCCGGAAAAATTGGCATTGAAAGTATTGGGCGTGTCATAGATAGTGGCCGCATCCGCGGGAACCATCCAGAGGATGTAAGGGCTGACGGTTGTCCCCGACCCGGTAGTAAGGTTGACCCTTGGCCCCACGGCCTCTGCCGCGTTGGCAGGCTCCAGCCGCCCGGTCTCAGGGTTGATCCTGCCCGGGCTGCCATGCACAGAATGCGGCCTGGGCCGGATGGTGTTCAGGTGCGCGACGCCCTTGACCACATTGGCTAGCGCCGAGGGAATCTGCGGGTCGGTGGTGTTCGAATAGAACTGCCGTTCGCCTGCCTGGAAGGAGTGAATCGAGATATGAAAGGCCTCCTCCGCCTGGCTTACCGTTCCATTGAAGGCGATATTGGTGCGTCCTTTCGAGACCGTCTCCACCTGCAGCCCGTGCGATTCCAGCCAGGCGACAAGGGCCGCAATGTCCGAATCCGCGGGGCCGTAAAGCTGGCCGAACTGCTCCGGGGTGAGCCACTTGTGGTAATTCGGTGACGATTTGTCCTGCAACTGGGCCAGATAGGCGTCCAGCGCCGCCTGCTGCTCGCTGGAGCGCGAGAGCACCAGGCGCATGTGAGTCAGTTGCGTCGAGGCAGAAGTCTCGCCCTGGTCAAACTCCGCCCGCGCAAGACGCGGGACGTTGCCTCTCAGCGTTGCCAGAGACAACTCATTCACATCCGTGGTAATCCGCGGGGCAACAGAGGAATTCTGGGCCAGCAGCGCTATCGAGCAAAGCAATACGCCGGCCAATATGGCCAAGACATTGAGGGGAAACGCCTTCATCAAGCGCATAGTGGTTTTCCTGAACCCTTCCTTCGGGGGAAACCCCCGACCAAACAATAAGTTGCGGTTCCACTCGAATCATACCGTTAAAAACGCCCGCCGCGCTCCGTCTCGGATCTATATGCAAAATAAGCAATAATAGATGTTGTATTTTTTTTGCGGGGAAAAGAGTACTCAATTGCTCAAAATGAGCAGATATCTGGCTCGAAATGGGGAAGATTGTGTCTCCGTTCCCGCCTTTGCAGCTTATCTTTGCATCTGCCGTACTCCACTACAAAATAGAAGCCAGAGAAGAATGAACGGAAAAACCCAGAGTTCGCCAGCGCCGCCGAGCGCATGCAACCGGCTACAGACATTCTGCTTAGACGCAGATGTACGAACAATGTTGACGGTCGTGGCAGAGAAGACAGAAAAACTCCCTCCAGGTTGCCAATCCGGGGAGGGTGCAGGAATGGGCTGGCCTGAACTGCAGGCCCACAGACCGCCTGTTTTGATACACTTCAAAGCCGGAGGCGGTATACCTTGGCCCACACAACACATTCCCCCGCACTGACACAGCTTTCCGAAGAGGAGAAGCTCTTTTATTCAACCGTCCGGCAGTTTGCCGAGGAAAAGATTGCGCCTTTTGTGCACACCATGGACGAAGAACAGAAGATAGCGCCCGGGCTGGTGGAGCAGCTCTTTGAGCTGGGGCTGATGGGCATTGAGATTCCCGAAGAGCAGGGCGGCGCGGGCGGCAGCTTTTTCGATTCGGTGCTGGCCATTGAGGCAATTTCGACCGTGGACCCCGGCGTGGCGCTGCTGATGGACGTGCATAACACTCTGGTGATCAATGCGTTGCGCCACTGGGGTACGGAGGAGCAACGGCAGAAATGGCTGCCTCGTATGGCGGCCGATACGGTGGGCGCCTATGCGTTGAGCGAGGCCGGTTCGGGCTCGGACGCCTTTGCGCTGCAAACCCGCGCCGAGGCGGTTGCCGGCGGCTACCGGCTCAATGGGCGCAAGCTGTGGATCAGCAGCGCACGCGAGGCGGGGCTGTTTATCATTTTTGCCACGCTCAACCCGGCTTTGGGCTACAGGGGCATCACTGCCTTCCTGGTGGAGAAAGACGCGCCGGGATTCACCGTGGGCCGCAAGGAAGACAAGCTGGGGATTCGTTCCAGCAGCACCTGTGAACTGATTCTGGATGGCTGCCAGGTGCCGGAGACCAGCCTGCTGGGCAAGCCGGGCAAGGGCTACAAAATTGCCATTGAGACGCTCAACGACGGCCGCATAGGAATTGGCGCGCAGATGCTGGGTCTGGCCGAGGGCGCATGGAGTCACGCCGTTCGCTATGCCAAGGAAAGGCGCCAGTTCGGCAAGCCGATCGCCGAATTTCAGGCGGTGCAGTTCGCGCTGGCGGGGATGGCTACCGAGATTGAAGCAGCCAGGCTGATGGTTTATAACGCGGCGCGGCTCAAGGACGCTGGTCAGCCATATCTGCGCGAGGCCGCCATGGCCAAGCTCTTTGCTTCGCGAATGGCTGAGCGTGTGGCCAGCCAGTGTGTGGAGATCTTCGGCGCCAACGGATTTGTGCGCGATTCCCCGGCGGAGAGGTATTATCGGGACGCCAAGGTGGGCGCCATCTACGAGGGCACCTCGAATATGCAACTGGCGACGATTGCCAAGCAGGTGCTGGGGCGGTAGCAGGCCCTAATTGGCGGAATCTCTCTGGCGCGTGGCCTTTACGCCCGACAGAATCCCAACGCCTATCAGTATCACCGCTCCCACCACAATCCAGTGTGCTGGTATATGCACCAGGTACGCGGCGTAAGCCAGTCCGCCGATCATGATAACGAATCCGGAAGCGTAAATTCCAAATGACATTTGATCTCCTTGCCAAGTCAGTGGTGCATTTGGGCGCCAAGTTTTACGGACGAGAAGTTAAAGCACTCAGCTCACACCAACTGCGCCCGTTTGGCGGTTAGCGCAGGACTGGGCGGGGGATCGAGCAATACAGGTCTGGTTGCGTTCTCCTCCGGCAGTGAATCGTGCAGAACCATGTTGAGCAGCGAAGTGTGAACCCGAATGCGCCCGTTGTATTCGATGTAGCCGAGCTTTCTAAAGCGATTCATGAAAAAACTGACGCGGGAGCGCGTGGTGCCGATCATCGCGGCAAGAGCCTCCTGGGTTACCGGTGGGATCAGTGGCTCCGGCTCACCTGATTGCCCAAATTCCGCCATCAATAAAAGTGTCCGTGCCAGGCGTCGTTCGCTGGAGTTGAAGAGCTGATCGACAAGGTCCGCCTGGGTTCGTATGCCTCGCGTCAGGATAAACTGCATAAAAAAGTCGGAGAACGCGTGTTCCTCATGCAAGACGCGGAGCATTCTTGCTCTATCGATCTTGAGCGCAAGACAGACGGATACAGGCATGGCCGAGGACGTTCGCATCGCTCCCACTGCCGCCATCGACTCCTCGCCAAAAAAGTCCCCGGGCGCAAGCATCGTTACCGTGGCCTCTTTACCCATCTTGGAGACGACGGTGAGTTTTGCCCGGCCACTCTGGAGATAAAACACAGAGTCGGCGGGGTTTCCCTGAGAAAAGAAAGCCTGCTTTGATGTGTTGTGCAGGATGCTTCGCCCCGGTCCTTCAGTCGCCAAAAAAACGGCGGTATCAAAGGGCTTCTTCTTTACTACTGTCATCGAAACGGCCTCCTTCCACATGCGATCCGGCTACAGATAAGCTTCATCATGGCTGCGAACTGGCGGAGTCGGATCGGCCTTCCGCTCCAAAGCGCACAATGACTCGCACACCTCAGCATCACACCCCAACAAGTGGAAGTCTGAGCAATTCAGGTCTATCGTTACATCGGGCTGGAGGGAGGTAACCTGTGCGGAATGAGAGTACAGATTGCGGATGCAATGGCTGCAAGAGTTAGCGGGCCTCGCCCGGCCACAACCTTACAGCTTTTGCGTTCTCTTCACAGCGCGAACCCCGGGGACGCGGCGCAGGCCGAGGACCATGCGGTTGAGGTGGCCCACGTCTTCGGCTTCGGCAATCAAATCGACGACGGCCTCGCCATTATCGTCCTTGCGAATTTCGACGCCGCTGATATTGGAGTTGTCGTCGGAGATGACGGCGATCAACTCCTTTAACATGCCGGGGCGGTCGTCGCAGGAGATAGTGATCTTAACCGGATAACGCTGCGGCCGGCCGGTGGCTTCTCCTCCCACGCGGGACCACTCGACATTGATGCGGCGGTCGCTCTCGTAGAGCAGGTTCTGCACGTTGGGACAATCGCGCGCATGGACGGCCACGCCTTTGCCGCGGGTGACGTAGCCCACGATCTCTTCGCCGCGAATGGGATTGCAACATCGCGCGCGATAGACCAGCATGTCGTTCTGGCCCTCAACCTGGAGCGAATCGGAACCGGTAAGGTGCAGCTTGCGGACGGCGTCGGACATGGCTGCTACGCTGCCGGGCTTGATCTCCGGCGCAGCCTCAGGCTCCGGCGAGGTGGTTGAGCCGGGAGCCAGCTTGTTGAGCACTTGGCGGGCGGAGTGCTTGCCCAGCCCCAGGGCGGCCAGCAGATCAACGGCCGTGGCCACGCCGTATTCGTTGGCGATGCGGCCCAGGTCCTGGTCGCTGATCTGGCTCTGCGGCACCTTGAATTTGCGCGCTTCGCGCTCCAGCAGTTTGCGCCCGATCTCGACCGCCCGTCGCCGGTGATCTTCGTTGAGCCAGTGCTTGATCTTGTTGCGGGCGCGGGGACTTTTGACAAAAGTCAGCCAGTCGCGGCTCGGCTTGTGGTCCTTTTGGGTGACAATTTCGACGATGTCGCCGGTGCGCAGCTTGGTGCGCAAAGGGGCCATGCGTCCGTTGACCTTGGCGCCTACACAGGTGTGGCCAACCTCGGTGTGAATGGTGTAGGCAAAGTCGACAGGAGTGCCGTCGGCAGGGATCACCACAACCTTTCCCTTGGGCGTGAAGGTGTACACCTCGTCGGGATACAGGTCCATCTTCAGGCTGGAGAGGAACTCGTTGGGGTCGGTCATCTCCTTTTGCCATTCGACCAACTGGCGAATCCAGTTCAACCGCTCTTCATCGCGAGCCGTAACCACGCCTCCCCCGGCTTTGTACTTCCAGTGGGCGGCGATGCCTTCCTCGGCGATGCGGTGCATCTCCTCGGTGCGGATCTGCACTTCAAACTGGTGGCCGCTGGGGCTCATCACCGTAGTGTGCAGCGACTGGTAACGATTGGCGCGGGGCATGGCGATGAAGTCCTTGATGCGCCCCGGCACCGGACGCCACAAGGTGTGGATGAGGCCGAAGACGGCGTAGCAGGCGGCCACATCCTGCGTAATGACGCGAACTGCCAGCAAATCATAGACCTGGTCGAAGGAAACTTTGGAGCGTTGCTGTTTTTGATAGATGGAGTAGATGCGCTTGATGCGCCACTCAACGCGGGCCGTGATGTTGTTTTCGCGCAGTTGCTCGGTCAACGTGTCTTCCACGCCGCGCAGAAACTGCTCGCCCTCCGTGCGGCGGGCCTCGACAGCCGCCGCGACCTGCTCGTAGCTGACCGGGTCGGTGTAGCGGAAGGCCAGGTCCTCAAGCTCGCCGCGCACCTTGCCCATGCCCAGGCGATGCGCGAGAGGCGCGTAGATTTCCAGGGTCTCGCGGGCGATGGACTGTTGGCGCTCCTGCCTGAGGTGCTCAAGAGTGCGCATGTTGTGCAGCCGGTCGGCCAGCTTGATAAGCACAACGCGCACGTCCGAGACCATGGCCAGCAACATCTTGCGCACATTTTCTGCCTGGCGATCCTCGCGATTGGCGAACTCGATCTTGTCGATATTGGTGACGCCTTCGACGATGTGGGCCACCTGCTCGCCAAAGCTGGCCTCAATCTCATCATTAGTAGCGGGTGTATCCTCAACCGAGTCATGCAGCAGGCCCGCGGCGATGGAGGTCGCGTCCATCTTCATCTCCGCAAGCACTTCGGCTACTTCGAGCGGATGGATAATGTATGGCTCGCCCGAAGCCCGCGTCTGCCCTTCATGGTGCCGGACGCAGAACTCCCAGGCCTTGCGAATGAGAGAGATGTCTTCGTTGGGACGGTTGGCGTGAACCTTCTTGAGCAGCGCCTCAAAGCGCCGGTCGATGGTTTGCCGATCGATGGCGAGCGCAGCGATCTGCGCACCCCCCTTGGGAGCCGGGGGCGCGCCGGGAACCTCCGCCGGTATGGGCTGCCGGACTGTCGCCATGCTTTATTATAGGCCGCTTGCGTTCAGCGCGCATGAAGGGAGAAGCGGATTGCTGTTTATGACGATGCAAACGTGGGATTCCATTCTTGTTACGATGGGGTGAGATGAATTTGACTAAGGGAGACCATGACCAAGAACCGCACTTCCCGTTCTGCTGCGACAAGAAAAGCGCCCAAGACTGCCCAGCCTGCGCTGCCTGATCAGCGGACTCACGAAAAGCCGGCTTCCGGCGCGCAAGCTGTGGGAGCCAGAATCAACCGCCGCGCGGCTGACCGGTTGCGTGCGGGCCATCTGTGGGTCTACGCCTCCGACATAGAATCGATTGAACTACCCGAGGGTGAACCTCCCGCGCTCCTGCCTGTGGCCGACAGCCGCGGGTTGCTGCTGGGCACGGCGCTCTACAGCCCTACCTCGCAGATTGCCCTGCGGCTGGTCTCGCGCTCGAATTTGGATGAGGCTGCGTGGCTGGCGTTGTTGGAGACTCGGCTGCGCGCGGCGATCGGGCGGCGCAAACTGATGCTCGACGAGCAGAACAATGCCTGCCGCTTGTGCTTCAGCGAAGCCGACGAGCTTCCGGGCCTGGTGGCGGACAAGTACGGCGTGCTGGTCATTCTCCAACTCTTGACCAAAGGTCTGCTCGCCGCAGACGTGCGCGAGAGCTGCGTGCGCGTTCTGCGCGAAGAGTTGTCGCCGGCGGCGATTCTGGAGCGGCTCGACCCGCGCGTGCGCGAGCTGGAGGGGTTGGCGACGCCGAGTTCAGAACCTCTCTATGTTGCAAACCCTGCCGCGCCGGTCGTCAGCACGGAATTCCGGCTCAACGGCCTGGTCTTTTATTACGATGCCAACGCCGGACAAAAAACAGGAGCCTTCCTCGACCAAAGGGCCAACTACGCTGCCACCGCTGAATGGGCGCGACGGTTGGGCTGCACAGAACGCGCACTGGACGTGTGCTGCTATCAGGGAGGCTTTGCCCTGCACCTGGCCGAGGTCTGCGAACAGGTGACGGGGATTGACGCCTCTCGCGCCTCGCTCGAAGTGGCGGAGAGAAATTTAGCGGCAAATCGCTCGCGGCTTACGGCGCAGGTGGATTGGGTGGAAGGCGACGCCTTTGAGATTCTGCGTGACTGGTCGGAGGCGGGCGAGAAATTCGACGCCATTGTGCTCGATCCGCCGGCCTTTGCTAAAAGCCTGCGCGCCGTTGAAGGCGCGCTGCGCGGCTACAAGGAACTGAATCTGCGAGCGCTCAAGATGCTGCGCCCTGGCGGAGTGCTGGTGACCTGCTCCTGCTCGCATCACGTGGGCTGGGCCGAGTTGGAGGCCACTGTGGCTTCGGCCGCCGCCGATGCGCACCGGCGCGTGCGATTGCTGGAGCGGCGAGGCGCCACTCCCGATCACCCCGTAGTGCTGAACCTGCCGGAGACCGAGTACCTGAAGTGCCTGGTGCTGGAAGCGGAGTAACCGGTAGCGCAAGAATTCTTCAAATCCCTGCGAATCTGACTATTAGAGTCTCGTTCCGCATCCGGAGCAGAATCGCGCGCCCTGCGAGTTGGTCTGTGCGCAGCACCCGCAAGCCGTCAGCGTTCCTGGCTGCGGCGCAGGCGGGATATTGATGGTCACGTTCCACGGATAGCCCCATCCCGGCATCGCAATTCCCAGAGTCGCCGCAATCCCCGCCGCCTGGATAGCGTTGAACTCCCGCACCCTGCCGGGCATGAAGAAGCACTCGATGAATCCCAGAAAAACTGTGATGCCCGTCCAGAAGAAGCAGATGTAGAGAATACCCAGGCCTATCCGACGCAGATAAAAATGGTGAGCGCCAAGGCCGCCCAGAAACAACGCCAGCAGAATGCCTACAACTTCGTCGCGGCGCACCATCTCATACTGCTGGTAAAAGATTGCTTGCGCGTTGGGGTACGGTTGGCTGCTCATGGCCGGTTCTCCTTGTTCTCGTCTTTGGATACGCAACCAGTAGCCATGTGGTTCCCCAACTCGCAAATGAACCCGATACCGAGATGTCCAACTCCAACGTGTTTCTGATTATTTGTGCAGATACCGGCTGGCGAAGTCGAGGAAGGTAGGCCAGTTTGGCGCTGGCGTGTGGCCGCCGGAGTGCTGCCGGAAGGCCACGTCGCCCGCAATCAGAGCGGTCTCGATTGGCGGAAACTCCTCGGTTCCCAGATCCTTCTTGCCGAGCAGCCGGTAAACCGGCCCGGCGGCAGCGGCGGCCATGAACATACCCTTGGCGTCTACCCAGCCATCCCCATTCAGTGCGCCACCGCTGATGAAGACCGGACGAGGCGCGCAAAGGGCGATCAGTTCGTGGGCGTCAACGGGCAGGTCGCCGGTGGTGAGAGGCCCCGCGTACTTGAGGAAGTTGCCGGCCATCCAGTGGTACTCGCCGGACCCCGCCAGGTTCTCTGTCAGCTCGCCGAAGATGTGGCGGTAGAGCTTGGCGCCGCCGGTGCCCGAGGAGCTGATGTAGGCGATGGCGAAACGCGGATCGTAGGCCATGGCCACCAGCGCGGTTTTACCAAATCTGGAATGGCCCTCAAGCCCGACCTGCTTCGCGTCTACAGATTTGTCGGTCTCGAAATAATCCAGCGCGCGGCTGGCGCCCCAGGCCCAGGCGCGCAACGAGCCCCAGTCGTCGAGCTTGCGCGGCTGCCCTTTGTTCGCGAGGCCGATGATGCCCTCGTTCAATCCCGCGCCGCTATCGGCCTGAACGCTGTAGGGTATGTACGTCGCATAGCCCCAACCACGGGCCAAAACCTGCTGCTGCCAGGTTGGACCCTTGTTGCCGGGGCCTCCGGGCATCCCTCCGGGAAAGTTCTTGAAGAATGCCGCCATGAATTCCTTGCTTAAACCGAGCTCCATGATGACCGGAACAGGACCGGATGCGTTGGCCGGAGTGGTCAGCTCCAGCTCGATGGTGACTTTGATACTGGGATATGCGGAGTTGTCCACGTGGCCCGCCAGCTTCTTGGTGATCACCGGCACGTCGCCGACCTTCTCCTGCGTGGTGCTGACCACTTCCCAAGTCACGTTGGGCGTGTTGGCGGGAACGCGGCCGAGAATCTCGCGGTCGAAGTCTTCCACGATCTCCGGACGGCGCTTCGACCACCATACTTTGGCCGAGGTCACGCGCTTGCCGTTTTTGAGCAGCAGCGGATCGGGCAGGTTGGGATAGACGTTGGCCTTGGACTCGTCGTAGTTGGCCATGAAGGGAGATTTGGGGTCATTGTCGGCGCCATGCCGCAGCTCTTTGATGCCCAGCAGGTCCATCAGGCGCTGATGGTCCTTTTCGGAGGCGGCTTGCATCGCCAGTTGTTCGGGGGTGGGCGCGGGCCTCGGCGCAGGTTGCGGCGCGGGAGCTGCTTGAGCAGCCAACCGCATCGCGCCGGACAGAACCAGTAGAAGAACCGCCAGCCTGCAACAAGTCATCCTCAACATGGGCAACCTCATTTCCAGAGCGTCTCCTCATGGGAGACGAAATCGCTCCAAGAATACCGGCCTTACGGCGCAGTGGGCAAGTGGGAGGGAGTTGCGCCGAAGTAAGGAGTGAAGTGGCGCAGGAGATGCACTTTTCTGCGATTTTGAGGGCTTTTTGGAGGCGAAATCGTTTGCATATAAATACACCTGTTTCTGCCAAGATTGGGTACAAAGGCAGAAACAGGAGGGATTCTCGTGGCGGAGTTGCCGTTCAAAACCGTGAAATCGTTGAAAACACACCTATTTAAGTTGGTGAAGAAGGGCTTAAACCGCAGAACAGGGGTGGTCCGGCCGACGGACAGGCACCAGGAGACGCGCGAGAAGCTGGACGAGATGCTGCTGGCGTTCCGCGCAGCGCGGATAGCGGCAGGCGAGCGGAGGGGGTGGCTCAGGGCGGTGCGGCAGGTGGTGGGTATTCCAGTAAAGGAGGTTGCGCGGCGGCTAGGCGTGTGCCGGTGGGAGGTATTCCGGCTGGAGAAAGCGGAAAGCGAATCGCGGATTATGCTGGGAACTCTGCGGCGGGCGGCGAAGGCGCTGGATTGCGATTTAGTGTACGCGCTGACGCCACGAAAGGGAACGCTGGAGGAGCTAGCGGCGGAACAGAGAGCGGCGCGGGAGAAGGAACGCGAGGCGGCGCTGGAGAAAATAAGAGCAGAAGAGAAGGAAAGGGAATATAAGGTTCTGAAGGTGATTGGTTGGCGTTCGGAGATGCGGAGGCACGTGCGGCGCGGGCTACGGGAGGCGGGATTTAGGGTGAGGTGAAGGGCAGCTGACAGCTTACAGCTATCAGCTAACAGCTTGAAAGCGCGCGGCGGGGGAGAAGTATTTTCGACAGGACCACCTGCTTAGGCGTGGAGGCCTTCGGGCTAGGCGGGGTGGAAGGATGAGAGGTTTGCCTAGAGCCTAAAAGCGGGACCTGGGGCACCCTGCCAGCGGCGCAGGTCTGAATTACGCAACAGGAATGATTGAGGTTCGTGGGCTCCCAGATTCCAAAAACGGGAATTCGGTCACTCGGCCGCACTGGGGCGTATGTTCTTACAGATTATCAGTTCGCCCGAGTATTCGAGTTCATAATCGAAATCGGCTAAAGAATTGAAAAATGTTTCCTGGCAATCCAGCCCGTGCAGTTCGATGCAGATGTTACGCACTTTATGCAACCAATTCCTTGCAGTCTCGCCAAACACAGCCAATTCAGATCGCTCTATATCCACCTTGAGCAGGTCCACCTGCTCAGCCCCTGCCATTCTCAACAAACTGTCTACATCCCAAGCTTGTATAGTGCCATCGCTATTAGCGGGCGGCAGCATCACCTGCGTTGCCCACTCGCGTTCTCCCCTTGAAAGGCAAAGGGCCGTGGATTCAGACCAGACTGCGCCGTGCAAAAGGAGCACCCGGTCACCGTATGGTTTGAGATTGACTCTGCAAACTTCCAAATTCCGCTCGTCCGGCTCAACAGCCACCACGCGGGAATTCGGAAAGCAACTTAAAAAGTAGGCCGAAGAGTACCCGACATTGGCACCCAGATCCAGAACCAGCGAGACGCTTTCCAGGCTACGCAGAGAAGAGTATTCATCGCGGATGAATATCTGATCAAAGACAATCATGTCGCTACTGCCGCGCAATCGGACGGTGAGGACCTGAAGAACCTGGCGAGGATGCACATGCCACAATTCCGGCTCTCCAACACCCGCAACCTGACTAACGCGAATGAGAATCCTGTGTAAACTCGACCAGAGGCCAACCAACCTCCGCCATATGTTGAAGGAGGAAATCTGATGCCGTAGACTCTTTAAGTATTTCACGCGGCCTATCATAATACATTCATTTTGCGTGATTCCGGCGGTGTCGTCGAGCGCCCCAGGTTTCGATGTCGAGACCTGGGATTGGGCAGGCCATCTCTTCGTGCGGCGGTCCAGAAAAACTCAATCTCATCTAGAATCCTTCTTGATCCGCCACTGCAAATTCTTCGCTGATTTCCAAACTCAATTCTGAATTTGCAATATATGCGGAGGCCAATTCCGAATCGAAGTGATTGACCGCAGTGTCCTCCGATTGCTGCGTAGTAAAACTTTGGGGCGATTCAATTCGATTCAATTCCATTTATGCCTCCAGTTCAGCAAGAAGCCGCATCCCTTCGGGGCTGAAGCCGTGCCCTGACACAAAGCCGGTTTTGAATAATACAAATGGGACTGTTGAGGTTCGGTGTATCCCACCCTAGCCGCAAATACAAATACGCGGCGAGGGTGGGGCATCCGGTTGCCAGGTTACATTTCCTTGACGCCTTCGACGAAGGCCTTTAGTTTGCGCGAGCGGGAGGGATGGCGGAGTTTGCGCAGGGCCTTGGCTTCGATCTGGCGGATGCGCTCGCGGGTGACCTGGAAGCTCTGGCCGACCTCTTCGAGGGTGTGCTCGGAGCCGTCTTCGAGGCCGAAGCGCATTTTGATGACGCGCTCCTCGCGCGGGGTGAGGGTGCGCAGGACCTGCGAGGTGTACTCCTTGAGATTGACGCCGATGACTGCCTCAGAGGGCGAGACGGCGCCGCGATCCTCGATGAAGTCGCCGAGGTGAGAGTCTTCTTCCTCGCCGATGGGAGTTTCGAGAGAGATAGGCTCCTGCGCGATCTTGAGCACCTTGCGCACCTTGGCGACGGGGATGTCCATGCGCTTGGCGATCTCTTCGCTCGACGGCTCGCGGCCGAGTTCCTGGACCAATTGACGAGAAGTGCGGATGAGCTTGTTGATGGTCTCGATCATGTGCACCGGGATGCGGATGGTGCGGGCCTGATCGGCGATGGCGCGGGTGATGGCCTGGCGAATCCACCAGGTGGCGTAGGTGGAGAATTTGTAGCCGCGGCGGTATTCGAATTTGTCGACGGCCTTCATGAGGCCGATGTTGCCCTCCTGAATAAGGTCGAGGAACTGGAGGCCGCGGTTGGTGTACTTTTTAGCGATGGAGACAACGAGGCGCAGGTTGGCCTCGATCAGCTCGCGCTTGGCCTGATCGGCGTCCATGTCGCCCTGAATCATCTCGCGCTGGGTGCGCTTCAACTCGATGATGAGTACGCCGGCGTCGACCTCGATTTTTTCCAGGTCGGCCTTGCAGTTTTTCTGCTGGCGGCGGTACTCCTTCTTGAGCTCGTCGCTGCGGCTGGATTCGTGCTTCTGCTCGAGAGAGCGAATCTGGCGCTCCAGGGTACGCATGGTGTCGACGGTTTTATTGACCTTGTCGAGCAGGCGCTTGCGCTCCAGAGGCGTGTACTTGAGCTCGCGGACGATGCGCGAAACCAGCACCTTTTCGCGGGCGATGGTCCAGCGGGCGCGGCGCACGGCGGAGGCTTTGGCCTTGGTGGAAGCAGCCTGTTTCTCCTCCAGCGTGGCAATTTTCTTCTGATGTTTGGCAAGGGCGTCGATGCGGGCGACGGTGGCTTTGACGCGGGCCAGCACCACCTCTTCGGTGAGCTCCTCGTCGTCGAAGATGACCACTTCTTTGATGTTGCGCACGCCGCGCTTGAGGTCCTCGCCGAGGGCAACAACCTCGCGAATCACGATGGGCGAACGGGAGATGGCCTTGAGGACGCGCATCTGGCCGCGCTCAATGCGCTTGGCAATTTCGACTTCGCCCTCGCGCGTGAGCAGGGGGACGGTGCCCATCTCGCGCAGGTACATGCGCACCGGGTCGTTGGTCTTTTCCAGAGTACCCGGCGTGAGGTCGAGCTCAACGTCTTCGCCCTCTCCCGGCTCGAAGTCCTTGTCGCCGCGGAACTTTGGGCCGTCGAGCAGGTCGATGCCCTGGGTGCCGATGGTGGTGATCAGATCGTCCAGATCATCGGGCGAAGTGGCGATCTCCTCCGGCAACATCTCGTTGACATCGCCGTAGGTCAGATAGCCCTTTTCCTTACCGACCTCGATGATGTTGTCGATTTCGTGCTCGTGATCGGGTACAGGATGCGGTTCGTGCTCAAATTTTTCGTCGCTGGGCAAAATAGTCTCGCTCTCTTACGCAATAGAGATTCAGCACCGTTTGCGCGCCGGTGCACGGGTTCCGATTCAGTCCGTCTCAAGGCATGCGAAAAGAGATTTCCCTGAGGAAATCCAGTCGAATCGGCGCATGCGGACACGAACTGCGGCAACCCGCATAAAGGATGCGGATTCAAGGGTTTGCTCGGAACAGGATGACAAGCGCTTCAGGTTTCACCTGGGTCGCCCGCGAGCCGCAGCTCATGGATGGGGCAAAGGGGCGCGCATCCGCACAGAGACCACTAGATTACCACCTTTAACCCGATGATTCCAAGGCAAAAAATGGGGCGTCGGAGAGGAGCCATTTCGGTCAGCCTGACAGCCGAGATGAGTAATTTTGCTCGTCTTCCGCTCCTGTTTCTCTATGATTTGACGCGGGAAAGCTCGATTTTGATGCAGGAATTACGGGGGCGACGGGCTTAGAGGAGGTTACTGCTCCGGCAGGTTCTGGTTGTGCAATTGCCGCAGCACACGGTCCAGGTCGAGCTTTTGCTGGGTCAGCGAGGCCAGCTCGGCATGGTTGCCGCGGCGCTCGGCCTCGGAAATCAAACTGATTCAATCGTGAATATTTTCTTGCTCAGTAAAAATTCGACCCTGTAATGCTCGAAAAAACCATCCTGGCCGAGCAGACCCAAGCCCATTTGATCCATTCCCTGGGTGAAACCAGTATATGCGGAAAACGTAATTCCGCTCCCAAGATCAATGTTGATCGTGTCGTAATAGGTGGTGTTTGCGCTGCTGCCTACTCCGCCGGTAAGCGCTTTGGGCAGTTTCAGAACGTCAAGTTTCAACAGAATGGCGAGGCTCAATGGAAACAAGCACGCATCGGCCCCGGAGTCCGGCATGACTATGCAACGGGTGGATTCGCCGTTCGATGCTGTAACTGTTGCAAAGGCCAGTGGACGCTGTGCAATCAAGCCATGAGGACGCGCTTCATCAGCGGGCAATGTAAGAGCAACGTATGGGAATGTGGCAATAGCCATTTTCTTAGAAAAACATCGCCAGGTTCTGATCGGGTACGCGCACCATCAGAGGCAGTTTCTCGCCTTTTTGCTGAGCTTCATTGAGAACAGCCTGAGCATCGACCCCATAGGCCAGGGTTTTGTGTTGCCGTTCCGAGATGGCAACCCATGCGCCGGGGGGAATTCCCTTGAGCAGGTCGAAGATATCGGCAACTGTGGTTTCCATATTGTCCTCCTACCTCCGCGTATTTCAGGTCAGTTGAGAACTTCCCCTGCAATTTCATTATGCTCTTATCGGCAGAGGTTTGCCGAGTGAGCCAGCCATTACTACTGCTCCGGCGGGTTCTGGTTGTGCAATTGCCGCAGCGCCCGGTCGAGGTCGAGCTTCTGCTGGGTCAGCTGGGCCAGTTCGGCATGGTCGCCGCGGCGCTCGGCCTCGGAAATCAGCGTGCGCAGCTCGCGCTGACGGCGCTCGATGGCCCGTTCGTGGATCTCCTGAATGGCGCTCTGGACCTCGCTCACCTCAGGCGGGCGGGTCTCGGCCAGCAGTGTTTCGGCCAGCAAGGCACGTTGGGCCTCGTTCTCGACAGAGTCCATGGGGCCTTTGGTCTGTCGCGCACTAAGCGCCAGCAGGGCAGGGAAAGCGCCAAGGTGCTCAAACCAAGTGGGTTGCTGGGCCAGGGCCTCGCAGGCGAGCTGGCGCGATTGCTCGAACTCCGGGTCGTCGATGGCCAGCGCCCTGATGAGAACCTGTTCAACGCGGGAAACTTCACTAGAACCTGAGCCGGGATCATTGCGCATCCCTTCATGTAACGCCGCCACGGCATGAATAGATAGCGTCCGGGCCTTTTCTCGATCGCTTCCCGATTCCGCAGACACCCAGCCTGGGGGAAACGAAGGTCTATTAGCTGGATTCGTGGACTTGGCTTCGATGTGGTCGCGGCGGCGCAGCGCGGCCTGGCGCAGTTCCTCGCGCAAGAGAACCGAGTCAATGCCCAGCTTTTGAGCGGTGTCGGCGGCGAACTGGTCGCGCGCGATTTTTTCGGGCATGCGCCGGATGTAAGGCAGCAGGAAGTTCATCGCCTTGATCTTCTGGTCGGGGCTGGCGCCGGGAAACGCAGTCCGCGCCCGCTCTATAAGGTAATCGGCCTGGCGGCGCGCGCCGCGCACCGCTTGCGTGTAAGCCTCCACGCCGCGCTCGCGGATGTAACGGTCGGGATCGAGGCCGCCATCGAGGGTGACGATCTTGATGTTGAAGCCCTCCTCGGTGAGCAGGGCGATGGACTTTTCCGCTGCGTTGGAGCCGGCGGCATCAGGATCGAAGTTGACGACGACTTGAGAGGTGTGCCGCTTGAGAATCGCCACCTGCTGCTCGGTAAAGGCTGTGCCGCTGGTGGCGATAACGTTCTGAATGCCGCCCAGGTAGACGGAGATGCAGTCCATCTGGCCCTCGACCAGCAGGGCGAATTCAAGCTGGCGAATCGCACTGCGCGCCTTGTCGAGGTTGAATAGGACCAAACTCTTCGAATAGAGCGGCGTCTCCGGCGAGTTGATGTACTTGGCGCCGGCCTTGTCGCCGGTCTCGAGGGTCCGCGCGGTGAAGGCGATCACGCGGCCGCTCTCGTTGCAGATGGGAAACATTACACGTTTGCGAAAGCGGTCGTAGATGGGGCCCCCACGCGAATCCGGCCCTCCGTCGCCTTGTTCCTTCCAGGCGAAAAGACCACTTGCACGGAGGGTTTCGTTGTCGGCCATGCCGCTCAGACGGTCGCGCAGCGCGTTGAAGCTGTCGGGCGCGTAGCCGATGCGAAAGGTCTTGATGCCTTCCGGCGTCAGACCACGGCCAGCCAGGTATTCGCGCGCTATAGCTCCTTCCGGTGAGCGCAACTGCTCTTCAAACCATGCGGTTGCCGTCTCGTGGAGTTCCAGGAGCTTGGCTCTTTGGCGTGCTTCGGCAGCCTGCTCCGGGGTGGAGAACTCCCGCTTGGGCAGTGGAATTCCGCACTTGCCCGCGACGATGCGGACCGCTTCGGGGAAGGGGACGTTCTCGATTTTGGAAACGAATGAAAAGACGTCGCCTGAGGCCTGGCAACCGAAGCAGTGGTAGAACTGGCGGACTGCATGGACGGAAAAGGAGGGCGTTTTTTCCTTGTGGAAGGGGCAGAGGCCCTGGTAGTTTTGCGCACCGGATTTGCGCAGGCGGATATAGCCTTCGACGATCTTGACAATGTCAGCCTGCTGCTTGACGGTTTGGGCGAAGTCGGACATGGGGTACCTTCTTGAGAATAAGCCTTCAGCTTACGGCAGCGCATTTGCGAAATACGCCCGAATCCCCCCCCCGTGACAATCAAGGCGGAAGGCGAGTAGAATTCCACGCAAACGATGTATATGAAAGCCGGATGGAATAAGCTGACTGCCTGGATCATGGGGAAGGTGTTTGCCGCCCTCTCGAACAGGCTGACGACTTCATTTTGCTGTTAATTAGGAGAATCGCATGAGAATGATTGCAGTAATTATGGCAGTGGTAATGGCCGGCGCAACCGCGCTGGCGCAAACGAGCGTTCCGCCTCCGCCTCAACCGGCCAGTGAGTCGCAGTCAAACGCTACGGTCCTGAAGCTATTGCGTACAGGGGTGTCGGAGAGAGCGATTTTGCATGTCATTTCCGCTGCAGGTAACACGTTCGATACCTCCGCCGATGCGCTGGCCGTGCTCAAACAGGCCGGCGCCAGCGAAGCGGAACTCAGCGCGATACAGGCTCAGGGCGCGGCGCCCGCAAACGCACCGCCCACCGGCGCGCAAACAACCAACGGCCCGTCGCTGGATGTCACCATGAAGTTCATCCAGGACAAGCTCAACGCGCTTGGTACGGTGAACTTTGCCGGCTACGTCCATGACGCCTCCAACAACGCCGATGGAGTGCAGAAGTTCTCTGCCACCATCAGCAATGTAGTCGCCAATCCGGGCGCGTGCTCACTCAGCTACCATCGCCTCGTCTACAATAACGGCAGAAAAGAGCACAACGAGGATGTTTTCATCAATCTGCGCGAGGTGCAGAACATCTCAGTGCTGCCGGATGAGCAGGACTGGCAGATGTACCTGGTGCGCACCGGGGATTCCACCAAGACGGTCAAGGATGTCCCGGATATCACTGCCCTGGTGTTCAAGCTGAACAATGGTAAAGATCCCACCATCCGCTTTTACGAGCAGGAGTTGGCCGATCGCGTGGCCAAGGCCCTGGTTCATGCCGTCGAGTTGTGCGGAGGCGGGCCCAAGCCGGAACCGTTCTAAGCGGGCGCCTCTCGATTTTGGGACGCAAAGCTCTCCGGAGGCGTAGACTGCAAGCGCGAAGGTTTTCGGACTTCGCGCTGATTTGCAGTGGGGAGAGTGTTATGCGTATTGTTCCTGTGCTTCTGACGTTAGTTCTGACTGCTTCACTCGCGCTGGCGCAAGAGAGTGTGCCGCCTCCGCCCAAACCCGTAAATGATGCACCCGCAAACGCCGAGGTCCTGAAGCTGCTGCGGGCAGGAGTGTCGGAGAGAGCGATCCTGCATGTCATTTCCGCTGCAGCCGGCACATTCGATACCTCTGCCGATGCGCTGGCCGCGCTCAAACTGGCTGGCGCCAGCGAAGCGGAACTCAGCGCGATACAGGCTCAGGGCGCGGCGCCCGCAAACGCACCGCCCGCCGGCGCGCAAACAAACAGCGGCCCATCCCTCGCCGAGACCATGCAGTTTATTCAGGACAAGCTGAACGACATAGGCAAGGTCGCCTACGTCACGTTCCGCCAGGACGTAAGCGACGGCCGCACAGCGACTTACACCCGCACAAGCGAGATCAGCAATGTTGTTGCCGACCAGAACCAGTGCCGCATCTCCTACGATCGAAAGGGAACAGGTGGTGGCAAGACCTACAAGGACGAGAATAGCGTCTTCTCGCTGCGCGATGTCCAGGACATTGTGGTCAGGCCCTGGGAACAGCTCGAAACCGAATACCAGGCGAAGAACGGCTACCCCAACGTCATCGTCACATCCAACAACCCGCCCATTACGGTGCTGGAGGTGCGCCGCCCGCACGGTGAGGAGAACGTCTTCCTATTCATCGACGCCAATCTTGCCGACCGCGTCGCCAAGGCCATGTCTCATGCCGTCGAGCTCTGCGGCGGCGGCAACAAGGAGAAGTTTTAGGAGCAAGAGCATGAAACACATTTTGCGCGTCGTCTTTGTCGTTTGTTTGGCGGTTCTATCCAGCGGCTTTGCGATTGCGCAACAGTCTGTAGCGCCCCCGCCCAGGCCCGCAAATGACGCACCCGCCAACGCCGAAGTGCTGATGCTGCTGCGGGCGGGAATGCCGGAGAGTGTGGTCCTGGACAAGATTCATGCCACCACCGATCAGTTCGACACCTCAGCCAGTGCGCTCGTCACGCTCAAACAGGCCGGCGCGTCGGAAGCCGAACTGAAAGCCATCATGGCGCAGGGCGCAGCTCACGCCGAGCAACCACCAGCCGCCCCCACAGACACCGGCCCATCCCTCGCCGAGACCATGCAATTCATTCAGGACAAGCTGAACGAACAGGGCAAGGTCGTCTTCGTCGCACTCTCCCATGACACAAACGACGGCAGCACATGGCCCACTACCTTCACAAGCGAGATCAGCAACGTTGTTGCCAACCAGAACCAGTGCCGTATCTCCTACCATCGGAAGCTGACAAGTGTCGCTTCCGATAGCAACAAGAACGAGGATGACGTGTTCTCGCTGCTCGATGTTCAGGAGATTGTGGTCAAGCCCTTCGAACAGGTTCAAACCGAATGGCTTGCGCAGAACGGCCAACCCGAGACCGTCGTCACATCCACCACGCCGCACATGACAGCGCTCGTGGTGACCAGCACGCGCGGAGAGGAGAACTCTATCCTATTCGCCGGTTCCGCTCTTGCCGACCGCGTGGCCAAGGCAATGCTTCATGCCGTTGAACTCTGCGGCGGCGGCAACAAGGAGAAGTTTTAGGAGCAAGTACATGAAAAACATTTTGCGTTGCGTCTTTTTCGTATGTCTCGCAGTTCTGTTCAGCATTCCTGCGGTTACGCAACAGGCCGTGCCGCCTCCGCCCAGGCCCGCAAATGACGCGCCTGCAAACGCCGAGATCCTGAAACTGCTGCGGGCAGGAATGCCGGAGAGAACGATCCTGCATGTCATTTCTGGCGTAGCCGGCACGTTCGATACCTCCACCGATGCGTTGGCCGTACTCAAACAGGCCGGCGCCAGCGAAGCGGAACTCAGCGCGATAGTGGCTCAGGGCGGGACGCCCGCCTCTCCGCCTGCTGCCGGCGCACAAACAAACAGCGTCCCATCCCTCGCCGAGACCATGCAGTTCATTCAGGACAAGGTGAACCAACAGGGCAAGATCGTATATATCGAATCTGCCAGCTTCTTCACAGGGGAGAACACTCAACCTCAACAGATTTCCGTAGAGTCTCAAGTAATAGCCGTCGATCCGGCTGGAGGGTTGTCCCTTCAGGACGATTTTGATCTGCCGCTTAATAAGGACCCCTTATTGAGAGTTGACGGAGTCTTTAAGAGAAAAACCTGGCAACTGAATTTCAAGGACGTCGAGAAGCTGGAGGTCCTAAACTATGTGGACCTTCAAAACCGCTATCATCCAGGTGTGTCCTATCAATGTGATCCGCTGTACTACGAACTAGTCATTCACCTAGCCGCTGGAAAAACAGTAAAACGGCATACACTGTTGCCTTCGCGTGACAAGCACAATCACAATCTGATCCATAATTACGAGACTGACGAAAACATTAGGGAATTTGCTCTTCATTTCCGCGACGAAGAGACGGCGGGTCGCGTGGCCAAGGCGATCATTCATGCCGTCGAGCTGTGCGGAGGCGGCAGCAAGCCGGAACCGTTCTGAGCCGAGCGGCTCCGGCCGCCGGGAGCTGCAACCGCGAAGTGTTGTTAGGGCTTCGCGCTGATTTGCAAAAGGGGTATGTTATGCGCATTGTTACTGTGTTTTTGATGGTGGCACTGACTGCCGCAACCGTGGTGGCGCAACAGGCCGTGCCGCCACCGCCGCAACCGCCTGCTAACGGCCCCACGCTGGCTACTACCATGCAGTTCATCCAGGACAAGCTGAATGACATCGGCAAGATCAGCTTCGTCATGTTTGAACAAATCGCAAGCATCGGCAGCACTGGGGCGGAAGCTGAAGTGCATCAGACTGTCCCCCTGACAAACGAGATCAGCAACGTTGTTGCCGACCAGAATCAGTGCCGAATCTCCTACCATCGGAAGTTTACATTTAATGGTAAAACCTACATGGACGAGAATAGCGTGTTCTCGCTGCGCGACGTCCAGGACATTGTAATCATGCCCTACGAACAGGATCAAAAAGAATGGGATCCAAAGAACAACTACCCCAACGAGATTATTACTTCCACCAGTCCGCCTATAACAGCACTTGTAGTGCACCGCCCTCATGGTGAGGAGAACACCTTCCGTTTCACCGACGCCAATCTGGCCGACCGCGTTGCCAAAGCCCTGGTTCATGCCGTGGAGTTGTGCGGAGGGGGCAGCAAGCCGGAGCCGTTCTGATTGCGACGAAGACGGGAGTTGCGCATCTAATCCTCTGTAAGGCAGAGGAGCTTCCCCATGTCGCTTCGGCCCGTAAAGCAGATATTCGAAACCAAAGCTACTATCGAGGGCGCTGGAGTCCGCTTACAGCGCGCCTTCGGCTTTGGAAAAACCGAGAAATTTGATCCCTTTTTGTTACTGGATGACTTCCGCAGCGACAATCCGGCGGATTATGTGGCCGGGTTTCCCTGGCATCCCCACCGGGGAATTGAAACTATTACATATGTGCTGGCTGGAGAGGTGGCTCACGGCGACAGCCTGGGCAACAAGGGCCGCATGACCGCCGGAGACGTGCAATGGATGACCGCCGGCAGCGGCATCCTGCACCAGGAGATGCCCAAAGGAGACAGCCGGGGCCGCATGCACGGATTTCAACTGTGGGCCAACTTGCCCGCGGCGCTGAAGATGACTGCCCCGCGCTACCAGGACATTCAGTCTGCTGCTATACCGGAGGTTACGGAAGATGACGGGAGTATGGCGCGGGTGATCTGCGGAGAGTTCTGGGGCAAACGCGGGCCTGTCGAGGGAGTTGCTGCTGATCCGCGTTATGTGGACATCTCTGTTCCGCCGGGCAGGCAGAAACGCATCAAGGTGGAGACGACGCGCAATGCCTTTACGTATGTCTTCGCCGGCGCGGGAACGTTCCGCGACGCATCGGAGCCGCGGGCGGTGCTGACGGAATCGGGCGCAGATTCGAACGCGGCTCCTGTCTACGACGCCAAGAACCATTCACTGGTATTGTTTGATCGCGGCGACGAGATTGTTGTGCAGGCTGGTCCCGAGGGCATCCGCTTTCTGCTGGTTTCAGGCAAGCCACTGGAGGAGCCGGTGGCATGGTATGGGCCAATCGTGATGAACACCGACGCTGAACTACGGCAGGCAATGAGTGAGTTGCAGGACGGCACCTTCATCCGGCACAAGTAAGATGCGCGCCCGGCTTTTCGCAGCGGCAAGGCTCGCTAACGTTGACAGAATTCTCTCTGGAGGTGTGATCGATTCCGCTCACACCTCCACGGGCAACTTACCAAACAGAATCTGCTCGGGCGTAAGACCGCGCTGGCGCAGCGTGCGCAGACTCAGCGCGTCGTGGCGCTTGGCAAGGCGGCGGCCCTGGCCGTCCGTGATCAGGCGGCAATGGAACCAGGCGGGAGGCGTGAGCGACAGGGCGCGGTAGAGCAGAATTTGCCGCGCGGTGGACTTGAGCAGGTCCTCGCCGCGCACAACTTCAGTAATATTCATGGCCGCATCGTCGGCCACGCAGGCCAGTTGATAGCTGGGGACGCCGTCGCGGCGCCAAATGACAAAGTCGCCGAAGTCGCTGCCCGCGATGAAACGCTGCGGACCGAGATTCAAATCTTCAAATTCGATTGCTTCGCCGTCGGGAACACGGAAGCGCCAGTTGAAGTTGCCGGGCTCGGCGATTTCGCTCACCGAAAAATCGGACGGCTGTGCAATGTTGCTCGCGTCGGGCCTGCATGTTCCGGGATAAATGGGCTCGTCGTCGAGCGGCTCCATATTTCCGTTGTTTGGCTCGATGCTGTTCTGAGGGGCGCCTTCGTGCGGTGCGCTGAGCGCGGCTTCCAGGTCCTTGCGCGAGCAGCGGCAGGGAAAAAGAAAGCCGCCACGCAGCAGCTTGCGCCATGCGTCGAGATAAAAGGCTTGGCGGCAGCTTTGCTCATAGGGCGCGAACGGGCCTCCAAGGTCCGGACCTTCTTGCCAGCGGATTCCCAGCCAGTGCAGGTCTTCGAGGGCAGCTTCAGCATATTCAGCGCGGCTGCGGTCAGGGTCCAGGTCTTCCATGCGCATGACCAGAGTGCCGCCGGCGTCGCGCGCCCGCACGAAGGCTATCCAGAAGGTGCGCGCGTGGCCCACATGCAGATAGCCGGTAGGCGAGGGCGCAAGACGGCCGCGATAGTTCGATGGCGGCGATGCAGGAAGGCTGGCCATACTAAATATCAGTGTAGCCACCCGCGGGCACCTGCGGTGCGGCAGACGGCGCTTGCGCACCATGTGTTTTGTGGTTTTCCACTTCTTCGCAAAAAAATAAAAACAAAGGATGGGACACGGTGCGTTAAGATAAAGCCAGTTTCCGGTAACCCAGATCGGCTATATCGCTCAATCGAGGCAAATGCATTGTGCTTTGTTTGACTGCGAATCAGTTGATGCCGGCAGACGTGTAGTGGCGACTCGACGGGATCTGGTGAGCGCCGAAGATTGAACTCGCGAACGGAGGAGATTCATGCATCACGATTTATTCAGGGACTTATTTTCCATGGCCTTGCAGATGCTTCTGTGGCAAATTCCCTATATGCTGGTGAATCTGGCCGGGTTTGTCATCGCCTTGGTTAATTGGCGGAGTTACCCGCGGCCCAGTCTCCTGGTGACTATTTCAACCGCGGTTTCGTTCGTAATCAGCATCGTGTGGGCGTTTGCATATGCATACATTTGGTACTTGCGGGAAGCGCGGGGCTGGACCTTTAAGACATATGGATATGTCAACTCAATGCTGAGTTTAACCCATGTCATTCTTGGAGCGGGCGCGTTGAGCCTGCTTCTGGTTGCGGTGTATACAGGGCGAAGAAGCGCATTTACAGCCGGGGAGCAGGCGGGCCAGGGTGTACGGAGGGTATCCCTGCCGTTTTATGTCAGTTCGACGGCGATTGGCCAGTTTCTGGGCTTACCGCTCTTTCTGATCGGGCTAATTCTTCTCGCGATCAGTAATAACTCCTACTCGAACGATAGCCCCGTCGCACTCTTCGGTGTGATGATCATGGTGGGAATGATACTGATGCTCACGGCCTCCATCCTGTATCTCGTTCTGATTTATAAGGCGTGGGAGAGCATTCAGGACGGATATGCTCGAACCACTCCGGGCAAGGCCGTGGGGTATCTGTTTATTCCGTTTTATAACTTTTATTGGATTTTTCAGGCGATACCGGGATTTGCGGACGACTACAACGCTTACCTGGACCGCGGGAAGATATCTGCTCCGCCGCTGGGGAGGGGGCTTCTGCAGGCCCTGGCAATTCTGCAGTTGCTGAGCGCCATTCCATACATTGGTTGGATTCTTATACTTCCATTGATGCCTATCTATTGCATTGTCGTCGCCAAACTCTGTGCGGCGATCAATGCGCTGCCGGAAACCGCAGCATCACCGAAGCCAGCATATTCGATTACGACCTGACATATTCGCGAAGCGCCTCATCCTGTTTTGCCGGGAGAGCAAGACGGAGATGTGAAGCGTTTGCTTCTCTTACTTGATAAGGACGACGTTCATGCTCCATGGGGTGAGAGTGAGAGAGAGGGGCAGGCTCTGCGCGCCGAGATTGGTGGTCGTAGGCGCGGCCCAGACGGGGGTTGTGGAGCTCGACTGGTCGTAAATGGCCTTGTCGTAGGTAATGACGGTGACTCCTGAAGAGTTGCTTTGCCCCGAAAACGTAACCACAACAGGCTCTGCTGTGGTTTCGTTGCGGTTGAACAACACCAGCGCCGTCCCGCCGCTATGGGTGGCCGCATAGGCAACCACATCCGCAGTATCGCCGGTTACGCTGGCAGTCAGCACGCTTTCGCCGGTGACGGCCACGTTGCTGAAGAGCTGAAAGGCGCGTGCGGTGGGAGACATGGTGCCGGTGGGACCGCCGTAGTTACAAGGCGAATTATTAGTTCCACCCGTATCTCCTGCTCCGTCGGCAAAGACGTTGTATGCGCCAAAGTTCTGCCAGCCATAGAGCGAAGAGCTGTCGTTGCCGTTATCGCCGTTGCAATTGCCGAATCCGATCCACCAAGTCAGGCGCGAAACTCCATCGTTCATCATTTCGCCTAAGACCTGACCAGCATACAAGCCCTGGGAAATCGACCAGCTCTGTTTGCCCGGATTGCTATAAGGTCCGCCGATCTCGCCCACAAAGATGGGAGTGTTTGGAGTTCCCCACTTCACCAATTCCGCTCTGATGGTGTTGATGTTGGCGGTCAAATTCTGCGCCGCCTGATTCACCAGGAAGGAATCGCTTTCAGAGCCCGGCGTCTCCGGATAGTAGTGATATTCCACGAAATCGTAAGGCGCATTGGACATCACATCCTGATCCCAGGGAGCATAATTGGGCTCCACTTCCACGCCGACCAGCGTGCTGGAATTGGCCTTCTTGATAAGCGCATAGTAACCGTTGGTTCCCGCCACCGCGGCGGCGTAGATGGTGGGATCGTGCGGAGTGGAGTGCAGGTCGGTCTCCCAACTTCCGTATTCCTCGTTGCCCACTGTCATGTGGCTCACCGTGATGCCGAGGGTCTTGGCCTCGGCCACCCATGCGGCCGCTTCCGAGGGGTCGCCGGGTCCGGTGCAGGCCACGTTGGTGCCGTAATCGGCAGTGAGGGCAAGGTCGTAGTTTCCACCCTGCACGATGCTGGTGACGAACTCCCCGAAGGTGCTGTAGCCGCCCCAACCGGTGCTTCCGTTTGGAACCCCGCTTGAGTTGTTCTCGCACATGAAAGGCAGATTGGGATTGGACGAGCTGTTGGGCGTCTGCCAGTGATATTCGTCAGACCAGGAGCCACCCGGCCAGCGAATGGCCTGGATGCCCGCCTGCGCGAACGCGTCATTGACAGCCGTCGCATTGCCCACCTCGTCGTACCACGCGGCAAGATTCATGCCGAGAATCTTGTCGGTGACGGCCGGGCCGAGGCTCGACTGGTTTACTGTTACCGAACTCGATACCGTCGCCGTGGCAAAATAGTTGGCCGTAACCGTGGTAGCGGCGCTCATTGTTACATTGCAGGTGACGGAGGAGGCCGTGGTGCATCCGGTCCACGAAGAGAAGGTATTGCTGCCCGATGTTGCGGGGGCAGTCAGCGTGACGGATGTTCCGGCGTTATAGGTTCGTGTAAAGCTGGTGTTTCCGTTGGTTGCGCTGTTGATGTCAGCAGGAGAGACGCCGATGGCCACACCACTGGCGGGGTCGGTGGAGTTCACGGTGAGCTTATATGTGGTTGCCGGAACGGCATAATTGGCCGTGACCGTCATATTGGCGTTCAGCGTCACCAAACAGGTAACGGTGCTGGTCGAGGTGCATCCGGACCACGAGGTAAAGGTATTGCTGCCCACGGTTGCCGGCGCTGTCAGATGAAGCGTCGTGCCGGCCGTTTCGGTTACTGTAAAACTCGTAGTGCCCGGGACGATCACATTATTCAGCGGATTGCTGTAGTCGATAGTCACGCCGCTGGCAGGATTCGTCGAGTTCACAGTCAGCGTGTAAGTTGTTGGTGGTGGCGGAGTAGAGACGCCTCCGCAAGCCGTCATCAACAGGCTCAATCCGATTGCGATGCAAAGTGCCGTGCCCTGCCTCAAATTTCTCATATCGATGCAACCTATTTCTTTAATATCCAGTCGTTGCCCATTCTGATCCTCAGAGCAACCCCTGCGCAGGCGCTCTAAATCAGGATGAACTTCCGGTTGAAACAATAATATCGCTTCCACCTGAAAAAAGGCAGCCGTCTGCGCGCAGAAATGCGGGAAGCACCGTCTGGAGTGAAAAAGTTCTGCAGATTGTTCAAAGGCAGATCCTGCGGGGGTCCGATCAGTGCAATTCCGAAATGGCGTGGAAAGAGATGCGCTAGTTGCTGCTCGGAAGGCGATGAGCATTTTGATGATGTTCATATTGCCCGAGTTGCTTGTTTAACTGATCGGCATTGACCGAGACTTGCACCACATCCAGCTCATGGCCGTCGAGATCGACCACGAACAGGCCCATCCGCTCACCCTCGGGATGCACGAAGATCAAGGTCTGCTCGTCACCCCGACGGCTGGTCTCGCGAATCATCCGCTTCCAATCCGCGCCCAGTTTCTCCTCGACCATGCGATTCAGTTCGTCACCATCCACAGGTCCGGCAAAATTCTCAAACTCCGCCACGTGCAGGTTACTCACGCCCGCTTGCATGGATTTGCTGGCAACCAGGCTGATGAGACCCATGAAGGGAATGCGCGTGGCGCGCACATGGTAGCGGCTCTCGATGGAACGCACCACGCCGTCAAAGCTGCCGTCGCCGGTGGCCAGCACGGCCACCGGAACCAGGAGGGCCGCAAATACGACGGGAAAAATCAACAGCCGTCTCATTGGTCGCCACCCTTCTTGTCCTTATCCTTAGTCTTGAATTCGACGCCACCCAGAGCATCCAGTCCGCTGATGCCTTTCAGCTTGCCGAGGTCTTCCATGCGGATGGGCCCCAGGATCAGAACAATGGTCAGCTCCTTGGGCTCAACTTCAAGAATGAAAAACCCTCGCGTCTCGCCTTTCTCCAGCTTAACCATCACGTCGGTACTTTCATGACTCTTAAGATCGCGTTCACGCACCAGCGTCGACCACTCGCTGGTCTCGAAGTACTTGCGCAGTTGCTCGATTTGTTCCATTGAGAACTGGTCTTCCTTGTCGAATTCGTACTCGCGGACGTAGATGCCATCCAGCCCGTCGATTAGTTTTCTGGTAGCGACTTCGTCCTTGTCATTGCCATTCATGACCTTGGACGCAAAGGCCAGCGTGTTCTTATCCAGTGTGACCTCAGTGACGTGGGAGGCGCGCGCAGCCAGATCCTTTTCGATAGGAGAAGGCGCGGGCAGCTGCGCAGTTTGCGCGAGCGCGGGCGCGGCCAGCGCGGCTACGGTAATGATGAAAGCGATGATGCGGTTTTTCATGAAGAGTCTCCTTATTCCTGGCTTGCGCGGTTGTGAGCCGCGAGTTGCTTGTTCATGTGATCGAGCGCGTGATTGGTGATGCGCAGAGCGAGCAGAACTTGCTGGCGGGCTTCTTCTCCCTTGCGGTGTTGCTCGGCATGGTACGAAGCAATTCCACCGTACAGCGCGGCAAAGACACCGGCAAAGATACACAGCGACACGGCTACAAGCACCTCACGCGGAAGCGCAAACCACAGTGGGCGCTCTTTGCGTCGGCGCCGATTCTGCATCAGCCGGTGCTTCAGGCTGGGCGGCGCCGGCCATCGCTCGAACGACCGCTTCAACTTCTCCTCAAAATCATCCAACGGTTCAAACTCCACGGACGCACTCCTTTTCGCGAACGTACTCTTTCAAATGGATCGCGGCCTTGGCCCGGAGCAGCTTCAAGCCCCGCTGCAGGTGGCTCTTGACCGTGGCCACGGGCGCGTCCAGCGTGCTCGCAATCTCCTCCGGCGTCATGTCCTCCTGGTAGCGGAGAACCAGCGCCGCGCGCTGCGGCTCGGGAAGCGTCGCCAGCAGGCCTTCCAGGCGGGAGCCCAACGGAGATGTTCTGGGCTCAAGCTGAAGGCCGTGATGCTCTTTTATCTCGACCCACAGGTCCATCTGCCGCACCTTGCGCCGCCGCAGCGCATCCGCCGAGCGGCTCATGGTCACGCGGCGCAGCCAGAAGCAGGCGTGTGCGGCGGATTCAATCTTGCCCAGATGCCTATCCAGCTCCAGAAAGACATCCTGCGCAATCTCCTCGGCCAGACCGCGGTCGCCGGTCATGCGCAGGGCGAGCGAAAAGACCATCGACTGGTGCTCGTCCACGAGTTGTTCAAAGTCCGGTTGCCAGCCGTGGGCCATGGGGTTCGCTTCTACTCTCTTATCCGCATTAATGCGGAGACGGGGATGCAGAGAGTACGTTATCAGGCGAAAAAAGTTGCAACAGTGCAAAAAAAGAAGCCGGAGCGCGTGGGCTCCGGCCCTGGTGGTAAGTTTGAGTTGCAGGATGGCCTACATGCTTTGCGGCACGGTCAGCAGCAGCTTCTTGCCCTTGCGCCGCACAATAAAAGTCTTGATCGCGCCGCTGTGAATCAGTTGCGAAAGGTGCTGCATATCGCCCACATCCGCACCGTTCACCTGGAGAATAACGTCACCAGCGAGAATGCCCGTGATGTCGGCCATGCTGCCTTTTTCAACGCTCACCACGAAGATGCCCTGCTCTTTGGTGAGCGCGAGGCGCACCATGTCGTTCTGAATGACAGGCCGAACCTGAAAGCCGAAGTGATCGCCGGAAGACAGTGCGCTATCGAAATGATCAAATGGAGTGCGCATCAATCCGGTGCGAGATTCGGAATGATCAGCCTTCAAATCGATGGCCGAATGGAACAGCGGATAAGCCGCATCGGTAATTCTCTTCCACTCTTCATCGGTATAAGGCGCCTGCCGGGGAACAAGAAGCCCCTTCTGGGCGAGTGCCGCAGCCTTGTCACAGATCTGTGCATCAACGGTCTTGACGCATTGATTCTTGAGGATGGAGACCGAAACAAAAATTGCTTTCATGTGATCGGGATTCACCTCAAGCAGGCGGAGGGCCGCGCTAAGCGTATTGTCGGATTCTTCCAAATCATAGTAGATGTCGATCAATGAATCGAGAGCGGCGCTCTTAACGGAGCTCTGCGGATAAGCCAGCAAAAAGCTCTCCAGAGCCGCGGCTTTGGCCTTGGGATCGCTCTGTGTCGAAGCATATTTGTAGGCGTTGGACTCAGCCGGATCGTGAATGGCGGTTGTATCCTGGGCTCGCAGCAGGGGCGCGAAAACGAGACAAAGGCTTGCCAACGCCAAAACAACCGAGTTCGCCAATCTTAATAAAAGACCGGATCGAAACATCCTTTATCCCCCTTTCTATGTGATTCCAATTAATCACGCCCGATGCAGCAAACTCGATGAACGGGGGAGCAAATCACTTTACATGCTTACCGGTACGGTAAGCTCCACTGTTTGTCCCTTGCGCCAGATGCGGAAGCTCGAGGCAGCGCCGCTGCGGATGGTCTGGACAAACTGCTGCATATTGCCGACATCCGCGCCGTTCAACTGGAGAATCACGTCTCCGGCGAGGATGCCCATGGTATCGGCAAGACTACCATTTTCCACGCTGACCACCACGAGGCCCTGGGCATTGGTCAAAGCCAAGGGCGCAATGTCGTCCTGAATAACGGGCCGGACCTGAAAACCAAAGTGAACGCCGGAGGGAGGCACGGCTGGGGCGGGAGCAGCGGAAGGCTCAGCCGTGTTTTGCTGTGCCGGGTTGGCGACCTGCTGCCGCAACTGAGCCGCGGGGACTTCGGGGTGGGGATAGCTCAGATCGACGGTAATGGGGCCGCTTTTGCGCAGGATCTCCGTACGCACCACGCCGCCCTGCGGCTTAGAGATGGCCTCGAAGACGGCCGCTCCGAAGGCTTGTTGCGTGCAGGCTTGGCCGTTGACGGTGTGCACAACGTCATTCTCCTGAACGCCGGCTTTCTCGGCGGGTCCATCCGCATCTACTTCACGAACCAGGCATCCGGTTTGCCCAGGATGCTTGCGCTGTTCCTTGTCCGTCATCGGCCCCAAGGACATGCTGAAGGACATGTGCAGATTCTTTCCGTAGGCCACCGCCAAAGTTGCCAGAGCATCGGTAACCTGATGAGCAGTTCCCTCGTCTGAGACGCAGATGATCCCGTTTCCAGACTCTTTGCCCATGGGATACACGCACCAGGGAGTTGGGGAGGAACCGAAATTCCTTATCTCAAAGAACTCAATGCCCGCATAGACGATCGAAGCGACAGAATCCTGCGTGTAAGGGGTCGAGATGGAGGTTAATCCGAGCAGGCCCTGGGGCACGTCCTTCACGCCGCTCTCGGTGAAGAACAGGTTGATCCCCAGTTCGTTCTGGGTGAAATTCGTCAGCGTGTAATGGGTCGACGACGAGTACCAGCCTGTGGGGGTGAAGTGCGGAGAGAGGAATTGCAGACGGTTGGCTGCCTGATCGACTCTAGCCATGTAATGCGGCTGATACCAATGTGTAACGATCCTGGCCGACAAGGACGCCGGCGAAAAGAAAATAAGAGAAAGTACTGCTGTGAAGAAAACGCTGCGACGAGACATGTGAATCCACCCTTCTGAGCGCTGCCAGGTCTTAAGCCTTAAATGACTCCGTCATCTACAGGCAATGCTGGTGGGAAGTGCAGCGCCGCTGGTGGTGAAGAATCTAGCCCGGAATGGCTCTCATCATATTTTATCGCTTTGGGGTTAGGGGTTAGTGCCGCGAATTGGGGCACACGGACTAGAACATCTCCGGAATGGTGTGAAAGGCGATGCGCGTGGGCGCGGCCCTGAAGGCGGTGAGCATGGTGGCTGGGGCCAGTGTGCTTAGGCCGTACTTCGAGTTGAGCGCGTCCATGACAGCCAGCAGGCGCGTCCGGTTCTGTTCGCTCTCTGACCCGTCGAAGAGGTTGAGGGTGTGCAGATGGTCGGGCACCAGGCCGTTGAGATGCACGCCGATGAAGTACGGCCGATCAAAGTCCTGGCCGGACGGGCGGGATTCCCATAGACGAGATAGCGCCGCGATGAGCGTCAGGTTGTCCTGGCATTCGGTCAGACGGATCTCGCCCTTCCATCCTCGTGTGGGCATGCCGAAGCGGCTCACGGGTTCCTTTTCACCGCGCGGCACGGCAAAGCCGATGACCAGCCCGATGCTGCTGGTCCACAGGCCGTTGGCGCGCAGGCGCATGGCAACCTTGTGCAGCAACTTGTGCGCCACCGCCCAGGCCTTCTCCGGGGTGCGCATATCGGGGGCGAGCACATGCTGGTGGCTCATCGACTTCAGGTGCTCGGCTTCGTCCATGTCGAAGTCCTCGCCCCGGAGCCAGTGGCCCAGCCGCGAGCCCAGCACCGATCCCCAAACCTCGCCGGCCTGATCGCAGTCGAGCGCCAGCAGTTGATCCATGGTGCGAATGCCCTTCTGGTTGAGCCGCTTCTCCATGCGTGAGCCGATCCCCGGCAGGTCGCGCAGCTTGAGCTGACGCAAGGCTTCAGGCAGAATGTCGAGCGGAAGCGCAACCAGGCCGTCTGGTTTTTCCATGTCGCTGGCCACTTTGGCCAGGTAGCGGTTGGTGGCCAGTCCCACCGAACAGCGCATCATGGCGCCGACCCGCTCCAGGATGCGCCGCTTCACCTTCCGGCCCAGCTCCATGGCCGCCAGCAACGGCCTCTCCCGGCCCATCAGACGGCAGGCCATCTCGTCCACTGAAAGCACAGCCGTTACCGGCAGGCAGCTCTCCACGGCCTCGACGATGCGGTGATGGTACTCGACATAAATCTGATGCCGCGCCTCCACCAACACCAGTTCCGGGCACATCCGCTTGGCGTCGGCGACGATGGTTCCGGTTTTAACGCCAAAGGCCTTGGCCTCGTAACTGGCTGCAAGACAACAGGTTGTGTCGGCCATCATGGGCACAATTGCCACCGGCTTGCCATGCAGCTCGGGTCTGGATTCCTGCTCTACCGAGGCAAAATAGGAGTTCATATCGACGAACAGCCAATTGAGCAGTAGGCCGTTCGCGGGGCGGTCTTCGGGTTCCTCAGGAGCGCGCGCTGCCTCCGGCTTCAGGTGCTGAAGCTCCTCAGGCCAGTCCTCGGGATTGGTGACCGGCTCCAGATTGGGAGAGGTTGCCATGGTGAAATTATTTTCGCCTTTTCTTCCCCTAAAAGCAAGAGGAAATCGAAAAAATTTGCCGATAAGGGATTGGACGCGCCTGAACTCCGACCTCAAAAATGCGTCAAGAACATGTGAGCCGTTGGGACCATACAGCGGCATAGGTCTTGTAGTATGTTATAGTTGGTGAAAGACGATGGAAAGCCTGGCACAATGGTTTACGGTCTATGAAAACGCAGTTGCCTTCCTGGTCACGCTGGGCGTGGCCCTGTTCGTCGTCTGCTGCCTGGAGTGCATGACTGCTCCCCCGCGCGACAAGGACGACATCTTCAACCGCCACACGGTATAAGGGCGTAGAGCAGCGGCACTCATCTGCCTGGTGCGCTTATTGTGTTCCTGCCTTCAAATACATCTCAAAGTGCGCCAGGATGCGATTGAACAAATGCTGCCGCACGTCCGGCCCGGCGATGGAGTGCGTCTTGCGCGGATAGATCTGCAAATCGTAGGGAATCCCCGCCTCAATCAGCTTCTGCACAAACTGCACCGAGTTCTCTATGTGCACGTTGTCGTCGCCGGTTCCATGCGCCAGAAGCAAATGCCCCTTCAGATTGGCCGCCGAGTTGAGCACGGAAAATTGCTTGTAGGCGTCGGCAAACTCCGACGGCTGGCCCATGGCGCGCTCGGTATAAATCGAGTCGTAGTTGCGCCAGTCGGTCACCGGCGCCACCGCAACCCCGGCGCGGAAACGATCGGAGTGCGTCATGGCGTACAGCGTGAACGTTCCACCCCAGCTCCATCCCCACCAGCCCAGCCGTTTGGGATCCAGTTGCGGATAACGGGCCAGCGCCGCGTCCACCACGGTCAGTTGATCCTCTAACTGCACCGCGCCGGAGTTGTGCCAGGCGGCCTGGGCAAATGTGCGCCCCCGTCCGCCCATGCCGCGATTATCGGCGTGCAGCACCGCAAAGCCGTGCTGCGCCAACAACTCGTCGAAGAGCAGGCTGTCGCCCCAGCGATTAACCACCGTAGGCGCGCCGGATCCTCCGTAGGGATTCACAATCAGCGGGACAGAATGTCGCTTCTGTCTACGCATGATTTTCTTCTCTCCCTCGGGCAGCAGCAGCGTGGCGTAGAGCGTTGTTCCGTCATGGGCCTTCACCTCCAGCGGCTCAGGTGCGCGCAGGTGATAAGGCTCCAGCGCACGCGTTGCCCAGAGGGGTTTGCACTTGCCGGCTTCCGCACAGACTCGAATCGTCGGCGGCTCTATGCGCGACGATTGCTTGTCGACGAATGCGCTGCCCATCGGCGCAAAGTTGCCGATATGAGTGCCCGCGCCCGCGCTCAACTGCTTCCGTTCACCCGCGAAGTTGACCTGCCACAACTGCTGATCAAGTTGGCTGCCCTCGTTCGAGGCGTAGTCAATCAGCTTGCCTGCCAGGTCTACGCGATAGACCTCGCCCACCTCGAAGTCGCCTTGCGTCAGTTGCCGCTCCAGTTTGGCCGTGGCGTGAGCCGAATCGGCCTGATCGTAACGGTAGAGATACAAATGGTTGTGCCCGTCGGCCCAGTTCGTCAGCACAATGCTTCCGCTGCCCACCCAAACGTCGTACTTGTCGTTGATAAACTTGTCGTCTGCCAGTTGCATCACTGCGTGCGCCTGTCCTGTCTCAGCATCGGCAAAATAGATATCTTGATGCCGCTGGTCGCGCGTGAGCGTTTCGATCCAAACTGTCTTCGCGTCCACCCAGCCAAAGCGCGGAATGTAATCCTGCCAGGCGCGAATCGGAAGGGTGACCCACACCGTCTTGCCGCCCTCGGCGCTCACCACGCCCACGCGCACTGCCGGATTGGGGTCGCCCGGCTGCGGATAGCGCTGCACGTCCACCGATGCGTGCGTTGGAATCCAGTCGGTAATCGGATACTCCGGCACAGCGGCCTCGTTCATCTCCAAATAGGCAAGCCGCTTCGAGTCCGGAGACCAGAAATAGTTGCTGCGCACATCCAGCTCTTCTTCGTAGACCCAATCCACCTCGCCGTTGAGGGTTGTCTTGTTGGGTGCGGGAGCCACTATAGTCATTGGCGTTCCCGGCTCCTTCAACCGCACCACCGCCAGCCCATGCTCGCGTATGAACGAGACTGATTCGCCATCCGGCGAGAACTTGGGATCATTGCTCGAGGCCGAGCCTGTCGAGCCCACCTCCACGCCCGCACCGGTGTGCAGGTCATAGAGCCACAGCCGCCCATTCATGTCGAAGAGCAGGTGCGCCGAGTCCGGCGCCCAAAGATAGCTGGCCATCTTGTAGCGCTCGCGATGGTCGCGGTCCGTCTCCGACGCGCCGGCTCCGTTGAACGAGGCGAACCTGGCGCGATTCACCACCACATACGCATCATCCGAGCCGGGCTCTATCTCCGACAGTTCGCCAACTGCCATGAAAGTGAGGTGCTTGCCGTCCGGCGACCAGGCCATCCCCTCCGGCTGCGTGCCGATCAAAGATCCATGTCCGTAGATTGCTTCCACGGTCAGAGGCTTGGCCTGCGTCTGAGCGTCCAGCGGAAAGGTTGAGAGTGAAAGTGCGATAAAGGCAGCAATCAGAACGGCGGTTGTACGCGTCAAGGGTTATCCTCCGGAAATGAAGCCGGCATCGCCCGGCAGATTGTGCACTCAGGGATGCGGAGCTTCCAAAGGGCAGTGTAAATCAGCGCGGCAGCACGATAGTACGGAATAGGACGCCTTCCGAATTGCCGATAAACCGGAGATTGAGCCGCACAATATTGATTGCAACAACGAGGGCTCTGGAGCTATGCGAAGGGAGTATGATTTGGTGCAGTTGGAAGTTCAATGAAGAACTGGTCCAGGAGGAACCTATGAAAGCTCTCATTCGCACATTATTCGTAGCCTGTATATTGCCAGGCCTGGCGGCGCCCTTCGCGGCAGGACAAGACCAGGACGTGGAAGGAAGCAAGGACCATCCCTTGATTTCGCGATATCCTGGCTCATATATATCAAACTATCTCAGGAAAGCGTTCGATGAATTTACGCTTCCACTCAGCAAAACCAATGACCTGAAATTTGCCAAGAGCCAGCATCTGGAAGGAAAGCTCACTCGCATCGTTTATATAGCTCCACAGGGACGCTCGGTGCTGGAGGTCTTTCGCAACTATCAAGGCGCGCTCAACAAGGCCGGCTTCGAAACGCTCTTTACCTGCGGACCGCAGGATTGCGCAGGGGCGGGTAACTCGGATGCAAGGGTGTACGGTACCGGTGATTACGATGATTACTGGGGACCCGATCACGCGATTCATTACCTTTCGGCGAAGCTCGGGCGGCCGGAGGGCGACGTTTATGTGAGCTTGCTGGTTGACGACCAGGGCGGGGATTCACGAGCCAATGCCGAGCTTTACGTCATCGAAGTGAAGCCTATGGAGTCGGGACTCATCACGGTGAACGCCGCATCGCTGGCCAACGACATCAACCGCACCGGTCATGCTTCGGTTTACGGGATTTACTTCGACACCGGCAAGGCTGATGTCAAGCCGGAGTCCGACGCGGAGCTAAAAGAGATCGCCAAGCTGCTTCAGGGTCAGCCCCAACTGAAACTTTATGTTGTAGGGCACACCGACAACCAGGGCGCGCTCGACCTGAACATGGACCTTTCGCGCCGGCGCGCAGAGTCGGTACTCACCGCGCTCACAACGAAATACGCGGTTCCGGCCGCCCGGCTAAAGGCCTACGGCTGCGGTCCCTACGCCCCCATGGCATCGAATGACAGCGAAAACGGCCGCGCGAAAAACCGCCGCGTCGAACTGGTGAAGCAGTAAAGCGCTGCATCAGACATGATGATGGCGTGGACACGGCACCACAGCCGAGCGCCGCATGACGCTCACCGTGCTTGCCTCGATGCCCGATCTCAATGAGATGGTCCACTCGTCTCTGCAAACAGATCATGCAGTTGGCCTGGTGTGCCTGAATTACCGGCAAACCGAAAACAGAATCGCAATCCGGCTGCGCAGCGCCTTGCACACAGCAGCCTGAGCGGTGTATCTTCCGGGACATGCACTGGGCTACTCCACAGGAACGGCGCTCACTTGGCCAGGCGCGGCGCAAGCAGGTTGGCCGCCAGCAACATAGCGAACTGAAACCCAAGGCGCGGCAGGCCTCCGCTCTTGAGCTTGTCACCCGCTCAATGCGCGGCCGCGTCCCCGCGCTCATCCAGCTCAAGTACAAGCTGATGGCCGCGTCGCCCTTCGGCTACTTCCGCGGCGCAGTCCCGGTGATGGCCGCCGACCTGAGCGTGCTGCCATCGACCGGCATTGCAGCCCAGCTCTGCGGCGACGCGCACGTGCGCAACCTGGGCGCCTTTGCCGCTCCCGACGGGCGGCTCACCTTCGACATTAACGACTTCGACGAGACTATCCGCGGCCCCTTCGAGTGGGACCTGAAACGCATGGCCGCATCGCTGGTGCTGGCCGGGCGCGAATCCGGACACAAAGATGCATCGGCGCGCCAGGCCGTGGAAAAATTCGTTGCCAGCTATGCTGCCCAGATGCGCGCTTTTACGCGGATGCCCTTGCTCGAAGTGGCGCATTTTCAGGTTCACCGCATAAGTGAGGTCGCGCCGGTGCACGATGCGCTGCTGAAGGCAGAGCGGGCTACGCCGCTGCATACTCTGGAGAAGTTGACGGAGTTCGCCTCTGTAAAACATGGCGCGACCCGGCGCTTCATTGAGTCGCCGCCCACGCTGACTCGCGTCACTGGCCGGCCGGCCGCGGCTGTGCTGGCTGCGCTCGGCCCTTATCGCGAAATGCTGGAGCCGCAGAGGCAACATCTGCTGTCTCTCTATCGCCCGGTGGACGTGGCCTTCAAGGTGGTGGGCACCGGCTCGGTGGGGTTGCGCGATTATTGCATCTACTTCGAGGGCAACGGACCGAAGGATCCGCTGTTTTTGCAGATCAAGGAAGAGCCGGCCTCCGCCTACGCGCCCTATCTGCACGACGCCTCGCCGCCTCACCACAACGGCCAGCGCGTCGCTGAAGGCCAAAAGGCGATGCAGGTGCAGTCCGACCCATTCCTCGGCTGGACGCACATCGCCGGGCGCGACTACCTGGTGCGCCAACTCAACGACCACAAGGGATCCATCGAATTAGAGGACCTGGAGGGCGGCGGCCTGGAGGCTTATGGCGAGGTCTGCGGCGAGCTGCTGGCCCGCGGCCATGCCCGCTCCGGCGACCCGCTGATTTTGGCTGGCTACATCGGGTCTGGTGATGGCTTTGCCGAGGCTCTGGCGAAGTTCGGCGCGGCATATGCGGATCAGACGGAAAAGGATTGGAAGGAGCTGCGGCGGTCGGGGAAGGCACAGATCACAAATAGTTGAAAAATTCGATTCGGCCGATTTACAGTTGTGATAGCAGCAATAATGGTTTGACGAGGAAATGGTGCTATGAAGAAGATGATGAAGACGCTGACAATCCGAAATGTTGGGCCGATCAAGGACGCCGCAGTCCAATTTGGAGACCTCACTGTCTTTGTTGGGCCACAGGCTACCGGGAAAAGCATCTTTCTTCAGTGGCTCAAGCTGGTTCTTGATGTTGAGCCAATAAAAAAACAACTGGCGGATTATGGAACAGATTGGGAAAGGAAACCTGATTTATTTCTGGAAACGTACTTTGGCGAGGGCATGAGAAGCATTTGGTCGGCAGACACAAGCCAGATTACGGTTGATAAGAAGGACTTTGATCTGACGGCTCGTCTGCGCAGACGTCCGAAGACAAAAATCACGCCGGAGAGTGTCTTCCTCGCACCAGCGCAACGAGTCCTTACACTGCGCGACGGTTGGCCACGGCCATTTGGAGATTACAAACCAGGAGACCCCTACGTTGTCAGGGCATACAGCGAGAAAATTCGTAATTTAATGGAAAATGCAGGGGGCAGCACCGCACTGTTTCCTCGCGATAAACGATTGAAGGCGGAGTACCGTAGTATGCTCAACGCGAGCATTTTTTCAGGATTCTCATTGAACGTGGAACGAGTCAACGCACAAAAAAGACTGATTTTGAAAGAAGGTGAGAAACGCCTTCCCTATATGGTTTGGTCAGCAGGACAGCGAGAGTTCATTCCATTATTGCTTGGTCTTTACTGGTTGATGCCGTCTACCAAGAGCACCAAGCTGAAGGATTATGATTGGGTGATTCTCGAAGAGTTGGAGATGGGGTTGCATCCGCGAGCAGTCTCCACAATGTTGATGCTCGTACTTGAACTGCTTCACCGCGGATATCGTGTTTGCCTATCCTCACACTCACCTCAAGTTCTGGAATTGGTCTGGGCCTGGCAAAATCTCATGATGAACAAAGCTGAGCCTAGAATGCTTGCGAGAATTTTGAATGCAAAAATGACCGGTGGGGTTCGAAGCGTAGTTGACGACGCGATGAAAAAAGAGCTTCGCGTATATTACTTCGATCATAATGCCCCGGTTGCCGAGATTTCTGGGCTAGATACCGATTCCCCCACGGAAATGGAAGCGAGTTGGGGAGATATGCTCTCATTCAGCGATCGCGCTAATCGCGCGGTTGCAGAATCCGCCTCAGAAAATTCGGGTCATGACTCATCCTCCCTTGACGAGGAGGACGACGCAGAATGAGCTTGCGGAGCGATGTAGAACAGATTGAAGGACTCAAGGGCCATTACCATAAAGGTATTCAAGCATTGAAAGAAAGGGACAGGAACCGCGTTTCGGTGACAAGTCCAGTAGGCAGCGTGGATATCGACAATGCTCTTACAAGCCTATATCCCACAGCACACCGATGGGATTATCTTATCGGCCATAGACTTGCCGCCTCTCGGATTTTATTGCTATGGATCGAGGTTCACTCCGCTGACGGTGAGCATACGATTGGCGAAGTGACCAAGAAGCACGACTGGCTCTTGCAATGGGTTTCCACGACTACATTGAACAGATATCAGAGATATTTCTACTGGGTATCGTCGGGAAAATGCTCCTTTACATCCCGCTCCCCACAAATGAAATCGCTTGCGGGGAAAGGGATCGTATTTTGTGGCCGGCGTTTAACTTTCGATAGTCGAAATTAGCAATCCCAGCCACGGTCTTTCACTAACATACCAATATCTACATTGACTCGAAATCGCCTCTTTACGCTCTTCCCGCGAACTCCCGCGTCTCGGTGTAGACCTTTACCTTTTCGCCCACCTGAATGTAGAGCGGCGCTTTGATCTCCAGGCCGGTTTGTAGCCGCGCGAGCTTGGTGACGTTGCCGCTGGTATCGCCGCGCGCGCCGGGTTCGGTGTACTCCACCTCAAGCTCGACCTTCTCCGGCAACTGCAGGCCGATGGGATTGCCGTTGAACTTGTGCAGTTGGATGATGGCGCCCTCGACCAGAAAGTCGAGCGCGTTGCCGACCATCTCGGCGGAGAGAGTGTGGGTCTCGAAGCTCTCCTGGTCCATGAAGTGCGAGCCCTCGCCGTCGCTGTAGAGGTACGACGCCTGGACCAACTCCAGATCGGGTTCCTTGAACTTGTCGCCGGCTTTGAAGGTCTTGTCGAAGACGGCTTGGGTGAGCAGGTTGCGCATCTTCAGGCGGACGAGCGTCTGGCCGCCGCGCGCCGTGGGCGTTGATACCTCAGCCTCCATACAGTAGTACGGGGTGTTCTCAAACTCGAAGTACATCTTGCGCTTTACGGTAATCGCTTCCATCAGTGCGGCCATACAATCCTCGAAAAAACCATACGTTCGCAGCCAAAAGCCCTCCGGGCTCTTGCGTTGTTCCCTAACCATTATAGGGTGATGCCACTTCGCCAGGCTTGCTCCCTTTTGTTGCCAGCCGCATCCAAGTAATGAGCCCGCATATGCGAGCATCTCTTCCGCGAGAAAGAACTTCCATGGCACGTGAACTGCTCACCGCACGTCTTGAACGCAAAGAGTGCATCTCTGAAGTTGCCCAGTGCTACCACTTCGACTTTGTCCTCGATGACGTGAAGAGCTTTCCCTATGCCGCAGGCCAGTTTGTCTCCGCCGTGGCGCTGGACTCGAAAGGCAAACTGCAGACCCGCGCCTACTCAATAGCCTCGGCGGCTAACGGCAACAAATTCGAGTTGTGCGTCAATCGCGTAGAGGAGGGATTCTTTTCCAACCATCTGGCCGATCTGCCCGACCTGCCGATTGGCGCGACCATCCAGATTCACGGGCCGCACGGGCACTTTATTCTCCACGAGCCCATCACCGACTCGATTCTGGTGGCCACCGGCACAGGCATTGCGCCCATGCGCGGCTATTTGCAGTGGCTGTTTCCGGAAAACGGTCCCGACAGGAGCAACGGCAAGCAGATCTGGCTGGTCTACGGCACGCGCTACGAGAGCGACATTTATTACCGTGCCGAGTTCGAGGCACTGGCAGCACGCCAGCCGAACTTCTATTACCTGCCCACGCTGAGCCGCGCAGAGAAGAGCTGGACCGGGTTGCGAGGCTACGTCCAGGAGCATGTGGCCCACATCGTTGAAGAGCGCGCCGCGCGTTTAGGCCAGGCGCTGCCCACACCCCCGCCCGATCCCGCCTTGTTGTCGTCGGAGCTGAACTTCGACATCTACGCCTATATCTGCGGCCTCAACGAGATGGTCTCCGGCGTGCGCGAGCGGCTGAGCGGCTTCGGCTGGCATCGCAAGCAGATTGTGTTTGAGAGGTACGACTAGGCTGGGAACACTATAGAAAACCTCTACAGATTAAACAGCTCTCTGAGCCGCTTGGTCTGCGCGCGGCTGACGGGGATTTCGGTCTTTTGTTTATCGTTCATGCGCAACTGGTAGCTGGACTTGAACCAGGGGACGACCTCGCGGATGTGGTTGATGTTGACCACAAAGCCGCGATGGGCGCGCCAGAAGAGAGCCGGGTCGAGCTGGTCGAGCAGCTCTTCCAGCGTGCGGCACTTGGAGGTGCCCTCGAAAATTTGCGTCACCACGCGAATCACTCCGTCGTCGATGGCCGCGAAGCAAATCTCTGCCTGGTCGATGAGCAGCAGCCGGTTCTGCGCCTGAACGATGAGCTTGGCGGGCTGAGGAGTACGTGAGGCGCCCTGTGGACGATTGAGCAGACGGAGCAGCGTGTCAATTTGCGACTCCGGCAGTGAGCCCGGCGAGCTTCCGGCCAATCTGCCCCTCACCCGCTCCACGGCCTGCTCGACTCGCTTGCGGTCGAAGGGTTTCAGCAGGTAATCCACCGCATTTACGTCGAAGGCGCGCACCGCGTACTGGTCATAAGCGGTGGCAAAAACGATCTGCGGCAGTGGCTCGGTTTCACTGCCCACGCTAATTTTGGCCTGGCGGTCCATCAGCCGCTGAATCACGGCAAAGCCGTCCAACCCCGGCATCTGCACGTCGAGGAAGACCATGTCGGGGTGGTGCTCCTCGATCAACTCTACAGCTTCGATGCCGTTGGCTCCCTGAGCCACCACTTCCACTCCGCCCACCTGGTCGAGCAGGTAGGAAAGCTCCTCGCGAGCCAGTTGTTCGTCGTCGATGATGAGCGCGGAGAGAGTCATACGGGTCGAAAGAAGAATGCAGATAGATTGTAGGGAGGCAGCTCCGGCCCGGTCAATTACAGCGGATGTTAAGCTGGGCGCATGGGCAAGAAAAACAGGGACGCGGGGAAGATCGTCCGGGTACGGCGACGGCTGCTGAAGTGGTACAAGCGCAACCGGCGCGACCTTCCCTGGCGGCGCAGCCGGGACCCCTATGCTATCTGGGTTGCGGAGATCATGCTGCAACAGACCCGCGTGGCGGTGGTGGTGGAGCGCTACCAGGCCTTCATGGCGAGGTTTCCTACGCTGCTTTCGCTGGCGCATGCGCCGGAGCAGGAGGTGCTGGCGGCGTGGAGCGGGCTGGGCTACTACCGGCGAGCGCGCATGTTGCACAAGGCGGCGCAGTATGTCGCCAACCACCGCCAGGGCAACCTGCCGCAGACGGCGGCGGAGTTGCGCGTGCTGCCGGGCATTGGGGCTTATACGGCGACAGCCGTGGCCAGCATCGCCTACGGAGAGCGGGTAGCCGTGGTGGATGGCAATGTGGAGCGGGTGCTTTGCCGGTTGGAAGGCTGGAAGGCAAGCAGCCTCGCGGGAGGCTGCTCACTGGTTCGGCGCAAGATCGGGGCTCTGGCCGCCGAGTTGGTTTGCCCTAAGCGGCCGGGGGACTCGAACCAGGCGCTGATGGAGTTGGGCGCAACCCTCTGCTCGCCGCGCAATCCGCAGTGCGAGAAGTGCCCGGTGGCAGACGACTGCAAGACCAAGGGCGAGCATCCGACCGCGCCACGACCGCGGATGATTGGCCGCGAAGTGGCTCACGCGCTGTCAATACGCAGCATGCGGAAGGCCGGGCAGGCGCATCGAGAGGTGCTGCTTGAGCAGAGGCCGCCTTCGCTGACGGTAATGCCGGGACTGTGGGAGTTGCCCGCGCTCAAGAAGAATTCGGTTCCTGAGGAAGAGCTGTGCCTAACTGTGCGCCACTCCATTATGCAGGTGAACTATTCCGTGCGCATCCGCACGGTTTCTGAAGATGACATTAACTCGCTTAGCGTGAGAGGCGGCGTGCGGCGCTGGGTTCCGCTGAATGTTGCGGGCGAGATGGCGCTGACGGGGCTCGCGCGCAAGGTGCTCACCCGGTTGCATCTACTGACTGCCATTGCTCCGCAGGCGGGCAACGACGTACTCTGAAGGGTCGATTGAGGCGCGCTGTTGAAAGCACCCACATGTTAAGAGCAATTCTTCAATTTGCGTGCCCTTGCATAAGTTGTGCAAGGTGGTTTCTTTAAGGGAAAAGCCACTCGGAGGTTCATGCGGGTTTCTCTTTCTTCCTCCTTTCACGAGTCAGGCAAGGGGAACCCGTATTTATTGCATAAAAACAGCCTAAAATGCACATTTCAGATGATTTATCTCGCAGTTAATAGTTTTTTGACCAGAAATGCACTTAAAAATAGTTGACAGATGTTCCTCTGGGGGTAGATTCATCCCAAGATGGGTGTTTCTTTCGTCGAAACATTCCGTACGGAATAGGCGGCTATAGGCTTTCCCGGCTCACTCCCCCTGGCTGTGAAGTCTTGCCGGCGGAATGAGAAACCCGTGTAGAAGCGAAGAACTCATTTCAGGAGGAAAGCGATGCGACGTTTAGCAGTCTTCGTGCTTTTTGTGGTATTTGCGGTCTGCGCCCGTGCGCAATTCGATACAGCAACAGTTCTAGGTACAGTGACCGATCCATCCGGAGCGGTTATTCCTCATTGCTCGGTGGCATTGCACAACACAGCCACTGGAGCGCTTGACACTGCCACCACCGACGACCGCGGCGAGTTTCGTTTCGTTGACATCTCCATCGGCTCCTATGAGCTGAAGGTGACGGCGACGGGCTTCCAGCCGGCGGCAGCAAAGTTCGTTCTGACGGTCGGCGCACGCCAGCGCGTGGATGTTTCCCTGAAGGTGGCTACGGCGGCTACCACGGTAACCACTACGGCCAATGTGACCCAGCTGGAGACCGAATCGAGCGAACGCGGGCAGGTGGTCAATGAGCGCGAAATCGCCGAGTTGCCGCTGAATGGTCGCCAATACTCAAAGTTGGTTGAGCTGACCGCTGGCGTTGTTCCCAGCCCCAGCGAGCAGGGCGAAGGTTACGGCCAACGCGAGGGATCGTTCAATATCAACGGCCTGCGCAGCGTCTTCAATAACTACATGCTGGACGGGTTGGACAACAACATGTATGGCACCTCCAATCAGGGATTCAGCAACCAGGTAGTGCAGTTGTCTCCGGATGCGGTGGCTGAGTTTCAGGTGGTGACTAACAACATGAGCGCCGAGTTCGGCCGCTCCGGCGGCGCCACCATCAACGTCGTCACCCGCTACGGCACCAACCAGCTTCATGGCCGGGCATGGGAGTTTTTGCGTAATACGGCCCTGGATGCAAGCGGCTACTTTTTGCCGAGCCCGAATGCGGCTGGCAAGATTCAGAAGCCGGCGCTGCACCAAAACCAGTTCGGCATTACCCTGGGCGGTCCATTGAAGAAGGATAAGCTCTTCTTCTTCCTCGACTATGAGGGTTTCCGCCAATCCAGCTCCCATACTGCAGACTCCACCCTGCCTACCGATGCTGAGCGCGGCCTTACCTGCACCGGAATCAACGGCGCCGGCACCTGCTCACCCTCCGGCTACTACATCATTGACAATCCCGGCGTCGGGTCCGGCTACCTGCCGGTTGACAACCCCTGCCCCTACACCGGCCCGAACGGCGGCCCGACCACTTCCGCGAACCCGTGCAACTCGCCTACCCTTTTCGGCGCGGGGCTGCTGGATCACTTCGGCGGCACACAATACCTGAACCCGCCTTTTGCGGCACATGCCGGGATTCCCGCGGGGGCGGTCATCAACTATGCCGCGACGATTCTGGAAGGTAATGACAGCAGTGGGAATCTTTACCTGCCGCGCACCAACAGCCCCGCAACGACCAACAACTACATCATCCTGGAGCCCGACACCTTCGACCGCGACAAGGGCGACGTGAAGTTGGACTATGACGTAAAGAAAAACCTGCGTCTCTTTACCCGCTACTCGCAAGCACGGTGGAATGCCTATGACCCCGGAACCATTATGGGCGCGGCCGGCATGAACGGCGACGGCAACGTCATTGCCCCGATGATTCAGATCGTGGGCGGCGCCACCTGGACCATCAATCCGAAATCACTATTCGAGGCGCGCTTTGGCTTCTCGCGCATGCAGGCGGGCAAGACTCCACCGCTGGCCGGCGGACCCAGCATGTTGGCGCAGTTCGGCATCACCGGTCTGCCCACCGACCCGCAGTATACCGGCGGCATCACCTATGAGCTCTTCAATACCGGCTTCTCCGCTTTTGGCCGCTTGTGGACCAGCCCCCAGTACCAGAACCCCACGGTATGGAATCCCAAGGTGAACTACACCCGGCTGCTGCCCGGCCACACGCTTAAGGCCGGCCTCGAGTACACCATGCTCCACGTAGCGCAGCAGGATCTGCATCCGGTGATGGGCGGCAATATGTATGCGTCGCAGATGAGCGGCTATGCCTACAACAACAACCTCTATTACCCGATCAGCCCTTCACTGTCTGTCGCTGGCTCCCCCACTGGAGCTCAGACCTCCCAAACGCAGAAGATGTTCGACTATGCCGACTTCCTGCTGGGTTACCGCTACGGGATGGCCCTCTCCAACGCTCCTGTCGCCAATATCCGCGACTGGGGCCTGTACGGCTACGTGCAGGACGACTGGAAGGTGAACCATCGGCTGACGGTGAACCTGGGCCTGCGCTACGAGTTCGCCACCCCCATCTACGAGGCGAACAACCAGATGTCCAACTTCAATATCACTACCGAGACCATGACGCTGGCCAGCTCCGGAAACCGCTATACGATCAATTCGAACAAGAGGGATTTCGGGCCTCGTGTGGGCGCGGCCTACAGCCTGAACAACAAAACAGTGCTGCGCGGCGGCTTCGGCATCAGCTATTCGCACTGGAACCGCGCCGGCTCCAGCTACCTGACCATGAATGCGCCCTACGGCATCATCGCGCTGCAGTATGTTTACCCTAGCCTTCCCACCTATCGCAACACCGAAAACAGTTTCCCGGCCAATATGGTGAACCCTGCATCCTTCTCCATATCCAACGCCTCCAGCGTGGCCCTCCAGTACATGCCGACTGCCTCGCCCGACACCCAGGTGCGGAGCTGGTTCTTCAGCGTGCAACGCGATCTGGGCCACAGTATGCTGGTCGACCTGGCCTACGTGGGCAACAGCGGCATTCACGAGGTCTTCTTCAACGACATCAACCAGGCTGCGGTGCAGCCGAATGCAAGTTGCACGAATGCACCGGGTTCATCCGGCTGCCAGTCTCTTCAGCAACGCATTTACCAATACCCCGGCTTCGGCTCTATCATCGGCACGTTGCCCTGGGGCACCTCCAATTACAACGGTCTGCAAGCCAAGGTGGAAAAACGCTTCACCTCCGGGCTCTACCTGCTGGATTCCTTCACCTGGTCCAAGGCCATCGACATTGCTGCCCAGGCTCTGGACGGCGGCGGCAACTGCGACAACTGCGGCAATGGCCTCCCCTCTGTCCAGAACATCTACAACTGGAAGGGGGATCGAGGCATCTCCTCCTACAACCATCCGTTTGTCAACGCAACCTCCGTGGTCTGGACGCTGCCCGTTGGCAAGGGCCACCGGCTGGGAGGAAACATGAACCATATTTGGGACACGGCGCTGGGAGGCTGGCAGATGACCGATATCCTGCAAGCCCGCAGCGGCGACCCGCTCACCATGGCCTATAGCCCAGACGGCTACTCAAACAATCAGGTTTCGGGGCTTATCACCATTGATGGACGTAATACTTACCGTCCCAACCTGACTGGCAGCGCGATCAAGACTTCGAATTGGGCCTACGACCCATCCATTAGCGGCATTCAGTATCTCAACCCCAGCGCATACTCCGTCCCGCTACCCACGGCGCCCTTTGGCAATTCGCCCCGCAACGCTGTCCGCGGCTTCGACTTCTGGCAGTTGGATACGGGCCTGACCAAGGACTTCCCGCTCGTCCGGGGGGCCCACTTCCAGTTCCGCGCAGAGGCCTTCAACATTACCAACCGGACCAACTACGGCGATCCAAACACCATGCTTGGCGGCACCTTCGGCATAGTCAACTCAACCCTTCCAGCGCGCGAGTTGCAAATGGCCGCAAAGATTGTTTTCTAGACGGTTTTTGAGATTCGCGTAAACTATGCGCGGAGGATTCTTTTTCAGGAAGAATCCTCCGCATTTCTTTTTGGGGCCTAACGAACCGCTCTTTGCATCGTGCAAGATAAGACGTGAGAATATTGCAGTACACACGGGGCGCCAACCATGAATGAACGATTCTCCCGGTCCGCAACAACCATCACCTGCGCCGCGCTTCTGCTCTTGTTGCTGCCGATTGCGGCTGTTGCCATGGGCCAACAACAGACTTCCGCGGCCGCTAGCGCCTCTGTCCCGGATTTGGTTCTGGAGGGCGTGGTCACCGGCTCGCAAAATGAAAGCTACATTCAAGTGCCGTTCGTGGTGCCCGCGGGCACCGAGCGGGTCACGCTGACCTTTGACTACACCGGCAAGGAGCAGCACACGGCTCTCGACCTGGGCTTGCTTGATCCCGTGGAGCTTCGCTGCTGGAGCGGCGGCAATAAATCCCTGCTTACCGTGGGGATTACCGATGCGACGCCCTCGTGCCTTCCGGGGCCGATTCCCGCGGGCACATGGAATGTTCTGATCGGTGTGCCCAACATTCGCCCCCATGTGCAATCGCACTACACCATTCATGTGTACTTTTCCTCCAGTGGCGCGGTGGCCAGCGAGCCAGCGGTTTTGAACGCGCCGCTCAAGGCAGGGCCGGCCTGGTATCGCGGCGATCTGCATATGCACACCGCGCAGAGCGATGGCCAATGCCCCAGCCAGACAGGCAAGATGGTGCCTTGCCCGGTCTACTTCAGCGTGGATGCCGCGGCCCGCCGCGGGCTCGACTTCATCGCCATTACCGACCACAACGCGAGCTCGCAGTACAATCCCATGCGGGAGCTGCAACCTTACTTCGACAAGGTGCTGCTGATTCCGGGTCGCGAGATCACCACCTTTCAGGGTCACATCAACTTTCTCGGCACCACCGATTTTGTAGATTTCCGCCTGGGCAGCAAAGAGGTCCCCGACGTGAATACCCTGCTGCGCAGCGCCGCGAGCGTGGGCGGGCTGACCTCGATCAACCATCCCGGCGACCCCAGCGGCGAAATTTGCTTGGGCTGCGGATGGACGCCGGCTTCAAAGGTGGATATGCACCTGCTGACCGCTGTCGAAGCCGTCAACGGAGGCAGCGAACAGTATGGTATTCCCAACATTCCTTTTTGGAATAAGCAACTGAATGCAGGCTGTCGGCTGACCGGGATTGGCGGGAGCGATAATCACCGGCCCATGCAGCCGCTCGATGGAATAGGGTCGATTGGAAGTCCGACGACGGTTGTCTACGCGGCTGAGCTGTCGACGCCCGCGATTCTTGCCGGCATCCGCGCGGGACACGTGTTTATCGATCTTGCGGGAACCCGCGACCGCCTTCTCGAAGTGACCGCGCGAACGGGAGACAAGGTTGTTTACATGGGAGATCTTCTTGCCGCACCGGAAGGACAGACGGTGGATTTTGATGTGCACGTAGCCGCCACAGCGGGCGGGACAGTCCGTTGGCTGGAGGATGGCCAGGAGGTCGCTCTCAAAACCAGCGCGGTGGTTACATCGGCGGATCAGACATTTTCAATGACTTGGGTGAGCGATGGCCGCCGTCACTGGTTCCGCGCGGAAGTGACGGGCGCAGGAGGCAAGATGTGGCTGCTGGGCAATCCCATCTACGTCAACTGGGAGATTGCAAATTCATGCGATAACCGCTGATCAACTGGCTGTTTGCCGGATCTGCGCATCCTGGCGGGTGTTAGCCGCATCAATTACAAGACAGGCTTTTCCGCACCGTCCGGGACTTCCCCGTGGAACGGCAGGGCGGTCAACAAAAAATGAACTCAGCAACATCCCCAAAGGAGGGACAATGGCGAGCAAGGCAAGCGCAGTTTGGACAGGTTCACTGAAGGAAGGCAAGGGCACAATCTCCACGGCGACGGGCGTTCTGAACAATGCAAACTACTCATTCGCCACGCGCTTTGAAGGAGCCGCCAAGGGCACCACGCCCGAAGAGATGATTGCGGCGGCCCATGCCAGCTGCTTTTCCATGGCTCTGGGCGCGCAGTTGGGCGGAGCGGGGCTGACGCCCACAAAAATCGAAACCCACGCGGCGGTCACGCTGGGCAAGGTGGGAGAAGGATTCGCCATCACTCGCATCGCGCTGACTACCACGGCCAGCGTTCCCGGCGCAACTCCGGAGGTCTTCGCCAAGGCCGCCGCCGACGCCAAGACCGGGTGCCCGATTTCGAAGCTCTTCGCGGGCAACACTGAAATTCTGCTCGACGCCAAGCTAGTGTAAGCAGCTCTCGAAAGCCAAGGCCGGGGCTAATGGCTCCGGCCCTTTCATCGCGCCAAAATTTGACACACAGTTCCGCATTTGCGAGACTCAGAATTGCTGCCGGTTCAGCAGTGCGCTGAATCTGTATCCCGTGCCGAAGTGGCGGAATTGGCAGACGCGCGTGGTTCAGGTCCACGTACTCGCAAGGGTGTGGGGGTTCGAGTCCCTTCTTCGGCACCATGAATATTCCCATCCAGTTGAATCTTCTAAATAGTCGTCACAGGACGGCAGTGTCTTCCTCGGCAGCCGCAGGGGCAATTGAACTCAGGATGAACAAGCCGCTGTAGTGCCGGTCAACAGCCCGGTATTCCGAAAGTGAAGATTGGTTCGACTTGAGAGATTTCGCTCTAGGCGCCTGTCTCGAAGCCGTAGAAGACATCCAGACGGCGAACTGCTCCGCTGCGCTCGAAGATCGCGGCGCTGGTCTGCTCATCGAGGCAGAGCGCTTCAATCGTATGGCGAGAGCCGTCATGCCGGGTGATCTCGATCTTCTGCGGCCCGCAACGATGCGCAACGATGGGAACCTGGCAGGTGGTGAATGCCATGGCGCCGGGATCAAGATCGAGGGTGTGTTGGCGGCCGTCAATGTCGTAGAAATTGAAATGCGAGGGCTGCGTCAGAAACTCGTTGCCGCTGACCAGGTGCCGGTGGAATTCGAGACGTCCCTCTTTGACGGCAACGCCCATTTCGCCGAGCCGCGAGATGAGGTCCTCTTTTACCTGACCCGTCATGCCAGGCTGCTGCGCTCCGGCAAATCCGGGCGTATGGGAGTAAGGGTCGGTAGGAATCGCGCCGTATAAATCTGGCGATTTGTGGACGCCGATTCCCTCGCGGATTTCGCGGTAGTGGCTCATGAGCCGCTGAATCAGAGCAGCATCTTCGTCCGCGGTTCCGGCGCGATCCAGCACTTCCTGCACGGCGAGAAGGAGCTTGGAAACCATGTGCCAGTAAATGCAGCCAAGCCCCTCGTACTTGTAGAACGTGCCGGAGCGGCCGGTGAAAGACTGGTGGTCGAACACCTGCTCATACAACGCAAGGATGCGCGCATTCTCCTCATCGGAAAGGCCTACGTCTGCCAGAGCCTCTTTCAATAGCGAACTGTTGCGGAAGGCTGAGTTGAAATGGGCCACGCCGTTCAGATCCTGCGCCACAATGCGCCGGTCGCCGCGCTCGATCATCTCCGCCAGCGGCTTCAACTTTGCAATGGCCTCGGCCGGAATGTTGTTTTTCTCAAAGAAGCCGGGCAGTTTCCGCTCGGGATAGAGGAGATAACTATTCTGGTCGGCGCGGTAAAGGCGGCTGTTGCGGAGCGCGTCGAGCAGGGCAACCGACTCCTGCGCTGAGAGCGCGCCGGAACTCAGCACCGCCACCTGGCCCTCGAGCATTTCATACAGTCGGCGAATCACAACCTTGCCGCCGTCCACCTTCATCAGGTTGTATGCGTGATATAGACCGTCTGGCCGCCGGTTGGCGCGGATGGAGTGGTCGATATACTTGAGCGCCAGGTCGCAGAAGGCAATCAACTCCGAAGCGGCGAGCGGAGCCTGGCGGCCAGAAAACCCGTGGGTGTAGAGCTCGGCCCTGTAGCTGCTTCCCGCGCTTCCCAGCGAATCAAGAACAGTCTTGCGGTTCTCGTCGCTGACTGGTCCGTTGAGCAGGCTCGCGTGGCGTTCCAGTGCTTCCAATACATGGTGAAAGGCATCGGCAACCTCTGATGACACATCGATGGCAGGTGTGGAGGCCCCGAATACGCCCCAGCAAAACGAAAGGAACCGGCGCAGGAAGTACAGAGTCACCATGGAGACGCCAAAGCCAACCAGCGCGTTATTGGCGTCGTTCCACTCCGGCCGCTGCGTGTTCATCCACAGACCGGCCTCGGGGATGAAGTTAAAGAGCCGAGCCAGTGCAAGCACCAGCAGCTTTTCAGCCAGATTCACGCGGTAAGGCTCGCCATCGGGGCCGGGCAAGGCTTTGCCATCCGCGCCCATCGCCACCGCTCGCTTGTGAATCTCGCCATCCAGCGCCGCATCAAAGTCGATGGTATTGCGCGGATCTTCAAGGAGCGCCTGGTAAGGCTTGATGCGGTAAGGAACATTGGCGTAGGTAAAGACGCGGCGCGAAAGCAGGCGCTCGAGCGCTCCGGGATGATAGCGTGAGGAAACTTCCAGCAGCTTGAGAAGATAGGCCACCTGGTGGTCGCCCCAGTAACCGATGTAAGACCAGGAATCGTGCGGGTCGAGCACCTCCCAATCGAATCCGTCGCGCAGAATGCGGTAGGGGTTATAGCCATCCGCGGTGGAAGAGTCGACAAACTTAAAGATCATGCTCTCGGCATAGCCGGGGTAGGAGAGCGCCAGCGCCTCCCAGTTCTGGAAGATGTCGCGCCAGTTGCCCTGGTAGTTGAGGATTCGCTCCCCCCGCTCGTCCTGCACCTGGATGGAGAATATGTTCCACGGGCGGCTGGGATCGCCGTGACGGCGGCTGAAGGTAAGCGGAAGGTACTCGTGCGCCAGCCGCTCCAGGTCCGGATCATTCTGCTTCACCGCCAGTGCGAGAAGGCGCCTGTGCGGCAGGGTATCGGGCAGCGAGGAGAGAAACGTGGCGCGGCGCTCTGCCACGGAGCGGTTGGCATTGCCGATGAACCTCTTGAAGTCGGGCACGGAGATCTGGTAGCCGGTGTCGGGGATTCCGCCGCGCATGGCGTTGAACAGAGCATTGGAGAAATGGCGGTCAGAGCTCAGATCGTCACCGGTGCATTGAAGGCCATCGGCCCCGGCCACGATGCGAACCAGGTTTGCCGTGCCGCGTTCGACGTCCTCATCAAGTTGCGCGCGCAGGTTTCCGCCGGAGTTGAGCAGAGCCACAAGATAGGCAACCTGCGTTGCATCCTGATCGACTTCCGCGACGATGCTCCAGTCTTTACTCCGGCCTGCGGGAAGCGTCAGCCTGGTGTTGACGAAGTAAGCGCCGCGGCGGCCACGGATGAGCGTTTCCTCGTCTACCATCTCCCCCCTCCGGAAGCGATCGAGCTGCGCGGCACACAATAGACGGCGAGCCGGTTCAAGCCCCTCTGACCAGACTGTGGAGGCACACAGCGCCTCATTGGGCTCGGGCTTGTCGGCGGGAACGGAGCTGAGCTTGAAAAGGCCCAGTCCGGTTTCCGGCTCCAGCTCGTTCTCCTTGTAGCCATCCGCTAAAGTGCTGTATTCCAACTGGAAGCGGCGCGTGATGCCGTGGGGCAGCAGGTTCTGGATGCCGTCAAGAAGATCGATCTCGACGGATTCCGCGCCCAGGTTGACCAAAGCCGCGCGTCGCACAAACCCGAAGCGGTTGCTCGACATCCATGCACATGAAAATGAGAGCGTCAAATCGTGGTTTACTTCCTCAAAGATGACCTTATTGCTGTAGATGCTCTTGGACAGGCTCCGGGTGATGCGGTACAGCCCGTCATAGCGTTGCGAGAATGGCTCCCACAACGCGGTGCGGCCTCCGCGAGCGAGGAGGAAGATGGTCTTGCCACCGGTCTGGTCCTGGCTGTCGTGGATGCGGTCATCCGTGTAGTAGGGAAAGAGAGCGTGATCCGGATCCCTGCGGCCCGCGGTCAGAGCGCCGGTGCTGGAGACGAACATCCACTGATCGGAGTCGCTGACGATGCTCATCAGAAACGGCGGCATGGCGTCGTAGTTGACGATGCGGTAAAAACGCTCGCCGCCGATCTCGACTTGCCCCCCTTCAACCTTGCGCAGGCCAAATTTGAGGGGCGCATCTCCAACAAAAGCCGTAGTCATGGTCTCTCCCTATGAATGGAGTCATGCGCTGATTCTCTTCGCGCTTCCCCGGCGAAACGCGCATACGGCAGCTCTACCTCGCCGCGGGAGCAGCCGGCGCATCATAGCTTGGCGAGGTTGGCCCCGACGGCATCAACTCCGGATACCAGCCCTGCACGGCTAGCTTGGCTTTGCGGTCCACTGAAAAAAGGCCCCAGTGGCCCTCGGTCCCGGTTCCCTTCCAGGGCTCGTCAAAGGCCTCGAAGAAGAAGGTAGTCACGTGGTTGGCCCTGGCCCAGGCGCTGATCTCCTCAAAGTACCTCTTCTGCTTCTTCTCGTCGCCCGCGCGCGGCACGTGCTGGTCGCCGACGGTGTAAGAGGCCCAGCCCACCTCGCCGAAGACGATGGTCTTCGCGGGATGCGCCTTGCGCACGCTCTCGTAGTGCTTGATGGTCGAGGCCATGGCCGTGTCAATATCTTCCCGGCCCCACATCGGGTAGGCGTGCAGCAGGATGAAATCAACGTGGTCCACCAGCTTCGCCTCCGGCTGTCGCCAGTAGAGCACGTCGTCGGCCACGGTCACCGGGCAGCTCACCGCCTTCCTCACCTGCTCCACGTACTCGATGGCTTTTTCTTCCGTCAGTTTGTGATCCGACCAGGAAACCAGAATCTCGTTGCCCACGGCTACGGCCACTATGATCTTCTTGTATGCGTTGGCCAGGCGGATGGCTGTGGCAATCTGGGCCGCATTCTCGCCTTCTTTGCCGGGCCTGCCGTCCAGCCACGCTCCCAGCACAACCTTGATCCCCAGCTTGTTGCGCTGAATTACTTCCAGAACATCCTGGGAGTGCTGATCCCCGCCATAAAGCCGGATCAGCTTCCAGTGCTTCTCCAAAATCCTCAGGTCCTCCAGAATCTGCGCCTGGGTAGGGAACTTCAACAATTGCGGGTTCTGGCCCTCGCGATAACCGGAGTAGTTGATCGCGTTGCCGTACCACTTCTGCACGGTCAGATCAGGCTTCCGTGCGCCAGAATCAGTCGCCCGCGCCCCGCCCGCCACGCCCGCCAATGCAACACTGAGCAAAGCTGCTTTCAGAAAAGCGTTTTTCATTGCTCGATCTCCCCGCGCCGCTGCTTCAGCTCCGCCTCGATCTTTACCATCAGCGGATCGCTAAGCGGATAAATCAGCATCAGTGCCGCGGCCATCAACATCAGTCCGCAGGGAATCCAGCTCATGGAGAGAATGATTCCATACATGGAGCGCGCCGACTGCTCCACGTTGGCCACATAACCGAAATACGTGAGAAGCAGGCCAAATATCCATGCGCCGATGGCGAACCCTGCCTTGGTGGCGAAGATTGCCGCGGCAAAAAACAGTCCGGTATTGCGGCGGCCAGTGCGCCATTCGGCGTGGTCCGCAGTATCCGCGAACATGGCCCAAACCAGCGGGGAGTTGAAGCCGATAATAAAGCTGGAGATGATCTGCAGCGCGAAGATGAAGAATATCTCCGGGCTAATCGACCAATAAAATCCGTGATGCACCATTCCGCCGTAAGCGTTAATGCCGCCGATAATATTGGTAATAATATGCGTCGCAACTACATCGTATGCGCTGTTGCTGCCGGGCAGGCAGAAGCCGCCAATCACCAGGCCACCGCCGCCGATGGCGAAGATAAAGAGCGGCTTTTTGCCGAATATTTTTGTCAATCGAGTAGTAATGAAGACCGCGGCTATGAATGCAAAGCCGTTCACCACCATGAAGGCGCCCACCAGCGATTCGCGGTGCAGATAGTATTTGAAGTAGTAGGTGGAGGCCGCGCCCTTAACGGCGAAGGCGGCCAGAACCAGCAGCAGCACGCTCACCAGCATAATCCACGGTATGCTGGTGAACAGGTTCTTCATGTCACGGCCCAGATCGGATTTCTGCGTCGCCGGCGGCGCCACGCGTTCGCGCGTGGTCAGGAAGCAGAGCACCAGCAGAATAATGGCCAGAATGCCGTAAAACACCATGGTGAGCTGCCAGCCGCGCGCCTCGTTGCCGTGACCGAACCATGCGACAAATTTCAAAGTGAAGTACTGGATGAAGGTTCCGGCGGTGAAGGCGCCGATAAAGCGAATCGACGAGATCGAGGTGCGCACCTGGGAATTCGGAGAAATCACGCCCAACAATGCGCTGTACGGGATGTTCACGAAGGTATAGCTGAACATCAACAGGCTGTATGTGATGTAGGCGTAGATGAGCTTGGCTCCGCCGCCCAGATGGGGCGTGGTGAAGGTGAACACGCCGGCCACGGCCAGAGGCAGCGCGCCCCACAGCAGATAGGGCCGGAAATGTCCCCAACGTGATTTAGTGCGGTCGGCGATCGATCCCATCACCGGATCGGCAACCGCGTCGGCAAGGCGCGTGACCATCAGCATGGTGCCGATCGCCAAGGCCGAGACGCCGAAGACGTCCGTGTAAAAAAACATCAGGTACCACTCGAAGGTCTTCCAATAGAAATTCGAAGCCGCGTCGCCCAGGGAGTACCCGATCTTCTCCTTGAGGCTGATGCGGTCTTCCAGCGGGATGGTGATCTTTTCTGCTTTCACACTTGCCTCGTTTCTTCAGCACACAACACAATGCCGATTTCAGCAATCGCACTGTCCAGCCTAGTGCGCGCCGTGCCAAGCGTCAACAGTTGAAAAGCAGGCATGCGGCGGGCGGCGCCGGTCACCACCACAGTTCGTGCAAAGATGAACCCTGTTGCGCAAAACGCAAAGAAGAAAGAGTTGGCCGTAGTCCTGTCCTCTGTCATGGCGAATCCACGTAAAGCCGCACAGCCGGCATGGCAAATGTGAATGCCATTGCCTTTGGGGATCCCATTAAGAAATGATGCGTCAGAGAACTGCGGTTCAGTTTAATAAACCGGTCCTAAGACCGGTTTATTAACTACCTTAAATCGCAACGACTCTAGCGTATTACTTGCGCGATTGTCAATCGCTCCTTGCTGCTTTCCTCTTGTGCGCAGATCCATATCCCATTCCAGCTGTCCAGCTGCAGTTAAGCGACATGGCTAGATCATTCCTTCTTCGGAACTAAGTTTTTATTGATTTAGAATCAAGGACTATCACTGTCCTCTTCAGGCTGCGCAGCCACTTCTCATTGCACCATGCAGGTTTGCTTCGTCATTACTTGCTGTCAAGATATTCGTGAAGCCAGAAGAGAAACTCAAAAGCACAATACAAAACCAAGAGTAAGAGTAAACCTATACTTTCTCGAGGATGATGGTGCATTTCTGAAGCAATAATCAGAATACAGAGCAGCACACACACCAGAATTGGGAATAGATACTCGCCGATTATTTGATCTGGCTTTAAGTTTTTTGAGGTAGCTGGCGCATAGGGGCGCATCGAGGTTGTTGCGTCCGGCTCATGGAGATTCCTGCCGCATGTTGCGCAGAGCCATGCGGCCGGGTCCACCTCACAGCCACATTCCGCGCAGTAAACCGGCGGTGGTGCGGAAGGCTGAATCGGTGGCGTACATGGGATCATAACGCATTCAGTCTAACTCTATTAGAGTACGGCTGTGGCTCTACAATGAAACGGTATGCCCACCGCCGTTCGTTCGCACGCAAAGATAAATCTCGGCCTGTATATTGGCGCGCCGCGTCCCGATGGCTTCCATGCCCTGACCACCGTCTACCAGACGCTGGAGCTGCATGACCTGGTTACGGTTACTGCGCATCCCGCGGCGGCGACGGCGCTGCGGATTACCTCCAACGACAGCCGCGTTCCCACCGACGAACGCAACACCGCTTGGAAGATGGTTGCGCTGGCTCTGGAGGCGCTGGGCCTCACCGCCGAGGTCGAGATTCATATAGAAAAACGTCTGCCCGTGCAGGGCGGCCTGGGCGCAGGTTCGGGCAACGCCGTCGCGGCGCTGGTAGGGCTGGAGAATGAATTGGATATCCTTGCGCTGGACTCATGCAGGGATCTGATATTCAGGGATGTTCCTTCAAGGAAGTTGTCCGATATAGCAGAGAAACTTGGACTTCAAACGCCGCGCCCAGGGGAGAAAGATAGCCAGGAATTGCGTGCTCACCAGTTGTTGTACGCAGAACGGAAATGGGCCGCCCAGGTCGGCTCCGATGTGCCGTTATTTTTGATTGGCGGAGCGGTTCTGGGCCAGGATCGCGGCCAGCAGGTCGATCCCCTGCCGGACTTTGAGCCGGTATGGTGCGTAGTGGCCATGCCGGAGGAGGGCGTATCGACCCCGCAGGCCTTCCGCGACTGGGACTTGCTCTGCGCCGCCGAGGGTTTGACCGCCGAAGCCAGCACAGATAAACTAAAAGAGTTGAGCCGTGCCTACGCCAGCGCCTTCGCGGGAGCGATTCCGGAAGGACGGCCGGGAGCAGGCTCCTCCGGTGTCCTCACCAAAGGCGAGGACCTGGCCGGACGTCCAGAGTCCGCGCTTGTCCGCACCGGGATTACGAGCTGGATCGAAAACGACTTTGAACGCGTCGTCTTTCCCCAGCATCCTTCCCTTGCAGAAATCAAGCGCATTCTTCTGGGCCCGGGCACGCCGGAGGCAGCCTGCCATGCCTCGTCGTTAATGGCCTCGTTGTCAGGGTCCGGTTCGGCGCTCTTCGGGTTGTACTTGACCCGTGGAGATGCGGAAGCAGCCCATGCCCGGTTGAATAAGCAGTTTCAAGGCCTGGAAGTGCGGATTACGCGCACCCTGCCGCGCTCGGAATACTGGCGCGACATGCTTTTGCCATAAACAGGTTGACAGTCAGCCGTTGAGCAAGAGAAACTCGGCACGGCTGTGAAACTGGGCGATCGTCTAATGGTAGGACAGTGCCCTTTGGAGGCACTTGTCCAGGTTCGAATCCTGGTCGCCCAGCCAAGTTTTTCAGAGGCCAGTCGTTAGTGATCAGTAATCAGCAAACGGATTTTACTGACAACTGAAAACTGACAACTGGTATCAGTGTCCGGAAACAGCCAACGCAAACCAGCTTGGAGGGAATTCGGAGATGAAAGCGGAAATAGTGACGGCCGAAGAGACACAGCAGAAGAGCGAACCAAAGACGCCGGGTGACGGCGCGGGTACAGAGTCTGCCCCCGCGGGGTTCGCTCTATCGCCCCCGGATGCAGGCGCTCGCGGCAAGGAAGGCAAATCTGCCGAGCGCAAGCGGGGCCGCAACCTGAGCGAGGACAAACGGTTCAAGCTCTTCAGCGGCACGGCCAACCGGCCGCTGGCCGATGAGATTGCCACTCACATTGGGGTTAAGCTGGGCGAGGCCAAGATGCAACGCTTTGCCGACGGCGAAGTTTACTTCCAGTTGCTGGAGAACGTGCGCGGCGTTGATGTCTTTGTCGTCCAGCCCACCTGCTACCCGGTAGACCAGCATTTGGTCGAACTTCTGGTGATGATCGACGCGCTCAAGCGGGCCTCGGCAGCCAGGATCACGGTGGTGGTGCCCTATTACGGCTATGCCCGCGCGGACCGCAAGGACAAACCCCGTGTAGCCATCAGCGCCAAGCTCGTCGCCGATCTGCTGACCACCGCCGGCGCCAACCGCGCCCTCTTTGTTGATCTGCACGCCGCGCAGATTCAAGGCTTCTTTAATATTCCCGTCGATCATCTCTATGCCAGCCCGGTAATGGTAAGTTACTTCCAGAAGTTGAACTTACCCAACCTGACGGTAGTTTCGCCGGACCCCGGTGGCGTGGAGCGCGCGCGTTTCTTCGCACAGAAGATGGGCGCGCCGCTGGCCATCGTGGACAAGCGCCGCACGGATATCAATGTCGCCGAGGTGATGAACGTTGTCGGCGACGTGGATGGCCAGCATTGCCTCATCCTCGACGACATCATCGACACCGCCGGCACGCTGGTAAAAACTGCCGACGCGCTCTATAAAGCCGGTGCGGCAGCCGTCTATGCCGCCGCCAGCCACGCCGTGCTCTCCGGTCCGGCCATCGACCGCATCGCCAACTCGCGCCTGGAAGAAGTGGTGGTTACCAACACCATTCCCCTGCGCGAGGCGGCACAAAAGTTGCCCAAGATCAAGGTGCTTTCCGTTGCCGGCCTGTTGGGCGCGGCCATCGAGAGCATTCACATGGAGACCAGCGTGAGTACGCTGTTTTCGTAAGTGATCAGTGGTCAGTGATCAGTGATCAGTGATCAGTACAGTTAACCAACAGCTAGTAGTCTGCAATAGTGACAGGCGAGCAGTATTTACTGACCACTGACCACTGTTCACTGACCACTGGCATCACAAAGGGAGCGGACTTCGACCGGTTCGTGCCCGAAACCAGGAAACGAGAGACCGAATGTCAGAAGTAGTCGTAGCCAAGCCCCGCGAGGGCAAGTTCAACAAGAATGCAGCGCGTCGCGTGCGCGCAGCAGGCAAGATTCCCGCCGTGTTGTATGGTCTGGGGCACGATCCTGTGGCCATTGAAGTGGATCCAAAACAGATTTCCCGGATACTTTTTTCCGAGACCGGCCACAACACGATCTTTGATATCGAAGTCACCGGTCAAAAACCGGCCAAGGTCATGGTTGTCGACTGGCAGCGCGAGCCGCTGAACGACAAGTTGATTCACATCGATCTCAAGCGCATCGCCATGGATAAGGTTCTGCGCGTCAGCGTGCGCGTCAAGCTGCTGGGGATTCCGGAGGGCGTGAAGGTCGGCGGCATCCTCGACCAGGTCATGCGCGAGGTGGAAGTCGAGTGCCTGCCGGCTGATATTCCCAGTCACATCGATGTGGATGTCAGCCACCTGGACTTGCACCAGGTGTTGCGCGTCAGCGGGTTGCCTCACTCGGAGAAGATTAAGTACCTCAACTCCGAGGACGCTACCGTGGCTCACGTTGCCACCATTCGCGAAGAAGCGCCTACGCCTACAGAGTTGGAGGCAGCGGAAGCGGCAGCAGCGGCGGCGGCGGCAGCAGAGGCTGCGCCAGTCGAGCCGGAGGTTGCCAGGAAGGGCGGCAAACCGGCGGAAGATGCGGCCAGGAAGGGCGGCAAGCCGGCGGAAGATGCGGCCAGGAAGGGCAAGCCGGCAGAAGATGCGGCCAAGAAACCAGACGCGGCAGCGGCCAAGAAACCCGACGCCGGGGCCGCGGCCAAGAGGCCCGAGGGAAAGAAGTAACCCTTGTCCGAGGAAAGCCAGATCGTTCACCCCAGCGAGCCAAAATCGCTTGCTGGGGGCGCAGAATCCGTTGTACGCAACGGCCCCTTTCTTGTGGTGGGGTTGGGCAATCCGGGGCTCGAATATCTGTGGACCCCGCATAACGCCGGGTTCATGGCTATCGACCGCATCGCCCAGCAAGAAGGCGTTGTGGTGCAAAACCGGCGATGCAAGGCCGCTACCGCAACCTGCCGCATAGCGGGGCGCGTGGTGGTTCTGGCCAAGCCGGAGACGTTTATGAACCTGAGCGGGCTGGCTGTCGCCGCTTTGGTTCGGGAGTTTGAGGCTGACCCAGCCCGGGATCTGCTCGTGATTCAAGACGAGCTGGACCTGCCGTTGGGCAGCTTCAAGATAAAGGAGCGCGGATCGCCTGCCGGGCACAACGGAGCCCTCAGCGTGACCGGCGCCCTGGGAACACAGGAGTGGTTGCGCCTGCGCATCGGAGTGGGGATCGGCTTACCACCGGAGGCAATCGCTGCTGGCGGTGGTGAACGGCCCGGCAGGGACTACCTGCTCTCGCCCATGCGCAAAGCGGATTTGACGGTGCTGGACGAGGTGCTGGACCGGGTGGCAATCGCTACGCGGCGCATCCTCGAAGTAGGGCCGGCAGCCGCGATGAACGAGTTTAATCGCCGCGAGAAAAACTCACCCGGCGAGGAGTGAAATACAGGAAGCAGGGACTAGGGACGTAGGGACTAGGAACTGAACCTGCAACAGAGAAATTGCCGCTATGGTTTATGCCGGCGGCAGCGGCTGGAGTCAAGGGATTCCAGCGGAAAAGGAAACCGGATGTCCCGTGTGTATGAAGTAATGTTCATTGTTCGGCCAGACGCAGCCGAAGAAGATATCGACAAGCTGATCACTGGCTTCTCTGACAACGTCACCAAGGGTGGCGGGGTGGTCAAGACGGTGGAGAAGATGGGCAAGCGCAAGCTCGCCTACATGGTGCGCAAGTTCAACGATGGCAACTACGTTCTGATGACCATCGATGCCAACGGCGCGGTGGTGCTGGAACTGGAGCGCCGCTTGCGCGTTACCGAGCCGGTGATCAAGTTCATCACCGTGCGCATCGACGAGGAAGAGAAGCGTCTGGCCAAGGTCAAGGCTTTGCGCGGCGTACGCCGGAGCGCGACGCCAACCGTTGCGCCTGCCTCTGCGGCCGAGCCTGCCCTGGAAACGGAAGAAGCTGCCGAGCTGGCTTAGGCTGCCTGACGCGGCTTGCAACGAAATTGCCGCCGTCGGCCTGTTTTTCTGGTCAGCCGGTTGCGGCCCGATTCAGTTTTCCGGTGTGCGTTTCACAGGCGCTCGCCGGAACCCAAAAGAGTAAAGAGGAAACAGCATGTCTGAAGAGACTGAAATGAATGTACCAGAGACGAGCGCACCTGAAGCGCCGCTAGCAGCGCCCGGCCCGGGTTCTGGCTCTACCCATGCCCGTTCCGGCGGACGGCCCGGCGGACGAACCGCCAGTGGCGCGCCCGGCGGCCGCGGCAAGTTCTTCCGCCGCAAGAAGGTCTGCAAGTTCTGCACTGAGAAGATCGACGCGATCCCTTACCGCGATGTGAGGCTACTGCAAGGCTTTGTAGCCGAGCGCGGCAAAATTGTGCCTCGGCGGCTCACCGGCGTCTGCACTACGCACCAGCGCCGCCTTACCCGCGCCATCAAGCAGGCCCGGAACATCGCCCTGCTTCCGTTTGCCACGCGGCACTAATGCGATTCCAGGCATGGTATTCCTGGAGTCGCTGTAACCATCGGCTGCCGTTCTGCCGGATTGTGCAACTCTCTCGAATTCGGGAGTGCAATGCGTGAAGTGATTTTGGCGGGAGGCTATGTTGTGGATGCCGAATACAGCGGTTCTCCGATAGCTATACTCTGGAAGCACAACGCTGAGTGGCTTTTTCCTCAAGAAAAAGCCACCTTTCACCGGGCTTGCTGGAGCACGTGAATTGGAGAACCGCTCTAGAACCGAGTGCGGTGCGTCTTAGCCGGGGCTGAGGAGCGCTCCCGGCGCTGGCGGAAACTCGCACACTGGAGATTCAACCATGGAAGTCATTCTGAAGGAAGACGTATTGCACCTGGGCAACCGCGGCGATCTGGTCAAAGTGGCCGACGGCTACGCCCGCAATTATCTGCTGCCCCGCAAGCTGGCGCTGCAGGCAACGCTGGCCAACAAAGCCGTCATCGAGCAGATGAAGGCCTCCGCCGCCCGCCGCTACGCCACGGAAAAAGCGCTGGCCGAGGAAGTGGCCGTAAAGCTCGAGCCTGTCGTGCTCGAATTCACCCGCAAATCGAGCGAGACCGGCCACCTATTTGGTTCCGTCACCTCGGCTGATATTGCCACCGCACTCGATGCCCAGGGCTTCGAGGTCGATCGCCGCAAAATTCACTTGGATGAGCCGCTCAAGAGCGTCGGCGAGTTCAGCGTGGCCATCCGGCTCTACCGCGAAGTCACCGCGCACGTGAAGGTTAAGGTTCTGGCCGAAGCCACGGAAGAAGAAGCCAAGCCCTCCGAGCTCGCCGCGGAAACTGCTAAGGCCGAGTAGCTCTTCTCAACCTGCCAATCCACCCCGCCTCTCGGCTCGCCGGGGGGCGGCGAATCTTGCAGACACGCTTCACTGTGGGCAATTTCTTGCCGCTCTCATGCTTCAATTGCGTGAAAGCCCAGTTGCCGGGCTGTTTCCAGCAGTGGGCTGTCGCCGGAGATGAAGGCGCGGCCTTTGGGCCTTCCAATGCACCATACCATCGCGGCGGCAAGCTGCTGTGCATCGGCTGCCTTCAACGGAAAGCGGTCCACGAGCCGCTCAGCCTGCTCGCGCAACGGCTCACTCGGGTCCACTTCCCGCCAATCAGAACGTATGCTGTCCAACCGGACCTGAGCTTGCACGTGTTCGTTGGGCGGCAACTGGCCCATCCTGACCAAGCGCGCAAAGGCGCCTCGCATCTCGATCGGCGTCGACCACCACACAGCCATACGGTACTGTGTGCTTAATGCTTTCGCCACAGAGGTAGTCCGCTGCCTCACACAAAGAGGAACCAGCGCGCTCGCATCCCAAAAGGCATCGTCCATTCTCAGTCGCCCCTTGCCCAGTCGAGGGCTTCCTTCACGGCCTCATCGGAGACAGTTGGCATGGGCAGCGCCCAGAAAGCCTCCCAGTCCATCTTCCGCTTGGCCGGCTTCATCTGCCCGGTGGCAATCAGGTACGCCACCTCGGCTTCATGGTCGCCTTCCGGGGGCAGGGGCAGGGTGAAGGGCAGAATGCGCGCGATAGGCTTGTTCCGGTCCCGCACCACAACCTCTTCACCCTTACGGACGATTTGTAGGTAGGCGGAGAGCTGGTTCTTCAGCACGCCGATGTTTACGGTTCTCATAGTTCAATTCTACGCCAACTTGGCTAAGTTGGCTAACTTGGCTATGTGGCTCTGGAGCGAAATCACTGCTGGTCCGATTCGAGTTCAAATGACTCAGTCAACGGCGTGTCTGCTCCTTGAGCACGATTTCCCTGTAGGCCTGGAAACTGGTCTGAAGGTCAACGCGCCTGCCCTCTGCCACCAGCTCCTCCATCCGCTTCTGATGCGCGACCCATGTGTCGCTGGCGCTGGCTGCTGGACAGGTGTTGCCCACAACCGCAGGTATATACCCGCTGTCATCCCCAAAGTTCTTCGATACAAGAACACTCCCATCCTGAAAGCGTGTATGGAACGTGAAACCAAGGCTGTTTGGATGGGCATAGGCATTCTTGTTTCGTGAAGTGAACACCGGATTTCCGGTCACGAGCCTCGTTCCATTTTGTACCGTCATTGGCACTCCTCCTCGCCACATTTGAAAAACAATAATGGCCGGAAGGATGAGCAGCATGCGAAACACCGAAGTGGAGTCTCCGACAAAAAATGCGAGGTCGAACCCCAAATCTGTCAGTAGGGCCGTTTCGGCTCGATACCTCGTCCGAGCGCGCTGCTCGAACTCCGGAGAGAAAACCTGGACCAGATCAATTGTGCCGATTGTCCAATCAAAGAGGTAGGGGAGCATTCTCAGGAAAATCATGACGGCAATGATGATCGCAAAAATGATATGCCGAATGAACAGCGGATTGTGTTTTACGTGCAAATCTCTGATGATCCAGGCTAATATGAGCCCTAATATAAGTCCCACAAAAAACAATTTCATGACATTGAGCGCTGTTTTCGGCTTGTCTTGAATAGCGGTTTTGGATTTAGTCTCTTGTCCCACACTCGCTCGTTCCATGTCTTTCTCCTTAACAATTCTCCCAACAGCAAATCCTATTACTCCTACACCATCGCACGTTCCTTCACCGTCAGGTACTGATTCAGCACTGACGAAGTGATGGCTTCCGGCTATGCTTCATATGAAATATCCGAGAAGGTCTGGAAACTGATCTGACGGTCGATTTGCTTACCTGTTGCTTCCAGCGTCTGAATCTGCTTCTTGTGCTCAGCCCATGTATCGCTTATGCTGGCGTTTTTCAGGATATGAGCTACAACCTTTGGCCCATACTTTGTTTTGCCGCCGAAGTTTTTCGTCATAAGAATCGTGCCATCCTGAAATGCAGTATGAAACTTCATTCCAAGTTGGAGCGGGTAGGAATAGGTAGTCCGATCATTCGAGATGAATACAGAATATCCAAAAATCAATTTCGATCCATTCTGTATGGACGCTACCTCCCGATTGAGCCACATAATCAAAAAAAGAAAAGCTGGGTAAATCAGAAGAAGGCGGAATAACGGGAAGGCCTCGCCATAGAAAAATAAGCGTGTGAATCCTAAATTCGACAGTTGGTTGGATTCAGAGCAATACCGATCTTGAATTCTATGTTCAAACGTAGGAGAAGAGATTTGTACGTGCTCAACCGGGCCAGTAAGTTGCTTGCCAAGCAGAACGGCTATAAAAGCCAGGAGGATGAGTGCATTCAAGACTACCCATGGCACGTGTACTGCCCACAGTAGAGCGATAAGAGCTACCTCCGCCGAGATAATCAACGCGGATGCTCTCAACATGCCACGTTTGCCAGTTTGAGGTTCGGACTGATGCCCTTGATTGTTAATGTCCACGTCGTTCTCCTTCCTGGTTCCGCCTTAGTCAAAGAATCAGCATGTACTACACCATCGCCCGTTCCTTCACCATCAGGTACTGATTCAGCACCGATGATGTGAGCGCTTCGGGATTCAAGTCAAGGGTAAGCGCGCCCTGCTCGTGCAGGCGGGCCAGCAGCAGTTCGCGGCGGCCGGCCATCTCCTGGGCAGCGGAGGAGCGGAACATTTGCTCCACATTCTTTGGCCTTGCCTGGGCGATGAATTCAACCTCCGGCTGGGCCATGGCGACAAAAAGCAGCACGTGGCGGCGCAACAATTGCAGCGCGCCGTCAATGACCTCGGGGCGCATGGCGGTCTCGGCTAAATCCGTCACCCACAAAATCAAAGACCGTCGTGGTTGCAGGCGATTCAGTACGGCCGTGGCTCTCAGGTGGTCGGCCTCGCTGGTTTCTGTGTGCACTTGGGCCAGCAACTCGATCAGCTGCCGCAGATGCGATGCGCCGCGGCCGGGCAAAAGCCGCTGCTGAATGTTCTGCCCATAAGCCAGCAGGCCCACGCGGTCGCCGGAGTAAAGCGCCAGTTGGGCCAGCGCAACAGCCGTGGTGCAGGCGTGGTCGAGCTTGGAGTTGCTGGGCGCCGGGCCGGATTCTCTTAGGGCTTGCGCCATGGCCACTCGCGCTCTCATCAGCCGCCCGCAGTCGAGCACGATCCACACCGGCTGGCTGCGCTCGGACTGGTACTGGCGGGTGATGAGGCTGCCGCGGCGCGCCGTAGCCGTCCAGCAGATGTCGCGCAGGTCGTCGCCCTCGCGGTAATCGCGCAGGCTCTCGAAGTCGCGGCCCAGTCCACGCTGTTGCGCACGACGCAGTTGCAGTTCGATCTGGCGGCTTCGGGCGAGGAAGATTTGCTGCTCCTCGCTGGTGCGCAGGACCGGGTAAACGCGCACCGTTTGCGTGAGCGGCGCCCGGGCCCAGCGCTCCGCTAAACCCAGGGGCGAACGGTAGCGCACGTAAAGCCAGCCCGTCTCCCAGTCGCCGCGCTCATTAGGCTTAACGCAGTAGCGCAGGCGAGCAGGCACATTCGGAAATGCAGTCACACGAAGCGTTTCCGGTTCGGCGACCAGCGCTGGCGGCAGATCGTCCACCAGCCGGCAATCGATGATGATCTGGCTCCGGTTTTCAATCGTCAGCTCGATCTCGGTCTCGCTGTCGAGGGCTGGAGCATTGGACCAGCTCCTGCTGGCGGTCAGCTCGGCAGCGGCAGGCAATCGCAGGCCATCGAATAACGCAAAGAGCAGCACCAGCCCGTCCCATGCCAGCATCGCGTAGGCCAGCCTCACATCCCAGAAGCCCGGAACCAGCCAGGCGAAGCCAAGCAGCAGCAAGCCGATGCTCCGCGGCGTGAGGCCGAAGCTCCAGCGCCGCCGCCGCTGACACGCGGCGCTAACCGGGGCGGGATGGAGAGAGGGAGAGATCATGCTGATTTCAATCCTTCATCCTGTCTATTGCTAATCTGGTAACTCGGCAATTGTGTCATCGCCAGACTCTAACTCGAATCCAGGCAGCTGTAGCATTTCGTTTCCAGCAATACCTTGGAGATCGCCCTGTAATGAAGCAACACTTGTCAAGACACGCTCAATTCGTCTTTCTTGCCTCTTCCATCGTGCAAGTGTGGCTCTCTTTTCAGTCATAAGTTCATCATTGAGTTCGCGGAATGGCAACGCAATTCCCTCGACAGTTGCACGAAATTCCGGTCCAATCATGTAGTCATAGAGCCTATCTTTCTTTGTTTCTCGGCCAATAGCACCTTGTCTTGCTTCAGCGGTCGATATTATGCCTTGACGAAGGGCTATCGCTAACACCACCGCATGTGCCGGAGTCGAACACCATACCCCATCGTAGATTCCAAATCCACTGATACCTTTCGGCAAGACTTCACTCACGATAGTTGCTATTTCAGCCTTTGCGTCAGCAGCATCTTGCTTTGCCTTTGTCGTCCAATCGCTGCCCCATGTCTGCGTTCGCTTCGTTTCCCAAAACATTGTCCCAACTGGCTTACCCATCTCGCCAAGTACACGTTGAAGAATATCTCCGCCCCGGACTCCTGTTTTAACCGGCTCGATTGTGTCTTGCGGGAACATCCTCCTCAGTGTGCTCTCAAAGTCGATCTCCAAAACATCTCCTTGCAATTGCTGTGAGCCCTGCGTCGCTTTACGCTGAGCTTCCTCTAGCTTGATCTGCATGTCGGAAATCGTCTTATCCTTCTCCGCAAGCTTTAGTCTTACAGTTTCGTCGGCATCCTTGCTGGCTTGTTCATGGATTGCTTTCCGTTTCTCGTCGACTTTTCGAGCAACTTCAAGATCAATATCCCTAGCCCTTTGATCAACGGTGTTCTTTTCCTTTCTGAGTTGGAGTTCAGCTTTCTGGGTTGTTGTCAGCTTTTCTTGAAGTTCCTTAGACTTCGCACGCTCTGCTTCGAGTTCCGGTGAGAGTTCCTTCAGTAAGTTCTCCCGTTCGGCTGCCACAATCTTCGGCCGTTCGGCTGCAATCTTGCGGTTGACCAGTGTCTGTAAGGAGCTTTCTCTATCGGCAAGATCTCTTTCTCTTGCCGCTAGTTTTGCTTCAAGTTTCTTTGCTTCGGCCACTTTCAGGTCCGCATCTTCAGCAGCCTTCTTGATGGCCCTGTTTGCATTTGCTTTGATCTGAGAGATCATTGGACCGGCGAGTGTCTCATCGAGCCGAATGAGTTCGCCGCACTTTGGGCACTTGATTTCAAAGTCTTGAGTCATTGTCTCTTTCTCCTATTTGCGGTACGAGCCAAAAAAACTTCGTGTCATTCATTGCCTCGGCACCGGCACATTAGCCATCACGTCGGTCAGAACGCGGTCGGCGTCAAAGCCTTCCAGTTCGGCCTCGGGCTTGAGCATCACGCGATGGCGTAACACCGGCAGCACGGCGCGCTTCACGTCGTCGGGCAGCAGGTAGTCGCGGCCATCGAAGGCGGCAGCCGCCTGGGCCACGCGCATCAGGCTCACAGCAGCGCGGGGGCTTGCGCCCAGCAGCAGCGTGGGCCACTCGCGTGTGCGTCGCGCCAACGCCAGAATGTAGGTGGTCAGCTCCGGCTCAATGCGAATGGCGCGCACCTCGGCGCAGGCTGCGGCCAATAATTTATTTGGAATGAGCGCAATCTTTGCGTCTTCCAGCAACCCGGCGCTCGAGCCGCCGTGATGCCGCTCCAGAATCTGCAACTCTTCGGCATCGGAGGGATAGAGCACGCGAATCTTCAGCAGAAATCTGTCCAGTTGCGCCTCCGGCAGGGGGTACGTGCCCTCGAAGTCGATAGGGTTCTGCGTGGCAAAGACGGTGAACCATTCAGAAAGCGGGCGGCGCGTGCCGTCCGAGGTAACCTGTCGTTCTTCCATGCATTCCAGCAGCGCCGCCTGGGTGCGCGGAGGCATGCGGTTGATCTCGTCCACCAGCAGCAAGTCAGTGAAGACCGGCCCGGCGTGAAAGCTGAAGTTAGCTGAGCCGGGGCGCAGAATCGTGGTGCCCAGAATGTCTGCCGGCATCAGATCGGGCGTGGCCTGCACGCGCTGGAAGCCGAGGCCCAAAAGCCGCCCCAGGGCCTTGACGATTAATGTTTTTGCAATGCCCGGCACGCCCTCCAGCAGCGCATGGCCCTGGCAAAGAACGGCGATCAGAACCTCCTCGATCACCTCGCCCTGTCCGGAGATTACCCGGCCCAGCTCCGTGCGGGAGTGAGCGATGAGTTGGCTGGTCGCGCGCAAGCCCTCCGGACCTTTAGCGCTTTGGTTTAATTCTTGCATCGGCTCTTGCTTCTTTTCCTGGCTCATAAAGCCCTTTCCTGCAGATTGGATTGGATCTTCTCAGATTGTGCGGCCTGACTGCCTCTTTGTGCGCCCGGCCTGGCCGCTTCTTTCAGCTTTTCGTAGTGCCCATGCAGCGTCTGAATCAGTTTGAGCGCCTGGCGAGGATTGACGGTTTCGCCCCATGCGGCCTCTTCGCAAGCGACCAGATCGGCTTCTAGGCTGGCCTCGGCGTGCGGAAAGCGCCTGCGAATCACTGTTGCCAACTCCGCTGCTCCCATCTTGCTTGCCCTATGCCCACAGAGCCGCAAGCTATGCCTGCGAAAGCGCTCCCATGCAATCGAGACGGCCGCCGATGCGGCTCCGGCCTTGCGGTAGAGCGAGCCCAGCGCCTCTAAAAACTCAATCGGAGTGGCGCGCGCCGTCGGCGGCAGATCGCGCACCGGCCCGCTGCGTCGGCTAAAGCTGAAAACAACCAGCAGCCCCAGCACCGGCAGGCCGACCCACAACAGCGTCCACGACGGCCCGGAGGCATAGCTTAAGGTTGAACGAATCTCCCCATGCAGCGACTCGTCCCAGTAGAAGCGATGCCCCGCGCGCGGCCCCAGCGATGCCAGCAGAAGATCGAGATTGTGGGCGCGGCTCAGCGAGCCGTTTTCCAGGGGCGTCGAGCTGGCCCACCATACAATGTGCCCCTTGCCCCAGTCATACTCGACCACTGCCGGATGATTTGCGCAACTATACTCGACGCGATGCGCCGGGTTGCCCATATCCCAGGTCGCCTGCGGAACCATCCACACCTCGCCCGTGCCGGCCAGCGCATCCAGTCCCTCGGGCTCCAGCTTGCAGGCGGCAAAGTGAAACTCCCGTGGCTCGTCGCTGGCTTCGCCGGGCAGAATGTATCCGCCCCAGAAGCCTGTGGAGAGCACGCGCCCGCCGCGCTCCACAATTTTGCGCACCGCCTTGATGTCCTCCGAGTCGCGGGAAAACGGCTGGGCAAAGATCACCACCGTCTCCGGACCGGCCGTGGCGGCCAGCTCGCTCAGCGGCCGCTCCCAGCGTTCTATCTGATAGTTGGAGCGAAGCAGCGTCTCATAAGCGGCGCGCGCGCCGTGCTGCCCTGCCAGGTAGGTCGAGGGCAGGGGATTATCGTTGTCATTTGCCCTGGGCAGAAGGAAGCCGGTAGCCACGGCCAGCGCGAGCGCAATTCCCACGCACCACATCAGCAGTTTGCGATCAGGGGCGTCGAGCGAAGAGAGAAACTTCATCGCGCACCGCCTTCCCCAATGCCAAACGTTCCGCTGCCGTTGATCAGCCCCTCAGCCAGCTTTTCAGCTTGCATATATTCGCTCTCGCCCGCCTTACGCCCGCCATACCAGGTCCGCTCAAAGCTGCCGGTGAGCGTAGCTAGTCCCGCGCGGCGCGGGTCATTCGTGGTTACCAGCGCCAGGTACTCGCGCGGAGTGCGCGCCCGGTCTGCGGGCCACAACCGTTTCGATTCGAGCCGCGAAATTGCCGCCCAATAGACGAAATGAATTGCCTCCCGCCACTGGCCGTCAGCAGCGGCGCGCCGCGCATCGTCAATCCACAGTTGCCAGTTGCGGGCCGAGGCGGCTCCGGCAACCGGACCATCGCTCTCCGGCACCAGGCGAATGCGCCAGCGGCGTTCCAGTTGCAGCAGCCCCCAGGCCAGCCCCACGCACGTGGCCAATATGAAGCCCCACACAATCACCGGTCCCATCCAGTCCACGTTGGCATGAAGTTTGCCGATGGTCTCGAAGAGCCTGTTGAGCCAGTCTCCCAGCTTTTCTAGAAATGAATCGCGCTTTGTGGGCGCTTCCAGGTTGCGAAAGTCGCGGCCTGCCAACACCTGCTTCATGGTGTTGCGCTCCTGGGAATAATCAGGCGCCGCGGCGGGCGGACCTGCTGCCGCGCTGTCCGCCTGGGTCAGATCCTGTGCCAGGCGAAGCTGCGCAGACTGTAAAAGCTCGCCGGTAGTCGGCTTGAGCGGCCGCGTGAACTCTTCAGCCGGAGTCTTTTCGGGAGCCGGCTCGCCCCGCGTCGGTATCATTTTGACGGGAGGACGATCCCGCGTTTCCTGGGGCCCGTTATCAGCCTCGCTCTTGGCCTTGTCTTCAGGGCTGTTGTCCGTTTTGTTTTGAGATTGCTTTCCGTTGTGGTCTGGCGCAGCCTTGGGGATCTCATCTTTGGTCCGTGCGTTCCAGAGCAGCACGCGCAGCCAGTTGTAGCGCACCAGCCGCCGCTCCTGAGTATTGAAAAGCGGCACATGGTCGTCGGTGCCCGTGAGCTCTGGATCGCAGCTTTTGTTATCCCGCGCCTTGGCGCATGTTCCCACCATTTCATTCAACTCAACCAGGTGCTGGCGGTACTCGGCCAGTGAAACCTCGCGTACATTTTTCGGGGGCTGTGGTGCGGATTCATCGGCACGGGCAGGCAAAGCACTGACGCCTGCGGCAAGAGCCGCAATCAGCGCAACGCCGGCAAGTTGGGAGCGAAGAGTCAAGCTTGACCCTCCTTGACTTCGGCAAGTGTAGTTACAGGGGCAATCAATCCAGCGTCTTCCATCATTCTCTCGATGTCGTACCCTTCTTTGCGTATGCGCTGATCATAGTAGAAGAGGGTAAGAGCGATGGGGAAGATGGGGCCAGTTAGAATGTAAGCGACTGCCGCCGATAACAATCTGATTCCCAGATAAATACTGCCATGGAAATCCAGCCGAACCCCGATACTTCGCATCACAAATGCCGCAAGTAAAATGAAAATCACGTAAGACGCGAGATTCAGAATCCAGCTAATTAGTGCGATCATGAAGCGCGTAAATAATATCCTCCAACGGCTGCCTTTTGAGAGCGTCCAGCTTCGCTTCAGGGACTTACCCACCGTTAGCCTTTCGGTAGTCCACGCAGGAATCGAGATTGAAAGAGCCGAACTCAGCCATAGGAACGCCGCCCAGCATAGCGCTATAGACAAAAGCACAGCCGGCGTCAACCATTCGGATTGTATTACGGAATTGAGTTTAAGTATCGCGAATAGAAGATAAGCGAAACCAATTAGAGTGCCCGCTAAAACGGCCTCGGGCAGGACCAGCACGATACCCCAGTTTGCAATTGATATCCACAGCCAACTCCGCCAGCGTGCGATGCATGAAAATAGCGTGGAGGAGAGACTTGACTGCTCTCCGAGATGAACGCAAGAAGTCAAATCTGAGAAGGCAGGCCACGCCAAAAGGCGCAGTAACAGAACTATCTGATAGAGCGCCAATGCATAGAGCAGATTCGGAGCAGACATACCCAGAAAAATGGGGACGCCGAATGGTACTGGAGCCAGCTTCCACCAAAACTGGCTGGCGAACTGAAGGCCTATCATCGCCAATGCTGGTAAGGCCGCCAGGGTAACGAAGACCCAAAACTTTTCCCGGTAAATCTGAAAGGTGCGGTCCAGAATTTCGCCTAAATTCATGGGCCGCAGATCTGTCTTCATGCGTGTTCTCCGGCCTGTGACGGCAACTGGCCGTCCTTGCGCAGCCGCTGGTCGAAGTAGAGGACGGCGAGAGCGGTGGTGAAGGCCGCATACGTAAACAGGCAGGTAACAATCATAATCAGGATGTTGCCCAGAACAGCAAGGCCGATCAGAACATAAAACGCCGTGGATCCCGCGGCTACATGGGCCAGTATCGCAACAAAGGCAACTAGCGAGCCCACCGCGCAGAGAACAGCCATGCACACCAGGCTCAGAGCATAGCTAAGCGCATAGACCACCAGCAGCATCAGGAATATTCTGCCCTTTGCGCCCTTCGTAAGCTGCATGCTACGCTTCAGCGAGCTCCACGCGGGCAGCTCCTCCACCACGCAGGCAGGGTAAGCCAGCGAAATGCGCAACATGATCAGGATGGAGCACACCAGGGATGCAGCGTACAGCAACACTCCCAGCGGGATCAGCACGAGCGCTATGGTGCCGCCGGAACCTTCGCCCGTCGCGAAGTGCAGCAGGAGCGTGACCAGGCCGATGATCAATGCGCATGCCACTACCGGCACAATCATGTACAGCGTGCCAAGAATCATCAGCCAGAGCGAGCGCCAGAAGCGGCGACATGCCACCGCATACGCTTCGCGAATGGTGGCCGCGACGCCCAGATCGGCTTGCGTGGCGGCGTAACTGGCTGCCGGCATATAGAGCGCATATACCACGGGAAGGATCAGATAGACGGCGCAGATGAAGATCGTAAAAGTATAAGGGTCAATCGCAAGCGGCTTTGCATCTTGATTGGCAATATGCGGGCCGATCTCCACAAATATGAACCCGAATATCGCTCCAATTACCAGGAAAATCGCAATGCAGAGGACTGCCGCAACGCCCAGAAGCAGTCGCAGGTTATCTCGCATGAGGCGAAAGGTCCGGTCGAAGATCTGGCCGAAGGTCATAGGAAACTGGTGTGCTGGTCCAAAGGATAGGCGGGAAGCGGATTCAGTCATGATGATGCTCCTGATGCGGATTAGGTTGAATCTTTGTCCTGCGGAAATTCTACGGCCTGCGGTGGCTCAGGGGCTGGTGCAAAGGCATTCCCCGCAACGGCCGTCTGCCTGGGCGCAATCTGCGGCGCAGGCGGCAGCGCATCGGCCATCCCCGCCTGCTGCATCATCCACTCGATGTCAAAGCCTTCCATGCGGATGCGCTGATCGTAGTAGAAGAGCACCAGGGCGATGCCATACACCGGCCGGACGAGCGCCTGGACCGCAAAAGCCGCGCCGTAGCTGATGAAGATGATCGCCAGGCCGGCGGCTTGCTCGTGTTGAGGGTCACCCGAGCTGAGCAACAGAGAGAGGATGATCGTCAATGGCAGCGTGATCCCCATCGAAAGCAGCCAACTGAGCACGGCTCCCAGCAGGAAAAGCAAAAAAATGCGGCCCTTCGTCCCGTAACTTAAATTTGAGGAGCGCTTGATCGCAGTCCACGCTCCAATCTGCTCAACCACGCAGGCGGGGAAGGCCAGAGAAAGCCTTAGCGCCATCCATACGACATAACTAACCAGAGCAACAATGACAAGTATGGCAACCAGTCCGAAGAGTGCGCCGCCGGCGGCGCCTCCCGCGCCCGCACTCCCAGCCAACGCAGCACCCCCGGCAACGAGGAAGATCAGCACAATATATGCGGCGAGGGGAGCGGCCCCGATCAGGAGCCCCTCAAGGAGATAAAGCCAGATGTAGCGCCAGCCGCGCCGCCACACGCTCTTGTAGGCGTCGCGGATAGTGGTCGTTTGACCCAGGTGAACGCGGGATACGGCATGGCTCATTGCTGCCATGGCCAGCGCCGTAGCCGCCAGAAGGATGGGCAGCGCCACCAGCGCGCTGCCGATGGCGAAGAGCGCCACAAGAACATATCCCGCTGTCTCAGAAACCGAGCCTGCGCCAGCCGCGCTCCACCACGCCACAACCAGACCGACGATACAGGCCAGCACCACGATTACGCCTGTGGGGACAACCGAGATTCCGAGGAAAAGCAGAAAGCACGAGCGGTACAACTGCGCCGTGCGGTCCAGAATCTCGCCCAGTGTCGAGGGCCGCAGCGGCTCATTCATGCGAGTCTCCTGGGTTTTGTTGCGGAACTTGTGGCGTGTCCGGCGCGGCCAGTCCGGCGGCTTGCATCATCCACTCGATGTCGTAGCCCTCTTTGCGCACCCTCTGGTCGAAATAAAAGAGGGCAAGTCCGGCGGCATAAATTGGGCCGATGAAAGTGTTGGTAAAGAAGGCCATCACCTGTGAAACCGCCAATGCAACAGGTCCTATCTGGCCTTTGTGTTTGATGGCCAGAATTACAAGGAAGGATTGAGCCACAACCTCCAGGCCGAAGGCGATGATGAAAATCAGTAGCCCCATAAGGAAGATGCGTCCGCGTGCTCCTTTGCTGAGTTCAATGCTGCGGCGAATAGCCTTGCGGGCTTTCAGGTTCTCCACCACGCAGGCTGGAACAGCGAGCGAATATCGCAAAGCCATGAAAATTACGTAAACGATCCAGGGAAGGAGAACCAGCGCCAAAATAAGAAAAATCATCAAGATGGCCGTTGCGGACTGCGGATTGCCCGTGGTATTCAACGTCTGCACGAGTCCGGGAGAAGCAGCAATAACCACGCCAAAGAGGATGCCAACCAACAGCAGCGGCGTATAGAGGAAAAAGGCGATGATGATCATCAGCCATAGGTAACGGCCCAGGTGAGGAAGAATGCTCATATAGGCGCCGCGAATGGTGACCGGGTTGCCCAGATAAACCCAGGTTACGGCACGGTTGATGGCCGCCATGGCCGCGCCGGAAAAAAGAAGGATGAGCAGTCCTCTGAGCAGACTGACAACTCCTCTCAGCGCCAGCAACCCACCGGCCGGATGCGGTCCGATGGCCCACGAGTTCAGGCCGATCTGTGCCAGGTTTAGCACTAATACCATACCGGCATAGACAGAATAGATGCCTGCAAAAAGCAGAAAATGCTCGCGATAGAGCTGAGCGGTGCGGTCCAGAATTTCGCCGAGGCTGAGCGGTCGGAGATTGCTTTCCATGTTAGGCCTCCGGAATATGCAGTGTTTGCGTTTGCCGGGATACTAACACACTTGCGCTGCTATTCCAGGTTCTGAATTTGGGTTCCCTCGGGGATTTTGATCTGGAACTGGTCGTCGGTGAGGGTCATGTTCTGCTGCATGCTCTCGACCGTCAGAACCAGCTGGTACTCCTCAAGCGGGCGCTTGATTGTGATCGTGGAAGGGTACTTGACGGAGTCAAAATTCTTGTAATCCGAATAAGTTACCTGTGTCTCCAGGTTGCCCTCGCTGTCGTATAAATCCTGCTCATAAGGCAGCATGTCGTCGCGATGGAAGACCACAACGCGCACCGGAATCAATTGCTGGCTCTTCGGCTTGCTGCGGCTGATGCTGAGAATGTATTCCGGGATGCTGTACAGGTGTTTCCTGGCCTCGTCTTCCACCGTCTCCGAGTCCAACACCACCGAGTACAGGTCGTCCGGTCCCAGACCGCGCACCACCATGGCGTCGAAAAAGAACCCCGGCCGCATATTCTCGATCTGGTTGTCCGACTTCTTCTTCAGGGCGTTCGCCCCCTTCACCGCCTTGTTCTTTGACGGAATGAACAACATGAAACTCTTTCCGTCGCTGGTCATGTCGAACATGCGCGTGCCCACCACCGGAACCCGCCCATAAACCCGCAGCATCTCCGGCTTGCGCATCAGAATAAGTCCGCGAATAGTGGTGTAGTCCCGGGCCAGGCCTTCCTTGCTCTTGAGCGTGCTGGCCTGGATTTCGACCGTGGCGTTCAGGCTCTGCAGCTTGTCCCAGCGATCGTTGAGCTGCGCCACCATCTCCTCCGGCGTAACCGTATTCACGATCTCCGGAACCTTGGGAATGGGTAGCTTCCTGGTGGTAAAGAGGCACCCGGAGAGCAGCAGGAGCGGCAAGACTAGAGTTGCTGAAGTGACGCGGCGCAGGCTTGCTCTCATCGGCCACCTGCCTTCTTCACGGCATCCCGGTAGCTGGCCACGTTGCGTGCGTGCTCTTCGGCAGTGCTCGCAAACAGTGACCCGCCCTGGGGATCGGCCCCCGCGGCAACAAAGTAGAGATAATCCGTCTTCGCCGGCTCCATGGCCGCGCGCAGCGAGCGCATTCCGGGATTGGCCACCGGTCCCGGCGGCAGGCCGGCGTGCAGATAGGTGTTGTATGGCGTGTTGCGTTTAAGGTCGCTCTCGTGGATCACGCCCCGCCAGCGTCCCTCGAGTTCCAGGCCGTAGATCACCGACGGATCGGTCATGAGCGGCATCTGTTTGGCTAGCCGGTTCTCAAAGACACTGGCCACCAAAGGACGCTCTGAGTCCAGCGCCGTCTCCCGTTCCACCAATGAAGCCAAAGTCACCACTCGATGCAAATTCCCCTTCAATCCAATTTGTCCTGCCACCGCGCGAAAGCGCTTCACCATCGCTGCGCAAATCTGCGCCGCGGTCGCCTTGCGCTGAAAATGATACGTATCCGGAAACAGGTAGCCCTCCAGGCTCTTTGCTCCGGGGTCCAGGTCGGTTACCAGGCTCACCTGCCTGGCCGCCTCTTTGAGAAACTCCCGCTGCGTGCCAAACCCCGCCTGCTCCAGCCGGGCGGCAATCTCAAATACGTTTGCGCCCTCCGGGATGGTTACCGCTTTGGTAAAAACATCGCCGCGCGCCATGCGCTCATAAACTGCGCTGGCCGCTGCCGGATGGTCGAAGCGGTACTCGCCTGCCTTGAGCGTGCCCCGCGTCCACCAGCGAACAATATCAAAGCCGTAGCGGCTGCGCACAATGCCCGCCGCTTCCAATTGCCGCCCGATCCGCGCAGTGTTCGCCCCCGGCTGTATCTCGACAAAGGTCTCCGACTCCGGCCCGAAGGGCGTTGACACCAGCCACGCCACCCCCGCGCACGCTGCTCCTACCGGCGCCAGCAGCATAACCCAAAAAACCGCTCGCCAGAAACCCGCGCCGGAACTCTTTTTTCTTCTGCTCGTCCGTATGCGGCGCGCCATCCCTTGCAGTCAACCCTTCTAAACAAAAAACGCGGAAATCCCCTCGGGACTCCCTACTGTTTATTGTACCGGGCTGGAGTGTCCTCACCAGGGCATTTCTGCCCTTTGGTACCTGGGCCGTAAGCTGCGGGTACCTGCTCCACAGGGTGTACAGCATCGGGCAGGTGGCCCATTGATTGCGGTATCAGTCGCTGTGCCCCGTTCATCGCGGCCTTATCGCGATGAGCGGGTCTTCTGACAAGGTCGCAGGGTGTACATTATCGGCAAAGCCCCTATCGAAAGGCGGATGCCCCCATGCCGCTGCCCAACCAATTCGCTCAGAATGCCGCATAATCACTATGTGACAAACAAGAGGCAGAGCTGTAAAGAGACACGTGCACAACGCTCGGCGAACATGGCACGTATTCGCTCGAAGGATACGAAGCCCGAGCTTCTTGTGCGGCACGCACTTCACCGGCTCGGATTCCGGTTCCGTCTCCATGCGCGCGATCTTCCAGGCCACCCCGACATCGTCCTGCCTAAATACCAGATAATAATCCAAGTCAAAGGCTGCTTCTGGCATGGCCATACTTGCGTAGACGGACGCTTGCCGAAATCAAACCGCGCATATTGGCTCCCAAAGCTACGGAAGAACAAGGAGCGCGATAAGAGGAACGATCGAAAGCTCCGTAGTCTCGGATGGTCTGTACGCAATCTGTGGGAGTGTCAGGTTTGTGCATTGTCCGCCAAGCTCCTGCAGGAGCTACTGGCGAGCATAATTCATAAATCCAATGCTCGCTAGCGCAATCCTCCAAATCAGACATGCGGAGGCGTTAGAATTCTCTAATGGCCAACAATAAAAATGCTGTTAGCACTCAAATTGAAACTGATCTGATTGCCGGGATCGAAGGCGCAATAGTACGAAAGGCCCGAGGCCGTGACCGGCTCAGCCATGAAATTCCGCTATTGATTCGCCGGTCAATCGACGAAGTAATAGACGCACCTCGGACAGGGAGGTTCAGGCTTTCGGAAACTGAGAAGACGGAAAAGACCTATCTTGGTACCAAGGTCGAAATCCTGCTCAGGAATTTCCTCGGATTTCCTAAAGGCCAGATACTCGACCTCGCGATTGATGGGATCGAAACGGATATTAAGAACACAATGAGCGGGAACTGGATGATTCCCCAAGAGGCCATCGACCACCCATGCTTGTTGATCAAAGAAGACGAACTGACAGGCTTGTATTCCTTCGGAATCTTCATTGCACAGGTGGATTCTTTAACAAGCGGCGGCAACCGGGATGGGAAAAAATCGATATCAAGTTCCGGTCAGGAAAGAATCCACTGGATTATGAAAGATGCTCCCTACCCCAAAAACTTGTGGGAGGAGGTCGATTCCAAGCTCCTCGCCAGGATTACCAGACCAACGAGCGGAACAGAGAGGATTGATACGCTGTTCCGCAATCTACTAGGGAAACCGATTTCACGCTCAATGATTCTCGCAGTTGCAAGGCAGAAAGACTCAATGAAACGTCTGCGGAGGAATGGAGGCGCTCGTGATTCACTAGCTCAAGACGGAATTGCACTCTTGTCGGGGAGTTACGATTCAGACACAATCTTGGCGTTGCATCTTCCTAAATGTGAAAAGGATGAATTCATTTCATTCAAGCCAATTCTGCAAGCCGACAAATTAATCCTTAGAGCCGCAGGCAAAATAAAATAAGGTTTAGCTGGCTACCTGAAGAAGAACAGCGCCCTCAAGACAGCGGCGAATCTCAACAGCAACTGCCTTAGCGACAGGAGGCGGAAAAGCGTTGCCAACCTGCCGATAGGCAGCGGTCTTCCCGCCAGCAAACTGCCAATTATCCGGGAACCCTTGAATCCTGGCCGTCATTCTAACCGTAAGTCTGGGCATTCCTACAAAATTAGAAGCGGGAGCGTCATCGGCAATGCCCATGCCGTCAACTCCGATCGCTGCCCACGCCCTCTTCGCGCGCGTTGGGCCAAGATCTGGGCCTCCATGCTTTTTGCTGCCACCAACGAGGGTTGGAGCAATTTCCGATGCCTTCTTCTTCCAAGCCTTGGCACCTTTCCACCCGTTTGAAGCCATAAGCGGGTAAAGCAATTCCCCAACCGTCAGCGGCTTTTTGCAGGTCGGAATGGGCCATCGAAACCCATGTTCATACCCTTTACGGATAGCAACAAAATTCACGCGGGGCCTTAATTGTGGAACACCATAGTCAGATGCATTAAGGAGTTTCCAGTCTGTCCAATAATCGGAAAGCTGGCCAGCGATATATGTCCTATAGTCTTCAAAAACCGCATCGAGTATTCCGCGAACGTTCTCAATAATCACAGCACGCGGCTGAACCTCAGCAACGATGCGCAGAGCCGCAGGGAAAAGATTGCGCTCATCAAGCTTCCCCAATTGCTTACCGGCTTTAGAAAACGGCGGACAGGGAAGCCCCGCCGCCACAACATCAACCTGCCCTCGAAATGGCCTGGCATCATAATAGTTTAGGTTTTCCTCTAGGACGTTCCATTCAGGACGGTTAAAACGCAGTGTCTTGCAGGCATGCCCGTCGAGTTCTACCAAGCCAACATGGGTGAAACCAGCCTGTTCGAAACCTAGGGCTTGGCCTCCGGCTCCTGCACACAATTCGAGAACGGATATCTCTCTCATTAATTTCTATTCTGCACCGGAGTAATAGTTTGTGTATGTGGAGAATTGGGTCGAATTGTCGACTTGTTCCTAAATGCTAACCGAGGGAGTTTAGGTCCTTTTCAGGAATAGTAGACGAAACGAACCGGGTGCTCCCATCCTTTCGCGCACTTGGCAAAAGGGTGGGAGCCCACGAACCCCGACCGTCCTCGGGATGCCATAGGTCCGGTTTTTCGGGCCTGGGATACCACGAACCCCATAGCGCACAAGCGCCGTCTGCCGCACCGCAGGTGCCGCGAAGCGACGTCCGCCTGGACGGCCAGTCCTTGCAGATTATTTCTCGCATTCTGCTACTTTGAATTCAGGCCGGGTTCCGCCCGACCCGCATTTTGGGAAGAAGAGGGGTACCCCCCCACCCCCCTCCCCCCTATTTTCTGTGTAACTGTGAAACTGTGCTGCACCGGGCGGCGTTTTGCCCGGCTCATCAAGTGCACTGCTTTTCAGCCGAAAGCTGTTGGCAGTGGCCGAAACTCCCCGTAACTCCTTTCGCCGGAATATTTTGCAGGGAACTTCATTGTTTTCAATATTTTACAGCGCAACCCTCCTTGTAACCTAAAGAAAACAAGGATTTTGCGCCCAAAGTATGGGTGGGGGTACCCCATCCTTTTCACGTTCTTTGATTCAAGGGTCGGATACCGCCGTAAGCTGGAAGCCGGAGCCGTAAGCTAGAAGCTAGGAGCTAAAAGCTGGAAGCTGTTCGTTATCTCGGCCTCGACATCGGCAACCGCCGCATCGGCGTGGCTGTGTCGGACGAGCTGGGCCTGACGGCGCAGCCGGTTCTGACGCTGGAGCGCAAGCGCAACCGCCGTGACGACCTGCGCTCGCTGGCGCGCCTCTGCCGCCGCTTTGGCGTCGTGGGTATCGTAGTGGGCAACCCGGTGCATCTGGTGGGCGGCATCAGTCCCCAGGCCGCCAAAATCCAGGCCTTTGCCGCCGAACTGGGCGCGTTGACCGGCCTCGCCATCCACCTGTGGGACGAGCGGCTGACCACCCGCGAAGCCCACCAGATTCTCTATGAAGCGGGCCACCCCCGCCAGCAGCATCGCCGCGTAGTCGACCAGGTTGCCGCCACGCTGATTCTGCAATCGTTTATAGATGTACAGGGGTCAGGGAACTGCCGGTAGCGATTGAATCGTCTTCGTTTAGGAGGGGCGCCTATGACTGAGTTTCTCAAACCCGGCGATCCGTTTCGAGTGGCGATGCTTGTCTATCCGCAGATCACCCAACTGGATTTAACCGGCCCGCAAGAGGTCTTTACCAAGGTGCCTGGGCTCGAAGTGCGCCTCTACTGGAAGAACCTGACTCCCGTCACGAGCGCCTCCGGGCTTCAGTTGATCCCCACTTGCACCTTTGAGGACGAATCTCCGATTGATCTGTTGTGCGTTCCCGGCGGGCCAGGTCAAATCGAACTGATGGCTGACGACGAGGTGCTCGATTTCCTGCGTCGGGCAGCCGAAACCGCGCGCTACATCACCTCCGTATGCACCGGCTCCCTGTTACTGGGCGCGGCGGGGCTGCTTCAGGGTTACCGCGCTACAACACACTGGATGGCCATGGACAATCTCTCCGCCCTGGGCGCGATTGCCGTTCCGGAGCGCGTGGTTGTGGATCGCAACCGCATTACCGGAGCAGGCGTAACCGCCGGCATCGACTTCGCTCTCTCCGTGATCGCGCAACTGTGGGGAGAACCTATTGCGCGCTCCGTGCAGTTGGGCCTGGAGTATGATCCGCAACCGCCCTTTGCGGCAGGCTCTCCCAGGACCGCGCATCCCGAGGAGGTTCAAAAGCTGCAAGATCGAATGCGTCCATTTCTGGAGCGCCGGATGGCGGTAACCAAGGTCGCAGCCGCGAAATTAAGGCCATAGCCTGCGAGCTTCTAGCTGACCCCTGATCCCTGATCTCTGACCCCTGTTTTGCGTATAATGAAATTTCAAGCTCTTCTATCTCTTGCGGAATGAGCAAACTCCGCTCGCCGCCACGGACCACGGATGCCCGAACACATCAAAAAGCAGATTCTTGCCGAGATTAAAGCTCTTGAGCGCGAGCTCTCTCACGAGCTTCCCGCTGAGATCAAGAAGGCCCGGGCGATGGGCGACCTCTCGGAGAACGCCGAGTATCACATGGCCAAACAGCGCCAGGAGTTCGTCAACGCGCGGCTGGGCCAACTGAACCGGCGAATGGCCGAGCTTTCCCTCGTCAATCTCTCCAACATTCCCAGGGACAAGGTCGGCTTTGGCTCCACAGTGGTGGTCTACGACTCAACCAAGGACGAGGAGATCGTCTACCGCCTGGTTACCAGCGAGGAGTCCGATGTCGCCAAGGGACTGATTTCAACCACTTCGCCCATCGGCCGCGGCCTGGTGGGCAAGCGTGTGGGCGACGTAGCCGCCATCGTCACTCCCAACGGCAAGCGCCAGCTGGAAATTTTGAAACTGACCACCGTCCACGATGAATCCGGCGAGAATAAGAGCCCGGACGACGACGGTAAAGAACCTCAGCAAGGAAAATCGAAATGACCTGGACCAGCGCATTTGGCAGCGCCTGTGGATGGCTGCTCGACAAGATCGTGCATGGCCTGGCGCTGACCCGTATCTCGCCCAACGCGCTCACCGTCATCGGCGTAGCCATCAACATCGTGGCCGCATTCTTGTTTGGGCATGCCAACGCCGCCAATGCTGACTGGATGTTCTTCTATGCAGGCGTGGTGATCTTCTGCGCCGGCCTCTTTGACATGGTGGACGGACGGGTTGCGCGGCGCATCAATAAAGTCACCGTCTTCGGTTCCTTCTTCGACTCGGTGATGGACCGTTACTCTGACGTAATTCTCTTCTTCGGCTTGCTGGTTTACTATGGCCGCATCAATCGCTTCCGCTATGTGGTGCTTGTGGCCTTTGTCATGGTGACATCGCTGATGGTCAGCTACACGCGCGCCCGCGCCGAGGCCCTTATCGGCCAATGCAAGGTGGGCTTCATGGAGCGGCCGGAGCGCATTGTGCTCATCATCATCGGAGCTCTGTTCAACCATTGGGGCGCAATGGCCCCGGTGCTGTGGATTCTGGCCGTCCTCTCCACCATCACCGTCGCCCACCGCATCATTTACACCTACCAGAACACCAAGGGGATGAAGCCGGCGGACTGAGGGGCTGGATTCAGTTTTCTGCGAGTTGTTTATCTAGCCAGTCTAGTTCCTTACACCACATTTTTGCGGTGTGGATTCTGTTGGCCTCGAGGATGCCTTCCAGGGTTAGAGTTAGCTCGCAACCTTCCGTAGCGGGCGCGATCTCGATAGTGAAGTGCGTGTTCAAGGGCGCGCCTGACGGTCCGGGGAAGTCGAAGACCAGCCGGCGCGGGCGTTCGATCTGGACCTTCAAATAGGATGTGTACATCGTGGTTATTGTCCCACGCGTTCCTGGGAATTTTTCCAATAGGATTACCCGACAGCTGCTCTCGGATTCGCCGTCGCGCTCCAGGCGAATCGTGTGGCCGCTCTGTGTGGAGAAGAACGACCTTTTCTCTGAATCGAACCAGAAGTCAAAAACCCGCTCCGGCGAGGCATCGTAGTGGCGACTCAGGCGTACCGTGGAGGTGGCTATATCGTTCATTCGAATTCTCCATCAACGATTCTACAGGACTGCGGATCAGCCGTTCGTCACATCCCCGCTGCACGCGAAGCGATTCCACAACTTGATGACTTGTAGGTTTCGCTCCGGGGGATTTTTCCAGATCGAATAGCATCCGGAACTCCTGCTCCCACGATCATAGACGGAAGAGTCTGCTGCGGCGGGCACAGAGGATGCCGCGGATCTAAAGTAGGATTTCCCCACTTCGGGTCAGCAATTGGTCATCACCGTCGAGCAGGGCCGTTCGGGCTCCCACTGCTTCAGAAATCTGGTGACTTCTGACATCTCCATGCGGCTCATAGCTTCAAACTCGCCGCGTTTTTGGCTGTAGAGCAATTTGCCGTGTTCGTCGAGGATGGCCAGCGCCGGCACACCCATTCTCAGCGGAACCTCGTATTGCCGGGCGAGATCCAGATTGGCGTCCATGTGCCCAATGTTCACGTGCACCAGCACATAATGCGTCTCCAGGATGGACCGGTTGGCCGGATCGTGGAAGTAAATGTCCAGCACTATACAGTCAGGGCACCAGTTGCCGCCAAAGTCCAGCAGGATGCGCTTGTGGGTTGCAGCGGCGGTCTTCAGGGCGGCGGCGATATCAGCCTTGGCCTGCGACGGATCGGGGTAGATTTCGCGATTTGCGGAGCGGGCGCTGCTGACGCTGATGGCTAGCAGAGCAGCAAGAACAATGAACTTGATGGTCTTCATCTGTAACCCTTCACAACTGTTATCAGTCTGCCACAAACCCGGAATGTGCGCCATTTTCATGCCCCGTATTCGCTGCACTTGCTCCTGCTTTGCCGCCGGGGCTTATACTTTTCTGACTGGATGAGAAACTTGACTGATCTGCGCGAACGGCTGGCTTCGACGGTCTTCCCCGACCTGGGGACGATGATGGAGGGCTATGCGCTGGCGGCGGCGGAGCGGGGCGAGCGCGAATTCCACCAGAAGCTGGACTTCACCTCGGAATCCATTGACGCACTGGACGAGATTCTGGTGATGGTGGGCGAGAGCCCGGAGCTAGATCTGGACTTCGAGGTGCGGCTATGGGGCAGTTACCTGGGCGAGGTGTTGCGCCGCCGCTACGCCGGCGTCTGGGAGATGACCCAATATCCCGGCGGTGCGGTGTCAGTTCCGGCCATCGAGGTGCGCGCTTCAAGACTTTTTCCTCTGATGAAGGTCTACCGCCGGCTGACCGTGGGCGACGAGGAAGACCTGCGCGCCTTCTATTCCATGGTGACCGAGCGGCTGGGCAAGCCTGCGCAGGTCAATTAGCTCCTGCACGGGCATCCGGCTTTGTGCGACAATAATCATTGAGAGTGCGCGACGGCGAGTGCGGCGCGCGGAGGATAAAATCATGGGCGATCTATTTCAGCCGACGCATTTGCTAATCATTGCGATTGTTTTACTTGTGCTCTTTGGCGGCAAGAAGCTGCCGGAACTGGGCAAGGGATTGGGCGAGGGATTGAAGGGCTTCAGAGAAGGCCTGAAGGGCACCACCGAGCCTGCTCCTCCGGCGCCGCCCACGCAGCAGAACGCGGCTCCCCCAGCGCCGCCCTCGACGCAGAACGGGCCTAAGTAAAGTTACAGCGGGGTTTCCGAGCCGGATCCAGTCCCCGAAGACGTTTCTGGTCCGTGTCGATGAGTTGATGGGTTCAAACAGAAAAGCCTGTGCGTGAGCACAGGCTTTTCGTGTTTATAAAGGTTGAGCGGGCCAGTTAGTCCTAGCGGACATCCTGTGCAGAGGGATAATAGCCGTTCTTGGCGATGATCTCCATGCCGGGCAGGTCGATGCGTACGTCGATCTTGCGGAACTTGCCGTCGATGAATGGCTGATGGCTGTAGTAGCCCAGCGTGTACTGGTTGCGCGCCTCATCGGCGATCTTGGCATAGCTCCTCTCAATGCCGTCCACGCCGCGCTCAGAGTCCAGCACGCCGCCGGTGGCATGTGCGTAGGCAACCAGAATGTTGTCGTACATGGTGAAGGGCAGGTGGAGGCGGCTCAAGTAACCCTCGCCCCAACGGGCCGAGTCGCCCACTAGCGTTCCATAAACGGCGGTCTTGTTGGTTTCCAGGTAGCGCACTACCTCTTTGAAAGTGGCTTTGGAACCGTACTCTTTGCCGTCAGAGATGACGTAAATAATGCGGCGGCGGCCCTTGGGCCGGGTCGACAGCTCCTTGCCGGCAGCCAGAATGGCGTCGTTGAGAGTGTGAATTTCCTTGGGGATGGTCATGAACGTACTGCCGCCGGCTGATCCGCCTTTCTGGATGTTGGGGTCGGCGCAGACGCCGTTGTAGTGAATGTTGCAGCCGGCCAGTGGGCCGTCTGTGACTGGCACCAGCATCTCTTCGCCTGAGGCCTTGGTCATGGAGAGCACGAAGGGAACACGCGCGCTTTGCGCGCCGGTGAAGCCCCCGGAGCGATTCTGCGCGCCGTTGTTATAGGAGAAAATGGCTACTTCGTCATAGGGCGTCAGCGCGCCCTGGATGGCGCCCAACGAGTTGTTGACCTTGGCCATCACGTCGGAGGTCAGGCTCTGGTCGATTACGAAAGCTATCGATAGCGGGAACGAATCCGTAGTGAAAAGGGCCAAAGGCTCACGGGTGTCGTTCTCGTAGATTGTGAAATCGCGATAAGTGAGGCCGGCTACAAGCTTTCCCTTCGAGTCCTTGACGGTGACCGGGACTTCGACGAAGTTGACGTTGATTGTTCCCAGCCTGGTCACCTTGTCAACGCCCTCGCCGGCAGCGGGCTGCTCTGGCGCAGTAATCTGGACCTGGTCCCTGCCCTGACCAGAGGGGGTCGGACTGGACGGCGCCGGGTTGCTGGGCGCCGGCTGCTGGGCAGCAGGGTTGGAGGATGAAGCAGGCCCTGACGGGGTCTCCCCAGCGCCCTTGCCTGGTGTGATTGGGCCGTTCACGTCCGACGCCAAAGGCTTCGGCGTCTGGGGTTGAGGGGCGTCAGGCACGGGGGTTTGCTGCTGTTGGGCCAGAACCACCGGGCTCAATCTCAGGCCCGTATTAGGGCTCAAACTCAGGAGCGCGGCCAGCGCGATTGCCGTTAAACCAAGCTTCACAGGTATTCTCCATTGGTCAGTGAACGGTGGACAGTTAACTCGATTCTAAACGCTTGTGAATCTGTTGTTCCAGGTAGTCCGTAACCTGTTGACAACACAAGCCGACTCCGGGGTTGCGGCAACTGTTCACTGATCACTGTCCACTGCCCACTGACACAGTGCTGCAATCGTCAGAGTATCAGACGCGCCAGAGCCGCGGAGGTTGCACCCGGCGGGATACCGTTCCGATATGCTGTCCTGAGAGTCTCAATTTCGTCTAAAGGACCAGAATGCGACCTCGATGGGAAATTGCCGCTTTACTGCTTGGCCTGTTGGCGTTTATTCCGGCCAAGGCCCAGGTTGCCCCCTCACCGGACGCTCCCCCGGTCAGCACTGCACCGGCTCCGGCGCCCGAGGAAGAGCCAGTGGCAACCATCAAAATGAACGTCAATCTGGTGGATGTGATCTTCACCGTCAAGGACAGGGCCGGCAACCTGGTTCCTCATCTGAACCGGGACGACTGTACGGTATCGGAGGATAAGGTTCCCCAGACACTCAAGAATTTTGCAGCGGAGGCGCACCAGCCTCTGACCCTGGGGATTTTGCTGGACACCTCGGGCAGCCAGCAGCGGGTGCTGCCGCTGGAGCAGGATGCAGGAAGCCAGTTCTTGGAGCGGGTGCTCAAACCCAAAGACGAGGCGTTTCTGCTCTCCTTCGACGTGAACGTGGATCTATTGCAGGACTTGACGGGCGACCAGCGGCTGCTGGAGCGGGCCATGCGCAAGGCCGAGATCAACACCGCCGGAGGCAATGGCGCAGCGGGCATTCCCGGCTTGGGAGGCGGAACCATTCCCACCATCGGAAAGCCCAAGGGAACCCTGCTTTATGACGCGGTCTATCTGGCCGCTACGCAGATAATGAATCAGGAAACGGGCCGCAAGGCGATGATTCTGCTAACGGACGGCGAGGACGAGGGCAGCCGCACCAAGATCAATGAGGCGATTGCCGCGGCCAACCGTTCCAACGTCATGGTTTATACGATTCTGATCGCCGACCGCGGCTTCTATGGGAACTTCGGCATGGGTTACACCGGCTACTCGGCGATGAAGAAGATGACCGAGGAGACCGGCGGACGGCTCATCGACGTGGGCAACAACGGCAAAAAGCTGGAAGCCGCCTTTGAGCAGATCGAGGAAGAGTTGCGCACCCAGTACGTGGCCTCCTACACGCCCTCAAATACCAAGATGGACGGCAGTTTCCGCAAACTCTCAGTGGAATGCCGCGGCGACGGCATGAAAGTGCAGGTCCGCAAGGGCTATTTCGCCACCGCGCCGCAAGAGTAGCACGCCTTTAGAAAAAGGAATGAGTTGTGCAAAAGAAGCATGAGATTCGCTAAAAGTGCTCTATTTCTGGACATTTAATTACCTTTGTTTTACCCGCCGTAATCTGGCGAAGCACAGGATTCATCATTAGCATCGGCTCAGGTTGAAAAAACTCTAGCTTCCCCGAAAATTATTTTTCGGGCGCGAGAGTGATCTTCACAGGAGCCAGCTATGATGACCAACTGCGCAACCGGTGATGGTTTTGAGATTAGTCCCCGATTTCGCCGCACCGTAGAAGAGAGGATTGAGAGGTTGGAGAAGGATGCTGCATTCGACGAGGCGCAGGTGTCTCTGCTGGAGGACGGCGACCATATTCGCAGGCATATGCGTTTGGTGGCCACGCAGAGGTGTGAAGCTCTGCGCATGAGGCTGTTCCTGGATCGCGCCAAGACCCGTTTGCCCCGGCCGCTGATCCCGCTGTAAAAAAACTGTAAACAGAAAATCGCTGAGGGTACTCGGCGGGAGCGTCGAGATCAGCACCGTTTCTGGGGCAAGAAGACGGCTTTTCCTGCTGGTATGCACATGCTTTCAACAGGATTTAGTTATTACAAGTGTTTACATGTCATCTATCTAGCTTTTTTCCACCGATTGCTCTCGGATTTAGACTCAGATTTTCGCTTCGTTTTCCCTCTTCACAATAGATTCTTTCTCTCGTACTCTTGGCCTTCATTGAAGGATTTTAACCGGCGTCTCTGCTGGTTTTGCTACAAGGCTTCATTTACAAATTGATCGTGAGCGAAGACAACCGCCTGTATGTCGAATGGCTGGTTGCCGCGTTGCTCGTTCGCTATGCCCGCCAGGGCTGAACGCACGGCATGCAAGGCAATCCAAGCAGCATGATCTACCAGGAAATGGCCGGTTCGCTCCCGGTCCCCGGGTCCATTCGCGTTGCGATAGCCTGCCACAGAGCGGGCAACGGTGGAGTGTTATCAGACGGGACCAAACACATTACACCAAGGAGATTATCCCCTATTATGCGCCCCAAGAAAGTGATTCTCTGCGTAGACGACAACGAGCAGGAGCTTTCCGTGCTCAAGTTCATGCTGGCCACCAACGGATACCGGGTAGTGTCAGCGACTAACGGCAAAGAGGCCATCGGAGTCTTTGCCGAGACTGCTGTGGACCTGGTGCTGGCCGATTATTCCATGCCACAGATGAACGGCTGCCAGTTGGTGGAACGGCTGAAGCAGATTGCGGCTCATGTGCCCATGATTCTGCTGGGCGATCCGCAGAAGATGACCGGCGAGATGCATGCCGCCGATGCTCTGCTGGCCAAGAAGAACTGCACGCCCCATGAGCTGCTGGAGCGCATCAAAACGATGAGCGCTCGCAAGCGCGGCCCGCGCAAAGGCTCGCAGCGGACAGCTCCAGTGGTGGAGCTGGCTGTGGCGTCGTAAAAGCAGTGGTCAATGTTCAGTGATCAATTTTTTCTAACCACCGACTACTGGCCACTGATTACTGACAACTGTTCCCTGCCCACTTGACGGCGGCGTGGGCGGGTGGGATACTCCCCATCGGTACCAAGTCTGGCGATTTTATTCTCCCTGCCAGCGGGGGTTGCCTTTTTATGGACTTGATCGTGATTCGTCTTCTTTTTGTGGCCCTTCTTGCCGGGGTCTGTTTTTTCCTTCAACCATTCGGCATGACAGGATGGATGAGTGCGGCCCTGGGCGCTGGAGCGGCCGGGGCGGTCATTGTCTTTGAGCTTCGCGTCCGTGCGCTGAGCCTGAAACGGCTGATCGGCGCCGTCGCCGGCAGCGTGCTGGGCATTCTGGGCGCGGCGCTGTTCTGCCTGGTGCTGCGCGGCGCGCTGACACCCGGTCCCACCTCGTCTGTGATCCAGATCTTCGACTTGCTGCTGATGACCTATGTGGGATTGCTGGTGGGCGCCAGCAAAGGCGAACTGCTGAACCCGGCGGCGTTGGGCACCGTCTTCACGGGCGACCGGCCCACGCGGCGCAGCGCCAAGGTGCTGGACACCAGCGTGATCATTGACGGTCGCATCGCCGACATCGCCGAAGCCGGTTTCATCGATGGCATGATGGTGGTGCCGGAGTTTGTGCTGCGTGAGCTGCAGACCGTGGCCGACTCCACCGACGGCTCAAAGAGACAACGGGGCCGCCGCGGCCTGGATATGCTGCAGCGCATGCAGTCCAACTCCTCTATCCAGGTGCAGATCGTCTCCGACGACTTTCCCTCCATTCACGAGGTAGACCTGAAACTGTTGGAACTGGCCAAGAAGTGGCAGGCCAAGGTGGTGACCAACGACTTCAACCTGAACAAGGTGGCCCACCTGCACCACGTCGAGGTGCTGAACATCAACGACCTGGCTAACGCGCTACGGCCGGTGGTGCTGCCCGGCGAAAAGATGTCGGTGCTCGTCCTCAAGGAAGGCAAGGAGTTCAACCAGGGGGTGGGCTACCTGGATGACGGCACTATGGTAGTGGTGGACCACGCGCGCAAGCTGATCGGCAAGACGGTGGAGATCAGTGTGACCAGCGTGCTGCAAACCGCCAGCGGGAAAATGATCTTCGGCAAGATGGAGGAGAACGGGAAGAGCGGCGAGGGATCGCGGCCTGGGCCGGTGGAGGTGGAGCGGTAGGGAGTGATTCCTAGGGATGGGACGCCAGTTGTGCGACGCCGATTCTCATTGCGTATTCCTTCACCACGTGCCAGATCCTCTCAGGGATGGCATACGTAGAGAACGCCGGGACTAATGCCGCCTTGGGCATCGCCAGGACCGATATCTTTATAGGTACACCATGCCTGGCCGCTCTGATCGAGACGGTTGCGATAACTTGCACCGTCCCAGCAAACAGCAGTCTGTCCTGCATGATCGGGCTGACACTTGGATTCATCCGGCGTGAAACCCACCGAACTAGACCAATCCCGTCCGGGATAATCACCGATGCCGGCGCGAACCCATTTCGTCGCGTTGTTGTCTGTCATGGATAAAACTACGCCCCATTTCGCGAATTGATCTGCAATATCGGCCTGGATGGCTTTGGCGGCAGCAATGTCTTTGTCAGCGGCGGCCTGGTCGCCTTTGATACGCTCCGCCAATCCCCGGCCATAGAGAGAAAAGGCCATTCTGGAGTTGATGGCCAGCGCGGCGTTAAAGTCGGCGATTGCCGCATCGGGATTCCTCATCTTGAGGTAGACAAAGCCGCGGCTGTTGAGCGTGTAGGTGTCGTTGGGGCTCAAGGCCAGCGACTGATTGCAATCCGAAAGGGCCAGTTGGAGCTGCCCGAGGATGGCGCGGGCAAAACAGCGGCTGTTGAAGGCATTCGCAAAGCTGGGATTGAGCCGGATCGCCTGGTCATAATCCTGGATCGCCCTGTCATATTCGCCCTTGCTTTCGTACGCTATGCCCCGGTTGTTGAATGCAAATGCAAAGCTTGGATTCAGCCGCAACGCCTGGTCATAGTCCTGGACGGCGCGGTCGTAATCCCCTTTATTGTCGTACGCCATTCCCCGGTTGTAGAACCCATTCGCATAATTTGGATTGAGCCGGATGGCCTGGTCATAGTCCTGGATGGCGCGGTCATAGTCGCCTTTGTGGTTGTACGCGTTGCCCCGATTGTTGAACGCACTCACATAGCTTGGATTGAGCCGGATGGCCTGGTCATAGTCCTGGATGGCGCGGTCGTAATCCCCTTTATCGCGGTACGCCATTCCCCGGTTGTTGAAGGCAGCAGACAGGAATATATTACTTTCCTGGCGCGACTGGATCAGCGCCGTGCATCCAGCGATGGACAGGTCAGGATCGTCGCCCGTACACCTCTTGATATTTTCGTCTCGCGTCTGGGCGGACAGGACAGCCGACGCGCCCAGCAAAGCCATCAATACGAAGATCGATAAAATACGCATCGTTCCTCCTTGAATGTGTTTATCGAGTCTACCTGTATCTTTGCGAAAAGCTACCCTATGGCTTCGGTGCAGGCACGCCCCATTTAGCGAATTGATCTGCAATGTCGGCCTGGATGGCTTTGGCGGCGGCGATGTCTCTGTTAGCGGCGGCCTGATCGCCTTTCATCCGCTCCGCCAATCCCCGGCCATAGAGAGACGAGGGCATCTTTGGATTGATGGCCAGCGCGGCATTGTAATCGGCGATGGCCGCATCGGCGTTCTTCAGCTTAAGGTAGACAAATCCGCGGCTGTCGAGGGTGTCGGCGTTGCCCGGCTGCAGTGCGAGGGACTTGTTGCAATCGTCGAGAGCCGGTTGGAGCTGGCCGACAATAGCACGGGACAAGCAGCGGTTGTTAAAGGCGTCGTCAGAATCCGGTTTGAGACGAATTGCCTGACTGTAATCCTGGATCGCACGGTCATACTCACCCTTACTGTCGTAGGCCATGCCCCGGTTGACGAAAGCCGTGGCAAAGCTGGGATTAAGCTGGATCGCCTGGTCATAGTCCTGGATAGCGCGGTCGTATTCGCCTTTGCGGTTGTACGCGTTGCCCCGGTTGCTGAACGCAAGAGACAGGTTTACGTTGCTCTCCTGGCCCGATTGGATAATGGCTGTGCATTCTGCGATGGACAGATCTGGATCGCTGCCTGCACATCGGTACCAGTTCTCGATTCGCGTTTGGCCGGGCAGGATGGCCGACGCGCCCAGCAAAGCCGTCAATACGAACATCGACAGAATGCGCATACTTCCTCCTGGAGCGGTCATGCTTGTTATGAAATATACCGAGGATTATGCGCTACGCTGCGGGAGACACACAACCGAAAAATTCGCTGTTTCGTCGGCAAGGTATGGGATGCGGAATCAGGCGGCTTTGACAGCAATGCAGGCGGAACGGGTGCGGGCCTTGGCCTCTATGGGAGAACATTGCAAACGGCCACGTTGCCGGTGTTTGCAGAAAATTACCCCTCTCCGGCGCACAATCAAAGCAATCAAAAGGCAATGCCGCTCCCGATCCTCCCCGGGTGGCCCAGGTCCCTCGCATTTGGGGACCTGGGAGACCACGTTCCTTGACAACTGAAAATGAACTCGCTGACAGCTACAGCATTTTCGGAATTACTGTAGACCGGAAGCACAATGTCAAGTGGCTTTTTCCTCAAGAAAAAGCCACCTTTCACTGCTCTCAAAAAGACTATATGTATTCCGAAAATGCTCTAAAAACCGCATCTTTTCGCCTCCGCCGCTTCTGCAAGCCACTCAATAACCATGAGTTAGCTCCACCGCAGGCGCAAAAATGCAACAATTGTTTTGTCCGTTTTCGCCTTTTGGACCAAAAATCAAAATCAGGTAAAAGTCATAGATTCAACAACATAACCAATCAACAAGGGCGAACAAAGGACAAACGAAGGGCGAAACCAAAGCGCGGGATTCCCGGTGTCTCGCCTCTCCATTTTGAGACGCGGGAGTGCATCCTTCATCGGGATCGAATTTCAAATACGATGGCCCTGTACTATCGCCACTCCTCAGTACTTCTGCATCTTGGGATCGATCTCATCAGCCCAGGCTAAAATGCCGCCGGCGAGGTTGACGACGCGGGGATAGCCCTGCTGCTTGAGGAACTCGGCGACGTGCTGCGAGCGGACGCCCGAGCGGCACTGCACGATCACCTCGCGGTTGCGGTCGATCTCGGCGAGGCGATTGGGGACATCGGTCTGGGGGATCAGTTTGCCGCCGATCTGCGCGATCCGGTACTCGTAAGGCTCGCGCACGTCTAGGATGTAAACATCCTCGCCGGCATCGATGCGCCGCTTGAGCTCCTTGACGGCGAGCTGGGGGATGCCATTTTTCATGCTTTTCTCTTCCGGAGTTTCAGGCACGATGCCGCAGAAGTGCTGGTAGTCGATGAGCTGGGTCACGGTGGGGTTGGAGCCGCAGACCGGGCACTGAGGATTCTTGTGCAGCTTGAGCTCACGAAATCTCATTGTAAGGGCGTCGACCAGCAGCAGCCTCCCGATGAGCGATTCTCCTTTGCCCAGGATGAGCTTGATGGTCTCGGCAGCCTGGATGACGCCGATGATTCCGGGCATGATGCCCAGCACTCCGCCCTCGGCGCAACTGGGAACCAGGCCGGGCGGCGGCGGCTCGGGATAGAGGCAGCGGTAGCAGGGGCCCTGCTCGGTGGCGAAGACGCTGGCCTGGCCTTCAAATCGAAAGATTGACCCGTAGACGTTGGGCTTGCCTGTCAGCACGCAGGCGTCGTTGACCAGGTAGCGGGTGGGGAAGTTGTCCGTGCCGTCGGCCACGATGTCGTAGTCCTTGAATATCTCCATGGCATTGGCGCTGGTGAGCATGGTCTCGTGCTTGACGATGCGAACAGAGGGATTGAGGGCGTTGAGCTTCTCCGTGGCTGAATCGAGCTTTTTGCGCCCGACGTCCTTGGTGGAGTGGATGATCTGGCGCTGAAGGTTGCTCGAGTCCACGACGTCGAAATCCACCAGGCCCAAAGTTCCGATACCGGCCGCGGTGAGATATAGGGACAAGGGCGAACCCAGTCCGCCTGTGCCCACGCAGAGTACGCGCGCGGCCTTCAGTTTCTGCTGGCCTTCCATGCCCACATCGGGCAGGATCAGGTGGCGCGCGTAGCGGGAGAGGTCATCGGTAGTCAGCTCGGGCAGTGCGGCCGGTTGATTTGTCGTCATAGTCCTATTCTAAGATGCGGCTTACCCTTACCGGCGAATCCTCGCCCTTGATGGGAATTGCGGTGAGCGCTCCGGGTATGCGAGATTGGGTATGCGAGATTGCAGAATTGAGTGGATTCTGCCGATAACAGCTTCATATCCTCGCAGACAGGAAGGCCGCCTTGAGACGAAAGACCCGCAAACCTAACTTTGATCAGATTCTGGAGAAGCTGCGCGCGCACGCTTTCGATGTGACGCCCGCAACCGAAGTCACAGGCGGCGTACTGGTGACGAAGCACGGGGCCGGAGCAGTTTTGGTGGCTTCCGTAGACAAAGCGGCGCCGGTTGCCTTCGCCGTGCATCCGGGAGTGCTTATAGGGGGCCAGGTGGCCCGTCTGCTGGACCGAGGCCATCAGAAGTTCATTCAAACGCCCCAATATGAGCTTCCTGCAACAGCCAGCCAGTTGCACGCAATTCACCGCTTCAGCGAAGAGTTGAAGCAATTGACCGGCGACATCGATCTCTACAACGAGTCGCTGGGAACCACCAGCGACATTTACATTTATGACCGCTTGAAGGGCCGTGAAGCTGTGCAGCCTGCTCCAGTAAATCCCTGGGAACAGGCTGGAGTGAATTGAGTTTTTAGACGGTGACGGCCATGGAATCGGCAGAAACAACGCAGGTTGAAAATCCGCCGCAGGCAAAGCCCGATCTGCGCGACCGGCGCGAGACGTCGCGGGAAGCGGTTGATACCACGGCGATGATTTTTCTCGTCAAGATCGCATCACGGCTGCGAGGGCGCATTCTCGATTTAAGCCTGACCGGCTGCCGCATCCGCACCGACGAACGTTTTCCGGTGGGCATCTACACGCGGGTAGAGACCGAGTTTCGACTGGAAGGGCTGCCCTTCCGGCTGGGCGGCGTCATCCAGGTGATTCACGACCGGCACACGGTGGGCATCCGCTTTTTAGATATGAGCAGCCGCAAGCGGGAGCAGGTAAAGCAGTTAATGGAAGATATCCGGGAAGTAAAAGAGTAGGGAACAGGGCCTAGGGAACAGGGCCTATGGCCTAGGGACTAGGAAAGACCTTATCGCAGCCGCGCACGTTCACGTTGCAGTTCGCGATAGACCTCGCTCTTGGATTGGCCCAGCTCACGGGCAATGCGCTTGAGGGCTTCCTTTTCGTCGACGCCGGCCTCATCCTGGAGGCGGGCGATGCGGTCGGTAATCCTTTCATGAGCAACCGGTGAGGACTTTGCGCCGGGCTGTGCGGGTTGGGCATCGACGAGCAGGGTAATCTCGCCGCGCATGCGATCGCGACCGGCCAGCTCGCGGCGCACCTCGGCCACTGTTCCGCGCAAAAACTCCTCGTGCATCTTGGTCAGTTCGCGGGCCAGTACGACGCGCAGGGCGGGACCGAAGACGGTTTCGAGATCGGCCAGGACTTCCAGAATGCGGTGCGGCGCCTCGTAAAAGATAAAAGTGCGCGCGGCATTGTTTCGCTGAATCTCGGCGGCCAGAGCTTCGAGCCGGGTTCGCCGAGCGCCGGCCTTTTCAGGCAGGAATCCGATGAAATGGAACTCGCCGGCAGGCAGTCCGGAGGCCACCAGCGCGCTAAGCGCTGCATTGGCTCCGGGGATGGGGATGATAGCTACGCCGGCGGCAATGGCTTCGGCGATGAGCCAGCCTCCGGGGTCGCTGATGCCCGGCATTCCAGCATCTGAAACCACGGCGATACGACCGCCGGCTTTGAGCACGGTGATTAATTCACTGGCGCGCTGGTGCTCGTTGTGCTGGTGGCAGCTTACGGTGGGGGTGGTTATCTCGTAGTGGTTGAGCAGCTTCTGCGTCTGGCGCGTGTCTTCGCAGGCGATGCGGTCCACGCGGCGGAGGACGTCGAGGGCGCGCAATGTGATGTCGCCCAGGTTGCCGATGGGGGTGGCGACCAGGTAGAGGCCGGGGGTGAGGAGTGATTCGGGGTCGGCGGACATGAATAACCTCCGGCTTGTTACTATCCCACCCTAAATCACCCCACGACGAAGACCTGTAGTTAGGGACCCCAAAGCCACAGAAACAAGAACGTGGCGTGCGTGGGGCCACCCGGCTTCGATTAGGAGCTCTACATTGATCGCGAAATTGCACCAGCGGTCGTGCAGAGCTTGTACAGTGCCGGATGGTCGAAGATGGTGGTGTTGATGAGGGCAGAGACGGCGGCACGGGCATCCAAGAGCTCCTCGAAGCGAGTCTCCGGTCCTCCGCTCCAGACGCGTTCGATGTCTTCCACTACGAGTTTTTCGATGTCCTTTGGATGCATGGCGCCCAGTTCCTCCCTCAAATAGGCAGTGATTGCCTCGAATTCTCCCTTATCGAGCCAGACGCCGTGACATTGCGGGCACCAATCGACAATGATGGAGGACTTTCCGAAGATAACAGAGACCATTTTGGTGGTCTTACATTTCACGCAGGAGCGGTTGGTCACCTGTGCGCTCGTCTTCTCCATGTCTACGATCTCGTCGTTCAACCAGCGCATGGAGCCTTCGTTCACCTTGTTCTTCAGTTTTCGCAGCTCGTCTTTAATCAGCCAGATTCCCTTGCACTTCGGGCAGCCTTCAAAGTCCATTTTGAAGATGGAATACACAAAAAGATTTTGCCCGCATACAGGACAGATATCGGCTGTTTTCTCCTTTTGGACCGCGTCCTTGATCGGAGGAACGTCCACAGTGAAGTCCGTCTCAGAGCTTTTCTTTTTGATTCGCTTGTACCAGTAGGGAACGTGGACGTTGTTGACGAAGTCGGAGAAGCCGTGTCCCTTGATCGGCCCGTCTTCGGCGAGTACCTTATCGATTCGATTTAACTCGCCGCCATCAAGCCAGAAGCCGCCGCAGTTTCTGCACATGTGTAGCTGAATGTCGTCGGACTCCAGGAACCTTACTTTGCTCAGATTGAAGTCGTCGCAGCGGGGACACTTCTTTGGCTTCTTCTCGGGTTCGTCGGTCCCGATCTCTTCGCAGTATTCGATGCTTCCGACAGTTTTGAAGGCCATCTTGTCGAGGTCGCCTGCGTCCAGCCAGAGGCTGCCGCATTTATCGCACATGTCATAGGAGATGCTGTCCTTCTTGGTCACGACCTGGTAGGTGGTCATCTCGGTACCGCAGTTCAGGCATTTCATTGGAGGACTCCGGTTACGTTTTTGGGGCGGACATCGGTGCATGGGATGGAACTATAGTCCGCGTTGTCGAGTCAAGGCGATGCCCTATGGACAAGGTTGGTACGGCTTCAGATTCTAGCATATAGCGGATGGTCTATCATCGTTTTATCCATGCTTTCCAAACACAAGAGCGGGTGATGGTAAAACAGATTGGAACAGATGAATTGTCTGGGTTTCATGGGGTCTGCTAACTAGATTCGGGAACATGGCCGGCCAGGCGCCCCAATCTCAGTTCAACCCAAAACATGGGCACCTGTAACATTACACAATTTGTAAAAAATTCTTACGGACTTTCTAGAGAGCTTTCTCGCGGGCTTCTTCGCGTTCGATGCGGCGCTGCTCGGCGAGGAGCGACATGGCGCTCATCAGGTTCTGGACGCTGACGATGCCGACCACGCGCCCGCTTTCGGTGATGGGAATCAGCGAGAGCCCGCGGCCTGTCTGGATGCGGCGAATGGTGGTTCCCAGCGTGTCCTCGGGGCGAGCCACCTGGAAGGCCTTGGACATGACTGCCTGGACGTAGCCGTCGCCGTCGGTGCGCAGGGAGTCCACGATGCGCTGGCGGCTGATGATGCCCACCAGTTGCGGACCGCGCACTACGGGAAAATCCTCCTGAAGCGAATGTACGCAGCGCGCCAGCGCGCCGGCCAGGGTGTCAGATGGCGAGAGGGTGGCGAAATCGGTGAGCATGACCTCGCGCATGTGCACGGTGTCGACCACCGACTGGAAGAAGACGCCCTGATCCTCGATCTGCGCGCCGATCATGATGAAGAATCCGGCGATAACCAGCCAGTAATCATGCAGGAAGATGCCGCCCGCCATGGCGGCCAGCGCCAGAACCTGGCCCAGCCCGGCAGCCATGCGCCCGGCGAGCGTGAAACCGTGCTTGCGGGCAAAGCTGTTGCGGAGCAGCCGTCCGCCGTCCAGGGGGTAGGCAGGCAACAGATGCAGGAGGCCCAGACCGGCCTGCATCCAAACCATGCTGCGCACCAGCCAGAGAGCCGAAATCCATGGGCGGGCAAGAAGGTTGATATCGCCGCTGGCGCCCAGAAAGGCCGCGGCCATCAACAGCGCCGTGGCCAGATTCGCTACCGGACCGGCCAGCGCCAAGGCAAACTGCCCGCCGCCGTGGCTGGAGCCTTCCTGGCTTTCCGGGTCGGCGTAGGCATACATCCCGCCGATGGGCAACAACAGAATGGCGCGGAGCCGCAATCCCATCCATCCAACTACCAGCAGCCGAGCCATTTCGCGCACGGCAACCGCAGCCACCAGCACCAGGAAGAGTCCCAGGCCGCGGTAGGGCGCAAAGTAGCCCCCTTCCGCGAAGCTCAGCGCCATGCAAACGGCGGCGAGTAGCGGGAAGAAGATATGGACGCGCATCTCGACGCCCATCCAACGGCCCAGCGGAATTGACCAACCACGCATACAGAATGATTGTAGAGGGTCGGCCCCCGATTCCCGTATTCTGGTTTGCGTGCGCATCATTGCCGGATCGCTACGTTCCCGCAGGCTGGAGGCTCCGAAGGGGCTTGGCACACGTCCCACCAGCGACCGGCTGCGCGAGACCCTCTTCAATGTGCTGGCCGCCCGCATTCAGGGAGCGGCTTTTTTGGATTTGTATGCCGGCTCGGGCGCGGTGGGCATGGAGGCGCTAAGCCGCGGAGCCGCGCGAGTGGAGTTCATAGAAAGGGATCCGGCGGCACTCAAGGTTTTGCGCGGCAACCTGGAGAGGCTGGGGCTGGCAGGTCCGGAAGCCTCATGGGAATGGCGCATTCATGCCGCAGCCGTGGGCGCGTTTCTACACCGCGCCGCAGCGGCCGGCCGAAAACGAGAACCGAACGAAGCAATTCGAGAACGGCATGAAACTATTCGAGAACGGCACGAAGCAGTTCAAGAACGGTACGAAGTACTCTTTCTCGATCCGCCATGGGAAGCGGCGGAGGAATATGCGGCTACGCTGGGACTACTTGGCGGAGCGGCGGCCGGGCTGCTCGGCACGGATGCCGTGGTCATCGCAGAGCACCGGCGCAAGATGCGGCTCGAAGACCGCTATGGTTTGCTCGAACGCACGCGGCTGCTGGAACAGGGCGATGCGGCGTTGAGCTTCTATGCGGTTGCCACCACCTGAGTCGTGTGAGCAGGCCCTAAAATGAATGGCATGAGAAACGCGCGAATCTTCCTTGCCCTGGCCGCGATGCTTGCGTCCTCTGCTGCAGCCTCGCAAGTGCCCTCGGCTCTTCACCAACCCGTCGTCAATCCGGAACTGGTCATTCTCGATACCGACATTGGCGACGATATTGACGATGCCTTTGCGTTGGCGCTAGCGCTGGACAGTCTGGAGATCTATTTGTTAGGGATTACGACGACGTATGGTGATACGGAGTTGCGGGCGAAGCTGGTAGACCGCTTCTTGTTGGAGACTTGCGGAATCTGGATGCCCGTGATTCCAGGCAGTCCCACGCCGCACGATAACGTGTTCACCCAGGCTGCCTATGCAAAGGCGGAGGCAAAAACCTGCAGCATTGGCCCCAGCAACATGGGAGACGGTCCGAAGGAGTGGGCACACCGGGATGATCAACGAAAGCACCACGACGCAGCAGGTTTTATCCTCGAGCGGATTCGCTTGCATCCCGGCCTGATCACGCTCGTCGCCATCGGCCCGCTGTTCAACATTCAGGCGGCCATTGAGCGCGACCCTGCGACCTTCCGCCAGCTCAAACGGGTCGTCATAATGGGCGGCAGTATCTATCGGGGCTACGACGGCCGAGATGGCGCACACCGTCCGCCCGAAGCGGAGTGGAATGTCAGTCGCGACCCGGCAGGCTTGAGAGCCTTGCTGGATTCCGGCGTGCCGGTCTTCATGATGCCCCTGGACTCGACACAGATTCACCTGGAGACGCCGGAGCGGGAGACGATCTTTGCCCATGGCTCGCCGCTCACCGATCAATTGACCCTGCTCTACCATCAGTGGATGGTCGGCACACAGGGTCATCCGCTTGCGCCCACTCTCTTTGACCCGGTTGCGGTGGCCTATGTTATTCGTCCCGAGTTGTGCCCGGTTAAGCCGATGCGGCTGGAGGTGGACGACAAGGGCTTTACCAGGCCTGTTGAGGGACCGCCCAATGTTCAGGTCTGCTTGCAGTCGGACGAGATGGGATTTCTGGAGCTGCTGGTGGACCGGATCGCCGGGAAATCTGCACGCTGATTCACGGGTAAAACAGGACAATTCAGCCATATTCCGTCATTTGTTTTTAGCCCTCGGCAATTAAAATTGTGCTTTTCAAGGCACAAAACCGCCGATTGTGATAAGGGTCACTTTTAACCCCATTGACAGTGGCGGATAGGAGGATAAAAATGACGAAGCGGGATAAACTGAGCCGTTATAAGCGGCCTATGGAGGGAAAGTGAAAAACGCAGGGAAGATGCTTGTTTTGGGGATGTTGGGTTTAGGGTTGTTGCTGAGCGGCTGCAAGCCGGCGCCGGAGTTGACCAAAGCCAGTGCGCTGGCCTTGATCCAGGCCAATTATGACCAGAAACCAGCGGCGGGCGTGGCCATCGCGGTAGATGTGCATGGGTTGAAGGACGGCGTGCAAGCCAAGTATTGGGAAAAGGCCACGGTTTATGCCAACAGGATTTGGGGCGACTTCAAACTAACTGCGGACGGCAAAAAGGTGCTCAAGCTGTCCGATGGGGGCGATGTACTCAAGTGGCGCCCGGATAAGGACCCCGATCCGAACTATGCGGTAGTGGTGACCTCAGTTGCCACCAATCATCTGAAGGCGCAGGAGGTACAGGATCCGCAGGACGAAGCGCTTACTGGCGTATCGACAGCTAAAGGCGCTGATTTTCTTGAGGTGGTAAATCTGGACGGGTTGCCGGACCCACTAGCGAAGATTGCCAGCAACGCCATCAATAAACTGGCCACCAAGCGTCATGCTGATTTTTCCTATGAGAATGGGGCGTGGGTTCTGCGCTCGATTGAATAATAAAGAGGAAACACATGAGGGGTGGGGCAGAATGGACTGCCCCCGCCCCGGTTTCCTGCGTTCGTCCTATATTTTTAGTTCTTGAATCTTCAGCTGAAACCCATCCTCTCCGGATGGTGGTCAGGCGTGTATTGCGCCATGGTCCCTTGCCGTTCTGTTTGTCCTTGCGCCTGCTTCCTTTGCCCACAGAGTCCCGAATGCACTGCTTTTGAGGCAATTTACCCTTCAAAATGGTCTCTGGAGCGGCCGAATCCGTTTGACCCCATCCCGATTTCTTGCTATGGTTATAAGGTTGCGCAAGAACGCAGCTATCCGTGTGTCTTAGCGGTAGAAGCGTAGGGGTAGCCCGGTTCAGCTAAGGCTAGCGGGGCTGAATCCCAGGGCCAGGCGCAGTTTGCCGGCCAGACATGTTCCCGGAATCGCTCTTTTCTTGCAAGGGCAGGGACAAATCGCATCGGCGCCCGCGCGTTCTCCGCCTCGGAGGGCTATGCGGGCCGGAAGCGGCGAAACGGAGTCGGCTTTTCTCTAGTAAGAGGAATACGCTCGGCCACCGTCCCGTTTCTCGTCTGAGATTGCAACGAAGGCAGACGCGAAGCAGCACAGCAGGGCTTCCGTGCGCGTGCACGACAGGAATCAAGTCGTGCGCTCTCGCTATGGGAGGCCTCACAGGCATGCGTTCGGCTTTCGAACGGGATGGGTCAAGGTTTTTGGCGTAAGGAGTTTTGGTTTGCCTACATTTAATCAGTTGGTTCGCAAGGGGCGCACTGCCCCGCGGTACAAGACGGCATCGCCGGCCCTGCAGGCTTCACCGCAGCGGCGCGGCGTTTGCACGCGCGTGTATACGCAGACGCCCAAAAAGCCAAACTCGGCCCTGCGTAAGGTAGCCCGCGTGCGGCTGACAAACGGAATTGAGGTCACCACCTATATTCCCGGAATCGGCCACAACCTGCAGGAGCACTCCATTGTGCTAATTCGCGGCGGAAGAGTGAAGGATTTGCCGGGCGTCCGCTATCACGTGGTGCGGGGAACGTTGGATTCGGTGGGCGTAGGCGAGCGCAAGCAGAGCCGGTCGAAGTATGGCGCCAAGCGCGCCAAGGGCGCGGCTAAGTAGCAGTACGGTTCCGGGGCGGTTGATCTGGACCCGGACTGGGGCAAGAGAAGCAGCGCGATAGCGCGAGGATATTGAGGATTATGCCGAGAAAAGGGCACACAGTGAAGCGGGAAGTAGCGCCGGACCCGGTCTACGGGTCCGACCTGGTCACCAAGTTTGTCAACTCGATGATGTGGGGCGGCAAGAAATCGACGGCCCAGAACATCTTCTATGGGGCGATGAAGACCCTTGAAGAGAAGGGCGGCGGCGAAGATGCCCTCAAGCTCTTCAAGAAGGCGGTGGAGAATTGCAAACCGCTGCTGGAAGTAAAGACCCGGCGCGTGGGTGGCGCCAACTACCAGGTGCCGATCGAGGTCAATCCCGACCGGCGCACCTCTCTGGCCATTCGCTGGCTGCTGACGTACGGCCGGGCTCGCGGCGAGAAGGGCATGACCGACAAGCTGTCGAATGAGCTGCTGGATGCGGCCAACGGGCGTGGCGGCGCAATGAAGAAGAAGGAAGACGTGCACCGCATGGCCGAGGCCAACCGGGCCTTTGCCCATTACCGCTGGTAGGACGCAGGGACTTAGTTGGACGAACAAGATCTAATCGCGGGCTGTATTCGCCCGCTAAGGAAGAAGTAACCGTGGCTCGCACCGTACCTCTAAATCGCTGCCGGAACATCGGCATCATGGCGCACATCGACGCCGGGAAGACGACAGCGACAGAACGCATCCTGTTTTACACGGGCATCACGCACCGCCTCGGCGAAGTGCATGAGGGCACGGCGACCATGGACTACATGGAGCAGGAGCAGGAGCGCGGCATCACGATCACTTCGGCAGCCACCACCTGCACCTGGAACGACGTTCTCATCAACATCATCGACACCCCCGGCCACGTGGACTTCACCGCCGAGGTGGAGCGCAGCTTGCGCGTGCTGGACAGCGCGGTAGCGCTGTTTGATTCCGTTGCCGGCGTGCAGCCGCAGTCGGAAACCGTGTGGCGCCAAGGCGACAAATACAACGTGCCGCGCATCTGTTTCGTAAACAAGATGGACAAGAACGGCGCCGACTTCGAGCACGTTCTGGACAGCATTCGCAAGCGGTTGGGCGCGCGGCCCGTGGCGTTGCAGATTCCCATCGGCGCGGAGGCAAATTTCAAGGGCGTCGTCGACCTGATCGAGATGAAGGCTATCCTGTGGCACGACGAAACCCTGGGCGCCGAGTTTTCCGTCGAGCCGATTCCCGCCGCGCTGCAAAAGAAGGCCGAGGCCTTCCGGCTGCAGTTGATCGAGGTGATCGCCGAGACCGACGACGTGCTGCTGGAGAAGTTTCTTCAGGGCGAGACGCCCACCATCGCTGAGCTGAAGGCCGGCATCCGCCAGGCAACCATCGATTTGAAGGTCTTCCCCGTGATTTGCGGCAGCGCCTTCAAGAACAAAGGCATCCAGACGCTGCTGGACGCAATCGTTGATTACCTGCCCAGTCCACTGGACGTTCCCCCGGTCGAGGGCGTCGATCCGCGCAATCTCAGTCATGTAGAAACGCGCAAGCCTGACGACAACGAGCCGTTATCCGCCCTGGCCTTCAAAATCATCAACGACCCCTTTGGCAAGCTGGGTTTTGTTCGGGTCTATTCAGGCTCGCTCAAGACCGGCGACATGGTGCTGAACCCGCGCACCAGCAAGACCGAGCGCGTGGGCCGGCTGGTGAAGATGCACGCCGACAAGCGCGAGGACGTGAGCGAGATTATGGCCGGCGACATCTGCGCCTGCGTGGGCATGAAGGACCTGAAGACCGGCGACACGCTGTGCGCGCCGCAGCATCCCATCGCGCTGGGCGCGATCACTTTTCCGGAGACGGTTATCTCTGTGGCTATCGAGCCCAGGACCAAGGCCGACCAGGAAAAGATGGGCGTTGCGCTGGCGCGGCTGGCCGATGAGGACCCCACCTTCAAGGTGCGGACGGATGAAGATTCCGGGCAGACGATCATCAGCGGCATGGGCGAGCTGCATCTGGAGATTCTGGTCGAGCGCATGAAGCGCGAGCACAAGGTCGAGGCTAATGTTGGCGAGCCCAAGGTGGCGTTCCGCGAAACCATTCGCAAAAAGGCCGAGGCCGAGGGCAAGTACATCCGGCAGACCGGCGGCTCGGGCGCCTGGGGCGTTTGTGAGCTGCGCGTGGAGCCCAACGCACCGGGTGCAGGCTATGAATTTATCAACGAAATCAAGAGCGGTTCGGTCCCCAAGGAGTACATCAAGCCTATCGATCAGGGCGTGCAGGGCGCGCTGGAAATGGGCATCCTGGCCGGTTACCCCATGGTGGACGTGAAGGTGACGCTCTTCGACGGCAGCTACCACGAAGTGGACTCCAACGAAATGGCTTTCAAGATCGCCGGCTCCATCGCTTTCAAGGAGGCCGCACGCAAGGCCCACCCTGTGTTGCTGGAGCCGGTGATGGCCGTCGAAGTCACCGTTCCTGAGGAATATATGGGCGTGATCATCGGCGACATCAACTCGCGCCGCGGGCGCATCGAGGGCATGGAGCACCACGCCGGTTCGCAGATCATCAAGGCCATTGTTCCGCTGAAAGAAATGTTTGGCTATGTGAACGACATTCGTTCGTCCACGCAAGGACGCGCATCGTATTCGATGCAGTTTGCGCGCTATGAAGAGGCGCCGCGCGTGATTGCCGACGAAATTATCGGCAGATCGCTGGGCAAGTAGGACTGGCCGTCCAGGCGGAGTTTTCTGGACGGTGGTGAAGGACAAATTTTGGGGCTGGAGCCGGATAGCCGGCGCCCCAGGTTGAAACAGGCAGTACGAACATGAAAGGGATGCAGGGACTTTTATGGGCAAGGAAAAGTTTGATCGCAGCAAGCCGCACGTGAATGTGGGAACGATCGGTCACATTGATCACGGCAAGACGACGTTGACGGCGGCCATTACCAAGGTATTGGGCAAGCACAACCCCAAGATCCTGTTCCGCTCTTTTGATTCGATTGACAACGCGCCGGAAGAGCGGGAGCGGGGCATCACCATCGCCACGGCGCACGTGGAGTACGAAACCAAGAACCGGCACTACGCGCACGTGGATTGCCCGGGCCACGCCGACTACATCAAGAACATGATTACCGGCGCGGCGCAGATGGACGGGGCGATTCTGGTGGTGGCGGCCACGGACGGGCCGATGCCGCAGACCAAGGAGCACGTGCTGCTGGCGCGCCAGGTGGGCGTGCCGTGCATGGTGGTTTACCTGAACAAGTGCGACGCGGTGGAGGATCCGGAGCTGATCGACCTGGTGGAGATGGAGGTCCGCGAACTGCTGACCAAGTACCAGTTCCCGGGCGACGACGTTCCGGTGATTCGCGGGTCGGCATTAGGCGCGCTGAACGGCGAGGCGCAGTGGGAGGCCAAGGTCGAGGAGCTGATGGAGGCGGTGGACAAGTATGTACCGCGGCCCGATCGCGCCGTGGACAAGCCCTTCCTGATGCCGATTGAGGACATCTTCTCGATCTCCGGACGCGGCACGGTGGTCACGGGGCGCATTGAGCGCGGCAAGATCAAGGTGGGCGAGGACGTGGAGATCGTTGGTTTCCGCGAGACGCGCAAGACGGTTTGCACGGGCGTGGAGATGTTTAAGAAGCAGCTCGACGAGGGCATGGCGGGCGACAACGCGGGCATTCTGCTGCGCGGCACGCCGAAAGAGGATGTGGAGCGCGGCATGGTGCTGGCCAAGCCGGGCTCGATCACGCCGCACACCAACTTCCGGGGCTCGGTGTACGTGCTGAGCAAGGAAGAGGGCGGGCGGCACACGCCGTTCTTCAAGGGCTACCGTCCGCAGTTCTACTTCCGCACGACGGACGTGACGGGAGTGGCGCAGTTGCCGGCGGGCGTGGAGATGGTGATGCCGGGCGACAACGTGGAGCTCGAAGTGGAGCTGATTACGCCGGTGGCTCTGGAAAAGGGCTTGCGCTTTGCGATCCGCGAAGGCGGGCGCACGGTGGGCGCGGGTACGGTGAGCGAGATTATCAAGTGATAGCTGACAGCGGACAGCTAACAGCAGACAGTTCTCTACGCGAGTTTGAAACTGTTAGCTGATTGCTGTTAGCTGTGAGTTGGAAGGAAGAACATGGTAGGACAGAGGATTCGCATCCGGTTGAAGGCATACGATTATCGCGTGCTGGACACCTCAACCGGCGAGATTGTGGAGACGGCTAAGCGCACCGGAGCAACGGTGGCGGGCCCCATCCCCTTGCCGACGATCAAAAACAAGTACTGCGTGCTGCGTTCGCCGCACGTGGACAAGAAGTCGCGCGAGGCTTTCGAGATTCGCACGCATAAGCGGCTAATCGACATTCTCGAACCGACGCAGCAGACAGTGGACGCGCTGATGAAGCTCGACCTGCCTGCCGGCGTCGATGTCGAGATCAAGGCGTTCGAGAAGTGAACTCAACGTGATTCTGTGGCCGGTGGACGGTATTCCCACCCTAGCCGCAAAAACAAGAACGCGGCGAGGGTGGGGCACCCAGATTCATTGTGAATGGCACCCACCTGGATGCGGCAACGCGAAGCGGTAGAAAGGCTCGGAAGAGCCCCGGCAGTGCGATGAGTTCAACATCGCATGATGAGGCGAGGAAGATATGGGCGTTACAGGAATTTTGGGAAAAAAGATCGGCATGACGCAGATCTTCGACGATAAGGGCGATGTGCACCCGATTACGGTGCTGCAGGCCGGACCCTGCGTGATTACGCAGTTGAAGACGCTGGCCAACGACGGCTACGAAGCCGCGCAGATTGGGCTGGTTGAGTTCGTGAAGGACAAGAATGTGACCAAGCCGCAAGCCGGGCACTTCGCCAAGACCGAAGCGCCGCCGGTGAAGGTGATCAAGGAAGTTGAACTGGAACTGGACGCCGATGGCGTTGTGGCCACCAAGGCCGGCGACCGCGTGCTGGTGGACATCTTTTCCGATGCCAGGTTCGTGGACGTAAGCGGCACTTCCAAGGGCAAGGGCTTTGCCGGCGTGGTGCGCAGGCACCATTTCGGCGGCGGACCCAAGTCGCACGGCCATATGTTCCAGGTGCAGGGCTCGATTGGCGCCTCCAGCTTTCCCTCGCGCGTCTTACTCGGTATGCGCATGCCGGGGCACATGGGCGCCGAGCAGGTGACGGTTCGCAACCTGCGCATTCGCGGCATCGACCTGGAAGAAAACCTTCTTATGGTGGAGGGCGCGGTGCCGGGATCGCGTGAAGGCTACGTGCTGATCTCCAAGGCCAAGGCTCCGCCGCGTGAGCGGCGTGGATTTGCCGAAGCCGGCAAGGTTGATCCGCTGAAGGCGTCGAAGAGGGCGCGGCGGCAAGGGCAAGCGTAAGTGGGACTGGCCGTCCAGGCGTACGCGCTTTGCGGCGCAGAAGATTGATGGCCGGAGAACAAACCGGCGGAAGAAGAAGACGATGGCAAAAGTGGATGTAGTAAACATGAGCGGTAAGAAGGTAGGCTCGCTGGATCTGGCCGATTCGCTTTTTGCGCCCGACCAGGTGAACGAGGCCCTGTTGTGGGAGGCGGTAAAACACTACCGCGCCTCGCTGCGCCAGGGCACGCACAAGACCAAGAGCCGCACCGAGGTTGCCGGTTCGGGCAAAAAGCTGTGGAAGCAGAAGGGCACGGGGAGAGCGCGCATCGGCTCCGTCCGGTCTCCTTTATGGCGTCATGGCTACACGGTGCACGGGCCGCAGCCGCGCAGCTACGATTACGCCTTCCCGCGCAAGAAGTTGCTGGGGGCGCTGCGCTCGGCGCTGGCGTCAAAGCTGGCCGACGGCAAGCTGACGGTGGTGGACACACTGGAGCTGAAAGAAGCCAAGACCAAGCAGTACCGCGAGGCGCTCGACAAACTGGACGTAACACGCACGGCTTTGCTGGTGGAGAACAGCAAGACACTTTCGCAGGCGCTGATGCTGGGCGCACGCAATCTCAAGGGCGTGGAGCTGGTGCTCAACAACGAAGTGCACCCCTACGATCTGCTGCGCTATGAGCGGGCCATTTTTTCCAAGGCCGCGATTGAGCAGGTAGCGGAGATGCTGGGAAAAAACGCGACAAAACGCGTTGTTGGGCGCAAACGCGCCGCTGAAACGGAGGCCGCCTGATGCCGACACTTTATAGCGTGATACGCCGCCCGTTAATTACCGAAAAGGGGCTGGGAGTGAAGGAGACCGAGGGAACGCTGGTCTTTGATGTCGCCCCCGACGCCACCAAGACCGAAGTCAAGCAGGCCGTTGAGGCTCTCTTCAAGGTGAAAGTCTCCGCGGTCCGCACCGCGAATGTTTTAGGCAAGGAGCGCCGCCGCGGCCAGCACACGGGCTTCCGCCCGGACTGGAAGAAGGCCTATGTCCGGCTGAAGCCGGGTGAGAAGCTGCCCGAGTACGTGAGCAATTTGTAAAGCAGTGAACGAGTGAAGAAGTGAATGAGTGAAGCAGCGAATTGCTGAGCTGCTTGCCACAGGAAGAAATATCGGAGCCGGGAAAGAAATCAGTGACTCCGGAGAAACGGGAAAGCGGCACTCGATATTAGGCGCTGACTTTCCAGGACAACGACAATGGCGATCAAGACATATAGACCGATTACGTCGACGCTGCGCTTCAAGACCACGCTGGCCAACGACGACCTGACGACAAACAGGCCGTACAAGCCGCTTTTGGAAGTGAAGCAGCGCACCGGCGGACGCCGCAATGCAGGCGACATGACGATCCGTCACCAGGGCGGCGGCCACAAGCAGAAGCTGCGGCTTATCGACTTCAAGCGCGAGAAATATGGCGTACCGGGACGCGTGGCGACGATTGAGTACGATCCGAATCGCTCGGCGCGCATTGCGCTGATTCATTACCTGGACGGCGAAAAGCGCTACATCCTTCAGCCGGTTGGCCTGAAGGTGGGCGCGACGGTCAGTTCCGGCCCCGAGGCCGACATTCTGATCGGCAACGCGCTGCCGCTGAAGAACATTCCCTCCGGCACCACGGTGCACGCGATTGAGTTGCGGCCGGGCAAGGGCGCGCAGATGGCCCGTTCGGCCGGAACGCAGGCGCAACTGGTGGCCAAGGAGGGCGAGTACGCTCTGCTTAAGCTGCCCTCGGGCGAGACACGCAAGGTACTGGCCGAGTGCATGGCGACTATCGGCCAGGTAGGCAATACGGATCACGAGAATGTGTCCATCGGCAAGGCCGGGCGCAATCGCTGGATGGGTATTCGTCCCGCCAACCGCGGTGTGGCCATGAACCCCGTGGATCACCCGCACGGCGGCGGCGAGGGCAAGACCTCTGGCGGCCGTCATCCGGTGACTCCATGGGGCCAGCCGACGCGCGGCTACAAAACACGCAACAGCAAGCGGACCGACACGTTTATCGTCAGCCGCCGGACGAAGTAGAGGAGCTGAGTTTTATGGCACGTTCGACAAAGAAGGGCCCGTTCGTGGATGCGCACTTGACGGTGAAGATCGAGGCGCTCAACCTGGCCAACGACAAGAAGGTAGTCAAGACCTGGTCGCGCCGCTCGACGATCTTTCCAGAGTTTGTAGGCCACACGATCGCGGTCCACAACGGAAAGAAGTTTGTTCCGGTGTATGTGACCGAGAACATGGTGGGCCACAAGCTGGGCGAGTTTGCACCGACGCGCATCTTCAAGGGACACACCGGGGGCAGCAAGGCGCCTACCGAGACTATAGCCAAGCCTAAGTAGGGACAGGGACCAGGGGCCTGGGACTGCAAAACGAACCAGCCGCTGGCAGAGATTGAGGACAGACTAATGGCAGTCGAAACAAGGGAATACCGGGCCGAGGCCAAGTTCCAGCGCGTATCGCCGCAAAAGGTGCGGCTGGTGCTTGACATGATCAAGGGCCGGGGGGTTGAAGAGGCGCTCACGACGGTGGCCTTCACCAAGAAGCGCGTTGCTCCGGTGATTCACCAGCTGTTGACCTCTGCGGTGGACAACGCCAAGTACGTTTCTGGAGAGCAGGGGCAGGATCTGGACGTGGACAACCTCTACGTTAAGACGGCCCTGGCCAACGACGGGCCGCGCATGAAGCGCATCCGTCCGGCGCCGATGGGCCGCGCCTTCCGCTATCAGCGCAGGCTGACGCACATCGTTCTGTCGGTGGCCGAGCGCGAGGCGGCTCACGGCATGGTGACCAAGGTGGAAGAGCCACCTGCGGTGGGGCAGAAGCGCCCTGCGGCGCAGAAGGCAAGCAAGACGAAGAAGGTCGAAGAGCCGAAGGCGGCACCGAAGGCGACGGCCTCCAAGGCAAAGGCGGAAGCGCCGAAGGCTTCCAAGGCGAAGGCTGAAGAGCACAAGACAACCAAGGCAAAGGCTGAGACGCCGAAGACAGCAACCAAGAAAAAGGCCGGCAAGTAGGCCTGAAGGGATTTTGAGAGGAATAGCATGGGACAGAAAGTCCATCCTTACGGATTCCGGCTGGGAGTGAATAAGCCGTGGCGTTCGCGCTGGTTCTCTGAGCGCGACTACGCCAAGCTACTGGTCGAGGACGTGAAGCTCAAGGCAGAGCTGCGCGAAAAGCTGAAGGCGGCAGGCGTCAGCTCGGTGGAGATCGAGCGGCCGGGCAACAAGCTGCGCTTTCTCATCCGCACCGCCCGGCCGGGCATTGTGATCGGCCGCAAGGGCGCGGAGATCGAGAAGCTCAAGACAGACCTGGGCAAGCGCACCAATCGCGACGTGTTCATCGACATCATCGAGGTGAACAAGCCCGAGCTGGACGCGCAACTGGTCTCCGAGGCGATCGCGCTGCAACTGGAAAAGAGAGTCAGCTTCCGCCGGGCCATGAGAAAAAGTGTGGACTCGGCGCTGCGCTTCGGCTGCAAGGGAATCAAGGTGAGGGTTTCGGGCCGGCTGAACGGCAACGAAATCGCCCGCTCGGAGTGGTACCTGCAGGGGCGCTTGCCGCTGCACACGCTCAGGGCCGACATTGACTACGGCTTCACCGAGGCCAACACCACCTACGGCGTAATCGGCGTCAAGACCTGGATTTATCGCGGCGACATCTACGAGCAGAAACGCCGCCAGCCGGCGCCGGTAGGCACGTCGGTATTTTAAGGCAGCATACAGCTGACAGCATACAGCTGACAGTTGGATTGCTCGGGGAAAGAAGACTGTTAGCTGTCGGCTGAGAGCTGCCAGCTGCTTTTTGAGGGTTTTCGTTATGTTGATGCCAAAGAAAGTGAAGTTTCGCAAGCAGCAGAAGGGCAAGAGGCGCGGCAAGGCGTGGCGCGGCTCAGAGATTTCGTTTGGTGAATATGGCTTGCGCGTTATGGAGTGCGGCTACATCACCGACCGGCAGATTGAGGCCAGCCGTGTCGCCATGACGCGCTTCATCAAGCGCGGCGGCAAGATCTGGCTGCGCCTCTTCCCGGATAAGCCCATCACCAAAAAGCCGGCCGAAGTCCGCATGGGATCGGGCAAGGGAGCATTGGACCACTGGGTTGCGGTGGTACGGCCGGGCAAGATCCTCTTCGAGATGGAAGGCGTGGACCTGGCGACCGCGAAGGAAGCCATGCGCCTGGCGTCGAACAAGCTGCCTTTGGTGACCAAGTTCGTAATGCGGCCGGGCGAGGAAAAGACTGAGATCGCGGCCAAGGCTAAGTAAGTCGCGGTCGAGCGATTAGGACGCGCTGCTGGCTTCAGAAGGGCCGGTGAGCGCCGGAGAGAGAGAAACATAATGGAACTCGAGAAGATTCGCAATTTGAGCGACGAAGAACTGGCGCACCAGGGGAAGACCGCCTCCGAGCAACTATTCCGGCTTCGCTTTCAGGTCTCGCTGGGGCAGAACGACGCTGTAAAGAAGATTCGCCAGACGCGCAGGGAGATCGCGCAGATCAAAACCGTGGCTCGCGAGCGCGAAATGGGCATTCGCGGGGCGGTCAAGGATGTTGCCGCAGATGCCGACGTGGCCGCAGGCGGCAAGAAGGGAGCCCGCAAATGAAGGCGACTCAAGAGGCAGTGCAGGCGCCGGCAGCGGTTGGCGCCCGGCGAAACGAGAAGGTTGGCCAGGTGGTTTCGACCAAGATGCAGAAGACCATCGTGGTCGAAGTGGAGATGCGCAAGGCCCACCCCAAATACAAGCGGATCGTGCGCTCGACGAAGAAGTTTTACGCTCACGACGAGCAGAGTTCAGCGCGGCTGGGCGACGTGGTGCGCATTCGCGAGACGCGTCCTTTGAGCAAGCTGAAGAGGTGGTCGCTGGAAGAAATCGTGCGGCGCTCGGCCCTGGGACAACTCGAGGACGTGGCGATCGATATTGACATCAAAGCTGCCACCAGCGCGTAGAGCGAGTAAGGAGAAGAACCCATGGCTGTGCAAATGAGAACCATGCTCGCGGTAGCCGATAACTCCGGCGCGCGCAAGCTGCAAGTGATTCTGCCGCTGGGCGGCGGACTGGGCAAGAAGGCAGGCCTGGGCGACGTTGTGACCGCAGCGGTCAAGGAAGCCTCGCCCGACGGCACCATCAAGAAGGGCAAAGTGGTGAAGGCGGTCATCGTTCGCACCCGCAAGGAGCATCGCAGGCGCGACGGAACCTATATCCGCTTTGACGAAAACGCCGCCGTGATAATCGACGATACTCACGAGCCGGTAGGCACGCGCGTCTTCGGGCCGGTGGCCCGCGAACTGCGCGAGAAGAAGTTTTTGAAGATTGTTTCGCTGGCGCCGGAAGTGGTTTAAGAGCAGCTATCAGCTGACAGCTGACAGCTTACAGTTGATAGCTGATTTGGAGAGAAGATGCCGAGTTTGAAAATTCATCGCAATGATATGGTCAAGGTTCTCCGGGGCTCGGACCGCGGCAAGACGGGGCGCGTGCTGCGCGTATTTCCCGACGAGGGCACGGTGCTCGTGGAGCACGTGCGCGTGGTCAAGAAGACGGTTTCCAGCAAGCGGGGTCAGCGGACCAAGGGCGGCATCGCCGAGCAGGAATCGCCCATCGATGTCTCCAATGTTGTGCTGATTTGCCCCAACTGCGGCCCGGCGCGCGCAACTACGAAGCTTGAAGGCGACTTCAGGGTACGCATCTGCAAGAATTGCGGGCAGAATCTGCCGACGAAGAAGTAGGAGCTGCAGTGAAGAAGTGATCGTTCACCGAGGAACCAGAGCGGCACGGAACGAACAAAACTCCGCCCGTGCGGCAAGCACCTTCCGCAACGGTAAACGGCATGAGAGCCAATCCGGGACCGGAAGAAAGAGAGTAAAGAGTTATGGCGGCAAGGCTGAAAGAGAAGTATCACAAGGAGATCAAGCAGGCTCTGCAAAAGGAGCTGGGCATTGAGAACCCGATGGCGGTACCGGAGTTGAAGAAGATCGTCGTCAACATGGGCCTGGGCGAGGCGACGCAGAACACCAAGCTGCTTGACCCGCTGGTGGCTGACCTGACAGCGATTGTAGGACAGAAACCGGTGACCACCAAGGCGAAAAAATCAATCGCCGCCTTCAAGGTGAGGGCAGGTATGTCGATTGGCGCCATGGTGACGCTGCGCAACGAGAAGGCGTATGAGTTTCTTGACAGGCTGATTTCGACGGCGCTGCCCAGAGTGAGGGACTTCCGCGGCGTTTCGACGAAAAGTTTTGACGGGCGCGGCAACTACACGCTTGGATTGAGGGACCAGCTCATCTTCCCGGAGATTGATTACGCCAAGGTAGAGAAGATGAAGGGCATGAACATCACCATCGTGACCACGGCCAAGGATGACAACCAGGCGCGAGCGCTGCTCAAGCACTTCGGAATGCCGTTCAGGCAGGGCGCGTAAGGGGATAAGAGAGATATGACCACTGCAAAAAGGGTAAAAGACGCGCGGAAGCCGAAGTTCAGCAGCCGCAAGCACAACCGGTGCCAGCTTTGCGGGCGGCCGCGAGGTTTTCTGCGCAAGTTTGGCGTCTGCCGCTTGTGTTTCCGCGCGTTGGCGCTCAAGGGAGAAATTCCCGGCGTCGTCAAGTCGAGCTGGTAGAAGAGCAGCTAACAGCTAGCAGCAAACAGCTAACAGTTAGAGGCTGAAAGTTTTTGAGGTATGGCCGGTGGAGAGCAGCCGGCAGACATTCTCGCAGGTTTCCGCAACGCGGACGAACGGGGAATGAAGGAGAAGGAATGAGTCTAACCGACCCAGTAGCCGATTTTCTGGCGCGAATCCGGAATGCAATCCGGGCGCGTCATCAGAAGCTGGATGTTCCGGCTTCGAAGCTGAAGACCGAGATCGCCCGCATCCTCAAGGAGGAGGGCTACATCTCGAACTACAAGACCCAGGAAGAGGACGGCAAGCAGGTGCTGCGCGTGTACCTGAAGTACGGCGGCCAAGAAGCTGCCATTCGGGATCTCGCGCGCATCTCTCGCCCCGGTTGCCGCGTGTACGTTGGCCGCGACGAGATCAAGCGCGTCCAGGGAGGCATGGGCATCTCGATTCTCACCACGCCCAAAGGCGTGATGACCGGCCGCCAGGCGCGCCGCGAGGGCGTGGGCGGGGAATTGTTGTGTGAAGTGTGGTAGGAGCAGTTGTCAGTGGTCAGTTATCAGTTGTCAGTTAAGAATCAAAAACAAAACTGATAACTGAGAACTGAAAACTGATAACTGTTTTCAGGCTGCAGTGGAACGAGGAGCGAAGGCGCTCCGCCGGGACTCGCAAGCCAGATGAAGGATTGAATCGATGTCGCGTATTGGAAAGAAGCTGATTCCGCTGCCCGCGGGCGTCAAGTACAAAGTTGAGGGCAATACGGTAATGGTCGAGGGGCCCAAGGGCAAGGTCTCGGCGCTGATTGCGCGTGGCATTACCCTGGAGACCAAAGACGGCGCGCTGCATATCAACCGCGAGAACGACAGCCAGGCAGCGATGCACGGGCTGACGCGCTCGCTGATCGCCAACGCGGTTCTCGGCGTCACCAAGGGCTGGCAGAAGGAACTGGACATCGTGGGCATCGGCTATCGCGCCGAGATGAAGGGCAAGGGCACGGTGGTCTTCACGCTGGGCTACTCGCACCCGATTGAGTTTCCGCTGCCTACGGGCATCGAAGTGGCTATTGACCCCAAGCAAACCCATTTGACCATCACCGGCATCGACCGGCAGAAGGTGGGCCAGGTGGCGGCCGATATGCGTTCGCTGCGCAAACCCGATCCGTACAAGAACAAGGGCGTGCGCTACTCCGATGAGAGGCTGAAGAAGAAGGCCGGCAAGACGGGAGCCAAGTAAGCTGAACATCAACCGAACGGGGCCGCAGGGCGGCTCCGCTGATAGGAACGAGAGACCATGATTACGCAGACCAAGAGAAACGCAATCCGCCAGCGCATTCATCAGCGCATTCGCCGCAAGCTCACCGGCACTGCGGAACGGCCGCGGCTGAACGTCTACCGCTCGCTGAACCACATCTACGCGCAGGTGATCGACGACCAGAAGGGCGAGACGCTGATTTCGGTCTCAACGTTGACCCTGAAGGCGAAGTCCGGTGGTAATGTGGCGGCGGCAAAAGAAATCGGCAAGGCAGTGGCTGAGTTGGCCGTCAAGAAGGGCATCAAGCAGGTAGTCTTCGATCGCGGCGGCTACCTCTATCACGGGCGCATCAAGGCGCTGGCCGACGCGGCCCGCGAGGCAGGGCTGGAGTTTTAGAAGCAGTGAAGCAGTGAAGAAGTTAAACAGTGAACGGTGAGCAGTGCGCGGCACAATCGAGCAGGGAAAGATTGACGACGGTTTACTGAACACTGGAGAGACGAGAGAGTAATGACGATGTTGAAGAAAAAACTCGATGCAAACCAGTACAACCTGAAGGATCAGGTGGTCTCCATCAATCGCGTGACCAAGGTGGTCAAGGGCGGCAAGAATATGTCGTTTGCCGCGCTGGTGGTGGTGGGCGACGCACTGGCGGGCGTAGTGGGCCACGGTTCCGGCAAGGCAAAGGAAGTTCCCCAGGCGATTCGCAAGGGAATTGAGGCGGCCAAGAAGAACCTGATCCATGTTCATCTGACCGAGACCACGATTCCGCATCTGGTTCTGGGCCGCTATGGCGCCGGGCAGGTGCTGCTGAAGCCGGCTCCCGAAGGCACCGGCGTGATTGCCGGTGGAGCAGTGCGCGCGGTGATGACTTCGGTCGGGGTGCAGAATGTGCTCACCAAGAGCATCGGCTCGCCGAACCCCCACAACGTCGTCAAGGCCACCTTCGATGCCCTGGTGCAGTTGCGCGACCGGGCCGAAGTGGCCAATATGCGCGGCAAGTCCGTGGAGGAGTTCTAAGCCATGGCGAAAACCAAGATGATTCGCATTCAGTATTACCGCTCGAAGAACTCCACGCCCTCCAAGCACAAGCTGGTAGTCAAGGGCCTGGGCTTTACACGGCTCAACCAGATCGTTGAGCGCGTGGACAATGATTCAACCCGCGGCATGGTCAAGGCCATTCCGCATTTAGTCCGGATTCTGGAGAACTAGTGAACGAGTGAAAAAGTGAATGAGTGAAAAAGTGAAGCACCGGTCGCAATAAGGTCTTTTAATTACTTCTTCACTATTTAACTTATTCACTTCTCCACTCAACGCGAGTCGGCGGTGCAAGATAAGACCGTTCGGCGCTACAGCGAGGGAAAGATGGCAACACGAAATCTATCGAATTTGCGCGCGCCTCGGAAAGCCAACACCGGGCGCAAGCGCGTGGGCCGGGGAATGGGTTCCGGCATGGGCAAGACCTCGACTCGCGGCCACAAGGGCCAGGGTTCCCGCTCCGGCACCAGCATGATGCGCGGATTTGAGGGCGGCCAGATGCCGCTGCACCGCCGCTTGCCCAAGCGCGGCTTCACCAACATCTTCCGCACCAAGTACACGGTAGTAAATCTGGATCGCCTGGTGGAGCAGATCAAGGGTCATGGCCTCAAAGAAATCGGCCTGGACGACTACAAGAAGCTGGGCCTGGCCTCGAGCAAGAAGGCGTTGATCAAGATTCTCGGCTCCGGCGAGCTGAAGTCGGCGCTCACCATTCACGCGCACAAGTTTTCCAAGTCTGCGGCTGAGAAGATCGAAAAGGCCGGCGGCAAGGCCGTGGTTCTGGGCGGCGAGGCAGCGCCAGCAGAGGCTTAGGTTTGTGGTACCTCAATTCTCAAAATCGAGACCTGGGGCACCCGGCGACACAGGGGACCGTTCGCGGATAACATGGTCAGTGGCAAAGATTCAAGAGGCGGAAACGCCCTGAAGTGGATAACCAAAAATGGCTGAAATGTTTGAGAAGTTTGCCAATATCTTCCGGATTCCCGACCTGCGCAAGCGAGTGTTGTTCATGCTCGGCATCCTGGCAATCTACCGCCTGGGCGCATGGATTCCCACGCCGGGCGTTGACACCACGATGCTGGAGCGGATGTTCGATCAGCAAAGCGGTTCGGCGCTGGGCCTGATGAATCTGTTTGGCGGCGGCAACCTGCGCCGCATGACGATCTTCGCCCTGGGCATCATGCCCTACATCACGGCCTCGATCATCTTCCAGTTGCTCACCGTGGTCTATGAGCCGCTGGCACGCATCCAGAAGGAAGGCGAGCTGGGGCGGCGCAAGATTACGCAGTGGACACGTTACATGACCGTGATTCTGGCAGCTATTCAGTCGGTCGGCATCGCATTCATGCTGCAAAGCGGACATATGGTGCTGAATCCGGGCGTGCCGTTCATCCTGATGACGGTGCTGACGCTGACCACGGGCACAGCCTTCATTATGTGGCTGGGCGAGCAGATTACCGAGCGGGGGATCGGCAACGGCATGAGCCTGCTGATCTTTACAGGAATTGTTGCCGGCCTGCCACGCGGCGTGATGGACCTGGTCGATAAGGTCAAGAACGACTACTGGCACCAGTTCACTGTTGTCGCGGTGATTTTAATAGTGGTGGGCATGGCGGCGGTGGTGGCTTTCATCGTCTTTGTCGAGCGTAGCGAGCGGCGCATCCCCATCCAAAGCGCGCGGCGCATCGTCGGCCGCCGCATGATGGGCGGCCAGGCGAGCCATTTGCCCCTCAAGGTCAACTCCGGCGGCGTCATGCCGGTTATCTTTGCCGCATCCATTCTGTCGGCTCCGTTGATGCTCCGCCAGACAGAATTTGTGTCCAACAGCACTTTTCTGCGGCCCATTATTGATGCGCTTGCGCCCGGTGAACCATGGTATGAGCTGCTCTATATCCTGGCCATTGTCTTTTTTGCCTACTTCTATATCTCCATCGTGATGAAGCCGGATGATATTGCCGACAATTTCCGCAAGTCCGGCTCGTTCATCCCCGGAATCCGCCCAGGCAAGCGGACATCGGACTTCATCAACGACATCCTGACACGGATCACGCTGGTCGGTGCCTGCTATCTGATCATTGTTTCGCTGGTGCCCACCTTCATGATCTCAGGCATCCATCTGAACCACTTGTGGCTTGTCGGCCATTTTTTTGAAAGCTTGCCGCCCTGGATGACAGGCGGTTTGGGGGTCACTTTCTACTTTGGCGGCACCTCGCTTCTGATCGTCGTGGGCGTGGCCATGGATACCGTAAACCAGATCGAATCGCAGCTTATCATGCGGCACTATGATGGCTTTTCCCCGCGCTCCGGTCGTATTCGCGGAAGGAAAACCTGGTAATGTCTACTTCTGGAACTGGAATAGATCAGGGCCGTGAGACGGGTCGGAAGGCCCTTCCCGGCCCCATTCTTTTGTTGGGTGCGCCGGGCGTGGGCAAGGGCACGCAGGCCAAGGAACTGGTCAAGATATGGGGGATTCCGCAGATCTCCACCGGCGATCTGCTGCGCGGCAATGTGGCGCAGGGAACCGAGTTGGGCCGTATAGCCAAGGAGATCATGGGGCGTGGGGAACTGGTGCCCGATTCACTGGTTAACCAGATGGTTGCCGTGCGGCTGGAGCAACCGGATACGGCTAAAGGCTACATTCTGGACGGTTTCCCGCGCACACTGCCGCAAGCCAGCTGGCTGGACGGCCGCCTGGCGGCTCAGGGCGGGGGGCTTCCCGTGGTTGCCGTCAGTATCCAAGTGGACTATAATCAGCTTTTGCGCCGTATTACGGGGCGCAGGAATTGCCCTGTCTGCCAGAGCATTTATAACGTCCACGGCAAGCCTCCAAAGAAGGAAGGCGTGTGCGACGTGGATGGCGCAGCTCTGGTCCAGCGAGCCGACGACACGGAGAAGGTCTTCGAGGAGCGCATGCGCGCTTACGCGGCCTTGACCGCGCCTGTGGTTGAGCACTACCGGGCTCAGGGGCGCTTTGCTGAAGTGGATGGAGACCGGCCGATAGCGGAAATCGCGGCCGGAATTGTTGTCGCCGTCGAGCGGTTGCGTAAGTAGTGCGCACCGGACGGCGGGCTTGTGTTGAAGAGCTGGTTGTCAGCAATCAGCCGTCAGCTGCTATCAGTCCGAAAGGGCGGCGCTGATCGCTGAAAGCTGATTACTGAAAGCTGGTTGAGTGGCGGTTGTACTGAAGTCGTCCAGGGAGATCGAGAAGATGCGCCGCGCGGGCCAGGTGGTTCACGAGGTGCTGGAGCTGGTGCGAGGGCAGATTAAGCCAGGCGCCACCACGCTGGACCTGGAAAAGGCGGCCGAGGAACGCACCAAAAAATTGGGCGCCAGGCCGGCTTTCAAGGGCTATCATGGTTTTCCCTGTTGTCTGTGCACCTCGGTTAACAGCGAAGTGGTGCATGGCATTCCGTCGGCCAAGCGGATCCTCAAGGAAGGGGAGATTGTCTCGATCGACTTTGGTGCTTTTGTAGACGGTTACTGCGGCGACGCAGCCATCACCGTGCCGGTGGGCGAGAAGATTGACCCCAAGACGGCGCGGCTGTTGAAGGTAACCGAAGCGTCGCTGGATGCCGCGATTGCGGTGGTGAAACCGGGGGCAACACTGGGTGATGTAGGCTTCGCGGTACAGAAGGTGGTTGAAGCCGCGGGGTTTTCGGTAGTAAGGGATTTTGTGGGCCACGGCATCGGCATCCACATGCACGAAGATCCGCAGGTGCCGAACTTTGGCGTAGCCGGACAGGGCATGAAACTGCGCTCCGGCATGGTACTTGCCATTGAGCCCATGGTGAATGCGGGCAAGGCCGATGTTGTAGTTTTAGGCGACGGCTGGACCGCAGTCACCGCGGATGGAAGCATGAGCGCTCATTTTGAGCACACGGTGGCGGTGACCGCTGCCGGAGCGAAAATTTTAACCGAGTAGCACACTCGGAATCACAAGCCGGTTGGTAGCAAACGCCGGCGGAAGTGGATGCGGTTTGTCGAAGGAAGATGCGATTGAGGTAATGGCGGTGGTCACAGAGACGCTGCCCAATGCCATGTTCAAGGTCAAGCTAGAGAACAATCACGAGGCCTTGACCCATGTCTCGGGAAGGATGCGCAAGAACTTCATCCGCATATTGCCCGGCGATCGCGTGGCCGTGGAGTTGAGCCCCTACGACCTGAATCGCGGGCGGATTGTTTACCGTTACAAATGAGTTTTATTGTTCGCGCCAGGATTTTGCGCGGAGAAGGATAGCAAGAGATGAAGGTTCGTGCATCTGTCAAGAAAATTTGCGTCAAGTGCAAGGTCATCAACCGCCGCGGAGTGGTCAGGGTGATCTGCGAGAACGCAAAGCACAAGCAGCGCCAGGGCTAACGCCTTCTGGCAAACCGCGGAACCCTCCACGATAAGACACGAGGCTAGTTAGCCTGAGTCAAGGCTTGCGATGAACCTCTGAGGGCCAACCGCTTAACCCGTGCGAACCGGCTGAGGCCGGGGGCACACAACCGAAGTGATAAAGGAATCGGAATGGCACGTATTGCTGGCGTCGATCTGCCCCGCAACAAACAGGCACGCATCGCGCTCACATACATCTTTGGCATCGGGCAACCCCGTGCGCTCATGATTCTGGATAAGGCGAATGTTGACGCCTTTAAGAAGGTCCAGGATTTGGGCGAGGACGAGGTCAACCGCATCCGCCAGGTGATCGAGGACGAAGGAAACGTCGAAGGCGACCTGCGCAAGGACGTCCAGATGCACATCAAGCGCCTGATCGACATTCAGAGCTACCGCGGCACGCGTCACCGGAAGGGTTTGCCGGTGAACGGTCAGCGCACACACACCAACGCTCGAACCCGCAAGGGCCCGCGCAAGGGCACGATTGCCGGCAAGAAGAAAGCGACGGCTAAAACCTAATGGCAAAAGCAGAGCAGAAAGTAGCGGCGGGTAAGCCTGCAACCGCCAAGACGGGCAAGACCAAGAAGTTCAAGAAGCGCGAACGCAAGAATGTGCCGTTTGGCATTGCGTACGTGCAGGCCACGTTCAACAACACCATCGTCACTATCACCGACCAGGTGGGCAACACGCTGAGCTGGAAGAGTTCGGGTTCGCTGGGATTCCGCGGCTCGCGCAAGGGCACGCCCTTCGCGGCGCAGCAGGCGGCCTCGACCGCGGCCAGCATGGCCCGCGATCACGGCCTGCGCGCGGTCGATGTGCGTGTTTCCGGACCGGGCTCGGGTCGCGAGTCAGCTATTCGCGCCCTGGCTGCAGCCGGCATCGAGGTGCGCACCATCCGCGACGTGACGCCAGTGCCGCACAACGGCTGCCGTCCGCCCAAGCGGCGCAGAGTGTAAGAACAGTTATCGGTTGTCAGTGGTCAGTTGTCAGTAAGTGCCCGGTTGGGGCTTCATCTGATAACTGACAACTGATAACTGAAAACTGACAACTGAAACCGGGCCGGGATGAAATGTCCTCCGGACACGTAAACCGGCCGTCATCCGAAGTCAGGAGTAAAAATGGCACGTTATACCGGAGCAGTCTGCCGCCTCTGCCGACGCGAGGCAACCAAACTCTTTTTGAAGGGCGCTAAATGCACCTCTGACCGTTGCCCGCTGGAGAAGCGCAACTTTCCACCGGGACAGCACGGCAAGGACCGCAAGGCCAAGATTGTGGGCTATGGCCTGCAACTACACGAAAAGCAGAAGGCCAAGCGCATGTACTTCACCCTGGAAAGCCAGTTCCGCGAGTACTACGAAAAGGCCAACAAGGCCACCGGCGTCACCGGCGAGCTGCTGATTCAACAGCTGGAGCGCCGCCTTGACAACGTTGCCTTCCGGCTGGGATTTGCCATCTCGCGCCGCCAGGCCCGCCAGGTTGTCCGCCACGGCCACGTAGAGGTCAACGGCCGCAAGGTCAACATTCCTTCCTACCAGGTGAACGCGGGCGACGAGATCAAGATTCGCGAGCATGCCAAGAAGCTGCTCATCGTCGAGCAAGGCGCGCAGTTTGCCGCTCAGAATCCCGTGCCTACATGGCTGGAAGCTAACTTCGAGAATCTTTCGGGCCGCGTACTCCATCTGCCCAAGCGCCAGGACGTGAACCTGCCCATCAATGAGCAGCTCATTGTCGAACTGTATTCCAAGTAAGCTGACAGCTAACAGCAGACAGCTTATAGTTATCAGAGGTTTGTTCTACTGTTAGCTGTAAGCTGTCAACTGTTCGCTGCATTTTAAACCGAAGGAGAACTTGCGCGGCCGCCGCAAAATGCATCGCGACGCAACCAGCCGCGCGGGAAACGAGAGACGAATATGCTTTGGAGAGGATTTCAGAAACCCAAGCGCCTGGCAGTAGATGCCGAGACGCTCACCAACCAATACGGCAAGTTCAGCGCCCAGCCTTTTGAGCGCGGATTTGGCACCACCATCGGCAATGCACTTCGCCGCACTCTGCTCAGCTCGATTGAAGGCGCCGCGGTCACCGCTGTTCGCATCGAAGGCGTGCTCCACGAGTTCCAGTCCATCAGCGGTGTGGTCGAGGACGCGACCGATATTATCCTGAACCTCAAGCAGGTTCCCTTCAAACTCGCAGGCGAGGGCCCCAAGGCGCTCTATCTGAGGGCCGAGCAGCCCGGCGTGGTCACTTCCGGAATGATTGAAGCCGATGGCGACGTAGAGATTCTGGACAAGGACATTTATATTGCCACTCTTTCCGAAGGCGGCAAGCTGGAGATGGAGATGCGCCTCAAGCGCGGACGCGGCTATATCTCCGCCGACAAAAACTTCGACGCCGACCTGGGCATTGGCTTTATTCCTGTGGACTCGGTTCACTCGCCGGTTCGTCGCGTCAACTACGTGGTGGAAGCCGCCCGCCTGGGACAGATCACCGACTACGACAAGCTCACCCTGGAAGTGTGGACCAATGGGGCAGTGCTGCCCGCCGACGCTGTCGGCCTGGCCGCCAAGCTGCTCAAGGATCACATGAACATCTTCATCAACTTCGAGGAAGAGATCGAGGCCGAAGGGCGCGGCGAAGAACGCATCCTATTGCGCAACGACAACCTCAACCGCTCGGTGGAAGAACTGGAACTGAGTGTCCGCAGCTACAACTGCCTGAAGAACGCCAACATTCAATCCATCGGCGAGCTGGTGCAGAAGACTGAAGCGGAGATGCTCAAGACCAAGAACTTCGGCCGCAAGAGCCTGAACGAGATCAAGGAAATTCTCGCCCAGATGGGCCTCTCGCTGGGCATGAAGATCGATGATCAAGGCAACGCCATACCCGGGCCCACCAGCATTTCGCCGGCCACCGCCCTGGCTGCCAACTACGGCCACTTTGACGACGAGGACGAGCCGCTGGATTCGGTGGACCTGCAGTTGCCCACGGAGACGGAGAATTTCTAACAGTCGTCAGTCGTCAGTTTTCAGCGAAAACCCCGAGCGGGTAGCAACTGACAACGGATAACTGACAACTGATTACTGACAACTGTTATCGAAAGAGAGTTTCACTATGCGCCATCGCAATGCAGGATTCAAGCTCGGACGCAACACCAGCCACCGTCGCGCCTTGTTGCGCAACCTGGTCACGGCTGTCCTCGTGGAAGACCGCGTGCAGACCACCGTGGCCAAAGCCAAGGCGGTCCGTCCGCTGGTTGAAAAGATGATCACACTGGGCAAGAAGGGCGATCTGCACTCGCGCCGCCAGGCCCACAGCTTTCTCATGACCGATGAGTCCGTCAAGCGGCTCTTCGAGACTGTGGCGCCGCGCTACGGCGACCGCGCCGGCGGCTACCTCCGCATCGTTCGCACAGGATTTCAACAAGGCGACGGGGCCGAAAAGGCCTTCATCGAACTGCTGGGCGCCGAAAAGCAGCTCGACCTGAAGCGCCAGAAGCGCGAAGAGATCAGGGCCAAAAAGCGCGCTGAGCTGGAAAAGCAGATGGAAGAGGCGAAGAAGGAAGAAGGCCAGGAAGAAGTCAAGGAAGAGGCTGCGTAGGACTGGCCCTTTCAGCTGTGCTCAGGCAAGCTGCACTGGCATTCCTTTTCTGCTACATCACCAACGGGCGCATCCCCTCGCGGAATGCGCCCTGTTTGTTTGGAACGAGCCGTCGAATTCCTAAGTTGCCTTAGTCAACCGCCCGGGCCTGAAAATTCGCATGTAAATGTAGACAACCAAGAGCAGCGCGATGGCTCCGCAGCAGTCCAGCAGTACATCCCAGACCGAGCCGGTGCGCTTGGGCAGATAACTCTGGTGCCATTCATCGCAACTGGCCACCAGAAAGGTTCCCAGCAGCGCCAGTGCCGCGTCGGAAAAGAAGCGTAAGCGCGGCAAGCTCATCCACCAGGCGCGCAGCCACGTCACGCCGAGAAAACCGTAGCCGAAAAAGTGCCCGCACTTGCGGATGAGGTGATGAATCACCTCCCAACGCGCGTTGGAGATACGTCCGAAGATGGCCTCGAAGAGCCATCGCAGGGGATGACTTGTATGGTCAGAGCCAAACAGCTCCGTGGATTCCAACGCGATGAGGCCGATGAAAAAGACAACCGGGAGCCATGCGCTCAACCAGAACCTGAGGTTCGGGCGAGCGTGAGCCTCACTTCTGTTCGAGGCAGCGGGAAGAGGCACTAATCGCTCTTTTCTGATCCAGAGTCTACCACTGCGGGCAAATCCACTTCCACAAGCGCAAACCGTGTCTGGTTGTTCTTCGGACTTTCAAAGCCCACAATGTGCTGGTGGCGTTTGGAGCCGGCCTTCAGTTCCAGGCCACCCTTGCCGAAGTGGTAATCCCCATGGTCGATCTTCACGTTGTTGTGCTTTCCGTCGTCGGTGCAGGTCAGCCCTTCGGTAGTAACCGTCGGAGTGCCTACCGGAGAGTTGTCCTGGCAGGTAATCACATTTCCAAAGCGCCCTAGCGCCTTCTTGTAGAAAGCGGTTACCTTATCCTGGGAGTCGGCCGTCTGGTAAGACACCGCCTTCACCCGCAACTCCCACTCGCCAAAGCCCATCCGCACTTCGGCCGATTTGTGGTCGCCGTCGCCCTTTACCGCCGTAGCGCCCGGATAGACCGGCAATCCCAGGTCCGCAGCCGTGGTCTGATCGGTATTCACATGGATGCCGCCAAACGGCGTATCGATCTGAACTCTTTTGTCCTCGCCGTTGGGGCCCTTTTCCGTTTGAATCCTGCATCCCGCTATTCCGGCCGCCAAAGCCAGGCTCACTGCTAACGCCGCCGCTGTTTGCATTCTATTGAAACTCATGGCAATCGCCCTCCATCATGCTATACGCCGGAATGGCTGAAAATGTTCCTCAAACCTGTCATTGGACGGTCCGGGTGCCCCAGGTCCCTCGCATTTGGGGACCTGGGAAACAACCACGAGTATCATGGCGCGCAAGCGCCGCCCGCCCCACCGCAGGTGGTTGGGTAATCCACGCGGATGGTCAGAATCTCGTAGGGGTGAATCGGCGCCTTCACCACATCGCCGGTCACGGGCAGCGGATCGCCCTGCGGTTGCTCCATCAGATTGGTCACGGTGGCCCCGGTTGCTCCCGGCGGCACGTGGAACTCGGCTGTCGTTTCCTTGCCCGCCCACTCATAAACGCGGAAAATCAGGCCGTTCGCGTCTTCGGCCTTCTTCACGGCGGTCAGAACGACATTTTCCGGCGAGACCGAGGCGAAGGAGTGCGAGGCAGGCAGCGAGCCGGGATGAGCCGTGGTGACGACGGCGGTGAGCGGGTAGTTGTACTCGTAGCCGTGGCGCACGGTGAGCGCCTCCTTCCATGTTCCGGCGTGGGGATAGAGCGCGTAGTGGAAGTGGTGATGGCCCATGTCGGCCTCGGCGTCGGGCCATTTGGGCGAGCGCAGCAGCGTCAGACGCAGCACATTGCCCACGGCATCGTAGCCGTACTTGTTCTGGTTCAGGATGCTCAGGCCGTGAATCTTGCCGTCGGGACCGAGTCCGGAGAGGTCGCCCCAGCGCATCGCCGGAACCTCAAACTGCGCCTGCTCCCAACTGTTGTTGCGGGTGGTGGGCCGGTCGATGGTTCCGTAAGGAATCTCGTAGGTGGCAAACGGCCCCGAAGCCGCCAGCGGGAAGGCTGCCTTGAGCAGAACATGCGACTCGTGCCAATCGATCTCGTTGTCAACGTCAATCTGATCGCCGTCGAGTTTAATAGTTTGGATGAATTTGGAATTGCCGAAATGTTTTGTAACACGGAACCCATCATTCCCGTAACCAATAACTTCATCTGCTTTAGCAGGAATCTCAATCTCTTTGTCGAGTGTGCCCGGATCAATATTCCACGCGTCATAGTCCTTCGGCGTGTCTTTGAAGAATTGAAGCTCGTTCCCACAACCACCAGGCACGATGTAGTCGAAACCTGTAGAATTCTCGAAGATGCTCCTAAGGCATCCAGTATCCCAGTCAATCTTTACCGTGAGGAAGTCATTCCTTACTGTCATCGATTTGTAAACCCCGTTGGGTTTGAAGTCATCAAGGTAAATGATCGTCTTATCCTCCGTCATGCTGCAAGATGGCTCATTACAGTCTGTAGTAATCCGGAGAGTCTTGTACCCGAATGGAGGAACACCCTCGACAGGGATCTCATAGTCATAGGAATTCATAGCTCCAAGGTTCTTGATAGCGTAAAGCCCGTAACTGGCGAGATGTATTCCAGTTTCCGGATCATCCAATGTAAAGCCCTCTTGTCCAGGAATATGTACAGTCACTGTTCCCGAACGCTTCCACCCGAGGGGATTGAAAACGACAAGCGCCTGGCTCTGCGGCTTTTTGTTTCCATCGAAAATGCTGGGATCCCATTGCTTTCCCTTCATCCCCTCGGAGTGTGGAATGCGATTCGGAGATTTGGCCGCCATCTTCACGCGCGTATCCACCTCACTAACGATACGATCCAGTGCTCGTACCGAGATGGCGTCTGTGGACATTTTCACCACGTCGTAGTCCTTCTGCGCGTCCTTGTAGATCACGCCGATACCCGATCCGGCGGCGGTGTCGTGGAACTGATTGAAGAGTACCTTCTTCCAGTCTTCAGTTAACTCTGCGGCAGGGTACGCCCGTCCGGCAAGGACCCAGGCAAGTGACGCCCACTTCTCAGCATTAAGCACCTCGACCTCGGCCTCGCGCATGTTGCGTTTGTGATTGGCCTGGGTGGTCATCACTCCACGGTGGTACTCAAAATACAGCTCGCTCTTCCAGGTGGGAATGTTCACCTTGCCGGGAACCGCCGGGGGCGGTTTGTACCCTTTTACAATGGATTGGTAGTCCCACACCGGGCTGTCGGCCACAATCTGTTTTTCCAGCGTGGTGAAGTAACTCTGCGCCGTGCCGAACTCGATCTTCGGCGTCACATGACTTGTTCCGTTAGCACCCGGCTGCTCCCAATGGAAGCCTTCGTCGAGAATGGCGCGCGTGGGTCCGCCGCCGTGGTCGCCGATGCCGTAGAGGTCCATGATGCCGGGTAGCCCTGTGGCCTGCTTCTGCGCGATAGTGAAATCGCGCGCCAGCCGCACAGGGTTCAGGTTGTCGTTGGCGTAGTCGTGCGGGAAGTAAGTCAGCACCTTCGACCCGTCGGGCGACTCCCACCAGAAAAACTTGAAGGGCAACTGGTTGGTGTCGCACCAGGCCATCTTCTGGGTCACAAAATAATCGATGCCGCTCTTTTTGTAGATCTGCGGCAACTGCCATGTGTATCCAAACGAATCCGGATTCCAGCCGATGCGCGTGTCCACGCCATACTGCTGCTTGAACCAGCGCTTGCCCACCAGCAACTGGCGCACCAGCGACTCGCCGTCCGGCATATTCAAGTCCGGCTCGACCCACATTCCGCCCACAATCTCCCAGCGGCCTTCTTTGATGCGCCGTGCAATCTCGGCGTTCATCTCGGGGTACTTGTCGGCGATCCACTCGTTGTAGGCCGCGGCCGACTGCGTGTAGGTGTATTCGGGATACTCATACATCAGTTGCAGAGCCGTCCCGAACGTGCGCTTCACCACGTCCACCGTCTCGGTCCACGGCCACAGCCAGGCCGCATCGATGTGAGAGTTGCCGGTCAGGTGATAGGTTGCCTGTTGCAGCAGCGGCTTGAGGGCTTCGAGCCGGACATGTGCAATCTTGAGAGATGTGTCGAATTCGAACTGCGATTCTGATCGGGTGATCGCACTGTTCGACTGGGCGTGTTCGAGCGCCGCGATATTGACTGCGCGGATCGCCGCGTTCAGCGTGTCCGTCTTGCTCGGGTCATTCGGAGCCAGCGAGGGAACCAGCAGCGCCGCCGACAGCAACTCCTCGCGCAGATCTTCGGGATTGGGGCGGCTCTCGGGGAAGTCGATCTTCAGCGTCGCGCCCTGGAAGTTCTTGTCGTCCACCGTATGCAGCAGTTTGATGGCTACCGTTACCTTGTCGCCGGGTTTGGCATTGTCAAACAACACCACTGGCTCCAGGTCGTCGCCCATGGCCACGCGGCGGCCGTTAAAGTAGAGAATCTCCGGCATGGGGCCGTTGGCATAAGCGTGGAACTGGAACCAGATGCGTGCGCCGGTCAGGTCATAGCCGTTCAGCGTGGCTGGAATCTGGTACGTCTGGCGAAACCAGACCGCATCCTTGGGCGCCTTCGAGCGGGGAGTGATGGGCTGCCAGCCGCTGTCATCCAGGCTCACCTGCTCGCCATGCGCCAGGTCGCCGGCATGGAGCTTCCAGGTGCCATCCGGTAGCTCGCGCAGGCTGGAGAGTCGGTCAATGACTGCGCGGGTGTCGGCGGGCAGCGTGGCGGCAATTTTGGTGGCATCGGCGGCGCTCTGGGCCTCCATTCTGTCCGGCCCGGCAAACGGCAGGACGGCGGCAAGGCCGGCCAGGCAGCTAAAACAAACAAAACGCAACTTTGAAACGGAATTCATCGCGGAAAAGTCCTCTCCGACATGGTAAGGCCTGCAAACTCCTCATGGCACACTAGTTTGCACAAGAGTCGTGGGCTAAATCCACGCATCCAACACACAGCCAACAACGGAGATGTTAGCCTTCAGGACTTCCTATTATGGTTCTCGTGGCTGATGTAGCATTTCATACACTATGGAAAGATGACGTCTCATAATGTGGTACAACGTCCTCCTCCTCACAGTGCATACTAGAGATTAGGCTGCTTTCCCCAGCGGTTTGCGGGACCGTTGTGTGGCCTATGGAGATCACCCTGCCCGGAGCCAGTCCCCAGAGCCGGCCTCCTACCGCGCAATAAAGACACGGACGTCACAAGATCTGGAATAACTGAGAGGAATTCATGACTTCTGCTCGCTATCCCGGCATTCGGGTTACTGCAAATGGCAATCAGCTTGTCTCGTACCACACCGAGACGCGCATCTGCGACGCCGGCGTCTTTTATCCGATTACGCCTTCCACGGAGGGCGGCGAGCTTTTTCAGCAGGCCTATGCTGAAGGCCATCTGAACGTCTTCGGGGACAATACCATCGCCATTGAAACCGAGGGCGAGCATGCGGCCCAGGGCGGCGCGATTGCTCATTCTGTTTGCGGCAAGCGCGTGGTGAACTTCACCTCCGGCCAGGGCGTGGTCTACGGCGTTGAGCAGTACTATCACGCGCCCGGCAAAGCCTCGACGATGGTGCTGGAGGTGGGCGCGCGCGCGCTGACCAAGCAGGCCCTCAATGTGCACTGCGGCCACGATGACATCTACGGCGCGCTCGACACCGGCTGGATCATGCTCTTCGGCAAGGACGCGCAGCAGACCGCCGATCAGGCGCTCATTCTGCGCCGCGTGACCGAGTTGAGCCTGACCCCCGGCATGAATATCATGGACGGCTTCCTCACCACGCACCTGGAGCGCACCTTCTACAAGCACGAGTCCGGACTGATTCGCGAGTTTCTCGGCGCGCCTGACGACATCATCGACTGCCCCACCGAGGCGCAGCGCACACTCTTCGGGCCCACGCGGCGTCGCGTTCCCAAGATGGTCGATCTCGCCAACCCAGTCCTGCTTGGCCCGGTGCAGAACCAGGAACACTACATGCAGGGAGTCGTGGCGCGGAGGAATAACTTTGCCGAGCCGATTCTCAAGTTCTTGGAAGATGCCTATGAGCAGTTCGCCGAGTTGACCGGCCGCAGCTACGGGCTTATAAGCAAGTACAAAACAGACGACGCTGAGACGGTCTTTGTCTCCCTCGGTTCGGCCGCTGAAAACATCGAAGCGGCGGTCGATTACCTGCGCCAGACACGCAACGCGAGCGTCGGCTCCATCCACGTCAACGTGATTCGCCCCTTCCCGGAGGCCGCCATCGTCTCAGCGCTTAAGGGCAAGAAGCAGGTCATCATCCTGGAGCGGACAGATGAAGCGATGGCCGGCGACAATCCGCTGGGCCGCGACATCCGCACTGCGTTCTCCAAAGCCGTGCAATCGGTCGCCGGGCTGCCCGCGATTTCGCTCGCAGAGGTCCCGAAGATCTACGGCGGCAGCTATGGACTCGGCTCGCGCGACTTCCGTCCCGAGCACATCATTGGGGCCTACGAGTATGCCACCGCCAACCGCGCACGCAAGGATGGCAAGCGCGCCGCGGATGGCGCTTCGTTTTTCGTTCTCGGCATCGACCATCCCTACGCGGTCATCGGCGACGAGACGCCGTCTCTGTTGCCCGAGGGCGCGGTCGCCGTGCGCTTCCACTCCATCGGCGGTTGGGGAGCCATCACTACCGGCAAAAACCTGGGCGCGATTCTCGGCGACCTCAACGATTTGATTTATGAGCGCGACGGCCTCAAGGATGAACTGGGCAATCCCAAGGAAGTCATCCACGTCAGCGCCAACCCCAAGTACGGCTCGGAGAAGAAGGGCGCGCCAACCGCATACTTCATGGTTGCAGCCAAAGACCGCATTCGCGTTAACTGCGATCTGCGCCACGTAACTGTGGTTTTATGCTGCGACCCCAAGGCCTTCACCCACACTAACCCGCTGGATGGCATGGCCGAGGGCGGATCGCTGGTATGGGAATCCGATCAGCAGGGCGAACAGGCCTGGGAGCAGTTGCCGCTCTGGGCGCGCAAGCAGATCATCGACAAGAAGATTCGCGTTTTTACGCTGCCCGGTTTCGAAATCGCCAAAAAGGCCACCGACCGCGGCGACCTGCAACTGCGCATGCAGGGCAACGCCTTTCTGGGCGCGTTCTTCCGCGTCAGCACGCTGCTCAAAGAATTCGGCATCACGCAGGAGCAGTATCGCGTTGTGGTTCGCAAGCAATATGTAAGCAAATTCGGAAAGCTGGGCGAAGCCGTCGTCGAGTCCAACATGGAAGTGATGATGCAGGGCTACGACCAGGTGAAGGAGATCAAAATCGGCGCGCTCACGGCGGCTGACCACTCCTCCCTGCGCGGCGCGGCTCTGATGCCGATTCTTGAGACGGTCGCCGCGGGCGGCGCTTGCGGAACCGGATGCCGCTCTCATGCTCTGCCTGCCGGACAGGCCGCACGCGCGCCGTTGGCCAGCGTTGCCAACTTTGACGCTGAGTTCCGCGCGCACTTTGGCTATAACCAGCCCGCTACGCCACTCTCAGCCATGGGCATGGTCGCCGCTGCCACCGGCGACACGGCATCGAAATACGTGGCCCGCCGCGAGACGCCGCTCTTCATCCCCGAGAACTGCACGCAGTGCATGGATTGCATCACGGTTTGCCCGGACACCGCTCTGCCCAACACCGCGCAGGACCTGAGCACGCTGCTGCGCACTGCAGTCTCCTACTACATAGCCGACGCGAAAGACCGCGCCCAGCTCCTGGCCGCGCTGCCGGAGATCGAGCGCCAAGCCCGTCAGCGCATGACGGCGGATGTGAAGACCGGCACTTCGCTGCCCACGATTCTTCGCGAAGTCACCGAATCAGTGGACGGCTTCTCTGCCGAGTCCAAGCTCCAGTTCTTTGCCATTCTCGACAAGGTTCCGATGGCCTACCAGAAGGTGACCGCCATCTTCTCTTCGCCGGAGCGCAAGGCTCCCGGCACAGGCGGCATCTTCTCGATTTTTGTTTCTGATTTGTGCAAGGGCTGCGCCGCCTGCGTTACCGCCTGCGGTGACCACAACGCCCTCAAGATGGTCGCGGAAACTGCGGAAGTCAACGCCATGCACATGACCGGCACAGGCTTCCTTGATCTGCTGCCCGACACATCGCAGAAGTTCCTCGGCCTCTACAACGCCGCTAACCCCGCCGACTCCAAGACCGCGACACTGAGAAATATGTTGATGGTGCGCTCCACCTACGACGCATTGGTCTCTGGTGACGGCGCCTGCGCTGGCTGCGGAGAAAAGAGCGTGCTGCGCTCCATCGCCGCGGTAACCGAGGCCTACATGCGCCCCGTCTTCCACGCCAAGAGCGATCGCTTCCTGGCTAAGGCCGGCGAACTCGAGAAGGTCGGCGTGGCCCGCCTCGCCAAGCTCCAGGCCACCAGTCCCGCCGAGTACGCACTGCTCCGTCAGGCCATCGCGCATCTCATCCTCGGCCTGGGCGGCGAAGATGAAGCCGACACGCGCGCCCGCATCGCCGCCTATGAAGCTGCCAACGGACTCCTCACTGACGCCCAGTTGGTTGAGGCTATCGCCGCAGTGCTGCTCACCGAAGCCTTCAACCACAAGAATCTGCAAGCCGTTGATGGCCGCCTGGCCAACGGCATGTCCGTCATGGCCATGGCCGCCCACACCGGATGCAACACCGTTTACGGTTCAACCGCGCCCAACAATCCTCACCCCTACCCGTGGATGAACTCGCTCTTCCAGGACGGCGTCACCGTGGGCTGGCTGATGGGCGAGAGCTTCATCGTCGATCATGCGCGCCGCTCCGTCATTCCCGAGCGGCTAACCGACATGTTGCTCACGCGCGACGCAGGCGTGGAAGCTGACGGACAGTCCTCCGATCGGGGCAGTTCAGACGTCATCGACGCCCAGGCGTATTACAACCTCACCCACTTCACCGACGCGCTGATGACTGACCAGGAAGTTGTCGAACTGCCCAAGGTCTGGGCCGTCGGCGGCGACGGCGGAATGGGCGACATCGGCTACCAGAATGTCTCCAAAGTCATGCTGCAAAACCGGCCCAACGTCAAGGTGTTGATGCTCGACACGCAGGTCTACTCCAACACCGGTGGCCAGAACTCCGACTCGACGCCGATGTTGGGCGGCAACGACATGAACACCTTCGGCGCAGCCTCTCAGGGCAAGAACACCGAGAAGAAGACCGTCGCTGAGACCTTCCTCGCCGGTCACGGTTCGCCATTCGTCGCCCAGGTTTCCATGGCCAACGCGCCCAAGCTCTACCGCGCCATCCTCGACGGCCTGGAGTATCGCGGCACCATGTTCCTGCAGGCCTTCACCACCTGCCAGCCGGAGCACGGCGTCGCCGACGACATGGCGCTCATCCAGGCCCAGCGCGTGCGCGACTCGCGCGGCGTGCCGGAGTTCGTCTTCAACCCGCGCCTCGGCGAAACCTATCAGGAAGCTCTCGACATCAAGGGCAATCCCTCCATCGATCTTGACTGGTACGAGACCAAAGACAAAACCACCGGCGAGACCCGCCGCTACACCGTTGCTCACTGGTGCGTCACAGAAGCCCGCTTCCGCAATCACCTCAAGAAGATCAAGCCCGAAGCTGCGGCCAAACTCATCCCGCTCGATAACATGCTGGTCCGCATCACCCAGCAGGATGTCGTCTACCGCCGCTATCTAACGCCCGGCCACCGCGCCTTTATCCCCGACTTCGGCACTTACATCACAATCGATGAAGCCGGCAAGACAACCTTCTACGCCCTCTCGCGCCAGTTAGTGATGTTTTGCGTGGAGCGCCGTAAGGCCTGGCGCATGCTGCAATCCAAGGCCGGCATCCAGAACAAGGAATACGCCGCTCAGCGCGCAATCCTAGCCGATGTCGATTCGGGCAAGCTGCCGCTGGAAGAGCTGCTCACTCGCGGACATGAGCTCGTCAAAGAGCGGTTAGCCGCTGCAGCACCAGCCAAGGCGTAGGTCACTGCAAAGCTTCACCACTGAGAACGCGGACTTCGGTCTGCGTTCTTTTTTGCCCCGGCTTCGCCTAACTGGGATAAACTGAGGGGCAGTTCGGAGGAACCGGCAAGATGAGAACTATGTTTGCACGAACTTATGTGTCGCGGATTTACCGTCCCGCCATCCTTGTCACCGCAGCTCTGCTGACAGCCTACTCAGTTCTTCCCAGCGCAGCGCAACAAAAAGCCGCGTCCGAGGCCGTCGCCACATTGCAAGTCCTCTCAGCGCGCGATGTCAGCATCGCAGGCCATCCCGGCCTGGAGCTACAAGTGGAATTGATCCCCAACAAGAGCGAGAATTTATCGATCCACTCCAATGAAATTTGTATTGTGACCACCAAGCAGGAAAATAAATGCGACTGGAGTTATACGCATTTCTTCTCCTTGGTAAGCACAAGTGGAAGCATCGGTATGACCACTCTTCGGGTGGGCAATTCCTTCCCGATGGTCTCTTCCCTCGACGGCGACGCGGAGCTCAAATTCGAACTGGTCGAGGGGATCAGAAGTCAGGCCGTACTGCTCTTTGAAGGATTGGATAAGGCGCATGCAGTCTTCTTCCGTCTCGGCTCGATCGCTGCGGTCAAGGTGCGCGCCAGCGAGACTGCCACCAGCCAGCCTTCGCTCTTCAGTGCCGCCGCAAATGGCAACTTGGAAAAAGTTCGATCTCTGCTTGCCGCCCACGCCGATGTCAGTGCATCGTTGGATGACGGCCGCACGGCCCTGATGCTGGCTGCGGAAAACGGCCACCTGGGCGTGGCGCGCGCCCTGCTCGCCGCCAAGGCCGATGTCAATGCCAAGTCGTTCGATGGCAGCACCGCCTTTGCGCTGGCCGCGAAAAATAACCACCTGGATATGGTGCGGTTGCTGGAGGGCGCGGGCGCCAAACGCGTGGTTGTTCTCTCCGCGGCTGAAGCGGTCAAGCGACTCGTCGAAAGTGCACCGCCCATCTATCCGCCCATCGCCAAGGCCGCTCACATCTCCGGCACGGTGGTGCTCCAGGCCACCATTTCCAAGACAGGATCGATCGAAAATCTCCACGTGGTAAGCGGACCGACGATGTTGCAGAAGTCCGCCATGGATGCCGTGAAGACTTGGCGCTACATGCCCTATTTGCTCAATAATCAGCCGGTGGAAGTGGATACCACGGTGAATGTGATCTTTACTTTGGGCGGTTGAGCGGGCACCATGCGCCCAGCGTGGCGACTACAAATTTGGGCGGGAGGCTCACATCCCAAGGGTACTCAATCAGTCACTCCACGAGATTGTCCCAGAGGCTGACCTGAACGTAGTCAAAGGGATCAGTCCTTGCAGAAAATTACCCTCCACCGGCGCACAATCAAAGTATGAATAAGAACCAGAGGCGCGGGAAGTTCCTGACCACCGATCACTGACAACTGACCACTGAAAACTGGGTACCCCCCACCCCCCCCACCCTGTGGAAATCATTTTTTCGACTCCTACATCGTTTGTAACTCGCACGATATCAATAGGTTGTGATTTTGGCCTGTTGACGAATCAGTAACTGTAAACCCCTGATTTTGCCCACTTTTTGGCCCAAAAAGAACCCGTTTTGGCTCAAAAAGGCCGTTTTTTCGCAGGTGTTGGTGCTCCAGAGCCTGCACTAACTGAAGTCGAAAGCCTGCCCTGAGCAGCGCCGAAAGATGTCACGCTTTTTGGACCTGTAATTCCGCCAACATGCAACAATCTTTCGGCCTGATTTCACGAATACAGCCTTTCGGTGCGACAATTGGGACATTCAATTTTCACACTCCAGGACCAGGATTCTTCTTCAAGGAGAGAGTTATCATGAAGCACATCTTGATTATTACGAGCCTGTTAGTCTCGCTGGCTGCGGTTCCCGTCTCCGCCGCGCAGGATATGAACAGCACGCCTGCGCAAGCTACGGATGTTCTGACATACAGAATAGGTGGAACGCCAATTGTGATTCCTCCGCCGACTAACGAAATGGTCGAAATGGGCCAGGACTATCGGGTCGTCATGGACGTATTTGTTCCAGAACAGAACCGGCTGATAGCCGCGTTTGTGCTGCCGAACGATCTGGCGATTATCAAAAGCGGCGGCAAGGCTGTGCCTACCAGGTACGCGCTCGTGGAGGTGTTGCGTCGCGGAGAGTTCATGGATTTGAGTGCGAAAGATTACAAGGATATGGCTGATAGTCTGGAACAGCAATTCGGCGCGGTCCTGGATACGGCGATTAAAGAGGGTGAGGATGAACTCAACCGCAAAATTAAGGCGCAGAATCTGGATGATACCAAGATCAGCCTTGATAAGCCAGTCCAGCTAGGCGGTTTCTTTTCAAAAACGGATGCCTATGGCACGGGCATCATCATGCCGGTTACGACGAATGGGGTTACAACCAAAGTAGTTGCGGGAATCATCTTTCTTCGTGTGAAGAATCGGCTGCTCTTTGCCTATCTCTATTCCGTCTACAAGGATCAAGATACTGTGACATGGATGCGCAAGACGACAGAGAATTGGGCGGACGCGATCTTGAAGGCAAACTAACAATAGATCTAGCCGCGAAGACTCTCTCTTCAAGATGCTGGTACAGGGGACCGTGTTTCTGACTGTAGACACCCCGATTTTTCCCGCCCTGTTTCCCTTGGCAGCCTGCCGGTGCGACAATTATCAGGCTGGGACTCACACTCCCGGCCAGGATTCCTTTCCACGGAGAGAATAACCATGAAGCGTTTATTGGTCTATACGGGGATTTTGTTCGTAGCCGCTACCTTATCCGCCCAGCCAGCCCCTCCGCCCGGGCCGCCTAAGGCCCCGCCGAAGAGCCCGCCGGCCACCGCGTCGGTAACCATTGCCGGCAAAACGATCACTATTAATTACAACTCGCCCAGCGTCAGGGGTCGCGCCGGACAGATCTTCGGCAAGGGTGGCCTCATCAGCCACGATCCTACCTATCCGGTCTGGCGCGCAGGCGCCAATGGTGCCACCATACTGGAGAACGACGGGGGCATCACGGCCGGAAAGCTCAAAGTGCCCGCCGGGAAATACACGCTGTTCGTTGATATCTCCGACCCCGATGCATGGGTTCTTATTATCAACAAACAAACCGGCCAGTGGGGCACCAAATACGACAAGACGCAGGACCTGGGCCGGGTGAAAATGACCATGAGCAAGCCGCTCGCGCCGGTCGAGAATCTGAAGTACACGCTTGAGGCTCTCGGCGGCACAACCGGCAAACTCACCCTGGAGTGGGAGAACCATACGGCTTCCGTTCTCATCGCGGTGCATTGAGTCCGCGTGCTGGCGCCCCACCCTGGCCGCTGTCATCCTAAGCGGAGCGCAGCGGAGTCGAAGGATCTGCGTTTCGTTCCTTTGCGGCAAGGGTGGAGTCGGCGAACCTCATGGCGCGCAAGCGCCGTCAGCCTGGACGGCAAGTCCCCCCACCGCAGGTGGTTGCAGATAAATGCCGACCTGCCGATACAATAGGGGTAGTGTGTGAATTCTCCCCAGAGGTGTAAAAGCTGTGCCGTTATATGCCTATCGATGTACTCAGTGCGGCCATCGCTTTGAGAAAATACAGAAATTCTCGGCCGATCAGGAGCTTGTGTGCCCCATTTGCCAGGGCGCGTTGGAGCGTCCACTTACCGCGCCGCGCCTGCACTTCAAGGGCGGAGGCTTCTATGTGAACGACTACGCGGGTAAGAGCAATACGCCAGCCTCCGAGCCTGCGCCGGTGGAGACCAAGACCCCCTGCGGCGGAAGCTGCGGAGCAGCCTGCCCCGCCGTCGCGGCTGCCTCCTCTGCTTCAACCGATAAATCGTAGAAGAATCCGCGATTCAATCGAGCGTTTTCCGTTTTTAGCTATTTCACAGCCCTTTTGATTCGAGCGCAACCACGCGTCGCCGTAGGATAATGGATTCCTTGAAGCCTCAAGGCCCACTGATGACGCCAAACTCCACGCCGGCACCTTCGCAATCCATACCTGCGGGTCTTCGCGCGCTCGTTCTGGCAGCAGTTCTCCTCTTCGTTGCAGGCCTAATCGCGGGCTGGTTTCATTTTCACGTCGAGATTGCCTTAGTCATACGCTGGACCGGCCTCGGCCTCTTTCTTCCCTTCGCCGTGCGCCGCCGCTCCCTGCTGGTGTGGACCTTTTTTGCCATGCTGGCCGGAGCGGAACTGGGCGTGGACGCGCCCCAGATCGCCACACAGTGCCACTTCCTCGCCGACATCTTTCTGCGGCTCATCCGCATGATTGTCGCGCCGCTCATCTTCGGCGGCATCGTTACCGGTATCGCCGGCCACGGTGAACTGCGCAGCGTGGGCCGCGTAGCGCTCAAGTCCATCATCTTCTTTGAGGTCGTCACCACCATTGGGCTGATTCTGGGCGCCGTTGCCATCAACTTCACCCAGGCTGGAGCCGGTGTCACGTTGCCTGCCTCGATTCAGGCCGCTGTGCCCGCAGCCCATGCTGAAGGCTGGCAGCAGATTTTGTTGAACATCTTTCCGGAAAACATTGCCAAGGCAGTCGCAGAAAATCAAATCCTTCAGGTCGCAATCTTCGCGCTGCTCTTTGGCGCGGCGCTGGCCACCCTGCCGGAAGTGAAGCGCGCCCCTCTGGTCTCCGTTCTGCAATCGCTGACCGAGACCATGTTCCGCCTGACTCGCATAATCATGGTCACCGCGCCAGTAGCCGCCGGAGCCGCGCTGGCCTATACCGTGGGAAGCATGGGCTTGGCCACGCTTCTGCCGCTGGTCAAGCTCCTGGCCACAAACTACGCCACATTGACCATCTTTCTGTTCGCGGTCCTCGTCCCCATCCTGCTTCTTGCGCGCATCCCCATCGGTCGTTTTGCCGCTGCCGTCGCTGAGCCCGCCGCGCTGGGTTTCGCCACCACATCGTCAGAGGCCGCGCTGCCCCTGGCCATGGAGCGCATGGAAGAGTTCGGCGTACCGCGCTGGATCGTCTCCTTCGTCATCCCCACCGGCTACAGCTTTAACCTGACCGGCTCCACGATCTATCTCTCCATGGCCGCGCTCTTTGCCGTGCAGGCTGCGAGCCTCCATTTCTCCATGGGCCAGCAGATCGTACTTTTAGCGACCCTGGCGCTCACCAGCAAAGGCATCGCCGGCGTGCCCCGCGCAACGATTGTTACCCTGCTGGCCGTCGCCGGTTCATTCCAGATTCCTACTGCTGCCGTGCTGATGCTGCTTGGCGTTGACACCCTCATGGATATGGGCCGCACGGCTCTGAACGTCATCGGTAACTGTATGGCCGCAGCCGTCGTAGCCCGCTGGGAGGGCGAACTGAAACCGACGCCCATCTCGAACTAAAGCGAAACCAGAGTTGCTATACCCAGAGCCAACACCGTCAAGTGGCTTTTTCCTTACCGGGGTCCCCGCGGACAAATCTTCGTCCGTGGGGTGGAAGTAAAAGCCACCATCAACACTCCCAACTAGGATATGTTTACTCTGGTTTCGCTCTCAATTCCACAAGACGGGCGCCCTTCGCCATCCCCTACGCCGTCGGAACTGCTCGCATCGCTGCCGCCGTCTTCGCCGCCCTGGGCCGCAGCAGCAACACGGCAGTCACACCTAGTGATACGTTCTGCGTCATGATCTCCACGATGTGAATGTAGCGCTGGTCTGCAACCATCATGGGATTGGGCACCAGCAGGGCAGCGGCTCCCCCGGCGATCCACACCAGCACGCCCACGGCCAGCGCCGCATGCCAGCGCTTCATCCGAAGAGTGTAGATGAAGGGAAGCACGGCCAGTGTCATTAGCGTGCCACGCGCCCACTGGTAGCCCCAGAACCATAGGCCCAGTGCTGCCGCTTGCTCCGCAGCATGTGGGTAATACTGCTTGGTGAAGAGCTGAAAGGTGATGCTGCCGAAGACAAAGTAGTAAACCACATACGAAAACCCGCTTAGGAGCACCAGCGGAATCGTCATCCCCGGCCCACGATGCTCCACTGTCTGCACCTGCGGTTCAGTCAGCTTGAGCACCCAGGCCAGCGCTACCAGCACGGCAGCTGCAACAAGATACGACACCGTGCCGCCGATCAGGTCGAGCCGTATCTGCGCCTTCAGTTCCGGATAGAAGAGCACGCCCTCGGAAAGCGTACACACCAGCCCCACCACTACCAGCGTCAAGACAACTGCTCCATAAAGCGCCAACGGGTGGCGCGGTCCGAAGCGCACCATCGGCAAGAATGCAGCCACCGTCAAGATGCCACTCAGCCACCACAACCAGAAGTGGCCCGCACCCAGGGCGGAGATCGTGAAGCACAGCCCGCCCAGAAGACAATAAAGCCCGATTCGTAAATTGAGATTCATACCTGCTTCCTCCTCTTAGGTCGGTAATGTGCAATGGATCTTCTGGCCCAGCGGAGCCGCGATTCGTACTCCTGGATACCGCACTCCAGGGCCAGCCGGCTGGAGAGCGTCATCTCACTCGCGTGAGATTCAAGGTACTGCTGGAGACTGGGAATATAGGCGGCCATCTCCCCGGCAAACTCGCCCAGGAACTCCGCTGTGCGCTCTTCGCCTGCCGCCTGGTCCATGAAGGAGAAGCGCACCATCAGGTCGGGGATGCGGCGAATCACGTCATCCTGAGTGATGGGTTTTATCAGCCATACCTTGAAGGCCGACAGGCCTTTGGGCGTGATCCGGAAAACGCGCCGTCTTCGCAGGCTCGATGACTCCACGATCGTTCCGCGCACCAGCCCGCGCGCCTCCAGCCTGCGCAACGCAGGATAAATCGCGCCCGGGCTATCGCTAAAGGTGCCCCACGCCGTGGACGCAAAGATCTTGCGCAGGTCGTAGCCGGACATGGGCTGCTGGTGAATCAGGCCCAGGAGCGCGAAGCCGAGAAGAGAGTCGTCTTTCATGGTCTATATCGTATTATTACGCAACGTACTATTGCTGTCAAGTGCTTTTTTTGACAGCGGACAAAAATGTTTTCGGCCTCCGGGCGGGGCGCCCCGGACTCAACCCTGAGCCTGCCGATCGGTTCACGGTTCCGGGACACAGGACGACACGGTCCACCGTGGGACCAATCCCCCGGCCCGCTAAGATAGTTTCAGCAGCGAAAAACCATGCCCTTGCTAGATCCCATCCCGTCGCCGGTTGTAGACGTCGATTTTGCCGCTCTCGAGTGGGAAGCGCTTCTCGCGCTTTGTTCTTCTTTTGCCGCTTCGTCAGTGGGGAGGCAGGCGATTCTCGACTTGGGACCCTCCACCGACGAAGCCTGGATTGCAAGCCAGCACCAGCTCACCGGCGAACTTCGCCTGCTGCTCGAAGAGCAGACTTCCATCCCCGTCGGCGGCCTCTTCGATCCCACGCCGCACGTTGCGAGGGCGCAGATTTCCGGCGCGGCCCTCGAAGCCGTCGAACTGCAAGCCATCGCCCGCCTGGCCAATGACGTGGCCTCCTGGCAAGCGTTGCTGCAATCGCCTCCGGTGCGGCTGGTGGGCAAGTTGCCCGGACTCGCCCTGCTTTCGTCAGCCCTTACGGGCAGCTTGCGTCCGCTAGCCGTGTCTATCGAGCGCACCATTCAGCCTGACGGCTCGCTGGCCGACAATGCCTCGCCCGAGCTGGGTCGCATCCGCCGCGAACAGGAACGACAGAAAAAGCTGATCGAAGAATCCCTGCGCGCCACCCTGCGCAAGCTCGCCTCGGAAGGGACGACGCAGGAAGATCTCATCACCATTCGCGGTGAGCGCTTCGTCATTCCTGTCCGCAGCGAGCTCAAGCGGCGCGTCAGCGGAGTGGTCCACGGCGTCAGCTCCTCGGGCCAGACGGTCTACCTGGAGCCGCTGGAAACCATCGAGCAGAATAACGAGCTGGTCCGGCTCATCGAGGAAGAGCAGGCCGAGATTCACCGCATCTTCATGGCGCTCACACGCCAGGTGAGTGGCTACGCGCACGCTCTCCTTGAAGGTGCGCACGTGCTGGCTCTAGTGGATAGCCTCCAGGCTCGCGCCCGCTTTGCCCGCGATTACAACTGCGTAGCTCCTGTCATCACGCCCGATCTTTTGCCCCTCGAAGCAGCCCGCCATCCTCTGCTTGATAGGCATCTCCGCCAGACCGGCGGCCACATTGTGCCGCTCACTCTCGAACTCACAGCCTCGGAGCGACAGCTCATCATCAGCGGCCCCAACACCGGTGGCAAAACCGTTACGCTCAAGACTACGGCCCTGCTGGCCATGATGGCCCAGGCCGGCCTGCCCATCCCCGCCACGGCAGCCAGCTTTCCTGTCTTCACTGCTTTTCTGGCCGACATCGGCGATGCGCAATCCATCGAAGCGGAACTCTCCACCTTTTCCGCGCACATCACCAACCTCGACCGGCTCTCTCGTCTCGCCAATGACAAATCTCTGGTCCTGCTCGACGAGCTCGGCTCTTCCACCGATCCTGAAGAAGGCTCCGCGCTGGCCGTCGCCATTGCCAGCTACTTTTTGGCTGCGGGCGCCTGGACGCTGATCTCCACGCATCACACCTCGCTCAAGATCTACGCCGCCAACACCCCCGGCGTCCTCAACGCAGCGGCAGGCGTGGACGAAGTGACGCTCGTGCCGAACTACCAACTGCGGCTCGGCGTTCCCGGAGCGTCTGCGGGCATCCAGACTGCCGAGCGCCTCGGTCTGAACGCCGACATCATCGCCGCCGCCCGCCAGCGCCTTGGTTCGCAGCAGCAGGACATTGCCCGCTTCCTCGATAAGCTGCACAGCGAGCTCACGCAACTCGAAGCGGATCGCAAGGCGGCCCGAGAGCAGCAATATGCGCTTAATCAAGAAAGAAAAAAACTCGAACGCGAGGGAGACGTCGAGTTGCGCCAGCGCACGCGCGAGCTGGAAACCAAGCTGGCCTCGCTGCTTAAGGATTTCGAGTTCCAGATGCGCGAGACGGTTCGCGCAATTGAGGATCGGGTCGGGCAACAAAAGCTTTCCAAAGAGGCAGAGCGCCGCATCCAGCGCCTGCGCCGCGAATTTCAAGAGAGCTTCAATCAGACGGTTGTCGCCCACCGCACCGGCGCGGATGTTGGCGACGCCAACGCAGAGCCGCACATTCTCAAGCACATTGCCGCCGGCGACCAGGTTCGCATCAAGTCGATGAACAAGATTGCCGTCGTGCAACGAGAGGTTGAGAAAGACCTATTCGAAGTTGCCCTTGGCCCTATCAAGATGCGCGTCAAGCGAGAGGATCTCTGTGAACCGCAGCCCTCTGGCGAGCCATCTACGACTGGTAAGGCCGATCCACTGGCTGCTGCTCGCAAGCAAAAGAACGTCCGCGTCAGCGTCACCAGCGCCTCCACCGACACCCTGCGCGCGGAGATCAACCTCATCGGCCGCACCGTTGACGAGGCCACGCAGGAGTTGGAGACGTATCTCGACCGTGCCTTCCTCGCCGGCCTGCCCGGCGTTCGCATCATCCACGGCCACGGCGCCGGCATCCTCCGCCGAGGCGTCCGTGAATTCCTCAAATCCCATCCCCACGTCGCCACCATCGCTGAAGCCCCGCAAAACGAAGGCGGTCAGGGAGCGACTCTGGTGGAACTGCGCCAGTAGTTGCAAAATCTATTCTGCTGAAATGTTATTGCGGTCAGCATATATTCTGCCGGGTGCCCCAGGTCTCGCTTCTGAGACCTGGGATCCTCGCCGTGAGACATACGCTACATATTTGCAGCGATCTCCGCCTCACTCTCACCGTGACACGCGGCCGTATGAGCGTCTGACTTCTCGACAACTGTGCTGTTCACTGCGCCCGTGCTCGCCGCGGGCGCGTTCTTCATCTCTTTGAGCAACTTCACCAACCGGGCAAAACCCTGTTCGCGGGCGGTCTTGTTGCCGGGGACCGTGTTGCCGGGATCTTCGCCGGCCCGCATGAAGCCGTGCCCGGCGCCATCGTAGGTGACGGGCTCGTAACTTTTGCCCGCAGCCCTCATCGCCGCAACGGTATCGGGGACGGTAGCTCCAATGCGCGCGTCGTTGCCGGCGTAGAAGCCATACACCGGAGCGGTAATCGTGGAAACGTCCGCGGGGCCAGGGCCGTAGAAGACGAAGGCGGCGGAGAGGTCTTTGCGGTGGGTTGCGAAGGCGAAGGATTTGCCTCCACCCCAACAGAAGCCGACAGTTGCGATCTTGCCGTTAGCCGCGGGCAGATGCTTACCGTAGTCGGCCGCGGCGTCCAGATCGGCAGTGACGAGATCCGGATCGAGGCCGGAGACGGCCTTCACAGTTGCGTCCTGGCTGGCAAATTCGCCAGATCCGCCGCCGTTCGGGCCGAAGCCCGACAGCAGGTCGGGGGCGATGACGATGAAGCCTTGCGCGGCCAGCTCATCGGCCATCTCTTTAGCCCAGTCGCTCAGGCCGAAGATTTCATGGATGAGAATCACGACCGGGGCTTTGGTACTGACCTCCGGGTAAACAACGAAGGCCTGGACGGTGCGGCTCCCATGTTTCAGAGCGACGTACTCACGGTGGCGGGGAGACGCGTCGAGGCGGGCTTTGGCCCAGTCCTGAGCAGAAAGGGAAGCAACAGCCAGCGATAACAATAGGATGAGGGGAAGCGCGCGGAGCGTCGTCAATTTCATGGGGACAGTATAGCCCCGAGAAATATCATGTCACAAGTCTTTAAGTTTTCGTGCCGAAAGCGTTGCCGCACCGCAGACAGGGGTCCCCAGGAAACGATCTTTGTTTCCTGGGGTGGAGACCGGGGTCCCCAGGAAACGATCTTTGTTTCCTGGGGTGGAGACCGGGGTCCCCAGGAAACGATCTTTGTTTCCTGGGGTGGAGGGGATTACGCCATCGCTTCACGGCTCATCGGCTCAAACTTCAACTGGTTTGTCTTGCGGTCCACGTCGATGCGCACGTGCGCGCCGTGCAATACTTCGCCGTTGAGAATCTTAATGGCCAGCGGATCCTGAATCATGCGCTGCAAGGCTCGCTTCAGGGGGCGCGCTCCGTAAGCCGCATCGGAGCCTGCTGCCAGAATCAGTTGCCGCGCCGGTTCGGTGAGTTCCAGCGAAATCTGCCGCTCTTCGAGCAGCTTGCTGACTTCGGCCAGCCGCAGATCGAGAATCTTGCTCATCTGCGCCGCGCCCAGCGGGCGGAAGATCACGATGTCGTCCACGCGATTCAAGAACTCCGGCCGGAAGTGCTCGCGCAAGACGCGCATCACCGACTCGCGCGCCATATCGAAGTCGTGTTCGCTCTTAAGCGCGTCACCGGCCAGCAGAGGCGCGCCTAAGTTGGAGGTCATAATCAGCACGGTGTTCTTGAAGTCGACAGTCCGGCCTTTGGCATCGGTCAACCGGCCATCGTCCATGATCTGCAGCAGAATATTGAAGACATCGGGATGCGCTTTCTCGATCTCGTCGAAGAGAATCACGGCGTAGGGCCTGCGCCGGACGGCTTCGGTCAACTGTCCGCCCTCGTCGTAGCCCACATAGCCCGGAGGCGCGCCGATCAACCGCGCCACCGCGTGCTTCTCCATGTACTCGCTCATGTCGATGCGCACCATGGCCTGCTCATTGTCGAAGAGAAACTCGGCCAGCGCACGCGCGGTTTCTGTCTTGCCGACGCCAGTGGGTCCGAGAAAGATGAAGCTACCAATCGGCCGCCGCGGATCGCTCAAACCGGCGCGCGAACGCCGAATCGCATTGGCTACAACAGCCAAGGCCGCGTCCTGTCCGATGACCCGCTCGCGCAGCCGCTGTTCCATCTCGACGAGCTTCTTGACTTCGCCCTCCAACATGCGCGAGACGGGAATTCCCGTCCACTTGCTCACGATTTTAGCGATGTCTTCCTCATCGACTTCTTCCTTCAGCAGGCGCGCGGCGGCTCCGTCCTTCTGCGCTCCGTCCTGCGCGGCATTCAGCTTTTTCAATTCGGCTTCCAACTTGGGCAGCTCGCCATACTGAATTTGCGCGGCGCGGTCCAGTTGTCCCTTGCGCGTCTGCTCCTCTGCTTCAAACCGCAACGCCTCAATCCTTTTCTTGATCTCGCTCACACGGCTGATGGCCTCGCGCTCCCGCGTCCATCTTGCGCGTAGCGCGGTGATCTTCTCCTTCAGTGAGCCCAACTGGCGATCGACTTCCTTGCGCCGCTCGATGCTGTTTGCATCCGTCTCACGCTTCAGCGCCGCGCGTTCGATCTCCAGCGATGTGGCCTCGCGCTCCAGTTGGTCGATCTCAGTGGGCACGGAGCCAATCTGAATAGCCAGCGAAGCCGCGGCTTCGTCCACCAGGTCGATAGCCTTGTCAGGCAAAAAGCGGTCGCTGATGTAGCGATGCGAGAGCATGGCCGCGGCCACAATCGCCGCATCCTTGATGCGCACATTGTGGTGTGCCTCGTAGCGATCCTTCAAGCCGCGCAAAATGGCGATCGTATCCTCGACGTTAGGCTCGCCGACGTAGACGATCTGAAAGCGCCGCTCAAGCGCCGCATCCTTCTCGATGTACTTGCGGTACTCATTCAGCGTGGTTGCGCCGATTGCCCGCAGATCGCCGCGCGCCAGAGCTGGCTTGAGCATATTGCTGGCGTCGATTGCGCCCTCGGCCGCGCCCGCGCCGACCAGCGTGTGCAGCTCGTCGATAAAGAGCACGACCTGGCCCTTTGATTCTTCAATCTCCTTGAGTACGGCCTTGAGCCGGTCCTCGAACTCGCCGCGATACTTGGCTCCGGCCAGCATTGCGCCCAGGTCGAGCGAGATCACCCGCTTGTCCTTGAGGCTCTCCGGCACGTCGCCGGACACAATGCGCCGCGCCAGGCCCTCGACGATGGCTGTCTTGCCCACGCCCGGCTCGCCGATCAGCACGGGATTGTTCTTGGTGCGCCGGCTCAGCACCTGGATCACGCGTCGAATCTCTTCGTCGCGGCCGATCACCGGGTCTAGCTTGCCGCGCCGTGCCAGCTCCGTCAAATCCTTGGCGTATTTTTCGAGAGCCTGGAATTTGCCTTCGGGGTTCTGGTCGGTAACGCGCTGCGAGCCGCGCACCGCGGTTAGCGCCTTCAGAATTGCCTCGTGCGTCGCGCCTGCGCCAGCGAGCGCCTCGCGTGCGGCTTCATTCTTGGCGTGCGAGACACCCAGCAATAAATGTTCCGTGGAAACGTATTCGTCCTTGAAGTTGGCGGCCTCGCGGAAGGCCTGGTCTAAAACTTTCTGCAATGCCTGGCTCAGGCCCGGCTGAGCAGCGGCTCCGGCCACACGCGGCAGCTTCTCCTCAATTCGATGAAGATCGTGCTCCAGCCGTTCGGTGGGAACGCCGATCTTGCCCAGCACAGAGGGAATTACGCCTTCGCGATCCTCGACCAGAGCCAGCAGCAGATGCACCGGCTGGACCTCGGGGTTGCCAAGTTCGGCAGCCCGCGCCTGCGCCTGCTCCACTGCCTGCTGCGATTTAACGGTCAGTTTTTCCCAACGAATCGCCATGTTCTTTGCTCCTGGCTTCTAGCCTAATCCCGCAGTTAAGCAGAATTCAGGCCGTTGCCTGCAAAATATGTTCCTTCCCGCTTGAATCGCAAAAACCCGGTGCCGCGGAGGCTCTTCTATCGCCCAGACTCATGATGGCCATGCTCGCCGGATTCACTCCTGTAAACTTCATTAGTCTCAAGCAACCAGCTCTGCGAGAAAGCCGAGCATCCTCTCCATTTAATTGGAGAGGGTCTGTACTTCCAGGTTGATGCTGGCGATCTCTGTGCGGCAATCCTGTGGACGGCTGTGCGTACATTGGCATAACTCGGTAAACCGGAGGTGTTCGCTCTCGCCCAACTCCACCCCTGAGGCGACCAGCAGGCTGTAAATATCCACGCAGGCTTGCCGTTCGAATTCGAACAACAAGTTCACTCTGCCTGTGTCGTTGGCAGTGCGACGTAGAACCCAGCCACCACAGCCGAGAATTGCGCCGGTGAGGGTCTGCACCAACCGCTCCGGCCCTTCTCTGGAGATGCCGTTCATATCCATTGCCCAGGGGACAGTCATGATATGCCCCACGTCACGGTTGTCGGCGTGACGTGATTCAAGCGTACGTTCAGGTTCCAACGAGTGGTTGCCATGAGGGTGTACCTCCTGATGATCATGGATGTAGGGGCCTAGAGAGTGAGTCCGCTCCACATACATAACCATATATAATATAGCACATATATATCATATAATATGAGTAATATATACTCATATATTAAGACAACATACATATGCCTTTATTATCAATTGTTTATAGGAGATGAAAGTCTGAATCAACGTCGATTTCTACTTAATCCAGCCAGTTACTGCCGTTTTCCGCTCCACTCCAGGTAGCTGGTGAAATCCGTTTGACCCGGCATTTTCATCTCAAATTGGCCGTTCATTACTTCGTTCAGGAAGATGTAGCTCAAGCGGTATTGCGGTCCAGGCTGCGCCGCATCGGAGATGAAAACCACGGTTCCGGGCTTGGGAGTAGTAACGTCATAGTGAATAACGTGGCCCTCATTGTCGAAGTAGATAGCTTCGAGCGCAGATCCGTTGATTGCGGGATAGATGTAGAGAAGATCGCTGTGCTGGCAATCGAAATCGTCCGGGGCAGAGCAGGCTCCGCTTCTGGAGTGCCGCACCATCAAATGGTCGCGCAGTTCCAGCCGGAAGGCGTAACCGGCCGAGACCTGTGCCTGCGCCACTCCGCCGGTGGTCTTTGCCTCCCATGATCCCAGCAGAAAGCGAATCCCGGCCCAGGGATCAGCCTTGGCAGGAGATTTCGCCGGGGTTTGCGCGGAGGCCGGCGCCGGTGGTTGCACGGGGGGCGACGCCGGAGGTTTAGCGGGGTTTTGTGCGGTCACACCGAAGACCGTCATCAGGGTCACTGCGGCTAACATCGCAAAGCGTCTCTTCATGAACACCTCAGATTCAAGAGTCTACTCTAACGCAGCACATCGCGGGCATCCAATCTTGCGATCTCTGCATCTACTTATCGATCTTCGGGTACTTCCGTTTGACCGCAGCCACAGCCGCGGCGTTTTCAGGCTTTCCGCTGGAGCGGGCCAGCGCATCGCGGGCATGAGCGGCGTCTTCGATTGGATAGCGCCGGGTTTTCGGAAATACAAAATCGTTCTTGGGCAAATCTTTCCGTTCAGCGTACGTGAGCTTCGTCATGCGTATACCTCCGAGCCTTTCAGTCCATCTTTAGGCATTATCTGTCCTGAGGGATGGCGTGGGTCTGTCCAAAGTTGCACTTCGGGGCAAAACGGCCAGCGGTGCGGCATCATCCCTGGCGTTTCCTGTTCCGTCGTTCCCTTGCTCCGTTTCCGTTCCTGCCAAGCCCTCGGGTCGCCCACTACAATGAGATCCAGATGATCCTTCTCTCCAGCCTTCCCTCTTACCTGGACTGGCACTGGCTTTGGTTTTACATAGCGTCGTTTCTGGCTGGTGTGCTGAATGCGGTTGCTGGAGGAGGATCATTTCTGTCCTTTCCGGCGATGCTGAGCATGGGGATTCTACCGGTGCAGGCCAATGCCTCCAGCACGGTGGCTCTGTGGCCCGGTCAGCTCACCTCGATCGTGGCTTATCGCGATGATATCCGCAAGAATTTGCGTCTTGTCTTGCCCATGGGCGTGGCCGGGCTTGTGGGCGGTACGGTTGGCGCCCTGGTGCTGATCAGCACGCCGCAGATGACCTTTCTGCACATGGTGCCCTGGCTGCTGCTGATATCTGCCTCAATCTTCGCCTTTACCGGCCCGGTCTCCCGCTGGTTGGATCGCCGCAAAGGCGAGCTCGCAGTCGCCCCCCACTCGCCGCGCCGGCTGCCGGTCTTTCTGGCGACCATGTCGGTCTGTTTTTATGTTGGCTACTTCGGAGCCGGGGCCGGCTTTCTGCTCATTACGGTGCTTTCACTCTTTGGTTACCGGGATCTGCACGAGATCAACGCCCTCAAGGTGGTCTCCGCCTCCATGGCCAACGGCATTGCTGTTGTCATCTTTGCCGTGAGCGGTAAAGTGGCTTGGCCCTACTGCCTGCAAGCCATGCTCGTCTGTGCCATCGGCGGATATTCTTCAGCCCGCCTGGCCCGCCGCATCCCGCAGCCCGTTCTGCGCGGTTTGGTCGTTTCTATCGGTCTCATCATGGCCGCATGGTTCTTCTGGAAGCAGTAAACCGGCAGATAGCCTTCAGCAATCAGCAGAAATGAGCTGTTTTTGTCCGTACGCCATCAACTGATCACCTTTCGCTGTTCACTGTAAACTGAGTTTATGAGCCACGAAGGCATCCGCATTGCTCCCAGGAACCCTGAAGGCCGCGAGAACGAGGTCGAGCGTCCGCTGCCCCGCATCAGCGTCACCCCGGCGAAGGTCCGTGTGCTCATCACCGAAGGCAAGGGCATGGAGATAGACTGGGCCGACGGCCATCGCAGCGCCTGGAGCTTTGCGTGGCTGCGCGAGGCCTGCCCCTGCGCCACCTGCGTGGAGGAGCGCAAGCAGCAAGGCCGCAAAGCCGGCCAGCCCAGGCCAAGGCCAACCGCTGTATTGCCCATGTACACCCCGCCAGCAAAGCCGGCCAGAGCGCAGGCCGTGGGCCGCTACGCAATCCAGTTCAACTGGCAAGACGGCCACTCCGGCGGCATCTACTCCTGGGATTATCTGCGCCGCGTATGCCAGTGCCGCGAATGTACCTTCGCTGCCGAGGAGACCACCGGAACGCCCAACTAAGCGCATACCGGCAAAGTTCGCTACACTGATTCTCAGGTTTCGAATCAGGAGGCTCACATGCGCAAGATTGCCGCCCTGCTTTTCGCGTTTATTCTTTCTTCCCTGACTCCGCAGGTTCTTGCGGATGTGGCTGCCATCCACGCGGACAAGCTACCGCAGGAGACCGCTATCCTGGCCGCGCTTGATGACGTGAAGGAGCTCGAGCCGTACAGCCGTTCCTGGACCATCAAGTGGCAGTATCCAATCGCCAAGGAAGAAGTGGCTACGCGTCTCGGCAAAGACCTTGGCTTTCTCACTCTTGCGCTGAAGAATCATCCGGACAACGCTGAATTGCTTCTGCTGACAGGTCTGGTGGCGCGCTATGCCTATAATCTCGACGTAGAAGGAAGCTATGAGATCACGCTGAAAGTGCTGGAACAGGCGCAGAAGCTGGCCCCATCCGACGTGCGCGCTCCCTGGTTTCGAGCCACGCATCTCTGTCAGACCACTCAACCCAAAGCCGGCGCCGATGAGTTTCTGTCGATAGAAGCCAGCCATGACTGGGAGAAGTTGCCCGTCGCTTTCTGGGATGACTACATGGAATGTGCCTCGATCACAAATATGCCCGCTCATATGCTGCGCGCCGCTGATCACCTGGAGAAGCTGCACGCGCCTGATTCGAAGATGCGTGCTGCTCTTGTAGACATTGCCCATAGACGAGTTGACGCCTTTGATCCGAAAAAGGAGTACGATCCAAAGGAAGTGTGGATGGGAACACGCATCGGCAGTAAAGATGTGGAGTTAACGAGCACGAGTTGCGGATTACAACTTCGTGTGCATGGGGATTGGTCCATCAAGAACATAGCACTGGACAACGGCAGATGTTTGGCCTGGTTCAAGACAGGGCTCTATCAAGCCGTTACACAAAAACTTTATCCGACTGTCCTGGTGATGGTGAGGCAACCCAATAATAACGAAACCCTGCAGGATTTCGTCAATCAATATAACCATAAAGAATACAACTATAAGCCATTCACTCCAGTGCGATGTCCTGCTACATCCTGCATTGCACTGGCCGCAGATCAGGCAGGAATGTATGGCGAGGATGGAAATGGGCGTGCTCACATGGTCGCGTTCGAGCGAGATGAACCCGCATTTCCTGGACTGATCTTTGAGGCGCCCCTGGAGCTTCCCAAATCTAATGGCGGGGAGCAAGTCCAGTACTACCGCCCGAACCAAATCCAGCAGCGCATTCCCGGCAAGCTCTACTACCTTGTCCTGCTGGACACGGCGGCTTCCATTGAAGAGCCAGCTATGAAAGACTTCGACTTCTTTCTAGAAAACCTGACGGTGGAGTAACTCTGCCTCCCCAACCCGCACTGCTAGAGCGGATACCATTCGCCTGGCTGCAAATGCGTTCTGGAATCAACACCACGGCAAAGAGTAGCATATATGTGGCCGCCGGGGATTGATCCGGGCATGACAGGCCGCATGGGCGAGCGGTTGGCAGCCCTGACGCCTGTTGGCTCTTATCAGCTACAATTACCGATATCTCCACCATGGAGGCACGCTCTGCTTGCCGCGCTCCTGACCTCTATGAATTCCGCCGCCCATCTTGTGAATGGGCTGCATATGCGATTGTGTACATTACTGCTATTTGCCCCACAGTTCAGCATGCGCCACCAGGTTAAGAGATTGTTTTACGATCCGTTCTCCATGGTGACTCACCACTGGAACTGGTTTGATCTGACGATGCTCATCCCCTACTTCTCCGTGATGATCATCCTGTCGTTCTATGGCATTCACCGCTACACCATGTGCTATCTATATTTCAAATACAAAAAGAACTACAAACCCGATCCGCCCCGCCACTTCAAAGTTTTGCCGCGGGTGACCGTGCAACTTCCCATCTTCAATGAGCAGTTCGTCATCGACCGGCTGATTGAGGCGGTCTGCGCCATGGAGTACCCGCGCGAGAAGCTGGAAATTCAGGTTCTGGACGACTCGACCGACGAGACCCAGCAGGTGGCATCCGACATTGTTGCCCGCTATGCGGCGTTGGGGCATCCTATCTCCTACATTCACCGCACAAATCGCTACGGCTACAAGGCCGGGGCGCTCGATGCGGGTTTGAAGGTGGCCAAGGGCGAGTTCGTGGCCATTTTCGATGCAGATTTTGTGCCTCCGTCAGACTGGCTGATGAAGGTCATCCACCACTTTGCCGAACCGGAGATAGGCATGGTGCAGACCCGCTGGTCTCACATGAACCGCGACTACAGTATGCTGACCCAGATAGAAGCCATCTTGCTCGACGGCCACTTCATCATCGAGCACGGCGCACGAGTCCGCTCCGGCGACTACTTCAACTTCAACGGAACAGCCGGCATGTGGCGCATCAAGGCAATCAGTGACGGCGGCGGCTGGCAACACGACACGCTCACCGAAGACACTGACCTGAGTTACCGCTCGCAATTGGCCGGATGGAAGTTCAAGTATCTGCCCGATGTGGAGTGCCCCTCCGAATTGCCCATCGAGATGACCGCCTTCAAGACGCAGCAGGCGCGCTGGGCCAAGGGGCTCATTCAGACCAGCATCAAAATTCTGCCCTTGATGTTCAAATCGGATATTCCGCGGAAGATCAAAGTCGAGGCCGTCTATCACCTGACGGCCAATCTGAGCTATCCAATGATGGTCATCATGACGGCATTCCTGATGCCGGCTATGATCGTGCGCTTCTACCAGGGCTGGTTCCAGATGCTGCTCTTCGATGTGCCGCTTTTCACCGCTTCGTCCCTTTCCATCGCCATCTTCTACCTGACGGCGGAGCGCGAACTCTTCCCCAAGACCTGGATGAAGACCTTTCTCTATCTGCCCTTTTTGATGGCCCTGGGCATTGGACTCACGGTCACCAACACCAAAGCGGTGATGGAGGCCCTGCTGGGCATTAAGAGCGCCTTTGTGCGCACCCCCAAGTACCGCGTAGCCAAGAAGGGCGAAAAATCACAGGCCGCCAAGTATCGCAAGCGGCTCATACTGGCTCCGTGGATTGAGTTGCTCTTGGGCGGCTACTTCTTCCTGGCCATTCTCTACACCTTCACCAACAACAACTACTTTACCGCTCCGTTTCTGATTCTGTTTGTCATCGGCTACTGGTACACAGGCCTGATGAGTTTGCTGCAAGGGCGCTTTGAGCGTTGGCGCACCGGCGCCGAAGCCAATCTCAACGAATCCAGCCCCAAGCCGTTCCCGGTGGGTGTGTAGATGAGATAGTCGCGGTCGTTATACAACCGGCCGCAACCTGACTATCCTTTGCATGATATACACGCAATGGATTATTGGTGGAAATCCGTGCCCAGCCAGTAATTTGGGGTGTCCACTATTTCGAAGCGATTTGGATCGAGTTTCACCAGCGCCTCGGCGGTGGTGTTCCAGACCGTGGCGTGGCCTACCGCGCCAGTGCCGTCCAAGTCGTTGCCCTGGACGACGGTCTGATCGAGGATGTAGTTGCTGAAACCCTGACCGTTCCGCGCATTGTTGATCTGGCCCTCGTTCCATTCGGCGTGTTGGGCGGCATTGCTCTGCTGCTGGGCCCAGTAGCCGGCGTGCTGTCTGTCGTTGGCGGCCTGGCGTTCGGCAAAGCTTCTCTGCGCCGCCTCACCCTGCGCGCGAATCCGGTCGGATTGCTGCTGTCCCCAGGCACGCCATTGCTGGTCAGACTGCTGTTTCTGCGCAAGCTTCTGCTGCATCTGCTGGTTCATCACTTGCTGATTTACCTTGTAGGTCGGGATCATCGCCATCACCATGCTTTGCTCCCGCTCGGACTGGGCGTCGGTCATAATATTAAAGTTGCGTGTGACTGTGTAAGCACCCCATTGGGCCGGCGGCGATTGGCATATATCATCTATCAGCTTCTTCATGCCTTGCCCATCCGGGTCGATGTGCCCCGTGACAAGGATGCAGTTGCTCGCCCCCTTTATCGGCTCAATCTTGTCCACCTGCAGCTTCGCCGGAGGCAGGTTGAGGGCGCGCCGCCAAGCCTGCAACAACTCTGGATAGGCCTTCCCCAGATCCGGATGGTAGGGGTAGAGGATCGTTCCCGTCCCCTTGTAGATTCCGTACCGCACCGCTTGCACCTGCTGCGGGTTGTAGGGGTCCACCGCTGGCCTCATTGCACCGAAAACCACCTGTTCGCCGTTCGGCCCTCTGAGAGCCATCGTACTGCTGGCGCTGTTGGGATCGAGTTGCCAGCCGTCGGGAATGCCGATGCTGGCCGAGTTGTCTGACGCGGTAACCGTGTGCAGGTGGGCGGCCGGGCCAGAGTGACCATCGCCGGCCGGAGCCGATTGTCCGCCAGACGAGAAGCCGGAGGCCGCCGCCTGGCTATCCGGATGCCAAACGCTGAACAGTTGCTTGAGCATGGGATTCACCGTCTTGCCGAAGCGCTGGGCATCGTCGGAGAGCAATGCCGCCTCTACCTGCCTGGGGCCGGAGGCTGCCGAGAGTACCAGGCCGGCCAGTTTCTTGTTTCCTTTCGAGTGATCGGTCACCGTAAAGAAGACGCCTACGGTTTTCGTTCCCTTGAACTGGAAGACTTTCCCAATTTGCGGCCTTTCGCCGCAAGTGTTCTGCATGCTGATCAGAATCTTGCTCATGGCCGCCGGCTGGGTCGTGGCTCCGGCCACTGTTCCGAAGGAGATCTTGCCCCCTTGCGTGGCATTGAGCGTAGTAATCGGAATCGGCGGCGGTGTCCCCGCCTTGCATGCGGAGATGAAAACGATGAACAATGAGAGAATCGCAGAAAAACGCTTCGAGGCACTCATTTCGACTTATCCTTTCCTGAATCAAAAGTGCATCTTACCGTAGACAGCGAAAAGCGAGAGAAAAATGCGTCAGGAGAATGATATATCAAAATTCCCGTTGTAAGAGCCAGGAACGGCGGCTCTGCGGCGCTCGCTTGCCCTCTCCGTTACAATAGTCTTCAAACGTCTGCCGCACCAGGACTCAAATTCCCAGCCGCCAGGCGCATTGGAGCATTATGCTTGCCGCAAACTTGACCGAAGCCCTCACCTTCGACGACGTGTTGTTGGTGCCTGCCTACAGCGACGTGGTGCCTGTGCAGGTCAGCACGCAGACTCAGTTGACCCGCACGATTACGTTGAACACCCCGCTGCTTTCCTCCGCCATGGACACGGTGACCGAATCGCGCATGGCCATCGCCATGGCACAACAGGGTGGCATAGGTATTGTGCACCGCAATCTGTCTATTCCCGACCAGGCCGGCGAGATCGACAAAGTGAAGCGCTCAGAGAGCGGAATGATCGTAGATCCTGTGACCATTGGCCCGGACCAGATGATAGGCGACGCACTGGAAGTGATGCGTCGCTACAAAATCTCCGGCGTGCCGGTGACGCAGGGCAAGCGGCTGGTGGGCATTCTAACCAACCGCGACCTGCGCTTTGAGACGCGCACCGATGTGCCGGTGGGCGACGTGATGACCAAGACCGACCTGGTTACGGTTCCGGTGGGGACCACGCTGGAAGAGGCCGAGCAGATTCTGCACAAGCATCGCATCGAGAAGCTGCTGGTGGTCGACGATAAGTACAACCTGAAGGGATTGATTACGGTCAAAGACATCCAGAAGAAGCTGAAATATCCCAACGCCAGCAAGGACGAGAAGGGCCGGTTGAGGGTAGGCGGCGCCATCGGGGCAACGGGCGATTATATGGAGCGGGCTGCGGAGTTGGTGCGGGCGCGCGTGGATGTGCTGGCCGTCGACTCGGCGCATGGACATTCGTCACGCGTGCTGGAGGCGGTGCGCGAGGTGAAGAAAGCCTTTCCTAGTGTGGACCTTCTGGCCGGCAATGTGGCTACCTACGAGGGCGCGCTGGCGCTGATCGACGCCGGCGCCGACGCGGTGAAGGTCGGCATCGGGCCGGGTTCGATTTGCACCACGCGCATGGTTACCGGCGCGGGAATGCCGCAGATTACGGCCATTGCCGAAGCCGCGCGCGCTGCCCGCGAGCGTGGTATTCCGGTGATTGCCGATGGCGGCATCAAGTACTCAGGCGAAATCACCAAGGCCATCGCCGCCGGAGCCAGCTCGGTGATGATCGGGTCGCTCTTTGCCGGCGTGGACGAAAGCCCGGGCGAAACCATCCTCTATCAGGGCCGCAGCTTCAAGAGCTATCGCGGCATGGGCTCGCTGACCGCCATGAGCCAGGGCTCGGGCGAGCGTTATTTCCAAGGCACAGACGATCTGGAGAGCGCGGAATCGGGCGGCGAGGGTGTTGTGCAGCGCGAGCGCGCCAGCCAGAACCGTCTGGCCAAGTTTGTTCCTGAGGGTATTGAGGGGCGCGTGCCATACCGCGGGCCGCTGGAGTCCATGGTCTTCCAACTGGTTGGCGGCCTGCGCTCTGGCATGGGTTACCTGGGCTGCGCAACCATACGCGATCTTCAAGAAAAGGCACAGTTTGTGCGCATCAGCAGCGCCGGCCTGCGCGAAAGCCATGTGCACGACGTGATCATCACGCGAGAAGCACCCAACTATCGCGTCGAATAAGGCGGGCACAACAAAACCCCGCCCGGGAGGACGGGGTTCATGCTGGATAAAGTGTTTAGATTCAGCCAAGTAAACAGCTTCAGGCTTTGGCGACTTTGCCGCTCTTGATGCAACTGGCGCAGACGCGAAGCTTCTTGGGCTGGCCGTTTACCAGCGCCTTAACTGCCTGCAGATTCACGTTCCAGGTCCGCCGCGTGATGTTGTGGGCGTGAGAGATATTATTGCCAAAACGCGGGCCTTTCCCGCAGATATCGCATACTTGTGCCATGACTTAGCTCCAAACTCAAATGTCTTGCGCAGCCCATATAAAGGAAGATACACATCTACCTTGGCATACCGAAACTCCATTATACCCGGAACCAGAGGCTGGACCAAAACGCGCCGCAGACCGGCATTGCAGCCAGGCCAAACATATCCGCTGGCGCTATAAAGCCACGGAGCGCATTTTTTGCACCAAAAGTATTGCATTTCACGCAAATAGCGTGCGCATATAAGCGCATGAAAATCTGCTATTAGGGCTCTTTTTCTCCATGTTTTCACCATTTTTAGCGAATAACGCACTAACTTATTATTTATGAATAGGTTATGCAAAATAATCGAACAACATTTGCAGATAATTAGGTGGACTTGACCTAGTCATGACCTAGGTCAAGTAGAGCGAGATTTATGCAGTCAGACAACATTGCAGTACTGTCGGGTCGGACGCAAGGATCGGAATTCTGGGTGAAGACGAGACCTAGGTGGTACGGCGGAGTTATTCCACGATCAGGTCCTCGAGAAAGAAGTCGAAGTCGTTCATGGCTGGCTCCTCGATAGAGGCTGCCGTGTCCAGCAGGACAATGGAACATGGTCAGCAAGGGAGCGAGGCAGGAAAGCGGCGGAGTCGCAGGTTGGTCGAGGCGATTCGGGAGAAGATCAGGGAGGAAAAGATTGAGGGGTGAGAGCCGGACGGATGGATATCCCAGGTTTCAAAGGCGAAACCTGGGATACCCGGTTGTGTGTGGGGAGTGATATAGTGTTAAACTAAGTAGAATCTTGTCAGCGGCTGCGCAACGGACATTGTTGGTTCCAAAGCTGGTGGCCAGGCGCAGTCCTAACAAAAACAGGATGGCCTCAATGAAACTCCCTCTAACCCAAAACGAAAGGACAAAAATCGTGAAAACATTTGTCAAGAATGCAGTTGCAGGACTTGTTCTCTCGGCTCTGATTCTCGTTGTTATATCGGCGCCAGTTCGGGCGCAGGTTCTGGCTCACTCGGGTGAAGTTGCCGGCACCGTCGGTTCTGACTACACCAGCATGACTAGTGTCGATCCCGCGTCAGACATCCTACCCACCAGCCAGTACTTTTTAAGCGGGTCGAGCGGCTTCAACGTGACACCCTACATCACAGCTCTGGCCGAGTACAAATACGATCCCCTGGTCGCTGTCTCTGGTTCTCCGGATAAGTGGCACTCTCAACTTTCTGGCGCAGCGGCTCGCTTCAACTTTATGCCCTCGAAAAAGGTCGTTCCCTACGCGATTGTAGGCGTCGGCTATTACCGGTTAACCGTGAGTTTTAGCGGCATAACCCAGGTTGCCGACGGCTACTACGTGAACGGCGGCGGCGGCGCCAGTATCTATTTCGGCCCGCACTGGGGCATTCGGCCTGAGATTCGCTATGAGCGGCAACATGCCACGTATGGCAGCCAAATCATCACCTCAAATGTGGCGGATGAATCGGTCTCGATCTTCTATCAGTTTGGCGGAACAGGAAAGAAAAAGAAGTAGGCTTCAACCAACAAGAGCACGGATAATTGCGGCCAGGTCTGCCCATGGGGCGACCTAGTTGCTTGTATTGCAAGGATGACATTTTTATCGATGTTAGAAAGAGTTAGTCCCAATAAGAACCGGCCCGCATCTCGATGTGAGGAGCGGGCCGTTTTCTTTTGGTCTTAGTTTAGATTCCTGCTGGTTCATGCTTTGGCGGAGGTGCGTGCGCCGAGGTCCGCGGCTGCAAGTTCAGAATCACCGCTTTAGGGCCAATCTTGCGCGCCGTGGAAGATACGCGAAATCTGAATTGCGTTCGGCGTGACCTGATAGACGGCGATGTAAGGCAAAGGCGCGAAAGTAAGTTCGCGCCGTCCGGGCATGCGGCGGCTGGCCCGTCCAAGATTTGGAAAATCCTTCAGGCGGCCACATTCGTCATAGATTGTTCTGGCAACTCGGCGGGCTGCTTCGGGGTTGTCGCGTTCGATCCATTCGCAGATGCGCTCTAAATCTTCGGCTGCGGGGATGGACCAGCGGACCTCCATCAGGGTCTCAAGAACCGTTCAAGGCGCTGGCCCACTTGCTCATGCGTGAGGTACTCGCCGTGCAGCAGCGCGTTCTCGCCACGGTTCACCGCGTCTATGAAGCGGCTTTCCTCATCGAAATATCGCGCCACGACTTGCTGTACCAGCTCATCCGGCTTACGGCCCTGCTGGGCGGCAGATTGCGCGAGTTTCGCTTCCTGCTCGGATGTGAAATGTACTTCCATGACGCTCAGAATACGGGAAAAACCCCGCGCATGGCAAGGTTGCCATGGGGAATAGCCCCTCTCAGAATAAAGAAACGGCCCGCTTCTAAGATTGAGAAGCGAGCCGTTTCTGTTCTTATAGCGCAGTTAAGTTAGGCCTTGGCGGAGGTTCGTGCGCCGAGGTCGGCGGCCAGTTTTTCGGTGGAGAAGGCTTCGATGATGTCGCCGGCCTTAAGATCGTTGAAGCCGCTGAGGCCGATGCCGCACTCCATGCCGTTGGTGACTTCTTTAGCGTCGTCCTTGAAGCGCTTGAGGGAGACCACCTTGCCCTTGAAGAGCTGCTCGGCGCCGCGCATGACCTTGATCTCGGCGTCGCGACGGATGGTACCATCCTGCACGCGGCAGCCGGCGATGGTGCCGACCTTGGGAATCTTGAAGATGTTGAGCACCTCGGCGCGGCCGATGTAGTTCTCCTTGTAGACGGGCTCAAGCAGCCCGAGCATGGCCAGACGCATCTCGTCCTGCAACTCGTAGATGATGGAGTGGAGGCGGATCTGGACGCCTTCCTGCTGCGCCAGCTCGGCGGCCTTGCGCTCCGGACGAACATTGAAGCCGATGATGATGGCGTTGGAGGCGGTGGCCAGCAGGACATCAGATTCTGTAATGGACCCGACGCCGGAGTGGATGACCTTGACGCGCACCTTCTCGGTGGACATGAGGACCAGCGAATCGGCGAGCACCTCGACCGAGCCGGTGACATCGCCCTTGATGATGAGAGGCAGGTCTTTTACGCCGGCGGTGCGAATCTGCTCGGCGAGACCTTCAAGAGAGACGCGGGAACTCTTGGCGAGCTGGGCGTCGCGCTCCTTCATCTTGCGGTACTGGGCGATGCCCTTGGCCTTGTCGCGGTCGGCAACGACGAGGAAGGTGTCGCCGGCGTCGGGCATGGCTTCGAGGCCGAGGACTTCGACGGGGGTGGAGGGGCCGGCTACTTCAAGGGCGCGCCCGCGGTCGTCGAACATGGCGCGAACCTTGCCGAAGGTGTTGCCGACGATGTAGCTGTCGTTGAGGTGGAGGGTTCCATCCTGAACGAGGACGGTGGCGACGGCGCCGCGTCCGCGGTCGAGCTTGGCTTCGAGGACGGAGCCGACAGCCTTGCGTCCGGGAGTGGCCTTGGGCGCCTTGATGTCGGAGACCAGGCAGATCATTTCCAGCAGCAGGTCGAGGTTGATGCGCTTCTTGGCGGAGACTTCGACGAAGACGGTGCCTTCGCCGGCGGTTGCCCACTCCTCGGGAACGAGGCCGCGGTCGGCGAGCTGCTTTTTGACGCGATCGATGTTGGCGTTGGGCTTGTCGATCTTGTTGACGGCAACGATGATGGGAACGGCGGCGGCCTTGGCGTGGTCAATCGCCTCCATGGTCTGGGGCATAACGCCGTCGTCGGCGGCGACGACAATGACCACGATGTCGGTGACCTTGGCGCCGCGGGCTCTCATGCGGGTAAAGGCTTCGTGGCCGGGAGTGTCAAGGAAGACGATCTCGCGGCCGGAGGCGGGCGAGCCCTCCTTGGCAAAGCGAACCTTGTAAGCGCCGATATGCTGAGTGATGCCGCCGGCTTCGCCAGCCGCAACGTCGGTTTCACGGATGGCGTCGAGCAACGAGGTCTTGCCGTGATCGACGTGGCCCATGACAGTAACAACAGGCGAACGGGGAACCTCAAGCTCGCCGGTATTTTCGGCTTCGAGGACTTCCTCGATGGCCTGGTTGGCGATCTCTTCCTCGTAGCTGATGACGGTGGCGGCGGCGCCGAACTTGGCGGCCACGTCCTTGACCATCTCGGCATCTAGGGACTGGTTGACGGTGACGAAGATGCCGCTCATGAGCAGCGTGGCGATGAGGTCCTTGGCGCGAACGTCGAGCTTTTCGGCCAGGTCCTTTACGCTTATGCCCTCGGTGACGGTGATTGCGCGGGTGATGGGAAGGGGCTCGCCGCCGATTTGGATGCCTGCATAGCGTGGCGGCGGCACAAAGCCCTTCATCGGGCCTTCCTTGGTTTTTGGATACTGCTGCTGGCGGCCGCCGCGGCCTCTGGAGGGGGCGCGCTGCGGGCGCGGGGACTCGCCGGTTGGCGGCATGCCGCCGGGGCGCGGCGCACCATAGCCGGGACGCGCGCCATATGGGGGGCGAGTTCCGGGGGCGCCCGGCGCGCCAGTGCCAGCATAAGGGCCAGAGGTGGAACGAGTGGGGTGCTTGGGACGGGGACCGCCGGGATACTGGCCTGCTCCTGGCGCAGCACCAGTGGTGCGCTGGGCGCCGCCAAATGCTCCTGAGGGCCTGCGGAAGATGGGCTCGCCGCGACGAATGCCGCCGGGTGCGGTGCCAGATGCAGGTGGATGATCAGCCACAGGGGGCGCGGTGTAGACGGGCCGAGGCCCGGTTTGCGGCATTACCATGCGCCGGGCGGGTGGCGCTGGGGGCGCTGCGGCATGCGCTTTTCCGCGGCGTGTGGGCGGATGCGCCGGCGCGGCAGCGGCTAAATTGGCAGCTTCTCCGGCGAATAAAGATTCCTGATCGGCGGCCAGAGCAGCCTCTTCTTCAAACAGGGGGGCCGAGATCTCAGCGCGCTCCGCTGCTCTGGAGGCTTTAGCTTTAGAAACCGGCGCTGCGGGAGCCTCTGCTTTGGCCTTGGCAGCGAGCGCAACAGCTTCATCCGATGGTTTGGCTGCTTTTGCGGGTGGTTTGACCACCACGGCTACTTTAGGCGGCGCTGCGGCGACGGCGGGTTTGGCCGCGGCACCTGCCGGAGCCTTGGCAACCACCGCTTTGGAAGGCGGGCGAGTGGCAATAGCCGGCGGTGCTGACGGGGCGACGATGGGCGGTGCGGAACGAGGCTGGGGAACAATCTTACGCGGTTCCGCCTTGGCCGGGGCCGCAGGCGGCTTGACGGCAACCACAGCCGGAGACGCCGGACGCGCGGGCGCCGGCTCAGGCGCAGCCGCCGCTTTCTTCAGGGGCAAACGGCTCTTCCGGGCTTCGGCTTCCTCTTCCTGCTTCTTGGCCATGACGGCCTTGAGCACGTCGCCGGGCTTGGAGATATGCGAGAGATCAATCTTGGGGGCTATGGGTTGCGGGGCGCGAGAGGACGGCGCGCTTGCCTGGCTCGCTGTTTTCGCCGCACGCTTAAAATGCGCGCGAACCTTGTCGGCCTCATCCTCCTCCAGCGAACTGGAGTGAGTTTTGCCGGCGCCCAGACCGAGCTCCGCCAATACGTCAAGAACCTGCCGGCTCTTGACTTCCATCTCGCGCGCGAGATCGTTGATACGAACCTTACTCATCCGCCTCTTTTCAAAATCCGCTATCCAAGCCCTATAGAGCATTTTCCGAATTCACGTGAAATAGCCGAAATTCGTGAGAGGTGGCTTTTCCTTGAGGGAAAAGCCACATCAATTCTGTGGCTCCTCGTACATCTATTCGGAAAATGCTCGGTCGCTCATAGCTACCTCATGGCATTGGTTGTGGTTCAAAGTTCCGTTCTCGTTTGATGGGGCAGGAAAGACGCGGCGCATACTACTCGCCGTCCTCTTTGGCTGCCTGTTCGTCTGTCGTTGTACTTTCGGTTTCAATGTTTTCCAGCAGCGGCTCTTGCGCTCTTTGAGCATCCTGCTCAAACGCCTCAGCCGGCCGGTCTTCCAAAGTCTCGACTTCCGCCTCATCGGCTGGAGGAATATCTTCGACGGCCGCTTCGGCCGCGGTGCGGTGCTCCTCCATATCCTCTTCTTCGGCAGCGCGGACATTCTCCGCTTCAGTGATGACCGCGGCATCATTTTCCGCTTCCGCCTGGTCCGTCGCCAGAACAACTTCACGCTCTTCTTTGGTAACGGCCGGTTCAGCGTCTTCGGCTTTGCCTGCTTCCGGCTTTCGTTCTTGCTCGCTCGCCTCAAGCTGTTCGAAGTAGTGGCGCACGGCGAGGCTGATTTTTTCCAGGGTCTTTTCGCCGATGCCGGGAATCTCTTCGAGCTGTTCGGGGGTCATGTCGGCGAGGCCCTCGACGGTGGTGATGCCGGCGGCGACCAGTTTTTGCAGAACGCCCGCGGACAGCTCCGTCACCTGCTCGATAGGCGTAGCGGGCGCGCTGGCCAGATCCTGCATTTGCAGCTCGACTTCCTGGCGCTTCTCCTCTTCGCTCTTGATATCGATCTTCCATCCAAGCAGCTTGGCGGCGAGACGCACATTCTGGCCCTTCTTGCCGATGGCCAGCGAAAGCTGCGTGTCGTCCACGATAACTTCGAGCTGCTTATCATTCAGATCAGCGATGGAGACGCGACTGACCTTGGCAGGCTGGAGGGCCTTTTCAGCAAAAGTGGTGATCTCCTCGGAGAATTCGATGATGTCGATTTTTTCACCGCGCAATTCGCGGATGATGGACTGCACACGCATGCCCTTCATGCCCACGCAGGCTCCGACCGGGTCAACATCCTTGTCGCGGGACTGGACGGCGATCTTGGTGCGCTCGCCGGCTTCGCGGGCGATGGCGCGGATGACCACCGTGCCGTCGTAGATTTCGGGAACTTCAGACTGAAAGAGATTCTGCACCAGCTCCGGAGCGGCACGGGAGACGATTACCTGCGGCCCCTTGGCGGCGCGGTCCACCTTGAGCAGGACAACGCGAACGCGCTCACCGATGGAGAACTGCTCCAGGCGGGACTGTTCGCGCTTGGGGCAGCGGGCTTCTGCCTTGCCCAGGTCGTAGATCACATCCTGGCCCTCGAGACGCTTGACGGTGGCGTTGAGCACTTCCTTTTCGCGGTGAGCATACTCATTGAAGACGGTTTCGCGCTCGGCCTCGCGGACTTTCTGGAAGATGACCTGCTTGGCCAGTTGCGCGGCGATGCGGCCCAGCGGGCTGGTGTCGCGGTAGAGACGAATCTCGCTGCCCACCTCGACATCCGGCGCCAGTTCCTTGGCCTGGGTGAGGGTGATCTGGTTGAGCGGGTCCTCGAGGGGATCGTCGTCGGCCACCACCGTTTTATAGATGTAGGCCAGAATCGCGCCGGTTTCCTTGTTCAGCTCACCGCGCATATTTTCCTGGGTCTTATAGAACTTGCGCGTGGCCAGGGCGATGGCCTCCTCGACCGCGCCGACAACGATGGCGGGGTCAATGCTCTTTTCCTGGCTAAGGAGCTCGATACTCTGATACAAAGCGCTGGCCATACTCTGGTTGCTCTCTCTTAGTTGCTCGACTCGGGCTTCAATTGCGGCTCAAGCCGGTTCAATGTGTTGTGTTGAAGGTCAGTGCGTGAAGCCCTCAAACCCCTTAAATCTCCGGCACCAGTTGCGCCTTCTCGATGTTCTCGAGCGCAATCTCGACCGTGCTGACGCTGGCTTTCCGGCTCTTGCTGTTCTGCTTGACCGCGTTCAGGTCGAGCGTAATGGTATGGCCGGCTCCAGACCCGGTTCCGGCCATCAGCCGTCCCTGCCAGTGGCGGTTGTTGCGAACTGGCTCGAAGGTCTGCACCTTGGCCAGAGAACCCGCAAACCGTTGAAAATCCTCGGGTTTGGTCAACTTTCGGTCCAACCCCGGAGAACTGGCTTCCAGCGTGTACTCGGCGCCCGGAACCAGGTCTTCCACATCCAGCAGCACGCCAAAATCCCGGCTGAAAGCGGCGCAATCCTCATGGGTGACGCCGGAGAACTGCTCAACCTGGAGCTTGCCCGCCGCCAAACGCTCCGGCAAATCTACAATCGTACCGGCGGCAATCGCCGCCTTCAGCCTGGCGCGTCCCTCGGCATTCTTCTCGAGGGTTACGCGCAGGATGCGCTCCCGGGCCGGTCCAATGAACTCGAGTTCCACCACGTCCAGCCCGTGTGAGGCCGCTACGCGGGTTGCTGCCGCCCGGATTGCTTCCAGCTTGACTGCCATCGTTCACACGCTGCCTGAGGCGGCTAAAACACGAATATTAGCCCAAATAAAAAGTGGGCTGTAAGCCCACTCATCTCTCCGCCAGCCGGTGCGGTCACGGCAACTCAGGCGTAGAAACTCGTCTCTGTCCTTACAATAGCCCAAAATGGACGAAAAATCAATCACCTACGGCGGGTAGGAGGCTGCTTGCGCGGCCCGCTTGCCAGCCGCTTGACAGCCGCTGTCCCGTCCATGAGGCTGATTGCATGGTTTGTGCTTGGATGCAACGAGCTCAATGAGGAGTTTCATGGACCCGCGCGACGAGATGGATCCCGTTCAGTTGGAGATGCTCTCGCAGGCCTTCTGCGGGCAACTGATGGCCTGCCTGGACGAGTGCGCGCGTGGCAGGAAGGGGCTGTTTTCAGAGTACGAACACCTGCACAGCGAGGGGGGCGGCGAGGAAGAAGAGTTTTTCTGGCCTGAGGCGGCGCGACTGCGTGAGTTGGCCGTGGCGTTGCAGGGGGTTCTGAACCAGCACGAACAACGAAATGCACTGTGTGACGAGTTTCTTGACCTGTGCACGATGCATGGCGAGTACCATCCCGGCGAAAGGAAGCTGGCGCGGGCATTTCTGGAGCGGATCGAACGGGGCGAGGTGGGCGTGCAGCCGGGAAAGAAGAGAAGTCCATGGTGATTCTGCATGCATTTCTGGCGCTGGCGGCGGGATTTGCCACGATGGTGCTGCTGGTGATTGTGCTGACGGCGCTGCTGAAGCACATGGTTCCTAGCTGGACGGGCGCGGAGGGAAAGCCGCAGCCGGGGTCCCCAGCGGGCGATTTATGCCCGATGGGGTGGAAGCCGGGGTATATTTTCGTCAATCTGGGATACTCGTTTCTGGCGGCGGCGGCGGGCGGATACGTGACGGCATGGTTGGCAGCGGCCAACCCGCTGATTCATGTGCTGGCGTTGGGGATCGTGGTGCTGGCACTGGCCGCGCTGAGCGCGCTGCAATCGCGGGGCAAGCTGCCGATCTGGTATGCGCTGGCTCTGGTAGCGATTTCGCCGATTGGCGTGCTGGCTGGCGGGCTGGTACGGCTGCGGGTGGTGGGAATACTGTAACCACCTGCGGTGGGGCAGATGGCGCTTGCGCGCCAACAGAGTTAATCAAAACGTCAGTAGAGAGCAACCCCAGACACCTGAATCGGGACCAGTTGCACTTATTACTGGCACGGCCGGTGACACTATTCGCTATTGTGCCACTTTATTGATTTGTGCCACTAGGTTATAATGGTGACACATATTAGAAGGGTGGGAATTATGGAAGTTTTGGAACGTCAAGAGCAAGAGGTGGGCCGGAAATGGCCTAGGTTTGTCGACAAGCTCTGGGTTCGGACTCGGATGGGGGAAAAGGGGCGGCTGGTGATTCCTGTGGCGCTCAGAGAAGCGCTGGGGATGGCCGACGACGACGTTCTGGATATGCGCGTTGTGGACGGCGAACTGCGGATTGCAACCATGCGGGAGCGGCTGCGGCGGGCGCAGGAGAGAGTAAAAGCCCTCGTGCCACCGGGTGTCAGCCTTGCTGACGAGTTGAGTGCGGAGCGGCGTGAGGCAGCAAAACATGAATGAAGTTGTCTTCGATGCCTCGGCGATACTCGCACTACTTCAACACGAGCGTGGTGCGGAGAGGCTGACGGTCGAGATTCGCAAGAATGCTGTGGTCAGCGCGGTCAATCTGGCGGAAGTACAATCCAAACTCGTCAAAAAAGGGCACGACCCGGAGGAAGCTTGGGGGGATGCTCTATCCACGATGATTGAGGTCGAGCCCTTCACCAGCGATCAAGCGAAGATTGCCGGCGATTTAATCGCCGTGACGGAGAAATACGGCCTGTCGCTGGGAGATCGAGCTTGCCTTGCGCTGGCGATTGCGCTCAATGCTCCGGTTTATACCACCGAACAGCTATGGAAAAACCTGAAGGTGGGCGTGCCGATTCATGTGATTCGGTAAGGCGGGCTGCATCGGAGATTGTGGAAATAGCAAAGGCCGGAGCTATGCTCCGGCCTTCACTATTTGTAGCGGGTTGTGATGATCAGCCCTGGATGTCGAACTGCTCGGGATGCAGGGTGGGGTCGCTCTTGATGAGGATGTTCTTGCTGGTCAGTTCCTCAAACTCGTTGATCCAACTAGCGCCGTTGGATTTGAGGACCTTGACGGTTTCGGGGTTGACGCGCACGAGAATGTCGGAGTTCTCGAAGTGCTTCTTCATCTTGCGCAGCTCGGTGTAGATCTCGTTGCAAACCGTGGTCGGGCTCTTGACCATGCCGGTGGCATGACAGGTGGGGCAGGGGACCGAGAGAGTGCGCTCGAGCGACTGCTTGACGCGCTTGCGGGTGATGGCGACCAGGCCAAAGTCGTTGAACTGGAGAACCTTGGTGGGGGCGCGGTCGGATTTGAGGGCTTCCTCGAGGGCGGCCATGACCTTGAAGCGGTTTTTGCGCTCGTCCATGTCGATGAAGTCGATGACGATGATGCCTCCCAGGTCGCGCAGGCGAATCTGGCGGACGATCTCCGGCACGGCGTCAAGGTTGGTCTTGAGGATGGTGTCCTCAAGGCGAGCCGACTTGCCGACGTACTTGCCGGTGTTGATGTCGATGGCCACCAGCGCCTCGGTCTGGTTGATGACGATGGAGCCGCCGCTTTTAAGCCAGACTTTGGAGTTAAGGGCCTTGGAGATTTCATCCTGAATGCCGAAGTGCTCGAAGAGCGGAGTCTCCTTGGTGTAGAGCTTGACGCGGCGGACGAGCGAGGGCGAAAAGCGGTTGAGGAAGCGGACGATGCGCTCGTAATTGTCCTGAGAATCGACCCAGATGGAAGAGAAGTTGGAGCTGACCTGATCGCGCAGGATGCGCTCGACCAGCCCCAGATCGTGATAGATGAGTGCGGGCGACTTGGAGGAGTCGGAGCGCTTTTTGATCTCGGCCCAGAGGTTGAGCAGGAAGCGCAGGTCAGTGCGCAACTCCTCTTCGGATGCGCCCTCGGCGGCGGTGCGGACAATGAACCCACCGGAGGCCTCGCCGCGCTCGTGGACGAGTATCCTCTTGAGGCGCTGGCGTTCCTCGTCGGAGGCGATTTTGCGGCTGACGCCGATGTGACTGACGGTGGGCATGAAAACCAGGAAGCGGCCGGGAAGGGCAATGTGCGATGTAATGCGCGCGCCCTTCTTGGCGATGGGCTCCTTGGCGATCTGGACGAGAATCTCCTGGCCGGATTTGAGCAGGTCGCTGATGATGGGTAGGTCGGAGGTCTGCATGGAGCGGCGCGTCATTCCGCGGCCTCTGCCGGCCTGGCCCGCCGGCGCTGCCGGGCCTCCGCGTCCGCGGCGTCCGCGGGCAAAGCGATCAGTGCGCTGCGGCGCACCGGCGGCGGAAGGCTCTTCCTCGCCTTCTTCGTCAAAGCCTTCGTCGCCCTTTTCGTCGAAGTTCAACTGGATGCGGTGATCGAGATGGGCTTCCTGGAGCATCTCGCCCAGATCGCCGGAGCGCAGGTGGGTGGTCTCCTCTTCAAAGCTGTCCAGGTCGTGATCTTCAGTCTTGCCGCGGTGATGCGCATGACGGGGAGCGACGAACTCCTCTTCATCAATGGTTTCTTCCTCGATGAGGCCTTTGCCGGGAGCGTACGTCGAGGAGGAAATGGTTTTGGCCGCCTTTTTGGCATCTTTTTCGTCGGATTTTTTCTTGCCAAAGCCAAAGAAGCGGAATTCGGCAGGAGGCAGAGGGTCCACGTTGTGCGAGGCGGTTGCATCGTCATCAGTGTCCGCGGATTCCCAGGTCTCGGAATCGAGATCGGGAGCGTCGGGCAACAGGGCAGATTCAGATGTTTCGTCCAGCTCATCCTCGTCCTCTTCGAGGAACTCTTCTTCGACAAGGTTGTCATCCTCGGCCGCGGAGGGAAGCAATTCCTTGGCGGAGGCAATCTCCGGCAGGGATTCAGGTTCCGGGAGAGGCTCGGAGATTTCCTCAACGAAATCCTGCTCCTCGATGGCGTCGGGGGCGGAGCTGCCAGAAGCGCGCTCGTCGGCAGGGGGCGCCTGCGGCTCACTGGGCGCTGCCGGGAGGGGTTCTTTCTTGCTCTTGCGATGTTTGGAGAGCGATTCTCCGGGCAACACACCGCTGCCGTCCCATACAATGGGCGCTTCGATCATGGTGGTGGGTTTGAAGCTGCTCTCCGAGCGTACCGGCAGAGCAACGTGCCTGGTCACATTCTCTTGCGGAGCGTTTTCTGCCGGAGCGCCGCCGTACTTGGAGAGCGATTCGCCGGGCAACACAAACGGGGCTGGTGCGGAGGCTCCGCGCCTGGGCTGTGAAGGTCTGTCTGTGGGAACACCAGCGCCGGCATGAATCTGCGGAGCAACCTCGGGTTCGGTCTCGGTGATTTCCTTGGTGGAGGCTGCGGGAGCTTCACCTCGCTCCTGCTGACCCTGAGGCGATTCCGCTAAGCCACGGCCCCCGCGGCGGCGACGGCGTCCGCGCCAACGCTTGGCGCCGCCGGTTACGCCGGCAGCCTCTTCGCCTGCTTCGGGCTGTTCTGAAAGAGACAAAGAGCCGGACGCGGGCAAGGGAGCAATCTCGGTTTCCTGTAGAGTCTCAACTGCCGGACGACGATCCTTTGCCGGACGATCCTGTCTCGGTTCTTGGCGCGATTCCTGTCTCTGCTCAGGCTTTTGGCCGGGTCGAGCGCCACGCTCCAACTGAGCGGGCTCCTTTTCGCCGCTGTGCCGGACTTCGCGGGGAGGCTTATTGCCGCCGCTGACCGCGGCCTTTTCTAGCTCGTCGGTCTCTTCCTGGTCTTCGAGTTCCAGGAAGTCGGTTACATAGAGGAAGGCATCACGCTCCAGGCCGATGTCTACAAAAGCGGACTGCATGCCGGGCAGGACGCGGGTGACGCGGCCGTTGTAAATGGAGCCGGCGAGGGTGTACTCGTTTTCTCGTTCGTAGTAGATTTCGGCGAGCTGATCGTCTTCAAGAATTGCAAGCCGCGTTTCATGCGGTGTGGAGGAGATACAAATTTCTTTTGCCATCGTACCTTTCTGCCCGGCGGCGTCAGCCTGCCGGGACTCGCGGCAGGACGGAAAGGGGACGCGCGCGACCGGTAGGGGAAGGGATGTGCGTATGGGGAGAACCGTGAATCGCTATTGTTCCGTTTGCCGCGCCGCGGCCGGCCCTGAAGGGCGGCGAACCATGGCAAATACTGCGGCGAAGATGCTGAACAACCTGAACAAGCTCTACGAAACGGTAACCCGATTGCAGAGAGTTTGTGGCCAACCATGCCAGTAATCCTGGCGGGGCCGTTCCACCGCTGGCGAATGAATAGCCGTGCCGCGCGATGGAACCGGGTAAAGCTATCCCGGAAAACACTGCGCAAACCGTGCAATTAGTACGCCGCCAACGGTACCGGGGCCCCCGGCGACAGGTCTCCGTCGCTGGGGTGGAGCGGTTTTCCCGTCTCTGCGTGCTCATGAACCCTAATCCTGCCGGGCGCACGGTCCATCCGGACCTGGCCGGCGTAATACCTGAAAAAACCTTCTCCTGCGGACCGGATTTTCCGGGGGGACACAAGAGGTGAAGCTGCAAAACCGTTCAGTTTACGAAACGGCGCATGCGGACATTCATTGCCGCGCCCAGCGCCAGAAACGTAAACAATACCGAAGATCCGCCGTAACTCATTAACGGCAAAGGGATTCCGGTGACGGGCATAAACCCTATGACCATGCCTACGTTGACCGCAATCTGAAAGGTCAACACACCCACTACTCCCATAATAATCAAGGAGCCGGACAGGTCTGCGGCTGTTTGAGCGTTCTGAATCAAACGCATCAATATGGAAAAGTATAGCAGCAGGACGAGGAGCGCGCCGACGAACCCGTGCTCCTCACCGAAAGCAGCAAAGATAAAGTCGGCATGAGGAATAGGCAGGAAATCTCCCTGGGTCTGGGTTCCCTTGGCCATGCCTTTGCCCCAAACGCCGCCGGAACCGATGGCAATGAGCGACTGACGGAGCTGGTAGCCTGTGCCCTTGGGGTCACTGTCGGGATTGACGAAGCTGGTAAGCCGAACTTTTTGGTAGCTTTTAAGTACTTTGATCTTCCCCACTCCGAATCCATCGGTCCATACGCCGGCGATCAGCACGGTCGCGCAGACCAACAGAACCGCTGTCTGGCGGATGTTGATGCCGCCCAGAAACAGACCAATAATCAGGATTGGCACATAGGTGAGCGCAGTTCCCAGGTCGGGCTGGATGAGCACCAGAACCATGGGAACGCCGACCAGAAAGAAGGCTTTGACGATATCAAACCCGGTCAGCCGCCTCCCTCCGAGGTTGGCGAAGTAGCGTGCCACGACGAGAATCAGGATCAGCTTGACCCACTCGGAGGGCTGGAAGTGAAAGGGGCCGATCCTGATCCAGCGGCGCGCGTGCAACACCGTGACCCCCACCAGCTTTACCGCTACCAGCGATGCCAGGCCAAAGCCATAGGCCCAGTAAGCCCAGTCGAGCAGCCGGTGATAGTCGATTCTGGAGAAAAGGAACATGACTGCCATGCCACCGGCGATCCACAAGAGCTGCTTGATATGGAAGGCGGCGTACCAGTGGCTTTGCAGCGTAGACGAGAATTTGGTGTGCAGTGTGGCCGAGTAAACCTCGAAGACTGAAATGGCACACAGCACGAGCACCATGCCCAGCAGCGGCCAGTCGAAGTCGCGAACACTCAGGAAGCGGCGCATCAGATGCGATTCTCCAGCAAAGAAGTTGTTTCTGGAATTATGCGAGGCGGATTTTTCTTCCACCCCATCGACCAAGACCTGTCGCTGGGGACCCCGGAGAGGAAAAATCCGCTCAGCAGTATAGGTTTCATAGGAGTGTGGCTTGAGAATCGCATCAGGGTTGGCCTTCCTTGAAGCGCAGGGGCGAGTAGAGCAGCCAGGCCGGCCATGGAAACAGTCTGCTGGCAACGTTCTTCGCCGGAGTCAGCGGAGCGGTCATCAGAGGAAAATGGCCGCCACGCAGCTGGGCGGTTTGCCTGGCGCCAGCGACGCGGCGCGACTGGCGGCTGACGGTTGCTGGTTCGGACCAGACCGCGCCCATCTCGATTGGCGACGATTTTCCTATCGACGCCAGAGCATTCTGGTCCTGGACTCTCTTTTTGTTGACGTAGACGGTGGCCACCTGGGAGGCAAGTTTGGCGGCGTTCGCGCCCCAGTCGCCGTGCTCCCAGAGGACGGCGACAACGAACTCCGGGTTTCTACGGGGAATGACGCCGACGAACCAACCGTTGGGCAGAAATTCGATTCCACCTCCTAACTGCTTGATGGCCTCGTGGCTGGCGACCTGGGCGGTGCCGGTCTTGCCGGCAAAGTCCACTCCCTCGAGGTGGGAAGCCGCGGCTGTGCCACCCATGCCGGGATCGGTGGCCCCGGCCATGCCTTCAGTGATTGTCATCCAGTTCTCCGGATCGAGATCAATGGTGAATTCTCCGGAGCCGGGAAAGGTGTCCTTGATCGCCTGGCGGAACTGGGCGGGGAGCTGGGCAGTGTCTACCACGTGGGGGCGCGCAAAGTGCCCATTGGAAGCGATGCCGGCGATCATGCGGGCCAACTGGATGGGCGTCACGGTGACCGGGCCCTGGCCGATGCCCACCGAGACGGTTTCACCCACATACCACTTCTCGTGGTAGTTTTTCAGCTTCCAATCCGAAGAGGGTACGATGCCTACGGCCTCGTTGGGCAGATCGACGCCGGTGCGCTGGCCGAAGCCGACGCTTTTGGCGTAGCGGGCGATGGTGTCAATGCCCAGCTTGTCGGCCAGGGTGTAATAAAAGGTGTCGCAGGACCATGGAATGGCGTGCTCAATGTCCACCATGCCGTGGTGACGGTCGCAGGCGTGAAACTGGCCGTAGAAGAAGGCTCCGCCCTGGCAATTCACGTGCATTTTCTGCGCCACGCCCTCCTGGAGCCCGGCGACGGACATTAGGATCTTGAAGGTCGATCCGGGAGCCAATTGCGCCTGGATGGCCTTGTTCATCATCGGGTGGCTGGGGTCGTTGATGAGCTGGTTCCAGTCGGCGCGATTGATGCGCACGGCGAAGGCGTTGGGGTCGTAGCTGGGATGAGAGACCATGGCCAGAATCTCACCATTGCGCGGATCCATGGCCACCACGGCGCCGCTGCGGTCGCCCAGGGCGAGCTCGGCGGCACGCTGGATGTCGATGTCGATAGTCAGCTTGAGATCCTGTCCGGGTTTAGCGTGCTGAACGCCGAGGTAGCCCACCTCGCGGCCATGGCTGTCCACGATGACATCTCGGGAGCCATCCTGGCCGCGTAGAATCTCGTCGTAAGTTTGCTCGACGCCTGCTTTGCCAACCACGTCGCCCGGTTCATAGGCGGCAAAGCGAGATTGGCTAAGTTCCTCTGCGCTCACCTCGCCGACGTAGCCGATGAGGTGGGCAGCAAATCCGTCGCGAGGATAGAGCCGCCGCTCCTCGTCAATAGTCTCCAATTCGGGCAGCTCGTTGCGGTGAGCCTCGATGAAGGCCTGCTCGTCGGCGGTGATGTCCTTCTTGATGGGGATGGGCTGGTAAGAGGGGGCGGCCCGATAACGGCGCAGGGTAGCGCGCAATTGCTCCAAGTCAAGATTCAGGCCAAGGGCGATCAGCGGCAAGTCGGCATCCACGCTGCGATTCTGCTCGCGGACCAGGAAGCAGGAGACCGAGGGATAGTTGTCCACCATCAGCCGGTTCTCCCGATCGAAGAGCTTGCCCCGGCCGGCCATCACCGGCTCCTTGCGAATGCGATTCTGCTCGGCAAGCTGGCGGAAGCTCTCCGCCCCCAGCACCTGCAGCCGCCACAACCCCGACGCCAGGGCGAGCATGATCAACAGAATGCCGTACTGCACCACCGCCAGCTTGATGGTGGGGAGTTTTTCGCCTCGGGTTGTGCCTCCGGTATACATTTTGTCTGCGCCTCAGATGCTCCTTATTTCAACTTTCAATCCCTTCTCTGCGTCATGTCCAACAGGGGAAACAGGACCATGGCAATGGTCGAAGATCCTACCGCCTTCATCAGTTCCTGCAGCCCTCTCCAATCCTGATCCATGCCCAGCAGAACACGATAGATGAGGACGTAAATGGCGCCGGAGAGTAGCGAAAGCAAGAATGTTATCAAGACGCGGAAGATGAAATTGTCTACATCGATACGCACACCGACCGATCCGGACAGAAAGCCGGCCACGGACTTGGCGATTCCGCTGACTCCGATAGCGTGGTTGGTGAGCGCATCCTCGAAGATGCCCATTGCGGCGCCCATTATCGTTCCCTGAATGGGATCGCGCCGCGACAGGGCAAAATAGATGGTAACTACCAGAGGCAGATCGAACCAGGTATAGCCATGCAAAAAATGGGGCAGCCAAGCCTGGAGCACCAGGGCCGACAGCGTCACCAGAGCATAGACCAGGAAGGGATAACTGCGGATCCCCATATCGCGGCGGTAATTTTCGCCCTGGACTCTCATGGCTGTGGATTCCTCTCTGGAGGCGCTGGCGCAGAGGGTCCTTTGTCCTGCGACGGCTGAGGCCTGGCTCCCGGCGTAAAGCGGTCAGGATGCAGCGGGCGAAGCAATTTGGGCGCAGCGGGCGCAGGCGCCGCCGGGGGTGTTGCCTGATCCTGCCCGGGCGTAAGGTTGGCTGGCGGCAGCACATTAGGATCGGTGAGTCCCGGCAGCCGTTCGGCCATGATCTGCGAGGCTCTCTGCTGTTGCTTGATGGTCGCGGCCTCAGCGCCTTTCAGCGTTTCGCTGGTGGCCATGTCCTGCTGCTGCTCAGCCGGGATGCGCGGCGCTGTAGAGATAATCACCAACACCTCGTCGAGCTGGTCGAGATGGGCGGCCGGCTTCACAATCACGTCGATGAACGAGTCCCGGTCGGGGTCCGGCTGCACGCGCACAACCTCACCCACGGGCAACCCGCGCGGGAAGACGAGATCGCCCCCGGCGGTGAGCACCTTTTCTCCCGGCTGGATGCGCTGGTCGGCCAGGATGCCGATAATCTGCGGACGGCCAACAGCGTCGCCGCGCAGGATGCCGCGAATGCGCGTAGTTTCCAGAATCACGCCCGCGCCGCTGGTCTGGTCGTTGATGGCCAATACTTGTGCGGAGTGGGGAAAGACCTCGCGCACCTTTCCCACGATTCCATCGGGAGTAATCACGGCCATGTCGCGGCCGACGCCATCAGAGGAACCTTTGTCGAGATAGAAGACCTTCGAGGAATCGTTGCCGCTGGAGCCGATGGCCTGCGCGGCCAGAGTTTTGTAGATATATTTCTCCTGAAAGTCGAGAAGCGCCTGCAGACGCTGTCCCTGGCGTGCATCTTCCAGCAGCGAGGCCTGCTCCAGGCGGAGGCGGTCGATGGTCTTCTGCAATTCCTGATTCTGTTCGCGGGTGTGGCGCAGGTCAATATAGTTCTGCCAGAGGCCTACAACGCCCAGCTTAGTAGCGTGGAAGATTAGTTCCGGAGGAGTAACCACGGCATCAGCCCACAGCCGGATAAGCCGCACGCCGGTTGGATCTCTCGGGTCGAGGGTGTTGCGTCCGCTGTCGGTGCGGCGCACCTGCACAGCCAGCCCGATGATCTGCGCCAGCACAACAGCCAGCAGCACCAGTAGATTTCGATAGCGGGCGAAGAACGAATCCATGACCAAAAGCCCGGGCGCAGGAAAAAACGATATAGAGAGCAAGAACAATACCAGTATACTGACGGTCGCCGAAGATGATTGCTTTCCGCACTTTCCGCGATAAAGACACAGTCAGAACGGGAGTCCGATGAGATTTTAGATAGGAAAACTGAGATATTGACACGATGCGGGGGAAGAATTACGCTATTTAAGCATGAAGTAGTAAGAATTGCTCCAAAGAAGGGGTCCCCATTATGCCTGATATTCAAAAAGTTAGTGTCGCCTTGACCGGAGAGCAGATTAGCGCTCTCAAAGCTGCCGTCGAAACGGGCGAATACGCCACCACCAGCGAGATTGTACGCGAGGCAATCCGCGACTGGCAGTTCAAGCGCGAATTGCGCATAGAAGACATGAAGCGCCTGCGTCAGATGTGGGATCAGGGCAAGGCCAGCGGAGCAACCACGCCGGTGGATTTTGAAAACGCGCGGCGCGAAGCGCGACATTGATGACAGCTGCATCAACAAAGTGGAAATTGTAAGAGTCTTGGATAAACAGAGGAATTTGAAGAATTAATTCTGAATAGGTGAAATTCCAGATTCAAAATCGAGACTTGTGGCACCCGGCTCGAGATAAGAGTTTCATTTCCATGCAAACTCAGTATTCGTCAACGGCCTATGGCCATTTTCCCAATCTTCTCTCAACTCCTGAATTGCTTTGGTTTGATTTGCTTTCCACCATTGCCTATAGCGTATCTGGAGTCGATGGAGGTCACCAGCTCCAATATCCCTCCCGTCTGAAGAGTAAACTATCCTGCCTTGATCATAAACATAATTGGAAGGATCCTTACCGAGAAAATCATTGTTGTCGAGCGGAGCTGAAAGCGAGGACATTCTCAATACCAACTCGACCAAATAGGCCGCCAACACTCCACAATATGAGTCATGAAGATCGAGGGTTGAACTACCTGGCCATGCAAGCGAATTTCGGAGCAAACTCTTGTTACTGATTTGTTCAATCAACACTGGAATTGCCCGCGTTTTCTGGTTAAACAGCCAATTGAATCTCTCGGATCTCTCGTTCTCAGATCCATAAACGAACCCATCAAGGTTTCCACTACACTGCGCTGGTACTTTTATGACCCCAATCGCAACTGCTAGCATAACCACGAAAATTCTAATTTTCAGTCGGCTAATCCGCCACAAACAAATCAATATCGGGTGTGCTTGTGATCCTTTCATCATCCTTAACTCCAATTCCACCGCTTGATCTTACTGAAGAAATCTACAGTTCATTCGATCAGAGAGGTGATGTCTACAATGGCAAGTGCTCCAGGTCAGGATTTTCGGACCTGGTGAACGAACTGACCACTAATCACTGGAAATGTGGTGATTCAGTAGTTCATAGAAAAACTATCGCAGATCCTTAGACTCACCACCCCCAGGCTGAAGATAACGCCTGGGCCCCCGTTCGCTCAGGATGACAGCAGTTGTGCTACTACGAACTTCTGATTCAGGACGCTAGTCGATCTTGATCTTGCGCAGCAGGCGGAAGTCGGATAGCATTTTTCCGGCTCCCTGCACTACCGATTCGAGCGGATTATCGGCTACGGCTACCGGCAGCCCGGTTTCCTCGCGGATTCGCTTGTCGAGATTCTTGAGCAGCGCGCCACCGCCGGTGAGCACGATGCCACGGTCGCTGATGTCGGCGGAGAGCTCAGGCGGCGTGCGCTCCAAAGCCACGCGGATGGCGTTCATGATGACGGCAAGGCACTCGCCCAGAGCCTCGCGAACCTCGCTGTCGTCAATGGTGATGGTCTTGGGGATGCCCTCAATGAGGTTACGGCCCTTGATCTCCATGCTGAGCGGCTTTTCCATGGGGAAGGCGGAGCCGATCTCCATCTTCACTTGCTCAGCCGTTCGCTCGCCGATCAGCAGATTGTACTTGCGCTTCAGATAATTGGTGATGGCTTCATCCATCTGGTTGCCGGCCATGCGCACGGAGCGGGAATAAACAATGCCGGAAAGCGAGATGACTGCAATGTCTGTGGTCCCGCCGCCGATGTCAACGACCATGTTGCCCGATGGCTCGGTGATGGGCAATCCGGCGCCGATGGCGGCCACCATGGCCTGCTCGACGAGATAAACTTCGCTGGCCTTGGCGCGGTATGCGGAGTCCTCGACAGCGCGTTTTTCCACCTGCGTAATCTCCGAAGGCACGCCGATGACGATGCGCGGATGCACCAGCATCTTGCGGTTGTGAGCCTTCTGGATGAAGTAGTTCAACATCTTTTCGGTGATCTTGAAGTCGGCAATTACGCCGTCCTTCATGGGCTTGATGGCCACGATGTTGCCGGGAGTGCGGCCCAGCATCTCCTTGGCCTCTTTACCTACGGCTTCCACTTCACCGGTGTTCTTGTTGATAGCCACGATGGAGGGTTCGTTGACTACGATGCCCTTGCCGGCCGCATATACCAGAGTGTTGGCGGTGCCAAGATCGATGGCAAGGTCGCTGGAAAACATGCTGAAGAGCGAACGAAAACCGTGCGACCGCGTGGAGCGCGATGGATAACTATTGGACATTTGTAAACCGGTATTCCTTCAATGTTCATTGTACGGCAGAGGGCTGAATCCACATCAGGGACCGTTGCAGGGAGCCAAACAACGTGCCAGTCTGGGAACCTGTGCGGTAAACTCAGTTGTCTGCGGAATCGGCGGGATTCAGAGGTCTTTTCGGGAACTAACCCCATGTTCCGGACCCCCGATCCCAGTATTCGAGGCTTCCATGTCCTATCCCACGTTTCACAATCTGATTGGCGGCCAATGGCTGCCCGCCCAGAGCGGCAAAACCATTCTCAACCTGAACCCCGCGGACCACTCTAACGTGGTGGGGGCGTTCCCCTCGTCGCATACGGAAGATGTGGCGCTGGCCGTGGCCGCCGCCAAGAAAGCTTATGCCATCTGGCGGCTGACGCCGGCGCCCAAGCGGGCGGAGATTCTGGTCCGCGCCGGGTTGCTGCTGCAGCAACGGAAGGAGCAGTATGCCCGGGATATGACCCGCGAGATGGGCAAAGTCCTGACCGAGACCCGCGGGGACGTGCAGGAGGCCATCGACGAGGCCTTTTACGTGGCCGGCGAGGGACGGAGGCTTTTTGGGCAGACCACGCCGAGCGAGCTACAAAACAAGTTTGCCATGAGCGTGCGCATGCCGGTGGGCGTGGTGGGGCTGATTACGCCGTGGAACTTTCCCATGGCGATTCCCTCGTGGAAGCTGTTTCCGGCGCTGGTTTCGGGCAACACCTGCGTGATCAAACCGGCTACCGACACGCCACTTTCGGTTTACAACCTGGTGCAGACGCTGACGGATGCGGGCCTGCCGCCGGGCGTGGTGAATATCGTCAGCGGAAGCGGCTCGGCGGTGGGAATGCCGCTGGTGGAGCATCCGGAGGTGCGCGCCATCAGCTTCACCGGGTCAAGCGAGGTGGGTTCGCTGGTAGCACAGCGCGCCGCGGCGAATTTCAAGCAGGTTTCACTGGAGATGGGCGGCAAAAACGCGCAGATTGTGCTGGACGACGCAAATCTGGAGCTGGCGCTGGACGGAGCGTTGTGGGGAGCTTTCGGAACAACCGGACAGCGCTGCACGGCCACCAGCCGCATTCTGCTGCAAAAGGGGATTGCCGCCAGGTTCACCGCTGAATTTGTGGCGCGGGCGAAGAAGCTCAAGGTCGGCAATGGCCTGGATGAGTCGGTCGAGGTCGGTCCGCAGGTGAATCCCGCGCAGATTGAAACTTCGGCGAAGTATGTTGCGATAGCTCTTGCTGAGGGAGCGAAGCTGCTGGCCGGCGGCCATGCGCTGACCGAGGGCGCGTTTGCCAAGGGGACATTCTTCGAGCCGACGGTGCTGGGCGGAGTGACTCTGGGGATGAGGATTGCACGGGAAGAGGTCTTCGGGCCGGTGGTCTCGCTTATCGAGTTTGCTGCTTTTGAGGAAGCGATCGGAATTGCCAACTCCATTGACTACGGCCTCTCGACCGCGCTCTACACCAAGGATGTGAATCGCGCCTTCACGGCGATGCGCGACCTGGAGTCGGGGATTACGTACATCAACGCGCCGACGATTGGAGCGGAGGTTCACCTGCCTTTTGGCGGCGTGAAGCATACGGGCAACGGCCACAGAGAAGGCAACGGAGCCATCGACTTCTTTACCACGTGGAAGGCGGTGTATGTCGATTACTCCGACAAGCTGCAGAGGGCGCAGATTGACAATGCGGAGTAGTTATCCGGCAGCGCCGAAAATGAGGATGAAAAAAGGGGGAACTCCACTCTCAGGATTTGCGTAGGTTGACGGAGAGTGCCTTGCTCTGATAATGTTCGCTCGATTTAATTTTCAAATGCAAACTGTACGTGAGAGGAGATTGAGATTGACATTGACATCGAAATGCCCGTTTTGCGGCCATGAGGGAGCGCCTTTTCTTGTCAAGAACAGGTTATCGACCGGCGGGTGGATATTCTTCGCGGCAATGCTGATTGTCTGCTTTCCACTTTGCTGGCTGCCCTTCGTCATCGATGGGTGCAAAGAAGAGGAGTGGAAGTGCCCGCAATGCGGTATCAGGAGAGCTTGAAACACCGCATCGTCCGCTTTGCCGCCCTGGGAGCATTCATTTTCTACCTGGCGTGGAATGTAGTTTGGATCGCGCATGGAAGGATTCCTCCGTCCATCCTGAGGGCTGTTGGCGGCGTCCCCTGCCCGACAACGGGCGGGTACAGAAGTTTTATCGCGCTCTGCCGAGGCGAATTCGTTCAGTCATTTTTATATAACCCGCTAATGCCCGTATATTTACTACTTTTCGGCTATTCGATGGCAGTTCTGCTTCGCCAGTGGTTTCATCGAGAGCGGCTTGTGCTGCGCCCTTTCATCGCGTGGATGTGGTGTGCTTCGCTGTTGATTGGCTGGGCGGCGAAGTTTGCGCTGGGAAGGCAATACTGGTGAGCTCGACGACCGGGAGCGGGGTCTTATCTTTGGGGCCCGGTAGTGGTTTTACGCCTGATTCTGCGCTAGAATCTATCCATGCAGCACACCTACGAGGAAGTCCGACAAATCGCCGGCGAACTACCTGAGGAGCAGCGCATCCAGTTGGCGAGTTCGCTATGGGAGAGCGTTGGCGCCGATGCGGAAGGCGCAGCAATAATCGAGGCGGCCTGGGACAGGGAGATCAAGCATCGTCTGGATGAGATCGATTCCGGTGCCGTGGATATGGTTTCGCTTGAAGACATTCTCGCTCGTATGGATGCCCGGATTCTGGCCAGGCAGCGAAGATGAAGCCAGTCAGCGTCCATCCTGAAGCCGAGGCAGAGGCGGACGGAGCGTTTGAATGGTATTGGGCCAGAAGTGAGTCTGCCGCCTTGGGTTTTGATGCGGAACTGAGGAAGGCATTCAGTGCGCTACAAATGAACCCTCGGATTTATGCTTCCTATTTGCAGGGAACGCGCCGAATCATGCTCAATCGATACCCATTCTATGTTGTTTTCCGAGTACGCCCACGCACAATTCAGATCGTTGCCATTGCACATGCCAAACGGCGGCCCGGCTATTGGAAGGGACGAATCTAAATTGGCTGGAAATTGTTCTGAACTTCACGCGTAACCATGCGCGCGTGCCCAATCAACGGCTTGCCGCGCCGCTATAGAATAGATAAAGAGAGATAATCCAGGCCTCAAAATCGAGAGCCGGAGCGCTCATTCTTTCGACATTTTAAAAACTGGGATAACCGCCTTCTCCAAGGAAACAGGACATGAGTATACAAATGAAAGACATTGGAGCCGCTGTGCTGGCGGTTGAATACGCCGTGCGTGGCCCCATAGTTACACGGGCGGAGGAGCTGGAGAAGCAGGGCCGGGAGATAATCTACTGCAACATCGGCAATCCGCAGTCGCTGGGACAAATGCCCATCACCTGGCTGCGCCAGATTCTTGCCCTATGCGAGTATCCGGCGCTGATGGAGATGAGCAGCGGCGTCTTTCCCGCCGATGCAGTGGAGACGGCCAGGGCGATCCTCAAAGGAAGCCGGCATGGATTGGGCGCGTACAGCGAGAGCAAGGGCGTACGCTTCATCCGCGAGGCGGTGGCCGAATTCATCCGCCAGCGGGACGGCATAGACGCCGATCCGGAGGCCATCTTCCTGACCGATGGCGCCAGCAAGGGCGTGCAGATGATTCTGAATCTGCTGTTGGCCTCGCCCGCTGACGGCATCATGATTCCCATTCCCCAGTACCCGCTCTACAGCGCCACCATCACGCTCTACGAGGGGCGGATCGTTCCCTACTACCTGGACGAGGCCGATCAGTGGAAGCTCAACCGTTCCATGCTGGAGGATTCGCTGTGCGCGGCTCGCGTCCAGGGAACGAGGGTCAAAGCCATCTGCGTTATCAATCCGGGCAATCCCACCGGGGCCGTGCTGGACGAAAAGAACATCGTCATGATTCTGGAGTTCGCGCGCCAGAATGGGTTGGCAGTGCTGGCCGACGAGGTCTACCAGGAGGACATCTACCTGCCCGGCTTGAATTTCGTTTCCTTTGCGCGGGTGCTAGAAGCCAGGAAGATTGACGACGTATCGCTGTTCAGTTTCCACTCCTGCTCGAAGGGTGTTCTGGGCGAGTGCGGCGTACGCGGAGGCTACTTCGAGTGCCGCAACGTGCCCACAGACGTAGCTGCGCAGATTCTCAAGCTGCAGTCAGTGAGCCTTTGCTCAAACCTTGCCGGACAGGTGGCCACGTATGCCATGGTTCATCCGCCAAAGCCGGGAGATCCCTCTTACGAGCTTTACAGCCGCGAGAAGAAGACCATTCTAGAGGAGATGAAACAGCGGGCGTTGCTTTTGGTGGAGGGATTGAATCAGATCGAAGGAATCTCGTGTAATGCGATCGCCGGCGCGATGTATGCCTTTCCGCGCATCACTCTGCCGGCGGGCAAAAGCGATGAAGACTACTGCATGGCGCTGCTGGAAGAGACCGGCATCTGCGTTGTGCCGGGATCGGGTTTCGGCCAGGTGGAGGGCACGGCCCACTTCCGCACCACCATTTTGCCGCCCACGGAGAAGATACGCCAAGTGGTGGAAAAGCTCGGAGCGTTTCACCGGGCTTACGCCCTGACAAAGAAATGATCCGGCCCGTTAGACCCCTTTCGGAACTATAATCGCCGCATGGTGTCCAGCAGCGAATCCCGGTGGCGTAAGGTTGCTCTGTATGCAGGTTTGGTGCTGCTGATCCTCCTCGTGCTGGGCGCGCTACAGGCGTTCAACACCACTTTGCCGGTCAGAATCTGGCATTACACCTTTAATTTAAATTTTCTCAATCCTGAAACTTCCGGCGAGACATTGATCTTTACCGGCCTGACAGGGCTGGTGTTTTTGCTGCTGCTGCTGTTGTTGATGTTGCTGCTGCGCAACATTCTGAAGATCTACACCGGGCAGGGAAGCAGCGGGCTGGGAGCGCGGTTGCGCTCTCGGATGGTGCTGGGCGCTGTGTTGATTGCGTTGATGCCGGCAGTTTTCATGTTTATGTTCAGTTTTCAGCTGATGAACCGGTCGCTGGACAGGTGGTTTTCTCCGAATACGACGCAGTTGCGCGAAGACTCGAACAAGGTGGTGATGGAGCTGGCGCAGTACGTGACCAGCAATGCACGAGGCGAGGCGGAGTCGATTGTCGCCTCCGGCGCTATGGAGCGCAGCCCGGCCACGCTTCAGCAGGTGCTGGTCTCACACCGGATCACGCTGGACGGCGGGTTTGTCATCGTTTACGGCAAGGATTTGCGGGTGATGACCAGTTTTCAGGCGCCGCCGGAATCTAGCCCGGCTACATTGGTTCCGTGGCTGGAGGAAGGAGAGCGGGGAACCGCAATCTCTATCAGGGGGCCGCTCTCTGCAAGTCTGCTGACATTGGCACAGCGCAAGGACCAGCCGGTGATCAGGATCGCGGATCAGGAATACGCGCTGGGCATAGCGGCCGCACCCTCGGGCAAGGTGGTGGTGACGGCGCTGCCCATGCCGCAGGGGCTAAGCCAGACCACTGCGCGCATCCGCGCAGGCACAGACACATACTGGAAGCTATTTCGCACGCGCAATAACATCCGCACCACATTTTTCCTGATTCTGCTGTTAATAACTGTATTTGTGTTCTTCTCCAGCGTGTGGCTGGCGCTGTTTCTTTCCAGGCAGATTACCAACCCAGTGGAGGCTTTGGCCGTGGCAATGTCCGAGATCGCAACGGGCAAATACGACCATCGCGTACTGCTGCCTGCCACCGGGGAGATGGACGAACTGGTGCGCGCCTTCAACCACATGGCGGCCGATCTGGACACGAGCCGGAAGCTGGCAGAAACCTCAACGGCGCAATTGAACGCGGCCAACTTGGCCATTGAAGAGCGCCGCCGGGAGCTGGAGACCATTGTCGAGACGATTCCTTCTGGGGTGGTTACGCTGGACGGCACAGGGACGGTGTTGCAATCCAATCGCGCCTTTGCGGCGCTGCTGGGCCGTCGCGTGGACGTCAGCCTGGGCGGGGAGAAGATTGAATCGCTGTTTCCCGCCGAGTGCGCGGAGGATCTGGCTGGCGTGATTCGCCGCGGTCACCGCATGGGCGCCGCCTTCACGGAGATTGAGATCCATGACAGGGGCCGCATTCTGCATCTGGCCATCACCAGCGCGCGGTTTGATATGACGAAGGGACGGCCGGGCACGGTATTGGTGGTGGAGGACACTACGGAACTTTTGCGCGCGCAGCGGCAGTTGGCATGGAAGGAAGTGGCGCAGCGGGTAGCGCACGAGATCAAGAACCCGTTGACGCCCATCGCGCTCTCCGCGGAACGAATCAGCAGACACCTGGACCGCACCCAGCCGGACTCGCCGGCGGTCATTCGCAAATGCAGCGAGGTGATTCTGGGCTGCGTAAGCACGCTGCGCATGCTGGTGGACCAGTTCTCCGCGCTGGCTGAGTTTCCCGCGCCGCAGCCGCGCGCCTGCGATGTGAATCAAGTGGCGGAAGAGGCGCTGGCGCTGTTTGCCGGCCGTCTGGAGGGCATTACGGTGGAGTGCAAGCTGGAACCGGGCCTGCCGCCGGTGCTGGCCGATTCGGAGGCCATTCGCCGCGCACTGGCCAACCTGATCGACAACGCTGCCGAGGCCATGCAGGGCAGCTTGTTGCGCGTGCTGGGGGTGCAAAGCTCGCTGAGCGAAGATGGCGGGTCGGTAGAGATTGCGGTTTCCGACACAGGCCACGGGTTGACCGATGAAATCCGCGAGCGGCTGTTTCTGCCTTTCCACTCGACCAAACAGCGTGGCACGGGGCTGGGGTTATCCATCGCGGCCAAGATCGTGCAGGAGCATGGCGGCAGCCTGCGCGCCGAGGCCAACAGCCCCAAGGGCGCGCGCTTCCTGATGCGGCTGCCGCTGATGGAAGCTGCGCCGGAAGCGATAACGGAGCCCGCCGCAACGCAAGCCAATTCGCCTGGAGGGTCGCACGGATGAATCACATTCTGGTGGTGGACGACGAGGGCGGGTGGCACCGATCCCATTGATCGTTCCAAGTCCCTCTGAGGGTGCCCCCGGTGCCTCGCTTTTGGGCACCGGGGAAGTATGCATATAATTTCCACCTTTTGTCGCACAATAATCCTTAGAAGCTTTCCCTTTATCGTCCCGTAACTCCTTATCTTGGACGATTTTGCAGGGAACTCCTTCTTTTTGAAGATTTTACAGCGCATCTATGCCTGTAACCCAATGAAAACAATGCGGTTGCATCCAAATTACCGGTGGGGGTATACCATGTGCCAGCTTTGCCGTCATATCAAAACCGACGGGTTCAAATGTCAATCTCCAGCTATGCGCGGATCGGATTTTTGCTATTTCCACTCCCGCGTGCAAACCATGACAAAAGTGAAAAACTCAGTCCGGAATGACATCAAGCTTCCTCTGTTGGTGGATTCCGCCTCGATCCAGGCAGCGATCTCGCAGATCGCGGCGGCTTCTCTCAGCTCCCGCCTCGATGCGCGCCATACCGGGCTGCTCCTGTACGCCCTCCAGATCGCCTCGCAGAATATCACTCGATCTACCTCCTGTAAGGATTCTAAGATCGTGCACTCTATGACCGTCACCGGCGATGGCGATGCGCTGGCCCCGGAAATGGAAATCTGCGGATCCCGCGACTGATTCAAAGCTTTTCTGGTTCCGCGTCGCCCAACTCTGTGAGAGAATCGCTTTGATGAATCACATTCTGGTGGTGGACGACGAGGCGGAGATTCGCGCATCTCTCGAAGAGATTTTGCGCGAGGAGGGCTATGGAGTGGCCACGGCAGCCACGGCTGCCGAGGCGCTGGTGCTGCTGGAGGACGCACCCTATGACGTGGTTCTGCTGGACATCTGGCTGCCCGACCGAGACGGACTCGACGTGCTGAGCGATATTCACCGCCAGGGAGCCGAGCAGCGGCCCGAAGTGGTGATCATCAGCGGCCATGGCACCATCGAGAGCGCCGTCAAGGCCACCAAGCTGGGCGCATACGACTTTCTGGAGAAGCCGCTTTCGCTGGAGCGCACGCTGATTGTGCTGAAAAACGCGGTGGAGGCGCGGCGGCTGCGCGCGGAAAACCTGGAATTCAAGCGCCAGTTCAGCGTGGGCTCGGTGCTGACCGGAGAAAGTGTGCCGGTGAAGGCGCTGCGCCAGCAGATTCGCCTGATGGCGCCCACCAACGGACGGGTACTCATCTACGGTGAATCGGGAACCGGCAAGGAGCTGATAGCGCGAGCCATTCACGCCGAGAGCCTGCGACGCGACCAGATTTTTGTGGAGCTGAACTGCGCGGCCATTCCCGAGGCGCACATTGAGGCAGAGCTGTTCGGCTACCGGCGAGGCGCCCAGCCGGGCGGTTTGCCCGAGCAGCGCGGAACGCTGGAGCGCGCCAACGGCGGGACGCTGTTTTTGGACGAAGTGGGCGACATGAGCCTCAAGACACAATCCAAGATGCTCAGCGCGCTCGACGACCAGCAGTTCACACCGGTGGGAGGCACGCAGCCCATCCGCGTGGATGTACGCCTGATCGCCTCCACAAACAAGGATTTGGAAGAGGAGATAGCCAAGGGAAACTTCCGCGAGGATCTCTTCTACCGGCTCAACGTGGTTCCATTTTTTGTGCCGCCGCTACGGGAGCGCAAACAAGATATACCGCTGCTGGCGCGCGAGTTTCTGGCCGAGTTTGGCCGTCAATACGGACGCCCGCGCATGGAGATCGGCGAGGAGGCATTGGAAATGCTTGCCCAATACCGCTGGCCGGGAAATGTGCGCGAGCTGAAGAATGTGATTGAGCGGGTGATGATTCTCAATCCCCGCACGCTGCGCATCGAGCGCAAGCACCTGCCGCCGCTCACCCACAAAGCCGGCACGCGCTCGACGGAGGAGTTCTCGACGCTGCAACAGGCGCGCGACGCCTACGAGCGCGAGTTCATCATGAAGAAGATCGAGGAATCCCGCAACAACATGAGCCGCGCCGCCGAGTTACTCGGACTGGAGCGCAGCCACCTCTACCGTAAAATGAAGGCGCTGGGGATTGCCGTGCGGGAGTAGGGATCGGTACAGCTGGAAGGCCGATACGCTTATTGCTCAGGGCGTCATGACGCGCTCGGCCAGATCGGGCGCGATCATCTGGAAATGTTTCACATTCCAGGTGTAGATTTGCTCGGCTTGGATTTTACGGGCGCAGGCCAGATGCAGGGCATCATAGATCATGCCGCCGGAGTGGCCGAGGTTCGCAGTACGGCGCAGCGTTTCCATGTACTCCTCGGCGGAGAGATCGACCGTGGTGAGGCGCTGAAGAAATGTTTCCACGGCGAGCACTGCATCGCGCGGTGCAAGGCGCAAGGCTGGCGGCATGGCGGTGAGAGTGTTGTAAAGCTCGGCAATGGTATGAGTGCTGACCGCTGTTTGATGCCGAGCACATTGGTTCCATAGCTCACGGCTGGGCGTGTGGCGCGTGTGGCTCACCTGAGCAGTAGCGACCAGCACAGAGGTATCCAGAAAGATCACGCAGTTCCCTCATCCATAACCGCAGTCGAGCCATCTGCAGAATCCTCGTCGAACGAAAGAATTCGCCGCTCCCGCTCCAAGCGGCCTTGCTCGATCAGTTCAGTCACCATTTCGTTGGTGAGAATGGGTGGATTTGAAGAGTCAGCAGGAAGGATCAGCGGAACGCCATCTTCTATGACCAACTGAGCCGCGACGGAACTGGGCATCAGCGTCAGCCGGTCACCGTTGCGTTCGATCTTAAGACGAGTGCCAGGAATGAGATGCAGGTCGTCACGCAGTTTCTTGGGAACCACGATCCTGCCGGCCTTGTCGATCTCTACAGTGGCATTCATGAATATGATATTACCATAATGAATACCATTTTACCACCACAAATACCATTATTGGGAGTTTTGTCGCCTGTGCTTCTTCTTTTGTCTTCTTTCTGGCGAAAGATGAGGAGACCATTCACTATGTCGTAGCACTTGCTACTTCACAATCGGCCCAATCGACCTCTCATTGTCGCCGGACTGCGGGTCCACGCTGAAATCCCAGACGGACTGGTTGATCTCGGATGCGGAAATAATCTCGACCAACGTGTATTCGCCGGGATCAAGAGGTTTTTGCGGCGTGATCTTGAGCCAGTGCTTGCCGGGGAGCTCCTCGACCTTTGCGGGAATCACATTCTCATCCTGTGTAACCGCGCCGGCGTGGCTGACGTGGATGGCGCCTATGATGCGCACGGTGTTTCGCTCGTCGGCGCGCACGATGGCGAAGCCGGAGGTGGGCGAATGCGCGCCGTGCTTGCGGTTGGCCACCTCCTTGGAGTTGCCCGTCTGCACCGTGAGGGAGTGGGAATGAACCGTATAGGCGTCGGGGGCGGCCAGCGACAGATAAATAACCGGAGATCCAACGTGCAGATGAACCCGGGCGTGCGCGCCTTCCAGCTCAATGCTGGCTTTGGCTGTGGAGAGCGGATTCAGCGTGCTCAGCCCATGGCGGTATTTGGCGTTTATGTCCATGTCAACCGACACCAGCTCGACCAGCTCCGGAGAGCCCTCGAAGGTGTCCAGGGCAAAAACAGCGTCCTCGTCGGGCAGAGTGAGGTCCGTGGCGACCTCGGGACGGCGCGCCTTTAGCTCGTCGCGCTCAGCGGCTTCCTCCTTGTCAATCTCCGCAGCCTCTTCCATTGCCGCGGAGACCTCTTTGATGGTAGCAGCATGGTCTTGCTCCCATTTGCGTGTGGCATCCCAGTCCACCAGCGCCACGGGAAGCTCCTCCCAGTCTCCGGCCCGCTCGGCGGAGATGTAGCGCACGCGGTCGCCGACAATCTCGTATTTGCGCACGATTTGATAACTTCCGTCCTTGAGAATGAGGTGATGATTAACGGCCGTAGCGGGTTGGCCGGGCTTGAGCGGCAATGGCTTCTGAGTGTGAGCGACGCCGGAGGAGGCCACGGCCAGCAGGAGCCCCAGAAGAGCCCACAGAGTTAGCCGGAATGAGCGGAAATGGAGCATAGTACAACAGTCTAGACGAAGCAGCCGGGGAAGCGTTGGCAGCACGATAAGAACCAACACCGCACAGGAATTGGAACCCCGGTCGCTGCTGCTGCGTCTAATACTGTGTATTCTAGAAGCTGGGGATGAAATGTTGACAGGGTTACAGGCAGATTTCAGCGGAAGCCGCCGCCGGAAGCCACGCGCTTTTGGGGCAGCCGCTTTTCTCTGCCTGGCGCTGCTGGCGATGCTGGCCGTAGTCCAGACGGCTCATATGCACCCGCTGGACCGGGATGCAGACCATTGCTCGCTGTGCATCGCGATGCATTCGGCGGCGCCGGTTGCGGTGATGGCGGCAGCCGTAATCCTGGTCAAAATAGGGAGCGCTGCGCCGGTTGTCGAGGAGCGCGTGTCCGTCCGCCACTGGCACCCCAAGCTCTACACACGCCCCCCTCCGGCAGGAGTATAGAGCCTCTTTTGATTTTGTATCAGCCTGGTTCCAATAGCACAAAGCATATATTTGGGGCGTAGAAATAGCGCTTCGGCAGTTTGATCCTGAAATCGAAATGATGGCATCTTGCCCAGAGGATGCCGTGGCTAGAGCCACGGCCTGTCTTTTGCATCATTCAGCCATCATAAGGAGACTTCTTATGCCGTTCAAACTCGGCACGATTCTTCGCGTTCTTCCTGTTCTAGTCTTGGTCTTCGTGACGCTTTCCACGCCCGCCCAAAGCGGTAACGCAGGCGCTGTGCGCGGCACAGTCACCGATCCCACTGGCGCCGTGGTTTCCAACGCAACGGTCACTCTGGATAATGCCCGCAGCGGCCTTTTGCGCACTCTCAAGACAGACGCCACCGGCCAGTTTGTATTTTCCAACGTGCCCTTTAACCCCTACCGGATCAGCATCTCCGCCAAAGGCTTTGTTCAGTTAAGCAGGGAATTCGAGCTTCGGTCGGTGGTGGGAATCAGCCTTAACCTGGTTCTACAGGTGGCTGGCAGCACCCAGACTGTAACAGTCGAGGCCAGTGGCGATCTCATCGAAACCGATCCTACCTTCCACTCCGATGTGGATCGGGACTTGTTTATCAAGGTGCCACTGGAGAGCGCGTCCTCTACTCTTAGTTCCCTGGTCACGCTTTCAACACCGGGTGTGGCGGCCGACTCGAATGGCCTCTTCCATGGCTTGGGCGACCACGCATCCAACTCGTTTTCAGTGGACGGCCAGTCGATTACCGACCAGCAGAGCAAGGTATTCTCCAACCAGATTCCGGCTAACTCGATTCAATCCATCGAGGTGATCAGCGGCGCGCCGCCGGCCGAGTATGGCGGCAAGACCAGCCTGGTAATTGTGGCCACCACGCGCTCGGGACAGGGAGTCACAAAACCCACCGGGAGTGTAAGCAGTTCTTATGGCGCCTTCGGGTCGGCTTCGGCCGGCTTCGACCTGGCTTATGGCGGCAAGAAGTGGGGAAACTTTATCGAGGTTGATGGCCTCAACACCGGACGTTTCCTTGATCCGCCGGAGTTCGCTGTCTTTCACGACAAGGGCAACGAGCAGAATGTCTTTGATCGCGTGGACTATAACTTCACTACGGTGGATTCCATTCACCTGGACGTGAATTACTCGCGCTCCTGGTTCCAGACGCCTAACTCTTATGACAATGTGAATGTGCAGAACGTGGTGAGCGGCGGTACGAGCGCCAGCCCGGTATTTGGCAATGTGGGCAACACCGATCAGCGCTCGAAGATCGGGACCATTAATGTTTCTCCCACTTACACACGCATCATCGGCAATAACACGGTCTTCAACCTGGGCGCATTTGTCCGCAGGGACGGCTATAACTACTATCCCAGCGGCAATCCCCTGGCCGACCTGGGGCCTGTCAACCTGCAAACTTCATCCATCGGGCAGTACCGCACGCTGACCAATGCGGCGGTCCACTCCGATATTTCTTACTCTAAAGGAATACATACCGCGAAGGCCGGCGTGCAATATGGGCAGACCTTTCTGAGGGAGAACGACAGCCTGGGCGTGGTGGATCCGACTTATGCGTTCAGCGCTCCCTGCCTTGACTTGAGCGGCAACCCGGTCGCCGGTTACGCTAACCAGTCGCAATGCCCTATCGGTCAGATTAACCCTAGCTATAATTCACTACTGACGCCATATGATTTTACGCGCGGCGGAAGCTATTACAGCTACTCCGGTCACACCGATGTGAAGGAGCTGGGCCTTTTCATTGAAGACCAGATCAAGGCCGGTAACTGGCTCTTCAACCTTGGACTACGCGGGGACGTTTACAACGGGCTGACTTCTGCCACCCAGACAGAGCCGCGCCTGGGCATTGCGTATAACATCAAGCCGACCAAAACTGTATTGCGCGTCTCCTACGCGCGCACGCTGGAAACGCCCTTCAACGAGAACCTTGTTTTGTCCAGCACGGGATGCTCGAACGCGGTGCTGGCGCCGCTGCTGGTCTGCACTCCCGGAGTGTCGGGAACGCTGCAACCGGGCTTTCGCAACGAGTTTCATGCAGGCCTGCAGCAGGCCTTCGGCAAGTGGGTCGTGTTCAGCGGCGAATACATCTGGAAGTACACGCACAACGCCTTCGACTTCAGCGTGCTGGGCAACACCCCCATCTATTTCCCCATTGACTGGCATAACTCCAAGATTCCCGGCTATGCCTTGCGCGCGGATATTCCCAAGATTCATGGCTTCAGCGCCTATCTTGTCGCCTCATCGGTAGCTGCACGGTTCTTCCAGCCGCAATCGGCTGGAGCGGGAGCTACTCCGCAGACCGGTGGCCTGCCCTTCCGCATCGACCACGATGAAAAATTCAACCAGACCACCCACGCGCAGTACACGTATTCCCGAGGTAAGGTGCTGAACGGCCTGTGGGGTGGATTCAATTGGCGCTACGACTCAGGCCTTGTGGCTGGTGCGGTGCCCTTCGCTACAGACAACACCACCCCCGTCGACCTCAGCGGCCTGACCAACGATCAGCAGTTCCAGGCCGGTATTACGTGCAACGGCGTGAAGGCCACCGTCACAGCGGGATTCCAGTCCTGCGCGCCTTCGCAATACTCTTCATCACTGGTTAGTATTCCAGCCCCGGGAACCGAGAACGACGACAAGAACCCGCCGCGCATTGCGCCGCGTAACCTGTTTGACGCCTCCATCGGCAAGGACAACCTCTTCCACGCCAATCGCTACAAGGTGAACCTCGACCTGACGGCCATCAACGTCACCAATAAATATGCGCTGTATAACTTTCTCTCCACCTTCAGCGGCACGCATTATGTAACTCCGCGGGCGCTGACGGCAAAGATTACGCTGAATTTTTAGCTTGATGATTTTTTTGTACGGCAGAGGGGCGAAAGCTGCCTTCTGCCGTTCTTTGTTTCACTACTTGCATCCGCTGCTTCGCGCCAGAACCTCCGCAAAATGCATCCCCTCGCGATCTGATAACTGGTTGATCTGTTCGCGGCAACTGAAGCCGTCGGCGACGATGAGCGTCTCGGACGCGGCGGAGTTGACCGCCGGCAGCAGGCCAAGATTAGCAATGGCTTTGGAGACCTCGAGTTTGTCCGCCTCGAAGCCGAAGGGTCCGGCCATGCCGCAGCAAGTGGAGTTAATGAGTTCAACAGCAGCGCCGGCCTTCTTGAGCAGGGCGATCTCGCTGGCAGGGCCGCCGAAGACGGCTTTGTGGTGACAGTGACCGTGGAGAATAATCTGCTTATCCTGTAGCCTGCCAGCAACCCACTCAGGAGCCTTGGCGGCCAGCCAGTCGGCCAGCAGCCAGACCTGCCGGCTCATGCGCTGCGCTCGCGGATTGTTGGGAAATAGCTCCAGCGCCTCATCGCGGAAGACGCTGGCGCAACTGGGTTCGAGGAAGATGAAGGGGAGGCCGGCATCGATCTCCGCAGCCATGCGGTTGAATACCTTGGCTAAATAAGCGCGGGCTGTGCCGAGCAAGCCGAAATCGTAGAGCGCGCGGCCGCAGCAGATGTGGCTTTTCGGGATTTGAACCCGGAAACCTGCTTGGGTTAGGACCCTCTCGGCAGCGGCCAGGGTTTGCGGGTGATAGTAGTTGTTCCAGGTGTCGGGCCAGAGAACGACTGCCTGCGGCGGCGGCGGAGGAATCGGTGCCTCGCCGTGCCATTGACCGCTAGCCTTGAATGCTTCCCATGCGCCGGGCGGCAGTTTGCTGGCCGGCTCGGTGGTAACTGCGATTTTTCTGTAGCTCTTCGCTGCCAGTCGGGGCATTTTGCGCTCCTGCGCCACGCCTACGATGCGCTTGATGAGCGGGCTGGTGAGCGGACCGGTCAACACGGCATTGGTCAGCGCGGGGAAGATTGAACCCAAGCGGGCCAGCTTATCGGCAAAGCCGAAGATGTAGTGGCGCAGCGGGTGCGGGCGGTGCTTGTAGCGCTGGGCCAGGAATTCGGATTTGTAGGCGGTCATATCGACAGCCACAGGGCACTCTGTCTTGCAGGCCTTGCAACTGAGGCAGAGGTCGAGAGCATCATGGACAGCCTTGCTGCGAAGGCCTTCCTTGCGCAGGGCGCCGGCCAACATCTCCCAAAGCAGGCGGGCGCGGCCGCGGGTAGAGTGCTGCTCTTCGCCGGTGGCGCGGTAACTGGGGCACATGACGCCGTCCTTGGTGTTGAGGCAGGCGCCCACTCCGACGCAGCGCTCGGTAGCGCGCTCCAGCGAGCCTCCGTCGGCGGCAAAAACAAAATGGGTTTCCAGCTGCGTATGCGATTGACTAGGAACAAGTGGCGCATGACGGAGATTCTCCACCGGATCGTAAACGCGGACGGCGTCGGAGAGCTTGCCGGAATTCATGCGGTTCGCCGGATCCCAAATGGCCTTGAACTCCTGAAAGGCATGAATCAGCTCGGGGCCGAACATCTTGGGCAGCAGAGCAGCGCGGGCCTGGCCATCGCCGTGCTCGCCTGAGAGCGAACCGCCAAAGCTGAGGACGAGATCGGCGGCGCGGTCGATGAACGCGCGGAAGTTGCGCACGCCAGCTTGCGAGCGGAAGTCGAAGTTGATGCGCATGTGGACGCAGCCCTGGCCGTAGTGTCCGTAGAGCGGGCTGTTGTAGCCGAACTCGGCCATGAGAGCCGTGAGTCCGCGCAGATAAGCGCCCAAATGCGCGGGAGGGATGCCGGCATCGTCCCAGCCCTCGTGGCGTTCCGGCTCGCCGGGAACAAAGGCGGTTGCGCCCAGGGCAGAATCGCGTACGTGCCAGATGCGGGCGGCGTCGGCGTCGTTGTAGATGTGAGCTACGGGCGCTTCAGGCCAGGCTTGCGCCGCGCGAATCAGAGCTTCGGACATGGCCAGCGCTTCGGCTGCGTCCCATGCGCCCATCTCCACCAACAGGAATCCGCGGCCGGGCGGAAGCAGAGCGACATCGTCCACGGCGAGCTTCTTGCGCTGCATGAAATCGACGATGAGGCCGTCGAAGCCTTCCAGTCCAATGGGGTTGAACTCAAGAACGCGCGGCACGACGTCGGCGGCGAGAAAGCCGTCAGTGAAGGCCAGCACGGTGAGCACGCGGAAGGGCGGACTGGCGGTGAGGTTGAGCGTGGCGGAAAGGACGGTGGCGCAGGTGCCCTCCGAGCCGACCAGCGCGCGAGCCACGTGGAAGCCGTTCTCGTCGAGCAGCTCGTCGAGGTTGTAGCCGGAGACGCGGCGGGGAATATTGGGGAATTTTTCGCGGATGAGCGAGGAGTAGCGTTCGCGCAGCTTGACGAGGTCCGCGTAGATTTGGCCGACGCGGCCGCCTGAGCGGATCAGGGCTTCGAGTTCGGTTGCGCCGGTGCGGCCCACGGTCATGCGCGTGCCATCGTAGAGCACGATGTCCAGCGACTCGACGTTATCCACGACTTTGCCGGCCATCAGGCCATGAACGCCGCAACTGTTGTTGCCGATCATGCCGCCCAGAGTGCAGCGGGAGTGAGTCGCAGGATCGGGACCGTAAGTGAGGTGATGAACTTCGGCTGCTTCGCGCAGACGGTCGAGAACCATGCCCGGCTCGACGCGCGCCAGCTTGGCGGCGGGATCGATGGAGACGAGTTTGTTCATGTAGCGCGAAAAGTCGAAGATCACGGCCACGTTGACGCATTGGCCGGCGAGGCTGGTGCCCGCGCCGCGCGGCAGAACGGCAGCGCCGGTTGCGCGGCAGGCGGCAAGAGCAGCCTCAACGTCGGCGGCGTCGCGAGGAAGAATCACGCCTATCGGAATCTGGCGGTAGTTCGAGGAGTCGGCGGCGTAAAGAGAGCGGGAACCGAGATCGAAGCGGACATCGCCACGGAGGGATTTTTGGAGAAGAGCTTCCAATTCGCGATGAGCGGAAAAGCGTTCATGGTTCAGCAGAGGCTGATTCAAAAGGGCGGAAAAAGAAGAATTGTCCACGCTGAAAGGATAACGCGTAGCGCGGAAGGCGTGTAAAAGTGGTTGATATTAGTGAGGTTAGGTGCGGATTTAGTGTTATAAAGCGAACAAACGGAGAATCGACCCCCTGGGGGAGGGGTGCTTCCCAGTGGACAGTAACAGCCCGGGAGTGTGTACCTTGTTCATGATTTGATTGTGCGCCAAAGGAAGGTAATAATCTGCAACTACCCGCGATGGGACAGAATCCACTCATTGGAGCATTTTTCACTTCGGATATAAACCCATCTATGAGCTTTCTGTATCAACACCCCGTCTTCAAGATTGCGGCTGCCGTGGCCGCCGGAATTCTTTTGCGTTTTGTCGTTGGGCTGCAGCCTGTCTGGTGGCTGGTGTGGATTGCGCCGGTGCCGCTGCTTGTGATGGCGATACGATTCAATCCGCGGGATGCGCGCTGGGCCGTCATGCTCGCCGCCGTCATCGGGGCCAGCGGCAACTTCCACTATTACCGCCTGGTGATGCCCTTGCGCTTCGTCATCGTAGCCATCGTTGCACAGACATTGCTATGGGTATTTCTCATCTTGGCCACGCGCCGCGTGGCGGTGCGCTACAAGGCGTGGTGGACAGTGTTCGTTTATCCCGTTCTGTGGGTTGCCATGGATACCTTGATGGCTGCGCTGCTGCCGGATGGCAACTGGGGCAGCCTGGCTTACTCGCAAGGGGATATTCTGCCCATCCTGCAGATCACCTCTTTGTTTGGCACCGCCGGATTGTTGTTTCTGATTGCCCTGGTTCCTTCCGCGCTGGCTTTGGGAATCGCTTATGGCCGCGCGTTGCGTCATGGCTGGATTGCCTATGCAGTAACGGCGCTGCTGCTCGGCAGTTCGGTCATGTATGGATTTTTCCGTTTGCAGAGGCCGGTGAACGGCGTGGAGACAACGTTCGGAATCGTTTCCATTGATGATCCGATTGGACTCAAAGCATCCGCGTCATACGCCTCAAATATTCTCCAGGAATATGACCGGCACGTTGCCGAGCTAGCCGCCCAAGGCGCTCAGGTCATCGTTCTGCCAGAGAAAATCGCGATGCTTAATCCGCAGTCGGCGATGCAGTGGCAACAGCATTTCAGCGACGTGGCCAGGCAAAGCCACGTCTGGCTGGAAGTAAGCGTGGGAATCGACGATGGCAAGAATCCAACGAATTGGGCATGGCTCTTTACGCCGGAGGGCGCGCTTGCCGCAAGTTACCAGAAGCATCACATGGCTCCGCCGGAGCGCCGCGACAGATATATATCCGGGACGGAGTACTCGGTGCAGACTATCGACGGATACGATTACGGTCTGGCCATTTGCAAAGATATGCATTTTGCCGCGATGGGACGCGCCTATGGAGAACGCCGCGTGGCCGTGATGCTGGTGCCCGCATGGGACTTTGACTATCTCGATGGCTGGATGGAGGCTCGCACCACGGTGGTGCGCGGCATTGAAAATGGATACGCCGTGGTCCGCGCATCGCGCGAAGGATTGCTCACCGCCAGTGATGCTTATGGGCGGATACTTGCGGAGCGCGAGAGCAGCGACATGCCCGGCCGGACTCTGCTGGCAAAAGTGATCGTAGCCAACCCTGTACCGACTCTCTATACACGCATCGGCAACCTATTGGGGTGGATCTGTGTTGCTGCCGCAGTTGTGTTCCTGTCACTCAACCGCAGGCGTGTTGCTCTGAAGACCTAGTTGCCCAGATACGATCAAGCTAGAAGAAATTATCTCGTGGGCCACTCATTCAGTGACGTAATGCAATACCCACTCCAGTACCGGATCCCGCCCGGACCGGTAATCGTCCCACGAAGGAATGATCTCCTGATCCGGTCGGATGACATTCTCGCCGGTCTCGACGAACTTATAGAACTTCACCGAGTAGCGGACTGTCCAGTGTGAGTTGGGCAGCTTCATCTCGTGAACTTCCTGGTAGCTGTTGGGCTTCTCGCCTATCTGCTGTCCCACCAGGATAGCGTTCGTCTGGTAACGGAAATGTGCGGAGTTCGACATGGCAGCGGAGAACGTATTAGGGCCGACGAAAACGAACAGGTGTCCTTTGCGGTTGATATCAGAGAGGTCACGAATGGGATGCACCAGATACTTGAGCCCTTCGTTGTAGTCACCGCCACCGTTGAGGCGCATATCGATGACAAGTTTGTTAGGGTGTTGTTGCCTGATAAAGTCGAAAAGCCCCCTTGTCTGCTTGCCCAGGTCTTTATACCCGCGAAAGCTGCAGTAAACTGTGCGGGAGTCGGTCAGATAGGTATACCAGAAACTGTTGTCAGGTTGCTGTCTAAATAATGGGCGCTCCTTGAATGCGGAAATCCAGTTCAACTTTGAGCTTTCCCCTGGAGTAATCGCGTGGATGTCCATGGTGAATTCTTTGCCATAATCGTCGAGTAGTGTATAACGCGCCACGTTCCGGTCGGGGATGATTCCCGTTCCGTGAAGGAAGATTCCCGTGGTGAGAAAACCGAGGACTCGGGAGTCACGCAGAACCTGGGTTTCATCGGCCGGCGTCAGAGAGAAAAGCAGATCATGGGCGCTGGCGATGGGCATATCTTGAATCTTGATCACGCGCATGCCCAGTGCTTTTTCGCTTCCGGATGTCGTAGCCACTACGCGATACTCGTCTCCAAAACGCTCAAGATCAATGGGCAGGTTGGCATTGTCCTCAGGGACTTTTATGTAGGTGTGACCATCACCGATCGAATTAGCAATGCGGTTCATACCAACATAGATTTCATCGCTGTTCAGGTTATCCAGTTTACTGTTGAGTTCGGCGATTTCGGCTTCGAAGCGTTCGCGAGAGATGAAGTGGAAGGCATTATCGTGGCGCTTAGGCAGTTCGCGCGCCAGAAAGTCAAGATCCTGGCGCCACTGTTCTTTGGACAGACTAAGCCCTTCTGCGGCAACCAGGATTTTGGCGTCGCCGGTCCGGTGTAATTCTACGGGACCGGAATCGGCGCCGGCGGCGAATTTGCCAAGCAGAACTCCATCATTGACCGCGGCCTCAACGGTTATCGTGTCCGCGCCTAACTCCAGGATCAAGTGCAGTTGTCCGGCTTCGAAATGACCGTCCTTGACGGTATATGTGCCGTTCGGAGTGACCATCTCGCCGGCGTAGCGCCCATGATCACAGGAGAGATTGAGTGAAAGATCGAGCTTGCCTGCCTGCTGACTGGTGGCGATACCTTCAAAATAGCCGGCTGGGTCGTTAGGATTGCAGCCGTTCTGGCCCTGGCTTAAAACAGGCCACACTGCGATTGCCAACGCGACAGATGCAATGCGAAATGCGCTTATCTTCTTCATCGCGAATACTCCTTTGCTGATAATCTTCGCAATAATGCAGACAAAAACGCATAAATGATCGGCCTCTGCAAGAATACTTTATGAGTAAGTGGCCAATCAAGCGAGAATAATTACCGCGTGGGCCACTCATCGACGACGAGGCCGAGGTCGTTGAGTTGCTGGATGATGGCTTCGACGTTGCGGCGAATCTGGGGGCGGTCCTTGGGGCTGGCCTGGGGCGACTCGGCGACGGCGATGACGCGGCCATAGCGCCATGCGCCGGGAGGCAGGGCAGCAAGGGCCTGGGCGAGGTCGGCGGGGCGCAAGACGATCTCCTGGCGGCGGGCGGCACGGGGGCGGAGCATGGTTCCCTTTCCCATGGAGCTGGGATTGGCGTCGGCCAGGTTGATGCGCAGGTTGAGGGTGTCAGCATCGACGGTGAGAAAGGGATTGGCCCACGCGCCCGGCTCATGCACGTCTACATACATGCTCTTGGTGGGGAGCGGGATCAGGGCGAGTGCGGCGCGCTGCTGCTCGCGGACGGCTGCTTCGGCCTGGGCTTGGTGCTCGGCATTAACGGCATCCTGGGCGACGTTAGCGACGGCTTGCTGCTCGCGGTGGCAGGCGGAGAGAGAGAAGAAGATTAGCAGAGCTACGGCCAGAAGAAAACTCGCGGCGGCGAATCGGTTGAGACTTGAACGCGGAATCACGTTTTGAGAATAACAGCGCGGGCAGCGGGATGGAAGCAGTCTAATATTCGTAGCGCAGGCTGAAGACAGGGTAGCGGCCCATCTGGTCGGCCTTGGCGATGGGCAGGCCGCTGCTGTTGCCGCAGCCCCAGGAGACCTGGCAGTCGTTGAGCCAGACGTAGCCCATCAGGTTGCCGCGATTGAGAATGTTTTCAGCGCCGGCGTGCACGTCGAAGACGCCCTTTGGCACACGGATACGGCGTTCCACTTCGAGGTCGAGGCGGTTGTAGAGCGGGCCACGCATGGCGTTGACGCGGGACAGATCGTAGATGCCGCGGCTCTGCGCGAGCGAGTTGACGAGGTCGAAGGGCGTGTAGGGGCGGCCGCTGGAAGCCGAATCGCGCAGGTCGAGCTGGATTCCCTTCCACAGCCGGATGTTGCCCAGCGCCGTTGCCAAAATGGGAGTGTCGAAGTTGCCGGGGCGGCGAATGCGGTCGAGTGCGCGATAGGAGGTTTGGGAGCGGGCAGCGGAGAGCAGCAACTGCGCCCGGCTGCGCAAGTGCGTGCGCAGAGCCAGTTCCAAACCGCGAGACTGGGCCGTTCCGGAGCTGGTCAACGGCAGCCATACAAATCCCTGTCCCAGCGTGTCGACCATGTTGGATAACATCAGGGCAGGATACTCGGTGGAGACAGCTTCACGGCGATAACTCTTCTGATAGGCTTCGGCGTCCAAAGTTCCCCAACTCGCCTGCCAAAGCCTCATGCCCAGCGCGCCTTGACGGACCTGAGTGGGTTGCAGATTGCGATTGCCGGGGTAACTGATCATGTCCATGATGGGGGGCAACTGCGAGGAAATATTCATAGAGCCGTGGAGAGTCTGTCGGTTGTTGAGCCGGTAGGCAACCGAAAGGCGCGGGTCAAGGGCATAAGTGCCGGTGATGGCGAAGCTCTCGGCGCGCAAGCCTGCCAATAACTCCCAACGCTTGCCGAAACTGCCTTCTGCTTCGACAAAGGCTGCGCTTTGACCGGTCGAGAATTTGCGCTGAAAGGTGACGACGTCGGAGCGCGTTGTATCGGCGCTGAAGGGAGATAACTGGCCGTTGGGCTGGGCTACCGAATCGTCCGGGGTAGTTAGTTTGCCGCTGGCGCCTGCCGAGAAAAGCCATCCGTGCAGGTCAGCTCGTAACTCATAGTTCAACGCCGAAAGGCCAGTGCGCGAATCTTCGCTGTAAGCGGGCAGCAGAGTTACCGCGTGGCAGTTACCGCTGCTGTCGAGAACTTCGCCGATTTGTTGCTGCTGACCAATATTTTGTTTGGTAAGTGAAGAGCTGGCGGACAGATTGGAAGTAACTCGGGAAGAATAATTGTGTCTCCAACTAAGAGCCTCGGTGGTGCGCCAACCTGAATACTGGGTCTGATAAATACTGGTTGCGCCGGGCGAAGGGCAGGGAGTCATATTGATGGAATCGGCGCCGCTCAAGCTCAGGACCGAGAGCGTGTCACGGTCAGTGGGGTTAAGCTCCAAACGCGCCATGCCGTTGCTATAAGTTGGAACGCCATTGATGCCGATGTCGTTGGTGACGAGATTCAAAATGCTGCGATGCGCCGAAAGCAGCAAGCTGCCCCTGTTGGCCAAGGCGCGCTGATAAAGCCCGCCCGCGCCAGCGATGCCCGCGGAGAGATTGCCCGCCTGGCGAGCCTCTCCCAGATCGCGGGTATGAATCTCAATTAACGAGGAGAGGCGGCTGGAGTAAGCAGCATCGTAGACATCATCTCTCATCTCCATGCTGTCGACTGACGTGGAATCGATCATGGAGGTGAACCCTCCGTTCGAGCCGGAGAGCGAGAAGTGGTTGATATTCGGCACTTCGACGCCGTCAACGACGAAGAGGTTTTCCGTTGGATGGCCGCCGCGCACCAGCGCATCGTTGCTCAAATCGGAGACCCACACCACGCCCGGCATCACTTGCAGATAACGGCTGAAGTCTCCGTAGGTTCCCGCAGAGGAGAGAATCTCGGCCTGCGTGACATTGGTGGCCGGGGCCAGGGCATCCAGCGCGCCCGGAGCTGCGGCAACCACGTGCAGGGTTGTGGTAACTATGGGAATCGCGACCTTGGCCGGAACGGAACCTTTTATGTTGGTTGTGGAATAGGAGGCTTCCGTAGTGGAGTCGGCACGAGCGATCTTCTGCGGCGATTGCGCCAGCAAAAGTGCGGGATACACGGAAAACACAAACAACAAAGAGCAGTGGATTATGCATCGGTTCATGAAAGCTCCGCACGAGAGGTGGAGTAATCGATCGTTTGCAACGGGGGCAAAAGAGAAATTCTCTGGAGTGGCCAGTCAACGCGCAGTAGTGTTCGGCATTCTTGTAAATGGAGGTCTGCGCTGTTTTGTTGAGTTAGCCATCTCTAATTCAGTGTTGCTTGAATTACATAAATAGGAAATATCTCATTTGTGCGCGTATTAGTAACATGGTGTCTGGATATGAGACAGTTAGAGGTGATAAGTTATAGCTTTCTAACTGAATAGTAATCACATTAGAGTTACCAGCAACTCAGGTTGAGGCTGATGCGAGGATAAGTAAGCTGCGGTATAGATTTACAACGGCATTTCCAGGACAATCCAGGCGCTCTTCAAATAGAAGTGGTAGACGGTGTGGCGGTCGACGAGCGAATCAGCCAGGGCGTCGTGGTCGACGGGCGCCGGGCGATGCAGCAAACCGGCCTGGGCCTGGCGAATCTGTTCAGGCGAGGCGGGGTCAATGCCCCAGTTGAAGCCGAGAACGCCGGATGGGTCGTGGGCCTGCAGGCGCTCAGTCTCCGGCGCGGCGGAGAGCACAAACAACGTGGTTGGATCGCTGGAAAAGAAGACCAGCAGAGAGACGGTTCCCTGTGCAGAACAGAGCACTGCCCAATCGGAGGAGCCGGGGCGCTCCAGGCTGGCGTGAATGACGTTTTCCGGGTGATGCGCTTCGTAGGTTTGCGGAATCAGGCAACCGCGGCGATTGAGCAAGGCGACGAGTTCATCAGGAAGGTCCGGAAAGGAGCTGACCGGCAGATGGCGGATGAGGTAAGGAATGGAGTGGCCTGCGACAACTATGTGGCCGGAGACGTCGAGTTGCGCAGTGGGTGATAGGGGTTGTTGGGCTGAGAGCAGGGAGCAGGCGCAGAGCAGCGCGCCCAGCAAGCAAGTGACCTTTCTGTGGCCGGCCCTGATCATAGATAGTTACATTCCCTCAGGAATTAAAGTCCGTATCCTTCACATAAAGCCACATCCATCATCGTCCCATATTGCTATAAATGCAAAATAATTGAGAGGCACTTCCTGCTGGATGCTATCAGGTCGCGAACCCGTTTATCGCTTTGTCTATAGAGCCGGGTCAACCAGCCGGATTTGTGAAATAACAGGCGCGCTGTCGCTATGTTATTTTGAGCGCCGATCCGTCTGATTTGAGCGCCGATCCCTTTTATTTACGCGCCGGTCCGCCGAATGCGCCGGATGTTCCGATACAGGAGGCACAATGATCGGCTTGTGGTGAGGGATACTGGCGCTGCTCGCCGCCCTTGGACTTGTGGCGGAAGATTCCGAGCCGCTGGTCAGCAATTTATTGAGCGTAGGAATATTTCCGCGTTGTGTTTCCACGAAGTCCACGCCATCAGCGGTTAATGTGAAAGCGGCGTTATCTCCTCGATTGGCGTACCCTTTCCTTTGCAAATACCACATGGTGAAATCCAAATAATCGCGTGGAAATCCCATGCGCATCTCAATTTCCGCAAGCGTAACTTCCGGGTATCCGGGATTTGTGCGGCGTCGAATATAGAGCACCGCCAGCACCGCTATTCGCCGATTCAACTCGCCGTCCATCTTATCCATAAAATCGACCGAATTGGATAAAGGGTCGGGCTGGGGCGTCTCCTTTTCGCAACTAGCATCGTATTCGGCGCGGCGCGTGGGATCCGATAATACGTCATAAGCTTGCTTCAACAGGTGGAACTTTTCGGCATCTCCTGTCTCCGGGTTGTCGGGATGAAGTCGGGCCGCCAGAAATCGATAAACGCGGTGAATGGTGTCCTGATCCGCATTGGGGCTGATTTGCAGGAATTCGTAGTAATTCGCTATTTCCACAATGGCCTCCTTGGGGGAGTACCCTTTCTCGTTAGCAGAGGAATCTTTGTTTTACCATTTGGCCTGAAAACAGAATAACTCAACAGCATCCATTTGCACACATTTCCTGCTCTCGTTCCGGGGCGCTTCCATCGTAGAGAAGGGCGAAAATATTCTTGCAGAGACGGGTATCAGAAGCGGACGCGGCAGTTCGTGAGCTGGCGCCGTTTGACCCTCACCGGTCAAGGGCAATACCTTGAAAGTATGCGTGGATGACCACCCCAGCGACGAATTCCTGTCACTACCACCCCAAGTAGCAAAAACCGCTTGCTGGGGACCCCGTTCACTGGGAACCCCGGATCACGGATTCGCGCTGCTGGAAGAAGGAGATTGGATGCGAAGCAGAAGTTTCCCCTGGATTTGGAAGTACGTATGGGTACTGACGCTGGCGGCGATGGCGCTGGCGATTGCCCAGGCGCAGGACCTGAAGAGTTTTGAGCAGAGAATCACCACCAAAGTCCTGCCCAACGGGCTGACGCTGATTATCTGCGAGCGGCCAGAGGCGCCGGTCTTCAGCTACTCCACCTTTATTGATGCGGGTGACGTGAACGATCCCTCGGGCGAAAGCGGCCTGGCGCATATGTTCGAGCATCTGGCCTTCAAGGGGACCAGCGAGATCGGCACCACGGATTACGCCGCCGAGAAAATTGCGCTGGAGAAGGTGGAGGCGGCCAACAACGCCTACGAAGCCGAGTACCTGAAGGCCGTGGGGCGGGATGAGAAGAAGCTGGCCGAGTTGAAGAAGTCCTTCCTCGACGCTCAGGCCGAGGCGCACAAGTATGTAATCCCCAACCAGTTCTCCGACGTGGCCGAGCGCAATGGGGCAGAGGGTCTGAACGCCGAAACCGACCTTGATGACACGATGTACTACTGGTCGATGCCGGAGAACCGGCTGGAGCTTTGGGCATGGTTGGAGAGCAGCCGGCTAGCCGACGCAGTGCCGCGCGAGTTCTACAAGGAGCGCGACGTGGTGAATGAAGAGCGGCGGATGCGCACCGACTCGAATCCCATTGGCCGGCTCGTCGAGCAGTTTCTGGCCTCGGCTTACGTGGCGCACAACTACGGCCGCAGCAGCATCGGCTGGCCCAGCGAAGTGCAGCAGATCAACGCCACCGAAGCCGTGGAGTTTCACAAGAAGTATTACGTGGGAGCGAACATCGTCATCGCCGTGGTGGGCGATATTAAAGCCTCAGACGCTCTGCCGGTGCTGGAGAAATACTTCAGCCGCGTTCCTGCCGGACCAAAGCCGGAGGAGATGACCACTGTCGAGCCGAAACAGTTTGCCGAGAAGACGGTGGCGATTCGCGAGCAGACGCAGCCGTTTTATGTTGAGGGCTATCACCGGCCCGACTATCGCGACCCGGACGATGCGGTCTACGACGCTATCAGCGACATCATGTCCAATGGACGCGTCTCGCGGCTCTATCGCAGCCTGGTGCGCGACCAGCAGATTGCCGCAGAGGCCGCCGGCTTCAGCCCCTTTCCAGGCGGGAAATATCCCAGTCTCTTCGCGTTCTATGCCATTCCGCTGCCGGGGCACACGCCTGCGCAGATGCGCGACGCCATCCACAAGGAGATTGAGAAACTGAAGACCGCCGACGTGACCGGCGAGGAGCTGGCCATGTTCAAGACCCGCACCCGCGCTGACTTGCTGCGCGGACTGGCCAACAACCAGGGCCTGGCCAACTCGCTGGCCGAGTACCAGACGCGCTACGGCGACTGGCGCGAGCTCTTCCTGCAACTCGACAAGGTGGACAAGGTGAGCAAGGCCGACATTCGCCGCGTGGCCAACGAGATATTTGTCCCGAGCAACCGCACCGAGGCATGGATTGAAACAGAATCAAATGGGAAGGCCGCGGCGGCGCAACAAGATGGAGGCGCGCGATGAAAAAAACGATTGGAATAGCCATTCTATTTGCAATCTGCGCATTTGTTTTTGCGCCCAACACGCTCCATGCGCAAGAATCCAAGCCTTGGGAGAAGATTTTCATACCCAAGCTGCACGAATTCAAGCCGCACCAGCCGCAACGCATCGAACTCAAGAACGGCATCGTTCTCTTTTTGCAAGAGGATCACGAGCTGCCGTTTGTCTACGGTTCGGTGCTGATTCCCGGTGGCTCACGGGACGAAGACCCAGCCAAGACCGGTTTGGTCGGTCTTTATGGTCAGGCGTGGCGCACCAGCGGCACGGTAAAGCTCAATGGCGATGCCCTCGACGATCTGCTCGAAGCCAAGGCCGCGCACATTGAGACCGGCGGAGACGTGGATTCCACGGCTCTCTCGTGGGATTCGCTCAAGGGCGACTCCGAACAGGTTTTTTCTCTGGCGATGGATTTGCTTTTCCATCCCAACTTCAGCGCAGAGAAGCTCGAACTGGCTCAGCAGCAAGCGGCCACAAACATTGTCCGTCGCAATGACGACGAAGACGGGATTGCCGGCCGGGAGTCGGCCAAACTGGTCTACGGCGTCAACAGCCCCTACACACGGCAGCCAGAGCTGGCCACCATTGGCGTGGTCACTGTGGACGATTTGAAGGCGTGGCACGACCTAACCATCGACGGGAAATTGATTGTCTCCATCAGCGGCGACTTTGACGCGGCGGCGATGGAGGCCAGGCTGCGCGCGGCCTTCGAGGGACTGCCGGCGGTGAAGGTTGCGCCGGCACGACACGATGATTTTGCCGGGCCAAAGCCTGGTGTTTATTTCATCGACAAAGAGGACGTGAACCAGTCGAACATAGAGATTGTGGGCCTGGGAACGGACCGCCGCAATCCCGACGTGCCCGCGCTGGCGGTGATGAACGAGATTCTGGGCGGCAGCTTTGCCAGCCGGATGTTCCAAAAAGTGCGCACCGAGCTGGGATTGGCCTATGCCGTGGGCGGCAGCTACGGCTACGCATGGGATCATCCGGGAACTTTCCGCGCCGAGGTGTTGACCAAGAGCGCCACGACCGTGGACGCAACCAAAGCCGCGCTGGCGGAGATCGACGGCCTCACCACCCGGCCCTTTACCGAGGAAGAATTGGCGCGGGCAAAGGACAACATTCTCAACTCCTTCCTCTTCCGTTACGACACGCGGGAGAAGGTTCTGGCCGAGCGGGTGCGTCTGGAGTTCTACGGCTATCCGGCCGATTACCTGGAAACCTACCGCGACGCGCTCGAAAAGGTGACGGTGGCCGACCTGAACGCGGTGGCGAAAAAGTACATTCATCCCGGCAAGCTGGCTATTCTGGTAGTGGGCAACGGGCCGGAGATCAAGCCGGGGCTGGAGGATCTGAAGCTGGGGCCGGCGCAGGCGGTGGACATTACGATCCCGATGCCGAAGCAGCCGGCGGCAGAGCAGAAGCAATAAAATCAGGACTGATTGAGGGCAAGGTTTCCCAGGTCTCAAAAACGAGACCTGGGAAACCTGCCAATTGAGGGAGGGAAAGTGTTTGCACAATTGAAAGTTCTTGTGAGCATAATGACCACTGGCGTCGCTGATATTTCCTCATTGAAAACTAAACTAGACCGTCGCAAGGCAGTCCTCCGCATGCTCGAAACATATTTTTTGCTCAAGGATTGTGCAGACGATGGTTCGGCGCTGATACTGGAGGCCGGTTCCAATCCAATTGCAACGATTACAGCATTGGACGGCGATATAGCCGTCGAAACAGTTAAACGATGGGATAGAACATTACGGAAACAAGGAATGCGCCTTTATCGTCTAGCGGAATACATCTTGAATCAAGATCATCTTGCAGTTGTTGCGCCCGATGTTCAGGATCAAATCGAGAAAGCAATCGGTTCAAAGTGGAATCGCATGACAACGCTTGCAGGTATTGGCGCTGCGCTTGTCATTCCCCTTATGTTTCCAGTCGCTGAGAGTCCAAAAGAGAAAGCGGAGATGGTCGTGGTGATGGCAGGTGGACGAAGGAACGCTATAGATATGCAACGAATAAAGCGAGAAGTGAAGGCCCTGACGGATGCTCTCACGAAGTACCGAGGCGTTATTGAATCGCTTGTTTCGAAAGAGGAGATTGTGAAGTTATCGAGCGTTGCCCGGAAAACAACTCAATTCGCCTGAACTGTTGCCAAAGTTGCAGCGATACTACAGCCGGGTGCCCCATGTCTCGATTTTGAGACCTGGTAACCACGAGCCTCATGCGAGCGAAAAAGCAAGCGTCTGCCTGGACGGCCAGTCCCCCCACCGCAGGTGGTCCTTGCAGATAATTACCCTCCTTAGGCGCACAATCAATCTGGAGTGAAAGAAAGGTACGTCGCCATGATGACTAAAATGCAAACAATCAAACCGTCAAAACCAGTACCAGAAAGGCACTCCACCCCCACCCCCCTCCTACCCCCCGGGGGTATAAATTTTTCCTGAAAAGTTGCAGATAATATTTAAACCCAATGGAATCAATGCCAGTGGAAAATTTTTAGCCCCGGATTTTTCCACATCGTGAGATTTGGCCTCTGAAAATCGCCGAAAATCACCGGAAAAGTCCCGTTTTTTGCCTGAAAAACGCCGCTTTCGCGGGAAGCGCATGGTTCGAACGTTCTAAACCGTGTAGCCCAAATTTCCTCTTTCGTGCGTCGACAGCATCGCAACCGCACCAGTCAGTGGCTCGGACAGAGAAACTACAATAGAAAGAGAAAAGATTTTGGACGGTGAGCGGCGCATGGAAGGTAAAGGAAAGTTGGCATCGTCATCATGGCCGGGCGCGACCATCCAGCGGCCCGAGACCTGCGTGATTGACGCCGAGGTCGTGATTGCGGCCGATGCAGTGATCGAGCCGTTTGTGCAGTTGCTGGGTCGCACTAAAATCGGCGCAGGTTGCCGTATCCGGTCGTACACGGTGATTGAAAACTGCACTTTGGGCCGCGATGTGCTGGTTCGCCAGAGCTGCGTGCTGGCCGAGAGCACTGTTGCTGACGGCGCAAAGATCGGTCCCTTCGCGCACTTGCGTCCGGGCAGCGAGATTGGCGAGGACGCTCACGTGGGCAACTTTGTCGAGACCAAAAAAGCAAGGCTGGGCAAGGGCGCGAAGGCCAACCACCTCACTTACCTGGGCGATGCAGAGGTTGGCGCGGGAAGCAACATCGGCGCGGGGACCATCACCTGCAACTTCGACGGGGTCAGCAAACACACTACGACCATCGGCAAGAACGCTTTTATCGGCAGCGATTCAACGCTGGTGGCGCCGATAAGCATCGGGGATGGAGCCTACGTAGGCGCCGGCTCCTGCATCACAAAGAACGTGCCCGCGGACTCGCTGGCGGTGAGCCGCGCTCGCCAGATCGTCAAGAAAGGCTGGGCCGCGGCGCGGCGCGCTCAGCGGCAAAAGGGGTAAGGAGCTGCCGTTCGGTACTGGCTGCAGCTAAGTTCGACGGTTTTCATGATCGGAGGACTTAATGATCCCATTGACTGCCCAGGAAATTGCCAACCATCTCGGCGCTTTGCCAGAGTGGCGTATCGAAGAGGGAGTGTTGACACGAACCTTTTCTTTTCAGGATTTCCCTGCCGCGCTGGCTTTTGTAAACCGGGTGGGAGAGCGGGCTGAAGAGGCCGGCCACCATCCGGATATCGACATTCGCTATAACAAAGTGCGGCTGGGGCTGGTCACACATGACATGGGAGGCCTGACGGTAAAGGATTTCGATCTTGCGGCTGTTGTCGACGGGCCACTCTGACTAGGCCCAAGGCAGCTCGTCCGGCTTCTCAACCTGTGGAAAACGCCTGTTAATCCTGAAATATGGATTTGTAGCCTGAACCCGTCTGGTTAACAATTGAGGCCGTTTTCAGTGGCTATTCGAGAGCTGCCAAAGACCCGATAAAGCCTAAATGGCAGCAATTCCCCGCCTTAAATCCACTTTAGTTTGTAGGAGAAAGAGTCTTAGACTTTATGTAAGTGCAAGATACAAAATAGGTTATGGATCATTGATCTACTTTGTCGCCTGCCGGATATATCGTTTACCTCCAAAAAGTGTCAAAATGGGAACGACGAATAGACTCGTGAGGTCGCTTACGATTGCTGCAAAATAATTTCGATTTTTGTATTTGACATCTTCCGAGCCTATGCTATGATGTATATATTCCATTCAGGGAGGAGGCATCCTTCCTAGTGGATGTAGTTTGCGTCACTGGCCTCCCGGCACGAACAGAAGAACGTTCGTGCCGTCTTTTTTTGCGCTGAACACGATGCCCGAATCGATCCAGCGCTTCCTTTCGTGGTTCCGATTTTAGATTCAGGCTCGCTCCGGTCTAGAATAGGCACCAGGAGGGTCTTATGAGCAACAACTGGATGCAGCGACCTTGGGTTCTTGGCCTGGCTGTCTGCGCCGTGACCGTGGCCAGCTATGCGCAGTGGTCGAACCCGGCCGACGATATTCCCGCATATCATCCCTCCGCGCCGCTCAATTTAAGCGCTCTGCCGCCGATTCTCTCCGGCAAGCAACTCACCGGCGAGCACTTCCACTATCCCTGGCAGGTGCATTGCTATCAGCAGGCGATCAAAATCAGCAGCGTGATCTACCAGCTTCCCTGCTACTGCCGCTGCGACCGCGCCCTGGGTCATACCAGCCTGCACAGTTGCTATGAGACCGCGCACTCGACCGAGTGTTCCCACTGCGCCAAGGAGGGCATCTTCGCCTACCAGCAGACGAAGCTGGGCAAGACCCCTGCGCAGATTCGCGCCGCCATCATCCGCCATGAGTACGAGAGCATCGATCTAGAGAAGCAGTAGGCGGGCAGCAAAACCGGAATTGACATAGAATAGAAGTAGCAACACGAGCCAGTTGGCCCGGCTCGCACCTGGGCATCTTTCCAGAAGAACGGAAAAGTGCTAACTGGGGGCGTCACGGTTTCGACGGGATCGATTGTGGCAAAGGAGTCATGTCAGGGTGTGGGCACCTGTAATCGCCTGCAAAACAAAAGTTGCCAACGATAATCTGGCACTTGCAGCTTAATTAATTAAGCTGCCGTCTTCCACGGCTTTACCTACGGGTTGTGAGCGGACGTCATACAGTAGGCTGGCGGTTGCGGCTCGGTCCGTGTTGTAACCGCGAGATTATCGGACTAGTTTTCGGCGCATCTTGCCCGTTCTGAGCGCCGGAAGCGAACCAAAAGGAACCGGGCAAAACATGAACACTCCTGGCTGACAGCGATTTCGGACGCGGGTTCGACTCCCGCCGCCTCCACCATGAACAATTGACAATAAAGGAGTTGTTTATAGATGCGGCAATGATTGTCTCTTTATATCTTGCATGTAATCAACAATTTATCAGAAAAGTGTTTCCGCCGCCTCCACTTCCGCCATTAGCCTCGATGGTGCTTCGAGGAAGTGAGTATTCGGCTAATGTCAGACAGGCTGCCTTCTCTATTGGAGGACTCTCCCTTAGGATGGACACATCGGTGGAAGACAGCTCCCAGTGAGGCGCTAGTTGAAGATAAGCAGTCATAACGGCGTTGTACCCGCGCCTGGGAAGGTCGCAATTTATCGTTCTCGTTTGCGGCGATGCTTTTCCTGGACCGGAGCCAAGATTCGCCGCCATCATGTAATTCGCTATTTCGTCTTCCTGATCTTCATGGGAGCGCTCTCTGAAATTCTAGGCTGGCAGAGCGGACTATCCCCGCTCCGTTTTCACCTCCATATAGAAGTGCCTCTTCTGCTGGCGCTTTATTGGGCGCTCAACTTCGCGCTCCGGCCGGGAAAGCTGCCGGCATTCGTTGCCGCGCTGCCATTCGTGATAGCCTATGTCGCCTGTGATGTCTTCTTCGTTGCGTACGGGGACGTCCTGCGCATCATCGACCTCCGAAACCTGCCCGAGCTTCTTAAGGTGCTGCCTTTCGCCAAGAAGGCGGGGTTGATATTCGCTCTGGGCCTGCCGCCTGCTCTGCTGCTTGTTTTCGTCAACTTTCGAAGATACTGGCGCGCGCTAACTATAGCAGGGCTGGCGCTGCTGGGGGCCGTGGCGGTGGAGTTCTTTCCGGATGTGGTTCTCTCCGGACTTCAGTTGGCGCGTCTTGATGTGGCGGAATATTCCGATGCGCAGAGCGTGAATGACAACGGCCGTCTCACCATGGCGCTGTATTTTGAGGCATCGCGGAGGGTTGCGATCAAGCAGACCGACGCTTACCGCAAGCGTGGCGAGTATGACCAGGAGGTTCGCGCCACGGCGGATTTCATCCGGCAAAACGGGAATCGCCACAACGTGTATCTGGTCGTACTTGAGAGCTGGGTGGATCCCACTCTCTTTCGCGCGGTCACCTGGTCAAGGGATCCGCGCCACCCCGATTTCACGCAGTTGGTCGGAGAGGAGCAAGGGTTTTCCATTTCGCCCGTCTTCGGCGGCGGAACCGCCCAGGCGGAGTTCGAGGCACTCTGCGGCGTGCCTGCTTTGAATAAGCTTTCCGAGATCGAGTTTGACGTTTTTACCGGGCATGCGGCAGGTTGCATGCCCGGCATCCTGCATCAGGCCGGATACACAACCTACGTCAGCAACGCTTATCAGCCGGACTATTTCAACAGCACCAAGGCTTATACCGGAATCGGGTTCGAAAAACTTTACTTTCCGATTGAATACGCGCACGATCGCGATACCTACCTGACGGTGAGCAGCTCATCGGATGCCGAGACATATTTGTTCGACGGGGATCTATTCAATCAGAATCTCGCCTTTATTGCCCGAACGCTGCGGGAACATCCAGGGCAGCCGATCTTCAACTACGTGCTTACCATGTACGGCCATGAGCCCCACGATATTGATACCCAGATGCGGCCGCTGGTTCTGTCGATGAAAGCGCCGCATGACGACCAGCAATTGCTGCGGGCCGCCAACCAGTATTGGTACCGCACTCAGGCAATCGCCAGCTATATCCGCACCCTGATCAAGCTCGATCCCAAGAGCCTAATCATCCTGGTGTCAGACCATTTGCCGCCGCTCGACGAGGGAATGAAGAGCTATAAGGATTATCGTTACCTCGATAACATCGGCGATAGTACGCACATGAACCGTATCTTGGTGGTGGAGGACGGCAAGGTGGTGCGGCACAAGACCATCCACCACTACAATGTTCCCTCGCTCATCTACGACTACCTGACCAGCCAGAGATATTGCGCGCAAAACAATTGCGATCTATCGAGCGCCGAGCGAGAGAACAAGTACAGGTTGCTGATCTCGCGCGCGGTCAGTCCGATGTAGGATCTGGGCGTGATCGCGATTCCAGATCAGCCGAGATATAGTTGGTGTAACCGTACTGCGTCATCCAGCTTCAATACCGCTCCTCAGCGGAAACCAGGCCGAGTACGCCGGGCTTGAATAGCCGCTATGGTTTGTCCTTTGCAGTAAATGCGCGGGATGTTACACTATTTCTAATTGGATACGATGACTCTACATTCTCCTGAACCTAAAACAATCCTGGAAGTCGTTTTTCCCGGCCGTCCGCTGCAATCTGTTCCGGTAACCCATTCACCGTTTCTGATTGGCGGCCAGGGTGATGCTGGCAATCACTTGCAGCTTGAGCAGAGTTGCCTCTCGCGCCGATGCGCCGCGATTGTGGCGGGCAGAGGCGGTTACCAGCTGGAAGACCGCGGCAACCGGACGGGTATTTTTGTCAATGGGCACAAGGTGACAAAGAAGATATTGCATGATGGGGACTCAATCACCTTCTGTCCCCACGACAGCTTCAAAATCATCTATCGTTCCACCTTAGGCACGACTACCGTTGCAAATATGCTGACGCGAATGGGGAGCAACCAAGGTGTTGCCGGCGCGCATGCGGGCGGCGGAATGAACAAGCTGAATCTGCTGCTTGAGGCCACCTCGCTGCTTCATTCGCATCTGCCGCTGGACTCGGTGCTGAACTCCATGCTCGATTATGCGATTGCCATCACCAAGGCGGACCGCGGATTGTTACTGGAAGCGGACTCCAGCGGCGCGTTGAAGGCGCGGCTGGCGCGCAACAGCAGCGGTGAAAGTCTGCCGCCTGACAGCATGACGCCAAGCCGGTCGGTGCTGGATCAGTTGTTGGAGTTGCCAACCGGCATTTTGGCCCGTGACCTGGAACATGGGGCTGAAGACGAGAAGAGCGCACGTCAACATGCACATTCCTTTATTGCGGCGCCACTGTACAGCTTGCCCAGCGACAATTCGGCGGAGTCCGAAGCAGCAAAGCGCGGTCACCTTCTGGGCGCCCTTTATCTTGACTCCAGGCATCACACGGCTTACTTCGATCACGTTCACCAGATATTTGATGCGCTTGCAGTGGAGGCGGCCAGCATTTTGGACAACGCCCAGCATATGGAGCGCGAGCGCGAACGCAGGCTCATGGAGCATGAGATGGGGCTCGCCCGCGCTATTCAGCAGGCGCTGCTTCCGCAGGGCTCCCTCGACTTTCCTCATCTTGCCGTAACCGGCGTGAATCACCCCTGCATTGCCGTGGGCGGCGATTACTACGATGCATTTTCCATCAACGAGAATCAGACAGTGGTTCTGATTGCGGACGTCTCCGGCCACGGCCTGAGCGCAGCGCTGCTCACCACCATGCTGCAGGGAGCGCTTTCTGGAATGACCCTGGTCGGGGATTCTGTCAGGGTTTTCAATCAAATCAATCAATTCCTCTGCGAACACTCCGAAGTGGGCCACTACGCAACCATGTTCTTCAGTGTGATTGATCGCGACGGCATGCTTAGCTATGTCAAGGCAGCCCATCCGTCGCCGTTGCTGCTGCGGCGCGGCCAGGTCAGCGAATTGTACACGGAAGGCTCCTTTCCAGTGGGATTGATCAAGGAAGCCAACTTTACCGCCGAAAGAGTGCAACTCGAGCCAGGCGACACTCTCATCCTTTTCAGCGATGGCGTCACCGAGTCCGAGGACCCAGACCAGAACCAGTTCGGCATTTCCCGGCTTCGCGAGCTCCTGGCCGGCCAGCACAACACTCCGCTGGATGATTTGAAGGCGATGATTCTGGATGCAGTCGACAGCTTTACCCGGGGCGCTGCCCAGTTGGACGACATCACGGTGCTTGTAGCGCGCTATCGCGAAACTGTCTGAAGCGGCTTAAATTATTTTTCAGAACGACTTGCCTGGCGTTGTAAATGCCTTTCGCGACGCCTTTCGTTGCGTCGCTTCACGTGTTTCTTCAGGTGATTTTGCATCGGCTCGAGCGCCAGGGCCAACGCGGCGCTCATCAGCACTTTGACGAACACCACCTCGCCGGAGTAGTAGTGTTCGACGAATCCGTGGAGCGCATCACCCAGGTAGACGAACGGCACGATCACCGCAAAAGTGGTGAGGACCTCCTGCAAGCCTTTGATTTGGTGAAGGTGGCCGGGCAGGATAAGAATGATGAGGACAAAAACGACTTGCAGGCCCGCAAACCACCAGGTGGCGTACCACGCCGGGCGGATCTTCAGCTGGTAAACGCCTTCACCTGAGAGTTCACCGTCGAACTTGCGCGCGCGAACTCTGAAAACCCATTTGCCTGCGTTCAGTTGAGTAAACTCGCGTTGTGTGCGGGTGGACCAGCTTGACCAGCCTTTGTCAACGCCTTCCATGTAGGTCTGGAATTCCATTTCGTTCGACGCCTGTAACCCATTAGCCGAATAGTCGAAACGGAATGCGTCGTAGGAGTAAGGGAATTTGAGCATCTGCGCAGGTTCCTGCGTCAGTTGCTGGATGCCTCCCTGGCTCGCGTAATAGGTTCCGCCAAAAAGCAGGCGTTCATCGCCGGTTCCGTAGACGCCGCGCACCCAGGCGTTGAACGGCGCGGCAGAGGGGTCTTTCGGCAGCGTAATGCTGACCAGCGACAGGCCGTTATCCAAAGCCAGCCACAACCCGCCGCGGTGGTCGTAGGCGACGCTATAAACGTGGAGATCAGCCAGGCCCTCGGCGGCGCCCAGGCGCTGCACGCTGCCGCCGTGGAGGTCGATCAGCGCGATGCCGTGTTTGGCGGTGCCCAGAGCAAACAGGCTCTGAGTGAGAGCCACGGCTGAGGTTACGTCCGTGTTGTCTTCCTCGCTCCAGCCGTTCACATGCTGAGTCTGCCAGGGATTGGCTGATCCGGGCGAGTAGAGCACCATTCCTTCGTTATAGCTGGGAATCAACAGGCCTGCTCCGGTGACCAGCATGGTCAGTCCCCGTATGTGCGCGCCCCCCGCAACATCCTGCAAGGCATTGCCGTCCATACGCGTGAGGCCGCGTCCGCTGTCGAGCACGTACAGCGCGCCATTGAACCATGCCGTCTGCAGGAAGTGGTCGCCGGAGCGGAATACCTTCAGCGCACCGCTCGCCGGTCTGATGAAGAGCCAATGGTCGGAGAGAAAGACCTGTCCAGCCGGTGTATCCATAATCTGGATCACGGGATCGAGGGAGGAGCGGAAGGCGTCCGGGAGGTCAGCCGCTTTGGACACGTAGACCATTGAGCCTGTCTGGTCGGGAGCAAGCCATCCGACCTCCCCTTGGCCCCCCACCAGGATGCGTCCGTCCGCGGATTTGCCCAGCGCAAACGCACCGCGACCGCCGGGAAGGTCAATAAGCCTCCATCGCGTGCCGTCGAATTCGAGAACACCGGAAGTGTTGCCGAAGTACAGGATGCCGCGATTGTCCACGGCAATCGCCCAATTCTGCCGATCCGCATGGTAAGCGGACGGCAAATAATTGCGCACCCCTGCGCCGACGATAAACGGCGTCATAGGCGCAGCCTGGGCCGGGGCTGCGGGCGATATGCCCACAGTCACCATAGCCGCGACCAATGCGAGTCGTTGCGTCAGCCGGGTCATTGTGCTTTCTCCTTGACCACCAGGCGCACCACCTTCTCTGACCGGTTTTGAAGCAGGTCCTCGGCAACGATGGTGATGGTATGCGTTTTGCCCGGAGTGAAGCCGGACAAGGGGGTACGGTAGATGAGCGGCGGTTGATCGTCGAGCTTGTAGGTGATCTTCTCCAGACCGGCCGGCGAGTCCTCTGCTGAAATGAACATCAAAGTCCCCGTATCCAGTTGCAGCAGATCGGCGGCGGTATTGACCTGCGTGCTGTAGCTGACGTTGATGACCGGGCCATGGGAAACGACGATCAGGCGCTGCTTCTGCGCCGCTTCAAGGGTCGCAAGCGAATTGCGCGCGCGGTAAGCCAATTCGAAGGCGCCAGAGGACTTGATTGTGAACGGGGTTGTATAGGACTGCCAGTGGCCGCCACCCAGGCTGTACTCCAGCGCGGCTCCGCCAACCGCTCCGGCATTGGCCTGAAGTACGATCCGGGTTGCGTTGCTTATGAGAATCGAAGACTCCCGCGTGAGTTGCGGGCCCTCAAAGCGCAAAGTGCTGTTGGGAGCAGTTTGATCTGCTGCCAGGTTCACGGTGCGGCTGGCGCCGGCATTGCCAAGCGCATCCACAGCGTGGAAGCTCAGCCGGTGGCTGCCCGCTGCCGGCGCTGGAATCGGCGTCGAGTACGTCTTAGGCGCAGCGCCGTCGAGAGAATAGACGACCGTTTCTCCCTCTGCTGCCTTGAGCAGGATTTTGCTGCCGGAGCCAAGAAAAAGGGTTCCTCCGCGCTCCACTGATTTCCCCTTAACCTCAAACGAAGCAGCGCTCACCGTGCTCTTGACGGTGAAGGGCCAGTGGTGCTCTTCCTCGCGATTGCCGACCGCGTCAACCGCGAAGTAACGCAGCCGGTGCGGGCCGTCTTTGATTGCACCTATAGCGAATGGGCCGCTATATGTCAGCAGCTTGCCATCGTCGATCTGGTACTGGATCTGGGCCACGCCGGACAGGTTGTCAGTTGCCGTCAGCGCCACACGCGTGACCGGCGCCACGGTGCTGGCGATATGCGGCCCTTGCAATTCCATTTGCGTCTGCGGCGGTATGGTGTCGACGGTGAACTCGAATGTGTGCTGGCTTTCGGCGTTGCCCACATTGTCGAGCGCATAGTAGCGCAGCGTGTAAACGCCTTCGCGGGAGAACGCATCGAGCGGCGCCGCGTAGGTAACAAACGCTGTGTTGTCCAACGAGTAGAGCGTCTTCCACAGTCCCGAGACTACGCCGGCCGGGTCATCTTCTGAAGCCAGCGAGATTTTCAATCCCGGACCGAAGTAGGTGACTCCGCCCACTTCCGCGCGGCGCGCGCCGGTAGCTGTGAGCTGGGTCTTCGGCGGCGCAGCATCAATGGCTATCGCAAACCCTTCCGCCTTCTTTGACATCGCGACATTCACCGTAGTGCGCCCTGGAGCCGTGAAAGTGAGCGATTCCGCTGTTCCAGCCGGCGCAGGGCCAGGGCTGAGCATATAACTCTCCGCGCCCTCCTCCGGCGAGGCGGCGATGCGCACGACAAACGGCAAGCCCGGCGGTGCGAGCAAGCCAAGCTTGGGATGCAGGTAAAAGCGCTTGGCATCCAGTACGTGTGGAACTGTCTGGCCAGTGCCGGGTTGCTGCACGCGCAGCCGCAGTTGTTGCGCCGGTTCCCGGTTGCCGACGCGGTCGATGGCGCTCACCGTCAGGCTGTGTTCGCCTTCGGCAGTCACTGAAAACGGCTCGCTATACTTTTGCTCCGGCCCGCCATCGAGAGAATAGGTCACCGATTCCACGCCGGCATCAGAATCGCTGGCGTTGAGCGCGATCTGGCTGCGCGGGTTCAGGATTACGTCGCCGTCGCGAACAAAAAACGGGCGCGAGAATTGAACCTCCGTCTTCGGCGGCGCTGGATCCACATAAATGTCGACGATATTTACCAGCGCGCGATTGTTCACGGCATCCTCGGACTCGATGCGCATAGTATGAATGCCCGCGCTCTCAGGCAGGTGAAACGGCGCGGTGTAGACAGTAGCCGACGGTGCGCCGTCGATTTTGTAGCGGATGGGCGATGGCCCGGCAACCGCATCGCGGCTGGCAAGTTCGATCTCCGCCTGCGGCGAAACGTAGCGCACGCCCTTGTCAGAGAACTGCGGTCCATGGATAGATAACGTAATCTCCGGCGGCTGGCGATCCACAAGAAACGTGAAGCCTTGCGGTGCTTCTCTGTTGCCAACGCGATCCTCCGCGTAGAACTGGAGATGGTGAGAACCTTCGGGCAACTCATCGAGCAACAGCGGCTTTTCGTAAATCCGCTCGGCGCTTTCATCGAGTCGATACAGGATTTGCTCGACGCCCGCGTCCGAGTCCTCGGCTGACAAAGAAAGACTCGCTCCGGCGCCCACTACCGTATCCGCGCGCGGCCCGGAGAGATCCATTCGGGTCCGAGGCGGCGTGGAGTCCAGCCGGAACCTGAATTCCTGAATCTGTTCGGCATTGCCGACATGATCGACCGAGAAGTACCGTAAGCTGTGCTCGCCCTCACCAGTCACTACGGGGCCATCCACGGGCAAAGTCACAAACGGGGCGCCATCGAGCGAAATCAGAGTTCTGTCCACCCCGGAAAGAGCATCGCTGGCGCTCAGGCGCAGCTTTGGAGAAGGCCCCAGTGTACGCAGTCCGTCGTGTTCGACGTGAGTAGTATCGCCAATCTCCAGTATTGTTTTCGGAGGCGTACCATCGGCAATCACTGGCACGCGCGTTTCGCCGAACTGCAGGCTGGTCGGCCCCTCCTTCAGTATCACCGAAGATTGATTCGATTCTTCCGCCGTGCTCTGAGCGCCACCCTCGGTTCCCGCGGGAGTGGAAAGCGTAATGCCCAGGCTGACCGGAGCGCCGGCCGGAACATAAAGCTGCCCGTCCGGCCCGCGGTAGAACCGCTTGGGAAAGACCGGTGGTGTTGAGTTGCTTGCTGGCTTGTCGGCGGCTGGGCGAACCTGCGCCGGCGCGGGAAAGGCCGCTAGCACCGCCAGCACTGCAACGGCGCCATGAATCAGCGCCAACCTGGATAATCGAACTTCCATGTGCCCTAACCCTTGATTACGAACCGCAGGTGTTTGCTGGCCTGGTTGCCAAGGTTGTCGTCAACGCGAATCTCCAGATCGAAGGTGCCTTCGCGATCCAGCACCAGCGGCGTCGAATATTCCATCTCCTTGCCGCCGTCGAAGCTGTAGTAAATCTTGTGTACGCCGGATGCGTTGTCGGTAGCGCCGAGGAACAGGCTCGTCTGACGCCGGTAGACAGGCAAGCCCTCGGCGTCTGTGCTGGCGTTCTTAGCAAGGCTGAAGTTGGCAAAGATCTGCGGCGGCGTGTTGTCGGTGATCAAAACCAGCGCGCGAACCTGCTCGCGGTTGTTTACCCGGTCTGTGCTCCAGTAGCGCACCAGGCGCCGGCCTTCGTCGGGGTAAGCCAACGGCGCGGTATAGTCATGCGCCTGCGGATCGCCTTCTTCCTGGTACTGCGTCCGCAGCACGCCGGAAGCGTCGTCGGTTGAGGACAATTCGATGCGCGTTGCGCTGGTAATGTAGATGTCCGACCGCACCTGGTAGTACGGGCCCACGATCTTGTAGGTGCTTTGCGGCGGAGTCAGGTCCAGCGTATACGGCAAGGTCGCCACAGTACTGGTGTTGCCCAGCCTGTCAGACGCCCGATATAAAACCTTTCCGTTTCCAGCGTGCGCGGGCAGTATAAATGGCTCCGCATAAGGCAGGAATGTGCCTTCGTCGAAGGCGTAGGTAATCTTGTCTACTCCGCTCTTGTTGTCTTCCGCGCTCAGTTTGATACGGCTGCGCGTGGAGACGTAACGGGTGCCGTTGGGCGCAACAAAAAGATCTCCCTCCACCTGCGCGTCCGTTGTCGGCGGCAGCCGGTCAAGGTAGAACGGAATGTTGTGCTCGGCTTCGCGATTGCCAACGCGGTCCACGGCATAGTAGCTCAGCGTGTGTTCACCATCGCCCAGACTCTCGACGCCGAGTTCATTATCCTTGACAGGCTTGAACTCCTGTTTGTCAAACCGCGCTTGAATGCCGGCCACGCCTGACAGCGTATCTTCGCTGGAGATATGGAACTTCGCCTGCGTCGAAAGCACAGTGTCCAGCGCATTTCCCACGATGGCATGGGTGGTAACGGGCGGGCTTAGATCCACCGTGAATCGGAGCGCCGAAGGCGACTCAGTCCAGCCCACACGATCCACGGCATAGTAACGAAGCGTGACAGGCCCTTCCTTATCCAGCATCAGTTCTTTCGTATAGGGCTTGTAGGGCTCATCGTTGAGCGACACATACGTGGTATCGACGCCGGAAAGTTCGTCCTGGGAGGTAAGGGCGCAGTGCAGCCCGCCGCCGTAATAGGTTGTTTGCGCAACTACGGCCGCGAGCGCGCCCGAACATGCCGCTTTAGTCACCGGCGGGTCGCCGTCGGAGAAGAACTCAAGGTAGACGGTCTGCTTGGTAATGTAGTTGAACCAGCGAATGAACTGTCTGCCGCGGATTTCCAGCTCAATGCCTTCTTTTTTGTACTGCTCGGTCGTAATATCGGAATGAATATCCGGATCTGGCGCAACACGCTGCAGCAAAAAGGATGGCGCGTTGTCGTCGGGGGAAGCAGCAAGACGCACCCAGAATGGCATATCCATCGGCCAGAACAATTTGTTTTGTGCTGTATCAACGAATATCTTATGCGGATGCGCCACCACCGGCGGGCCATCGGCAACCGCAGGCTTAGGCGCATCGGCAACGACAGCTTTTTGCCCATTCGCGGCAACTGCCAAAGGACCGGCAGTGAAGAGAAAAAGCACGAGGGAACCCATGAGCAAGGACAACGACTTGACCATAAACCTCACCTGAGCTCGGCGGCGTCTGCGCAGAATGCCCGCACAGAGCCGCCAACTCCGTTAAAGCCGATATCGACTGGTTGTTTAGATAACTGACTACCCCGGCAGGTGACTGACAAAATGTGACTTTGTCAGCTTGGGAAGTTGACCCCCCAGGGCGTCACAGCAATACGAATTAGATTAACTACAGTTGTCGTGCGATGCAAATAGATTCTGTGATTTGGCGGTTTTATGTTAAATGTTTATGAAATCAGGCTTCGGACGCCCATATATAGGATTTGGCGCGAGGATGGTCGACAATGCAGAAATGATCCCAGAGCCTTCCTGGCTCGACATAACCCATCCGAACAAGTGGAGTCCGGATCGTAAGGAGTCTAATTCATTGTTTGCCGTCTGCGGCTGCTTGAATAATTGCATAGAAAGCCGGCTTAGGCTGACCGCCGCGATCGAAAAGCAGCGGATAGTTGGTGCGCCCTCTCACCGGCCAGTTGTTCAACCAGGAATCCCCGTCCGTCACGCACCAGAAGGTTACGCGGTTGACAGCATCGCGATGCTTCAGATAGACCCCGAATAAATCGGCATATCGTTGCGCAAGCTCCTGCTGTACGGATTGCGGCAATCCGCTAGCGTATGGGTTCAGTTTTGGGTCCTGTTGAACGTGCAGAGAAACCTCGGCGCCGAACATCTGCGGATTGTGGGGCAGCACGTCGATGTCCAGTTCCGTGATCGCCACCTTGACCCCCAGATTGGCTAAGGCGGAGATGGTGGCGTCCTCGTCCTGAACCGAAGGCCATGTGAGATTGTCATGGCCCTGTATGCCGACGGAGGTGATTGGAACTCCCTGGGCCTTTAACCTGGCGACGAGCGCGAGCGCCCCTTTGCGCTTGGGTTCATTCTCCAGCGAGTAGTCGTTGTAAGTCAGCTGTGCCTGGGGGTCGGCTTCGTGCGCGTACTCAAAGGCCTTCGCGATATAGTCCTCGCCGATGATCTTCAGCCATAGAGACTGGCGAAGGGTGCCGTCTTCGTTCAGCGCCTCGTTGACCACGTCCCAACTCTGAATACGGCCTTTGTATCGGCCGACAACCGTAGCAATGTGGTCGTGCATGCGCTTCAACAGGGTGTCGCGGTCGACAAGTTCTCCTTTTTCATTGTGGAAGACCCATGCCGGAACCTGGTTATGCCACACCAGGCAATGGCCCACGATGAACATGTGGTGCTTCTCCCCGAAGGCCACGTACTGGTCGGCCAGCGTGAAGTCGTAGGTGTCTGGCTTGGGATGAATGCGATCCCACTTGAGGGCGTTTTCCGGCGAGATGGTGCTGAACTGCGCCTCGATGATGGCATCCCCGCGGCTATCCTGGCCAGTGATCTGGGCGGTGTTGATGGCCGCGCCGATGACAAAGCTGCCCTTGTAGGCATCTTTGAGAGAGGCAGGGGTCTGTGCCGTAGCCACAAGACCAGTCATAACTCCCGCCAACACTGCCCATCGCGCCGTTGACCGCGTATTCCTTAACATGATTCTTCCTTTTCTGAAACTTTGCCCAATCGATGGCAAGTCTACGAGGCCGTGTGTGGAGCAAACGTCTTGCGCCGCTCGGCCAGTTCGTTGGAGATTTCCAGATTCAGCTTCTTGTCGATGCGGTAGAAGAGCAAGCATACCGCAACGGCCAGGAAGGCCGCGCCGCTGACGACCGAGGCGATCAGACGGATGCCCAGCAGTGCATGGTCCGTCTGTACGCCGCTGGACTGATAGCCAAAAAAGGAGAGCAGCCAGCTGGCGATTGCTCCGCCCAGGGCAACGCCTATCCATAGCGCAAAGACCACTGCTGAGATTACCGTCCCGGTGGCGCGGCGTCCCGTCTTCCATTCGCCGTAGTCAGCGACGTCGGCCATCATCGCCCACAGCACCGGGCCGGAGCAGCCGAAGGCGAATTGGCGCAGAACTTCCAGGCCGATGATCGGCACTATGGCGGTTGGCTTCAGGAAGAACAACGCTATGGCGAGGATGCCCGTCAGCAGCATGCTCCAGAAGAAGACCGAGCGCTTGCCCATCCGCTTGGTCAGGGCAGTCGAGCAGGTGACGCCCGCCAACAGAGCGACCAATCCGAAGCCGTTGAACCAACTGAAGAACATCCTGTTGCCGGAGCAGTTCTCAAAGTAGGGCAGCATCACGTTGCCGCGAATGAGCAGCGCGGTGAAATAAAAAAGCGTCGCCAGGAAAAGCGCGATCCAGGGGCCGTTGTGGATAAGGTCGCCAAGATCGCGGAGCACGGAGCTTTCTTGTCGCGCATCGGGCTGAATCCTCTCCTTCGATACGGTGAATGCGATCAGGAAAAGGATCACCGAGAGCGCGAGGAAGCTGCCCATGGTCAACTGATAGCCCAATGCAGTGTTGCCACCGCCCAGGAACTTGACCATGGGAACAGCCAGAACCCCCACGATAAATCCCGCGCTGTTGGCGAAGAATTGACGATACGAAGTGATGCTGTTGCGCTCGTTTGGGTCGTCGGTCATCACGCCGGTCAGCGAGGCATACGGAACGTTGTTGGCGGCATAGATCAGGCGCAGCAGCAGGTAAGTGACCCAGGCATAGATCAGCTTGGCGACAGGATTGAGGTTTGGCGTCGTAAAGGTCAGAATGCCGATGATGCCAAAAGGCACCGAGGTCCACAGCAGCCAGGGACGGAACCTGCCCCAGCGCGAGTGGGTGCGGTCAGCAATCACGCCCATTACGGGATTGAAAACGGCTGAACTCAGACCGACGACGAGAAACATCCAGCCCGCCTGGGCCGCTGTCAATCCATAGGTCTTGGTGTAAAAGTCCAACTGCAGGGCCATCACAGCCTGAAAGACAAAATTTGCGGCCAGGTCGCCCAGGCCGTATCCGAATTTTTCTCCGAAGGAGAGCTTAATGCTTGTGACGCTCATCGGCTTCTACTCGCTTTCGCCGCAGATTTGTGAACATGCCTATGAAGAATGCTTGTCCCTTAATCGCTTCTCGACGTCCTCCAGCGTTCCCTTGAAGGGGCCAGGGGTTTCCATTTTGATTGAAACCAGAGCGGCGGCGAACTTCAAGGATTCTCGGACATCGTGATCCAACCGCCAGGAGAGGTACGCCGCGAAGGTCGTGTCGCCGCGGCCGGTCCGGCCGGAGATATTGCTGTTGGAGAACTTCTCGTAGTATGTTACTCCTTTTACCCGGGCGAGGACGCCCTGCGAATGCGTGATTAGTATTTCGGGGCAACTCCACGACTCGATGATGATGGCGGCTTTCTCCAGATCCTCAGTGCCGGTCAGAATCCGCGCTTCAACGACGTCCAGCTTGAGCTTGTCCATCATGGCCGCAATTTCTTTTTTGTTCGCGACGTCGCTGAACTCGATATCACGGGTCACCGGGTCGACGTGGCGGACGAAATTCTGCATATCAGCCGACAGGCTGTAGCCCCTGGATTTCAAGCTCTTCATCAGCGGCATGTCGAATTCGGTGTCGGAAATCCCGGCCAGGTGAACGCACGTCGAGCGCAACTCCGGAACGTCGTTGATAGAAATGAGGCCGGCGGATTTGACCAGCGTGAGTTTGCGTTCATCGACATTTTCACTCTCGTGCAAGACCCTCGAATAGGTAGTCTCTGCGCTCTCGATGAGGTAGGTGTCAACCCCGGCATCCTTCATCGGTTGCAGGATCGCTTCGTCCTTTTTCGCCATCTTCACCACCGCGGCAACTTGCTTTCCTATGCGCGCGGCGACCATGACGCCGCACAACACGGCGCTTCCTGGGGCGATGTGGGGTTTTCCTCCGAACGGGATAATCTCGTCGTAGCACATGTGGCCGACGAAGGTGATGTCGTACTTCTTGGGCATGCCGATTGATTCCTTAGTTGAGCGATTAGAATTTTTGACCACGGATGGACATGGACTCACATGGATCAAAAAAAGAGGGGCGAGCTACACCAGTTTACCTGGTCGATTCGCGTTATTCCCGCCCCATCTTATCCGTGTCCATCCATGCGCATCCGGCGGTTAACTTTCATCTTCCGTTGCCCTAACCCTTGAGCAGATCAGGGAAGAACGGCATCAGGTCCTGCGACTCGATGGTTCTGGTCTTCTTCTTCTCCTGCAGGTCCTTGATGTAGTTCATGACCAGATGCGTCCAGACAGCTCCCGGCCGGGGATAGGCGGCGACGATGTAGTGCGGGCCGGGGGACGTCTCTCCCATCTCCGTTTCCAGCTCCGCCCGAAGATTGTCCGGAGTGATCATGGAATTTGCGTAATCGAAGACCACCCGGTCCATGGCCTTGTAAACTTCCTTGCTCTCTCTGGCCATGCCGTAATAATCCAGCAACTCGGCGAAGACGTAATTGGAGGTCGTATAGACGTCTTTTCCCTGATCTGATTCCACTGGTTTGCCGTCCTTGGTTTTGCACATAGCCCAGCCCATAAAGGAGCGGTTGTTCCGGTAGATCGTCTTGAGGATCTTTTTGGCGCGGTCTTCCGGGATGAACGGCTCTTCGCCGATGGAGATCAGGTACCACAGAGCATCGAGCTGGTTGGTCCAGACATCGGTGTTGGTGTTTCCGCTCTCGGGATCGAAACAGGTGACGTAATACTGGAGTTTCTCGCCCTTCTTGTTCTTCCCCTCCCGCCACAATTTCTCCAGGCTGTTCCAGCCCTTGTCGAAGACCTCCTGGATGTGCGCCTCGCCTGCTTTGTCCCCGAGCATGCGGGCCATTTTGATCATGGCCTGGCAGCCGCCCAGGAACTGCGTGGCGTCGTAGGCGTCGGCGCCGAAGAGAACCAGGTTGTCGAAGGTGTTCTTCACATCGTCGGGATAGCCCTCGGGAATGCCGTCGTCGTCGAAATCGAGTTTCAACGCCGCATCGAGCCCAAACTTGAGCGTCTCCCAGTTCTTTTTCAGAAAATCCATGTCCCCGGTGAACTTCACGTTGCGCAGCACCCGCATCATGAGTTTGGGGAACAGGTCTACCCAGTAATTGTTGTTGTACCAGGCGTAATCGCTCACGTTGCGCAGGGGATGGCCCTTGGGCATGGCGCCCAGATCATGCGCCACGCTGCCCTTGGTCTTGAACTCGTCGCGGACTTGCGTCAGCCTCATGCCCTCGTATTGTTCCGGGTGCTCCTTGAAATGCAGCCGCGCTTCAACATTCGAAGCGTGATTGTGATAAAAGCGCAGCGAGTGATCCTCGGCCAGAATCGAATCGATGAAACCCTGGCAGAGATCTTTTTCCACGCGCGGGAAGAGCATCAAAAGCACCATCGAATACCAGTCCACGTCCGACGGGTCGATGTAGGCGTAATCGAAACACTCCAGGAAGCGGGCGCGCTCTTTTCCTTTCTCGTCCTCGACCCAGACGATGGCGTTGGAGAGAGGGAAATGGAGTTCATTCAGAATCAGACGGGTCAGGCGCAAGGCGCCGGGATGATCGCCTTTGTAGGCGGGGCTGGACTGGATCCGGTCAAAAATTCGTTTTTGAATCGTCACGGTCCGCTTCCACCACTGCGGATAGCTCTCCAAGGCGAGCTTCGTCATCTCGACCGCACGCGTCTCGGCGTTTGTGAAGCTCTTGATGTATTTGCGCGGGAATGTCTTGCCGTCGATGTAAACCTGTTCCGGGAAATCCAGCACCACAGCCACCGGAATCTTCATCGTAGCCTTCGCTTCCAGTGTGAAGGTGAGGCTGATGGCCGCTCCGTAGTCGCTGCGCACGAGTGGTTGCCGTTTTTCGAAGAAGCTCCCGTCCTCGTTGAGCAGCAGATCGCCCGTGTACTTGTTCAGGCAGAAGTACGGCTGGATGTCCACCGCAACGTCAGGCAATTCGGGAACCGCCAGCACCATGCGGTTGGCGGTTGCCTTGCTGCCCATGACCACGCCCCGGATGCCCGCCGACTCGAACTCCTCATGCTTCTGGCCATCGACCGCGGCGATGCCGACGTAGACGCTGTCCTGGTCGGTTGGCTTGAGCTCCTTCTCCTGGAGGTTGACGAGGGACGGCCGCGGCACCACGAGCGTGATCTCCTCAGCCTCATTTCCGCTATTTTCCACCACGAACTCTTCGACACCGAGCGGCATCAGCACCTGGTCTCCGCCGGAGAGCAACGGAGAAATCAGTCTCCGAGTAACCTTCACCTTCCCCAGCTTGTAGGCAATCTCCAGCGAGGGCGTGGCGATGGTGAGGGCGACGTTCTTTTCGGGGACCGCCGGGTGGTAGTAGTTCTTGACCGCCGGAATGTCGTCGGGCAGTTCAGGAACTCCCGGCTGCTTCTGGGTCAGCATGGCGAACTTATCGCCAATGCGGATGAAGGGCGCGGAGGCGAACTGAACCGCCGTTTGGTTGAGCATGATGAGCCGGCCCGCGTCGTTCAGGCGGTTGTACAGCCCGTAGGGCGAAATCCCAATCGAGCACGTGGGCGCTCCTTGCAGGGCCACAGTTTGCGGAAATTGCAGGGTCTTGGACATACCTTGGAAGTGGACCGCCATTTTGTTGTGTTCATAGATGGCGGTAACCTTGGGTCCGGGGATGGTATAAACATCGCGCACATCGAATGCAGTGGATTTCGGCATCTTACTTTCCCTCATGGCTTGATTTGTGTCCCGCCCGTAGGCGTAGTACCTTATATGCTCTTTGCTTCCAATTGCCGTTCCGAGCGCCAGCCCGGAATTTCAGATTCGTCGCCGGCGCCCGGAATCATGGATTGAACTCAGTGCGTGCTGGGCGCTTTCCCCTAGCACTTTCCTCCCCATGGATTGGAATCTTTCGCCGCCTTCTTTGCCGGTTTCTTGGGGAGAGCTGCGGGCTTCTCGTCGGGAAGGTTCTTCTCGGCGCTCAGGTCGATCGGCATCTTCGTCGATGGATAAGTCTTGATCGCGCCGAAAACAAGATCCGCGGCCGCGCGAATCGAATCGGGCGAACCGGAGAAATTGCAGATCACGGCATCGGCTTCCGTGGTTACGCCCTTGCGGTACGGGAAGTTGGTCACCACGATAACCTTATGTCCCGCTTTCTTCAAGGCCTGCACCAGGTGCCGGTTGTTGCCGCGCTTTTCAATGCGCGCGTAATAGTTTGTCATCACCACCAGGTCCGCTTGCTTGGCCAGATTCAGCGCCTCCTCCACTTCCTCGTCGCCGGCGTAGAAGGCCGTGTCATCCAGGATGAGGTTGGTGGAGTGCTTGGCCATCTGCTCGCAGAACATGTGCGGGTGGCTGTAAAGATCCTTGCCCAGGAATGAATAAGGAATGACCTGTTCGATGACCAGGATCTTCTTGTCCTTGCTTACCGGCAGCAGCTTCTTGTCGTCGCGCACCACCAGCAGGGCTTTGTGCGCCACTTCCCGGGAGAATGCCTGGACTTCCTCGCTCCGGACGTGGGCTGCGGTCTTGGCCGGATCCATCTTCCCGGCTTTCTCGAAGAGGCCTTGGTCGTACTTCATGCACAGCAACCGCCGGCATGCGTCGTTGAGCCGCTCAATGGGAAGCTCGCCGCGTTCCACGGCGCCCTTGATCCCGAAGAAGCACTGCGAGCGGGATTCGTCGTCCGCCTTGAGCAGGATGGTGTCTACGCCGGCCTTGATCGCCAGGGCGCACGCCTGAGGCAGCGGCCACTTTCTCAGCACGGCGGCCATGCCGATGGCGTCGGAAACCACCACGCCCTTGAATCCCATCTCTTTCCTCAGAAGATCGACGAGGATCTTCGAGGAGAGCGTCGCGGGGAATTCTTTGTCGAAGGCCGGGAAGATGGTATGCGCCGTCATCAGGGCCTTGGAGCCCGCATCGATGCCCGCCTGGAAGGTGACCAGCTCGACCTCGCGCATCCGCTTCAGGTCACCGCGGCACGTGTCCAGCACGTCGTGCGCGTCGGTCCCCGAATCGCCGCGGCCGGCGAAGTGCTTGACAGTGGCGACAATGCCGGCATCCTGATAGCCGCGCACCGTGGCTGCGACAAACTTGGCGCAAACCTGGGGATCGTCGCCGAAGGAGCGCACGCCGATTTCGGGGTTCAACGGATTGATGTTGACGTCGCAGACCGGGTGATAGAACTGGGTAACGCCGATGAGGGCCATCTGTTTGCCCAGCGTATTCGCCACCTTATAGGCCAGATCGAGGTCGCCGATGGCGGTCATTCCCATTGGCGGCGGGAATTGCAGCACGTGACCGGCGGTGTAATCGTTTTTGAAATCGCCTTCCATATCGATGGTGATGTGCAGGGGGATGCCTGAAGGCCGTTTCATGGCGATTTCCTGTAGTTTGTTGAGCTTGACGGTTAGCTCTTCCGGAGTCACGCTCACGCCGAAGCTGCGATCGTCGAAGTAGGTATGCGCGATATCGAACCAGTCCTTAGGTTTTTTAAAGTTGGGGTCGACCTGCGAACGTCCCCAATATTTGTTCTTGCATGTCTCCAGTGCATAGGGTTCCAGACAAAGGCCGCCGGCGTGCAGTTTGGTGATCTGTTCGATCCCCGAAGGCGTCAGGTAAGCCCCGCGCCATGTGAAGGTTAGAACCTGGCCGCATTTCTCCTCCAGGGTCATTTTCGCCAACTTGGCCGCAACAAAACTGTCTCGTTCGTTCGACATCGCGTCTCTCCAAGAGTAATGATTTTACGACTCCAAACATATCATACCTCTGGCCATTGGGATGCGGAAAGCTGGTTCAACCCGGGGCCGCGTGGCCGCGCAGTCACACCTCGTGTTCGCCTTCTGGAAATCGAAGTTGCCGTCCGCATCTATCAGCGAAGCTTTGGCCGGGATCAGCGCACACAATGTGAAAGATGTAAAATTTGCACTCCTCCGGAGAGAGGCCGCCTACCCCGCCGTAAGGCCTCCGTCTACAGGAATCGCAGCCCCGTTAATGAACGCGGCTTCGTCGCTCGCGAGGTAGACCAACGCATTCGCAACGTCGGTTGCGCTGGCGAGCCTGCCGAGAGGCACTTCGCCGAGCCTCTCTGCCCGGCGCTCGGGGTCCTGGAGCATGGCCTGCACAAGGGCTGTTTCCACGGTACTGGGGTGGATGGAGTTGCAGCGAATATTGTCCTTCGCGTATCTCACGGCCACCGATTTCGTGAGCAGGGTCAGTGCGCCCTTGGCCGCCGTATAGGTCTCGTTCGTGTACCTATGGCCGACCAGGCCGCATATCGAGGACATGTTGAGGATGACTCCCCCGCCCGCGGCCCTCATGATCGGCAGGGAGTGCTTGATCCCGAGAAACGGTCCCTTTACGTTCACTGCCATCATGGCGTCGAAGTCCTCCACCGGCATCTCCTCTATGTTTTTCCTGATGTTGATGCCCGCATTATTAACGAGAATATCGAGGCGTCCGGTCCGCTCAGTCACGGCGGAAAGCGCGGCCTTCCAGCTTTCCCCCGAAGTGACGTCGAGGGTGAGGAAGACTGCTCCCATGGACGCGGCCGTCTTTTCCCCCTCCTCGCAGTTCGTATCGGCCACGAACACCGAGGCGCCTTCCTCGCGAAACCTCCGGGCGATCTCCGCGCCGATCCCTCCCGCGGCGCCCGTGATCAGGGCGGTCTTGCCCGAAAGACGCATCGCGCTCACTTCACGCCTCCTTTGCGAACCTTGACCCCGGCGAGCTTCTCATAAAATTGAATAAGGCCACCGTGGTCTTCACTCTGCTTCCCATCAACCTTGAGGGCCTGCATCATCTCCATCACCTGGCTGGTAAGCGGAATCGGAACGCCGGTCTCGTGCGCTGTATCGAGCGCGTTCTGCAGGTCCTTGATGTGCAGCTCGATCCTGAATCCGGGCTTGTAGTTTCCCTCTAAGACCATCGGCGCCTTCGCGTTCAGCACGGTGCTTCCCGCCAGGCCTCCCTTGATGGCATTGAAGACCCGCTCGGGATCCACTCCAGACTTGGTTGCGAGGACAAAGGCCTCCGACATCGCGGCGATGTTCAGCGCGACGATGATCTGGTTGGCGAGCTTGGTCACGTTGCCCGCGCCTGTCTCTCCGCAGAGGACAGCGCTCGCTCCCATCTTCAGCAACACGTCCTTCACCTTCTCGAAAACGGCTTCCTTGCCGCCCACCATGATGGCCAGCGTTCCGTCGATGGCCTTAGGCTCTCCGCCGGAAACCGGGGCGTCGAGCATCTCTACTCCCTTCGTGGCGAGTTCGGTGGCCACCTCGCGGCTCACCAGGGGCGCGATGGAGCTCATATCGACAAGCACGCTTCCCGGCTTCGCTCCTTCGATTACGCCGTTCTTCCCCAACACCGCCGTTTTCACGTGAGGCGAATTGGGCAGCATGGTGATGATGAGCTCGCACTGCGAGGCCACGTCCTTGGGAGACACACCCGCCATCGCGCCGACTTGAACCAGCTCCCTCACCGACGCATCGACAATGTCGTATACGACGAGCTTGTGGCCCGCCTTGAGGAGGTTTTTCGCCATGGGCTTGCCCATGATGCCCAGTCCTATGAAGCCGATCTTCATTTCTTCCTCCCATTTAATAGCGTTTTTACGGCATTGGTGACGGCTGCCGAGGTGAGCCCGAAGTGCTTGAGCAAATCGTCATAACGCGCCGCCGATATGCCGAAGCTGTCAGGGATGCCCACGAACTCCACGGGCGCGTGAGCGACTCCCCGAAGCGCCTCCACCACGGCGGAGCCGAGCCCGCCGATCACTGTATGCTCTTCGGCCGTCACGATGGCCTCCACTCCGTTCGCATAACGGATCACCGCGTCGCGGTCCAACGGCTTGAGAGTGCCGACGTCGAGCACCCTTACCGAGATCCCCTCCGACTCGAGGGCCGTCGCGGCCTCCAGAGCCTTGGAGACCATAACCCCCGAGGCGAAAATCGCCGCGTGGCTCCCCTCTCGGAGCATGGTCACCTTACCGATGGAGTAAGGCTCTTCGGGCGGATACACGAAGGGCAGATCGTTCCTGTTGATCCTGATGTACACCGGCCCCTTCCAATCCAGCATGCAGTCCATCATCTTCTCCACCTCGATGGAATCCGCAGGGCAGAGCACGGTCATGTTGGGAAGGGCGCGCATAAGGGCGGCGTCCTCTATGCCCTGGTGGGTCTTTCCATCGCCGAAGTCGGAAAGCCCGGCGCTGGACCCGCAGATGCGGACGGGAAGTTTCGGAACGCAGATAGAGTTGCGGAGCTGATCGTAGTCCCTCCCGGCGGCAAAGACGGCAAAAGAATGCATGAAAGGGATCATTCCGGCAAGGGCGAATCCCGCCGCGGTGGAGGCCATGTTCTGTTCCGCGATTCCCATTTGGAAGTAGCGGTCCGGAAACTCCGCCTGGAACATGGCAGACTGGGTAGATTTCCCCAGGTCCGCCTCCAGAGCCACGACGCGCCCGTCCTTTTTCCCCAGCCGGACAAGGCTGGCCCCATAAGCGCTTCTCTGGTTCGGCGGCGTCATTGCAGCCTCCTTCCGGATTCTTCTATTTCCATGAGCGCCATGTCGTATTGCTCCTGGGTCAAGGCCGCGTTGTGGAAGGCCACGAGATTCTCGGCGAATGAGATCCCTTTCCCTTTGATCGTATCCGCCACAATCACGGTGGGAGCCCCTTTACATGCGGCCGCCTCATCCAGGGCATCGAGGACTGCGCCTACGTCGTGACCGTTCACGTTTAGTACGTTCCATCCGAAGGCCCGCCATTTCTCCGGGATATCGGGAATGTCGAAGATCTCTTTTGTCGGGCCCGTGGCCTGGATCCGGTTGCGATCCACGATGGCGGTAAGGGAATCCAACTTGTAGCGCGCGGCGGCCATGGCCGCTTCCCAGAGCTGGCCTTCGGCAAGCTCGCCGTCTCCCATGATGACGTACACCCGGGAAGGGCTTTTAGCGAGCCGCAGGGCTAGCGCCATGCCCACGCTGATGGAAAGTCCCTGTCCGAGAGAGCCCGTGACCGCTTCCATCCCGGGGGTCATCAGGTCGGGATGGCCTTGCAGATTGCCCGCGAGGGTCTTCACCTTCCCCATCTCCTCCCTGGGGATAACGCCCAGCTCTACCAGGGCAGCATATTGGATGAGTACGCAATGCCCCTTGCTGAGGAGAAAGCGGTCCCGGCACGGATCCTTCAGCGCCTTGGGATCGAAGCGCATCTTCTCGAAGTAAAGGGCCGCCACGATCTCAGCGAGCGAGCAAGAACCGCCCAGGTGTCCCACCTTGCCGACGCCGATCATCCTCACAACGTCGGCCCGGAGGTCGCATGCGATCCTTTCGATCCTCCGAATCTTGTCAGGCGTGGTCATCCATTTTCCTCCCGGCGCGGGATTTCACCTTATGCTCAATTTAGAAAGGCACTTTCAATTGGAGCGTCTGCTCTCAGAGATGTTATAACGCTTGTGTGCCCGATGAACAGGTCCAGGATGCGGTGAAGCAGAGGCGTGATTTGCGCCGCCGCTGGTTATACCTCATGCCGGCGGTCTTCGTCACCTATAGCCTTGCCTATCTTGGCCGCTCGAACTTCGGCTTTGGCGCGGCGGCCGGACTAGCCGCATCACTCAACATCACCGAATCGCGAGCTGCATTTCTAGGGTCAGTCTTCTTTTTTGGTTATTTTCTCTTCCAGGTTCCCGCCGCAACCTACGCAACGCGCAAGAGCGCCACCAGGCTTGTCTTCTTCGCGCTCATCAGCTGGGGCGCCTTTTCTGCGCTTACCGGTGTCATCAGGGATTATTGGCTGCTCGTAATCGATCGTCTGCTGTTGGGAGTGGCGGAGAGCCTGATCTTTCCTTCCATGCTGATCCTGATGACCAACTGGTTTACGCGCGCTGAACGGTCGCGAGCCAATGCGGTTCTCATGCTTGGCAATCCGGTTACACTCACCTGGATGGCCCTCGTTACCGGGTTTCTGATCAAGGCGGTCGGCTGGCAGATGACGTTCGTTGTTGAGGGAATACCGTCGATTCTGTGGGCGTTTGTCTGGGCGCTGGTGGCGCGTGACCGGCCGCGCGACGCGACCTGGCTGAGCAAGCAAAATAGCGAGCAGCTTGCGGCGGCGCTGGAGCTCGAGCAAACCGTGCTTCCGCAGCACGGCAGCCTCTCTTCCGCGCTCCACGTTCCGGGCGTAATTCTCTTGTGCTTCCAGTATTTCTTCTGGAGCTTCGGGGTCTACGGACTTGTGTTGTGGATTCCCGAGATGATCCGGTCCGGATCGGCTCGCGGAATCGAGACTGTAGGCCTGCTGAGTGCCGCGCCATTCTTGCTGGGAGTGATTCTGATGCTGGCGGTCGCTTATTATTCCGACCGCTCGCTCAATCGTAAGGTCTTCATATGGCCGCTCCTTTTAATCTCAGGAGTTGCGTTGTTCTGCTCTTATGCGACCGCCGAGAATCACTTTTGGCTGGCGTATGTAGCCCTGATTGTTGCCGGTGGAACGATGTACGCGCCATATGGCCCATTCTTTGCTATTGTGCCGGAGATGCTGCCCAGGAACGTGGCCGGCGAAGTGATGGCCCTCATCAATAGCTTTGGAGCGCTGGGTGCATTCGCCGGCACATGGCTGGTTGGTTTTCTGCAGGCGCTTACGGGCAATGCGCGCGGCGGATATCTTGTTCTGTCTTTGTCGCTCATCCTGGCCGGCGGAATCACCTTCTGTCTGCGGGCCGCAAAGCCTGCAGATGTAGCTCCAGCTACCTCTCCAGGCTAGCCATTTTGAGCGGCCTTTAAAATCAATAACGTATTTTCAACGAGGCGATTCAATCCGGCTCCCGCCGAGTTCATTGTTCAGACAGGCGAGAGCTGGCGATATTCGCCCTGTGGCAGAGTAATGGAAATAGCGTCTCCCGGCCGTACTGTGCCGCTTGACTCCACAGTGCCCATTACGCCGCTGAGAAAGCGACGGTTGCGCGCGTCTTCGATGAGATGGTTCATCAAGCCAGGCCGAAAGCGGTCAATCTGGTGACAAGGGCTTCGCAGGCCGGTGATGCGGATGATTGCCTCACCGATGGTTAAGACAGTTCCTTCAGGTACATGAAGCAAATCAATGCCGCGAGTCGTGATGTTCTCGCCAAGTTCACCGGGTCTGACACTGAAACCCTTCTCTGCCAAAAATTCAAACAGTTCGGCATGAATAAGGTGAACCTGACAAAGATTGGGGCGGTCAGGATGTCGTGCCTTATTGTAAAGATGCTGTACGGTCCGGCCTGCGTGGGCGTCCTCTTCCACGCCTATTCCTTCAACCAGCCGAATCTCGCTTTGCGGGCTCTTGCTGAACCCGTGCTGCGGGCTGCAATTCACAGAAACCACAACGGCCTTATCCATGCTTGCCTCGAAGATGATCTGTTAGTTCTCTTCTGAGCGGATTTCTGTTATTACTTTGCGTAATCCTCGCGCATAGGCGTGAAGATATCCAGCACCTCGGAGTCCTCCAGCGCGGAGGCCTGGTGCTCCACATTGCCGGGAAGCAGAAAGCTGTCGCCCGTACCCATATCGAAGACTTCGCCGGGATGCACAAAGCGGATGCGGCCGCGCACGATATAGAGTATCTGTTCATGCGGGTGGCTGTGCCGCGCGCCAACCCAGCCTTTGGTCATGGTATGGCGCACCAGCATCATGGACGGGCTATAAGACATCACCTGGCGGCGAAGACCCGGCTCGGGAGTGGACATTCCCTCGTTCTTGGAATGGATAACCGGAATTGCGTTGCCTGACATCGATCCTCCTTCAATGTTTACGGTCTATCTTTACGGTGCGCTTGTCATTCCGTGCACCACTGATCATGGTCCGATGATCGCACCCTGACCATCAGAACTGCACTCCGGTTATTCATCTGCGTAATCTCCGGCAGCTTTCCTGCGTTTCCAGCGGGCCTTAAAATCAAGAACTTGATTGTTTTCAGAGCGGCTCTTTAATCCGACTCCCGCCGCCTCCGCCAATAAATCTTTATTTATCAATAATCAAGGCCTGATTTTGCACTCATGTTTGCGAGCACCCCATCTCATCAGCATCCCCCATGGACCAAAAGCGCGAAAAATAGCTTGCCCACCATGCATCGTGTGCATATACTTGCGGCATTCCTCGGTAGTTGCCTGAAGGCAGCTGTTTTCAGTGGTTTTCACATCAACAAATCACAAGGAGGTTGTATGGGAAAAATCAACTTGGGCCGTGTAATTCTCGGAGGTATCATCGCCGGGATTGTTGCAGATCTCCTGGGTTTTCTTGTAGATGGCATGTTGCTGGCGTCTAAGTGGAATGATGGGATGAAGAGGCTCGGGCAGGGCGATGTATCGACAAACCAAATAATATTGTTCAACCTGCTCGGGCTCGCAGGCGGCATCGCACTGATCTGGATCTATGCCGCTATACGGCCCCGTTTTGGCGCTGGAGTAAAGACCGCGGTCTACGCCGGCCTGACCTTCTGGGTTGTGGGTGTGCTGATTCCCAACCTCAGCTTCATGTGGGTGACGGGCCTTTTTGGGCGTCGCCTCACGTCTTATACAACCGCGGGCGCCCTTGTCGAAATTGTCGTCGCCGCGATTGCCGGCGCGGCTGTTTATACGGAATAAGCCCGCTGGCTTCTGCCGTACCAGCCCCTATTCACGCAAGTTTCCCCCACTGCGTGCAGGCCCAACTCAGACGGACTGCACGCATTTTTTCTTATGCGGCCATGGAAGCTGTTCCATTTTGACCGTCTATCCATCCAGGCGGAGAGTTACCTTTGTTTTACACCCCGCGTTTTCACTCCTTATACTGGGGGATGCGCGCCGATGTTCATTGAAGTACGGCAACCAGGTTGCGGTTTACCCCATACCGGGGAATTTGGTACGCTCAGGCCATCTTCAAGCTGAGCAAAAGGAGAGTTTTTATCATGGCAGAAGATAACAAAGTTAACGGTCTGGCGTGGTTTTTAGCCGGATTGGGCGTCGGTGCGCTGGTGGGGATTCTATATGCCCCCAAAAGCGGCCGCGAGACCCGGGAAGATCTGATTGCTGGAGCCCGGGAGGGAACCGAGTACCTGCGTGCCCGCACCCGTCAAGTTGCCGAGCAAATGGGCAATCTGGTCGATCAGGGCAAGGAGCAGATAGGCGAATACGTGGATCGCGGCCGTGAGGTCGTGGATCGCGGGCGGGCGCAGTGGGAAGAGTTTGTAGAGCGCGGCAAGAACGTGGTTACCGAACAAACCGGCCGGGTGACCGCGGCCGTAGAAGCCGGACGCCAAGCCTACAAAAATCCCCCCGTTCCCGGCGAGCCCAAGCAAAGCTGAGGCGGCGTTTCAGCTGAAGACATCTTCCGGGCCGGTTCGATTGTGCCCGGGAGGTATCATTTCATTTGTCCGGAGCCCTGCGCGTCACAGGCGGCGGCTCAAGCGCAGGCTCCGGAGATTACGCTTCCGCCAGGTTTAGGAAGCGCACAATAGAACAGAACCAAAGGCCGTAGATTCACTGAGCGAGACTACTTCAATGCTAATTTCAAAACTGGACAATCAAACCATCCTGCTCGCCTTAGCCGTTGTAATCGGGCTGGCGGTGTTGTTGCAGACCTTCATACTGATGGCATTCGCCATCACCATGAGCAAGGCGACCCGCTCCATCCGGCAAGAGATCACGAGCCTGCGTACCTCGCTTATCCCCGTTATCTTCGACGCGCGGGAAATCATTGCCAGCTCGCGGGATACCCTTATGAGTGCGCAGGACTTTGTCGCCAACGCGCAGGGGTTCCTGAGCCGAGTTTCTCCCAAGGTTGAGGAGACGGTCGGCGACATGGCGGAGATTGCGAAGGGGCTGCGTGCGCAAACTACGCAAATGCAGTCCTCGGTGACGGAGATTCTTGAAAAGGTGAAGAAGCAAAGCAACCGCGTGGATAGCATGGTCACCGGCGTCCTTGACACCGCTGACCGCGCCGGGGACTTTGTCTCCGATGTAGTCACCAAGCCTGTTCGGCAGATCTCAGGCATCTTAGCGGCGGCCAAGGCGATTATCGAATCGCTAAGCGGGCACCGAGCGCAGCCTCGCTAATCATCCGCCTGACTTTAGCCGCTCGGCATCTCTTCAAGCAGCGACTGCGAGAGTGTTTCATAATCCTGTTTTGTATCAGGGCATGACTTCACAGCTTGCGGAAAAATGCAAACGGGGAAGCAAGAAGCGTCAGGGCACGACTTCAGTCGTGCCGCAAATGCTTGATAAGAAGTGACGGGCTTTAGCTGTGAAGTTTCAACAGGTTGTTGTCCATTCGGTCGAGAACTGGGAAGCTGATGTTGCGAAGCAAAAGCAACCTCAGGAGACCGAATGGACTATCACTATCATGCGCGACTGACCATCTACAGTCGAG